>Ga0255338_1000009_pt1 | contig 868928 bp, 774 predicted proteins | sample MeOH1_35cm_T4_19_FD_203715 | JGI IMG/M metagenome (GOLD analysis project Ga0255338, IMG submission 203715) | Sandy soil microbial communities from University of British Columbia, Vancouver, Canada - MeOH1_35cm_T4_195 | ecosystem: Engineered > Artificial ecosystem > Sand microcosm >...
TATTTCAGAATAAAGTAGGTTTGACGCTTGACCCTCCAACTCCCTTTTTGTCGCCCGACTCGGATTATTATTCGCTTCGCTCATATTGATCGGCCCCGCTCTGCATTACCCAAGAAACCACGCCCGGCTAGCGCCGTGCTCGTTTTGCTTCCTCGCTCATTCTCCCCAACAAGTTTGGTTCATTCGCAGAAAAGCAAAACCCGCAGCTATTGCTGCGGGTTTCTCGTTGCCCGACCTGGATTCGAACCAAGACATACTGAACCAAAATCAGTTGTACTACCCTTATACTATCAGGCAATCCTTCCATTTCTTTCGGAATGGGCTGCAAAAATAAGGCTAGGGTGCAAACGTTCCAAATTTTTTAATGGTTCCCGTGCCGGTTTTTTTGACTTTTTAGCCGGATCAGGTAGTCCAGGCTTAGTTGGCCGGAACCATAGAACAGGATGGTTATCAGGAAAATAATATAATACAGCGGTATCTCATAGCCGTTTTCCCCCGCTTCAAATCCATTGGTTCCATGTACCGTTACAATGGCCACGATCATGGTAATGATCAACGGAATAGAAATCAGCCGGCTGCCCAGTCCCAGGGTCAGCAAAATGACCCCCAGGGTTTCTGTTCCCGTGGCCAGCCAGGCGTTCAGGAGTGGCGCCGGTATCCCAATACTTCCAAACCATTCGGCGATACTGTTGATGTCTTTTAATTTCATCAGGGCCGGATTCAGGAATCCATATGCCAGCACCAGCCGGATCAGCAGCAGGGGCAGGAAGTTGCATTGGTTAAAAAAGCGAATGATCCGGTCATAGAACCTGGGTATCTGCATGTGTAAATGTTTTAAGGTGAATGAAAGTGGTTCAGCGGCTCAGGCGGGTGAAAATCCTTTGATCAGCCCTTCCCGGTAAGCCTGCTGTAAAAAATGAATGATGGCCAGGTGATCGGCTTCCGCCAACTGAATGCCGAAATCCTGTTCTATCAATTGATACAATTCCTGGATGGATGCGGCCCGTTCCTGCAGGTGCTCTATCACCCGCACCAGGGCAGGGGATAGTTCGGTGAAAATGATTTGCCCCTCCTCATCCCGGTGCGCTGCCAGGTAGTATGGCTGCTGATCCTCCGGTTTTATGGCAGAGGGATTTTTCCGGTGTACCGGATAGTCCAGCGCCATTAGCCGGTGTTCGGGATTCAATACCAGTTTGCTGAACAACAGATCGCCGTTGCGGGTATGGACCACCGGTATATCCTGCATCATGAACATGGCTGTTTCCATCCACTCAAATTGAAGCAGGTTGCATAATAAGGGATACTGCTTCAGCAATGCGTGATCTGTATCAATCATATACTCCATCAGTTCTTTGGGCATATACCATACCTGTGGGCTTTTGCAGGAATGCTCCGAAAAAAAATCCGCTACCAGTGAATCCCACTCCGTTTCGCTGAGTAAATCATATGTAAGCGGATAAGCATTCTGCAAAATATCATCCACCACATTCATCACCAGCTTGCGGTAGTGCACCACATTACTGGTATGGATGCCGGGTATATGCTGCAGGATTCCGGTACGGCAATATCCTGCCAGGTCAGACTGGTACTGCCGGGTTTGCTTAAGCAATTGCATGGGCGGTTCTTTTTAATACGTTTTCTTTAATGGCGCTGAGCCTGCTGATTTCTGCCTGTAGTGCTTCCATCTCCGGTATATTAAAATCCCTTTCCAGTAAAACGGGTACATCCCGCCCCAGCAACTCCAGCGTGTGCTCAAATAAATCGTAGACCGGATCTATAATGGCTTCTCCATGTGTATCTATGATCAAACTGTCCGATACCTGCTCGTGGCCCGCCATATGAATATAGCGCACCCTGTTCAGGTCTAATTGTTCTATAAACTGTTTTGCATGGTACCGGTGATTGAATGCGTTTACATACACATTGTTTACATCCAGCAACAGCTCGCAATCCGCCTCCTGTAAAATAGTGTTGATGAAGTTGATTTCAGTTAGTTCCGGCGCTACGGGCGTATAATAACTTACAATTTCAATGGCTATTTTCTGTTCCAGGAAGTCCTGCACTTTCCTGATTCTTTCGGCCACATGTTTCACTGCATCTTCCGTAAAAGGGATGGGCAAAAGATCGTAGAGATGTGCATTGTCGCATTTTGCATAGCTCAGGTGTTCCGAATACAATACGGCGCCGGTTTCTTTTAAAAAGGCTTTCACATTGGCCAGGAATTGAAAGTCCAATTCGTCCGGGCTGCCGATGGAGAGGGAGAGACCGTGGGTGAATAAGGGGTATCGTTCCAGGGCCTGATGAAACTGTTTCTTCCAGTAGCCGCCCACACCCAACCAGTTCTCGGGAGCTACTTCAATAAACGCAGGGGAAAGTATATCACTGTTCAGGAATTCTTCTGAGAAATCCTTTCTGTATCCGATGCCTACCATCTGTTGATTTTTTAAAGTGAAAGAAATTAAAGCAGGCCGGGGTGCCTGCTTTAACAGCACCAATGGCTTAGCCGTTTTTCTTTTTTTCTCCCCCACATTTGCCTTCACCGCATTTGCCATCTTTTCCCTTCTTGCCTTTGGTGTTTTTCTTTTTGTCACCGCCACATTTGCCTTCACCGCATTTGCCATCCTTTCCTTTTTTGGCTACGGTGTCGGTTTTGCCCTGTTTGCCGCCACAGGCCAGTTCCAGTGTTCCGGGGGCATGCGTTCTTTCCAGCAGGCTGGCTCTTACGTCATTTCCGGTTCCCAGGCGTTCAAAGCTGAATGCCTTTGCTGTGTTCATAGAAAAACCGGATACTGCTACGATTGCGCCGGCAACCAATGATCCTTTCAGGATGCTTGTTCTTTTTTCCATTTTTGTTTTTTTAATGGTGATTGTTGATGAATACCGGAACAGTTGCCGGCAATGAACAATCCTGACAGAACAGATCCAAAATTTTTTTTCAGAGGAAAGAGGGGGCAGGCGGGAAACCTGATCCGGGGGAGGTTAATCCAGGGGGAGCTGCTTCAACAGGTTGGCTTTGAGTGCCTCGTTTTCCTGTTCGGCTATTTGATCCGGGGTGGCGGAAGCTTGTTTTTTCAGTAGGTCGTTCAGCAGCCTGCTTTGTTTTTCATAGGCCGTACAGGCATCGCAAATGCTTTTGTGCAAATTCAATTGCACACGCTCTTTCAGGCTCAGTTGAGCCACGAATTGCTTTTCGATCAATTCTGTTGCCTTTCTGCAGGAAAGCATGATCAGATGCGCTATTTTCTTCATAATCTTATTTTTTAAACCAATGCACCTCCAGGCATTTTCTGAGTTGCAGCTTAGCCCTGTGAAGGATCTGCCAGTAATTGGTTGGTGCTACACCCAGTTCCTGACAAATAGCTTCGGCCTTTTGGGCTTCCAGGTATTTTAAACGGACTGCGGCCAGCCAGTTGGATGGCAACCTGTCCATACATTTTTGCAGTTCGGTGGTAAAAGCTGCGTCGTCCAGCAGGTTGGCTGTATCATCTGTCCATGCTGCGGGCCGCTGCTGCTGTTGCCATTCTCCGTTGGTGTCAAAAAAAGTATTCAGAAAATCATTTTCTCCGTCACTTCCGGTTGAGCCGGCGTTGATCACCGGGTTGCGGTATTGCTTTCTGTAATAGCCGGCAATCTTGTTATTGAGGATGCTCAGCAGCCAGGTTTGCGGTTCACTTTTGCCTTCAAATTTTTCAAAAGACTGAATCGCCGCTATAAATGTATCCTGCACCAGGTCCTCCGCAACTTCCTTGTTATTGGTCCTGTGAAGCGCCCAGGAATACATCCTGTCCGAATAGGAATTCACCCACTCTTTAATTATCCGGCTCTTACCTAACATGGACGTAAATGTATTATTCTTTTTGTGAACCGGCCAACATACCGGCCTAACTCCGCATACAGGAACCCATCCCGCTGCAAAATAAATTAGCTATATTGTATCGCAAATCTTTGATGAAACACAAACTGTAAACGATGAACAAAATTTTCCTGCTCGCCCTTTTTGTTGGCGCCATGCTCCTGATGTCTTTCAACTACACCAAGAAACGCAAAGTGGTTTTCTTTGGCGATTCTATCACAGAAATGGGCGCGCAACCGGGCGGCTACATTCATTTGCTCGAAAATGTACTGGGCAAGGAAAACCTGGCCGATCAGTATGAGCTGACAGGGGCTGGCATCAGCGGCAATAAAGTAACTGATCTCTACCTGCGGCTGGAAGAAGATGTACTCAAAAAAAATCCCGATATCGTAGTGATGTATGTGGGCATCAATGATGTGTGGCACAAGCGCCTGGCCGGTACCGGTACGGATTATATGAAATACGGCCAGTTCTACGAAGCCATTGTAAAAAAGCTGCAGGCTGCCGGCATTAAAGTGATTGTATGTACGCCTTCTGTTATTGGCGAGCGCAAGGATTTTTCCAACGAACAGGATGGTGAGCTGAACATGTACAGCAACTGGCTGCGTTACTATGCTAAAACCAACCTGCTTCCCTGTGTAGACTTAAGAACGGCCTTTACCAACTACCTGATAGCAAATAATCCCAACAACCAGGAAAAAGGAATACTGACCAGCGACCGGGTACACCTGAATGCAACCGGCAACCAGTTTGTAGCCGATGAAATCTGGAAAGTGCTGAAAACCGTTAAATAGCTTTTACCAGGAAATAATTCTTCTTGCCTTTCTGTACAAGGAGGTATTTGTTTTGCAACAAATCCGCTGTGCCTACGGTGGTTTTATCGGGGCTCAGCTTGGTTTTGTTGATGGCAATGCCTCCGGCCTGTACCATTTTCTTTGCTTCGCCCTTACTGGGGAAGATGGCGGTATCTGCCAGGAAACTGATCAGGTCGTACCCTGCTTCAAGTGCTGAATAGGCAACTTCTGCAGTGGGAACCCCATCCATCACCTGCAACAATTGTTTTTCGTTCAGGCTGGCCAGTACTTCGGTTGCTGCATTGCCGAATAAAATTTCAGATGCTTTTACGGCAAATTCATAGTCTTCGCGACTGTGCACAAAACAGGTGATTTCTTCCGCCAGTTTTTTCTGCAATGCCCTGGCATGTGGTGCGGCCGCATGTGCTGCAATCAGCGCATCTATTTCGGGTTTATCCAGCAGGGTAAAAATCCTGATCCATTTGGTGGCGTCTTCATCGCTTGCATTGAGCCAGAACTGGTAGAACTGGTAGGGAGAGGTCTTCTCCGGATCCAGCCATACATTGCCTCTTTCTGTTTTACCAAACTTGCCGCCATCGGCCTTGGTTAACAAGGGGCAGGTAAACGCAAACGCTTCTCCGCCTGCTTTTCTGCGGATCAGTTCTGTTCCGGTAACAATATTGCCCCACTGGTCGCTACCGCCCATCTGCAGTTTGCAGTTTTTGTTCTGGTAGAGCCAGTAAAAATCGTATCCCTGTATCAATTGATAAGTGAACTCTGTAAAGCTCATGCCGCTGTCTCCTTCCAAACGCTTGCGCACACTGTCTTTGCTCATCATGTAGTTTACAGTAATATGCTTGCCCACATCGCGGATGAAGTTCAGAAAACTAAAATCTTTGAACCAATCGTAGTTGTTGACCATCTCGGCCCTGTTCGGCTTATCGGAACTAAAGTCGAGAAATTTTCCCAGTTGTTTTTTGATGCCTGCCAGGTTGTACTGGAGGGTTTCTTCGCTCAGCAGATTCCTCTCTTCACTTTTAAAACTGGGGTCGCCGATCATGCCGGTGGCGCCGCCTACCAGCGCATAGGGTTTATGACCGGCTTTCTGCAGATGAACCAGTAAGAGGATGGGAACCAGGCTGCCAATGTGCAGGCTGTCTGAGGTAGGGTCAAAACCAATATACCCGCTCACCATCTCTTTGGCCAGTAAGTCTTCTGTACCGGGCATGATATCCTGGATCATTCCCCTCCACTTTAATTCTTCCACTAAATTCATCTGAATCAAATTTGCGCAAATGTAAGAAAGATGTAGGCATCAATGCAAAGCCTTAATTTTGTTCGAAAGGAACCATGTATGCGGAAAGTGGGCGACGGCACCAGGGCACTGAATTTTTTTATTGATACGGTGATCATCACCGTTATTGCCATGCTGCTGATTAAATGGTATAACTGGTATGTGATGTTCTGGAGGTACAGGCCCCTGAATTTCGGCTGGTTCTTCTTTGGCACGGCGCTGGTGTACTACACCCTGCTGGAAGGTATCTTCTGTAAAACCCCCGGCAAATGGTTTACCCATAGCAGGGTAGTGACCCTTTCGGGTAAGCGGCCCAACCTAGGGGTGATCCTTTGGAGAAGCTTGTTGCGCCTGACCATCATCGACCTGTTTTTTGGCCCCTTCTTAAACGGTCCCCTGCACGATTACGCCAGCAAAACCACGGTGATAGAAGATTAACGCAGGGAGTCCCCTTTCCGATGCGTTGCGCTGCGATTGATTTCGTAAATCGCAACCAGACGGCAACCGCTTTGTTATACATTTGTATTTCCTCCGGGAAGAAAGTGAACACTATGGCAAAAATTGGAATTAATATAGCAACCGGCAGTTTACAGCAGGCCGAAATGATTGTGGGTATTGACCTGGGAACCACCAATAGCCTGGTGGCCATTATTCATCCGGAAAGCAGGAAGCCTACGGCATTGAAGGAATTTGACAGCAGCAGCCTGGTACCTAGCGTGGTGCATTTTGATGCTTTCGGCAATGCCGAAGTGGGTGAAGCGGCTAAAGCTTACCTGGAAACGGATCCTTCCAATACCATTTTCAGCGCCAAGCGCCTGATGGGGAAGAGCTTCAACGACCTGAAAGCGAATGCCGGTTTCTTTACCTATAAAGTGATCGATGACGATGCCGACAGCCTTGTGAAAATACAGATCGGGGACCGGTTCTATTCTCCCATTGAACTCTCATCCTTTATCCTGAAGGAACTGAAGAACAGGGCGGAACATATTTTGAAAACACCGGTAACCAAGGCCGTGATTACCGTGCCTGCCTATTTCAATGATGCGCAGCGCCAGGCCACCCGGGATGCCGGAAAACTGGCCGGGCTGGATGTTTTACGGATTGTGAACGAACCAACTGCCGCCAGCCTGGCCTACGGGCTGGGCCTGCACAAGGACGAAGAAAAAACCATTGCCGTGTACGACCTGGGCGGCGGAACTTTCGATATCTCCATCCTCAAAATTGCCGGTGGCATATTTGAAGTGTTGAGCACCAATGGCGATACCTACCTGGGAGGAGATGATTTTGATCGTGCCATCATGGAATTTTTTCTGCAGCGGGCGGGCATTCCGTTCCATGAAATCAAAAACGATAAATCGCAGTTACAATCGCTCAGGCTGCTGGCCGAAGCTGCGAAGAAAATCCTGAGCAGCCAGGATCAGTTCAGCGGAAACTGGAATGAGCACCAACTGAAGATCAGTAAAGCTGAATTCAATGCCATCATTGAGCCGTTGGTGAACAGAACAAAGGATTGTTGCGCCAAAGCCTTATCTGATGCGGGTTTAACAGTACAACAAATTGATGCGGTGATCATGGTGGGCGGTAGTACACGCGTGCCCCTGGTAAAGGAATCCATCAGTGCATTCTTTGGTCAGCCGGTGAACGACAGCGTAAATCCCGATGAAGTGGTGGCGCTGGGCGCAGCGGTGCAGGCCGATATTCTGGCCGGTAACAACAAAGACTTTTTATTGCTCGATATTACGCCCCTCAGCCTGGGTATTGAAACCATGGGTGGCCTGATGGATGTGCTGATTCCGCGCAATGCCAAGATCCCGAACAGGGCTTCCCGGCAGTACACCACCCAGAAAGACGGGCAGGGCAGCATGCGTATTTCCGTATTTCAGGGAGAACGCGACCTGGTGCAGCACAACCGCAAACTGGCTGAATTCAATTTCACGGGCATCCCAGGTATGCCTGCGGGTTTACCCAAGGTGGAAGTGAGCTTCCTGATCAATGCCGACGGTATTTTATCCGTAACGGCCAAAGAACTCAGAAGCGGTGTGGAGCAAAGCATTGAAGTAAAACCTCAGTACGGGTTAACCGACGAAGAAGTAGAAAAAATGCTGCTCGACAGTATTACCCATGCCAAAGAAGACATGACGGTACGTGCATTGGTGGAAGCCAGGACCGAAGGAGAGCAGATCCTGGAAGTAACGGAGAAATTCATTGCAAAGAACCCCGATCTCTTGTCGGCGGAAGAACTGGTGCAAACTGCTGCTGCCATGCAGAACCTGCAACTGGCGCTGACCATGGACGATAAGAACCTGATTCAGACCAAGATTGAGGAGCTGAATGAAATCAGCCGTCCTTTTGCGGAACGCGCCATGGATGCCGCCGTTAGCGGTGCCCTGAAGGGGAAGAAAGTGTAGGATTAGCTTTTCAGTTCCAGACTTCGCTGTACATATTTCCCCAGCAGGTCAAACTCAATATTGACAACCGTTCCGGGAACCACCTGTTGAATACTGGTGTGTTCAAACGTGTAGGGGATAATCGCCACTTTAAAGCTGTTGCGGGTAATGCCGAAGCAGGTAAGGCTGGTGCCATTTACGGCAATAGAACCCTTTTCAATGACCAGTGCGGCAAACTGCTCCGGGAATTCAAAACAAAACTCCCAACTGCCGTTGGCATCGGTTCTTTGGGTACATACCGCCGTACAGTCTACATGTCCCTGCACAATATGCCCGTCCAGCCGGCCATTCATGATCATGCAACGTTCCAGGTTGATCCTGCTGCCGGTTTTCCAGCCTGCCAGGTTGGTCTTGCGGATGGTTTCTGCAATGGCGGTAACCCGGTGCGTATTTCCGCTGACCGATTCCACCGTCAGGCAAACGCCTTCGTGGGCAACGCTCTGGTCTGTTTTAAGCGCCTCGCTGATGGGGGAACTGATGGTATAGCTGATATTGGTTCCCTGGTGGGTAATGCCCGCTACGAGGCCCATGGTTTCAATGATTCCTGTAAACATGCGGCAAAAATAAGCGGAATAGGCCGGTTTGCTGCCCGGGGGATTTTTCTTAAATAATTTTGTTAATTAATGGGGGCTTCTTATCTTCGCGGTCCTAAAAAACGCCTGAGGAGGTATATAATTATGTTAGTTATCGATTCAAAAGACTGCGAAAACATTGACAAAGCGCTGAAAAAGTACAAGAAGAAATTCGAGAAAAGTAAGACTTTGTTGCAACTGAGATCACGCCAAGCATTCACCAAACCGTCTGTAGAACGTCGTGAGGTAGTGCTGAAAGCAATCTACAAGCAGCAGATCGCCAGCGGAAAAATAGAGGGATAATTAAATTCCCCTTTTCATACGATTGAGTAGTCTTGGTTCGTTTAACCATAGACTACTTTTTTTATGCCCATACCGCAATATCCACAGATCCATCCTTTCCTCAACTACCTGAAGTTTGAGAAGCGGTTTTCGCAGCACACCCTTGTTTCGTACCAAAACGACCTGGAGCAGTTCTTCCGGTTCATGGTAAGCCAATTCGACGCCATCCCCCTGGAGGTCATTACCGCATCCATGGTCAGGTCCTGGCTGGCAGAAATGAAGGAAAAAGGCATCAGCTCCAAAACCATCAGCCGGAAAATCTCCTCCCTCCGGTCTTTTTTCAAATACCAGCTCAAAACAGGCGTGTTATCCAAAACACCCATGACAACCATTATTGCGCCCAAAGTGAGTAAGCGTTTGCCCATGTTTGTGGAACAGGCCGACATGGACCAGCTTTTTCAGTACCTGCCTTTTAGCGACGACTGGCGGGGGAGAACGGAACGCCTGGTGATCCTGTTGTTTTACAGCACCGGGATGCGTTTGAGTGAACTGATACAACTGAAAGAATCGCAGGTGGATATCTCCGCCAGCCAGGTTAAAGTGGTTGGTAAAGGAAATAAGGAAAGGATCATTCCGGTGAGCCGCGAACTGGTGGAACAACTACAAGCTTATATACAGGATAAACCTGAACGCAAGGAAGGAGTGAACCATCTTTTCATTACAGAAAAAGGAAAGCCCCTGCAACCAAGAACCGTGTATGGATTTGTGAAAGAAAAATTATCGCAGGTGACTACCATACAGAAAAAAAGTCCGCATATTCTTCGTCATAGTTTTGCAACACATTTGATGAACAACGGCGCAGACCTGAATGCAGTGAAAGAACTGCTCGGACACAGCAGTCTTGCTGCAACGCAGATCTATACACACAATACCATTGAGAAGCTTAAGGAAGTGTTTAAGAAGGCCCATCCAAAGGCTTAAACAGCCGCTTTTTTATATGGCAATTATTTTTATCTTAACAAATAAAGATGTACCTTAACAGTACAAAATCGGAACAGCATTCAGCAGTTGTTTCTGATACCCTCTAGTTCTTTTAAAAAATCTATTTTTCACAGATTAAAGCTATCTATCATGAACGTTAACATTCAAACTGTTCACTTTGATGCGGACGAAAAGTTAGTTGATTATGTAACTAAAAAACTGCAAAAATTACCTACTTTCCACGACACCATACTTAAAGTAGATGTTTTCCTGAAGCTGGATAATGTAGTTCACAACATCAAAGACAAAGTTGCTGAGATCAAGGTACATGTTCCAAAACACGAATTCTTTGTAAAAGCCTCTTCAAAATCATTTGAGGAATCCTTCGACGACGCGCTGGATTCCATTATTAACCAGATTAAGAAGCGAAAAGAGAAATTATCAGACTAATAAAAGGCTCCCGAAAGGGAGCCTTTTTAGTTGTTATACCGGCCAAAACCGCTTTTGGGACTGGTTTTTTATGCATCTTATTGATTTTGTGGATTATTCATCAGAAAAAAAGCATTTCAAAATTTTGCCAAATAAAGTTTTCCATTACCTTTGCCATCCCAAAAAAGGAGAAGGTCTTTATTTTGCCGAAGTAGCTCAGTTGGTAGAGCAGCTGATTTGTAATCAGCAGGTCGCGGGTTCGAGTCCCATCTTCGGCTCAGAAATGAGTGGTTTTTCTTAGCGAAACAGTATACTTTTGCTGTCCGTACAGAATAGCCGGGGCTCAAAAAAAGTTAACGGGCAGATGGCCGAGTGGTTAAAGGCGACAGACTGTAAATCTGTTCTCTCACGAGTACGTAGGTTCGAACCCTACTCTGCCCACAGGCAATCGAAGGATTGCAGTTCTTTTAAAACGTATAACCCGCCCGTCGGGTTGTACAAGGTTAAGCGGAAGTAGCTCAATTGGTAGAGCGATAGCCTTCCAAGCTATAGGTCGCGAGTTCGACCCTCGTCTTCCGCTCTTTTGGTTCTGCCGTTGTAGCTCAGTGGTAGAGCACTTCCTTGGTAGGGAAGAGGTCGTGAGTTCGATTCTCACTAACGGCTCATTTAGCTGTTAACCTTTGCCAGGCAGGGAAAATGGCGCAGAACTGAAGCGTGCCTCCGGAGAGGGAGGCAAAAAGTGTAAATTTTAAAACTGGTCTGAAAAGGCCGATAATTTTTTAAACACAACTAAAAAACAATAAAAATGGCAAAAGAGACCTTTAAGAGGGAAAAACCTCACGTAAACGTAGGTACCATTGGTCACGTTGACCATGGTAAGACTACTTTAACTGCAGCTATCACAATGACCTTATCTAAAAAAGGTCTGGCTCAGGCTAAGAAATACGATGAGATCGATGGTGCTCCTGAAGAAAAAGAGCGTGGTATCACTATCAACACCGCTCACGTTGAGTATCAGACTAATAACCGTCACTATGCGCACGTTGACTGCCCTGGTCACGCTGACTATGTGAAGAATATGATTACCGGTGCTGCTCAAATGGACGGTGCAATTTTAGTTGTGGCTGCTACAGATGGTCCTATGCCTCAAACAAAAGAGCACATCCTGCTGGCTCGTCAGGTAGGTGTACCTCGTATCGTTGTTTTCATGAACAAAGTTGACCTGGTAGACGATCCTGAGTTGTTAGAATTAGTAGAAATGGAAATTCGTGAGTTGCTGACTTCTTACGGATTCGATGGCGATAATACACCAATCATTCAGGGCTCTGCAACAGGCGCTCTGGCTGAAGATCCAAAATGGGTTGCTAAGATCGACGAACTGATGGATGCTGTGGATAGCTATATTCCACTGCCTCCCCGTCCAATCGATATGCCATTCCTGATGTCTGTAGAGGACGTATTCTCTATCACAGGTCGTGGTACAGTTGCTACCGGTCGTATTGAGCGTGGTATCATCAAAGTGGGTGAAGCTGTAGAAATCGTTGGTCTGATGGAATCTCCACTGGCATCTACCGTAACTGGTGTTGAGATGTTCAAGAAATTGCTGGATGAAGGTCAGGCTGGTGATAACGCAGGTTTACTGCTGCGTGGTATTGAGAAAAAAGATATCCGTCGTGGTATGGTAATCTGTAAGCCAGGTTCTATTACCCCGCACACAGACTTCAAAGGTGAGGTATACGTACTGAGCAAAGAAGAAGGTGGTCGTCACACTCCATTCTTTAACAAATACCGTCCTCAGTTCTATTTCCGTACTACAGACGTAACTGGTGAAGTTACCCTGCCTGAAGGAACAGAAATGGTAATGCCTGGTGATAACATCGGTCTGAATGTTAAGCTGATTCAGCCGATCGCTATGGAAAAAGGTCTGAAATTCGCTATCCGTGAGGGTGGTAGAACAGTAGGAGCCGGACAGGTTACTGAAATTGTAAAATAAGCTGTAAGCCGGAGGCTTTTAGCTTTTAAGCAAATATTTTCCTATATTTGCAATACCACTAAAAGCTGTCTTGATTGTATCAGGATAGCTTTTAGTTTTCTACGGGCATGGTGCAATGGTAGCATACGGGTCTCCAAAACCTTTGATCTGGGTTCGAATCCTAGTGCCCGTGCGAACAGACTAATATCAACAAAATGAATAAAATAGCATTGTATTTTAAAGAAAGCTACAAAGAGCTGTTGGAAAAAGTAACCTGGCCTAGCTGGATGCAATTGCAACAGAGCACTGTTATTGTGCTGATAGCAACTGTTATTATCACTGCTATGGTTTGGATAATGGACTTTTCCAGCAACCAATTATTAAAGTTGATTTACTCATTATTCAAGTAAGATACTCATGGAAGAAGCAGTTGTAACAACAGAGACCCCTTCAGTACCCCAGCCGGATACCAAATGGTATGTGTTAAGGGTAGTGAGTGGTAAGGAGCGCAAGGTGAAAGAGTATCTGGATAAAGATATTATCCGTAACGGCTGGCAGGAAATCATCAAACAGATTTTCCTTCCAATGGAAAAAGTATACAAAGTGCAGAACGGTAAAAAAGTGATGCGCGAAAAAAACTACTTTCCCGGTTATGTGATGATGGAAGTGCTGGATGGTAAACTGAACGATGACATGGTTCAGCACATCAGCAATATCAGCAACGTGATGCACTTTCTGACAGACGGGAAAGGTTCTAAAGGCAATATCATCTGCCTGCGTAAATCTGAAGTGAACAAGATGCTGGGTAAGGTAGATGAAATGAATGATCAGGGCGTTACCATGAGCGAGCCGTTCATTGTTGGTGAAACCATCAAGATCATTGAAGGTCCGTTCAACGACTTCAACGGTGTTATTGAAGATGTAAATGATGAGAAGAAAAAATTAAAAGTAACTGTAAAGATCTTCGGACGTTCCACTCCGGTAGAACTGAACTATATGCAGGTAGAGAAATTATCCTAAACCTGTTCGGAATTATTAAAAAAGCCGCCCATTCGGGTGGCTTTTTTTTTGAGGCAATTCCTGATTTTCCGGTTTTTTTTAATTTTTTTTTAATCGTTGTCACCTGTTTAAAAATTATTATATAATTTGGGTGCAAAGTTTAACAAACAGTTCTTTCCTGATTATGCGCATTGCCCACCTGATTATAACCTATACCAATCCACAGCAAACTGAGCGGATGATCCGACGTATGCAGGACCCTGAATTCGATTTTTATATTCATGTGGACGCCAAACTTCCCTTCTCCAGCCACGCATACCTCGAAGCAATTCCCAATGTTTACCTGATCAAAAACAGGATTAAAGTGCAGTGGGCGGCCTACAGCACCATTCAGGCGGAATTCAATTCGATCAAAGAAATACTGGAATCCGGGCGTTCCTACGAGTTTGTATCACTGATGAGTGGCCAGGACTATCCCATCAAGTCCATACCCGAAATCAAGCAGTTTTATGCGGCCCGCCGGGGAAAGCTCCTGTTGAAATACCGCAAGTTTGAAGGGGAGTGGGAGGAAGGAATGATCCGGGTATCCCGTTACTTTCTGACCGATTTTAAATTCAAAGGGCAGCATTTTCTGGAAAGGGTGCTCAATAATTTGTTACCGAATAAACAACTTCCCGGAGGAATGAAGTTTTACGGAAGTTCTATGTTCTGGTCCCTTTCCCCGGATGTGCTGGAGTATGTACTGCAACAATTTGCGCAAAACAAAAAACTGGCCTGGTTTTTTAAATTTTGCTGGGCGCCCGATGAGTTTCTGTTTCAAACAATCATTCTGAATTCACCCTATGCGGGCAGGGTGATCAATGAGAATGCTTTTTATTACAAACATCTTCCTAATACCCCCAGCCCTAAAGTGCTGGCGCCGGAAGACTGGGAGGATATCAAAGCTTCCGACAGGATTCTTGCCCGAAAGTTTGATATGGTAAAATCGCCCGAAATATTGGATAGGATTGATGCGCATATTACCGGTAACAACCCATAAAAAGTGAAGAGGAATGGCATATTTAATTCAATTGGTTAATTTTAAGGATAACAGAGGGGAACTCACCGTACTGGATAATGCAGAACGCTTACTCCCTTTTAAGATCAGGCGGGTATTTTATATTTACAATGTGGATGCATCGGCTCGTGGCGGACACCGGCACCACGAAACCATCCAGGCTGCTATCTGCATCAAGGGAGAATGTTCCGTATGGAACGATGATGGTGAAAAGCAGGAAGAGTTCCTGCTCAATGATCCTTCCAAGTGCCTGATACTGGAAGCCAAAGACTGGCATAGAATGTACAAGTTCTCCGATGATGCCATCCTGGTTGTATTTGCCTCCACTACGTTTGATTCGTCCGATTATATTTATGAACCCTACCCCCCAAGACCATGATCCCTTACGACAACCTGGCCAAAGTAAACGAACCCTTTCACCGGGAATTTGAAAGCCGGTTCAGCCGGTTTTTGCAAAAGGGCTGGTATATACTGGGAGAGGAATTGCAACGCTTTGAGCAAGCCTTTGCCGGTTATCATGGAGTAGAACATTGCATCGGCGTGGCCAACGGGTTGGATGCGCTGGTACTGGCACTAACTGCTTTGAACCTGCCGGAACGTTCCGAAGTAATTGTTCCATCCAATACGTATGTTGCTTCCATCCTGGCCATTCTCCGTACCGGGCATATTCCTGTGCTGGTGGAACCGGATATCCGCACCTATAATATCAATCCTGCTTTGATCGAAGCCGCCATCACTCCGCAAACCAGCGCCATACTGGTGGTTCACCTGTACGGTAAATGCTGCGATATGGATCCCATCCTGGCCATTGCGGCAAAAAACGGGCTGGCCATTGTGGAGGATTGCGCCCAGTCGCATGGCGCCCTTTACAAGGGCCGGATGGCCGGAACCTTCGGCATTTTGAGCGGGTTTAGTTTTTATCCCAGCAAGAACCTGGGCGCCCTCGGAGATGCCGGCGCGGTACTTACACGGGATGATGCGTTGAAGGAGGAACTGAACATGTTGCGTAACTACGGTTCGCAAAAAAAATACTATAACGAAAGAATCGGTTTCAACAGCCGCCTCGACGAACTACAGGCCGTTTTCCTGCAGGTGAAGCTGGCTGGCCTGGATCAGATCAACCAACATAAAAGAAAGCTGGCAAAGCTGTACCTCGGTCGGCTGAAGCCCGATTTTATACTTCCGGTGGAAGACAGTGATTATTCAGACGTATATCATATTTTCAACATTCGTCATCCGGAAAGAGACCGCTTGAGGAGCTACCTGCTGGAAAACGGCATCGGAACGGAAATTCACTACCCGGTTGCGCCACACCGGCAAAATGCCCTGAAAGACCTGCTGAAAGGGGCTGAATTCCCGGTTTCGGACCAAATTCATGCCACCACCCTCAGCTTACCTGTATCCACCTGTCATACGGAACAGGATATTGAGCGGGTGATTGCTGTTTTAAATGCATTTTAGTTTGGTTGATTCAACCTTTTCCTTACCTTTGCCGCCCCAAAAGTTCTTTTTCGAAAGAGCGATTGAATTTGGGAGTCCCCGTAAAACGGGACGCTATTACCAATTAAATCAAATAAAATGGCAAAAGAAATCTCAGGCTTTGTGAAGCTGCAGGTTAAAGGTGGTCAAGCCAACCCTGCGCCTCCGGTAGGCCCCGCACTCGGTTCTAAGGGTGTAAACATTATGGAGTTCTGTAAGCAGTTTAATGCCAGAACCCAGGATAAAATGGGAAAAGTTGTTCCTGTTTTAATTACTGTTTATTCTGATAAGTCTTTCGACTTCATCATTAAAACAGCTCCGGCCGCAGTTCAGTTAATGGAAGCTGCTAAACTCCAGAAAGGTTCCAAGGAAAGTAACCGTTTAAAAGTAGGTAAAGTAAGTTGGGATCAGGTTGAGGCGATCGCCAAAGACAAGATGTCCGATCTGAATGCATTTACATTGAACAGCGCCATGAGTATGGTTGCCGGTACTGCTCGCAGTATGGGTATTACCGTTGAAGGTAAAGCTCCATGGGAAAACTAATTATTCACCTGATTAACTAAAGAAAAATGTCACTTACTAAGAAAAGAAAAGTAGCAGTTACTAAGGTGGATAAGTCAAAGGTTTATTCCCTCAAAGAAGCTTCTACTCTGGTTAAAGAAATTAACTGTACCAAATTCGACAGCTCTGTAGATTTACATATCCGTTTGGGTGTGGATCCTAAGAAAGCTGATCAGCAGGTACGTGGTACCGTATCCTTACCGCATGGTACTGGTAAAACTAAAAAAGTATTGGTGCTCTGCACTCCCGATAAAGAAGCTGCTGCTAACGAAGCAGGCGCTGATTATGTAGGTCTGGATGAGTTCATTGCGAAGATCGAAGGCGGTTGGGTAGATATCGATGTAATCATCGCTACTCCTTCTGTAATGCCTAAGATCGGTAAACTGGGTAAAGTACTCGGACCCCGTAACCTGATGCCAAACCCTAAAACAGGTACTGTAACCAACGATGTTGCAGCGGCTGTGAATGAGGTTAAAGGTGGTAAAATCGCTTTCAAAGTAGATAAATCCGGTATTGTTCACGCTTCTGTGGGCCGTATCTCTTTCTCTCCTGAGAAAATTGCAGAAAACAGCGCAGAGCTGATCAGCGCTATCATTAAGCTGAAACCTTCTTCTGCCAAGGGTATTTACCTGAAAGGCGCAAGCATGGCCAGCACAATGAGTCCGGGTATTACCTTAGACACTAAATCATTAATGAACTAATCCTGGTGATCAATCCGTACAACGGAAAGAAATGACCCGGGTTCTAAAAAAAATTAGTTATGACCAAAGATCAAAAAAATGAAGTGATTGAAGTACTGAAGGAGAAGTTCTCCCAGTATAACAACTTCTATATCACCGATACTGAAGCCCTCTCTGTAGCGCAGGTATCTACTTTGCGCAGAAGCTGCTTCGACAAGCAGGTTGAAATGAAAGTTGCAAAGAACACCCTTATCAAGAAGGCGCTGGAATCGCTGGATGCAGAAAAGTATGCCGGAATCTTTGATTCTCTGCACAATGTAACTGCCCTGATGTTCTCTGAAAACCCTAAAGAACCGGCTTTGATCATCAGCTCTTTCCGCAAGAAAAGCAATGGTGAAAAGCCTGTACTGAAGGCAGCCTTCATCAATGGTGATATTTACACCGGCGATAACAACCTGAAAACGCTCACTCAGATTAAAACTAAGAATGAGCTCATCGGAGAAGTTATCGGATTACTGCAATCTCCTGCCAAGCGTGTACTGGCTGGTTTGTTACAGCATCACGAAAAGCAGGCTGAAGCAGTTGCAGCTGAATAATTTCAGCAACCAAATGTATATTCCCAACGCCCCTGAGGTAAAAATGTGGCAATCATTCATAACCATCCGCTGGAGCTAATAGCTTTGAAAGCGGTTAAAATGTAAAAAAATGGCAGACGTAAAAGCATTAGCCGAACAATTAGTAGGCTTAACAGTAAAAGAAGTTCAGGAATTAGCTGATGTATTGAAAGCTGATTACGGTATCGAACCAGCTGCTGCTGCAGTAGTTGTAAGCGCAGGCGATGGTGGCGGTGCTGCTGCTGCTGAAGAGAAAACAGCTTTCGATGTAATCCTCGTTAGCGGCGGTGCCAGCAAACTGGGTGTGGTTAAAATCGTTAAAGAATTAACCGGCTTAGGTTTGAAAGAAGCCAAAGACCTCGTAGACGGCGCTCCAAAACCAATTAAAGAAGGTGTTTCTAAAGCAGAAGCTGATGATTTAGCAGCTAAGCTGAAAGAAGCTGGTGCTGAAGTAGAAGTGAAATAATTCAACAACTTCAATAGATCAGGCCGGTAAGATTTAATCTTACCGGCTTTTTTGTGGATAAACGGTTTTGTGTAGTTCCGGAAAAACGTAACTTGTATCTCCTAAAAATTATATATGAAAAGAATCGCCGGTATTTGCTTCCTGTTGATTTTATCACTTGCCGCCTGTAAGAGCAAGTCGGATAAAAACACTGTATTTTTTGATCGGTCCGGAATGGATACCTCCGTTCATCCGGGGGATAATTTCTTCCTGTATGCCAATGGTACCTGGATCAAAAACACAAAGATACCCGACGATCAGAGCGGCTGGGGCAGCTTTAACACGCTCTACGACAACAACCTGAAAAAACTCAGAACCATCCTGGAGGAAACCTCGGCTAAAACCGATCATCCAAAAGGCAGCGCCGCACAGAAAGTGGGCGATTTTTACGCCAGCGGTATGGATACGGTAACCATTGAAAAAAGAGGTGTCGCTCCCATCAAACCCATGCTGGCGAAGATTGACGCCATTACCGATTACCGGTCTATGATGAACCTGATTGCCACATCCAGCGCAGCAGGAGAGGGGGATGAGCTCATTGGTTATTATGTTGGGCCGGATGAAAAGAACAGCGCCAAAAATATCCTGGTGCTTTACCAGACCGGCCTCAGCCTGCCTGAAAAAGATTATTATACCAAGGGGGATTCCATTACCGTAAATCAGCGGAAGAAACTGGTGGAACATGCCGCTAAATATTTTGTACTGTCCGGTATTGATGCAACAACCGCTGCTAAAAGCGCCGCTTCCATACTGGCAGTAGAAACCGCCATTGCCCAATCGCACCTGTCTCCTGTTGAGCTGAGAGATCCGGTAAAGAACTACAATAAAATGTCGGTGGCTGATCTGGAGAAAAGGGCGCCGAATATCGGATGGACCAATTTGCTCGGCAAAATGGGCATTACAACAGACAGCATCAATGTTTCCCAGCCTAAGTATTACGAAGCGCTCAGCGCCCTGCTGGCTTCTCAGCCGATCCAGGTTTGGAAAGACAAACTGAAATTTGATTATATCTCTTACAAAGCCGGATTATTGGGTAAGGCCTTCCGCGATGAGCGTTTTGCGTTCAATTCCCTGTTCTCCGGTACCAAAGTGCAACCGGAAAGATGGAAGTCGATGGTTTCCAGAACCGACAATAACCTGAAAGACCTGCTGGGCCAGGTATATGTAGAAAAATACTTTCCTCCGGAAGCCAAGCAGCGCATGGATGAACTGGTGAACAACCTGCAGATTGCCTTCAAAGCAAGGATCAGCAAACTCGACTGGATGAGCGATTCAACCAAACAGCGCGCCCAGGAAAAACTGGCGGCCTTCCTTAAAAAAATAGGCTACCCCGATAAATGGAAGAACTACGACGATGTAACCATTGCCAGAAACGATCTGTTCGGCAATGTGCAAAATGTGGCCAAACACGATTACAGGGAAAATATTGCCAAGATCGGCAAGCTTGTTGACCGCACCGAGTGGGGGATGACTGCGCCCACCGTAAATGCTTATTACAACCCTACCATCAATGAAATAGTATTCCCTGCCGGGATACTGCAGTTCCCCTTCTTTGACCTGAATGCCGATGATGCCATCAATTATGGCGGTATTGGTATGGTGATTGGCCACGAAATGACCCATGGATTCGACGATCAGGGTCGCCAGTACGATGCAAAAGGCAATATGAAGGACTGGTGGACTAAAACCGATGGGGAGAAGTTCACCGCCAAGGCCCAAGGAGTGATAGACCAGTACAACGGGTTTGTAGTGCTCGACAGCCTGCACGTGAACGGGGCCTTAACGCTGGGGGAGAACCTGGCCGATATTGGTGGCCTGGCGATTGCCTGGGATGCCTTTAAGCTGACCAAACAGGGCCAAAGCAAGGATAAAATTGACGGACTCAGCCCGGATGAGCGCTTTTTCCTGGGATTTGCCCAGGTTTGGCGGCTGGTGAACCGGCCGGAGATCGTGAGAACCTATATTTCCACCGATCCGCACGCCCCTGAGGAATTCAGGGTGAACGGCCCGCTGTCCAATTTTGATCCTTTCTATCAAACTTTTCAGGTGACCGAAAAGCACAAACTCTGGCGCAAACCTGAACAAAGGGCAAAAATCTGGTAAGTTAATTTATCCCCAAATGGCAGTTTGGCGCAAAATTTGTTTTTGCGGTTTCTGACCATTCCTTACCTTTGCCATCCTTTATTTTGGGCTAGCTAGCATATAGACGTACTTTATCATGGCCATGTTTTCGATAAGTATCTAATTTTCAATGCATTGAGAACCTGTAAGTTCTCCCCAAATATTTTGTACAAAAACCGGTTTTACATACATATGTCTACTACAACATTGAACAACAGGGTCGGCTTCGGTAAAACTAAACATTTGGCTGATGCCCCTGACCTCCTCGACATCCAGTTAGAATCCTTTAAAGAGTTTTTTCAGTTAGAGACTACGCCTGATAAGCGTAACGTGGAAGGACTGTTCCGTGTGTTTAAGGAAAACTTTCCTATTACAGACACGCGCAACATCTTTGTACTGGAATTTCTGGATTACTTCATTGATCCTCCACGCTACACCATTGAAGAGTGTATGGAGCGTGGTTTAACTTATGCGGTGCCTTTAAAAGCAAAACTGCGTTTAAGTTGTAACGATGAAGAGCACGTCGATTTTCAAACCATCGTACAGGATGTATTCTTAGGAAACATTCCTTACATGACTCCTCGTGGAACATTTGTGATTAATGGCGCTGAAAGGGTAGTAGTTTCCCAGTTGCACCGTTCTCCGGGTGTATTCTTCGGTCAGTCTGTTCACCCGAACGGAACCAAGATCTATTCTGCCCGCGTAATTCCTTTCAAAGGAGCATGGATGGAGTTTGCTACCGATATCAACAACGTAATGTATGCTTACATTGACCGTAAGAAGAAATTCCCGGTTACTACACTGCTGCGTTCCATTGGTTTTGAAACCGATAAGGACATCCTGGAATTATTCGGAATGGCCGATGAGGTAAAAGCCGATAAAAAATCCCTGGCCAACCAGGTAGGCAGAAAACTCGCTGCCCGCGTTTTGAGAACATGGGTGGAAGATTTTGTGGATGAAGATACCGGCGAAGTAGTGAGCATTGAGCGTAACGAAATCGTTATGGAGCGCGACACCGTGCTGGACGAAGAAGCGATTGCTACCATTATCGAGATGGAAGTAAAGAGCGTATTCATTCAGAAAGAAGACGTTGGCGGCGACTATGCAATCATCTACAATACTTTAAATAAAGATACCTCTAACAGTGAACTGGAAGCGGTTCAGCACATCTATCGCCAATTGCGCGGCGCTGACGCCCCTGATAATGAAACTGCACGTGGTATTATCGATAAATTATTTTTCAGCGACAAGCGTTATGACCTGGGAGAAGTTGGTCGTTACAAGATCAACCGTAAACTGGGCCTGGAATATCCTTTGACTAAAAAGGTATTGACCAAGCAGGATATCATTGAGATTATCAAATACCTGGTGCGTTTAACCAATGCAAAAGCGGAGATTGATGATATTGATCACCTGAGCAACCGTCGCGTTCGTACCGTGGGCGAGCAGTTATATGCCCAGTTCGGTGTTGGGTTGGCCCGTATGGCCCGTACCATCAGGGAGCGTATGAATGTGCGCGACAATGAAGTGTTTACCCCGGTAGACCTGATCAATGCAAGAACATTGTCGTCTGTAATTAACTCTTTCTTCGGAACTTCTCAGTTGTCTCAGTTCCTCGACCAAACCAACCCGTTGAGTGAGATCACGCACAAGCGTCGTATCTCCGCACTCGGACCAGGCGGTTTGAGCAGGGAGCGTGCGGGCTTTGAGGTTCGTGACGTACACTATTCTCACTACGGCCGTTTGTGTACCATTGAAACACCGGAAGGACCAAACATCGGTTTGATCTCTACCTTGTGCGTACACGCTGCCATCAACGATATGGGCTTCATTGAAACGCCCTACCGTAAAGTGGAGAACGGTAAAGTGAACATGAAAGAACTGACCTTCCTGAGCGCTGAAGAAGAGGATACCGCCAAGATCGCGCAGAGTAACTCTCCGTTGACCGAGAAGGGTGAGTTTGCAGAAGATAAAGTTGTATCCCGTCAAACAGGTGATTTCCCGATTTTAGATAAAGAAGAAGTGGAGTATATGGACGTTGCACCTAACCAGATTGTTGGGTTAAGTGCTTCCCTGATTCCTTTCTTAGAGCATGATGATGCCAACCGTGCGTTGATGGGATCAAACATGCAACGTCAGGCTGTACCGCTGATCATTCCTGAAGTACCTATTGTTGGTACCGGCCTGGAAGGAAAGGCTGCCCGCGATGCACGTATCCAGATTCACGCAGATGGTAATGGTGTTGTTGAGTTTGTTGATGCCAACGAAATCCATGTTCGTTACGACAGAAACGACCTGGATCGCCTGGTTAGCTTCAACGACGATTTGCAAATATACAAACTGACCAAGTTCATCAAAACCAACCAGGCAACCTGTATCAACCTGAACCCTGCTGTGAAGAAGGGCCAGAAGGTAAAGAAAGGCGACTTCCTGACCGAAGGTTATGCAACAAGGGATGGTGAACTGGCATTGGGCCGTAACCTGCAGGTGGCGTTTATGCCATGGAAGGGTTACAACTTTGAAGATGCGATTGTAATCAGCGAAAAAGTGGTTCGTGAAGATCTATTCACTTCCGTACACATTGATGAATATGAACTGGAAGTTCGCGACACCAAACTGGGTGAAGAAGAACTGACCCCGGATATTCCGAACGTTTCTGAAGAAGCAACCAAGGATCTGGATGAAAACGGTATCATCAGAATTGGCGCTACTATTAAAGAAGGCGACATCCTGATTGGTAAGATCACTCCTAAGGGTGAATCCGATCCTACTCCGGAGGAAAAACTGCTGCGTGCCATCTTTGGAGACAAAGCCGGCGATGCAAAAGATGCTTCCCTGAAAGCGCCTAACGGAACAGAAGGTGTTGTGATTGATAAAAAATTATTCCAGCGCGCCAAGAAAGACAAGAACGGAAAAATCCGTGAGAAAGCTTTACTGGAAAAAGTGGAAAAAGTGCATCATCAGAATGTGGAGTCTATCAAGGAACTGTTACTGGATAAGTTACAGACCCTCCTGAAAGACAAGGCTTCTGCCGGCGTAAGCAATAACTTTGGTGAAATGCTGATTGGTAAAGGCGCCAAGTTCAATCAAAAGAACCTGAGCACCATCGACTATCAGAACGTGAATCCATTGGGCTGGACCGGTGATGCAAAAACCGATGAGCAGATCAATATCCTGTTGCACAACTACAGCATCAAGTACAATGAAGAGCTGGGTAGATATAAGCGCGAGAAATTCAACATCTCCATTGGTGATGAATTACCTGCCGGGGTATTGAAACTGGCTAAAGTTTACCTCGCTGTGAAGCGTAAGCTGAAAGTGGGTGATAAGATGGCAGGACGTCACGGTAACAAAGGTATCGTTGCTAAAATTGTACGTGCAGAAGATATGCCATTCATGGAAGACGGTACACCGGTTGATATTGTACTGAATCCATTGGGGGTACCTTCCCGTATGAACCTCGGTCAGATTTATGAAACCATCCTCGGATGGACCGGTAAGCGTTTGGGTGTTCGTTTTGCAACCCCAATCTTCGACGGTGCTTCTACCGATCAGATCGAACAATACTGTAAAGATGCAGGCATCCCAAGAAACGGGCATACTTACCTGTTTGATGGTGAAACCGGAGAGCGTTTCCACCAGAAAGCAACTGTAGGTGTGATTTACATGATCAAACTACACCACATGGTGGATGACAAGATGCACGCCCGTTCTATCGGACCGTACAGCCTGATCACTCAGCAGCCATTGGGTGGTAAGGCGCAGTTTGGTGGTCAGCGTTTTGGTGAGATGGAAGTGTGGGCACTGGAAGCGTATGGTGCAGCCAATATTCTGCAGGAATTACTGACCCTTAAATCTGATGATATCATTGGTCGTGCAAAGACTTATGAGGCCATCGTTAAAGGGGATAATATTCCAAGAGCAGGGGTTCCTGAATCATTCAATGTACTGGTGCATGAACTGAGAGGTCTGGGTCTTGATCTGAAGTTCGATTAACAACAAACAATTCAAATTCTCAACAGCGATATGGCAATCAAAAGAGAAAACAAACAACGACCTACTTTTTCGCAAATCACTATTAGTCTGGCATCGCCCGATAGTATTTTGGAAAGAAGTTTTGGTGAAGTATTAAAACCCGAAACCATTAACTACCGGACCTATAAGCCGGAGCGTGATGGCTTGTTCTGCGAAAGAATTTTCGGACCTGTTAAAGATTACGAGTGTGCTTGTGGTAAATACAAGCGTATCCGTTATAAAGGAATCGTGTGCGACCGTTGCGGTGTTGAAGTAACTGAGAAGAAAGTACGTCGCGAGCGAATGGGACATATTAAACTGGTAGTGCCTGTAGTGCATATCTGGTATTTCAAGAGCCTGCCGAATAAAATCGGTTATCTCCTGGGAATGAGTTCCAAGAAACTGGAAACCATTATTTACTATGAGCGCTATGTGGTATTGCAGGGCGGTATCAAAGAAAACCTGGGTATGGGTGATCTGCTGACCGAAGAAGAATACCTGGATATCCTGGATAATATTCCTAAAGACAACCAATACCTGCCGGATGAAGATCCGCAGAAATTCATCGCTAAGATGGGCGCTGAAGCGGTACACGGTTTGCTGGAAAGAATTGACCTGGACGAACTCAGTTTCTCACTGCGTAATGCTGCCGCTACTGAAACTTCCCAACAGCGTAAAGCAGATGCCTTAAAGCGTTTGAGCGTTGTGGAGTCTTTCCGTGATGCAAGTACCAGGATTACCAACCGCCCTGAGTGGATGGTAATGCAGTATATCCCTGTTATCCCACCTGAATTACGTCCGTTGGTTCCGTTGGATGGCGGTCGTTTTGCGTCTTCCGACCTGAACGATCTCTACCGTCGTGTAATCATCCGTAACAACCGTCTGAAGCGTTTGCTCGAGATCAAAGCGCCTGAAGTAATCCTTCGTAACGAAAAAAGGATGTTGCAGGAAGCGATCGACAGCTTATTTGATAACTCCCGTAAGTCCAACGCCGTTAAGGCAGAAGGCGGACGTGCACTGAAATCCTTATCAGATGTTCTGAAAGGTAAACAGGGCCGTTTCCGTCAGAACCTCCTCGGTAAGCGTGTGGATTACTCCGGTCGTTCTGTAATTGTGGTAGGACCTGAACTGAGAATTCACGAGTGCGGATTGCCGAAAGACATGGCGGCAGAACTGTTCAAGCCATTTGTTATCAGAAAACTGATTGAAAGAGGTATCGTTAAAACCGTGAAGTCTGCCAAGAAACTGGTAGACCGTAAAGAAGCGGTGATTTGGGATATCCTCGAAAATATATTAAAGGGTCACCCGGTTATGTTAAACCGTGCCCCTACGCTGCACCGTTTGTCTATCCAGGCTTTCCAGCCTAAACTGGTAGAAGGTAAAGCGATTCAGCTTCACCCGTTGGTTACCTCTTCCTTTAACGCGGATTTCGATGGTGATCAGATGGCGGTACACGTACCGTTGAGCAATGCTGCAATCCTGGAAGCCCAGTTGCTGATGCTTTCTTCTCACAACATTCTGAACCCGCAGAATGGTACGCCAATCACCCTGCCTTCCCAGGACATGGTACTCGGTCTGTACTATATTACCAAGGGTAAGAAAACCACTGAAACCGAAACCATCAAAGGTCAGGGCATGGCTTTCTACAGTATGGATGAAGTAATCATCGCTTACAACGAAAACAAGGTAGACCTGCATGCTAATATAAAGGTGAAAACCAATGTGCGTGAAAAAGGCGTAGTGGTGAAAAAACTGATTGAAACTACTGTTGGCCGGGTACTGTTTAACCAGCACGTTCCTGTAGAAGTCGGATTCATTAATGCATTGCTGACTAAGAAAAGCCTGAGAGAGATCATTGGTGATATTATCAAGATCACCGACGTGCCTAAGACTGCTAAATTTCTGGATGATATCAAAACACTCGGATTCCGTATGGCCTTCCGTGGCGGTCTGTCCTTTAGCGTGAACGATCTGATCGTTCCTGAAATCAGAAACGAACTCCTGGATAATGCGAAGGCTGAAGTAGAAGAGGTTTGGGAAAGCTATAACATGGGATTGATCACCAATAACGAACGTTACAACCAGGTTATTGACATCTGGGGTCGCGTGGATATGAAGATCACAGAATCCCTGATTCGTGAAATGACCATCGATAAGCAGGGATTCAACTCTGTATTCATGATGCTGGATTCCGGCGCCCGTGGTAGTAAAACACAGGTTAAGCAGCTGGTAGGTATTCGTGGTCTGATGGCTAAACCACGTAAGAGCGGTAGTTCCGGATCTGAGGTAATTGAGAATCCGATCCTGTCTAACTTTAAAGGCGGCCTGAACGTATTGGATTACTTTATCTCTACGCACGGTGCCCGTAAAGGTCTTGCTGATACCGCCCTTAAAACTGCGGATGCAGGTTACCTGACCCGTCGTTTGGTGGACGTATCTCAGGACGTAGTCATCTCCGAAGAAGATTGCGGTACACTGCGTGGTAATGCAACTACAGCGTTAAAAGACAACGAAGATATTATTGAACCACTGGCAGACAGAATTGAAGGACGTACTTCCCTGCACAATATCTATCATCCGGTAACGGAAGAACTGATTATTCTTGCAGGCGAGGAAATCTCTTCTGATGTTGCTAAGTACATTGAGGAAGTAGGTATCGAAACCGTAGAGATCCGTTCTGTACTTACCTGCGAAAGTAAGCGTGGTGTTTGTGTGAAATGTTATGGTAAGAACCTGGCTACAGGTTACCTGGCGCAGAGGGGTGATGCTGTTGGTATTATTGCTGCACAGTCTATCGGTGAGCCTGGTACACAGTTGACCCTGCGTACCTTCCACGTGGGTGGTGTTGCAGGTTCTTCTAACATTGAATCTACCTTACCGGCTAAATTTGATGGTACCATCCAGTTCGACGGTTTAAGAACAGTTGATGTGGTGAACAACGAAGGCGCTAAATCCAAGATCGTTATTGGTCGTACCGGTGAGGTGCGGATCATGGACGTGAAGAATGATCGCCTGATGATCACCAGCAACGTTCCTTACGGTGCAACCCTGAATGTAAAAGATGGTGCGCAGGTGAAGAAAGGAGATGTGATCTGTACATGGGATCCGTTCAACAACGTAATCGTTGCGGAAACAAACGGTTCTATCAAGTTCGAAAATATCCTCGATGGTATCACTTACCGTGATGAGGCCGATGAACAAACAGGTCACCGCGAAAAAGTGGTTATCGAAACAAAAGATAAGACCAAGATCCCTACGATCATTGTAGAAGGAAAAGACATCAAGCAATACAACCTTCCGGTTGGATCACATATTGGTGTGGAAGAAGGAGACGAAGTGAAAGCGGGTCAGGTACTGGTTAAAATCCCTCGTATCTTAGGTAAACTGAGAGATATCACGGGAGGTCTGCCACGTGTAACTGAACTGTTTGAAGCCCGTAATCCGGGTAACCCTGCCATTGTTTGTGAAATTGATGGTGTTGTATCCTTCGGTAACGTGAAGCGTGGTAATCGTGAGATTATCGTTGAATCACGCGATGGTATGGTGAAGAAATACCTGGTTCCATTGACTCGCCAGATCCTGGTCCAGGATGGGGACTTCGTAAAAGCGGGTACGCCAATGTCCGACGGACAAATTGCACCTGCTGATATCCTCGCCATCAAAGGGCCATTTGCGGTTCAGGAATATGTGGTGAATGAAATTCAGGAAGTGTACCGATTACAAGGTGTAAAAATCAACGATAAACACGTTGAAGTGATCGTACGCCAGATGATGAAGAAAGTAGAAATCGTTGATGCCGGTGACACTAAATTCTTAGAGGAGGATCTGGAAGATCGCTTCGACTTTATCGAAGAGAACGACAGGATCTACGACAAGAAAGTGGTTACCAGCGCAGGCGAAAGCGCCAAGATGAAAGCCGGTCAGATTATCACACTGCGCGAACTGAGAGAAGAAAACTCCATCCTCCGCAGAGGCGATAAACAACTGGTAGAAGTAAGAGATGCCAAACCAGCTACCGCTACTCCGGTACTGTTGGGTATCACCAAAGCTTCTCTGGGTGTACAAAGCTGGATTTCTGCAGCGTCCTTCCAGGAAACAACCAAAGTATTGAGTCAGGCCGCTATTCAGGGCAAGACCGATTCTATGCTGGGTCTGAAAGAGAACGTCATTACCGGCCACCTGATTCCTGCCGGTTCCGGACAAAAAGAGTTTGAGAATATGATTGTAGGAAGCAAAGAAGAATACGAAGTACTGGCTACTACCAGAGAAGCGATGAGCTTTGATGAAGAAGAGTAACCGGTATTCTTAAACCAGATACAAAAAGTAGGAAGCATTGCTTCCTACTTTTTTACTGATAAGCTGTTATAACAGATAATTTATTTTTATGAAAAATGCTACACTGGGTTTTAATGTTGTTATTGCATTAGCAGTAGCCGTCTTGTTTTATTTTCAGTTCTCCGGTAAAAAAAGCGCTGCAGCAACGGATAGCGCCTCAAAAGCAGCTCCTGCAGGCAGTTTCCGGATTGCTTATTTTGAGTCTGATTCTATTCAGAACAACTTTGAATATTTCAAGGAAATTAAAAGAACCCTGGAAGTGAAAGATCAGGCCAACAGTAAACAACTCAATGAGCTGAAAACCGTATTTACCAATAAATACCAGGATTTACAGCGCTCTGCACAAAGCCTGTCCCAGGCAGAACTGGCCAACAAGCAGCAGGAACTGGAACAAATGCAGCGTACCTACCAGGGTAAAGAGCAGATGATGGCCCAGGAAATGCAGGATGAAAGCTTCAAGAAACTGCAGGATGTAAAGAAGAAAATTGAAACCTATCTTACAGAATACAATAAGGACAAGGGTTATGCCTTCATTTTTTCCAGTGCTCCTGAGTTCATGTACCTGAAAGACACTGCGTATAATATTACCGACGACGTGGTAAAAGGCTTGAATAAGTTGTATCCTAAGAAGCCATAAATCACCGTCATATTTATTATCTTCATTCCCGCCCCATTCAAAAAGGGCGGGAATTTTTTATGTCAGATACCACTACCTCTTTTAAACCAAGACTGGGATTATTGGATGCAACCATGCTGGTTGCCGGAAGTATGATAGGCTCGGGAATTTTTATCGTTAGCGCCGATATTACCCGGAATGTTGGCAGTGCAGGATGGCTGATTGCCGTTTGGCTGTTAACCGGCTTCATGACGCTTACCGCCGCCCTGAGTTATGGTGAGCTTAGCGCCATGTTTCCAAAGGCTGGCGGTCAATATGTGTACCTGAAGGAATCGTATAATCCGTTGACTGGCTTCCTGTACGGGTGGAGCTTTTTTGCGGTGATCCAGACAGGCACCATTGCTGCGGTAGGCGTGGCCTTCTGTAAATTTGCGGCCTATTTCTTTCCCTTCCTGGAAATGAACCCCTCTGATGTGCTTTTCCTGGTTGGGCCGTTCAAAATTTATCCGGCCCAGTTTGTTTCCATATTTATTATTGTATTACTGACCTATATCAATACCAGGGGTGTTGAAGGCGGCAAAATGATCCAGACCGTTTTCACTGTGGCTAAACTGCTGTCTTTATTTGGGCTGATCGTTTTTGGTTTCCTGCTGGTTAAGGACAGCGCCATCTGGGATGCCAACTGGACCGATGCATGGAGTATGAAGAAGCTGAGCGCAGGAACAAATGCTGCCGGTATTCCTGAAACCCTGGTCATGCCTATACTGGGGGCCGGGGCATTCGGAGCCATCGCCACTTCTATGGTGGGTTCCATTTTCAGCAGTGATGCCTGGAACAATGTAACCTTCATTGCAGGTGAGATTAAGAATCCGCAGAAGAATATTGGCATGAGTCTGTTTCTGGGAACCCTGATCGTTACATTGATCTATGTTGCGGCCAACCTGATGTACCTGAACGTACTTCCTTTAAATGAGATCGCTTTTGCTCCGTCCGATCGCGTTGCAGTGAGCGCCGCCAATGCCATTTTTGGCCATAGCGGAACCTTTATCATTGCGGCCATGATCATGATTGCCACATTTGGCTGTAACAACGGCCTGATCCTTGCCGGTGCAAGGGTGTATTATACCATGGCACAGGATGGGCTATTCTTTAAAAGGGCCGGTGTACTCAATAAAAATGCGGTTCCAGAATGGGCTTTATGGGCGCAGTGTGTGGTAGCTTCCTTACTGTGTTTAAGCGGCCGTTATGGAGACCTGCTGGATATGGTGTCTTTTATTGTAGTGATCTTTTATGTACTGACCATTGCCGGAATTTTTATTCTGCGCAGGAAACGCCCGGAGCTGGAACGGCCTTATAAAGCCATCGGTTACCCGGTATTGCCTGCTGTTTATATGCTTATGGGGATCAGTTTTTGTGTATTGCTGATTATTTATAAGCCGGAGTTTACATGGCCGGGATTGATCATTACGCTGTTGGGCATACCTTTGTATTTTCTGGCAGTCGGATCATCTAAAAAATAGTGCATGAATTTTGATGAATTATTCAAAGGCTTTACAAACACCAAAGTATTAATTGTTGGTGATGTAATGCTGGATACCTATTGGTGGGGTAATGTAGACCGGATTTCACCTGAAGCGCCTGTGCCGGTGGTTGCATTGAAGAACAAGGAACTGAGAGTGGGTGGCGCCGCCAATGTTGCATTGAATACGGCTGCCCTTGGGGCGCAAACTGCCATTATTTCTGTGGTGGGAAACGACAGCGATGGCGCGCAACTGAAACAACTGATGCAGGAGAGCAATATCGATATATCCGCCATCATCAGTTCAGGGGAACGGATTACCACCAACAAAGTGCGCATCATGAGCCGCAATCAACAAATGATGCGGCTGGATGCAGAGATTACAACCGATATTGAAGGTGCACTGGAACAACAACTGATTGATGCGGTATCCTCTTATATAGAGCGCAACCATACACAGATTCTGATTTTGGAGGATTACAATAAAGGCGTATTGACCAAAAGGGTGATCGAAACCCTTGTAGCCTTCTGCAATGAAAGAGGCGTGCTTACCGCTGTTGATCCCAAACGAAAAAATTTCCTGACTTATAAAGGTGTTACCCTGTTCAAACCCAACCTGAAGGAAGTGAAAGAAGGATTGAACCTGCTGGTAGACCGGATCAATCTCCAAACACTGCATGAAATTCATAATGCGTTGAAGAAGGAGCTGGGCCATGTGATTTCTTTTATCACACTATCCGAAAAAGGCGTGTTCTATCAGAAGGAAAATGAATCCGTCATTATTCCTACCCATATCCGCAACATTGCTGATGTAAGCGGCGCCGGTGATACGGTGATTGCAGTTGCCTCCCTGGTGTATGCCACCACACAGAATATGCGGCTGGCGGCTGAAATGGCGAATGTTGCGGGCGGACTGGTGTGCGAGGAAGTAGGTACGGCTGCCATTAATAAAGACAAACTCCTGGCGGAGTGTAAACTCCTGTTGAAGGCGCTTTAGTTATTCTGAATCAAATACTCCCATATCTTCAACAGTCTCTAATGATTGGCGAAATATATTAGAATCTTTGCGCTGTCTAAAATTCTAGATTCGCAGTCTAAAATATTGGTAATGGGCAATTTTACGATCGCGATACACGGGGGGGCAGGAACAATCCTGAAAGAAGATATGACCCCGGCATTGGAACAGGCATATACCGACGGCATCCAGCAGGCGCTGAATGTCAGCTATGCGGTGTTGGAGCAGGGTGGTTCTGCAGTGAATGCCATCAAGGCGGCACTGGTGATACTGGAAGACAATGTGCTGTTCAATGCAGGAAGGGGATCGGTGTTTACCAAGAAAGGGGTGCAGGAAATGGATGCGGCCATCATGGATGGCAGTGATCTTTCTGCCGGCGCTGTTGCCGGTGTGCGCAGTGTGAGAAATCCGATTGAACTGGCTACTGAAGTGATGCGCAACAGTAACCATGTATTTCTCAGCGGAAAGGGCGCCAATGATTTTGCCATCAAGCAGGGTGTTAAACTGGAGCCGGATGAATACTTCTATTCCCAGTTCCGCTACGACCAGTGGAAGGCCATCCGCGATTCTGATTCCTATTCGCTCGACCATACCAACCACCATCTCGAAGAATTGATGCGCGATAAAAAATTCGGCACCGTTGGTGCTGTGGCCTGCGATCAGAACGGCAACCTGGCGGCAGCCACATCCACCGGAGGAATGACCAATAAAAAATACGGAAGGATCGGAGACAGTCCGGTGATTGGTGCTGGCACCTATGCCAACAATAAAACCTGTGCCATCAGTTCCACCGGTCATGGGGAAATGTTTATCCGCGCTGTTGCGGCTTATGATGTAAGTTGCCTGATGGAATACAAGGGACTGAGCCTGGAGGAAGCCATGAATGTAGTGGTGAAGGAAAAACTGGTAGCCATGCAGGGAGAGGGTGGAATGATTGGGGTGGATGCACAGGGAAATGCGGCGCTGGTATTCAATAGTGCGGGAATGTACAGAGGTGTCCGGAATAACAAGGGCTACAATATGGTAGCGATATATAGTTAGGTTAGCATGAAAAAATTTGCATTGATTACGGCCGGTGGTTCCGGTAGCAGAATGGGTACTGAATTACCGAAGCAATTTCTTTTACTGCATGGAAAGCCGGTATTGTGGCATACCATCAGGGCCTTCCGGGAAGCCTATGCCGATATCCATTTTATCCTTGTTATCCCTGCGGCACATGCAGAAGCAGGCAAAGCCATCCTGGAAGAGCTGAACCTGACCGCGCAGTCCGTATTGGCAGAAGGGGGAGCAACCCGCTTTCATTCCGTACAGAACGGCCTGCAAAAAGTGGAACCCGGATCCATTGTTTTTGTCCACGATGGGGTTCGTTGCCTGGTATCTTCCGACCTGATTAAACGCTGTGGCGAACAGGCAGCAACACGCGGCAGTGCGGTGCCTGCCGTGGCTTCTGCCGACAGTATCAGAATAACCGACGAGCAGGGCGGGCATCAATCCATCGACCGCAACAGGGTACGCATCATACAAACACCGCAAACCTTCCAAAGCAATATCATCCTGCCTGCTTTTCAGCAGGCATACCGGGGTGAATTTACCGATGAAGCTACGGTAGTGGAAGCTGCCGGAACCCCGGTGTTTCTGATTGAAGGAGATTACCGGAATTTAAAGATCACCCGTCCGGCAGACCTGCTGGTTGCTGAAACCATTCTGCAGGAACGCGCTGCCCAATAGCTATTATTTCAACAGGGATAAGGGGAAGGGCAGCTTGTTATAATGATACAGGTAATAGGTTTCTTCTGTAGCCCCGAATTTCCTGTAAAAGGATTGTACACCGGGTATTGCGGAGCCTTCAAAATCGAGCAGCAGCGCTTCTTCTGCAAATTCCCGGATCAACTGATCCAGCAAAAAATGATTGGCTTCGTTTTGCCGGCCAGCTGCCGTAGTGGTGTTCATGAGATTATAGATCCGGCGCCCGTCTTTCAGTAGCAATACCACCGATTCCATTTCCCGGTTGCTGTTCAATACAGCCCTTGTAAAACATTGCCCCCTACCTGCCAGCACGTTGTTGCAGAGCTGTGAAAATGCGAGATAATTGTCTGGATGAATATGTTTGGATTGATGTGCATGGTGTTCTATAAATACATCAATGGCTGTTTGAATGGGTACCTCATTGCTGTATACCGTCGCTGCCCGTTCTGCTTTTTTGATGTTCTGTTTCAGGTCGGGGGAATAATGACTGCTGATTTCCGGGTAGGGACGGTTGAGGTTCAACGTGTAGTTGGGCTTTTGTACAATACCTTTTAAATAAGCGGCAGCGGTATTGCTGTGGTTGAAGAGCAAAGTGCCATACGCGTACTGCTGCATGACCTGCCGGGCAATTTGTTGGACCATCTGCTGTTGCTCCTGCTTCGGAAGACCAGGTAGCCCAATTAGTCCCAATTGTTGCACAAAGGGCGGCGTATACAAGTAGGTGTATCCCAGCTTCGATTTACAGGGCAGGGCCATCATGGCTTCATAATCGTTCAATACCAGCCCCATCCAGTTTTTACAAACTGCATGTAAATAGTCCGTGCATGAATAGATCAGGCCGTTTTCTGCCATTGCAACCCGCCGATCCCATTGAGTGGCATCAATTTGTTGAGCAGGTATGAGCCTGATTGCATACATGATGATTTTATTTTCCTTTCCCTGACAAAATAATGCGGAGTGTTTGGAGCATGATCCTGAAATCGAGCCCTAAAGATAGTTGATCCATGTATTCCAGGTCGTATTGCATGCGTTCCGCCATTTCCGGTACGCCTGATGCATAACCGAAGCGAACCATTCCCCAGGAGGTAAGCCCTGGTTTAACCCTGAGCAGTTCAGGGTATCGGGGAGTCAGTTGTACCAGTTGATCGATGTAGTATTTTCTTTCGGGCCTTGGTCCCACCAGGCTCATGTCTCCGATAATGATGTTCCAGAGTTGCGGCAGTTCGTCCAGTTTCCATTTACGCATGGTTTTCCCCCAAGGGGTAATGCGCTCGTCGTCCGGGCCCGATAAAGCCGGTCCGTTTTGCTCTGCATTGGGGTACATGCTCCTGAATTTGTAAATGGTAAACGGTACACCGTTACGGCCAATTCGCTGCTGGGTATAAATGACAGCGCCCCCGGAGCTCAGCCTGGTTCTGCATGCAATGAGCAGGAGGAGAGGGCTCAGTGCCGTAATAGCCGTAAGAGAAAATATAATGTCCAGGAACCTTTTGATTTGCTGCATTATTGATTGCCGGATTAAACTAAAATACTGGTGTTGTTGATTTTCTCCAATATCTGGTGTGCAACTTCCATTGCAAGGAAACCATCTATTTCGCTTACTACGGTAGGTTTATTGTTAACAATTGAATCAACAAAAGACTCCAGCTCCAGCTTGATCGCATTCAGTGGCTCAATGGTTGGTGTGGCGATTGCAATGGATTTTTTACCATTGGGAGTATCTATGTCGAAAGAAAATACATTGTTGTCATCGGGCTGCTTCAGCTTAATGATTTCTGTTTTCTTTTCGAGGAAGTCGATGCCAATGTAGGCGTCTTTCTGGAACAACCGCATCTTGCGCATTTTTTTCATACTGATACGGCTGCTGGTTAAATTGGCCACACATCCATTGTTGAACTCGATCCGCACATTGGCAATATCCGGTGTTTCGGTCATCACCGCCACGCCGCTTGCCGCGATGCTTTTTACATCGCTTTTTACCAGGCTTAAAATGATATCTATATCATGGATCATCAGATCCAGGATTACGCTTACCTCGGTTCCTCTCGGATTGAACTGCGCCAGCCTGTGTACTTCTATGAACATCGGGTTGAGGTTCATGTCTTTTACCGCCAGGTAGGCCGGGTTAAATCTTTCCACATGTCCCACCTGCACTTTTACATTGGCTTCGCGAACCATATCCATCAGGGTGCGCCCTTCTTGTATGGTATTGGTAATGGGTTTCTCTACAAATACATGCTTGCCCTTCCTGATGGCCTGCATGCAGATACCGAAGTGCTGATTGGTGGGAGTGATCACATCTATAACATCACAGGCATCCATCAGTTTTTCTTCGTCCATGTAACGCTTCAAACCATATTTTTCAACTACTTCCCTGGCATTGTCGTTATTGGGATCAAAAAATCCCACCAACTTTATTCCTTCAATCTCTTTCCAGTTGTTCAGGTGAAACTTGCCCAGATGGCCCACCCCAAAAACTCCTACTTTTAGCATAGTTCTGATATTAATGGGTAAAGATAATTAAATCGGCCTGCCCTGTGGGGCATATTCGTCTTTTTATCTGGCGCTGCCCCCATCTATGGTGAGGCAGATTCCGTTTACATAAGCTGCTTCGTCGGAAGCAAGGTATAAATATCCATAGGCAATATCAATCGGTTTGCCCCAGTGCCCTGCGGGAATCAGCGGCACCATTTTCTGCCTTACTTCCTCCGGAATACTGTTGGTCATGCTGGTTTCAATAAAACCGGGCGCGATGCAATTGGCGGTGATGCCGAACCTTCCCAGTTCCAGCGCCCATACCTTGGTCATGCCAATGATGGCCGATTTGGTGGCTACATAATTGGTTTGCCCGTAATTGCCCCTGAGCCCTACATTGGAGGATGCAGATACGATTCTTCCGTACTGCTGTTCTTTCATATGGTGCGCCACAGCCTGGGTACAGTTAAAAACACCGGTCAGGTTTACTGCCAGTACTTTCTCCCAATCATCTTCCTGCATTTTCAACAAGGTTTTATCCTTGGTGATACCAGCATTGTTGATCAGGATATCGATCCTTCCTTTCAGTTCCTTCACTTTTGTAGTTGCAGCTTCGATGGCGGCTTTATCCGTAACGGACACCAGCATAAAATGCACATCCAGTTGCTGTTCCCTGCATTGCGCAGCCAGGGTTTCTCCTTCCTCATTCAGGTCCCAGATAAAAACAGTTGCGCCTTCCTTCGCAAACAATTCTGCTGTTGCAGCACCTATGCCAGCTGCGCCTCCGGTAATAATGGCCGTTTTATTGGTTAATCTCATTTACTATTTTTTTAGATGCATTTAAAGTCCGATGATTCTTTTCAGCCGCTTCCAGATGCCTTTCCATAAACCGCCGTCGAGCTGAATCCGCCGGTCGGTTGTCCAGACCAATGCAGCAGGCCGGGTAACATAATATAGTTTTCCAAAACCTTTTTCGCGCAGCTTTAAAGCCAGCCAACCGTCTTCGTTGGCACCGGGGGGATGATGAAAACCATCCACCGCAATGCCCTGTTCTCTGCGGAAACCCGAATTGAAACCGTATACATTCATGGCCTCATTGCGAAAGGTCTTGTTGAACCAGCGTGTGCAATCGGCCAGGTATTCATAGCAGCAATAAGTTAGCCGGCCCGTACTGCCGGTAGGAATAAAAGCAAACCTGCCGTAGACCACTGCCGTTTGCGCATCAGTGGCCAGGGGCATCACCATTTGTTCTATCCAGTTGGTTGGGTAAATGGTATCTGCATCCGCATTCAAAATATATGTACCCCTGGCAACAGAAAGCCCTGCATTCCGGGCAAAAGCAACGCCCTGCCTGGGTTCCATTACACAGGGGATGCCGGCAGCTTTCACCAGTTCCTCTGTGCGGTCGGTCGATGCATTATTGATCACAATGATTTCCGTTGGCCATTGAGTGGTATTGTGGCACAGTGAAAGCAGGGTCTGCAGAATCCCAGCTTCTTCGTTGTATGCAGGAATCACGATCGAAACAACCGGTGCTTCTTTGCAGAGCGCCGGATACAATTCCCGGATAACTTCAGTGGTAGCCGGCTGGTTTGGATCGGCCTGGAATAGTTCCCGGATGTACCGGGGAATGGCAATGGGTCTCATGGATGCGTGATGAAAATGGAGCAGATCGGCCTGCGTCAGTTAAAGTTAATGATATGCCCAGAATTCCTCCTTTTTTTAGACAATTATCCGCCGAATTCGCTTTCATTACGATACAAATGAGATAATTTTACAAGCGGATAGGAAGCGTAAAGGTAAAGTTCTACATTTAGCTGGTTTTATCGGACCAATAAACAATTTATATGGCATTTACAAGCTCAGATACAATCAAGATTATAGTGGTGGAAGATGAGATCACCATGCAACTAATACTGAAAAAGTATTTGGGAGAGCAATATGAAGTAGAAATATTCAAAGACGGGGTAGACGCACTGGCATTTATACAACAAGGCAATGTTCCGGATCTGATTATCTCAGATCTGAACACACCGGTGATGGGCGGACTGGGACTTACCCAGCAATTGAAAGCCAGTGATTTCTTCAACAGCATTCCAATTGTGATTTTATCCGGTGAAGAGAGCTCTGAGATGATCATTAAATGCCTGGAAGCCGGCGCGGATGATTACCTGGTAAAACCTTTTAACCCCAAAGAGCTGGAAGCAAGGCTCCGGGTGGTGCTTAGACGAATCCGCAAATAATCACTCCAATGGATGCCCCTGTAGCTAAACCAGAACAATTCATTGCCCTTATTGGCTGCAACGAACATGTAACGGAGATTTTCCGTTCTGCTAACCTGGGGAACCGCGAAGTCCGCTCCTTTCTTCATGCCATTGATCTGTTCAACAGGTGGGAAAAAGGAGGGGGTAACCTGGTAGCCATCGTATCTCAGAGTGAGGTGTTGGGGCCTGCGGGAATTGCATTGCTCGAAACCCTCCGCAACAAAAAACATATTCTGGTTCCATTCTTCCTTGTAAGCCAGCAACTGAGCGAAAGTACTGTTAAACTGGCCCTGAAATCGGGTGTTTCCGATGTGTTCCGTTTGCCCGTTAAAAAGGAAAATATAGAAATAAGGCTGAACCTGATCATAGACAAATGGAAGGAGCTGAAATCTACCCACGACGAAGTGCTGGATTTTCATAAATACAAGACCCCCTTTATTAAGCGCGTGTTTGATATTTTTTTTGCCGGCATGGCGCTGCTATTGCTTTCTCCTTTATTACTGGTGATTTGCATTTTATTGAAACTGGAATCGAAAGGGCCCGTTTTTTATTATGCCTTAAGGGTGGGTTCGGGCTACAGAACCTTTAAGTTCTATAAGTTTCGCTCCATGTATGTGAATGCCGACCAGCGACTGAAGGAACTGAAGCACCTCAACCAGTATGCACCTGCTGCCGCAGATGAAGCCGCGGAACAGCTGCAGGAGCAGTATCTCTGCGATGAGTGCAGGGGTGCCGGTACCCAGTGCCAGTTTCCGATGTACTCCGATAAAGTGCGCTGGTGTGAAAAGCAATACAACGATACCAAGAAAACAAAAGCCGGTTCTGCGTTCTTCAAACTGAAGGATGATCCCCGCATTACCAAAGTGGGTAAGTTTATCCGGAATACCAGCATCGACGAACTGCCCCAGTTGTGGAATGTGATTATCGGGGACATGAGCATTGTGGGGAATCGCCCATTGCCTTTGTATGAGGCCGAGAAACTGACCACCGATAAATATGCCCTGCGGTTTATGGCTCCTGCCGGTATTACCGGGCTCTGGCAGGTAGAGAAAAGGGGGAAGGGGGAGATGTCTGAAGAGGAGAGACTGATGCTCGATAATGAATATGCTGCCAACCACAGCTTCTGGTATGATATCAAACTGATCCTGAAAACGATCCCGGCCTTGTTCCAGTCAGAAACCGTATAATCGCGCAACGTTTTATCTTTAAAATTATTATCTTTAAATTGCGTGACAATCATTGGTTTAGCTTAAAAGACCTTTTTTCAGCAACTGATGTTTTGTTTGATACCCTTTAACCAACCATATGCTTTTTAATAGTCCGATACGCCGTTTTTTTCACTCCATCAGAAAGGGTTTACTGGTAAGGACGATCTGTTTTTTTCTGTTGGCAACAGGTAGTTTGGCGGCCTCTGCGCAGGAGTCGATGATTCCGGAACTGTCTTATCCTTTTTTGGAAAAACTGATTTTCACCGCCCGTGAAAATTATCCGCGGATGAAGGCCAACCAGCACAGGATCCGGTTTGCAGAACTAAACCTGAAAAAAACACAACTTTCCTGGTTCGACTTTTTTTCACTCTCCGCTTTTTACAGCCCCAGTACCTCGGTAACATTAACCAATGCCACCCTTACCGGTGTGCAGGTGGGATTATTCATTAATTTCTCTGCCATCATTCAAAAACCAACTATGGTTAAGCAGAGCAGGGAGGAAGTGGCTATCGCAAAATATACCTATGATGAATTTGGCCTTTCTGTAGAGAATATGGTGAAAGAGCGGTATTTCAGGTACATGCAGAATTTGACGGTGCTGAAGTTGCGCAGCCAGGCTGCCATTGATGCGGAGGCTTTGTACAAGCAGATGAAGTTTAAGTTCGAAAAAGGGGAGGAAACCTTTGAGAATTACAGCAAGGCAATGATACAGTATATAGACACGAAACAAAAAATTGTTGAAACAGAAGGTCTGTTACTGATTTCCAAGAGTAATCTGGAAGAAATGATCGGAAAAAAATTAGAAGAGGTTAAGTAATGGAACTAGCAAAGTTTTTAAAGCTTGTCTACAAAAAGAAATACGTACTCGTAATCGTCCCATTGGTTACGGTAGTGATTACGTATTTCCTGGTTCGAAAGCTTCCCGATACTTTTCAGTCTTCTTCCCGCATTTCAACAGGACTGGTAGATCAGTCGCAACAGATCCTTTCCAGCTCCGATATGTCTCAGGAGTCTAAGATTGCACAGCAGTTTAGCAACCTGGTTCAGCAGTTCAGGCTGAAAAGAATGTTCGACCAGGTTTCCTATCAATTGATCCTCCACGACCTTACCAGCGATAAACCCTACCGGCCTGCCAGCAAACTGCTGAAGGAGATCGGCCCCAATGCCAGGGCCCACGCCATTGAAGTGTATACCCGCCTGCTGAAAGAAAAAAAACCTTTGTCTTTATGGGATAAGGATCAGTATGGGTTGAACCAGGTGCTGATTTCCATGGGGTATGATGAACAGACCCTGCAAAAGAAAATATTTATCTACCGGGTCAATAACAGTGATTTCATAGATGTGGAATTTGAATCGGAGAATCCATTTCTCTCCGCTTTTGCCATTAATGCGCTGTGTAAGGAATTCCTGGACTACTACACTTCCTATATTAAAGCGAATCAGTTGCGTGCAGTGAATTACTTAGACACGCTGATGAAGCAGAAATATGATTCCATGAACGCAAAAATGCGCGCACTGCGGAATTATAAAATTAAAAACAGGGTATTGAACCTGAACGAACAGGCCAAGAGTTTGTACGGGCAGATCTCTGATTTTGAAACCTACCTGGAAGTTGCTAAAAAAGATGTGGAAGCCAATGAAGGCGCCATTCGCGGAATAGATGCAAAATTTGATACAAAAGACCGGCGTTACCTCGAAAGTACCGTGGTGTCTATCAACCAATCGGTAATGAATACCCGGGAACAACTTCGGTTGGCAACCCTGAATGTAATCAAGAACAATTATTCGGCCAGATCCGTGGCAAAACAGGATTCCCTCCGGGCAAAACTGGAGCAGGAATTACTGGCATCCACCGATCGTTACCTGGTAAGCCCGCTGGCCAATAAACAGCAATTGATCCAGCAGCGATTGACGCTGGAAGTAGCGCTCGACCAGGCGCGTAACAGTATTAAATCGCTGGAAGCGGAACTGGAAAGGCTGAATAAGAAATTTGATTTACTCGTGCCGCATGAGGCCCTGATTCAAAACTATGAAGGCGCCGTAGATGTGGCGGGGAAAGAATATCTCGAGATCCTCAACAAGTTCAACAGAACAACTATGGAATCCAATGTGGGTGTTCAGTTGCGCCAGGTAGAAATGGCGATGCCAGGACCTCCACAGCCCTCCAAGAAATTATTGCTGGTATTGCTGAGCGGGGTAGTCAGCTTTGTATTTTGTATGGTGGCATTGTTCATCATCTTCTATCTGGATCATTCCATTCTAAGCGCGCAGGATCTTGCCAACCAAACCGGATTCCCGGTATTGTCGTTCCTGCCCCTGATCAATACCTCTTTACTGGACCTCTCCAATTTAACGAAGGGGGACGAAGTAAACCGGAATACCATTGCCTTTAAAAACCTGATCCGCTCCCTGCGATTTGAAGTGGAGAGGGCCATGAACAAGCAGAAATTACTGGTGGTAACCAGCCTGTACACGGGTGAAGGAAAAACATTATTGTCGCTGGGATTGTCGTATGCTTTCTCCATGGTGAATAAAAAAGTATTGCTCATTGATGGGAATTTTGATGAGCCTACTATCTCTGAAGTCAGTGGAACTACTTTTTTCCTGGAAGATTATCTTAAAAACAGGGTCTCTGTTTCTGAAATCACCCGCAACGGGAAAGTAAGCATACTGGGTAACAGGGGCGGTGATACCTCTTTGTTTGAGTTCTGTGACGAAGACATTGTGGTTCCCAAACTGAACTACCTGCGGGATGTGTTTGATATCATTATTGTAGAAGGCCCTTCGCTCGACCGATTGAATAAATCCCGCGAATGGATTGTTGTTGCCGATAAAGTATTGGGTGTATATGTTTCCGGGGTTCCCATCCGGAATAGCGCTAAACCGCATATCCATTTCCTCGAAACCATCGGCAATAAGTTTGCCGGATGGGCACTCAATAAAGTTCAATTCAACAGGTTAGAGCGTGTTCCCAAATAACCCAAGTGTTTATGGCAAGCATCGATATAGTAGAACTTCTCTGGATATTGTTTCAATTATTGGTTGGCTATAACCTGGTATTGCCTGTTCTGCTGCTATTGCTCTATTTGCTGTTGGGAAACAAAAAAGGAAAGCCTGCATCTGTTGGCGGGCGTGAAGCCGATTATGCCATCATCGTAACGGCCTATGAACAAACCCAGTTGCTGCAAGGGGTGGTGCGCTCCTTGTTGCAGTTGCATTACAGCAATTACCTGATTTATATTGTAGCCGACAAATGCGATGTTACCAACCTGGTCTTTGAAGATGAGCGGGTGATTGTATTAAGGCCCGAAGAAACACTGGCCAGTAATACCCGTTCTCATTTTTACGCCATCAACCGGTTCAGAAGGCAGCATGAAAGGCTGGCGATCATCGACAGCGATAATATTACAGACCCTGAATTTTTATTGCGGCTGAACGAATACTTCGACCTGGGTTTTGAAGCCGTACAGGGCCTCAGGGCTGCCAAGAACCTGGATACCATGTATGCCTGCCTGGATGGAGCCAGGGATATTTATTATCACTTCTATGATGGCAAAGTATTGTTCTCCATTGGTTCTTCCGCTACGCTTTCCGGATCGGGAATGGCCTTCTCCGTTCAATTGTACAAGGATTGTCTGGGGCATCTGGATATTACCGGAGCGGGATTTGATAAAATACTGCAACGCCAGATTGTGAACAAGGGCTACCGGATTGCTTTTGCTGAAAAAGCAATTTTGTACGACGAAAAAACGTCGCAATCCGATCAACTGGTGAGCCAGCGGGCAAGATGGATCAATACATGGTTCCGATATTTCTCTTTTGGCTTCGGGCTGATCGGAAAGGGGCTGGTCCGGTTCAACTTCAACCAGTTCCTCTTTGGGCTGATTCTGTTGCGCCCTCCATTGTTCATTTTCCTCCTGATATCGGTGGGTTGTATGTTCCTTAATCTATTGATCAACCCATTGGTATCGCTGATCTGGCTGGCAGGGTTGCTGTTGTTTGTTGCGGGCTTTATATTGTCTTTATGGATGAACCATACCGATCCCCGGATTTACCGTTCTCTGTGGGGTATTCCCAAATTCATCTTCTTCCAGGTACTTTCCCTGCTGAAAGTGAAAAATGCCAACCAGCGTTCCGTGGCTACCAAACATTTTCATGCGGATAAAGTAGACTAGGCGGGTTATCTTTATACAACTAATCAGGAAAGCATTGCGGATTGATTCCACCATACCGAAAAGAACGAAGGAAGAGCAGGAAGAATACGACCGGCTCAGGCTGGAAAAGCTTGCGCGCAAGGTGGCCATTGCAATTGCTTTTGCCAGTGTGTACTATTTCTTTATTAAACTGCTTTTTCTGTAATGGAAGAACCATTTAATATACCGGTAGGCGCAGGGAAAAAGAGCAGGAACTTTTTTTCGAAGGAAGGGCTGAATGGCCCGTTGATGTACCTTTTCCTGCTTTGTTCCTCCCTGTTTTTTGCTTACCTTATTGCAAAGTTTGGGCTCATCCCCGGCGTACTGATCCTGGCCGCATTGATCGGCTTGCCGATGGTATACGGATTGATTGCCTATCCCCGGTTTGGGATTGTGGTCTTCCTGGCCAGCGCATATTTCATTATGTTCATAGACCGGATGGGGGTGGATTTCCCATTGGGAACCCTGATGGATTTTATGGAATTGCTGTTCATTGTTGGGTTTTTTATTCAGCAGAAAAGCCAGAAAAACTGGAAAATTTTTAATGGGCCGCTTAGTATCATGATCCTGATTTGGGTGATGTACAATGTGCTGGAAGTATTGAACCCCTTTGCGGAATCAAGACTGGCCTGGTTGTATACGGTACGATCCGTGGCATTTATCATGCTGATGTTCTTTGTATTTCTGTACAATATCCGCACCAGGGAGTTTATCCGGGTTATTTTGAAACTCTGGATCCTGTTTTCACTGATCGGTGCACTCTACGGACTGAAACAGGAGTTCATCGGCTTTAATGCGGCGGAGGAAGCCTACCTGCATTCGGATCCGAATATTGAACAACTCTTGTTTATTGGCGGTACCTGGAGGAAGTTTTCCATCTTCACAGACCCGGTTGCCTTCTCTTATAATATGGTGATGAGCGCCTTGCTTTGTATTGGTTTAATAACGGGTCCGCTCAAAACCTGGAAGAAAATTGTTCTCGGAATTATTGCAGCCACCTGCCTGACCTCCATGCTTTATTCCGGCACCCGCGGCGCATTTGTATTACCGCCATTTGCACTGGCTGTATTTGCAGTGCTCCGCTTTAATAAGAAAGTGTTGTTTTTTGGAGCAGTTGCCACTGCACTTATGACCATCGTTGTGTTCATGCCTGCCTCCAATCAGGCCATCGTTCGTTTTCAGAGCGCCTTTCGTCCTTCGGAAGATGCTTCCTTTAATGTGCGGAAATATAATCAGAAAAGAATTCAGCCCTATATTCTCAGTCATCCTATAGGTGGGGGGCTAGGCGCAACAGGAACCTGGGGACAGCGTTTCGCTCCCAATTCCTTTCTGGCCGGATTCCCTCCGGACAGCGGGTATGTACGGGTTGCCGTGGAACTGGGTTGGGTAGGCCTGCTGCTTTTCTGCACGCTGATGTTTATGATTTTGAGAACCGGAATCATAAACTTTTATGCCATCCGCGATCCGGAATTAAAGTCGTATTGTTTGTCGATGGTATTGATTGTATTTGCATTAAATTTAGGGAACTACCCGCAGGAAGCGCTTGTTCAGTTTCCTACGAACGTATATTTCTATCTTGTTGCTGCATTGATTGTAATCACCCGGAGAATTGATGAGGAAAATCGGGAGTTGACTGAACCGGTAAAAACGGCCCTATGATAAAAGGCAGAGATATTGTTGTTGTTGGCCAGCAACCATGGGATGTGGAGATTGGCAGTAATTGTAAAAACATTGCATTGGAGTTTAGCAGGCACAACAGGGTGCTTTATGTAAATGCTCCCCTCGATCGGATTACTGCGCTGCGCAATGCCAAAGAACCACAAGTGCAAAAAAGAATGCGGGTGATTAAAGGCAGGGAAAAAGGGTTGGTGAGCATCGCTCCCAATATCTGGAACCTTTATCCCGATCAGTTAATTGAATCGATCAACTGGATAGGTAGTCAAACCCTGTTTGAAATGCTGAACAGGGTTAATAACAAACGGTTGGCGGGTAGTATCAGCCGTGCTATGCAGGAGCTGCGCTTCACCAATATTATCCTCTTCAACGACAATGATATGTTCCGGTGTTTTCACCTCAAAGCGTTGTTAAAGCCGGCCGTAAGTGTTTATTATTCCAGGGATTTTATGCTGGCGGTGGATTACTGGAAAAAACATGGCGCCAAGATGGAGCCCGAACTGATTGCACAGTCGGATGTATGCGTTGCCAATTCCACCTACCTGGCAGATTATTGCAGAAAATACAATCCGCATTCCTACTATGTGGGCCAGGGTTGTGATCTGGATATTTTTACCAGCTTCAACAGCCCCGAAAAGCCACAGGATATGCAGGCCATACAGGAGCCGGTTATTGGCTATGTCGGCGCACTGCTGGGGTTGCGGCTGGATCTGGATATATTGACCCATATTGCCTGCTCCAGGCCCGACTGGAGCATTGTACTGGTAGGACCGGAGGATGAAACCTTCCGGGCAAGCGGGCTGCACGGGATGAAGAATGTTCATTTCCTTGGAGCTAAACCTCCGGGATTATTGCCGCAGTACATTCATGCTTTTGATGTATGCCTGAATCCGCAGGTGATCAGCGGGGTAACCATCGGTAATTATCCGCGCAAAATTGATGAGTACCTGGCCATGGGAAAGCCGGTTGTGGCTACCAGCACGCCTTTCATGGAGGCGGTATTCAACGGGTATACTTACCTGGGTAAAAGTGGGGCGGATTATGTAATGCTGATTCATGAGGCGTTGCAGGAAAACGATCCGGAAAAAGCAGCAGCCAGAAAAAACTTTGCCGCCTCGCATACCTGGGAAAACAGTGTGGAAGAAATCTATAAGGCGATACTTCGTGTATCTTTACATACCTGATTAACTATTTGCTATGAACACCGGAATAATGGCCAAACTGAGAAATAAGCATTTCATGTCGCTGGCAGGAAATGTGGCCATGGCCGGTCTGGCGATGCTGACCGTTGCCCTGCTCTACCGGTCGCTCAGCCTCGAAGAAATCGGCTATTGGTTTTTTTATCAAACCCTGTTTATGCTGATCGATACCTTCAGAACAGGGTTCTTACAGGTGGCGCTGATCAAATTTTATACAGGTACGGAACCCAGGCGGGCCAATGAAGTACTTGGCTCTGTGTGGTATCTGGCTTTGTTGATCACAGTTATCATGATTGGCATAAACCTCTCACTGGCGCCCTTTATGGGCTCCATCACCAATACCGGTTTGCTTGTTACCATCCAATGGTTTGGGATCACTTTTCTGGCAACATTGCCTTCATCTATCGCCTCCTGGATTCAGCAGTCGGATCAGCGGTTCGACCGCCTGCTTATTTTGCGGGTGATCAATCAGGGTTCGTTCATCATTAGCGTGGTGTTGCTGATACTGTTCAGGGAAATGAGTCTGCAGATGATTATGCTGGTGAATGCTATATCCAATGCGTTGGTCAGTATTGCAACCCTGCTGCTGGGCTGGACCAGGTTCAGGACATTCTTCTCCAGGACCCGCGCCTGCATCAAAGAAGTATATCACTTTGGAAAATTCAGTGTGGGCACCACTATTAGCGCCAACCTGCTTCGCAGTTCAGACATATTCATCATCACTTTTTTACTGGGACCTGCAGCAGTGGCCGTTTACAATATCCCGGTGCGTTTAATGGAACTGATAGAAATCCCGATCCGCAGTACCGTAGCAACCGGCATGTCTTCCCTTGCCAGGGCCTTCAATAAAAACAACCTGAAGGAAGTGGGTTATATCCTGCAGAAATATGCGGGTACCCTTACTGTGGCGTTTATACCGGTTGCTATTGGCGCTATTTTGCTGGCAGATATTGGCGTAGGGATACTGGGCGGGGGAAAATATGTAAACACGGAAGCTGCGAATGTATATAGGATCATGATGTTCCTGGCAATATTTTATCCGATTGACCGCTTTATTGGTGTAAGCCTTGATATCATTCACCAGCCCCAGGCCAACCTGGTAAAAGTGATCATGATGGTGATAGCCAATATTGTGGGAGACTTTGCAGGGATCTCTCTGCTGGGCAATATCTACGGAGTGGCATTGGGCACATTGCTGCCTTTGTGTGTAGGCATATTTTACGGATATTACAGGATAAACAAATTTGTTCCGTTTAAATTGTCGGGAGTCTTCGTTTTTGGCTATATTCAAAATAGAAATCTGTACAGAAAATATATCCTGAAAAAATCATAAACGTGAAACTGGTACACCTGATCATGGCACATAATCAGCCTCCCGTAGCGGAGCTGGCAAGGTTAATCCGCAGATTGCGTCATCCGGATGCAGTGGTCTATATTCATTATGATCTCAAGTTCGATATAGCGCCAGTTCAGGCCTTTTTTGCAGATTCCCCCGACGTTTTTTTTATTCAGAACAGGGTAAAAGTAGGCTGGGCCACTTACAGCATGATCGAAGCAACTGTTAACAGCTTTCGCGAAATCATGCAGGCATTTCCTAAACTGGATTACCTCAATCTGCTGAGCGGGCAGGATTACCCTCTTCGCCCTGTTGAACAGTTGCATCATTTTCTGGAACAGCATCCTGGTAAGGCTTTCATGCATACGCTGGATGTAAGAACCGAATGGACTGAAGCCATTTCGCGTGTTACCCAATATCACCTCAATAGTTTTAATATTCCCGGAAAGTATGCCATTCAGGGGTGGATGAACCGCATTCTGCCAGCGCGTAAAATGCCGGGTAATATGATTCCGGTGGGAAGGTCTCAGTGGTTTACCATTACCGGTAAACATGTGAACTATATTCTGCAGGAGCTGGAACGCAACAAGGCAGTTGTACGATTCTTTAAACTATCGTGGGCCCCGGATGAAATGTTGTTTCAGACCATATTGTACAATTCGGACTACCGGAAAGATATGGTTAACGACAACCTGCGTTATATAGACTGGTCGGAGGGGAATAAAAATCCGAAAGTACTGACCTGCGAAGACCTGGAGTCAATGCTTCGTTCGGGAAAGTTCTTCGCCCGGAAATTCAGTGCAGCAAAAGATGCCGCTATACTGGATTTGTTGGATCAACAGCAATAAATGATTTTATTTCTTTCGCTGTGTAAAGGCTCTGATAAAGAAGAAGATTCCTACAAAAATGATCACCAGTGCAAACATATCCATCACCGTGAAGCCGTCAAATTCATTGAAATAGAAAATGGTGGCGATTTCAAATTCAGGTGAGGCAGGAGTGGTGATCAATACAAACCCTACCGTAATAAAGAGAATACCTGCTGCGGATAAAGCCATAAAAGAAGCCCATCTTGCAGCTTTTTCAGGTACTTCCTTTAAAATGAAACCTTGTTTTGCATTGAGCAGTTTCTGCATACCGTGCAGAATTTCCGCATCATTGGAATGTGCAGAAGAGGTATTGTTTGGTTGGTCGGTGTGTTCAGGTTTAACCCGCATGGCGCTAAAAAAAAGCTGCTCCATCTCCAGCGCCCCGGCCTTGCTTACGGGTGACTTGTTCAGCTCGGTTATAAACTGGTTGAAACTGGCTTCCAGCTCCGAATTATCCTCTTGGTCCAGGCTCATATTCAATGGATTTTTTACATTCTCCGCTAATTTAAATAAATTACATAAGAATTAAGCAAAACAGCAGATGAAGGTGGTCTCTATTATTACAGTCAATTTCAATCACAGCTACCTTACAGATGATCTGCTCCATTCCATTCTGCAGAAAAACAGTTATCCCAACTGTGAAATCATTGTGGTAGACAATGCAAGCACTGTTAATCCTATACCCGGCTGGCAAGAAAAATATCCCGGAATTACGTTCATTCGTTCGGAAAAAAACCTTGGCTTTGCCGGGGGGAATAACCTGGGTGTAAAAGCTGCAAAAGGCGATTACCTGTTCTTTGTGAACAACGACACGGTATTTACAGACAACCTGGTGTCTACACTGGTCCAAACGCTTGAACAACATCCGCAGGTGGGCATGGTGTCTCCCAAATTATTGTATTATGATCAGCCGGATATGCTGCAGTATGCGGGGTATACCGATATGAACTATTTTACGGCCAGGAATGCCTGCATCGGGCAGTTTGAAACCGATCAGGGGCAGTACGATCAGTTGGTAGGTAAAACCGGGTTTGCGCATGGAGCCGCCATGATGGTAAAACGGGAAGCGATCAGCAAAGCGGGTATGATGGCGGAAAACTTTTTTCTGTACTATGAAGAGCTGGACTGGTGCGACCGGATCAAAAGGGCGGGCTTTGAAATATGGGTGAACATGAAGGCCTGCATCTACCACAAGGAATCCATTTCTGTAGGGAAACAAAGCGCATTGAAAGAATATTTCATGAACCGGAACCGGATACTGTTTATCCGGAGAAATGCACCGTGGTGGAAGGCACTGGTGTTTTATGGTTATTTCCTGCTGATCGTAACCCCCAGAAACCTGGCAGCATATCTGAGAAGCGGGAACAACGACTTTATCCGGCAATTGCGAAGGGCAATCTGGTGGAACTTAACCAATGGCGTCAACAGCCCTGATCTGGGGTTCAGGGCTTAAATAGATTGTATGGAAATATTATTTTGGATTTGTATACTGATCATACTCTATACCTATATCGGGTATGGCTTATTGCTGTGGCTGATCCTCAAGGTCAAGCGGTTGCTGGAAGGTAAAAAACAGGAACTGTACCCGGAATATACGCCGGAACTCACGGTGATTGTGGCTGCTTATAACGAGGCATACTGTATAGAAGATAAAATCCTCAACACACTGGAACTGGAATACCCGGCCGGTAAGATCAATTATATTTTTGTAACCGACGGGTCTACCGACGATACCGCTGCCATTGTGGCCAGGTATCCCCGGATTAAGGGAATGCACCGGGATGGCCGCAGCGGAAAGATTGCAGCGGTGCATCGCGCCATGCAGGAGGTTCAATCGGAAATAGTGGTGTTTACCGATGCCAATACCATGCTGAATAAGGAGGCTCTATTGAAAATCTGCAGGCATTACAGTAGCCCGGATGTGGGCGCCGTAGCCGGGGAAAAGCGGGTGCAAATCGAGGCTTCCTCCGATGCAACCGCAGGCGAAGGTTTTTACTGGAAATATGAATCCAAACTGAAACAGTGGGATTCCGAGTTGTATTCGGTTGTAGGTGCCGCGGGAGAATTATTCAGTATCCGCGCAGCATTGTACCAGCCGGTGGAGCCGGATACCATCCTGGACGACTTTATGATTTCCATGCATATTGCCTTAAAGGGATATAGAATTGTATACGAACCGGAAGCCTATGCATCTGAGAAAGCATCCGCAGATACGGGAGAGGAGCTGAAAAGGAAGATCCGGATAGCGGCCGGAGGCATACAATCCACCATCCGTTTAAAAGAGCTGTTGCTGCCATTTAAACGCCCATTGCTTAGTTTTGAATACATCAGCCACCGGATCCTGCGCTGGGTGGTAACGCCTTACCTGATGCTGCTGGCATTGCTGTTGAATATATGGCTGGTGGCAGCCGGCGAAAACAGCATCATTTACGGACTGATGCTACTGGGGCAACTGGCATTTTACGGGGCTGCCCTGCTGGGCTGGTTGCTGGAAAAAAGGCAACTGAAAGTGAAAGTGTTCTTTATCCCTTATTATTTCTGTTTGATGAATTATGCCGTCATAGCGGGACTTAACCGGTATCTGTTTACCGAACAGAGTGTGTTGTGGGAAAAAGCCAGACGAAAATAATCGGACAACGGAATTGGGAAGGCTGGTAATTTGTACTGAATATTGTGCGCAGTCTCAATGATTATTAATAACTTTATCTGGATATTTAAAAATCCGTTGATCCAATTCTTACTGAAATGATGAAGAAGGTACTTTGCGTTGATGATGACAGTATTTCGCTCACGATTTCAAAACTGTTGCTGAAAAGAACCGGTTTTGCTGAATCAGTGGATACCGCCGTTGACGGAAGCGATGCCATCGAATATTTCGGAGAATTGTTCAACAGCAGCACTAATCCGCAGGAAGATGCCCCGGAACTGATCATCCTGGATATTAATATGCCGGTTATGAATGGTTGGGAGTTCCTGGAAGCCTATGTTTCCCAATTTGCGGAAAAACTCCCCAAGACCAAAGTGGTGATTTTATCCTCTACCATCGACCCCGAAGACTTTTCACGCGCCAAAAAATACGAAGTGGTGGCAAGATTTGTTAGCAAGCCTCTTAGCGTGGAGAATCTGGCCGAGCTAAGAGAAGAGTTCGAGAGCAATAAATACTAACCTTAAGCAAATTCGTTGGATAAATGCGGAATTTAAATATCCGCCCGGGGAGTTGAATGGATTATCCGTCAATTTCGCGGTAAGTATTTCTTGCCGACAATTTTCCTGCAGACAGGAACCAACCGGTAAAGTTATAGCATTTTTTAATGCAAATTTAATGAGAAGAATCAGTTGGAAACATGCCGTAATTCATGTTTAAGACAGGCTCCCAAAAATACCTTCGCCAAAATTTATGTTTACCATGAAAAAAATCATTGTACTGGCATTTATGGCAGGGTTAGTAACCACTGCTAATGCACAAAAGAAAGGTTTAGAAGGTGTATGGTTTGCAACTTCTCAGTTTGGTTATCAGCAAACAAAAACAGGAGATCAGAAAAGCACCAATCTGACCATCTTGCCAATTGTAGGAACATTTGTTTCTCCTTCAGTAGCGGTGGGTGGCGCAGTTGGTTATATTAATGTAAAGTCTAAGAATGCAACAACTACTGCGGCTAATACCAACCTGCTGGTTATTCAGCCGTTGGTAAGAAAATACTGGAATGTTGCAGGTAAACTGTACTTCTTCGGGCAACTGGCTGCTCCAATCATTACCGGAAAGGAAAAACAAAGTGAGCTGAAAGTAAGCCAGTTTGGATTGTCAGCATCCGGCGGTTTTGATGTGATCCTCACTAAAAATTTCAGCGTGGAGTTCTCTTATAACCTGGCGAACTTCTCTGTAACTACATTAACTCCTAAAACGGGTACAAAAACAACTGTTACAGATTTCTCACTGGCACATGTTGCTAATGTAGAATCTGCTTACAACACTGCCCTGGGTGGAAGTAATCCATCACTGACTACTCCACTTGCATTTGGATTTAAGTTTCTCTTTTAATAGTTGCTATTCTAACAATGGGAAGGCCGCTCTTATGAGTGGCCTTCTTTTTTATGTGCAGAATTTAACAACCAGGTGCTTGTTATTTGTTGTAACTTAACAGTACACAAAATTTTCCACTTTAAAAAGAATAGTATGAAAAAGAACTGGAAAAAAGAAGATAATGCAGCTGACAAAAGCAAGCTTCCGGAGAGTATGAAATATACATCTGATCAGGATATTTATAATAGGGAAAAGAAGGAGCAGTTTAACGATGACTTACAATCCGACCAGCACCCTCTGCACAAATCACAACACTTACCCGAAGATGAACTGGATCTGCCCGGTGCAGAGCTGGATGATGAACAGGAGATTCTGGGGGAAGAAGATGAGGAAAACAATTACTACAGCCTGGGTGGAGATAATCACAATAACCTGGATGAAAATGAATAACTGTTATTTGTGAAATATCCTGCATTACTGCTGATTGTTATTTTATTGGTTACGCTGCAAGGCGCAGGCCAGGATTCATCGCAGGTACACCGTAAAATTCCGATAGATGCCAAACGATGGTATCAGCTCACCAATGTATCCACAGGGTTGCAGCAATTGTTTGATGGAGACTTCAGCGCCAATGTGCAAACCGGCTACGGAAAAATCATAGAGCCATACGAAGCGTATTACCCGATCCAGCCCGGCGAGTTCATGCAGATCGACAGTATTCGTATGTTCGACTGGCAGGGGAGCAGCACATTGCCGATGGAAGTTTTCATCATCGACAGCAACTGGAACAGAAAACGTATTGCCAGCTTTAGTGGCAGCCAATACAATGAATGGGTAGGTCCCTATCCCGATAGAACCAGTACCATTCAACTGGATACGGCCATCCGGGATATCCGTTACCTGCTGATCCGCACCGGGGATCTGTTTCCAACAGAACTGGAATTGTATGGTTATTACAAAAGCCCTGCAGCAATAGCGCCGAAGGTTCGGGAAAAGACACCGCTGGGTCAATATTTTGGCGTGAACGCCTATGAATGGGATTTTGCGGATGGCGCCACCAATCCATACAAAATAGATTCAGCCAGGTATGCGGCGGTGAAAAATTTCACCGCTGTAAGACATTATATGGATTGGCAGAAGCTGGAGAATACGAATGGAAGCTACACGTACAGCCCAACCCGAATGGGCGGCTGGAACTACGATACCATTTACCAACAATGCAAAACGGACGGCATCACCGTACTGGCCTGTTTAAAAACCATACCCGACTGGATGCAGGCTACTTATCCGGATAGTTTACGGGATGCAGAAAATACGCCGGTGAAGTACGGTGCGGATTTTACCGATCCGGCATCTTATACAGATCAGGCCAGGGTGGCCTTCCAATACATAGCGCGATATGGAAACAACCGATTGGTAGACCCTGCATTGCTTAGTGTGAACGGCACACCCAGGTGGAGCGGGGACCCGGTGAACACCGTGCGGATCGGGCTGGAATTGATACAATACATCGAATGCGACAACGAACGCGATAAATGGTGGAAGGGAAGAAAGGGATATCAAACAGGAAGAGAATATGCCGCCAATCTCTCCGCATTTTACGACGGACATAAAAATACCCTGGGAGCAGGCGTGGGCGTAAAAAATGCGGACACATCGGTGAAAGTGGTTATGGCCGGAACAGCGTTGGCCAATACCGATTATTTCCGTGGCATGATCGACTGGTGCAAAGAGTTCAGGGGGTATAAGCCGGATGGCTCGGTAAATCTCTGCTGGGATGTGGTCAATTATCACCTGTATACACTCGATACGGCTAAACAGCGCGGTGTAGCGCCGGAAAAAATTTCCACGGGAGGTAGGGCCGATTCGCTCGCTACAGCATTTATACAAGCGGCACATCGGTACCTGAACGATATGCCGATATGGATCACAGAAACCGGATACGATGTGCATCCGCAAAGCCCCGGAAAAGTCATAGCTATCGGAAATAAAACTGCACTGGAAACACAGGGCGACTGGATTCTGCGTTCTGCATTATTGTATGCGAGAGCGGGATTGAACAAAGTGTTCTTTTATCAACTGAGAGATGATGCGCCCACCTACGGAGGCCTCTATGCCACCAGCGGATTAATCAATGAAAACGGAACACGCAGGCCTGCGGCGGATTATATCCGGCAGGTGCAACAGCAATTTGGCCAATACAGCTATACTAAAACATTGAGCGCAGATCCGCAGGTAGATCAGTATGCTTACAACGACAGCACCCAGATGTATGTATTATACATCCCCGATGAAACAGGCAGAACCGGAGCGTATACCCTGGACCTGGGAACGGCCGACTCTGCCTATATCTATACGCCCACCATCGGGTCGGATACGCTTGTACTGACGCGGCAAAAAAACAACGCCGGAAAAATTTCCCTGACCCTTACCGAAACACCGGTGTTTGTAACGGGCAAAGGGATCGGCAGTGATACCACCGTTCAGCCGCCGCCGGTAACCGGAAGCATCCGGCTCTATCCCAATCCGGCCACCAGTACCATTACCCTCAGCGGCTTAACCCCCGGCGTAAAAAACCAGATCCGTTTGTATAGTGTGGATGGCAGAATCCTCCAAACAGCAGAGACCAGCGCAGCGCAACATGTCATGCATATCACCACACTGATCCCCGAACTTTATTTTGTACAGGTGCAGACCGGTTCCACCCGGTCCGTGCTGGCGTTTATCAAGGGGAAATAGGTACGAATTAGCCTTGAACTGCCCCCGGCAGGGAGCAGTTACCCTAATTTTGTGACATGAAACCGGGAAAAATGCCCTAATTCTGTGACATGTTCGAGCGGGGCATGCCGGAAATCGTTGCGCATTATTCCGAGCACAAAGACCTGGTAGCACTCAACGCAATTTATGAATCCTTACTTGTATCCTACCTCGATGATGTGGAGAAATATGCGCAACACCCATCACAGGTAGATTATATAAGACATGCCATCCGTTCCAGTTTTGCAGAACCTTCCTTATTACCTGGTATCGCAGATAGAAAAATACCTGGAATGGATAGAGGGGCAGATTGGCCGATAATGAAAGCAATTCTCAGGGAGAGTTGTATTTTGTATCCTCAAACAGCCTATATGAAACAGCTTACCGCCCTGCTTTTCCTGATCGTTTGCGTTGCCTCTGCACCTCCGCGTAAGAAAACAGTGGTGGTATGGCAACCCTCGCACCAGACCAATACCGGTAAAAACTTCAGCGAAGCAGCCGTTTGTAATGGCATTACCGAAGCAGCCATAGCCAGCACGCCACGCATGAAGGAATACAAAGTATGGAGCCTGGGAAGAACCGATGTACACAATGCAGACAGTGGCAGTAACACTGTAGTTGCACATACCTCAGCCGTAGTAGATGGCAAGATTTCCGGGTATGCATGGGAAGTAAAACAATCCAATAAAGAGAAGCCGGATGTATTTATAGCGGTACATAACAATGGAGGCACCCGCCGCCATGCAGTTTGGGGGTATATCCATTATGGAGATGCCCATGAGGCGGAGAACCGCGACCTGGCAGCTACATTGATTGCGTCCATAGCTGCTGCAACTACCCTGGAAAATCGCGGCGTATTGCTGGACAGCAGCACCGGCCGCAATGATTACCGATGCGCCAGTACCGGAAAATTATCATTCTATAGCCTGGATGAACATGTGAATACAGCCCCCATTCGTGTACTGCTGGAGATAGGCGATAACGGTGCCAGCTACGATTTTCTCCGCGATCCCGCCAACCAGCAAAAGATCGGCGAAGCCATCAAGAAAGGCTTGGCTCAATGGCTGGAAAAGAGGACGCCGGCCATATAATATATTAGGTTATTTTATTGATTCTTTTATATTGTGTACTTATTGCAAGCATTTCCCCCGAACATGCAATGCTTATCCTCAACGGATTGGGCATTGACTTACCCTATTGGTGGAACTAAGGTGGCGTGAGTGTGGGTGGGGGCTGAGATGGTGGAAAAATTACCCGGTAGGCTTACGTAGGTTTTAAGTAGATTTTCCAAAGGACAGTAGTTTTTGCATTTAATTGTTGCAGACCATTTTATGAAATCAAAATATTTTCTCATATTCTTCACAGTCAGCCTTTTGATTTCATCTTGTGCCGAAAAGTCAAAAAAAGTCATAGTAACAGATGTGGCCTTAGAAACAATAGAGGCTGACGAAAGTTTCATCGAACCACCACCACCGCCTTCTCTACATTTTTCAGAAACATTGACTTTAAAAGGATGCTTTTTAAAATTCAGTAGTAAGGAGCATCCTAAATCAACCGACACCGCTTATAACTTTGGGCTTTATAAAATAAATAAGCATTACGTTGCCTTTTTTATTGACGCTAAGTCATACAAAAAGAATGCGCAAGAGTGGATGATTAAAAAAGGTACGGACTATATTGACAAATATTATCCACTGTCAAATGATGAATTCGTAGATTTAAGTTGGGGACAAGTGTTAACTAAAATCAGATCAGAATTAAAAGAATTTATTAAGACAGAGCAATTTAAAAATTCTTCTTTGGGGAAAGCAAAATCTATAACACTACGTTTTGATGATGCTGTATTTTTTAAAATAAAATAAGCCTCTCTTTAGTGACCAAAGCGAGCAGTGGAACCATTTAAATCAATAGACAATAATACATATCTATACTTGAAAACTGTAGGAATTATGATAAGGGCTTCATCAAATAAAACAACTGCAAGAGTTGCCGGAGTATTGTACCTGTTCGTAGTATTGACAGGAATTTCAAGCTTAATGTATGCGCCTTCCAAACCCATTTTTCCGCTCAATACATCATTAACTTATCAAAATATTGCTTCATCTGAACTGCTTTTTGGACTTTGGATTGTAGGCGGGTTACTGTGCTATACTGTTTTTCTTTTTTTACCGCTTGTGCTTTACAAGTTATTAAGCCCAATTGATGAAAACTATGCTAAACTTATGGCGCTTTTAGGGGTAATGAGCGTGCCTGTGTTTTTCCTGAATGCCTAATCAATTTAGCATACTTTCACTTGTTAACGGAACAACCAATCACTATAGCTTTTACACGATTATTGAAAATGGAAAAGATACTTTTTGATTACATAGAAAATTATATTCAGCTTTCTGATGCGGAAAAGCAGATTATCACAGATTTGAGCCTGATAAAACCTTACAAAAGAGGTAGTGTATTGTTAGAGGAAGGCAAGAAGTCGAATGACAGCTATTTTGTTTTAAAAGGCTGTTTGAGGTGTTACTATTTAAAAGATGGCGAAGAAAAAACCACTGAGTTTTATACTGAATTGCAGAGTCTGTCTCCGCTCTGTGTTTTAGACGGTTCCAGCTCGCAGTATTATATATCCTGTGTAGAAGACACCGTGCTGCTGGTTTCTAATCCGGAAGCTGAACAAGAGGCATTTGCAAAGTTTCCGAAATTTGAAATGATGTGCAGGGTACTCTCCGAAAAATTAGCCGCCAAAATCCAGGTCGATTTTGACAATTTCAAAACCTCCAATCCCGAAGAACGCTATCTCTCTTTACTGGAAATCCGGCCTCAGCTTTTGCAGCGGGTACCACAGCATCAGTTGGCCAGTTACCTGGGTATCACGCCCCAATCGCTCAGCAGGTTGCGTGGCAGGCTGGTAAGAAAATAGCCGCTTTTATATTCCTTAACAATAGTGAACGGTTTGAGCCTGACCGACTCCATAATATTGCAAAAAACATTTGTAATTATTATGAAAGGAAAAATCGTTTTGCTTCTTTTAGTGTGCATTGTTGCTATATCCGCTGCACAGGCACAAAGATCTTCACAGGATAGCCTCCATAGAAAATTCTTCATTGGCAGCACATTTTTTTTGCTGGGCAATTTTGATACTAAAAACCCTCCGGGTTTTGCCCAACTCAATTTTGGCTACCGCATAAATGCTAAAAACACCGTTTCCATCGAATTGAAAACCTGGAAATATGCCTGGCCCCTCGGTATTCCTTATGGTCAATCGCAACTGGCCCCTGAAGAAAAATTTCCCGGTCATATCAGAGAAAACGGATTTGCTTTGGCTTATCAACATTTTTGGTACAATGGTTTGTATACCGGTATTCACGTGATGAATGCCTGGCAGTCTTTTGTAAACACAGATGGTAAGAAAATAGACAACGGCTTCCAGATTTTCAATACCTACCGGCTTGGTTATCAGATTCCACTGTTTAAAAATCGCTTCTTTATTGAACCGTCTTTGGCCGTTACGCACCGTCCTTATCATACCGAAATGCCTCAGGCGTTTAAAGTGCTTGATGATAAGTGGTCGAAATTCTTTTTTGCTGAACCAGGGCTGCATTTTGGTGTGAATTTTTAAAATTCAGCAGTATGCCACTGATGAAAGCTGCCAGGATTTCACCTTAGCGAAATAGCAGCGGCCAACAGGTCTGTGGATACCGGACGTAAAAAACGCAATGTTGTCGTAACGTGTATTGACCCCCTAAATAGCTGGACAGAATTGTATAAACAATTAAGCCACTAAATTTAGGAATCATGTCAAAAACAAGAAGGAGTTTCTCGGCTTCGGAGAAACTGTCAATCATCAATGAAGCAGATCAGTATGGTTAAGTGCTACCCTTCGTAAACACAACCTGTCTCCCACAGTATTTAGGAGGTGGAAGGACAACTTCAATTATCTGCACCTTTTAATCCAAGTCACCCGAAAAATTCAATAGGTCACTCAAGGATTTACGGAGTATTCCAAATATTAGGGGGTAAAACAAAAAAGCCCGTAAACATTAAAGTTTACAGGCCTTTGTAAGTTTTACTTATTCAGTGTGCGGACCGGACGGGACTCGAACCCGCGACCTCCGCCGTGACAGGGCGGCATTCTAACCAACTGAACTACCGATCCGTTCCTCATTTGACCTATACAGGTCTTTTTTGGGATGGCAAAGATAAGGGGAAATACCTTTTTCAAACAAATCTTTTCAAAAAAAAAAGCAATCCCTATTTTTACCGTCTCAATCATACAAAATGCCTCAATACCCCAACAGACAGTTTCTGGATTTTGAAAAGCCCATTAAGGAACTTTACGAGCAGATTGATGATACTAAAAAACTGGCCGAAAAGAATCCGAAGATAGATTATACAGCTACACTGAAACAACTGGAAGACTCCATTATAGATAAACGCAGGGAAATTACAGAACAACTTACACCCTGGCAGCGCGTTCAGTTAAGCCGTCATCCGGACAGGCCGTATACGCTTAAATACATTGAGAAAATGTGTACCAACTTTGTGGAACTGCACGGCGATCGCAATGTAAAAGATGATAAAGCCATGGTAGGCGGTTTTGCGCAACTGGATGGAGAAACAGTTATGATTCTGGGCCAGCAGAAAGGGGTGAATACGAAAATGCGCCAATTACGCAATTTCGGTATGGCTAACCCGGAAGGCTACAGAAAGGCGCTTCGCCTGATGCGCCTGGCCGAAAAATTCAACAAACCGGTTATTGCACTGATAGACACTCCGGGAGCATTCCCCGGCCCTGAAGCGGAAGAACGCGGACAGGGAGAAGCCATTGCCCGCAACATCTATGAAATGATTCGCCTGAAAGTTCCGGTGATCATTGTAATCATTGGCGAAGGCGCCAGTGGCGGGGCACTTGGTATTGGCGTTGGCGATAAGGTATTGATGATGGAGAACACCTGGTATACGGTGATCTCTCCCGAAAACTGCAGCTCCATTTTATGGCGCAGTTGGGAAAAGAAAGAAGTGGCGGCTGAACAGTTGAAACTCACAGCCAAAGACATGAAAGGCTTTGGTTTGGTAGACGAAATTGTAGAAGAACCTGCCGGCGGTGCACACTGGGATTACCAGGCTGCTGCCGACATATTAAAGAGCAGTATTAAAAAGGCGCTTGAAGAGGTCAAACATAAGGCTTCGGCCGAAAGAATTAATGACCGAATCGAAAAATATGGCAAAATGGGATTCTGGGAAGAATTGCCAGCCTAAACAGCAAACTTTAATATTCATCTTTCTAAATTGGCTATATGTCAGTTCAACAACAATTAAGGGGTACCGGCGTGGCCCTTGTTACCCCGTTTACACCCCATAATACCATCGATTTTGATGCACTCGGAAAAGTAATTGAATCCATGATTACCGGCGGGGTGGAATACCTTGTTTCCCTGGGTACCACGGCTGAAACGCCTGTGTTAACCAATCCTGAGAAAAAAGATATCCTGGAATTTACCTACGAAAAAGCAGCTGGCCGGGTGCCTGTTGTAGTGGGCATCGGCGGTAATGACACAGCCGACCTGATCCACGATCTTACACATTTTCCGCTGGAGAAAGCCACTGCCATCCTCAGCGCTTCTCCTTATTATAATAAACCATCCCAGGAAGGCATTTACCAGCACTACAAAATGATTGCTGCCGTGTCGCCCAAACCGATCATCCTGTACAATGTTCCCGGAAGAACCGGTCGTAATATGGCCACTTCCACCACTTTAAGACTGGCCAATGATGTGGAAAATATTATTGGTATCAAAGAAGCCAGCGGCGATATGGCCCAGTGCATGCAGATCCTGCGCGATAAACCCAAAGGGTTCCTTGTTGTAAGCGGTGACGATGCCCTGGCCTTACCTCAACTGGCCTGTGGTATGGAAGGAGTGATCAGCGTGGCGGCCAATGCCTTCCCCAAAACCTTTGGGGATATGGTCAGGCACTGCCTGCTCCACAATTTTGAAGCGGCCAAACAGCTTAATGACGGCCTGATAGATGCCTATAACCTGATGTTTGAGGAGAACAACCCGGCCGGGGTAAAAGCCTTCATGGCCGAACAGGGACTGATTCAGAATTATCTCCGCATGCCGAATGTTCCGTTGAGCCAGTCCATCCACGATAAGATCAAACAATACCTGGCCCTTTAAGATGGTTCAGCCGGTTCTTCCGCCTGTATTTTTTAAACGGTATTCACCTTCTAATCATTAGTTTTATCTTCATCCCGAATGCTAAAATGCTGATTATGGCGAAAGGTTTTTTTGGGCTGCTGTTTGCCTGCCTGTTATGGAACACTGCTGTGGCGCAAACGCCGCCGGAATATCCCAGTGCAACTATTTATGCGCAGTTGAAAAAGCTGGGCGTATTGGGTAGTGTATTGTATGTAGCGGCGCATCCCGACGACGAGAACAATAGTTTTCTGCCCTACCTGGCCAAAGAAAAAAACTACCGGACGGCCTATCTCAGCCTTACCCGTGGGGATGGCGGGCAAAACCTGATTGGCCCTGAGCAGGGGATTGAACTTGGCCTGATCAGAACGCAGGAATTGATTGCTGCCCGCAGGGTGGATGGTTCCGAACAGTATTTCAGCAGCGCCTATGAGTTCGGGTTCAGCAAAACGGCGGAGGAAACCCTGAATATCTGGAACCGGGAGAAAGTGCTGGCCGATATGGTTTGGGTGATCCGCAAATTCCAGCCTGATATCATCATCAACCGTTTTCCGGGTAACTCCCTGGCGGGCCATGGTAATCATGCCGCTTCTGCCATCTTATCGCAGGAAGCTTTTACGGCTGCTGCCGATCCCAACCGCTTCCCCGAACAGTTGAAACTGGGCGTGGAACCCTGGCAGGCAAAAAGGCTTTTATGGAATACCTATAATTTCGGAAGCCTGAATACCACCCGCCCGGATCAGCTCAAACTGGATGCAGGCGGCTTCAATGTTTTGCTGGGCAAAAGCTATGGCGAAATTGGCGGTGAAGCCAGGAGCATGCACAAGAGCCAGGGCGAGGGCCGTCCGCGCCGCAAAGGCCCCGTATACGAGTATTTTGCTGCCATGGCCGGCGACACCGCCCGCAAAGACCTGATGGAGGGTGTGGTTGCCGATTGGTCGCGGATTCCGCGGGGGGGTATGGCCATGCAAACTGCCGTGGAAGCCATCATTAAAAATTATGAATTTGAACATCCGGAGAAATCGGTTGCTCCATTAATTGATCTCTACAAGCAATTGCAGCAGTTGAATGACAAGGGGAACTGGTGGTTCAAAAAGAAACAGGAAATAGAAGAACTGATCCTTGCCTGCAGTGGTGTGGTGGCGGAAGCCACTACAGAAGTGGAATATGCTGTTCCCGGAGAAAAATTAGCAGTCAATCTTTTTGTGAATAAACGCAACCCGTCCGATCTGCAACTGGACCAGGTGCTGTTGAATACGGCGGCGGAGCAATCCTTCGATACCAGTTTGCTTATTCGCACCGCACCCAATACCAACTTTAGTTTTGTGAAGCAGTTTACAGTTGAACCCGGGAAACCTTTTTCACAACCTTACTGGCTGGCCAAACCCATGGACGGCATTGGTAATTTCCATATCAGCGATCAGCAATTGGTGGGCAATGCGGAGTCTGCTCCTCCGTACTCAGCCCGTTTTGTTTTCAGCATGAACGGAATCAGCTTCATGGTAAACCGCCCGGTGCAGTATAAATATGTAGACCCGGTGCGGGGAGAAGTTTATCAGCCCCTGAATGTGATTACACCGGTGGTGGTGTCGCTGAACAAAGATGTGGTACTTACCAATGTTGAATTATTGGGTAAAGGAAAACAAACAGCCGGTTCATTGCTGTTACAGTATAAACTTAATTTCAGTGCAGCCGCATTACCGGTAACTATTCGCATCATGGATGCGGAGAAAGCGCTGGTTACAAAAGATACCATCCTCCAGGCGGAAGCAGGGGCTGTTTATGCCTATCCGGTCGACCTGCGCAGCATAACAGGATCGGTGAAGCCTGCCAGGATTTCGGCAGAAGTGGAATATACCCTGAACGGGAGAAAACATGTATTCACCCATTACCTGAAAATCATCAAATACGATCATATTCCGTCCATTAATTATTTCTACAAAGACAATGTGACCCTGGTGAACGAAAAAATAGTAACCGTTCCTAAGAAAGTAGGTTACATTATTGGTGCGGGTGACCTGGTTCCGGAAGCCTTGGAGCAATTGGGTTACCCGGTAGACTTTCTGAAAGAAACGGATCTCAACGATCTTCAACTAAAAAAATACGATGCCATTGTAGTGGGTATCCGTGCATTCAATATGCATGAATGGCTTAGCGCCAAGAACGATGTGCTGAATCGTTTTGTGGAGCAGGGCGGTCACCTGGTTGTGCAATACCTCAAGAGCAACCAGGTGGGCGATCAAAAAGTGAAAGTGGGTCCTTATCCTTTCAGCATGAGCGGAATCCGCGTTACCGAGGAAAATGCGAAAGTGAATTTCCTGCTGCCGGGCCATTCCCTGCTGAACTTTCCCAACAAAATCTCCGCTAAGGATTTTGAAGGATGGGTGCAGGAGAGAAGCACCTACCAGGCCAATCCCATTGCAGCGCCTTATGAGGCTCTCCTGGGCATGAACGACACCGGCGAAAAAGAAACCAACGGTAGTTTGGTGACAGCCAGGTATGGTAAGGGTAATATCACTTATCTTAGTCTGGTATTGTTCCGTCAACTGCCCGCAGGTGTTCCTGGTTCTTATCGTTTACTGGCGAACCTGGTCGGGTTGCCTGCGGCCAAATAAATAGTATGCAACCCAGAAAGAAAATCAGTTTTTTTACCCTTGTGGTGATTGGTGTAGCGATCGGTTTTTTTATTAAGAATGTAAAAATCGGCTTGATCATTGGCCTGGGACTCGGCTTACTGGCCGGCGGACTCATGAGCGCTAAATCTAAATAAATGAATCAGAAAGTTCCCTTGTTCGGTTCCTGGAAAAGATGGTACTTCTTTGTACTGGCTTTCCTGCTTGTACTGATTGTTTTTTTTACCTGGCTTACAAAATATTTTGCATGAGTAAACTAGACTGGACGGTACTGGTGGTAACACTGGTGGGGATTGTTGCCTATGGACTGTACAAGAGCAGAACCAGTAAAAACCTGGAAGGCTATTTTCTGAGCAACCGTACCATGCCCTGGTACCTCGTGCTGTTGAGTATCATGGGTACGCAGGCGAGTGCGATTACTTTTTTGTCTGCTCCCGGGCAGGCGTTTACCGACGGAATGCGTTTTGTACAGTATTATTTTGGGCTGCCCATTGCCATGGTGGTACTCTGCGTAACTTTTGTGCCCCTGTTCAGTAAGCTGAAAGTTTTTACAGCCTATGAATTCCTGGAACAACGCTTTGATGTAAAAACAAGGGTATTTACTTCCGCACTGTTCCTGCTGTCGCGCGGGTTGTCTACCGGTATCAGCATTTATGCGCCTTCCATTATTCTTTCCTCCCTCATGGGCTGGGATATTTTCTATACCAATATCGTCATGGGTGGGGTATTGATTGTATACACGGTGACCGGTGGCGCCAAAGCAGTGGCCTATACGCAGCAGTTGCAGCTCCTGATTATTTTTATCGGCATGTTCATTGCAGGCTACCTGATTGTAACGCATCTTCCGGCCAATGTAGGCTTTGCCGATGCCCTCTCTATCAGCGGCGCTTCGGGTAAACTGAACATCATCACAACCGGTATCACTGAAAACGGGTTCGACTGGAAAGACCGGTACAATATCATCAGCGGGGTCATTGGCGGCTTCTTTCTGGCCCTCTCTTATTTTGGAACAGACCAGTCGCAGGTGGGCCGGTACCTTACGGCAAAAGATGAAACCGAAAGCAAGATTGGCCTGCTCATGAACGGGCTGGTGAAAGTGCCGATGCAGTTCCTGATTTTATTATTGGGTGCGCTGTTGTTTACCTTTTATCAGTTCAATCCTTCCCCGGTTTTCTTTAACAGGGCCGTGGAAGAAAAAGCCATGGCTACTCCGTACAGGGATTCCCTGCTGAGTATTAAATACCGCTTTGAGGAAAAGCAAATGAACCAGCAGGCCAACAGCCAGTTGTATGTGATCAAAAAGCAGGATCAGTACAAAGACAGTATTGCTGCCGGTAACGCGGAATTAAACCAGTTGAAATCCAGCTATAAAACCATCATTAAAAAAGCAGTACCCGGCGGTGATGTGAACGATACCAACTATATCTTTCTCCGCTTTGTGGTAGATTTTTTACCTGCCGGTTTGGTAGGGCTGCTCATTGCCATTATTTTCCTGGCTGCATGGGGCTCCATTGCTGCTGCATTGAATTCGCTGGCCTCCTGTACCATGGTCGATTTTCATTGCAGGTTCAGCAAACCCGGCACTGCGGAGGATGAAGTGCAAAAGGATGCGCGCGAATATAAAATCTCCCGGTACTACACTTTTGCATGGGGCGTGTTCTGTGTTATTACAGCGCAGTTTGCCAGCGGTATGGGCAGCCTGATTGAGGCAGTGAATATATTGGGCTCGCTTTTTTATGGGGTGATCCTGGGTATTTTCCTGGTGGCGTTTTACATGAAAAAAATCCAGGGAAATGCGGTGTTCCGGGCGGCCGTTGTTGGGGAAATATTTGTAATTACGCTCTTCCTGCTCGACAAGTACAATATCATCGGACTGGGCTTCTTATGGCTGAATGTGGCGGGTGCGCTTGCGGTCGTTTTTCTGAGTTGGTGTTTCTCTTTTTTTAGAAGATAAACAGTACCTTCCTGTTTAGATTTTAGATGCGCAATAGATGATTACAAAATTCAGTACCGTTGCATGGGCCGAAAAAGCCGTCATGTACGAAGTTAATATCCGCCAGTATACCCCCGAAGGAACTTTCAATGCTTTTGCCGAACATCTTCCCCGTTTAAAGGAAATGGGTGTTAACCTCTTATGGCTGATGCCCATTACCCCCATCAGTGTTATGAAACGGCAGGGTACGCTGGGAAGCTATTATGCCTGTAGCAGCTACACGGCCATTAACCCGGAATTTGGAACGCTGGAGGACTTCAAGCGCCTTGTTAAAAAAGCGCATCAGTTGGGTTTTAAACTGATGATAGACTGGGTGGCCAATCACACCGGTTGGGATCATCCCTGGACGGTGGAGCACCCGGAATGGATGATGCGGGATGAAGCAGGAAACTTTACCGAGAAGAATGGATGGGAAGATGTGATTGACCTGGATTTTGATGTGCCCGAAATGCGCCAGGAGTTGATCGATGCCATGCGGTATTGGGTTTATGAATGTGATATTGATGGATTTCGCTGCGATATGGCGCATCTGGTGCCGCTCGATTTCTGGCAACAGGCCCGTTTGAGTTGTGAACTGATTAAGCCTTTATGCTGGCTGGCTGAATGTGAAGTGGTAGACTATCACCAGGTATTTGATATTACGTATGCATGGTGGTGGATGCATGAAACCGAAGAATATACCAAAGGCAGGGGCAGTTTGCACGAGATTAGAAATGTGCTGCATGCTTATTCGCAGTATCCCAAAAATGCCATCAAACTATACTTTACTTCCAACCACGATGAAAACAGCTGGAATGGTACTGAACTGGAAAAATATGGTATCGCTGCCAAAGCCTGGGCGGTATTCTGCTTTACCTGGCATGGGATGCCTATGATTTACAGCGGTCAGGAAACTATGAACCAAAAGCGATTGCAATTTTTTGAGAAAGACCAGATTGAATGGGAAGCTACCCCGGTACTGCATCATTTTTATCAGGCACTGGCCGGGTTGCGCAACCGCAATGCAGCCATTTATGCCGGTGAGTCATTCATACTGCCTACCGGGCACAGTGATCAACTGGGCGCTTTCTTGCGCAGGAAAGGAAACGACCTGGTGCTGGTGTTACTGAATGTTTCCACCCAGGGGAAGATCTCCATTACGGTTGATCATGAATGGCTGAAAGGGACATTTAAAAATATCTTCAGTGGCGTTGAATTTGATTTTCACCACAAGGAAAGTTTTGAACTGCAGGCAGGGGAGTACCTGGTGTATGAAAAACTGAACCACTAAAAAAACCGCATGCATTGCATGCGGTTTTTGAATATGCTTTTCTGATCTGTTAATCTTCCGTGATGCGCAATGGATAAGTATACCTGCCTTCAAAGCCGGGATAGAATCCATCCAGCCGGATATTACCACTCTTGATCACAGACAGTGCTTCTTTCAATTCGTCCAGGTTGTTAATGTCTTTTCCATTTACACCTGTGATTACGAAGCCATCTTCCATTCTGCTCTTGCTCAGCAATCCGCTGCCTACTTTCTTCACCACAACACCACCTGTTACTTCGTTGGCTGTCGCTATTTTCTTATCGAGGTTCACCAGTTCTCCGCCCAGTTTTTCCAGGAGGCTGCTGTTTTTTACAATATCCGTATTGCCTGCCTTATTTTTTAAAGTAATGTTTACCATGGTTTCCTTCCCGCCACGTTTATAGTGTACGGTCACTTTATCTCCGGGCTTATACCTTGCAACCTGCTCCTGTAATTCAGCGCCGCTGGTTACGGTTACCCCATTGATCCTGGTGATCAGGTCTCCTTTCTTCAGGCCCGCCGCTGCTGCTGCGCCACCTTCGGGGATGCTGAGCGTAAACACACCCTCACCTTCTTTAAAGGAAGCGCCTACTTCTTTTTCCAGCGCTCTTTTTTCATCATCACTCAGGTTGTCTTTTGGATAACTGATACCGATATAAGCACGTTGAACGGTCCCGAATTTTACAATATCCGTAACGATCTTCTTCACCATATTCACCGGAATGGCATAAGAGTATCCTGCATAGGATCCGGTAGGGGAGGCAATGGCAGAGTTGATACCGATCAGTTCTCCGTTGATATTAATCAGTGCGCCGCCGCTGTTGCCCGGGTTCACCGCGGCATCGGTCTGGATGAAGGATTCTACAGGACTGTTGCCCTGCCTGTCGTTGATACCGATGGATCTTGATTTGGCGCTGATGATACCGGCTGTTACAGTTACATCGAGGTTGAAGGGATAACCGATGGCCAGTACCCATTGTCCCAGTTTGGCTTCATCACTGTTCCCATACACCATATAAGGGAATGCTTTTCCTTCAATTTTAATCACAGCCAGATCGCTGCTGGGATCCTGTCCTACCAGTGTGGCTTTGTATGATTTTTTATTGGCAAGGGTTACATTGATTTCGTCGGAACCATCAATCACGTGGTTATTGGTTACGATGTAACCGTCTTCCGTAATCAGCACACCGCTACCGCTGGCCCTCTGCTCGGGCTGAACCCTTGGGCCGCCTCCGAAGAAATCGCCGAAATCATCCCCAAAAAAATCGGAGAATGGATTTCTCTGACGCTGCTGCTGATTGCCTGAAATTTGTTTGGCTTTTGTCCGGGTCTTAATGTGCACAACCGCTGGCGTGGCGCTGGCTGCGGCTGCAGTAAAATCAACTGCGTTACCGGCTGCAGATTTGTCAAAAAAACCGGCATAGTTTACGGGGAGTTTTCCCGCTTCCTGAATGCCCGCCTGCTGGTGTTCTACGTATCGGCCGTAGCCCCATACACTGGCCAGTGCTGTAGTGGCGCTGATTGCCACAATTGCTAAACCATTTTTCCAATTCATAGTGCTAAGGTTATTTTTAGTAAAGTAGGCAAATTTTATGCCTTTCGGGTAACAAATAAACGAAGCTGATGAATTGACAGTTCACCCCCGGCACCATTTAACAAATGTTTTTAGAATTTGTCCGGGGTGCCCGTTCTGCCGTTATTCCGTCTTAGTTGCCCAGCCCCTGTAAAAAAGCCATCGTGTCTACCCCGTCGGGGTAATCGGTGAGGCCGGGTTGTTGTGCTTTTCCGAATGGGGTGTAGTCATGCCCCACCACGCATTGAATAGCGTCATTGCCGGTGAGTAATGCTTCCGCTGCTGCCCGGCTGGAATAAGTGGCATAATGCAGCTGGCTTACGGGAGAGAATGGAGATTCATTTTGGGCAAGGACCACCGTATCATTGTTCATGTAGTATTTGCCTGCCATAATCAGCAATGCCAGGTGATAGTCATAATTGTGTTTGTACTTGTGGTACTCCATGAAGTGCGCATACTTTTTTAAGGCATCCAGAAGAGGAACAAAGTCATAGTTTTCCGGCACCAGTAACTGGGTGATATTTCTGCAACCCAGTCCAAAATACAGCATCACATCATCGGCCAGTAAGTCCAGTTCTTCCGTGGTTTCCTTGCCATCCAGTATAGCTACGGAAGTGCGGTTCTTCCGGATGATATTCGGAAATTTACCAAAGTAATAGTCAAAGTACCTGCCCGAATTATTGCTGCCGGTGGCAATATAGGCATCGCAGTTGTTCAGCCTTTCGGCAAAGGAGATATGGTTCTGGATGGTTACCTCCCATTCATAGAGCTTTTTAACCAGGTATTTTACCAGGATTTCATCCTTGGAAGAGGGCTTGATAACGGCAGTATGGCCGCTGATAAACACGCAGAGCAGGTCGTGAAAGCCCACCAGGGGGATATTGCCGGCCATAACGATCCCGATTGTTTTCGGATTGGTCCTTTCCCCGGGCACCCCATAAGCCTTTGCCCACTGCTCCAGGGCTGTTTTATCCAGGAATCCGGTAACGATATTTTTTACGGAAATCTCAATGAATTCGGGGATAAACCACTGGTTTTCGCGGTAGGCACGCTCTTTGGTTTCCTCCCATACGGGGTCCCCGCTCAAAAAATATTCCTTTAATCGTAACAATAATGCAATTCGTTCTTGTAAAGTCATCGGTCAGCCGTATTTTTGTATTAGCAAATGTAAATTCACTCAACCAACAAACCCATTTTCTATGGCAATCAAAATTACAGACGAATGTATCAATTGTGGGGCTTGCGAACCAGAATGTCCCAATAACGCCATTTATGAAGGTGGTGTAGAATGGTCTATCGCTGATGGAACCACTGTAAAAGGTAGTTTTACCCTTCTGGACGGAACCCAGGTGGACGCGGGAGACCGTTTAGCGCCGCTGAGCTCGGATACCTATTATATCACTCCGAATAAATGTACAGAATGCCAGGGCTTCCACGAAGAACCTCAGTGTGCAGCCGTTTGTCCGGTTGATTGCTGTGTTCCGGACGATCAGTACCAGGAAACTGTTGATCAGTTGATGGCGAAAAAGAGCAAATTGCACGATTAATACACAAGCAATTGTGCGGAACTTTTTCGGCCAAAATGCTTGCATTTACTGAAATAAGTTTCTACCTTACTATCAATTAACTGTTGCCCCAAAAGGCAACTCCTTTAACGGTGGGTGATATTTCCCGCCAACGTGAGGGGAAGGAATGAGGAATTTCTTCCCTTTTTTATTTGCTTTATAACAGTTCATTCCCCGGCCTTTATACCCTTCTTCTTATATTTGTTGAACAACAGATGATATGAAGAAAAAAATTGCATTGGTAACAGGTGGTTTGAGCGGAGAAGCGCAGATCAGTTATAAAAGCGCCGTTACGGTTGGAAGTAATCTCGACAGAAACAAGTTTGATGTTTATAAAATTGATATCAACCCTACCGGCTGGTGGTATGTGGATGAAGAGGGTATACAGACCCCGGTATGGAGAGAAGATTTTTCCATTCAGGCGAAAGGACAGAAAATCAATTTTGATGTTGCGTTGCTTTGCATCCATGGTACTCCCGGCGAAGATGGTAAACTGCAGGGTTATTTTGATATGATTGGCCTGCCCTATACCAGTTGCGACGCTGCTACATCGGCGCTGACCATGAACAAGCGTTTTACCGTTGCAGTTGCTGCCTTTGGTGGAATCAATGTGGCAAAATCCATGCACCTGTTTAAGCATACCCCTGTTGCTGCTGAAACCATTTTGCAGCAACTCAGGCTCCCGCTGTTTGTGAAGCCCAATAGCGGCGGAAGCAGTATTGGTATGAGTAAAGTTACAGAGGCGAATGCCCTGCAACCCGCGCTGGAAAAGGCGTTCAACGAAGATGCGCAATTGCTGGTGGAAGAGTTTATCAGCGGTCGCGAATTTACGATTGGTGTGTTCAGGCAGGGGGCCAATATTACGGTGCTCCCGATCACTGAAATCAGCACCCAAAATGAATTCTTTGATTTTGAGGCCAAATACCAGGGCAAGAGTGTGGAAACTACGCCTGCAATACTGGATGATAAAATGAAATCAGGGTTAAGCCAGGCGGCGGTGAAAGTATACGAAATGCTGAACTGCAGGGGGGTAGTGCGCATCGACTTTATCTACGATACCGTGCAGCAAAAACCTTTTATGCTGGAAGTAAATACGGTGCCCGGACAAAGCGAGGCTTCCGTAATACCGCAGCAGGTTAAAGCCATGGGTATGAGCCTGACCGATTTTTATACCGCAGTAGTAGAACAGGCATTTGCTTAACTTCAATTAAACTTTAAAACAGCCCTGTGTTTAAATTTATAACGGCAAAACCACTTTGGGTAAATATATTGACAGGACTGGGTTTGATTCTGGTGCTGATCCTTTTGTTTTTTGGTTCCCTGGAATGGCTTACCGGGTATGGTAAATACGAAAAGGTACCTTCCGTTACGGGTCAGCATATCCTGGCTGCCCAGAAAATCCTGGAAGATAAAGGCTTTGAAATCATCATTCAGGACTCCGTATATATTGATACCGTTGCCAGACAGGCCGTGGTTCGCCAGTCTCCGGAAGCGGATGCCATGGTGAAGCAAGGCAGGACTATTTACCTGACGGTGAACAGGGTGATACCGCCCCAGGTGGAAATGCCCAACCTGGCCGGGTTCTCTATCAAGAGTGCAGAAATGTATTTGCAAAGCCTGGGTTTAAAACTGGGTTATGTTACGTATAAGCCCGATATCGCGCGCAATGCGGTACTGGAGCAACTGATCAATGATGAGCCGGTAAAACCGGGAACAAAGATTCCTATCGGATCAGTGATTAATTTTGTATTGGGCAGCGGGGTTGGAACAAGTGAGCTGGATGTGCCGGATCTGGTTGGTCAGCGCCTGGCCGATGCGCGCGCTTTCCTGGCAACCATTAGTATAAATATCGGATCTATTATAGCAGTTGGCCCGATCAGCGATTCAGCGGCTGCATTTGTGATTAAGCAGAACCCCGATCTGTTCTCCGGAGCGCTCGGGCCTGCGGGTGAGAAACTGCCGAACAAAATTCACCAGGGGCAGATGATGGATTTGTACATCAGTGAAACCGCCCCTGTAAAAGATACCATCAGAACACCAATCATACAATAAATACCATTTATGCAAACCATTACTGTTGAAGAATTAAAAGCAAAGCTTGATGCCGGGGAAGTATTTAACCTCATTGATGTAAGAGAACCTCATGAGCATGCCGAGTTTAATGTAGGCGGATTATTACTGCCGCTGGGCAAAGTACAAACCATGCAGATAGATGAGATAGATGCTATGAAAGATGAGCCGGTATATGTGTATTGCAGAAGTGGTAACAGAAGTGGCCAAGCCTGCCTGATCCTTGATACGCTTGGATTTAAGGACACCATCAATGTAACCGGCGGTATGTTGGCCTGGAAAGAAAAATTCCCGCAGTAGTCTTCGTTACCACTCGTCAATCATTTACTGTTAATTAACAAATAATTGCAGGGTCGGAATTATTTCCGGCCTTTTTTTGTAACGGAATTATTACTTCCCCCGTTTCAAGACTATATGCTTATGAATCGTTTATCAGGAACTGCTTTGTTGTTATTGATCATGTTGAAGGTGAACGCGGGTACCATTTCCGGCACCATTCGCTCCGCTGCAGACCGGCAGCCACTCCCGTTTTCCTCTGTTTTGGTGAAGGGCAGCACCAAGGGGGTTTCGGCCAACGGCAAAGGATTTTATCAACTGCAGCTCGATCCGGGTGAATACATTCTAATCGGGCAGTTCATCGGATATGGATCTGTTGAACAAAAGATCAAAGTGGGTAGGGAACCGCAGCAAATTGATTTTGAACTGCGGCCGCAACAATATAGCCTGACGGATGTGGCCGTTCGTGCCGGTGGCGAAGATCCCGCTTATGCCATCATCCGGAAAGCCATAACGTTGCGCGAATCGCACCTGCGGGAAATTAAACAATTCACCTGCAATGTGTACATCAAAGGACAAATGCAGTTGAGGGATTACCCCGGCAAATTATTTGGGCAGAAAGTGGATTTTGAAGACGGGGATACCAGCAAGCGAAAAATGATTTTTCTTTCGGAAACAGTGGCCCGTTACTCGATGCAGGAACCGGATCAGCGGAAAGTGGAAGTGATCTCCACCAAAGTCAGCGGCAGGAGTGATGGCTTTGGTCTTGGTAGTCCCCAGATCATTTCCTTCTATGATAACATCATTGATGTGGGCAACAGTCTGAATCCAAGAGGATTCATTTCTCCCATTGCAGACAATGCCCTCAACTATTACCGCTACAAATTTGAAGGCACTTATTTTGAGTTTGGCCGCGAAGTGAGCCGGATTAAAGTAACGCCCAAAAGAACCTATGAGCCTTTGTTTACGGGCTATATTCATATCACCGAAAATGACTGGAGAATTCAGTCGGTTGATTTGAAATTACTGAAGGCGCAACAGCTTCAGTTGCTCGATACGCTGGCCATCAAACAAAACTATGTTCCCGCAGGAAATTACTGGGTGATCAAAAACCAGGTGATTTATCCGGCCGGTAAATTTCTGGGCTTTGATTTCTTCGGCAACTTTTTGCAGGTCTACGATGGATTTGATCTGACCCCTTCTTTTAAACCAAAGTATTTCGGTAACACGGTGCTGAAGTATTTCGACAGCTCCAATAAAAAAACAGCCGCCTATTGGGACAGCATTCGTCCGCTGCCTTTGTTAACCGAAGAAGCCCGCGATTACCGGAAAAAAGACAGCCTGGAGCAGGTTCGGAAAGACCCGCGCTACCTCGATTCGCTCGACCGGGTCCGGAATAAGATCAGCCTCGTCGGTTTATTGTTCACCGGTGAAACCATCAGCAGGCAAAAGAAAAAATTGACCATCGGTTTTCCGTCGCTGCTGCGTTCCTTCAATTACAATACGGTGGAAGGCGGTGTGCTGCATTTTACACCCACGGTTCGGAAGGAGTTGGGAGGAGGCAATACGCTGTCCGTGATTCCCGACTTTCGGTATGGTTTTGCCAACCGGCATTTCAATCCCTCGCTGACTGCCTCTCTTCAATTTGGCAGCAAATATTTACAGCGCATCTCCGTTTCGGGTGGAAGAAAAATGCTGCAATTCAACAATGCAGGCCCGGTAAGCGACAGGATCAATACCCTGTATACTTTATTGGGCGAATACAATTACCAGAAACTGTATGAAGCTGCTTTTTTTCAGGCAAGCTATAGCAGTGGCATCGGCAATGGATTCAACATCAGCGGAAGTTTTGAGTTCCAGGACAGGAACCCGCTGGAGAACCTGCCGGATATGGTTTCCTGGAAAAATGACCCCAACCGTGAATTCACGCCCAACTATCCAACAGAAATAACCTCCGTGAACATGCTTCGTCATCAGGCCGCTTCTCTTACGCTTGGACTGAGCTGGAGGCCGGGTTCGCGCTATATTGAAATGCCCGGCCGGAAAATCAATATCGGTTCCGGCTGGCCACTGTTTACCGCTTCAATGACTCAGGGAATCTCCGGACTATTGGGCAGTGATGTGGAGTATACCCGGTGGCGGGCCGGCGTAAGCGACGAGTTAAACCTGAAATTACTGGGCAAACTGAATTACCGGCTTTCGGTGGGAGGATTTCTCAGCGCTAAGCAGGTATTCATTCCCGATTACCAGCATTTTGAGGGCAACCAGACCCTGCTGGCTTCTACGGCTTTGAACAGTTTTCAACTGGCTCCTTATTACCGGTACAGCAACAGCGCCAACTTCAGCGCTGCAGGCCATGTGGAATACCACCTGAACGGGCTCATCAGCAATAAAATTCCGGGATTCAGAAAGCTCAACTGGTTCTTCGTAACCGGCGCAAACGCACTGCACATCAGCAATGCGAACAACTACCTGGAATGTTTCTTTGGATTGGAGAACATCCTTAAAGTATTGCGGGTAGACTTTGTTCAGGGCTTCGAAAAAGGAGGGGCCCGGCCCACCGGTTTCCGTATTGCTGCGCCATTGTTCAGATAATTTGTACCTTTGCTCCGAATTTTGGCTGCCCTGCAAGCAGCTCCATTGTTTAACGGAACATAGGCTCCGCTTATGTCTGAAATTTATTTTTATGGCAGTATTGCACAACCGTGTCTCCAACGAGGAGCTCAAGGAAAGGTTAAAGAATGAACCTTTCAAAAGAACCACCATCAGTTTCTATCGGTATTTCCCCATTCAGAACCCGCAGCATTTCAGGGATGACTTGTATAAGACCTTCAATGCCCTGCAGGTATTTGGCCGGATCTATGTAGCCCATGAAGGTATCAATGCCCAGATCAGTGTACCCACACACCATTTGGACGCATTCAAAGCGGCCATTGACGCTATGGATGGATTGAAAGACCTCCGGTTGAATATTGCCGTAGAAGATCCGGACGGGTTGAACGACGAACTGCAACAGGGAAAAAGTTTCTGGGTATTAAAGATCAAAGTGCGGGAGAAAATTGTGGCGGATGGCATCGACGATCCTTCTTTCTCTATGGAACGTAAAGGCAGGTATGTGAATGCTGCTGAAATGAATCAACTGCTCAGTGATCCGGATACCGTAGTGGTGGATATGCGTAATCATTATGAATTTGAAGTAGGACATTTTCAGAACGCCGTGGAAATTCCTTCCGACACTTTCCGCGAGCAGTTGCCCATGGCCGTTGATATGCTGAAAGGAAAAGAACAGAAGAACATCATTATGTATTGCACCGGCGGCATTCGTTGCGAAAAAGCCAGTGCCTATATGCTGCACCAGGGTTTTGATAAAGTGTACCACCTGGAAGGAGGAATCATCAATTACGCCAAACAAATCAAAGAGCAGGAATTGCCTGCCCGGTTCATCGGGAAGAACTTTGTATTTGATGATCGGTTGGGTGAGCGCATTACCGAAGATGTGATTGCACATTGCCACCAGTGCGGCAAACCCTGCGATACGCATACCAACTGCAAGAACGATGGTTGTCACCTCCTGTTTATTCAGTGTGCGGACTGCGCTGCCGAATTCAATGGCTGTTGCAGCGTGGAATGCAAAGACACCATACATATGCCCAAAGAAAGGCAGGAAGCCATTCGAAAAGGAATCGACAAAGGCAGAAATATCTTCAACAAAAGCAGTGCAAGGCTAAGGCCCCGGCTGGGAAGGGATTAGAAGGATATGGCGCTTACCTGATCAGGTCCTTCAGTGCCGCAACAATCCGCTGATCGGTTTCTTCTTCTGTAAGATCGATGGGTGCAAATTTTTCGCCGATTACTTTTTCATATAGTTCTATGTAGCGTTGGCTGATGGTATTCACCCATTCATCGGTCATTTCAGGAACAATCTGGCCTTCCTTGCCCATGAAATTGTTTTCGATCAGCCATTCTCTTACAAATTCCTTGCTGAGTTGTTTCTGCCGCTCGCCTGTTTGCTGGCGTTCGGCAAATCCATCGGCATAAAAATAGCGGGAAGAATCGGGGGTATGAATTTCGTCCATCAGGTAAATCTGGTCGCCGATTTTTCCGAACTCATATTTGGTGTCGGCCAGGATCAAACCTCTCTCCGCGGCGATGGATTTTCCCCGTTCAAATAATTGCAGTGCGTATTTCTCCAGGATTGCCCAGTCTGCTGCACTGGCCAGTCCGCCGGCAATAATATCGGCTTTGGATATGTCTTCATCATGTCCTTCTGCCGCTTTGGTAGAAGGGGTGATCAGGGGGGTGGGAAAGAAGTCATTTTCCTTCAGCCCATCCGGCATGGTCTCGCCGCAAAGGATTCTTTTGCCAGACTGGTAGGTTCTCCAGGCATGGCCCACCAGGTTTCCCCTTACCACCATTTCAATCTTAAATGGGCTGCACTTCCTGCCAATGGATACTTGGGGGGCGGGGGTGCTGCGCAGCCAGTTAGGGCAGATATCTGCAGTTTTATTCAGCATATATGCTGCAATCTGGTTCAGTACCTGTCCTTTATATGGGATCGTTCTGGGAAGGATTACATCAAAGGCAGAGATCCTGTTGCTGGCAATCATCACCAGCCATTGATCCTGAATAGTGTATACATCTCGTACTTTCCCTTTATAAAAAGCGGTTTGCTGTGGGTAATTCTTTGCTGCCATTCAACAAAATTAAATCCCTATTCACCGAAAAAATCGGCACAACACTTTTTTTTCTCCACAAACCGCCTGAAACACAATAAATTAAATTTTTGCAGAACTTAACAAAACATTATTTTGCCCTATATTACAACCATAATTTATACCAAAATACGCCATTATGAGAAGATCACTCTCCCAACTCGGGTTGTTTATGCTTGTGACCATGCTGAGCATTTCAGCTGTTGCACAACAATCAACAACCGTTTCCGGTAGTGTTAAAAACGGCAAAACGAAAGAAGTTCTTTCTGCCGTTTCCGTATCCATTAAAGGGGGTACTGCCGGAACTTACACAGACGATAAGGGAAATTTTAAATTTTCCACTGTTCAGAAATTACCGTTTACCCTGATTATTTCCTCCGTGGGCTATGCTGCCAAGGAAGTGACAGTGAAAGGCAACAATGAAAATTTAGTAGTTGAACTGGAAACCTCTTTTACCCTGGGCGATGAAATTGTGGTTTCTGCATCCAGGGTGCCGGAGCGGATCCTGGAGTCGCCTGTTTCCATTGAAAGACTCAGCGCTACTGCTATCCGCAACGCACCTGCTGCCAATTACTACGATATGATTGGTACGCTGAAAGGCGTAGACGTGGTTTCTGCCAGCTTAACTTTTACCAGCATCGGTACCCGCGGTTTTAACTCCAGCGGTAATACCCGTTTAAACCAGATCGTAGACGGAATGGACAACCAGGCGCCTGGTTTGAACTTCCCGGTAGGTAGCGTAATTGGTTTAACTGAACTGGATGTAGACAATATTGAATTATTACAAGGAGCTTCTTCTGCATTGTATGGGCCGGGTGGTACCAACGGTACTTTACTGATCAACAGTAAGAACCCGTTCAAATACCAGGGACTGAGCTTCCAGATTAAGCAGGGAGCCAACCATGTAGACAGCAAACAGCGTTCAAGAGCGCCTTATTACGACTGGAGCCTTCGCTGGGCTAAAAAAGTAAGTGAGAAATTTGCTTATAAGATCAATGCGCAGTTCATTCAGGCGCAGGACTGGCTGGCCAACAATACCAGCAACTATCTCCGTGCGCCTTTATCTGCCAGCCCTAACGGAAATGTGATTGGCGGAACAAGAATGACCGATCCAAACTATGATGGTGTAAATATATATGGCGATGAAACCAACGCTGATCTGCGTGGCGCTTTTGCCAATCTGATTGCAACTACTCCTTTTCTGGGTGTGTTACCTGTAGGTACTTTCCCTGGAATCACAACACCTGTACCGATTCCTACTGCAGGTGTTGTAAGTTATTACGCCAACAGACCTACCTATGTTTCCAGAACCGGTTACAACGAAAACCAGGTAGTGGATCCAACCACCCTCAATGTTAAACTGGGTGGTGCGTTACACTATAAAATCAATGATAAAATTGAAACCATCCTGGCGGGTTACTGGGGTTATGGTAATACCGTTTATACCGGTAGCGACCGTTATGCCCTGAAAGACCTGAAAATGGCTCAGTACAAACTGGAGTTCAAAGCCAAGAATTGGTATGTAAGAGCGTATGTTACCCGCGAAAACTCCGGTAACGCATATAATGCAACGGTTACTACCCGTTTATTCAACGAAGCCTGGAAGCCCAGCGCTACCCAATGGTATCCCCAGTTTGTAGCTGCTACCGTTGGTAGCCAGACAAGCGGCGCACTGGGTACCTGGTTGGGTGCGCTCGGACCTGCCTATGGCGCTGGTCTTGGTGCTGGCTTAACTCCAACTGCTGCACTGGCTGCTGCACAGAATGCTGCCGCCGCCGCTGTGGCAACCAACAATATTGCCATTTTGAATGCTGCCCGTTCTGTAGCCGATATTGGCCGTCCTGTTGGATTTGTTGGCAACAACCCGCTGTTTAAATCAGTGGCCAGCACGCCTATTTCCAATGGCGGTGGTTTGTTTGTTGATAAAACAGGCCTGAACACCCTGGAAGGTCAGTACAACCTGACTGATGATTTGGGTCTGGCTTCTTCCGGTACCGATATTATGATTGGAGGTAACGTTCGTCAGTATGTACTGGATTCAAAAGGAACCCTGTTTGCTGATACTGCCGGTGTGATCAAAATCACTGAAACCGGTGGTTATATCCAGGTTTCTCAGAAATTACTGGGCGATCGTTTGAAAGTAACTGCTTCCGGCCGTTATGATAAGAACTCCAACTTCAAAGGCCGTTTCACTCCAAGAGTATCTGCTGTGGTAAAACTGGCTCAGGATCATAACCTGCGTTTATCTTACCAGTCTGCTTACCGTTTCCCAACAACACAGAATCAGTGGATCAACCTGTCTGTTGGTGGTGGTACCCGCTTAATGGGTGGTGTTCCTCAACTGAGAGACGGATACAACTTTTCCGGCAACCCTGCGTACAGCTTAGCCAGCGTACAGGCATTTGGTGCAAGCGCACTGGCAGGAGCTCCAAACCCTGCCCTGTTACAGGTGCAACAGTTTGATGAGTTCAAGCCTGAGTCTACCACTTCATTTGAAGTTGGTTACAAAGGCCTGATCGCTAAAAGATTATTGATTGATATTTACGGATACTGGGCTAACTACGAAAACTTTCTCTCTGGTGTTACCGTTATTCAGCAAAGAACCGGCATTCCTGCCAGCCTGCTGAACCTGCTGGATGCCAATAAGCGGATTGCTTACAGCATTTCTGTGAACGCTCCGGGTAAAGTGAAAGTAAGCGGATGGGGTGCATCTGCTGAGTACCTGTTCCCTAAGAACTACTCTCTGAACGCCAATGTATACTCTGATGTAATCGGAGACCTGCCTGCGGGATTTGTATCTTACTTCAACACGCCTAAGTATCGTTTTAATGCCGGATTCAGTAACTCCGGATTCGGAAAAGAGAATCGCTTTGGATTCAATGTTACTTATAAGTGGGTGGATGGTTTCTACTACGAAGGAACCTTCGCTGTAGGAAATATACCTTCTTATTCTACATTTGATGCGCAGGTGAACTACAAACTCCTTAAATCCAAATCTATTATTAAACTGGGTGGCTCCAACATCCTGAACAAGTACTACACCAATGGTTATGGTAACGTTCAGATCGGTGGATTGTACTATCTGAGCTTTGGCTGGAACGTATTTTAATATATATAATTGGATTAATAAGTATTCTCTGTCCCTCCCCGGTTTCCGGGGAGGGATTTTTTCGTTTTATATGTCTTAAACTTCTATTTTTGTGCACATTTTAAAATGACTGATTATGCGATCTATTGCTTTTAGAGAAGCCCTTCGTGAGGCGATGAATGAAGAGATGAGAAGAGATGAGCGGGTTTTCCTGATGGGAGAAGAAGTGGCTGAATACAATGGTGCTTATAAAGTGAGCCAGGGTATGCTGGCTGAATTCGGCGCCAAGCGGGTAATTGATACCCCGATTGCGGAGCTGGGATTCACTGCTGTAGCCGTTGGCGCTGCACAAAATGGCCTGCGCCCGGTTGTTGAATTTATGACCTGGAACTTTGCTGTACTGGCCATGGACCAGATTCTGAATACTGCTTCCAAAATGCTGGCGATGAGTGGTGGGCAGATCGGTTGCCCGATCGTATTCAGGGGCCCGAACGGTAGCGCCGGTCAGTTGGGTGCGCAACACTCCACCGCCTTTGAAAGCTATTATGCCAATATTCCCGGCCTGAAAGTAATTTCTCCTTCCAATGGCTACGATGCCAAAGGGTTGCTGAAACAAGCCATCCGTTACGAAGAAGATCCTGTGATGTTTATGGAAAGTGAAGTGATGTACGGAGACAAATCGGATGTTCCCGATGAAGAATATTATATCCCGATCGGTAAGGCTGATGTGAAGAAGCAGGGCCGCGATGTAACCATTGTGTCTTTCAACAAAATGATGAAAGTGGCGCTGGGTGCAGCCGCAGAACTGGAAAAGGAAGGTATTAGCGCCGAAGTAATTGACCTGAGAACCATTCGCCCGCTCGACTGGATGACCATCCTGGAAAGCGTTAAGAAAACCAATCGCCTGGTGATTGTGGAAGAACAATGGCCATTTGCCTCCGTTTCTTCTGAAATCAGCTACCGCATTCAGAAAGAAGGTTTTGATTACCTCGATGCACCGATCAGAAGAATTACCAGCGCCGATGCGCCGATGCACTATGCACCTAACCTGACTGCGCTTGCTATTCCTGATGTAAGCAGAACGGTGATGCTGGTGAAGGAAGTGATGTACATGAAAAAATAATTGTGTTTAAAATTATACCGGTATTCATAGCCTGTGCAACAACACCGTTAATGGGTTGGGCACAGGCTTCTTTATTTACCGCACCTGCCGACACTACATTAAAGGAAGTGGTGGTTACTGTTTTCAACAGCAATATGCGCTGGAAAGAAGCGCCTGCGGCGGTGGCTGTTTTATCTGCCAGGGAGCTGCAGCAATTAAGCCCGGTTTCCTTTGTTCCGGTAATGAATACGGTACCCGGCGTGCGCATGGAAGAACGTTCTCCCGGCAGCTATCGTTTATCGCTCAGGGGTAGCCTGCTTCGTTCCCCTTTTGGCGTCAGGAACATTAAAGTGTACTGGAATGAAATTCCGCTGACCGATGCAACGGGCAACACCTACCTGAACCTGCTGGACCTTCAACAGGTAAGCCAGGTAGAAATTGCCAAAGGACCCGCTGCCAGCGTATATGGAGCCGGAACAGGCGGCGCTGTATTGTTTAACCAGCCCCTTGCGTTTGCTGATACAACTGCCAACCGTTTCACCCTGGGTATTACCGCCGGTTCATACGGGCTTAATCAGCAACAGGGGGAATGGTTGTACGCAAACCGCCGTTTCAGTTCCTCCCTTCAGGTAAACCGTTTGCAATCCAATGGATACAGGGACCAGTCGGCCCTGCTTAAATCGGGATTGGTTTGGCAAACGGCCTTCCAAAGCAACAGGCACCGATTGAATACCCTGTTCTTTTATACCGATCTCTCGTATGGCACACCAGGAGGCATCACTGCTGCCCAGATGCAGTTGAATCCGCGGCTCTCAAGGCAACCGGTCGGTGGGTTACCGGGTGCTTTGGAACAGAAAGCCGCCATTTATAATCAAACGGCATTCGGGGCTGTCAGGCACCATTATCGCATCAATGCAAAATTGTTCCTGAAAGATTTTATCTCCCTGAGCAGTACCTGGTTTACCAATCCATTCATCACCAATTACGAAAAAAGAAAGGAGCTGAATATCAATATGGGGCTGCAACTGGACTATCAGCCCTTTGCCGCAATTCCGCAATTACAGTGGATCAATGGGATGGAATGGACGATCAATGAAGCATCCATCAACAACTACGATAACAAGGGTGGTATCGCCGGTTCCATTCAATACGGCGATATGATTTACAGCCGGCAGGGATTTTTCTTTTCACAACTCAAACTGCCCCTGGGTAGCCGGCTTGCCGCCACACTGGGATTCAGTATGAACCACCAGGCGTATACCTACAAACGGCTTACGGATCCGCAACCGGTTTTTCAGCAAAGAACCATCAATGCCTCTTTTGTTCCAAGGCTGGCATTGTCTTATAGGCTGAACAACCAGGTGCAGCTCTATGCCATTGCTGCCGAAGGGTTCTCTTCGCCCAGCCTTGCGGAACTGCGTCCTTCCGACGGCAATTTCTATCCTTTCCTGAATGCAGAAAGAGGCTGGAATACAGAAGCCGGTATCAAAGGATTTCTGTTGCAGAACAAATTCAGTTTTGATCTTGCGTATTACCGGTTCCTCCTCAATAATGCCATTGTAAGAAGAACAGATGCCGCCGGGGCCGAATATTTTGTAAATGCAGGGAAAGTGCTGCAGCAGGGCATGGAACTGCTGCTGAAATACAGGCTTTATCAAAACGATCATTCTTTTGTACAATCGGTGATGCTGAGCAACAGCTTCAGTTATCAGCCTTATCGCTTTAAGGAGTACCAGCAGGGTTCTGTTAACTTTAACGGTAACCGGCTTACCGGCGTTCCTGAAAAAGTGAATGTACTGGGCATTGCCTTGCTTGCAAAGAAAGGATGGTACATCACTGCTGTGCTGAATACCACCGGTTCCATTCCGCTGAATGACGCCAATACCGTGATTGCCGGTTCCTGTGAATTGCTGCAGGCTAAGCTGGGCAAATCCTTTGTTTGCAAGCGAATCCGTGCAGAGGTATTCATTGGAGGTGATAACCTCCTGAACCAGCAATACAGCCTCGGAAACGACATCAATGCATTCGGCAACCGTTATTTTAACCCCGCACCGGCAAGAAACTGGTATGGAGGTATCCGTTTCGGATTGCATTGATTAACTTAGCGGACAACTTTTTTATATGCCAGCCATTTTAATCATTGATGATGAACGTGCCATCCGGAATGTGTTAAAGGACATTTTGGGGAATGAGGGCTACCAGGTGGATGAAGCTGCCGATGGAGAAGAAGGATTTAAAAAGCTGAAGGCAGGTAGTTTTGATGCAGTGCTCTGCGATATCAAAATGCCCAAACTGGATGGTATTGAATTTTTGCAAAAAGCAAAAGAAGCTGCGCCTGATGTTCCGGTGATCATGATCAGCGGGCATGGTAATATTGAAACCGCGGTAGACGCTGTTAAAAAAGGCGCCTACGATTATATTTCCAAACCACCGGATCTGAACAGGCTGCTGATTACCATCCGCAATGCCCTCGACAGAACCATGCTGGTGCAGGAAACCAAAGTGCTGAAAAAGAAAGTACCCGGGGTGCAGGAAATCATTGGAGAAAGCGCTCCGGTCAATAAGATCAGGGAAACCATTGAGAAAGTAGCGCCCACAGACGCCAGGGTGCTGATCACCGGCGAAAACGGGAGCGGCAAGGAACTGGTTGCCAGGTGGCTGCATGAAAAAAGCAGCCGGTCTGCTTCTCCCATTGTAGAAGTGAACTGTGCGGCCATTCCGGGAGAACTCATAGAGAGTGAGCTCTTTGGCCACGAAAAAGGGTCTTTCACTTCTGCCATCAAACAACGTATCGGGAAATTTGAGCAGGCCAGTGGCGGCACCCTTTTCCTGGATGAAATAGGGGATATGAGCCTGGGGGCGCAGGCCAAGGTACTCCGCGCTTTGCAGGAAGGAAAAATTACCCGGGTTGGAGGCGACAAGGAAATCAATGTGGATGTTCGCGTGATTGCCGCTACCAATAAGGATCTGCTGCAGGAGGTGGAAGCCAGGAACTTCAGGCTGGATCTTTACCACCGGTTGGGGGTTATCCTGATTCATGTGCCCTCATTGAACGAACGCAGGGAGGATATTCCACTGTTGGTTGATCATTTTCTGACAGATATTGCCATGGAATACAGGCAGGCCAAAAAGCATATTGCGGGGAAGGCGCTGGAAGCCCTGCAACAGCATAACTGGACCGGAAACATACGGGAACTCAGGAATGTGGTGGAACGTCTGGTGATCCTGTCTGGTAAGGAAATTACCGCAGAAGATGTGAAAAGCTATATTTAGCAAAACTTTTTAATCAGTAATAGCTACATTATAAACGGATTGGATATTTTTATTCTTAATAAATCAATACTATGGGTCTTTTGCTTTTTATTATTGGCGCCATCGGCTGGCACGTTGGAATGTATGGAATGTTTAAAAAAGCCGGAATAGAACCCTGGAAGGCCCTTATTCCTTTCTACAATACCTGGCTGATTGTTGAAAAAATGCATATCAGAAAGATCTGGTTCTGGCTGCAGCTGATTCCGATTGCCGGTCAGTTCATTACCATCTGGATTACCATTATTTTTTCCATGGGCTTTAAAAAAGTATCCCTGCCTGCACATACAGCCGTGGTACTTTTCCCGTTCCTCTATTTTCCTTACCTGGGATTTTCGCAGAAAGAAAAATGGTATGGCCCCGAGTCTTTAAAATTATACTATAAACCTGCTTCCCGGGAATGGATTGATGCGGGTGTATTTGCAGTTGTTGCCGCCACCCTCATCAGGGCCTTTGTATTTGAAGCCTATGTGATTCCTACGGAGAGTATGGAAAAAACTTTGCTGGTGAATGATTTCCTGTTCGTGAGCAAAATGTCTTACGGACCCAGGGTTCCGCAAACACCGCTGTCTTTCCCTTTTGTGCACAATACCATGCCTTTTTCACTGACCACCCCTTCTTATATTAAGGAGGTGCAGTTGCCTTATAAAAGATTGCCTGCATTAACAGAAGTGAAAAGGAATGATGCCGTTGTGTTTAATTTTCCGGCAGGCGATACCATCATCAACCTGCCCGACTTCGGAAGCAAGATTACCTATTACGAAGTTTTGAGGAGCCAGTTCAAAGGCAACAGGGAAGCTTTGCAGGCGGAGTACCCCATCCTGGTGCATCCAATGGATAAGACCGACAATTATATTAAACGTTGTGTAGGTGTTCCCGGCGATCTGATCCAGGTTAAAAATGCCGAACTGTACGTGAACAATCAGTCTGCATATGTTTCTGCAGGAGAGCAAACAGAATACATTGCTACTACCAATGGTACCGGATTCCCCGATGAATTCCTGGAGCAAGAATTGGGGATTGATCCGGTTGATACCAAACAACAGTTTTCTCAGGGCCCCGATCGGTCTACCTATGTATTTAATATGACTGCCGCTGAAGCGGAGAAAGTAAGGAAGCAGCCGAATGTGGTTTCCCTCGTTAAATATGTAGACACGCATGCAGGCTTTGTTTTCCCGAATGATGAAGCCAACTACCCCTGGACCATTGATAATTATGGCCCGGTAAAAATTCCTAAAAAAGGAGAGCCCATTCCGGTTAATGCCACTACCATTGAATTGTACAGAAGACTGATTACTGTTTACGAAAAAAATACCCTCGAAGAGAAGGATGGTAAATTCATCATCAACGGAAAAGAAGTTACCAGCTATACACCTCAGCTAAACTATTACTGGATGATGGGCGACAACCGGCACAGAAGCCAGGACAGCCGTTTCTGGGGTTTTGTGCCCGAAACACATATTGTGGGTAAAGCATCCATGATCTGGTTCAGTTGGGAAAAAGGCCCGCGCTGGAAAAGGATCTTTAACATGATCAAATAAAATATTTCGTATCTTAACTGACCGAAAGGGTCCTCCTTACACTAGTTTGGAGGACTTTTTTGTCTAAACAGGTTTTGACTATGCAGCAGAAAGAGGTTCGTTTTGTGTATGACATTTATCATTCTATTGAAGCGCTGAATAAAGCGGATGCCACTTTACTGGAGCAGGCAAGAAAAAATACGGACACAGCATACGCGCCTTATTCAGAATTTCAGGTTGGTGCAGCAGCCTTGCTGGCCAATGGCGAAATAGTGAATGGCAGCAACCAGGAAAATGCGAGTACGCCGGTTGGGCTTTGCGCGGAGCGGGTATTGCTCTCCGCCATTTCATCGATCTATCCCAATACGGCCATTGAAACCATTGCCATCAGTTTTCACAACAGGAAGGCGGCCAGTGATCACCCGATTTCTCCCTGTGGAATTTGCCGGCAAACAATTATGGAATACCAAACCCGATTGAATCACCCGATTCGTTTAATCCTGAGTGGGATGGAAGGCGAAGTATTTATTGTGCCAGACGCCGCTATGTTATTGCCGCTGCGGTTTACCAGCGACGATATGAAGTAAGCCGGTTGCCGGTTAAGCGCCAGCTGTTTTTATTGATTTGTTCACCGAAAACAACATGGATATCATTGCCGTTGCAATGAAGTAAATGATCAACAGGTAGGGGGTGCCCGTAAAGAGTTTACCGGCGCCAAACCAGTCCCCGGTTTGGTACAGTAAGGCAAGCCCCAGCGCCGATTTGGCCAGTTCCCAGACCCATGCGTATGGATTCCGGTCCATTAATTCTGTATAAGCGTATACAAACAGAAATACAAATGCGCCATAGTAGAAAATGCCCGGACTGCCGATTGTTGCAATATTGCCAAAGAGATAAGAAATAAACGCGATCAGTAATACAAACTGAATCCAGACCCATGCCGTAAAACCTTTGGTTGATTGGGTGTCGTATTTCTGAAAATGATAGGGGTCTTCAATTTTGTACACCGGGTATTTGGCCGCAGCGTCTGCAGGTCTCCATCCCGTAGGCATGAACCAGATCCGGAATTTATCTTTGATGTTTTGGGTATGCCAGGCATCTTTGATCATAAGCCAGATATGCATGAAGTTGATCTTGATCGGGTTCCAGGTTCTCACCGGCCTGGTGATTCCGTATACTGCTTTTACGTAGGGCAATTCTTCCTGGAACGTACCAAACCATTTGTCCCAGAAAATAAAGATCTGACCGTAATTTTTATCGAGGTATTCCGGATTGATGGCATGGTGTACCCGGTGATGTGAGGGGGTAACAATGATCTTTTCCAACCAGCCCATTTTGTTGATATGCTGTGTATGGTACCAGAACTGTGCAAACAGGTGAAGCGGCGCCACTACTGCAATTACCTGGGCAGGAACCCCCAGTAATGCTGCCGGCAGTAAAAAAATAGTAAATAGCCGGAAGAAAGTAGAAATGCTCTGGCGCAGGGCGCAGGCCAGGTTATAATCCTCGCTGCTGTGGTGAATCAGGTGTGCGTTCCAGAAGAAATTGATTTCATGATCTATGCGGTGCACCATGTATCCGGTGAGATCAAGCGCCATGAAAGCAATGCAATAAGCCGCAACAGAGGTTTGCACATGATAGATGGCCAGGTGTGTTACCATCCATTCGTAGCTGACCAGAACAATACTGAGCCCCAATACATCCTTGGTGGAATTGGTGATCCCAGAAGTAAGGCTGGAGATCATGTCCATTGTCCGTACCGTTTCATTTCCTTTTCGCCAGCCCCACCATTTTTCCAGTACAACCAATACCAGGAATAAGGGCATCGCAATCAGCAGTATTTTCCCATATGTTTCCATTGCAGCAATCTTATATTACTAAGTTATGCAGAAAGCGGGTATAACCCGAATTGTGGAACAGGGAGATTCCGCTTTTTAAGTATTTTTATAAAAAATACCAATTGGTAGTGATATGAATGTAACAGTAATCGGCGGAGGGGTAGTAGGATTAAGCAGCGCTTATTATTTGAGGGAGCAGGGATGCGAGGTAACGGTGATCGATAAGGAAAACTTTCTGAACAATTGTTCATATGGTAATGCGGGCTATATCTGCCCAAGCCACTTTGTTCCACTGGCCACTCCGGGCATTGTAAAACAAGGAATCAAATGGATGGGAGACCCCAGGAGTCCCTTTTATGTGCAGCCCCGTTTAGACTGGAACCTCATTAAGTGGGGATTGAAGTTTATGAAAGTGGCTAAACCGGGAAATGTGGAGCTTGCCGCGATTCCGTTGAGAGATATCGCCATCATCAGCCAGAAAATGTATGAGGAATGGACCCGGATTCCGGGCTTTGAGTTTGCCTATGAACACAAAGGCCTGCTGGAAGTATTTCAAACCGATGCGGGAGAAGAAAAATGCCGGCACCTGCTGGAGAAAGCCCACGAACTGGGGCTGAGCGATACGGTATTGCTGAATCACCATGAATTGCAGGCGCTGGAACCGCAGACCAGGATCAATGCCAGGGGAGCGCTTTTCTTTAAGTGTGATGCGCATTTGTACCCCAATAAACTGATGGCGGGCTTATTGAAGCAATTGCAGCAGATGGGCGTTCGCTTCATTAAGGAAGAGGAAGTGACCGGCTTCGACAAAAAGGGCAAACAAATTACTGCCGTCAAAACCGATAAGAACATTTACACCACTGATGCGGTAGTGCTGGCTTCAGGTTCCTGGAGCCGCGAACTGGCCGCCAAATTAAATCTTGACCTGCTGCTTATGCCGGGCAGGGGGTATTCCGTTACATTGGAAAATTCGCCCTATAAACTGAATCATCCGGCTGTATTGGTGGAAGGCCGCGCCGCATTAACCCCGATGGATGGCAATAAGATCCGTTTCGGAGGTACTATGGAAATTACCTCTACCAAAACACCTCCCAGGATGAACAGGGTAGAGGGCCTGCTGCAGGCGGTTAAAAGATTCTATCCCGAATTTGATGTGCCCCTTCCTGCTGCAGACAAGATCTGGTATGGTTTCAGGCCCTGTTCGGCAGATGGCCTGCCCTATTTGGGCAAGTCTTACAAGTGGGATAACCTGGTGATCGCAACCGGTCATTCCATGATCGGTATGAGCCTGGGAGCAGGTACCGGTAAACTGGTAAGTGAGGTATTGCTGGAAAAAACACTGAGCATGGACATACGTCCGTTTGATCCGGACCGGTTTAATTAAGCGAATACCTGTTGAAATAGTATAAATGGCTGGGTTAGCCTGAATGAATTTGTATTTTTACTGCCTATATGGATTGTACCACCACTTTTTTGCCTTATGAAGGCACAGGATATTTTTCAAAGATTACTGCCGACTATTTAAAGCAGGCCGATACACTTCGTCCGTTTTATCAATATACTCCTGATCTGGAAGGGATCCGTCAATCCCTGGAGGCGAGAAAAAAAACAGCTACTGACCGGAACCTGCTTGTGAGCGCTTTGCACGAACAATACAGCGGGCTGGAAATATCTCCCAAAGTTAAAGCCAATATTGAACTGCTGGCGGCACCCAATACATTCACCATTACCACTGCACACCAGCCCAATATATTTACCGGGCCGCTGTATTTTATCTATAAGATCATGCACGCGGTAAAGCTGGCGGAAGAGCTGGCGGAAAGCTTCACCGGAGCGCGCTTTGTACCAGTGTACTATATGGGTAGCGAAGACGCGGATCTGGACGAACTGGGCTTTGTGAATGTGGGCGGGCAAAAACTGGTATGGGACACAAAGCAAACCGGCGCTGTAGGAAGAATGAAGGTAGACAAGGCCTTTCTGAAGATCATTCAAAACATAGAGGGCCAGGTAGCTGTATTGCCAAAGGGAGCTGCGCTGGTTGAATTATTCAGGTTGTGTTACACGGAAGGAAAGTTGATTCAGCAGGCAACGCTGGAACTGGTGAACCGTTTGTTTGCAGACTATGGAGTAGTGGTAGTGATACCGGATCATGCGGGACTAAAATCCGCATTCACCGGTACGGTGACCCGGGAACTGACCCGGCAGTTTTCTCATGAGGCGGTTGTGCAAACTGTACAGGCATTGTCTCAGCACTATAAAGTGCAGGCAGCCGGCAGGACCATCAATTTATTTTATCTCATCAATGATAAGCGGGAGAGGATAGAACCCGAGGGTGATCATTTCACTGTTCAGGCGCTTCAGCTTCGTTTTACGCAGGAAGAAATTTTGCAGGAATTGCAGCAACATCCTGAAAGGTTCAGCCCCAATGTAATTCTGCGTGGTGTGTTCCAGGAAACGATCCTGCCCAATGTGGCATTTATTGGAGGTGGGGGAGAACTGGCTTACTGGCTGGAACTTAAAAAAGTATTTGAAGCGGCCGGTGTTCCTTATCCGGTGTTGCTACTCAGAAACTCTTTTCTTTTTGTAGAGAAAGAACAACAGCAGCGCCTGGAAAAACTGGCCATGCGGCAGCAGGATCTTTTTACCGATACCACTGCTTACATCAATGCACTGGTAAAATCCAGTACGGCCAATCAACTGGAACTGACCAATGAACTGCAGGAAGCCACTGTATTCTATCAAAAACTGGAAAGCCTGGCAGGAGCCATCGACAACAGCCTCACCGATCATGTGGCGGCGCTGAAAGTAAAGGCCCTGAAAAAACTGGAGGAACTGGAAAAGAAAATGCTCCGCGCTGAGAAGGATAAATTCGAAACCACTATCCGGCAAATCACCGCTATAAAAGCGGCGCTGTTTCCCGGGAATAACCTCCAGGAAAGAACCGATAATTTTGCCCTGTTCTACAGCAAATACGGAACTGAATGGATGGATGTCATCTATCGTTCCTCCAAAGGATTACAGCAGGAGTTTGGCGTTATTTACGCCAGCTAAATTACACGGGCTGCTGACCGGCAGCAACAAAATTAAAGCGTACCTCCGCCTGGCTTTTTAGGCATCACTGTTTTGGGCTTCTCCGCCGGTTTGTTGGCTGGGGTGCCTGGCTTTTTAGGATCTTTCGGATCTGCAGGCTTCTTCGATTCTTCTATAATGAACTGCGATTCAGCGCCCATTTCCTCCGGCTTGATGTCTTTCGGAATTTCGTAGTCGCTGGAGGTTCCGGTTCCCATGTCTTCTCCCTCACCACCTAATACCGGTGATGTTCCATTGATGTAATCGATATTGATATCATTACTCATTACTTCGGGCTTGATGAAGGTTAGCCTGGTATCGATTCCACAGTTGGGATCGGATGCCGCTTTGTCGAAGAAATAAGCCCAGATTGGCATGGCAGCCCTTCCGCCTTCCCCGTTCTTACTGTTGAAACGGATGAAGCGGTCGTCGCAACCAACCCAGCCGCCTGCAAGATATTGTGGCGTATATCCAATAAACCATGCATCGCTGTTATCGTTGGTAGTACCTGTTTTACCGGCAATCTCCATACCTCCCGGCGGATCATACTGCCAGATGCCCGCACCGGTACCATTGATCATTACGCCCTGCATCATCCTGATGACAGAGTAAGCCGTCACATCGCTGATGACTTCCTTTCGCTGTGGGGTGAAGGTAGCCAGTACATTTCCGTTTCTGTCTTCGATGCGGGTGATGTACATGGGTTTGGCATTAAAACCTCTGCCGGGGAACATGCTGTATCCCTGCATCATTTCGAAGAGGGAAATTTCCGTAGCGCCCAATGCAATGGAAGGATAGGGTTCAACCTTACTGGTGAAGTCGCATTTTTTCAGGAACTCCACAAAACGCTTTGCGCCGTTATTGGCGGTATTATCGAGTTGTTTTAAAATATAGGCAGATGCACAGTTTCTCGATTTGGCCAGCGCCAGCGCCATCGGCATGGTGCCACCCGTGCAGGTTTTAGGCGTATTGGGTACCATCCCAAAACTGCCGAAGCTTTGTTGAACGTCCTGCACTTCCGTATTGGGAGTAAAGCCGGCTTCTTCAATGGCAAGGCTGTACAATAAAGGTTTGATGGTAGAACCCACCTGGCGTTTGGTATTGATATTCGCGTGATCGTATTTGAATGTTTTAAAGTCGACACCACCCACCCATGCTTTGATCTGGCCATTCAGCGGATCCATCACCATGAATCCCGCCTGCAGCATCTGGCGATGGTATTTGATGGAATCAAGCGGGGTCATCAGCGTATCCTTTCCCCGGTTGGGGTTCCATGCAAATACATGCATCTGAACCTTCTGATTGAAAGTTGCCCTGGTTTCCTCATCGCTCAACCCTTCTTTTTTCAGGTTTTTCCAGCGATCGGTTTGTTTTATGATGCCGTCCAGTATATTTTCGAAACCGTTCCACGCCGTACCCTTTTTAATGTTATCCTGTGTGTTCAGCAGCTTCTGCATGTAGCTGATATGCTTGGCCACCGCTTCCTCTGCATAGAGCTGCATCCGCGGATTGATGGTGGTATAAATTTTTAAACCATCCCTGTACAGATCATATGCATCTCCATTGTTCTTTTTATGTTCCTTGCACCACTTCTTCATTTCCTCGCCCAGCACCATTCTGAAATATGGTCCAAGACCAGTGGTTTCATCCAGCTTCTTGTAGTTCAGTTCAATGGGCTGACGTTTCAGTATATCGGCTTCCGCAGCATCGAGGTATTTATTTCTCACCATCTGGTTCAATACGGTATTTCTCCTGTCGAGCGCCAGTTTCGGATTCCTTCTTGGATTATAAAGGGTAGCGCCTTTCAGCATACCAATCAATACGGCAGCCTCTTCCACATTCAAACGGTCAGGCTCTTTCTGGAAGAATGTTTTGGCTGCATTCCTGATACCATACACATTATCGCCATAAGCAACGGTGTTCAGGTATAAAGTGATGATTTCTTCCTTGGTAAAATGCCTTTCCAGTTTCACCGCAATAATGCCTTCCTTCAGTTTCTGTAAACCTCTCAGTATAAAACTCTTGGTGCTCCAGTTTTCGGTGAACAGGTTCTTGGCCGTTTGCATGGTGATGGTACTGGCGCCACCTTCGCTTCCCAGGTAAAGAAAAGCACGGGCCAGGGACCTGGCATCAATACCGCTGTGGTCATAGAAACGTTCGTCTTCAGTAGCCACCAGCGCATTGATTACGTGTTTGCTGATGTCTTTGTATTTAACGTTGATCCGGTCTTCAATATAATATTTACCCATCAGGGTGCCATCCTCTGCATATACCTGGCTTGCCAGGGAAGCAGAAGGGTTTTCAATATCATCCAAATCGGGCATACTGCCGATCCAGCCAAAATTGAGCATCAACAAGAGCAGGATTACAAATGCAAAACCTCCAAAAAAAATCCGCCAAAAAATCCTAACTGGTCTGGTCATAGTGAGTTTCAAATAATAGGGATAAAGCTAATCAAGAGTTTTGGGATAGCGATCACAAAATGGTTAAAATTTGTCCGGGAAGAGCTGGTGCAGAAATTCCTGGTAAGCGGCAGGATCTTTCTTACGGCGCAACAGTTCCAGATTGGCCGGGCTCACCATGCTGTACCGGTACTTATCTGCGGTAAGCCAGGGCAGGATCCGGGAAGGCGTTACAGGCCTTGTTTTATCTATATAAGTCACCGCTTCCGCTGGATTTTTAAATGGTCCGATCAGCATTAAATGAACGGTATCATTCAAAGGAACAGCGCTCAGCGCAATGGGCTGGTTGTAATATTGTTCGCGGTTAAATCTGTTAAAGGCATTTTTCCCTTCGCTGATGAATACAGGATCCACCCGGTTCAGCAGCAGGGCAACATACTGCGAATCGGTGGTAATAAAACGATAGCTTTCCGGAGCTTTGATGGTTACCGGCGGTGCCATTGCAGGCAGGTTCACCGGCGCCGCAATTTTTTGCGGAGCGGAGCGGGCAATGGAATCGGGCCTTGGCAATTCCACCTTCGAAGTGTTGGTATTGTTCAGATCCACATTGCGGGTGACGTACTCAACAGGCCGTTCAATATCCAGGTTGGTGAGATAGGATTCAATTTCTTTTCTTCTTTTCAATACGTCCGCCATCGTAGCGGCTTTTGCAGCCATGGCAGAGGTTGGGAATAATCCAATGATGTTTTGCAGGCGATCAATGGCAATACTGTCCTGCTGCATTTTGGTATAATAAATGGATTCGATGTAGAGTAATTGCGGTGTCCAGTAGTTTTTACCAAACTGCCGGTCGGCCTGCACTTTTTGTTCTTTGGCCCTTTCGAAATTTCCCTCCAGGAAAGAGCGGTAAACAGCTTCGTAAGCCTGTTCTGCAGCGCCGGATTTATTTTTAGCAGGAACCACCGTCAGTTTTTTAGTGAACTTGCCGGCAGGATATTGCACCGACATTGCTTTAATGAGGGAGTCCGCTTTTTTGTATTCCCCTGTTTTATTGTAACAATCATTTAGACGGTATAACAATTCCTCGGTAGCAGGCATGCCGGGGAAGCGCTTCAGTATTTCCTCATAGGCATCGATGGCGGCAGGATAGTTCTGCAAATAAAACTGGAACCTGTACCCGTTGCTCAGCAGGGCATTCCTGATTTTCTGATTGGATGCCTGAAGCGCAATTGTATCCATCGGTAAATCTGCCAGGAGGGAAGCGAGGTTGAGTTCCTTTGCTCCCGTAGCTTTTGCCGCCGCATCCGCCGGCTGTTCCGGCATATCGGGTGTGGTAGTGAAAGAGCGGTCAATCGCAGATTGCCTGCGCCAGCTGTCGATATTGGGACGGTTGCCCCACCTGGCTTTGAAATCACTCAGTCCTTTGGCTTTCAGCGAACTGCTGCTGAAATAAAAATCGTTTCCGGATGGTTTAAATAAATCGTCGGCAGCCACAGGAAGATTACCACCATAGTTGGTTTCGGATTCTGTTTCCTTTAGTCCCTGTTCTTTGCGTAGTTTTTTCAGTAATGCTTTCAGGTAGTTGGTTCTTGCTTCCAATGGCATGGCTGCAATCAGCTGTACACTATCTTCGTGCCGGATCAACCGGATATTGGCGGCAATGGTATCTAATGGTATTCTTCGGTCATTCACTATTTTCTGCGCGGGTTCTTTCAGCAGCGAAACCTGTATGCTGTCGTAGTAGCCGGCGGCGTTCACATATTTTTTGGCAGTATAGCTTATATCGGCCAGCATCAGCAGGCTCTGTTGCTTTCCTGCATCATTGCTTTCGGCATGCTGAATGCTTTTTAATAACCATTTTTCAGCGCCTTCATCATTTTTTCGCTTTAGTTCCAGTTCGGCAGCGGCATAATAAATAATATCCCGGTAGCCCTGGTATTTATCTTTCCGGGCCATGGCAAGCAACTGGTTGAGGTTTTCCAGTAATGCATTGGGTTTGGTGGCCGCCGAAAGACTTACCACCCTTAATCGGGCATATATTTCCAGGAGAGGGTCCCTGCTGTGTTGTATGGCCTGCCCGTACATTTTTACTGCAGCGCTGTCTTTACCGGATTGTTCCAGTAACTGTGCAGCAAGGTATTCCCAACGGGCCCTTTCTGTTTTGTTGTCTGTATTGTCCAGGGCCCTGATCAGGTAAAATGCGGCACTGTCGCCAGCCTGTTTGCTGTACTGCAGATAGGCTTCCATTTCGTACCAGCCGGTTTTTAAACGTGCAGGGAACAATTTGTCGGAACGGATGATTTCCAGCAGGGCCTCTGCCTCAGTCAGTTTTTTCTGTTCAATATAATTTCTTACCTGCCACAGGAAGCTCTCGTTCCGGGAAGGTGGTTTGGAAGAAATTTTTTTCCAGAAATTTCTTTTTTCGTTGGATGAAATGGTGAAGATTCCATTGGTGTTGCTGGCATTACTTCCAATGGGGATATCATATCCGTCGTCCTTGGGTGCATAGGCATAGTTGATATAGGCAAATACCATGGCTGCAGAATCAAAATCCTTTCTGTGCAGGTATCCCTTACCCATCAAAAGATAAAACCGGTCTACCCAATCGCTTCTGAGATCATGCAGTAGAATGCCTGCAGTGCATTTGTAGATCACGGAATCAATAGGTCCCTTTGCCGTTTCTTCGAGGCTGTAGTTATAAAAAGGGAGGAGCTGTGTGTAATCTTCCTTATGGTTCACCTTGGCGCTTGCAATGATGTTTTCCAGCCTGGCATGGGCATTGAAGTAATAATTGTACTGGCTAACGGTATTGTTGTACAGCCTTTTGGGGACACTGAATTTTTTATTTCCTGTTTTTTCAGATGCCAGTTGCCGGCTCTGAAATTTATCCGGCTTCTTCAGCTCAATCGTTGTGTTGGGCTGCGATTGGGCCGTAAAGCGCCAACCCGTAGCAAGCAGGATCAGGCAAAAGGAATAAAAAAAGGTTTTTCTGTACATAAAATCGCTTAAAATTACAGTTATTTCTCTGCTATAACAGCAGAAAACCGCTTCAATCGTTACCTTTAACCTGTTTTTAGATTATGGATAAAATTAACCCGGAAAGCACATTTAAGCGGCTGAGGAATACCTACCGGCTGGTGATCATGAACGATGATACCTATGAGGAAATGCTCACGGTGCGTTTGTCTCGTTTAAGTGTATACATCGGGCTCAGCACCGTCTTTGTATTTCTGGTGGGGCTTACCATTGCGTTGATTGCCTTCACCCCGCTGAAATATTATATACCCGGTTACGGAACCAGGGAAAGCCGTACTGCGCTTCAATTGCTGAAAATCCGTACCGATTCCCTGGAGCAGGCGATCCACTACAAGGAACAATACATCGAAGGGGTAAAAAAAGTACTCTCCGGCGATGTAAAGACGCAACTGGATACCGTGCCGTTGGCAATACCTAAAGTAGAATCTTCCAACGATTAACCGATAGCTTCATCTCAAGATTATGTTCAAAGAAAAAAGGAAACTGTTTTTGCCATTGGTGGTGCTGATGATACTGGTAAATACGATTGCAGCCTTATTTGGCAGCGCGTTGCAGCAAAAGCATATTGATGGTATGGTGATTATTGCCGCCAACACACTCCTGTTTATCATCTGTGCATCCAGCCTGTATATGCAGATCCAGTCGATGAATAACACCAATCCCCATGCCATGGTGCGTGGTGTAATGGGTTCTGTGGTGCTGAAATTATTTGTACTGGGCACCGCTGCTTTCATTTATCTCTATGCTGCAGGCGAAAACAAAAGCGTGAACGCACTGTTCATCTGCATGGGCCTTTATATTGTGTACACCTGGCTGGAAGTGCGTATTGCCATGCGTTTAAATCCACCTAAACATGGCGGCAACTGAGCATCCCCTAAAGGAACTGGCCCGCTTTTTACCGGAGGGGAGTTTTGACCAGGTGGTGAGTATTCTTCATTTATACAAAGTTCATCTCACCATTGCAAGGGAACGTAAATCTGTATTGGGCGATTACCGGCATGCACACCAGGGAAATAATCACCGCATCAGTGTGAACGGCAACCTGAATCAATATGAATTCCTGATTACCCTTTTGCATGAGCTGGCGCATTTGCTAACCTTTGAGCAATTCGGTAACCGGGTAGAATCTCATGGAAAAGAATGGAAACATTTATATGGAAGGTTGCTGGTTACATTCATTGAGATGAGCGTATTTCCGCCCGATGTGGAACAGGCATTAAAGAAAACATTGCATTCTCCGGCAGCTACCGCCAATGGCGAAACTGCGCTGCTTACGGTGCTCCGCAAATACAATCAAAACAACCGGGAGGGGTATCATCTTTTATCGGTACTGCCCGAGGGCGCCTTGTTCATGACCGATAACGGAAAAATATTTCGCAAGGGTGTGCTTCGCAGAAAGCGCTATGCCTGTGTGGAGTTGCGCACCGGCCTTCAATACACTGTCAGCGCAATCACAGAAGTTCGCGTGGTAGAGATCACTAAATTTCAATAAGGATACCGGATCGCTTTTTGACCTGCAAAAAAAAATCCATAGCAGGAATTGGTCTCCGCTATGGACTTTGTAAATTTTTATGCTTTAATCAGGCTACAGCCTGTTTCACCAGCGCAGCGGCTTCGCTTAACTGAATGGCAGACTGAACCTTCAGGCCGCTTTCGTCGATGAGCTTCTTGGCTTCAACAGCATTGGTACCCTGTAAGCGAACAATAATCGGAATATTGATATTGCCCAGCTTGTTGTACGCTTCAATCACACCTGCAGCAACACGGTCGCATCTTACGATACCACCAAAGATGTTGATGAGGATGGCTTTTACGTTTGGATCCTTCATGATGATGCGGAATCCTGCTTCTACTGTTTGTGCATTGGCAGTACCGCCTACATCCAGGAAGTTGGCAGGCTCACCACCGCTCAATTTGATCATATCCATGGTAGCCATTGCCAAACCGGCGCCGTTTACCATGCAACCTACGTTACCGTCCAGCTTCACAAAGTTCAGGTTGTACTGACCAGCTTCTACTTCTGTAGGATCTTCTTCGGAAACATCTCTTAAAGCGGCCACATCAGGATGACGCATCAGTGCGTTATCGTCGATGTTCATCTTACAGTCTACCGCAATGATTTTTTCGTCACTGGTTTTGAACAATGGGTTGATTTCGAGCATACCGCAATCCAGTCCCACATAAGCTTTGTACAGGTTGGTTACAAATTTTACGCAGTTCTTGAATGCTTCACCGCTCAGGCCCAGGTTAAAGGCAATTTTTCTTGCCTGGAATCCCTGTAAACCACCGGCAGGGTGTACCCATTCTTTAAATATTTTTTCAGGGGTATTATGCGCCACTTCTTCAATGTCCATACCACCTTCTGTGCTGTACATTACTACATTCATTCCTTTGGCACGATCCAGCAGGATAGAGAGGTAAAACTCTTTTACCGGGTTGGGGCCGGGATAGTAAACGTCCTGTGCAATCAGGATCTTACTCACTTTCTTACCTGCAGGGCCGGTTTGAATGGTTACCAGTGTGCCTCCAAGGATATTTTTGGCAATATTGGTAATATCTTCTGCGCTTTTAGCTACAGCAACGCCACGCTGCTCGGTTCCCTCAATTTTACCCTTACCGCGTCCTCCGGCGTGTATCTGGGCTTTCACTACGGCAAAATTATTGCCGGTTTGTGTTTTAATTTGGCGATAAGCCTCCTCAGCTGCCATTACGGTATCCACCGCAATACCCTCCTGGGTGGGGACATTGTATTTACTGAGTAATTCTTTGGCCTGGTACTCATGCAGATTCATAATCGGAACAATTTTTGCGAAGATAAGCGAAACCGAAATGCGGAATTAATACTTTTTAAATTGTTGTTGTAACATTAATTTCTTATTTTTGTTTTGTCATTATCAAACTAAACAAATTAAACACTATGAAAAAAATTGTTTTTGCGCTGTTGGGAACAGCATTTTTAACCGGTCTGTATGCTTTCACTCCAGTTAAATCTGTGAAGGAAGTGGTAACCTATTCAGTAGACGCTGCAAAAAGCCGTGTTGACTGGGTGGGTTCTAAGAAAAATGATTTCCACACAGGTTTCTTTACTGTTAAGAGTGGTTCTGTACAGGTTGACGGTGGTAAGTTAACCGGCGGTGAATTTGTGATTGATCTGGCTAACGTAAAAGTAACGGATGGCGCCGGTGAAAAACTGGCCGGACACCTGAAGTCTGCAGACTTCTTTGATGTGGCTAAGTTTAGTGAAGCTACTTACAAAATCACCGGTGTTACTTACACTGACGAAAACACGGCTACCATCAACGGAACACTGAACCTGAAAGGCGCTGCTTTGCCGGTAAGTTTTACTGCCGCTATCCGCAGTGCAGACGAAAAAGGTTTTTTTGCGGAAGCTTTCTTCAGCCTCGACAGAACCCTGTTTGGCGTTAACTACGGCGTAGGTAATGTGGCTAAAGATGTACAGATTGCTGTTCACCTGTACGGTAAGAAGTAATTTCTATTACCCCCAATAAAAGGAAAGTCCTGTTTTGGCAATTGCCGAACAGGACTTTCTGATTTAATATGGTTGATCGGTTAAAGATAGCGCTCCTCGATTACTTGTTTGTGGTGCAGCATATGGCCGAATATAATGAACCCGATACCATTGGCTGTTGCCCGGTATCCGCTGGCGGTTCCGGCATTGTTCAGTTGTGCTTCGGTAAATGATTGCAGTAACAGATCGGTCGATTTTCGAAGGGCAATGAATTCTTCCTTCAGGGAATCAAAACTTCTGGCAGATGCATTGGCACTGGCTGCATAATCGTTCTCTTCAAATCCGGGAAGGGGTGTGCTGTCGTTGCGGGCAATTCTCAGGATCCTGTAGCTCATGATCCGCTCGGTATCAATTATGTGCTGTAAGAGGTCCTTCAGGCTCCATTTACCGGCTTCGTACCGGTAATCGGCTTTCTCTCCGGGCAGATTGCTGTAGAAACTGATCAGTGGCCTGGCATATTTTTCAATAACCTGTTGCAGGTTATCTGCGTCTACTCTGTTTACATAATTTTCGTAATAGTGTCCGTAATCTCCGGGCTGTGGTCTGGCCATTATTTCTTTGTTTTTATGGGTTTGCCAATCGGTTTCTGGGGTGTTTTGGATACAGCGGCGGTATGGAAGCTATTGGCAATATTTACTGCATTGTATGCATTGATGATTCCCCCGCTTTTGCATAGATCACTGAAGGAGAGCGGATCGCCCTTAATACCCGGTTTGATACAGGGAATCATTGCATCCGGCCTGGATACAGACAGCTCTATGATCCGCTTTACCTCCACGGCGCTGAGCCCGGGATAATAGGAGCGGAGCATGGCCGCCAGCCCGGATACGATCGGCGTTGCCATACTGGTGCCTTTTAAATTACCGTATTGATTGCCGCCGGGTATGGTAGAGTATATTTTTACACCCGGAGCAAAAACATCCACCGTTTCTTTTCCGTAATTGCTGAAATCAGCGGCAATGCTGTTGCTAAGTTTAATATCGCTGCTGGCGCCAACGGTAATGAAGTTGGAAGCCCTTGTTTTCCACTGTTCCAGCCAGGGGCTTGGATAGTTTTCGCTTACATCAATATCTTCTGCATCGTTGCCGGATGCATGTACCAGTAAAACATCCTGTTGTTCTGCATAACGAACGGCGCTGTCTACCCAGTTTTTTTCGGGCGAGTAGGATTTCCCGAAACTCATGTTGATTACTTTGGCGCCATTGTCTACCGCATACCGGATGGCCAGGGCTACATCCTTATCATACTCATCTCCGTCCGGCACTACCCGCAGCATCATGATTTTTACCAGGTCTGCCACTCCATCCACACCCAGATTATTGTTGCGCTGTGCTCCTATAATACCTGATACATGGGTTCCATGCATTGGCCCGGGACCCATCACATCGTTGTTGCCGTAAAAACGATCGGAGAAATTGTAATAATTGTCCTGAACAATTTCCGCCCTGTAGTTATAGGGCGCTTTTTCTTTCGACTCAAAACTGCTTTTCTTTCCTTCAATGTATTCTTCCAGTTCTCCGAGTGTACTGGTATTCTTTTCTTCGGGATCTATTCCCATCATTTTGATACAGGTGAGGTAACCGATTTTGGCATCACGCCCTGTTTTGGTAATGGGGTTAAATTTTTCGAGCTGTTCACAGGTGTATTCCTCCCTGGCCATTTCCTGGCGGATGATTTTATCATGCCTGCGCATGGCTTTTGCGGTCAATTCTATGAACATTACATCCATCTGTTCTTCCTGGCTGAAATTCATGCCTGCTGCGGCTTTCATCCAGATATGGTAGTTTTCTGCTTCTTTTTTGCTGAGTTGATTGGTATCTATCGTTTTTCCGGCGAACTGGTCTTTCCAGCGATGGTATACCCTGGCTTTTTCATCTGCTGCTTTCTTAATACTTCTGCCGTCTTTTCCACCCAGGAAATTCCATCCGTATATATCATCGATATATCCGTTTTTATCATCGTCAATGCCGTTGCCGGGAATCTCTTTTGGGTTGCGCCAGAGATTTTTTTTCAGGTCTTCGTGGGTAGTGTCTACCCCTGAATCCAGTACAGCTACGATCACTGTTTGCGGATTTTTGTTTTTAGCCTGAAGAAACTGGTAGGCTTTGTTTAAACTGATCCCGTAAAAGGAATCCTTTGCCGAGTCCAGCAAATGCCATCCTTTAGGAGCTTCGGATTGTGCAAAAACAGTGTATGTGCATGCAACTATTAACAGCAATGAAAAGGCAAGTCCACGAATCATTTTTGGGTAAATTTTCTATCTCTACAAATTTGAGGAATCATTTGGATAAAAAACACCCAATATAAACCTTTTATGAAAATGTTATGTCCGGATTATGATCAGATTGCAAATTAAATGTTAAAGCAGACCAACGCATGCAGCTATTCCTCCAGGTTGCGGTGCTGGCTGTAAGTGCGCCATTTCTCAATAACCTGCTGCATATCATCGGGTACCGGCGACTCAAAGAAAATTTCCTGTTCCGTAACAGGGTGGATAAAGCCCAGGGTTTTGGCATGCAGCGCGCAGCGGTTGCAGATGCTAAAACAGTTGTCTACAAACTGCTTGTACCTGGAATAGATCGTACCCTTTAAAATTTTGTCGCCCCCATACTCCCAGTCGTTGAACAGGGTGTGGCCGATATGTTTCATATGTACCCTGATCTGGTGGGTTCTGCCTGTTTCCAGTATGCATTCTACCAACGTTACATAGTTAAATCTTTCCAATACCTTATAGTGGGTGATGGCATGTTTACCGGTTTCTCCGTCGGGGTAGGCATCAAACATTTTACGGAAATAACGATGCCGTGCAATATGGGCATTTACCGTTCCCTCGTCTTCTTCAATATTGCCCCAGACCAGCGCTACATATTTTCGCTTTACGGTATGGCTGAAGAACTGTTTGGCCAGGTGGGCTGCCGCTCCGCCGGTTTTTGCAACAACGATCAGGCCGGTGGTATTCTTGTCGATGCGGTGTACCAGGCCAAACCGGGGAAGGTTTTCTTCGTCAATGGCCGGATTCTGCTGGCGGAGATAATAGGCTACACCGTTCAGTAAAGTGCCGCTGAAATTGCCCACGCCCGGGTGTACCACCATATTGGCGGGTTTATTGATCACCATCAGGGCGGCATCTTCATACACAATATTCAGCGGAATATTTTCCTCTTTCAGGATGGTATGATCGGGGTTGATCAGGCTCATGACCACTATTTCATCCCCCGGTTTAATCTTATAATTGCTTTTAACGGCCTTCCCGTTCACGGTCAGAAAACCGGCTTCGATACCCTGCTGTATTTTGTTGCGGGTAGAGCCTTCCATATGCATTTGCACCCATTTGTCTATCCGGAAAGGTTCCTGGCCTCTGTCTACAACAAATGTTTTTTTCTCGTAAAGGTTCTCCGACTGTTCTTCAGAGAGCAATTCTGTGTCTACCTGCATACTGCAAAAGTATCGTATTTTCGTGCCATGCAACAACAAGTACTATTCGAAGACCTGGGTGCAAAACAATACAAAGAAGTATGGGACTACCAGGAGCGTTTGCTGAAGCAGAATGCAGACATCAAACTGCTGTTCCGCTATACCAGCGATGTAAAGGCGCCGGAGCGTGAATTGCCCACCTCCAGCCATCTGTTGTTTGTGGAACATCCGCCCGTATATACCCTGGGTAAAAGCGGCAAGGAGGAGCATGTACTGATCGGTGAGCAGGAAAGGGCACAAAAGGGCATTGAATATTATCACATCAACCGGGGAGGAGATATCACTTTTCATGGTCCCGGGCAGCTGGTGGGATACCCGATTCTGGACCTGGAGAAGTTCAGGACAGACCTGGGCTGGTACCTCCGTACACTGGAGGAAGTGATCATTCAGACCATGGCGGAATATGGATTAAAGGGAGAGCGAAGCCCGGGAGAAACCGGTGTGTGGATGGATGCGCATATAAAAGGAAAGGAGCGGAAAATCTGTGCCATGGGCATAAAATGCAGCCGGTGGATTACCATGCATGGGTTCGCTTTTAATGTAAATACCGATCTGGATTATTTCAATCATATCATCCCCTGCGGGATCCAGAACAAAGCGGTAACCTCTCTGCAACAGGAGCTGGGGCATCCGGTGGATATGGACGAAGTGAAATACCGGATAAAGAAGCATTTTGAACAACTGTTCAATTGTGTACTGGTCAGCCACTAACCTGTCTGCATTGGCCTGGCACTACTGAATATAAAACCTGTTTTGTTCCAGCAGTAACCCGTTCTCAAGCAACTCAAAGTTGAACCAGCCGGAATGCAGGAAATTTACTTTCTCCACAATCAGTTCGGTTTCCCGGATGTGTTCAATGATGAAAAGAATACTGCCATTCGTATCATAAATAATCAGCTTGTACCTGTTAATGGCTGCTTTGGGTAAAGCAATGACCAGGTAACCCCTGGCATCGGTATACACAAATTTGGAGGGCTTCTTGTTCAGGAAGGGATTTTCCGGAACAACTATTTTAGGGGGAAGGATACTGTCTTTTTTTACCACAGGAGCAGCCGGTTTGGGAACTGCTTTAGGTACTACTGCCGCAGCTTTCTGCGCCTTCACCACAGGGGTAAAGAAAAAACCACCTCCCTCCATGGTTACAAAAATCCGGTAAAACACATTGCCGGAATGCGGGGCGGTATGGTCGGTGAATCCGTTTTCTTCCAGCTCCGGTTTTTTGGCAGACAGTATGGTTCTGAAATTTTGAAGACTGTCGGTTGAGCGTTGAACAGCCAACTGAACCGCCTGCCGGTAAGGATTATTCCAACTGATTTTATGGAGACCTGCGGATAATTCAATCACCGAAAAACGAAGCGATTGCTGAGGTGCGGTCACTGTTTGTGCTGTTCCTGTTTGTGCAGCGAACAGGCAAAAAAATATTCCCCAATGGGCAATTGACGCTTTCATTGCAGCAAATATACTGGGAGCCCATTAATAATAATGCCGGGCTATTGTTAATAAATCAATCTGCCTTGCGGTAGCGATTCATTTCCCTGCAGTCCCCCGCTGTGAATGACCAATATACGGCTACCCGAAGGAAAATATGCTTTCCGGATCAGGTCGGATACCCCGAATAATAATTTGCCGGTATACACGATATCTGTAGGAATATTTTCCTGCCGGAAGAGATGGTTCATGAATTCAACCAGCTCGGGCGGGTGTTTGGCATAACCGCCAAAATGATAATTATGCAGGAAGGTATAATTGTGGCTGCGTTCCGTATCCGTCAGCAGGGCTTCCACTTCTGCCTGAAGAGAATGATGATTTTTCAACACACTGATGCCGGTTATCCGTTGGTGTGGTAAGCTGCCCTTGATACATCCCGCCATCATTGTACCCGTACCGGTTGCACAGAGAATATCTGTATACAGGGCATGATCCGTTGTTTGAAGTATGGTGGTTGCTCCTTCAGCACCCTTCATACCATATCCGCCTTCGCCGATCCAGTACCAGTTTGGCTGATGGAATCCTTCCTGTAACTGCGCTTTGTTTTTGTATGCATCGCGGCTTACAAAAATGAGTTGCATACCATAGAAGATAGCTGCTTTCAGTGTATGGGAGAGGGTGGCGGGTTCTTCGCCCCTGATAATGCCCACCGATTGCAGCCCGGCGCTTTTGCAGGCATAGGCCATGGCCACAATATGGTTGGAATAAGCCCCGCCAAAACTGGCGATGATCTTTTTTTGCAGTGCCATGGCATCTTCCAGGTAATACCTTAGCTTGAACCACTTATTCCCGCTCACTACGGGATGCAATTGGTCCAGTCTTAGCAGGTCCGTCTGGATCCGGTCATTGCTCCAGCCGGTGATTGGTTGGGTGGTAATATTTTTCAAGGCATCCTGCATCTGGTGTAAAGGGGAATGATTTATGAATTAACTTTGTAATCTGTAAAAGTACACTATGAAACCAACTCTTGTGATTTTAGCCGCGGGAATGGCCAGCAGATATGGAAGCATGAAGCAGATTCAGTCATTTGGACCAGCTGGCGAAACAATAATGGATTATTCAATCTACGATGCAATACGGGCCGGATTCGGTAAAGTGGTATTCATTATCAGGGAAGAATTTGCTGAGCAGTTTAAATCGATATTTGAACCCAAGCTGAAGGGTAAAATTGCAACAGATTATGTATACCAGCACCTGCTGGATTTTACCGATGGTTATTCGGTTCCTGCTGAAAGGGCAAAGCCCTGGGGTACGGCCCATGCGGTGCTCTGCTGCAAGGGTAAAGTAAATGAACCCTTTGCCGTGATCAATGCCGATGATTATTATGGCAGCGATGCGTTTGTGAAAGCGGTGCAGTTTCTGAAAGAAGCCTGCAATGAACAAACCTATGCATTGGTTGGATACGAACTCCAGAAAACCCTGAGCGAGAACGGAAGCGTAAGCCGCGGCGTATGCGCTGCAGATGCTTCTCAGAATCTGAGCAGTATCACGGAGCGCACCAAAATTTATAAGAAAGGAGACGGCGTGGTATACGAAGATGAAGCGGGCGAACATCCACTGGCCATGAACAGTTTGGTAAGCATGAACTATTTCTGCTTTGCAGCCGGTTTCATTGATTTATGCGAAGAGCTGTTTAAAACATTCCTCGCCAGCCATGGCCAGGAACTGAAATCTGAATTTTACATTCCATTTGCGGCCAATGAATTTATTCAGCAGGGCAAGGGAGTGGTAAAAGTATTGCCGACCGAAGCACAATGGTTTGGGGTAACCTATAAGGAAGATGCTCCGGCTGTACAGGCCTCTATTAATGCACTGGTTGCAAAGGGTGTCTATCCTGAATCGCTCTGGGGCTAACAGCTTCGAAGCTTATTTGCCGTAGGCTTTTACATAGTAAACATAGTCTTCCACTTTGTTGATCTGCGCCTTTCTGCCTTCCCCTTTCAGGGTAGACCTGGTGGGGAGTTTCAGTTTTTCAAAAGCGGTATCATTCTTTTTCAGATCATTCACCACCGTGTAGATGCTTTTGGATTTCACTGCAAAAGCTACGCCATCGGCCTGTGCCTGACGGGTACTCAAGATTCCGATTACATCTCCATTCTGGTTGAATACAGGCGCTCCGGAGTTACCGGGGTTAGCGCTGATCTGGATCTGGTAAGACAATGAGTCTCCGTTGAAACCGGATTTGGCGCTGAGGTAACCCATGCCGTATACGATCTCATTCCGGGGGTACCCCAGCGTAAAGATTTCTTCGCCAAGGTCTGCATTACTCTTCTGAATACTATAAGGAATGGATTTGACAGGGCTGTATTCCTCATCGGTGATCTTTAGGATGGCCAGGTCTTTCTGCTCGTCTATATGAACAATAGAAGATTTGAATTCTTTGCCCTTACTGTTGATAACAATGGCTCCGGTGCCCCTTAGAACGTGTGCGTTGGTGATGATATAACCCTTGGTATCGATCAGGAATCCGGAACCGCCGCTCAGTAAACGGGCGTTTAGCGGGATCTTGCTTTTTACTTCATTAATAATGGATCCCTGGTATTGCTGGCTTTTTTTAACCTCCTCCAGGTCTTTACCCAGTTGCTGTAACTTGGGATCGTTCACCGTAGAAGAGAAATAAACGGCCAGACCGCTGATGAACAGCGCAATTACACCACCTACAGATGCGGCAATGGCGGTGACTTTTTTGTATTTATTCCAGAATTGGATCACTTTGCCCCTGGTAGGGATTTCGCCCCCTTCATTCAGGTCGCCTCTCTCCAGCAGATAGGTGTGAACATTGTGCAGGGTATGCTTGATATTGGTATGGGCAATGTATGCGTCCATCTGGTGCAGGAACATATTGTGTTCCACCACCATCTGGTCTACTTCGGGTGTGTTTTTGCGAAGCGTTTCAAAGTATTCCCGCTCCTCAGTATCCATCTCCCCGTTGAGATACCGCTCTACCGCGTCTAGTAATAAAATATCATCCATAATAGTTACTCCCCGATATTATATTGCGAGAAGAATAATTTCTTCAGCCGCATTAAACATTTGTATTTTTGGTTTTTGGCATTATCTGCATTGGTGTAACCGAATTCCTGCGCCAGTGCATTCATGTCCATCTTTTTGAGATAATACCCTTCCAACAAACTCTTACAAGGTTCACCAAGGCTGTTTAAAGCCCTGTCCATAATTGCGAATTCTACATTTCTCTTTTCGTGCGCCTCCATGTCTTCCGCTACTGCTACCGTTTCTTCCATGCTATCAACCTGTGTTGTATAGCGGCCCAGTTGTTGTAACCGTTTGAGCCAAAGTCGTCTGCAGATAGAGTAGATGTACGTTTTAATCTGACAGGTTAAAACAAATGATTCGGTCTGTGCTTTCTCGTACAGGGCAATCATTGCTTCCTGAAATATGTCCCTGGCTTCGTCGTACGACCCATTGTTGTTCAAAATGAACGATTGGACCATATTAAAGTTTTCTTTATATATAGTCTCAATGGCTTTTGAATCGTTATTAGCCAATCCTTTCAATAATGCTTGTTCGTTCGTATCGCCTTTCACTATCTGTGATTTTAATACTCGAGAGGTGTTAAAAGTAACCCAAAGTACCCCTAAAAATTTTTTAAAAAAAATCCGGGGGACAGGGTTACCTTTTTGATCATTCGGGTATAAACACCAAATCATTCAAAATTAAAAAAAACAAAAAATGAAAAAGCTGTTATTCGTTTTAGCATTAGGCGCTTTCGTAGCCTGCAAATCTGGTGAGAACACTGAAGTTAAAGCTGATTCTGCTGCTGCAACCGTAGATACTGCTGCTGCAACTGTAGACACTGCTGCTGCAACCGTAGATACTGCAAAAGCTGCAGTTGATACAACTGTTAAGAAGTAATTCGAACGTTCTACTGGTGAACATGATCCGGTGAATCCTGCTTGCGGACCGAACAGTAGACTGAAAAATTTTCATATGGCAAGCAATCGTTAGAGGCCGCTCCGTTTCCACGGAGGGGCTTTTTTTTATCAGATAATAGCGCGTAAATCCTTTTCAGGGTATGCGTTTGAACAATCAACCGGGAAAGAAAAACTAACGATCCTTAGTTAAAAAAGTAAAAAAAGTTTTTTTTACTTTCTGATCATTAACTATATTTGATCATCATGCAAACATTCAACAACCCGTTTTATTTTTTCTTTTATTTCTACTTTAGAATAAGTAGCCGGGTCCAGTTTGCAAAAGCGTAAAACTTTTTAAAAGTCAAAATATGGTCCCGGTTAATTCCGGGATTTTTTTTTGCCGCCCGTCCTGCGGAACCCGGATCAACCCGGGAAAATGGATAACAAACATATGCCTACAAAAAAAACAACTGAAGCTGAATTGGCCGCTAAGCCTACACCCGGGGCCGATGGCATTTGCATACAGGGATACGAGGGATGTTTTCATCAGGTAGCTGCCAGGCAGTTTTTTGGTAAACAGGTAAACGTGATTCCCTGTGCATCATTCAGAGACCTGGTAAGGATTGCGTCCGATGCCACACAGTCTGCGGGAGCGGTGATGGCTATTGAAAATTCCATTGCAGGAAGCATTCTTCCAAACTATAACCTCCTGCAAAAATCCAGCCTCAAAGTGATAGGGGAAGTATACCTCTCCATCAGCCAGAACCTGATGGTCAACAGAGGGGTTCAGTTGAAAGACATCAAAGAAGTACACAGCCATCCGATGGCTATTCTACAGTGCCTGGATTTCCTGGAAAAGAACAACTGGAAACTGATTGAAACGGAAGATACTGCATTGAGTGCAAAAAATGTACAGCAATATAAAAGCAAACATATTGCTGCCATCGCCAGTAAACTGGCTGCGGAATTGTTTGATCTGGATGTAATTGCTCCGGATATTCAGACACAGAAAACCAATATCACCCGGTTCCTGATTCTGAAAAGAACAAAAGATGTGGTGGAGATCCCCGGAGCTGATAAAGCTTCCCTCTACTTCCAGACCAATCACTCAAAAGGGATACTGGCGCAGGTCTTGACTACCATTGCCAGGGCAGACGTTAACCTCAGCAAATTGCAGAGCATGCCAATTCCTGGTAGCAGGTTCAAGTATGGATTTTATGCCGACATGGAATTTGAGCAAAAAAAGCAATTGGAAACCGTGTTGAAATCAATGGAAGCATTAACCAATAACATGAAATTTTTTGGTGTTTATAAAAAAGGAAAACTGGTAAAAGGATAAGCTATGCAGATCGAGAAAGCAAAAAGATTGTCCGGGATCGGGGAATATTATTTTTCTCAGAAACTCCGTGAAATCGATACCCTGAATCAACAGGGTAAAAATATTATCAATCTTGGTATTGGAAGCCCGGATTTACCCCCGCACCCTTCTGTAATAGAAGTATTGCAGCAGGAAGCAGCCAAGCCCAATGTTCATGCATATCAATCCTATAAAGGATCTCCCATACTCCGGAAAGCGATTGCGAAATGGTATGCCGACTGGTACAGTGTGGAATTAAACCCAGATACCGAAATCCTGCCGCTGATTGGCAGCAAGGAAGGGATCATGCATATCTGTATGACCTACCTGAACGAAGGTGACCAGGTCTTGATCCCCAATCCGGGTTATCCCACTTACAGCAGTGCGGTGAAACTGGCGGGGGGTGTTCCGGTTTATGTTGAACTGACTGAAGGCAACGGATGGGAACCGGATTTTGAAGCGCTGGAAAAAACAGATTTATCCAAAGTGAAACTGATGTGGGTGAACTACCCGCAGATGCCCACCGGTAAACTACCCTCCACTCAACTCTTTGAACGGCTTGTTGCATTCGGCATCAAACACCGGATACTGATCTGCCACGATAACCCCTACAGTTTTATACTGAACGATCATCCACAGAGTTTACTGGCTGTGCCGGGTGCAAAGGAAGTGGTGATAGAGTTGAACTCACTCAGCAAGAGCCAAAATATGGCCGGCTGGAGGGTTGGAATGATTTGTGCTGCTAAGGAAAGAGTGGATGAGATTCTCACTTTCAAAAGCAATATGGACAGTGGTATGTTTCTTCCTCTGCAACTGGCGGCGGCAACTGCACTTGGCCTGGGCAAAGACTGGTATGATTCTGTAAATACAGTTTACCGGCAACGGAGGGAGAAAGTATTTGAATTACTGGATGTGCTGAACTGCAGTTATTCCAAAGACCAGGTGGGCATGTTCGTTTGGGCTAAAGTGCCCGCAGGTGTAAAAGACGGATACGAACTCAGCGACCGCATTTTGTACAACCACCATGTGTTTATTACGCCGGGTGGAATCTTTGGAACAGCCGGAAACGGTTATATCCGGGTAAGTTTATGCGGAAGCATTGAAAAATTTGAAGCAGCAATCAGGAGCGTAAAGATTTAATGAATAATTATGACAATTGCAGTAATAGGTGTTGGTTTGATAGGAGGTTCCATGGCGCTGACATTGAAGGAAAAAGGCCTGGTAAACAGGGTGATTGGTGTAGACGCCAATCCGGAACATGCTAAACAGGCTGTAGAACTGGGGCTGGTAGACGAATGTGCCACACTGGAAAAAGCCGTGGATGAATCGGATATTGTACTGCTGGCTACCCCCATTGGCGCTGCGGAAAAATTGCTGCCGGTTATACTGGACCGGGTGCAGCAACAGGTGGTGTTTGATGTGGGTTCTACCAAAAACAGCATTTGCGCCGCTATTGTGAACCATCCGAACCGGAAACGGTTTGTGGCAACACACCCTATGTGGGGTACGGAAAACAGCGGTCCTGCCGCCGCGGTGAAAGACGCTTTTGCCAAAAAAGCAACGGTTATCTGCAATAAAGAAGAAAGTGATGCGGATGCAGTTGCACTGGTGGAAAAAATATACGGGTTACTGAATATGCATATTCTGTACATGAATGCGGCAGATCACGATATGCATGTGGCGTATATTAGTCATATTTCTCATATAACTTCTTTTGCGCTTGCGAATACGGTTTTGGAGAAAGAGAGGGAAGAAGATGCCATTTTTGAGCTGGCCAGCGGTGGTTTTGAGAGTACAGTACGGTTGGCAAAAAGTAATCCGGACATGTGGGTGCCCATTTTTATGCAGAACAGGGACAATGTACTGGACGTATTGAACGAGTTAATCGTTCAATTAAGGAAATTTAAATCCTGTCTGGAAAAAGAGAATTACACGTATTTGGAAGAATTGATTAAAAAAGCAAACGGAATCAGGCGGATCCTGAAGTAAAAAAACGAGCAAAGCTATATATAGAGTACCTTTGCGCAAATTTTAAATTAAATGATGACATTCGAAGGGTTGGGAATTGATGAGAGATTGATTCGTGCAACCACAGAGTTGGGGTATGTGAACCCAACCGCAATTCAAGAACAAGCGATACCGGTTTTATTAAGCGGTACCACAGATTTTATCGGTTTGGCGCAAACCGGAACAGGAAAAACAGCAGCATTTGGCTTACCGCTGCTTCATGTAATTGATGCAGCGGCGAAATATCCCCAGGCACTGGTGGTATGTCCTACCCGTGAACTTTGCCTGCAGATTGTAAAAGAGATAGAACTCTTTAAGAAATACATGACCGGCGTTTCTGTTGTGGCAGTGTATGGAGGTTCCTCCATCGGCCTGCAGATCCGCGACCTGAAAAGAGGCGTACAGATTGTAGTGGCTACCCCGGGAAGATTGATTGATCTGATCGAGCGAAAAGCCATCAATCTGGAGCAGATCAAATATGTGGTATTGGATGAGGCCGATGAAATGCTGAACATGGGATTCCAGGATGATATTGAATTCATTCTGAAGAATACCCCTCAGCGGGACAGTACCTGGTTGTTCAGCGCAACCATGCCACCGGAAATACGAAAAGTGAGCAAACGCTACATGAAGGATCCGAAGGAAGTTACTGTTGGTAAAGTGAATATGGCCAACAAGAGCATTGACCACCAGTATTATCTCACTACCGCGCAGCACCGTTATGAAACACTGAAGCGGATCATCGACTTTAATCCTGGTATCTATGGGATCATTTTTACCAGAACCAAGATAGATGCGCAGGAGATTTCCGAGAAGCTGACCAGGGAGGGATATGATATTGATGCCTTGCACGGAGACCTTACACAGGGACAACGTGATAAAGTAATGGGGCAGTTCCGCGATAAGAGCCTTCAGTTGCTGATTGCGACCGACGTTGCGGCAAGGGGGATTGATGTACAGGGTATTACCCATGTAATCAACTATGAACTGCCGGATGATGTGGAAGTATATACCCACCGTAGCGGCCGTACCGGCCGTGCCGGGAACCAGGGGATCTGTATTTCCATTATTCATGCCAAGGAAGCCTATAAGCTGAAGCAGATTGAGAGGATTAATAATTCTCAGTTTCATAAGCTGGATATTCCTTCCGGGAAAGATGTTTGCCGGAAGCAGTTCTTCCATTTTATGGACAAGTTGCTGAGCACTGATATCAGCCATGGCGATTATGAAACCTATGTGCCGATGCTTGCAGAGCGATTTGCAGATGTAAGTAAGGAAGATGTACTGAAGAGAGTGGCTGCCATGGAGTTTGACCGATTCCTGAAATACTATGAAAATGCAGAAGACCTGAACCTGCGCGATAAGGGCAGGAGAGAACCTGCTGAAAGGGGCGGAGACAGAAGCAGTACCAGGGAAAGGGACGGAGGCAGAGGCGATGGCAGAAAGGAATACAGCAGAGGCGGCAGCGGCGGCGGTTACAGCAGATTGTTTGTGAACCTCGGAACCAAGGATGGTTTCTTCAAAGCCAGTTTCCTGCAGTTCATCCTGGATATGAGCGATCTGAAAAAAGAAGCACTCGGCAGAATTGATATGAAAGATATGAACAGTTGGATTGAAATTGAAAAAGGAGCTGCGCAGCAAATGATCCGTTCCCTGGATGGTAAGAACTACAAGGGAAGAAGGATCAGAATGAACGATGCAGACAGCGGAGGAAGAAGATAGTTTTAAAATAACAAAGAACAACTTTTATGGAACAGACCCTTCAACAGGCAGTTGACATTAAGCAACTGCTGACCAAGAGACCGCTGATTATTTCCGGTCCATGCAGTGCAGAAACAGAAGAACAGGTGATGCAGACTGCTATACGCCTTGCTGCAACAGGCAAGGTGGATATCCTGCGTGCAGGAATCTGGAAGCCAAGAACACGCCCCGGCAGTTTTGAAGGTGTGGGAACAAAGGGATTGCCCTGGCTTCAGCAGGCGCGTAAAGCGACAGGGCTTCCTGTAGCAATAGAGGTAGCAACCGGTAAACAGGTGGAAGATGCATTGCATTTTGGTGTGGATGTATTATGGATTGGGGCACGTACTACCGTAAACCCATTCAGTGTTCAGGATGTAGCAGATGCACTGAAAGGTGTGGATGTGCCCGTACTGATTAAAAACCCGATTAACCCCGATCTGGAATTATGGATTGGTGCGGTTGAGCGGGTTGCAAAAGCAGGCATCCAAAACATCGGCCTGATTCACCGTGGATTCAGTTCTTATGGAAATACGGAATACCGGAATGCCCCCATGTGGCACCTGGCAATTGAAATGAAGCGACGTAACCCGGGTATGCTGATGATAAACGATCCTTCACATATCTGCGGTAGAAGGGATATCCTGGCGGCTGTGGCACAGAAGGCGATTGACCTCGATTTTGATGGGCTGATCATTGAAAGTCATATTGATCCCGATAATGCATGGAGCGATGCCAAGCAACAGGTAACCCCTGAGCGCCTGGCTGAAATGCTCAACAGCATTAAATGGAGAAAAGAAGATATCAATTCTGAGGAGCTGCATGCGCAAATGGAAAAAATGCGTTCACAGATCAACCACCTGGATGATGAACTGATGCAGTTACTGGGGCAGCGCATGAAAGTGGCAGAGCAAATTGGCCAATACAAAAAAGACAATAATATCACCATATTGCAAACCAACCGCTGGAATGAAATTCTGGAAAGGGCTTTTGTTAAAGGCGAGCAACTGGGACTGGGTAAGGAATTTATTACCAAGTATTTTGATGCGGTGCATATGGAAAGTATCAATCACCAGAACAAGATCATGAATTCATAGTATGCAGAAGAAGACTATTTCATTTGCTACCAGGCAAACTGCTTTCTATTTTGACGCTGAATTTTCTCACCTGGAAAAACTGGTTTCAAAAGAAAAAGCAGTTATCATCACCGATGAACATCTTTTTGATGCCCATAAAAGAAAGCTCAGGGGCTGGAATACCATTGTACTTAAACCCGGAGAGCAATTTAAAGTGCAGCAAACGGTAGATGTAGTGGTTGATCAGTTGATTGCACTTGGCGCCGACCGCCAGTCTGTACTGGTGGGTTTTGGCGGAGGGGTGATTACGGATATCACCGGTTATGTGGCTGGCATTTATATGCGCGGTATCGAATTCGGTTTTGTTCCAACTTCCATACTTGCAATGGTAGATGCAGCCATCGGTGGTAAGAACGGAATTGATGTAGGTGTTTATAAAAACATGGTAGGGCTGATCAGGCAACCATCCTTTCTATTATACGATTATACGCTGTTGAAAACCTTGCCATTGAATGAATGGCAGAACGGATTTGCAGAAATCATCAAACACGCTGCCATCAAAGATGCGGTTATGTTTAAAGAACTGGAATCCAACAGCCTGGCAAAATACCGGAAGGACAAAATACTCCTGGCCAAACTGGTCCAACGCAATGCTTTGATCAAAATCAAAGTAGTGGTGAACGATGAGTTTGAAAAAGGAGAACGCAAACTGCTGAACTTCGGACACACACTTGGGCATGCCATTGAAAACATGTACGAACTAAGTCATGGGCAGGCCATCAGTATTGGAATGACCTATGCTGCACTGATGTCTAAAGAATTGAAGTTCTTCACCGGCGCAGACCAGTTGATTGCGCTGCTGAATAAATACGGACTGCCAACCGTGGTGGAATTTGATGCAAAGAAAGCATTCAAAGTGTTGCTCAAAGACAAGAAGAAAGAAAATGTTTCCATCAACTATATTCTTCTCCAGAAAATAGGCAAGGGGGTAATACAACCCTTACTCCTGGTTCAACTTCAGGACATATTCAGGAAATTTTAAAAAATAAGCGGAATAGGCGGCTATGAATGTGATCATCTATCCATCTGATATTCGGGGAAATATCCGTGCGGCTGCCGGAAAAAGCAGCATGCAGCGCGCCTGTGCAGCAGCATTGCTGCGCAAAGGCGTAACCCGTATTATTAATCCGGGCAACAGCAACGACGACCTGGCGGCTGTCGGCGTGATTCAGAAACTGGGCGCAACCATACAGTACGATGCCAATGGAGACCTGTTGATCAGTTCCCGCGGCATTGATCCGGTATCCGGCGAAATGAACTGCGGGGAAAGCGGGCTGGGTATCAGAATGTTCACTCCACTGGCCGCGCTGAGTAACAGGGAGTTGACTGTAAACGGAACCGGAAGCTTACAAACAAGGCCCATGCATTTCTTTGATGAGGTATTTCCCAAACTGGGCGTAAAGATTCAGTCTAACGAAGGTAAACTTCCGCTCAGGATACAAGGACCATTAACACCGGCCAATATTGACATAGACGGCTCATTGAGTTCGCAGTTCCTCACCGGGTTACTCATGGCCTACGGTGCAGCCGGAGCAAAGGATGTAGCCATTCGGGTAAAAGACCTGAAGAGTAAACCTTATATAGACCTCACGCTCCGGATCATGCAACATTTTGGATGGGATGTGGAGAATGATCAATATGAAACCTTCCGGTTTAAAGGAAATACCGGTAAGGTGGAGTCTTCCGAAGGAAGCCTGATGACCTATCAGGTAGAGGGCGACTGGAGTGGCGCAGCATTCCTGCTGGTAGCGGGAGCGATTGCCGGCGAGATAGTAGTAGAAGGATTGGATTTGTTTTCCACTCAGGCCGATAAAGCCATCCTGCAGGCATTGAGCAGTGCAGGCTGTGCACTTTCCATCCGCGAAAAATCCATCCAGGTAGGGCCATTGCCATTAAAAGCATTTCATTTTAATGCAACCGATTGCCCGGATTTGTTTCCGCCACTGGTGGCCCTGGCAAGTTATTGCGAAGGAACAACGGTGATAGAAGGCGTTAACCGGCTTGCGCACAAGGAAAGTGACCGGGGGTTGACCTTACAGGAAGAGTTTGGTAAATTGGGGGTTGAAATTGAGCTTCAGGATAACCTGATGCTGGTGAAGGGACATGCGGCAGGGGCGGTGCAAAGCGCAACGGTACATTCCCGTCACGATCACCGGATAGCCATGGCCTGTGCCATCGCAGCGCTGAAGGCTCACGGGCCTGTTCAGATTGAAGCCGCGGATGCCATTAATAAATCTTACCCTGATTTTTACAGGCATTTGCAACAATTGGGTGTAAAGGTGGAAGGATTGCATTAATTTGAGTCCCCTTAACCCCAACGGAATAAGATAAAACCATTAAACGAATCAAGTGAACTCACTCGGACAATTATTCAGGATACATATTTTCGGCGAATCACACGGCGAAAGTGTAGGCATTGTGATTGATGGCTGTCCTGCCGGATTGCCCATCAGTGAAGCAGATTTTACAGAAGATATTGAAAGAAGAAAAGGCGGTGTCCAAAAAGGAACCACTCCCCGGAAAGAAGACGATCTGCCCATTTTTAAAAGCGGCATCTTTAATGACAAAACCACCGGGGCGCCCATCACGATATTATTTGAAAACAACAATACCCGCAGTGGTGATTATGAAAAACAGCGGGCGGTTCCAAGACCCGGCCATGCCGACTTTACCGCAAATGTGAAATATGGCGGGCATGAAGATTTCAGAGGGGGCGGACATTTCAGCGGCAGGTTAACGGTTTGCCTGGTAGCAGCCGGGGTGATTGCAAAAAAAATACTGGCCACCGCTGATATTAAAGCAGTGGCAAAAATTACGGAGATCGGTGGGGAAACAGATCCGGAGAAAGGCCTGGAAAAAGCCATCGAAGCCAAAGACAGTGTGGGTGGAATAGTGGAATGCACCGTAACCGGTTTGCCGGTTGGGCTGGGAGAACATTTCTTTGATTCAGTAGAATCACTGATCAGCCATGCCGTATTCGCCATTCCCGCCGTTCGTGGAATTGAATTTGGTACCGGCTTTGCCGCAGCCAGCATGTTTGGGGTAGAACACAATGACCCGATTGCAGATGCAAGCGGAAAAACCACCACCAACCATGCCGGAGGGGTAGTAGGGGGCATTACCAACGGGAACAACCTGGTTTACCGGATTGCCGTAAAACCAACTTCATCCACCCCCAAAGAGCAGGTTTCCTGGAACCGGGAAACCAACCAGACAGAAACGTTCTCAGTAAAAGGCAGGCACGACCTGTGCATAGCACTAAGGGTTCCGGTTATACTGGAGGCGGTGACTGCAATAATTATGACCGATTTGATGTTATTAGAGCAGCGCATTAAAAGAATTATTTAAATGACAACCATGAATTCAGACTATATATATCATATCACTACCCGGAAAGCCTGGGAAGAAGCACAACAAAAAGGTCAATATGAAGCCGATACCCTTGAAACAGAAGGTTTTATGCATTGCAGTACCGAGGACCAGGTTCCCGGTGTATTGCAAAGGTATTATGCCGGAAAAACAGGCCTGGTTAAGCTGAAAATTGAAAAAGAAAAGATAGACAGGCCCCTTGTTTTTGAGCTGGCCGGTTCTATTGACGAGGTATTTCCCCATATACACGGTGCTTTAAACCTCAACGCAGTGGTGGAAGTGACTGATGTCGCCTGATAAAAGTCTCCTTATTTGATTGTTGATTATCAATCTGTTGTAAAAAACATCTAATTAAACTTAATATACGATGCCCTTTGGCATAGTATTTGGTAATAGCCCCCGTATTCATTCGGGGCCAATACGCCAATATCCATTTTATGGGTTATATTGATGTGAGGCAGGATTTTTAAATTAAGTTTATATTTAATATGTTTAGATTCCTCTTTCTTCTTTTCTCTGTTGGAACGCTGTACCTGGTACCAGCGCAGCCCGATAGTGGGATGAAGGCGGAACTTACAGATACGGTCATTACGGTAAACAGAGATACCATTCCACTTGCTACAGACTCCCTGAAAATAGCAGATTCTTCAAAAATCCTGGCAGACTCCGGTACTGTTGCTTCCGATTCCGTGGTATTAACCGGTAAAGTGATTACGGGTATCGCCAGCTTTTATAGTGCCCGACTGGACGGTACCAAAACGGCTACCGGTGAAATTTACCGCAACAAGAAGTTTACAGGAGCCAGTAACAACCTGAAACTCAATACATGGGTACGGGTAACCAACCTGAGAAACGGTAAAACGGTGGTAGTCAGAATCAATGACCGGATGCATCCGAACATGAAAAGAAAGGGGCGGGTGATCGATTTGAGTCGCATTGCCGCCCAAAAGCTCGATTTTATGTCCAGGGGGCTGACAAAAGTGAAACTCGAGGTCATAGAAAAGCCCTTAAATCAATAAAAATTATTAAAAAGATAAACTTATCTTAATTTTCTAAAGTCAAATTCTAGCTGTATTTTCGCACCAATTAATAAAAAACTGATTATGAAGAAATTTCTATTTTCTTTAATAGTTGTTGGTTTTGCGCTATCTGCGTCAGCCCAAACTCCTACAAGTTATAAGAAAAGGCCAAGTTTAGGCATCTCTTTTTTTCTGAATGATATGTATACTGCTGAAAGAATCAGTAAAACATCTCTTTCCAGCGTGTTAAGGGATAACAAATGGGCGAAAGGTACAGAAATGACCCCGGGTCTGAGTGTACAGTATGTAAACGGACTTACTGAGCACGTAGATTTCATGGGAAGCCTGGCAGGTACTTTTACAAAATATTCATTTTATCCAAAATCAGGCATTAGCCCGTCTGCAAACAATAGATTCCTGTTGGAAGCGGACGCAAATGTGAACGTTAAGTTATTGACCGACAAATACATAGTGGTTCCATACCTGACATTTGGTTTGGGAGCTTCCATGTACGGTGGTACCTACTTTGCGGCACAGGGTAATACCGGTATGGGTCTGCAGGTGGGTCTCGGCGAGGGAACTTTTGTAACCACCCAGTTATTATACCGCCCTGCAATTTCCAACCTGGCTGTAAACCATATGGCTTACACCATCGGAATTCTTTCTCCGCTGAAAGATAAACCAAAGCCAGTTTTAGCACCACCGCCACCACCTCCTCCGGTTGTTGAAAAAGACACTGATGGCGACGGAATCCTGGATAAGGATGATAAATGTCCTACTGTTCCTGGTGTAGCCAAGTATCAGGGTTGTCCTGTACCAGACACTGACGGTGATGGTATCAATGATGAAAATGATAAATGTCCTACCGTAAAAGGTATCGCTAAATACCAGGGATGTCCTATTCCTGATACTGATAAAGACGGCATCAACGATGAAGAAGATAAGTGCCCTACTGTTCCGGGTCTTGCCCGCTACCAGGGATGTCCTATTCCTGATACTGATGGTGATGGTGTAAACGATGAAGAAGATAAATGTCCTACTGTTAAAGGACCTGCTTCTAACAACGGTTGCCCTGAATTACAAACTCAGTACAAGTTTGATTACAAACAAATTCAGTTTGTAACAGGAAGCGCTACACTGACTAAAGTATCTAAGAAAGAACTGGATAAAGTTGTACGTGCTCTGAACGACTATCCTACACTGAAACTGTATGTAGACGGTCACACAGACAACACTGGTTCTGATAAGATCAACAAACCATTGTCTCTGAAACGTGCGAATGCTGTGAAGAACTACCTGTTCAGCAAGAAAATAGACGCTGCAAGACTGATCACTGATGGTTTCGGAAGCGCTAAGCCGATCGACACCAACAAAACTGCAAAAGGCAGACAACAAAACAGAAGAGTAGAATTCAGGGTACAGGAAATGTAAGCTGGATCTCCCGATAAAAGAAAACCTCCGATGCAAATCGGAGGTTTTTTATTTTAATGAAAAGGGCTTTTTTAATGAACCCGGTCGCCCCTCAGCTCCAGATGTTTCATAATATCAATTTCATGCGCCAGCCATTCCTTCCACCTGGCTCTCACTTTTTCTTTGGGTATATATTTTTCTGCCAGTGTTATAAAGAGGGTGTAATGGCCCGCTTCACTCTCCATAAATTTCCGGTAGAAGTTGCGCAGGTATTTATCTTCCAGTCCCTCGCTTAATCGCTTAAAACGCTCACAACTCCTGGCCTCAATCAGTGCCATCGTTAGTAACTGATCCAGTAAACGGTCTTCAATATGACCGCCTTTTTTCTGGAAAAGGAGTAATTGATTTACGTATTCGTCTTTGCGTTGTTTGCCAAGTGTTAAGCCTCGTTTATTCAATTCGGTCAGTACCTGCCTGAAGTGTCCCCACTCTTCGGTTACAATCGGCGCCAGTTCTTCTACCAGTTCTTTGCGGTCGGAATAACGTTGAATATAGGAGATGCAGGTGAGGGCCGCCTTCTGCTCGCAATAAGCATGATCGGTGAGGATGGCTTCCAGCGATATGGCAGCAAGGTTTACCCAACGCGGATCCGTAGGGAGCTGAAGTCCCAGAATATTCCTGGTATGCTGAGAAAGATGACCGGTCATGTTCACATAAAGTTTATTGTTCAAAATAGGCAAGGCTTCCACCTACCCATGTTTTATCCTGGTTGTATCTTACCCCGATCATTTTACCCTTACTGAGGCGGGCCAGGTTATTGGCTGGAACCGGTCTTACCGCTCCTTCTTTCCAGAAATAAAAAATACGGAGTTCCGCTTTTGCCGGTTCATCGGGTGTCTCAATGACTGCAGCATAGTTCACTTTTCGTTGTAAGATCCAGTTTTCCGGGTCCTTAACCTGCTGAAGATCTTTGGTGGTTACATCTATCACCACACCTTGTCCTGCAAAAGAAAACAAGGGTTTCAGCACATAGTTTTCCAGGTCGGCAGGAATGGTTTTCAGCTCATTGAGAAACACTGTTTCAGGCACATAGGGATGTTTAATAAATGGAAGGGTGAATTTGCTGATCCGGTAAAACCAGTTGGGATGTGGTACCCATTCTACATTCAGCTCCTCCTGTAATATTTTTCCCTTCTCCCGGATAACTGCCTCCTGTTGCCGGAGGTCGTCGAAGATGATGCGGTTGTAAATTCGCTTAATCTGAATCTTCCTGCCGTGTTTCAGGTAGAAAAGATTCCTGCCTTCCTGAATCAGCTCCGTTAAACAAACAACCGGAATGCCGATATAGTCGGTGGTACAGTAAAAATCGATTTTTGTTTTTTGCTGATGCGGCAGAATTTCCAATAAAACAACTTCCTCCGTTTGGTGATTGCCTGTAATGATTTCCTTCAGTAAATCAATATAAGTATTGCGGTCGTATCCGCTCAGGTAGGTACTGAATCCCTCCGGAATAGCGAACTGATGCCGTATCACTTCGTCGTGCCAGATCTGGTACGCAAAGAGGGTTGGGAACCCCTGCATTTCGATCAGTTGCGGTTCCAGTTCGCCTGCAGCATTTTCGCAAATACCAAAATCGAAGGCAATGAAATGCGTATGTGCATTTTCTGCCGGCACATATTCATTTTCGGGTATAGCCTTTTCCGTCAGCGATTTAAAGCCGGGAGCAGTAATCACATCCACAATTGCTTCGCAGGCCGACAGGATTTTTTCCTTGAAATCCCTGCCAACAAAAACCGGCGTTTCTGCCACCCTGAACTCAATTGCACCAGTATGACGGGACTGAAGTTCCTGCAGGAAAGCAACATATTTTTCGCTGGAGAAAGATTGATTGTAGCGTTTGCGAATGCCGGGTATCATAGCGGTAATAATTATCTGGTTAATATAAATCAGCAGAAGCCAATTCCAGAAAATTCGACAACACATGATCGTGTGTCCAAATGATTTTTTCCGGATCCTGTAATTGTTCCACCATGCTCTGCCATTTTATTTCGCCATGGTTTTCAATCACTGTTCGTTTTTTATCTTCCCGCTGAAGGTACATGGCCATACCACTGGCATCTGCTTCGGGGTGGAACTGGGTCCCGATACTATAAGGATTGAAGCGAATGGCCATGATGGCTCTTTCGAAGGGTACATGGGGCCTGTCTTTCTCAATAGCCAGGATATGACCACCCGTTTTTCTGAGCTTGACATGATCCGGTTCTATTACCTGAAAATCCCTGCTGTCTACACTGTAAAACGGATCCAGCAAACCATTAAACACCAATTCATATTTTCCCTCTTCCAGCATATGGATGGGGAATACTCCAAAGGCGGTAGATTTCCTTTTACACACATTGCCTATCCGGTAATAACGGGATGCCAGTTGAAAACTGTGGCAGATAAAGAAAACATGCTTTTTGGGAAAATGACCTTCACCGGCATTCCATTCATCTATTGTTTTGATCCAGTTGAAGTATAAATTTTCCCATTCGGATCCTTCACTCTCCAGCGGAGAACCGGGCCCTCCGCTGGAAATGAAGATGTCAAAATCGAGTCCGGGAACCATTAGCTGAAGCCTTACATCAAATTCAGTAAGGCTTATTTCAAAGTGACTTGATGCTCCCCATTGCTGAATGATTTCCCGGATACAACGCATTCCCTGGTTGGCCGCACCTTCATAAAGGTCAAGGATGGCTATCTTTAATTTTCTGCGTTCGGGATGACTCATTTACAGGTATTTCAGGTTCGTTTTAGGTGTTAGGGTAAGTAATGTTTCGTACATCAGGCGTATGGTATCGCTGATATCGCTCTTATGCAACATTTCCACTGTAGTATGCATGTATCTCAACGGAATGGAAATGAGTACGGAAGGACATCCGTCGTTGGCATACGCAAAGCTGTCGGTATCGGTACCGGTGCTTCTGCTGAGTGAATGTTTCTGAACAGCAATCTTGTTCTTTTCAGCAACATCTTCTACCAGGCCCAGCAATTTATTGTGGATAGCCGGCGCAAAGGATAAGGTAGGCCCTTTTCCGCACTGGATATCTCCTTCAAGAATTTTACTGATCATTGGTGTATTGGTATCGTGCGTTACGTCTGTAATAATGGCCACATCAGGTTTAATTCTGCGGGCAATCATTTCTGCGCCGCGTAAACCAATTTCTTCCTGAACTGCATTCACCACATACAGGCCATAAGGCAGTTTCTTCTTGTTCTCTTTCAGCAAACGGGCCACCTCGGCAATCATGAATCCGCCAACCCTGTTGTCGAAAGCACGACCAATCAGGTAATCATATGCCAGTTCATCAAAGCCTTCTTCGTAGGTTACCACGGATCCGATACGGATGCCCAGCTCTTCCACTTCCTTCTTGTTTCTTGCGCCGCAATCAAGACAAAGATTCTCAATCTTCGGACTGGGTTCCTTTTGTTCAGGATTGCCCAACCGGGTATGAATGGCAGGCCATCCGAATACGGCTTTTACAGGCCCTTTTTTACCATGAATCCAAACTCTTTTGGCTGGTGCAATCTGGTGATCCACCCCTCCATTTCTTTTCAGGTAAATCAGGCCCTGGTCGTTGATATAGTTTACGAACCAGCTGATTTCATCCGCATGGGCTTCAATCACCACTTTAAATGGTGCGGTAGGATTAATTACACCGACTGCGGTACCGTATGGATCGGTAAAAGTGGTGTCTACATAAGGTTTAATATATTCCATCCAAAGTTTCTGCCCACTGCTTTCAAATCCTACCGGGGATGCAGTGTTGATGTAATTCTTCAGAAAATTCATGGATGTTTCCGGAATAACGGACTTCGATTTAACCGATTTAGCTTTTGCCATAGTAATAATTATTTTACAACGACCATGCCGAGAATACCACAAACGGCTTTTACCAGCATGAGACCGTCAATTATTGCAAGATAATAGAGAATCGTTTTACGTTGGTACATCGAATAGCAAACAGTTATCAACAAAAGGAAGGGGATAGCGTTGATTAATATTCTCAGTAACGGAAAATTACCCGCAATAACGATCAGGATGATGCAGCACCAACTGGTCACAGCCATGGGAAGGATTATTTCGAACAGGGTTTTCCGGAGCCCGAACCGGACCACAAAAGTTTTGAGTTGCAGGTTATGGTCTTCAGCATAATCCTTGATGTCGAAGAGAATGCAGAGGATGGAAATAAATAACCAGTTTTTAATCAGCAGGAACAGGGTGGTGGTACTGATCAGCATCCTGGTCTGATGGATGAGATCATGAAATAACACCGGCAAAACAGATACGGTTCCCGCCCAGACCAGGCCAATCAGGAAGGGCTTGATCAGTCCCAGGCTTCTTAGCGATAAGCGTTTTTTGCCCGGAAGCTCCATCCCATAATAGAAAGCCGCCAATGCCGGAATGAGCAGCAGGATGATCCGGGCGCCGGTGGAAATATGCCGGAATTGATCCATGTATTTCAGCGCCAGGTAAATGGCGGTTCCAACTGCTGCTACAGACAGGATTACCTGTGTAAAAGGCAGTAGATGCCGGTTCTGGTAATACCATTGTGTACGCTCATTGGTCTGGGCATTTTTTGCGAGGTACTGATTGCGGTAGGCATGGGTATAATAAACAACCGTAATACCAAAAATGAGCAGGTAAAATAAAGGTTCAGCTACCGGAATCTGTTGTTGAAAAGCTGTTTCAATGCAAAGGGCAACCGCGCAACATCCATAGAACACATTACTGAAAAGTATCCCTTTGATAAAGCCGCCCGGACTCATTTATTTAACCAGGATAATATCCGGAGAAGCAATGGTATCGCTCCTGTTCTGGGCCTTGTCTTTAAGCCAGAACCGGAAATAGGAGGTATCGTTTTTATTGCTGCAGCCAATGATGGAAGACAGACCAGGCACATTGGCATTGTAAACAAAGCTGATTTCCAATTTGCCGTCCAGGTTGGAAGTGGCCGTAAAATTGGGCACTTTGTTTTTACTGATGAACTGAACGCCTGGTGTGGTAGGGCAGGTACGGGATACTTTTTCTACCCAGAGTGTATCCTGGATATCGCCTTCCTTATCGGTAAAGTTGAGCTGAAAAGTAACAATATTACCCTGGTAAAGAACAGTTGAATTCACATTATTGAAACTGATCTGAGGCCTGGTAGTATAGGAACTCTTTTTACAGGCATAAAAAAAGGTGGCAAATGTCAACAGGATCAATATTTTTGTTCTCATCAGATTGCTTTCTCTTTCAAATTTAGTTAAAACAATACAATACTAACCGGTGCAGTTGTTGGATATTAACAATATTTTTTTTGACCTGGCCGACCGGTTCAACCGGTATTGTGCCGATTGGTATCAATTTCAATACGAGCAGAACACGGTTTACAGAGAATGGGTAGACCTGATTCACCCTCAACAGCTTGCGGAGAAGATACCCCATTTAATACCGGCGTTGCCCATTACTTTTTTTAAGGAACGGAAAGTGATAAGTGGCGTATTTGAACCGGAGAAGGTTTTTGAGAGCAGTGGTACCACAGGAATAGTGACCAGCCGGCACCTGGTGAAATCACTGGATCTGTACGAACGCTCATTTATGGCAGGATTCACCCATTTTTATGGGGATATTCAGGACTGGTGCATACTGGCATTGCTGCCAGCTTACCTGGAGAGAGCAAACTCTTCCCTCGTATACATGGCGGATAGCCTGATCAGGGCCAGCGGGCATCCGGATAGCGGATTTTACCTTTATAATTACGGGGAGCTTTCCCAAACCATTCAAAGACTGGAAAATGCCGGCCAGAAAACCATTTTACTGGGGGTAACCTTTGCCCTTTTGGATTTTTCGGAGGCGTTTCCGCAGCAATTGAAACACACCATTGTAATGGAAACCGGCGGAATGAAGGGCAGGGGGAAGGAATTAACCCGGGAAGACCTGCATGCCACACTCTGTAAAAGGTTGGGGGTAAAAAAAATTCATGCAGAATATGGCATGACCGAGCTGTTGAGCCAGGCATATTCCTTCGGGAATGGAAGATACCAATGCCCTCCCTGGATGAAGGTATATGTGCGGAGTGAAGATGACCCCTTAGCTGTATCAGTAAAGGGTTCCGGCATTATTCAGGTGGTGGATTTAGCCAATAGATTTAGCTGTTCTTTTATAGCAACACAGGATGTGGGAACCGTTTATGAGGACGGAACTTTCGAAATTTTAGGAAGATTGGATAATTCTGACCTGCGAGGTTGTAGTTTATTAATAGTTTAACCCTATATTTGCATCCCTGAATCACAAAAAATGCCCAGATGGCGAAATTGGTAGACGCACTGTGTTCAGGTCGCAGCGCTCGCAAGGGTGTGCTGGTTCGAATCCAGTTCTGGGCACAAACGCCTTTCCAACGAAGTTGGAAGGGCGTTTTTCATTGAGAGCGTTGAAAGCTTGCTTTCAAAAGCGAACACAATCCAGTTCTGGGCACAAAAAGCATCGTGATATTCTTCAATCTTTTCCCGTAATCAGTCTTCAAATGGATCGTAGTGGTGTGGCGGAATCCCTTAACCTGGCAATATGCAATCTTAAATGGCGCTAAAAACTCCTAAAATTCTAAAAATTCGGAGTTTTTAGGAGACTTGAGCGTTTTTTATCCCAAAAATTCCTAATTTAGTTAAAATTGGGAGTTTTTATGAAGCAGCCAGAACGTGTTCCGATCGTACCCAAAGACTTTAATTATAAGCATTTCCTGGAGCATCTCAACACTGAGCAATTCAGGCGTGTCTTTGAACTCAACGACTCGAAATACTACTATTACGATAAATGGAAATACCTGGCTGAAGAGTGGGGGCTGGATCCACAGCAGCTTTGGGCTGGTATAAAGATGGCAAGAATAGGACAAAAATCGCTGACTATTTCCCGGCTTCCGGGGTTTAAATTTAAGATAAGCAACCCCGCAGTCATTCAGGAATATCTTCATGCTTTTGATATGAACCTGGGCGGTAACCTACAGGGAGATGCTGTTATACCTTCCGAAGACAGGGATCGATACCTGATTAGTTCACTCATGGAAGAGGCCATTGCGTCCAGCCAGTTGGAAGGTGCTGCTACCACTCGTAAGGTGGCCAGGGAAATGCTGGAAAATAATCGGAAGCCACGCAACCATTCCGAACAGATGATCCTGAATAATTATGAGGCCATGAAATGGATTGTTGCACATAAAAATGAACCATTTACGCCTGAACGGATCAAAGCACTGCAAGCGATCATCACCAAAGACACCCTGCATGGAGAGCCGCCGGGGAGTTTCAGGACCACCGATGATTTCAATGTCGTAGATGTACAGAACGGGTCTATATTATATACACCTCCTGTAGCCGGTCAGTTGGAGGAACTAATGACGGCCTTATGCAGCTTTGCCAACAACGAGCAAAAACTTTCCTTTTTTCTTCACCCTATCACTAAAGGCATTATTGTGCATTTCCTGCTTGGATATATCCACCCATTTCCGGACGGGAACGGACGAACGGCAAGAACACTGTTTTACTGGTACCTGTTGAAACATGAGTACTGGTTGATCGAGTATATGTCTGTTTCAAAGATCATCCTGCATTCCAAAGCGCAGTATGCCAAAGCCTACCTGTATACAGAACAGGATGATAATGATCTCACGTATTTTATCATCTATAACCTCAAATGCATCGCCCGGGCATTGGATGAATTGAAGGATTATATCCAACGAAAAACAGCGGAAAAGCAAAATGCTTTAACCCTGCTCAGACATACCAACTTCAATGAACGCCAAATCATCCTGCTCCAGGAACTGATGCAGGACCCGACATTGTTTTTTACAGTACCGCAGGTACAGAATAAATTTGGTGTAAGTAATCAAACGGCACGAAATGATTTAAATGGCCTAACAGCAGCGGGTATATTTGAAGAACGCAGAACCGGTCATAGGATACGATTTCTGCCTCGTTCAGGCTTCATGAAGAAATTAAAGGGTAAATAGACAATCGATGGCCCTTTCAGGTCGTTCAAAAAAATGCCGGAACGCGTAAAGATGGCAGTATATGCAATGTTCACCTTCCTTTTATTAAAGATTAGCCAGCACCCTTTCGTAAACTTTGATGTGTTCCTTTGCGATATTGCCCCACTGAAATTTTTCGGTCACCATTCTGTGCGCGTTTCTTTTTTTCTGTTCCCAGCTGTAGTCTTCCAGTTCCCGGGCGCATTTGACCAGCGCTTTGGCAAGATGGTGGGGCGTGTTTTGATCCAGCACTATACCTGCATCAAATTCTGCAATGTATTCCCCCATATTGGTTTCTTTGGATACAACCGATGGCACCCATGCAGAAGCCGCTTCCAGTATAATGGATGGATCGTATTCAAAACGGGATGGCCTTAGAAATACATTTACTTTATTCAGTAGTTCAAACTTTCGCAGTCCAATCACATTTCCTTTGAAGAAAACATTGTTCTGGATACCCAGTTGGGTTACCAGTGCATAAAGTTGATTTTTCTCGTCTCCTTCTCCTACAATCCACAAAACTCCCTTGCCTGAATGCTTCTGTTTGTATTCTGCAAATCCCTGTACGAGAATGTCGAGGCCTCCATTGTCGATACCGGGTTTGCCAAACCAGGCAAATACGGGTTCTTCAAAATCATTGAATTTGGAAGGGGGCAGGCTGCTTTCATTGCTGAGGCCGTTGGGGATATACAATACCTTTTTATCGTTGGTAATGTCCGGATCGTCAATGAGGGATTTTTCGCTTGGTCCTTCAAAAAGAAGGGCTGCGCACCATTGCATTAAGGAGTTTTCGAACATTTTAAAATACATTTTCTTCGAAAACCCCGAAGCCCTGATATTGCTTTTATTATAAGTGCCATGCGGCGTATATACAAACGGGATGTTGTTTTTATTCAGGTGGAAGGCGAGGGTAAAGAAAAGGGGAACGAATCCTCCGTGCATATGTACAATGGTATTTTTCCTGAGCTGCCTGATGGCCTGATTGATTTCGCCGGGGGTAGCCCACACATAGCTCTTCACATGAAAATGACGAATTTTATAAGGTCTTTGCTGCAGTTCTTCGTATGGAGCGGAACCCATTTCCCACACATATACGGAGTATCCTAGTTTTACCTGGGCGGTGGCCAGTTGATCAACCGTTAATGCCATTTTTTTATAGATGGCATCCTGTTTATTGTATACCAGGTGCAGGATTTCCATGGAGTTCTCTTTTGGGGCCTGTTTTCAGGGTAAATCTATTACAAAAATACGGGTGTAAAGTTCAATATACGAACGAAACAGGACCCAAAAAATACATAAATAATAAACCCATTACTGTTTCAGCTGAGGCTGCCTGGCGGGCTGCAGCATCATCTGCTTGTGGTTATTCTTTTGCTGCGTTGCATTGATCTTACTGCTGATCACTTCCTTCATGGTACTGCCGATTTCAGCAGCCTTTGTGGGATGCAGGGATTTCAACGCTGCAAGGAGTTCAGTAGGCATTTTGTAATACATGGCTTTGTTGGATGTAAGGTTAATATTATAGTGCGATGCAAATGCAAGAATCGGCAGCTGCATATACATGGCTTCAATCAGGGACGTGTTGTGATCCGGCTGATAAAAAGCGTCTATATACACGTAGCAGTTGGAGCGGAGCATATTCGTGGTCCGCAGATCCTTTACCTTATCAAGCAGGTGTATGGCGTGATTCTTATTGTATTTGGCGTATAGCGCTTCTGCATAAGAGTTGCCCTCCCAGTCGCCACAGATTACCAGCGGGTACTCTGCGAATTTCAAAAAGCAGTCGAGCACCACATGTATATCGTTGCCGGGAAGAACCGGTGTGCTAAGCAATGCATATTTTCCGTAGAGGAACGGATAGGTAATATGATCCCTGGGGGTGATCACTTCTTTGTTGCAATGATTTAGCAGGTAAGCCGGTGAGGAAGTATAAAGGTCCTGCAGCAGCATTGCGTTTTGTTCGTCTATATTAGCGATATGCGTCATGGTTTCTTAGCTTATGCCACCTGCTCCACCAGCACCTGCTGGTAAGCATGGATGTGTTCTTTTGCAATTGTTTTCCATTGAAATTTCTCATTCACCATCCTGTAGGCATTCCTTCTTTTATAATTCCATCTTTGCTGCCGGATATCCTTCAGGCATTTGATCATATTTTTTGCCAGGCAATTGGCGTTGTTTTCTGTCATTTCATACCCTGCATCATACTCATTGATATACTCGCCCATATTGGTTTCCTTGGAAACAACGGCCGGAACAGAAGAGGAAGCTGCCTCCAGGATGCTGGCAGTATTGTATTCTACCCTGGATGGCCTCAGGAACACATCTATTTTATTGAGTAGCTCAAATTTTCTGTTGCCCAGAATATTCCCTTTAAACAAAACACTGTCCTGAACACCCAGGCGGGATGCTAATTGCATGAGTTCTTCCCTGCCTTCACCTTCACCTACGATCCACAACTCGCCTTTCTCGAAATATTTAAACCTGTATTCTGCAAAAGCGTGCAGTAGGGTGTCCAGCCCTCCCTCTTCGATCTCCAGCTTTCCGAAATAGCCGAAAACCGGCTCTGTGTTTTTTCTCAGTTTGGGAGGAGTCAGGTGATTGCCATTATTCAAACCATTGGGAATAAAGAATACCTTCTTGTTTTCTGTTAAACCGGTTTCGCCAATCTGTTCTCTTTCGTTGCGGCCCTCAAAATGAACGGCTGCAGACCATTTGATCAGGATGTTCTCAAAAAAACGGAAATACAATTTTCTCAGAATACCGGAAGATTGAAGGATATTCTTATTGAAAGTTCCGTGTGAGGTATAGATGAATGGAATATTGCGTTTCCTGAACTGTACCGCCAGCGAAATAAACATGGGAATGAATCCGCCATGCATATGTATAATTGTATCCCTCTTTAAATTTTTAATTGCTTCATTGATTTCATCGGTCGGAGACCAGATAAAATCTTTTACCCGAAACAGGGAGGTATGATAGGCGCGGAATTGAAAGTTATCGCTGGGAGCGTTGCCGATTTCCCAGAGATTCACTGAATGGCCAAGCTTTGCCTGTTCGGCAGCCAGCTGATCTACTGCGCTCACCAACTTTCTGTTGAAGTGATCCGGTTTATTGAAAACAAGATGAACAATCTCCATGACTCATGTTTTTTTGGAAAAGGGAAACCTTTCCTTTCAACAGAGATTCCAAAAAGGTGCCAACCCGGAAATTGTTATATGTATTTGATAATCAGCTATTTGAGAAATAGCTATTCAAACATGTGTTCCAGAATTTGGAAAAAACTACTTGTTTGGGAAATTTTGGTTGGCGGGATAGTCCCGGAGGAGCTGTTCCATCACCCGATGGAGGTATTCGCCGATCTCTTTTACCTGCTCAGGGATAATGAAAACATCGGTTTCCTGTTTAGCGTTTGTTTCCAGGTCGCGGATGCTCATCTTCAGAGCGCTGATTCCCATGCCATCAATGGCCGATTTCATCCGGTGGGCAGTTTTACCAACCATTGGCCAGTCTTTGGCCTGGGTGGATTGATACAATTGTTCTATGTCGGCTGGCATGGTCTTCAGAAACAACTGTACCATTTTATGGATGAATTCAATCTTACCCTTACCCATTTCGCTGACCAGTTTTTCATCGTACATTTTTTGCCTGGTAAAGGCGCGGGTTATCGGTGTTGCAGGGGTAGCGGCCGCTACATCCGGTTGCCCGGCAACTGCTATATGGGTAAAGTTGGAACCGTTCAGCGAACTCAAAATGGTATTCAATAAGGCCAGTTCTTTAAAAGGTTTACTGATGTATCCATTCATTCCGGCTTCCCTGAACAATGTTTCATCTCCCTTGAGTGCATTGGCGGTAAGTGCAATGATCGGAATACCTGCTTTAACCGGATCGTTGTTGCCACGGATTCGTTTGGTAGCTTCCAATCCATCCATCACAGGCATGGAAATATCCATCAGGATCAGGTCATAATCATTCTGTTCGGCTTCCCGAACTGCTTCTGCGCCATCAGCAACAGAAACAACGGTGCAGCCTTTCTCTTTCAGAATGCTCTCCACAATAAACTGGTTCAACTCCAGGTCTTCTGCCAGCATTATTTTCCGCCCGTTGAGCGCGCTGAAATCGGTAATGATTTTTGGCTCAGACTGCAACATAGAAACGTCCCCTTTCTGATAAGGGAGACTAAAGCTGAAAACAGATCCCTTGTCAGGGGTGCTTTCTACCCTAATTTGCCCGCCTTGTAATTCTATCAGGTTTTTGCAGATGCTCAGCCCAAGTCCGGTTCCGCCAAACCTTCTGGTGATGGCCGATGCAGCCTGTTTAAACGGGCTGAAGATTTCTTCCAGTTTTTCAGGTGCAATCCCAATGCCGCTGTCTTCAACAGAAACAGTAACCCATAGCTGGTTGTCTTTTTCTTCTATGGGGCGAACAGTTACAACAACAGAACCTTTTTCGGTGAACTTGATGGCGTTGCCAATGAGATTGTTCAGCACCTGGCTCAGGCGATAAGGGTCGCCGATCGCAACGGCTTCCGGATCGCTCTGGTTCATAAACCGAAGCTGTATTCCTTTTTCTTCGGCCTTGTACAGGAAAGATTCAATGGTTACTGCAATCTTTTCGCTCAACTGGAACGGAACTTCTTCCAGCTCCAGTTTACCTGATGCAATTTTTTCGATGTTCAGAATATCATTCACAATCACCAGCAGGTTGCTGGAAGAATCGTTGATCAGTTTAACCAGTTTGGATTGTTGTGGTGTGAGCGTTGTTTTTTCCAACAGGTTGATCAGCCCCAGGATGCCATTCATGGGAGTCCTGATTTCATGACTCATATTGGCCAGAAAAATTTCTTTTGCCCTGGACGCCTCCTCGGTCATTTTCTTGGCTTCCTTCAATTCCTGCTCTGCTTTTACGCGGTCGGTGATATTGGTATTATAGCCAATAACCATGGTGATTTTACCGGATTCGTCCAGCACAGGGTAGAGGTTCCTTAAAAAATATTCTTGCTCCCCGTTTTCGTTGATCCGGGTTTCTTCGATAGAGCCATGTTCTTTTTTCTGAATGATCTGATTAAACAGTTCGTGGTAGCTTCTGGCTTCTTCCCATTTCTTAATGCCACCCGGTTCTTCCTTCTGTTTTCCAATCATCCAGTCGATGACCCATTGCCTGAGTTCTGCATCCTTGATGGCAATGGGGTTCAGAAAGAGATCGGCATGTTCGGGATTGAACACCGCAATATCTGCCGGCATTTTACTGAGGATACTTTCGTAGAGCTGTTTTTGCTTTTCTACTTTTTTTTCCAGCAAACTTTTATCGGTTGTATTCTGGTAGTACCAGATATGCCCTTTGTATTCGTTGTCTTTAATCAGCGGTACATAGTCTCTTTCCAGCACAATGCCATTTTTCATTTCTACCACATCATTCCGCTCAATCCTCCGCTGGTTAAGTATTTCGTTGGTTGATTGCAAAAACAGGTAATGGTTCCTGAAAATGTCGGGGCGGATGAGTTCGGAATGAACCAGGTCCAGCCCCATCAGAGAATCCGGGGAACGGCTGATGTCGAAATAGTTACAAAAAGCCTGGTTGGCGGCAACTACCAGACCGGATTCGTTTTCGATGAGAATGCCTGTTTGCAGGTAGTCTGTAATCGTATCGATGATGGCTGACTTCGAAAACAGGTCGCTGTTTCTTCCGGCAGTATTTTTTCCCTTCTTAAGCTGCGCAATTTCCCTGTCCTTTTCCTGTAATAGCCGCTCCACAGAAAACCGCGTAGCCATTTCCATTTCAAGTTGAGCTTCCAGTAATTTTATTTTATTCGCAGACATATGCAGGAAGGTAAATACAGTATTATTTGGTAACTATTTCTCCGCTCTGAAGCATTCGGTAAATGGTAGATTTGCCGATGTCCAGTTTTTTGGCAACGCCTAAAACATCCTGATCGTATTTATTCAGAAAGTGTTGAATAATCTGAATCTCATATTCCCGCAGGGTAGTTTCCTTATTTAGCAGGTTGCCAAAATTACTGTTGCTTTCCAGGTTGATATTGTCCTCATTGATCACATCATCGTCCGACATTACCGATGCCAGTTCCATCAATGATTTCAGCTCACGCACATTGCCGGGATAATTGTATGATTTCAATTTGTACATAGCCGCGTTCGACAATGTTTTTACCGGGATCCTGTTCTCGCTGCAGAAGCTCTGTATAAAATGTTTGGCAAGGATCAGGATATCATTTCCCCTTTCTCTCAGTGGAGGAAGTTCAATCGGAAGCCCTAATAGTCTGTAGTATAAATCTTCTCTGAAATTTTTGATGTTAACTTCTGAAAGCAGGTTTTTATTGGTCGCTACAATGATCCTCACATCAATCGGTATTACTGCATTTCCACCAATCCGGGTAACCTCTCTTTCCTGAATAACGCGGAGCAGCTTGGATTGCATATGCATGTCCATTTCTCCGATCTCATCCAAAAAAATAGTTCCCTTGTTCGCTTCTTCAAATTTCCCGATACGTTTTTCGGAAGCGCCGGTAAATGCTCCTTTCTCATGGCCAAACAGTTCGCTTTCGAGCAGATCATTCGGAATCGCAGCCACATTGATGGCAACAAAGGGATATTTATGGCGGGGAGAATTATAGTGAATAGCCTTGGCTACCATTTCCTTACCTGTTCCGGTTTCGCCGGTGATGGAAACCGTGATATTGGTTCTGGCCGCTTTTTCGATCAGGTTAAATACTTTTTTGATGGCTTCGCTTTGTCCAATAATCACTTTGGAAAAATCAAAACTCCTTTTAAGTTCGTTTTTCAGCGTCTCCACTTCCTTTTTCAGGCCTTTGATTTCCTGAAGATGGATGAGCACATTCCATAAACGATCCTTTGTATCATCATCTTTTACGATATAATCGAAGGCGCCGGATTTTAGCAATTCTACTGCAGTGGAAATATCTTCCTGCCCGGATATCATGATTACCTCTATCTCAGGGTTATATTCTCTAATACGTTTCAGCACTTTACCGCCATCTCCTTCGGTCAGGGAGTAATCGAGGGTAACCACATCGGGGTTATCGTGCAGTTTCTGGTAAAAGTCCTTTTCTGTCTCAAATCGTTGTACCTGGTAATCGGGGTTTAGGGAGAGGTAGTGTTCAAGCATGGTGCCGTACCATAAATCATCCTCCAGGATGAATATTTTAAGCGGTTTTGCAGGCTTCATGAAAGTTTCGTTGATGCCTCAAGGTACCATTTTTTTGGGTGCACCCTCCCGGATTTTCCCAAAAATGGAATTCTTTCCCAAAAAAAAGAGGAGATTTAAAATTTTCGGCGGCTATCTGATTGATAATCAATTAAATTATATTTGGCATAATTATTTATCCTATGTATTCCAAATGAGGCTAAAATGAAATGGAAAGAATTACCAACTAAATCTCTGGCGATATGCTACCTGATGCTGTTCTTTGGCCAGGTTTTTTACCTGGTGGGTAAATTTTTTTCGTTCAATAATATGAAATGGCTGATTTTAAAACTGGTCATATGGGGATATATTATCTTCTGGTTGTACTCTTATTTTCACTCATGGTACGGTACCCTAAATCAATTTAAATAGTTGCAAGAGATGTTTACTGATAATATTTTGCTGAATTCCGGAGTTAACCACAGGGCATTACTGGACGCTGTCTTTAATAAATTACCCGATTTCATATTCGTTTTTGATACAAGAGAAAAGAAGTTTGTTGTATGTAATCCCGCATTAGAGCACCAGCTTAAAAAATGTGATATGGCCCCGGCTGATTTCAGTTGCGCCACAGTCAAAAACATCATTCACCCAGACGACTTCCCGGATGCAGAGAATGCATTTAAAACTGCTACGCTCTTACAGGGCAATGATTTCGTTGAGTTTGAAGTCAGGTGTAAGAACGAATTAAAACTCTACCAGTATTATAATACAAAAATTTCCGTATTTGAACGGGATGGAGATGAAGCCGTTTATTTACTGGGTATTTCCCAGAATATCACAGAGCGAAAGAACAATGAAGTGCAGCGCGAGGTGTATAAAAACAGGCTGCAGGAGCTGTCTTTTATTACCTCTCACGAAATGCGTCATGAGTACGCCAAGATTCAGTCTATCATTAACCTGATGGATAACCGGTTTATTACCGATGCAGAGCGGTCTGATCTGATTACGGAGGCGAAAAAGTCTATTCAGATCATCAATTCCTCTATTTTTAAACTAAACCATAAGCTTTCCTTCAATCAGAATGATGAGTTCTTTGATTTGAATAATGAGGGGAAAAAATACAGTAAGATTGTTTTTGTGGACGATGATGTACTGACCAATGTGCTGAATAAAAAGATTGTACAGGCGCTGTTGCCAGAAATGCCTGTAGAGGTCTTCCTGGATATTGACGACGCTCTTGCCTCCCTGCAGAAGAACTCGGGCGATAAGGGAACACTGATTTTCCTGGATATTAATTTCCCGGGCAGGGGAGGATGGGAGTTCCTGGATGAATATGCTACTTTCTCCACTGCCTCTAATGTAATTGTATTGTCCTCATCCATTGATAACAGGGACAGAGAAAAAGCCAGGGGGTATAAATCGGTGATTGACTACATCACCAAGCCTTTGTCATTTGATTTTATTAAAACCTTTTTTGAACAGTTGCAAACAACAAATGCATAATTGGTATATTTGTTCGGATTGTTTTTAACCCAACTGTCAAGTAACTTACTATGCGAATACTAATTGCCGATGACCATAGTTTAATTAGAGAAGGACTACGGAAAATATTACTGGAATCTTTGCCGTTTGCAGAAATAGAAGACGTAGCGGATTCTGCTGAACTGTTCAAGAGAGCAATCAAAGACAAGTGGGATATTATTATTTCCGATATCAGTATGCCCGGCTATTCCGGCATAGAAATTCTCAAGCAAATTAAGACGCATGCCCCTCTCACTCCTGTACTGATGCTGAGCATGCATTCCCCTGAACAGTATGCTGTAAGGGCCATTAAGGCCGGGGCCTCCGGTTATCTTACCAAGGAAAGTGCACCTTATGAACTGGTGACTGCAGTACAGCAAATTCTTAGCGGCAGAAAATATATTACGAACAGAGTGGCCGAAGTACTGGCAGGTTCTCTGGAATCATACAGCTCTAAATTACCGCATGAGCAACTCTCCGACAGAGAGTTTGAAGTACTGAAGATGATTGTGGAAGGAAAATCAATTTCTGAAATCGGAGAGATACTTACCCTCAATGTAAATACCATCAGTACTTATCGTTCCCGCATCATGGACAAAATGAACTTCCGCAGCAATGCCGACCTGGTGAAATACTCGATTGAGCATAAGCTGTTTAATTTGTAGTCTGAGTACTACAAATTACTAATTGATACACTACAAAATACCTGCTTTAAACTACTCTGCGGCGTTTGATCCCACTGTACTTTTATTCCTTAATAATTGCTCTATAGGTAGCTTTTTCTATAGATTTTAAAATCTCATATCCAATTAAAGCCATTGCGGGCACCTGTGATACACAATTTACAGGCGGCCTGTTGAACTTTTCACGAGGTATTTAAATGTATTAATAGGAAGATATGGAGTTGCAAAAATCCCTGAGTATATTGATCATAGACGATTCTGAGGTCATTTTAGACATGCTTTCCCAGCTTTTGAAGGAAAATTCGGCCGTAAATAGAATTATTTGCGTAAATTCTGCTTTCGATGGGCTGTGGAAAATAGAGGAATGTACTCCCGATATAGTGATATTGGATATCAACCTGCCGGTGATGAGCGGCATCCAGGTGTTGAGAAGGGTGCGGATGATGCAGGTTGTTCAGCCAGTTATTATTATGTTAACTAATAATACGATGACTCGCTATAAGGAAGAATGTCTGAATATTGGAGCGGATTATTTTCTGGACAAGTCCCGGGATTTTATGAAGATTCAGGAAATAATCAATAATTCCGGTGTAGAAGGTTTGATTATATAAACTTCTAATGCGTAAATTTGACCAGAACAAACGAGTATGCGATATCCTTATACATCAGACAGTCTTCTGGACCAGTTGATCAAATCTCCCGATCACTATATTGTAACAACGGATCTGGAAGGAAATATTACCTTTTGCAACGAAGCATTTCAGAAGAGATACCAGATTGTGGGTGAATCTGTTTTGGGTGTTGGCTTTGATGCTTTTATTGACATTGAAGACATGGTAAGGTTTAAACGTGCCATTGCCGAGTGTGTAAGGAAACAACTACCTTCTGTTAAAATTAGTTATAAGGTTTTAAGCGGTTTGGACAGTTCTGAGTCTATTGATTATGATCTTACTTTAGTCAACGATAAGCAGAATCATCCTATCGGAGTATTGCAGATAGGGCGCGACGCTTCTGCTGTTTCAGCCAATAACGGTGCACCGGAAGTGGTTATGGAAGTAAAGGAGGCGCCGCAGGTTTATACAAAAACTGCTACTGCTGTTGCAACATCTTCCAATGGAACGGATTTTACAAAGATTGCAGACTATCTGCCCGAAATGATCTGGACCTCAGATACCAGTCATGAAGTGAATTATGTAAACAACGCATGGCTGGAATTTGGCGGCGTGGAACTGGAAGATGAAATTGGTGAAGGCTGGTTTCAATCCATCCATCCGGAAGATGTTCAGCGGGTGATTATTGAGCGAAAAGATGCATTTCAGCGTCATTTGGGATATTCAATTACTTATAGGGTCAGAAGGCACGACGGCAGTTATCGCTGGATTACCAATAAAGGGAATCCCGTGTACAATGCGAACGGTGAGTTTACCGGTTATGTCGGAACCTGTTTAGACATAACGGCTGTTAAAGAAGCGCAGATCCAGATCCGCAGACAGCAGGAATTAATGGAGAACGCCAAGGTTGAGTTTGGTAAGTTTACCCGTATTGCCCAGAAGATCAGCAGTATCGTATTACTTTGCAATAAGGACAACTGTATTACCTGGGTGAATGATGCGTTTGTAAAGATTACCGGTTTTACTTTAAAGGAAGTCGCCGGAAAGAACCCCAACAGCTTTTTACAGGGGGCGGAAACCAGCCAGGAAACTTTGCAGAAAATCAATAAGGTTATAGAGCAGGGAAGGGGTATCAGGACCGAAATTCTTTACTATACCAAGGGCGGCGTTAAACTGTGGCTGGATATCATGATCGATTCTATCCTGGATAAGGATGGTAATACAAGCGGGTATATTTCTATTCAGAAAGATATCACGCTCAAGAAGGTATCGGAGAAAGAAGTGCAGGAGCAAATGACGCACCTGAAGAAAATCTCTTTTATTACCTCTCATGAGTTGAGGCATGAATTCTCCAAGATCCTCCAGTTGATCCAGACTTCCAAGTACCAGGATAATAATGTGGAAACCTACAGGCAGGTTTTATCTGAACTGGAGAAATCGGCCAACCTGATGAATGATGCCATCTACAAGCTGAACGACCAGGTGAGCTTTGCGTCTACCAGCAGCATCTCGCTGAATAAGTACCTGCTCAATAACGCCATTGAGGAAATCTGTTTGGTGGACGACGATCCGTTGGTGAATAAACTCAACGCGCTTATCGTCAAGAACGTGATCCCAAGTTTACCTGTTCATATTTTTGAGGATATCGATGAATCTATGAAATATATCAGGGAAAACCCGAATGTGAAACGAAAAATTTTCCTTGATCTGAATTTTGGCGGTAAATCCGGTTGGGAGTTCTTACAGGAATATGAGAAACTGGGACAACGCTGGCCCGTCATTATATTGACCTCTTCTATTGATCATGCCGACTATGAACGCTCCAAGAAATTCAGCAATGTAACACACTTTATTACGAAGCCGCTTACAATTGAGCAGTTTGAAAAACTGAGCCAGTTGGAAGAAGCTTAGTGAGGTTAATTGTCTATGGGCGAAGCCTGGCTGCTTTTCCATCCAATCAGTAATACGCCTGCTATCACCAATACGGTGCCGGCAATCTGCATGAAAAGAATTTTTTCTCCCAGGAAAAAATGTGCCTGAATAATGGTAGACACCGGCCCGATACTGGTAATGATCGACACATTATTACTGCCGATTTTTTTCATTCCGCTGCTCATTAAAAAGGAGGGTATCACTGTTGCTATAATGGCCAATGCAATGGCGTAGCCGGTAAGCGCCGGTGTAAATACCAGTTTCCCGGCATCGTGCGTTACCAGGAAATGGAGAAAAATGCCAACGGTAGCGGCCAGCATAGCATAGGCTGTATATCTTGTTGCGCCTGCTTTCTGCACCAGCCTTCCTGTTCCTACCAGGTAAAATGAATAGGTGACCGCGCATAAAAAAATCATCAGGGAACCAAAATAAAAACCCGGACTGCCTGTGTCGGTTGTAAGTTCTGCAAAATAGGCAATGCCAATACCCAGGTAGGTTAATACGAGCGCTATCAGTTGTACGCCGGAGAGTTTTGCCCTAAATAACCAGGTATTCAATAATACGGCAAAAGTGGGATAGAGAAACAGGATCAGCCTTTCCAGTCCTGCAGAAACATATTGCAATCCGATGAAATCAAAAAGACTGCTGAGGTAATATCCAAATATACCCATCACAATAATCCAGAACCAGTATTTGTTACTCAGGGGTTCCGTGTTTTCCTTTCTGCCTGCGAACCAGGCGGCTGCTATATAAAATGGAAGAGAGAACAGCATCCGTAAAGCCAGCAGGGTCACTGCATCAACACCTGTTTCCCGGAATGCCAGTTTTACAAAAATGGCCTTGGTCGAAAACAGGATGGCCCCGGCAAGGCTGATAGCAAAACCGATGAACAGGTTTTTTTGATGTTGTTGCTGCGTCATGCTACACGCTTACGTTGAAATCTCTCAGTGCATCGTTCAGGCTTGTTTTTAAATCGGTGCTTGGCTTACGCTGTCCAATGATCAGTGCGCAACTTACCTGGTATTCGCCGGCGTTGAATTGCTTGGTATAGCTTCCCGGTATCACCACGCTTCTTGCAGGAACACGGCCTTTCATTTCAACCGGCGCGGATCCGCTCACATCAATGATTTTGGTGGATTGTGTCAATACCACATTGGCTCCCAGTACGGCTTCTTTTTCTACCACAACCCCTTCCACCACAATACATCTGCTCCCGATAAAGCAACCATCTTCGATGATCACCGGGCTGGCCTGTAATGGCTCCAGTACACCGCCGATTCCTACGCCGCCACTCAGGTGTACATTTTTGCCAATCTGCGCGCAGCTTCCTACAGTAGCCCAGGTATCTACCATTGTACCCTCGTCTACATACGCACCGATGTTTACATAACTGGGCATCAGTACCACATTTTTAGCAATATATGCGCCGTAGCGGGCTGTGGCAGGAGGTACTGCACGAACACCCAGTTCCTTGTAATTGCTTTTCAGCAGCATTTTATCGTAAAACTCAAAGGGAGGGGTTTCCCATGTTTGCATTTGCTGAATACCAAAATACATCAGTATGGCCTGTTTCACCCATTCGTTCACTACCCAGCCATTTTCGCCGGGAGACGCAACCCGGAGCTGACCCTTATCCAGCAGCTCCATTACTTCCTTCACTGCCTGTTCGTAAGCTGCTTCTTTCAATAAAGACCTGTTGGCCCATGCTGCTGCAATCTGTTCCTGTACCATATGCGTATTTTTTGCAAACATACAGTTTAGTCAATTACTGTCGTAATTTTGGTTCATGCGCAGCATCCTGGTTATTCAAACTGCTTTTATTGGAGATGTGGTTCTGGCAACAGCTTTGCTGGAATCGCTGCATAAGGCTTACCCGCAGGCATCCATTGATATTGCCGTTAGAAAAGGCAATGAATCCATGTTCAGGGGGCACCCTTTTCTGCGCAATGTGCTGATCTGGGATAAACAACAGGCCAAATACCGGCACCTGATTGCATTGCTAAAGGAAATCAGGCAGAATAAATACTCCCTGGTGCTGAACCTGCAGCGGTATGCTGCCACCGGTTTCCTGACTGTATTCTCCGGGGCGGAAACCACCATCGGGTTTGATAAAAATCCCTTTCATCCCCTGTTTACACACTCCATATCACACCAAATGGGAACGGACGGAACGGGCGGGCATGAAACAGTGCGGAATCAGCGCCTGATTCAGCCGCTTACCTCACTGCCGGCAGATAAGCCGGCGCTTTACCCCTCGCCGGAAGACCATGCCTATACCGCTCAATGGAAGCAATCCCCGTATATATGTATTGCGCCTACGTCGGTTTGGTTCACCAAACAGTTTCCGGCCGCTAAATGGGTGGAATTCCTGAATAGCCTTCCGGCTGACCTGCAGGTGTACCTGCTGGGAGGACCGGGTGACCGCGGGGTATGCGATCAGATCATGACGGAAACAACTCATAAGCAATGTATGAACCTGGCGGGCCAGTGTAACTTTTTGCAATCTGCTTCGCTGATGCGCGATGCACTGATGAATTATGTGAATGATTCTGCACCCATGCATTTTTGTTCTTCGGTGAATGCGCCGGTAACCGTGGTGTATTGCTCTACTGTTCCCGCATTTGGTTACGGACCCTTATCCGACAACAGCCGGATCATTGAAACCACAGAACCAATGTCTTGCAGGCCCTGTGGTTTGCATGGCCGGAAAGCCTGCCCGCTTGGGCATTTCAATTGCGCAAATTCCATTGCCATCAGCCAATTAACCGCCGCTTTGCCCGCTTAATATCAAACAGCCCTACATTTGCACGAATGGAGATTCATTTTACCCATAACGAGTCAGTTGTTTTTGAACAAATCAGCCAGGTAGCCGCTAATTTAAATATGCCCTGCTACCTGATCGGAGGTTTTGTACGTGATAAGATTATCGGGCGGGCGGTGAAAGACGCCGACATTGTTTGCATTGGTGATGGTATTGCATTGGCCAATGCCTATGCAGATACCCTGCGCCCCAGACCTACGGTGGCTTTCTTTAAAAACTTCGGTACGGCGCAGATTAAACTGCCCGACCTTGAAATAGAATTTGTAGGCGCCAGAAAAGAAAGCTATCACCAGCATAGCCGCAAGCCCGAGGTGGAAGTGGGCACCATTGAAGATGATCAGAACAGAAGGGATTTTACCATCAACGCCCTTGCAGTGAGCCTGAACCAGGCAGACTATGGTACCCTGGTGGATCCGTTTGGAGGGCTGAAAGCCATCGAAGACAGGATCATTGTAACCCCGCTGGAACCCGTTCGAACATTCAGCGATGATCCGTTGCGCATGCTGCGGGCCATTCGTTTTTCGGCACAACTGGGTTTTGAAATAGCCGCGGGTACTTTTGCCGCTATTGGCCAGAATGTGCACAGGATGAAGATTGTATCGCAGGAGCGGATTACCGACGAGTTGAATAAAATCATGCTTTGTAACAAGCCCTCTGTAGGTTGGGATCTGCTGTATCAATCGGGATTGTTAAAACAGATTTTTCCGCAGATGGTGGATCTGCACGGAGCGGTTTATATTGATGGAAAAGGGCATAAAGACAATTTTTACCATACCCTGCAGGTACTGGATAATATTTGCGGGCATACCGATCATATCTGGCTGCGATGGGCAGCTTTGCTGCACGATATCGGCAAGCCTGCTACCAAAAAATTTGAAGAAGGTCATGGCTGGACATTCCACGGGCACGAAGTGGTAGGGGCCAGGATGGTACCTAAAATATTCGCCCGCCTAAAACTGCCGTTGCACGAACCTATGAAATATGTGCAGAAGCTGGTATTGCTGCATTTGCGACCCATCAGCCTCACAAAGGAAAATATTACCGACAGTGCGGTTCGCAGGCTGCTTTTTGATGCCGGAGATGATATAGATGACCTGATGACGTTATGCGCTGCCGATATCACCAGCAAGAACAAGCTGAAAGTAAAGCGTTTCCTGCAAAATTTTGAACTGGTGAAAGAACGCATGCAGGTAGTGGAAGCATCCGACAGGATCCGGAACTGGCAGCCGCCGATTACCGGAGAACTGGTGATGGAAACATTTGGTCTTACCCCCGGAAGGAATGTGGGAATCATCAAAGACGCCATTCGGGAGGCGATCCTGGACGGGGTTATCCCCAATAACTTTGAAGCTGCCTATGGATTTATGTTAGAAAAAGCCGCAGAACTGGATCTGAAACCCGTTAAATAATCCCTAATTTGCATCCCAACTCATAAAAAACTGACTGGAATGGCCATTCTTAAGTTTAGAATATATCTGGAAGAAGATGATGCTGTATACCGCGATATTGTGATCAGGCATACCCAAAGTTTTCAGGATTTGCATTTTGTGATTCTGAAGGCATATGAATTTGATTCCAAACACCAGGCTACTTTTTACAGAAGTAATGACAACTGGCAACGGGGCAGGGAGATCAGTTTTGAAAAATATGATAAACCCTACAGGGTTGATCCCCTGATCATGGCAGATACCATGATTGGTGCTGAGATCCAGGATACTAATCAGAAATTCATTTACGAATACGATTTTAACAAGCACTGGGTTTTCCTGATTGCATTGATTAATGTAAGCAAGGAAGAGAACAACAAAATAACCTATCCTTCTGTTTCCCGTGTGGAAGGAATCGGTCCGCAGCAATACGGCACCAAGAGTTTATTGGGCGATAAGTTTGCAGATATTGAAGAGAAATATGATTTAACAGAAGCAGCCGACGGCTTTGGAGAAGAAGGAGAAGCCGGAGAAGCCGGCGATACTGATACTGAAGACGCAGGCAGCGGGGAAGATCAAAATGCAGACTTTGAATAAAAAAGTATTTATCATTGCCGGTCCTACGGCAGCAGGCAAAACCAGTTTTGCCATTTTACTCGCTAAAGCGTTGAACACGGAAATTATTTCCGCAGATTCCCGTCAGTGTTTCAAGGAATTGTCAATAGGGGTGGCGAGGCCAACTGCCGAAGAACTGGCAACCGTTCCGCATCATTTTATTGCCAGCCATTCTGTAGCCGAAGAACTGAATGCCGGGTATTTTGAACAGTATGCCCTGCAGAAAACAACGGCGCTGTTTAAAACCCATGATGCAGTGGTAATGGTTGGCGGAACCGGCCTCTACATTAAAGCCTTCTGCGAAGGCATTGATCCCATGCCGGTTATTCCCCAGGAAGTGCGTGCCGGTATTATTGAGCAATATGAAGCCAAAGGCCTGATCTGGTTGCAGTCGGAACTGAAACACAAAGACCCTGTTTTCTGGGCCCTGGCCGAACAGCAGAATCCACAAAGGCTGATGCGCGCGCTGGAAGTATTCAATGCGACCGGAAAGTCTATCACTGTATTTCGTTCCGCACAAAAAAAACAACGGGATTTTGATATCGTTAAGATTGGTCTTGAATTGCCAATGGAGATGTTAACGCAACGAATCGACCTTCGGGTGGATCAGATGATGAAAGACGGATTGCTAAAGGAAGCTCGCAGTGTGATGGCCTACAGAGGCAAATCTTCTTTACAGACCGTTGGATACAGGGAAATGTTTGATCATATTGATGGGAAGATTTCTTTGGAGGATGCGGTACGGCAAATCAAGCTACATACGCGTCAATATGCCAAGCGCCAAATGACCTGGTTCAAAAAAGATCCGGAGTTTGCCTGGTATGATGCCCGTGCAGTGTGTGTTGAAGAAGTACTTGCTCAATAAAATAACCTGCAACTCCGGAATCAACTGATGGCTCATTACTGTTACGCGAATGCCCCAAAAATTAAATGATATTGACCTCCCGCTCCAGCAGAATACCGAACTTTTGTTCAACAGATTGGATGATGCTGCTAGAGAGATCAAAAATCTCCGCGCCGGTTGCATGTCCGTAATTCACCAGCACAAGCGCCTGTTTATTGTAGCAGCCTGCATCGCCCTGGCGATAGCCTTTCCAGCCACATTGCTCAATGAGCCATCCGGCAGGAACTTTTACCGTATTTGCCTGGGCATAGCCTGGTATGCCGGCGAACGCTTTTTTTAGCCGATCGTATTGTGTAACATCAATCACCGGGTTTTTAAAGAAACTACCTGCATTGCCAATCACGGCAGGATCGGGGAGCTTGCTGCTACGGATGCGGATCACGGCATCTGAAATGGCTTTTACCGAGGGTGTGGTAACATGCATGGCTTCCAGTTCTTTTTCAATAGCGCCATAGCTGGTTTGGAACACGGGCACTTTGCGCAACTGATAGGTAACGCTGAGTATGATGAACTGGTTTTTCAGTGCACGCTTGAATACGCTTTCCCTGTAACCGAATGAGCAGTCGGTTGCGCTGAATTTTATGACACGCCTGTCGGCAATATGATAGGCTTCCAACTCAAAAAACACATCTTTGACTTCCACACCATATGCGCCGATATTCTGCATGGGAGATGCGCCAACATTACCCGGTATCAGGCTGAGGTTTTCCAGGCCTGCATAGTTTTTAGCTACACAGTGCATCACCAGCCCATGCCAGTTTTCTCCCGCCATGGCTTTGATGTAATAATAGCCCTCGTCTTCTCTTACCAGCTCAATACCCTTTATTTCATTTTTAATAACCCATCCATTGAAATCCTGTGTAAAAAGCAGGTTGCTGCCTCCACCCAAAATGAGCAGCGGTAACTGAAAACTTTTCTTGTTGCGGGAAATGCAGGCATCCAGTTGCTCCAATGAGCCAATGGGCGAGAAATACCTTGCCTTTGCAGCAATGCCAAATGTATTGTAAGGCAGTAAGGAATGATTTTCGAATATGGTCATCAGTATACCGGATCTGTGTTAGGAATAATATGAACCCCTCTGTATCTTTTATTGGATTGAATGATTACGGTTTGCTGGTGTATGGCCCGCTTGCACTGGTTAATCAGTGATGCATCTTTGGGTAATTTAATCAGGATCTCCCATATATATTGATTCCGGATGCGGTCTACAATCGGTTGCGAAGGCCCGTTGATGTTTGCAGCAAATGGATGCTTCATACCCTGTGTCATCAGGTTGGCTGCTTCCTCCGCAATATGTTTTTCCCTGTGTTTGAATATAACCTGTATCAGGCGGGTAAAAGGCGGGTAGGCAAACTGTTTGCGATTCTCTATTTCAAATTGAAACAGATGCTCGTAGTGATGCTCCTTAACAAATTGCAGAACGGGATGCTGCAGGTTGCTTACCTGTATCAGTACCTTGCCTTTGCCATCTTTTCTTCCTGCTCTGCCGCTTACCTGTTCCATGAGCTGATAGGCTCTTTCGTTAACGCGGAAGTCGGTGAAGCTGAGAATGCCGTCAGCGTCTATAATGCCTACCAGGCTTACATTTTCAAAGTCCAGTCCTTTCACCACCATCTGGGTTCCTACCAAAATATCTATGCGGTGCTGTTCAAATAATTTGATCAGCATATCGTGATCGTTCTTGCCCTTTACGCTATCGTAGTCCATCCGGGCAATCTTTGCTTCGGGGAATTGTTCCGCAACCAATTCTTCAATTTTCTCCGTGCCAAAATTTTTCTGCACAAAATGATGGCTGCCGCAGGCAGGGCAGGTTTGCAAAACGGGATAAGCTGTGCCGCAGTAATGGCAACTCAGCTTATTTCCGACCTTGTGATAGGTGAGTGTTACATCACAATGCTGGCAATGTGGAATCCATCCGCAGGTGTCGCAGATCAAATAAGGCGAATAACCTCTTCTGTTTTGAAACAGGATGATCTGTTTTTTATGGTCCAGCGCCTCCTGCATGGATTCGATCAGGGCAGGGGTTAGCGGGCTTCTGTTCTTTCCCGTACCCGCTTTACGAATATCCACCAGCTCAATGGCGGGCATTGCTACATCTCCGAAACGTTCTTTCAAGGTTACCAGCCCGTATTTATGGAGCCGCGCATTGTAATAACTTTCAATAGAAGGAGTGGCGCTGCCCAGTAATACTTTTGCTTTGAACAGGGAAGCATAATAAATGGCCGCATCCCTGCTGTGGTAGCGCGGAGCGGGATCCTGCTGTTTGTAAGAAGCATCGTGCTCCTCATCGCAGATGACCAGCCCCAGTTGCTTAAAGGGAAGGAAGAGGGCAGATCTTGCACCCAGCACCACTTTGGTTTCTCCGGATTTGATCTTGTTCCATATCTCCACCCGTTCATTCGGATTGAATTTGGAATGATAAATAGCAATATGGCCACCCAGGCTTTTCTGCAGCCTCCTGATCATTTGAGCTGTCAGTGCAATCTCGGGCAGTAAATACAATACCTGTTCATTCTGCAACAGGTATTGTTCAATCATTTTAATATACAACTGTGTTTTACCACTCGATGTAACACCGTGCAGCAGGCACACGTTTTGTTTGGTAAAGATGGTATTGATTTGTTGCAGGGCGCTCACCTGGCTTTCCGAAAGGGTAAAATCCAGGGTGATTTCTTTGGGAAGCGAGGGTAGCCTGTCGGCATTTCTTTTTTCTGCAATCAGGATGCCTTTTTCGGTCAGTCCTTTCAGTTGCGCTGCACTTGCATTGGCTTTTTTCAGTAGTTCGGATTGCAGAACGTCTTCGCCTTTTTGTTTAAAATGCAGGTAAGCCAGCAACAGTTCCATTTGTTTAGGCGCCTTGCCCCAATTGTTGAGTAAGGCTTCGAGCTTCTCATCGTTGTTGTATTGCGGATGAAGCAGGATATGGGTTTCTGTTTTCTGTTTGTATTTTTCCTTCAGTTCTTCCCAGATAAAACATACGCCTTTTTCAATCAATTTTTTAATGACCGGATACGTGTTGTTCACATCCAGCAGTTGCTGCACTTCGCTGAGGCGCAGTTCTTTTTTAATTTCCAGCGCTTCCGCCACCAGGTATTCTGTATCGGAAAGATCGCTGAAGTCGAGGCTTCTTTCTTCGTTCCACTGCAGGATACTTTCGCTGGAAAGCTTCAGGTTGGCAGGGATGGCAGCCTGCATCACTTCTCCTTCGCTGCACATATAGTAATCGGCAATCCATTCCCAGAACTGTAATTGCTCGGAATGTACCAGGGGTTCACTGTCGAGTACATTTAAAATGGGCGAGGGGTTGAATGCGGGAGAAATAGTTTCGTGGATCTTTTTAACAATACCGGCATATTTCTTGTTCTTTCGAAGGGCCACTTCTACGCGAATGCCCGGCCGCATGGCATCCCTGAATGGTTCAGGTACCGACCATGTATAGTTTTTGGGTAAGGCAAGCGGTATAATTATTTCTGCAAACAAGGAATGGTATTTATCAAAAAATGCTGTTCAAAAATACAGTTAAGCGCCGGGATATTCGATATAACGTTGCAGACCCTGCTCCATTATATCATATACTTTCTGTTTTAGTGCAGGTAAATCCTCCCTGGTAAGCCCTTCCACGGATATTTCTTCCAGATAAACCACCCTGTTTAAGCCGGGTGTTAATTCGAAGAGGCTGCGGTGGTGCATTCTTTTTAGGGTATCAATGAACAGCAGGGGTTTGATGGGGGTCTGGGTTTCGATAGCGATTCTGAAAGCCCCGTCATAAAAATGTTTTAGCGGTTTATGGCTGTAATTGAAGGTTCCCTCCGGAAAAATAAAAATAGAAATGCCCTTGTTGAGTACGGCCTTTAGTGCCCGGATGCTTTTGGCCCTGGCGGTGACGCTACTGCGGTCTACCAATATAACAGCAGCCCTGTAAATCCATCCGAATACGGGCACTTTCACCATTTCTGCTTTGCCCAGGGCACGGATTGGTTGATGCACGCCTGTTACAATCGGCGGTATATCCATGTACGAAATATGGTTGGCTACAAAAATGTACTGTTTGTTGCGATTGTGCGGCGCTTCGTAAATTTCTCCGTGCACCATGCCGATCAATAAGTACCAGGTCCGGCCCCAGATGGTACAAAGGTGATAGATCATATTGCCACCTTTCACCTTTCCAAAAGGGAGGGATAGCATTACAAACGGAAATATGCAAAGCATTACAGCAACGAAGCTGATCAGGCAATAGATAGAGTAGAAAAACTGCAGAACTTTTATAACATACTTCATTCAGCGCTTAAGGTATAAAAACTTCATTTCTTCCCCAAAAAACAGGCTGGTTTCTGAGGGGCAGCCTGTGGGAGGGCTGCCCTCTAGGTCAGCTGAGGCGTACGGCCATACTTTTCGTTGTGCTGGGAAGCATCCAGTCCAATTTCTTCTTCTTCGGATGTTACACGCAGCGGAAGGATCAGGTCAATGAATTTGAAGATACCAAACGATACTACAAAACTGTAACTTACTACTATCAACAGGGCCTTCAACTGTGTGAGGAAGAATGCCGTGTTGCCATACAATAATCCGTCTGCCCCGGCGGTGTTCACCGATTTGGTGGCAAAAAATCCGGTCATCAACATGCCGACTATGCCTCCTACGCCATGACAGGGAAATACATCGAGCGCATCATCCAGGGTGGATTTGCTCTTATAATACACGGCAATATTGGAAATGATGGCCGCAATAAATCCAATGAAAATACTTTGTGGTACCGCTACAAATCCGGCACCAGGAGTGATGGCTACCAGGCCTACTACTGCGCCAATACAGAAGCCCAATACAGAAGGTTTCTTGCCCCGGATCACATCAAAGAACATCCAGGACAAGCCTGCAGCAGCTGCGGCTGTATTGGTGGTGGCAAAAGCGGATACCGCCAACGCGTTGGCGCCCAGTGCCGAACCTGCATTGAATCCGAACCAGCCGAACCAGAGCAAACTGGTACCGATCAATACGTAAGGGATATTGGCTGGCGGAATTTCCCGCTGTTCAATATGCGCCTGCCTGCGTTTCAGCACAATGGCACCGGCCAGCGCGGCACAACCTGCCGAAATATGTACAACAGTCCCGCCTGCAAAGTCAAGCGCGCCCATTTTAAAGAGGAATCCTTCAGGGTGCCAGGTCCAGTGGGCGATCGGTGCATACACCAGCAGGCTGAACAGTACAATGAAAAGTGTATAGGCTCTGAAACGAATTCTTTCCGCTACTGCGCCTACTACCAGGCCGGGGGTGATGATGGCAAACATGAGCTGAAACAGGGCAAAGAGTAGCAGAGGGATGGACGGGGCCATACTCCAGGGAGCGCCGGAACTTACACCTTTAAAGAACAGATGAGTTAGCGGGTTGCCGATGAAGCCGCCAATGCTGGTTCCAAAGCAAAGACTGTAACCCACAGCTACCCAGAGAATACTTACAATCCCTGCGGCTACAACGCTCTTAATCATGGTAGAAATAACATTTTTACGGTGAACCATACCACCATAGAAAAAAGCCAATCCTGGTGTCATTAAAAAAACCAACGCCGTAGCAACGATGATCCAGGCAATATCAGCGGCATTGTAATTGCCATGGTCTGCAAAGCCGGGAGAGGCGGGAACAAAAATTGCAGCGATGGCAATCAGCATCAGTACTACGAAAGGCGCAAATTTGCGGCCGGTTGATTTGGACATTCCTAAAACATTATTAGTTAATATAATACCAGTATTAACAGCTAAATTATGTATAAAATATAATAAAGAGCACTAAGAATTATATATTAATAAATATATACATTTATCGTATTTTCTTATGAGGATTTCTCAAAATGCTTAAGTTAGTTGATAATTAGTATAAAAAAGGCCCATTCTTTGATAAAATGGGCCTTGAAATGGGTTTAATTAAAATATCCTAGATGTTCACTAAATAGCTCTGATCCTTCGATTCTAAGATGGTAGCTCCCATTAAATACTCATCTACTTTGCGGGCGCATTCACGTCCTTCGCTAATGGCCCAGACCACCAGCGACTGCCCGCGGCGCATATCTCCGGCAGTGAAAACTTTCTGAATATTGGTCTGGTAGTTTTTTTCGGAAGCGCGGATATTGCCTCTTTCGTCCAGTTCTACCTCTAGCTGCTTAACCAGGCCTTCCTGCTGCGCGTGCAGGAAACCCATGGCCAGAAATGCCAGGTTGCAGGGGATCTCTCTTTCGCTCCCTTTGATCTCTTCAAAGCCAACCGCTCTGCCATCTGCCCCTATTTTCCATTCCAGGTCTACAATCAGCAGTTTAACCAGTTCTCCATTTTCATTGCCGATGAATTTTTTGGTGGCAACGGCCCACTGCCTGTTGGCGCCCTCTTCGTGAGAAGTGGTTGTTTTCAGGAGCATGGGGTACTGCGGCCATGGCATATTGGGTGTCCTTTGCTCCGGCGGTTTGGGCATTAGTTCAAACTGGGTAATACTGGCTGCGCCCTGCCTGTTAGACGTGCCCACGCAGTCGCTTCCGGTGTCTCCGCCTCCAATCACCACTACGTGTTTTCCTGTAGCCAATATAGGTTCTTCTGAAAAAGGCTTATTACTGACTCTTTTATTCTGTTGTTTCAGGAACTCCATAGCAAAATGCACGCCCTTCAGCTCGCGTCCTTCCACAGAAAGGTCTCTGGGGATGGTAGAACCTCCTGCCAGTACAATGGCATTGTATTCGCGCAGTAGGTTGTTGATGGATACATCCACTCCTACATTGGCATTGCATTTAAATATTACGCCTTCTTCTTCCATCAGTTTCACCCTTCTGTCGATCACCCATTTTTCCAGTTTGAAATCGGGAATGCCGTACCGCAATAACCCCCCGGGCGCATCATCTCTTTCAAAAATGGTTACCATGTGTCCCGCATAGTTCAATTGCGCTGCAGCCGCCAGGCCCGATGGCCCGGAACCTATCACGGCAATTTTTTTGCCGGTACGGAGGTTCGGTCTTTTGGGTAGAACAAAGCCTTTGTCGAACGCGATTTCGATGATGTGTTTTTCAATTTCTTCAATGGTAACCGGGGGCTGGTTGATGCCCAGTACACAGGCGCTCTCGCAGGGAGCGGGGCAGATCCTTCCGGTAAACTCCGGAAAATTATTGGTGGCGGATAATATCTGATACGCTTCTGCCCAACTCTTGCGATACACGGCATCATTGAACTCAGGTATGATATTGCCCAGCGGGCATCCGTTATGGCAGAATGGAACACCGCAGTTCATGCATCTTGCAGCCTGCTGGTTCAGCTTTGTTTCATCGAGTCGCTCCACAAATTCCTTATAGTTCTTCACTCTTTCCCCAGGTGAACGTTTGCCCGGAAGTTCCCTGGTGAATTCTAAAAATCCTGTTGGTTTACCCATGCTTTTTTTTGTTAGGATTGAACAATATTTGTTGGCGTTTGCTGGTTTGCTGCATTCTTTGTTGCGGTTACCTGGCTACCAGCGCCGCTTTGCTTTTCTCCAGTACTTTTTTATAATCCCTGGGGAATACTTTCACAAAGTTTTTCAACTGGTTGTCGAAATCATTCAGGATAAACTTCGCTACGGTACTGTTGGTATATTGCTGGTGTTTACTGATCATGGACTGAAGCACTGCTGCATCTTCTGCATTCAGCGGATCAAGGTCTGCCATTTCGGTGTTACAGTTGCCTGCAAACCGGCCATTGATATCATAGATATAAGCAATGCCGCCACTCATGCCTGCTGCAAAGTTTTTGCCGGTGCTGCCCAGTATCACTGCAGTTCCGCCGGTCATGTACTCGCAGCCGTGCGCGCCGATGCCTTCCACTACCACGCTTGCCCCGGAATTGCGAACAGCGAAACGTTCACCCGCCTTTCCGCGGATATAGGCTTCGCCCGAGGTTGCACCGTAAAGCGCTACGTTACCAATAATGCTGTTTTCTTCCGGCGTAAATGTTGCCTGTGCTGAAGGATATACAATCAGTTTGGCCCCGCTTAATCCTTTGCCGAAATAATCATTGGCATCCCCTTCCAGCTCCAGGGTCATTCCCTTCGTATTGAATGCGCCAAAACTCTGGCCGGCTGTTCCGTTGAACCGGAAATGGATGGTGTCTTCGGGCAGGCCTTCGCTCCTGTATACTTTAGTGATCTCATTCGAAACAATGGTGCCTGCAGTCCGGTCCGTATTCCTGATGGGGAAGGATGCGGTTACTTTTTCTTTGGTGTTGATGGCCTGCGCTGCAACTTTCAGCAATTGCCAGTCGAGCACGGCTGCAATGCCATGATCCTGTTCTTCCTGTTTGTACAAGCCCGTGTACAAGGAGCCGGGTTCTTTGTACAATATTGCGGACAGGTCGAGGTTTTTGTATTTCCAGTGGCTCACATTTTCTTTCTGCTGCAAACAATCTGCCTGGCCGATCATTTCATTGACTGTTCTGAATCCGAGTTCTGCCATGATCTCCCTCAGTTCCTGCGTAATGAATTTGAAAAAGTTGACAATATGATCCGGGTTGCCGGTAAAACGTTTACGCAGGTTTTCATCCTGTGTGGCCACACCTACCGGGCAGGTGTTGAGATGGCATTTGCGCATCATGATACATCCTTCCACAATCAATGCTGCGGTGGCAACGCCCCATTCTTCCGCACCAAGCAAAGCCGCAATCGCAATGTCGCGACCGGTCTTCATCTGGCCATCGGCCTGTACGACTACGCGGCTCCTGAGCTTGTTTTTCACCAGCGTTTGATGCGTTTCTGCAAGGCCCAGTTCCCATGGCATGCCCGCATGTTTTACGGAGCTGATGGGGGAGGCGCCTGTGCCGCCATCGTGGCCTGCAATCAGTACTACATCGGCCTTGGCCTTTGCTACACCCGCGGCAATAGTGCCAACGCCTGCTTTGGATACCAGCTTTACATTGATGCGCGCTGCACGGTTGGCGTTCTTTAAATCGAAGATCAGTTGCGCCAGATCTTCAATAGAATAAATATCGTGGTGTGGCGGCGGGGAAATCAATCCAACGCCGGGAGTAGCATGCCTTGTTTTGCCGATCCATTCATCTACTTTATGTCCGGGTAACTGACCGCCTTCGCCCGGCTTGGCACCCTGTGCCATTTTGATTTGCAGTTCATCTGCTTCTGTCAGGTATAATGCGGTTACGCCAAATCTTGCGGAAGCAACCTGCTTAATCGCAGAACGCATGGAATCTCCATTGGGTAATGGCGTGTAACGGATTTCATCTTCACCGCCTTCGCCCGTATTGCTCTTGCCTCCCAGTCTGTTCATGGCAATCGCCAGTGTGGTATGCGCTTCCCAGGATATTGAACCAAAGGACATGGCTCCGGTTGCAAATCTTTTGTAAATATTTTCTGCAGGTTCTACTTCATCTATAGAAATGGAAGGCCTGTTTTTTACAAATTCAAACTGGCTTCTCAGCGTGCAGGCGTGTTCGCTCTGATCGTTGATGAGGTTAGCGTATTTTTTATAGGTTGCGTAGTCGTTCTTTCGGGTAGCATCCTGCAGCAGGTGGATGGTCTGTGGATTAAATAAGTGAAACTCTCCCTTTCTCTTCCACTGGTATACACCACCTACCGGTAAACGATCTACCGGTCTGTCTTTCCTGCTGAAAGAAAAGAAATGTTTGGTCAGTGTTTCCCTGGCTATTTCATCCAGTCCCATTCCTTCAATACGCGAAGTCGCTCCGGTGAAATAAGTGTCTACCACCGATTTATTGATGCCGATAATTTCAAAAATCTGCGCACCCTGGTAAGACTGGAAGGTGGAGATGCCCATTTTGGAAAAGACTTTCAGCAGTCCTTCGTTCACGGCTTTGATGTAATTTTTTTTCAGATGGTCCGCATCCAGATCGGTCTGCATTTTTCCCGCCAGCTTCATGTCTCTGATGGAAGACAGCGCCAGGTAAGGGTTGATGGCGGTTGCACCAAAACCTACGAGGCAGGCGAAATGATGAACCTCCCAAACATCACCCGCTTCTACGATCAGGCCAACCTGTCCGCGCAATCCTTTCTTAATCAGGTGATGGTGAACAGCAGCCGTTGCCAGCAAAGAGGGGATGGGCGCATGGTCGGAGTCGATGGCGCGATCGGATAAGATGATCACCTCAAACCCATCCTGTACTGCATCCACTGCATAACGGCAAAGGCGATCCACTCCGGCTTTTAAAGCGCCCGGCTTACCGCTTGCCCTGAAATAAGTCTGCAATGTTTTGGCCTGGAATACGCCGGTATCAATACTTCTGATTTTTTCGAGATCGTGGTTGTTCAGGATCGGATGTTTCAATGCCACACTGTGGCAGGCCATCGGATCTTCGATGAGCAGGTTGCCATTGCTTCCTGCAAAAGTAGCCAGCGACATGACCATACGCTCGCGGATCGGATCAATCGGCGGATTGGTTACCTGCGCAAAGAGTTGTTTGAAATAAGCGCTCAGGTGCTGTGGCTGATCGCTGAGTACGGCAAGGGGGGCATCGTTGCCCATGGAGCCGATGGGCTCCTTGCCATCAATGGCCATTGGTGCAATAATGGTATCCAGGTCTTCGGTAGAATAGCCAAAGGCTTTCTGGTATTTAAATACCTGGTCGGGTTCCAGATGGGTGAACATGACCCTTGGTTCGGGCAATTCCTCCAAACGGATCTTGTATTTATTCAGCCAGTCTGCATAGGGCTTTTGCGAGCAGATGGTTTGTTTCAGTTCTTCGTCGCTGATGATTCTTCCCTGCGCCATATCCACTACAAACATTTTTCCCGGCTGCAGGCGGCCTTTCTCTTTTACATTGGCAGGATCAATCGGTAATACACCGGTTTCTGAAGCCATGATTACCCGGTCATCGTGTGTAACCGTGTAGCGGGAGGGCCTGAGTCCGTTCCGGTCGAGCGTTGCACCAATCATTTGTCCGTCGGTGAAGGAAATGGAAGCCGGCCCATCCCATGGTTCCATCATGCAGGCATGGTATTCGTAGAAGGCTTTCTTCACTGGGTCCATATCTTCATTGCCATCCCAGGCTTCGGGGATCAGCATCATCATTACATGCGGCAGGGATCTTCCGGTGAGGGTCAGCAACTCAATCATATTGTCGAGACAGGCAGAGTCGGATTGCCCGCCGGTAACAATCGGCAAAATCATTTCCAGTTCTTCCTTGCTGAAATAAGGTGTGGTGAATCCGGTTTCGCTGGATCGCAGCCAGTTCAGGTTGCCCTGCAGGGTATTGATTTCCCCGTTGTGCGCCATATAACGGAATGGCTGTGCCAGTTTCCAGGAAGGAAATGTATTGGTGGCAAAACGGGAGTGAACCAGCCCGAATGCGCTAACCACTCTTTTATCGTTCAGGTCGGGAAAATAATTCCGCACCTGTAAACTGGTGAGCTGGCCTTTATAAATAATGGTACGGGCAGAGAGCGATGCCATGTAGAATCCTACTTCGTCTTTGCGGGTACTGTTGTTAATGGTGTGTGAGGCATAGTTGCGCAGGATAAACAACTTGCGCTCAAAGTCGTCGGTGTTGCTAATGGAATCGGGGCAGGCAATGAATACCTGTTCCATACAAGGCTCAACAGACAAGGCTGTTATACCAATGTCTTCCTTATTTACAGGCACTTTCCGGTAGGCGATAATTTCCAGGCCCAGCTTTTCCGCCGCCCTGTTGAAAATGTCTCTGCATTCTTCGCGAAGACCAATGGATTTTGGAAAGAAAATCATTCCCACGCCGTACCTGCCGGATTCCGGAAGGTGCACGCCCAGTTTAATGCATTCGTCGAAAAAGAATTCATGCGGAATCTGAAAGAAAATACCAGCACCGTCCCCCGTGTTGTTTTCGCAACCACAGGCACCACGGTGTTCCATATTCTCCAGTACGGTCAGCGAATCTGCAATGTGTTGGTGAGATTTATGGCCTTTAATGTTGGCGACAAAGCCAATGCCACAGGCGTCGCGTTCGAACTCAGGGTTGTACATGCCGCCATCAGTACGGGAATTGAACATAGAACCGAATTAAGAGTTATCAAATATATATGGCAGGCAATCTTGACTAAAATACAATAATTTGGCAGGAATGCAAAATAATGTGTAATGGTTTGATTATTTTTTAAACATATTTTAATTAATACGGGTAAATATTGAATAATTTCAATTAAAATACGTGAAAATTCTTATGTGTAAGGATTTCGCTAAACAATGTGACAGGGGTGACTGGTCTTGTGCTGAATCCCAACCGGCTGATCTACAGCGTAAATGCCAAATACCGTGCTGCCGCTTCCGCTCATGCCGGCATACAAGGCGCCGTCGCTGTATAACGCCTGCTTAATGGCAGCAATTTCCGGATAGGCTTTGAGAATAGGGAACTCAAAGTCGTTCAGGAGTTCCTGCTTCCATTCGGCTATGGGTTGTTGCAAAATATCTGTAATGGGCCTGGGCGCTTTGGCCGGGGTCAGTTGCTCAAATGCCCATTTAGTACTTACATGGATGCCCGGGTGAATCAGTACAAACCGGTAATCGCTGAGATCCAACTGAACCGGAGTCAGGATTTCTCCTCTGCCGGTTCCATAACAGGGTTGATTGAGGATGAAGAAAGGACAATCACTGCCCAACAGTGCGGCATAATGAATCAGTTGCGCTGTATTGAGCCCCAACTGAAATTTTTCGTTCAGCAATTTTAAAGCAAAAGCCCCGTCGGCACTTCCTCCCCCCAAACCGGCGCCCATAGGAATAATTTTGTGCAAGTGCATTCGAATGGAAGGAAGCCCGGGGAAATCTTTTTTCAACAGCTGATATGCTATGGTGCAAAGATTGTTGGCCGTATCGCCGGGAATCGGCAGGCCGGAGGAGGTAAATGTTATATGGGCCTGTTCTCCTGCTGTGGCGTGTACCACTTCCAATACATCCTTCAATTGCACCGGATAGAATACTGTTTCCAGTTCATGGTACCCATCTGCCCGTTTGCCGGTGATGTGCAATCCCAGGTTGATCTTGCAGTTGGGGAAAACCACCATATTATTTTCGCTTGTTCAGTTCGTCTCTGATGGCAATGGCGCGGATATAGTCTTCCTGCTCCAGCACTTCATTGAGCAGGTTATTCAATGTTTCTACACTCATGGCGCTGAGGTCATCTTTACTGCCGCTGGTTTCTTCAATGCCAATAGCTTCTCCGCCGGTTTTTGGGGAGGCGCTGTCTTCCATCAGTATGCCGGCATTTTCTAAAATATTTTCGTAGGTATAGATCGGGCAGCCAAAGCGAACTGCCAGCGCCAGCGCATCGCTGGTGCGGCTGTCAATTTCAACCGTATCGTTGTCTGTAAAGCACACCAGTTTTGAATAGAAAATTCCTTCCTGCAAATCGTTGATGATGATTTCCTGCAGTTCCACACCAAAAGCATTCATGAAATTTTTCATGAGGTCGTGTGTGAGCGGACGGCTGGGGTGCATATGTTCCAGCGCAACGGCAATAGCCTGTGCCTCAAAACCGCCAATCACAATCGGCAGTCTGCGCAATCCATTCATCTCGCCTAAAACAACCGCATAGGAATGGGTTTGTGTAATGCTGTGGGAGAGCGCTACAATTTCCAGTTCTATCTTCTTCATATTGCCTACGAAATTAACTCAAAAAAAGCACATCGGAATGCTCCGGGCATTGTTTTTCGGAACCAATTAAATTCAGCAACTTGCGGCTATAAACCAATTCTATGCCATTTTTCCAGATCAGCGATATTGAGTCCGGATCCCTCATTGCAGGGTATTCTGCCCAGTTTATTCATACGGCCACTGCAACCTATTCTCATGTAACCGTTGATGCGGGCGCCACCCTGCCAATGCATCATCATCCACACGAACAGGTATCCTATGTGTTAAAGGGTGAGTTTGAACTGACGGTGGATGGGGTTGCACACCGCCTCGTACCGGGACAGGTATTTGTGATTCCCTCCAATATGCCGCATGCAGGGCTGGCTATCACCGACTGCTTTATCCTGGACGTGTTTACCCCGGTAAGAGAAGATTACCGGGAGAAGGGCGGGGTGGTACTCGGCTAAAACAGAACAGGGTTTATACGGCATTGCAACAGTTGGAATTTGCAAATTGTATAAACCCTGCGTAAAAATATTCCCGCCTAACACCGCAACGGGGGTAATTGATTTTTCTTAGGCAGACGCTTTCATTTTTTTGATTGCTTCTGTGAGCTTTGGCAACACTTCAAACGCATCCCCTACGATACCATAGTCGGCAGCTTTGAAGAATGGCGCTTCCGGATCTTTGTTGATCACTACAATGATCTTACTCCTGTTTACACCTGCCAGGTGCTGGATGGCGCCGGAGATCCCAACGGCAATGTATAGATTAGGTGCAACCTGAACTCCGGTTTGACCTACGTGTTCGTGGTGCGGTCTCCAATGCGCATCACCCACAGGTCTGCTGCACGCGGTAGCTGCTCCGAGTACCTTGGCGAGGTCTAAAAGGATGCCCCAGTTTTCCGGTCCTTTCAATCCGCGTCCGCCACTTACAACGATGTCGGCTTCGGTTAATGGCACATCTCCGCTTACTTTGTTCACTGCAGTTACTTTTACTTTGGCAGCGCCTGCACTGATCGCGAGCGGAGCAACAGCAGCAGTACCTTCACCCGCAACGGTCATATAACTATTTGGATTGAGGGATATGATTTTAACAGCAGTATTGATGCTCACATTGGCAAATGCCTTTCCGGAGAATACCCCTTTCTTCACTACAAAACCATTAGAGGTATCGGGCAACGCACAGGCGCCTGTAACCAGGCCGGCTTTCAGTTTGGCAGAAACACGTGCTGCAACTGCTTTTCCGGTTGGGGTGTGAGAGAATATGATTACCGTAGCGCCGCTGGCGGTAACCGCTTCAGCAATGGCTGCTGCATACACCTGTGTATCGAGGTTGTTCAATGCTTCATTGGCTGCCTGGTGAATTTTGGTAACACCATACTTTCCCAACGCAGCAAGGTCTTCTGTTACGGTTCCCAACAAAAGCCCTTCGGCGGATGTGCCCAGTTGTGCGGCAACTTTAGCGCCATAAGTAAGGGCTTCGAGAGAAGATTTTTTAACGTGACCATCAGCGTGGTCTATGAATACTAAAACGGACATATTGCGGAATTTTGAATGAATGGTTGGGTTTCTATTGATTAGATGGCTTTAGCTTCTTCGTGCAGCAAACGAACCAGTTCTTCTACATTTTCTGCATCAACCAGTTTAACGCCTGCTTTTGCAGGAGGAAGTTCAAAGTTTACAATAGCCGTAAGTGCATCAGCAGCTACGGGTTCTGTCACTTTCAATGGTTTGGTACGTGCCGCCATGATTCCACGCATGTTGGGGATCCGCTGTTCGGCCATCCCTTTCTGACAGCTTACCACCGCCGGCAACGCCACTTCTGCCACTTCTTCACCGCCTTCAATTTCGCGGGTAACAGTGGCAGTTGTTCCTTCCAGGTCAAATTTGGTGGCCAGGGAAATATACGGTGCATCGGTCAGTTCAGCAACCATGCCGCCAATGGAAGAACCATTGTAATCTAATGTTTCCTTACCGGTGAAGATCAGATCGTATCCACCCTGTTTGGCTATTTCTGCAATTTGTGCTGCAATGTAATAACTGTCGGTGCTGTCGCTGTTTACGCGAATGGCTTCGTCTCCACCCAATGCCAGCGCCTTGCGGATGATGGGCTCCGTATCTGCTCCGCCAACAGTAACCAGGTGAATGACAACGGAAGCATCTTTTTCTTTCAGTTCAATGGCCCTTACCAACGAATACCATTCATCGTATGGGTTAATGATCCACTGAACACCTGCTTCGTCGAATTTTGTATTGCCATCGGTGAAGGCAACTTTAGAGGTGGTGTCGGGTGTTTTACTGACACAGACTAAAATCTTCATATGTTTTTAATTTGTCGTTTCAAATAGTTGTTTATGCAACTATTACAAATATAGTAAGGTTTGTAATGCTGCAAAGTATTTCAAGAATTTTATTCGGTCAAATCTGTAAAAAAGATTGCCCCTATCTTCGTTGTATGAACAGAATTGACCGGATCAGGGAATTTTTGGCATCCAACCCCAGGGATAATTTTCTGCGCCACGCACTGGCATTGGAATACATCAAGGCCGGAGATACGGCGGGTGCGAGGGAACTGTTTGAAGCAATTCTGACAGAATCGCCCGATTATGTGGGTTCTTATTATCATCTGGCCAAACTGCTGGAACAGTTGGGAGAGCAGACGCTTGCCATTGAATGGTATGAAAAAGGAATGGCCGCTGCCAAAGCGGCTAAAGACCAGCATTCCTACAATGAACTGCAGGCGGCTTACGAAGATTTGGTGTATTGAACGGACACTCTGGGCTTTGTGTGTAACCCTCCTGCCGGGAAGGGAAAAGTTTCAGCAAATTCACTATTTTCAACACATGATTGCCACTTACGATTTTGCCAAATACAAGACACCTGTTGGAACTACATTAAACTGCAAAGGTTGGGTACAGGAAGCCGCTTTGCGTATGTTATTGAATAACCTGGATCCGGCAGTGGCCGAAAAGCCCGAAGACCTGATTGTTTATGGCGGCAGGGGTAAAGCGGCCAGGAACATACAGGCGCTGGACCAGATCATCGCTTCGCTCAAAAGCCTGGAAAATGATGAGTCTTTACTGATCCAGAGCGGTAAGCCGGTGGGTATTCTGAAAACGCATAAAGATGCGCCGCGGGTGCTGATCTCCAACTCCCAACTGGTTCCCAACTGGGCCAACTGGAAACATTTTACCGAACTGGAACAAAAAGGGTTGATGATGTACGGGCAGATGACTGCCGGTAGCTGGATCTATATCGGATCCCAGGGCATTGTGCAGGGCACTTATGAAACTTATGCAGCACTGGCAGATAAAGAATATGGCGGCTCACTGAAAGGAACCCTGAATGTAACCGCGGGTCTCGGTGGAATGGGCGGCGCCCAGCCATTGGCCATTACCATGAACGAAGGCGTTGCCCTGGTTGCAGAAGTGGAAGAATGGCGCATCGATAAACGCATCGAAACCAAATACCTCAACGAGAAATACACCGATATTGATCTGGCGATCGACCAGGCGCTGGCCTATAAGGCTGCCGGACTCGCGCGGAGCATCGGTGTGCTTTGCAATGCTGTACAACTGTTGCAGCGCTTGAATGAAAGAAATATTATTCCCGATACCCTCACCGACCAAACATCAGCGCACGATCCGCTGATCGGTTATATCCCTCATACCTTAACCAATGCGGAAGCCAATGAAATGCGGGCGGCTAATCCGGAAGGATATATTGCATTGAGTTATGAAAGTATGTACCTGCATGTGCAACTGATGATTCAACTCATGGATAAAGGAGTTATTACTTTTGATTATGGCAACAATATCCGTGCAAGGGCGCAGGAATATGAACAGCAGAAGGCCGTTCAGCCGGAAACACTGGCATTTCCGGTTGGCAGATGTTTTGATTTCCCGGGATTTGTTCCGGCCTATATCCGCCCGTTGTTCTGCGAAGGGAAAGGCCCGTTCCGTTGGGCTGCCCTGAGCGGTGACCCGCAGGATATTGCCGTTACGGACGAAGTGATCGGGAAGTTATTCCCCGAAAATAAAAGTTTGCAGCGCTGGCTGAAACTGGCCAAAGAAAAAATCGCTTTCCAGGGATTGCCCGCGCGTATCTGCTGGCTGGGCCAGGGTGAGAGAGAGAAGGCCGGACTGGCGTTTAATGAATTGGTTCGTACCGGGAAACTGAAAGCGCCCATTGTGATCGGAAGAGATCACCTGGATACCGGTTCTGTTGCTTCTCCCAACCGCGAAACCGAAGCTATGCTGGATGGTTCCGATGCAGTGGCCGACTGGCCGGTGCTCAACGCACTGGTGAATACGGCCGGTGGCGCCAGTTGGGTGTCTTTGCACCATGGAGGCGGAGTGGGAATGGGTTACAGTATTCATGCCGGAATGGTGATTGTAGCAGACGGAACGGATGATGCGGCCGTAAGACTCAGCCGCGTACTGCGCAACGACCCGGGGATGGGTGTGATCAGGCATGCAGATGCAGGGTATGAAATTGCTAAGGATACTGCCAAAAAGTTTGGGTTGGGATTGTAAACCTGTAAATCAGCGCTGAAAGTATGTTTGAACAATTTTTTGCCAATGCATCCAATCTGGTTCGTTTTACCAATCAGGAGAAACAACTGATTGAACATGCTTTTACTTTCCGCCAGGTGCCCAAGAAATTCAAACTAACAGAGCAGGGGAAGATTGCGCGGGAAGTCTGTTTTATCAATAAAGGATTGTTACGCTTGTATTACACTAAAGATGGCGAAGATATCACTGCATTTATCTTTAAGGAAAACCTCTTTGCCAGTTGTTATGACAGCTTTCTGAGAAAGGTTCCCAGCATACTAACGCTGGAGGCATTAGAGGATGCCGATTTGCTGGTGATTAATTATGAGGAACTGCATCAACTGTACGAATTGGTTCCTGCCATGAATACGTTGTCGCGTAAAATTGCCGAACAACGTTTTGTGAATGCGCAAATGATCCTCTCTTCTTACATCCTGGACAGCCCGGAAGAAAGATACCGGAAATTTGAAGCGGAGCACGGCGATCTGCTGTTGCGGGTGCCGCATTATATGATTGCTTCTTTTTTGGGTATCACCCCTGTGTCGCTGAGCCGCATCCGCAAAAGATTAATGGGGGCCGAATGATTTCTTTACAATTGTTAATGAACGTAGGCGTAGGCCGACAGTAGTTTTGCCTTGTAAACTACAACTATGGACAAGCGCATTAAAACTGAAATTATTATCAACGCATCCAAAGAAAAACTATGGGTGCTGCTAACCAACTTCAACGGATACCCCAATTGGAATCCATTTATCAGAAGTATTGAAGGCGAATTGAAACAGGGCGGCCGTTTGAAGAATACACTTCAAAACGGAGAGAAAATCATGGTATTCAAACCCATTGTTCTGGAGGTGGTTCCATTTCATTCCTTTTCCTGGCTGGGCAGCTTATGGGTAAAAGGATTGTTTGATGGCCGGCATTATTTCTGCATTGAAGAAATCGCCCCCAACCAGGTGAAGCTGATTCATGGTGAAGATTTTTCCGGTATCCTGAGTACTGCTATTCTGAAGCAGGTTGGAGAAGATACCCGAAAGAATTTTGTGGACATGAATCAGGCCCTGAAGCAATTGGCAGAGTCTGACAGTACTTTTGGTCATTAAATTCAAACCGCAACTGATTGAAGTATTTTCTATTTTAGAGGGATGAAAATATGCTACTCCTTTCTTTTATGGATTGTTGTTTTTGTTGGTCATGCTCAACCGGTAAGCCAGTATTTTGAAAAAATCAGGAACAATGATGCAGCATTGACTGCATTCTTTTCCCGGATGCCGAAGGGAGGCGACCTGCATCACCATTACGGCGGATCTGTTTATGCAGAAACGCTGCTGGCACATGCCATTGAAGCAGATTTTTTTGTGAATGCGGCCACGATGACTGTTGCCGCGGAGCAACCGGTAACCGGCAGTTGGGAACGCTTATCTGCCGTAAAGAGCCGGGGAGCGCTGGATTTGTACAAAGACTTGTTGATCCGGAAATGGTCTGTGAAGGATTACAACGATGCGCACTATCCATCCGATAAGCAATTTTTTGAGTCTTTCGATAAGTTTGGGGCAGCGATTGGCGGAAGCTTTGAAGCTGGTTTAACGGAATTGAAGCAAAGAGCTATCCGGGAAAACCTGAGTTACATTGAAACCCAGCTTACAACGATTCCCTCAACCGTTTCTGTGGAGGATTTTGTTCAATTGAATGAACGTTTAAGGAATTATCAGGCAACCCGCAACGAGGAGGCTGTATTTAAAACGCTGGATACTTTGTATACGTACCTGGTACAAAAGAACATCGCAGCCGATGCCCGCAAATACAATGTTGAACTGATTGAAAAATTGCATCATACACTGCGATTGGACGATTCCCTTTTTACCATGCGTTACCAGAACTTTGTGTTGCGTTTCATGGAGCCTGTGACCCTGTTCCGCGACCTGGTTGCGGCTTTTATTTCTGCAGACCTCAGCCCGATCATTGATGGGGTGAACATTGTTTCACCCGAGCATGGCGAAACTTCCATGAAGGATTACTGGCTGCACATGGTGATGTATAAGTATTGTAATACCCGCTACCCAAAAGTCCGAAACTCCCTGCATGCAGGAGAACTGGCATTGGGGCTGGTACTGCCCGAAGCGCTTACCTGGCATATTGGCGCTGCCGTGCATACTGCCAGAGCCAGCCGGATAGGGCATGGGGTGGATATTGCACATGAAGCAAACAACTATGAGTTGTTGCGCTACATGGCTAAGAACAAGGTGACTGTTGAAATCAACCTGGTCAGTAATGAGTTTATTCTGAAAATAAAAGAAGGCCGTCATCCAATCTTGCTATATAAAGCGTTCAGTGTACCCATGGTGATCAGCACCGATGATGCCGGTGTGCTCAGAACCAATATGACGGAGCAGTACGTACTGCTGGCTAAACGATATAAAGACTTCTCCTATGCTGCCATTAAGCAGTTGGTATATAATAGTCTTGAATATAGTTTTATTGAAGATCCTGTGGTGAAGCGCAGACTGATCAAAGACCTGGACGCGCGGTTCAGGGTGTTTGAAAGCGGGTTTACGGTTATGTAGGACCGTCCCGGTTAAAGATTCCTGCTGCTTTGTGAAGTCTTCTGGTCTGTATATGTAAAAAGTGCCATAAGTCCCGGGAAAAGGATATTTTACTGTTGAATCAGCAAATACCTTAACGCGCAACTTAAATTACCCGCATTATGTTTACACCATTTATTCCGGAAAGCCTTGAATCGCTTGATCTGACCGAAATTAAAGGAGATCTTATTGAAACGGCATCAGAGGTTAAACAGCCGGAAAGAGTACATGGTTTTAAGATAGGCTGTGTAAGCCTGCCGAAAGATCCATACGATACCTGTTTTAACGGGGTAATGATAGATGTTCCGAGTTTTGGCATATTCGGGTATCATATCTATAACAGGAATGATATTAAGGTTTACGGAGATGATTTGATCTATCTTACCTCAGAGCCTAAAAACATAGCTCCGCTGGAATTTCTTACCGTATATCAAAAGGGAGTAAAGCCATATGTAACGGTGTTTGATTGGGGAACCGGGGACTGGGCCAGAGATGCGCATGGAAACTTTTTCAGTTGCATTATTACAGATGATTTCTCAAAACAATACGGCATAAAAATGCAGGCGCCGAATGGTGAGTATGTGACGGTATTCAGGTTTCAGAACTATTTTGAGAAAAAACTGGACAGAAACCTGGTGCTTTTACTGGATGCTAATAATAACTGGCAAAGGTTTTATACGTCCCCTGTTACAGGTATTCCCGGTCCGTATATCCCGGGACAGCCCAGTGGCTGGTCTGTTTTTGAATATAAAAGATTAAAGGGAACAACCACTCCCTGGGCAAATGTGCCATTTATGCTGGGGACAATGGGATTGCAGATCATGGACCAAAACGGATATTGGTTTGCACCTTCCGGAATTCAATCTTCCTTGCGGGAAGACACCAGTGTATATGCAAGGGTGTTTGCCGAGCCGAATATATCTTCAGCCTATCGTTCCTGATCCGGTAGATGATCTTCTTATTGCATGGCTGCCTTCGTATAATTTCTAAATTAAATATTGCCCTATGCTGCAAAAGATATACTTCCTGATTGTATTGACGCTGGTTTGTAGTTCCGGTCTGTTTGCCCAATATAACAAGCAAAAGACCTATTTGGATGCCCTGGAATTAGCCAATATCATAAATAGTATTCCCCGTAGTACAAAAGATACCACGTTTATTATCAATAGTTTTGTTGAAGCTTTCAGGGAAAAAATCTATAAATATGGCAATGATCAGGAACTGCTGGCCAATCCTTTTCTAAAGGATCATTTGTTGGGAATTTATCCTCCTGATATCCTGCCAAAGCAAAACTATTACATGATGCCGGATTCTGTGATGGGAGGCGGGAGAACAGGAACGGCCGTTGATAAAGCGATCAGTTATTCATCTTTGGAATTGGTTGCAGGCGGTCTTGGATCTGCAGGCTGGCAGGCCTCCGCTATAAACGGAATTGCAAATTTTATGGCTGGCAGATTTAAGCAGGAAGCCTTACATGTGGCGATTGATCAGATGTTCAAACAAATCAACACTGAGAAAGATGCTCAACTGATCAGGTCTGTTTTTCCAAAAACATTTACTTATATAGAAAAGCTGTACGGCTCAGGATCGTCTTCTTATTATACTGCCGATTTATTACAGTTGAGGCATACCGCTCAGTTTGATATTGAGCAGTTGCCCAAAAATATAATAAGAAACCCCGAAGGCATTTTTCCTTTATTGCAAAATAACCCGAAAATGAAGGATATGTTGTTTCTGGGAAGCTATATTGTTGAATACAGTCAACAAGGACAATCTTTAGACCGGCTGGTTACATCACTGGCGAACGAACAGTATTCTTCAGACTCCTCTGTTTACAAAATACTTAATGCGGCGGACCTTATTTCACAGGCCTTATTAGATACAGCAGGCAGCAGGGATATATGGGTTAACCCCCTGAACATTCTGCCGGCAACAGAGGTGTCTTTAAAGAAACCTGAAGTGAGGTATTTTTATGGGCTGTTGTATCAGCAAATGATTCAGGTTCCGGAATTTAGAAATTACCTGGAAGTAAGGAATGCCGATAATATTGTACCGCTGGCAACTAAGATGCAGGACCTGGTCAGGTTTGTGAACAAGTTAAATAATACTTACAGTTATGTAAAGTCCAGGGGGTTTGATTTAAAGACCCCCGAGGAGATCATGACCTATATAAATAATGTCAATCTATCAGTGGGTCAGTTTGTTGGCGCCTTGAAAAATATTTCTGCAATCAATGAACGCTACCTGATCAATGATACTGTTGTTGATGTTCCCGGAAAATACATTGCAATATTTGAAGCTATACTGAAAAAGGACTACCAGCAGGTTATTCCCCGGTTGACGATTGAATTTGGTGCATATATGAGCAAGGAAATGAAGTTTTCCCGTACCATTGCATTTGTGTCGCAACTGGCAACAGTAGAAAATGCAGCGGATATGGAAAAGCTGCTGAATGCCTATGCCTTGCCGATTGGAAGCGCTTCCATTAAAAGGCACAGCAGTTTTAATATATCGCTGAATGGCTATGTAGGGTTGGCGGGAGGTTGGGAAACAGCTTATGGCAGCCAGAAGAATCAAACAAAAGGAAATATTGGTTTATCTGCCCCAATAGGAATATCAGTAACAGTTGGGAAAGGATTTCTTACCCCTTTTGTGAGTTTTTTAGATCTGGGGTCTATGGTAAATCAAAGATTGAATAACGATACGGTATCTTATTCCAACCTGCGATTGGAACATTTCTTTTCACCAGGAATCGGACTACTGGTAAACTGCCCTAAGCTGCCTGTTTCAGCGGGGATTCATTTTAGCTATATTCCGAACCTCAGAACCATTAAATATGAAAGCGGGAATGCCGCTATTACAGAATCGAATAGGAGTGTAACGAGGATCAATTTTTCACTGCTGGCAGATATCCCGTTTTTTACCATTTACAACAGGGATAAGGCCCGCAGGAACTAATTTAACCGCTTAATTATATATAGCACTATAAAATTTTTTGAAATACATACTGTAATGTTATTGAAAAAATTGCCGGACATTCATCCATCCATCACAATCTCTTCTGTATCCTGGGGCGGTACGCATTTCTTTTGTATCATTATCCCATGAAAATTTTGATCTCCACTTTGCATACAAAGGCGGCCGGGCTGGTAGTTGGGCTGAGCCTGGTTTCGCTCTCTGTTACGGCACAGGTGAGCAGTACAGAAGCCACTGTTGCTGCGATCGTTCAGGAAGCGAACGACCGTTCCCAACTCAAAAGACTGGCCCATGAACTGATGGATGGGGTTGGACCCCGGCTGGTTGGTTCCGGCAAAATGGTTCAGGCAAGTGACTGGGCGATTGCGCAGTATGGTCAATGGGGCATTCCCGCCCGTCGGGAAAACTATGGCACCTGGCGCGGTTGGGACAGGGGCGTTACCCATATTGATATGGGGGCTCCATGGACACGCTCTATCGAAGGAACCCAACTGGCATTCAGCCCTGCAACCAAAAAGCCGGTGACGGCTGAAACCATTATCCTGGCTGATGCTGCAGATTCTCTTGCTTTTCAACAATGGTTACCCAATGTAAAGGGGAAGTTTGTCCTGATCTCTATGCCGCAGCCCACAGGTCGTCCGGATTATAACTGGAACGAGTTTGGTACCAAAGCTTCTATTGAGAAAATGAAAGCTGAGCGTACTGCGCTGGCTGATGCCTGGAAAAAGCGCATCAGCAAAACAGGCCTTTCCAACGCCAAACTGGCCGACGCACTCGAAAAAGCAGGCGCTGCGGGGATCGTGGCCAGCAACTGGTCCAGTGGCTTTGGCGTCAATAAAATCTTCGCTGCTTTTACGAAAAAAATTCCCACTGTGGATATTGCACTGGAAGATTATGGATTGCTCTATCGCTTAACCGAGTCGGGCAAACAACCTTCTATTTCTATATATACCCAGTCTAAGGAATTGGGAACGGTCCCAACCTTTAATACCCTTGCTGAAATCAAAGGCACTGAAAAGCCCAATGAATATGTAATGCTCTCCGCACACTTCGATTCATGGGACGGTGGTACCGGCGCTACTGATAATGGTACCGGTACGTTGGTGATGATGGAGGCCATGCGCATTTTAAAAGCGGTATATCCTCATCCCAAAAGAACCATCCTGGTAGGACACTGGGGCAGTGAGGAGCAGGGACTGAACGGTTCCCGCGCATTTGTAGAAGATCATCCTGAGGTCGTTTCCAACCTCCAGGCCCTGTTCAACCAGGACAATGGTACCGGAAGGATCGTCAATATCGGCGGTTCCGGTTATGCCAACGCCAAAGACTACCTGGGCCGCTGGCTGGCTGCTGTACCTAAATCAATTACAGATTCCATCAAAACCAATTTCCCCGGAATGCCCGGTGGCGGCGGTTCGGATCATGCTTCCTTTGTAGCAGTTGGAGCACCCGCATTTTCACTGGGTGCGTTGAACTGGTCTTATTTCAATTATACCTGGCATACCAACAGGGATACCTACGATAAAATTGTGTTTGATGATGTACGCAGCAATGCCATCCTGACCGCTATCCTGGTGTACATGGCCTGTGAAGATCCTGAGCGTAGTTCCACTGAAAAAGCCATACTGCCGAACGGCCCCAATGGTCCGCAAAAATGGCCTGCACCCGTTAAATCCAAGCGCGCCGGTGGGTATGATAACTAAATGATTGGGGCTGTTCGGTGCTTCAATTTTTGATGGTAAGCATAGGATACGGTAAGGATCGCCAGAAATACCAGTGGGGTGATGATGGCCGAAGCAGGATCCCCGCTCGCCGCATGAGCAAGAGCGGCTGATAAAAAAGTAAAGGCAAATCCAGAATAGGTGAGCCCTTTAACTGTGTTTGGTATTACCGGTATCACCAGCAACAAAGCGCCCGCAAGCTTGGCAATACCCAGTTCTATTCTGAAATAGTCCGGGAATCCCAAATGCGTGAATCCCGCTTTGATATCCGGATTGTTGAAATACCCGTATGCACTGAACAGCATCATGGCTGATATAATTCCTGTGGTTACCCAATAGATTATTTTGTTTTTTTTCATTTTGTTATAGGTTTAGTTGGTGGAGAAGTAAACGGATTTCAGGTATTCTTTGATGTCTGTAGGTGTTCGACCTAGCAGTTTTCTCAAATCGGAGTGGGAGGTTTCAAACTCGCCTTGTTCAATTGCTTCGCTGAAACCGGCAATCAATTGTATGTATTCCTCCGGTACACCTGCTTTGGAAAGCGTATCTGTGTAAGTTGCGGTTGTGGGGCTTGTATAGGGGATTTCTGCTCCTGAAAGCTCACTCAGCATGGCTGCAACATCATGCATTGTATAATTGCGCTCATTGGCTATGATATAATCTTTGTTTTCATGCCCACTGCCGGTCAGTATCTCAGCTGCGACCTCAGCCATATCCTGCCTTAATGCAAAAGAGGCGCTTCCGTTGCCTGCCGGGAGGTATATTCCTGTTTCTAGAACCTTTTCTCCCATAAAACCCGGTAATATGTCTGCATATAAACTATTGCGCATAATGGTGTAGGGGATGCCGCTTTCTTTAATGATACGCTCCGTTTCAATATGAGAGGCTGCTACTGCAGCAATAGGGGAGCCGGCTGTTTCGTTTCTGCGCAAAAAGCTGGTGTAAACAATATGGGTAACGCCTGCCGCTACTGCCGCTTCTACCACATTTCTCTGCTGCCTGGCCCTGTTGGGAATATCATTTCCGGATACCAACAGCAATTTATTTACCCCCCTCAAAGCTGAAAGAAGAGATGTTGCGTCGTCGTAGTCTCCTGTTTTGAGGTGAATCCCTTTTTCCTTCAAATCCGTTGCCTTGGTTAAATCCCTTACCAAAGCCGATATACTACCGGCAGGTACGTTTTTATTCAGCAGCGCATGGATGGTTGTTTTTCCGAATTGCCCTGTTGCGCCTGTTACTAAAATCATTTTAAATAATATTAAGTGTGATGGAATAAGGGTAAAATTATCTATCTTTGCTATACTTTTGTAACTACTATACCAGAGTATACCGGTATACTCTGGTATACCAATAGAAAAAGAACATGATAAAGCAGGAATGTGGTCTCAGTCTTCCCAACTGTCCTGTTGAGTTTGCGCAGGCGGTTAACGATACCCTCGATTTTTTAAGCGGTAAATGGAAACTACCTATCTTAAGCTCTTTAATGGAGGGTAAAAAAAGGTTTAAAGAAATTGAACGCTCTGTGCCGGGTATATCTCCCCGCATGCTCTCAAAAGAGCTGAGAGACCTTGAAATGAATAAGATGATTACCAGAACTGTTTATGATACCGTCCCTGCCACGGTGGAGTATGAAATCACTCAATATGGGCTGTCGTTAGACAAAGTGCTGCTGGCCATGTATGAATGGGGAACTGCGCATAGAAAAAAGATCATGGGTGCCGGTAATAAATACAAAAAATGAGAACCGTCCATCAATACCTGGATAAATACCCGATTGCAAAGGATAGCGAACGACTGATTGTGGGAACGATCCATCCCCATGACCATCATAACTTTAGCATTCCTTTTTTCTATGGCAATGTAGCAAGTATCTGGACAATTCTGAGCGAAGCATTCCCTACGGAATTGAAAAAGCCGATTCAACTGGAAGGTATATTGCAATTTCTGAACAAAAGAAAAATTGCAGTCAGTGATACGATTGTTCAATGTGACAGAAAGAAACCCTCAGCGCTGGATCAGGATCTGATTCCCGTTGAGCTGAATCTGAAGCTCAGGGAAGAAATCCGGAACAGCAAGGTCAGGGAAATACTGTTTACCAGTGGTTTTGGGAGGAATAATGCTTTTAAACTGTTCTACGTGGATATCTTAGGGCTTTCCATAACCAAAGAGATCAGGGAAATGCGGGAAACGGTTCTGGATAGTCGTTTTTTGGACGTCCTGTTCAACTGACCATTCTTTATTCCCCTTCCGGGGCTTCTAATATGGGAATTGCCAGGTCTGAACGCTATTTGAAAAATAAACAGCTATACAAAGACTCTCCTACACCTGTTCACGATTTTAAGGTGGATTATTACAAGGAGAAGTTTGGCGGAAAATAATTGCCGAATCCGTTGATAATATCGGAATAGTTTTAACTTGTAAGAAAGTTGACAATGACCTTACTGGCTATTTTCTTCCCGTTTCTGTCATTTATCCTTAGAGGCAGGATCATTACAGGCATTATCTGCCTGGTTCTTCAAATTACCCTGATTGGCTGGATCCCGGCTGCAATATGGGCTGTTATTTCCCTGCAGAATTCACGTGCCGATAGAAGAAATGCCCGATTGGTCAAAGCGATTAAAAAGCAAAACGGATGAAGGTGTTGCGGCAATTAAACAGTTTTTTCCAGGGCGTTGCTGATGCATTCATCACCATTCCTGCCCCTTCATCAAATTCGGTATTCCCCCCCGGAAAAGTATTTGTATTATTAATGTATGAAAATAATACTCTTCTTTTGCGGTTTCCTGCTTTCCGCATTAAATGTTGCTGCCCAGATTTCCGGGCAGCCTGTCAATCTGTTTGGTAATAAAAAGCTGGTTCAGGTAAATGTAAATACCAGGGAAACGAACTATGCCGGCAAAAAAGCCCTGGAAGTAGCCGGCAATGGCGTAACATCTGAAACTACTTTTGTTAAGCTGAATGATTTCCTTTTTAAAGATGGCATCATTGAAGTGGAACTGTCCGGCCAGCCGGGCGCGGGTTCTTCCGATCAGGCAAGAGGATTTGTGGGGTTGGCTTTCAGGATCAACAACGACAATTCAAAGTTTGAGTGCATCTATATCCGCCCCACCAATGGCCGTGCTGACGATCAGGTTAGGAGAAACCATTCTGTTCAGTATATTTCCTTTCCGGATTTTCCCTGGCATAAACTCCGAAAGGAGTTTCCTGAAAAATATGAGTCCTATGTTGACCTTGTACCAGGAGCGTGGACCAAGGTGAAAATTGAGGTAAAGGGGGCTTCTGCAAAACTCTATGTACATGGTAATACGCAGCCCACTTTAATTGTTAATGACCTAAAACTGGGCGCTGATGTGGCCGGTAGTATTGGTTTGTGGATTGGTCCGGGCACCCTGGCGCATTTTTCTGGCCTTCACCTTAAACAATAAACCTCAACCGATGCGCAATAACGACCAGGAATATCACGATTTACGCATTGCGACTCCCATCGGCTTTGAAGAAGTGGTTACCCATTTTTATTATGCAGCCAATAAATCGGGGCAGCATCAGACCAAAACCCTATTGCCCTCTTTTCAAACCATTTTAATTTTCAATTTCGGGCCTGGCGCTTTGCTTAGGTCAAAGCAAAATACGGAGATCAAAGTGAATCAATGTATGATTCTGGGCCCCATTAAAAATGCGTTCGATTATACTTTACCGGCCGGCACTGAAATTCTGGTGGCTAACTTTAAAGGGGATGCTTTTTATCGTTTTTTTGGGAATGCTGTTCTTGCAGAACAGGTACCCGTTAACCCGGACGAATTGATAAAGGAACATTGCTTCGCCGATTTGTGGCATGAATTAAAAAAAATGAACAGTCAGCAGGAAAAGGTGAATTATATCCTTGATTTCTGTAAACCCTATCTTAAAAACCGTTCTGCTACTTCTGAATTACTGACAACTTTCGATGATACAGTTCTGGACCCTGTCAAAACCATCGCGAGGAAAATGAACCAAAGCGAAAGAAATATCCAACTCCGTCATAAACAATATCTGGGGTATTCTGCGAAGGAAATAAACCGGTACTACCGGTTCCTGAAAGCGGTTGAGTTAATCCGGGATTTTGCCATTAAGCAGGTTAAACCGGACTGGTTTGAAGTGATTGATCAATGTGGCTATTATGATCAAAGCCAATTGATTCACGACTTTAAGTTCTTTCTCAATCTTTCACCTGCCCGGTTCATGAAATTTCAGCAGGACATCTGCTGCCCCCGTGAACTGTAGCGGTTTCGTTTTCTTACAATTTTTAGCTGCCCGCTCATGCTACTTTTATATCATTCAATCATATAAAAGTAACCACATGAAACATCTTATTATTTATGCGCACCCAAACGATCAAAGCCTGAACAATCATTTTAAAAAAACAGTTGTTGAAGTATTGCAGAATGCGGGCCATGAAATTGAAGTCAGGGACTTGTACCGGATTAACTTTAACCCGGTATTGTCATTGGAAGACATGAAAGGGCAGCGGATGGGGGCCGTTGATGCCGGCGTTCAGAAGGAGCAGGCGTTTATTTCTCGGGCAGACCATATAACATTTATTTACCCGATCTGGTGGACCGGTATGCCGGCCATTTTGAAAGGATATATAGACCGGGTTTTCAGTTATGGATTTGCCTATGAGTACAACGCAGGTGTTCAGAAAGGATTGTTGAATGGCAGGCAAGCTGTAATAATTAATACGCACGGTAAGTCTGCTGCAGAATATGCCGGCATTGGCATGGATAAAGCGTTATTACTTACATCAGACAAAGGGATTTACAGTTATTGCGGGCTTGATGTAAAGCAACATTTCTTTTTTGGCAGGGCCGACAGGGCGGAATCTGAATGTATTGAGAACTGGACAAAACAGGTTGTTTCAGCGTTTGACAACCCGGATACGAATACCTTTTAGCAGGCCGTTCAGGTTGTGGTGTATATTTTTTCGTATTATTACCATATGAAAAATTTACCCCGGTTATTCAGATCCTATTGCCTGAAACCTTCGCTGCTTTTAGTAGCAGCGGGCTTTTTTGCCATTGTTGCGATCGCTAATATCAATGTCCCTAAACCCAACCCTATTATTACGGGGGCAGACCAAACTAATCTATACCTGCCTTATTTAAAAGGCAAGCGGGTGGCGCTGCTGGCGAACCCTACTACGATTGTGGGCAAAATGCATTTTGTAGACAGTATGCTGAATCGTGGTATCAATATCGTGAAAGTGTTTGGCCCCGAACACGGGTTCAGGGGCAATGCCAGCGCCGGGGTTAAAGTGAAGGATGAGAAAGATCCTGCAACGGGTGTTGCCGTGATTTCGCTCTATGGCCCTAAACGTAAGCCGTCTAAGGAAGACCTGGCCGATGTGGATGTAATGATCTTCGATATCCAGGATGTAGGCTGTCGTTTTTACACATACATTAACGTGCTGGGCCATATCATGGAAGCCTGTGCGGAAAACAACAAGGAACTCCTGATCCTCGACCGGCCCAATCCCAATGGTTACCTCGTGGATGGCCCTGTACTGGATATGAAATTTAAATCGGGTATTGGCATGTATCCCATCCCTGTTGCACATGGCATGACCATTGCCGAGTTTGCGCAGATGCTGAATGGCGAAGGATGGTTGCCCAATAAACTGCAGTGCAAACTGAAGATCATTAAAGTGGCCAACTATACACACGATATGGAGTACACCCTTCCTGTGAAGCCTTCTCCCAACCTCAACACCCAGCAAAGCATTATGCTTTATCCAACCACCTGCTGGTTCGAAGGCACGGTGCTGAACCACGGAAGAGGCACGCAGTTTCCTTTTACCGTTTTTGGCAGCCCGCTCTTAAAAGGGAAGTATGATTTTTCTTATACACCTGTCAGTATTCCCGGTATGAGTGAAACGCCACTACACATTAACAAGGAATGTTACGGACTGGATCTGCGCAATTTTGATATTGCTGAACTGCGTAAAACCAAGCGAATCCATATTCAGTGGATGATCGATCTTTATAATAATTTCCCTGATAAGGCTCATTTTTTCGACAAAAGCCAGAGTAAGGAAATTGGTGACATCAATAAACTGGCAGGTACTGATCTTTTCAGGCAGCAGGTGGAAGCCGGTAAATCCGTTCAGGAAATATATGCTTCCTGGGAGCCGGGTTTATCGGCATACAAAGCCATGCGCAGGAAGTACCTGCTTTATCAGTAGGTATTGGTCATATCTTCATCTACACAAATAATAAAGTCTGCTTTGCCCTTGTTTTCGGCGAGCAGGCTTTTGATGTTTTTCTGGCTTACCGTTGAAATTGTGCCGTATTTCAGGTCCGGCTTTTCCCGTTTCAGGTACCAGTTGATACCATCATAAAAATCGGAATGATAGGAGCCGTTATAATGCAGGAACAATGAACCTGCCTGCAGGTTGCGCAAAATAAAATGCGCCATGGTCGCATCCTTGCTCGCCTGCGCTTTGGGCATATTTTCGCTGCCATGCCCGGCCATCATTTCCATCATCTTTACATAGCCCGGCAGGTTTTTATCATAGGCTATGGGTAAGGGGGCTATCCATTTTTTTTCTTCCGCTGTTAAACTGTCGAGCCGGGTGAATCCTCCTTTACTGACCATTGCCGCATACTTCCTTGGAATGTTGGTTGCTATAAATGGTAGTTGGTTGGCTTTGGCATAGTTTACCAAAGGCGCGTAGTCTGTTGCGTAATTCCTCCAGAGCCTTGCATTGGAATCCAGCCCCCGGGAACTGAGTTTCCCCTCCATGTATTTATTCAGGGCATCCTGGTTGTCGGCTTCAAACATTTCTGCCCCTAGCACCATTTGCCTGTTCTGATGCAGGTCTTTGGTTACCTCCAGTTGCAGCCAGTGCGCAATGGCGTTGTTGTGATATTCCCCAAAAAGCACAATGTCCTTTTCCTTCAGTATCCGGATCATTTTTTGATAAGTAACCTGGCGGCCTTTGGAATTGTAAATGATATACGGCGTTTTGCCCTGGGCAAATACACCCACTGCACTTAAAAGAAGTGTTAGCAGAAGAAGCTGTTTTTTCATACCTCAATATAGGTATCTAGTCGCTTTCTTCAAAATGCAGATGCTGATGATGCGCACCGGCAGCAATATGCATTACAAATCCCATGATCACCGTATCCTTCAGGATATTGATGAGGGCCAGCATCTTCATGTCTCTGTTACCGGCATTCAGGTAATTGGGAACATGGATACTCAGAATGAAGACCAACATCAGTACCACCAGCAGGTAACTGGTAAATTTCACGTACTGGTTGGTTAAGAAGGACAACCCCACCAGGATGAAAATTCCTCCTACAATGTACGCATAGAGTATTCCACCTACCATGAATACAGGAACATAAACGAAGAGGTCGCGGGGATAGAGAAAGTGACAAATACCAAAAATGATCAGAACAACCGAAAGCATGTAAATCGCTATCCTCGAAACAATGTGATAGTGTTTCATAACGGATTGATTTGTTTCATCTACAATTTAATCAATTATCTCCGGAATAACAATACAAGTAAATTGGCAGTGAACCTTAAAATAAGCTTATTTGTACGGCCTGAACCCGTATCCTTGGGATAACGATCTCCACCGGTTCCGGATGACTGATCTGATACACCTCGCTGGCTTCGTACCGGGAAGCGACTGTGACCAGCGTGTTTCCGGCAAATGGTTCAAATATGGCTTTAGCACGCTCAGGAGTGTTGTTCTCCCTGGAGAGATGGGAGAGCAGCAGGTGTGTCATAAAAGGCGGCTTGTGGGCAATAAACAGCTCCAGCGCCTGGGTATTGGAAATATGCCCCTTCCCTCCGCTGATCCGGTTTTTCAGCAGTTGGGGATATTTTCCGTTTGCCAGCATTTCTTCATCGTAATTGGATTCGAGGAACGCTGCGTGACATTGTTTGAAATAGTGGGTCACCTGATCGCATACTGTGCCGATATCGGTGATCACGCCGATATTAATGCCTGCATGGCTCACTACAAAGCTATGCGGGTCGGCGGCATCATGTTCCTTGCCAAATGGTATAACTGTTATATCTCCGATTTGTATAGGCTGATGTGCGGTGAAGGGTTGTGACAGATGTTTAATTAATCTTGGCCCGTTTTCGGCGGTTCCGGGTGTAATGTAAACCGGTAGTTTGTATTTATGGGCCAGTGTGGATACCCCTTTTATATGATCCGTATGTTCGTGAGAAACAAAAATGGCTTTCACCTTTTCGATCTGCAGCGATCGCATTTTCATGCGTATTTCTATTTCTCTGCAGGATAGCCCTGCGTCAATCAATACCGCTTCGGATTGATTGCCAATATAATAGCAGTTGCCGTTGCTGCCGGAGTTTAATGATGCAATAAAAAGGGACATATGAAATGCAAAGAAAGTGTATATTCAGCTTCTTAAACTTTAAAAATAAAAACATGAGTATTGCTGGTAAATTTTTGGCAGAATTGAAACAGGAATCTGTTAATACCCGCCTGATCTTAGCGGCCATCCCTTTTGACAAGGCCGGGTTTAAACCGCATGAGAAATCCATGACCCTGAAAAGACTGGCCCTCCATGTGGCTGAGATCAACGGATGGTGGAAGGAATGCCTGGTTCAGGATGAGCTGGATTTTTCCAAAGACAGCGGTGTACGAAAAGAAGTCAATTCTACAGAAGAACTGCTGAACTATTTCGATGACCTGTTGGCGAAATCCGAAACAATCCTGCAAAATGCAAAGGAGGAGGATTTTGCCAAAAACTGGACTATGCGCAATGGGGATGTGGTTTATTTCACCCTTCCTAAGGAATCTGTAGTGCGTACCTGGTGCCTGAACCATCTCTATCACCATCGTGCCCAATTAACAGTATACCTGCGCCTGCTGGATATCCCTGTTCCGGGTATGTATGGCCCAACTGCCGATACCGATACGCAGTAAAAAATGGTTTTCAACTGCTGGAATGATCACCCATTCATGATTATGGAGATTGTATTATCTTCATAATCATGAAACCTTTCGAATCTAAAGATCCGCTGCATGGCAAAACCCTGGAGTTTATTCTGACCTACCTGGTGCAGCATTTTGGCTGGGAAGACCTGGCAAGGATCATCAATATTAATTGCTTTAAGAACAATCCAAGTATCAAGTCCAGTTTAACCTTTCTGCGCAAAACCCCCTGGGCCCGTAAAAAGGTGGAAGACCTTTACATCAGCACGCTTTAGTTTCAGAAGTCCTGGTTATACCTTAATCAGGTTGGTTGTTTGAATGATGTTTTTCAGTGCATCTTCCAGTATATCCAGGTCCTGCTGTGTATTGAACGCCTGGATGGAATAGCGCAGGTACACTTTATCTGCATGAGGCATCACCGGTATTTCAATTTTGTATTTGTTGAACAACAGGTCTTTCAATGTTTCAGGCTCCGGGGTATTGATGGGCACACTGAATAGTTGCAGGATGAAATCGTCGTTCACAGGCGCCAATGGCTCGCTTTTCAGCAATTCGCAGAAGCGCAGCGCATTGGCCTGTACCATTGCTCTGCATTCCTTCGATACGGCGGCCCAGTTATGCTGTTGCAGAAAGTCGATGACCGCCGGTACGGTGCAGAATGCGGAAAAATCCCTGGTACCCTGCGTTTGATGATAATCCAGGAATTTGGAATGAGATGGGGTAGTGCTGTTGAATCCCCAACTGATCACCAGCGGGTCGAACAAGTGCTGTAGTTCTCTTTTTACATATAAAAAGGAACATCCTTTAGGCGCCATCATCCATTTATGACAAGCCCCTGTATAGATATCGGCATTCAGGGCGCTTAGGTTAACTTCCGTTTGTGCAGGACCGTGTGCGCCATCCACAAACACCAGTATGCCTTTTGATTTGGCAATGGCGCAGATTTCTTCTACCGGAAAGCGCAGGGCAGTGGAACTGGTGATATGGCTGATGAAGATCATTTTTGTTTTGGCGCTCAGGCCTTTCAGCAAATCTTCCGTAAACTGCTCCTTGCCGGTGAGCGGCAAACCGATTGGCTGGCGTACATAACGGGCGCCGGCTTTTTCACAATAATATTGAAAGGTTCTGTCGCAGGCCCCGTATTCGAGATCGGTGGTAAGGATCTCATCCCCCGGTTCCAGTTTCAGGCTTTTGGCGATCAGGTTTACTGCATAGGAGGGGTTGGTTACAAATACAAGATCATCTTCATTACAGTTGAGGTAAGTTCCCAGGGCAATCCGGGACGCTTTAAGGTATTCCAAGCCGGTTTTTACGATGAACTGTACAGGCTCCTGTTCCAGTTCCAGCTGGTATTGCTGATAACGGTTAAATACAGGACTGGGGCAGGCTCCAAAGGAACCGAAATTCAGGAATGTGATGTCTTTTCTCAGGAGGAATTGCGAGCGGAGCGTGTCGGTAATCATAGCCTAAATTAATAAATATTATCTTTGTGTATTCTTTTCTAAATAAAAATTCGAATGAAGCGTACAATCAGGTATTATCGGCTCATTTGGTTTAAGCACGATCTTCCCGCAGGTTTATCTGTTTTTTTAGTTGCATTGCCCCTTTGCCTTGGGATTGCCCTGGCCTCAGGCGCTCCTTTGTATGCCGGGCTGATGTCTGGTATTATTGGGGGTATTGTGGTGGGTATAATCAGTGGTTCACAACTAGGTGTTTCCGGCCCTGCGGCTGGTTTGTCTACCGTGGTTGCCGCTTCGATTATCTCTATCGGCAATTACAATGTATTTATCCTGTCGATCATGGTGGCCGGTTTATTTCAACTGGTACTGGGCTTGCTGCGGCTGGGTATATTCGCCAGTTATTTTCCCTCTGCCGTTATCAAGGGAATGCTGGCTGCGATTGGTATTATCCTGGTGTCTAAACAGATTCCGCTGATGCTGGGTTATTCCGAACCCCATTTCTGGACTGAAGGTTTCCTGGATTTGTTCTCTTCTAAAAATGTATTGGGTAATCTTTCTGAATTCAACAAACATATTACCCGTGGAGCTATCGTTATTGCTGTTATTTCTTTCTCCGTGATACTGGTTATGCAACACCCTGTCGCCAAAAAATTAAAAATGATTCCAGCCCCGCTGATGGGAGTGCTGGCCGGGGTACTGCTTAATTTTGTTTTTATTCAGTTCTTTCCCGCAATGGCTTTACAATCTAATCAACTGGTGAATGTTCCTTCCGATATCTTTTCCAGCATCGTTTTTCCTGATTTTTCCAAGGCCTTTTCTGTTTCGCAGGTTTGGAAAGACGGCCTTGTCATTGGTTTGCTGGCCACCCTCGAAACCCTGCTTTGTGTGGAAGCTGTTGACAAGCTCGACAGAAGGAACCGGATCACTCCCGTAAACAGGGAACTGATTGCACAGGGAGTGGGCAATATGGCCTGTGGTATGGTGGGCGCACTGCCCATGACTGCAGTAGTAGTAAGGGGGGCGGCCAATGCGGATGCTGGCGCCAAGTCTAAGCTTTCCGCCATCACACACGGTGTGTTTATGTTGATGGCGGTTTTGTTCATTCCTTTTTTGCTGAACAAGATTCCTTATGCTTCGCTGGCGGCAATTTTGTTTGTTACCGGTTATAACCTTACAAAACCCAAGTTGTTTAGAAATATGTGGAGCCTGGGACGCAAGCAGTTCGTCCCCTTTATCCTGACCATCTCCATCATTCTGGCCACCGATTTGCTGATCGGCGTTTGTATTGGTTTGCTGATGTCCGTTTACTATATCATCCTGAATAATTTCAGGGCCGATTATAATGTGACCAAAGAAATGAAGCATGAAACGGCGGTGTTCCTGATTAAACTGAATTCCAACGTCACTTTCCTGAATAAAGTAAAACTCCGTAGAGCGCTGGATAAGATTCCGGAATACAGCATACTGACCATTGATGGTACAGAAAGTTATTTTATTGATTATGATATCCTGGAAGTAATCAGTGAGTTCGACAGTAAGGCGCATGAGCGTCACATTGAAGTGCACCTGATGGGTATTGAAAAAGTAAACGTTACAGCTGTTCATTAATCCATTATCTTTCCCTCTATGGCATTCTTAACCGTTAATGGCATTTCTAAAGTGGAGCAGGGGCGCGAAATCGTAAAGCCCATCAGCTTTACGCAGAAACGTTTGCAGCGGATTGCTATTGCCGGTGAAACCGGTTCGGGCAAAAGTACCTTGCTGAAAATGATTGCCGGTCTTCTTCAGCCCGATAGCGGTGTTGTTTTGTTTGAAGGGAAAAGAGTATTGGGCCCCCTGGAACGGCTCTTGCCGGGACATCCAAAGATTGCCTATCTCTCCCAGCATTTTGAGTTGAGAAATAATTACCGCATTGAGGAATTGCTGGCAATGGCGAACAAGCTTCCGCAGGATGAAGCAGATATGGTTTATGTGATCTGCCAGATTCAGCATTTACTGAAACGCAAAACCGATGAGCTTTCCGGCGGAGAGAAGCAACGGATCGCTTTGGCTGCATTGCTTACTACCGCCCCCTCCTTGTTGTTGCTGGATGAGCCTTTCTCCAACCTGGATCGTGTGCACAAAGATACCATCAAATCGGTGATAGAAGACATAGGCAACAAACTGTATATCACCTGCATACTTGTTTCTCATGATGCTGCTGATACTTTGTCCTGGGCCGACAGCATCATGATCATGCGCAACGGTTCGCTGGTTCAGGAGGGAACACCGCAGCAGTTGTATTACCATCCTGTGGATGAATATACCGCTGCTTTATTGGGTGAATACAACTTAATTGATACCAACCTGCACCCCGCTTTTGTAAACATGTTGGGTGAATCTGTAGCGGGTAAAAGAGTGTTGTTGCGACCGGAACAGCTCAGCTTTGGTTCGGTTCAGGATGCAACTGTTGCGGGAACGGTTCAACAGGTGTTTTTTTACGGAAGCTATTATATGGTCCATGTTTTGTCCGATGGTCTGCCAGTTAAAGTCAGGACCAGTGCTTATCTCTTCAATCCCGGCGAAAAGGTGCAACTGACCCTCAAATCGATCAGTTAAATTGGTCAGCGCTTCCTGAAATAGCAGGTATGTTCCGCTTATGCCGGGCTGTCCTCCGTATGGTAAGTGTGTCCTGCCAGGACTGTGCACGACCGAATAAACTGGTGAGCAAAAGGATTGGAATTATCAGATAACGGAGTTGTTTATATTTGAATTTACAGGGTGATTCTTTTAGACAGGATATCATCTATTTTCTTAAACAGGTGATAGGGCTTGTACACCCGCCAGTCGGGGATGTCCATTAACTCTATATAGTAGTTGAGTTTCTTCTTTCTGAAATCCTGCTGGGTGGCTTCCGGCATATTAAGGGCTACGATCCAGCCGTTTTCTTCACTCACTTCCTCGTACCATTCCTGGTAATATTCCTTGTCGCTGCTGTGATAGTTCAGCACATTTTCGGTGATCAGCACATATTTACTGATACCCTGCGATGCCAACAGTTCAATCACTTCCCTTTTCAGTTCCATGATATCGTTCTCTATGGCGTCATTCCATTCGCCAATCATTTCGATGATGGCAAAATTGAGTTCATAATCTACATAAATAATTTTCAGGTACAGGGTTCTGCTGCCGAAGTCGTCCCATTGCGGATGAATATAGAAATTGTAAACAGTCTGGGAAAATTCAAATTCGCTGTAGGACCTGCCGTAAAAGGGCGAACGCGGATCTTCCTCGGCTACATATAGATGTCTCCAGTTAAAAAAAGGTTCTATTTCGTGCATGTTATTAACTGACGGCTTCCACTGCTTTTTTCACACTTCCGTGTTTCAGCAGGAGGTCTTTGGCTTTTTCATAATCGCTGATAGCGAGTTTGTCCATCACCATCTTAACACCACGGTCTACCAACTTTACATTGCTGAGCTGCATGTTGACCATTTTGTTGTCTTCCACGCGGCCCAGTTGAATCATAATGGAGGTGGAGATCATATTCAATACCAGCTTCTGTGCTGTACCGCTTTTCATACGGGTGCTGCCTGTTACGAACTCCGGCCCTACCACTACTTCTACCGGATAGTCTGCCGCTGCGGATACCGGCGAGTTGGGGTTACAACTGATGCTGCCGGTAATGATTCCTCTTTTCCGGCATTCTTCCAGTGCCCCGATCACATAAGGGGTGGTACCGCTGGCCGCCAGCCCCACTACCACGTCTTTATCGCTGATGAAATGTTTCTCCAGATCTACCCAGCCTTCTTCTGCACTGTCTTCTGCAAATTCCACCGCCTGTGTAATGGCTTTTTCTCCCCCTGCAATCAACCCGATCACCAGACCGTAAGGAACGCCAAAAGTAGGAGGGCACTCACTGGCATCCACGATGCCCAGTCTTCCGCTGGTTCCTGCACCTATGTAAAAAAGCCTTCCGCCTGCCAGCATTTTATCGCTGATGGCCGCAACCAGTTTCTCAATCTGAGGCATGGCTTTTTCTACTGCGTAAGGAACGGTCTTGTCTTCGTTATTGATATTCTGAAGTAACTCGTGAATCGACATTTGTTCCAGGTGCCTGTAGGTAGACGCCTGTTCTGTAACTTTTATAAAGTCCGACATAAATTGCTTTTATTGATGATATTCTACCAGCCCCTGCATCGGGGTTTTCAAAACCCTGCCAAGTTCCAGCTCATAACCGGCGCAAAGTTCCTTTAAAACATCTCTAAATCCAAATGCAATACTTCCAATGAAGTGAATGGGCAGGGTCCAGCTTTCTTTATACTTATACAAGTGTGTGAAAAAGAAATCGTTCAACCCGTCTTCCAGTATATTTTCAATCATGAAATGCCCCCTGTTTTCGGCCAGGAATATGGCGAATGATGCCAGGTAGCGGTTGGGCAGGGGCATTTTATATACATTGTAAAGAATGCTTTCATGTGTTTCATTGAACCGTTTCTCAAAGCGGGCGCTGAGATCCTCGTCGAATGTCTTGTAGAGGTAGTACTGGATCACTTTTTTGCCCAGGTAGGCTCCACTGCCCTCATCCCCCAGAACATACCCCAGCCCGGGGCTGTTTTTTTCGATTTTCTTTCCGTTGAAATAGCAGGAATTGGAACCGGTTCCCAAAATACAGGCAATTCCCTTGCCGGTACCGCATAAGGCCCTTGCCGCCCCCATCAGGTCGTGCTGTACTTCTATGGTGGACCCGGGCAACAGTCTTTTAAGCACCTGCTTCATGTTTCTGGCATTGGCCTGGTCTCTTAAACCTGTGCCGTAAAAATGAATTTCCGTTACAGAAGCCTTACCCAGCTTTGGTATAAGCTTGCTTTCCAGTATGGAAAAGGTTTCTTCAGGACTCACAAAATAGGGACTGATGGCGGGCGTAATAATCTTCTTTTTTTTGCCGTTTTCCAGCAGGCACCACTCACATTTGGAGGATCCGCTGTCGGCAATCAGTATGGCAGACATAGAGAAAGTTTAATTCGGATATAAATATAGATATTTGCACACTTACAGAAACAAATAACTGTGTTATATGGGTTCCAGAAAACTGCAGATTTGGTTGCCGCTTCTCTTCGCAATGGTGATGATTGTGGGGATGATCATTGGATTTCAGTTAAAGGAAAAAACAATGGCGTCCAGATTCCTAACGGTTTCCAGCAGATCTTCCATCCAGGAACTGACCGAACTGATCAAAAATAAATATGTAGACAAGGTTTCTGAAGACAGCATTAATGCGCTCGTAGCTACTCAATTACTGGAACACCTGGATCCGCATTCCGTATTTATTCCTGCCAAAGAGCTGAGTGCCGTGAACGAGGAAATGATGGGTAATTTTCAGGGCATTGGCATTGAGTTCAGGATGATTGATGATACGGTGAATGTGATGTCGGTGATGAAAGATGGTCCGGCAGAAAAGGCCGGCCTGCTTCCGGGAGATCAGCTCCTGGCTGTGTCAGATACCATTGCCGTATCCGGTAAGAAAGTAGATGCCGACAAGATTCGTTCCCTGTTCAGGGGCGAGGTGAATTCTCAGGTAAAAGTGAAATACCTGCGTAATAAAAACATTCAATCCGTTACCATTACCCGCAATGTAATTCCGGTCAATTCCATTGATGCCGCCTACCTGGTGGAGCCTGGTAAGGGCTATATCCGGATCAATAAATTTGCCGAACGTACTTATGAGGAGTTTATGCAAAACCTCGAAAAACTGCAGGCGCAAAAAATGCAGAGCCTGATTGTAGACCTGCGTGGCAATGGGGGCGGACTGATGAAGGAAGCCGTGGATATTGCCGATGAATTCCTGGACGATAATAAATTGATTGTTTATACAGAAGGAGAACATGCTCCCCGCATGGAATACCGCTGCAAACGCCCCGGCCTTTTTGAAAAGGGTAAACTGGTGGTACTGATTGATGAAACTTCGGCTTCTGCCAGCGAGGTGCTGGCAGGTGCTTTACAGGACTGGGACCGGGCTACCATTATTGGCAGAAGATCCTTTGGTAAAGGACTGGTGCAGCAGCAGTTTCAGCTAAGTGATGGCGCTGCCGTTCGTTTAACCGTTGCCAGGTATTTCACCCCCCTGGGACGCAATATTCAGAAGTCTTATGATAAAGGAGTGAAAGCGTATCAGGATGAACTGATCAACCGCTTTCATCAAAACGACAGTTCCGCTAAGAAGGACCTTGGCGATTCTGCCCGGAAAATTTATAAAACCCAATCCGGTAAAATTGTTTACGGTGGGGGAGGTATTACCCCCGATACCGTAATTGCTTTTGATTCCGCCCGTTTCAGCAATCAGTTTATTCAGTTGCTGATGACCGGCTCACTCAATAATTTTGCTTACCAGTATTTTGTACAGCGCAACGCCTTGTTCAACCAATTTAAAAGCCCCGAAAGTTTCAGCACAGGGTATTTACCCGGAAATGCAGAATGGGCGGCGCTTGCAGATTATGCCAAAAAGGATCAGATTGACCTTTCACCGGTAAACGCAACTGGCAGGCAGGCCATTCTGGACAGATTCAAGGCATTGGTTGCCAGGCATTTGTGGAGAGATCAGGGATATTTCATGATCGCCAATCAACATGACCCGGTGATCAGGAAAGCCCTTGGAACACTGAAATAGTACCAACCTGTTGGTAGTTTTCGAAATAATCAGCTATCTTACAGCAGCAACTGGTTCGTAGTTATTTTAATCGCAGCAGGAAGCAGTATTTTAAAATTACGATACGATGGAAATGAAAATCTAGTACTGAAAACAGGATGCATATGCGGGGGCCTTACACCCTCGAAATGCTCAAAAACAAGCCCCTTAACCAGGATGATCTTGTTTGGTATGATGGATTGCCCGATTGGACAAAGGCGCATTTCCCGGACCAGATCAAGGATTTTGTGAAGTCCGAAAAGTCTCCCGCCAGATCCGGTTTCTGGAAACGAAATAAGCTTTTATAGGCGTACTGGTCAGTACAAAGGGTTTGTTTATCCCTTTACCTAAATTAATTTTAAGATAATAATGATCGGTCTTATGTTTAGGGGCGTGCAACTATTTTTACCCCATTCAAACAATCAATCTGACTGGTCTATGATCAAAATTTTAGGATCCGCTTCGCTTTTACTGTTTCCGTTTATCCTGCCTGCACAAAAAGCTGCAGTCATTGAAACAGATTCCACCTTTCGCCTGAAAGAGGTGATCGTAACGGCTACCAAAAGCCCCGGAGGTTTTTTACAGACCCCATACTCCTATAATAAAATCAGTTCCGAGCAGATCAATGATTATCAGTTTCGCACTACGCCGGAAGCGCTGAGCGGCGCTGCAGGCGTGTTTGTGCAGAAAACCAACCACGGTGGCGGTTCCCCTTTTGTGAGGGGACTGACCGGTAACCAGAACCTGCTGATGATTGATGGCATCCGTTTGAATAACTCTACTTACCGTTACGGCCCCAATCAGTATTTTAATACGGTAGATATTTACAACTTACATTCTATTGAGGTGGTGCGTGGTACAGGTTCCGTACAATATGGTTCTGATGCAATGGGAGGAGTGATCCAGGTATTTACCAAGGAGCCTCAGTTTGCCAATCAATCTAAATGGGGCGCTACCGTGTATGGTAAAGCCGTTAGTTCCAATATTGAATACAGCGGCAGGGCGGAGCTCAGCTACCAAAATAAAAAGATCGCCTTTCAGGGCGGTTATACTGCCAGAACTTTTGGTGACCTGCCGGGTGGTGCGGGAACCGGCGTGCAATCGCCTTCCGGTTACGGTGAACAGTCGTACGACCTGAAACTCAAACTGGCGCTGAACAGCAGCACGGTACTCACTATGACGCATCAACAGCTGGTACAGCGCGATGTGCCGTTGTATCACAAAGTACAACTGGAGAATTTCAAGTATTCCATTTTTGATCCGCAGGTGAGGAAACTGAGTTACCTGCGCCTGGAAAAATCAACCACTCTTCCTTTACTCAGCAATATCACACTGATTGCTTCCACACAGCAAAACAGGGAAGAACGTAAATACATGAAGAACGGGGCTGCAAATAAATTTGAAGAGAAGGACATCATCAATACCCTCGGCCTCACCGCCGATATTTCCTCTGTATTGTCTAAAAGATGGACTGCCAACAGCGGCATTGAATATTATCACGACAAAGTGAACAGCACCAAAGAGCAAATTACCCTGAGTTCAGGCGCTGTACTGGCCCAGCGTGGTCTTTATCCTGATCAGGCCAGCACCGGTAACTTTTCGATATATAGTTTGCATCATATTTCCCTGAACCGTTTTCAGATTGAAGCCGGACTCCGTTACAACAAATTCGCCATCCGCATAGAAGATACTGCCGGTTCTGTATATAAGCTGGGTACCGTTACTGTGCGCCCCGCTTCCCTTGTTTCCAACTTCTCTTTATTGTATAAAATCAGTACTGCTCAAAGCGTGTATGCTTCATTCAGCACCGGTTACCGGGCACCCAATATTGATGATATGGGTACCCTGGGCCTCGTAGATTTCCGTTATGAAGTTCCTGCATATGGTCTGCGGCCGGAGAAATCTTACAATACCGAAATTGGCTACCGTTACAGTGGCAATAAATGGAAAGGATCGCTCGCTTTGTTCAACATGCAGTTGACCGATCTGATCACCAGGGTACAGGTTCCGGGGCAACAGGTAGGTGGTTACAATGTGTATGTGAAAGAAAACAGCCAGGAATCTTATGTGCGTGGTATTGAAGCAGAACTTCAGTATAAATTCGCCGATCGCTTCATAGCCGAAACCAATGCCTCTTATGCCTATGGCCAGAACACTTCCAGGAACGAACCCCTGCGCAGGGTGCCTCCGTTTAACGGAAGAACTGCGCTTACTTATAAGGCAGGACTGTTCCGTTACTCCATTGAAAATATCTATGCCGCTGCACAGCACCGCCTGGCACAGGGTGATATAGATGATAACAGAATTGGTGCTGCAGGTACTGCAGGCTGGTACCTGTTGAACCTTTATGCCGGCTATGAGTTAAAGAGCCTTTCTGTACGCGCGGGTTTGATGAATGCACTCAATACCGATTACCGCACGCATGGCAGTGGCATCAATGGCGCCGGAAGAAATATTTTTATCGGTTTCAGGGTAAAAATCTGATCCCAGCTACATTTTTGTTATGCCAAACCCGGGCTGGTTGTTGATCATCATATGACCTTCCTCCAGCCGGAATCCCCCTGTTACCAGGTCTTCCGCCAGGTCCAGGCTTCCATCCAGATCCAGGTACCGGGTGTTGGGGCATGCATAAGCTATATGCAGGGCTGCCGCAATGCTCAGTATGCTTTCATCGTTGCATCCCCAGAACAGCTCAATGCCTGCATGTTCTGCAATGCCGGCAATTTCCTGCGCTCCCAGCAAGCCTCCGCATTTCATCAGCTTGATATTGTAAATGCCGAAGGGCTGCGGCTTTGCACTGAATTCCAATGCGGCGGCAGGATCTTTGATGGATTCATCGCCTGCAATGATCCTGCGGGTAGCATCGTCTAATACCAATAATCCTTTTTCCGTTCCTACCGGCATGGGCTGCTCTATCAGTTCTACAGCACAGGAGCGGGTACCTGTTATAAACTGCCTGAGCGCTTCAATGGTATAGCCCTGGTTGGCATCCACACGAATGGTCAATTTGTGCTGATAACGTTCATACAATTTAGCAATCCGCTCTATGTCTTCTTCTACATTCAGCCCTGTCTTTACTTTCAGCACCCTGAATCCCATCTGTGCGTATGCTGCAGCATCCGCCAAGGTTTCTGCAAGCGGCTTGATCCCTATGGTTACGGAGGTTGGTAAGGATTTGATCTTTCTGCCATAAAAATCCACTACAGGAATGCCCAGGTATTTCCCAAAGGCATCATGCAATGCAAGATCAATGGCCGCCTGCGTTCCAGGCAGGTGGTGAAAATGCTTTTTGGTTTCGAAAACCAGTTGCCTGAAATGACGAATATCCCTGCCCACCAGGCGATGCACAAATTCGGTTTGCAGGTTCACCAGGGTATGAGCCGGGCTTTCACCCACCACATCTTCCGAAGGGCTTGCTGAACCGATGCCGGTTATCCCGTTTTCCAGTTCTATTTCTGTAAACACCAGCTCCACATCGGAATAGGTGTTGTATGCAATGGTATAGGGCTTTTTTAAAGCGAGTTTCTTGGAATAACTACGGATGGAAATAATCTTCATGCTTTCAGTTTCTTCAGTGCTGGAATAATTTTTTCTACGCCTTCCTGTATGGGCAGGAGTACCGGTATCTTCAGGGAATCTTCATACTGTTTTTGAAATGCATAAGCCTCTTCGTTGGTGCATCCCTGTGTATTGATGGCCAGTGCAATTACTTTAGAACCAAATTTTTCAATGATCTCTATCTCAGATTCTACACTCGGGATTTTCCCCCAATGCGGATCATCGTCGAAGTAAACCCTTTTGGGTGCATGTACCAGTACTACCTGTTTGGCATTGCCGGAGATCAGCAGTTCCAGGCCGCAGGGACCACTGGGATTGCGCAGAGATGACTGACCCTCCAGGAAGATTACGTCGGCGCCGGTTTCTTTCCAGCAACTTACAATGGAGTGCTCCAGTTCTCCCGATACGAAATCGTTGAGGGTAGAGTCGAAGATGAACCCGTATTTGCCACCCTGTAACCAACCGGTCTGACCGGTATACACCATTTCTGCTTTCAGTCCGTTGGCGATACAGGCTTCTTTCAGCATCCTGGCTGTTGTTCGTTTGCCCATTGCACAATCCATTCCGATCACTGCAACAATGGTGGATGTAACATTGAATATTTCACCACCCCAAAAGTGCAGATCCGCTCTTTTTTTGGGCCTGCGGACGTCTATCAGCTCCACTCCAAAGTCTTTGGCCAGTTCCACTATGTCTGGCCGATCGTTCAGGTATTCATGCAGCCCGTTTATAATGGAGATTCCTTTCTGTATGGCTGCCCGAACGATCTCCAGCATATCGGCCGGAAGATATCCGCCTACTGTAGCCACGCCGATCACCAGGAACTGTATCGCATCCGGCCCTCCTGTGGCGGACTCCAGGTTGGCATACACCGGTATATTTCTTTTTTTCCCGTCCAATATTTCTCCGGCATCCTGTCCTGCAGTTGCTTCGTTGTCTATTACGCCTTTGATGGTGAAACGTTCCGTTCCCCTGATCAGTCCATGTGCTGTTTTAGCATCACTGGTTTTCAGCAATCCGTTTGTTAATACCAATGCATTGTTCATTATATCCTCGCTTTTATAGATTAATGATTGTTTTTGATGAGTGTGCCGGGATAATTTCCGGTTGCCTGTCCATTTTGGTAAATCAACACCCCATTCACCCAAACTTTTTCAATTCCCTCCGACAGTTTAGTGCCGTTTTTCACATCGGCACGGTCTATTACGGTGGCAGGGTTGAAAAGCACGAGGTCGGCGTAATTACCGCTGCTGATGACGCCCCTGTTTTTGATGCCCAGGTGTTCTGCAGATAAGCCGGTCATTTTATATACCGCTGTTTCCAGGGGCATGAGTTTTTGTTCCCGTACATACCTTCCCAAAATCCTTGTGAAGGATCCGTGCCCGCGCGGATGCCCGCCGGATGAACCGTCTGAACAGATATTGGCATGCGGCCAACTGATGAAATCGGCTACATCCTGGTCGTCCATTGCCTTGCCCATAATGGTTTCGGTGCTGCCCGCATAATCCGGGTTCTTTTGGTCGAATGCCGCAGCCATGGCAATCAGCGCCATGAGCGTGGCAGATGTTTTTTCCTTTCTGAGGGCGGCAATAGCGCCAATGGTTTTTCCTTCATAAGAGCGCTCCGGCGCAAAGCGGATCAGTATGGACTGGTCTGCATCAAACAACTGGGTTACGGCAAATTCGGCGCTGACCGGATTGGTATAATCCCTGTTGGGGAACAGGATTTTAAGTGTAGAGTTCCAGAAATTATAGGGATACACATCTGCGGTGATCTGAACGCCTTCGGCTCTGGCTGTTTGTAAACGCGCCAGTAGCTGTGGCGCGGTTCTCCAGAGGCCTTTTTTGGCTATTTTAATATGCGAAATCTGCACCGGGATTTTTGCATTGCGACCTATTTCGATAATCTCTTCAATGGCTTCATTCAGGTTGATGTCTTCGCTGCGGATATGGCTGATGTACCGGCCATTGTATTGCGCAGCCACTTTGGATAGTTCAATTACTTCATCTTTGTTGGAATAAAAAGCGGATTCATATTCCAGGCCGGTAGCCAAACCGAAAGATCCTTTTTGCATTTCAGCGGCCAGCGCCAGTTTCATGCTGTCCAGTTCGGCAGGGGTGGATGTCCGGAACAAATTTCCTGCTCCCAGGGCCGCCCTTCTTAAGCTGGAGTGGCCGGTGTAGGAAGCCACATTCACTGCAACGGGACGTTGCCGGAAAAAGGCCGACAGGGTATCCATTGGATAACTGTCGCCGTCTTGCCCAATGGCGATAGTGGTAATGCCCTGGTTGGCGGTTGGCAGTGCCTCCGGTTTGGATTTCAGTCCGCCAAAATGATGGCTGTGGGAGTCGATGAATCCGGGTGCGAGTACCAATCCCTGTCCATCTGTTACGGGTTCCCCTTTAAACGGTTGCAGGTCGCCTTTTTCGGAGATGATATCGTTCTCCATTCTTACCGCGCCTTTCACAGCAGGCACACCCGTTCCGTCGATGATTTGTACGTTGGTGATTAACTGCGTGTAGGGAATGCTGGCCTGCCTTCCTTCCAGTATATCATTGATGATTCTTCTGAACTTTCCGTTACTGCTATTGCTGAGTACAATGACAGTGGTCTGCTGATCGAGGTTTCTGTCGATGGAATTCCTGAATCCTACCCAGCCGCCGGTATGAGATACCTGTGCGCCATTCCGGTTGATTTGCCAGCCAAACCCGTAGTTTTCTGTTTTGCCATTGCTTAGCTTCACCGGGGTGAATGCTTCCTGCAGGGTTGCCGCAGAAACCAACTGGCCGGTATACAATGCCTGGTCCCATTTCAGGAGGTCTTCTGCTGAGGAATAAAAATTACCATCACCCACGGCTCCATCCATTCTGATCAGGTCGTTGGGTTGATTTTTCCCATTCACCCGCTCAAACCCCAGCACCCTTGTTTGATGGGGTTGCAGGGGGATCTTCATATGATGATAATAGGCAAAACTGTTTTTCATACCCAGGGGTGCACAGATGTTTTGCTGAAACGCGGTTTCGATTGGTTGCCCGGTAAGCCGGCTGATCAGGCTGCTGAGCAATACGTATCCTGTATTGCTGTATTCCCACTGGCTGCCCGGTGTAAAGCGCAGGGCGGGCTTGTAAAGGGTCAGGGCTTCCAGTACTTTGGTATTGCTCAGGGTATCGAGCGTATTCCTGAACCGGTCAGCCAGTTCAAAATATTCGGGTAACCCGGAGGTATGCGTCAGTAAATGCCTGATGGTGATATCGGGGTAGGGAAATGCAGGAAAGTATTGCTGCAGTTTGTCTTCGTATTGCAGTTGCTGCCGCTCCTTCAGTTGCATGATCATCATTGATATGAACTGCTTGGTAAGTGATGCCAGGTTAAAGGAAGAAGAAAGTGTCAATGGCTTTTCTGAGCCGGCAGATGCGTTTCCCGCTGTTTTGCTGTACACGATTTTTCCATGGTCCGCTAAAATGACTACCCCGTTGAACATCGCTTTGTTTTCCAATGCTGTGAATGCAGAATCAATGGTTTTGATCTGTGCAGGTTTAAACTGCGCGTTGAGCGTTATTAATCCTGTAATAATCAGGAGCAACAACAGTGCAGGTTTCAATGTTTTTTTCATGGGTTTAAATGTAACAACAGTTTGTTAGATTATCATAAAATAGATAGTGGATAAATCAGGTAAAATGATGATAATTCTCATGTTTTGTTTTATCATATAGTTCCTATATTCGTACAAATAGAAAGCATATGGGCTCTGCCTCGCTGATTGTGTTGATTATTGCAGCCGTTGCCTTTTCCGGCATTGCGATTCTCATCTCCCGGTTTGTATTAAAAGCCTCCACCAACAAACAAAAAGGAGAACCCATTGAGTGCGGTATTCCTACCGTGGGCAAAACCTGGATCCAGTTGAATGTAGGGTATTACCTTTTTGCGCTGATCTTCCTGATTTTTGATGTGGAACTGGTATTCCTTTATCCCTGGGCAGTCGTGGCAAAAACCACCGGCTGGCTGGCTTTTGCCGAGATCCTGATTTTCTTTTTTATTCTCTTCATGGGCTTTCTCTATGCACATAAAAAAGGTGCATTGAAATGGATATAATAATAAGTGATAAGCATGACAGAAACCAACAATACTGCCATTGATTTTCCGGGCCGGATTCATGAAACGCCCGGCGGCGGGATCGTACTGAGCAAACTGGACGATGTGATCAACTGGGCCAGGTCCAATTCCCTGTGGCCATTGACCTTTGCTACCAGCTGCTGCGGTATCGAAATGATGTCTGTAGCAGGCGCTAAATATGATTTTTCCCGTTTTGGATTTGAGGTAGCCAGGGCTACTCCCCGCCAGGCGGACGTAATCATTATTGCCGGAACCATTGTGAATAAAATGGCCCCTGTGCTCAAGCGTCTGTACGACCAGATGGCCGATCCTAAATATGTAATTGCTATGGGTGCCTGCGCTATCAGCGGTGGCCCCTTCTTTTATAATACCTATTCTGTGGTGAAAGGCGCCGATCACATCATTCCTGTGGATGTATATGTGGCTGGTTGTCCTCCCAGGCCCGAAGCCCTGCTGCATGCATTAATCAGCCTGCAGGAGAAAATCAAAAGCGGTTTAACCAGGGAACAGATCAGATCAGGAAACCAATAATTATGCAGAACGAAGAACTGAAGGCTACAATAACAGAATTGCTTCCGGCCGCCACTTTTGAAGAAGGGGGTGAATGGGTGAATGTGCAGGTGGAGGCCGCTGACTGGTTAGCGCTGGCACAGGCGCTCCGCAACAATCCGGCCCTGAATTTTGATTACCTGTTTTGCCTTACCTGTGTAGACTGGAAAACCCACTTAACCATGGTGTACCATCTCAGCTCTACCCAATATCGTCACAACATGGTAGTGAAAGTGAAACTCGACAGGAACAAACCGGAAGTGGAAACCCTGTCTGCAATCTGGAGAACTGCTGAGTTTCATGAAAGAGAAGTATACGAAATGTTCGGAGTAAACTTTCTGAACCATCCCGATCTGCGGTTATTGATTTTACCCGATGGCTGGGAAGGCAGGAATCCCTTGAGAAAAGATTTCGAGGATCCTATTAATATGATCAAACTTTGATATGGTTGAAGAATTAGGCAAAACAATGGAAGGTGATTTAATCATTAATGTAGGCCCGCAACACCCTGCAACGCATGGTGTATTGCACCTGGTGATTACACTGAACGGAGAAACCATCAAGAATGTGGAACCGCATTTAGGCTATATACACCGCTCCATCGAAAAGATGAGTGAAAGCCTTACTTATCGTCAGTTTATTTATGTTACGAGCCGGATGGATTATCTGAGCGCCCATATCAACAACCATGCTTGTGCATTGTGTGTAGAGAAAGGTCTCCAGGTGGAAGTTCCGGCAAGGGCGCAGGTGATCCGTGTGCTCATGGACGAACTGACCCGCATTGCTTCCCATGAATTATGGTGGGGTGCAATGGCAATGGACCTTGGTGCACTGACCCCCTTCTTTTATGCTTTCCGCGAAAGGGAAACCATCAATGAAATTATGGAAGAAACCTGCGGTGCGCGGTTGACAATGAACTATATGGTTCCCGGAGGAGTATTGCAGGATCTGCATCCGGATTTTCAGCGAAAAGTAAAGGAGTTCATTCAATTGTATAAGCGCAAGATCCATGAATATGATGAACTGGTAACCGGTAATATTATTTTTCAGAACAGGATGAAAGGCGTTGGCTATTTAAGCCCCGAAGATGCCATTTCCTATGGATGCTCCGGGCCTGTAACAAGGGGCAGTGGCGTTCGTTCCGATGTTCGTAAGATATACCCCTACGAAATATATGATAAGCTGGAGTTTGACGAGGTCCTGGAAACAGGCTGCGATTCCTTTGCACGTTACCTGGTGAGGGTTCGGGAAATGGAGCAGTCTGTACGCATTATAGAACAACTGATTGACAATATCCCCGAGGGAGATTATCAGGCCAAAACCAAGGCTGTATTGAAATTGCCCAAGGGGGAATTTTACCAGCGGGTGGAAACAGCCCGCGGTGAACTGGGGGTGTATATCGTAAGTGAGGGTGGAACAACTCCTTACAGGATTAAATATCGTTCACCCGGTTTTTCCAATCTTTCCGTGCTTAATAAAATTGCAACAGGGAGCAAACTGGGCGATCTGGTTGCCATGATGGGGACACTTGATTTAGTAATACCTGATATAGACAGATAATATGTGGAGTTTAAGCCAAATAGCCGGTTCAATTCATGAATGGTTGAGTACAACCTTCAATCCTACCATTGCGCTTATCCTGGAAATGGTGATCGCCGGTGTGGCCATCATTGGCCTGTTTGCCGTGCTGGGGCTGGTGCTGGTGATCATGGAAAGGAAAGTGGCGGCATGGATCCAGATCCGCCTCGGACCCAACAGGGTAGGACCTAAGGGGTTATTACAATCTGCAGCAGATACGGTGAAGCTGCTGGTGAAAGAGGGCATGACTCCGGATGGCGCTGATAAATTCCTGTTTAACCTGGCCCCGTTTGTTGCAATGATTGTGGCCATGTTGCTGATGGCGCCCATCGCATTTGCGAAAGATTTTCAACTCTGGGATTTAAATATCGGAGTATTGTATGTGTCTTCTGTCTCTTCCATTATGGTGATCAGTATCCTGATGGCCGGATGGAGCAGCAACAATAAATATTCGCTCATGGGCGCCATGAGAAGCGGTGCGCAGATTGTGAGCTACGAATTGTCTGCCGGCCTGGCTATTCTCTCTATTGTTGTATTGACCGGCAGCTTACAGATTTCTGAAATTGTGCAGTCTCAGGCCAATGGCTGGTGGCTGTTCAAAGGACATATTCCCGCAATCATTGCTTTTGTGATTTTCATGATTGCCGTAACTGCAGAAACCAACCGGGCCCCGTTCGACCTGGCGGAAGCGGAGTCTGAGCTGACAGCCGGCTTTCATACAGAATATTCCGGTATGAAATTCGCTCTGTTCTTTCTCTCAGAATACGTAAACGTATTCATTGTATGCGCAATCGGCGCCACCCTGTTCCTGGGCGGATGGATGCCCTTCCATATCGGGAACTGGGAAGCATTCAATCACATCATGGATTACATCCCTTCCAGTATATGGTTCTTTGGAAAAACTTTTTTCCTGATTTTCCTGATCATGTGGTTCCGGTGGACTTTCCCCAGGCTGCGTATTGATCAGTTGTTAAACCTGGAATGGAAATATTTATTACCCATCAGCATGGTAAACCTGTTGCTGATGACAGCATTGGCCATATTGGGCTGGCACTTTTAACGATAGATATAAACTGAGAAAATGTTTTTAAAAGACTATATAAAAGAGGTGTACGGAGCGGTAAAATCGCTGGTGGTGGGCATGCGCCGTACCGGGTACTATTTTACGCACCACAAGGAAATCATTACCGAACAATATCCGGATAACCGGGCCACCCTGAAACTGGCAGACCGGTTTAAGGGAGAAGTGGTGATGCCGCATGATGAAAATAATGAGCACAGATGTACGGGCTGTACCGCCTGTGAACTGGCTTGCCCGAACGGTACCATTAAAGTAGTCACAAAGTTCGATATTACTCCCGAAGGAAAGAAGAAGAAAGCCATTGATAAACTGGTATATCACCTGGAACTTTGTACGATGTGCAACCTCTGTGTTACGGCATGCCCTTCTGATGCCATCAAAATGGCCCAGACCTTCGAACACAGTGTGTACGACAGAAGTAAACTGACAAAAATATTAAATAACCCCGGTTCTAAAATCATGGAAGGTGTAGAATGATGAGCGGATCAACCATACTATTTTATTTGCTCGCAGCGCTTACATTAACCTGCGGCCTGTTGTCTGTAACTACCCGGCATATTTTCCGTGCGGCCATTTATGTGCTCTTTGCGCTGATTGGTATTGCTGGTCTTTATTTCTGGATGGAGTATGAATTCATTGCTGCTGTGCAAATTGTGGTATATGTGGGAGGGATCATTGTGCTGATCATCTTCTCCATATTCCTGACACAACAGGCGGGTGAAAAACTAGCCAAACCGGCGCTAAACCGGCAACTGTTTTCAGCCCTGGCGGTGTTCTGCGGATTTGCACTGACCCTGTTACAGGTATTTCAGCACGATTTTAAAGCAGGGACCGAAGCTGCAGTATTGCCTACGGTTGCCAATATCGGCAACAATATGCTGAACGTCAGTGAAAGTGGGTATGCACTGCCTTTTGAAGTGATTTCTATTTTATTGCTTGCCGCACTGGTGGGCTGTATTGTTATTGCATTAAGAAGTAAACCGGAAACAAAATGATGGAACCAGGACTTTACCATATTTTATTTATCAGCGCCGCACTCTTCTTTATTGGCGTTTATGGCTTCTTCACCAGGAGAAACCTGATTACGATGCTGATGAGTACCGAGCTGATATTGAACAGTGTTAACCTCAATTTTATAGCATTCAATAAATATCTCTGGCCCGGAAAAATGGACGGGCTGTTCTTTACGGTATTTGTTATTGCGATTGCTGCTGCCGAAGCCGCCGTAGGAATTGCCATCATTATTAACCTCTACCGCAGCCACCAGTCCATTGATGTAGCATCCGCAGAAGACTTAAAGTATTAACCCATGCCCAACGCCATTAATATAGCCCTGATTCCTTTGTTGCCCTTTGCAGGTTTTTTGTTGCTGGGTTTATTCGGCAAAAAGTATTTCAGTAAAACCGCCGGCTTAATCGGCACTTTACTGTTGCTGATTTCCTGCTTACTCGCTTTCCAGACCGCATATGAATATTTCTTTGTGTACGGGAAAGTGAACGGCGTTTATCAGCAGTTTGTTCCATTGCAGTTTGTATGGCTGCAATTTTCCAAAACCCTCTCCATCGACATGGGACTGATGATTGATCCTATTTCTGTGGTGATGCTGGTGGTGGTAACCTTTGTGTCGCTGATGGTGCATATATACAGCCTGGGTTATATGAAGGGAGAAGCGCGCTTCCCGGTCTATTATTCCTTCCTGGGCCTGTTCTCCTTCTCCATGCTGGGACTGGTACTGGCAACCAATATTTTCCAGATCTATATTTTCTGGGAGCTGGTTGGGGTGTCTTCCTTTCTGCTGATTGGCTTCTATTATGAAAAACCGAGTGCAGTAGCGGCCAGCAAGAAAGCATTTATTGTTACCCGTTTTGCCGACCTCGGATTCCTGATCGGAATACTGATACTGAGTTATTGTTCCAATACACTGAGTTTTGCCGAACTGATTCAGCGGCTTACCACACCCGGTTCTTCCGAACTGCAAACCGCTGCCGGTTATTCTTTCATGGGTATTTCCGCATTAACCTGGGGTGCTGTGCTGGTATTCATTGGTGGTGCAGGTAAGAGCGCTATGTTTCCCCTGCATATCTGGCTGCCGGACGCCATGGAAGGTCCTACTCCGGTATCTGCCCTGATCCATGCCGCCACCATGGTGGTGGCGGGTGTATACCTTGTTGCCAGGTTATTTCCTGTTTTCGCCATTACTACACCTGAAGTGCTGGAAGGAATTGGCTGGGTTGGCGCTGTGTCTGCCATTTTCGCCGCAATCATTGCCTGTACGCAAACCGATATTAAAAGAGTGCTGGCGTATTCCACCATGTCGCAGATCGGGTACATGATGTTTGCACTGGGCGTATCCAAATACGGCGGCGAAGAGGGGCTGGGTTATACCGCTTCCATCTTCCACCTGTTTACACACGCCATGTTCAAAGCCCTCTTGTTCCTGGGTGCAGGTTCGGTGATTCACTATGTACACAGTAACGAAATGAAGGATATGGGTGGCCTCCGAAAATACCTGCCCATTACACATATCACGTTCCTGATTGCCTGCCTGGCTATTGCGGGCGTGCCGCCGCTGGCAGGATTCTTCAGTAAGGAAGAGATATTGCTTGCTGCTTATCAGCACAACCAGGCCATTTATTATATCGCATTGATCACTTCCGGTATTACCGCTTTTTACATGTTCCGTTTGTACTTCAATATTTTCTGGAGCAAACCGTATCATCCGCATGGGGAACATCATGGAGAGGGTGTTTTTGCCATGGTACTGCCGCTGGTATTACTGGCTGCGGGCGCTTTATTCGCCGGATTCATCCCTTTTGGAACATTGGTAAGTTCCGACGGGAAACCATTGGAATCTCATTTTCATTTATCTTTTTCCATTGCACCGGTTGCATTGGGACTTGCCGGCATCTTTGCTGCCCTGGTAATGTACAAATTGAAAAATGACAAGCCAGCCAGGGTTAGCGCTTCACTGGGCGGGTTATACACTGCAGCCTATCATAAATTTTATATAGATGAATTATACCTGCTAATCACTAAAAAAGTCCTCTTCAACCTGGTTGGCCGTCCGGCTGCCTGGTTCGACCGGAATGTGGTGGATGGGCTGGTGAATTTTACAGGAAATGTAACATTGTCTGTATCAGAAGGAATTAAGAAAATGCAGTCCGGTAAAGTGCAACAATACGGTATTTATGTATTGAGTACAGTGATTGTGTTATCTGTATTGTTCATATATGTATGGTGAGAGCCATTGCTAAATAAGAATTGATGAATCTATTATTACTATTAGGAGCTCCTTTACTTACTGCCATTGCAGTACTGCTGTCCCGTACCAAACAGCAGGTTAGATGGATTTCCCTGGCAGGATCTGTTGTTCAATTGCTGTTTGCCTTATTGTTGCTGTTTGTTTTCCGTGCCGAGCGGTCGGCAGGGCAGGCTGCTCAAATGTTGTTTGAACAGAACTTTCCCCTGATCGATGCGCTGAATATCCATTTTCATATAGGGGTGGATGGGATCTCTGTTTCTATGATCCTGCTTACCGCGCTTGTGGTGATAGCAGGTGTGCTGGTTTCCTGGAATATAGAAAAAATGACCAAGGAGTTTTATTTTCTCCTGATCCTCCTGGCCTTGGGCGCTTATGGATTCTTCATTTCACTTAATTTATTTGTACTCTTTTTTTTCCTCGAAATTTCGGTGGTTCCCAAATACCTGCTGATCGGCATCTGGGGTAGCGGTAAAAAAGAATACAGTGCCAATAAACTGGTACTGATGCTGATGATGGGCTCGGGGTTGATTATTGTGGGTATGCTGGGACTGTATTTTTCCGGCGGACACGATTTTGATATCATGAACCTGGCCAATGCTCAGATTCCCACCGACAGGCAAAACCTGATCTTTCCTTTCATGTTCCTCGGATTTGGTGTGTTCACCGCACTCTTTCCTTTGCATACCTGGGTGCCCGACGGTCACTCCTCCGCACCAACTGCGGGTTCCATGTTCCTGGCAGGGATTTCTATGAAACTGGGCGGATACGGTTGTTTAAGGGTAGCCGTTTACCTGTTGCCCGAAGGCGCCAGGGAATACGCCAATATTATCATTGTACTTTCTTCCATTGCCATATTGTATGGTGCATTTGTGACCATGATGCAGAAAGACCTGAAATACATTAATGCGTACTCTTCGGTGAGCCACGTAGGATTCAGCCTGCTGGCGATTGGTATGCTCACGCAAACCGCGGTAACCGGCGCATTGATGCAGATGATTTCTCACGGTTTGATGACGGCCCTTTTCTTTGCTGTGATCGGGATGATTTACGACAGAACCCATACCCGTATGGTCAATGAAATGGGTGGGCTCATGAAAGTGATGCCCTTTATTACCACTGTATTGTTTTTGGTAGGACTGTGTTCCCTGGGCCTGCCCGGATTAAGCGGATTCGTGGCAGAAATGACGGTGTTTGTAGGCTCCTGGGAAAACGATGATGTGTTCCACCGTGTTGCAACCATTGCCGCTGCTATGTCGATTGTGGTTACAGCCGTGTATATTCTCAGAGCGGTTGGTAAAACGGCGATGGGCCCTGTTACCAATCCGGAACACCTGCAACTGAAAGATGCCGCCTGGAACGAGAAACTCGCGGCAATCATACTGCTGGCAGGAATCTTAAGTATTGGTCTTGCTCCGGGATGGCTGAATGAACTGCTGACGCCGGGTGCTGAAATTATTGTGAACAGAATTGCTGGAAAATAAATTATAACAGGATGAATGAATTGCTCCTATTGATGAAAAATGAACTGATGGTGACCGCCATTATTTTCCTGCTGTTGTTTATTAAGGTAGGCAAGGGGATGAACAATGACCGGTTGCTTCCATTGGTGCAAACGCTTTTGCTGGCGAACCTGATACTGGGTTTCTTCTTTAACGGGGAAGGATCGCTTTTTGGTAATATGTACCATACTACACCGTTGATCGCTTTGCAAAAGAATATACTGGGTTTGGGCGTGTACCTGATTTCCTTACTCTGTTCCGATTGGTTAAAGAAAACGGCACATCTTGCTGAATTCTTTTTGCTGATGCTCTCTGCATTGCTGGGCATGTACTTTATGATTTCAGGGGGCAACCTGTTGATCTTTTATCTTTCCCTGGAACTGGCTACCATTCCTGTTGCTGCTATGACCAATTTTGATCTGGATAAAAAAAGGTCTTCTGAAGGCGCCATGAAACTGATCCTTTCTTCCGCCTTTTCTTCAGGTATTCTCCTTTTTGGTATTTCCCTGATATATGGTATTACTGGCACCATCAGTTTTACAGAACTGCCTCAACTGGCGGATGGATCGGGCCTGTTCATCATGGCATTTATTTTCCTGTTCAGTGCACTTGCGTTTAAACTGTCGATTGTTCCATTTCATTTATGGACAGCAGATGTGTATGAAGGGGCGCCGGTTCCGGTTACCGCTTTTTTATCGGTTGTATCCAAGGGCGCTGTGGCCTTTATTTTGATGACGGTTTTATATAAAGTGTTTCAACCCATTGAAACCACCTGGTACCTATTGATCGTGATCCTGTCTGTTGCATCCATGCTGATCGGTAACCTTTTTGCCGTTCGCCAGCAGAATATCAAGCGGTTCCTGGCTTTTTCATCCATTGCCCAGGTGGGTTTTATACTGGTAGGTGTTAGTAGTGGAGACATTGGCAGTTCTACGGCAGTCGTTTATTTTGTGCTGGTTTACCTGTTCTCCAACCTGGCTGCATTTGGTGTGGCTACAGTGATCGGAGAGAACAGCGGCAAGGAAAATATTGATGACTACAAAGGGCTCTATCAAACCAATCCCTTCCTGGGCTGGGTGATGGCGCTGGCGCTGTTTTCCCTGGCAGGAATTCCCCCAACTGCGGGCTTCTTTGGTAAGTTGTTCCTGCTGACAGCAGGAGGTTCCAAAGGAAGTTATATATACCTGCTGATTGCCGCACTGAACATGATCATTTCGCTATACTATTATCTTCGTGTTATAAGGGCCATCTTCATGGACCAGAACGATACACCTGTTCCTGCTATTAAGATCGGCGCTGCCCCCAAACTGGGAATGATTATTTGCGGCATTGGTATTGTACTGACCGGAATGATGGGCTGGATTTACGATTATATTCAATCACTACATTAGTTGCATTATGGCTATTAATAAAAATCACGAATTTGAAGAACTGGACGGTATTAAATGTGGTATCGTGGAGAAGCAGGTATCTCCGGAAAGACTCGCTTTCCTGAAAGACCTGCTGGGCTATAACGGATTTGTTGTAGTGGCTGTTTCCTCGCCTGCGCCTAAAGATGCACCGGCTGATCCGTCACTGGTTCCGGAAACCTATACCGTGGGTGTCAGCGATTATACATTTAATCCCATCAATGCCATTTATGGCAGGCTGCTGAAAACCAGGAACGGGCATGTGGTTACACCTGCTTACTGGAAACAAGAGGAAACTGAAAGCCATGATGAGATCCCTTATTACGAGCATCATTAGTTTTCGCTATCCCATCTTACCTTTGTAGGAAATACTTATGCGCCTTCCAGGATTTTAATATAGTTGGCCCGCTCATAAGCCGTTGGATCTGCAACATGTTGCTGGCTCAGTAAACCACGGAATGATTTCAGGTCTTCAAATCCCATCATATACATCCAGTCCTGCAGTTCCTTGTTCATCATCTTCAGATAAGGAATTCCGTTTTTGTACAACGAGGATGCTGTCATAACCACATCTGCCCCGGCCAGTAAGTATTTGATCACTTCAATGGCACTCTGCACTCCGGTGGTGGCTGCCAGCGATATATTGGTTTTCCCGTACAGCAAAGCAGTCCATAAAAGCGGCAGCCGGATTTCATTGGAGTCGCTGTAATGCAGATCGGTTTTGATCAGCAGTTCATTGATGTCGAAATCGGGCTGGTAAAAACGATTGAATAATACCAGGGCATCAGCGCCCGCTCCCTGCATTCGCAAGGACATATTCCCGATGGAGCTGAAGTATGGGTTAAGCTTTACGGCCACCGGAATTTTCACGGTATTCTTCACGGTTTCAATGATGTTGAGATAACGGTGCTCCACTTCGGCCGAAGAGATAGCGAGATCTGCGGGGATGAAAAAGATATTGATCTCAATAGCATCGGCCCCGGCCTGTTCCATTTTTTTGGAATACTCAATCCAGCCTTCGTTGCTGATACCGTTCAGGCTGCCGATGATGGGAATTTTCACCCTTTCTTTGGCTTTCCGGATATGCTCGAGGTACTCATCGCTACCCATATTGTATTCATCCAGTTCAGGAAAATAGTCCAATGCCTCGGGGAAGGCATTGGACGTATTGGATAGGATATTTTTAAAACCGGCCTCTTCTTTTTTAATCTGTTCTTCGAAGAGGGAGAACATGACAACAGCTCCGGCGCCATTATCTTCCATTTGAACAATATTGTCTGTATGGTTAGATAAGGTGCAGGCCGAAACAATGATCGGAGCGTTCAGCTCCAGCCCCATATAGGATGCTTGTATCTTCATGTGCTTGTTTTTAGTTTATGCCAAAGGAACAAAATCGCTTGCTTTTTTAGTAGCCAGTTCTTCGTAGTTTCTCCATTTCAGGTTCACCAGCTCCTGCGCATGTTTCATCAGGCGCTCTGCTTCTTCCGGATTGGTAAGGGTAAGCACCTTATAACGCAATTCGTTGTACGCGTAATCCTTCAGGCCAATAGTAGGTCTTGGAGAATCCAGCACAAACGGGTTCTGGTTTTTCAGTCTCAGTGTTGGGTTGTAGCGCAGCAAAGGCCAGTGACCGCTTGCCACTGCTTTATTCTGCTGGTCCAATCCGTTTTTGAGATCGTAACCATGCGCAATACAATGGCTGTATGCCAAAATCAATGCAGGGCCGTCGTAAGCTTCTGCTTCGCGCATTGCCAGCAGGGTTTGCTGCGGATTGGCGCCGAATGCAATCCGGGCCACATACACATTACCATAGGAGATGGCTTGCATAGCCATGTCTTTCTTGCCCCCGGCTTTGCCACCCGCTGCAAACTTGGCTGTTGCCGCAGTAGGAGTGGATTTGGAAGACTGTCCGCCGGTGTTGGAATATACTTCGGTATCCATTACCAGGATCTTTACATTTCTTCCGCTGGCCAGTGCATGGTCTACACCGCCATAGCCAATATCGTAAGCCCATCCGTCTCCCCCCACCAGCCATACGCTTCTGCGTACCAACTGATCAGCTACCGATAGCAGGTGATGTGCAGCAGGAGCATTGATGGCTTTTAATTGCTCTTTCAGTAACTGGACGCGCAACTGTTGTTTGGCCAGTTCGGACTCCAGCGTTTGTGGTGCATTCAGGATCTCGTTCACCAATTCTTCACCAAGCTGATCCTTCAGTTCCAGCAGGTATTGTTTGGCGATGGCCAGTTGCTTGTCGGCAGTGATCCGCATGCCCAATCCAAACTCGGCATTGTCTTCGAACAGGGAGTTGGCCCAGGCCGGACCTCTTCCGTCTTTGTTGGAAGTCCATGGAGTGGTGGGCAGGTTGCCGCCGTAGATAGAAGAACAACCGGTTGCATTCGCAATCAGCAAACGATCCCCGAATAACTGAGACAGGAGTTTCAGGTAAGGCGTTTCACCACAACCTGCGCAGGCGCCGGAGAATTCAAATAAGGGTTCCAGGAACTGTGCTCCATGTACGGTAGAGAAATCAATTTTTGAACGGTCGTTCCAGGTGATGTTTTCAAAATGCGCAATGTTCTGTCTTTCCACCTCCAGTATCGGTTCTTTCTCCCCCAGGTTAATCGCCTTCTGTGCACGATTGGCAGGATTGGTGGCAGGACAAACTTCCACACATAAATTACAACCGGTACAGTCTTCCAGGTATACCTGTAAAGAATATTGTGTTTCCGGAAATCCCCTCGCATTGATATTGGCATGTTTAAATCCTTCGGGCGCTTTCTTCAGATTATCCTTGTGGTAAAACTTGGCCCTGATAACACTGTGGGGGCAAACATAGGCGCAGTTGCCGCACTGGATGCAGAGGTCCGGCTCCCAAACAGCAACACGATCGGATACATTTCTTTTTTCCCACTGAGTGGTACCGCTTGGATAAGTGCCATCAATCGGCATCATGCTCACCGGTAACTGATCTCCATGATCGGCCATCATTACAGCGGTTACATTCTTCACAAAATCGGGCGCTTTATCGGAAACGGTCATCAGCTTATGATCGGCTGCAGAAACGGTTCCGGGATATTTCACTTCATGCATGTTGGCCAGTGTGGCATCTACTGCAAGGAAGTTCTGTTCAATTACTTTAGGGCCTTTCTTGTAATAGGTTTTTTCAATGGCTTTCTTGATCTGCTTAATAGCTTCTTCTCTGGGTAATACACCGGATAATGCAAAATAGCAGGTCTGCATGATGGTATTGATTCTGCCATTCATTCCTGTATCTCTCGCAACAGTGGTTGCATCAATTACATAAAATTTGATTTTCTTGTTGATGATGCTTTTTTGTACCTGCCCGGTGAGTTTGTCCCAAACTTCATTTTTGCTGTACGGACTGTTCAGCAGGAAGGTGGCGCCTTCACAGGCAAACTCCAGCATTTCTACTTTTTCGGTAAAGTTGAACTGATGGCAGGCAATGAAGTCGGCCTGGCTGATCAGGTATGGTGCACGGATGGGTTTTGGCCCGAAACGCAGGTGAGATACGGTTCTTGCACCGGATTTTTTGGAATCGTATACAAAGTAGCCCTGTCCGTATAAATCGGTATTTTCCCCGATAATCTTAATGGTGTTTTTATTGGCGCCTACGGTGCCATCGGCCCCCAGTCCAAAGAACAGGCCCTGGCGCCATTCGGATTCATCCAGTTTAAAGGATGGATCATAGGATAAACTCAGATGGGTAACATCATCGTTGATACCTACGGTGAATCCGTTTTTAGGATCTTCTTTTTTCAGTTCATCAAAAACAGCTTTTACCATGGCTGGTGTAAACTCCTTGGAAGAAAGCCCGTAACGCCCGCCAATCAGTTTGGGGAGGTGTTTGATTTTCCCTTTCTGGAATGCTTCCACCAGGGTAGCCAGTACGTCCTGGTACATGGGTTCACCAGCTGCACCGGACTCTTTGGTTCTGTCGAGAATGGCGATTGATTTTACAGTGGCTGGTAATGCTTTAATAAAATGTTCCAGGGAGAATGGCCGGTATAAGCGCACCTGCAGCACACCGGTTTTTTCTCCGGCAGCGTTCAGGGCTTTTACTGTTTCATCTACGGTTTCTCCGCCTGAACCCATTACCACAATGAGCCTGTCGGCATCAGGTGCACCTGAGTACTGGAACAGTTCATATTTTCTGCCGGTCATTTTATAGAAGTCATTCATCACTTCTTCTACAATGCCCGACATGTTGTTATAGAATGTATTTACGGTTTCTCTGCCCTGGAAATATACATCCGGGTTTTGTGCAGTACCCCTGATGAATGGATGTTCCGGATTCAGCCCCCTGTTGCGGTGTGCTATGATCAGTTCGTCGGGAAGCATGGATTTGATCTGTTCGTTGGAGAGCAGTTCCAGCTTGTTCACCTCATGAGAGGTACGGAAACCATCAAAGAAATGCACGATCGGGATACGGGATTTTAAAGTAGCTGCCTGTGCAATCAATGCAAAGTCGTGTGCTTCCTGAACGCTGGCAGAACCCAGCATGGCAAAACCGGTAGTTCTTGCCGCCATTACATCCTGGTGATCGCCAAAGATCGATAAGCCCTGTGCAGCCAGCGAACGTGCCGCTACATGGAATACGGTGGGGGTTAACTCGCCCGCAATTTTGTACATATTGGGGAGCATCAGCATCAACCCCTGTGATGCCGTAAAAGTAGTAGTGAGCGACCCGGTTTGTAAGGCGCCATGTACGGTGCCGGCAGCTCCGGCCTCGCTCTGCATTTCCATTACATCGGGAATATTTCCCCAAATGTTCTTAATGCCTTTAGCGCTCCATTCATCTGCCAGTTCGGCCATGGTAGATGAGGGTGTGATCGGGTAGATGGCGCACACTTCATTCACGCGGTAAGCAATATACGCTGCCGCTTCGTTACCATCAATGGTAGAGATTATATTCTTAGTATTAGACATTGCTTACAGGATTAACGGGTTCAGGAATCATTTCAATGGCGTGACAAGGGCATTGCTCATAACATACACCGCATCCGGTGCAGGCGTCCAGGTTGAACTTATAGCGGTTACCCTTACCCAGTTTGATAATAGCATCTTCCGGACAGGCGCCAAAGCAGCCATCACATTCAAAACAGTTACCACAACTCAGGCAACGCTGTGCCTCAAATCTTGCTTCAGCCTCTGACAATCCACCGATGACTTCTTCAAAATTCTGAATGGCTTCTTCGGGAGCCAGCTTATCCTGTTCTTTTTGCGGTGCATCGGTTTTGTACCACATATGCAGTTTGCGATACCCGGCGGTCGGATGTTTCTCCGGTTTGATATACGCTGTATTTTCGAGGAAGCTGTTAATATAGCGCGCTGCTTTCTTACCATGTCCAATAGCAATGGTAGAGCTCCTGTTTTCGCCGGGCAACATGTCGCCTCCGGCAAATATGCCTTTGTACCCGGTCATTCGCTGTGCATCAATCACCACGGTTCCATCGGGATTGATCTGAATGCCTTCCAGGCTTCGCAGGAAGCCTGCATCGCTTTCCTGCTTGTTGGCAATGATCAGTACCTCTGCTTCAGCGTTTTCAAAGGTTCCGGTACCGATAGCTTTACCCTTTTCCACCTTCATTTTTTCCAGTACCACCTGCCTGTCTTTTATAATGCTGAGGCCATGCAGCAGGTTGATTTCAACGCCTTCTGCCAATGCATCTTCTGTTTCATAATCGTAAGCGGGCATCATTTTTTTATCGCCGGGAAAGTAAACGGTCACTTCACAACCAAAACGTTTTAGTATCCTGGAGAGATAGAGCGCCAGTTTGCCTCCGCCATATACCACTACTTTTTTCTGCATGTATACAGCCGTGTTGTTGGTGGCCACATCGTTAAAGAAACCAAAAGCGTCTTTAATTAATACGCTGTTATCGTAAGGGATGTTTTCATCCTGAATCAACTGCGCACCAATTCCCAGGTATACAGCATCAAAATTGCCGTTTTCCTTTTCTGCCTGCAGGTCGGTTACTTTATAATTTAGCCGGATCGTTACACCCATTTGCAAGATGCGGCTGATTTCCGCATCCAGCAGTTCCTTTGGTAAACGGTATTCTGGGATACCCTTCCACAAAAGACCGCCGGGATGACGATCGGCTTCAAATATTTCTACTGTATGACCCATTCTGGCCAGGTGATAGGCGGCAGATAAACCACTGGGGCCAGATCCCACTACCAGTATTCTTTTGCCGGTTGGTTTTGCCTTGAAGCGAACGGGCCATTTCTGGCGGATGGCTTCATCGCCAATAAATCTTTCTACTGCGTGAATGTTCACGGTATCGTCTATATGGTTTCTGTTACAGCCCGTTTCGCAGGGTTTCACACATACTCTGCCCATAATAGCGGGGAAGGGATTGTCTTCCATGATTTTCTGGAAGGCTTCCTGGTAATTACCTGCCTGGGCAAATGCCATCCATGCCTGGATATTTTCTCCCGACGGGCAGGCGCTGTTACAAGGTGGCATGAAATCAACGTAAACCGGTTGACGGGTTCTGAGCGGACCTGTGCCTTCTGCATGTATGGTAAGGTCTACTGGTCTGGTAATGTCTGATGCTGACATAGTTAAATTGGTTTAAACAGAACAAGCTTAAAATCGTTTCAATTTTAAGCATAATATACTACTTTAAATTATTATATGAAACTATTCACAACGCGTTTCTTAAACAATGATATCAATCGGGTATAAATATGAGTAATATCATAGTTCATTTTTGAAAAACAGACTTCGGCAAGGATTTTGCTGATGGAAGGCTACCGATTGTATCACCAAAAAAAATGCTATATGATGAAAGTCGGATTAGTGGGCTTTGGTAAAACAGGTAAAGCTGTGGCTTCCGTGATTTTACAGAATAATTCCCTTTCCCTGGAATGGGTATTGCGGAAAAGAAAACTTCAGGAGAATATGTTCGTTGCAGAAATATTGGGGATAGAGTCGGAGGATCCGGGCAGGGTGTTTTCCAATACTGCAATTACCGCGGGAGATTTGCTGGATCGGTATCCGGTAGACATTATTATCGATTTCTCCGACGTTTCGGGCATCTATACCTATGGTCAGGCTGCTGCAGACCGCGGCGTTAAAATCATTTCTGCGATTTCGCATTATACCGAAGCTGAAAAGGAATATCTGAAAGAACTATCAGCAATTACTACTGTTTTCTGGTCGCCCAATATTACCCTGGGTGTCAACTATCTTTTATATGCTGCAAAGCTGTTGAAGAAAATTGCACCCTGGGTGGATATTCAGATTGTAGAGGAGCATTTTAAGGGGAAGATAGGGGTGTCCGGTACTGCGGTGAAGATTGCAGAAGCACTTGAGATGGAAGATGCTGTCATCAATTCTGTGCGGGCAGGAGGTATTGTAGGCAAGCACGAAATAATATTCGGGTTCCCTTATCAAACAGTGCGACTGATCCATGAGTCTATTGCGAGGGAGGCTTTTGGAAATGGAGTTGTATTTGTTGCAGAAAATATCATCCATAAAAAGGAAGGATTGTACAATTTCGATGATATTTTATTGCCCTATTTCTCAACCCGATAATTGCAAAGATGAGCACTACAATTATAATTACGATCTGTGTTTTATTGTTGCTGGCGTATGTTTTTGATCTTAGCGCTTCCAAGACCAGGGTTCCATCTGTAATCCTGTTATTAGCATTGGGATGGATGGTAAAGCAACTGGCTTCATTTACAGAAGTTGCTTTACCGGACCTGAACCCGGTGCTGCCGGTACTTGGAACTGTAGGACTTATTCTGATTGTGCTGGAAGGTTCGCTGGAACTGGAACTCAATCAAACCAAATTTCCACTCATTTTGAAGTCCTCTCTCATTGCACTGATTCCCATGTTGGCAATGAGCCTGGGGCTGGCATGGGTGTTTCAACAGTATGGCGGGTATTCTTTTAAAAACAGCCTGGCCAATTCAATACCATTGGCAATTATCAGCAGCGCTATTGCCATACCCAGCGCCAAAAACCTTCTGGCGACCAGCCGGGAATTCATTACTTATGAAAGCAGCCTTTCGGATATTTTTGGGGTGATCTTTTTTAATTTTATTACCCTGAACGACAATATTGGCAGCGGCTCTGTGGGAAATTTTTTCCTGGAGCTGATCATTATCCTGATCATTTCATTTATTGCAACAATTGGCCTGGCGTTCTTCCTGAACAAAATCAAACACCCTATTAAATATGTGCCGATTATCCTGATGGTGGTTCTGATTTATGCCATATCCAAATATTATCACCTGCCCGGATTGATCTTCATCCTGCTTTTTGGGTTATTCCTGGGAAATATTGATGAGCTCCGGCGGTTCCGGTTTATTGAAAACCTGCACCCGGTTGATTTCAATAAAGAAGTGCATAAATTCCGGGAGCTGACAACCGAAATAGCTTTTCTGATCAGGGCATTGTTCTTCCTGCTTTTTGGTTTTTTGATTGAAACGGCAGAGCTCTTTAATACAGAAACCATCGTGTGGGCGGCAGTCATTACTGCCTCCATTTTTATCATTCGGGGCCTGTTTCTCCGGCTGTTTCAACTACCACTAAATCCATTACTGTATATCGCCCCGCGGGGGTTGATCACCATATTGCTGTTCCTGTCGGTACCACTGGAACAGCAAATTCCGCTTGCGGGTAAATCGCTGATTATACAGGTAATTATCCTGACCGCACTCTTTATGATGTTTGGCCTGGTGAAGCAGAAAAAAACGGCACTCCAGGTAAGGTGATCAATAAGATCGGGAGATTATTCGGCATTCTGTTTAGATTTGCGTATGGATCAGTTGTTAAAGGATTTACAGCGGGAATTTGCCGGAGAAATCTATTTTGATTCCTCCTCCGCTCACCAGGTGCAGTTAATGGCCTATGCGACGGACGCCTCCGTATACCAGGAAAAACCAATGGCAGTTGCACTGCCTCTGACAGTGGAAGATATTCAGCGCCTGGTTCGATTTGCGAGCCGGCAAAAAATCACCCTGATCCCGAGGGCAGCCGGTACCTCACTTGCCGGACAGGTAGTGGGAAGCGGGATTGTGGTAGATATCTCCAAATATTTCAACCAGATTATAGAAGTGAATGTAGCCGAGAAATGGGTCCGGGTACAGGTAGGGGTAATCAGGGATGATCTGAATCATTACCTGAAAGGATTCGGATTGATGTTTGGCCCGGAAACCTCCACCGCCAGCAGGGCCATGATCGGGGGAATGATCGGTAACAATTCTTGTGGACTGCACAGCATTGTTTGGGGTGCGGCCCGGGATCATTTACTGGAAGCGAAAGTGATTTTAAGTGATGGAACGGAAACGGTATTTGGGGCCGAAGATCTGATGACCGCTAAAGCAGGGCCTGGATTAAAGGGCGAAATCAGCAGGGAATTATTTACCTTATTAAATACACAAGAACACCAGGAATTGATCCTGAATAATTTTCCGGCCGCTTCTGTAGTGAGAAGAAACTCGGGTTATGCGCTCGACAGCTTGCTGGCCATGGAGCCGTTTGCTGCAGGCGGGCAACCGTTCAATATGTGTAAGCTGCTGGCAGGATCGGAGGGAACCCTGGCTTTTATCACAGAAGTAAAGCTGAACCTGCTGGATCTTCCTCCGCGGGAAGTGGGAGTAGTTTGTATTCATTGCAAGTCTATCAACGAATCCCTAAGGGCCAATATTATTTGCCTGAAGCATGCGCCGATGGCTTCTGAACTGGTAGATAAACTGATCATGGATTTTACCATTGATCATCCGGAATATCATAAGAACCGCTTCTTTATGGAGGGCGATCCGGAAGCCATTCTGATGGTGGAATTCATGGAGCATACCGGGGAACAGCTCGGGGAAAAAATTAACGGACTGATCGAAGACCTTCGGAAGAATAACCTGGGATATGCATATCCTGTACTATATAATGCCGATACCAAATTTGCCTGGGATATCCGTAAGGCAGGATTGGGTCTGCTCCGCAACCTGAAAGGAGATGCACAGCCTGTAAACTTAATTGAAGACTGCGCTGTTTCTACCGACGATCTGCCCTGCTATATCAGTGATCTGCAGCAGATACTGGATCAATATAAAGTGAAAGCCTCTTTCTATGCACATGCCGGTGCCGGTGAGCTGCATGTAGAACCGATTGTGAACCTGAAATCCGAAGCCGGATTAAAACAGTTCAGAGGCATACTGAAAGACACGTCGGCATTGGTGAAGAAATATAATGGCTCACTTTCGGGTGAACATGGAGACGGCCGTTTAAGAGGAGAGTTTATCCCCGATATGGTAGGCAAAGAAACCTATGAGCTGTTCAGGCAGGTAAAACACTGCTTTGATCCGCAACGCATATTCAATGCCGGAAAAATTACGGATACACCTGCCATGGATACCCACCTGAGGGTAAGCCCGGCCAATCGTTCTTCTGTTGGTAAAACCCTGTTTGATTTTTCGGAAGATGGCGGTATACTCCGGCTTGCAGAAAAATGCTCCGGCTCCGGCGATTGCCGTAAATCGGAGATCAGCGGCGGGCTGATGTGTCCCAGTTATATGGCAACAAGGAGTGAAAAAAATACAACCCGTGCAAGGGCCAATATTTTAAGGCAGTTCCTGAGTAATGCCAATGATCTCTATCCATACAACCACAACGAAATCAAGGAGGCAATGGATCTTTGCCTGAGTTGTAAAGGGTGTAAGATTGAATGCCCTTCCAGTGTGGATATCACTAAAATGAAGGCAGAGTTTCTGCAACAGTATTACGACAAGAACGGTACACCGTTCCGCGCAAAAATGATTGGAAACTTTGTAGCGCAGATGAAACTGGCCAGTGCTTTTGCCCCCATCTATAATTTTATTTTCGGGAACGCAACCCTTCGGAGAATAGCCAATAAAATGGTTGGTTTTCATCCTGAACGCAGTATCCCCCTGCTTCCTAAAACGCAACTGTTGCAATGGTTCGGCAAGCGTGTTGCAGGGACAGCCCATACCGGAACCGTCCTGTTGTTCTGCGACGAGTTCACCAATTTCCTGGATGTAGCCGTTGGCCAGAAATCCATCCTGTTGCTGGAAGCATTGGGCTACCAGATCATGATTCCGGATCATAAGGAAAGCGGCAGAACCTATTTATCCAAGGGTATGGTCCGGAAAGCGGCTGCAGTGGCTAATCATAATATTGCACGGTTAGCGCCGTTGGTTTCTGAAGAATTACCCATCATTGGTATTGAACCTTCCGCTGTATTAACACTGCGAGATGAATACATTGACCTGGCCGATGAAAACAATAAGACAAATGCCCGCCACCTGGCTAAACATACGTACACGGTAGAGGAGTTTATTGAGCGCGAAATGGAAAAAGGAAGGATCAGTTCAGCATCCTTTCACCAGGAGAAAAAGCAGGTTTCCCTGCATGGGCACTGCTACCAGAAAGTATTGTCTTCGCAGGATCCGGTTAAAAAAATCCTGAGCCTTCCTGAAAACTATACTGTGACTGTGATCCCTTCGGGTTGTTGCGGTATGGCCGGCTCCTTTGGATATGAGGAAGAACATTACGCCGTATCACAGCAGGTAGGGGAACTGGTATTATTTCCTGCAGTACGTAAACTGGATGCGGATTGTATAGTGGCGGCTGCGGGCACTTCCTGCAGGCACCAGATAAAAGATGGTACCGGTGTGGTTGCAATGCATCCGGTGGAAATTCTGTACAATGCTTTGTTGAGCCGATAAAGGCGCTTTTGCATAACTTTAAGAAAATCGAAATATGAAAAGAGTTGGCTATGTATTATCCGGTGGAGGTACCAGGGGCTTTGCTCATCTGGGTATCATCAAATACCTGGAAGAGCTGAAGATTTATCCACATGCCATATCCGGGACCAGCGCCGGCGCTATTGCCGGTGGACTGTATGCTGCCGGAAAAAAACCTGAGGAAATCCTGAAGATCATGAAAGACAATATCTCTTTTGGCTGGAGCAGTATCAACTTCAGGCAGAATGGTTTTTTGTCGATGGATATGCTGCGTAAAGTGCTGAAGGAGATTTTTACGGAGGATGATTTCAAGACGCTCAAAATACCTTTTCATGCAACAGCAACAGATCTGAATAAAGGGAAGGAAATTACCTTTTCGGAGGGTCCCCTGGTGGAAGCTATTATTGCATCCTGTTCTGTTCCGGTGGTATTCAATTCGGTACAGATGGGCAATCATCTCCTTGTAGACGGAGGACTGGTGAATAATTTCCCCGTTGAACCCCTGCTCAGCAATTGCGATATTATTATTGGTTCCTATGTAAATAAACTGGAAGAAGGGATCAGCAATCATTCTTCTTTTAAGATTGTGAATTATATGGATCGTTGTTTTCACCTGGCTATCTCGAAGAATGTATATGCTAAAACACATTTGTGTGATGTGTTTATTGAGAGCCCGCTTCATGCCTATAATATGTACGATGTAAAAGCAGCAGATGCTATTTTTGAGGTTGGTTATGCAACTGCCCGGGAGTATAAGGATGAACTGGATCAACTGGTGGAGAAGCTGCATGAACAATCATAAGTAAAGGATCTTCTATGTCGATTATCGAAACAATCATTATCCTGCTGATTTGTGTGGTTGCATTGTCGGTCATTGCCGCAAAGATCAATGTACTGTTTCCCGTGTTGCTGACTATTGTAGGATTACTGCTTGGAGCCATTCCTTCTTTCCCGAAAATCTTCCTGGACCCTTCTATTGTAATGCTGGTGTTTCTTCCCCCGATATTATATATTGCGGCATTCAATACCAATTGGTATGAGTTCAAGCAAAACCGTAAACCTATTGCCATTCTTGCATTTACTATGGTATTTGTTACCACACTGGGAATCGGTTTTATTGCTAAAACGCTGTTGCCCGGTTTTACCCTGGCAACAGGATTTTTGCTGGGAGCCATCATTTCACCACCCGATGCAGTAGCTGCCACTGCTGTTTTTAAAAAGATGGTGATTCCTAAAAAAATCATCAGTATACTGGAAGGAGAAAGCCTGGTGAATGATGCCAGTGCATTGATTGCATTTCAATTTGCACTGGTAGCGGTTACCACCGGGCATTTTTCTTTAACGGATGCGGCGGGCAAATTTATATGGGTGGTTTTTGCGGGAATCTTTACCGGATTAACTATTGCGGCGATTGCCGTTTATGTAAGGAAACGCTGGCAGATGGATCCGGCCATTGAAACCGGGGTTACTTTTATTACGGCCTATGCGGCCTACCTGGCTGCAGAGCAGTTGCATTGCAGTGCGGTGTTAAGTGTGGTGGCCGCCGGGCTTTATGTGGGCAGCAAGGAACAAACCTTCCACAAAGCCAGCACGCGGTTGCAGGCAACGGCTGTCTGGAATTTTGTAGTGATCCTGCTCGAAGGGGTTATTTTTATTTTAATCGGGTTACAGATTCCATATATCATTGCAGGTATTAAAGGTGAGCCCTTGTGGCACCTGATGCTGGAAGGATTTCTCATTGCGCTTGCTGCAATTCTGATTCGTTTTGTTTTTGTATTCGCCATACATTTTATTGCCGATAAGTTGCGCGTAGCCATGAAGCTGGATCCGCTTTTTCCCTCGTTCAAATACAGTTCTGTGATTGCTTACTCAGGAATGAGAGGGGTGGTGTCATTGGCCGCCGCCTTTTCCATTCCGTTGGTAATGGATAATGGAATGGAATTTCCGCATCGTAACCTGATCCTTTTTATCGTATTTTCTGTAATTGTAATAACATTGGTAGCGCAGGGACTTACCCTTCCGTGGTTTATTAAAAAGATTAATATAGATGGCGGGGCGCCTGCCGAGCAGCCTTCCTCAGATATTTTGCAGTTGCTTGCCAAAGCAGCATTGAACAGGGTAGAAGAAATTATCCATAATGAAAACCTGGAAAGCAATGCCGCTGGAGAGATTAGAGATATGTATTATACAAGAGTGCTTGAATTTAATACAATTAAGTCCAGAGATCAGTTGCTGGAAAAACAATTGTCTAAACGGCTGATGCTGGAAGCGGTAAGAGCCAAACGTAAAAAGCTCTTTCAACTTCAATACCAGCGGATGATTGACCAGAAACTATTTAAGGAACTGGAACATGACCTGGATCTGGAAGAAACCCGCCTTCAGAAATTAAAAATAATACAGATACCCAAGCGCTGAAAAACGCTGTCTGCCACACTAAAAAACATATTTGTAGTTAGACGTCTACGTCCTTCTTTTTTTTACCAAAAGCTATTGTTGTTATGGGTTGTGGGGTAATTTCGTAGTAGAACCAATCCCCCGATAATTGAGGTTTACAAAATCTAATATCACCGATAGCTGCAAAGGAATGTGTTTCATGCGAAGGGGCATGCAACTCATTTGGCTATTCCTGCTATTAATTTTGTTGTTTCTGCCAGGAGCAGGATTGATGGCCCAATGCGGAACAGGTACATCTGCTATCTATACATTTGATTTTTCTGCAGCAAAAGATACCGCACAGTCTATTGATGCAGCCAGAAATGGTACGGCCTGTGTAGGGACAAGCGGAAGTGATAATAGCTGTATCCGTTTTAATGTAATCCTGAATCCCGGATCAGACCTGCTGAATTTTTCAACCAGTCAGATTACGGGCGCCAGCTTTTATTCCATAGATTGTGGCCCGTTGATCCCAATTGGTACACCTGCCTGTATTACCGGCAAAACCAGTGTATGTATTTCATTTTGTAAACCAGGCTCCAATCCCGTTACTTACACCCTTACTGCTTCAAGTATCATTAAAGGATCTGAAGATCTTTTATTGCGGCAGAATTGTTCCGGTACAATGAGTGTAACCGGGGTGGGCGCTGCAACTGTAAACTGGACATCTGTTTATCCGGGCGCTGCGGGTGATTACAATAATTATTTAAGTTCAGTTACCGGAGCTACTTCTGTTACTGTAACCCCTCAGGCAGGCGCTCCCGCTTATATTGATTATGAAGTAAGCGGTACCGGCGCCTGCACCGGTTTGAGGAGAGACACCATTCGCGTTTATACCGTGACCCCAATGACAGTTGCCGTAACACCTGCCAATCCCACTATCTGTTCCGGCAGTAGCGTTGAACTGACCACTACCGTAACCGGGGGAAATGCTCCCTATACTTATTCCTGGAATACAGGTTCCGCTGCAACTTCCATTACCGCAGGTGTTGCGGGAACCTATACCATATCCGTTAACGATAATACGGTTGGTTGCCCTGCTGTTACCGCCAGCGCTGTGGTAACTTCATCTACCACACCAGATGCGCCAACTGTTTCCGGAGCAACTGTTTGTTATGGAACCGCTGCTACACTAACCGCCACTGCGCCGGGTGGATCCTATCAATGGTTTGATGCAGCATCCGGTGGTAACCTGTTAGCTGCGGTTGACGAATACACTACCCCTTCCTTAACTACGGCCACAACTTATTATGTTCAAACAACCGTGAATGGTTGTACCAGTCCAAGAACTTCCGTGGCAGTAGGGGTTACGCCGGTACCTGTTGCACCTGCCGTTACGCCATCCACCATTTGTGAAGGAGGCACCGCTACGATGACAGCCACTGCACCGGGGGGAACCTATGAATGGTATGATGCAGCATCAGGGGGAACGCTGCTTACAACCGGATCCGGTTATACAACACCTTCGTTGGGCACTTCAACTATATACTATGTGCAATCTACTATTGCCGGTTGTACAGGCCCCAGAAGCGGTGTAACCATTACAGTTACGCCATTGCCCGCCAATCCAACAGCCACTGCCCCTGCCATTTGCAGCGGCAATTCGGGTACATTAACCGCACTCACGCCGGGAGGTACCTATCGTTGGTATGATGCGGCAACTGCCGGAAATTTACTTAGCACCGGTGCCGGATACAATACACCTGTGTTAGCTGCAAACACCATCTACTATTTATCGGCTGAAGTAAACGGTTGTTTAAGCCCGGCAAGAACGGCTGTAGAAATAGTTGTTAATCCAACACCCGTTGCACCAACTGCTGCTGGGGCTACGATTTGTTCCGGTACCACTGCTACATTAACCGCAACAGCTCCGGGAGGTTCATACAACTGGTACAATGCCGCAACCGGCGGAACACTGCTGGTATCTAATGCCAGTTATACAACGCCTACATTAACAGCCGGTACCACTTATTATATAGATGCTACTTCTGCAGCAGGATGTACCGGTGCAAGAACACCGGTGATGGTGAATGTTACTCCATTTGAGGATCCGGCATTTACCTACAGCGGAGGTACTTTTTGTGTTTCCGGCGCTATCAATCCTACCCCGGTGATCATGGGAGGAGCAACCGGTGTATTCAGTGCAACACCTGCAGGGTTGGATATTGACCCAGCTACAGGTACGATCACATTACCAACAAGTGCGGTCAATTTATATACCATCACATTTGTAACAGGAGGCGCCTGCGCTTATACCAGTAGCGCTGCTGTCCGGATCACTAATACCACACCGGTTGCAACGTTTAGTTATGTTACTCCGCTATGCGTGATGCAAACAAATCCGCTTCCCGGTTTTCCTGCAGGGGCCAGTGCAGGTGTATTCTCTTCAGGAGCCGGGTTGGTTTTTAATAATAATACCACGGGCGAAATTGATCTGGCTAACAGTACCCCGGGAAGCTATACTATTACCAATAATATTCCTGCAGCAGGTTGCAGCGGGGCAACAGCAACTTATGATATTGTAATTAACCCTCGGGCTATTGTCAACGCCGGCATTGATCAGTTGGTTTGTGAGGGTACAGCAGTTGATCTGACTGGTGTAGTAAGTGGTGCAGCTTCTTCCGGCACCTGGTCGGTGGTTTCAGGAACGGGCAGCTTTTCCAATGCAGCACAACCCGCTACCAGGTTTACACCTGTAGTTGGCGCTATGCAGGCGATTCTGCAGTTGACCTCCAACGATCCGGATAACGTTGGGCCATGTACTGCCGCAACAGACCAGGTCGTTATTTCGTTCAATCCAACACCTGCCGCCCCGGGAGTTACCACTATGGCAGTGTGTTCCAATACCATTGCGACCCTTACCGCTTACTCACCCGGCGGCACTTACAAGTGGTATGATGCTGCATCTGCAGGTAATCTGCTGGGTACAGGAACGACCTATAATACACCCCTTCTTCAGTTGAATGCTGTGTATTATGTGAGCGCAACTTCTGCAGCATCCTGTGAAGGAGCAAGAACTGCAGTAACTGTTACAGTGAATCAACGTCCTGTTATTACAAGCGCTTCCACAGGGGCTATCTGTACGGCTACTTCGCCGGCCTACACCATTACGAGTGATATTGCCGGAAGCAGCTATCTGTGGCAACGCGTAGCGGTTCCGGGAATCAGCAATAATGTAGTAACAGGACAAACAACGGATTACATAGGAGAAACATTGAACAGCATCCTGGGTGTTCCGGTTGATGTGGTCTACGAAATAATACCCAGTTCAAACGGATGTGCCGGTACGCCATTTCAATACAGGCTTACTGTAAATCCGATTCCGGTTGCACCCACTGCTGCCACACTGGGGGCTGTATGCGAAGGAGAGCTCCTTCAATTTACGACCCCTGTAAGAGCAGGAGCCGGTTATGAATGGACGGGGCCCAATGGATTCTCCTCCCTTATACGAGAACCTCAGATTCTGAATGCAACCCTGGCACAGGCCGGTACGTATGCTGTGACGCTTACAGTGAACGGATGTAAAAGTGTTGCTGCTTCAACAGTTGCTGTAGTGAATCCTATTCCTGCTGCGCCGGTTATTACCAGTTCGTCTCCCGTTTGCGAAGGATATCCCCTTCAGTTGAATGCATCCATTGTAATCGGTGCCACCTACCAGTGGACCGGCCCCAATGGGTTTGTATCTTCCCTGCAAAATCCGCTAATCAGCAATAGTACTCAAACTGCAGCAGGTACCTACCATGTAGCAGTACTGGTGAGTGGATGTGCCAGTGCCGGCACTACTACTGCCGTACAGGTAAAAGCAACACCTGCCGCACCAGCCATTAATCCGGTTGCTACTGTTTGTGAAAATTCAACACTGAATGTCAGTATGGTTGCCGTAGCAGGCGCTATGTACAACTGGTCCGGGCCGCTTGGGTTCAATACGATCGGCCAGGGATTTCAGATCGATTCAATGACTTTATCCAGGGCCGGAATATATACAGCCAATCTTACCGTGAATGGTTGCACCAGCAACAACAGTACGGTAAATGTTTCGGTGACCCCGCAACCTGCAGTGCCGCTAGCCGCAAATAATTCACCGGTTTGCGAAGGAGCTTCCCTTCAGTTAAGCACCCCTGCACTTGCCGGCGCCAGCTATCAATGGACCGGGCCGAACGGGTTTTCCTCGGTCACACAAAATCCATTATTAACCGGCGTTGCACTAACAGCAAAAGGGGATTATGCATTAACCGTTACGGTGAACGGATGTACCAGTAATGCGGGAAACACCGCCGCTATTGTAAATCCATTGCCGGGAGTTGTTCAGATCACCAGCAGCGGACCGGCCTGCGAAGGGCAACCGGTGAGCCTGGTGGCCGCCGATATAACTGCAGCGGTATATTTCTGGACGGGCCCCGGCGGATTTGTGGCATCAACGCGGCAAATCAATATTCCCGCACTGAGTACGCTTTCCCAGGGGATTTACCAGGTAGCTGTAAATGTTGCAGGATGCCCGGGTGTTTCCAATAATATTGACCTGAAAATGATTCCAACACCGGCTGCTCCTGTAATTAGCCCGGTAGGTATTGTTTGTGAATATGCTACTTTATCTATCAATATGGCGCCGGTTACCGGAGCCGTGTATAGTTGGACCGGGCCATCCGGATTCAGCAGTAACAGCTCAGGAATAAAAATTGATTCTGTTACTGCAGTCAATACCGGGGTTTACACTGCCAGCATTGCTGTGAGCGGATGTAAGAGCAGTAACAGCGCCGTAACAGTTGCCGTTACACCTAAGCCTGCTACACCATCGGCCAGTAATACTTCACCCATTTGCGAAGGCGCCCCGTTGCAGTTGAATACACCTGTACTGAGTGGTGCAATGTATCAATGGAATGGTCCAAACGGTTTTACCGCTGCTGTGCAAAATCCTTTGATCGGCAGCGCCGGTGTTGCGGCTGATGGCAACTATTCATTAACCGTTTCTGTAAACGGTTGCGCCAGCGATATGGCCGTTACGACTGCTGTTGTAAATCCTTTGCCCTCTGTTGTAAACGTTACTACCAACGGACCTGTATGCGAAGGCCAGACCCTTCGGATGACAGCCGATACGGTAAAGTCCGGCATATACACCTGGACGGGTCCGAACGGGTTTTCGGCAGTTGCCCAACAGGTAGAGATTCCTTCTTTTACCAGTAGCAAAACAGGTGTTTACCAGGTAGCTGTTGCAGTGGCGGGTTGTCCCGGTGTGGCCAATAGTATCACAACAGATGTGAAGCCCATTCCGGCCCCTCCGGTGATCAACCCGGTTGATCCTGTTTGCGAAGGAGGAAGATTAACGCTTAGTGTGGTAGGGGCACCGGGTGCCCTTTATCAATGGTCCGGTCCCATGAATATCAGCGGCAATAAACCGGCGCTGACCATTGCTGCGATTACTTCCTCCATGGCTGGCGTATACAACGCCAATGTTACGATCAATGGCTGCACCAGTGCCGATCGTTCAACGGTTGTAAATGTGTTGCCTAAACCCGACAGGCCGGTAGTGGTGAACAGCAATCCGGTTTGTGTAAATGATGTATTCCAGTTAAGGGCATCATCCGTAACCGGTGCAACCTACCAATGGAGAGGCCCTGGTAATTATTTTGCAGATATTCCCGACCCGGTTATACCTGCTGCGAATGTGAGTGATACCGGTAAATACGAAGTAACTGTAACGGTAAACGGATGCGAGAGCGATACGGCTTATACCTTTTTGCATGTAGATATTCCGGCAAGTACATCTGCCGGAAATGATCAGGTGGTTTGTGCTAATAACCCGGTTGTTTATTTATCCGGTATTGTGCAGGGGGGAACCACAACGGGTGTCTGGAGCAGTTCGGGTACAGGAAGATTCAGTTCTCCAACATCCAATTTAACCGGCGCTTATATCCCAAGCAGCAGTGATACTACTGCGGGAACAGTGGTACTGTCTTTGACTTCTACCAATAACGGCGCCTGCAGGCCATCAGTATCTACCGTAAGGGTTACCATTACCGACGCCCCGGTAACCAATGCGGGACCTGATGCAAGGGTATGTGCCAATGATTCCACGGTATTGCTGAACGGGATCATTCGCAATGCAGAGCAGGTTGTTTGGAGTAGTTCAGGAACCGGCAGTTTTGTTCCCTCGGCCAATGACCTTCGGGCAACCTATGTTCCTTCCGCTGCCGATATTGCTTCCGGTAATTTCCGCCTGCAGTTAACCACTACCGATAATGGTAAATGCCTGGCGGTGAGTGATGCACTGTCGGTGAGTATTGCCCCGGTCCCTTCTGTCAATGCAGGTAAAGATCAGTACGTATTTACAAAAATGCCTTATGTGTTGAGCCCGGTTGTAAGCAGCGATGTGCAGTTGTACAAATGGTCTCCTGCATTGAATCTGAACGATCCCAATATTAAAAATCCAGTGTTCAGCGGAGAGGAAGACCAGGTGCTTACCCTTCAGGTTACCAATGCGGATCGTTGTTTGTCTACCGATCAGGTTAAATTGATTGTATTAAAACCCATCCGGATTCCGAATGTGTTCTCCCCTAATGGCGACGGCATCCACGATGAGTGGGTGATCACAGAACTGTATAAATACCCATATGCAGATGTTTCCGTATTTGATCGCTATGGTAAACTGGTATTCCAGGCAAAAGACGGTTATGTAAAACCATGGGATGGAACCTACGAAGGCAAGCCCCTGCCGGTAGCAACTTATTATTATATCATTGAGCCTAAGTTTGAGGAATATGTACAGAACAGGTATGCCGGATCTGTTACGATACTACGATAGAGGAACAGGTGATTTCACGGGCCGGTGTTTTTTTATACTTTCTTCCCCACCAGATATAAAACCCTGTTATGGGCAAACTTGCCGCAACCAGGCTGGCAAAGAAAGCCAATAGTTTTCCGCTAATTCCCAGAATAGCACCCACATGTATGTCGTAATTCATCCTGACAATCTTATCGGCCAGTCGGGCATCTTTAAACCTGCCCGCATAGCTTCCGGTGGCTACCAGCTCTTTGCCGGTGTACTGATCATAATGAAAGTAATCTGATTGATAATACGTGCCGGGCAGGTGATTCACTACCACTTCCACAGGATCAGATCTGAGACTGGCAAAATACACACCAATGCTTTCATTCGGTTGTACCGTTATAAGGTGTTGCTTCCATAAATGATCGGCCATATTTATACTGTTGCGGGGCTGTGTGGAATCGGAGAGCGGGTGTTTGTGTTCCACCATGGTTTTCCCTCCGCTCGTAACCCAGTAAACCGATTTGGCAAACCACTCAAAACCAAAAACAAGACCGGTGACTGCAATAAAAATAGCAATCCATGTTATATAAAAGCCCAATACATTGTGCAGGTCATAATTTTTCCTGCGCCATTTTGCCGACCATTGAACAGAGAATCGCTGTTTGCGTGCAGCTTTGTTTTTGGGCCACCAGAGGATCAGTCCGCTGATGAGCATTAGCAGAAATACCAATGTTGCCGAAGCGGCGATCGGCTGGCCGATTGAATGCGGTAACCATAGATAGAAGTGCCCGTCCAGCACAATCCGGAAAAAATCCCTGTTCATGTTTTTGTACTTCAGCACTTCCCCGGTATAGGGATTCATAAACAGCAGTTCATAGCGCTTTTCATCATAGTAAGCGGCCACTGCGGCTTTGTTGCGTCCGGGATATTCCACCCCAAGGGCCTTTCCAAACTGAAGCTGCTGATCGGCGATGGCTTTTAACCGGGATGGAAGCAGGTATGCTTTTTTTTGCTCCTCAACTTTTCTGAATGGTTCTGTTGCATTCCTGATCTCTGCCTCAAAAGCAAGCAAGCACCCGGTAAGACCCAGTAATACAACCACCAGCCCGGACGTGAGTCCGAGCCAGAGATGTATTTTTCCAACAATCTTTTTAATGGTCATTTCATGTTTTCTTGCTGTAATTAAAAGCGGTATGCCAAACTTAATCTGAGGTTACGCGGAGGATCGGTTTGCCAGTAATAGGCAGTAAGCCATGAATAGTAAGAACCGCCGTACAGGTAACTGTTCAATACGTTGAACACATTGGCCGTGATTTTTAATTTGTCTTTTTCCCAGAACAATCCTGCATCCAGTTTGAAATAATCGGGAAGGGGTACGGTATTGGTGGCAGGTGTTTCCCAATAAGTTTTCCGGTCTGCCAGCCAGGTAAAGCCTGCAGAAAATCCGGCGCCTTTGAGCGCCCCTTGCTGAATTTTATAACTCAGCCAACTGTTAACCGTATGTTTGGAATAGCCCGGAACGATATCGCCTACTTTCATACTGGTAATACCGTCGGCCACTTCAATAACAGTAGAGCTTGTTAATGCATAGTTGGCAATCAGGCTGAGTTCGTTGGTGATTTTACCCTTGATGTCCAGTTCAATCCCCTGCGCTCTCTTTTTACCCAGAACAATACTAAGACCAGCAGCCGGCGGGCTGTTGGGATCACTGGTTAATTCGTTGTTTTTGAGAATCCTGTAAACCGATAAAGTGGTGTTCCATGTACCACCGGCCCAATCGCGTTTGATCCCGAATTCAGTATTGTTTCCGGTGAGCGGTTTTACTTCACCTCCATTAGCAAGTCTGCCGGCCTGAGGAAGGAATGCCTGATCATATAATCCATAGAATGAAGTGGCTTTGTCTAAAGAAATGCTTATTCCAATACGGGGTGTAACATGTTTTGCCTGTTGAAGCGCTCCTCCCCATTGAGACTGGCTAACGTCTGTATATCTTCCTGCGAGTGTAAGCCTGAATTTATTTTCCAGGAAGCCCAGTTCATCCTGAACATAGATGCTGGTGTAACGCTGGTCCATCAATCCTCCGGCAGCAACCGCCCTGGCTTCGAGCGGAGTGGAGTAATTGAAGTTGGGATAACCGTTAGGGGGAACGCCCAGATTGGGCAGCCGTGTATTGAATTCACCACCTGCAGAGTCCAGCATATGATACTGCCCCCAATCGGCGAAATAAGATTTATTGCTCACATCCACACCGGTGAGTATGCGATGATGGATGTTTCCGCTATTCAGTTCACCATTCAGGAAAAACTGCGCCATGGTCATCTGGCTTTTTGCATCCCAACTGCTGGCAGCTCTCAGCATGGTGCCATTGGAATAAACAGCAGCAGGCCAGAGTGAAGATCCCTGTTGTTCGTACCTGAAATGTCCCACCTGCGCAGTGAACTTCCAGTTACTGTTCAGTTGATGCTGGAGATTCACGAGAAAACTATGGTCATTAATATTTGTTGCGGGCATACCGGCAGGCAGCGAAGTGAAGTTCACCGGAAGTGTTGCAAAACCATTTGTGCTGAATACATAGTAAGCGCCTACATCACTCATATGTGCATTTTGGTAGGTGTATTCTGCAGTGAGTTTGGTTTTGTTGTCCAGTTGATAGGAAATGACTGGCGCAAATGCATAACGGTCATTGAACTCATTGGCCCGGTGTGATTTTTTATTTTGAGCGGAAAGATTGAGCCTGTAAAGTAAGCGGCCATCTTTGCTGAGTTTTCCATCCAGGTCAAGGGATGTTCTGTACAGATCGAAACTGCCAATGGTAAAACTGGCTTCGCCCCGGGTTTGACCGCTTGGTTTTTTGGTTACTACATTGTAAAGGCCGCTGGGGTCGCCATTGGCAAGCATGAAACCTGCCGGACCCTTCACAAATTCAACCCGTTCAACAAAGCTCATGTCTTCGGTAAGTGGTCCCCAGTAGGAGTTGACAATATTAAATCCGTTTCTGAACGCTTGCAACTGGGAGCCTCTGGAAGTAATCTGGGCATAAAGATCGCCCCAGTGTTCCACCCTCACCGCGCCGCTTACGTTGCGGATCAATCCATCGCTCATGCTGATGACCTGCTGGTCGGCCAACGCTTTACCAGTAACGATCTGAATGTTTTGAGGCGCTTCCAATACCGGGGTAGACATACGCAAAGAGGCGGAGGTTGTATTGGATTTATAGTTTTTAATACCTGTCCGAACAATCACTTCCTCCAGTTGCTTCTCGGATAATTGTAGCTGAAAAGAACGTTCTGTTACCTGGCCTGCAATGACTGTGGCCTGTATGGTAATGGTTTCATAGCCCACCAAAGAAATTTCCAGTTCATAGTTGCCAGGTTGAAGATTGCGGATTACAAAACTGCCATCATCGCCGGTAAGGGTGTTTCTTTTATTATGCTTAATGACAACCGTAACCATGGCCGCCGGTTTGTTGTCGGATGTGGTTACCATACCCCTGATCATTCCGGAAGCGGCATAGTCATCGGAGTTTGCGGCAGTTGTTGTTGAGCCGGTTAATGCCGGAAGGGGAGTTGCCTGAAATGTTTTTTGGGATGAAACGGTTGATAGCGAAACAGTTATGATCAGAAAGAACAGTAAATAAAATTTCATAAATAATTTGATTGGGTAATGGTTATGATAATGTTGTGCAATACATGCAAAGCAGGTTGCTTTGATGGGTGCGAAACTATCATAAGGACGTTATCATCAAAGTAGCGATCGGGAAATCCGTTTACGCAAAGAGGAAAGATTCATTAGGATCCAAAGCGGGCGTTAAAGTATATTCAGTTCCGGCAGTCTGGCCCAGGTAATGGGCTCATTTTTTTGTTTTTGCTCAGGATGGGGTTTGGTTCCCCTGATGGTATAAACAGTATGGTAGTCCAGTGCTGTATTTGGAATTTCATAGCCCAGCAACTGCCTGTACCTTTTTTCGTTCAAATCTCCTAACCATTCAACCGCCATATCAACAGGTAGAAAAAGCGGCATACGACCGGCATTCTCCCCGCTGTTGTGAATCTGCTGCATCAGGCCGTTGGCCGCCCTGGTAATCATTGTAAAGCTGAAGCGTTTGATGAGTTCACCCGTTTCCAGATCGGGTAATTCGGTAACGGAGTAGAGGCCGGGTAAAAAGAAGAGTGGCGTTCCTTTCATTTTAATATGATAAGGAACTTTTTTGCTCCATCCCCTGATCTCCCTGTGTTCATAGATACCCGACACCGGAACCAGGCATCTGCGTTCCCTGATCTTAAACCAATAGGAAGCGGGGTCGTTGAGTATTCTTTCGCTGCGCGCATTTAGCATGGAAGCGCGTTGCCTCACAAACTGCATCTCGTCTTGTATATAGTAGGGGATGCAGCCCCATTCCATCATATGTGCGTGTATTTGCTGATCGGTTCTGTTTCTGTATACAATCGGATGTTCTTTAAATGAGTGTCCGTTGATGTGGATGGACATATCTGCATCCATTTCCAATCCTTCATCCAATACCAGGTTCGGAAAATAATCGGCCAGTGTACTCAGGTTCACCGTAAAAGAAATGTCATAACACATGATCAGTAGTTTTCGATGTCATTTAACCTGATTTCCAGTTTTTTGGTGCCTCGCTTTAAATGGATGTACAGCTCGCCAAATATACACACTAGCTGAGGCCGGAGCTGTTCATCGGATCCCACCCGCCAGTTGGTCTTTGCATTGATATAACGTTTCAAAGGATCCCTGAACTGATAGTTGATCTGTTTCTCTGTAACCCATTTGTCTTTGATTAGGGCAAACCAAAGCCTGTATGGAGATTCTTTTTGTAACATGGATTGCAGTTTACTCCTGTGGGCGGGCTGATTCAGTTGAATGATCGCAGCATATTTATCTTTTAATGCAACCCGGTGGGAACGGGCAGTTTCCAGGTTTTCGTATCCGGTTAAGAGGATATTGATTTTTGCACCGGCTTGTGCTGTTTGATCTGCCCGTGAATAGGATTGTGTTACCAGGTAAATGATATTGAGGCGGATTAACCGCTCAGTCATCATTGTTTCAAACTGTATAAATGGATTGTACATGGGCTGCATTCGGGCAGGTACAAAAGTAGCGGATTGTCTTGAATTGCTAAAATATTTAGTAATTTATATTGTATTAATAAAGTATATGAACTGTGTTTATTGGACGAAACTTTTTTGAAATAGTAGTCCTCCTGTAATGCAGCATTTAAAATAAATTAACTGCCTTGTCATCTGGAAATCCTATTATTGTTTCTGCTGCTCCTCAATATATTATATGGTGGCTGGTAAAAGTTTATACACGAAAAGCACGAATGAACCCCTGTTTAAGCAGGTAAGCGAAGGCGATGAAAGCGCCTTCCGGCTTGTATTTGACCGGTATAAAGCCCCGTTCTATTCTGCAGCTTTTAAAATGACCCGTTCGGCTGAACTGGCAGAGGATATTGTTCAGGAGGTCTTTATCACTCTTTGGAAAAAAAGAGAAATGGTTGGTCTTGCCGATAACCCGGAAGCCTACCTGTTTAAGATGCTTCACAATGCTATTTACACGCAGTTTCGAAAGCTGGCCCTGGAGCGCCAGTTAAAACAGACCCTTGCCGATGGAAATAAGGAACCGGAGGAAAGTCCTGTAGAGGCATTGTTGTTGGAGAAAGAGAACCGGGCAATCCTGGAAACGGCGATCGGACAGTTACCAGCCCAGCAGCAGATGGTATACCGGTTGGCCAAGCAGGAGGGGTTGAGCCGGGAGGAGATTGCTGAAAGGCTGAATATATCTCCCAATACCGTCCGCAACCACCTGGCGGCCGCGGTTGAATATATCCGGAGCTACTTCAATAAAGAGGCTTCTGCCTTAGTCTGGATCGCTATCTGGAACAGTTTGTAAAGAAATTTTCCGCCGACTAGTACATTTTGATAGCGCCAGGCATCAGTATAAAGAAGCCGGCTTGTTGAAACCGTTTTCTACTGTTATGAACATTTCAAAAGAAAGGATCAATTACCTGTTGCAAGCATGGACCAGCGGCAAGGCGTCTCCAACGGAGGAAGCGGAACTGTTTGATTATGTGCAACTATCCATTCATGAAACTGATGTAGAAAACCATATTCAATCACTGGTTGCCGGATATACCGGTAAAGAAGCGCTGCCGGCAGTGGATTGGGAAAGATTGTATGCTAAAGTATTGGCAAACAGGGGAGGAGCGCGGGTTGTTCCGGCCCGGGAAAGGATTACCCGTATGGTTTCCGTGGCGGCTATACTTTTATTGGTAGCGGCAGGCGGTTGGTGGTATGTTTCCTATAAGGCAGCTAAAGATAAAGAACTGGGAATTGCTCAAAAGAACGCTCCGCATAAAAACGATATATCCGCGCCAGCTTCCAATCGGGCTACCATTCAATTGGCAGACGGCAGGATTGTTCATCTGGACAGCGCAGCCAACGGGCAATTGGCCATGATGGGAGATGTGCAGCTTGTTAAACTGAAAGACGGACAGATCGTTTACAGTGGCAAGGCAAATGAGGAATCTTACAATACATTAACGAACCCGAAGAACAGCCAGCCCATTGATATTGCGTTAAGTGACGGTAGCCGTGTATGGCTGAATGCAGGATCATCAATCAGGTATCCGGTTGCCTTCCTGTCAGGTAAGGAAAGAGTCGTTACCATGACCGGAGAGGCCTATTTCGAAGTCAGGCATAATGAAAGGGCGCCTTTTAAAGTGAGGGTTGCAAATGAAGTGATTGAGGATATCGGAACAAGTTTCAATGTAAATGCATACCCCGGGGAACCAGGCGTCAAAACAACCCTGATTGAAGGATCTGTGAAGATCAAAAAGGCCGTACTCCAACCGGGTGAGCAGTACCTGAATGGAAATATTACAGCGGCTAATATAGAACAGGCGCTGGCATGGAAGAACGGATTCTTTGGATTTGACAATGCAGATATCCGTACCGTGATGCGTGAAATAGCAAGGTGGTACGATGTGGACGTGGTTTTTGAAGATGTGAAAGAGGGTGCACCCTTCCAGGGAAAGATTGCCAGAGGCATGCCGCTGGAACAATTGCTGAAGAATCTTGAAAGGTATCCTGTCCGTTTCAGGATGGAGGAGAACAAGCGGATCGTTGTATCAACGCCGAAGCCCTAAAGGCCAAAGCTTTAAGATAGCATACCCAAAATAAAAGCCGCCCGCGCTTGCGACGCGAACGACCCATTGTTTTGGGTAACATGAGAAGTAAAAACGTACTACCGGATTCACTATTGTTAACCCAAAACGTAACCGAAATTATGAAATTTCGAACCAAACTGCTATTTGTCATGAAATTGACGACAGCCCTCATCTTGTTTGCCGCGATGCATGTTTACGCCAAAACATCCGGACAGATTGTTTCCTATTCCGCCAGGAATGCAAAATTGGAGCAGGTGTTCAGGGCCCTGGAACAACAAACTGGCTATGGTTTTTTCTACCAGGTGTCCGATCTCAAAAATGCCCAACCCGTCAGCGTAGATTTTAAAAATCTTGCTTTGCCGGATGCACTAAGAATGATTCTTAAAGATCAGACACTCAATTTTTTCATCGACGGTAAAACCGTATTCATTACTCCCAAAAAAAAGGAGGTGGATCTGGCACAGGGTTTAAATTCCGGGTTACAATCACCTCCAAAGCTCATTGATGTAAGGGGGAAAGTGGTGGATGAGGAGGGCAAAGCGATAGCCGGAGCCAGTGTTGTGGTAAAGGGCAGCACAAGAGGAGTATCCACCAATGAGAACGGAGAATTCGAACTCAATGGAGTAGATGGTAACGCCACACTTGTAATCAGTGGGGTGAATATTGAGCGCTTTGAGGTAAAAGTAAACGGAAGAGGGCAACTAGGGGTGTTAAAGACAACCGAAAAAATCAGTGAGTTGGCAGATGTGACTATATCTGCTGTTAATACCGGATACCAGCAGATTCCTAAGGAGCGGGCAACGGGTTCGTATGTTTTTGTTGATAGCGCTTTGATGAACAGAAGTGTAACATCGAATGTTTTGGATAGGTTAAATGGGGTGGCAAGTGGATTAATATTTAATGCTGGATCGCTAACAAATCAATCAAGACCTCGCAATGAAAGTTTAGGCATAAGCATTAGAGGACGTAGTACGATGGATGAAAATGTCAACGCTAATCCCTTGGTTGTTTTAGACAATTTTCCTTATGAGGGTGATATAAATAATATTAATCCAAACGATATTGAAAGTATCACCTTACTCAAGGATGCAGCAGCAGCATCTATTTGGGGCGCAAGAGCAGGTAATGGAGTGATAGTAATAACTACAAAGAAAGGAAGCATTAATAAGCCTGTTAAAATTAGCTTTAATTCTAATGTAACCATCGGGAGGGAACCTGATTTATTTTACTCTAGGAAGTTTTTAAATTCAGCCGATTATATAGATGTTGAAACGCATCTTTTCAATCAGGGGTTCTTTAATTCTGATCTGACCAATACAACTTCTAGGCCTGTCATTTCTCCAGTGGTTGAGATTCTTGCAAAGAGAAGATCAGGTCTGATTTCTTCAGTTGACTCAGCAGCTCAGCTTGATGCATTACGTGGTTTGGATATAAGGAATGAGTTTAAAGAATATGTTTATAGGCCAAGTATCCGACAACAGTATAGCGTAAATCTTCAGGGCGGCGGTCTGAAATCATCGTATTTTCTAGGAGTTGGTTTTGATAAAAATGAAGAAACCTTGGCAAGGGATCAGTATAGGAGATTTACAATCAATTCTCATAATCTTTTTACTCCTATTAGGAATCTTGAAATTTTTGCAGATATAAAATACACCTCCAGTGTCACTGATGATAACACAGGAAGTAACTATTATGGTCCTCTTAATGTAGGGGCAACCAAATATTCTTCGGTATTCCCATATCAAAGACTTAAAGATGATGACGGAAATAATTTAACAATGCCAAGGCAATATAGGCCTTCATATGTCGATAGTATGAAAAATTTGGGATTCTTAGACTGGAGATATAGACCTTTAGATGAAATCGAGTTGTCTGATGTTACATCTAGAATTAACGAGATAATACTTGGCGCTGGTTTGAAGTATAAGTTTGCTTCATATCTGAATGCAGAAGTCCAGTACCAATATCAAAAACAAGTAACAACTTATCACAACTATCAAAGCCAAGACACCTATACGGTTAGAAATTCAATAAATAGATTTTCGCAAAAAAATGCAACAACAGGTGCAATAACCTATATTTTCCCGTTAGGAGGTAATTTGACATTATCAGATAGAGAACTAACTGCCAAGAATCTAAGAGGGCAAATAAGCTTTAATCATAACTTCAACAGAGATCATTTGATTAATGCTGTAACGGGTGCTGAAGTAAGAGAAGTTGAAACCTCTTCATATTCAAGAACATCTTACGGTTATGACAACAATACTGGTACTGCTATAACAAATCTTAATTACGGAATGACTTATCCTGTTTACCCAACTGGAAATTCTTCTATTCCAGCTTTAAGCGGAGAAGTGGCAGGGACAACAAATAGGACAATTTCCTACTACGGAGTCGGTGCGTATACGTATAAGTCAAAGTACTCTATATCATTAACTGGGAGAAGAGACGGTGCAAACATTTTTGGACTAAAAACCAATGATAAAATTACACCATTATGGTCTGTCGGTATAGGGTGGGAGATGAGTAGAGAACAGTTTTATAAAGCTGAATGGCTGCCATTCTTAAAACTAAGGGCAACTTACGGATATAATGGAAACGTTTATAATGCATCTGCATACTTAACTGCACAATACATTACAAGTACATTATCAGGCATGCAAACGGGCCTAATTACCAGTCCGCCAAATCCGGATTTGAGATGGGAAAGAAATAGAAATATAAACTTGGCTATTGATTTCAGAAGCAAAAATAGTATTCTCACCGGTACACTTGAAATATACCAAAAAGATGGGTTGGATCTCATACAATCAACACCATTAGCGCCCCAAACGGGCTTCCCAACATTTAAGAGCAATGCAGCCAGAATGCGGACTAAAGGGGGCGAGTTGGTTCTTACTTCAAAGAATATTGATAGGGCTTTTAAATGGACAACAACCTTGCTTTATAACTACATGCAGAATAAAGTAACCAATTACAATAATACCAGTGCTGCTAAAACCATTGCGCTTCCCCCCGCGGGCTTCCCGGAATTTTCAGGTATAATTCCTTTAGTTGGCAGGTCTCTATATGGTATTTATGTCTACAAGTGGGCTGGATTAGATCCTGGCACTGGAGATCCGCAGGGATACCTTAATGGGCAGGTTAGCAAAAACTACCAGGATATTCTTGGGTTAACTCAGATAGATAGCTTAATGTATATCGGCTCGTCACGACCCACTTCATTCGGTTCAATAATGAATACATTCTCTTGGAGAAATTTTGAACTATCATTTAATATCATCTATAAGCTTGGCTACTATTTTAAACGGAAATCAATCAGTTCGAACTATCAGGATCAGCTAACATCTCCTGATGCGGATTATTCCAGAAGGTGGCAGAATCCTGGTGATGAACATTTTACAAATATTCCGTCGCTTGTGTATCCTGCCAATAACAATCGTAGAGATTTTTACTGGGCCTCAGAGGCATTGATAGAAAAAGGTGATCACGTAAGGTTACAAGATATTCGTTTGTCATATACACTTACCAAAACACAGTTGAATCGACTGCCTGTAAATAGTGTTCAGTTTTATGTTTATGCAAGTAATATCGGTCTTTTATGGAAGGCAAATAAAGCGGGAATTGATCCGGATTTTGTAGACAATTCTTCAACGATTGTATTACCTGTATCGAGAATGGTTTCAATTGGGTTGAGAGCAAATTTTTGACAATAAAAAATGATTTATGAAAAATATTCTTGCTTTTTCTCTTTTATTATTTCTTTTCTCCTGTAAGAAACAGGATGACTGGCTAGATGTAAAATCTAATATGTCGGACATAGTACCCACAACATTGCAGGATTTTCAGGCTGTACTGGACAGGGATGACCGAATGGTTCTAAATCGTCCGGGATTAGATTTGGTAAGTGCTGATAATTATTCGGTTTCAGATGCTAACTATCTAGCGTCCCAGATAATGGAGCGTAATGCTCATATATGGGCGGCGGATATATATCAAAGTTCTACCGCACAAGTGATAGATTGGTTGACTCCTTACTATGCTATTGTATATGCGAATATTGCTTTAGAAGGTTTGCAAAAGATAGAAAAGACCGAACAGAATAAATTACAATGGGAAAACATATATGGGTCAGCATTATTTTACAGAGCATATGCTTTTTATAGCCTGTCCCAGCTATTTTCAAAACCATACTCATCTGCAACAGCTAATTCAGATTTAGGTATTCCATTGCGATTATCTTCTGATGTAAATATTATTTATCAAAGGGCTACATTACAGGAAACTTACGATCGTATAATAAATGACTTAAAAGAAGCGGAGAGGATATTGACGACAGTACCCGTGTTTAAAACCAGGCCTTCTAAGCAGGCTGCTATGGCGCTTCTTGCAAAAGTTTATCTCTCAATGGATGATTATGCAAAAGCTAATGAATATGTAAATGCTGCTTTGGCTATTCAAAGCAACTTGATTGAGTTTCAATCACTCCCTGTTACCACAGGAACTGCAAATCCTTTCCCAACTATTAAAAATGGAAATGTTGAAATTGTATTTTATGCAGAGAAAGTACGTTACTCAATGATGCGTGAGGATAGGCTTTTAGTTGATACATCCTTATACAATCAATATGGCGCTAATGATCTGCGTAAGACAGTGTTTTATAGCGTCAATGCAAATGGAATAGTCTCATTTAAGGGAAATATTACAGGAGGAACTTATTTTGCCGGTATTTCAACAGGAGAACTTTATTTGATTCGGGCGGAAACTTATGCAAGACTTGGTAATACGAATTTGGCATTGAAAAATTTGAATGATTTGCTCAAGACAAGGTGGAAAAAAAATGGTAGTACTTCAACTTATATTGATCAAACAGCATCAAATGCCAATGAAGCTTTAAATAAAATTATTACCGAGAGAAGAAAGGAGCTTCCTTTTACAACAAGGTGGGAAGATCTCCGCAGATTAAATAAAGAGCCTGCTTTTGCTGTCACCCTAGAAAGAGTTGTAGGTGGTTCAACTTATACCCTTCTTCCGAATGACCAGAGATATGTACTGCCAATTCCCGAATTAGAGATAAGACTAAGCGGAATATTACAAAATCCCAGATAACCTTAAAAGAGATATATGAAAAAGAGGTTCATTCTTTTTTTGCTACTTATTGCTCGATTATTAGTAAAGGGGGAAGAAAATGCCCTGATAGAACATACTCTTAGTAAAGCCAAAACTATCATTACTGGGGAATCCAAAAAGCAAGATGGAGAAGTTACATTGATTTGTTATAAAGGGATTATTAGGGGAGCATATAAAAGTAGTATAATTGAAGTAACAGTGCCAATAGTGAAAGGGAGATTTAAAATTATACTACCTGATATCGGACAGGGAACATATTTTGATATTGTTGGCGCCGGATTCAAATCGAAATCCATGGGTCCAATAGTTGAAAAATATCTGATCGAATCTGGCGATAGTGTACATGTTGACTTTCAAATAGGAGTAGTTAAGTATTCAGGCAAATCAGGAATTAAATTGAAATGTCAAAATGATATCGGGTCTATTAAATCGTTTGCATGGAAAAAACCTGCGGATGCATTTAAATATCGAAAAATGGACAGTTGGGATGTTAATTATTTGAAATATCGGATTGAACAAATTGATTCCTTGTATAATTTAAAGTTTAATTCTCTTAGCAGCTATAGAAATAAACTTCCAGCCGGTTTTTACAGTAGGTTATATGTTGATCTGTCTTTAGAGAAAGCAGCCAGGTTTTATAGTGATGTTTTGCGTTTTATTCGGGTTGCAAAAAATAAAGATAGAGTTGACTCATTAATTCTTTTTTACAATAGTTTCACAAAGCCTGTTATGTATAGAAATGAAACGGAGGCTGAATTAGTGTCTATTTCTAGAAAATTTGATGAATCTGTATGGAATAAATTTCAATGCGATATTATTTATTCTAATTATAAATTAGGAGTACATGAGATTGATAATGCTGATTTTTTTCAGATTATTGGGAAGATAAGAGATGAATACAAAGGAAGCATCAGGGAAAGATTGGTTGTTTCCGCTTGTTATGTTGGATATACTTATATTACTTACAAAGGAACAGAGGATGAGTATGAATTGTTGAATGAATGTATTTACGATACAAAGTCTCAATTCTTTAAGGATGTATTGGTAGAATTCGCAGATGCAAACACTAAAGGAAGGTCTGTGCTCAATTTTGAGCTGCCTGATCCTGCAGGAGATATTGTAAGATTAAGTGATTTTAAAGGAAAGGTTGTATTTATTGATTTTTGGTATACGGGATGTACGGCATGTGCCAAATATTACAAACAAATAGTGTCTAAAGTTGAAGAACGGTTTATAAAAGACACTTCAGTTGTATTCATTACGATTTCTCCTGATAAAGATTGGGGAAAGTGGTTGGCCAGCGTTGAAAGCAACACTTATACATCAAAGCGTGTGGTCAATCTAAATGCTGGAAAGGGTGAGTATATTATGAAAAAGTATCAAGTAACTGGATTCCCTAGGCCATATCTACTTGATAGAGATCTGAAAATTTACAGCGCTAATAGAGGCGAACTGTGGGATGAGGAAAAACTGGTTGCACTTATTAAGGCAGCTTTATCTGAAAAGTGTATGAAAGAAGATTAAGCGGGCCAGAATTGACAAATATCTAAAAAACTAACGATTGATTAGGGGATAAATTTTTCGCTTCCATCATCTTCTGGTGCAGGCTCAAAATCTCCATTATTCTCAGGATTCTCAATTAACGGCGCCCATACACAGACGCCGGGTTCGGGGTCGCAAGGGTCAGGTCTCCCCGTCCAATCTTCAACCGGTATAAAATTGTTGTCATCTAATTTGTAATATCTGTGGTCGAAGGCTTTAGAAAATCCACTGCCAATGACTAATGTAACGGCAAGTGCAACTGAAAGAACTTTAATTTTTTTCATACAAACATTTTTAATAGTTATGATTTGCCTACTCTTTTTATGGGTTTTCAGCTTACCCCCCTTACGCGGCCGCGCAATATGGTTTATATTGATTTTTATTTTTCTTCTTGTATAGCCTGACTGCTATTACCGCTAATAAACTAAATACTAAATCAAAAAACAGATGTTGCCACCAATTAAGCGAGCGAATAATTCCACCACAACTACAGGGAATAGAGCCTAATAATCCGCTCAGAACAATACAGGTGTATACTGTAAACATAAGTATTAATGCAGATGATATATATATACCCATCTTTTGTGTTCTTTTAAATAAAAGTAGTATTGCGACTGAAATTTCTATTGGTGGAATGAGTATGATGGCTATAGTGGCAAGCCATTTCGGAAATGGCTGTTTTAATATATCAAATTTAAACATTGAAAAATCAAGGTACTTGGAAAGTCCTGTGTATAGCCATAATAATATAAAGAGGGCGGCAATGCCATCCAGCAAAAGTTTCTTTTTCATGCAATAAGATTTTACAATTCTCGATTAGCCGGGCAGGATTAAATACTACGAGTGGGATTTCATTGTGAAGGTAGACCGATAAACTTATGAGTTTGCCACCAAAAGTATTCCGATTTGCATTTTTATCTTGGTCGGTAATGTGATGGCGCATTACCCCAATACTTTTTAAAGGCGGTTGAGAAATTAGTTATATACTTATACCCAATCTGCAAGGCAATCTGCTTTTCCCTAATCCCCAGTTGTAATAAATCTTTGGCCTTTTCCATACGTTGTTTTTTCAGGTAAGCATATACACCAGTGTTATATTGCCGTTTAAAACCCGCAGACAGCTTGTTGCGATTCAACTCAAATTTTTCTGCGAGTTGCCGGATGGTATAATGATACCGCAAGTTGCTGTCAAGGTACTCTCTTACAGCATTGAGTTTCTTTGCATCTTCTGCATATACCCTCATGTGACAAGGTTTCATATAAATTACTGAATTAATCTGATGTATTCGGGCAGGTGCTGCATAACGATAACGGATATGGTGGGGTGTTGTGCAACCGCAGCTAAGTGTTTACGTATATGCTTGTGTTGACCAAGATCAAGAAAAAGTTTGCTAAAAGGATTTTGCAGGATCGCGTATGTTTTTCTGTTAGGGGAAGTGCTGAAAGGTTTTTAAATTGCCGCATAGTTATTCAAGTACATAAGTCTAAACCTAAACCTATTCTTTATGCCTGTAAAAGTGCTGGCAGTTTCCAAGAACTATACTGTGATGCAATTTTTAGAGGGCCGTTTGGTAAAGGAAATAAGGATCATGGATTATTGTGTGCTATCAGCCGCATTTGATATGTATAATGTATTAAAGCCGGATGTGTTGTTGTTGGAGATTAACTGGTCAAAGCATGTTTATACGCAGAATGTTTATGAAGTGGCGGCAAAGCTGTTAAGCGTAAAACCAGCGGCACAAATTGTGGCCATAACGCATTTTCATAACATGGGAACCCAGCAAGCAGTACAGTCAGCAGGCATAAAAGGTTATGTGTATTTGGAGTCGCCTGTCATGAGCAGCCGGGAAGTGCTGGTTCATTTAAATGAAACGATATTAGCAGTAGGAAGCGGAAAGGCGTTCTTTTGTGAAAGAATCCCTGATAATTAAGAGATGTAGCAAACAATCCGAAATAATTCTGAACCCTTTTAAACAATCCGTAATCTTTCCCGGTGAAATTTAATTAGTTCGGAAAACGCGTGAACATGCAGCCCTGATGTATGTCGGGGTTGCTTTTTAACTGATTAAAGTAGGTTAAGGTTCATTACCCTGAACCTGTAGAGGAAAGATTTAGGAGAAGGAGGATACTCGCTGCAAGATCTGTGCAGCACACTTTTTAGTCTCTGTTTGGATAGGAGATTAATGGTTAACTGGGAAATCAGGAATAATCCCCCTGCAAAATGGGGGATTATTTACTGCTTAGTTTTGCCTGTTTAAAATTTGTTCTTTTCACACTTCCCAAAGGGAACAACCAAGGGGGCAGTTGCCCACTGCCCCATTTTTTTGAAATACCAATTTAAAATAGCTTTTTTTTTAAATCGACAATAGTCACGCCGGTTCATTCTTGGACTGGCGCTTTTTATTGTAAACCTGTTCAATCAGGTATATACCTGCCAATTTGGGATGATAGTAGTAGTTTGGACAGGTAAAGTTAGAAAAAAGCCCGCCGGACATTCCCGGCGGGCTTAACCGGATTTTCGGCAGTTTGTTCTATGTGGGGTATTAAAAGTATGACTGTTCTACTGGCCGCAGCTATTGAAGCAGATGCTGAACTGATCCTTACTTTCAACCTGAAAGATTTTCCTGAAGACGAACTGGCGAAGCATGGTATTAAAGCCATTCATCCCGATGATTTTTTAGTGCAATTAATTGAAAAAGATCCCGATAACGTACTTGATGCTTTTGAACAGCAACTTGCAAGGCTTAGAAATCCGCCGCTTACACGGGAATATGTCCTGGATAAATTAACCGGTTGCGGATTGCCCCAAACGGCGGCTTCTTTACGGTTGCCCGCCGGTGATATTGGCGCTATATCATTTTCAAACATTTACTAAGTATCCCGTGCTTTGTCAGGCCCGCGTGTGCCCACTCAGGTAAATCAGCCCACTTCCCCACTATACATTCGTATCCATGAATACCGAAAAGGCATATACAGCACATGGTGATACACTGGAAGCAATGAAAGCTTTTGCCATGCTGCTCTGCGAGATTGTTCTCTGTACGGAAATGATGGCTGATAAATCAACCCGGGAATCATGAAACTGCATCTCTTTGAGAAATGGGCCCGAAAGGGCGATGAAATTCCTAATACGGATTCTCTTCACAATGCGGTTATTTATACAAGGGTGTCGAGCAAGGAGCAGGCTGAAAAGAACCTCAGCCTCGATTTCCAGATGCGTGCTATCAGAACTTTCGCGCAGCGTAACCAGTTCACCATCGAGGATTGTTTCGGCGGCACTTTTGAATCGGCCAAAACAGACGGGCGTAAAGAGTTCCGCCGCATGCTGGAATATGTTGCTGCCAATAAGGGAAGGGTCAGCCATATACTGGTTTATACACTGGATCGTTTCAGCCGCACCGGGGGCGCTGCCATCAAGTTGTGTGACGATCTGCGAAATGAATATGGCGTGTCGGTGCTGGCTGTTACCCAGCCTACGGACAACAGCAACCCCAGCGGTATTTTCCAGCAGAACATACAACTCTTATTCAGTGAATTCGATAACCAGCTTCGTCGTCAACGTGCTATGGCAGGCATGCGGGAAAAATTTGAAAGAGGGATCTGGTGCATACGTCCTCCTATGGGATATACTATTATAAGAGAGCACGGACAGCGAAAGATCATTGTTAATAAAGAAGGAGAGCTGTTGCGCAATGCGTTTGAATGGAAGGCGAAGGGAATGAAAAACCAGGTGATACTGGAAAAACTACAACTGATGGGGCTTGATATCTACAAGCAGAAACTGAGTGCCATTTTATCCAATCCCTTCTATGCCGGCATCGTGTCTACCAAAATGCTGAACGGCAGATTGGTGGAAGGAACGCATGAAAAACTGATACAACCGGAACTGTTTCTTAAAATACACAGGGAGAAGCCGGCCAGGAAGGTTTACAGTACAGCTAAGAAAAGCGAACATGCGGAACTTCCGTTGAAAACATTTGTACGCTGCGCCGAATGCGGTGAACCGCTCACAGGCTATGGAGTGCATAAGGACGGAAAGTCTTTTTATTACTATAAGTGCCGCACGCAGGGATGCAGGTGCAATGCAAACGCAGGGAAGCTGAATGATCGTTTTGCCCTGTTACTGCAATCCCTTGCTATTCCTGATGAATACAAAGCCGGCTTGCAGCGGTTGCTGAAAAAAAGCAGGGAGCAGCTTGTTGAAGAAAAAGGGAAAGAGTTGGAGCAATATGTCAGGAGACTGGAGTCTGTCAATGGCAGGATGGAAAAACTACTGGAGCAATACCATGTGACCAAAACAATCGAAATAGCTGTATTTGAAAAACTACAGAACAAATACAGCAAGGAAAAATCAGATTTGGAAAAAGCCATTGCAGCCTGTAGTATTTTAACGGACAGTTCTTCTCAGGAAGAATCTTTCTCCTATTTGATGAACTCGCCGGAAGCCTGCTGGCTCAAAGCGCCATTGCCCTTGCGGATGCGGCTTCAGCAGTTGATCTTCCCGCAAGGGGTAACCTATAGCAAAGCATCGGGCTTCAGTTACCCTTTGCTTAGCCCCCTGTTTATACCTATATCGGATACATCGCAAAGCATAATAACCCGATGAAGGCGATTCCTCCAAAGTTTGTGCCTGTATCGCTTAACGGGTTACCTGAATTGTTTGATCATTTCAGCACACCCGAAATTTGCGTTTCCTATTTAAAACGCATCAGGTGGCAGCATGGCTACCATTGCCCGCATTGCGGTGTTGTACAAGAACCTTATCTGTTAAAATCGGGATATAAGTGTTCCGAATCCGGTTGTGGTAAAAAGTTCAGCGATCTGAAAGGAACCATTTTTGAAAACACCAAGATTAACCTGCGGCTGTGGTTTGCTGCCATCTACCTGATGGTTTCCCGAAGTTATGGGATCAGTTCAGCTCAACTGGCCAAAGACATTGCTGTTACGCAGAAGACGGCCTGGTTCCTGTTACACCGTATACGGGAGGTTTTTAACCTGCCATATGCAAGTCCGCAGTATAAGAAGCTGACGGATATTGTGGAAGTTGATGAGACCTTTCTGGGCGGAAGGACATCCAACAGGCCAAGGAGCAAAAGAAAAGATCGTACACAGGGGCGCAGCCTGGTAACCAAAACTGCCGTGTTTGGCGCCTTGCAGCGGGGAGGAGAATTAAGGGCATCGGTGATACCCGATACGAGCGGCGCTACGCTAAAGACCATGATTACGGCCTGGGTATCAACGGATGCGCTTATGATGAGCGATGAATGGAAAGGATATAGTTGGGTAAGCACCATGTATCGTCACCTGCAGGTGCGGCACAAGAAAAAGGAAATGACCTATAAGGAGGCACATCTCAATGGCATCGAAGGGGCATGGGCCAACCTGAAACGCAGATGGGCTATGCTGCATTCCATCGACAGGAAATATCTGCAACGCATAGTGGATGAATTTGTATGGTACTATAACCATCGCCAACTCAGCAGCGAGGAACGTTTTCACCAGGTGCTGGAAATGGCCTGCAATAAAAGGGTCAGCCTGGAACAATTAAGACGATCCGCACCACCCATGCCCAACCGCGAAACCAATTATCTGTTCGCCATTCAGAAAGCGGTTGAAAAAAAACATATCCTGGAGGTCGAGTATATCAATAATAACAAAGAGAAAAGCCGGCGCAATGTGGAACCCATCGGGCTTGCCATCTATAAGGATAACTGGCATATGATTGGTTGGTGTCATAAGCGCAGGGATTACCGGGATTTCAAAGTGCTGCGTATTACGCGGCTGAAAGATACGGGAAAGCCTTTCATCCATAACGATCATCCCACCCTGGAGCGATATCTTAAAAGAAATTTGCTGCCTTATACTTTCAGAGAATACAGGCAGACTGGTTAGCGATTTACAATGTATGGGTAAGAAAGAGATTGAATGATGGCATCAGGCCACTTTAAGTGCATAACGTTCCCCGGGAGTGTATTTTCGAACGGCGCCACGCACGAGTGCCGCCTCCTTTTCTCTTCTTGCTACCACGCCCGGGGTGGCTGATCCGATCCATAACCGCTTACTGGCTTCTATCTGAGCCGCGATGCCCGAATAGTCTTTATTGGCAACCAACGGTACGATGGCCTTCATTTCTTTTCTGCGTTCTCCCTCCAGCGAGCTCCCCCTGTTATAAACCATGCTAATGATGGCGCCAACGGCATCTGGCTCAAGTTGATCCAACCCGGGATAGATTTTTAACGCAGATCTTGCAAAGCGCGGCAGGCTTTTTCCGAGAAACACTCTGACCGCTGTTTCATAAGGAATGCTCACGGAGCGAAGCATTGTATTGCCTTTCAAAAGAGATTGCGCCATGGCGCCTGTTTTTCCGGCAGCGGTCAGCAGGAGAGACAGGTCATTTACCGGAAGCATGTTCCAGTCTTCGAGGATTTGTTTTGAGGAATGATAGCCCAGGTCATAACCAATACCGATGGTAATGCCGCTATCACCCTGCGGCCAGACAGGATGGTTGTATAAACGGATATAGTTGTCCTTACTGGTGATTTCTTCCTGTATGATAAAATCAATGGATCTTAGAGATACGATCATGGTTTTTGATTGTATGGAATGGTAAACAAAATAGGTTCCCACAGCAGCCACCAATAGCATGGATCCCAGCAAAACCAATTCACCGGTGAGGTCCTCATGCGCATTGGTAACGCCTTGCAAAGCGTACTTGTTTTTTTTCTGGTATTGAACGCCGGACATGCTAATGAAAGATTGCAGTATTAATACTCGTCCTCGTTGCAGAGGTTAAGTCCGTTTAACTGCCCGTTCCCGTTAAGTTCATCCGGGAGTTCATCGAGCCCATACAATTCAGCTTCCACAATGGGCAGTGTTTTACGGGCAGAACGCAGGAATGCCTGCAATGTGCCCCGGGCGTCTTTTACCTCTGCATAAAAAGGATCATCGGTTGTGATCTTGTTTTCCCGCAATAGGTTATCCATCTCTTCCAATAATTTCCTGGCCTTTTCTTTAGTATCCTTCGCTTTTTTCTCTCCCAATCCAATATACCGTTTAAGCAGCAGTATAGATGGTCTCAGTCTGATGGGATGCGTCAGCAAGATCAATACTCCATAGTTTTCAAGTTCAAAGACAGTGGCAGCGCTTATTTTTTTATGGGCAGCCACCAACTTCTGCTGTATGCTTTTCACCTCTTCATAGAACTCGGAACTTTCATTGATCTCGCCTCTAAGTCTTGCCCTTCTGATATAATTGAGCAGGGAACGGACTTCTTCTCTTGATACTTTGCGCTGATGGAAAGAAATGTATTTTTTTATGGCAATCACGTCCGGGGGCATATCATCTACAAGGCGGTCATCCAACAACGCACTACGTCTTTTTTCAATGCGGGTCGGTGCGTTCAGGGAGGCGCCTTTTAAACCACTTCGGCCATGTTCATCTTTTTGCTGCCGGTGGGCTTCAATCCGGGCCAGGTATTCTTTTACGAGTTCCTGCACGCGGGGATAATTGTGGAGGTCATCCAACCGGAACGCAAGCGCCAGGTAATCGTGTGCCATGCGAAGGTGCTCGGGATAGGTGGCCACAGTACCGGGATCCAGTGACTCAAAATATTCAGAGAGTGTCATGGTCTGTTGATTTAGGTAAATATAAAATCAGTCTGCAGGAGGAGGTTCAGTGCTACCGGAACAAACGCAGTTTGTGATATAACTGTTGACCTGGGTTACCAGGTCATGAATGGATGAAGAAGAAGGAATCATGATGTCGATGTAGCGGAGATAGATATGTCTCCCTGAAGACACTTCAATCTTGAATTTATCCTCATTGATCGTGGTCAGGCCCGTTATATCCTGTTTCAACACGTACTTGACAATGGAGGCGTCGAAGGCAATCATCAGGCTGGCTCCCTGGTCATAAATTTGAGTATAATAAGGCATCCTTTACATTGTTTAATGTGTGACCAGATAGCCGGCTGTGGCTCCGCTGAACAGGATCAGTCCGAAGGTTAAAAGTTTTTGTTTCTTCTTTGTTTTTCTGATCTGCTCTTTCAATGTGAGATTTTCTGTTTCCAGCCAACTGTGTTGCTGGAGTGTTTGTTTCAGCAGTATGTTGAACTGCTGCTGTGTGCTAGCGCTTATTTCCAGCGCGGAATCCTTCAGCGTAACAGTGTTTTCCAGTAAAGTGATCTTGGAATCATACAGGCTGTCTTTGCGGATGCTCTCATCCAGGTAACCTTTGACGTATTCACGTAAGGTATCACAGGTAGTTAACGCATAAGCGGAATCATTCGTTACGTTCTCTGTTAGTAGTTGTCTGATGCTTTGCTCTGCTGCAGATAGCTTTGCCTTACTTTGCCGAAGCGACACACTTGTTTTAGACAGTGAGTGCTGCAGTTCTTCATTTCTCCTTTTGAGGAGTGCAATTTGCTCCTGGTGGCGGCGTTCGATAGTATCGGCCTTTTGTCTAATTTCTCTGGCGGGAATAATGTTCGCCGGTAATGGTACTGTATTTCTGTTGCAGCCTTTGAATAACGAATTCAACCCGATGCCCGAGAATAAACAGAGCAGGGCTATGAGCAATGTTTTACGAATATTGATCTTTGTCATGGTCAAATGTTTTTTTGTCGTTTGTTCTTCTTTCCAGTGAATAACCGAAACAGGCAGCGCCGATCAGGCTGATCACGGAATAGAACATGAATTCGGGAATGTTCTTTGAGAAAAATTGTTGCCCGATCCAACTGAATAGGACGATCAGTGTAAATATGCCGATGATCACTTCGCGCAGGGAATAGTTGCCATTCTTGTCTTTAAACAGGTCTTTTATAAAATTATTCATAGCGTAGGAGTAAATGTTTTTTAAACATATCGCACCGCATGAGCGTCAACCAGGAACTTCTTTCCGTTGTTCTCAAAGCAGGTATAGCCGAAACGCTCCATGATCATTTTGCCGAGCAGGGTGCCGGCATCGACCGCCACTGTATCTTCGGCCGTTACCCATACATGGGTTTGACAGGTGGTAACCAGATTATAGGTTTCCAGCCCGTCAAGAACAGGAGGAAGGCTCCAGATACTGCCATCATAGATCAGCCCGATGCGTAAAAACTCATTGCGCAGTTCATTGCGCTGGCTTTCCGTAGAGAATGTCTGCAGCAATCCTTCCACAATAGATTTTGTCGTGGAGAAAATGCCGAATTTCTCTTTGAAGGCCTTGCTTGCGATATCATATTCTCCCGCAGTCTTGATCTTCGCCAATAACTCTTTTGCAAGAGTATAGTTCTGCGTATCGTAAGCGCCATAGATATCCTGTCCCAGTTTTTTCAGTATATCAGTAACACGGGCCAGGATGAGGTTAAAGCGACTTTCATCCACCACGGTGGGCGAGCCATCCGTTTGCAAAGCCGCTTCCGTCTCACTGCCAAAGTCGCCATCGGCCCCGTATTTGGGCAGAATAGATTTACCCAGCAGCGTAATAAGGGCGTTCTGTAATTTCTTTACCAGATTTCCTTTGCTGCCTTTTTGCAACGGGAACCCTGAATCCGTAGACGTAGGTAAGGGGAGGGTATTGACGGGAGGCGCGGTTTGGGACGAAGAAGAAGCGCCCGTGCCCGGTGCAGGTAGTGTGACCGCGGGAGAAGGTGTTTTGTTGATAATGCGCTCTACATCTGAATTGGCATTGCTGCTCGCATCTTTTTTGCGCAACCGGTATATCATATAGATCCCCACACCGGCCAACACCACAGATCCCCCGATCAGGAAAGCTTTTGTTTGATTGGTCATCTTCTGTTCGTTTAAGTAAGTTTAAAGAGACGGCTTGTCATTAATAATCCGCATCATTGCGGGATATTCAAAGATGGACAGCTCACTTTTCAATTCATTCAGCAGGGGTGCACCATAACGTGATGCATAAACCTGTTTTAGTCGTTCAAATGCAGCCTGTGTCGGCACTTCCAGGAATACCAGCCTGATAGCGTCTTCATCCGTGGCGGGAAACGGCCCCCATGAGTCATTGAATGCAGTATGTAACCGTTTGGCCCAGGAATCATATTGTTCCTGTGTAAGCGCAACAGGCTGCAGTAAGGTGCCTTTCTCTGGTTTAGCAGAGAGGATAGCCAGCATCTCGCTGTACTCCATGCTGTCGAGATCATCCTTGAGATCCCGCATCATGTTGGAATTGTAGAGTGCCTGATAGGCTTCGATTACTTTGGAGAAATGCGCTTTACTGGGCACTTCCTGCCATACCTGGCGAAGCAATTCATTGTCTGTTCCCCAGTGAAACCAATTGTCATTTTCAATGGCCATCCTGATCTGCTTGGCATGCGCCTGCGGGCTGCCATCCACAAAGGACAGGTTTTCGTTCCTGTTGGCACGGATGCGTTTGATGATCAGCCATGCAACCAGCGTACATCCACCTGCTGCCAGCAAACCATACAGGGCATATCGTATTGTGTCGTCCTTTACGGCAGAATTTTGCATCATACGCTCTTCAGGGGAAAGTGTCATACTTTTCTTTAGGTTGATGGCCTGAAACATGTTCCGGACTTGCTGACTGTTCATACACCGAGATATTTTTTCGCCAGCGCTGTTTTGATGGGATCGTTTTTCACAATATCGGCCAGCCGGACAAGCTCTTTTGTACTCAGCTTTGAGGCCAGTACCGCCAGGGCTTTCATCTTATTTTCAGCCTGCATGTCTGTTTTCGCTTCGATACTGATCTCGTAGCAGAATTTTTGCATGATCATGGTCTTTATACATTCAGTTGTTGAGCAACGATCTGCACCAATGCCGGCTGTTCAATGAATCTGCTTATTATCTGCATCACCTTTTGCAGTTCCTGTTCTTCAAAGCTTTCATCCAATTGCCCCAGGAGCGGCAGGTAGTGTCTGTGGGATTCGCTGAGCGGCGGGCCTGCCTGGCGATGGAAAGACACTTCGGTATCATCGCCAACTGACGGAGGGAGGCCACCTGGCATTTCAATGTTTCCGAGGCCTATCTTACCCAGCAGGCCATTGTTTCTGGCAGCCAGGTTCTCCAACAATACTCCTCCGAGTTCCACCAGATCCAGTTTGCCCAATTTGTATTTTGTGTCTGTAGCCTGCCTGCGGGCATCATCGAGTTGTTCTTCCAACTGACCAATGTACTGTTCTGCCTCTTCCAGTTTTTTCTTGGTTTCGATGTTCTCTCTTGCAGCCAGTTCCTTTTCTACAATACCTTCCAGGTCTCCAAGGCCACTGAGCGATTGTCCCGACTGCATTTTACTTTTCAGCAGAAAACAATACTGGTCATTGCGCGGTGAGGAAGCGGAATTATAGAGCAGTATGCGCAGTTTCTCGGTATCCTCATCCATGTAAAAATCAAAGCTGTCAAATTCGGATACATCTTCTGTCCTGGGAACTACTTTCAGGTTGTCCACGAAGACCTCGAACTGGCGGGCCTGGCCCTTGGAGGCCATCTCTTCCAGCAAGTGCCTGATCTTGGACACTTTCAGCGGGTCATATTCCATGATCTTGATCGCCATGTTACTTGTTTTTTGGGATGACCGTTATCATTTTTACATCATTGATGAGCAGTGACTGATTGATGATTGTAAGGCTCCCGGAATGTTCGTATTGCAGTTCGTTGATCCTGTCGTCACTCAGATCGAAAACTCCCTTATGGCTTTCGATCCTTATTTCTTCTGCGGGTTCAACCAGCACGTAGAGTTGCTGTGGACTACCTTTTAATTTAAGGGTCTCTGCAGGTTGCAGGCGGAGATGTTTGAAGCGAAGACTGTAACGGTTTTCAAAACCCAGTTCCCGCATCCTGCCCGCTATATATCCAAGTGCCAATTGATCATTCATATTTTATTCTTTTTGCTGACCCATACGGCAACGGTAAGCTCATAGCTAACCTGGCCAGAGACCATTTCTGCCCAGCGGTCGCGATACCGCGCTTCTATCAATGCAGCGGTGACAGGGATGCTTAATTTTTCCTCGAATGCTTTGGTCCCATGCGTATAAGGCATGGCTCCGAACTGGGGATCAGCTATCTTGAGAAATCGCAGGTTGTGATTATGTGGCTTGATGTACCCTGAATAAAAAATATCCTCCGAACCAAAGTGCATCAGGGTGAGTTCTCCGATGGGAATATCCCTTACACACCGGAAAATTGGGCCCCCATAGGGGAACATAGCTGGATAAGTAAAGGCATGCTGGCAACTGGATTCTATGCCGATAATGCGCTCAGCGTCTGCAGGCAATGATATCTGGAAGGAGCGGTATAGACTACCTGAAGCTATCTCCAACCTATGTATGATCACTTCTTCGCGCATTTCAGATTTCTGTTAATTCACAATCCAGGTACAGGGATACCCGGTAAATCACGAAGTCGGCTACTGCAATATGACTGGTATCGGTATAGTCCAGCTTGATCTTAAAGTTGCCAGGTTCGAGTTTGCCAAGCGAGTAGAACCGCTCATCCGGTGCAACACCCAGTCCTGACATCAGTAGTTTGCTTTCGTATTTATCAGGAAATATCTCTTCCCGGTTAATCTCGATGCGCTGGGAACCTCGGTAATAAAGCATGTCATCCCGGTCGGAGGTAACCAGCAGGCCGTAAATGGCTGACACATTTTTATCCAGCTCGAAAGTGGAACTGAAAGTTCTTTCCGGGGAATCCACAGTCAGGTCAAAGCGTTTTTTGATTCGTTGGAGCATAGAAAAATTTTTTAAGGAAGGTGAGAGACCTTACGGGGTCAGCTCACCTTATGAATCACCATCCATCTATTATGGAGTGGTGATCGTTCCGTGCAAACCCACATAAATGTGGCTGAATGCAGCGATACCATCCAGTGAACCCAATTCAATTGTGAATTCGATCTGTATATCATCCTGGATCAGACGCGGGTTAGCGAGTTTATAATAGCCCAAGGGGACAGTGTGGTAGCTGGCGGTCTTGAAGACGGCATTGCCGGTGGCAGGAACAATCTGCTTTCGGTTGGAGGTCAGTGTGAACTCCCCGTTGGCGATGGCGTGGAAATTTTCCAGTCCCTTGTATTCCGTTGCCGTTACTTTATCTTTTGTGGCATCGGCGGATACGCCTGCCAGCATATAAATGCCACTCACAAGCATAGCCTGATTTTTGGGCAATTTGGCATTGGAGATATTTCTTAAGCCGACATCTTTATCATCCTGCGGCTCGAACATTTTGATGGTTTTCGAGTTGGCGGGCTTAATGGAATAGATGGTTGCATCGGCCAGGCGCAATTCTCCTTTTTTCAAGCCGTCTTTGATAGACTGCGGCAATTCATTGAAGAATTTTTCCATTTCCGCGCGCGATCCCCTGCTGGCAATGGGTGGGCGTGTGAGTTTGTTGATGACCCACTGACGCTGAACCGGATTCATCTTGCGCAGGGCGGCAAGCAGTTCCGGGTCTTCCGCAACGTCAATGCCCAGCAGGGCCCCCTGGTTGTTGTATTCTTCCGTTGCCTCAATTAATCCTAACATGGTTTAGAGTTTTATGTGCGTGAATAAAGTGTTGTTTTAGTAGTTGTGATCCTCTGTATCCAGGTACTGAACCAGGATATCGCTTTGTGCTGTTCCAGGGCCTGATACTGTGGCAGACTCGGGTATTTCGTATTCCCGAACGGCTTGCAGCAGTCCTTCTTTATCGATCTGGTCGATATGATTTTCTGCATTTTGCGTCAGTTGCAGTTCTATGTAATCCAGCAGATCCATAGGGGCTGCGGTGTCGGGTATCAGGCTCTGCTGTACCTCCATTGGCCGGACAAGTTCGGCCGTCTGTTCCATGGCCTGCGGTTCGATATAGCTGAAATATTCAATCGCCCCCAGGCCCGCAACGGTATCGGTTGGAGCAACGCCTTCTTTGGTACTTGCATCAAAAGGAAGTTTGGCTAATAATGCCTGCTTTGCAGTGTCCATTTTTGCGCTGATGGGATCGGAGGATTTTACCGCCGGCGCCAGCAACAGGCCATAACCAAAGCCCCTTACGGCAGGACTTGCATACGGGTGTTCCAGGAAACGGCTGCCGACGATACCGGCCAACCCCACCAATGAGGCTTTGGGAATAGCGATTCCGCAAAGCATACCGCCACCGGCTGCCAGCAATTCAACGATAAGCTGTGTCCATTTGTTTGCTTTTGGCGCTTCTATACCGCCCAGCAGCCTTGTTTTGTTGGCCGCGCGGGCGTAAATATTTTGTTTGGGATTCATGTATTTGCGGTTATAGGGTCAGTGTTTTTTTACGGGTACTGCGCTTTTTTCCGTAGGACGATTTTGTTCCGTGCATTGCCTGCGGAGGTGGAGCGTTATTACGGTTTCGCCTGGCCAGCCAAATCACCAGTGCCAGGCCCGCAAGAGAACCGCCAACGATGATCGGCACTTTGTATTTATCCCAGAAACCGGGCTGTTTGCTTGCATCAGCCGCAGACCCCGTATTTGCAGGTGCAGCGGTACTAGTTGCAGACGCTGTTGTTGCGATAGGCGTCACCCCCCTTGTTAGCAGGGTCTTGCGTATGGCGCCGGATGCTGTGGCAGCAGTGCTGGCAGCAGTACCGGCATCAGTGGTGCTGGCAGGAATTACCGGCTCAGGGGTAACGGGTGTAGCGTTGTCTGTGGTCGGAGGCACGTATAGTTCCCCGGAATTGTTCGGAGGCAAAGACTTGACGGCCTCATCGTAATAAGCCCTTAGTTCAGGGTCATCTAAGCCAAAACTATTGGGGTCCTGGGTGGGATCGGTAACACCTGTCGCATTGCCCTGTTTGAGTGGAAGGATCTTTTTGATCATTTCCCAAATGGCTACAATGGTGCTCATGATGGCCGCTATGGAAGCGGCGGTGACAGGTTCTCCCAATGCCCCCAGGGTATCCAGTTGCTCCTGGGTAAGATCCTTGGTTTCCTGCTCGTAGGTTTCATCGCCGAGTATTTCCCGAAGGCTCATTCTGGGGTTCAGGTTTGCTGTACTTCCCAGTACCCAGGTAGTGCGGCCAAGGCCGTTCAGGTTATCGAAGTCAATTCTTTCAGCACCATCGTTGCCCTTGCCGTTGATGATGGCAGGTCGGATATTGTCCAAATCGCCGCCCATCTGCCAGAAAATCTTTTTGATCTTTTCAATCAGATCTCCCATTTTCCGGTGTTTTTCAGGATCTATGCCATATCTCAAAGCCTGTTCGGGTGTGAAGTAGGCATAGCGCAGGTGTTCGGAAACTTTAAGAAGATTCAGTTTTAGTGCCGTTAGAAAACCGAGGCGCAGGAGGGCAGAGGTGGGAAGTACTTTGTTGATGACATGCACCACGGTTTTGGCTACTTTCACCACGGCTTCCCCGACGTTCTTCACCACTTTGCCTACCCCTTGCACCACACTCTTGGCGATATCGCCGATCTTGGAGAAGATGCTTCCCAGTTCTTCTTCGCTGTAAGTGTAGACCACCCCATTGATGGTGCAGGTGCAGGTGGCGGACTGGGGCACGGCAGGTGTGATCACTTCCGGCTGTTGAACGAAAAGCTGCTGGGGTTCTGCCGTTGTTGCAATAATCGGCCTGGGTTCAGGCGCAAGTGTCGGGAGTGGTATAGGTTCGGCGGGTATTGCGGATGAAGACGTTACAGGCGCAGGCGCGATAGCGGGGGATAGCACCTGCGCAATCTCCACCTGCGGCAGTATAGAGACCATCTTTGTGGTTGCGGGTAGATCTGTGGCAGTATCTTCGCTGGCATCCATCAGCCGCACGTCGTAGTTTACGGGAGTAAGGGTATTGCTCATTAGTAGCCTGTCGGTTGGAAGCAGGCCCATGCCTTCCCAGTTACCTTCTGGTTCTGTGTCAAAGTGCATGAGCGTAGACTGTTTGCCGGTGGTTGGGGGCTTTTGCGCCGGACCGTTTAAATATTGTAATTCCATAGTGTAATCCTTTTTTTCAGTATAGGGAACTTCGTAATCAAAGAATTCAGTCACACAGTCCAGTATGATCGGTTCATCATCTGCGGGCAGTACCACCGGGTAGATATGCTGGAAGCTGTTGCCCAGATATCTGGCAATGCGTAAGGCGTGAGGGATGGAGAGATTGTACAGGATGCTGGATATAAAAACGGTATAACAGTCGCAATCCACCCCGAGTAGGCGATCCGTCCAGGTGCGCGCCGGGCTACGGATCTGTTCCTTCCCATCTTCGTCCTTGCGATAGGCAATATGATCATAGACAAATTGCCAGATGTTGCGGCAGGTTTCCCTGAGGTCCTCTTTTTCCAGTATAGCGCTGATACGCCCGGTATGATCCAGTGTACGAAGGATCACCTTCGGGATGAGTTCCATTGTATCTTCCAGATCGGCTTTTTTCAGCACGGTAATATTCTCTCCCTTCGCTTTTGGAAAGAGAGGGTCAAAACGGTTGCTCTTTCGTATCGTTCTATTTGCGGTGACTATCATTTTATTTTAACTTTTCCAGGGTATCAATTTTTCCAGGTCACTTAGTTCGAGCAGTTTTTTCTGCGTCGTCCACATCGGCAGGAATCCCCATCCATACATATTGATACGTGTGTGTATTTCCAGTTGCGGAAGGGGTTTGTTTTCCCCGGGCGCTGCGCCTGCCAGGCCGGCGGTGCCTTCAACGGCCGGCTGCGGTGTTCCCGTCAGCAGGTTGATGACGTCAAAGCCGAGGGTAGCCAGGTGTTCATAGGGTATGTCTATTTCCAGCCCGTCGAGGGTCACTTCGCTGTCGTTTGTAATGCGGGTTATGGTGGCATCGGCCTTGGAATGCGCTACCAGTACTCCGTTGCGGTACACGCGCAGAAAGGGGGATTTAATGTCCATGCGCGTGCCCGTTGGATTTTTGATAACGAGCCTGAAGGTGATCACCGCTGTGCGGTCTGTCAGGCGGAAGGCCCTGGGAGTGGGCAGTACAATGAGTTGTTGCGCCTTGTGGATCAAAAAAGCGTAGCTGGCCGCCAGGCCGCCGAGCAGGATTCCACCGCCAATTTTCAGGGTTGTAGCAGTACTCATTTTTTTTCTTTCTTTTTTTGATCTAAATAATCGCCCGCTATCTTGTAAACCAGCCATATGCCACCGCCTATAGTTGCTTTAAGGGCATAATCCAGCAGGTCGGCCAGGTTAATATTCGCCAGCAGTATGCAGCCGGTCAGCATGATATTGGAACCTATTGTTTTTATCATTCCGCTTTTCAGTTTTAAAATGTCTGTAGTCATTGTTTTCTTTTTATGCCGCTTTCTGAACGGAGGCCAGCTTTACCACCGGTGAGATTTTTTGCGGCAGGCCGAATAATTCAATGCAGCGCTGCACCTGGATAATGCTAAAGTATTTGCCTTCATGCTCCAGCAGTTCAGAATGTTTTTGCATCCAGCGCTTGAGCGTCTGTACATTCACATCGAAGATGGCGGCCAGGTCCTTGAGCCTGTAGGGCTTGATGATCAACCGGCCTTCTGCGTCGAAATATTCTTTGGGTGTGTGTGCGGCCATTTAGTAGATATTTAAAAAATGATTACAGGTATAAATGCTCAGCCGTTGAAGGGATTCCCATTGCTGACGGCTGATGAAATAATGCCTCCAGTAGCGAAAGTTGTTCTCGCTGGCATCCTCGCTGATCTCCAGTACGGCTTCGGCCAGGGAGCGAAGATCTTCCCTGTAAGCAGGCAGAGAGCACCTTGTCTTTTTAATATCCTCCATCCGCAATCCGGAGAGGGTAAAGCCCTGCAAGTTAGCCGTACTAAGCCAGGCGGATGGTAGTATGGAAACGGGGGAAAGCCCGTTTTCACAGCAAAGCAGCAGCCTTTCCACATATTCTAAAAAGCCTTTTCGACTATCAGCGGACAGGCGAATCCAGTGGTTGATGCAGGCTTTGGCCTTTGTGGTTTCCGAAAATGAAAAATGTAAATGAGGGAAAAGCAGTGTACAGGTGAAAGACCAGGCGAAGCACGAAAGCTTATCCAGCCTGTCGTCTGCTTTTCCCCCTCGAAGTATAGTGAAGGCGGGACAAGTTCTGTTACAGCTATTGGTAGACATGGTTAAGCTTTTTAATGGTGCATTGCCGGGTTGCTGTTTTACGTTGGCAGAACAAACATAGTTCTGCCACAAAACGGTATTTGACCGCGAGGGTACATGGCGGCCTGAAGGGGAATGCGAAAGCCCAAAAAGCAGGGTAATTGTATAGAAAAAATTGGGGGGTGAGGGTAGGGACCTTTTTCAGATTTCTTCGATACGGGAAGGAAGCCCGAGCTTCTCGAAGATCGTTTTTACCTGCAGGGCCGTATAATAGAGGCCTTCGCGCCTGCCGATTGTTTCGCGGTGAGGTTTGAGCCATGTATTGAGTGTCCGCTTGGATACCCCGTAAACTCTGGCTAGTTCGGAGGGAGAAAAAGGTCTCACCTCAGTCACATAGACTGTGTTTCTCATAATTATTGGCGTTTAGGTTAAAAAAATTGCTAACAATCTCGCTAACTTCAGCTACTCCATTTTATCCGCGACGGAATATTTCATGGATAAGCGTATATGCCGTTCCTGTAAAGATTTACCGCTCCTCATATTCAGTATTGAATAACGTATTAATAACCATGCTTGTAGGATTTTAAATGCAAGCTTAGTTGATGTTTCAACGTTGAGGCGGTTAAAAAGTTTGTATATTTTGATTTTGGTGAAACTGCGCAAACGTCATGAATTTTAAAATCATATCCGAAGAAGGTCAGCCTTTCGACTTTTCATTTCATAGAAACGAGGGAATGGCCCGCTTCAACCTGGCCGGGTCGGTTTTTCTATGCGTGTCCGAACCTTTTGGTAACATGCTTTTCCAGCGTTATTTCAGCAAAACGTTCAGCATATCCTATTCTGTATTTTTGATGGAGCGCAGTTACCGTCCGCAGATCTATTTTGATGAACCTACACTTTATCTGAACCTGATCCAGCACAATGATCTGTATGTGGAGGGTTTGGGTATGGGTAATCATGCCTTGAAAGAGGGGCATTTCAATATCCGCTACCTGCCTTATACCAACTGTCGCCTGTGGTTGTTGCCTGGCTTAAGCTCGGAGTTCGGGTTGTATTATGAACCTGCTTATTTAAACCTCTATGCAGGACATTACCCCGCTGTGTCTCAACTACTCGACAAAGTAAGCCAGGGCAGCCCCGCATATTTACTGCCTTCTTATGTACAGGCCGATACGGGTGTGTTGAACGCCGTAGAGCAGGTGCTCAAAAGTGAGTACGATGGAGAAATGCGGGATTTGTTCTTGGAATACAAGGCGCTGGAGATCCTGAATCTGGCATTAAAAGCTGCCAATCTTATGCCCGCTCATGCCCCTCCCTCGCGGCGGGAGGTGGAACAGATGGAAGAGGTGCGCAACTGGCTGGATACACATGCTGACAAGCCGGGCAGCCTGGCGGAGATTGCCAGAAGGGCCGGCACCAATGAATTTACACTGAAGAGGAACTTCAAACGGTACTATCATTCTACTGTGTTTGAGTATGTGCTGAAGCTGAAAATGGACCGCGCCATGCAGTTGTTGCAGGATACACAGCTACCAGTTTCCGATATTGCCTACCAGTCTGGTTATAGCAGTATCCATCCTTTCAGCAAAGCGTTCAGGCGGTATTTTGGCATTCCTCCTTCGAAAGTCAGGAAAAAATAAAGCGGTGCCCATAGTACATCCGGCCAAGAGATGTGTATTTAGTCGTAAATATTTAGTCAGATGAAAAAATGTATCGGTACCCTGTACCTGTTGTTGTGTTTTAGTTTTCTCAACGCTCATTTCAGTTTGATATTCCGGACCTGAAACAGCCTGCCTATTTCAAACTTAAACTTTCTATGGGGTTGGGGGAACGAATGAAGACCCTTTGGTTCTAAATGACTTTCTTATAGAGCAGGAGACAGTATTTTTCTGTTAACTGGGGTAAGATTTATCTTCCCGACTCTGTCAGGAATTTCAGATTTAATGCAGTGGCGCAACTGTCATTATTGGAAAGGTATCGATATAGGCTTTCTAATGTCGGCTACCGGGTATTGAAGGCTAATGTAGAATTTTATCTTTCAAATAATCTGAGATATTCTTCAAATACAAATATTCTGTTGCGTTTATAGCCGGTTTGTTCTATAAGGATGCCAAGATTGTGAAAGTCTTTGATCAGTGTATTTGCAGTCTGTTTGGTTACGTCTAATTTATTCATTACATCTGAAGCCGTTACGACAGGCTTACTATATAGGTATGTAAGCAGTGCTTTTGCATTCGGTAATCTTTTGCCTAATGCAACTAGTGTTTCCTTTTCAAGCTTATCCCTTAATGCGATGATTTTGGTAAATGTGTCAATTGCATTTTTTGCAGTTTCAATGATGCCTACCAAAAAGAACTTAAGCCATTGTTCCATTTTACTGTTGACGGAAACAGCCATTAAGTTATCGTAATAATGCTGTCTATTCTTTTCAATAAAATCAGACAGATAAAGTGTCGGCTTATTCAGCACTTTTTGCGTTATCAGGTATAGTGTGATTAGCAACCGACCGATTCTTCCGTTACCATCAAGAAACGGGTGAATTGCTTCAAACTGATAATGAGCAATGCCGATCCTGATTAGGTGCGGCACCTGTATTTCTTCATTGTTCAAAAATTTCTCCAGATCACCAATTTTACTAAAAAATTACATAGTCAACGTAACTGTAGTTACTTTGACTATAAATAAACATAGTCCAAGATGGATTAGCCTTTTTTGATCACCAAGTGGCTTAACGCCGGGTCAGTCGTACCCGTTCCATTTCTGACTGGATAATATCCTGAACATCCTGCTTTATCTGCAGGTAATTGCGTTGCACCGCCGCGTTAGATCAGGTGATCTTATATTGGAGGCGAATAGCGTGAAAGAGATTATTTGAAAAAAAAACCTAATTTTCGCTTTTGCAATTGTTTATCAAGAGAATGGATTGCCCATGATGACCGATGAAAACTGCTTAAGCTTGCTGAACACCGGAGATCCCAGTGCATTCAGGTATCTGATGGTTACCTGGTATCCGGTCATTTGTCAGTATGCGGAAAGGATCCTAAAGGACCGTCCCGTTGCCGAAGACATGGCAGAGGAGTCATTCATCAAACTCTGGGGTGCAAAAAAGGAATTCTCAAGCATCCAGTCTGTCAAAAAGTTTCTTTACCTCACCACCCGCAACGCCTGCATCAATGTTCTCCGGAGTAATGAACGCCTGGAACGCAGGCACAAGGAATATTCTGTTCTGCATAGCGGCGAAGACAATTATGCGCTCAATGAAATCATTCGTGCAGAGGTGCTATCAGAAATCAGCAGAGCAGTAGCGCAGTTGCCACCAAGGATAAGAGATGTTTTTACTTTGAGCTTTATTGAGGGGATGAAGAACCAGGAGATTGCAAAAAAACTAAATACCTCCGTTAATACAGTAAAGAACCAGAAAGTAAGGGCGCTCCAATTGCTGAGGCTAAGTCTGAAAGACAAGAGTGTTTTTATTTTGATACTCCTTCTGAACCGTATCTATCACGATTAGGGCGGGGATCCCTGGCGAACTTAGAATACCGTACTAGAAATTTCATCCTAATCGGGATTTATTTAATAAAAAAATTGTACCAACCGGTAGTACGGAAGTAAGGAGGTGGTGTTATAGTTCAAAGATTACCCATCCCGTGCAGGAAAAACAAATCGATAACGCGCTATTTATTGCTTCGCTGGTCAACCGGCTTAGAGCAGGAAACCTTTCTAACGCAGAAGAGGAAATGCTAAATCAATGGGTGGCCGGGAGTGAAGGGAACCGTCTTTTATTAGCGGAACTGACCGATGATGAAGCAATAGTTGCTGCGCTGGAGCAACTCAGTCAATATGAGGTGCAACAAAGAACTAAAAGGTTGATGCAGCAATTGCAGATTGCCCCCAGGCCTGTATCTAAACTGTTCTCCCTTTTTTCCGCAACCCGCAGAATTGCCGCCGTCTTACTATTCGTTATTGCCGCCGGTAGTATTGTGTATTTTTCATTTTTACATAAAAAGACCCCGGAGCCGGTTGCGATACAGCAGGAGCGTTTCAAAAATGATCTGTATCCCCATACTAATTTGCCACGCCTCGTGCTGGGAAACGGTCACCAGATTGTACTGGACAGCCTTGCCTCGGGGTCGCTCATACAGGGAAATGCAAACGTAACAAGACTGGCGACTGGGGAAATAGTCTATAACAGTAGCGGAGATAATAAAGGGAAAATACAATATAACACCATCCATAACCCTGCGGGCGGACGTGTGATTATCCTGGCGCTGGCCGATGGATCGCGTGTATGGCTCAATGCGGCATCCTCTATCACCTATCCGACAGTATTCGGAAATGAGGCGCGGAAAGTGAGCATGAGCGGTGAAGCCTATTTTGAAGTAGCTAAGACAGGGGCTTCTTTTGTAGTTCAGACCCGCAGTGATAAGGTAGAAGTGCTGGGTACACATTTTAATATCAATTCTTATGAGGGCGAGGGTACGGTAAAAACAACATTGCTGGAAGGAAAAGTAAAGATCGGTCACAGCATTTTATTACCAGGACAGCAATATAGCGACGGGAAATTGCAAAGCGTGAATACGGAAGAAGTGATGGCCTGGAAAGATGGCCGGTTCTTATTCGATGGCGCGGATATCAAAACGATCATGCAACAAGTGGGGCATTGGTATGATGCGGAGGTGGTATTTGAGGCTGCACCGAATTATCAGTTTGTGGCTGATATACCAAGGGATGTGCCTGTTTCAGAATTATTGAAGCTGCTGGAAGCGACAGGCCTGGTGCATTTTACCATTGAGGGGAAGAGAATCACTGTAATGAAATAGGATAGGAATTATAAAAGCTAAGGAAGTGTCGTTACCACTCCCTTAGCAATAAGGTTCAGGATGATCAGTTATTTATTCACCAAAACCCGCCGGAGGTAACCGGCTACACAAAGCTATGCTTTTGAGAGTAATTTATACGCTTTTTCGCGTAAAAAGAAAGTTATCAAAACAAACGCTGTTAATGATGAAACTTACAGCTATTTTACTGATCACTGCAGCGCTGCAGGTAAGTGCCAGCGGTTACGGTCAAGGGGTCACGCTCAAGCTGAACAAGGCGCCGCTGGAATCTGTTTTCCGGGAAATCAAAAAGCAGACAGGCTACGGTTTTATCTATGCCAAAGAGCAATTGGTCAATACCAGGGCGGTTGATCTGGATGTAAAAAACGAACAACTGGAGACGGTATTAAAACTGCTGTTTAAAAACCAACCCCTGGATTACACCGTACAGGGCAAGTTCATCTCTTTGAAGCAAAAACTGCCAGGCGCCGTTCCAGTACAGGCGGGTGCAGCCATTGCCATTGATGTAAAGGGGGTTGTAAAAGATGAGAGCGGCAAGCCTGCTGTGGGTGTTTCTGTGCGGGTAAAGGGAGTGAATAAAGGAACCTACACCAATGATAATGGTGAATTTGTGCTTGCCGGTGTTGATGATAATGCAGTTCTGGTATTCAGCAGTGTTAACCTGCAGACCTTTGAGATGAGGGTGCAGTCAGGAAAATCGAATAGCATCGCTGTAACCCTGAAAGCGAAGATAAATGAATTGGCAGATGTGGCCGTCACCACAGTCAATACCGGTATTCAGCAGATGCCAAAAGAAAGAGCTACCGGGAGTTTTAGTTATGTAAATAATCAAACTATTGAACGAACTGTTTCTACAGATTTTATTTCCAGGATCAATGGAGTAACCAACGGACTTCTCGTATCAAATAAAATCGATCCCAGAAACGCTATTTCTGTTCGTAGTGCAAGCACTATCCTGGCTAACAAACAAGCATTGATAATCCTTGACAACTTCCCTTTTGATGGTGACCTTAACAGCATTAATCCAAATGATATCGAAGATATATCGGTATTAAAAGATGCATCAGCGGCATCAATCTGGGGAGTGCAGGCAGGGAATGGGGTAGTGGTTATTACAACAAAAAAAGGAAAGTATAACCAGAAAGTTAAACTGAGTTTTAATTCCAATGTCAGAATGGTTGACAGGCCTGATCTTTTTTCCGGAAACCAATTGATGGCCCCAAGCGACTATGTAGACGTTGAGATTTTTTTATTCAACAGAGGTTACTATAATAACAATATCACATCTATACAAAGACCACGGTTAACGCCTGTAGTAGAAACCCTGCTAAACAGAAGAAATGGCTCCATTTCCGCTGGAGATTCTGCCAGCCAGATTAACGAATTCAAACAGTATGATGTTCGAAATGATTTATCGAATTACTATTATCGAAAATCATTTAACCAACAGTACGCATTGAATGTTTCTGGTGGTAGCAATAATCAGCAATACTATGCTTCAGTTGGTTTCGATAAAAATTTGAATGGAACTATAGGATCTGATTACCAAAGAATAACCATTAATGCCAACAATACCTACTCCTTGTTCAAAAATAAGTTAGAGATCAGTACATCCCTATGGTTTGCTCAGACAAATTCCAGTCAACTAGGCAGCATCAGTTCAACTTATCCTTATGCCCGATTAGCCGACAATAACGGCAATCCTTTATCAATAGCGCGTTACCGAAAAGGATATACAGATACAGCCGGATCAGGAAAACTATTGGATTGGAACTATTATCCATTAGAAGATATTATAAATTCTGTAAACAAAACAAAAGCAATTTCTTACCGATTCAATACCGAAATAAAGTATAAGTTTCTGCCATTGCTGAACGGTTCATTAAGGTATTCCTATGAAAGAGGTGTTAGCGAAGGCCGCAATCTTGATGGTATTGAAACATGGAATACCAGAGATCTCATCAACCGATTTACAAGTATTAATTTCAGTACAGGTGTAGTAACCCGAAGGATACCTGTCGGTGGTATTCTGGATGTAAACAATAACAGTTATAATTCGCAAGGGTTAAGAGGTCAGTTAAACTTTTCGCAGAACTGGAACGGGAAGCATTCATTAAATGCTCTTGCGGCAGCAGAATTACGAGAGGTAAATACAACCGGTTATTCTTTCAGATCCTTTGGATATAATTCAGATAACCTTAACAGTGTTCCGGTGGATTTTGTAAATAACTATCCAACATATATAACCGGTGCTATGCAGCCAATACCAAATAATACCGGTTTTTATGGAAGAACCCAAAGGGTAGTATCTTTATTTTCAAATGCAGCCTACACCTATAGGGAACGATATACCCTTTCAGCCAGTATAAGACGTGACGGATCGAATCAATTTGGTGTTAGCGCCAACAACAAATGGAAGCCGCTTTGGTCAACAGGAATAGCCTGGGATATAACAAAAGAATCTTTTTATAATATAAAATGGCTCCCCGTTTTACGGCTGAGGGCCACTTATGGTTACCAGGGAAATATTGACTACACTACTGCTGCTGTATTAACTGCCCGTCAGGTAGGCAACAATACTTATAACATACCCTATAATCTTATTACGAATTCTCCTAACCCTGACCTAAGATGGGAGCAAATCGGTATCCTTAATTTTGGAGTTGATTTTGGATTGTTCAATAAAGGACTAACAGGATCTATTGAGTATTATCAAAAGAAGGGAGTTGATCTGATTGGAGTAAGCCCTTTACCACCTTCGGCAGGAGTAACAACTTTTAAGGGCAATACCGCAAATATTAAAGGAAAGGGAATTGATATTGGCTTGAACTATAATGGCAATCTAGGTAAGATTGAGTGGCAAAGTGTGGTGAACTTTAGTTATGCTTTAGATAAGGTAGCAGATTTTAAGAATACAAAGTCATCCATTCGCGACTACGTTGTACTTGGTGGTGGGGCCAGCTCTGGTAATTTTTCTCCGATAGTCGGAAACCCGGTTTCGGCCATATATAGTTATAGATGGGCTGGCCTTGATCCTGCAACAGGAGATCCGCAGGGCATTTTCAACAAGCAGATTAGTAAAGCCTATACTTCTTTGACAAGTTCTACAGACCTTGCTGATATGGTTTATAACGGACCATCTATTCCGCCCTATTTTGGTAATTTTCTGAACTCTTTTTCTTACAAAAGCTTTTCTATTTCATTTAATATTATTTACAAACTGGGATTCTACTTCAGGAGAAATTCAATAGACTATGGTTCCTTGTTTACCGGAGGGGTGAATAGTAATGATTACAGTTTTAGGTGGCAAAAGCAAGGAGATGAGCAATTTACAAATGCACCGTCATTGGTGTATCCTGTAAATGCGAACAGGGATTTGTTTTATAGTAATTCAGAGGTGCTGATTGAAAAGGGTGACTATCTCCGATTACAGGATATCAGACTAAGTTATTCAATAGTTTCCCCAAAAAGCCCGAATCAATCTGTCATACAAAAGATACAGTTGTATGCTTATGCAACCAACCTTGGCTATTTGTGGACAACCAACAAGAAGCATTTAGATCCTGAAAATCCTAGCTCAAGCCAGCGCATAGGAAAATCATTTGCTGCAGGAGTAAAACTTGATTTTTAACTGTACAACTAAAAGTTATGAAACCTATTTATTATTGTTTACTTGTTATTGTTCTTTGCTTGAGTTCATGCGAAAAGTATCTTGAGAAGAAAACAGATGATTCGCTGACCATTCCAAATTCCTTGAACGATTTTCAAGGTATTCTTGAAATGGACAATATGTTTCAGGATGTATATCCCTTTCTTCCCGATGAGGGTTGTGATGACTACTTTGTCGAATCCAGTTATTTTTTGTCTCTTTCACCTTTAGATCGGGCCTGCTATACTTGGGAAAGTGATATATACAAAGGGCAAGGCATCGCAGACTGGAGCCGGGTTTATTCTACCATCTACAGAGCCAATATTGTATTAGAAGGCTTACAAAAGAATGAACCGGCTAACACTGGAGATGTCCAACTCTGGAACAATATTTATGGAAGAGCACTATTTATCCGTGCCTTTGGATTCCTTACATTGGAAGAAGGCTGGGGACAGCCTTATAAATTGAGCAGTAATGCCACTGATTTGGGTATTCCGATAAAACTAACCACCAACTTAACTGAAAAAACAGTCAGAGCCACGGTGAAGCAAGTTTTCGATCAGGTGCTGAATGATGTAAAACTATGCGCAAAGTTGCTACCATACAGCACATTAAATAAGAATTTCCCAACTAAAGCATCTGCCTTTGCCTTAGCTGCTCGAACTTATCTTATCATGCAGGACTATGTTCAGGCTGGAAAATCTGCTGATAGTTCACTAAAAATAAACAATGCTCTAGTTGACTACAATACCATATCAGCAAGCTCAAATACTCCGTTTACTGTTACGGCACTGGATTTTCCTGAACTTTTATATTCAAGTTCATTAACTGGTTCACTTTTATTCCGAACAAGTAATTCCAACATCCGAATTGATACAAGTTTATATAATTCTTATTCGACTAACGATCTAAGAAAAACTCATTTTTTCAGACTGAATGCTTCTACCAATAGTTATTTTTTTAAAGGGAAATATACATTAGGTGGATTTTCAAATGGCCCTGCTATTGACGAAATGTATCTTGTTAGAGCCGAATGTAATGCAAGAGGTGGTAATACCGCTGCAGCTATGAAAGACCTGAACGACCTGCTAAAAACCAGGTGGAGGAAAAATACGAACGGAACAACAACTTATGTTGATCAGGTGGCGGCCAGCCCTGCAGATGCACTGAACAGAATCATTACTGAAAGACGAAAGGAATTGGTCTTTCGCGGCTTGAGATGGATGGATCTGAGGAGACTTAACCAGGACCCGCAGTTTGCCATAACACTGAAGCGCATCCTAAGCGGTGTAACGTATACTCTGGCGCCCAATGACCCGAAATATGCCTTACCGATTCCTCCAGATGAAATGGTGTTATCCAGTATGCTTCAAAATCCAAGATAAAAATTTGTTGCAAAAAAGAAGTAGACCACTCAGGGTTATTATCCATTACAACATCCATTAAAATCTACCCGATTTTACCAGTGGTAACCGATTAGACTTATCTCCCCATCTATAAAACTTTATTATATGAAAACACATACTCTTTTATTATACTGTTTATTTCTTATGCTAGGCATTAAATCCACGCTTGGTCAGGAACCGACGGGAAGCAGACCCATATCCGCCACTATTACCATTAAGTCAATGGACGAGGTAAAACCCGATTCTATGTACCTTTATATCTACACCAGATCAACAGAACTGTATGAACCGGATTATCAGTTAGCTAAGGCTAAAAATGAGGATGGTGAATACAAGTTTGTTGTTAAAGGGATATTGCAACCGGTATATATCAGCTTGTACCGGGAAAGAACAAGAAATATGCTTCCTCAGTTTTTATTGCAAAATTTTCTCATTGAATCTGGAGATGATGTATTGATCAATATGGCTGAGGACAAATTGCGGGAGCAAGGTATAGGAAGGAGGATCAATGAGTCTTATTTTTTTCCATATAATAGCTTTGCTAAAAGCAATAGTTTTGCGGAGCGTTACTATCTGGCTAATTTCAACTTCTCCGGATCAGGTGCTGAAAAATACAGCTTGAGGTACAAAATGGATACGACCTTACATAACAAATACAAAAGTGGCAATTTAGTTGATCTTAGTGGTAAATTTAAGGAACAAAGCATCCATGACACTTTGCGATACATGCTTTTGGAAATGCTGGAACAAAAGAAAAATGATATAAGCACTGCAGCATACCAAATCATGAAAACGGACTTGATTGCAAATTTGGAATATCTCCAACTTGATTTTGGACTCAAATTTCTGCTTTTCAGCCATGCTAACGACACTTCCTATCTGAGAAATATTGCTGAGACCTATCCCATAAAACTGCGGAAACTGAAAATCAATACTGCCGAAAAGGCAAAGGCAATATCCTTTCATTATTCTAATTTCCTCGTTAAATACCTTTATTTATGTCGCATACAATCAATGCTGGACAAATCCAACTTCGTAAGCAACATTGATAGATTTGTTGACACCGTTAACGTTCTTTATTCAGGAGAACTAAAAGACCGGCTTCTTTATCTTATGATAAAAAATGGTTACCATAGATTAGTGGATAGTGGAAATGTAGTCAATAAAGCGAAATCCTTTATTAATACAGAATATTACAGAAATAGACTTGACAAGGAAATCAATAATTATGCAAAGAGCAGAGATGGTTTCGATTTCGATCTGCCCGATACTAATGGAAAACGAGTGCGATTTTCTGACTTTAAAGGTAAGGTGGTTTTCGTTGACTTCTGGTTTACTGGTTGTAGTGCCTGCGCTAAATACTATAAGGAAACAGTTTTCCCTGTTGAACAAACTTTTCGGGATAACAAAGATGTTGTCTTTGTGACTATCGCAACAGATCCTAGAGAAGATACCTGGTTAAAATCTGTCAAGAGTGGTATTTATACCAATGATAACGCCATAAATCTGTACACTGAAGGCAAGGCCTATAGTCATCCTGTCTGTCAATATTATGATATTCAGAGTGCGCCACGACCCATCCTTTTTGGCAGGGATGGTAAAGTTTTTTCCTACAGTTATTTGCAGTTACGAAGGAATAAAATTGAAGGCCTAACAAAGCAAATTGAAGCTGCATTACGGGAAGGGAAAGCGCAATAAAATTCTGTTGAAAATGTGGGATATATTAGAAATAATGTAGGGGTGGGTTAAGCGGGCTTAATTTTAGGAATGTCTAAATACCCTAAATCATAATAGGACGAATGTGCCTGCTACAACCATCTCGTATGTGCCTTCTTCAACAATAACAAATCGTGGGTCGTCTGTTTGTTCAGGATCATCAACTACTGTACCGGAAGTTACAATTACTAAACACTCACCTTCAAGAACGCAGTCAAAGTCTTCATCAATAGTTAAACCCGTCACATCATACAATCGTAATGTTGGCCCATCATCTAACAGCCCATATTCAGTACCGCCCGTTTTAGCGGGTTTAAAGGCACTTGTGGCTATCAAAATCAACGCAAGCATTGCGGCAAAAAACGACATTTTTTTCATGATTAAATATTTAATGATTTAAAAAATTGCCTACTCTGTAAGGGTTTTCGGCTGCCCCCTGTTTGCAAACGATGTTTTATAGTTGTCCTGCTTATTATGCAGGCGTAAAGCGATTATTGCCAAAGTGGTGAATACAAGATTAAATACAAGATGCTGCCACCAGTTCAACGAGCGAATTACACCACCGCAACCGCATGGGGTTTTGGCAAAAGCACCAGCCAAGACCGCAGTGGTGTAAATGGTAAATATCAGCATTAATATTAATGAGATACGCAGACCCTTTTTTATTGTGCGGTTAAAGAGTAACAATAATGCTGTGATTATCTCAATAGGCGGAAGCAGTGTAATAACAATGGTTTCAAACCAGTTTGGGAAAGGCTGGTTGTACATATCGTGTTTGAACGAATCAAATTCAATGTATTTAGAAAGCCCGGTATAAAACCATAACAGTACAAAGAGGCCGACAATACCTTCAAGCAAAATTTTCTTTTTCATACAATAAGATTTGCAGTTCTCAATCAAGCGGGCAGGATTAAAATACTTCGAGAATGTTTTGTACTATAAAGTTAAATAGGAATAATTACGTGTTTGTCCCCAAAAGTTGTCGGATTTGCATTTTTATCTACGCTTGTAACAGGAAGGTGATTTGTCCCAAAACTTTTTAAATGCATTTGAGAAGTTGCTGATGTGCTTATATCCCACTTGTATAATAATTTGTTTCTCTCTAACCCCTTGTTGCAGCATGTCTTTTGCTTTTATCATTCGTTGCTTTTTCAGATAAGCATATAAGCCGATATTATACAGTCGCTTAAATCCAGCAGATAATTTGTTCCGGTTTAATCCATATTGCTGGCAAAGCTGGTTGATGGTAAAATGATACCGCAGGTTGCAGTCAATATGCTTTCTGATAGCATCCAGTTTCTTTGCATCTTCTTTGTACAGTCGCATACAGGTATGGTTTCATAGAAGTTACTGAAATAGTTTAATTCATTTGGTAATGGTTGTATAACGATAACGAATATTGGGTGGTGTTGTGCAACCGCAGCTAAGTGTTTTCATATATGAGGGGCTTGACCAAGATCAATAAAATATTTGCTAAAAGGATTTTGCATGTGCAGTAGGTGTTAGTGTTAGCAGAAAGTGGTGAAACGTCTTTATATTACAGTCTTAGGATAAGGTTTAATGGTTTATGGTATTTGATTAGTGTGTTCTCCCTAATCGGGAGAACTTTTTTTTATTATTAAAAGGATGAATGCTGAATATCTTTTGACTAAAATCAAGAAATTATTTTTTACAGGTGCGGATATGTTTTTCTGTTATGATAAGTGATGAAACGTACTTAAATTGCCGCATAAGGATTCAAGATGAACAAAGCCGCTGCAAGTGGCTTCAGATTCTCTAATCTTCTACCAACGACACATGAGATTGAGCAGAGTGGGAGCTTCTATTATTTCAGTGCTGCAAGTGCAGGATTGAGATGGAAATATTTTAATTACAATCCAAAACCATTGTCCCAATGCCAGTAAATGTTGTGGTAGTTTGCAGGAATTATTATGCCCTTGAAATACTCAAAATGGTTTTTTTAAAATATGGCACTGAAATATTGGAGTATTGCATGTTGTCTAATGCCATTGAAACGTGTTCTCGGTTGCGTCCTGAAATTGTCTTGTTTGAAATGAACTGGCCGAAAGGATTTTGTGAAGAAAGTGCTATCAGCGTATTGAGTCGCTTACTGCGATTAATACCTAACATCAGTGTAGTGGCAATGACAAAAGAGTATAGCCTTGAGACACAACTATCAGTGGTGGCAGTAGGTGCGAAAGGATATGTATTTCGTGAGTCACCCCACATGAACGGGGAGGAAATATTGGAGCATGGGGCTTTAACATTCGATAGAGTAGTGGCAGGTGAGCGTTTTTTTGCACCATGCACCCTATGTCATATAAACAATCCATAATAATTACACCGTTTTATAAACAATCCGTAATCTTTATCAATGCTTTTTGACAGTTTTAAGCGGAGTATTATTAATTAGCAGCCCTGTTTCCCGGCAGGGTTGCTTTTTCAAATCATTAAAGTAGGTTAAGGTTCGCCACCCTAAACATGTGTAGAAGAAAGATTTTGGAGAAGGAGGATACTAGCTGCAAGATATGCAGCACGCTTTTTTTGCCTCAGTTTGGATAGGCAAATAATGGTTCATTGGGAAATCAGGAATAATCCCCCTGTAAAACGGGGGATTATTTACTGCTTACTTTTACCTGTTTTAAACTTGGTTTTTTTCACGCTTCCCCGATAGGGAACAACCAAGGGGGTCAGGTGGTTCTGCCCCTTCTTAAAGTTCAAGTAATTTCAGTATAGCTTTTCATTTACGGGCCCAGTTTGCCTTAAACAGCCCGTCACTTTTTAAAAAGCCGGTCCAGTCTTGGACTGGCGCCTTATTAACATTCCCTGTTTCAGCAGGTATAGATATTCCTAATTTTTCAATCGATAACAGTTAGGTTGATCACCTGACAACCGCCGGTTCATTCCTGATCTGGTGGTTTTATTATTTATCCCTGTTCAATCAGGTATATAGATACCAATATGGGATGATGATAGAAGTTTGGACAGGGGAAGTTAGAAAAAAGCCCGCCGGAAGGTTCGGCGGGCTTAGCTGGATAAAAACACGATGACCTCAATTTTTACCCCAAATAAAAAACCGCTCAAACGTAATGTCTGAACGGCTTCATTTTTCTTGGTGGTGATCCCGCTGGGACTCGAACCCAGGACCCATACATTAAAAGTGTATTGCTCTACCAACTGAGCTACAGAATCTTAACTTTATCGTGACCGATATCGTTAATTGGGTTGCAAAAATAAGAGAAATTAAACTTTCACCAAATTTTTCTTGATTTTTTCCTGTTTTTTTTGAAGAAATATCCATTTATGGCGCTTCCCTTCTGCTTACATTTGCCATGTCTATAAAATGAACGCAAAATGTCAGATTTCAGAAACAAGGTTGTGGTGATCACAGGAGGTTCGGAAGGCATTGGTAAAGCCCTCGTAGATCATTTTTTACAGCAGGGGGCGAAAGTGGCCACCTGTAGCCGGAACTACGATAAGCTTTACAGGCTACAAGCGCTGTATCCGGGTAAGCCGCTGGTGATTCACAGCGCCGATGTAAGCAAGGAACAGGACTGCGTTAATTTTATCAATACAGTGATTAAACAATTTGGCACCATCGATATACTCATCAATAATGCAGGTGTTTCCATGCGTTCCGTGGTAACCGAAGTGGAACTGGATACCATCCGCAAAGTGATGGATATTAACTTCTGGGGTACGGTGTATTGCACCAAACTGGCATTGCCGCATATCTTAAAGAATAACGGTACCGTAGTAGGGGTTTCTTCTATTGCCGGTTATAGAGGATTACCTGGCAGAAGCGGTTATTCCGCTTCCAAATTTGCGGTGAACGGATGGCTGGAAGCCCTGAGAACGGAATTGCTGGAAAGCGGTGTAAATGTGATGTGGGTTTGCCCGGGATTCACCACCTCCAATATCCGCAATGTTGCGCTGAACAAGGATGGCCAGGCGCATGGAGAATCCCCGATGGATGAAGGCAAAATGATGAGTTCCGCAGAATGTGCAGGGCATATCGTAAACGCAATCAGAAAACGTAAGCGTACACTGGTACTTACCTTCACCGGAAAACGTACTGTTTTCATGAATAAATTCTTCCCGGGGCTCACCGATAAAATGGTGCGAAAATTTTTCTTCAAAAACGGGCAGTTGGTGAAATAACTTAACTTGTTTGGCGTTATGCTATCAGCATGCCCATTCTTACGTTGTCAACTGATATTGGCCAGCGGGATTATATCGTTGGTGCAGTAAAAGGTCAGTTTCTGCAGTTACTGCCTGCCATGAATATAGTGGACATTACCCACTATTTATCGCAGACCAACTATCCTTTGGCTGCTTACACCTGCAACAATGCCTTTAAGTACTTTCCGGAGGGCACCTACCACCTGATCCTCATCAATGTATTTGAAGCTGCTTTTGACCATTTTTTGATCGCCGATTACAATCGCCAGTACCTGATCTGTCCGGATAACGGGCTGATTACCATGATTGCGGGGGAGAAGCCTGCCCGGGTGGTGAAAGTGCCGGTGACACAGCAGGCCAATTTGCTGACCATTACGGCCGGCCTCGCCGCTGCCGTGCAGCAGCTTGAAGTAAGCGGTGATATCAATGCCGCCGGCCTTCCTGCCGCCGAAATAGTGGAGAAATACCCGCTCAGGCCTACTGCGGGGCCCGACTGGATTGAAGGGCAGATCTTGTTTATCGACAATTTTGAAAATGTGGTGATCAATATCACCAAAAAGGACTTTGAGGAGCATGGCAGGGGCAGGCGCTTCAAAATCATGTTCAAAAGGAACGAAACCATCGAAAAACTCAGCGATAACTATGCCGGTGTGCCGGAACACGAGAAAATGGCCTGGTTTAACTCTGCCGGATACCTGGAAATCGCCCTCCGCAACGGGAATATGGCCGGCCTGTTTGGTTTACAGGGCTATAGCGAACAAATGCAGAAAGCCGGTGCCTCTGCCGGAAATAAGTGGTTTTATCAGACCATCCGCGTTTTCTTTGAATAAATCCCTTTTATTCTCTTTTTTAGTTTGCTGAATTGCGAGTATTTTCGCATCCGCAATTGTTTTATTATACAATCAATTAATACTTGTAACATGGCATATGATGTAATTGTACTCGGTAGCGGTCCTGGTGGATACCCGGCAGCGATCCGTGCTTCTCAATTGGGCTTTAAAGTAGCCATCATCGAAAAAGAGAACCTGGGTGGAATCTGCCTGAACTGGGGATGTATCCCAACAAAGGCCCTGATTAAAAGCGCACAAGTGTATGAATACATGAAACATAGTACCAACTACGGTATCAATGCCACAGGTGTTCAGCATGATTTTGGCGCGGTGGTAAAAAGGAGCCGCGGCGTAGCCGATAAAATGAGCAAGGGTATTCAGTTCCTTATGAAGAAGAACAAGATCGATGTGATCATGGGCTATGGTAAAGTAAAAGCCAAAGGGCAGGTGGAAGTAACTGCTGCAGACGGTTCCAAACAAGTGGTGGAAGGTAAATACATTGTGATTGCAACCGGTGGCAGAAGCCGCGAATTGCCCAACCTGAAGCAGGATGGTAAAAAAGTGATCGGTTACAGGGAGGCCATGTCTTTGACCGAGCAGCCTAAGAGTATGATTGTGGTGGGCAGCGGCGCGATCGGCGTTGAATTTGCCTATGTATACAATAGCATGGGAACCAAGATAACTATCGTGGAATTCCTGCCACGTATTGTGCCTGTGGAAGATGAAGACATTTCCAAAGAACTGGAAAAACAATATAAAAAATCCGGCATTGATATCATGACCAACGCTTCTGTGGAGTCTGTTGATACTTCAGGCGCGGGCGTAAAAGCTACGGTGAAAAAACAGGATGGCTCTATCGTTGTGCTCGAAGCGGATATCGTATTAAGTGCCGTAGGGGTGGTGGCCAATATTGAAAATATCGGGCTGGAAGAAAATGGAATTAAAACAGAGAAAGGAAAAATTATCGTAGACAAATACCAGCAGACTTCCGTTCCGGGTATCTACGCAATCGGAGACTGTTCTCCCGGACAGGCCCTGGCACATGTAGCTTCCAAAGAAGGAATTAATGCAGCAGAACATATTGGATATAATGAGAAAAAATTCCATCACTTACCAGAAGCATTGGATTACAACAATATTCCCGGATGTACCTATTGTATACCGGAAATTGCAAGCGTTGGCTTTACGGAAAAAGCGGCGAAGGATGCAGGTTACGAAGTTAAAGTCGGTAAATTCCCGTTTGTAGCCAGTGGTAAGGCAAGTGCGGCCGGTGCTACCGAAGGCTTTGTAAAAGTGATCTACGATGCCAAATACGGCGAGTTCCTGGGTTGCCACATGATCGGAACCAACGTGACCGAAATGATTGCTGAGGCCGTTGTTGCCCGCAAGCTGGAAACCACCGCGCATGAAATCCTGAATGCCGTTCACCCGCACCCCACCATGAGCGAAGGGCTGAAAGAAGCTACAGCAGCAGCATACGGTGAGGCGATTGATATTTAATTGAAAATCAAAACCATTTGTATAGAAGGGCCCCTGATCCAGGGGCCTTTTTTGTTGCCTACCCACTAGTTTGTATTTTGTAGTGGAATCACTATATCTAGGGATATCTTGTTATCTTTATTAATGATTTGTTGTTGTTCCCCCGTACGAACAGATCAAATTAATCCGTCGATAGGTATTTAAGCAGAACTTAAGTACACTCCCGGCATATTGGACAAACACCCTATGGATCATTTGAAAGCTGATCAGCTGTTCCCGGAACAGTTACTGAACTCATTGGTTTTCTCCGTAGTCATCACTGACCTGGAGGGGAGGTTTGTGTATGTGAACCCGCTCTTCCAGTATAAATTTTCCCATGTTGCTCCCGATTTAAAGAAGGTTCATTTTGCAGATACTGTTTTTGCCGACGACATCCGGCTCTGTAATGAGGCAGCCAGGGAATGTATTAAGCATCCCGAAAAACATGTTACGGTAACCGTAAGAAAAGCCGCAGAAGAAGACGATTATTTCTGGACTACCTGGGAAGTGTCTGTGTTGAAAAATGAGCATGGCTACGGGGTAGGAATTGTTTCCATAGGACATGATGTTACCAGCACGGATTCGGTTCACAGTAAGATGCTGGAGCTTTCCGGCGAACTGAAAAAAATACAGCAGGAACAGTTCCGTTCCATGATCGGGCATATACCGGGTGTGGTTTACCGTTGTGTTGCGGATGAACCGCTTACCGTAGATTTTTTCAGCGACGCAATAGAACAACTTACAGGCTTTGATGTACATAACCTGCATACCACCAGGGAAGAAGGGTTTGATACCCTGATTGTTGAAGAAGACCTCGAAATGGTGAAAACCAGTATTCGGCGGGCCATTGAGCACAAAGATCATTTTGAAATTGAATATCGCATACAGGACCGGGATGGAAATATCAAGTGGGTATTTGAGAGAGGGGGAACCGTTCAGGATCCCGAAGACGGAAAAACATATGTAGACGGAAGCATCTTCGATATCACTTCCCGCAAACAGGTAGAAGCAGCGCTGGAACGGAGTGAGGATGAGGTGAAGCGGCTGGCGCTGGTGGCGCACAATACAACCAATTCTGTTTTGATTGCAGATATGTCGCAACAGATCATTTGGGTAAACGAAGGATTCACCAGGATCAGCGGCTACACACTGGATGATATCCGCGGCAGGAAGATCGGCTTTTCACTGGATGGCCCTAAGGGCGATGAAAGAGCCAAGGTCCGGCTGAAACATGCACTGGATAATAAACTCTCCTTTAAAGAAGAATTCCTGAGTTATACCAAGAGCGGCACGCCCATCTGGCTGGAAGTGGATTGCCAGCCATTATTTGATGAAAGCAATGCCCATATCGGGTTTATGGCCATTGAGAGCGATGTGACCCGCAGAAAAAATGCCCAGATGGAACAACAGGAATTGCTGCAGCGATTAACGTTGGCTACCGATTCGGCCAAGATCGGCATCTGGGAGATCGACCTTGCAGACGACAAGATTATCTGGGATGATAAAATGTTTGAGCTCTACGGCTACGAAAAGGATACACCGCTTCCTCCTTATAAAATCTGGAAACGCGCCATGCATCCCGACGACCTGGAAATGATGCAGCGCGTCATCGGCCAGTTAATAGAAGGACAGCGGGAGATTGATTCAGCGGTATACAGAATCATCACCCCCAACGGAAAGGTCCGGCATATTGAATCCCATGCCATTATTAAAAAATCTCCTGCGGGCAAAGTGTTGCGGTTAATCGGAACCAACCGGAATATCACCGATGATATACTGGTTCAGGAAAAACTGAAAACACAGAACAAAGTGCTGCGGGATATCGCCTTTATCCAATCGCACGAAGTGCGCAGGCCGCTGGCCAATATTCTTGGAGTGATAGAGGTACTCAATAGCAGTGATTCCGTACACAACAAAGAAATTTTTGATCACCTCATTGAGAGCGCCAATGAGCTGGATATGCAGATCCGCAGCATTGTAAAGAAAACCAATAACATAGATGGCCTGAAGGCCGGCTAGTATTGCTGTTTAGCTTCCCCCGAATACTTTTTTCAGCAGATCAGTGGTTCTTGCCACGGGATTCTTACGGATATCTTTTTCCTCAACGGCAATCTGTTTGTAGATACCACTCAGTGATTTCTCTGTAACATAACCCGCCAGATCGGGGTTCACTTTCTTTAAGCTGAATTTATTGTAGGTAGTAACGAGTGTATTCCAGTATTTGGTGGCATTGGTTTTTTTCAATGAACTGTCAATCACAGGTCTGAATGCGGTGGTGAGTGAGGCCGTGGTTTTCTGTTGCAGGTAGGCGGTGGCGGAAGTATCGCTTCCTTTCAGAATACCGAGGGCATCTGTAAGGGTCATTTCTTTAATGGCGCCTACAAAGATGGGTGCAGCGCTTTTACAGGCGTCTTCAGCCGCCCTGTTCATGCTCAGTACGGCATCATCCACCAATTTTCCCATGCCTATTTTCCGGAGGGTGGATTCGATTTTTTGTGCTTCGGGCGGAAGCAGGATTTTCAAGGCTGCATTGGCAAAAAATCCGTCTTTGGCGGAAAGCAATGAACTTCCTTTTTGTGCGCCAATGGTCAGGGCCTCTTTTAATCCGTTGGCAATTTCATTGGTACTCAAAGCGCTTCCGGAAGTGGTTGCGCCGCCCAGGATATCTTTTAAAACGGTAGCAGTCGTTTTCTTAGTGGTGTCTGTTGTTGCTTTCTTTATTTTCTTCAACAGGCCGCCAAGCTCCTGTGCATCTGCCTGTACAAAAGAAAAAGAAATAAGGAGTAAGGTGGCTATGTATTTCATGTTCATTGCTTTGCCGCAAATTTACCCATTAAGAAAGAATTGTTACCTGTGCTTTAATACATTAACAATTTATATAGGTCTGCTACAGTGAATGCTTCACTACCGTTTCTCTCAGGCGTACCAGTTTTTCGAGCAGGCCGGGGAGTAAGTGCAGGGGAAGCATATTGGCGCCATCGCTTTTGGCAACTGCAGGGTTCGGATGGGTTTCGATGAACAGGCCAAGAGCGCCTGTAGCAATGGCTGCTTTGGCAATCGTGCCGATCATTTGCGGGTTACCTCCGGTTACGCCACCGGGCTGATTGGGCTGTTGTAAGGAATGCGTGCAGTCCATGATAACAGGGACACCGTGCTGTGCCATAATGGGCAGGTTCCTGTAATCCACCACCAGGTCCTGGTAACCAAAAGTATTTCCTCTTTCGGTGAGCATCACTTTATCGTTACCCGCCTTGCTGATTTTATCCACGGCAAACTTCATCGATTCTCCGCTGAGAAACTGCCCTTTTTTTACATTGACAATCTTATTGGTTTCCGCGGCAGCCACCAGCAAATCGGTTTGTCTGCAGAGGAAGGCAGGAATTTGTAAAATATCTATATAGGGAGCAGCCATGGCCGCTTCTTCATGCGCATGGATATCGGATGTGGTAGGGAGTTTGAACGTGTCGCCCACTTTTTTGATCAGGGATAAGCCATTATCGTCTCCGATACCGGTAAATGAGCTGGCGCTGGTGCGGTTGGCTTTTCTGTAGCTGGCCTTGAATACATAGGGAATGTCCAGTTCCCGGCAGGTGGCTGCCACTTTATCGGCGATTTCCATCACCAGCTCTTCACTTTCCACCACGCAGGGGCCTGCGATCAGAAAAAAAGATTCGGGATTGTATTGTTGGTTGCTGAATAATTCCTGTAAATACTTCGGTAACATTTCGAAAAGTTTATGCGGCGAAATTAATCAATTTTAGCTGCCTTTTTTTCGTTTCTTTGCCCTTCTAAATGATTGAACATGCCTGCAAGAAAAGATAAAATTCTGGTGATTGGTGCATCCGGACAGATTGGCGTTGAATTGACACTGGCTTTGCGCAAACAATACGGTAACAACAATGTAGTGGCTTCGGATCTACGCGAAGAGAATCCCCTGCTGCATGGAACTGGCCCTTACGTGAGCCTGGATGTGATGAACAAGGAAATGCTGCACGTGCAGGTGATCCGGCAGAATATCACCCAGATCTATCTGCTGGCCGCTATTCTTTCTGCAACAGGAGAGAAGAACCCCAACCTGGCCTGGCACCTGAATATGCAGGGATTGCTGAATGTGCTCGATATTGCCCGGGAAGAAAAACTACACAAAGTATACTGGCCAAGCAGTATTGCGGTGTTTGGGCCTACCTCTCCCAAGGTGAACTGTCCGCAAAAAACCGTGATTGAGCCGATTACGGTATATGGCATCAGCAAATATGCAGGGGAGTTCTGGTGTAACTATTATCACCAGCGTTTTGGGGTGGATGTAAGAAGTATCCGTTATCCGGGACTGATCAGCTATAAGTCTGCTCCTGGTGGCGGTACCACCGATTACGCAGTGGAGATTTATTCTGAAGCGCTGGATGCGAAGAAATACAATTGTTTCCTGAAAGAAGATACCTATCTGCCCATGATGTACATGCCGGATGCCATCCGTGCCACGCTGGAACTGATGAATGCGCCTGCGGATCAACTTACCGTAAGAACCTCCTATAATATTTCGGGAATGAGTTTTTCTCCCCGCGAAATTGCTGCCAGTATTCAGGTGCATATTCCGGAATTTACCATCAACTATAAACCCGATTACCGGCAAAACATTGCCGATAGCTGGCCTCAAAGCATTGATGACAGTACTGCAAACAAAGATTGGGGCTGGAAGCCCCAATACGATTTGCCTAAGATGACGGCAGATATGTTGGAAAATCTTCGTGGCCGTTAAACCACGAAGATTTCTACCCATAAAATACTTTGCTTAGAAGCGAATACCTAAACCTAAATTCAGACCGCGGATTCCTGCCCAGGGACCATCAGAGGCAATCCTTGCTCCATTGGCATCCACGGTGCTGGTAAATTTAAATGGCTTGGCATCGATGCTGTTCAGGTTATCCCTTAAAGCCTGTTGTTCGTAACTATTGAGTGCAGCAGCAAAATTCAGGTCTCCATTGCTGTTACCATAGTGACCGCCTACGATCTGGAAGTCCAGCACAATCTTGGTGGCAATGTGAAACTGGTATCCCAATAAAATACCTGCACTGGTAGATTTGATCTTACCATCCATCATGGCTTCTTTGGTGGTGGGCGGTATGGTGGCATTGCTGCTGTATTTCACCGGAACCGTTACATCAAAAGTTGCAAATCTTGCATAAGGTGCAATGTAAAACCCTTTCATCCTTTTCAGGCTGAAGTAAAAACGCAGTTCAGGGGTAATGGCGGTATTCCCTACCTGAAAATTGTCGAAATTGATCTCATTGCTGTTGATCTGATCTTTAATGAGGTCTTGAAATGGGAGGGAACCCTTCGACATGGTTCTGTAACTTAGAGAAAGGGATATATTCTTAACAATACTTCGCTCATAAGTGAAATTAAAATTCCTTAAGGCCATGGAAGACAGGTTCCATTTAATAATATTCTTTCCCCCGATCAGGCTCTGCGCCTGAGACAGAAGGGGCATAAAAAGGGCAATCAAAAAGATTTTTTTCATGATATTTATTTTATGGTGTATTCAACTAATAACTAACCAGGTCCTGTACAGTTCGGTTTTCAAGGATACTCAGGGTGTTGTCTCTGACTTCTTTCATGATCTTGTTCAGTCCGCATTTCTTTTCGTTGCAGTCGGAACATTTCTTGTAAAAATTAAGACTTACGCATGGGAGGAGTGCGATGGGGCCTTCAATCAGGCGCATAACAGTGGCCATCGTAATGGTAGAAGGGTCCTGGTTAAAAAAGTAACCGCCACCCTTGCCTTTCTTGCTGTTAAGAATGCCCGCTTTTTTCAGTTCCAGTAAAATGGATTCCAGAAATTTTACCGGGATCTTCTTTTTCTTGGCAATATCTGCAATCAAAAACGGGCCTTCATTGTTTTGCTCGGCCATATAGGTCAGCGCTTTCAATGCATATTGTGTTTTTTTTGCAAGCATATTGGTTTGTTGTTAAGTGCCGGGTTTTAGCCGCAAGATATTGTTTTTTTTATTGATCCCTTAAAGTCCCATTACTTCTTTCATGCCGAAAATTCCCTTTTTTTGGAGGGCAAATTCCGCAGCTTTTACAGCGCCGCCGGCAAAACCGACCCTGTTATGTGCCGTATGGATGATTTCAATATCGTCGATAAGAGAAGCATACTTAACATGGTGGGTACCGGGGGCCGGATCAATTCTTTCGGAGAGAATCTGCAGCGCTGCACCGGGCGTTGCCGTATCTGTATTCACCCACTGCTTTTTCCGTTCAATCTGTTCCAGTACCTGTTCCGCCAGTGTAATGGCCGTGCCGCTTGGGGCGTCCTTCTTTTCGGTATGATGGATCTCCCGGAGCATTACATCGTATTCCGGGTATTGGTTCATCAGGGCGGCAAGGTGTTTATTTACCTCAAAAAAGAGGTTTACGCCAATGCTGTAATTACTGGCATATACCAGGGTGCCGTTTCTGGCTTCGCAGTAGGCTTTGATTTCGTTCCATTGCGCCAGCCAGCCCGTTGAACCGCACACAACCGGAATCCCCGCGTCCAGGCATATCTTCAGGTTATTCACCGCGCTGTGAGGGCCGGTGAATTCAATGGCCACATCGGCTTTCGACAGTTGCGCTGCGGTTAAGTCTGCCGCATTGCTGATATCAATTTTCAATACAATGTTGTGCCCTTTTTCAATAGCAATGGATTCAATGGCTTTTCCCATTTTGCCGTACCCGATTAATGCAATGTTCACGATGTTCGATTTATGTTTTGCGATTTACTTTATTACAACAGGATCTGCACGGGGAGACCATCCTAGCGGGCCATCACCTTTGCCTTACGTGCAGGCTCCCGGAGATTCAGGCTTAAAGATAGGGAAGGCATTTTATTTGCCGGGTTGAATTGAGGATGCACCTGCATACTCAGGTCGCTGCTGATATTAAACTGGCGCAGGTGCGCAAATACCGTAGCATCCACTACCTGTAGCCCCCAGGCCAGCAGAAACCAGAGTATGGAGTAGTCCCGGTCTCTTCTGAAACTGTTCCGATAGTTTTGCAGTGAGCCCAATCCCAGCCCTTTTAAATCCGGATCAATCAGCGGCACATCGCTGCTGTCTCCGTTCTGCTCTTTCAGGCGGGCTTCGAAAGCAAACCTGGTTTTCTTATAATAATTCTGGTTATAGATATAAGCTACCGTAGGAATGGCCAGTACGCCATATACAATCGGGATCTTCCAGTATTCCCGGTTATAGGCCTGTCCCCATCCGGGAATGATGGCCGAGCGCCTGGTGGCTTTCCGGGGTATATGGTTGGCCCTCAGCGCAGAGTCTTTTTGTTTTTTGGTCAGGATCACCGTATCGGCAATACGTTTTTCACCTGCAGTACGCAATGATGCACCGCCGGCAACTGTTGTATCCGTTTGTGCAAATGAAACAGCAGAACCACCTGTCAGCACAATCACCAAAATCACTACTACTTTTTGCAGTACATTCATCAGTTCACAGTTACGTTCATTAAATCCAATAACTTATTCAGTTCGTCCAGTGAATAGTATTCGATATTAATACTGCCGTATCCTTTTTTATTATGGGTCATTTTTACCTTGGTGCTAAAATGGGAAGCCAGGTTGTCTTCGATCTTCTGGTACGCAGGAGGGAGGTCGCTCTTTATGCCGGAAGGCGCTGCACCCTGTTTGTCTCCTTTGTATAATTTTCTGACCAGTTCTTCCGTTTGGCGAACGCTCAGTCCTTTCTGCTGTATTTCCTTGAATACATACAACTGTTTGTCGATGGTATCAATGTTTACCAGGGCCCTTGCATGTCCCATGCTCAACGTATTGTTACGCACGGCAGACAGGATATCCGGTGGAAGTTTCAGTAAACGGATATAGTTGGTAACCGTACTTCTTTCCTTTCCCATTCTTTCGGCTACCTGCTCCTGGGTATAGTCCAGTTCTTCCATCATCCGCTTAAAGCTTAATGCCATTTCCACGGCATTCAGGTTCTCCCGCTGAATATTTTCCAGTAAGGCTAATTCCAGCAATTGCTGGTCATTGGCCTGGCGGATATAGGCCGGAATATCCTTCAGGCCGGCCAGTTTGGCTGCCCTGAACCTTCGTTCACCTGCAATCAACTGGTACTTGCCGTTGGGAAGTTTACTGACGGTTAAAGGCTGAATAATATCATGCAGTTTAATGGAAGTAGCCAGTTCCTGCAGGGCCTGCTCGTCAAAATCCCTGCGGGGCTGTTTAGGGTTAACCTGTATATCGGTCAGGTTGATCCTGCTGCTGGTGGTAACCTGTTCCACCACTTCCGATTTAAGGGAGCCTGTTGTGTTTTTGAGGTCGGTATCTATATTCTGTAATAAGGAACGGAGTCCCTTACCGATGAGGTCTTTGTTTTGCTTGGGTGTACTCATAGTTATTCAATTATTCTATCCTCATTGGATATTTTGGTCATGCCATTGTTCTGAAGAATTTCTTTGGCCAGGTTCAGGTAATTGACAGAACCCTTGCTTTCGGCATCGTATAAAATGACCGGCTTACCCACACTGGGAGCCTCGCTCAAACGGGTATTACGGTGTATAATGGTAGAGAATACCATGTCGTCAAAATGCCTTCTTACTTCGCTCACCACCTGGTTGCAGAGCCTTAAACGACCATCATACATGGTCATCAGGATTCCTTCAATCTGTAAGGCGGGGTTCAGCCTGTTTTGTACAATCTTGATGGTGTTTAATAATTTACCCAACCCTTCCAGTGCAAAGAACTCACACTGCACGGGAACGATCACACTGTCTGACGCCACCAGTGAATTCACCGTAATCAGGCCCAGGGAGGGGGAACAGTCGATAATAATGAAGTCGTATCTGTCCCGAACAGCATCCAGGATACCTTTCATCACATTTTCCCGGTTGGGATAATTGATCATTTCAATCTCGGCGCCCACCAGGTCTATATGAGAGGGGATAATGTCGAGATTGGGTACATCACTCTTCAGGATTACTTCCGCGGCGGTAACATTGTTTACCATACAGTCGTACAAACTGTTGGTAATATTATGAAGATCAAAGCCTACACCGGTGGTGCTGTTTGCCTGGGGGTCGGCATCTACCAACAGGGTTTTATACTCCAAAACCGCCAGACTGGCCGCCACATTGATAGCGGTGGTGGTTTTTCCTACCCCTCCTTTCTGATTGGCTACTCCAATAATTCTTGCCATAATACTAGGTTCTTGATTGCTTTTTGCAAGCTTCCAAAAATAAGGTATCGGCTGTTAAAATTGTCATTATTATCTTTATCACTTATTTATTGTTGATATATGAGGAATTCCGGAGTCTTTTGGGTGATAGCCCTGATCATGTTACTGTTGGATTATTATGTGTTCCAGGCAGTTAAAGTGGTAACCCAGCCGCTCAGCGAACGCTGGAGAATAGTGGTGCATTACAGTTACTGGGTGGTGTCCGTTCTGACGATCGCCGCCCTGCTGTCATTTCCCTTTATACAGGCATTGCAGAGTTCCAGAACCTACCGGAACTATATTTTTGCAATCCTGGTGGGCCTGTTTTTGGCCAAACTGGTGGGGTCGTTTATCTTCTTCACCGACGATATCCGCCGGGTATTGCCCTGGGCGGTGAACAAAGCCATCAGGATCAAAGGCAACACATTTGTTGGGGAGAACGGGGACATGATGTCGAGGTCCACTTTCCTGAGCTGGGCCGGCCTGGGCCTGGGTGGAACCCTGTTCGGCACCCTGTTGATGGGTTTTGTTAACAAATACAACTACCAGGTAAAAAAACATACCCTGCGTTTCCCGAATTTGCCAAAAGCCTTCAACGGGTTGAAATTGTTGCATATCAGTGATATACACAGCGGAAGCTTCCAGGATCCTGCCGCTGTAATGCGGGGCGTGAACCTGATTCTTCAGCAGGAGGCCGACGTGATCCTCTTTACCGGCGACCTGGTAAACGACCGGGCCAGCGAAATGGATGAGTACAAAGCCATTTTCAGCCGGTTGAAAGCCCCGATGGGCGTTTTCAGCACACTCGGCAACCACGATTATGGAGATTATGTGCAATGGCCCAATGCAGCATCCAAAACAGCCAATCTCGAAAGCCTGAAGCAGGTGCACGCAGAGATGGGATGGAAATTATTAATGAACGAGCACCAGGTATTGGAAAGGGACGGAGAAAAAATTGCCTTGCTGGGTATTGAGAACTGGGGCGCCAAAGGGCGTTTCCCCAAATACGGAAAAATGGATCAGGCCTATCCGGGTACGGAATCCATTTCATTCAAAATATTATTGAGTCACGACCCAAGCCATTGGGATGCACAGGTTAAAACAAGCTATCCCGATATTGATATCATGCTTTCGGGGCATACGCACGGCATGCAGTTCGGTTTGGAAAATCCTTATTTCAAATGGAGCCCGGTACAATGGATGTACAAGCAATGGGCGGGGTTGTATGAAGATGGAAAACAAAAATTATACGTGAACCGTGGATTCGGTTTCATCGGGTATCCGGGCAGGGTTGGTATTCTTCCGGAGATCACTGTACTGGAATTAAAAAACGCTTAACTGTTACGGTGCAACTAGTTTGGCATGGTGCTTGTCATATGAGAAGGAAATTAAACATTATGCGTAAACTACTTTTAACTTTATTGGGTTTCACTGTTATTGGTATAACAGCAAATGCACAAGGTGGATTCCGGTTGGGTGTGAAGGCTGGCGCCAACATGAACAAGATTTCCGGGCAATCTTTCAAAGACGGATATGATCTTTCTTATCATGTAGGAGCTTTTGCCGAGATCGACATCACCAAAACAATCGGTATTCAACCCGAAGTATTGTGGAACCAGACAACCACCAAGCGTGCCAATAGTTTTGATGCTATTTATGCAAGCCTGCCGCAGGACGTGAAACTGCAATACCTGACCATCCCTGTATTGCTCCGTATCAATGTAACCAATCTGATCACCCTGAATGCAGGCCCTCAGTTTGGAATCCTGATGAACAAGGATGATAACCTGATTACGAATGGCCAGGCAGCTTTCAAAAGCGGAGATTTTTCATTGGTGGCGGGCGCCCAGTTGAACCTGACCGCCCTGAGAATTTATGGCAGATACAATATTGGCCTGCAGAATGTAAATGATGTGGCCAACCAGGAAAAATGGAAGAATCAGCAGATCCAGTTAGGTGTAGGTCTGCGTTTTTAAATGAATTGAAATACCTGTGATGAATCTATAAAACCCTGCAGTCATTGATTGCAGGGTTTTTGGTTTGATCGGGTTATCCCTTGATCTTGAATTTTTTCTTCAGGGCCTGTATTTCTTTTTTGAATGCAGCCAGTTGCGTGGTTTGGTCTTTGATGAAGCTGTTGTTTTCCAGCTTGCCCACCACTTCATTCATTTCAGTAAAGCTTTCATACACCATTTTGCGGAAAGGATTGGAATAGTCCTTGGCTCTTGAATCGTGAATGCCCTTGGTAATCCATTCTTTAGTGGTTACTGCTGCATTCAGCAGGTAGCCCAACTGGTGCTCATCCAGCTTGTTCAGCGGGAGGCCGCTGATATCTTTTAAAGCAGCCAGTGCATGCAACTGTTTCTGTTTGGCATAGGCCTCCCCCTTGATCCGGTATTGTTCGTGCATATCATCCCAGCTCCTGATCTTTTGCCGGGTAATTTTGTTTTTGATATCCAGCAGATCGGTTTCAGGCATGAGTTGTCCGCCAATATTCACCCAGTTGTCCCTGGAAAGCCTGGCAGGGATCAGCTTGCAAAGTTCAGCCAGGTTAGCGGGCTGGTGTTCGTGGATCAGTTCCAGCAAGTGTTTTACACCGTAAAAGAGGAGGATGTCTTCAAATACATGGTAAGCAGCCAGTACTTTAACGAGCACCGTTTTGCGCTTGCTGTTTTCCATATCTTCGGCTGTAATCTCCAGTTGGTTCACCAGTTTATTATTGCTCTTTAAGAGCAGGCGGCCCACTTCAATGGCTTCCTGCGGATCTGCAGCGCTTTTTTTCTGACTTCGTAAATAGGCTTTACCGGTACACAATTCCAGTTTGGTTAAGGCGGTAAAAATTTCATTGATGGAGTCGGGCGCCAGGTAATCGTATTCCAATACCTGTGTTTTATCAAAGCGTTTATCCCTATCCTGGTACTTCCATGCATTCCTCGATAAAGCATACATATTATACAGGAACCAGTAGGCAGGCATGATGGTTAACTGGTCATTGTGTACATCATTGCTGATTAAACTGAACGGGATATCGATTTTCAGTTCGGCAGGATAGTCGCCCTTGCTCACCATACTGAAGGAAGCAAAAACAGAATTGTGTTTAAGGCTCACACAGAGGCCCGGCCAGAAGCCTCTCCCCATAATGATTTCACCGTCGGCACTCCGGCTGTTGTGGTTGGAACCGATGGTGGCTCCGGCTGCAATATTGCTTTGTCCCATTACAAGTGCAGCGCAAAGAAATGAATTGTTGTGGTGCTGCTCGTGCGCAGGAAAGATCAGCGAATTCAACACTTCACAGCAGGAGATGGTAGCATTCTGGCCCAGGTAGGAGTTGATCAGACGGGCGCCGTATTTTAATTGAGAATGATCCGCCATGATAAATCGTACGGCTTTAACCCCATAGAAAATCCGGCAACCATATCCGATAATACCATTTACCATTTCGCAACCCTCGCCAATCTGTGTCCTTCCGGCTTCACCGGAGTTTACGGTGAGGTTTTTGAGCTTATTGGCTCCCTTAAAATAAGCATCCGGGCCTACCCATACATCTTTGATGATCTTACAATTCTTAATGACGGTGCGGTCGCCGACCTTGCCGTAATAGCCCCTTTTGTTGTCGCATTTCTTTTCGGTAAATTCTTTGAACTTATCCTGCAGCAACTGATCATCTCTGAAGCGGCTCCAGAGAAAGGCATCCCCGGGAAGCATGCCATTGAAAGGCATCACCCGGCGGCCCGTGTTTTCATTGCAGATTTCCATCCAGATCCTGACCTCTTCTTTTTCATCCGTCTTCAATACGCCTGTGCCGAATTTAGCGTGATTGGTGGTCACCAGTTCGTTTACATTGGTGATCATTACCTCACTGCCAATAATATAGTGAGAGAGGTAATCTACATTGTTGATGACTACATTATCGCCGAAGTCGCAACTGATGATGGTTGAATTGTACAAGCCCACCGGCGCTTTCAGGTCGCTGAAGGTTAAACAGAGTGGTTCCAGTTTTCCAATCCGCACCAGCCCGTAAAAGGTGCAGTTTTTTACCAGCGCCGGATTAAATGCATCCGAAACCAGGATATTGTTCCAGTTATCGGAAGTGTTGCCGTTGCGAACCAGTTGCTCAATTTCATAGGCAGATAACTTCCGGTAATGGATCCCGTTTTTCAGTTGAATATTCCTTAGGTAATATTCATCTTTTCCTTTGGGAACATGATGGTCTTTAATGAAATTGTATCCTAATGAATCAAGCGGTGTTTTATGGATAATGTTTTGCGCCATTTTGGGTGGTTTATTCAACGGTTACGCTCTTCGCAAGATTGCGGGGCTTATCTACATCAAGCCCTTTGGCTAATCCTGTGTAGTAACTTAATAATTGTAATGGAATAACACTCAAAAGGGGAGCAATAATTTCATCTGCATCCGGAACCAGCATTACATCATCGGCCATACCCGGAATAATATCATCCCCAACCGTGGCAACCGCAATCACTTTTCCTTTTCTGGCTTTGATTTCCTGCACATTTGAAACGATCTTTTCGTAGTAGGAATCTTTGGTGGCAACAAATACCACCGGAAGATGTTCGTCTACCAGGGCAATGGGGCCGTGTTTCATTTCTGCAGCGGGATAACCTTCCGCATGTATATAAGAGATCTCTTTCAGCTTTAAGGCGCCTTCCAGGGCAACAGGGAAATTGTATCCTCTTCCCAGGAACAAAAAGTCGCTGGCGTCTTTGTATTTTTCTGCAATGCGTTTGATGTTGGATGTATCGGCAAGAATTTCCTGCACTTTAGCCGGAATGGTATCCAGGTCAAACATCAGTTGCATGTAGCGGTCCTGGCTGATGCTGCCCTTTGCATAACCGATCTTCAGTGCCATCATCATCAATACGGCCAGTTGTCCGGTGAATGCCTTTGTACTGGCCACGCCGATTTCGGGTCCGGAATGCGTATAAGCGCCGGCATGGCTCAGCCGGGCAATGCTGCTGCCTACTGCATTCACCACTCCAAAAATGAACGCTCCTTTTTCTTTGGCGCTTTCCAGGGCAACCAGGGTATCGGCCGTTTCGCCGCTTTGCGATATGGCAATGATTACATCGCCCTTGTGAATGACCGGATTGCGGTACCTGAATTCAGAGGCGTATTCCACTTCTACCGGAATACGGCAAAGGTCTTCAATTAAATATTCCGCCACCAGGCCGGCGTGCCAACTGGTGCCGCAGGCTACAATGATGATGCGGTTGGCATTTACGAAGGCATCCATATTGCTTTCAATACCCCCCATCATGATCTGACCGGTTTGCGGAAGCAGGCGCCCGCGCAGGCAATCAAAGATGGTGCTGGGCTGCTCATGGATTTCCTTCAGCATAAAATGGTCGTAACCGCCTTTTTCAATCGCGGCCAGTTCCATATCCAGTTTGGTAATGAACGGGGTCTGCTTTTCGTTTCCGAGATTTTTCAGGATGAGTTCATCCGGCTTTACAATGGCAATCTCATAATCGTTTACATACACCACTTCTTTGGTATACTCAATAATCGGAGAGGCGTCGCTGGCCAGGAAATGTTCCCCCTTGCCAATGCCAATCACCAGCGGGCTTCCCTTGCGGGCGGCGATGATGGTATCGGGGTCATCGTCGGAGATCAGTAAAATACAATATGCGCCGACAACTCGTTTCAAAGCAATACGCAATGCTTCTTCGAGGGGGCAATTGTTGTTGATCTTGATGTCTTCAATAAAGTTCAGCAACACTTCCGTGTCGGTATCACTCTTGAAATCGTATCCTTTGGAGATCAGTTCTTTTTTAATCTGCACATAGTTCTCAATGATGCCATTGTGAATCATGGCCAGTTTGCCGCTCTGAGACTGATGCGGGTGGGCATTGCGATCGCTGGGTTCGCCATGTGTAGCCCAGCGGGTATGACCGATGCCGATATGCGCATGTGTATCGAGCCCCATTGCACTTTCTTCCAGTTCGGCCACCTTGCCCTTCTTTTTATAAACTTTAAGTTGATGATTGTTCAGTAAGGCAACGCCTGAACTGTCATAACCCCTGTATTCCAATCTTTTGAGTCCCTTTAAAATTACAGGATACGCTTCTCTGGGTCCGGTATAACCAACAATTCCACACATATTTATTTAAACTGTTTGAGTTTCAAGATCATTCTTTTAATACTGATAATGCATTGTTTTCCAGGACTTAGGGAAGTCGGGGTGAAGTTTCCTGCCGATGAAAAACAATGCAATGCTAGCTAAAAAATCACATATAAAACAGTTGTGCAGGTTGTTGCGGCATTGGGAGCGTGTAGTTGCAAATAATTGAATAAAATTGTGCAATATTCAACTCTAAAGAAGCTAAATCCTGCAAAAATGAGCGTCAAGATCAGCCAATAGCATTTTGAATAAAGTAATAGTTAAGCAGAATATATACTGCCATACAAACAACTGCGGCAATTTTGTCCATCCGGTCTGCTTTGGCAACATTGTTCTGCTTGATCAGCGAGAGTGAATAAACCGAAAAACTCACCATGGCAAAAATGAAAAAGAGGGTTAGCCCATGGAGCGTGTCCACCAATGTGTAAGTAGTGGATTCCGGTAAAGCTGAATCAATGATATATTTATTGCCAATTGCAGCAAACAACGCACCCACACTCAATCCAAACCGGGAATCAATACTGTCTGCATGAATAAAAAAGCAGATAAAGGAAATCAGGAAAGCCACATACATCCCAAGGAACATTTTCCAGAATAAACCTCCGGCATCCCTGGTAATACCTACTCTTACTTTAAGGTTACTGTATTCGGTATGCGGTGTGTTGAGGCTGGCATCTCCAAAGCCGGTTTCGTACAGTTTAATACCGTTCACAATACTGAAACTGTCTATGTTCCATCCGCGTAAGGTAAACCGGGGATCATAATGGTTGCCTACAGTATCTTCTGTAAACACCAGTGATTTTGAATCGTATTGTGAGTTCTCAAATGAAAGCCGCAGCATTTGTTTGTCGAAAGGGAAGTTGCTGATTTTCCAGGAGTCTTTCATCAGGCACTGGAGTTTCATCAGCATATAAATTTCCTCTCCGGTGGAGTCAATGGTCGTATACAGCTTGCTGAAAGACTTTGCCTGGGGAATTTCCAGGTTTTGCGCAAAGTCAAAATCCTTATTCCTGTATTTTAACCATAGCCAGAGGTTGATGGCATATTCATTTTGCTTGAAATCAATGTCATGGATGCTGGTAATGTAGATGCCCGCTTTTACCGTATCGGGGGTATTCTTTTCCTGTGCAACGCCGGTGGAAACAGCCAGGCTGAACAAAAAAACTGCATAGCAGCGAAATAATACTGATTTCAGCATGGGAAGATATTTGCGACAAGGTAATTCATGAGGCTTAAAATGAAAAATCTGCCTGTCGGATAGTCCTTTTACCGGTTTCAAACGTCTATACTGTATACCATTCATTCATTTTATCATGAGTTGGCTCAAAAAGTACAGATATTGGGTGTTTTTACTTGTCCTGCTGTTAGGCCTCCTGGTGTATGGGGGCTTCTTTGAAACTTATTACCGAACCGATACCGGCCTGCGTTATAAACTGATCAACAGTAATAGCAAAGAACCGGTTGCACGGATGGGATATACTGCCAAAATTCATTATTGTCAGAAAGTGGGGGATCGGATCATTGACGAGACCTACGATATCATGCCATTATACTATACGGTGATGCCGGGCTACGGTAACCGGTACAATCCGCTGGAAGTATTTGATTACGGACTGAGGAAGGGAGATAGTGTTGTTACCATTCAGTTGGTAGACTCGATGATGAAGAAACATATTTTAAAGCATATTCCCTCCTGGATGAAGCCGGCGGACCAGTGGATTACCTGTTTTAAGGTAGAAAATGTTTTTATGAACGACAGCCTTTTACAGGCTGATAAGATGGCAGAGCGGAACAGGGTAAAACTGCTGCAGCAAACATTGGGGATGGCCCGGATATTGGCCTATCTCCGAAAATATCGTATAACAGCAGTGCAGCAGAAAGATGCATACCTGCAGTGGATCCGGCATGGCTCAGGGCGACAGGCCGATACCGGTACCACAATCAAAGCAGTGCTGAACATCCGGACATTGAAAGATACGCTGGTGGCCAGGCAGGATACGGTTTCATTCATTACCGGGCGATCCTACTGGCCATATCCGATAGAGCAACTGACACGTAGGCTAAAAGCCGGCAGTTTAATGCGGCTGTACCTGCCGGCAGTACTGGTAACGGGGGTAGAGCCTTCTTCCGCAAAGATCAAAGCCAGCGATGATTTGATTGTAGATGTGGACGTATTGGAAATGAATGAAAAATAATTGAATAGATAGCATGTCGGAGCATTCCGGTATATGTGTTGAATAAATACCAATATCATGAACAGAATTTATGCCTATATCCTGGATGGAATCATATCCATTGAAAACATTGTATTCTTTAACAACCATGGATATCTTGTAGCGCCGGGTATGGTTTCACCGCAGGAAGTGAATGCCTTAAAAAAAGAACTGGCAACGATCTGCAGGGGAGAAAGGGGGGCCTTCAAAGGGTTTATTCCTGTGAAAAACGGAGCATTGGATGGTGAGCTGACCGGCAGGTACCGGGCTTTGCATTTTCCACATAAAATGTCCCGGATTTTTCACAATTTTCTGTTTCATCGTAAAATAACAGCTACTATCACGCAGTTGATTGGCCCGGATGTGAAGTGTATGCATTCGCAATTGTATATAAAGGGTCCCGGTTGCAAAGGTCATGCCTGGCACCAGGATGAAAAGATAATCCCAACAGGGGACCAATCTTTAATAGGAGCCTGGGTTGCCCTGGATGATGCATCTGTGGAAAATGGATGTTTGTGGATTATTCCGCAGCGCCAGGAGCATCTTGCGCGTACCGTTCCACAGTATTCCCCGGAGTACTTAGAGTCTGAAACAATTGATGTTTCGGCATATGAAGCGCAAATGATCCCCCTTGAAGTTAAAGCGGGGTCGGTTTTGTTTTATCATGGGTATACCATTCACGCCTCGCAGCCCAACAAAACCATGTACTGCAACAGAGCGGCTTTGCAGTGCCATTACATGAATGCGAACGCTGAATTACCCTGGTCTGTTGATGGCAGAGGTGTTCCGGTAGAAGATATGCGCGATATTGTACTGATAACAGGAGTGGATCCTTATCAATGGAAAGGAACAAATAATATTTGTTGCCCCCGGTTTGAACCTGCAACTGATTTGGCGCATGTGAATGACCGCACAAAAGAAACAATCAGGTTGGTGAAACAATCATAGTGCACCGGGTTTTAGAAAAGGCATACCTCTAACCATGTATTAAACGGTTAAAAAATGAGCACCCCTGAAAGCAGGGGTGCGTGGTTTTAGAAACTGCACATGAGAAAAAGGTGCTTATATTATATGATGTTACGGCTTTATTATCTGTGGCCGGCTTGTAGGAGGATCATTACAGTGGCTGTTTAAAAAGCGCCCCACGAAGGACCCATGCCTTGTGAAGCGCCTTAAACCAACTAGTAATTAAACTCTCCACTATAAGACGATTGAAAAGGGAAAAAGGACTATCCGGAATAAAAATATTTTTTACTTTTTTTTCATTATAGAATAATTAACAAATTGAACTAGTCCCTTTTTTGGTCACAGGCGTCTTATAAAAAAACGTTTAATGAAGAAGTTATTGCTTGCCTTATTGCTTTTTGCGGATGCTGATCCGTTAGCTTCCCAAAATCCGGTGAAGTGGAATTACACTGCCAAAAAAATAGGAGATAAAACCTATGAACTTAAATTTGTGGCCAATGTATCTGCACCCTGGCATATTTATTCACAGCATACTCCGGAAGGAGGGCCGGCGCCAACTATTATTAAATTAGCGAAAAATCCATTGTTGTTGAGCAACGGAGGGGCATTCAAAGAGGATGGAAAACTGGTAGAGAAATTTGAGGATGTTTTCGGCGTTAACATCAGGTATTTTAATGGTAATGTTGTCTTTACTAAGAAAATTCAACTCCGGGCAAACGTAAAAACCAGTTTAACCGGAACAATTGCGTATATGGCATGTGACGATTCTCAATGCCTGCCGCCAATGTCGGTTCCTTTTACGGTGAAACTGGATTGACCAGTCATTGCTTAACCAATTTGCTACAACCAGCTAACGAATGCGGAGATTATTGTTTTTACTTGCTTGCTTTATATGCATTGATGCAGGAGCCCAACCGGTGGATGCGGATATATGGACTTATCCATCTGTTTCTTTCCCGAGAGTCCTGCTTGGGTCTGGTGTGATAGTATTTTCTGTTTACCTGATTATGCGTATCGTTCAGCCTGAATATGCAAAACGCTCTTTGTTGAGCGGTTTCCCTCCTCCCAAGAGTTATAGTATTTTCGTTGCTGATTATTCATTGATTAACCGTCCTGTAGGCTATACTCCGGATGCAAACGCATATGGAGCATGGCTGGAGTGCGGGATCGAAGCAATGAAAAAACTGCGTTATGGCCACAAAAATGCAATAAATAAGAACCTATGAGCCATAATGATTAACCTAAACAGCATGATAGAATGAGACTAGTATTATTGATGATGGCGGCCATGGCTGCAAGTACACTGAAAGCACAGGAAAAAACGCTCGAATTAGATCCCGTAACGGTAAGCGCATCCCTGCAATCCATGCAGGCATCCGTTACCGGAAGGAATATTATCAGTATCAGGGGGAATACATTTGAAAAACTGCCGGTTCATTCGCTGGATGAATTACTGCGTTACCTGCCGGGTATTGAAGTTCAATCCAGAGGCCCACTGGGAGCACAAAGCGATATTGTGGTTCGGGGAGGTACTTTTCAGCAGGTATTGATACTCCTGGATGGAATTCGGCTCAATGATCCCAACACCGGGCATTTTAACAGCTATATTCCCTTGTCACCGATCGAAATTGATCGCATCGAAATTCTGAAGGGGGCTGCCTCTGCAGTTTTTGGCAGCGATGCCGTTGGCGGAGTGATTCATGTGATCACTAAAACCTTTGCCGCAAAATTAAATCAGCAAAACAGGCAATTAAAGCTTCAAACAACCATTGGCCAGTATGATTTAACAGGAATAGATGCGGGAGGTTTTTATCAGAAAGGCAAAACTGCAGTGAGCGGAGGTCTGATCACCAATGATGCCAACGGGCAGCAGCAGCGTGGTACGAGGGGATATGTTCATAACTATTCTGCATCTGTTTCAGTGTCGCACTATTTTAACCCCTACTGGCGACTGAGTGCAAGAACCGCTTTTGATAAAAGAGATTTCAGCGCACAGAATTTCTATACCGGGTTCGGCTCGGATACGGCAAAAGAAAAAGTAACCAGCTACTGGAATCAGTTGGGCCTTTCCTATGAAAAAAACAACAGCCGGTTTGTATTGGATGCCGGGTATAAAAAAGCGGATGATGAATACCGGTTTAACAGTATATCCGGCGCCAATAAAAATATTTCATCGCTCTATCAGTTGAATGGCCGTTACGAACACCGGTTTGCTGCATTGACCAGCCTGGTTGGCGGGTTGCAATTGCAGGATAAACAGATCCGGTCTAACGACAGGGGAAACCATAACCTTACCAATATTGCCGGATTCCTGGTGCTGAATCAGGGGATTGGCCAGTATTTTATGACCTCTGCCGCCATCAGGATGGATCACAATAACAACAGCGGTACAGACTGGTCGCCACAGGTAAACCTGTCGTATAAAAGAAAATCCATTCAGGTAAGAGCCAGCGCAGGCAGAACGATCCGTCAGGCCGACTTTACAGAGCAGTACAATAATTACAATAAAACATTCGTAACAGGCGGTAGTATTGGTAATCCGGGCTTATTGGCTGAACGTTCATTCAGTTATGAGGCCGGTGTGGATTTTTTCATTAATCAATCCTGGAAAATTTCTACAGGACTCTTTCGCAGGGAACAGGAAATGCTGATCGACTGGGTACCGACCGCTTATGCAGATATGCCCAGAAAAAATAACCTGTCTCCGTTGGGGAATTACGCCCTGGCAAAGAATATTGGAAAAGTGAATACCTCCGGCTGGGAAACAGACATACAGTTTTCCCACTCATTCAGTCAACAACAACGGGTATGGGCTACACTTGGAATGGTTTGGCTGGATAGCAAAATCAGTGATGCCGCTCCTTCCTTCTACCTGTCTTCTCATGCAAAGTTTCTTGCAAACTTCAACCTTGTATATACGTACAACTGGTTGGGTATTCAAATGAACGGATTGTACAAAACAAGAACAACGCAGCCTGCAACGGTCAACTTTGCGGGGATTTCGGGAGATTATTTTGTGATGAATATTAAACTGAGCGCAAGCCTGATTAAAAATAAAGCAGGAATATTCTTTGAAGCGGATAATGTCTTTGATCTGCATTACAGTGATTTATTGGGTGCGCAGATGCCCGGCAAATGGTTAAAGGGGGGGGTGAAACTGGATCTATAAAGAAACTGGATCTATAAAATAGTCTATAGTTTCCCCAATTCGGGGATGTTGTCTAACATCCCCCTACTTCAGCTTTTTATCTCTTTCTCATAAGGGCCCCTTCAGCAAGGGCCGGTTTAGGTAAGCAGGGGAGGGCGTGAGCAGCTCTCCCCCTTTTTTCGAAGTTATATAATTCCGGATAAATTTTGAACAATGTTTCTACTGTTCAACTGAATTTGTTCACTCCCAGAACTTTTCAATTTCTTCCAGGCTTTTTCCTTTTGTTTCAGGAATTTTTTTCCAGGTTATATAAAATGCATAGGCGCTGAATATGGCAAATACAAGAAAGGTGAATGCCGCTCCGGCGCTGTTTAACAATGCGGGAAAAAATTGCCCCACGATCCAATTGGCCAGCCATAAACCCATGGTGGATATTGCAACAGCCTCGCCCCTTACTTTGGTGGGGAAAATTTCAGAAATGACCACCCATGTAACAGGCCCGAAGGAAAATGCAAAACAGGCTATGAAGAGTACGATTGGGATTAATACCAGCCATGCAATAGATATATCTGCCGCAAACAGAACGGCGGCAAGCAGCAAGGAAAAAATCGCACCGCCAATGCCCCAAAGTAATAATGGCTTTCGCCCGAGCTTATCAATATAGTATATAGCCACAATAGTAAAAAGCATATTAACAACACCAATCGTTACCTGCCCACCCAGGGCATCCCCCAATTGAAATCCAGCTTTTTCCAGAATGGAGGGGCCGTAATAAATAATAGCGTTGATGCCGCTGAACTGGGATAAAGCCGCTAAAAGAATGCCTATGAGAATGGGCTTTTTTAGCTGCCCTCTGAAGAGATCAGTCACTTTGGTGTTTTCGGAGTGGGAGATGGCATTTTGTATCTCCTCCAATTCTTTCTTCGCATAGCTGCTGCCGGCTATACTGGTTAAGATACTGCCGGCCTCGGCAGTTCTGTTTTTTAATGCAAGCCAACGCGGACTCTCCGGGATAAATAAAGCCATCAGCACAAAGATCATTGCCGGAATAATTCCTACGGCAAACATGCCACGCCATGGTTCCAGTATAAAAATCTGCGCTAACCATCCGGAGAATCCTTTCGTGGATGCCTCACTTTGAATGAGCGCATTGGAAAAATAAGCAAGCAGGATCCCGATCGTAATGGCAAGTTGGTAATAGGTTACCAGCTTGCCTCTCAGTTGGGACGGCGCCATTTCTGAGATGTACATTGGACAGACCACAGATGAAATGCCAATGCCTATTCCTCCAATTAAACGGAAAATGATCAGTGTAGAAACATTGGGAGCAAAAGCACATCCTGTAACCGAAACAATGAAGAGTACGGCAGATAGGAACATTACTTTCTTACGCCCCAGTAAAGTACTGATCTTGCCCATGGCTGCCACCCCGGCAATGCAACCTGCCAGTGCAGAACTTACATACCAGCCCTCCATCAGCGAATCCATGGCGTATTGGTTTTTCACAAAACTGATGGTGCCGGAGATGACTGCTGTGTCGAAGCCAAATAAAAAGCCGCCCAGTGCTGCTGTAATGGTCAATAGACTTAAAAACCTGAAATTAATGCTGTTTGTTTTTTTCATAATGAATGGTATTAACAATGATTTTCTTTTACATATGCAACAACAAGGAATGCTTTCTCATTTCCTTTTGAGCAGACCTGGTATTGTTCAACCGATGCTGGAATGATGAATGTTTCCGCATAACTGAAAATATCCTTTTTGTTTCCGGTATACACTTCAATGGCGGTTCCTTCCACCAGCATACAGCAATGGCATTGCCTATTGGTATCAATTGAAACCTCACCGCTGAATTCATAACGGTCTATTGTATAGAAATGCTCCTGGTGTGTGGGGAGTTTGAGTTTTCTGCCCTGATCCCATTCTTTTTCTACGATGGGATGGGAAATCAATTGTTCCTGCACATATGATCCCTGACGGTCAAAATATAAATTATTGTATGCATGCTCAATGTTGATCGGGCGGGGTTGTCCATTCAGGTCCAGTCTTAACCAATCATACATTTTGAAAGTGAAAATATACGGTGTACTGCTGATTTCAAGTACCAGGTTATTTTTACCGGAAGCATGAATGGTTCCGTTGGGAATCAGAAACAGGTCGTGTTTGTGTGCATCCAGTTTCTGTACATAGTCCTCTATTTTTACTTCAACTGCTTTTTCCTGTGCGTTGACCAGCGCGGCTTTCAGTTGGGCCGGATTGATGCCCTCCTGGAAACCCAGGTATACATTTGCGCCTGGATCACAGTCCAGTATATAATATGTTTCGTCCTGTGTAAAAGATTCTCCGAATTTTTCCCGGATATAGGCAGGCCTTGGATGGCATTGAATGGAAAGGTTTCCTCCGTTGTAGGTGTCCAGAAAATCAAAACGAATCGGGAATTCCCTGTTAAAGCGCCGGGCGGCATTTCCAAGGAGTTTGTAGTGGTTGGTGTACAACAGAAAGTCGAATGAAACCTCCAGTAAGAAAGAATCCCCTTCCAGTATAATTCCGTTTTCGGGTGTGATCAGTTCAAAAGACCAGGCGTAATTGATTTCATCCTTGTTTAATCCGGTGATCCTGTTTTTCATCCAATCTCCGCCCCATATGCCTGCTTCAAACCAGGGCCTAGCTCTTATAGCATGGTTCAGCATTTCGTTCAAAGCGTCCCGGAAGTTTTGTCCGGACATCCAGGTAATGGTATGTATGCGCTGTTCGTCTGCAATACAATCCAGTACAGGAAGCAGGCGTTCTTTATGCCTGTTGAGTACAGGCCAGTCTACAAAATAGCATCGTTTGTATTGTTGTGTGTTGGACCTGTGTTTTGTTGTGCCGATATTGCCGAAACTTCCGGCCCTCATGCGGTACTGGATTTCATTCTTGGGTACGTCCAGGTAAACAAGCAGGCCTTTCCAGTTACTGAGTGCGGCCCCGGTTCCATATACAATGCAGATATCTGCAAATGGATCCGGTTGCAAAAGAGCACACTTCTCCGGGTCAAAAAAGTCGGCGAGCTCGCCTGTATACCGTTTACCAAATATCGGATCATTGCCATTTAGATTGTTCCGGATCATATCATCTATCCTGTCCGGGCAATGCAGGCAGGCATCTATATGATACCAGAATACTGTTTTATTTTTTTTCTGCAAGGCTTTCTGCAACTGTTCCCTGAATGGTTCCCATAGCACGCCGCCAAACCCATCTATCACCACCCGCTGCTCGCGGCAAATTCTTTCAGCCAGACTGTCGAACCCTTCATAAACGGTATATGCAGATTCCCGGCAGGGATAAACTGCATACCCCGGCTGCTTATTTTTATCGCTCCTTACCGGTAATAGCGGTTGTGTTGTTTTTCTGAGTGGTGGTGCAAGGTCCGGCAGATCCTTGCCTGCTGCCATGAGTGCCGCCCCGGTGAGGATGCAGGCTTCCGTGTCGTTGCAATAACTGATTTTGATCCCGGGCATAGCTTCCCTGAGTTCTGCCGCCACCGAAGGGCCGAAAAGATCGGCAGCACCCGTAATATTTCCCCCGATAAAAAGTTCTTCGCAATTAAATTGTTTTAGCCAGGGCAGCAGAAACCGGCCAAGGTTGGTTCCAAACTGTTGGAAAATGGCCTGTGAAACAGGGGAGCCGATCCCTGCCAACTCTTTTACCGATGAAACGGTTTCTCCTGTGCGGGTATGGTATTCCTGCAGGAACCATCGGGTGGAAATATAATCCTCGGCCTTGCCAGACAAGTAATCCTGGTCATAAAAGCAACCTGAAGCGGGAATAGATTCATCCCGGTCCAGCAGTATGCCGTCTTTTATAAAAGCAGCGCCCAATCCTGTTCCCAATGTAAGTAATACCGTCCGCTTACTTTGTAACCCGTGACGGTTGTATGCGCCGGTAGCAAAACAATGCGCATCGTTGAAGAAACTAAATGGCAGTTGATGCTGGCCGGTCAGGTCTTTTAATGCCTGCTTTACATGAATGCCGAATGTGGCACTGAATTTTCCGCCTACACCGGTAACGGCGCTAATCCCTTCTGTATAGTTGAACGGCCCGGGGAAAGCTATTCCCACCGCGCTGATCTCCGGATTATCATTGAATACTTCACGCATGCCGGCTGAAATGGATTTTAATATTTCAGCGGCGCTTGCAAAGCTGTTGATCTCTATTCTTCTTACGGCCAATGGCGCTGTATCTTCCTGGTTGATGTTTACCACACTAAAGGATGCATGGCTTCCCCCAATGTCTACTCCAAGCCTTTTGTTTTCACGAAACATTTGATGTTATTTTTAGATTTACTATATATGTATTTTGTACACGATCAGGTGCTGATGCGATAATCAATGTTCTGCAAATAGCGCTGAAATAAGTGTGGTCCAATGGCCGGCATCCTCCTGTTTAAAAGGGATAAGGCGAGGTCTGTTTTGCCGGTAATGCTTGTTGTGATTGCATTTTCTACACACAATACTAATTAAGAAAAACAATACGGGCAAGTTTAATCACCGTTTGTTTCTGAATTATTTCCAATTAAAAAAGGAGGCAAATATTTTACTTCATTTAGCAAATTTTGGCGTTGATCTGCGTTGGAGCAGTATCTATTTTTGGTAGCGTAATCATTTAATCATTGTCTGTTATGCCTGAATGATTGCTGCTGAAACGATTGTGATCTGACTATTAAGAACAAAGGGTGTATTGTGATTGCACCATAGAAATTGCCATAGCCAAACATTCTCTCAAACATATAAAACCATAAAAAAGGCCATGATTCAAAATCAATTATTTAAAAAACTACTGCTGCTGTTTTGCGGGGTATGCCTTTTCGGCATTACCTATGCGCAATCGATCAGCGGAAAAGTAACAGATGAAAATGATCGTCCTCTGGCTGGGGTATCTGTACTTGTTACCGGTACTGCTAAAGGAACCAGCACCAACACAAACGGAGAATATTCGCTACAGGCGCAACAAGGCGCTACAATTGAATTTTCTTTTATCGGCTATATTACCGTTACCAGGAAAGTAAGCGGTGAGTACCTGTCGGTTAAAATGGAGAAAAGCGCAGACAATGTATTGTCTGATATAGTTGTTGTGGGATACGCTACCCAGAAAAAAGTGAATCTGTCCGGGTCTGTATCTGTTATTGGTAAGAAAGCGCTCGAAAACAGGCCGGTAACCAATGCTGTGCAGGCATTGCAGGGTCTTTCACCCGGCCTGGTTGTAACGCGTTCCAGCGGACAGCCCGGTTATGAAGGGTGGAATATCAATGTAAGAGGGATCTCTTCCTTAAACGGAACCAATAACCCCCTGCTGATTGTGGATGGGGTAGAGTATGCCAATCTTACTTTGCTGAACCCCGATGATATTGAATCTATTTCCGTCTTAAAAGATGCTTCTGCCTCTGCTATTTATGGCGCCAAAGCGTCTAACGGCGTTTTACTGGTGACTACCAAAAGCGGTAAGGCGGGTAAAGTAACGGTTAACTACACGGGCATGTACCAGGTAAAGCAACCATTGAGTCTTCCCAAAACTGTTCCGTATCACATCAGCGCAGCATTGCAGAACCTGGCCAATAAGAACAACGGTGGTGCGCCGTCTTATACCGATGCGCAAATCGAAATGTTCAGAGACCCTTCTGTTACGTTTGTTCCCAACGATCCTACCAATGTGTTCTTTTATGGTGAAATGGATTATGTTAAAATGACGGTGAAAGATCATTTCAGTACGGGTGCCCATAACCTCAATATCAACGGAGGAAATGAAAATACAAAGTACTTTATAGGTCTGGGTTACAACGACAATAATGGTATGTTCAAGGTAGGTCCGGATGGCAATAAGCGTTACAACGCCAGGTTCAATGTGTCTACCAGATTCAACAGGGTGCTGAGCCTGGATACCAGGTTGTCTTTCACGCAGAATAAAGTAGAAGCTGCTGCAGGAACGCTCACCGGCGACTATGGTTTATTGTACAATATTTTCAACCTGAGACCTATTACACCAATTTTCGTTCCGGGCAGCAACGAAACGCAATATTTGTCCGGGGTTAATACCTATGCCACTTTAAAAGACGGCGGGTATAACAATACCAACCAAAATGTACTGGATGCCGTGTTTACCTTGAAAGCGGCCGATCTGGTGAAGGGGTTGGTGCTTTCAGCGAATTATAGCCCTCATTTTGAGCAGCATAACCAGGATATGTTTTTCAAAACCGTTCCCCTGTATTCGTATTCAAAAGCTACCAGTTCTTTCCTGCAGAATTCCTGGGTGAACAAATCCAATTCTATCAATAAGTACCGCACAACTCAGACCTCTTATACCACCAATTTCCTGGCGGATTACGGGATGTCTGTAAAGGAGCACAATTTTCATGTATTGGGTGGTTATCAGTACCAATATTATAACTATAACAGAACGAACAGCACGCTTACCAACCTGGTCAACAATAACCTGCCCACTACCAATTATACTACCAATGCCACATTGCCGGTGACTGCGTTGTCGGATAATCTCCAGGCAAATGCATGGGAGTCTTATTTCGGAAGGGTGAATTATGATTTTAAGAATAAATACTTCCTGGAGTTTACTGTGCGTAACGATGCAAGTTCACGCCTGGCTCCGGGACACCGCAGCCAGACCTTCCCTGCGTTCTCCGCTGCATGGCGTATTTCTCAGGAAAAATGGTTTGAAAAAATAAAGTTTGTCAACGAATTAAAACTGAGGGCATCATGGGGTAAACTGGGCAATGCCCAATTGGGTGAACTGTACCAGAACAACTACCTCTCCACAGCCACACTTGTTAACGGGGTATATCCTTTCAATAATGCGGCTACCACTTATATCTACCAGAGAGGATTACCCTCTGAAGGACTTGGATGGGAAACTGTGACCACCAAAAACATCGGTTTGGATTTCAGCCTGCTCAGGAGCAAATTGACCGGTAGCATTGATTTTTATGAAAGGGTGAATGATAATATGCTGATCCCGGTAAATCTGCCGGCTGTTCTGGGTGTTGTTCCAAGCACCGCCAATGCGGCTGCAATGCAAACAACAGGTTGGGACCTGGACCTGAATTGGAGAGACCAGATCGGTAAAGTGACCTATACGATCGGATTTAACCTGAGCGATAATCAGAATAAAATCACCAGGTACCTCGGTAATGTGGTATACTCAGAAGGCCTGAACCAGGCGCTGCCGGGTATGCCGATCAATTCCATTTATGGTTACAGGGCGTTGGGCTATTTCCAATCCGCAGCCGAAGTAACTTCCAGTCCCAAGCAGTTTGGTGCCACCAATCAGGGACCTGGTGATATCAAATATGAAGATGTGAATGGGGATGGAGTGATCAATGGAGGCACAGGTACACCGGGCAATCATGGGGACCTTGTTTACCTGGGCAATGCTTCTCCGCGATATAACTTCGGGATTAATCTTGGCGCTCAATGGAAAGGATTTGATATTTCCGTTTTCTTACAGGGAACCGGTAAAAGGAATATCATCATCTATCCTACACAGGCGCTGCCATATGTACAAAGCTGGCGTTATCCGCTGGATAACTATATCGGTAACTACTGGACAGAAGATAACAGGAATGCACTCTTTCCAAGGCCGATTGCCGGAGGGGGAACCAATACCCGCATCAACAGCGCTTTTGTACAGAACGGAGCCTATATCCGCCTGAAAAATCTTCAGGTAGGGTATACCATACCTGCCCAATTACTGAGCAAGGCTAAAATACAGAAGCTAAGGGTGTTCTTTACCGCACAGGATATTTTTACATCTACCAAAATGTGGTATAAATATTTCGACCCCGAAAGTCCCAATAATGCCGCTTATACCTACCCCTATTTCAGCACATATGCATTTGGGGTGAATGTTACCTTTTAATTCAAGCACATTAACAATAAATACCAGACCATGATACGAAAATATTTTTTCAAAGGGTTACTTTGCTTCCTGCCGGCTCTAATGCTTGGGTTGCCGGGATGTAAGAAAGACCTGAATCTCTCACCTGAGTCTCAGCTCGCTGATGATAATTTCTGGAAAACAACTTCAGATCTGAGTCAGGCCTGCAATTACCTCTATACTTTCCTGGGCGGACTTGGGGGCGATGACCCTACCGGTTATCCTACACCGTTACAGGACAACTATTCCGATAAAACCTTTGGCTCCCGCTCAGTAGGTTTTGGAGATGGATCCAGTATTGCTCCGGCCACATCCAATGAATGGAATAATTATTACAAGCTCATCCGGGCTGCTAATAATATCCTGGAGAAATCCAAAGGAGTTACAGGAGATGCTGCCACCATTAACCGGTATATGGGTGAGGCCCGTTTTTTCAGAGGCATGGCTTATTTTGAACTGGTGAAAAGATTTGGAGATGTGCCATACATCAACCGAACACTTACCTTAACTGATTCCCTGCTTTATACAACACGTGCACCAAGACAAACTGTTATTGACAGTGTTTATGCAGACTTAGACTTCGCGGCTGCCAATTGCCCGCAGCCGGATGCACTGGCCGCGGCAGATTATGGCCGCATTACCCGTTCTGCAGCTTTGTCGTTCAAAGCGAGGGTTGCCTTGTTTGAAGGTACCTGGGATAAGTTTCGTAACCTGGCTACCGCCAACACCAATTTACAGGTAGCTGTTGCTGCAAGCAATACCGTGATGACAGAAGCAAGGCACAGATTGTATACAACCCAGGGTGCGGAGAGTTATTATTATGCCTTTCAGTACGATGGTGGTGCAAATGGTAACCCGATACAGTCGGTCAACGGGCCACAGGTGAATTATACTTTTGCAACCAACAAGGAAAATATCCTGGTAAAACTATACGGCCAGAATCAAACCAATAATATTGCCTCTCACAATTTTGGAAGACAATATCTCGATCAGGCCAATATCGCCCCCACAAGGGCCATGATCGACAGCTACCTTTATAAAGACGGATTGCCCCAGGGTAAATCTGCCTTCGATTCATCCAATAATCAAACCAGTTCGCTGACTGAATTTGAGAACAGGGATCCCCGGTTGAGCATGTCTGTGCATAACAGAACATTGATTACGCCTTCCATCGGAGGTTTGATCCCTTATGTTGCAGGGATCAGCTACCGGTACCGGAAATATTGGGTTGTAAGCGACTGGACGGCAAATATCAGTTTTATCAATTTTAATATTTTAAGATATGCGGAAGTGCTGCTGATCAATGCCGAAGCTAAGTATGAGCTGAACGGAAATATCAGTGATGCTGATCTGAATCTCACCATTAACCTCCTTCGAAACCGTGCAACCGGAAGTGATATCAATAAGCTGCCGCTGTTAACCAATGGATTTGTAAGCGCAAACGGGCTGGATATGCGCGCTGAGATCAGGAGGGAAAGAACTGTTGAGCTGGCATTTGAAGGACATGCGTATTGGGATCTGCTGCGTTGGAAAACAGCCGAAACGGTATTGCCAAACGCCATTTTAGGACGGAAATATTTTGCGGCAGAGAATCCTTCCGGCGCTTCTCCGAACCTGTTGAACGGCTATGTACTGCTGGAAGCCGCTTCTTTCCGTAAGTTCAATCCTTCAAGGGATTATCTGTGGGCCCTGCCTACACAGGAAATTGCGCTCAACGGGAAACTGGCCCAGAATCCAAACTGGTAACCTTTGACAGATGCGGCTGAATTAAGTATCTTACCGGAGGATTGGAAATATTTTAAAACATGGGAAAGTGTTATCGTTTTGCTGTTGGGTTCTTTACTGTGTTTTTATGTGCGGTTTTGTTTTGCAGCAACAGCTTCTGTCAGCAGCATGTGCAGCATAGAAACTACCTGTCTGATGCATTGACCGCTTCGGGGTTTCGATTCACCGGCAGGCAGTTGGTAAACTGGCAGGCGCAGGAGAAGGAGCACTATACGAACAAAATTCATCAACTCCCTGATTCAATAAAAGCAGTCTTTATCGGTAAAGCCGATAAGGCGCTTTTATTTGGATGGCCTGCGCTGCCTGCTACCGGCTTCCTGGAGTTTAAGCAAAATGGTGAAAGGGTCAGGTTTGAGCAGAAGCTGAATGAAAGACGGGAATACCTTAATAACCTCGCTATCGGGGCGCTTATATCTGGAGATGAGAAATATCTGCCACAACTGGTAAATGGGTTGTGGGCAACGCTTGAAGAAAGCACCTGGGAAATACCGGCGATCGTAGCCATACAGAAAGCCGGGCCGGATTTGCCGGATCCGGAAGAACAGGTGATCGGGCTGGTCAGCGCAGAAACCGGTGTAATGCTGGCGGTAATCAGGCATATGCTGAACGATCAGCTACAGGCCTATTCGCCCATGATCAATAAGCGGATAGTATTCGAGTTGCGCAAAAGAATTCTTGAACCGTATTTGCAACGCGATGATTACTGGTGGATGGGGTTCAGCGGAAAACCGGTCAATAACTGGAATGCGTGGATCAATACCAATGTATTGCATATCGCATTGCTGACCGAAACCGAGCCGGAAACGGGCATGGCGTTCATGCGAAAACTGTTCCGCAGTGCGGATTATTTTGTGAATCAGTACCCGGAAGACGGAGGTTGTGATGAAGGCCCTTCTTACTGGAACATTGCTGGAGGGAAGCTGATCCGGCTGCTGCAACTGGCTACCTCCGTTTCCGAAGGCAGATTAACCTGGTCGTCTAATCAATTATTACATCGCATTGGCAGCTATATTTATAAAATGCATATAGCCGGAGATTATTTTGTGAACTTTGCAGACGCAACGCCACAAACAATCCCCAGCCCGGAGAGTATATACCGGTTTGGTGCAATGTTCGGAGATGATTTACTGAAGCAGTTTGCCGCTTATCTTTTTGCGCTGAATCAAAAAACATTGCCCGCAAACAGTGTTGTTGAATTTCTTTCCTCAGCCGATGTGTACAAGCCGTTAAGTGCAATCGCTCCCCGGGCGGTTCTTCCTGCTGTTTCCTACCTGCCCGATTTGCAGGTAATGACGGCGAGGTCCGATTCCGGATCAACCTCCGGGTTGTTCCTGGCAGTGCAGGGCGGCCATAACGGGGAAAGTCACAACCACAATGATGTAGGAAACTTCATCATCTATGCAAACGGGTTGCCCGTCATTATTGACGCAGGAGTGGGTACTTACACTGCTCAAACATTCAGCGACCGACGTTACGAATTATGGAATATGCAGTCTCAATGGCACAACTGCCCGGTCATCAACGGCGTTGCACAGCAGAATGGCCCGGCGTTTGGGGCAACGGCATTCCACTTGCAGGAAGGTCGGGAAGGTGTACAACTCCGTTTGGATATGGCAGCAGCTTATCCTCCGTCGGCAACGGTAACGGGTTGGGAAAGAACTTTCCAGTTTGATCAGTACAAACAAAAAATACGGCTTTCAGACAAGTATCAGCTTGAAAAAAGAAACGGGGAGTTAAAAATGAATTTCCTGAGTATTTGCAAAATAGTGCAGCACAAGGCCGGCGAAATTGGTTTTTATCATACAGACGGCCGCCAATTGCTGCTGTTGAAATATGCACCCGGAAAAATGTTTGCCCGGGTGGAAGAGAAGCTAATGGATGATGATAAGCTGATCAGATCATGGGGCAAAAAACTGTATCAATTGTCCCTGACGGTGATTGATCAGAAAGAATTGAAAGGAGCGCAGGTGTTCGAATTTTTTACTCCGTTGAAGGAACGGGGTCTTTAGAAGAATTATAAATACTTTATTTCCACATATGAAAAAATATTGCCTCTGCCTGTTTTGGATTTTATTTACACTTCCGCTCCTGGTTGCGGGCCAGGCCCGTATTCAATTAGATAACCCGGCCGCGATACAAAGGTCGGAAGAAGTGATTTCAATACCATGGAAAACCATCTTGTCGGCATATCCGGATATTGATACTGCGTATTTTGCGGTTATCCATACGGCTTCAAAAAAACAGGTTCCTTATCAGTTGGAATACAATGGTCATCCAACGGTTCAAAACCTGCTGTTACAGGTAAGTATGGAGGCGAAGTCCCGTCTTGAACTTCAGATCAAAAAAGCAAAACCGCTGTCTTTCCCCGTTAAAACCTATTGCAGGTATGTGCCTGAACGAAAAGATGATTTTGCCTGGGAGAATGACCGGATCGCTTTCCGGGCCTATGGCAAGGCGCTTGAAAATACAGTGGAAGATGCGTATGGATTGGATGTTTGGGTAAAAAGGACCCGGGAGCTGGTATTAGACAATCGCTATCAAAAAGGAGATTATCACAATGATCACGGAGACGGGATGGATTATTATCACGTTGGTTTTTCATTAGGGGCGGGGAATATTGCACCATACCTGGAAGATTCTATCTGGTATTCACACAATTACCGCAATTGGAAGATACTGGACAACGGGCCACTGCGGTCTACTTTTCAACTGGAATTCGATACTTGGAACGTGGGTTCTAAAAAAGTGAAAGCAGTCAAAACCTTTTCCATAGATGCCGGCGCCCAGTTGCATAAAGTGGAAGCGGCCTACTTCTTCGATGAGCATCAGGCTTTGCCGGTAGTGGTTGGAATTGTTAAGAGAGCGCAGCCGGGTGTGAGCTGGCTCAACGAGCAGGAAGGGCTGGCGGGTTATTGGGAACCCAAAGACTCCCTGAACGGAACCACCGGGGTTGGCTGCGTGTTTCTGCAACCTGTAAAAAATATGATGAGCCGCAACGGCCAGTTGCTTACCATGCTGGAAGCGAAATCCGGGGTGCCGGTTGTGTATTATCGCGGAGCAGCCTGGGATAAGGCCGGTCGTTTTACATCCGCCGACGAATGGTTCAAACATTTACGACAATATCAGCAGCAATTAAAATATCCGATACGGGTAACCGTACACTAATCAACTCAGTTAATGATGTTTTCAAGAAGAAATTTTCTAAAATCAGCAGCCCTTACCTCCGTAATGGTTGGCGCAGGCAAGCGGCTTGGCGCAAGAGACAGAACACCTGTTCCTGCAAAGAACAATCCTATTGTGGTATCTACCTGGGATTTTGGGAAAGTGGCGAATGCAGGCGCGTGGAATGTGCTGGGCAATGGTGGCAGGGCGCTGGATGCAGTAGAAGCCGGCGTAAAAATCGCGGAGGCGGATCCTTCTGTTCAAACAGTTGGCTATGGCGGATTACCCGACAGGGATGGTTTTGTTACGCTGGATGCAAGTATCATGGATGAAAACCATAATTGCGGTTCTGTTATGTGCCTGGAACATATCATGCATCCGATTTCTGTTGCAAGAATGATCATGGAAAAGACGCCGCATATTGCACTGGCAGGAGAAGGTGCATTGCAATTTGCGTTGGCCAATGGGTTTACAAAAATGAACCTGCTTACTCCGGCCAGTGAAAATGACTGGAAGGAGTGGATGAAGAAAGCCCGTTACAGCCCTGAAAAAAATATTGAAAACAGGTTGTATTCCAGGGAAGATGACCCCATGCCCGGAGGTCCCGAAAATCACGATACAATCGGAATGCTGGCATTGGATGCCGCAGGTAACCTGAGTGGAGCTTGCACTACCAGTGGGCTTGCGTATAAAATTCATGGAAGGGTGGGCGATTCTCCGATCATTGGCGCCGGTTTGTATGTAGATAATGAAGCGGGTGCGGCAACTTCTTCCGGAGTGGGGGAAGAAGTGATGCGGATTGTGGGGTCTCACCTGGTGGTGGAATATATGCGTTCGGGCCTTGCGCCGGATATGGCCTGTAAAAAAACGGTGGAGCGCCTGATCAAAATTAATCCGGAAAAGTGCAAGACCATTCAGGTTGGCTTTCTGGCTTTGTCCAGGAACGGAGCATACGGGGGTTACAGCATACAACCTGGCTTTACCTATGCCGTTAAGAGCGATCGTACCGAACAGATATTTAAAGCGAATAGTTATTATCAATAAATCAATCAATTCAGGGAAAATGAACAATCAGGCAAAACTGGAAGTGTGTGCATTTCATATAGACTCCTGCATCATAGCAGAAAGAGAGGGGGCTTACAGGGCAGAATTATGTGACAACCCGATAGAAGGGGGTACCACTCCCAGTTATGGAACCATTAAGCGGGTTAGGGAAAAGGTCGCCATAAAGCTATATCCCATCATCAGGCCAAGATCCGGCAATTATTTTTATACGGAAGAAGAATTTGAAATTCTTAAACAGGATGTGTTGATCTGCCGGGAGCTGGGTTGCGACGGTATTTCTGTTGGTGTGCAATTGATGGATGCAACCATCGACAAAGAACGGTTCAAGCGTATTGTTGAGTGGGCCGGGCCAATGGGGGTAACCTGTAACAGGGTATTTGATTGCGCCCCGGATCCTTATAAAGCGCTTGAAGATATTATTGAATGTGGCTGCGAACGGGTGCTGACTTCCGGTTTGAAAACGGCTGCGCCCGACGCCGCTGAATTACTGGGAGAACTGGTACGTGTGGCAGGCAGCAGGATTTCTATTATGCCGGGAGCAGGTGTAAAATCGGTAAACCTGGCAAAACTGAAAGCCACCTGTGGCGCGAGCGAATATCATTCTTCCGCCAGGGTGATGGCGCCTAACCCGGTCACTTATGTGAACCCGGAAGTAAATGATTATGGTAAAGTATACATTGCGGATGCGGGGGAAGTGCGGGCAATGGTAAACATCCTGCAAGCGTAGGCCTGCTAAGCGATCAACCGATCATTTAACTCATTCAAATCAATACAATGCGTAAAACTTTTTTTTATTGGTTACTCCTGGTTTTGTTGCACCAGGAAGCAACTGCCCAACAAAAGAAGCCGGCTCAAATGGATATCCGGAAGGAGGAAATATTGCCCTTCATGAAAAAAGTGGCGGACTGGCAACTGGCCAATCCCACCGGTAAAGAATTGAACTCATGGGAATACGGCCCCTTTTATATCGGATTGATGGCTTTGTATAACACTTCTTCCGATAGAAAATACCTGCAGGCCGTTGAAGAAATGGGGAAGAAGGTAAACTGGGAGCCCATCGCCAGACCCTACGATGCGAATGTATTGGCCATTTCCCAGGCTTTTCTTGAACTCTATGAGATCAACAGGAATCAATCTGTTACAGATAAGTCGAGGTTTGTAATGGATGCGCCGATGCGAAGGGAGTTAGCGCCCGATATTACATTCGATAAGAACAAATATTGGTGGGAGTGGTGGTCCTGGTGTGATGCTTTGTTTATGGCTCCGCCTGCCTATGCCCGGATGGCAGCCATCTTCAATGAACCCAGGTATAAAAATTTTATGGTTCAGGAGTGGAAGCGCACTTCGGGTTATCTCTATTCTCCCGGTGATAGCCTTTTCTTCAGAGACGACCGTTTTTTTTCCATGCAATCGGCCAATGGTCAGAAAATATTCTGGTCCAGAGGTAATGGCTGGGTGTTGGCGGGATTGGCGCGGGTCATGCAATACCTGCCTAAGAATGATGCTGACCGCTCTTTTTTTGAACAGCAGTTTAAAGAAATGAGTTACAAGCTCAAACGGATTCAGCGGGAAAATGGTTTCTGGAGTCAAAGCCTGCTTGATGCAGAGAATTACCCGCAGAAAGAATCCAGTGGTACCGGCTTTTATGTATATGCCCTTGCCTGGGGCGTGAACAATGGCCTGTTGCCACGCAGTGAATTTATGCCGGTGATCAGGCGGGGTTGGGCGGCGCTGAAAGAATCCGTTCATGCGAGTGGAAAACTGGGTTATGTACAGGAAGTAGGGGATTCTCCCACCAATGTAAAATTTGACGATTCAGAAACCTATGGTACCGGCGCATTCCTGCTGGCGGGCAGTGAGTTGTACAAAACGTTCCGCTAGTTTCCCAGTTTGATGATCTTCGTTTTGTAGTCGCGGGGGCTTGTTCCTGTTACCTTCTTGAATGTTTTGGTGAAGTTGGAGAAGGTGTTGAACCCGCTCTGGTAACATATTTCCGTAATGTTGGTATTGTCGTTCATTAATTCCCTGCAGGCGTAACTGATCCGGATTTCATTGACCACCTGGATGAATGTTTTATTGTATCTTTTTTTGAAGTATTTACAAAATGCAGCCTCATTCATACAGGCCACAGATGCAGCTTCGGTGAGGCTGATGTTTCCCAGGTAGTTGGCGGTAATGTATTCATAAACCCTGTTCATGCGGTCGTTTTCATGGTCTTTGTTTTTGGGAACATAGCCATCGTTGGATAATACCTCGGTGTGCTCGGAAACGGCAATTTCCTGAAGAATATTCAGCAGTAAGGAGATCCTTTCGGGACCATTTGCTTTTAACAGGTTTTCCATCATCTTAACCAGCTTGCCGAAAGTGTCTCCGAAAATTCTCAATCCATTGGCTGCCTTGTCCAGTATTTTTTGGATCTGATAATTTTCAGGCAGATCAAATAAACGGACGCCGTTGAAGTCGGGATCGAATTTCAGGATGATTGCTTTTACGGCATCTTCGGGTTGTGGTGTGTCTTTATCGTTGTGCCAGTGGTGCGGAAGGTTTTTCCCAATCAGTACCATGTCGGTGTTTTCGAAGCTGCTGATATTATTGCCGACAAATCTTGAACCGCAGCCCTTTAGTATTGCAGTTAGTTCGTATTCCTTATGGAAATGATAAGGCATGCTGAAATACGGGCTGATTCGCTCTTCAATGGTAAATGAGTGGTTGGGCGAAGAACTATTTCTAATGAGTATAGGCTTCATAATAATGCAGCAGTCGTTGGTGGCATCTCAATGTAATATTTTTTTCAGAGAAAAATCAAATCAAAAAAAGGGGAGATTCCCTAAGGCAAATATTGTATTCATTTTTGCAAATAATGAAGCGGCTGTTTAAGGCAAGTATAAGTTTATTTGCTAATTGATATTCAGTTGCAGGAGTATGGTTTTGGGGATGATGTTCTGCTCCAGTTATTACGAATCGGTTGATTACATAAAACTTCTTCATACAAACTTTGTCACAAACATGAAAGGCATAAAAAAAAGATTGCAAAAAGGTGAAATATTGATCGGGACTTTCCTGAGTTTGGGCAATGCGGTTGCAGCCGAAATTATTTCGGGTGCCGGTTTCGACTGGGTCATTATAGATCTCGAGCATGGATTGGGTACGGAAGGGGATGTTGCCAATCAGTTGATGGGTTTAAAGGGGAGCGGCGTTTCTGCCATTGTTCGTGTGGAAAGTTATCAGCGGCAACGAATTCATAAAGTACTGGATATGGGCGCAGACGGGATTATGTGCCCGAGGATCGACAATGCAGAAGAAGCGGCCCTTGTTGTTAAGGCCATGCAATATTCCCCGGCCGGAATACGTGGTGTGGCAAAAATGATCCGGGCCGCCAATTATGGTGAAACCTTTGATCAATACAGAACAAATGCTCCTGATGAATTACTCGGGGTCATCCAGATTGAAACCATCGAGTCGTTGAACCACCTGGATGAGATTGCCGGCATTGAGGGAGTGGATGTTTTGTTCATCGGGCCATCGGACCTTTCCATGGCATTGGGCATCTTTGGCCAGACGGGCCACCCGGATTTTATAGCAGCAGTAAGCAGGATTACTAACGCAGCTGTTAAAGCAGGAAAACATGTTGGTATACTGTTGTCCGACCCGGCAGACCTTGCCAGGTATTATGCAATGGGTATACAGTTTTTTGCCTGTGGTACGGATGCGGGTTTCCTGAGCAAGGGGGCCAGCCAGACCGCTGCAGCAATGATCAAGACAAAAGCGCAGTTATAAATCACCGGATTGTTAAGCGAAAAAATGAAATGTTGTGACAAAGAAAATAGGATTGGTTGGATTGGGTATTATGGGAAAGCCGATGGCGATGAACCTGCTGAAAGCCGGGTATGCGCTATATGTTTTTGATGTTAATGAGAATGCCCTGGAGGCAGTAAAAGCGCAGGGCGCCATTGTTTGCGGGTCTCCCAAAGAACTGGCCGGCCAAACTGAAATCATCATTACTATCCTTCCGGATTCGCCGCAGGTAAAAGAAGTAGCCCTTGGACATAACGGTCTGCTGGAGGGAATCTCTGCCGGTAAATTACTGATTGATATGTCTACAATTGATGCCGCTACGGAAGCAGCTATTCATGAACAGTTCAGGGCAATCGGCGCGGATACGCTGGATGCACCGGTTTCGGGAGGACAGGTTGGCGCTGAGCAGGGTTCTCTCTCCATTATGGTTGGCGGGGAGCGGGAATCATTTGAACTTGCTTTGCCTGTTTTCCAGGCAATCGGGAAAAAGATCAGTTACATGGGAAAAATTGGTGCAGGGCAGATTACCAAGTCTTGCAGCCAGATTGCCACAGCATTAACCACACAGGGGGTGATAGAAGCGTTTGCCCTTGCTGAAAGCGCCGGCATCGATATGGCCAAAGTGCGGGATGCTTTGTCCGGAGGTTTTGCTGAGAGCAGGGTGCTGTTGATAACAGGCGATAAAATCGTCCGCAAAGACTTTGCCCCGGGATTTAAATTAAAACTCTACAGCAAGGATTTGCGTATTGCAAAAAGCGCTGCTGCAGAACGGTCCCTTTCCCTGCCCGGTACACAACTGCTCTCCGCCGAGATGGACGCCCTGGTTGCGGCAGGTAAGGGCGAACTGGATTTTAGTGCATTATTTGGTGCATTGAACCATTCACTAAAAGATTAAATATTCACTATGAAGGAATTGCCAAAAGTTTTCATTTCGGAACCGATTAATCCAAAGGGAATGGAAATGCTGGAGGGGAAAGTGCGGATTGTTATTGCCCCTGATACCCGGAAAGAAACAGCCCGGGCTTTAATAAAAGATGCCGATGCCGCTATATTAAGAGCAACGACCATTTTTGACAGTGACGTAATCAGGGATGGAGCCCGTTTAAAAGCTATCGTAAGGACCGGGATCGGAGTGGACAATGTAGATCTGCAATGCGCCGGAGAACGGGGGATCTATGTTTGCAATACGCCCGGCACCAACGACGAAACAGTTGCCGAACACGCTGTAGCCATGATCCTGGCTTTTGCCAAGCAGATCATGATCATGGATCATGCTGTAAGAACCCAAAACTGGAAAGAGCGTTTTTCTGCCAGCCAGGTAGATATTAAAAACAAAAAAATCGGCATTATCGGGTATGGAAATATTGGCTTTGCAACAGCCCGGTTCTGTGTATCGCTGGGAATGCGGGTTACGGCATATGATCCCTTTGTTATCAAGGCTGGTGAGGGCGTGGAAATGACGGATGACCTGGAAGCGCTTTTTAAAGAATCAGACTTTGTGAGTTTGCATTGCCCGTCTACACCGCTTACCCAAAAACTCATCAACCGTAAATATTTACAACTGATGAAGCCCGGCGCATACCTCATCAATACCTCCAGGGGAGATCTGATTGATGAAGATGACCTGGTACATGCGTTGAAGGAAAAGAGGATTGCAGGCGCCGCGCTGGATGTATTCAGTGAAGAACCGTTACCGGCAGGCAGCCCCCTGCTTGAATTTTCGAATATTATTCTTTCCCCGCATGTTGCGGGCTCAACCAAAGAGTCCAATGAACGGATTGCTGTTGCTGCCGCACAGGCGGTACTGGATACGCTTGCAGGAAAAACACCCCGGCATATCTGTAATATGGAATATTTATCACTGGTTCCCAAAAGCGCTTTCTTTGCATGACACCCTTGCTGCAGATAGGCGCTTATGAAGTACCTGTACGGTACCGGCCGGATGTATGCATCATTGGCGCGGGTCCATCAGGAGTGGCTGCCTCGATCGCTGCAGCCCGGTTGGGGCTTTCTGTTTTGCTGGTAGAAAAATATGGTTTTAGCGGAGGCGCTACCGTTGCCGGGCTTAGCGGAACCATCTGCGGATTGTTCAGCAGTGGCAAGAACCCGGAGCAAATTGTTTTTGGCTTTGCAGATGAGTTTTACCAATTGCTACAGGCAAGAGGCGGTGTTTCAAAACCGGTTAAATTCGGCAATACTGCGCTGGTTCCTCATGATAGCCTGAAATGGAAAGAAACGGCAGATGACCTGCTCGTTGCCAATCGATGTACGATTCTTTATCATACACATTTTTTAAAAGCCTTTACTGATCCCGCGGGAAGCATTACTTCTCTTTTATTAAAGGGGCAGGAAGGGCAGTTTGCGGTGGAGCCCGGATTCGTTGTGGATGCTTCCGGTGATGCGGAAGTGGTACACAGCGTTTCCGGCACCACTTATTTAGGCAACAACGGGTTGGTGCAATCGCCCACCATGATTTTCAAAATGGGGAATGTGGATCTTTCTGCATTTATGGCATTGGACCCTTCGGAATTGAATAGCATGATTGCGGAGGCGGATCGTTCCGGAAAGTATCGTTTACCAAGGCATCATGTATACATATTCCCGCTGCCCAATTCCGGAGAAGTGCTTTGCAACATGACCAGGATAACCTATGATAACGGAAACATTCCATTGGGTACTGTTTCTGCTGAAATGACTTTTGCAGAAATCGCCGGAAGGAAGCAGGCGCGCGAATACGCAAGGTTTCTGACGGAACAGGTAAGCGCTTTTCGCCATGCATATATGTGTGATACCGGTGTACAGGTAGGGATCCGGCAAACCCGTTCAATTGTAGGAAAAGCCCGGCTGATGAATGAAGATGTGGTGAATGCGGGGAAGAGCAGACATGCGGTTACTTTTTCTGCATGGCCCATAGAATTGCACAGTGCGGGAGAGGTTAAAATTCATTGTTTGGATAATGACTACTACGATATTCCTTTTGAAACACTGATTCCCCAAAATGCCATCAACCTGTTGGTGGCAGGCAGGTGTATGTCTGCCGAACATGAAGCGTTGGCTTCTGCCAGGGTTACTGCACAGTGCTTTGGAATGGGCTATGCCGTTGGTGCAGCCTGCGGGTTGATGCTGCATGAAAATATTACGGCAAACGACCTGAACGGGATGATGGTAAAGGAATGGATGAAACAGCATCATTTAAAAAATACGTATGAACAGTAAACTGAGAAGCAATTTTGAAGAAGGGAGCACGCGCTGGGCCGTCAGAAGAGCGCAATGGATTGCGATGGGAATCAACGAACAGGATTTTGACAAACCCAAGATTGCTGTTGTCAATTCATCTTCGGGCTTATCCATTTGTTACCAGCACCTGGATGAATTTTCAAAACTGGCACAGGACGCCATAAAAGCGGCTGGCGGACTGGCTTTTGAAGTAAATACCATTGCGCCTTCAGATTTTGTGACTTCTGCCGGCAAGAAAGCCCGCTACCTGATGCCCACGCGCGATCTGATGGTGAACGACATTGAAGTGATGATAGAAGGAGCGGTGCTGGATGGCATGATCCTGCTTTCTTCCTGTGATAAAACAACCCCGGCCCACCTGATGGCGGCAGCCCGGTTAAACATACCTGCGATCGTTGTGCCCTGCGGGTACCAGTTGGGGGGTAACTGCAATGGAAGAAGCGTGGACATTGAAGAAGTATACAAGGGTATCGGTACCCTGTTAACCGGAAAGATGTCGCTGGATGATATGAAAAACTGGACCCGTTGCGCCATACAGGGGCCGGGTGTATGTGCCGGACTTGCAACAGCCAATTCCATGCATTGCATGGCAGAAGCATTGGGAATGGCGCTTCCCAAAACAACTCCGGTGAGAGCGGGGAGTGAAAGGTTGAAGGAAATTGTAAACGCGGCGGGGCATCAAATACTGGAACTGGTAGAAAAAAATATCCGCCCAAGGGATATTCTCACCGAAGCGGCTTTTCAGAATGCCGTTAGGGTGGCCATATCCATCGGCTGTTCCGTAAACACTGTAAGGCATTTGTCTGCGATTGCCGTGGAAGCGGACCTGGACCTTGATATGGTGAAAATGTTTGAAACCGAATCCAATCATTTTCCCCTGATTACGCAAATCAGGCCCAATGGCCCTGACAGAATTGAAGACCTGGACCAGGCCGGAGGAACCCATGCGGTGTTGCACCGGTTAAAGGAGCACTTGAATACCGGCGTGCAAACTGTTCAGGGAGTTACCCTTGCTGCTGTACTAAAGGAAGAAGTTGCCATCAATGAAGCAATTATCCGTACCATCGAAAATCCGTTCCGTAAGGAACCGGGGCTAACCATTATCAGGGGCAATGTGGCGCCCTCCGGAGCGATCGTTAAACTTTCCGGAATTGATGGCACAAACCGTATTTTTAAGGGACCTGCCAGGGTATATGAAGAGGAAGACCTGGCAATGCAGGAACTGGCAAAAGGAAATATTGTAAAGGGAGATATTGTGGTGCTGCGCATGATGGGACCCGTTGGCGGTCCGGGTACTGTATTTGCCTGCAGTTTTATGGCTGCATTGAGCGGGGCCGGACTTGCAGATACCGTAGCGGTTGTTACGGATGGGGAGTTATCCGGATTAAATAAAGGAATTACCATCGGACAGGTGATGCCCGAAGCAGCCTGTGGGGGGCCGCTGGCTATTATTGAAGAGGGAGATATGATATTGATCGATCTGGATCAGCGAAGGATCGATCTGTTGATTCCGGAAGCATCCTATCAGGAAAAATTAAGTGGCTGGAAGATGAAGGACAGGGTATTGGAAAACAACTGGTTAAAATTTTATGCCGACAACGTAATGCCCATTGAGAAGGGCGCCGTTTTTGGAAAGCGTAAATAGAACATATGCAAACAGGATTACACAAGCGACCGGAAAGGGTGATCGTATTCATCATCGACGGCCTTCACTCGAAGGCCCCGGAGAAATTGAATATGCCGGTCTTCAATATGCTTGCAGCGCAGGGCACTTATATTACTCAATCGCATATGATTGTGCCGCACCATCCAACGGTGGGGGAATACGGGCAACTGCACAGTTCTTCTTTTCCCAATCCGGTACTCCAGGAGGGAACATTATTTCTGCAACGTGGTCATAAAATGTTGCAGGATATGTTTGCCGCTCATGGTACAACAGCTTTTGTAACCAACACAAAAGCGTATGCATCGGTCAGCAGTGGATTTGAGATCAATATACAGGAACCCGATATATCTGATGAAGCGGTAGTGGATCAGGGTATTGCGTTACTGCATCAATATCATATTCCTTACTGCAGAATACACTTGCAAACGCCCGGCAATGAAGGACGCTTTTTATCCTATACTTCCCGGGAGTTTCCCTATTACAGGAATATCTGGGGAGCAGGGTCGCCTTATGTACAGGCTGTTGAAAATGCGGACCGGCTATTGGGCAAACTGGTAAGCGATCTGAAGCAAACAGGCAAATGGGAATCCACCCTGCTGGTGGTTACATCGGATCATGGTCAAAGTGAACAGGGATGGCATCCGGTGATCGATAAAGACAGTACCATGACGCCCCTGTTCTTAGTGGGTCCCTCTATTGCAGTCAACAGGCAGTTGCCTTATTTTGAACATACAGATCTGAGTCCTACCATAGCAGGGTTGATGGGCGTAGAACCACCCAACACCGACGGAGGGGCAGGCCATTTTATCAAAGCCGTATTGGATACAGTGCCGGGTTCCGCGATGGACCATCCGCGCTATATCCAAACCATCAACAGGCAGTTGAACGAATACAATGCGCTGCGGGCAAGGATAATGATTGCCGGGGAAACAGATACCTATTATTCAAGCCTGATCAGTTACCTGGAAAATGAGTTGCTGACCCCGGAACCATTTTATCACCAGGACAGGTTCCTGGAATGGTACAAGTCGGGCAATACGGCCCATTTAATTGCGGCGAATCAACTTATCCTGGAGCAAATGCGCAATGAACTCTCCAAACACTCATCAACCTGATTATTATGAACCCAACCGGTTTAACAGAAAGCAAGACAGGAAATTATCGTTGGGTTGTGGTGGCGTTATTGTTTTTTGCCACTACCATTAATTATATAGACCGGCAGGTGATTGGTTTATTGAAGCCAACCCTGGAAGCGGAATTCCAATGGACCGAAACGGATTACAGCAGAATCGTTATGGCTTTTTCGCTTACCTATGCCGTGGGGCTCCTGTTCTTTGGTCGTATTATTGACAGGATCGGAACCAGGATGGGGTATTCCATATCCATTATATGCTGGAGTATTGCAGCCATGCTGCATGCTTTGGTTAAAACAACAACCGGTTTTGTTCTGGTAAGAGCCGGATTGGGAATTGGAGAATCCGGAAACTTTCCGGCAGCCATTAAGGCAATTGCAGAGTGGTTCCCCAAAAAAGAGCGGGCGCTGGCTACCGGTATTTTTAATTCAGGCGCCAGTATAGGTGCAGTGGTTTCTCCCATTATGGTGCCTTTGATTTTAAGCGCTTATGGATGGAAGGAGGCATTTGTGATCACCGGCGCCCTCGGTTTTATCTGGTTAGTTTTCTGGCTGCTTTTTTATGAGATACCTTCCAGGAGAAAGGGAATCTCCCAGGCCGAATTGAACTATATCAACAGCGATCGGGAAGAAGAAGCCGACCAGGGGGGAGGCATTCAATGGATTCAACTATTGGGGCTCCGTCAAACCTGGACCTTTATTGTTGGTAAATTCCTCACCGATCCGGTATGGTGGTTTTTCCTGTTTTGGTTGCCCTCTTATTTTTCTTCCACATTTGCCCTGGACCTTACCAAACCCAGTTTACAGCTTGGCGCAGTATATCTGGCTACTACGATCGGCAGTATTGGCGGGGGCTATCTTTCATCGTGGTTAATTAAAAGAGGATGGCCTGTATTTAAAGCCAGAAAAGCAACCTTGTTTTTAGCTGCAGTTTGTGTGCTTCCGATTATATGTGCAAAGTATGCAACCAATATATGGGCAGCCGTTGGGTTGATCAGCCTGGCTGCTGCTGCACACAATGCCTGGGCAGCCAATATCTTCACTGTTGCTTCGGATATGCTTCCTAAAAAAGCCCTGAGTTCTGTTATTGGAATTGGAGGGATGGCCGGTTCCATGGGAGGGATTCTTTTCCCCATGCTGGTGGGCTACCTGCTCGACCTGTATAGGCTCAAGGGTAATATTGTTGCCGGATACAATATCCTTTTTGTGATCTGTGGATTTGCTTACTTGCTGGCCTGGGTGATCATTCACTTCCTTACGCCCCGGATGGAAAGGGTGAAATTGTAATGACAGAAGCGCTTAACCACCTTAAAGCATCAAATTCTTAGTATTCTATTTGCCGACTGAAAGTCAATTGTAGCTAACGATGTTGTGTGTTCGTGCCTTTTTCGCTGTCTATCTCCATATTGGAATTTTTACAAAACTGTCGTTAAACCATTTTACTATTAAAGGTTCTTTGGCATCATTAATTGTTTCTGTACTAACTTCCTTTCCTGTTCCATAATTTAACTGAGAAAATGGGTTTTTATTAATGTTTATGGCTACCAATAATCTGCTTCCTTTGCTTAATTTTTTGCTTACTAGATGTGTATTAGAAAATGGTATTGTTTCAATTGCATTTGGGGTTAGTAATTTTCTTTTTGTAATGTCTGTTGCATAACTGGCACGTCCAATAAAATAGGACAAATGAAAATATTCACCATTCGGCATTACTTCGTATAAAGTAACACCGAAGTCCATATCTTTTTTATTGATACTTGCTTTTATTTGTCCTATAAAAGAGCCATTAATTATAGTAGGTTCTGTAATTGGGTTGCTAATAAATAGGAAGCCATTGCTTGTATCTACTTCTTTGCGTATAATGGGTTCTGGATAATAATCGTTATTACTATTTTGTCTGTCTGCAAAATCTACTTCTTGTGGAAGATAATTTTTCTTGCTTGGCTTTTTAGCACTTGCAGAATAAAAATTTCCCAATTTGTTATTTGTCAAATATAATGTTAGAAAACTATTACTCATTTTGTCAAGTGAGGATGCGCTTCTCCACTCATTTGCACCCATTACTTCATAATTGATTTTATCTTTTAGCATTTCGGGTTTAGTTCCATTTTTTAAGATATAGTCAAACCATTGGTAAGTGATTTTAGTTATATTAAATAGTGCAACCGAGTCCACTTTGTAACCATACAAAATAGGTTCACCACCCCTTTGAGTGCCAAAGTGTCCATAAGGTCCAATAATAAGATAGGCAGGTGTTTCAGGGCTATATTTTTGCAGTTCTCTTAAATAATACAAGCCCGAACTTTGTCCATCGTTGTAATAACCATCGAATGCCAATACAGGTATTTTTATTTGCGCAAAGTCTTCTTTATACGGCGTCATGCTTTGCCAGTACTTGTCAAAAGAAGGATGGCTTATCCATCGCTGAAACCACTTGTTAGGAGTGCCGTCAATACTATCCAACTTATTGTAGGCAGTTCCTGTTTCCCACCATCTAAACTGCATCTTTCTGAAACGCTGTCTGTCGTTTCCAGCTATGGTGTCCAAATATTTATTATTTCCAACGTAAAATGCCCATTCGTAATTTGGATTTACAAAAATATTATTTTCCATCGGCAATCCCTGTCCTGGTCGGGCTGCTACATAAGGTACAATTGTTTTAAGTGCTGGGTGAAGCGTTTTGCAAGCGGCCCATTGTGTAAATCCATTGTAACTACCGCCATACATACCGACACTTCCATTGCACCATTTTTGTTTGCTAATCCAATCTATTACGTCATACGCATCATTGCCGTCGTTCTCATAGGGAAATATTTCGTTTGGGCTAAAACGCTTTCCTCTTGTGTATGCAATTACGCCGACGTAACCATTATCTGCGGATTCTTTTAGTGTCTTAATATCTCTTCCTTTATCCCTAACGTAAATGGTATATTGAAGTATTACAGGTTTTGGATTTGTCTCTCCTTTTTTACGAACTACCATTGCAGATATTGTTGCACCGTCCCTTGTCTTTATCAAAACGCTGTCTTGAATGTCGTAAACACTTGTCGCATCTTCAAGTTTAGTAGCCGTTGTTTGCTGTGCAAATGTGTTTGCATTTATTAGGAATATGAAAAATAGTTTTATGATTTGTCGCATTATTAAGTTTACAATTTTAAAATAAGTTGAAGTTTGTCTGTTACAAAACGCAACTTACGACAGTTTTCGTATCTCAGTCTTTTATTTCTGCTAACCACCAGCCTACACACTCACCCTCGCACAAATAAATTTGCGCCGGTCTCTCGCGCATAAAAAAGCCCCGAGTTTTTAACTCGGGGCTTTCGTGCCCAGAACAGGAACACGATCTCTTATGATAATCAATATCTTACAGGTATTGTGTGCCAAGTACGTGCCGGATTTTTCTTATGTTCCGTGGTTCGGGATCGAACGGCACAAAAGATCACTTTATCGGACTTGGTTAATGAATAAAAAGAACTGTTTTTAACCACCATTTATTGATTTTTTATTTCATTAAATGGTACGGCAAAGATAACTCAAAGTTTAATATTTCTATTTCACAATATCACCCTTCATATCCTTAATGTTTTTCGGCAATCCAAAAAGTCCGCTGAAGTGATACCAGGGCTTACTGGCAGTATAAGAAATGACTTCGCAATTGGAATTGTTTATACCAGCCTTAACTTTTTCAACGGTTGTTTCCAGTGTACCGCTGTTACAGGCAACAATAATTTTATCAGGCATCAGGTTATTACCGATCCATATCAGGCGTCCTATTTCTTTGTTATTGAAGTCTCCTGAACTACTTTTTGCTTCACCAATAATTAATTTGCCGTTTTGAATTGCTAAAATATCAAAATCACTCGGCTTAGCATTATGTTGCTTACTGATAGAATAATCTATTGGCGCACTCCAGATAAAACTATTGCCTGAGAGTTGAAAATCGTTTTTGAGATTCAATAATGTTTTCATCACAACATAATTACCATCAAAATGTTTTGTGCTTTTTGTTGGATCACTTTTTAAATTATTAATAATGATCTCGCTTAATTTATAGTAAACTGAACTGTCAATATTCGGCATTATCTGTCCGCTGCATCCTTTGCAGTGTATTTTATCGTTCAGCTCCCCAAGAGAATACCATTTGTTGGCACCACACTGCCTACAACTCACTTTCATGCCGAGCAGCAAGCCACCGGATTTGATTAGGTCTGCTAACTGCCGATCTATATAATGTTCGAAGCATTCTTTTTTATTCCGCGCGATAATTCTTTCTATAACATCTATATCCGGCTGATTCCCATACCCACGTTTTAACCTCAGAGTGACCTGTTCTCTGTATTTTATAAACAATCCATCAATTTCAGCAATTAAGTCTTGGTAACTAAAGATGCCTCGACCCGATTTAATGGCACTGTCTTGTATTTCGGAATCTGACATAAATAACTGTAGCCAGAATTGTTCTTCAAGCAACTGTTTAATTATTGACCAATCACATTCAAATAAATTATAAAAGGCCGATAGTTTTTGTCCGCTATTGCTGTAAGAGAGATATTCAACAGGAAGGGTGATTAGATCATTTTGAAATTGACGGAAGCTCAGTACCATTTTTATAATTTCAACATCAGAAGGAATATTGAATTCGGCACCCTGCGAACTATTATTCACGTAAATAGATACCCGGTGTAATTTATTTACCCGCGCCGGTTCCTTACAAACCAAATGGTGAAGGCAGGTGCCGTATGGAAACTTTATTTCTTTATGTTCGTCACTTGTATCACGCTCAATAACTGCATCTATAACATAAATACCATCCTTTATAATATCGTTATTTTCAAATGACAGGGATGGATAACGCAGAAAGTCAGTTTTTCCCAATAGAAGGTTATTGGACTGCTTCAATAGCGTGGAAGAAAGAGAACTAAAGCGATGCGGTTTAAAAGGGAAAGCTTCCGCATTATTAATAAGTTGAAGCCTAACAGTATTGCATACTTGCTGTGCTTTTGCTTTTACGTCTTCCAACTCATTTTCGGAAAGACTTTTTGAAACCAATGTTATGGAATGACTTTGACTGATCCTGTATAACAATCCTTCAAAATATGGCTGCCCTACCAATGCATTGAATTCATCAAGAGTGGAAACGACCTGACCTAAATTATTTTGAGGTTGGATGTATAACTGCCGATTCCAAAAATACAGTAGGTCAGATAAAAAATTGGCTGGTTGGTAAATGATCCATTCAAACTGCTCCAGTTGCCAAGTTGCATTGGCTTCCGCACGAATAGAATTGATATGAAGGCCCGCCAATATTGTTTTGAAAAAGGGCTTCGTTTCATAGATTAATTGATTGATGTTTGCTGCATTGTTTTCATCAATTTCGATCAACTTGTAATTATTCAACCATTTATTTTCACCGGCATACAGAGATTTAAAACCTAAGTTGAGTTGGTAAAACTCTTTGGCTACCATTTCCATGCTCCATTTACCATTATACTGCAATACACTGAGTCTTTCATTTTGTAAGGATTCTTCTATGTGTTCGTGTAAGAGGTTATGAATATTTACACCAGGAAAATGATAGCGATTGTCTTCATCTTTGTATTCTTTATATTCCTTTGGCTGAAATAAATTCAGCGATTTCAAGTAGCCAATACTCACGGCGGCTGAATAATAAATATAATCCGGGTCGTAATGTTTAATCAGCTCCAGCCAGCTTTCTGGAATAATATTATCATAAACAGGTACAATAGGTGTATAGCGGCCACCCCAGATATGAAGCAACGCTTCCATCATCGCACGTATTCCTTTTTCACTGATCTTACTATCAACAAAAATCATCACCCTATGGTGACGGGCAACTGTTTTGACGTATGTTTTCAGTGAATTGGACATATACGGACTGCTTGTTTAGGTTTGTTCAGGATGTAATAGTTTGATGATACGCCGCCAATAAAAGAGTGCTTCTCCTTCGGCAACGAATTTCAGGCGCTTATTAAGGAAATTGTATTCGGGATGTGCAACAAGGTCTTCCCGCGCTGCAACGGCTGCATCGAAAATTTCCGGTTTATCCTTACTGCCAGTAAGTAAGAGTGCAGCAAGGTAAGCAGCTTTGGCACTGGCAACTTGTGCATGATCAATTCTGAAATAACCTTCAAAAACAAAATGACCAAATTGGTTTATTCCTTTGCTGATCTCCGAATATTTCATTTTGCTGTCTTCATCATCAGCGTGGTGAAATTCCCTCCGGGCAATTAATTTAGCGGTGTCAATCGTATCCTGTAATATAGCCTGTACCGAAGCGATATTGCGCTCCGGCCTATACTTGATCTCACTTTCCGCCGAAGTATGGTAAGATGCGCGGAATACTTCCATGTCACCAATCAAATGAAACAGGTTGCCTACATCAAATAACTGTTTGAGGATTTCCTTTTCTTTCTCCACTCCATAAGGAACGCCTGTTGTACAGGGCGCAAAAGCAACCAGCTTATCTCCAGCGATTGAATTAATATCAGGTGTTCGCACGGTGAGTGGCTCACCGCTCATAGCTACCCAATCGGTTTTAATTTCACGTTGGATCAGCACAGGATATGGGTTTGTTGAAAAAAGAACATCCAGCAATATCTCCCTTTTTGGATTAGAAACTACTTCGCCTTCTTTATTGCGGGTAGATACGTTTGAGTGATATATGAATTTGTAATGTGCTTTGGGAATACCGTCCTTATAACTTCTTCTTTCATCCAGTTCCATCCTGATAAATTCACTTGATGCTGCGATTTTTGAAAGATGCTCTTCCAGCACATCTCTTGTTATTGAAGGATCTATTATAATATCAATGTCAACAGAAAAGCGCAAAGGTTTGTCCATAAGTAATACCAAGCTTGTGCCTCCTTTGAAAATAAAATCCAAGCCGGTTAACTTTAACTGGTCAAGCAAGTATAGAGCATGAATCATACCTTCAATAATACCCGGATCTTTTTTATATTGGGTTCTTTTTTCTTCTAACCACTGGCCGGAAAGCGATGCTTTGTCAATCATTTAAAATCGTTTTTGGAATATCTGTCTTATCTGAAAGGAAGTCGATTAAACCTGCTTCTTTTCGTCTGCGTTTGGCATAGCTGAACAATTTTGTAAAGTCTACTGAATAACGCCGATAAGCACTATTAAAAATAAAAACCAACTCACTTCCCTGATAAGTGTTAAACAATCTGCTGTCACTGTACAGGTCTACCAATAACTTTTCAAGTGTTATGGTGCTGACTTTTTTAATTTTTTGCAATGGTGCTTTAGAAACTAATGGTTGAAGGACAACTGCATTTTGTATTTCGCTCACATACCTGGTAATTTCCTTTTCTTCGGGTTCCAGAAAAACATTTTTGATATTATTATCTTTCAAATAAAAAAATGTTGATTCCATAGCATCACGTTCCACTGCGATCACAGTAAAAAAACGGGTGGGCTGGTGTAACATAAATTCACTGATGATCCGTGTTGACCATACAGCATATTTCAAGGACGGAAACCCTTTTTCTATAAGTGAGGCTATTTTAAGGTCCGCATCTTCCAGGTGAGGCTTAAAAACTGGCTTATATATGAGGGTAAACTCTGCGCGCGAAATGGGGCGAATGAGTTTCTTTTCCTTCAGGTTATAGATCCGCCAACGGAAAGTGGTTTCCTTTAAGTCAGGTTCAAACCGCTGATAAAAGTCGTACAAGGCCTCTCTGGGAAAGGATTCCCGTCCCCCGAAGGTTTGTTTGAGCTGTTCTGTGATATAATCTCTTGACAAATTAGTTGATTTATGATGCAAATATAAGCAAACAAAAGACAGCAAATGCTAAAAAGAGGAAAATGTTTGATTTCAAATAAAGTACACTAAATGTTTTTTGAGTATTTTGTTTGAATCTAATCAATTGATTATCAATAGCATAAATTATTGCTTAGAAATTATTAGCCCAGCCAATTAAGGATTATTCAAAAGGCGACCTATTTCACTGTCTACCAGCATTTTAATATCCCTTTTGATCTCCAGATAAATCCAGTTGCTTTGAGTAAATGAATTACCGTAATGAATTTAATTTTAAAAAATACCCTAAGTGATTGATTTTGATGGCGTTTGCAATATCAAAATACCACCGGTGAGAATAAGTGATGTTAATGAAAATTAGTAAAACCTATTTATTTAGTCATATAGCTAAATAAATGTATATTTAAAATGATTTAAGTCCTATATTTTAAAACAGTAATTAGCTTTTTGAGAAAGCGATATGAGGGATCCTGTAAACAGAATAGGACTTTTAAACTGAGTCAAGGTTCGATTTGATACAAAATTGATTCTTTAAAACAAATGTTAATGAGGGTTCCAATAGTAACATTTTTTGTTCTCCTGAGTTTTTACTCTTTGGGCCAAATTAATTTAAAGGGGAGAATTACAAACACTAATAAAGAACCTCTTTCACTTGTAAATGTGCTGATCAAACAAGATTCCTCCATTCTTAGATCTACGATTACTGACAGTTTTGGCAATTATCATTTAAGTATTGGCAATCCGGGTAAATATTTGTTATCAGTATTGCTAATTGGATTCGAAGCTACAGAACTTCCCTTGCAACTGGAGGCTGATTCGGTTATTGACTTGCACATGCGATCATCGGTTCATTTATTATCAGATGTTACGGTTGCCGGAAAGAAGCCATTAATTGAAAGGAGGGCAGATAGAATTATTTTTAATGTTGATAATAGTTTAACCAGTGTAGGGGGAGATGCCCTTGAAGCATTGCAAAAGGCACCTAATGTTATATTGGTCAATAATAATATTTCCCTGATTGGCAAAAATGAAGTGACCATTATGGTAGATGATCGAATCCTCCATTTGGGAGGAGATGATTTAATTAACTATTTGAGATCTATTTCTGCAAACAATATTGTCAAAATCGAAGTAATAACTAACCCACCGGCAAAGTATGACGCTCAGGGAAACAGCGGTCTCATTAACATCATTATGAAAAAAAATGAGCGGGAAGGGTACAGTGCTTCTGCCAGAATTGGCTATAGTCAGTCAACATATCCATCATTTTTGGGAGGGGGGACGATAAATTATAATAAAAGAAAATTTAAACTTTCTTTCCTGATCGATGCGCGGGATGGATCCAATGCACAATTAGAAAACACCACAATATATTATCCCAAACAAACCTGGAGGCAAACAAATACCAAAAGAGGATATGCTAAAAGCCTGAATTCGAAGATTGGGGCTTTGTGCAGTGGGGAATTAGAAGTAAGAACTTTCAGTTTTGCACTAATGTTTGATAGAAGTACAGACCTTGAATTTAGCCGTTTCGCCCCCATTTCATAAAACCCTCGGTTCGGGCAGTGTTCGGCTTATTCTTTCTCGTTCAAGACATAAATAGTTCCTTTTCCTTTTCCAATCATTGTTAGCACTTGTTCATCTCGTAAATATTGTAAATCCTTTTTCAAAGTACTCAATCCTATTTTGGGAAATTGCTTTGCCAAATCGCTTACTTTGACAGGTTGACTGTCTTTAATAAAATCTTTTATTAGCCTTTGTCTGTCGTTCAGATAACCGCCTTTGGATCTGAATACGTCATATTTTTGCTCTAATTTTCCGGTAAGTGTTTTCAAACTTTCCAAAAAGAAAATTAACCATTTGTCTATACATTCTTGTTCTGTTCCTCTGTTTTTTTGCCCTGTCATTAAGACTTCGTAATAGGCTTTTTTATTTTGCTCAATGTGATTTTCAAATGAAATATACTGAATAAAAGTATAATCATGTTGTAACAGACAAAGCGTTGTAAGCAATCGTGATAACCTGCCGTTTCCGTCTTGGAATGGGTGTATGCTCAAAAAATCGTAAATAAAACTCCCAATAACAATAAGCTGATGAATGCTTTTTTGTTCTAATTGCTCGTTTGTCCATTCAACTAATTCCTGCATTTCTCCTGCTACCAATGCAGGTTCGGTGGTTGCAAAAATAGTTCGTTGTTCGCCTGTCGGATAGGTGGCTACTACTTTGTTTGAAAGAAACTTGTAAGTACCTCTGTGCCGGTCGTCCTTATTACTGTATTTGAGCAGCATTTGGTGCAACTGCTTGATATAGCTTTCTGAAAGTTTTATGTCTGAATAATTATCATAAATGAGTTCCAAAACTTCGTAATAACCAATCACTTCTTGCTCATCACGGCTTTTCAGCTTTGTGATTTTAATGTCGTTTAGAAGTTCTTGCACTTCTTTGTCGGTAAGTGTTGCTCCCTCAATTCTTGTTGATGAGCCGATACTTTCAATAGTCGCAATTTTTCGCAATTCTTTCAGATAACGGTTTTCCTGTTTTTCGGCAATATTCCATTTGCCCTTAAATCCGTCAATGTAACCAATAAGCTGTAATACTCTTTGGTTGGTGGTAAAATCAACATTGAGTTTTTGAATAAATTTATCCATATCTTATCTGTATTTTATCCAAAAAAGGATTGTGCAAACATATGAATTATCTGTATCTTATCCGTATTTTATCTATAAAAACAGATTGACAGTGTTAAATTTCCCAAATTTCTTTCGCTTTGTCATTCAAAAAAGTGGTTCTTTCTTCTATTGCCTGTTCGTTCCATTCGTCGAGTGTCAGGTATTGACTCATTGTTTGGTGGATCATCAGTGACCCCTATTATGAGCCAATTAGAGGCCCATTATAAGCCAATTCGGCCAATTACTTAACAGCCTGTTGGCTAATACAGCGGGTAGGGGAACTTATGTACCTGCCATATAAAAATGTAGTTGATCTAAAGGCTACTGGCATCATTAGCAGCTCTACAAAACAACAAACAGGTGCAAAGCCTGTTTGCCTTCTCTATACAATCTTCCGATAACTCCATACAGTCACTCCGTTAGTGAACGGTTCCGTTCAACAGGGGTTTCATTGTTCGCCCGTTGGGCACAGCGAAACCTTAGTTATTACAGGCTGCCATTTTCTATATTAGTTTGTCTGTTTGTAGGTACCGTCAGTTAAACGATTGTCGAAACTCCAATGGTGTCTGGTTCGTTTTGTTTTTAAACACTTTACTGAACGATTGCGGATATTCAAAACCTAACTGATAGGCAATTTCGCTTACAGATAATTTTGTTGTTGACAGAAGTTCTTTGGCTTTTTCCAAGAGTTGATTTTGAATATGTTGTTGTGTGGTTTGTCCTGTCAAATTTTTCAGCATATCATTTAGATAGTGAGCCGATACAAATAGTTTTTCAGCAAAGTATTGAACTGTGGGCAATCCTGCTACACTTAAATCTTTATTTTGATAATAAGTGTTAAGTAAATCTTCAAATTTTAAAAATAAATCGTTAGATATTTTTTTTCGTGTGATGAATTGACGATTGTAGAAACGGTTGCAATAATTCAGCAACAAATCAATGTGAGAAACAACTACATCTTGTGTGTAGTTGTCTATCATTGCTTCAATTTCCTGTTGCAGATTTTGCATTAATCCTGCGATAATGGTTTCCTCTTTGTCTGAAAGGTGCAACGCTTCATTGTTGGCATAAGAGAAAAATCCGTATTCTTTAATCCGTTTTGCCAATGAATAGCTTTGAATAAAATCGGGATGAAAAACAAGCATCCAACCTTCAACTTTTGCCGAACTGTTTTCTTCTACCGTAAACATTTGTTTTGGTGCAAAAAAGGTCATTATTCCATCGTCAAAATCATAATACTGGTGCCCATATTTTACTTTTCCGTCAAAATTCTTTTTCAAATAAATTGTATAGAAATTATAAACAATTGTATTCATTTCTTCACAAACATTAGAGGTAATATCATCAAGACACACAACACTTACCAAAGGGTGTGTTGGCTTTTTGATATTCAGAAAATGATGAAGTTCTGAAACCGAGTTAAGAAAATGAGTCTTGTTATTCTTCATACAATAAAATTAAAAAATAACAACGGATAAGCAATTAAGTTATCCGCTGTTTTGAATGTTACAAATTAACGCCTTTCATTGATGCTTCGTCATATCTTGCACCCGTTATTTTCCCCAATGGAATGATTGTTTCCAAACGCTTCAAATCTTCTTGCGTTAGCGAAATGCCTGCTGCTGCTATATTTTCTTCCACATATTTCACACGTTTTGTACCCGGAATAGGCGTGTGTCCTTTTGCAATAACCCAGGCAATTGCCAATTGTGCAGAAGTGATGTTTTTTTCTGCTGCTACTTTTTTAATTTCATTTACCAACTCCACATTTTTGTAAAATTGCTCGCCCTGATATTTGGGTATCGATTTTCTGAAATCATTTTCTCTAAAATCTTCAGGCTTTTGTATTTCGCCATTTAAAAATCCTCTTCCAACTGGCGAATAAGCAATTAGACTAATGCCTAATTCTTTCAGCGTATCCAAAATGCCCAATTCTTCAATTTGTCTTTCAAACAATGAATATTCGGACTGTACTGCTGTAAGCGGGTGAACCTGGTGTGCTTTTCTGATGGTTTCAGAACTTACTTCCGAAAGACCTATATATTTTACTTTTCCTTCTTTTACTAATTCACCCATTGCTTCTACGGTCTCTTCAATTGGTGTATTAGTATCCAATCGGTGCAGGTAATACAAGTCAATATAATCGGTATTGAGATTTTTCAATGAACGTTCTACGGCTTTTTTTACGTAGCTTTTACTACCGTTTATAGCACCTGTAGCTTGTTCGCTATCTTCAATTTCAAAACCGAATTTTGAAGCTATAATGTATTTTTCCCTGTTTCCCTGAATGGCTTTTGAAATCAGACGTTCGTTGAGAAAGGGACCATATATATCTGCCGTGTCCAAAAAATTACCGCCCAACTCTAATGAACGGTGGATGGTGGCAATCGCTTCTTTTTCATCTGCCTTTCCATAAATGTCTCCCCCGAAACCTGTTGTCATACCCATACAGCCAAGACCGATTGCAGGAATCTCTAATCCTTGACTTCCTAATTTCACTTCTTTAATGTTACGCATAAAATTTTGTTTTAAATATTTAAAACAAAGGTCAAGCTATGGTTTCTGAAAAAAGTATCTAAATGGGATAAGATTGTATCCAAATGAGAGGTCAATGATTTTTGTTGTCGGGTGGTGAGTGGGCTTGGATCTGTTCGTTTTTGCCCGTCTGTTGATGTCTGCACGGTGGTCAGTTGGGGGTGCCACCAACGCGCAGGGCTTGGCGAAGGTGGCGATTTTCACCACAAATGTTGATGCGGAGAACCAAACTTTGATTAATCACAAATGTGTCTGCGGAGCACCGAACGGCCACTTTTGCCAAACCCGTGTTAGCGGTTCGTTGTTTTTCTATCCTACTGCTGTCGATTGTATTTAAACTGTTTGTATGCCAAAAATGCTATCCAAACTGCTACGATGCTAATAAGAATATTGCCCTCTCGTGATAAGTCAAACAGTCCTAAAATAACAATTGCAAAACTCCCTAAAACCCAAAGTGCGTCAAGAGTTGTAATTGTTGTCACCAATATTTTATTTGTCAATTGTCTGCTGAAAACAAACCAAACAAAAACTGAAAAAAACAATAAGTTACTTCCGATAATTGGGAAAACGTAAACATTATCAATGTTGAATAAATTGTTCAGATTACTTAAAAACAGTAACATTGTCATGCCGCTAATTGCAGAAAAGATACTGTTGATAGTTAAGTATTTTTTTAATTCTTTCATTTTTTCTGTGCTTTTAATTTTCGTGGATGTGGTTTTCCGTTCTCTGCATAGTGTCCAAAATCTTCTGCCATTTCTTGGGCGATTTTGTTGAGTTTAATTTTCATTAAAGGTTGCATTATAAAGCCCAATAGTCCTTGAAAAACAAATTCCATTCTGATTTTTAGCTTCGTTTTTTGTGAACCCAAGTTTGTTAGTTGCCAGTCGTTGGTTGCTGTTTTTACCATACTTGGCATTCCTTCTGTTACTAAATATGCTAAGTGAAAATCGTTGTCAGAATATTGAGTAAGTTTTTCTCTGATGTTACCCATAACTGTTTGACACGCTCTTTCATCGCATTGTGTAGTTGCTAATTGTTTTCCGTGTCCTTCGGAATGATTTACGCCAGAAGCCCATTTATATGGATGCGCAAAATCGTGTCCTAATATTTTCCAAGTATTTTTGATACTGTTCTTGATGATGATTTCTTTTTCTATTACCATAATTTTGATGTTTTAATTATGGTGCAAATTTGCAACTGTTAAATTTATTTATATTTTCCTTTTAGCTTAGTTATTTGTCTTTTTGGCTCAAGCGGTATTCAGATGGTGATTTTCCAAATTGCCTTTTGAACGCCTTGTCAAAATTTGAGACTGTCTCGAAGCCACATTCATAGGCTACTTCTGATATTTGTTTTGTTTTGAATTCAAGAAGATGAACTGATTTCTCCATTTTTTTTTCAAGGATGTATTTTGCAGGGCTTGCTTTGTATAATTCCGTAAACTTTCTCTTAAAAGTCGCTAAACTCAAATTACTCAAATGGGCAAGTTCTTGAATTGAAAGATTTGAGTAGATGTTTTTTTGAATAATATCATTAAAGTCATATTCATAGGGAACAAAAAGAGAGTTTACAAATGAATTAATTGAATTTGAATTTTCGCTTTTGCTCAATAATAAAAGCAACTCTTTGAGTTTTGTAATAATTAAATTTTCATCGGCAACACTCGGGTTGTCGAGCATAAAATTTATACTGTCAATGAAAGATTTCATTAAAGGTTCAATACTAATTTTTGTCGTGTCGAAGTTGTTTTGGAATTGATGTATAGTTAAGTCCGACTGAAAAAAACTTTTTACCATTGTCGGATAAAAAAATGCTCCAATTGCCGAAATAACTTGATGCTCTATTTTATCGTTGAGCATCACATTTTCCATAAAGTAGTTTCCGCACTTAGAAAGCATAGCGTCACCTTCATTAAATGTCAGAAAGTTGGTTGGTGTCCGAAAATGGAAAGCACCTTTTGTAAGAAATAAGAAACAGGCTTCGTTTTCAGAGAAAAGTTTAGGCACACGCTTAAAACCTGTGGACATAACAAGTCTTTCAAAAACTACCTTTCCTTTATATTTTATTTCCGTCTGTTCTAAAATCATTTAATAGGTTTGTTGATGTTGTCAGTTGGGTCTTCCTACAATGACCGCTAACGTCAGGGCTTTCTGCTGTGCTGGTATTCCGTGTTCTGTCAGCCGACAACTGAAGCCGATTGAAAACAGAAGATGAAGTTATATTCTTTTGTTGAGATTTATTCGGTCAGCCGGATATGGGCTGAAAGCGATAAAAAGACGAGGATATATTCGTCTGCCAGCATAGCAGAAAACCTCGCTTACAGGCCGACAACCCATTAAATTTTATAAACCAGGCTTCTGCTATTTTAATCATTTTGGATTTCTTTTATGCTTTCACCCACGCGAGTCCCGGGCGTGGGCAAGATGCCAAACGTATAACGTTTGTACATCTTGCGGCGAGCTAATAAGGCCGCTGAATAGTTGATCAATTCTTTGATCTTTTGTTTACTAGGTAAATTTATTCCATACGGGAATAAAAAGAAGTGCCTACCCGTTTTTCGTGCAGGCAGATTTTCGGAATTGGTAGAAAGAAAGTTGATCAGAATAAAACCGCTTCTAATTTGGCCAGCGCATCTCTATGCTTCTTATCCGGCATCTGCTCCAGGTTGTGCATTTTCCAGCGAACGGATGGCAAATTTTTCACGTCTTCTGAATTGGCTACTCCGAGTAATTCCCAGTGTGGCGATTTTGCTTTGAAAGAAACAAGAAAACTTCTTTCTTTCGAACTCATATTTGTGTTGATAGATTGGATCAATTGTTCTCGTACCTGTTCCAATTCTTCAACACTTACTTCCAGTTGCGACCAGTGGTAATATCCGTACCAGCAATTGCACCTGTCTAAAATAGATGGTATCCTTATTCATAGATTTTCGGCACTGTTATTTTGTATTTCTTATTCAATTTTCCACCTTTCAACAACATCCTGTTCCCCGATCCTAAATTGATTTTATCAAGCTCCAATTTCTGCAACCATGGATAATTCTGGCGCTCTGCCAGCCAGAGAAATAAACGCCGCACTTTTATATTATCACATTTCTCCAAAAGCTCCTGTAATCTGCGGGGTGATAAAGAAGTCATTCCCTGCATCAATTGGTCTGCATGTTCAAAGGAAGTACATTTTGGTACCCCAGCCAATACTTCCAGGATTGCCCGTTCAGGAGAAGACAATAGTAATGGCTTCATTCCATCCCTCCATGTATGTGTAGTTGTATAAAGCCCTAAAGCGTTGGGATTAGTGGTATCTTTTTCAGTCTTTCCCAATAGTTCTGTGTTAGTATGGAATATGAAAACAACGTCCTCAAAAAGCAGATTCAACCATGCAGGTAAAGCTTGGCTGGCATATAAGTGAACCTGTGTTTTGCCCTGCATTGGCATATAGTGTCCAAAGCCTTGTAATTCGAGAGCAGTTAAGCCGCCGGTTACTACATCTAATTGAAGCATTGTTTGCAACGAGCAAACCACACCCTGCCAGCTTAGTTCTCCGGTAGGCCTGCTATATACACCTTTCACCAATGCTTTTAACTGGCCGCTTTTTACCAGGTTGTCTATTGCATGTCTTCCCAATTGTTTTGCCATTAGCCAATCCCTCGACGCTATCATTCCTTCTGGCAGAAGCAAGGGGAGGTTGTTTCTTCTTTCGGAGTTTAATGGCATAATTTATTATTTAGTATATATGCGGCAATGAACGCCGCATATTCAAAAATACATAAATAATATTATTTGAAAAATATGATTTATGCGGCATTCATTGCCGCATAAATGTACTTTTGTAAACTTCATCTTTTATCTGCTGGTTAAGGAGGCTAATTACAAAAAAATTCCACTCTTTAACCCTTAGTATTTTTGCGTTATACTTCCCGGGATTATAGGTATTCGTCAGCCGGGGTGGGTGGGCTGTGCGTTGGCATTTTTAGCTCTTTGCAAGGTTGGCTTTGTGTTGGGGTTTTGTGTGCCTTGCAATGTGCTAAAAATAGCGTGGGGTCGTGTCGGCAAAGTTATGGATGCTTAAATGTTTGTAGAATGTCTTTTAGGGTGACGTACAACGAGCAGCATTGAAGCGGTTGGGGAATGATATTCCGTCGCCCATGTCTTTTTGTCGCTGAATGAAGTTACAAAAGATCATATTAGAGGATAAGACCCTCTTTGACCAATTATTTGCAAAGCAATGGGTTGTATATGCCAAGCGTCCGTTTGGTGGCCCACGCCAGGTGATAGAATACCTGGGACGTTATACACACAAGGTAGCCATCAGTAAAAATGTAGTTGATCTAAAGGCTACTGGCATCATTAGCTGCTCTACAAAACAACAAACAGGTGAAAAGCCTGTTTGCCTTCTCTATATCATCTCCCGACAACTCCATACAGTCACTCCGATAATGAACGGTTCCGTTCAACAGGGGTTTCATTGTTCGTCCGTTGGGCGCAACGAAACCTTAGTTATTAGCGGTAGGTTTTCTATGCTGTTCCACCAGTGTCACCATACTTTTCTATTGCTTCTTTATACAAACTCTCACTTTCATCCTTGAATTTGTCCTTCATTGTCAGAAGGCTTGTGAATTTCTCATAAATGTTTTTGTAAATTATTTGGTGGGCTTTGTTAGCCAATATATCTTCTGAATAGATGTCCATTTCAAAATCATTTGAAATTGCATTGTTGAGTAAGGTCAACAAGTCGTCCTTATTGATTTTGTCAATTTCAGTCCATACAGTTTCACTGTTAGCCGACTTTAAGTAGTAGGCTTTATTGTCGTCAATTTTTAAGTATTTCATAGTTCTTTATTCTTCTGTCAGTATAAGCGTCAATGCCAGCTTCAAGGCAATTAAGCATTGCGTCAAAATTTATAATAGTATCACCTTGTGGACTTATAAGTTCTTTGCTTGAAGGGTAACCTGAATACACTCTGTATCTCACATTGCCCGTTTCGATTTTTTTCTCTGTATAAAGAATATAGTCGGGCTTTATTGATGCACCAACTGTGCTATTATGCGTTACAACAATTACAGGAATCTCCTTTGCAATATCTTTTATAAGTTCATTTACTTCGCTTTTCAGAAAAATGTTGTCAAAAGAAGATTCGGGTTCGTCCAATAACAGTAAGTCATTTTTAAGAGCATCACTGATTTCATGCAGCAAGTTAAATTCTGACCTTTCGCCTCCAGATACTGGATAATCATGTTTATTAAGAGTTTTGTATTCAATGTCAACGAAGTATTTGTAATACTCTGTCGGTTCTAATTCCATGCCTTTTAGACTTTGCAAAAAGGCGTAAGCATTATCATAGTTGTTGTAAGCATCCATAAAGGATAGTTTCCGTTTGCTTTTGTTTTTTAGTTGTGTTGCGTTTGGAAATCTTCTTGCATAGGCAACAACCTTGAAACCTCTTATCTCTTTTCTGTCAATTTCTCGTTCAACTTTTATATCTGATATTATTTCAGAAAACGTCTTCACCTTTTTGTTATCTGAAAGTATCTTATAAAAGTCAATGTCCTCTGGGTAGGTGCTATTTGTTCTGAACCTCAATTCTTCCTGAATGTTGCTCACCAATTCATTTACCCACTTCTTCTTTAAGTTTACTTCTTCCGTTTCAATATACTTCTTCATCAAATCGACAACCAAATTTTTCAAATTGGTTAGTGAAATGTGCCTATCAATTATCTCTCTATACTCTAAATTCTCAATGAGAAGAACTGTTGACTCAACTAATCTTTTTAAACTTTCTTGCCTGACTTCTATAAACAAACTCTCACTGAATAGTGTTGCTCTCGAAAAAGTATCTGCCTTATCGTTCTCTGATGCGAATTTTAGTAAAGTTTTAATATACTTTTCAATGTCTAATTCATCTTGTATTAAATCTACATTTGAAACATCCTCTACCACATCTTTTAACTCTTTAAGAAAGTTTTCCGATACGTTACTATGTCTAATGCTCATTAAGCTCTCGAATTTTTCGTCATCATTTTGAAGTAAGGAGAATTGCTTTATATATTTCACCTTTTCAAATGAATTACAAATTCTGTTCAGTGTGAAAGTTTTGCCAGTAGAACGTTCCCCAAAAACGATATTTAAGCCTGTTGACATTTTTAGTCCATCATCAGTAACCTGAAATAATTGGTTGCCATCGTCCTTGGATAAAAACACTTTATCTTTATCAAAGAGGCATAATTTGATTCCGTTGAGTGTTATTTCATCTAAATCAATAAATGTTTGTCTTGTAGAGAATGAATCAAGTTCCTCATAAAATCGCATGTCACTAAAAATTACGGGAACAAGTTTGTCAGTTTCTTTCAAGCACGATTTAAATTTCCTAACGCTCGCAACTTCTCCCGCAGAAATATTCGGCTTTAATTTGTCAATTATGTCTTGCCTCAATATCGGCTTCTTGTCATAATGAGGGATTAGCAAGTATTTTGATAGGTCAGGAAAAATGGATTGGAGTTTGTCAAAAGTGATATAGTCCTGACTGCTTGGAATTTCAGCTTGAACAAGGTTACATTTCTCTGTAAAATCGTCAAGTTCCTTGTTATCCGATATTAAGAGGATATGCCCGCCTTCTAAATCAATTTCAATTCCTGGCAAAACTGAAATGCTTAATTCTGAAGAAATGGTCTCAAATTGGTCTTTGTCGAAGTGGTTATGGTTTGTAATTGCGATACAGTCAATTGCCATAGTCGTTAAATACTCCTTTAGTTTTTCTAAAGAAAAGACAAAGTGTTTATCACTAATTGTCGCTACTGTGTGAATATGTAAGTCTATTTTTTTCATTTACTGTCTGTGAGGGTTGCACTGTCGGTCGTTAAACTTACCGCTAACGTCCCAGCATTGGCGTTGTGGCGGAATTCCGTGATCCGTAAGCCGAGAACTGTTGCTGAATAAAGATACAAAAGTCGATGATTTATTCTGTCGCTAAATTTATAACGTCAAGCTGGGACAATAGCTGATTTCTTGCTGCTGCTCAGCACCTGCGTTCAGTCAGCCGCCATAATGCCAATGCACTGTTGTGGCAGTTATTTGCATTTTTTTAAAACTTGTTCAATTACATAAAATAAATATTCTTCAGTTAGTTTTAAAGTGTCCAAAATGAGTTGATGATTTTCAATTTTATATTTTTCAGCATTGTCGATAATGACACACTTTTTAAATACTCTATTTATATAATTTACAGTATTTTTTTTCTTCGCTTTCTCTGTCAGGTTCTTAGTTTGTTTTAAGTCGAGGTTGTTATGTGCAATGAAATTCCTAAAGTCACGCAAGTTGTCAAGTTTTCGCCAAACGTTTTCTTTACTTTTTAATGAAAGCCCACAATCAGTCACCAAATATTTTTTACTGTCCTGCAGATAGCTGCTTTTAGGAAGTGTAATTATTGGCGCTTTAGGATTATATGTATTTATGTCAAGTCTTGCGAGCTTGCAAATTCGAGCAAGATTTGCTTCTAAAAATGAATAAACAATCAAAAATGATGATTCATTAAAATAACTTGGAAAGTCTTTGAAATATTTTAGGTTTTCGTCTAAGTGATTGTCAATAATATTTTGTGTATTGTCAGAATCGTCAATTCCTTCAAGTGCGTTATCTAACTTATAATCGAGGGATTGTTGTTTTGCTATAAGATTTTCGTGAGATTCATCTATGTAGTCATTAAGTGTTTCAAGTCGTAGTCTTAACAGTCGCTTTAAGTATGGCAGTCGTTTGAATTTCATAAATAGTTTGTTTTATAATTGCCCACAACGTTTCGGGGGTTTGCGATGGCGGGGAGTTTTAGCACTAAACTTCATTCGGAGAACCGAACTTCCACCCTGCACAAATGTGTCTGCGAAGCACGGAACCCCCGCTATCGCAAGCCCCATGTTACCGGCTGCTTTGCTGTCCGTCTGAAGACGGTCAGCTTGAAGTTTGCACGCACTATGTCCAATGAGATTTAAACTCAAAGCCTACTTTTTTATGGTGTCCCTTAAAATTTTAACTATCTCTTTCAGGTCTGCATAATATTGTCCAATCACTTTATAGCTGATATTGTCTTGTTGTCCGTGTGCAATACTGTTTCTGTTTGAAATAATTGAATTTAATGATTGAAGTTGCTGTTCTGTAACTTTGTCTGTGAAATTTATGCACCAGTCCTCACTAAATTTATTCAGTAGTCTTTGCATTTTCTCCTCTGATAAATTGGTGACATTCTTCAAATCGTTTTGCAAATAATTTGAAACTGGTCTTGGCGAACTTCCTTCAGAATAGTTGGCAACTAAAATTTTCAAAACATTTTCTAAATAACCAGAGATGCGGACGCAAAAATATTTTGATAGGTGAGCTTTTAATTCATCGTCTGTAACGGTGTCTATATTTTTTAAAAGCTCATCAAGTTTGCGTTCTTGATTTTTAATTTGAAGTCGCATATTTAAACTGTTGCAAATTTGTCAACTGCCAATTGAATTCTTTCTTGCAATTGCTTTTCGTCAGAGGTTGCACCCTTTGTCTTTTCTATAAATTCAGTGTTTGCTAAAAGTTCAGAATATGCTGTTGTAAACTTCCCTAAGTCAACATCACCCTTTTTAATTCTCTCCGCTAAGCCAATCATCATTGCTTCAAAAGCTGCTGAATTAAGAGGACCGCCAATTCTAAATGATTTATTTCCGATTGTTTTTGCGAAAACCGCAACAGTCTTTTTAAAAGTATTTTCTAAATCTTTTTGTTTGTATTTCTCAAAATTTCTATTCTTTGACATGAATAAATTCATAAATCCTTTCAATGGTTTTGTATAGACATCCCTCTCGTAGAGTAGTGCGAAAAACCGTAGGAAGAGTTCTTGTTCTTTAAGTCTTTCGTTTTCTTTGCCAAAGACTGTTCTCCAGTCTGGGAGTTTTTGCAAGTCCCCTAAAAACTGATTAAACTCTCCATAATAAATACAAGCCCTAATTTCTTGTGGTGTTAATGGCTTGCCTCCAGTATTAAGTCTTTCAAAAATTAAGTAGATACTACTTTCTTCATCGTTTGGTTGGTCTTGACGAACAATCGTAGCGTGAATTATAGAATCGTCTAAACGAATCCTGTCCGAAGCATTTAACGATTGATAAGTCTTGCCGTTCAAGTCTGAATTAAGTCCAGTTAAAACAAACTCCTTGCCTTTGAAGATGCCAGCATAAAAATTTGTCAATGACATCAGGCGTTGTTGCCCGTCAACGATTAAAAGCCTGCCTGTGCTGTTTTCCTTTGATAGAAACACACCAGGAACAGGGAGTCCGAGAACAAGTGATTCAATAAATTTAGATGCTTGTGCAAGATTCCAAACAAAGTTTCTTTGAAACGGTGGCACATAAATCACTTCGTCCTTTATCCGTTTTACAATGCTGTCAACTGGATAGTCCGCACCATAGCTTGTTATTTCATATCGGTAGCTTAGTTCTTCCGATTCTATGTCGTCAATGATTGTTTCGTCTGTTGTCATATCAAGTATTTGTTTGTTAGTTCAAAGGTAGAAAGTTTAAAGTGCGCACTGTCGTCAAAAGTTGCCGGTAACGTCTAGGGCTTTGCGCTGCTGGGGAATTGTTGTTTGTTCAGCCCGGTACAGAAGCCCAGTAAAAAAATAAAAGTACAAGTTAACAACTAAAAGTACAACAGAATTCCGTCAAGCCCGGATGCTGTACAGTAGCGATTTACAGCCGATTGTTATTCCGTCCACCAAGTAGTGCAAAACCCCATGTTGGGCGTTCGTACCTTACATAATTTTGTTCCATTTGTCTTCTTTGTATGCAAATGCTTCCCATTGAAAATTTGTTTCATAACCAAGTATAACAAGAAAATTCTCCCTATCCGATAGTACCTTTTGTTGATTACATCCTTTAATTATTGAATGTAATTTTTCCATCCGATCTGTTTCATCACCGCTTGGATAAGTTACTAAAACTTTAAGGTCTGAGTTGATAAGTAGTAAATGAGCCACTTCCTGATAAAGGCCAGCGCCGAAAAAGTTTTCGTGTTCAAAAGCAACTTTTATTTGCCTAAACCAAAATGACTTTTCTGGAATGCCAGGTACTAAATCTTCATCGTCATAAAGTATAGTGTCAATAGAATAATAGTCTTTTGCATAGCATTTCAGTTCAAGCTGTTTAGCTACCTCTGTCATAATGCTGTCCTCACAACCTTTAACAAGTGTTGTAAATGCTTTTGCATTTCTCCAATCATTTTGAAGAATTTCTTTTTTACTTTCCACCGTTGAAATCCAAGCCTGTAAAAAGGAATTTGAGTTTAAGGGTTTCATGAAATTGGTTTAAGGTTATTTGGTATGACGCCTACCACTTAAAAGTACGAACCCTCCCTCACTTAAAAAAACTGTTAATCATTTGGTTGCGTCCGCACAATTTCGGGTAGAGGAGGTATAACTACCCCAAAAACTGCGGGGATCTACTTATAAAACTGCGGAGGCTGGCTTACATATTAGCGTTTGTAGAACATAAGGCCGGGTGTCGTTAGAAACGAGGTCATAAAATCCGTTATTGTCAATTTATGAATAGCGCCCGGTGCATTTCTGCTAACCACCAGCCTGCCGCACCTGGCATCACTTCACGCTCACGCCACCTCAGTCCCAGAAGGGATAAGTCAATACACTACGCTTGCAGATAGGTATTGCATTTGAGTAACAATATTGGGGGGGATAAATAGAATAATGCTACAATATAAATATTTGTATGAATGGACCAATTAAAATATATGAAGGTGTGGATAATCGGTGGGAGAGAACAGGATTGTCGGCTCCACTTCGTTGCGCCGACTTCCAAAGGGGGGCGTACCCAAAGCCTTTCCCACGCCTCCGGCGTGGGTGGGCGTTTTCCCTTGTTCGCTTTTGAAAGCAAACTTTCAACACTCACAAAAAAAAACGCCCTTCCAACTTCGTTGGAAAGGCGTTTGTGCCCAGAACAGGAATCGAACCTGCACTACCTTGCGATAACCAGATTTTGAGTCTAGCGCGTCTACCAGTTCCGCCATCTGGGCTTAAACGGGTTGCAATATTAGTTCATGATCGGAAAACAGCCAAATAAATGTAATCCGGTCGCTATTGCCCGCCCGGGTCTACAAAAGTCCCCGCGTGATCCGGTCGAGGTACTTTTTTTGATAATAATAAGATTTTACTTGCAACAGCTCTTTTTCGGAAGTAATACCTTCCTGATAATTTGCCATAATTGTTTCAACAGGTTCATATATGTCGGTTTGTAGTGCTTGTATATCGGATTCCACAGCCGCTTTGGCCGCCGCATCATTTTTATCCATCTCCATCACCTGCTCATTCAGGTCCATTACTTTCATCAGGAAGTCGGGGGAGAGGCTGTATTTTTCTTCTTCCTCCAGCATACCGTGCAGTTGAAGTATATATTTTATAGTGGCATCGGGAGATTGAAATACATTGAAGGCCTGGTTCACCTGTGCAGATTTCTCAAGGGCTTCCTGCTGCTGCGCTTCATCGGAGCTTCCGAAAAAATCGGGATGGTACTGCCTGCTCAATGCATAGAACCGCTTTTTTACCAGGGCCTGGTCGGGCCTGAAACTCACAGGAATATCGTACAATTCAAAGTAATTCATCGGTGTAAATAAGTGGCTAAGTTAAGGGGTATTCCGCAGGGCTTCTGCCTTCGATTGCTTATCTTGCGCAAAATTACGATAATGCTTGTTATAGGACTTATAAGAGAGGGTAAAATTCCGGCTGATAATCGTGTGGCGCTAACACCGGCTCAATGCAAGTTTCTTACTAAGAACTTTGCTGATATACAGATTAAAGTACAACCCTCACCCAACAGGAGCTATAAAGACAGTGAATATGTTCAGGCAGGTATTGAACTGTCCGAAGACCTGAATGATTGTAATCTGCTGCTGGGTATTAAGGAAGTTCCTGTAGACCAGTTGATTCCCAACAAACGCTATATGTTCTTCTCCCATACCAAAAAAATGCAACCCTATAACCAGGGGCTGATGCGGGCAATGGTGGAGAATAACAATACATTGATCGATTATGAGTGCCTGGAACACAAAGACGGCCAGCGCATCATCGGTTTTGGATTCTTCGCAGGCATTGTTGGCGCTCACAATGGCATCATGGCTTACGGTAATAAAACCGGTGAGTTTCATTTACCGCGCGTTCATAAGGCGAAGGATTACCGCGAGCTGATTCACAGCTATTTCGGGCTGAAACTGCCCCCGGTAAAGATTGCCGTTACCGGCAGTGGAAGAGTGGCGCATGGTATCCTGGAAATCATGAACCTGATGGATGCACAGGAAGTAGAGCCCGAAGATTATCTGTCTAAAGAGTTTGATTATCCTGTTTACGTTCAACTGAAAGGAGCCGACCTCTACAGTCACAAAGTAACCGGCAAATATTCCAGGGAGCATTTTCACGATCATCCCGAAGAGTATGATTGTTTGTTCGAAAAATATTGTTACCAAACCGATATCCTGATGAACGGGATCTACTGGAGCCCGGAAACGCCCCGCCTGTTTTCCTTAGACATGCTGAAAAAGCCTGAGTTCCGCATCAAAACGATTGCTGATATTACCGATGATAAATATGGAAGCGTGCCTTGTAATTTAGGTGATTCCACCATCAGCAATCCCGTTTACGGCGTCAATATAATGACTGGTGAAAAAACGGAACCCTATATAGATGGCAGCATTGATATCATGGCGGTGGGCAATTTGCCCAATGAACTGCCCCGTGATGCCAGCCGTTTCTTTGGCGAGCAGTTGATTAAATACATCCTGAACGATATCCGCAAAGGTGGTTCTGAACTGATTGAGAAAGCCACCATACTCAACAAGGGACAGCTCACCGGCTATTTTGATTACATGGAGGAATATGCAGGAACCAAGTAGGGGATGACTGCCGGGATTATTTCAACAAAGCTTTTACTTCATTCAATTTCATCAGGGCTTCAACCGGTGTTAACTGGTTGATGTCGATGGAATTTAATTTGCTTCTGATTTCATCGAAGGTTTGTGAATGCGCATCAAAGATGGACAGTTGTACCTGTGGGGTACTAACCTGTTTCAGGGTTTCTGCCGTGCTGCTTCGTTCCCTTCCCTCTTCTTTCACATGTTGCTGCTCCAACTGCTTCAGGATGGTATTGGCCCTGTCGATCAGGGATGGCGGCATTCCGGCCATACGGGCTACCTGGATACCAAAACTATGGGTGCTTCCACCGGGCGCCATTTTCCGGAGGAAGATGATTTTATTGCTGACTTCCTTGTGGGTAATATGATAGTTCTTTACATGCTCCAGTCGTTCTTCCAGTTCATTCAGTTCATGATAATGCGTGGCGAACAGGGTCTTGGGCTTGAAAGGACTGTTGTGAATGAATTCCACCATACTCCATGCAATGGAGATCCCATCATAGGTGGCGGTTCCCCGGCCTATTTCATCGAGCAGGATCAGGCTGCGGGCGCTCATATTATTGATGATGCTGGCGGTTTCATTCATTTCTACCATGAACGTGGATTCTCCTCCGCTCAGGTTATCTGATGCGCCTACGCGGGTGAAAATTTTATCGGTCAGCGGAACCCTCGCTGCTGTCGCCGGAACAAAACTGCCCATATGGGCCATCAGGGTAATGATGGCGGTCTGTCGCAGTAAGGCGCTCTTCCCACTCATATTCGGCCCGGTAAGGATGATCACCTGCTGGTTGTATGGATCAAGGGTAATATCGTTGGAAATATAGGTTTCATCTGCGCCGAGATTTCTTTCAATCACCGGATGCCTTCCTTCGGTAATCTCCAGTTCCAGCCCGTCGTGCAATACCGGTTTCTTATACTGGAATTGCAGGGCGTTTTCTGCAAAACAGTTCAGGCAATCGATGGTGGCCAACACCTGTCCGTTCACCTGCACAGGGGCAATGTATTGCTGAAGTTCCAGCAACAACTGATTGTATCGCTCCATTTCAATGCTGAGGATCTTGTCTTCCGCTCCGGTAATTTTCTCCTCGTATTCCTTCAGCTCTGGCGTGATGTATCGCTCTGCGCTGGTCAGGGTCTGTTTGCGGATCCAGTCGGCAGGTACTTTGTTTTTATGGGAATTGGTTACTTCCAGGTAATACCCAAATACATTGTTGAAGCTGATCTTCAGGGAATATATTCCGGTTCTTTCTGCTTCGCGCTGCTGTATATTGATCAGGTATTCCTTTCCGCCTGTAGCGATCTTTCTCAACTGATCCAGTTCTTCATCCACCCCTTCCCGAATGATTCCCCCTTTGTTTACCATCACCGGCGGTGCATCCACAATCTCTTTGTTAATGCGTGCTACAATGTTGGCGCATCCATCCAGCATTCCGGCCAGTTTTTGCAGGTAGTTATTGCCGGTGGCCGATAACCATGTTTTGATCTGTGCGGTTTGCTCCAGCCCGCTGGCCAGTTGAACCACTTCCCGGGGATTGATTTTCTTTAAGGGGATTTTGCTAACGATCCGTTCCACATCTCCGCAGGCCTTGATGGCCTGTGCAAGCTGATTGCGCAGATCAGTCTGCAGAATCAGGTATTCCACAGCATTGAGCCGCTCATTGATTTTACCGATATCCCTCAGCGGAAATACCAGCCATCTTTTCAGCAATCTTGCGCCCATGGGGCTTACCGTGCGATCCAGCACCTGCAATAAACTGGTATGCTGTTCTGCACCGGTGGGCAGCAGCTCCAGGTTACGGATGGTGAACCGATCCATCCATAAAAAATCTTCCCGTTCAATCCGCTGGATGGAAGTGATATGCTGCAGGTTGGGATGTTCTGTTTCTTTCAGGTAGTAGAGGATGGCTCCTGCTGCGATGATGGATTCATTCAATCCTTCAATACCAAACCCCTTCAGGGAATGGGTTTGAAACTGTTTCAGCAAACGCTCGGTGGCAGATGCTTCATCAAAGATCCAGCTCTCCATGGTATAGGTATAAAACCGGGTACCATAGTTCTCCTTAAAATGCTTCTGATAGCTACGCTGAAAAATAACTTCTGCGGGTTTCAGGCTCTGCAGTAATTTATCGATGTATTCTTCATTGCCCTGTGCTACAAAGAATTCTCCTGTAGAGATATCGAGCAAGGCGATGCCTGTTTCCTTTTCCGTAAAATGGATGGCGGCTAAAAAATTATTGCTTTTATACTCCAGCAACTTATCATTGGTGGCTATGCCGGGCGTGACCATTTCCGTAACGCCTCTTTTTACAATGCCCTTTACGGTTTTGGGGTCTTCCAGCTGATCGCAGATGGCTACCCGGTAGCCTGCTTTCACCAGTTTATGGAGATAGGTATCCAGTGAATGATGCGGGAATCCCGCCAACTCGCTGGATGCTGCTGCGCCGTTATTCCGCTTTGTAAGCGTAATGCCCAATACCCTGGAGGCAATCACTGCATCCTCCCCGAATGTTTCGTAAAAATCACCCACCCTGAACAGCAAAACAGCATCGGGGTATTTTTGTTTAATAGCCCGATGCTGCTGCATTAATGGTGTATCGTTTCCGCTCTTTGCCATGGCGACAAATATAACGATGCACAGGAAGCGTTATAAGGCCGGGTGGCTATATGTGGAAAAGTAACTGCCTGCACTACCTTGGATTGGCTGCCCTGGGTTGGGGCATTGCCTTCCTGGGCAGCTTCTCTTCCCGCTGGGCGGCATGGTAGGCAAATGACGCTACAATGGTAGCCATCTGCTTCAGGTCGGCCTCAATCAGGTGATCGTACACATCCATATTGCTGTGGTGGGTACGGGTATCGTATTCAATCGGATCCTGGATGAACTGGAAGCCGGGTAAACCCACCGCATCAAATGCCTGGTGGTCTGTACCTCCGGTATTGTTGATGGTAACAGTTGTTGCATCCAGATCCCGGAATGGAGCCAGCCATTGCGTAAATATATTTCTGCAGGCTTCGTTCCCTTGCAGATAAATACCGCGGATTTTACCGGTTCCGTTATCGATATTGAAATAGGAAGAGAATTTTTCGTGTGCGCCGGTTGTTTGCATGGTTGCAGGGTCTACAAAGGTCTTCTTTACATATCCCCTGGATCCGAGCAAGCCCTGCTCTTCTCCACTCCACAACCCAATGCGGATGGTTCTTTTAGGATTGATGCCCAGCGTTTTGATGATCCGCATGGCTTCCAGCATTACAGCAGAACCGGAGGCATTATCCGTAGCGCCCGTTCCTGCCTGCCAGGAGTCGAGGTGTGCACCAATCATTACAATCTCGTCTTTCAAAACGGGATCTGTTCCGGGAATCTCCGCTATCACATTGTAGCCCTTGAGGTCTTTGGTGTAGAATTTTGTTTTAACATCCACATCCATTTTTAACGGCGTACCTGCTTTGGCCAGGCGTAAAATGGAATTGAAATCCTCTATGCCCAGTGCCAGATCGAGAAAGTTGTCCGGGTCGGTTGCTTTGTAGGCTCCGCCACCCTGTGCAAACACGGTGCCGTCATGGCTTCTGGCTCCACCTGAGCTCAATAACGCTACAGCGCCTTCTGCTTTGGCCATGGCTTTCAGCAGATTGCCCGTGCGCTGGGCGGCCATTCTTTGCTGCATGAACTGCTGTTGTTGTGCGCGTTGTTGTTCCGGGCTCGTAGTTGGGGCAGGCGCCATTTTTGCATCTGCCATTTTCTGCAGTTCTTCGGCTGTAAACCTTACTGCATCTGCCTTGAAGCTTTGTTTATACTCGCTCGTCTGATTCAGCAGGATGATTTTTCCTTTCAGTTTACCCGCATACTGCTGCAGGTCTGCACTATCCTTTGCATTGATCACCAGTACGCCTGCGGATTGCAGCCCCTTTGTGCCGCTGGTCCAGGTTTTGGGGTAGGCCATGATCGGTTTGTAATAAGGTGCGGTAATGGCCAGGTAACTTTTTTCCAGTTCCCAACCTTTTCCAAATTCTCCCCATGGATCAAGCACCCCATTGGTGATTCCCCACTCGCTCAGACTGTTGATGGCATAGTTGGCTGCACGGGCGAACCCCGGAGAATTGGTGAGGCGGTTGCCACTCATATCGGTCAGGTTGAAGGCAATTTCCATCACTTTGGAATGCTCCAGTCCTTCCTTGCGGATCTTCTGTATGATGTTCTGATCGATGCTTTCCTGCTGTGCAAGTGAAAGCAATGGAGTTGCCATTGCCAGTAGCAGGCTGTAACGGTTGATGATTCTCATATCTTGAATTGAAGTTTGGCTGAGGGATCAAAATAAGTTTTTCCGGAAATAAAGGGATAAAGATTATATGAATGGATGGATTTACCTTTGCGCCATGCGTAAGTGGAACATGGATGAACTGGGCAGGAAATCGGTGGAGGCTTTTAAGCAGGCCGGCAAAACCCCTGTTGTGCTTGTATTGGACAATATCCGCAGTATGCACAATGTGGGCAGCATATTCAGGTCGGCAGACGCTTTCCTGATTGAAGCCATTTATCTTTGCGGCTATACGCCCAGGCCTCCTCACCGGGATATCAATAAAACAGCCTTGGGGGCTACCGAAACGGTTGCCTGGAAATATGCTGAAACCACCGAAGCGGCTTTAATCGAACTGAAACGGGAGGGCTTTGTTATATATGCCATTGAGCAGGCAGAGGGAAGCATTTCCCTTGAACAGTTCAGCCTGAAAGATGCTAAAACAGCCCTGGTACTGGGGAATGAAGTAGAAGGGGTGGCCGATGGAGCCCTGCAACTTTGCGATGGTTGTATCGAAATTCCACAGATGGGTTCCAAGCATTCGCTCAACGTGTCGGTTGCTGCGGGGATTGTTTTGTGGAAGGCAGTGGAAGGATTGCTGAAACCCAAACATTAAAAATCTAAAATCCATATAGTTTTGACTACCATTAAAAATTATTTCAGTCTTGTAAAATTTTCCCATACCATTTTTGCAATGCCCTTTGCAATGATTGGTTTTTTTATTGCAGTACCGCATGCCCCAACTGCAAACATCGATGCAGCACAAACCATGAGCGCCCTGGTAGAACCCGTTATGTTGCGGAAGTTCCTGCTGGTACTGGTTTGTATGGTTACAGCACGGAATGCGGCCATGGGCTTTAACCGGTACCTCGATCGCCACTTCGATGCAAAGAATCCGCGCACCGCTATTCGCGAAATTCCCGCAGGAATCCTTTCTGCCGAAAGTGCGCTGTTGTTTGTGATCCTCAACTGTGTGGCCTTTATTGTTGCTGCTTTGTTTATCAATAGCATTTGTTTCTATCTGTCGCCGGTGGCGTTGTTCGTGATCATGTTCTATAGCTTCACCAAGCGTTTTACCCCGCTTTGCCACCTGGTACTGGGGCTGGGGCTTTCCCTTGCGCCAATCGGCGCTTACCTGGCAGTAACCGGTGTGTTTGCCTGGTTGCCTGTCCTGTTTTCCTTTGCAGTTATTTTTTGGGTAAGCGGTTTTGATATCATTTATGCATTACAGGACGTTGAATTTGACCAGTCTCAAAAATTGTATTCCATCCCCGCAGTGTTTGGAAAAGCCGGTGCACTGCGTATTTCTGAAATCCTGCACCTGCTGAGCAGTATCTGCGTCATCACTGCCGGCCTCATCGGCGGTTTTCATTGGATATACTGGATAGGCGTTGTGGTGTTTATTGGTATGCTGATATACCAGCACCTGCTGGTGAAACCCAATGATCTCAGCAAGGTTAACCTGGCGTTTATGACGGCCAACGGTATTGCGAGTGTTGTATTTGGTGTGATCGTCATCAGTTCCGTATTTTTACAATACGGCTGGTAAAATCCCAATCAATCAAGTGGCTAGAATTATTTGTATAGACTATGGTGGTAAAAGAACCGGACTGGCTGTAACGGATCCCTTAAAGATCATTGCCACGGCGCTTACCACGATCCCCTCCAAAGAACTGATTCCTTTTTTACAGAACTATTGTAAAAAAGAACCGGTTGAACTGATCCTGATAGGAGATCCCCTGGATCTGAACGATGCTGCCACTCATGCAACACCGCTCGTGCATGCTGCCATCAAACAGTTGACCAAAGCATTTCCGGTGATTCCGATTCAAAAAGTGGACGAGCGTTATACTTCCAAAATGGCGGTAAGGGCCATGATTGATATGGGCATGAAGAAAAAAGACCGCAGGGAAAAAGGGAATATCGACCAGATCGCCGCTACAATAATGTTGCAGGAGTACCTGCAATCCATTCAATAAGCTGTTTGCCGGTTGCCCGTTTCTGGGTACTTTTGCAGGAACTTAAGTTGTAGAAATAATGATTTTACCTATTGTTGCTTATGGTGCGCCGGTATTGAGAAAAGTGGCGGCGCCGATTGATGCGGAATACCCTGGTTTGGCCAAGTTGCTGGAAGATATGTGGGAAACCATGTATTCCAGTAATGGAGTAGGGCTGGCCGCTCCCCAGGTGAACCGGGATGTCCGGATTTTTGTGGTGGACAGCCTCCAGATTTTTGAGAATATGGATGAGGAAGAGAAGTTGGAGTTCCCTACAGATAAAGGCATTAAAAAAGCATTCATCAATGCGGAAATTATTTCAACAGAGGGAGAGGAATGGGCTTACAACGAAGGCTGCCTGAGCATTCCGAAGATCCGGGAAGATGTGATGCGCCCTGAAACGGTTACCATTTCTTATTGCGATGAAAACTTTGTGGCATCTACGGAAACCTTCACCGGCATCACTGCCAGGGTGATTCAGCACGAATACGATCATATAGAAGGAAAGCTCTTTATTGATTACCTGAAACCGCTGCGCAAGAAACTGCTGCAAAGCAAGCTCAATGATATCAGCAAGGGAAAGATTAAAGTGGATTATAAAATGAGCTTTGCCAAATGATGAAACAAGCCCTTCTGTTTATCCTTTTACTGGTGGGTGGTAAAACCATTGCACAGGACACCACTGTGATCATAGATGAAAAAAGATTCACACTGGCAGAAGTGGTGGTGCGAAATAATTTCGACTACAAGGCTTTACTGGAGCGCATTAAGGAAGATACCACTTTTTACAAGGCCTTCCGTAATCTCCGTATACTGGGCTTTACCTCTTTCAATGATATCAAAATGCTGGATAAAAAAGGTGCAGTAAAAGCATCACTTTACAGCAAAACCAGGCAGAACAGGCGGTATGGTTGCAGAACGATGGATGTACTGGAAGAGCAGGTGACCGGTGATTTTTATGATTCAAAGAAAGAATACAATTATACCACGCCGGAATTGTATGCGAGCCTTTTCTTTACCAAAGACAGTGTTTGCGGGGAAAACAATATTGTGCGTGGTAAAACGAGGAGCCTGTCCGATAAAAGAGGCCTGGAAAAACACAAGGAACAGCTCAAGATGCTGTTCTTTAATCCGGGCAGGAAGATTCCGGGTATACCCTTCATTGGGAATAAGCTGGATTTGTACGACGACCATGCGCATAAATTGTACGATTACAGGCTGGATATAGAAGAATACAAAGGTGCGCTCTGCTATGTTTTTTCCATCACGCCCAAAGAAGACCTTGGTACTTTAAAAGACGATCAGGTGGTGGTGGATCAAATGGTGACCCGCTTTGATATGAAGTCGATGGAAGTGCTTAGCCGCCAGTATGCCCTGAGTTATAAAGCCGGGGTCTATGATTTTGATGTGAGCATGGATGTGGAAATGACCCGGATCGGCGACCTGCTGGTTCCGAAGATTCTTCGCTATAAAGGCAATTGGGATGTAATTCTTAAGAAAAGGGAACGGGCGGTTTTCACGGCAACCTTATTTGATTTCAGACGATAAACTGCTGGTCATGCAAAAAGCACCCGGATGGGTGCTTTTTGCGTAAGGCAGGGATTAAAAATCAGTTTAGACCCAGTTTTCTGCCTTGTAGGGTACGGGTTTTCTTATCACTCTTATTAACATCGGTTAATTTCACTACTAAACGTACATCTGCCACACTGCTGCTTGCACCGCAGGACGCTTTATAAATACCCTTGTCGTAAGGAACTTCCACAGTTCCGTTGTCCCAGTTGTTTCCGGCGACCACATATTTGTCTTCGCCTTCGGCAGGAACAAAGAGAAAGGAATTCCCCGATTCAAAACTTACCCGGACGCCATTCAGGTCGGCGGATTCAATAATTCCGGGTGTATAGGCAGGTATTACAATTTCATTGATCAGTTTACCGTTGATAAAACGCACGGTGCCTGAAGCTACTTCTGCCTTGGCGCTGTCCAGTGCACGGGTCAGTACCAGCTTCTGATCAATATAAAACTGTACACGTTTTACATCCACATTATAAGCCGCCAGTTTCATTTGCAGTTCCCTGGAAAAAGGCACATACTGGCTTTTGTCGATGCCGGCAGTGGTTGAAGGAGCTGAATAGGCATTATTGGCATCGGGATTATTCTGAGGTGCGCTGCTTCTTAAGTATCCTTTGGAACTGGACGAATATTTACCGCCCGAACATGCGGACAACAGAAGAATTCCCATGAATACAATGCCTGTTAATAAACGAGACATGTTGTTGTTTTTTTTAGGTACAGGTATAATATTAGTAAACAAATTGCGTTTTAAGTTCACACCATGCTTATTTAAGCCAGTGATACTTTGATTATATATGCTTGTTTTCAGGCGCATTTTGTTTACGGATATTGAAGGGGGACCTTAAAATTCGTTATTTTTTTGATGACTTTCTCCTTTTCCTTTGGGAAGATTTAATGGGTAGCGCATCCTTTAATTACAATTAAATTTCAATAAATTTTTTTAATTAATTTATAATCAATTAGTTGAATCAATTTTTACATATTAATCTTTGCAGAAATTTATTTTGTACTGCCTCCTGCATTTTTAAAAAATCCCTACAAGTTGGTAGGCGCTGACCGTTAAAAAAATCTATTTCCCGGTATTAACCGTATTGTTCAACACGTCCCGCTTTCTTTTCTTCGGGCATTCAATCGGGTAGGTTGATGCTAATTTTTTTATATGCGTTTAATGGACCGGTTGTACCAGTATATGGAAGAAAAAGGGATCAGCGCTTATGCATTTGAACATGTTTGCGGGTTATCGAATGGATACCTGGGCAAGCAATACAGGGGCCGGGGAACAGTGGGGTCTGCCGTACTGGAAAAAATCAGGTTGCATTACCCGGATCTCGATATGCATTGGCTGATTACCGGTGATGGCGCCATGAGTAATGTAAACAAAGAGCTGATCCGTTCTTTTCAAAAACAAATCCGGCAACTGGAACAACTGGTGGCCGATAAAGATTCCATCATTGAGCTGTTACGCAAATGACGCAACAACGGGTGGCCAACCCGGTTGAATGGCTTGATCCGGAGCAAGAAAAAAGAGCCCCGTAAAGGAGCTCTTTGGTATAAGATCAATGTTGGTAGCTGGTCTTATGCGTAAGAAGCAACAGGCTCGCAGGTACAGATCAGGTTTCTGTCTCCATACGTGTTGTTTACCCTTGCCACGCTTGGCCAGAATTTATTCTGTGCTACATACGGCAACGGGAATGCAGCTTCTGCTCTGCTGTATCCATGCTTCCACTCGTTGGCACAAACCTCAGCCTGTGTATGTGGTGCATGCTTCAACGCATTGTCTGTTTTATCAGAATTGCCCGCTTCAATGGCTTTGATTTCGTGATAGATGGCGATCAGCGCATCACAGAAACGATCCAGCTCTCCTTTGTCTTCGCTCTCTGTTGGCTCAATCATGATCGTGCCTGGTACAGGGAAGCTCAGGGTCGGTGCATGGAAGCCGTAGTCGATTAAACGCTTGGCCACATCTTCCGCTTCAATTCCTGCAGATTGTTTGAACGGGCGAAGGTCTACAATAAACTCGTGCGCGCAGGTTCCGTTCTTTCCGGTATAAAGAATCTGGTAGTATTTCTCCAGTCTTGCTTTCATGTAGTTGGCATTCAGAATGGCATATTCAGTGGCCATACGAATCCCGTCTGCACCCAGCATTTTGATGTATGCGTAGCTGATCAGCAGGATGCTTGCAGAACCAAACGGCGCTGCACTTACCGCTGCTTCATTCTTGTCATAGCCGGTAATATGCCCTGGCAGGAATGGAGCCAGTTTATCATTCACGCAGATAGGGCCCATGCCCGGACCGCCGCCGCCGTGTGGAATAGCGAATGTTTTATGAAGGTTCAGGTGACACACATCAGCGCCAATCATACCCGGGCTGGTTAAGCCAACCTGTGCATTCATATTGGCTCCGTCCATATACACCAATCCACCGTTGTCGTGGATGATGGCGCAGATGTCTTTAATGGTTTCTTCAAACACACCATGGGTAGACGGGTATGTTACCATCAGCGCTCCCAGGTTGTCTTTGTGTTGTTCGGCTTTTGCTTTCAGATCCGCTACATCTATGTTTCCGGCCTCATCACATTTTACCACCACCACTTTAAATCCGGCCATCACTGCACTGGCAGGGTTGGTACCGTGTGCGCTGATCGGGATCAGCACAATATTGCGGTGACCGTCTTTCCGGCTCTTGTGGTAACCGCGGATGGTCAGCAAACCTGTATATTCGCCCTGTGCACCACTGTTGGGCTGCAGGCTGCATGCCGTGAATCCGGTTACTGCGCAGAGGAACTGGTTCAGTTCTTTGATGATCTGCTGATAACCTGCTGTTTGGTCAGCCGGTACAAACGGATGCAATGCCGCAAACTCCGGCCAGCTTACCGGCATCATTTCTGTTGCTGCGTTCAGCTTCATGGTACAGCTGCCGAGGCTGATCATGCTGGTATTCAGGGAAAGGTCTTTGTTCTCGAGTTGTTTAATATACCGCATCATCAGGCTCTCGCTGTGATAGGTATTGAAAACCGGATGTGTTAAATAACTGCTGGTTCTTTGGAGATCGTTTGGTATAGCGGTTGTACCAACGGATGCTGCAGTGATTTTTTTACCGGTACTCTTTCCGGCTGCCGCTTCAAAGATGGACACAATGGTATTGGCATCTTCGAGGCTGGTGGTTTCATCGATGCTGATACCGATGCTGCCATCTGCGAAATAACGGAAATTACGCTGGTGCTGTTCGGCTGCCGCTTTTACTTTAGCTGCATCTGCACCGGAAATAAGCAGTGTGTCGAAGAAATACCGGTTGTCCTGCCTCAGTCCCAGCGCTGTAAGCGCATTGGCCACAGCCACTGCGGTTTGATGAACAATGGATGCGATATTTTTCAATCCCTCTGAGCCATGATATACCGCATACATCGCAGCCATATTGGCCAGCAATGCCTGGGCTGTACAGATATTGGAAGTTGCTTTTTCGCGTTTGATGTGCTGTTCCCTGGTTTGCAATGCCATGCGCAGGGCACGGTTTCCCTGTGCGTCTATGCTCACCCCAATCAGTCTTCCGGGCATTCCCCTCTTGAAATCTTCAGTAGTGGCAAAGTAGGCTGCGTGTGGTCCGCCAAATCCCATTGGCACGCCAAATCTTTGTGCGGAACCAACGGCTACATCTGCATCCAGTTCTCCCGGAGGGGTCAGCAGGGTTAGTGATAAAATATCCGCAGCCATGATAACGAAACCGCCTGCCGCATGCACTTTCTGTATAAATCCGCGGTAGTCTTCCACAGAACCGTTGTCTGCAGGATATTGTAAAATTGCCCCAAAATAGGTTTCATCGATGGCGGAAGTGGTGTAGTTGCCGGTTACCAGCTCCACACCAATTGGCTCAGCCCTGGTGGCAAGCACCTGTTTGGTCTGCGGGAAAAGCTGCTCATCCACAAATAATTTCGGCCTGGTAATGGTGTCGGCCTTATTGGCATGGTGAAACAGCATGGCCATTGCTTCTGCAGCAGCGGTTGCTTCATCCAGCAGGGAGGCGTTCGCAATGGGCAGGCCGGTCAGATCTGTAATCATGGTCTGGTAGTTCAGCAGGCTTTCCAGTCTTCCCTGAGAAATTTCTGCCTGGTATGGTGTGTACTGGGTATACCATCCCGGATTCTCAAAAATGTTTCTGAGGATCACACTTGGGGTGATGGTTCCATAGTATCCCTGCCCTATATAATTTTTGTAAAGCTTATTCTTTGCTGCAATTTCCCTGAGCCGGGTCAGGTAGTCAAACTCGCTGATGGCTGCCGGAACATCCAGTGCCGATTTGATCCGGATACTGTCTGGTACTGTTTTACTGATCAGTGATTCAATCGTTTTTTCGTTAATAGTTTTCAGCATTTCTGTAAGTTCCTGCGGATTGGGACCTATATGCCGCTGCTGAAACCGGGTGGATTGTTGCTCAAATAAATTCATATTCGGATCAATTTTTAGAACCGCAAAGGTACGATGATCCAACAGGATTTTTTTTCCGTTTTGTTAACAGTGGGGGAAAGCATGTTGATTGAATTCCATAATTTTGCGGCTAACTGGTGAACCAGCTCCTGTATCCGGGGCTTTGTGTTCCTGAAACACTTTAAACCTGCACGTGGAAGATCAACTGTTACAGAACTGGGAAAAGAAAAGCGCCGAACACCAGAAATTGTATAAAAACTGGCTGAGCAGGGCCGATAAGAACAAAGTGCTGAAACGCCTGCCCCAACTGCATGAAGAAGCGTTTGAACGGATCGATTGTTTGCAGTGCGCCAACTGTTGTAAGAACTATTCCCCCCGGTTTAAAACACCCGATATCAAAAGGATCAGCAAGCATCTCGGATTGAAAGAGAGTGTTTTTATTGCTACTTATCTCAACCTGGATTCCGATGGGGATTATGTGGTACGCTCCACGCCCTGTCCATTTCTGGGCACGGATAATTACTGTTCCATCTACGATAAACGGCCTTCCGATTGCCAGCGTTTTCCTTATACCGACGAAGATGTACTGATTAAAAGGCCACTGATCACCTTAAAGAATTCCAGTTTTTGCCCGGCAGTGTATTATGTGCTCGAAAAACTGATGGTGCAGGGTTAATATTCCATTTTTCGCAGCTTGGGCGCTTTAAACCAGGTGGCCGCCACCACGAGTAAAGTCATGCATCCGCCAAATACCACGGAAGGAACCACCCCCAGTAATTTGGCTGCCATTCCGCTTTCAAACTGACCCAGTTCATTACTGCTGTTCACAAACATGGAGTTTACGCTCATGACCCTTCCCCGCATATGATCGGGGGTACGAACCTGAACAATGGTTCCCCTGATGATCATACTGATGCCATCCAGGATGCCACTTAATACCAATACCGCAAAGGAAAGCCAGAAGGACCTTGATAATCCGAATATGATCACGCATAACCCAAATCCGCCCACGGCAAACAATAGTTTTTTGCCCTGCCCGGATTTTAGCGGGAAGAATGTCATGGTTACAATAATGATAATGGATCCGATATCCGCCGCTGCATTCAGCCAGCCAAAGCCAATAGGTCCTACTTTCAGGATATCTTTGGCAAATACGGGGATCATGGCTACTGCGCCACCAAAGAAGACGGCAAAAAGGTCCAGGGTCAATACACCCAGCAGTTCTTTGGTCTTGTACACATAATCCAATCCTTCTTTCACACTATCCCATCCGTTTTTTTCTCCTCTCTTGTTCAACGCGGGTTTAGGCTTTGTCTGGTACATATTCATAAAGCCTGCTGCTATCATGGTACAGATAATGCCCAGCGAAGGTGTGTTACCCAGCATGGCGATCAAAAAGCCAACCGTAGCATGGCCGGTAACGGATGCGGATAACCAGATTCCCTGGTTCCAGGTAATGGCATTCTGCAGGTGTTCCCTGGGTACGATGGAGGCCACCATGGTGCCAAATAAGGGACCGGTAAAAGAACGGATGATTCCGGTAATAAAAATGACGATGTAAATGCTGAACGCAATCCAGTGATTGCTGAGCTGCGATGCCGTGTACCGGGTGGACAACAAGGTCAGCAGCAACGCACAGCCAACATAGAAACTGACCCCTTTTAACAGCAGCTTTCTTTTTTCGCTGATATCAATCACGTGTCCCGCATACAACGAAAGTGACACCGCCGGGATTACTTCCGATAAACCGATCAATCCAATGGCAAAGGGGTCATTGGTCAGTTCGTAGATCCACCATCCCACCAGGGTTCCCATCATCCGCAGCCCCATGATGAACAGGAATCTTCCGATCATCAGGTACCGGTACTCGGGAATTCTCATGGCTGCGAAAGGATCTGACTGAACTGTGCTGTTACTCATAGATAACCTACGGTGATTAAGGAAGCGTAAAATAATGTTGCCCGTCTTCATAGTCGTTCTCCAGTGCATCCAGGATCACCTTAATATGCGCTTCGTTCCCCTGGAAATCTGCATTGCTCGCATCTATGAACAGGGTTTTGATATTGTGTTGTTTAATATAATGAGTATAGGTTTCCTGAATATTAAACAGGTATTCATCCGGGATGGATTGTTCAAATTCGCGATTCCTTTTTTTGATATTCTGCTGCAACTTGCTTACCGGTGCGTGCAGATAGATCAGTATATCCGGAAATACCAGTTGCTGATGAATGATATCAAACAATTTTTGGTACAGCCTGAATTCTTCTTCCGGTAAATTTACTTTGGCAAACAACAGGCATTTGGTAAACAGGTAATCAGAAACGGTTACTGTTTGAAACAGTTCCTTGGTATGCACCATTTCCTTGAGCTGTTTATAACGTTCTGCCATAAAAAAAAGCTCCAGCGGAAATGCATATTGTGCAGGATTCTCGTAAAATTTGGGTAAAAAGGGATTGTCCGCAAACTCTTCCAGGATCAGCCTCGCGTTCAGTTGCCGGGCAAGCAGGTTGGCCAGTGTGGTTTTACCCACGCCTATATTTCCTTCAATGGTGATAAAATGATGCTTCATGAATTCGTACTGGTCGGGCCAAAATTAACCGTAGAGATCCCACTTACTGTATTTTTTTTTGCACATCGGAGTTGTCGGGGCATTCGGCCAGTAATTCCAGTATGTTTTTTTGTAAAACAGGGTGCAGGAGTGTAGGTGCAATCTCCGCCAGCGGCGTAAGGGCAAAGCGCCGCTGTGGCAGCGCCGGGTGGGGTAGCTTCAGGATGGGCTGATCCATGATCACCTGATCAAACAGGAGTATGTCCAGATCAATGATTCTTGGGCCGTACCGGGTATCCCTGACCCTCCCCATTTGTGTTTCTATCTTCAACAGCGCCTGCATCAGTTCCTCCGGTTTCAGGGTGGTTTCAACTGCTATGGCCTGATTCAGGAAGGATGGTTGCTCCAGCAAACCCCAGGGGGCGGTTTCATATAATGATGAGCGGTAAAGGATTTTACCGCAATTTTGTGCTATCAATGCATTGGCCTCTTGTAAGCCGGATGCCCGCTCACCCAGATTGCTGCCGGTAAGTAAATAAGCTATACCCATAAATTGGTGGTGTAAACTGGTTCAAATATCTTTAAATAATAATTGAATAGCACAATCATGAAAGGATTTTTTAAAATTGTCTTAGCTACATTTTTTGCCCTGATACTCTTTACCGTGATCGGAATCTTTATATTCATCGGTCTGATTTCAAGCGCTTCAATGACCGATAAACCTATTGTGGGCTCCCGTGCAGTACTGGTGCTGAACCTGGAAAAAGAATTCAGGGAGCAACATGAAGATAATCTGTTTACATCCCTGATGGACGAAACAGATGAAGATGTACCTGCTTTGTATGAAATCATTCGTTTGATAAATCATGCCCGTTCCGATTCTGCTGTTAAAGGTATTTATGTACAGTGCGCTACCAATGCCAACGGGTACGCAGCCAGCGAGGAAATACGGAAAGCCCTGATCGATTTTAAAAAATCAGGAAAATTTGTAGTGGCGCATGGCGAAGTGATTTCGCAGAAAGGATATTATGTGGGTAGCGCGGCCGATGCCGTTTACTGTAACCCGCAGGGTGGTGTGGAATGGACCGGGCTTTCGACCAGTTTATATTTCCTGAAGGGAACCCTCGATAAGCTGGAGATTCAGCCCCAGATTTTTTATGCAGGTAAATTCAAAAGCGCCACAGAACCTTTGCGGGAAACCAAAATGACCGATGCCAATAAACTGCAAACCGGTGTGTGGCTGGGAGAACTGTACAATAACCTGCTGAAAGTTACTGCCGCTTCCAGAAAGAAAGATACCGCATACCTGCGTAACCTGGCTTCAACCGGAGCAGTGCTTACTGCCAATGACGCCCTGCAGTATGGATTGGTGGATGGTTTGAAGTACGACGACGAAATCAAAGCGATTCTTCTGAAGAAATTACAACAGGGCGGTAAAGAGTCGATCAACTTTGTAAGCCTTGGTAATTATAAAGCGGCGGCTGATTATAAAAAATCGGGCAGCTCCAAAATTGCGCTGGTATATGCCAATGGGAGCATTGTTTCCGGAGAAGGGGATAATGAACAGATTGGCAGCGACCAGTTCCGGAACCTCCTGCGTAAAATCAGGTTGGATAAGGAGGTGGAGGCCGTGGTGTTCCGCGTTAATTCTCCCGGAGGAAGCGCGTTGGCCAGTGAAGTGATCTGGAGAGAAATCAGCCTGCTCCGCAAAGAAAAACCGGTGGTAGTAAGTATGGGTGATGTAGCCGCTTCGGGTGGATATTATATAGCCTGCAATGCAGATTCTGTGTTTGCCAATGCCAATACCATTACGGGCTCCATCGGCGTATTTACGGTAATCCCGAATATGCAGTCCTTCTTTAAAAACAAACTGGGGGTTACTTTTGATGGGGTTAAAACTGCGCCATACGCGGATATGGGTGGTGTAGACAGGGCTTTGACCGAACCTGAAAAACGTTTTGTGCAGGCATCTGTAGATACTATTTACCATGTATTTAAAACAAGGGTTTCGGGTGGAAGAAGGATGAAGATGGATCAGGTAGACAGCCTGGCGCAGGGCAGGGTATGGACCGGGGCACATGCACAAACCAATCAACTGGTAGACAGGATCGGTACCTTGCAGGATGCTGTTGAATCTGCAGCCCGTATGGCTAAAATCGGCAACGACTACCGGTTGAAGGAATATCCCGAGAAGAAAACCTTGCTGGAACAACTCATGAGCAGCTATAAAAAGACCATCAGTGCTAAACTGATCGGAGACCAGTTTAGCCTGGAAGAGGTTCGGATCCTGAAAGAAATGAAACAGATCAAAGCCATGAATGGGGTGCCACAGGCTAAGCTGCCGTTTACGCTTGCGGTTCATTAAATCTTTTTCAAATAGATTTGCAGTCTAATTAACCATTCATGCAAAAGGGGTATAGTCAGTTCACTGCCATGCTTGCCATTACAAAGGCCAGCCTCCGGTCCATATTCAGAAGCCCTTCCGCAGTGATCTTCAGCATTGCCTTTCCCATGGTTTTTATCCTGGTATTTGGCTTTTTAGGCAATGGAGGTAAGGTTGCTGTGAATGTTGCCTTCTCCCCAAACAGTGATACGGCAAATCCGCTGTACACCACGCTGAAAAATGTTGCCGGGTTTAAGATCATTCAGAAGGATCCGCAGCGTATACAGGAGGAATTGGAGAAAGGGCGGATCACGGCCCTGGTTAATATTCAGCCTTCCGGGCAGGCCAATGCACCCTATACCATTAACCTGGTCAGTTCGGAGGCGGTTAATCCACAGAACATAGCAGTACTTCAATCCATTTTAAATGCGGTCATAGCAGGAATCAATCAGCAGAACTATCCCGGTAACCCAACCATTGCCCTGATCAACAAAGAAGTGAAAAAAGTACCCGGCAGAGTGTACCGCACCATTGATTTTATTCTACCCGGTCAACTCGGGTTCTCCTTATTGAGCGCCGGCGTATTTGGAGTGGCATTCCTGTTCTTTAATCTTCGTCAGCAACTGGTGCTGAAACGCTTTTTTGCAACACCCATCAGGAGATCTTATATTGTACTGGGCGAAGCGCTGAGCAGGGTTATCTTTCAGATGTTTACGGCCGTTATTATTATTGGGGTTGGTTATTTTGCCTTTCATTTTACCCTGGTGAACGGGCTGATTACTTTCATGAATATCATGGTGCTGAGTTTTGTTGCCCTGCTGCTCTTTATGGGATTCGGGTTCATCGTCAGCAGCGTAGCTAAAACAGAAAGTACCATTCCGCCCTTTGCCAATATGATCACCCTGCCGCAGTTTTTACTGGCAGGCACTTTCTTTCCGGTTGAATCTTTTCCGGGTTGGCTTCAACCCATCTGTAATATCCTGCCGCTCACGCATTTCAATAACGCCATGCGAAACATTGCATTTGAAGGGATGGGATTGTGGGATACTTCTAAAGAACTGGGTATTTTAGGCCTCTGGATTGTGGTAGTGTATGTGGTGGCTTTTAAAACCTTTAAATGGGAATAGTTTATGCGTTTCATTAAGTTGGGTTTAATCAGTGTTGTGGTATTGATGGCGCTGGCAGCAGCCTTCAGCCTGGTAATCCCTTCCACTATTATTGTATCCCGTGCCGTGGATATTCAATCCTATAAACAGCCGGTGTATCAGTTGGTGAGTAATCTGAACCAGTGGCGTAACTGGGTGGAGGGAATGAACAGCAATGCCGTTATCATTTACAATGCTGATTCTGCAAAGCTGGGTCATTCAATGGTTGTAATCAGCCGGCGCACAGACAGTACGGTTATTAGCAACTGGACAAATGCAGGCGCTGCAGATCAGTTAAGCACTATTCGGTTAATAGCCGACAGCAGTAATAAAGTTGTGGTGGTACAATGGCAGTTTGTACAACAGGTAAAATGGTATCCCTGGGAAAAAATCAGCTCCATGATGAATGACAAGATCATTGGCACCATGATTGAAAAGAATCTCGCTACCTTAAAGCAGGTGGCAGAAACAGGCAGGCCGGGATAAATATTACTATAATGCAACGTTGGCTGATGTAGCCGTGTCATAGCCCTGAATGAGTCTCGAGTTGCAACTGGTCAAAGATTGTCTTAAACAAAAAAGGCAGGCGCAGGAAGAACTGTACAACCTTTTTGCCGGAAACATGCTGGGCGTTTGTTTTCGGTACACTAAAAGCATGTTCGATGCGGAAGAAGTACTCCAACTGGGCTTTATCAAAGTGTTTCATTTTTTGCATCAATACCGTTCTGACGGAGATCTAGGTGCATGGATCCGCCGGATCATGGTCAATACGGCCATAAATTACATGAAGCGGAAGCCAGGATACCAAATGGAACTTTCTTTTGATGATAACCCCCTTCACCCGGTAGATATGAACAATGAAGCAGAAGGCCTGGTGAATTTTAAAGAATTACTTTCCTTAATCCGCCAGCTTCCCGGGGGCTATCAAACCATCTTTAACCTGCATGCAATCGAGGGTTATTCTCATGTTGAAATAGCCAGATTGCTGGGCATTCATGAAGGTACCAGCCGTTCGCAATATGCCAGGGCCAGGGCTTTGCTGATCAGTTGGTTAAAAAAGCCATTAACGAACCAGAAACAGGGTGTATATGGAGAATAAATCTTTTGAACAACGAGTGCAGGAGGAAATGGCGGGGGTATGGATGAAACCCGATGCAAAACTGTGGCCTGAAATTGCCAGGCACCTGGATCAGAAAAAAAGAAGAAGGGGACTGATCTGGTGGTGCTTCCTGGGAGTGCTTGCAGGCGCAGGTGGATGGGCTGTTTTACTGAATAGCCCTTCGGAAAATAAACCTTCGGAAAATAAAAAGACAACGACTGGAACAACGATGAGGCAGCCGGCGTCTGCCGGAGAAATGCCAGAAAAGGGACATAGGCAGAATCCGTTGGAGCTGAGGCCGGTCGAAACTGCGGAAAATCAACCTGGTTCAGCGCTACTGATTGAAGCGGCTAAGGATGTTGTGCAAAGCAGAACGTTGATGCAGCGACCCGAAGCCCGGGCTGACGTTTTGGTTGAATCCAATCGGATGACGGATTCAATTCATATTGCAGGGGAAGCTCCGGCAGAGGTCGTTCAAACCGGAATAGGTCTAACCAATAAGGTTCAACAAAATGCAGGTCTGCCTGATTTGCCAGGCACAGACTCAATCGGGTCGGATTCAGCCGTTTCGGAACCTGCAATCAGCAAAAAAACTCCCTGGAAATGGAGCTTTAACCTGTCTGCAGGAGTCAGTGGGGTGAGGAACGATCTCTTCATCGTAAATAAATCAGCAGCGTTCCTTGATCTCGCATATAATTCAAGTCCATCTCCGGGGGGAGGTTCGGGGGGTAACGCAGGAGGAATCGTTGTACCTGTTCCTGTGATTTTAAAAGATGCTGCTGCTGCAGAAGCCGCCATCCAGCTTAGCCGGGATTGGGATCAGCATTGGGGCTGGTATGGGAAATTCGGGTACAATTATGCACAATACAGATTGATCTACAATGATAAAGATTACTATAATCGCTTTCACCTGTTGGGGATTACTGCCGGATTCACTTATTCATTTCAGCTTCGTTCCGGCGGTACAATCGGGTTAAATACCGGTTTGCAGGAATCTTTACTGTTGGGTTACAGTGCAACACAGTTGCCGGATGCTGCCAATCTGCCCAATAAACGCATGGCTGATTTTCAAAAATCCCAAACGGCGCTTGTGTTTGGAATGGAGGCCGGCTTTGGTAAAAGCCGGCGTTTTTACCTGGGCCCCCAATTCCGCTACCAATTGAATCAACTTTCTTCCGTACCCGGATCTGATCAGCACCTGGTTTATATATTGTTGCAGGCGAGATGGCAAATAATAAAAAAATAGCGCTGCAACGTTCCGGCTCTTGCCCGGGTCAGGCATATAATTAGTTTAATATAAAAAGATGCAAATGAATAAGTCAATTTTGGTAATGCTGGTTGTAGTATTGTTTGCTGCAGCAGGTTGTACAAAAGACACTGTTACTGAATCCTATACTTTTTACAGGCCGGTTTATCAGACCAAAGCGGAAGTAAGGACGCATATCATGGCTGATCTGCCTGCCCCGGTTGCCCTGCCCGGCAAGATTGTGCGGAAGGATCAATATATCTACCTGAATGAACTTAATAAAGGCGTACATATCATAGATGTTAGCAATCCCGCAAACCCGGTTAACCGCTATTTTATTGCCATTCCCGGTTGTGTGGACATTGCAGTGAATGGTAATTACCTTTATGCAGATTGTTATACGGATCTGGTTACCATTGATATCAGTAATCCCGCTACTGCACAGTTGAAAAAAGTGAATGAAGCAGTTTTTCCACACCGGTATTATGAAGGATTTGTTGCAGATACCAGTTCTGTAATTGTAAAGTGGGTACGGGTGGATACAGTGGTCAAATACAACTTAAAAGAGAACCTGACACATCAGCTTACAATGAAAGATGTATGGTGGGCATCGCCTCCTATGTTTTGGTCAGCGGCTTATTCATCCGGTGCAGGCGGATCATATGGCACAGCAGGCTCCATGGCCCGTTTCGCACTGCAGAACAACCGGCTTTATACTGTTAGCCTGTCAGACCTTAAAGTATTCAATATCCAACAGGCCTCTTCTCCGGATTTTGTTACGGCGCAGTCGCTTTCCCTGGGTGATATTGAAACCATATTTCCTTATCGGCAGCAACTCTTCATTGGCAGTAGATCCGGTATGACCATCTACAATACCGCCAATCCGGATCAGCCATCCAAACAAGGACAGTTCCTGCATTCCAGATCCTGCGATCCGGTAATTGCCGATGAGGATTATGCCTATGTTACTTTATGGGGTGGCAGCATTTGTGGCGGATTCTCCAACCAGTTAGACGTGATCAATATTGCTGATCTCTCCGCACCAACACTTGTTAAATCCTACCCGTTAACCTCTCCCAAAGGATTGTCCAAAGACGGGAACCTGCTCTTTGTCTGTGATGGTGCAGAGGGATTGAAAATTATGGACGTCACCAGTCCGGGCGCTGTTTCCCTTATTAAAACCATCAATGGATTTGAGGGTAAAGATGTGATTGCACAGAATGGGTTGGCCATTGTAACTGCCAAAGACGGGTTGTATTGCATTGACTATACCAATCTGCAGAATGCCAGGCTGGTTGGAAAGATTCAATTAATTAAAGACTAATACATGAAGCCTGTTTATCTTTTGATTGTTATTGTTTGTATGACTGCCGGCAGAACAGCTGCGCAAAAAAACAAACCAGGTTATTTTGTGGAATCAAAACTGACTATGCTGAACGGGGACAATGCGATTAGCTCGCAGATACTGTTATCTGGTGGTATTCAACTGTCCCGCTGGGACCTGGGCCTGGGAGCCGGGATTGATTTTTACCAGGTGCGTACCGTTCCGCTGATATTGAAGGGACAATACCATTTGGGCAAATCCAAAAAGTGGACGATATGGTCTAATGCCGGTTTAAATATTGCCTGGGCTACGGATAAGCAATTTGATGATCCTGCCTGGATATGGGGTGTTACAAGGCAGCACTTCAACAACGGCTGGATTGGAGAAGGGGGTGTTAATTACACATTGGTCAGGCAACAAAACACAGATTTGTTTATTGGGGCCGGTTATTCCGTTAAAACGATCAATGACCAGTATGATGAACTTATCTATTTCTCCGGTTCATCTAAAGTGATAACCAGGAATATTGATTATAAGTTCAGCAGGCTGAGCCTGTATTTTGGAGTTCGCTTCTGATATTTTTTATGCAGTGGTTTCAATAAAGTGCAGGTTCCTCCGCATGCCCGCATATTTAGAACGCTTTAAAGGACTCTCCTTAAATATGGCATTAAACTGTACTTCGGTCATTTCTTCCCAGTCGGAATGGCTCATATTCAAAATGGCCGGAATGGGGGTGAACCCTGGTTCATAGTGTGGCTTGCTGAATCGGTTCCACGGACAAACATCCTGGCAAATATCGCAGCCAAACATCCAGTTGCTGAACCGGTCTTTCATTGCTTCCGGAATCAATGCGTCTTTTAGTTCTATGGTAAAATAGCTGATACACTTGCTTCCATTGACCACTTTGTTGGGTCCTATGGCTTCGGTAGGGCAGCTGTTGATGCATTTGGTGCAGGAGCCACAGTAATCTTTCGCAAAAGGATCGTCGTATGCTAATTCAATATCAATGATCAATGTGGCGATGAAGAAAAATGACCCCTGGTGCTTATTGATCAGGTTTCCGTTCTTGCCGATCCATCCCAGGCCGCTTCTCAGCGCCCAGCTTCTTTCCAGTACCGGCGCCGAATCCACAAAACCTCTGCCGTTAAACTGGCCGATCTCCGTTTGCGCATCGTGCATAAACTGGCGTAACTGACCACGGATCAGTTCGTGGTAATCCTTTCCCCATGCATATTTGGCAATATGTGGGGTATGGGATTGTTGCTGTTCTGAAGGGAAATAATTCTTTAATAAAGTTACGACCGACCGGGCGCCGGGTACCAGTTTTTGCGGGTCCACCCGCAGTTCGAAATGATTCTCCATATACCGCATCTTCCCGTGCATACCATTTGCCAACCAGCTTTCCAGGCGTTCGGCATCCTCATCAAGCCGCTCCGCTTTGGCAATACCGCAATAGTCAAATCCCAATTGCCTGGCCAATTGCTTAATGTATCGGGTATGTTTCGGGATGAGTAACATAGGTTGCAGGGAAAGAAAAAACTATTTACAATTAGCCACTATCTGGCGGTCGATGACTTTCTTAAGATCCATGTACACGGCTCTTTTTTCTTCGGTCAGCATTGATTTTACAAATACGATGGAAGCATATCCCCGGCAAAGATCCAGGAGCGGCCAGGTACCGAACAGGCCCGGGCAGGATACCACGGTTGCATTTCCGTTTTCATCGGTTTCCTGAATCCATTCTCCCATACCATAGTTGAAGCCTTCGGCCACTTTGGGGGCATATTTGATCATGGGGGCCGTGGTTTGGGCCGTATGCATCAGGGTCACAGCGCTTTCGCTCAGGATCCTTTTCCCGTTATACATTCCCTTGCTGAGTAACATGCCCAGGAAATTCATGTAATCGTTGGGGGTGGATACAGCTCCACCGGAAGGATTCACGGCATTCAGGCTGGAGAAACTGGTATTCCGCATTTGCAGGGGCCGGAGTAATTTCTCCTGCATCACCTGCTCAAATCCTTTTCTGCTAACAATCTCGGCAATCCTGCCGGCGATATTCAGTCCGATATTGCTGTACCTGAATTCCAGTCCGGGATTGGATACAATGTTTTTTTCGGTGGCGAACGCCGTTACCTCTTCTTCCAGGCTGTTGAATCTGGCTCTTTTCAGGAGGGTTGCCAGCCGGATAGGTTCAGATTCAATACCTGTTAAATGAGACAGGCATTGCCGGATGGTAATATAACCCTTACTGTATTTGTTGTAGAGGGGCAGGTATTTGCTGATCCGGTCGTCGAGAGAAAGTTTACCCTCGTCTGCCAGTACCAGTATCAGGGCAGCGGTAAGCCATTTGCTGCAACTGGCAACCGGGGCCTGTGTTTTTGGGGTAAAGCCACCCGTCGACTTATTATAGACCACCTGCCGGTTGTGGTAAATCAGTATGGCGAATTCCCCGCCCAGTTCTTTTTTAACGGATTCGATTTTTTGATCGAGCTCTGTGAAATTATACTGCGCCCGGACAGGCTGAAAGTTTAGCAGGGAAAGGATCAGCAGACTGACGTTTACGCAGAAAAGCTTGAAATTTAACGACATATTTACCGGATTTACGGGTTGGATTGTGATTTGTTCGATGAATAAAGTTAGGTCATTGTATACTTACTTATAAACGATCAATATACCCTGTTATGAATTTAAACAATTATACTATTAAGGCTCAGGAAGTGATTCAATCTGCCCAGCAGATTGCTTACAGCAACAACAACCCTTCCATTGAAACGGAACACTTGTTGAAAGCCTTGCTTTCCGACAAGGATTCAGCCATTGTTTTCTTATTAAAGAAGAATAATGTGAACCCTGTTTTTGTGGAAACCAAGCTGGACGAACTCCTGAATAAACTACCTAAGATACAGGCCGGCGAGCCGGCGCAGTCCGCGGGTAGAGAATTCAGCAATGCATTGCTGAAAGCCAATTCGATTATTAAAACATTCAAGGACGAATTTATTACCCCCGAACACCTGTTGATCGGGCTGGTGCAGTTGTCCGATTCCACCGCACAATTGCTGAAGGCGGCAGGCCTTACAGAAAAAGGACTGGTTGCCGCGATCCGGGAATTGCGTAAGGGAGATACCATACAGTCGCAGGCACAGGAAACACAATTAAATGTGCTGAATAAATACGCTAAGAATCTGAACCAGATGGCCCGTGACGGTAAACTGGACCCGGTGATTGGCCGTGACGAAGAAATCAGAAGAACCTTGCATATCTTAACCAGGCGTTCGAAAAACAACCCGATCCTGGTTGGTGAACCCGGTGTGGGTAAAACGGCCATTGTTGAAGGGCTGGCCATGCGTATTGTAAATGGTGATGTTCCGGAGAACCTGAAATCAAAAGTGATCTTTGCGCTGGATATGGGACAACTGATTGCAGGTGCCAAATACAAGGGCGAATTTGAAGAGCGCCTGAAAGGAGTAGTGAAAGAAGTTGCTGAAAGCGACGGCGAGATCATCCTGTTCATTGATGAGATTCATACTTTGATCGGCGCCGGTGGTGGAGAAGGAGCCATGGATGCAGCGAATATTTTAAAACCTGCTCTGGCAAGAGGAGAACTCCGTGCAATTGGCGCTACTACGCTGGGCGAATACCAGAAATATTTTGAGAAGGATAAGGCACTGGAGCGCCGTTTCCAGAAAGTAATCATCGATGAACCTTCGGTAGAGGATGCCATTTCTATTCTACGTGGTTTGAAAGACCGTTATGAAACGCACCACCATGTACGGATAAAAGATGAAGCGATCATTGCGGCGGTGGAATTATCCAACCGCTACATCACCGATCGTTTTCTTCCGGATAAAGCCATTGACCTGATTGATGAAAGTGCAGCTAAACTTCGCCTGGAAATGAACTCAATGCCCGAAGAGCTGGATCGTTTGGAGCGGCAGATCCGTCAGCTTGAAATTGAACGGGAGGCCATCAAACGCGAAAATGACGAAGACAAGCTGAAAGAACTGAATATCGAAATCAGCAACCTGGCAGTAGAGCGTGATACCTTGAAAGCAAAATGGAAACAGGAGAAAGACCTGGTAGAAAAAGTGCAGACTGCCAAAGCTGAAATTGAGCACCTGAAATTACAGGCAGAGCAGGCCGAAAGAAATGGCGAGTATGGTAAAGTAGCTGAGATCCGTTACGGTAAGGTAAAAGAACAGGAAACCATCATTGCTGATGTGACTGCCCAGTTATTGAGCAGCACGGATAAACGGTTGCTGAAAGAAGAAGTAGACGGAGAAGATATTGCAGAGAATGTAGCCAAAGCTACCGGGATTCCTGTTGCTAAAATGTTGCAGAGTGAGCGTGAAAAATTATTGAACCTGGAAGATGAACTGCACGAAAGAGTGGTAGGGCAGGAAGAAGCCATCACCGCCGTTGCCGATGCCATCCGCAGAAGCCGCGCAGGATTACAGGATCCAAAGAAACCAATTGGCTCATTCATCTTCCTGGGTACGACCGGTGTGGGTAAAACCGAGCTGGCCAAGGCCCTTGCAGAATATTTATTTGATGATGAGTCGATGATGACCAGGATCGACATGAGCGAATACCAGGAAAAACATACCGTGTCCCGTTTAGTGGGCGCGCCTCCGGGATATGTCGGTTATGATGAAGGAGGTCAACTCACAGAGGCTGTTCGCCGGAAGCCTTACAGTGTGGTATTGCTCGATGAAATTGAAAAAGCCCACCCGGATGTATGGAATGTATTATTGCAGGTGTTGGACGATGGCCGCTTAACCGATAACAAGGGCAGGGTGGTTAACTTTAAAAATACCATCATCATTATGACCAGCAACCTGGGAAGTCATTTAATTCAGGATGCCTTTGAAGGCGTGGATGAATCCGGTTTGGAAGATGCTGCGGAAAAAGCCAGGGTGGATGTAATGAACCTCCTTCGCCAAACCATCCGGCCGGAATTTCTGAACAGGGTAGATGAAATCATTATGTTCAGTCCTCTAAACAAAACACAATTAAGAGGTATTGTACAGATACAGTTGAACGGATTACAAAAACTGGTGGCTGAGAATGGCATTCATATCAACTTCAGCGACTACCTGGTTGATTTTCTGATTGAACAGGGATATGATCCGCAATTGGGTGCAAGACCATTGAAAAGACTGATTCAAAAACAACTGGTGAATACATTAAGTAAAAAAATACTTTCCGGAGAAGTTGACAGAAATAAGTCTGTTCTGATTGATGTTTTTGATGGGGTGATTGTTTTCAGGAATGAGGAAGCGTAATTTTTTTGTTAAAAAATGCTTAATAGGCAACGCGTGGCATGGGGCTTGCATCTTCTATTCAAATGCACCATTAAAAGGTGCTGATTCCCAAAACTATAGCATGGCAGGTATTGCCCCGGAAGGGGACTGCTAATCCTATGCTGTACTTTAAATGAATTGAATGAACAGACCGCTACGCTAAAACCTCAAAACCATGAAAAAAACAAACAACCTCTTATTGGTTACCGCCTTGCTGGCGTTTGTAACAATTCTTGTAAGTTCCTGTTCCAAAAACGGGTCAACTGAAAACCCCCTTGGGCAGCAAACTGTTTCATTATACCTGACCGATGGCCCGGTAGCATATGACCAGGTGCTGATTGATATCAAGTCGGTAAAAATACTGGTGGATACCAGTAAAAACACCCGCGTGAATGATACCTGCGACTTTGATAGAATGGGGGATGACGATCACAGAGGTCTTCCAAGACCCAATAAGGATTCTTCCCTCGTATGGCAGGATCTGAACATCAGTGCAGGGATATATGATATCCTGAAACTCAGAAACGGGGTAGATACTTTATTGGCCAATAAAACGGTGATTAACGGTAAGGTCCGGTTGATTAAAATAGAATTCGGTACCAATAATTCAGTGGTGGTAGACAGTGTAAGTTATCCGTTAAACATCCCTGTTAATGCGGAAGGCTATGTGCTGATTAAACTGAAAGGACATGAGATGGAAGAATACCTTCCACGCAAGCACAGACTGTGGCTGGACTTCGACCTGGGTCGTTCCATTGTTAAAGAAAGAAATGGCGTATACTACCTGAAACCTTTCTTCAGATATTTTGTAGAGAAGAATTCTGCAAGTATTTCCGGTAAAATTATACCGTTCAATGCAAGCCCATTGATAACTGTGTACAATGAAAAAGATACTGCTTATGCAGTTCCTAATCCAGACGGCAGATTCAAAGTACGTGGCCTTGCAGATGGTACTTACAGCGTGGAAGTTAAAGGGCATAATGGCTATATCGGAAAAACAATTACCGGTGTAGTGGTTGCCAAGCCTAAAGAAACTGAGCTGGGTGCAATTACCCTGGTGAAATAGGTTTTTTTATAGTTGATTTGCAGGGGCGGTTTTTACCGCCCCTTTTTTGTATTTTCCTGCATGCAAAACAATCAATTCCTATTGTACCGCGCCAACGGATACACCGGCAGACTGATTGCAAAGATGGCTGCAGCTTATAACCTTACTCCGGTTCTGGCCGGAAGAAATGAAGCTGCCCTGAAACAAATAGCTGCAACGGAACTAAAACAACTGCACGTCTTTCAGGGCCGGATGGGTATACTTTAACCGCAAACAGCAGCCTGATCATTACCGCTAAAATAATTTCAGGAAACTTTAAGATAGGCTATCAGACGCCAGCAGCCTGCTATGGAGCAGACCTGGTGCTCGAAATACCCGGCGTTTATCGTGAATCACTGTAAGATTTTGTTTGAAAAAAAGAATCTTTGCGCTTCGCAAATACGTTTACCACATGGCCTCAGGGAAAAAAGCAGCAATCGGATTCATCTTTATTACTATACTGATCGACGTGATCGGGTTTGGGCTGATCATTCCTGTGATGCCCAACCTGATTGAGGAATTGCTGGGTAATAGCAGCGTGAGCCTCGCCTCCATGTATGGAGGATGGCTGGGATTTGCCTATGCCATCATGCAGTTTTTGTTTGCGCCCATATTGGGCAACCTGAGCGACAAATACGGACGCAGGCCGGTGCTGTTGTTTTCCCTGTTCGGATTTGGGCTGGATTACCTGTTCCTCTGTTTTGCGCCATCCATCTGGTGGCTGTTTGTTGGAAGATGTATTGCAGGTATTACCGGAGCCAGCTTTACAACAGCAACGGCGTATATAGCGGATATCAGTACTGCAGAAAACCGGGCGCAGAATTTCGGAATGATCGGGGCAGCATTTGGGGTGGGCTTTATCATTGGCCCGATGCTGGGTGGCTTACTGGGTGAATTTGGTTCCAGGGTTCCCTTTTATGCCGCAGCCGGATTAGCTTTAACCAACTGGTTATACGGGTACTTTGTATTACCTGAGTCGCTGGATAAAAAACTCAGGAGACCTTTTGAGTGGAGAAGGGCCAATCCTTTAGGCTCTTTGTTGCAATTGCGCCGGTATCCGGCGGTTTCGGGCCTGGTGGTATCTCTGGTACTAATCTACCTGGCATCACATGCCGTGCAAAGCAACTGGAGTTTTTTCAATATTGAAAAATTTAAATGGTCTCCTAAAATGATCGGGATTTCACTGGGCCTGGTAGGATTACTGGTAGGCATAGTGCAGGGCGGATTAATCCGGATCGTGAATCCAAAAATCGGGAATGAGAAAAGTGTGTACTATGGATTGGCGCTCTATTCTATCGGCCTCTTCCTGTTTGCATTTGCTACAGAATCCTGGATGATGTTTGTTTTCCTGGTTCCTTATTGCCTGGGGGGAATTGCAGGCCCTGCACTGCAATCTATTATATCCGGTAATGTGCCGGCCAATGAGCAGGGCGAATTGCAGGGGGCATTAACCAGCCTGATCAGCGCTACCTCTATTGCCGGGCCGCTGATGATGACCAGTCTTTTTGCCTATTTTACCGGGCCGTCCGCTCCATTTTATTTTCCGGGCGCCCCGTTTTTCCTGGGAGCCCTGTTAATGATGCTGAGCGTGGCAGGCGCTTATTGGGCGCTGCATATTAAAAAGCAATAAGCCGGGATTATAAGGAGGAGAGGTGTTCCAGGATATCCTGAATCGATTTCTTTTCCGGGCGAAGTTTAAATATGCCCAGGCTGCCAATGTCGCTGATGTCTTTTTCGTTGTAGTAGAAGTCTTTGCCAATCTTGGAAATGGAAATGATCGTCATCTCCTGCTGTTGTGGAAGATAGCTTGCCCTGAACGCTCTTGTGTTGTAATCGGAGTACAGGGGCACTACCGTTTTACAACTTTCAAATACGGCAAAAACAACCGTATTCTTATTGGTAAAGTTCAGCGGCAGGATGGCTGTTAAATGACTGCTGCCAGCGTTGTAGTAAGATTGCCTGGCCGCACTCACCCACTTCAGCTTTGTAGAAAGGATTTCATAACCCGCCTGATCCCCTCCGCCCTGACCGCTTCTGGTAAAGTTTTTTACAGAAGAGCCGTCTGCCGATTTCAGCCAGGTGAATTCCGGATCAACTCCCGCCGGAGCAAGGCCTCCTTCCTTTCCATTGAATACAAGCATATAAGGTTTGGGATCATTGTCCGGATCGGTGTATTGAATCAGGTAAGAAACGCCCGGGCTGAGTTCCAGTTCCTGTCCGTCTTTGGATGCTTTGACAAAAAAAGCACCTGCCGATTCCAGTAAGGCATTATAATGAATGGTGGCCTGCATGGCTTTAATCATGTCACCCTTTGTAAGAAGCTTTGTCAGCTCAATATTTACTTTCCCGGTTACAGCAGCTCCGCTGAGTGTAACAAAACTGCCGGGCTGGAAAATCAGGTCCACATTGCTATTGAAGTGGAGGGTTGCCCCTGATTCATTGTTAAAGGATTCTGTTAAAGGCTTTGGTGAAATGGAGTCGAATAGCGCATTGACCGCAGCATTGGCAGGCAGCGTCCTGGTCCAGATGGTATCATTCAGCGCACTGGTGGTGTTCAGTGTAAAATTATTGGACATGTCCTTTTTGCAGGAAGTAAATCCTGTAAAAAGGACAAGCGCCAAAATAATATGTTTGCTGATTCTTTGCATGATATTGGGTAGATACTGCTTGCTGTGTCTTTGCTGCTTTAATGTTTATTCAGATTAAATCTTAATCCCAATGATAAGCCGCCCACTGAGAAACGCTGCTTGTACACCGATTGCGGGGTAGTTATATCAGACAGGTTGTATCTCAGGTATGGTTCTGCAAAAACAGAAGTGTTATAATTGATTCTTTTGCTAATACTGAACCCTGCATAAAGGCCAACGCCGATATTGGTCTTGTATCCCACACTGTTGTTCTTGTCGATCGGCTGGGGGGAAAGGGTGCTGTCCAGCATTACACCTTTGTAAGAGGAACTCAGATTCACCACAACACCGGCATTGATTCCGATCTTAAGATCATCATTGCCAAACTGGTATCCCATTAATACAGGTACATCAATACTCTTGTACCTGTTGTGTACGGTATTGTATTTGTTTACCGCCTGTTGCAATACACTGGTATCACTGACAGTGACCACGGTGCCATTGGCCAGTGTGATATTTCTTACCGTAATCACCGTGATGGTTTTGATTTCATCGGCTGTTTTGTACGTAAAGTTTTCGTTGATCTGGGAATATTGTAACCCGGCCTTGATCAGGAAACGATCGTTGAGGGGTTTTACGATACGAAAACCTGCAGTAAAGCCTACCCTGGCGGATTCGCTGCTGTCTTTGCGGCTCATGAACTGCTGACTGGCAGTGTTGCTGCTGACTGTTTTAAAGGAAAGATCAGGAGAAGCAAATACTTCCAGGTCCCAGTCGGTGTTGCGAAGATTTTTATCCGAAGGGCAGATAATGATATTCTTAATGGAGCCCGTGTGATTGTTGTAAGAGATATCTCTTTCTCCCGAAGCAAAAAGCCCTTTTCGCCGGGAGGGGATAAATGCAGCATTGGAACGGCCGGAAGGAGCGTAATACCTATCTTCATCATTGCTGTTCACTAAACTGGCGCCAGGGGCGTCGGTGGCCGGAGCTTGCAGCAGGAAGGTTTTGCTGATACGGCGTTTCCCGAATACAATGGCATTTCCGGAGCGCTCTTCCGTCCCGGATGGACGGGCATTTTCCCGGCTGAACTGTTCCGATGTACCGGTACCCGCATCAATAGCATCGGTTGTAACAGTACTTTCGGCAGCGCCGGCCGGTGCACCCTGGTTCAAATTATTTTCAGGATTTGTATTGTTCTGCCCGGGTTCTGCTGATTCTGAAGTGCCGGTTCCATGGTTGTTTTGCTGATTGGTTTGCGTTGCGTTTACTTCCGCATTGCGCTTGTGCCTGATCTGTTGAAAATAGATATAGGCCGATACCGTTCCCGCTATGAAGAGCATGAGGAGTGAAGCAGCCATCATGGAGGTTCTTCGCGGGAGAAAGAAAATCCTTCGTCTCTTTTCTTCCTCCGGGCGGATACGGTTCCAAAGCCCCGGAGAAACCGGCGCCGTGATATCCTGTAATTTCTCTTTGAAGAACTGATCAAACGGATCCTGCGGAGCGTTAATGGCAGGCACATGAATCTTCTCCCACAAACCGGCTGGTATGGCTGCAGAATAGTCTTTCAACTTTTCCCGGGTTATATGGTCAAATGCTTCATTGGTCATTTAAACGGCAATCTTTTGTAATTGCATGATCTGGTTCTGTAACATTTTCCTGGCTTTTACCAACTGGCTTCTGCTGGTGCCGGCCTGTATATTGAGCATTGCTGCAATTTCTTCGTGGCTGTATCCCTCAATCACACTCAGGTTAAAGACCAGCCTGTAACCTTCCGGCAACTGACTGATCAACTTGAGCAGATCATCCTCTCCCAGGTGCATGTAAGCGTGGGGATCAATTTGCGGATTATGCGGGCTATGGTCTTCAATTTCCTTGAAACTCATTTTCTTTCTTTCCAGGTGGCGGATGGCGGTATTGACCACAATGCGCCTGATCCAACCCTCAAAAGACCCTTCAAATTTAAACTGACCGATATATTGAAATACTTTAATAAATGCATCCTGGAGCATGTCTTCCGCCTCCATACCATCCTGGGCATAGCGCAAAGCTACCCCCATCATCTTTCCGGCGTATTGTTCAAACAACATACGCTGGCAGGATGGTTCCTGTCTTATACAGCCTTTAATCAGTTCGTGTTCTGTCACGAAGGGCTCTTTTTAGTTGATCAATAAGAAGACGCAGCGGGATGCGGTTGTGTTGCCTGCATACCAAAATCGCCCGCAAAATACCCAAAATAGCGGTCAGGCACAATGTATTAGGGTTAATATACCCTGAAAATTATCCTAAACAGACAAAAACTGGTCGTGGATATAGTCCACCACAGAAACCAGGCTGCCGGTTTCGCGGTAAACAGCCAGTTGCCGGTCGGCGCCGGTACCCGTTTCAAAAATATGGGCCACATTGTTGATCACATGACGGCTTCCGAGTTCATCTACAACATCGTCTACAAATTCCAGCAGTTCGTAAATCAGGGATTTGGTATCCACTTCAATTTCTTTTCCAAAGTCGATCAGTTTGCCGTCTATGCCATACCTGCTGGCCCTCCATTTGTTTTCATTGATAAGAGAGCGCTGGTAAAGCATAAAATTGAGGTTCTGGTGGCGAAGCGCATAGATCTTGGCGCAAATAGCCTGAAACAGGGCTGCAATGGTCATTGTTTCGTTGATGGTCATGGGTACATCGCAGATCCGGAATTCAACCGTATTAAAGAAGGGGTGAACCCGAAGGTCCCACCAGATTTTCTTTGCATTGTCTATACAATTGGTTTTGATCAGCAGTTCCACATAGTTTTCATAGGCTTCGAAATTCTCAAAGTAATCGGGAATACCAGTTCGCGGAAACTTGTCGAATACCTTGGTACGAAACGATTTGTAGCCGGTATCCCTCGATTCCCAGAAAGGGGAGTTGGTGCTGAGGGCATAAACGTGGGGCAGAAAATAGCGGGCGGTATTGGCAATATGTATGGCCATTTTCCGGTCTTCCATGCCTACATGTACGTGAAGACCAAAAATCAGGTTGCTCCTGGCAGCTTCCTGCAATTCATTCACAATCTGGTTGTACCTTATATGGTCGGTGATCAACTGGGTTTCCCAGTGACTAAACGGGTGGGTGCCCGAAGCGCCTACCCACAGGCCAAGATCTCCGGCAATCTGCGCAATATTGCCCCGCAGGCTGGCCACATCTTTAAACACCTCATCAATATTTTTACAGATATCGGTTCCTACTTCCACCACCGCCTGGTGCATTTCCGCCTTTACCTTGTCCTTGAGTACCGCCTGACCCAACTGAACAATTCGTTGCTCATGGCTTTTAAGTTCCCTTGTTTGCGGGTCGAGTACCATATATTCTTCTTCAACCCCCAGCGTAAAATGATGATAACTGATAGTAGACATAAACCGATTGATCAAATATTAATATAAAGCTTTGCCGGCACTGCTGCGTTTGATAAATTCACCCCAGGTAAGATTGTCCCTTCCATCTGTTTGAGTCTGCGCTCTCTCAATGGCATAGTTGGCAGCTGTTTCCACCACCCAGTCAAAGTTTTCGGGTCCTACACTTTTCAGGTCGGCATCAGGGGCGGGGTTACAGAAATCAATGGCATACGGAACACCATCTCTCAATGCCAGTTCAACCGTATTGAAATCATATCCCAGGTATTGATTGATTCGCAGTACAATATCCGTCAATTGTTTCAGTTTCTCCCCGGAAGGCTTGAAATCGGCCAGGTATCTTAAATGATGTGGGTTACGCGGCTCGTAAGACATGATGCGAACATATTTACCTCCAATGCAGTAGCACCGGTAATATTCTTCAAAAACGATTTCTTCCTGCAACAGCATGACCAACTGACCGGTTTCTGCATGTTTTTCAAAAAAATCATTGATATCGTTCAATTGGTAAACATGCTTCCATCCGCCACCTGCAAAGGGTTTCATGTATGCGGGAAATCCTACGTAACTGAAAATGGCTTCCCAGTTGAGCGGGTAGGCAAGATTGCTGAAAGAGCGTTCCACCGTATCGGAAGGAAGGTCCCTGGAAGGAAGAATAACTGTTTTGGGAACGGTTACATTAATCTTTGTAGAAAGGCAATTGTTGAAAAACTTTTCGTCTGCACTCCACCAGAATGGATTATTGACCACTGCTGTTCCGCAGAGTGCGGCATTTTTTAAATAGGCCCTGTAAAAAGGCACGTCCTGGCTGATGCGGTCTATAATCACAGCATATCCGCTGCTTTCGCCCTGGATCACTTTGTCTATTTTCACCGGCTCGGCCATAATGCCCGGAATATTTTTACTGTTAATCCGTTCAATGAATGCCATGGGAAAGCTTCTTTCCTGGCCAAACAGAATGCCTATCTTTTTCATACGCATGAATTTGAATAGGAATATACGGAATTTCCGGAAAGATTTAACTGCCGGGTTTTTGTTATCAATGTATTATTTTTGAAACCATGGTCGAGTCTGCATTACCTGCTGCAACTGTTTGCGCAGAACAATATCTCATTGAATCGGAATACCTGGAGCGTAGTGTAAAAGTGGATGTTTACCTGCCGGCAGGATCGGCGTTGATTCCGGACCAGGTAAGCCTCTTATTAGTCAACGACGGCCAGGATCTTGTTACCATGCGTTTTGCAGATATGCTGGATCAGTTGATCCGGAAACAGGAAATAGAACCGCTGATGTGCATTGGCATCCATTGCGGCACAGATCGCAGGATGGAATACGGAACTGCATACGCTGCCGATTATATGGGAAGGGGCGCCAGGGCAGGCCGCTACAATAAATTCATACTCGACGAACTTTTGCCCTTTATCCGGAAAAAATACAATGCACCTTCTTTTAAAGACAAGTCGTTTGCCGGGTTCTCACTGGGGGCATTAAGCGCACTGGATCTCTGCTGGAATCATGCCAGCGAATTCAGAAAGGTCGGCCTCTTCAGCGCTTCTCTCTGGTGGAGGAAAAAAGCCTATGAAAGCGGATATGACGATGAGCAGGACAGGCTGATGCACCTGCAGATTAGGAAAGGGGACTTTAGTCCCTGGCTGCAGTTTTTCATTGAGTGCGGTACCGCGGAAGAAACTGCTGATAGAAATAACAACGGTATTATCGATACCATTGATGATGCACTGGACCTGATTGTAGCCCTGAAGGCCAAAGGATACACCGATGATCATATCCGCTACCTCCAACTGGAAGGAGGCAGGCATGATGTGCAAACATGGGCAGGGGCGTTTCCCGAATTTTTAAAATGGGGCTGGGGCCGGAATCAATAAACGGATGTTTCGTTTTGGCTGAACCAGGCGCCGGTTGTTTCTTCGGAACAAAAACAAAAAAAGGCCCGGATCATTGATCCGGGCCTTTTTGTATAGTAAGGTATTCGATTAGAAAATATAACGGATACCGAATTGTGCCTGCCATACATCACCAATACTTGTGCTCTTTCTTAAAGAGCTGTAGTTGATGCTGTTGCTTACTCGTGTCATAGTGAACTGAGGAACGCCCTGTGCAGTTACGCCGGCTGCAGTCAGCGGGTTGAATGTGTTCACAAAGTTGCTCACGCCCCATGCAGAGTTGAGCATGTTACCTACGTTGAAGATATCCGCTCTCAACTGGATCGTGTGCCTGTTCTTTCCGATGTTTCTGAATAATTCCAACTGGGTAGAGAAGTCGAAACGAACAAGATAAGGCATCAGAGATCCGTTTCTTTGAGCCACTTTACCGCGGTTTTTGCTCAGGTAAGGGTCCTGGTTGATATAAGCGTCAAATGCATCTTTTTGCTGTTGTACGGTTGCAGCAGGCGCAGAACCCGATGCATTCATTGCAACAAAATACATTTCAGACTGGTCGCGTGGAATATAGATCAGGTCATTATTACTTAAGCCGTCACCATTCATATCTCCGCTGTAGGTGTAAGAATAGCGGCCCTGGTTCTGAGACTGACCGAACAGGGAGAACTGTAAAGCAGCACTCTTGCCCAATTCAATACGGTAGTTTACGTTACCGATCACCCGGTTACGGATTTCGTTGTCGCTGTAAGCGATATCGGTGCTGTTGTTACCACGAACGCTCTGAATAGCAGTCCAGGAGCTGAACGCGATGGAACCGCCGGTCATGTAGTCGCGTGCCCTGGTGAATGTGTAAGCAGCCATCCAGCCCAAACCTTTAGACTTGGTTGGTTTCTCAATTTTAACTGTTGCAGCGATAGAACCGCCCAAAGGCCCGCTTTCCAATACGGTAGCGTCTGTGATCTTTGGATTCACGCGGATCGCATTGGCCTGTGCAGTACCGGATAAGCCAACACCTGCAAAACGAGGTCTGGTATCAGGACCAGCAAAGTAAGTGGTGGCAGGTTTCAGGTTGGCGTTATAGTAGTTGATGTTGTTCAGACTCTGAGTGTAAATGAATTCTCCTGTAAGGATGATGTCCTGGAAAATTTTCTGGTCAATGGCCAGATTTGCACGGAGTACTTTAGGGAAACGGAAACCTTCTTCTGTAGCAGCAATATTGTAAGAAGAAGCAGGTACGCCCGGATTAGGTGCAAAGCTTGCATAGCTGGCCGGGGTGCTGGTCCTGAAAGGATAAGCTGCAGTGTTGTTGAAGCTTACGGAACCGTTGAGTACCCCATTGTTACCCATTTGGTTGCTGATGTAAACAAATGGAGGACGGCCGGTGAACAGACCCACACCACCACGGATTTGGGTTGTTTTGTCTCCTTTGATATCGTAGTTGAAACCGATACGCGGGCTGATCATCAACTTGGCAGAAGGCAATTTGGAAGTACTCAGTTTTACGCTCTGGCCGTTGTTGTCGATAAAGCTCATACCATCAATTTCGGTATTGGTATAACCGGAACCGCTGAAGAAAGGCATTTCAAAACGTACCCCGTAAGTCAGGTTGAAGTTAGACTCGAGGTTTAATTCATCCTGGATATAAGCAGCTACATTACGGGCCTTGGTTGTTACCAGCCATGGACCGCCACCAGGTAAGTTACTGAAGCTGGCACGGTAGTTTCTCATAAATACCGGGCTGAAGGTACGGTTAGGATCTGCTATGAATGCGTTTGCAGCAGTATAGAAATCGTCCAGGTTGTTGAAAGTGTAGATACCGTTGATCAATGCAGTAAATCCATTGGTGAAGGTCATACTCTCAAAAGATACACCTGCAGTTAACGTGTGTTTACCCAGGTATGCAGTCAGGTTATCGCTGAACTGCCAGGTATCTGTATTCAACAGGTTGTTCGGAGTGAACGGATCATTACCGAAAGAAATATAGGTCCTGCTCTGTCCGGTCTGCGCAGAAGGTACGGTTGAAGTTGCAGAAGTCGGAACCGCAGTCAGCGGGCTGCTTCCGTCCTGGATATCCACCATTGGGAAGGCGCCGCCTTTAACACCCCTGAAGTCTCTGTTGGCAGTGTAGCCGAAAGTCAGTTCATTGCTGATCTTGTTGCTGAAACGGCTGTTCAACTGTGCAATTACACCATAAATATTGTTGTTGATCTCGTAAGCAGAGTTGCCGAACATCAAAGATGCGTTGCTGTTACCCCTGCTACCGTTGGTAGAGTTACTGGAGCTTGCGCCAACATCTCTTTTAGATAACAACATATTACCACGGATGCTCAGTTTGTGCACATCGTTGATGTTCCAGTCGATACGTGCCACCGCTTTATCGCTCTTGGTTACGAAAGGATAGCCCTGGTAAGGTCCCGGATCGTAGTTCAGTTTGGTTTTGATGAAAGTAGACAGTGCATCTATTTCAGAAACCTTTACACGGGAAATATTACCGCTGATGGGGGTTGCACCGTTGCTGGCATCGGCAACCCAGGTAGAACCGATATCGTTTCTTCTTTCTGCTTCGTAGTTCACAAAGTAGAATAATTTATTCTTGATGATTGCACCACCTAAGCTGGCGCCAAACTGCTTCACGTCGAATGCAGTGGTTACTACATCCTGCTTACCCTGCATACCCGCTTTTTTGCCGAGCAGTTTTTCGGTACGGCCATTGTAGAAGGCAGTTCCATGCATGGTGTTGGTACCACTCTTGGTTACCGCATTGATGCTTGCGCCGGTGAAACCTGCATCTCTCAGGTTATAAGGAGATACGTTGATCTGGATTTCCTGCAAAGCATCCAAAGAAATAGGGGCGGAGTTGGTTTGGCCCCCGTTCAATGAACTCAGACCGAAAGAGTTGTTAAAGATGGAACCGTCTAAGGTAAAGTTGATGGCTCTTCCATCCTGACCTGCAAAAGAAGTACCGTTAGCCTGCGGTACCAGACGGGTAATGTCTGTTACGTTGCGGCTGATGGTAGGCAGGCTGCTGATTAAACGGGAGTTGATGTTGGTAGAAGCGCCTTTCCTGTCTTTAGAAATCAGCGCTGCTCTTTTATTGGCAGCACCGCTTACAGTTACTTCCTGTAATTGGGTAGAGTTGTCGGATAAGGTAAAGTCAACTACTGTGGGTTCACCTAACTGAACTGTTATATCAGTTATCACTTCAGTCCTTAAACCAACATAAGTTACAGTGATTTTGTAAGGTCCACCAACACGCAGGGCCGGTACAGTGTATTTACCAGAACTGGTAGATACAGCTTTGTAACGGGAACCTGAAGGCTCGTGTATAACCTCGATAGATGCACCTGCCAGAGGCACATTTTTGACGTCAGATACCGAACCGGTGATCGTACCGGTGGTGACCTGCGCCATTGAAATGGAAACAGTGAGTACTGCTACCAAAAACAACGAAATCTGTTTTAACATTCTCATAATCTTTGATTTGATGCGGCAAATATCAGACATTCAGGCGTTCATCTCCAAAATCTTGTTAAAATAATGATTAATTAATAAGGGGAAATTGGGTATTTCCACTTAATTAAATATAATTACAACTTTACTTGCAGTTGATAATCAGTAAGTTAATACATATTATAGTTATTTGCTTTCCCGGGTTCTTTTGTTAAAACTGTTAATAAAAATTTATACGGAATCCCAGTTGCAGCTGCCATTCCGGTATATTCAGGAAGGCATTGTTCCGGGCTTTCTGCAGCCCTCTTTCCCGAATCAGTTCCGGATCAAAGCTGAAAGCGGGAGTGAGGGGTGATTCCTGAATGAATCCCAGGAAGTTGATCAGCCTGATTCTGTTACCCGGAACGATATATGAATTTCCCCAATTCCGGTTCAGCAGGTTACCCAGGTTCTGAATGGTTGCGGCAATACTGAGCCCGTATTTTTTGTTGTTCAGCCTTACCCGAACAGATGTAACAAATTTACAATCTATCCTGTGCAGGAAGGGGGTTCTGCTGCTGTTTCTGGAGGCATATTCACCGCGGTGTATTTTCAGATAAGTATTCTGTTGAATATACCAGTCCAGCGCTTCCTTTTGCTGTTCGGGCGTATAAAAATATTGTTCCGTAACCAGTGGCAAAAATACCTGTACATCCAGGTCGGCTGTTGTAGGAATATAAATCAGGTCATAGCCGGTGGATGCAAGGTCATCTCTTGTCAGGTTGTTTTTACCATATACATAACTATAGGTATTACCGGAACCACCCTGATAGCTTAAACTCAGGCTCATCTGAAGTGCAGGTTTTAACAGGTGCCATTCCTGCGCAATCCGTGCATAAACCCGATGCCCTGCGCTGAAATCCGACCTGGAAAGCCGGACATTGTTTCTTCCATTCACCGTTTCATTCAACCGCCACTGGTTCAGCAATATGGAATAGTTTCCATCGTACACCGAATATGCATCGTTAAAATTGTAGCCCAGTGTAATACCGGTATTCAGATAATTTTTCTCCAGTGTGATCCCCAGCCGGTATCCATATCCATGCTGTTCCGGATTATTTTTAAACAGGATGATCTGCTCATATGAATTGCTGCTGTCTGCATATACCGGAATGGCGCCATTGTTTCCGGAGGGGTAGACCGTTCTGTTGTCGGGTCCGGATAACTGCTTTGTTGCGGGCAGCAGGTTGACATTGGAAAAATGAATTTCTTTCCGGTTGAGATAATACATGCACTCCAGTTGAAGGAATGATTGATCGTTCCAGTATTTAGTCCATTGCAAAGTGCTCCTCCACACGGATGGCATGGAGATTTTTCCGGCAACCAGGTTCAGTACACCTTTACTGGCCACGCCACCTGTTTGTTCAGGCCGCCATTGATGATTCACATCCCCGGAAAAATGAATTTTTTTTCTCTGTTGCTGACCGGCTTCAAAACTTTCATACAGAAGCCCGTTGTTGCTGTAAATACCGCTCAGCCATGCCATCGGCATCCTGCCACTGAAGAGGCCCGTTCCAAGTTCCAACTGCCAGTGATTTTGTTTGGAACGGAAGGTAAGGTTCAGCCTCGGTGCAATGCTGAGTCTGAGTGAGGGGTGACCCCCATAACGGGTACCGGCCAGATCATAGTAGGGGTGTAACGCCGGGATGACCTGGTAGTAGGTGCTACTGTCTGCGAAGGTTGTTCCAAACATTTTCTGCGCGGTTATGCGAACACCTGCCTGTATCTTGCAGTTGTTGCTGATCTGTAACCGGTCGTTGGCAAAAACGGCCGTAGTCCATAAACCCGATGCAATATTTTTAGATGGTTCATCCGTAAAGGGCGGTAGATCCCGGTAATAACTGATCCTGTATGCGGCGGGGGAATACTGTTGCAGGAAGTCTGTTATGGAATAATAGAAATAAGAACCATACCTGTTCTGCAGAAATTGGTTGTGAAACCGGTTCAGTGTTGTTTCCATCCCCCAGTTCAACTGGTGTTTGCGTTTGCTGAAAAATCTTTTGTTCCGGATTGTCCAGCTGCTTTGTGTGGTGCTGTTGTGTTGCGCATCTTCATTGCTTCCCAGGAACAGCATGCCTTCTCCATCCAGTATCCGGAGGGATGGGAATGGCTTGCCCAACGGCGTTGTATAATCGTTGGACCATGTATAACCAATGACCAGCTCATTACCCGAATACCGGCCGTAACGGCTGTTAAGGCTGACCGTACCCGAAAAACTGCCCGAGTGGTATTGTTTGCCATTGTTGCTGAAAAAAAGCAGCAATGGGGTACTGTTACCAGTTACCATCTTTTCTGAAAATTGCTGTCGCATGCTGAAAGTGAGTAATTGCTCTTTGCCGATCAGCCGGTCTATCCGCAGCGCCAGTTTGAATGCATGCTGTTGTTGTACTGCATCCGGCTTACCCGGATCGTATCCATAGCGGGTGATCAGCGACTGCGCAAAACGTTTCAGTTGGTCCTCATTGCGGGTTGCTCCTGCATAACTTCCGAAAGAAAAGGGTTCCTGCGTTTCCGCCACATGGTAGTCGGTATTAAAATAATAAAAACAGCGGTTGATCTGCAACGGGCCGCTGAGGGTGATGCCTGTGGTATGTGCAGGGTTTTGGCGGGCAGTTACATAATGATAAATGGAAGCGCCCCGGTGATTTTTGCCGGATTTGGTGATTACATTAATGGCTGCGCCCGTATAATCGCCCAGCGATGCATCATAAGGAGACAGCTGCAATTGCAGTTGCTCAATGGTTTCCGGGGCAACCGGGCTGCTGCCGGTTTGCCCGCCATAAGTACCCGATGGTGAAAGACCAAATACATCGTTCTGTAACGCACCATCCACATACAATGAATTGTACCGGTTGTTCTGCCCCGAAAAAGAAAGCGCCCCGCTGCTGCGATCCCTGCTGTATGCCTGCGGAAGGGCCATTAGTAAGTCATACATATTATTGCCGGTATACGGAAGCTTCCATAATTTTTCCGAGGTGATCGTGAATAAACCGGTTGGCCTTTTGGCTGTGGCCCTGATCAGAACCGGTTTCAGCTGGTTGGCTACGGGGGTTAGTATTGCATCTATTTGTATGGTTCTGCCCAGTTGAATTTCCACCGCATTGATTTCCAAAGTATCCGCCAGCGGTGTTATACATTCCAGTTTCCATGAATTTCCGGGCTGCAGGTTATTGAACTGGAACATACCTGCTGCATTACTGCGACTTTGCAGCAAAATCCCTTTATCCGGATCTTTTAACCGGATGATTGCAGCTGCAACCGGTTGCCCCAATAGTTTTACCGTTCCGGTCACATGCCCGGTGGTTGTTTGTGCGTTGAGCAGGTTGTATCCCGAAAATAGCAGCAGGCATAGCCAGTAATAAATAGATTGATACATGGTTAAAACAATTGATAGGTCAATACTAGCCGTCAATTGCCGGTATGAAAACCGTATTTCTACCGGATTTTTAATTTTTTACACGGAAACTGGTCATGCTGTTCTGCCATTGATTCTGTAATTTTGCCACTCAATTATTGAATATGCTAAGCAGGATTGAGGATGCAATTGAAGATATTCGTCTGGGGAAGATGATCATTGTGGTGGATGATGAGGATCGGGAGAATGAAGGCGATTTTATTATTGCCGCCCGGTTTGCCACACCGGAGGTCATCAACTTTATGAGCAAAGAGGGACGCGGGCTGATCTGTGCCGCGTTAACCGAAGAACGTTGTGCCGAACTGGATCTGAAACCAATGGTGAGTTCCAATACTTCGCTGCACGAAACTGCTTTCACGGTTTCTGTTGATATCATCGGAAACGGTGCTACTACGGGCATTTCTGCCCAGGACAGGGCAAAAACCATCCAGGCGCTGATCAATTCCGCAACGGTTGCCGCAGACCTGGGAAGACCGGGGCATATATTCCCTTTACGCGCTGTAAGAGGCGGGGTGCTGCGCAGAAGCGGGCATACTGAAGCCACTGTAGACCTTGCAAGACTGGCTGGTTTGGAACCTGCCGGTGTGCTGGTGGAAGTGATGAATGAAGATGGCACTATGGCCAGGCTTCCCCAGTTGGAAGTTATTGCAGAAAAATTTGGCCTGAAAATCATTTCCATTAAAGACCTGATTGATTACCGGTTAAAGACAGACTCTTTAATTGAAGAATTGGTACGTGTAGATATGCCTACCCGCTATGGCGACTTTAAACTGGTTGCGTTCAGAGAAAAACTCAGCGGTGCAGAACACCTTGCGCTGGTAAAAGGAGAATGGGAAGAAGGAGAAGCGGTGTTAACCAGGGTGCATAGCAGTTGTTTTACCGGAGATATCCTGGGCAGTTTCCGCTGCGATTGTGGAGAACAATTGCACAAAGCCATGCAGATGGTACAGGCAGAAGGGAAGGGATGCATTCTATATATGAACCAGGAGGGCAGGGGTATTGGCCTGATCAATAAACTCAGGGCGTATAAACTGCAGGAAGAGGGAATGGATACCGTAGAAGCCAACCTGCACCTGGGATTCAAAATGGATGAAAGAGATTACGGTGTAGGCGCACAAATCCTGCGTAGTCTGGGTATCTGCAAAATGCGTTTAATGAGTAACAACCCCCGTAAACGTGCGGGCCTGAAAGGTTATGGACTTGATATTGTGGATGTAGTGCCTATTGAAATTCCGGCCAATCCGCATAATCAGAAATACCTGCAAACCAAGCGCGATAAAATGGGTCACAAGATTATGGAAGAGTAATCCATTGCATAAAACTACTACTGGTTGGATTTTTTGATCAGTTTTTTGGTTTCGTCCAGTTCCTTTTTTAGTTCTATGGTGTACAGGGTAAGCTCCTCAATTTTTTGCAGGAGCAAGGCATTCATCTTTCCCAGATCCTGTCCGTCTTTCATCACTTCTTCGGTGGTAGGAATCCCCGGAAGATGTTTGTTCTTTTGAATGTATGCATCCAACTGATTCAGTGGCATCAGCGAGTAGTTCTTGTGAAACACATGGTCGTACCAGTCTTTGGAATTCTTCACTGCCACTTTCACTTTCTCCGTAAGGATACCCTGTTCTACGTACAACTTATAACCGTCAATCTGGGTGTTTACATCCCCGATCTTAACGCGTCCTTCGTAAGAATCAATGGAGAACAGTTCTTTCTCCACGGCATCCCCGCCGCTTTTGTGGGAGATCTTGAATGTTTGCGGTGTTTTTAAACTGTTGTCTCCGGATACCCTTGCGCCGATCGACCAGAAACTGATATTCCTGGGATTGCTGGTTTCTCCATTGGAAAACATGATAGAAGGTTCGTTCTGTCCGCTGGAAGCCCATTCGTTACTTAGTTTCAGCATAAAATTTTTATTCCTGGTATTACCGGCGCTCTTTTTAATTTCGAGTGGGGCGGTAGGAGCCAGGATGCCGATCCCTGCAAAACCTGTGGCAGGAAATACGTTTTCTGCATTGGCATTTTCTGCGGTTTCTTTTTGAGCGGCGGCGGCTTTATTCTTTGCACTGGTGCTTGGGCGCTGTGCGGATGCCGTAACGCCAAAAGCCACTATAAAAAGTATCCCACAAATAAATCGTTTCTTCATAATAGCGCAAAAGTATTATCTATGATGTGAATGACCATGATCTGATTCTTCTTTGTCCTTGTCTTTTTCGTAGGCCTTGATGATCGCTTTTACCAGTTTGTGCCGAACCACATCTTCTTCATTGAGTTCTATATGGGCTATTCCTTCAATACCCCTGAGGATCCGGGTAGATTTCTCCAGCCCGCTTCTCATATTCCTGGGAAGGTCAATCTGGGTGGGGTCTCCGGTAATAATAGCCTTGGCATTGGCTCCGATACGGGTCAGGAACATTTTCAACTGAAGGTCGTTGGTGTTCTGCGCTTCATCCAGAATAATAAAAGCATTATCGAGTGTACGGCCGCGCATATATGCCAGCGGCGCAATTTCGATGGTGCGGGTACTCATATAATATCCCAGCTTGTCGGCAGGAATCATATCGTCGAGCGCATCATACAATGGGCGCAGGTACGGGTCAATTTTTTCCTTGAGGTCTCCGGGCAGGAATCCTAAGCTTTCCCCTGCTTCCACTGCAGGGCGGGTAAGAATGATCTTCTTGACCAGTTTGTTTTTCAGGGCTCTTACCGCAAGCGCAACAGCTGTGTAGGTCTTACCCGTTCCTGCCGGTCCTATGGCAAATACAATATCATTGCGGTCTGCAGCATGAACCATTTTTTTCTGGTTCTGCGTTCTCGCTCTTACTGTTTTTCCGTTAGGACCGAAAACAAGGATATCATTGGGATTGCGGTCTACAAAATTGTCTACTACTTCTGCATCGTCTCCTCCCAGGATCTGTTCAAAATAACCTTCACTTAGATGGCCGTTTCGTTGCAGGTATTGTACAATCAGGTCTATTTTTTCGCGGGCGTGCTCAATCTGTTCAGGTGCGCCGCTCAGTTTTAACTGCGTACCTCTCGACAAAATTTTGAGCAGGGGAAACTTCTTTTTAAGGATATCCAGTTTACCATTGTTAACGCCAAAAAATTCGATGGGGTTAACGGTTTCGAGGCTAATGATAGTGTCTGTCAAACGCTTGCAGTTTTAGATTGAAGAATGGGTCGGTAAAACTTCCTTTCCAAATTTAATCTCTTCAAATACAGAACGCTAACCAATCTTATACACAGATGTGGAAAGTATCTGTTATATGGCTTTAAGGGCGGCAATCGTAGCTACGGGGTCTGCCGATTTGAATACGGTATTGCCTGCAACCAGTACATCTGCTCCTGCCAGTATAATGGAGGATGCATTTTCAAGTGTTACGCCGCCGTCTATTTCAATCAGTGCATGGGCATTCTTTTCGGTAATCAGCGCTTTTAGCTGACGAATTTTGTGCAGGGTATGCGGAATGAATTTCTGTCCGCCGAATCCCGGATTCACACTCATTAAGCATACTACGTCCAGATCGGAAATAATATCGGCCAGTAAATGAACAGGTGTATGCGGGTTTACTGCCACACCGGCTTTCATGCCCAGTTGTTTGATCTGCTGGATATTCCTGTGCAGGTGTCTGCATGCTTCAATGTGAACGGTCAGCACATCAGCGCCCGCTTCTTTAAAAGCTGCTGCATATTGCTCTGGTGCTTCAATCATCAGATGCACATCGCAAACTTTTTGCGTAGCCTTGCGGATATGCGCAATCACGGGTAATCCAAAACTGATATTGGGAACAAATCTTCCATCCATCACGTCCAGGTGAAACCAGTCGGCCTCACTCTTGTTCAGCATTTCACTGTCTTTCTGAAGATTTAAAAAATCTGCACTTAATAAAGAGGGGGCAATCAGGGCCATAGGGTTTGTTTATTTCAGTCTGTTAATTGCGGATATTGCTTCTGATAATTCCGGGTCCAGTGAAAGCGCTTTCCGGTAGTTTTCTACGGCAGTGTCTCTGATACCCAACTGCTCAAAAGATTTTCCCATCCAGTAATAGGCGTCTGTATACAAAGGATCCAGTTTCAGAACGGTTGCAAAGATAGTCATTGCCGGCCGAATCTGTTGCTGGTCCGACAGGAGAAATCCTTTTTCCATATAGGCTTCCAGATAGCGATAGTTCCTGTAAATGCAGGAATCAAATTGTGCCATGGCCCTGCTGGTATAGCCTTTGCGGGCATGGTAGATCCCCCTGATGAAAAAAATGTCCGCCGCATATTCCTTTCCGGGAAACAGGGTGTTGATATTGCTGCATACGGTTATGGCTGCGGTGTCCTTCTTTTCCGCCAGCAGGTTGGCCAGCGATAACATGGCCGGAGGAGCCGGATACAACCGGGTAGAATAGGTATAATAACGGATGGCTGCCGTAGTGTCTTTCAATTGTTCGGTGAAACGGGCTTTCTGAAACCAGTACTCATGGTTCAGGCTGTCTTTCGCAATCAACAGGTCCAGTTGGGCAAGGGCGTCCCTGTATAATCCGGCTGTATCCAGGCTGTTGATCAGTTCCTGCCTGCGCTGCACATCCTCCGGCGCAGCATTGGCTTTTTTCAAGAGTTCCTGAATAGAAACAGGATAAGCACCCTCTGTTTCTGCTGATTTGGGGGCCGGGTTACTGTTACAGGAGGCCAGTATTATCAACAGAGCCGGCAGAATCCGTCTTTTCATGCCACGAAAATACAGGAATATGCAGCTTGACAGTATTCTGACAATCGGATGTCCTTCGGATTGTACTTTTGTCACATACATTTAACAAAATATATGAAAAAAACTGCTTCAATTTTTGTTGCCTTGGCGCTTGTGCTGGGTCTGAATGCACAACAAAAAATTTCCGGGGATACCCTTCGTTTTGAAGGAGAAAATCATTTTAAAAACATCCAACAGCTCACTTTTGGAGGAGACAATGCGGAAGCCTACTGGAGCTTCGACAGTAAGTATATTATTTTCCAGAGAACCAATCCAAAGGAAGGGCTTCACTGCGACCAGATCTTTATTGGTAAAGTACCGGAAAAATCCGGAGATCCTTTTACCTATAAAATGATCAGCTCAGGAAAGGGCAGAACCACCTGTGCTTATTTCATGCCCAATGGTAAACAGGTGATCTATGCCTCTACTCATGAGGGTAGTGCAGATTGCCCTCCTGTACCGGACCGCAGCAAATATGGTAACCGTTATATCTGGCCACTTTACAGTTCTTATGATATTTATATGTCGGACCTGGATGGTAAGATTGTAAAAAAGCTGACCACTGCAAAAGGGTATGATGCGGAAGCAACCCTTTCTTACGACGGAAAGAAAATGATTTATTGCAGCGATAAGGACGGAGACCTTGATCTATATATCATGGATCTGAAATCCGGTAAGGAAAAGAAAGTAACCACCGCATTGGGATATGATGGCGGTGCATGGTTCAGCCCTGATGGAAAGAAAATTGTATGGCGTGCAAGCCGTCCTAAAACAGACGCTGAAATTAAAGAGTACAAGGAATTACTGGCCGAAGGAATGGTAGCTCCCACCAATATGGAAGTATGGATAGCCAATGCTGATGGTTCTGACGCAAAGCAAATTACCAGCCTGGTGCAGGCCAACTGGGCGCCTAATTTTACGGCAGACAGCAGGCATATAATTTTTTGCAGTAACCACGAATACAAGCGCGGATTTCCGTTTAATATGTATATGATAGACCTGGAAGGAAAGAATATGCAGAAAATCAGCCGCGACAAAGGTTTTGATGCATTCCCCATGATCAGCCCCAATGGAAAGAAAATTATTTTTGCTTCCAACAGGAATAATGGCGGTACCAGGGACACGAATTTATTCCTTGCAGATTGGGTAGAGTAGTTGATTATTCATTAGTATTGCATCTTACTTTAAAATACACAACATGCAAACCGGTTTATTACACTTACATAATCTACTTCGCTGGGTAATTGTATTACTCGTGATTTATTCCCTGTTAAAGGCGTATGCCGGATGGACAGGAAAGAAAGCATTTGCGCCGGGTGATAAAAAGACCTGGTTGTTTACCATGATTGCGGGCCATACCACTTTACTGCTTGGCTTATACCAGGTTGCTTTTGGTCGCTATGGTATCTTTACCACAACCCTGCCTGAAGGAACGTCTGTAATGAAAGACCGTTTCTACCGGTTCTTTTGGGTGGAGCATCCTGTAATGATGATCCTGGCTATTGTACTGATTACCATGGGGTATGGTATGGCTAAGAAACCCGTAGCGGATGAAGTGAAATACAAGAAAGCATTTTTCTTTTTCCTGCTGGCGCTGATCTTTATTCTGGCAGGTGTTCCCTGGCCGTTCAGGGAAATCATTGGAAGACCTTATTTTCCCGGTATAGCCGGATAAAGAAAAAGCCCCGTACAATTTAGCGGGGCTTTTTCTTTATACTTTCCAGGTTGCTTTCATCACTTTAATGAACTGCTGCATTTCTTCCATGGTGCCCACGCTTGCCCTTGCCCATTTCTCGCCACCATAAATATCCGAGCGCAAAAAGATTTGCTGTTTCAACATGTCTTCTGCAAAATTGCCTGCGTAGTTCCCCAGCGGGAAAAACAGGAAATTGGTATAGGAAGGAATACAATTAATGTTCAGTTTTTTTAATTCATTGTATCCGTAAGTTCTTGCCTGTTCGTTTTTCAGTTTGCTGATCTTATGATGCTCCGGATCTTTCAGGCTGGCCTGAGCCGCAGTCATCGACAGTACACTCATGGAAAACTGCGCGCGCATAAAATAAGTTTCCTCCAGGGGCTTCATCAGCGAAGGATGACCGATCACATATCCCACCCTCAATCCTGCCATGGCATGAATCTTGGAGAAAGTGCCTACCACCATAATATTGGGATTGCGCTCAATCAGCCCGATCATGGATTCATTATCGGGTACATCCAGAAAATCAATATAGGCTTCATCAACTACCACTACCGCCTTTTTGGCTGCTTCTACGCAGAATGCTTTTAAAGCGGCAGGCGGAACGATGGTACTGGATGGATTGGCAGGATTACATATATATACCATTGCCGTTTTGGAATTGATGGCTTTCAGCATGGCCGGCAGGTCATGTGCCTTTTCCGCTGTAAGGGGTACTTCTATTACTTCGGTGCCAATCTTTTTGGCGGTGGTGGGCAATATACCAAACGTAGGGTAGGCGGTTACCAGGTTGCCATTGGGATAGCTTCTTGCCAGGAGACCAAGCGCTTCGCCGGAACCGGGTGTAAGCAATACCTGTGTATCACTGACTCCTAAATGGCCGGCCAGTTCTTTTTTGAATGTTTTCAATGAGCCGATATTATATTGGTATCGGTGTGTTTCCCCCAGCATACTGAGTACGGCTTCACGCGCTTTGGAGGAAATGCCGTAAGGGTTCTCATTGGAACTGAGGTTGACCAGGCCGCTCTCCGCACCATAGGATTTTAATATACCTTCTTCATTGCCCATGGAAGGTATGCGGAATCCCAGCCCTAAAGTGGCCAGTGAACTATATTTAATCCAGTCTCTCCGGTTTACAGGTGAAGCCATATGTTAAAGTTTAGGATTCAAAAGGTACATATTTCTTCAATTGCATCCAAGTTCCCTAAATTAGTCCCGTATTTAACAGATTGCCGCCATGCCTCATTATTTTTCACTGGGGAAGATTCCCCATAAGCGCCATACGCAGTTTAGGAAACCAGATGGTACGCTGTATTCGGAACAGTTGTTCTCTACTGAAGGGTTCAGCAATGATTATTCCCTGTTATACCACATGTATCCGCCTACACAGATCATTCGCACAGACGAACCAGTGAATGTGATGCCGGAAGTGGCGGAAGAAAACATGCTGAAGCACCGCTGCCTGGAAGGATTTCAGGTGAAGCCGGAAGCTGATTACCTGCAGAGCAGGAAAGCCGTGCTGGTCAACAACGATTGCCATATTGTGCTGGCTGCCCCGCAGCAATCCATGCAGCATTATTTTTATAAGAATGCCGATGCCGATGAAATGATCTTTGTACATGAGGGCAGTGGCAAACTCTCTACTCAATACGGTGAAATTGTTTTTGGATATGGAGATTATGTGGTTGTTCCGCGCGGTACCATTTACCAGGTTCATTTTGATACACCTGATAACCGTTTGTTTATTGTAGAGAGTTTTAGCCCTATCCGGTATCCGAAGCGGTATATCAGCAACAATGGCCAGTTACTGGAACACGCCCCCTTTTGTGAGCGGGATATCCGGACTCCGCAAAACCTGCAAACGGTGGATGAAAAGGGAGATTTCCTGATTAAAACCAAAAAGAAAGGGGTGTTGTACGGGCTGCATTATGCAACCCATCCTTTTGATGTAGTGGGCTGGGACGGGTGTTGTTACCCCTTTGCGTTCAGCATCCATGATTTTGAACCAATTACCGGCAGGGTACACCAGCCGCCTCCGGTGCACCAGACATTTGATGCGCATAATTTTGTGGTTTGCAGTTTCTGCCCGCGTTTATACGATTATCACCCGGATGCCATTCCTGCACCTTATAACCACAGTAATATAGATAGTGATGAAGTACTGTATTACGTAGATGGAGATTTCATGAGCAGGAAACAGGTTACCCGGGGAATGATTACCCTGCATCCTGCAGGTATTCCGCATGGCCCGCATCCGGGAGCGGTGGAAAAAAGCATCGGGAAAAAAGAGACCCCCGAACTGGCGGTGATGGTCGATACCTTCCATCCGCTGCGGTTAACCAAAGAGGCTTTAGCCATTGAGAACCCCGGATACACTATGAGCTGGGCGGAATAACCCCTGATTTTCCCGTTTGGAAACAGCTAAAAAGGCGTAAATTCGCATTTTGGAGCTTCTGGAGAGGGTGGAAAAAGATATTTTTCCACATTTTCAAGAGTTTTTTCCACTAATTTTTCATATTTCAGTTGTATTCTAATATCTTTGCAGCCCCAAAAATAGTATGTCGAAACAACCGCTGATTAAACAAGATGGAGTTATTCTGGAAGCATTAAGTAATGCTATGTTCAGAGTTAAATTGGAAAACGGTCATGAAATATTGGCTACTATTTCAGGCAAGATGCGGATGCACTATATCCGGATTTTACCAGGGGATAAAGTGGGAGTGGAGATGAGCCCCTACGATTTGAGTCGTGGAAGAATCATCTTCAGGTATAAATAAGTGAGTACTTAAACGGTAACAGAGTAACAGGAATATAACAGTTAAACATCAAAAAAATGAGAGTAAGAGCTTCCATTAAAAAACGTAGTGCCGATTGTAAGATCGTCAAGCGCAAAGGAAAATTATTTGTGATCAACAAAAAAAATCCTCGCTTTAAGCAACGTCAGGGATAATTTGAATCATCAGTTAAAAGTATAAAACACAATAAAATATGGCTCGTATTGCCGGTATTGATTTACCAAAAAACAAAAGAGGTGAGATTGGTTTAACCTATATTTTTGGTATTGGACGCTCAACAGCTCAGTATATCCTGGATAAAGCTGCTATTGATTACAATAAGAAAGTAAACCAGTGGAATGACGATGAGCAGACCGCTATCCGTAACATCATTAACAATGAGTTTAAGGTAGAAGGTGCTTTGCGTAGTGAAGTGTCTATGAACATCAAGCGTTTGTTGGATATTGCCTGTTACAGAGGTCTCCGCCACCGTAAAGGATTGCCTGTACGTGGTCAGAGAACTAAAACCAACAGCCGTACCAGAAAAGGTAAGCGTAAAACAGTTGCCGGTAAGAAGAAGGCCGCTAAAAAATAATTAGTTAGCCCGGGGCATTTCTACCCCGGGCTTTCTTACATAAACCCTGTTGTTTTGGATGGCCCGGAAGGGAGGGAGAAGCACAGGTTTCCCGAAAGGGAATTATTTATTAACCAGACCCGATGCGATCGGGTAAGATTACCTTAAAAGCAAACAATGGCTAAACCACAAAAAGCGCAGAACAGTGCGAAAGCTGCTGCTAAGAAAAGAGTTGTAAAAGTAGATGCTTCCGGAGAAGTGCGTGTCTCAGCAACTTTCAACAACATCATCATCAGTTTTACCAACAAAACAGGTCAGGTTATCAGCTGGAGCAGTGCTGGTAAAATGGGTTTCAAAGGTTCTAAGAAAAACACTCCTTACGCAGCACAGATGGCTGCTGCAGATGCTGCAAAAGTAGCGATCGATGCAGGCCTGAAGCGTGTAGATGTTTTCGTTAAAGGACCAGGTGCAGGTCGCGAAGGTGCGATCCGTTCTATTGCACAATCAGGTATTGAAGTTACTTCTATCAAAGACGTAACCCCTATGCCGCACAATGGTTGTCGCCCTCCAAAGCAGAGAAGAGTTTAATCTTCCTAAGCCTCAATAGAGGTAGTGGAAATTATATATTGAGCCAACAAGGTTTCATTTATCAAAAGGTTGCCCGATTCATTTTTTACGATTTTTAACCGATCGAAGCAACGAATTCTAAAAAAATCGAAATGAACAAAAACTATGGCACGTTACACAGGTCCAAAGACCAAAATTTCCAGAATTTTCGGCGAACCTATCTTAGGTAATGCCAAGTGGTTAGGTAAAAATGCTAACCCTCCCGGACAGCACGGTGCTGCCCGCAAGCGTAAAACTTTGGGTGAATACGCTTTACAGTTGAGAGAGAAGCAAAAGGCTAAGTACACTTACGGTGTACTGGAGCGCCAGTTCCGCAAAACTTTTGAAGAAGCTCAGCGTTTGAAAGGTGTTACCGGTGAAAACCTCATCAAATTGTTAGAAGCGCGTTTGGACAATACAGTATTCCGTTTAGGATTAACTGCAAGCCGTCCTGAAGCACGTCAGTTGGTTAACCACAAACACATCACTGTGAATGGTGAAATCATGAACGTACCTTCTTACACATGTAAGCCGGGCGATATCATTGGTTTCAAGCCAAAGAGTGCAGACAATTCAGGAATTACCAGCAAGAGCCGTGGCAAGAACCCTAAGTTCGGTTGGTTGGATTGGAATGAAGCTGAAAGAAAAGGCACTTTCATTACTTTCCCTGAGCGTGAGAATGTTCCTGAAAACATTAAGGAGCAGCTGATCGTCGAATTGTACTCTAAATAATTCTATCAATTCACCCAAATAAGTAAAAAACAAGTTCTGATATGGCCATATTAAGCTTCCAAAAGCCAGACAAAATCGTTCTTCAGAAAGCAACTGATTTTGAAGGACAATTTGAATTTCGCCCGCTTGAGCCGGGTTATGGTTTAACCATCGGTAACGCACTCCGCAGGGTACTGCTGAGTTCACTGGAAGGTTATGCTATTGTTGGTATCAAAATTGACGGAGTAGACCACGAGTTTGCCACCATTAAAGGGGTAACAGAAGATGTAACTGAAATCATCCTGAATTTAAAGCAGGTTCGTTTCAAGAAGCATGTTGACCATGAGATCGCCACAGAAAAAATCAACTTGTCCATTAAAGGCCGCAGTGAATTTAATGCAGGTATGATCGGCGAATTATCACAGAGCTTCCAGGTGATGAACCCGGAACTGCTGATTTGCGTCATGGATCCTTCCGCTAAACTGGACATTGAACTGACCATCGGAAGAGGTCGCGGATATGTTCCTGCTGAAGAGAATAAGGTTAAAGACGCCCCATTCGGATATATTGCGATCGATTCTATTCACACGCCGATCAAAAATGTTAAATACGTTATTGAGAACTATCGTGTTGAACAAAGAACCGACTACGAGAAACTGATCCTGGACGTAGCTACAGATGGTACCATCCATCCGGAAGATGCTGTTAAACAGGCTTCACGTATCCTGATTCAGCACCTGATGATCATCACCGATGAAAACATCACTTTCGATAATAAAGAAGACAAGAAAGAAGATGTAGTGGATGAGCATGTACTGCAACTGCGTAAAGTATTGAAAACGCCACTGGAAGACCTGGATCTCTCCGTGCGTGCGTTCAACTGCCTGAAAGCAGCTAAGATCAACAGCCTGAGCGAACTGGTTCAGTACGAGCAGGAAGACCTGATGAAGTTCAGAAACTTCGGACAGAAATCCCTCTCTGAAATTGAGCAGGTGCTTACTGAAAGAGGGTTGAGCTTTGGTATGGATCTGGGTAAACTGGGTCTGGATAACCTTGATAATTAATAACCCCGGCCCGAAAGGGTATGGGATTTTATAAACCGTCCCGGTTTACCGGGACACCCTCCACAAATCCTGACACGGTGTGGAGCTAAAACATAAACGTCATGCGTCACGGAGACAAAATCAACAACCTCGGCCGTAAAAAGGCACACAGAGTTGCATTATTACAAAACTTAGCGAGCCAGTTAATTACGCACAAGCGGATCGTTACCACTTTGGCAAAAGCAAAAGCCTTAAGAGCTTATGTTGAACCATTGATTACCAAGACCAAGAAGAACGAGTCTGCAACACAGATCAGTCACAATCACCGTCTGGTATTTGCCGAATTACAGGACAAAGCTGCTGTTAAAGAATTATTTACAGTAGTAGGACCTAAAATTGCTTCACGTCCAGGCGGATACACCCGTATCCTGAAACTGGGTATTCGTCCCGGTGATAACGCCGAGAAAGCAATGATTGAATTGGTAGATTTCAACGAAATCTACGGTAAGGGTATCGAAAAGGCAACTGAACCAGCTAAGAAAACTCGTCGTAGCCGGGCTCCTAAAAAAGCAGAAGAAGCTACTGCAGCGTCTGAAGCAACATCAACCGAAGAAAAAGCAGCTGAATAATCAATGCCGCTGTTTGAATCATAAAAGGCATTCCGCTTCAAACGGGATGCCTTTTTTCATATCCGTAAGGATGGGATTTTAAATAAATGCGGGTGTGAGAAAATTAACCGGATTTTTTGACAAATATGGTTTTCTTTTGCACCCATATAAACCAGCCTCAATTATGCCACATTCGAAGAAGCCCGCTGTATTGATTCTCGCAGACGGACACGTATTTCATGGATTATCTTTTGGAAAAACCGGAATCGCTACCGGCGAAATTTGTTTTAATACCGGCATGACCGGCTACCAGGAAGTGTTTACAGATCCAAGTTATACCGGCCAGGTGCTGATTATGAACAATGTACACGTTGGGAACTATGGGGTAAAAAACACCGATGTGGAGAGCTCCAGCGTTAAAATCAGGGGCCTGATAGCCAGGAACCTGGAAGAGCAGTTCAGCAGAATGCAGGCCCAGGGTAATTTGAATACCTACCTGACCGAGAATAATATTGTGGCCATCGACGGAATCGATACAAGGGCGCTGGTTGCCCATATCCGTACCAAGGGCGCCATGAACTGCATCATTTCCTCTGAGGAAACAGATGTTGAAAAACTGAAAGAAATACTGAAAGCGGTACCAAATATGGATGGCCTGGAACTGGCCAGTACCGTAAGTACAGAAAAGGAATATGAGCTGGGCGATCCGGCTTCTCCCATTAAGGTTGCGGTGCTGGATTTTGGCGTTAAACAGCATATTTTACAGTGCCTGGTTACCAGGGGTGCCCATATCCGTGTTCACCCTGCCAAAACCCCTTACAGCCGTTTAAAGGCGTTCAACCCCAACGGATACTTTATCTCCAATGGCCCCGGCGATCCGGCAGCAATGCCCTATGCAGTGACCACTGTAAAGGAGATCCTGAACGAGAAGAAACCCGTATTTGGCATTTGTCTCGGACACCAGCTCCTGGCGCTGGCCAACGATATCCCTACTTTCAAAATGCACCATGGTCACAGAGGGCTGAACCACCCGGTTAAGAATATCATCACCGGTCAATGTGAGATCACTACCCAGAACCACGGTTTTGGCGTGGATCCGGAAGCGGTGCGCAGGCATCCCAATGTGGAAGTAACCCACCTGAACCTGAACGATGATTCCATTGAAGGCATCAGACTGAAGGACCGCCCTGCTTTCAGTGTGCAGTATCACCCCGAAAGTACTCCGGGCCCTCACGACAGCCGGTATTTGTTTGATCGCTTTTTGGAAATGATGCTGTAATTTTAGGCTATGAAAATTACAATCATCAACGGACCGAATCTGAATCTCCTGGGTAAAAGAGAACCCGCTATTTATGGAGGACAACCTTTTGAAGCCTATCTCGAAAAGCTGGCTGCCTTATTCCCTGAAGTTGAGTTTACCTATTTCCAGTCTAACGTGGAAGGTGAACTGGTGGATACCATTCAACAGCATGGATTTACAGCGGACGGTATTGTACTGAACCCCGCCGCCTATACGCATACGTCTGTAGCCATTGGTGATGCAATAGCTGCAATCACTGCTCCGGTGGTGGAAGTGCATATCAGCAATGTGCGGGGAAGAGAGGAGTTCAGAAAGCTGTCTTATGTTTCCGGTGTGGTAGACGGTAGTATTACAGGCCTTGGTCTTTCCGGCTATGAGTTGGCAGTAAGATGGCTGCTGGATCACAACAAGTAAGCGCTTCATTTTATATAATGGATACAAGATCTTATTCGGTTAAGACCGGTTACCTCATTGTTATAGCCGCTGCTATTAAGCTGCTGGTTGCACCTTTGCTGGAACTTGGAATTGACGAAGTCTATTACTGGACATATGCTTTGAGGCCGGATTGGAGTCAGTTTGATCACCCGCCGATGGTGGGTTTCCTGATCCGCTTAACAACCCTCAATCTATGGTGGGCCAATGAGTTTACCTTCCGTTTAGGCAGTGTGCTCACTGCTGCGGGTTCTACCTGGATTCTGTTTAAACTGGGAAAACTGATTGCGAGCGAAAGAGCGGGTTGGTTCGCAGCGCTCCTTTACACCGCATCGGTATACACCGGTTTTATTGCCGGTTTTTTTATTTTGCCCGATACGCCACAAATGCTTTTCTGGACAGCATCCCTGTACCTGATGGCCTACCTGTTGACGAAGCGGAACAAAGAAAAAGTACTTTCTGTGTGGATTTTGCTGGGTCTTATGATTGGCCTTGCCACCCTCAGCAAAGTACATGGATTATTTTTATGGGCTGGTTTTGGCCTATTCCTACTGCTGAAAAGAACTTCCTGGCTGTTGAACTGGAGATTGTATACCGGCGGCTTTGTAACCCTTCTTTGCATCCTGCCCATTGTTTACTGGAACTGGGAGAACGATTTCATTACCTACAAGTTTCATTCGGAGCGTGTAACGCATACGGGCCTGCAATGGGAATCCCTGGTGAGAGAAATTGGCGGGGAATTTGCTTACCAAAACCCGGTGGTATATGTTTTATTGCTGTTGTCGGTATTTGCATTACTCACCAACAAGATCAGGTTTAATCAGCGAAGAACCGGTATATGGCTGTTTTGCATGAGCATACCCATGATCCTCGTATTTTGGGGCGTGTCGTTGTTCAATCCTACATTGCCCCACTGGAGCGGGCCGGCATTTATCCCCTTGTTTTTAATCGGGGCCCTGTACCTGGAAAAAATGACCACCACTGTTTTTCCGGAGTGGATCAAGATCTCCTTAACATTGGTGGGCGTTGTATTGGTTGCTGCCGTTGCGTTGGTACATTATTCGCCGGTGAATTTCGGAAGCCAGGAAAAAGAAAATTACGGGGAGTATTGCCCTACACTCGATTTATCCGGCTGGTCTGATCTCGGCAAAGCATTCACGGAAATTGTTCGAAAAGATCAGGCGAACAACACCATGCAACCGGGCGCCTCCCTGCTGGTGAATAAATACTTCCCCGGCGGGCATATAGCGTTTTATGTTTCCAGGCCGTCGGGCCTTCCTGTAATTGGAGTAGGGTCACTGCAGGACCTGCATATTTTTGCATGGCTCAACAAAGACCGGCCTCCGCTTAAACTTGGCGCTGATGCTTATTGTATTGTTCCTTCCAATTTTCCTTTAAACGTTTCCGACACTTACGGGACATTTTTCACTACGATTCTTCCGCCTGTGGAATTGAAGCAGGTTAGAAACGGGGGAGTGGTGAGATACTTTTACATCTATCGCTTAAAGAATTGCAGAAAAGTTCCGGCCCCGGTGCTGTAAGAATGTGCTGCCGTAAGTAATTCGCTTCCTTCAATCATTATTGTTTTCTGGCACTGTCTGCCACCGGTGTGGCTAGTTCAATCGGCTCCTGCCTTGTACCAAACAGGCTTTCAAAATCCTGTCTGTAAGAAATACTTGCACCCTGGCGGTTTCTTCTTCCAAAGTTGGCACCACTGATATCGAGGCTGTTTTTACTGAAAATGATGGCGCGGAGTTTTCTGTCCTTCGACAACACAATTTCAATATTCAGATCGGGCAGCCACTGAAAGTTTCCGCTTTGTACTGAGGAGCTGTTGCCCAGGTTGAAATCGAGGTCGCCGCCAAATGTTACGGTTACATTGTTGTTGAAGAAACTTCGGCCCACTTTAAAATTAACCCTTGAACGGTCGAGCCTGTTGCTGTTGGCCTGTACACTGGTACCATCTGTTCCGAATATACTGGAGCTGCTGTACAGGGAGGCTCCGAGGTCAAACCGCAGGCTCTTGTCACGGGTGATTTTATACAGCAGGTTGGATACCGCTTTGTTTACTTCCTTGGTAAGGATCTGTGAAAGGCTGTTGATGCCGATGGAACTGAATGAATAAGGGTTGCTGCCGGTTGTAATGCTGGTTTCTCCGGGAGGTGCAAATGAATTAAACACAATCAGGAAGGATACCTGCTTGAGCATTTCGTTCTCATCCTTCTGAATCCTGGCCAGGAATTGCGCAAATTCATTGTCGTTCTTGATCGGACTTCCCTGTGGAAAGTCTAGCCGGAAAGTGATGTCGGGCTTGCTGAGTTGGTTGCGGAGAGATGCGATCACATATACATCACCCCTGTATCCTTTCACCAAACCACTGAAAGTATTTTTGCCAATCAGGTCGGCCAGCGAAACCCGTTCCGCTGTGTAAAGGGCATCCACATTCAGTTCTGCCTTGTATGGATCTCCGTTCCATTCTATATAGCTGCCGGCATTGGGCATCAGGTCAAATGGTTTCTTCAGGAGCGATTGAAAGTTGAAATCGTATTTACCCCGTTCAATATTGTACCGGCCCTTGATGGTTAAGGGGTCGATGGTACCGGCCTTAATACGCAGCCGGCCATTGCCTACTGCCTTGATCACATCCCCCGTGAGCTCGTCCAGTATCACATCAATCTGTACCTTATTATTGGCCGTAATATCCAGGTCTACACTGAGATTGAAATTGCTTTTCGCTTTAACCTGCTCCATCTCGGTTCCGTACTCCTTAAATACAATGAAGTCGGCTGCGCCGCTTTCCCTGCTTTCTGAGTTGGGAATGGTAATATGAGAACTATCGTTCGATTCTGCAGTAATCACCATCTTGCAGCCGGTTTCCGGCCCCTTGAAGCTCATACTGGCTTTGCCAATGGCCTTTCCATAGAACTGCTGGTTGTCTGTGGCTTTGGTGTCTATCAGCAACAGCTTGTCGGTAGAGAGGTCAAAGTCGAACACCATGTTCTTAAAGTTCTTCTCATAGAGTTTGCCGGCTACGGTACCCTTGTTCTTATACTGGTCATAAATGGCGAACCTGCCGAAATCAATCCCGTCTTTCCGGAAGCGGATCATTGCCGAGTCGATCGTGTAGTATACCTGGGTATAGTCTACTTTCAACCCTCCTTTTCTAAACTGGATATCTCCTAAAAGATCGGGCTTATTGAGGTCTCCGCTGATGGTAAGTGCACCGGTAGCTTCACCCGATAAATTGCTGAAGATCCCTTCCAGGAACTGTTCCACAATGCCTATACGCGATCTGTTGAGCTCGATGGTGGTGGTGAAAGATTGGCCGGTGGTGTCTTTGAGATTATAAGAACCATCTGCCGTAAAATTATAACCGGTATTGGGAGAGATCACTTTAAATGGTATCATGCCGGTACTGCTTCTGTAACCCGCATTTACAAATACCACACCCACAGAATCCTGGTCCATTCTGAATTCCTCTGTTTTCAGTTCTGCATCGGCGGAAAAGTCGCCAAAGAAATTATAGAGATTGACTGAACCTGTTGTAAGCCCCTCCAGCCTTGGTTTTTTAATAAATAATGAAGTGATATCTCCCAGGATCAGGTTCTTCATTTTCACCACCAGGTTATTGTAATTGCCTACACCATTCAGCCGGCCGGGCTCTACCGTAATTTCCTGGAATCCCTGTGTGAACCTAACGTTCTGTGCATTCAGTAATTTTTTCCTGATCTCAATTAATCCGGATTTTTCAATATGCCAGGGTTTGTTGTTCAGTACAAAGGACGAAGGGCGGAACTGCACTTTAACACCATCATCCAGGGTGTATACATCTGCATTCAGGGAGGCTTCGTTCAGCGCATTGGAAGCGCTGGTATTAATGGTTACCACAGAGTGATCTTTCCTGGAAGTAATATTGATGATCGAATTGGGCAGGCGCATACTGTCTCCCAGTTCAATGCTTTTAATAGTGGATGATACAGTAAGAGAATCGAAATCTCCTTTGCCGGTAAGGGAAAATCCTACCGCCGAATAGTTTTTGTATCTGCCATAAGGAACATAGGCGTCTACTCCCAGCTTGTTATTGCGGGTATCGATGGATCCGTTTACCATTACATCATTGAACCCTGAAATGTTCTTTACAAAGAGTTTGATATAGGGCTCAATATACAGACTGTTGGCGGCGAAAGTAAACTGCTGGTTTTTCGGCGTTGCTTTCAGCGGTTTGATATAGGCAGGGTAGTAGTTGTAGAGAAAGGCCTGGAAGCTGGCGGGCAGTTCCATAATGCTGAACCTGCCTTTCACTGTCGCATTAAAATCATTACTGCCGATGTGAAGCGTTTTTACAGAATCGCTGTAGGTAGAAGTCAGGTTCAATGAGTCGAACCGTACGGTGGTTTCATTGCTCCTGATCTCACCATTGAGGAACTTGGCGGTACCGGTAAACTGGTCAATATCGCTTCCGGTAAAGTTTACGTCGAGCAGCCCCACTACCTGAATTTTATCTTTCATGAAATTCAGGGCCTGCAGGTCAGACTTGGACAGGTCTCCCACAATATTAAACAGGGGCTTTTCTTTGGAGAAGTCTACCTCCACGTCTGCTGTAAATCCAAGATTGGGATCATTGATCTCCAGTTCGCCGTTGAAATATTTTTTCTGAACCGTTCCATTGGCAATGATATTGGTATACCGGTAGTTGTTGTATTCAATAGAGGATGCTGTTCCGTTCAACTGTGTTTTCAGGCGATTGATATTAAAGCTGCTACCCGTAACCTTTCCTTTAAAGTCTACCAGTCCCAGCCCGTCTACGGAAAGGAATTTTCCTGCATTAAAGCGGATGGCATCCAGGTTACCCGCATAAACAGGCTCACCGTATTTCGGAAGTTTCAGGCTGATGTCGGCCCTCAGCCCGCCCAGTTTGGTAGAAAGGAGTCCCGCAGTTCTGAAGTTATGAATCGTGCCATTGTAATTGCCCCTGTATAAAACCTGGCCAAGCGCTGCCAGGTTGGGTTGCTCCAGTCTGCCAAGCGCCGGAACAAATACGCTCAGATCGTATGCACTGGTATTGATACTGCCGTTGTTGAAGCTGATCACCGTTTTATCTATATCCGGCAATCCTTTCATGGCCAGTGTTCCGCTGATGGAAGTGGTACTGCCAACCCTGGCATTGAATCCGGTTAACTTAAAGTCGGTAACGGTACCTATAAAGTTTCCACTCACGATGGCTTCCTTTTTCCAGGATTTCAGCCCCGGGGCAAAATAGGCAATATCATCGCTGCTGATGCTTGAATAGTTGAACCGGGCCACCATGACCACGCTGTCTGTGTAGGCACTAAAATCCTCGTTGAAGTTGTTGAACTTCATGGCGTAATAGTTGGTAAGCCGGCTTTTATTGGTTTGCAGATCCAGGTCGGCCAGTTCCATGATCTGCGGCGTTAGTTTAAAATTGGCTTTCAGCTTTTTCAACTCCAGTCCGCAACGGTCTTTGGCAGAAAGATGAACCAGTGCGGTAAGCGTATCTTTCTGAAACCGGAAACGGTTGATAGATCCGCTCAGTTTGGAGAGGCGGATATGCGAACCGTCAAATCCCCGGAAAGGTTTTTTGAGGTTGCCTTCAATATTCAGCGCCCCGTTGATCAGTTGTATGCGCTGCACTTTCAGCGCTATTCCTCCGGCATTGTAATAGAGCCCGGTATCTGCAGCAGGCGGTGTTTTTTTCTTCAGATGAGCCGGACGCAGCGGCGCCAGGCTGTATAGGTTTATCTGTGGTTTATTCAACACCACAGAACCGATGTTAAAGACGTTGTTCTTCAGATCCACTTTGTCTGCATCCAACACCATACTTACCATGCGGGCGTCAATGATATCCCCGGTCCAGCGATCGTTCTTCAGAAAATGGATATTCTTCAGGTCTATTTTCTTCAGGTCGAGGTCCAGTCCGCCTGTGGTGTCTTTTGTTTTGGGATTGGGGGAAGCAAAATAATCGGCAACGAACTGGTAATTCCAGGTAGAATCGGTCCGTTGCAGTTTTACCACGGCATCTTCCAGGCCAATATATTTGAGTACAGCTTTGTCTTTCAGAAAGAACCAGTCGGTAATTCTTACTTTCAGCTGGCCGGCATATAACAGGGTATCCTTTTGCCGGTCCCTGATCAGGGTGCCTTCCATATTCAGTTTGTTGAACAGGGAAATACTCACATTGTTAATGCGTACCTCTGTGCCTAAGGATTTGGAAAGCCTGCCGGTGGCATACTGAACCAATAAGTTCTGCACATAGTCTGTTTGTATTGCAATAAATACCATCAGGAGAATGGCAATAATGGTCAGAATGGTTCTACGTGCTATGGTCAATATCCTGTTCAGTCAACTCAATTTATTATTGATAAAATTAATCAATCATGATTGCAGGGCAAATACAATACCAAATAATCGGATGGATGGTGTTTTTCTGCAATTAAAATTCAGGGTTAACGCCCGTATAGTTGGCCGGGCTGATGGCTTTCAGTTCTTTTTTCAGCGCTGCACTGATCTTGAGAGAATGGATGAATCCATGAATGGCGGCCTTGTCTATTTTAGCCTTGCCCCTTGTAAGGTCTTTCAACGCCTCATAAGGGTTGGGATAGTTCTCTCTGCGCAGAATGGTCTGTATGGCTTCTGCTACTACTGCCCAGTTATTATCGAGATCGGCCTTGATCGCAGCTTCGTTCAATATCAGCTTGGACAGCCCGTTCTGCAGCGACTGGATGGAAATGCTCACATGAGCCAGCGGAACGCCCATATTTCTTAAAACAGTGGAGTCGGTCAAATCCCTTTGCAGGCGGCTGATCGGAAGTTTGCCACTCAGGTGCTCCAGCAGCCCGTTGGCAATGCCCAGGTTCCCTTCTGCATTTTCAAAGTCGATGGGGTTTACTTTATGTGGCATGGCCGAAGAACCCACCTCGCCTTTTTTCGTCTGCTGTTTGAAATAATCCATGCTGATATAGGTCCAGAGATCACGGCAGAGATCAATCAGGATATTGTTGATGCGTTTGATGGCGTCGAAATGCGCCGCCAGCGAATCATAATGTTCTATCTGCGTCGTAAACTGCATGCGCTGAAGCCCAAGCGTATCTTCAACAAACTGATTGCCCAGGGCTACCCAGTTGCGTTTGGGGAAGGCAACCTGATGTGCGTTGAAATTGCCGGTGGCTCCCCCGAATTTAGCGGCATAAGGAATGCTGCTGAAGAGTTCAATCTGGTTGTTGAGCCGCTCTACAAATACCATGATTTCCTTGCCCAGGCGGGTTGGAGATGCTGCCTGACCATGTGTTCTTGCCAGCATGGGCACATCTTTCCATTGTGCTGCCAGCTGGTAAAGATTGTTCTGCAGGTTAATCACGGCCGGCAGGTATTCATGTTCCATGGCATGCTTCCAGCTCAGCGGAATGGCCGTGTTGTTGATGTCCTGGGAAGTGAGTCCGAAATGAATCCATTCTTTCAGGTTGCCGATCCCGGCTTCGTCTGCTTTCTCTTTCAGGAAGTATTCAACGGCTTTTACATCGTGATTGGTAACTGATTCTAATTTCTTGATTTTCAATGCATCCTCTATGCTAAATTCATCTATTACTTTAGATAACTGAGCTCTTGCCTTTGCCGGTAGTTTGAAGAATTTCTGGTCGGCCAGAAAGAAGAAATACTCAATCTCCACCAATACCCTGTATTTAATCAGGGCATACTCGGAGAAGTATTCGTCTAAATGGCTTGTTTTTTTTCTGTACCGGCCGTCGATAGGTGAGATGGCTGTAAGGTTGCTCAGTTCCATATTGTCTTAATTCGTTTCTTTGCACAAAAGTAGCTGAATTGAACAAGAGTATAAGAGTTGGAGCGGTAAGTTATTTGAACACGTTACCTTTTTTATTGGGCATAAAAAGATCTGCCGGGTTGATGGAAAGAATCACCTTAACCGAAGAATATCCTGCAAAACTTGCAGCGCAACTGATCAGCGATGAGATTGATGTCGGCCTGATTCCCGTAGCCATGATTCCCCGGCTGAAAGAAGCGTATATCATTGGTGATTACTGTATCGGCACCGAAGGCGAAGTGGCTTCTGTGGCCCTGTTCAGTGAGGTGCCGATGGAACGGATTGAAACCGTTATACTGGATTATCAGAGCAGAACTTCTGTAAACCTGGCCAGGGTGCTGCTAAAGGAATACTGGAAAAAAGAAGTGGCGCTGGAAGAGGCTACCCTCAATTTCAGAGACAAGATCAGGGGCACTACTGCTGCGGTTGTGATTGGCGACCGCGCACTGGAACAGATCTCCATGTCTGCCTATATGTACGATCTGGGCGCTGCCTGGAAAGCGCATACGGGTTTGCCCTTTGTGTTTGCCGCATGGGTAGCCAATAAGCAATTGGATGAAGGGTTTAATGATGCCTTCAATAAAGCCAATGCCTATGGTGTAAGTCATATAGAGGAAGTGCTGTTAAGCCAGAACTACCCTGTGTACGACCTGAAAAAATACTATACCGAAAACCTCAGTTATTCCTTAACCGATGAAAAACGGAAAGGACTTGCACTGTTCCTGGAAAAACTGAAGCAATTATAAATCCCCTTTCATCCGCATGACCGGCATTACCGTAATCACCATTTGTTTTAATAACCTGAAAGATCTGCAGAAGACCTGTGCTTCTGTTGACGGTCAGGAACGGAAGCCGGATGAGCACTGGATCATCAATGGTTCCAGTACAGCGGAGATTGCCCGTTGGCTGGAAGAAACTCCGCAGCCATCTTACCGCAGATGGCTGAATGAAAGAGACAATGGCATTGCTGATGCCTTCAACAAAGGAATTATGCGGGCCGGCTATTCCGTAATCCATTTGCTGCATGCCGGTGATACCTATGCCTCCGAACAGGTGATTCATATTGTTTACCGGTATTTCACCGATCATCCGGGCAAAGCATGGATCAGCGGAAACATCCGTATTGTAAGGGGAGGCGAACTGGTGACTGTAGGCAAACCCTTTGATAAAAAGAAACTCTACCGGGGTATGCGCAGTGTGGCGCATCCTACCTGGTTTGTAAAGAAAGCGGTTTACGACCGCGCGGGGCTGTTTAATACCAGTCTGAAGATCGGGATGGATTATGATCTGATGTGCAGGATCTTCAACGAGCCTTATGGTTATATCAATGAAACCCTTGCCGTATTTGATGATACGGGGATCAGTACCACCAATTACCTGGCCTCACTGAAAGAAAATATTCAGGTATACGAATCGCATTTCGGTTATTCCATCCTTTGCCGTTTATGGCAGTTCAGGTTGAAAATCCTGCACCTGCTTTTAGAAACTCCCTTTGGTAAATGGTTGTTCCGCATCAAAAAAAAGCTTGGGCTGGCCAATGTCTAAAACTTCACGGCAGACCTTCCGGTCTCGTCCATCCTGTGCAGCAGTAAAGGGATATGGTTATTGCTCAGGTATTCATCTACCGCCTTTTTGGATCCTTTCCAAAAGCCATAGTCGTCAATAATCAATACGCCTTTGGACACCAGTTTGGGATAGAGATGTTCCATCTCATGTTTGGTAGACTCATACCAGTCTGTATCGAGCCTGAGCAGGGCAATTTCGCTGGAAATGGTTTGAGGAATGGTCTTTAAAACATCTCCTTCCACAAAATGGACCAGGTTAGACGGATAGCTGGTTCGCGCAATATTGGCTTTCACTTCGTTGAGGCCGGAATAAGCCCATACGGAACTTTCCGTTTTAATGGCCGCGTCTTGCTTTAGTTGTGTTGCTGCATCCCGGTTGAGCTGATCCACGTCGTTTTCCGTAGGGGCCGTCATACCGGCGTACGTGTCGTACAGGTATAAATGGCGGTCGGCTGCTCCCAGGTATTTCAGGGTTTCCGCTACGGCCATCATACTGCCGCCCTTCCATACGCCGCATTCGACAATGTCTCCGGGAATATGGTTGTCCACTACATACTTTATACTCTCAATCAAACCGTACAAACGCGCTTCGCTGGTCATGGTGTACGGACGCACTTTCCGGATGATCTCTTTGTGCATGTCTTCAAAATCTCCGGGGAATGCCTGTTCCTGTATGTCTAGTCCGAATAATGTTTTAAGTGCGCTGACTGGTTTGAATTTCATAGCTGAATTATAAATGTGTTTGAATCAATTGAATCAGTTGTTGGGGTTGTACCCTGTTATAAGGAATATTGACAGTGAACTCGTATTTGGATGGAATGACCGTTGCCGCTTTCAACTCCTGTTCTACCGCTTCGGGGTAGGCTGCAAAGAAACGGGAATGCATGGCCGGTGGATAGGGCGCAAACCGTTTGTACTGCGAACCATTGAACACCCCAAATACCGTACAGCCAACCGCTGCGGCCAGGTGTACGGAACCGGTGTCTACCGAAATCAGGCATTGGGCGGCGGAGAGCACTGCCAGTAATTGCGGCAGGCTGGTTTTTCCGCCCAGGTTTACCAGTGGATGCCGGTAAGCCATTTCGAATGCATTGGTGTAGGGTTGATCTCCCGGGCCTCCGCAAAGCACGGCCGTTAAGCCATAATTTTCAAAAAGGTAGTTACTGACGGTTATAAAATGTTCAATGGCCCAGATCCTTGCACTGCTCCTGGAGCCGGGGAACACTACAAAATATTGCTCCGGAAGGCCCTCCGGTAATGCCGGTAATAACCCGCGTTGAATGCGGGTGTTTTCTTCAGAAACGGGTTGCCCTGTAATAAATGCTGTGAACAGCCTGTTCCGGTAAAATTCGAAGAGGGGCTTTTCCGGGTGATCAAAGAGGGTCGTGTATAAACTTTTGTCGTATCCCTGTTCATAGGGCTTCACTGCTTCCGGATTGGCCTTCATGCCGATGCGATAACGGGCATGGGTGGCGCACACAATCGCATCATCATTTCGTTTGTCTCTGGAGAAAATGGGATTGATGACCGTTTCGTAGGAATACCGGTAAACCTGTTTCAGCAACTGGTACCGGTAGTTCAGGCTTTTTTTGAAGGCTGTTTTGTTCATCCAGATGGTTTGATCGGCCAGTGAATGGTCCAGCAAATCGTAGATACTTTTCCAGCTGCTGTTGCCCAGGAAATGAATTTCATATCCCTGTGCCCTGTAGTATGCTGCAAGCTGCGGCAGGAATTTCCGCCATAACATATAGTCTCCGATCTCATCGGTTCTTATAATCAGGAGCCTGCGCGCAGGCAGGTCGCGGCTGCCGGTTTTGGCCAGCAGCAATGCCCCATCGTATAAAATTCCCTTTAATCGGTTCAACATGCTTCAAAACGCTTTATCTTGCTGCCAGCAATTGCTGTATAGCTTACAATTATGGTGCCCTTCAATTTTAACCCAACCATTTCTCATCCGCTCTACTACATCCGTAAAGGGTTGTATCGCAAAATTAGTTTATACGCACCAGAATTAGAGGGGCAATTAATGGATTTTGGCTGCGGGGAAAAACCTTATCAGTCTTTGTTTACCAATATAACGGGTTATACAGGCGTGGATTATGACAGCGAGGGCCATAGCCACACCAATGAAAACATTGATGTGTATTACGATGGAGTTACACTTCCTTTTGCAGACCATCATTTTGATTCCATTTTCAGCAGCGAGGTTTTTGAGCACGTATTTACCCTGCCACAGATCCTGCCCGAACTCAACAGGGTACTGAAGCCGGGGGGTAAAATGCTGATCACCTGTCCGTTTGCCTGGGAAGAACATGAAGCGCCCGTGGATTATGCCCGTTATAGCCGCTTTGCACTAAAAGATATGCTGGAGAAGAACGGTTTTAAAGTATTGGTGACCGACAAAAACGGTCATTATATGAGCGCCCTGCACCAGCTGCTGATTGTATATATTAACGACCAGTGGTTACACCGGGTAACTTTCTTTTCGAAGTTCAACCTGTTTAAAAAATTGGTTCGTCAGGCGTTGGTGCCGTTTCTGAATATCCTGTTTTACTTGTTTGAACCACTCTGGCCGGCCGCTGAATCTTTTTATTTAAACACGATTATTTTAGCGGAGAAATGTTAGGGAAGAAGATCCTTTATACCATCAGTTCGGCAAGCCACCTGGCTTACTGCAAAACCATGGCTGATTCCTTTATAACATATAATGCAGACTACCAGGTAATCATCTGCCTGGCCGATCAGATCATGGGAAGATTTGACCCCGCCGCTTTTGCGCCGCATCAGCTGATAACGGTAGACTCCATGCAGATCCCCGATTTTGAGGCGATGTCGGAACGCTACGATATTATAGAACTGAGTTGTGCGCTTAAACCATTTGCAGGCTTATACATCCTGGAAAAATACCAGCCCGACTGTTTGGTATACCTCGATTCGGATATCCAGGTATATGATTCATTTGTACAGTTGGAAGAACAATTGAATAACTACAGTATTATTGTTACTCCGCATTTTTCCAAACCCCTCCCCGCAGATCCCTGTGTGCCGAGGGAGCGGGACATATTAAGGCACGGGTTGTATAACGGAGGATTCTTTTTTCTGAAAAATGATCCGGTTGCCATTTCTTTTTTAACATGGTGGGGAAGTCACCTGGTTGATGAGGGATACCTGAATTATGCGGAAGGTATGGGAAGGGATCAGAACTGGCTTAATTTTCTGCCTTTGTTCTTTACAAACGTGCTGGTAGGAAAGGACTTTGCCGGGGTGAATGTGGCTTACTGGAACCTTCATGAGCGTACCATTTCCCGCGTGAACAACCGGTACAAGGTAAATGATACAACACCACTGGTATTTCTTCATATCAGTGGGTATTCCTTTGATCAGCCGGAGCTATTATCGAAGCACCAGAACCGCTATGATTTAAATCAATTACCGATTTTAAAAGAAATGCTTCATCAGTACCGGGAAGCTGTGCTGGCCAACAGTCATGCCCGGTTCTCCTCCATGGAATGCGCGTATGCCCGTAAAAAGAAGAAATCGATGGGGATTATGAAAACCATCAACAGGCTGATTCGTCCGCTCGGTATTAGAGTGTCGGATATCTGATTTTAGAAATAGGTTCTGCCTGTTTGAACCTTCACCTTTTTCTTATTGGCATTCTTTTTTTCGAACTCCAGGATTTCTTTGGTTTTGTTTTTGGCGGATACCGTATCTGTTTTGCCTTTCTTATTCGGAGGAAGCTTTACAGCAGGAGCGATTGTATCTGCCTGCGGCTTTTGTTCTTCCGGCTGCTTTAGCTGACCCATGAAATATTCCTGGGTTTCTACCAGCATGCCTGTGCCGGGTTGATAAAATTTCCAGAGACCGTGCTTCAGGGAACTACCGTCTGTTTTAACGATCACTTTCTCGTATTTGTCGGGATCCTTCGGATCGGCTACATCCAGGGTGTCGTAAGCTTTGTCGGGGTTCACTGCCCTCCAGCTTTCCTCATGTTCCAACCCGGCAAGGGTAAAATAGAAACAACGTCCGTTTTTATTACCCCACTTGTAGTTCTCCTGTGCCAGCAGATCGCCCATCAGGTTATACGTGCGCCACATACCTTCCTTCCGGTCGTTTTTGTAAAGACCTTCTTCTTCATACCCCGGCTCCCCGCGCAGTTTGGGCATTTGTATCAGCCACTTGCCCTGTTTTATTCCCTTCATGTCGGTACAGTTCAATGTATCTCCGTTGGAAACCAGTTTGAACGTCCTGCATTGGCTATTCACCGACAGGGTTAGAAAAATGAACAATGGTATTAATAGAAAGCGCATAATACTTACATTCGGTAACCGAAAATACACAACTGTTATGAGAAATTTATTGTCCCTTTTGTTAATTGTCAGCTGCTTCCGGCTGCAGGCGCAGGTAAAGCCAACCCCGGCCGCCGAGCGATTGAAAAGCATGGAGCAGCGCAAGGCATTGAATGCCCAATCTCCTTTGAACAATACCGCATTCCGGAATATCGGCCCCGGTGTAATGAGCGGAAGGGTGGTGGATATTGATGTAAACCCGGCAGACCCCACTGAATTTTATGTGGCATATGCTACAGGTGGACTTTGGCAGACGGTTAACAATGGTCAGAGTTTTGTGCCGGTGTTTGATTCGGCGGATATTATTACGATCGGCGATTTTGCCGTGAACTGGAAAACCCGTTCCATCTGGGTGGGTACCGGTGAAGTAAACAGCAGCAGGTCCACTTATGCAGGATTGGGTGTATACAAAAGCGATAACAATGGCAAAACCTGGGAATACCTGGGGCTTCCGGAAAGCCATCATATTGGTAAGGTGCAGCTTCATCCCACCGATCCCAACACGGCATGGGTAGCTGCAATGGGGCACCTCTATTCTGCCAACAAAGACAGGGGTGTTTATAAAACCACCGATGGCGGAAAAACATGGAAACATACTTTGTACATCAACGAGAATACCGGTTCTGTAGAACTGGATATCAATCCGCAGAACCCCAATGAACTTTATGCCGCCATGTGGTACAGAACCAGGAGAGCATGGAACTTTGAAGAGAGCGGAAAAACCAGCGGCATTTATAAAAGCACCAATGGCGGTGACAGCTGGGAACTGGTATCTACGCCTGCTTCCGGATTTCCTACCGGGGATGGCGTTGGAAGAATCGGCCTTGCCGTATATCCCCAAAACCCCAACATCATCTATGCAGTGGTAGACAACAATACAAGACAGGCAGCCAATGCCGCAAAAAGACCGCAGGATACCGGTCGCTTAACACTGCGCGATTTCAAAGACCTGAGCAGGGAACAGTTTCTTGCCCTGGACGATAAAAAACTGGGCGCTTTTGTGAGCGCTCCCCGCAATGGTATTCCTGCCAAGTACACTGCCGCCAAATTAAAGGAATTGATTGGCTCCGGTCAGTTGGCGCCAACAGCCATCTGGAACTATCTCTTTGATGCCAATACGGCTTTGTTTGAAACACCAATTATTGGTTGTGAATTATACAGAAGTGATGATGCCGGCAAAACCTGGCGCAAAACCAATAAGGAGCCTATCAATATTTACAGTACGTATGGTTATTATTTCGGTATGGTATTCGTGAGCCCTGTCAACGAAAATAAAGTGGCACTTACCGGGGTAGACCTGCTGCTGAGTACAGATGGTGGTGTGAGTTTCAAATCCATTGATAAAGACAACGTGCATTCCGATCACCATATGGTATGGATGAGCCCTCATAAAGAAGGTCATATCATCAACGGAAATGATGGCGGATTAAATATCAGTTACGACAACGGCGCGCATTGGTTTAAAGCCAATACGCCTGCTGTTGGACAATTTTATGCTGTAACTGTAGATATGGCGCGTCCATACAATGTATACGGAGGGTTACAGGACAATGGCGTATGGTATGCGCCTTCCAATACCGTAGAGTCAATGGCCTGGTACGACAACGGGGAAAATCCTTATAAACGCATTGGCGGTGGGGATGGTATGCAGGTACAGGTAGACTGGAGAGACAATAAAACCGTGTACAGCGGATCACAGTTTGGCGCTTATGTTCGGCAGAATCTTGCTACCAGGGAACGCAAATTCATTCGTCCTGCAAGGGATCTGGGAGAACCCGCTTACCGGTTCAACTGGCAAACACCCATACTGATCAGCCGTCATAACCAGGATGTATTCTATTATGGCAGCAACAAGTTTCACCGGTCTTTCAGCAAAGGAGACAGCCTGGTTACCCTAAGTGCAGATTTAACCACCAATCCGGCACAGGGCGATGTGCCGTTCGGAACCATTGCCACGCTCAGCGAAAGCCCCTTGCGTTTTGGCCTGATCTATGCCGGTTCCGATGATGGCAATATTCAGGTAACCAAAGACGGCGGTTATAGCTGGACCCTGCTGAACAGCAAACAGATGCCCAAGGGATTGTATGTAACCCGCGTAACTGCGAGTGCATTTAAAGAAGGCAGGGTATATGCCAGTTTGAACGGATACCGCAACGATCATTTCAATGCCTATGTTTATGTAAGTGAAGACTACGGCGCTACCTGGAGGCAGATTGCCAAAGACCTTCCCGCAGAACCGGTGAATGTGGTGAAGGAAGATCCGAAGAATGAAAATATTATTTATATCGGCACGGATGGCGGATTATATGTTAGTATCGATGGCGGTAGCTCCAGTGTAAAATGGAGCAAAGGTTTGCCATACAGCATCCCTGTGCATGATATCGCTATCCAGCCCCGCGACAATGAAATTGTGCTGGGTACACACGGCAGAAGCCTGTATGTAGCAGGTTTGGCCGGTGTGCAGCAACTGGCAAAAGGAAAATAGTCAGTGGCTGGCAAAAGCTTTTTGTACAATCCAAAGATCCTGGCCACCCAACTTGTTTGGGTGGCTTTTTCCATCATAATATTCCCGTAAGCTAAAGTACGTACACAGGGCCTGCTGAAAATGGAATGCATGGTTGTAGGTGCAGATCAACCGGTGTCCTTTTTCGCTGTAGGATTGTGTGTATGCACCCCTGAGGTATTGTTCCAGTTCCCGGTCCGAGAGTTGCCGGGTATAATTGCTGCCATGGGTAGACAGGATCAGTATACCGCCGGATTGCAGTACCCTATGCAGTTCTTTGATATGCTGCAGCTGTTCCGCAGCATCAATATGGGTGAGTACTGAAATGCCATAAATCAGGTTGAACTGATGATCGGTATAAGGAAGTGTAACTCCGCTTACAGCGCTGAACTGTATGCCCCTGATATGGTTGCGGCTCCAGGCTACTCTGCTGCTGTTGCTGTCGCAGCCATAGCAAACAGCCTCCGGTGCAACAACAGGTATATGCTGAATAACCCTGCCGGTACCGCATCCCCAGTCCAGTATGGAGGGGTGGTTGGTGTTGCGGTAAGCGGCATACCAGTGCATGATTTCTGCGGCGGCCAGTTTTCCGTCGGAAAAATATTTTTCGTAATGGAGTTGAAAGGTTTCAAATAAGTGACGGTCGGGTGGTGTTGGAAGGGCAGGGTGTTGCTGCCGGAAGCGTTTGTTGGATCTCCGGTTGTACAACTGCTGATAACGAAACTGTACTTCGGCCAGCAGCGCCCGCATTCCCAACCGGGCAAAAACTTTCTTAATGATTCCGGATGGCTGCATATTACTGTATAAATATACGAATGAAAAAGACCCCGGTAAACCGGGGTCCTGAAATGAATAGTTGGTTGAGAAGCTGTTATTTTTTCTCAGGATACAGTACGCTGTTCAGTACATTCCTGCCGTCGAATAACAGGTTGGCTGTTTTCCTGATATCTTCAATGCTAACCGCATTTACTATTTTTTCATAGTTCACCACCCGCTGCGGATCATTTTCCGTGAGGTAAATGCCCTGCAATACATTGCTCCAGTAACGATTGTCTTTCATGCTCACCGTATGTTTTTCCAGCAGGGCCTTCTTAACCTTGTCCAGGTCTTTTTGCTCAGGGCCATTTGCTTTGATCTTCCCGATCTCTTCAGTGGCTGCTTTCTTCAGTTTATCTACATTTTCAGGTCCGCAGGGGAGCTGCAGGGCCAGCGTATAGCCCTCGAAAGGATATTTGTTTACAGAACCGCCGATGCCACCGCCATAGATACCTCCGATTTTTTCTCTCAGTTCCTCAATGATCTTGATGTTCAGTACCTCGGTCAGCATTTCAGTTTGCAGTGCCAGATCCTCTGAATAACTCAGTTCTCCGGAATAAACATTGAAAATGAAGCTCTTGGCTTCTTTGCCTTTAAAGAACCCCAGCTCTTTCACTCCTTTGGCAATACGAACCCCGTTGTCGAAGATGGCGCCGGGCTTTCCTTTGGAAGGAAGGCCGCCGATATAGGTTGCCAGCAACGGCTTCATTGCCTCCAGGTCTACATTACCCACCAGAACAAACGTAAAGTCATTGGCATCGCTGGTAAGGTCCCTGAATATTTCCATTGATCTGTTCAGGTCAATTTTGTCGAAGTCGGCCGGGCTGGGAACAGCCGCTGGCGCCAGCGGATTGCCGGCATATAAAACCTTGTATACAGAATCAATGAAAGCAGTGGTTGGATCGGCCATCATAAACTGTACCTGGCTTTTCTGTTTGTCTTTCCAGCCATTGAACAGCGCCTCATCTTTCCGGATATTGGTGAAGTTGAGGTACATCATCTGGAACATAGACGCTACATCCTTAACAGTGCTGTTTCCATTTACTCTTGCCGTGATGGCATTCACGCTTACGCCGGCGCTGGCGTTTTTACCGGCCATGAATTTGCGCAGATCCACCGGGCTGAATTCTCCAATGCCCATTTGCTGGATGGCCTGTGAAGCATAGTTGGCGCTATATTTGTCTGCTGCGCCGTATACACTGGTACCGCCTTTGCGGAAACCGGTCAGTATGATTTCATCCTGTTTAAAGTTGGTCGTTTTTACAATGACCCTGGTTCCGTTGCTGTATTGCAATTCGGTAATACCAAGGGCTTCATTGCCGGATTCTTTTACCAGGGTGCCTGCAACCGGTGTTGTTTTCAACAAACTGGTGGCGATGCTTTTTTCCTCGTAAGCTTTTACCGGCGCCTTGCTGATGTTCTCCACTGCTGCCAGTAAAGCGGTTTTGCCGGGAAGTTTCACTTCTGCCTTTTCCGGTCCCTGAATGCTCACGAACACCCTTTCCTGTTGTTTCAGTTCATTGGCCAATGCATTTACTTCTTCCAGTTTAATGCCCGGCATCAGTTCCTTCTTATACTGGTATTCTGCTTCTATGCCCGGGCTTGGTTCCTGCTGCAGGAAATGCTGAATGTATTCCTGCACAAAAAGTGAAGACTCGGTCTTGTCTTTATTGTTATAGATTTTTTCAATAGCCGCTAACTGTTGCTTTTTAGCACGGTCCAGTTCTCCCTGGGTAAAGCCAAATTTCTTCACCCGCTCAATTTCTGTAAGCACGGCATGTAATGCAGTGTCTGTTCCTTTTTGGCCTGCAATGGCAAAGCTGTTGAATGCTTCATGGCCTCTTGCATAAGAACCAAAATTACTTCCTGCAAACAGGAAGGGAGGGTTGGCGCTCTGGGTCAGTTCATTCATTCGCTGGTTCAGCAGGGAAGTGAACAGGTTCTTAATGATGATGTCTTTGCGATAATCGTTTAAAGTAACTGCAGCGCTGGCCTTAACAGTAGAATAGTTCAGCTCAATCTGGTAATTGGTTGCTTCCTTATCGGTTACCACCATAGCATCGTTCTTGGTTCTGGCAGGAACAGTCGCTTTGAACCTGGGTCTTGGTTGGGCAGGATTCCGGAGCCCGCCAAAATATTGCTGTAGCAGCTTTTCTGTAGCAGCCACATCAATATCGCCCACTACAATTACCGACATCAGGTCAGGACGGTACCAGTCTCTGTAGAAGCGTTTGACGGCATCGTACTTAAAGGTTTTCAGCAGGCTGTCCTTGCCAATGGGCAAACGCAAAGCATACCTGGAACCTTCATATTGTTTGGGGTATACCTTTCTGAACATGCGGTCTTCGGCGCCCTTGCCCAAACGGCTTTCTTCCAGTATCACACTTCTTTCCTCATCTATCTGTTTGTTGTCGAAGCTGATACCCGAAGCCCAGTCCTGTAATACCAGCAGGCCTTTTCTATAGTTGGCCGTGTCGGTTAAAGGGATTGGCAGGATGTATACCGTTTCATCAAACCCGGTATAAGCATTTAAGTCTGCTCCAAATTCCACCCCGATCGTTTGCAGGAAATTAACCAGTTCATTCTTTTTAAAATGCTTGGTGCCGTTGAATGCCATATGCTCTGTAAAGTGAGCCAGGCCCTGCTGGTCGTTGTCTTCCAGGATAGATCCTGCATTCACTACCAGGCGAAGCTCCACTTTGTTCTCGGGCTTTTGGTTCTGCCGGATATAATAGGTTAAGCCGTTGGATAACTTACCTGTTTTCACTTTGGCATCAAAGGGCAGTTGCGCTTTGAGATTTAACTGGGCATTGCTGCTGAACAACACAAGCATCCCCAATACAAGCAAATAGCATTGTTTCTTCATGATTTGTTTTTTAAAACCCGGAGGTTCTCAATGATTGAATAAAGAGTAGTTCTATTACTAGCCAGTTGTATGGGGTAAACTATTTATTTCAGAACTTCAGTAATGGGCTGCCCGATATTGCCGCTGGGCTCCTGTATATGCAATAACGCAGCAATGGTAGAAGCGATATCGTGCATATGAACCTCCCTGGCGGATCTGCCTTTTTTAATGCCCCATCCATACCAAAGTAAAGGAATATGCGCATCATAAGGATACCATAATCCATGCGTGGTGCCGGTTGCTCCACCATCTATATAACCGGGCTTCAGGATGATCTGAACGTCGCCGCTTCTGTTGTAGAAAAATCCGTTCGCCAGTTTTTCTCTCAGGACTTTAGGAATAGGGGTAGTAAGGATATCAGCAGTTGCAAATGCATTGGATACCGATTCTTTCTTTTTTAAGAAACTGATAATGGCGTTGATGATACCTGTTTTATCCGCTTTTAAGCTGTCGAGCTTGTCTCTGTCGAGATGAACCTGGTAATTGTACAGGCTCACCACAGCGCCCTCCACGCCAAATTTATCTTTCACTACCGCATTCAGATCGGCCAGCATATTTTTTTCGTTCACAGTACCGCCGGGTAATTTGTTCTCTTTCATGAATCCCGGTACATGCGCTACTGCGTGGTCTGCACTCAGGAAGGCAGTGTATTTGCCTTTGCCTACTTTGGCATCGAGGAAGTCGAATAGTTTTCCCAGTTCTTCGTCCAGGCGAACATAGTTGTCTACGAGTTCCCAGGAATTAGGCCCAAATGCGTGACCGATATAATCGGGAGAAGAAAAGCTTACGGCCAGTAAATCAGTAACATTATCTTTACCCAGATCTTCGGCTATTACCGCAGCCTTGGCCATTTCTGCCGTAATGGTATTACCATGCGGGGTGGAAGGGAGTTTAGCGTATCCCTCGTTCCCGGTTCTTTTCAGGTCGTAGGGCATTTTGGTCTGGTTCTTTCCAAATGGCGTTCCCTCATATGGTTTTTCGTCGGCGGTAGCATATACCGGATATACATCATCTTTCAATGCTTTCTGCCAGCCCAGGTTCAGCAGTGAATCGGGTACTTTCCTGCTGTTGAACTGGTTCACCCATTCAGGCAACTGGTCGGTATAATAAGTACTGGTAATAAAATCACCGCTTTTTGAATCGAACCAGTAGGCGCCATTGGCGCTGTGGCCCGCAGGCAAAATTGCCCCCCTGTCTTTGATGGCAATCCCAATTACTTTACTCTTGAAATTGGTGGATAACCTCAATTCATCGCTGATGGTGGTTGTTTGCAAATTTCTGGGGCTCATCTGCCCATCGCCGGAGCCCTTTGCGCCAACACCGTTGACGGATTTATCTTCGGTACAGTAAACGGAACGTTTCTGCAATGCATCCCACCATGCATTTCCGGTGATGCCGTGTATAGCCGGCACAGAACCTGTATAGATCCCCGAATGCCCGCAGGCCGTGATGGAAGGCGTATATCCAATTTGTGTATTATCGCAACTAAAGCCTTCCTGCATCATTCTTTTAAATCCTCCGTTCTGCCTGAAAAGCGGTGCAAAACGGTAGAGATAATCCCATCTCATCTGATCAATCACAATTCCCACTACCAGTTTAGGCGCCTGATCAGTAGCAGGTGTTTTAGGTGAGATCTGCGCAAAACCTTGTATTGCCGTCATTTGCAGGCCCAGGGCCAGCATGGCAAGCAGGTTCATTTTACCTTTATTTTTTTGTAGCATAGCTCGTATTTAGAGCGTAAAGATAGGCTATGGTGCATAAATACGTTTGCGCTTTCCTTGATTATGATTAATTTTGCGCAGGTTTTTTTAAAAAGTAATCATTTATTCATATGGCAGATATTTTTGAGAAACTATTGAAAAATGCAGGCCCGCTGGGTCAGCATCGCGAGCGTGCACATGGTTATTTTGCCTTCCCAAAACTGGAAGGAGAAATCAACAGCAGAATGAAGTTCCGTGGCAAGGAAATGATTGTCTGGAGTCTGAACAACTACCTGGGCCTGGCCAATCACCCGGAAGTGAGAAGAGTGGATGCAGAAGCTGCGAAACAGTTTGGACTTGCGTATCCTATGGGCGCCAGGATGATGAGTGGAAACTCCAACTACCACGAACAACTCGAAAAAGAACTCGCTGAATTTGAACATAAGGAAGATGCTATCCTGATGAACTTTGGTTACCAGGGTATCATGAGCGCGATCGATGCAATCTGCGGTCGTCATGATGTGATTGTGTACGATGCGGAAAGCCATGCCTGTATTATTGACGGTCTTCGCCTGCATCCGGGTCATCGTTATGTATACAAACACAACGATGTGGAAGATTGCGAAAAGCAATTACAGCGCGCTACCCAACTGATCGAAAAACAGCAGTCCGGCGGTATCCTGGTCATCACAGAAGGGATCTTCGGAATGGCCGGTGATCAGGGAAAACTCAAAGAAATTGCCGCACTGAAAAACAAATACCAGTTCAGGTTACTGGTAGACGATGCACACGGATTCGGCACCCTGGGTAAAACCGGCGCCGGCACAGGAGAGGAGCAGGGGTGCCAGGGCCAGATTGACCTGTATTTCTCCACTTTCGCAAAGAGCATGGCTTCTATCGGCGCGTTCATGGCAGGAGATAAACCCATTATCGATTTTATCCGTTACAATATCCGCAGCCAGATTTTTGCGAAGAGCTTACCCATGCCAATCGTTATTGGTAACCTGAAACGCCTGGAAATGCTCCGTACCATGCCCGAGCTGAAAGACAAACTCTGGAGTAATGCACTGAAATTACAGAATGGCCTGAAGCAAAGAGGGTTCGATATCGGCAATACCAATACACCTGTTACACCAGTGTATATGAACGGCGGTGTAGAAGAAGCAACTGCAATGGTGATGGATCTGAGAGAGCATTATGGCATTTTTGCCTCCATCGTTGTTTATCCGGTTATTCCCAAAGGGCATATCATTTATCGCCTGATCCCTTCTGCTGCACATACAGATGCGGATATAGAAGAAACATTGAGAGCCTTTAGCGAAACCAAGGCTAAGCTGGATGCAGGCGCCTATAAAGTAGACGCAGTGCCGGATATGGCAGAAACCAAATAGTCTCAAGCGAACTAATCTTAAGTTTACTTTTCATATAAAGATCCCGGTTAAGTATATAGCCGGGATCATTTTTATTAAAGGTATGCCGCAGTTAAACTGTTAAAAAATCGTAGCTTTATAGCAGAATTTCTGTTCCCCCCCCCAGTTATTTGTTATGGAAAATGTTACCTCACTTGTGAACAGGTTCATCCAGGAGGATTCTTTCCGGCTGATGAGCAAAGCGTCAATTGTTTCGATTACAGACACGAAAGGGATAATACTCTTTGCGAACGATCATTTTGCCAATATCAGCGGCTATACCATCGATGAGCTGGTGGGTAAAAGCCACAATATCATCAATTCCGGTTATCATCCCCGGCATTTTTGGGCCGATATGTGGAACGCTGTACTCGCCGGAAAAAACTGGCGGGAGGAAGTGAAAAATAAAAGAAAGGATGGTACCTTTTATTGGGTGGATGTGCAGATCATGCCGCATTTTGGTGATGATGGAAAAGTGAATGCCATTATTTCTGTACGCAACGATATTACCAAACGGAAAACTGCGGAAAATGAAAAAGTGGAATTGGGTAACAGGCTGAATATTTTCACAGAACATATACCCGGGTTCCTCTATCAATACCAGCTTCGCCCCGACGGAACCTCATTCTTCCCTTATGCGAGCAAAGGTATCATTAACATTTATGGACTTCATCCGGGGGATGTTTTACACGATGCTGCAAAGGTTTTTGAAGTGATTCATCCGGATGACCGGCCTAAAGTAATCAGTACGATCCTCTATTCTGCCGAACACCTGACGGAATGGAGATGGGAATACAGGGTGATCCTTCCTTCAGGTCCGACCATCTGGGTCGCCGGTTTTTCTTCTCCGGAGTTGCTTGAAGACGGCAGCATATTGTGGCATGGATTTCTCAATAATATTACAGAAAGAAAACTGGCGGCAGAAAAATTTGAATCTGCCAATGCACAGCTGGAAGCGTTGATTGAGGCATTGCCGGATGCCATCTTTTTTAAGGATGGGGAAGGACGGTGGGTGGTTACCAATAACGCTGCCAAAAAATTGTTCAATTTAGAGGGTTATGATTGGCTGGGCAAGACGGAAAGGGAAATGGCCATAGATCGCCCTGCGTACAGAGAGGCGCACGAAAAATGCATGATTGATGATGCACAGGCATGGAACCAGCGTAAATTGTCGGTTTTCACCGAATTTATTAAAGAGGAACAGGAGGCGCTTCGGGAGTTTGAAGTTCGGAAGATTCCTTTGTTTAATCCCGACGGAAGCAGAAAAGGGTTGGTGATTGTCGGGTCGGATATTACTGAAAGGAGAAGGGCCGAAGAGATTCGTAAACAACTGGCAGAAGAGCTGAATATCAGTAAACAGCGGTACGAATCGCTGTTCTCGCAGAACCATGAATCCGTTTTTTCTGTAGACCTGAACGGGAAGTTTACCAGCGCCAATGAGCGTTTCCTGAAAGCAACCGGGCATAGCCTGGAAGAATTATTGCAAATGTATTATACCTCCATTATTCATCCCGATGACATGGCTAAAGTGAATGAAAGTTTTGAACGCGCAAAGCAGGGAATATCCACCAGGTTCGAAAGCAGGGTATTGATCTGCAAAAAAACGGAGATAAAGTATATCTACCAGGTGAATATGCCGATGGTTGTTAACCGGAAAATTGTAGGTGTTTATATACTTGCCAGCAATATCACAGAAAGGGTAATGGCCGAAGAGAAGATTAAAAAACAGAACCAGCAGCTAAGGGAAATTGCAAGGATACAGTCGCATGAAGTACGCGCGCCACTGGCGAATATTATAGGACTTGCCAATCTCTTCGATAAAAACAATGCCGGAGATCCTAATAATGAAATGATCCTGAAAGAGTTAACGGTATCAGCAAAAAAACTGGACGGCGTTATCCATAAAATCGTAGATAAAGTATATGCAATAGGAGAGATCAGAGATATCTATTAATCAAAAGATCCCGGTATCACCGGGATCTTTTGATGCGGTTATTGGTATTTAGAGTTTGGCAATCAACTCTTTTGCCATTCGAACATAGTCTGCATTTTTAGCTTCAGTTGCCAGTGCAATACATTTCTCAGCGCTGGCTTTTGCCGCTACCTTGTCGCCCAGTTCTTTCTGTATTCTGGCAGTTTGCAGGAACAGCCAGAAAGCCTTTGGATTGGCAGCAGTAGCCTTGGTGATATTCTCTAAAGCCTTGCTATAGTCTTTTTCCCATTCAGCATAGTAGGTGGCTGCTGCTGAATATACAGATGGGTTTACCTGGTCTGCACTCAGCGCTGTTTCCACCTGTGCACGGATGCGGTCTTTTACGTTGGTACTGATTGGAACACTTACGGCAACCTGTCCCCAGGTAATATGCAGTTCTATACTCTCTGCCTGAACATTGGCAAACTGCATGGTGAACGTTTCAGCGCCAGCAACTTTTGCTGATTTTACTTTAAAACGAACCACATCTTCACTTTCTTTGTAACCATCGGTTCCCCAGTTGTTGATTCCCTTATTGATGACAATTTCCCAGTATTCCTTGCCTGGTACTGTGTACAAAACATAAGAACCGGTATCCAGCAGTTTTCCTCCCATCATTACCCTGTCCGAAAAATACAACCTGGTGGCTGCATTGGCACCTGTGCGCCATAACTGACCCAATGGTACCAGCTCACTGTTTTCTTTTAACATGGCTCTGCCCTTGATATTGGGACGGGCATAGGTCAGTTCAATTTTTCCCAAACCAAAATCCTGACTGATTTTTTGTGTGGTACTCGGTGCTGGCATTTTTATTTGCGCAAAACCGGATACGCTGCATAAAAGCAGGGCGGCAAGCATTGTTTTTTTCATATTGTTCTTGTTTTTGTGTAAACAAACCTACAGCAAGCTTGTCAAATACAATAATATTTTATGTAACCGGTCTATTTAAATCCCGGATGGAAACGCTGCAATGTGTCGCGCAAAAAATCGCGGTCCAGGTGGGTGTAAATTTCTGTTGTGGTGATGCTTTCATGGCCCAGCATTTCCTGTACGGCCCTCAGATCCGCCCCGCCTTCTACCAGGTGGGTGGCAAATGAATGTCTCAGCGTATGCGGAGAAATAACCTTGGTAATGCCTGCTTTTTGTGCCAGCTCTTTGATGATGTAAAAGATCATTACCCTGGTCAGATTTTTACCCCTTCTGTTCAGGAAGAGGATGTCTTCAAAACCGGGCTGAATGTTCTGGTGGCAACGGATGGTGTTGAGGTACAGCTGTATGTATTTTATGGCATCGGAACCAATGGGAATCAGCCGTTCCTTGTCTCCTTTGCCCGTTACTTTTATAAAACCTACGTTGAGGTAGAGCCCGGATATTTTCAAATTCACCACTTCGCTTACCCTTAGCCCGCAACTGTACATGGTTTCGATGATGGCCTTGTTTCTGCCGCCTTCCGGGCTGCTGAGATCAATCTGCGCAATCATGCTTTCGATTTCTTCGAAACTCAGTGTGTCGGGCAGGTGTCTCCTGGTTCTGGGGGCTTCCAACAGGAGGGAGGGATCGGTGGTACAGATATGTTCTATAACGCAATATTTGTAAAAACTCCGGATCCCCGAAATGAGCCGGGCCTGTGAAGTGGCGGTCATTCCCAGCTCACCCACCCATTTTACAAATGCCTGTAAATCTTTCAGCGTAATTTCTTCCGGGGTTTTTAACTGCCGGCTGGCCTGCAGGTAATCGGTTAGTTTACCAATGTCGCGCAGGTAGGCTTCCACCGAGTTTTCGCTTAGTGAACGTTCCAGCCGCAAATAGGCCTTATATCCCTTTTTATATGCTTCCCACACGTTGTTGAAAATGAAGATTTGCCCGCTCAATATAGGTTACAATCCGTACATTCGCTCCTGGTCAAAAAAACAGTAACCTTTTATGCAAGTTAATCTTCGTTCGTTTAAACAGAAAGTTCGATATCATGAAAAGTCCATGAAGCGGTTTTTAGGAAGGATCGAAAAAAATCCGCCAAAAGGATTGGATAAACTTGCAGAAAAAATTGATGCTGAAGTCTGGCAGGAGGTGGATTGCCTGAGCTGCGCCAATTGCTGCAAAACAATGAGCCCCACTTTTACGGCCAAAGACATCAAAAGAATTGCAGACCATTTTGAAATGACCCCGAAAGAGTTCAAAGAAAAATGGCTTTATTTTGATGAAGAAGACGGAGACTGGATGAATAAGAACCAGCCTTGCCAGTTCCTGAACATGAACAATCATATGTGCAGTATCTATGAGGTTCGTCCCGCAGACTGCGCCGGATTCCCGCACCTGAAGAAAAAGAAAATGGTGGAGTATATTCATGTGCACCAGCAGAATATTTCTTATTGTCCCGCCACTTTTAAAATGGTGGAAAAGATGCAGGTTGCATTGAAGAAATAAAAGAGCGTATCCTTACTGCATCAACCGGGCAATTCTTCCGTCTTTGCCGGCCAGGAATACAGCATTCCCTTGTTTGGCTTTCTGTACCACATGAAACCCTTCGGTAGTAATGAGTTGCCAGTTGTTGCCTCCGTCCGAAGAAATATCTACACCCGAAGTGCCGCAGGCAATCAACAGGTGTTCGTTGATATAAATGACACAGGAGCGGTAGCCATGCGGATTGGTTTTGGGATGATTGAAACTGAAACTGCCTTTCTGTTCATCTATATTCACCAGTACACAGTTGCCCGCCGAGCTGCTGTCTTTTGCATAATCACCACCCACAATCACCGCTCTCCCGGGTACCGGAGCCAGTGCAATAGAGTTGGCACCGGTCGAATTGGTACCTTGTAATATAGGAATGGATACAACCCGCTGACAATAAAAGGTACAGAACAACCGCGAAGCAGCGCCTCCGGAAACAAAAAATACCTGGCCGCCGGCACCCCAATTGGCAAATTGAATATTGGTGCCGCTGGAGGCAAAAAAACCTTCGGATTCCCCGAAATAAGGGATTTCATCGGCACCCGCATCCCGGTTGGTTTTGATCCAGGTTTCTCCTGCATCATCTGTGATCAGGTAATAGAGTTTATGATCAATCGGGTCGCCGATTACTGCGCCGGTATAACCGGAATCGGAAGGAATAAAATCCATCGCATCCAGGAAAACACCCTTCGTATCATCTTCGTATACCGTATACCAGTGCCGGCCGCCATCCTTTGTTTTTAGAATCACGGCAGGTTCTCCAACGGCCATGATCAGTGCCGTATTTTCATCGAAGGCTTCGATATCCCTGAAATCCCTGTCGGCATGATTGGGAACAGTGATCCAGTTCCATGTTTTTCCGCTATCAGCAGATTTGCCTACAGATCCGGCGCTTCCGCTTACCCAGATGAGCTGATCCGACACCACACACATACCGCGGATACTGGTTTTACGCCCTTTTTCCAATACCTGAACCGATGGCTGTTGCGCCGCTATCCGCCCTGAATATAAGCAGAGGATCAGGTAAGAAAATATTTTTATTAATCGATTCATATCAACACATTTGCACTTTAAATATAATCATCAAAACCGACATGCGTACGATCCCTTACTGGATGAGCAGAACCCAATTATTGCTGGGTGATGAACCGATTGAATCATTAATGCAGAAACATGTGCTTGTAGTGGGCTTAGGCGGTGTAGGCGGAATCTGTGCCGAAATGATCGCCCGCGCAGGGGTCGGTAAAATGACCATCGCAGATGCAGATACAGTAGATCTCAGCAACGCCAACCGGCAAATCCCGGCGCTACATTCCACTGCCGGACAACTTAAATCGGAGGTAATGGCGGCCCGCTTAAAAGATATCAACCCTGCACTGGAGCTGAATGTGAAAACAATTTATATCCAGGAAGAAATCACCCTTGCTTTGCTGGATGAAGCGGCGTATGACTATGCGGTGGATTGTATCGATACCCTGTCTCCCAAGGTATATTTTATCAAAGCCTGCCTGGACCGTAATATCCCCATTGTAAGTTCGCTCGGAGCGGGTGGAAAACTGGACCCTTCCCAGGTGGTGATCACGGATATCTCCAAAACTTACCAGTGTAACCTGGCCAGTTATGTGCGCAAGAAGCTGCATGCACTGGGTATCCGCAAAGGGCTTACGGTGGTGTTCAGCGCAGAAAAAGTGGATCAGTCCAGGATCATTGAAACAGGGAAGGCTTTTCCTAAAAAATCCATCATCGGCACCATGAGTTATATGCCCGCCATTTTTGGATGTATGGCCGCCAGCGTGGTGATCCGTAATTTAATAAAGTAAATAAGGGTCCATATCTTCCTTCCAGGAAGGGATCGTGGTAAGCTGGGTAATCTTCCGCAGGAATTCCGGGAACGGCAGTTCATACAATGCCTCACTGTTGGGAATGCCCAGCAATTTATCGAGGTGCTTTAGCCCGTTGGGATTTACATTGGTTTTATAGGTATGCCAGCTGAATTCCCTGGGGTGGCTGTCCCTGATCATTTTGAGCAGGAGCATCCCAAAGAATACCGGTTTGAATCCATTCGGGTCTTTCACGGTAAAGCGCAGCCCCTTACATTGTTCGCCGGCAAATTGGTGCGTAGTGGGTAAATAGGTAACGGCTTCTGTATGCAGGTCTTCCGCCATCAGGTTGTTCAGTTGCGCCGCCAGCACCTTGTTGTTCAGCCACGGTGCACCAAGTAACTGAAATGCAAAATCGGTACCTCTTCCTTCGTTCAGATTAGTGGCCTCCAATAAACAAAGTCCCGGGTACAGCAGCATGCTTTGAAAACTCCGGATGGCAGGGGAGGTGGGAATGAAAGGGGTTTCCCAGTCTGGCTGAAAGGAATTCCTGTTCCAGTTGGTGCAAGGGATGATCTCCAGCTCGGCCCCGATTTGCTGAGACACATTGAAATAACGCGCCAGTTCCCCAAGCGTACAGCTATGTCTTACAGGCATCGGCCATCTGCCAATGAACGAAGAACATGCTTCTTCCAGCCAGGGGCCTTCCACCAATTCCATATTTCCGGAAATAGGGTTGGGCCGGTCCAGTACAATGATTCTTTTTCTAGCAGCCGCACAGGCCTGCATGGCATAGGTGAGCGTAGATAAATACGTATAAAACCGGACACCAATATCCGGCACATCAAAAATGACCAGATCCAGTTCGTACAGATCTTCTTCACCGGGGGCCAGTTTCTTTCCGTATAAACTGATGATGGGCAGGTCGGTCAGTTCGTCGATGCCGTCGTGTATGGCTTCTCCGTCGGCGCCGGTTGCAGAGAGCCCGTGTTCGGGAGAAAACAATTTAACCAGGTTAAAACCGGCTTCCTGCAAGAGTTTCCGGGAGGCGGCACCCTGGTTGCTGGTAGCGGCCTCATTAGTAATGAGACCAATCTTATCCTGTTTCCAGGTCGGATTGACTTTCAGTAATTGGTCTATGCCAAAATATACAAACATAACAGCTTCATTAACGGCTTATTCAAAGTCCATTCTTTCCTTAATCTGTTCCACAACATTAAAAATAATCGGGCAGCGGTCATAATGCATGAAAGTGGTGAAAAGCCTCCTTTTAAAATGAGGTAAATGTAATGCGGGAAACTCCCTGCATCCTTCAAAACGGTATTCGTAAACGGTACATTTATCCTCCGATAAAAAAGGACAGGGCATCTGGTTCATAATCATCATGCCGTTACTCCCTTTTTCGAGGTACCGGGCGTCGAACTCCTCCCTCGTCTGGTGCAGGTGGCCGGCCAGCGCAGTGGCTTCAGTTTCATTCAGGCAAACCATCAGGCTCTTGCAACAGTTCCCGCAGTCGGTACAACTGATGGCAGGGCTTACAAGCGCATCCAGTTCCTGTACAAGGGTATCCAGTTCCTGATCGTCTTTTTCGCGGAGAAAATCTTTGAACCGGTCGTTGGTTGTTTCATTCAACAGGGCAAAGTCCCGGATAAAATTCAGGTCGGTTTGAGGGGTAAAAGCTGCCATATAGGCACTAAAGGTAGCCACTGTCGTCAAAAATCCACCAAAAACAGCAATTTATCCACATTGAAACTGTATTTGTAGAAAAGAAAAATTGGGCTAAGATTTCAGGGAGTTAGATTTGCCATTGGCTAAAAAATGGCCCAAAGGCACTATGGCAGATGATAAGAATGTAGTCCGGTATGATGAGGATTCTATCCGGTCGCTCGAATGGCAGGAGCATATACGTCTCCGTCCGGGCATGTATATTGGTAAATTGGGAGACGGATCGGCCCCGGATGATGGTATTTATGTGTTGATTAAGGAAATTATAGACAACAGTATCGATGAATATACCATGGGAAATGGTAAGCAGGTGGAACTGACCATTGAAGGTAAAGAGGTTACCATCCGCGATTATGGCCGTGGTATTCCGTTGGGTAAGATGGTGGATGCGGTCAGCAAAATGAATACAGGGGGTAAATACGATAGCAAGGCTTTCCAGAAGAGTGTGGGACTGAACGGGGTGGGTACCAAGGCCGTCAATGCTTTGAGTAGCAGTTTTATGGTGACCTCTATCCGGGATGGCAAGTCTAAAACCGCAGAATTTCAGAAAGGAATACTGGTTAAAGAACACAAGGAAGTGAAGTCGGACGAGCCCGGCGGAACGCTGGTTGTATTTACACCCGACGATACCATTTTCAGGAACTTCAAATATATACACGAGTACCTCGAAAACCAGCTCTTGAATTACTGTTACCTGAATGCAGGCCTCGCCATGCATTTCAATGGTAAGAAATACATTAGCAGAAATGGTTTGCTGGACCTCCTGGAGCGCAAGACCAACCCGGATGAACTGCGTTATCCGATCATTCACCTGAAAGGGGAGGATATTGAAGTGGCGCTCTCGCACAACAACGATTACGGGGAAGATATTTTTTCCTTTGTAAACGGCCAGTATACCACGCAAGGAGGAACGCACCAGCAGGCATTCCGGGAGGCCTATGTAAAAGTGGTTCGTGATTTCTTTAAGAAGGATTACGAGGCTTCCGATATCAGGACCAGCATTGTTGCGGCCGTATCTGTAAGGGTACAGGAACCGGTATTTGAGAGCCAGACCAAAACCAAGCTGGGATCCCAGAATGTAGCAGAGGGCGGAGCAAGCATGAAGGCCTTTGTACTGGATTTCCTGGCAAAGGAACTGGATAACTTTTTGCACCGGAATCCGGCCACAGCCGATGCGCTCAAAAAGCGGATAGAACAAAACGAAAGAGAAAGAAAGGAACTGGCAGGGATCAAGAAGCTGGCTAATGAACGGGCCAAGAAAGCCAACCTTCATAATAAAAAACTACGTGATTGCAGGGTTCACCTGAACGATGAACCTTCTGTTAAGAACAGGGAAGCATATATTGCCATGCAAAATGATTCCACCATTTTTATTACAGAGGGCGACAGCGCCAGCGGTAGTATCACCAAATCCAGGAATGTGGATACGCAGGCGGTATTCAGCCTTCGTGGTAAGCCCCTGAATACATTTGGTGAAACCAAGAAAGTGGTGTACCAGAACGAAGAATTTAACCTCCTGCAACATGCGCTGAATATCGAAGAAGGCATGGAAGGATTGCGGTATAACAATATTGTATTTGCTACCGATGCCGATGTGGACGGAATGCACATCCGTTTATTGCTGATGACTTTCTTTCTGCAGTTCTTCCCCGACCTTATTAAGAAAGGGCATGTGTATATCCTGGAAACGCCTTTGTTCCGCGTAAGAAACAAACAGGAAACCATTTATTGTTATGACGAAACCGAAAAACAGGAAGCGGTAAAAAAATTAGGCAGCAAGCCCGAGATCACCCGGTTCAAGGGATTGGGTGAAATCTCGCCCGAAGAGTTTGGCCGTTTCATTGGAAGAGATATCCGCCTGCAGCCGGTAATGCTGGAACAGGGAGATCATATTCAGGATCTGCTGGAATATTATATGGGCAAGAATACCATGGACCGCCAGGAGTTTATCATCAATAACCTGCGGGTAGAGCTGGATTTAATAGAGAACTAAGTAAAAACTTGTATGATTCATATTGTATTTGAAACACCCAATGTAACTGCACTGCAGCAGGCCATTGAGCTGGATGAAAGCCTGCAGGGTGCGATTGTGGAAATAAAGGACGATTTTGCTGCAGGCCCGCTGGCAGAGATCTATCAAACAGAGGGTTATCAGCAAAGAAGGGATTGGTGGAAGGAAGTGCTCCGGTATTCTCCTTACGAAAATCAGCTGGATATTGTAGACGATAAACTGGCCGTGCATCAGCTCATTCAGCAGTTAACGGAAGAGGAAACACAGGAAGCCTGGATCTGGATGGGGCAGAATGCGCATGATGTTTGCGGGTACTATTGGCTTATGAGCCAGTTGAAAGACCTGGCCGGAAGAATCCAGGTACTCTATCTGAACAACCTGCCGTTCTTTAATGAGAAGGGACATATTTTTTACCCCACCCACCTGCATGAAATTCAACCCAAAGAATTTCTGAAAGCAAAGAAGCTGGCCCGTCCTGTTACCTTAAGTGAGTTTGAAGTGGATCCGGATGAGTGGAAAAAAATCTGCAACGAAAATGCGCTGGTTCGATTCCTGGAAGGTGGAAAGAAAATTATTTCGAAGGAAACGGACTTCTACGATAAATATTTGCTGAACCAGTTAACAGCCGATGCGCAGAAACTGAATAAGCTCCTTACTGCTGCACAAAGTAAAATGACGGTTAAAACCGGGGATGCCTTCCTGGTATGGCGTTTGAGAGAACTGGCGGCAGCCGGCAAACTCTCTATTGGCGGAGACTGGCAGAAAGGATGGAAAGAAATAACCGTACAGCTGCCTGAGGCAGCTGCAAGCTAAGACTATGGTAAAAGTAACAAAGCTCCATAAGATCGGAGAAGACGAAAGAGGCGCCACGCATTATTTTGATACAGACCGCAGCGGGCAGTTTATTGTGGCATACCGGAAGGCCGGAAGTGTAAGCGGCAGGCATTATCACAAAGGGCTGGCGCCAAAGAAGAACCCGGAGCAGATCATCATTATGCAGGGGGAAGCTGTGCTGAACTGGTATGATGTCAGAGGAGGGCAAAGCGGATCGGAAAAAATTGTAGCCCCTTCGCTGGTGGAAATAGCACCATGGGCCTGGCATGAAGTGATTTCCGAATCGGATATCATTGTTTTTGAGATGAACGGGCTGGAGGATGCCAAAGAAGATACATTCAAAACGGAAGATTAAAAGTAGAACCGAATAAAACAGAATGGCGAAAGAGAAACGTGAAAACAGGGTTTTTGAAAATGAAACCGGCGTACAGGGACAGTATAAAAACTGGTTCCTCGATTATGCGTCCTATGTAATTCTGGAGCGTGCCGTTCCTGCCATTGAAGATGGCCTGAAACCGGTACATCGCCGGATCCTTCACTCCATGAAGGAAATGGACGATGGGCGTTTCAACAAAGTGGCCAATATCATTGGGCAGAGTATGCAGTATCACCCGCATGGTGATGCCAGTATTGGAGATGCACTGGTAACCCTTGGTCAGAAAGACCTGTTGGTGGAAACACAAGGTAACTGGGGTGATGTAAGAACAGGTGATTCCGCTGCGGCATCCAGGTATATTGAGGCGCGCCTCTCCAAATTTGCGCTGGAAGTGGCGTTCAATTCAAAGACCACCGAATGGCAACTGAGTTACGACGGAAGAAAGAATGAGCCGGTGAACCTTCCCATGAAGTTCCCCCTCTTGCTGGCGCAGGGAGCTGATGGTATTGCGGTGGGATTATCTACCAAAATTCTTCCGCATAACTTTTGTGAACTGATTGATGCGTCTATCAAATATTTAAGAGGTAAAAAGGTTGAACTCTATCCCGATTTTCAGACCGCAGGCATGATTGATATAGCCAACTACAACGATGGTAAGCGCGGCGGAAAAGTAAGGGTGCGTGCGCATGTGGAGGAGCTGGATAAGAAAACCCTGGTCATCCGCGATGTGCCCTATAGTGTAACCACCACTCAACTGATGGAGAGTATTACCAGGGCCAACGAGCAGGGTAAGATCAAAATCAAAAAAGTAACGGATGTTACGGCCAAAGAGGTAGAAATCCAGATTGATCTGGCGCCGGGTATTTCACCGGATATTACAATAGATGCATTATATGCTTTCACGGATTGTGAGGTAAGCATTTCTCCCAATGCATGCGTAATTGTAGAGAACAAACCCCGGTTCATTACCGTACAGGAGTTGTTGAAATCCTCTGTAGACAATACCCGGGAATTGCTGAAGCGAGAGTTGGAAATCAAACTGGCCGAACTGGAAGACAAATGGCATTATACCTCTCTCGAGAAAATATTCTTCGAAGAAAAAATCTATAAAGAATTAGAACAAAAGCATGAGAACTGGGACAAAGTTATTGAAGCGATCGACAAAGCTTTTGCTCCATTCAGAAAAAAACTGAAAAGAGCCATTGCCAGGGAAGATATTCTGAAACTGACCGAGAAGCCGGTAAGAAGAATTTACAGGCTGGATATTAATGAACTGAACGATCAGATCCGCGCTATTGAAGCGGATATTAAACAGGTGCGGTTTGACCTGGAAAACCTGACCGATTTTGCGGTCGCTTATTATGAGAACCTGCTGAAGAAATACGGTAAAGGAAGAGAGCGCAGAACAGAGATCCGCGAATTTGATACCATTCAGGTGAAGCAGGTGGCCATTGCCAATACCAAGGTTTACCTGAACAGAAGCGAGGGCTTTATCGGCACTGGTCTTAAGAAGGATGAATTCCTCTGCGAGTGTTCCGACTATGATGATATTATTGCCTTTACCAAGACCGGTATCATGAAAGTGGTAAAAGTATCCGACAAGGTCTTTATCGGCAAAGACATTATACATGCTGCGGTATTTGAAAAGAACGACGAACGTACCACCTATAACATGATTTATGTGGATGGTAAGTCGGGTGTGAGTTATGCCAAGCGTTTCAATGTAACCGGTGTAACGCGCGACAAGGAATATGATCTGACCAAGGGTAGTGAAAAGAGCCGGGTACATTATTTTACCGCAAATCCCAATGGAGAAGCGGAAGTGGTAAAAGTGATCCTGAGTCCTAACTGTACTGCACGTATCAAGGAACACGATTTCTATTTTGAAGAGCTGGAGATCAAGGGCAGGGGAAGCATGGGTAACCAGGTTGCCAAGTACCCGATCAAAACCGTCAAACTGAAGGAAGCCGGAAAGAGTACACTGGCCGGCAGAAAGCTTTGGTTCGATGATAAATTTGGCCGGCTCAACACCGAAGAAAAAGGGGAATACCTGGGAAGTTTTGAAGACGAAAAGATCATTATTTTTTACAAAGACGGCACCTACGAGTTAACCGATACGGAGATTACGCAGCGCTTTGAGCCCGATCAGGTGATGTTGATTGAACAGTTTAATCCCGGTAAGGTAATTACGGCGGTTTACCTGGATCAGGATAAAAATCAGTATAATATCAAGCGGTTTAAGATAGAGACGTCCACACTGAAAACCCAATTCCTGTTCATCAAGGAAGGGACGGGAAACAGATTGGAAGCGGTTACCACCGAAGATGAGCCTATCTTAGTGGTACAAACCGGTCGCGGGCAGCAGGTGCGCAAGGCTAAATTTAAAGTGGCCAAAATGGTGGAAGTGATGGGCTGGAAAGCAGTTGGCGCAAAACTGACCGACTACAGTAAAACCATTGAAATGGAGTGGGAGCAGGCGGCGCCAAAGGATGCGGCACCTGAATTATTTTAACTGATATTATGGACAGCATACAGGTTGGAAATTACAACACGCTTAAAGTGAGCCGCAAAGTTGAGTTTGGATTTTATCTGGACGACGGCGGTGAAGGTATATTGCTGCCCAAAAGGTTCGCCCCGCGGGATTTGCGCATTGGCGATGAGATGAGGGTTTTTGTATACCATGATTCGGATAACCGTTTAATTGCCACCACACAAACGCCCAAGGCGGTTGTAGGTGAGATCGCCAAAATGAAAGTGGTATCTGTAACGAAGCAGGGCGCATTTCTGGACTGGGGATTAATGAAGGATCTCTTTGTACCGGCGTCCAAACAAATTTCCGGAATGCGCCTCGGAGGCGAATACCTGGTAATGCTCTATATAGATGAAATGACGGGCAGGGTAGCAGCTACCGAAAAGGTAGAGAACCTGATGAGCAATGATACCCTTACGGTAAATGAAATGGAGATGGTAGACCTGCTGGTATACCGGACTTCTGAGCTGGGATATGTTATGATCATTAATAACAGGCATATCGGAATCCTGCATGGCAATGAAGTGTTTCAGCAACTGGAAATCGGTGATAAGGTAAAAGGCTTCATCAAGAAGATCCGCCCCGACAATAAGATCGATCTGGTATTGGGAAAGCCGGGCTTTGATAAAGTAGAAGATGAGGGTGAAAAAATTCTGCGGCTCCTGCAGGAAAACAACGGTTACCTGCCTTATCATGATAAATCCGATCCTGAAGATATATATGCATTTTTTGGTATGAGTAAGAAGACTTTTAAAATGACCACCGGTAATTTATATAAGCAACACAAGATTGCCTTTACCAAAACCGGTATACAATTGACCGCAGCCGAATGATTGGTATCTACTTCTGAATGATTTCGCTAACAAATGTTAGTATTTATGATTACCTTCGTCCCTCTAAAAAAATTGTAAGTCATGTCGAAAAAAATCGTCTACATCGTATCTGCCGTTCGTACACCCATTGGTAGCTTTGGCGGCACTTTAAAAGATTTTACTGCACCACAACTGGGTGCTGTTGCCATCAAAGGCGCAGTTGCAAAAGCGGGAATTGATCCGGCGCTGGTAGATGAGGTTTTAATGGGTTGTGTTATACAAGCCAATACGGGACAGGCTCCTGCGCGTCAGGCAGCTAAGTTCGCAGGTCTTCCGGATCATGTGATTGCAACGACAATCAATAAAGTTTGTGCAAGCGGTATGAAGGCCATTGCACAGGGAGCGCAGTCTATCTTATTGGGAGATTCAGATATTGTAGTGGCGGGTGGTATGGAAAGCATGAGTAATGTGCCTTACTACAGCCCCAATACCAGGTGGGGAAATAAATATGGAAATGTAAGCCTGATTGATGGCCTGGCCAAGGACGGGTTAACCGATGTGTACCATAATTATGCAATGGGTAATTCCGCTGAGCTCTGTGCAAAAGAATGCAATATCAGTCGTGCAGACCAGGATGCATTTGCTGTGGAGAGTTATAAGAGAAGCCAGGCAGCCGTAAACAACGGTTCTTTTGAAACAGAGATCGTTCCTGTTGAAATACCACAGCGCAAAGGCGATCCGATTCTGTTTGCCAAAGACGAAGAACCATTCAATGTAAAATTTGATAAAATTCCGGAATTAAAACCTTCATTCATAAAAGACGGCACTGTAACTGCGGCCAATTCAAGTACCATGAATGATGGTGCAGCAGCAGTAGTATTGATGAGTAAGGAAAAAGCAGATGAACTGGGTATTAAACCGCTTGCCATCATCCGCAGCTATGCAGATGCAGAACAGGCTCCTGATTGGTTTACCACTACACCTTCTCTGGCCGTTCCTAAAGCCGTTGCAAAAGCAGGACTGGAAATGAACCAGGTAGACTATGTAGAACTGAACGAAGCTTTTGCCGTGGTTGGCATTGCCAATACGCAAAAAATGAAACTGGATCCGGCCAGGGTAAACGCTCATGGTGGCGCAGTATCCCTGGGGCACCCCCTGGGTTGCAGCGGTGCCAGAATTATTGTTACACTGATCAATGTATTAAAACAAAAGGGCGGTAAAATTGGAGCAGCAGGTATTTGTAATGGTGGTGGCGGTGCCAGTGCCATGGTGATAGAGTTGGCCTAATACTTTAATTACTTCCAGGGTCCGTATTTGTGTTGTTTTTCACTTAATGTATCCGCATAAGGGCCAAACGGATGGTCAACGGGCTTCTTCCTGATATCAGGCCAGTCTGTTGACCATTTTTTATTGGGGCGTTCCCGGGAATTTACAAATGCTGCCACATCCCATGCCTGCTCGTTGGTGATGACCGGGTTATGATAGTTGACCGTGTTAGGCATATTGCACTTCACAAAACCGGCAAAGCGGGAAAGCCGGTAAAGACCTGCAGATACATTGTAACTATGCTTCCCCCATAGTGGCGGGTATTGGTAACCAATCCGGTCTTTATCCGGCGCCCCTTCACCATTTTTGCCATGGCAATTGGCGCAGAAACTGGTATACACCCATTCACCTTTTACCGGATCTGCCGCCCTGTTCATGTAGGGGAGTTCCTGAATGCCCGTGCCTCTTGGTGTGGTGTTCTTTGCCACGTCCTGTCCTACCCAGCGGATATAGGCAACAATGGCTTCCATTTCATAAGAACCGGAATCGGGCGGGATGCCATTCAAACTTCGTTCAAAGCAGTCGCTGATCCTTTTGCGAATCGTTTCCATGGTTCCGGACCTTGCCCTGTATAAAGGATAGTTGGACGAAACCCTTCCAAAATTATTGCCCCAGGGTTTGGTACCTGCATCCAGGTGGCAGTTCTGGCAATTCATGCCATTGGTGGTTTGGCTAACAGTGCCTTTTGCCCCCAGGTAATATGCGGTTTGGCTGATCAATGCTCTTCCGTAGCGGATGGTATCACCGGTTTTATTTTCCGGGATCTGGTATACACCCGGGCCTACCCAGCAACTGGTATCTGTTACGATAAAACCGGGATTGTTGCCAATTGACTGATTACTGCACTGCGTAAACAGCGCCAGCACAAAAGCAGCCATCAAAAAAAAATGCAGCAGTTTAAAAAGCCTTGAAAATTTCATGCAGTATAATATAGCAACCCACTGAAAGTACAAAAAAACCGAATCCCTTCTTTAAACGGTTTCCCGAAATATGATTGCTGAGCCGATCTCCGATAAAAATACCTGCACAACTGATGGCGGTAATCTTTCCTAGGAGCAGCCAGTCGAAAGAATAACTGCTCAGTAAATCGCCGGCAAAGCCAAAGAGTGAGTTCGCGGCAATGATCAGCAACGAAGTGCCGATGGCCGTTTTCATAGGAAGCTGAAAGGAGAAGATCAATACGGGTATAATAACAAAACCTCCTCCTGCCCCAATAAACCCGGTAAGAATTCCTACTTCCACGCCTCTGATCAAAGCGCCGGAGGCACTCACCGGTTTGTTGAGGGAGGAATTGTTCTTTGGGTTTTTCCCGATCATATGTATGGAGGAAATGATCATGATAATGGCAAAGAGGAACAGTGTAGCCAGCGATTTGGTGATGTTCAGGTTACCAATGGTTAACAGGTGATCGGGTATGGCGGGTAATATGAATTTTCTGACCAGCAATACGGTGATAATGGATGTTAGGCCAAAGTAGCCGGCAGCCCTGGTGTCCACTTCATTTTGCCGGTATTTCATGATGGCGCCAACCAGGCTGCTGAAACCTACAATAAACAACGAGTATCCGGTAGCGCTCAGCGGATCTAAGGCAAACAGGTAAACCAATACAGGGATCGTTAATATAGATCCGCCGCCCCCGATCAGTCCGAGAGAAATACCAATGAGCAATGCTGTAAAGTAGCCGATTATTTCCATTAGCTGTTGCTGATTCCTACCCGTTGATGGATGAATTCATTTTTAGCGACCGAATCCAGTATTGCGTGTGCAAGATCGCCTGCATTGATGGCGCCGATACCTGCAACAGCAGGGTAGGTTACACTGGTAAGGTACAACCCGGTTTCGTCCGCATCTATAATGTTTGGTGGACAATAAAAGGTCCAGTTCAGACCGGATGCATTGAGCTGCTCAAAAGCCTTCAGGTGTTCTATTCCTACGGGCTTGTATTCTTCGGGGTAATCCGGATCATTGACCAGGTACTCGTTGTCGGGGGTATTCAGTACGCCCAGGCCGCCCAGTGCTACAATCCGTTCAACACCCTTCTTCTTCATTTGGGCAATGATGTTCTTCATGCCCAGGCTCCTGCTTTTGTCGGAGCCGTCAAAAGCGCCGCCCAAAACTGAGATCACTGCATCTGCATGATCCAATGATGCAGCCACATCTCCGGCATCAAAGATATAGCCTTTGCGGGCAATCAGGTGATCATTCCGATTGTCCTGATCTATTAGTGATTCCACATTTCTGCCAAAGGCAGTAATCAAAAAACCTCTGTTCAGCCCCTGTTGAACAATACGCCTGCCTACCTGACCGGTAGCGCCAAATACGGTAATATGCATAAAGAACAGTTTATAAAGTTTATATCAGCCGGCTATTTGTTCGGCCAGTTCCTGCATGCTGATGCCCTGGTGACTTTCGTCGTAAACGCATTCCGCATTTTTGATCAGCAGTATCTGGGGAGATTCGTGGTGTACCTGGAAGGTTTCCGCCACTTCGTTAGATAAGATCCTGTATTGAATCAGGTCCAGGTAATAAAAATCGGCAGTTTCAGGGGCTTCTTCGCGCTCCAGCCGGTTTAACGCCATAGAACTAATGCTGCACCGGGTACTATGCTTGAATATCACCTGAGGTTTTTGAATTGATTTTACACGAATATCGTCCAGTTGGACTGTCGTGGTTAAAGGGATCCATTTCATGGGAGTAACTTTCTGTAAAATTACTCTATTTGGTTTAACCTCTGAAATATCGGGGGTTGGTAGTGGGGCAGCCTCTGCCTTTCTCAGATGCGCAGGATGAAAGCGCAGCCGTGATGAAACCTGCAAGAACTAAGAATAAGGCAATCTTTTTCATACGTTGTTGATTGTACATGATAAGCATGTATTTTGCACAGGAACGAAGATAAACTTTCTGTGCAAAATGCAGCCCGGCAGGAATCATTTAAAATGTTAATTTCCGCCAGGATAAAACTATAAACGTATGCGTGTTCATTTTATTTCAATCGGGGGTAGTGTAATGCATCAATTGGCGATTGCATTAAGCAAAAAAGGGTACCAGGTCAGCGGTACAGATGATGAAATTTTTGAGCCGGCTGCCGGAAACCTGGCTGCAGCAGGCTTACTTCCAGCCCAAATCGGTTGGCAGCCAGAACAGATTACCACCGATCTGGATGCGGTAATTCTAGGCATGCATGCAAAAGATGACAACCCTGAATTACTGAAAGCCAGGGAGTTAGGATTGGCTATTTATTCTTTTCCTGAATATATTTACCAGGAAAGCCGGCAAAAGAAAAGAGTGGTTGTGGGGGGAAGTCATGGTAAAACCACCACGACCAGCATGATCATGCATGCCCTGAAAGAACTGAACCGGGATTTTGATTACCTGGTAGGGGCCAAACTGGCAGGATTTGAACAATCTGTACGGGTAACCGATGCGCCGGTCATTGTATGTGAGGGGGATGAATATCCCGCCAGTGCCATTGAACGAAAACCCAAATTCCATTTTTTGTATCCGCATGTGGCCATCCTGACCGGGATCGCCTGGGATCATATTAATGTATTTCCCACTTTTGAATTTTACCTGGAACAGTTTGTGATTTTTATAAACCGGATAGAGAAAGGCGGGATACTCATTTACAACACATCCGATGAGGTACTGAATAAACTGGTGCAGGACCACCAGCGAACAGATATCCGTTACCAACCCTATGCGGTGCCGGACCATACCATACAGGATGGAATAACCACCGTTACAATTGCCGGTGTTTCCGGAAAACTGCGTGTATTTGGCAATCACAACCTGATGAACCTGCAGGCTGCTTATTATGCCTGCGCCGAACTGGGGGTAACTGCCGGTGATTTCATCCGGGTGATGCAGGATTTTTCCGGAGCCTCCAAGCGACTGGAATTACTGGCTTCCAATGAACAGGTGAATGTGTACAGAGATTTTGCGCACGCACCCAGCAAGGTGAAAGCAACAGTCGAAGCTGTTAAACAACAGTATCCCGACAGAAAGCTCTTTGGTATCCTGGAGCTGCATACTTACAGCAGCCTGAATGAAGCATTTATGCAAGAATATAAAGGCGCATTTGATCAGGTAGACGTAGGTGTTGTATTTTATTCGAAGCATGCACTGGAACTGAAGCGAATGCCGGATTTACCTGCAAAAAAAGTGAAGGAAGGTTTTGCCAAAGAAGGACTCCTGGTAATCAATGATAAAGCAATTCTGGAAACCTGGTTGAAATCGCAGGATTTTTCCCATTCAAATATTCTGTTGATGAGCAGCGGTAATTATGATGGAATAGACATATTTTCGTTCGCGAAAGAAATCACTCAATAATTAAGCACCAAAGGCAAATGAAACTTCAACTAAACCGCCCACTTGCATTTATAGATCTGGAAACCACCGGCGTAAACATCAGCAACGATCGTATTGTGGAAATAGGGATCGTCAAGATCTTACCCGATGGAGCCAAACAGGTGAAGCGTAAGCTGATTAATCCGTTAATGCCGATTCCTGCCGGAGCCAGTGATGTGCATGGAATTACCGACGAAATGGTGAAGGATGCACCCGGTTTTAAGCAGGTAGCCAACGAAATAAAACAGTTCATCGAAAATTGTGATATGGGTGGTTACAACAGCAATCGTTTTGATGTACCTATGCTGATAGAGGAATTCCTGCGTGCAGGAATTGAGTTTTCGGTAGAAGGCAGAAAGCTGGTGGATGTGCAGAAAGTGTTTCATATGATGGAACAGCGTACCCTGAGCGCCGCGTATAAATTTTATTGCAATAAAACGCTGGAAGGCGCGCACAGTGCAGAAGTGGATGCCACGGCAACCTGGGAAGTACTGGAAGCGCAGGTAGAACGATACCCCCAGATTGGCGCAACCGTTGATAGCATTGTGAAATTTACGGGAGAAGATGAGATTGTAGATTTTGCCCGCAGATTTGTGAAAGAGAAGGGTGTGGAGGTTTTCAACTTTGGAAAACACAAGGGGAAACCCGTAGTGCAGGTATTGAAAGAAGAGCCACAGTACTACGACTGGATGATGAAAGGGGATTTTGCAATGGATACCAAACAGAAGCTCACTGAAATCCTTAACAGAACATTGGTCAGAAAACCCTGATCAAAATCGTATATTCATCCCGAGAATTCCCCCTTTTTTTGGAAAAGATAGTCATCATACCAACCTATAATGAGCGAGAGAATATCGTAGCCATTGTTCATGCCGTGTTCAACCTGAACAAGGAATACCATGTGCTGGTGATCGATGACGGATCTCCCGATGGAACTGCCGATGTGGTAAGATCAATGATGGCTGAGTTCCCGGATCAGCTTTTTCTGGAAGAGCGCAAAGGAAAACTTGGTTTGGGCACAGCCTATATTCACGGATTTAAATGGTGCCTGGAAAGAGGCTATCAATTCATCTTTGAGATGGATGCAGATTTTTCGCATGATCCGAATGACCTGGAAAGATTATATCATGCCTGCAAAAACGAAGGGGCGGATCTTGCTGTGGGAAGTCGGTATATAAAAGGCGGTAAAACAGAAAACTGGCCGCTCGACAGGCAACTGTACTCAAGAGGGGGAGCATTGTACACCAAATTACTTACCTGGATGCCGGTGCAGGATCCAACTGCGGGTTTTGTTTGTTATAAAAAGGAAGTGCTGGAAGCCATCAATTTTGATATGATCTCTTTTGTGGGATACGCTTTTCAGATAGAGATGAAATTCGCCGCCTGGAAACTAGGCTTCAGGATTAAGGAAGTGCCCATTATTTTCCGCGACAGAAAGGTAGGTGTCAGTAAAATGAACAAAGGAATTATCAAAGAAGGCGTACTGGGCGTAATCAGTATCCAGTGGCAAAGCCTGTTTAAAGACTATCATAGAAGATTAAAGAGTAGTAATTAATGAAGTCTGCCCTGATCAAATTACACACAGCTATTTTCCTCGTAGGGTTTACCGGAATACTGGGCGTTCTGATCCGGTTAAATGAAATGCCCCTGGTATGGTACAGGATCATGCTTACGGTGGTGAGTTTGTTTGTGCTGCTGAAGTTTAGCGGAAAGCTAACGCGGTTGCCTCCTGCCGCTGTTAAAAAATTAGCACTGATCGGATCTGTCATTGCCCTGCATTGGGTTTGCTTTTACGGAAGTATCAAATTATCCAATGTATCTATCGGGCTGGTTTGCTTTTCGGCTACCGGATTATTTACTGCATTGCTCGAACCACTGCTGATTACCCGGAAAGTGCGTTGGGTAGAGGTATTGCTGGGACTGTTCAGCCTGGCTGGTATTTACCTGATCTTTCATTTCGACGATCGTTATCAGACAGGCATTATTGTAGGTATTATTTCGGCCATACTTGCGGCCTTGTTTTCAGTACTCAATAAAAAGCACCTGGCGATAGCTGATGCGCAGGTAATTATGCTGTACGAATTATTGGGAGGCCTGTTGGTGCTTACGCTGCTGATGCCATTGTATATTTATTTCTTTCCGGAGGCATCTTTATTCCCTTCGCTTTCCGATTGGGGATGGCTACTGATCCTGAGCTGGGTTTGCACCATTATTGCGATGAAGCTAATGCTGGAATCTTTGCAGAAAGTATCTGCTTTTACGCAGAACCTCAGCCTGAATCTTGAACCTGTGTATGCCATCATTATGGCATTTATTTTATTTGATGAGAACAAAGACCTGCAGCCCAGTTTTTATTACGGAGTTGGCCTGATCCTGATTTCTGTAGTACTGCAGATGATGCGGGTGGTGATCGGTAAGCGGCACTGATGATTATTCTCTGGTGGCTTCCACAATTTGCTTGATGATACTGTCCATTTTTGAAGTACTCTGGGCGAGGGTATTCAGCAACTCAATAATTTCCGGATCATTTACTTTCTGCTTGAGCATGTTGAGTACATTCACTACGCCCATAATATTGGTGAGCGGGGCTCTTAATTCGTGAGACTGCATATGAGCGATCTTTTTCAGCTGTTCATATTGCGTCTTTACTTTTAGTTCGGCTCTTTTGCGTTTGTCTATAATGGTGCTGTTAATGACCACGCCCAGCAGGTTTTTTTCGTCGTCCAATACCGGATAGTACAGAAATTCTACCCAGACCGAATCACCATTATATACCTTTATCAGTTCCTCGCTTTTTACAGTTCCTCCTTTCAGGGCCGTGCTGAAATTGGTTTTAAATTTTTCCAGCAGGTGCGGAGGAACAAAATGCAGAAAGTCTTCGCCCGCAACCAACTCCCGGTTATAATATAAACGGGATTGCTCTTCGGCAGCGCGGTTAAAGTTGATCACTTTCAGGTCAGCGCTGATCAGTGTATTAGAATCTACCGTGCTGTTGAGAATTGCCCTGAGTTTAATCTGACTGTCTCTCAGTTCAAATTCCTGTTTCTTCTTGTTGGTGATATCCCTGATGTAACAGATTAACCCTTCACTGGAAGGGAAGATTGCAGCCGAATAATAGCGGTCCGGAGGCCAGAATTGCTCAAACCGAACGGTATCATTATTCTCCATGGCAAATTTGATGGCCTGTGCATAGGGCTCTTTTGTGTTTTCATCAAAACTGTCCCAGAAACTGCTGCCAACCAGTTCCGCTTTGGATTTACCGGCAATTTGTTCAAATACATCATTGACCCGCACAAATTCCCAGTTTTTGTTTAGGGTGAAAAAGCCATCCGTGATGCTGTTCAGGTATTCATTGATCTGGTGCAGGTAATACTCCGTCCGGATCTGTTGTTTTTCAGACTCAGTAATATTATGCCCTATACAGATAATGGAATCAGGCTGGCCGGCTTGGTCTGTTGCACAGGTGAATTCCCAGAAAGTCAGGAAATAGTGCCCTTGGGCGAATTTTCTTAAGATGATGGGTTTGCTTTTTCCCAGATCGTTGATGCAATCGGTAACCACTTTGCCCACTGCAGGGAAATCCTCTTCCAGCAAACCAAAAGTATAAGGTTTGCCAACGGCGCTGTCTCCTTCTTCAACAAAAACCGATTCGAAGTATGGATTGGCGTACAAATATTGCCCATTCAATGAGATCTGAATGACAAAGTAGCTACCGGTGCCGGCAATTGCGGTAGCCAGTTTATCACCTGTTGATTGGGAGTCGGACATTTGTCAAATTATCGGTTCAAGCTACGAAAAAATAATATGCTTCGGTGGTTGCCTGCGGATTTTATGATAAAGGGTTGCCCCGGATTTAGGGAGGCGTCTTTGATCGGTGAGGAGTGGTTGCGCTCATCTTACCCGATCCTGCTTTAAGTTGAACCATTTATAAAATACAAACTGGCATTACGCCAATATGGCTATTGTTTAATTATCTTCGGATATAATAAAAATTAAACTGAATATGAGAATAACCCCGGTTTTAGGGCTGCTGTTCCTGGTGAATGCAGCCGTTGCCCAAAAGAAACCATTGGACCATTCCGTATACGACGGATGGCAGAGTATATCAGAAAGAATGTTGAGCGATAATGGTAAATATGTGGCTTTTACTGTTACCCCACAGGAAGGGGATGGAATGCTGATTGTAAAAACAGCAACAGGCGCCCCGCTTGCAGCAATTGCCAGGGGATATGGGGCTTCCATTACTGACGATAGTAAATTCCTGATCTGTAAAATCAAGCCCTATTTCAGCGAAACGAGGGAGGCTCGTATTAAGAAAAAGCGGCCCGATGAAATGCCCAAAGATTCACTGGCCATTGTGGAGCTGAGCAGCGGAAAAATAACGAAGGTTGCCAGGGTAAAAAGTTTTAAGGTAGCAGATGAAAATGCAACTGTACTGGCATATCTGCTGGAAAAGGCATTGCCTGAAGCAAAGCCCAGGGCCAAACAGGATTCCCTCAGCAGGATCAATGCCATGGTAAACATGGCCGATAGCCTTGTACGCGTGGCAGACAGTATCCGCAATAAAGCCAATGATGCCCGGTTAAAAGGGCTCACTGTTTTAAATACCGTACAAAACCTGCGCGGTACTTTGCCTAAAGCGCCGGAAGAACCATTTGAGGAAGGAACGATGCTGATGGTCAGGAACCTGCTTACCGGAGAAGAGGAGGGGTATGCGCTGGTGAGTGAGTACCTGTTCAATAAAAAAGGAACGGTGCTGGTGATGGAAACCACTAAGAAGACCGGAAATCCTAAGGCAAAGCCTGCAGTGGTGAAACTGGAGCTTGCAACACGCAAGATGGCTGTAGTGCTGGAGGGGTTCAATGATGCCAAAGGCTTCAAAACAGATGAAGAAGGAAAGCAGCTGGCCTTTGTGGCAGAACGTGACAGCAGTGTAAAATCATTGCAGAAGTTTTATAAACTCTATTATCATGTAAACGGTGCAGACAGCGCTGTGTTGCTTGCCGATAAAAATACGAAAGGGATACCGGCCAACTGGATGGTAAGCGACAATGCACAATCCGTCAGTTTCAGCAAAAGCGGAAAGCGGTTGTTCTTTGGAACTGCGCCGATACTGCCGGTACGGGATACCGTTACGCCGGATTTTGAAAGAGTAAGCGTGGATATCTGGCACCACAAAGATGATTACCTGCAACCCATGCAGCTGAAAAATCTTCAGCAGGAACTGAACAGGTACCACCTGGCCCGCTATGATTTCAATAATAAGGCCGTGGTGCAACTGGGTAGCCCTGCATACAGAAATGTGATACAGAGTAACGAAGGAGATGGCGACTATTTCTACGCAGCATCCGATGAGGGTAAAAGAATTGCCGCTCAGTGGAAGGGAAGGGCAGAAGCAGATGTATATGCCATTAACCCCGAAACAGGTGAGCGTAGCCTGATCATCAAAGACCTGAATGGCAATTTCAATGTAGCTCCAACAGGAAAAATGATCCTGGCGTACGATGATGCCAAAAGAAAATACTTCACGTACGAAACCGCGGCAAAGAAATTGACTGAGTTGGCGAAAGATGTGAAGTTCCCCCTGTATGATGTGGAGAACGATGTGCCGGATGATCCGAATCCTTACGGAGTAGCCGGATTTACCGAAAATGACGAAGAGGTACTGGTGTACGATCAATATGATATCTGGAAGCTGGATCCCAAAGGAGTGAAACCCTCTGTAAGCCTTACCAATGGCTTAGGTCGCAAGTATAAGCTTACATTCCGGAATATTGTATTGGACCGGGAACAGCGCTTTATTGGCAAGGGACAGAAAATGTTGTTCTCCGTATTCAATAATACCGATAAGGGAAGTGGATTGAAATATTATACATATGGCGCCGCTTTTGAACTGGCCGCAGAGGCTAAAATCACCAGCCCAATGCGCATTGCCAATGCAATAAAGGCAAAAGATGCGGACCTCATCAGTTACAGCACTGAAACCTTTGTGCAAACACCGGATATCAGGGTGATTGATATCAATACGCTGAATGGTGTTGCAACTACAGCATCATTGTACCAGCTCAATTCGCAGCAGTCCGGTTACAACTGGGGAACTGCGGAGCTGTTTAGCTGGAAAGCCTATACCGGAAAAATTACAGAAGGCATCGTATACAAGCCCGAAGATTTTGATCCGAAGAAAAAATATCCGATGATCGCTTATTTCTACGAGCGCAACAGCGATGGTTTATATACATACAGTGCACCTGCACCTACACCGTCCCGTTTAAATATTCCTTTCTTTGTTAGCAGAGGCTATATTGTATTTGTACCGGATATCTGGTATACGACCGGATACCCGGGTAAAAGCGCCTATGATTATATCGTAAGCGGAACAAGAGCGCTGGTGGCGAAAGGATATATAGACAGTACCAAAATGGGCCTCCAGGGGCAAAGCTGGGGTGGTTACCAGATTGCCCACCTGATTACCAGAACCGGCCTGTATGCCGCAGCCTGGGCTGGGGCGCCGGTAGCTAATATGACCAGCGCTTATGGCGGAATCCGCTGGGGAACCGGATTGAACAGACAATTTCAATATGAAAAAACACAGAGCCGTATTGGCGGCACATTATGGGAAAAGCAGAACCTGTATCTGGAAAACTCGCCACTGTTCCATTTTCCTAAAGTGAAAACACCGGTAGCCATCATGCACAACGATGCCGACGGGGCCGTACCCTGGTACCAGGGTATTGAAATGTTTACCGGATTGCGCAGGTTGGGAAAACCGGTATGGCTGCTGAATTACAATAACGAAGACCATAACCTGGTTGAGCGCAGAAACAGGAAAGATATCCAGATCCGCGAACAGCAGTTTTTTGATTACTTCCTGAAAGGGGCAAAGCCTGCCAAATGGATTGCCGAAGGTGTTCCGGCAGTACTGAAAGGCCGCGACCGGGGACTGGGATATTAACCACACTGAACAAATTCATACAACAGCCATTCCAAAAGGGGTGGCTGTTTTGTGTGGGGTATTGGGTGGAATGTACAGGTGTTTTGGTGAAATAAAAAGCCGGTTTTGGTTCACAACAGAATAAGCCGGAATTTAAGGGTTGCTGACAGGTATATGTTGATTGAAATCAGAAATGCTAACTTTGCAGCTTGTGTTCAATTATTGATATACCCAATTAAAACTGCAGATCATGAACCAGGAACGAATAGAAAAATCAGTTACCAGGATTTTTAAATCAGTATTTCCCGATAGTACCAACCACTACGACACGCTGTTTGGCGGAACGGCCATGTACCTCATGGATGAAGTGGCGTTTATGACCGCCACCCGGTTTTCCAGGAAAAGAGTGGTGACCGTATCCTCCGACAGGATCGATTTTAATATGCCTATTCCGGCCGGCACCATCATTGAACTGGTGGGTAAAGTAGTGCATGTTGGCAACACCAGTATGAAGGTGTTGGTGGAGATCTTTATTGAAGAAATGTATTCCGACATAAGAGAAAAAGCCATTACGGGTACATTCACTTTTGTAGCCATCGATGAACATAAGAAACCAATTAAAGTAATTTAACCGGATAGCATGAACTGGATTCTTTTAATCGTCGCAACAATGCCCGAGTTAACCTGATTTTGGATAGTTTTGTTGTTCAACCAATCGATTTGAGCGCAACCGTTTTCTTATTTACGCCCCCTTTTACGCAACTGAATACACCGTACCCCGCTACGGCATATCTCAAGGGGTTTCTGAATACCAAAAATATATCCTCCTTCCAGGCTGATTTAGGCATCGAAACAACGGTTGCCATCTTTTCACAGAAAGGATTGATTCGTTTATTTGAACGGATTGAACCATTGCAGGCTTATTCGGAGAATATACAAAGAATAATAGCCCTGAAGGAGGATTATATACGAACCATTGATGATGTGATCTGTTTTTTGCAGGGCAGAAATCCAACACTGGCGCACCTGATCAGCAAAAGGAATTTCCTTCCTGAAGCAGCCAGGTTTGAACAGATGGATGATCTGGATTGGGCATTCGGGTCTATGGGGATACAGGATAAAGCCAAGCACTTTGCCACCATGTACCTCGAAGATATTTCCGACCTGATCAAGGAAACGGTAGATCCTCATTTCGGATTCAGCCGTTATGCGGAAAAACTCGGCAGATCTGCCAACAGTTTTGATGAACTCTATGAAAGCCTGCAGCAGCCTTATACCTATGTGGATGAAATTCTGATTGCCATTTTGCAACAACATATGGAAAATGTGCAACCAGAACTGGTGGGAATTTCTGTTCCTTTTCCGGGAAACCTGTATACGGCTTTGCGTTGCGGGCAATGGATCAGAGCCCATTACCCCGAAACCAGGATTGTAATGGGCGGAGGATTCCCTAATACAGAATTACGGTCGCTCTCCGATCTACGGGTATTTGAATTTTTAGACTTCATTACCCTGGACGACGGGGAAGCGCCGATAGAGGCCCTGATTGAACATGTTGCGGGTAAAAGAGACAGGTCCGAACTGAAAAGGACCATGATGCCGGACAATGGTAAAGTGGTGTATTGCAACAACCAGTCCTGTAAGGATTATAAACAGGCAGACCTTGGAACACCCGATTATTCCGACCTGCTGCTGGATCAGTATATTTCCGCTATAGAAGTGGTTAATCCCATGCACCGGCTATGGAGTGACGGCCGCTGGAACAAACTCACCATGGCACATGGTTGCTATTGGGGTAAGTGTACGTTTTGTGATATTTCACTGGACTATATCAGGCTGTATGAACCCATTGCGGCACAACTGCTCTGCGACAGAATGGAAACCATTATCAGGCAAACCGGACAGAATGGGTTTCATTTTGTAGATGAAGCTGCGCCACCCGCACTGATGCGGGAGTTGGCCCTGGAAATTATACGTAGAAAGATGGTGGTGAGCTGGTGGACCAATGTGCGTTTTGAAAAAAGCTTTACCCGGGATCTTTGTTTGTTGCTGAAAGCATCCGGTTGTATTGCCGTCTCCGGCGGACTGGAAGTAGCATCGGACCGTTTGTTGCAGCTGATCCGGAAAGGGATCACCGTTGCCCAGGTAGCGCGCGTAAACCGACACTTTACAGAAGCAGGGATCATGGTGCATGCCTACCTGATGTATGGATTTCCTACCCAAAGTGTACAGGAAACCATCGACTCCCTGGAGATGACCAGGCAAATGTTCCGCCTGGGAATTCTTCAATCTGCATTCTGGCACCTGTTCACCATGACGGCGCATAGTCCGGTGGGATTGAACCCGGAAAAATACCAGGTAAAAAAAGTAAAGGACGAAACGGGCAGTTTTGCCAACAATGATATAGCGCATATAGATCCGTTGGGAGGAGCGCATTCTGAATTTGGGTACGGGCTGGCCAAATCACTGCTGAATTATATGCATGGCACGCACCTGGACGATCCGCTTCACAAATGGTTCGATTTTAAGGTTCCAAAAACAACCATCGCACCCGATTACATTGAGAAGATATTAAACGAACCGGATACCGGTTCCGTTAAACCAACTGCAAAACTGATCTGGCTGGGAAAACATACCAAAACCGAATACTTTACCAAATCCAAAAAGGGCAATACCTGGGAAATGGCCAGCCTCAGTTTTGAAACACTTCAAAATACCCAACAGATCAGTGTAAACAGGGAACAGGGACAATGGCTGGAGGCAATGCTCAAAAAGCTAAAGCTGGAGAATAGTAACACCTATACCTACCAGGCGGTAAAGGAAAATTATGAACTGGCCGGGCTGGAAGACTTTGAATTGTTCTGGGACAATAAGCCCGTAAGCGGCCTCAGCAAACTCGGGTTGCTGAAATTGTAGGCGCTTTCGCAAAAGGGCAGGAAACCAATGCCTTCAACACCTGCACAGGATGCTGCGGATTTTATTGCGTTCAGGGATCCATTTATACAGCATATTAACCGGAAACAGGGGTTTAATGAACCGCTTGTACCGGAAACCGAAGCCGGAGAATACTATGTTGATACCTTGAATGTTTATTTAGACATACAAAAAACAATATGATCAGTGATGTAAAGATTCTTCATACAGAGGTACTATCGAACAATTGGTATACACTAAGAAAGATTACCTATGAATACCGGAAGAAGGACGGAACGGTACTGACCCAGAGCCGTGAGGCTTACGACAGAGGAAACGGCGCAACCATATTACTGTACAACCAGGAGCAGCGTACTGTAATTCTAACCCGTCAATTCCGCTTGCCCACCTATGTAAATGGCAACCCGGATGGAATGTTGATAGAAGCCTGCGCGGGATTACTGGATAAGGATAATGCAGAGGATTGTATCCGGAGAGAAACGGAAGAAGAAACCGGATATAAGATCAGGGATATTCGAAAGATATTTGAAGCCTATATGTCTCCCGGTTCGGTAACGGAGATCCTTTATTTCTTTATTGCAGCCTATTCAAAACAAATGAAAGTGCATGCCGGAGGCGGGGTGGAAGGGGAGGAAGAAAATATTGAAGTGCTGGAGCTTCCTATTGATCAGGCAAAAGAAATGATGGAAGCCGGCACCATCAAAGACGCCAAAACCATCCTGTTGCTTCAATACGTCCTGTTGCATCAGGTTCTCTGATAACTGCGGTAAATACCCCAAGAATGAATTTCTCTTTTCGAAACCCGCTCATCGTAATTAATTTTTTTTTAAGCAAATAGTGTTTAATATTAAAGTAGGATCTGATTATTGAAACCATTAAACACGCTACAATGAAAAAAGACAAAATCATTTATTGGATCAGTACGATCCTGATCTTTTTGTTTGAAGGCGTAATGCCTGCGCTTACATCGCAAACCGAAATGGCCAAAGAGGGTATCCGGCATTTAGGATATCCCGGTTATTTTGGAATAGCATTAACGATGTTTAAAGTAGCCGGTTCCATTATACTGGTTGTACCTAAACTCCCATCCTGGCTGAAGAAATTTGCTTATGCAGGATTTGTATATGATTTTGTGTTTGCCAGTATCAGTCATACGGTGATTGATGGTGTTGGGGTTGGTACAGTTTTCCCATTTGTTGTGCTGGCAGTTCTGGGTGTTTCTTATTTCTATTACCAGAAACTCCAGGCCGTAGTTTCAGCAAAATAATCAACAACCTTTAAAATAATTTATATGGTGAAGCCCATCTATCCTTGTTTGTGGTTTGATGGAACTGCAAAAGCGGCAGCTGAATTCTACTGTTCAATATTTGAACAGTCATCCATCCGGTCAGATACTCCCATGGTAGTTGATTTTCAATTAAACGGATTCAGGCTGATGGGATTGAACGGCGGGCCAATGTTTACAATTAACCCCTCCATTTCTTTGTTTGTCAACTGTGAAACGATCGAAGAAACCAATGTGATATACAATAAGCTGATTGAAGGGGGCTCTGCCATGATGCCGATTGATGAGTACCCCTGGAGCCCCCGTTATGGCTGGCTCAAAGATAAATTCGGGCTTACCTGGCAGGTGTCGCTGGTAAACAACCCCGGCGACCCGCGAAAAATCCGACCAAGTTTCCTGTTTACAGGAGTCCGGTTTGGAAGGGCGGAAGAATCCATTGATTTCTACAGAACTATATTCAATAATTCTACCAAGGATTTTGTGGTGAATTTTCCGGAAGGAGACGATTTTGAAGGGAAGCTGATGTACGGCGAATTTTCATTGAACGGTTATGAGATGATTGCCATGGACGGACCGGGCGAGCATAAATTCGATTTTAATGAAGCCGTTTCCTTTGTGATAGAATGCGATACACAGGACGAAATTGATTATTACTGGAACAGGCTGACCCAGGAAGGCGAAGAGAGTATGTGCGGCTGGTTAAAAGACCGCTTTGGGGTGAGCTGGCAGGTTATTCCTTCTGCATTAAATGAACTGATGCAGGATCCTGAAAAGGCCCAACGGATTTTTACAGCCTTTCAGTCCATGAAAAAACTGGATCTGGCTAAGCTGATAGCTGCCTAAGCCTGTACTTCCCGTTGCATAGCCAGGTATACGCCGTTGGTCCAGCCAAAGCCATCCTGGTTCGGGTATTCACCGCCGCCGGCTGCCGCTTCGGGGTTGGTCACATCGTATTTTTCCATCATTTTACCTGTGTGTAAATAAGTGCGTTCATTAAGCGCCATCCAGTTGCTCCGGATCGTATTTGCGGTTGCCGAAGGACCGTTGTTGTTCAGCCCCTTATAGGTAATCCATTGCAATGGCGCCCATCCGTTGGGTGCATCCCATTGCTGGCCGGTGTGATTTAATGTGGTCACTACTCCGCCGGGTTGCAGGAATTTTTTCGCAATCTGCTCCTCTGTAGCCGTCGCCTGCTCCAGGCTGGCGATGTGAAAGAAGAGCGGATACGCGGCAGCCAACGTATAATGAGGTGTGTGTTGCCTGTTCACGAAATGGTAATCGAAGAAAAACCGGTGATCTTCGCTCCAGCAAAAATGACGGATGGCCAGCTTTCGCTGTTCTGCTTTCTGTAAATATTTCTTTCCGTTGTTGTTGTCCTGTTGTTCAAAATAGGCCATGGAGATCATGGTTTCGAGGAACTGTAATAAACAGTTCAGGTCTACCGGAATAATGGAAGTGGTTTCGATGGTATGCATGTTTTCCCCATCTGCAAACCACCTGCTGCTGAAATCCCAGCCTGATTCTGCCGCTGCACGGATGTTTCTGTATACCTCCGCTTCAGGCTGCTGCGATACTGCTGCAATATGACGGTCTTCTGCAAAGGCTTCTGGTCTTGGCCCTTCCCTGTCGTCCCAGTATCTGTTCAATACTGCACCGTTATGGAGCCTTACCACTCTTCTGTGTGTGGTCTTTTCTGCGTGGAGGGTGCCGGCCCCATCCATCCAGAACGCGTATTCTTTTTCCAGTTGCGGCAGGTATTGCTGTAGTACCGAAATGCTTTTGGATTCCATTAATACAGAAACCATCATGGCAAAGAAAGGGGGCTGGGAACGCCCCAGGTAATAGGTTCTGTTGCCATTGGGTATAAAGCCGAACTGATCAATCAGGTGGGCAAAATTGCCGACCATCTGCTCAATCAGATCGGTTCTGCCGCTTACCTGCAACCCAAGCATGGTAAAGTAGCTGTCCCAGTAATAAATTTCCCTGAATCTGCCACCGGGAACAAGATACAGGTGCGGCAGGGGGATCAACGTGCCGGATTGCTGATCGGGTTCCCTGGTTAGTTCATTCCACAAATCATTCAGGTGCGTTTGAATGGGTTTTTGGTTGGAATGATAGGTACTGTTCTGCTCTTCGGGAAAGATAAAATGTTCCGTTACAAATTTTTTCAGTGAAAAACCTTCCAGGTCTTTCTGTGCATGGTATTGTTGCAGTATGTTTCCGGCAGTATCACGGGGTGTACAATCAACAAAGAACTTCGAGTCGGGAAAAATGCCACTCAACTGAACATCTTCATAAAGCGGGGACAGGGATTCAATATAAAAAAGCATGGTATTGGATTAAGGGTAACACAGAAATTGAGCCGGTCAGGAAAGTAGCCGGGCGGTTTTAAGTTGCATACGGTTGAACAGTATCAGGCAGGCCAGCAGTATTCCCATCGGGATCAGGGAAAAATAAAAAGCGTTTTGTCCGCCGTATTGTTCAAAAATATGGCCGGTGATGATGGATCCGGTTGTTCCGCCCAATGCCGAAAAAATGATGATCAGGCCCGACATTAATCCATGTTTCTTTTTGGGAAGCGTACTTAATATAATCGAGTTCACCGCAGGGTATATCGGCGCCAGCAATAAACCGATCAGTGGAAAAATGAATGCGGCCACCGGGGCATCAGTCCAGCCTGTAACAGCCTTGCCGCCGGCGCTGCCAGCCAGCGGAATAGCCAGCAATACCAATGAACCCGCAGTAAGTAAGCAAATACTCAGTACATACAGCCAGTTGAATTTTTTCATCAGGATGCCGGCCAGAAAACGGCCCAGTGCCGTTGATCCCGCCAGGATACCGGCCATCTGAATGCTCAGTGCAACCGGCAATAGCAGCACTTTGTTGTTATAAGTGGGTAGCCAGCTCATGATACTTTGCTCAATCAATACATAAAAGAATGCGCAAACAATGAAAATCAATACCAGCGGGCTGGCCAGTAGCTTAAACATCTGAGCGAACTCACTGGCAAGCGATTCATTTTTTTCGGCTTTAATGGAGGACTCGTCCAGCGGGGTACTCAGCAACAACAGGAAGGCAACAACCGATAATGCGCCGAGTACATAATATACATCCAGCCAAGCGGTGGAAGCAGGGTCACTACTGTCTGCAAAATAGCTGAAAATGAAATAGCCTGTGAGAATCCCCACCATAAAAAAAGACTCAATAAAACTCATGAGGCTGATATGTTCTTTCTCTGAACTGGTTACCAAACCAATGGTGCTGTATACCGACATTTTAATGAGGGCGAAACTGCTGCCCACAGCAGCAAACAATAATTTGGTAGCGCCAAAGCTATGGGTGGAGGGCATGATCAGGCAGATGGATGCAATAAATCCCAATGCAATCAGCATGGCGTTTTTGTAGCCAATACGAACAATATAGGAGGAGAGCAGAAAAGATACTATGGCTATGCTGAGGTCTTTGAATGCTTCCAGTATGGAGGCATCGCCCTGGCTGATGCCGTAATTATTCTGCACCTGCAGAATGACGGTTCCCACACTGTTCAGCAGAATGGCGAACACAAAATAGTTCAGAAAAAGTGCAGTCTTGATTTTCCAGAATTTCATTGGCAAGGTGTTAGAAATACAATTTAAGACATCCTGCCCAATGTTTTGCCACAACATCTTTCAGGGAACCTTTCTATCTTTATCCCATGAGATGGATTGTAGCTGCTGTTTTGCTGTTTAGCCTGGGTGCCTGTACCTCATCCACTGTAACACAGTACCACGCATTTCGTTTAAAACCCGGTCAGGATTTGTATGGATCCATTGATTCTGTGGTAAAGGCCCAAAAAATCAAAGCCGGCTGGGTGGTAACCTGCGCGGGAAGCCTTACTGCATACAATATCCGTTTCGCCAATATGCCCGAAGGTGCAAAGGGTACCGGTCATTTTGAGATCGTGAGTTTGGCAGGAACCCTATCCACCGAAGGCGCTCATCTTCATCTCTCGGTTTCCGACAGCACCGGAAAAACCATTGGCGGCCATTTGCTGGACGGGTGTAAAATTTATACAACAGCCGAAGTGGTAATTGCTGCTTCCGATGCATTCATATTCAGCAGGGAAGAAGATGGAACTACTCCCTGGAAAGAACTGCAAATAAAAAAGGGCAAGCGGTAAGCTTGCCCTTTTTTAACAAAGATTACGCTATTTAGCATTCTTCACATATTTCTCCAGCCACTGGAATTGTTCCCAGAGGGCATGCAAAATATTCTCCTTTCCTCTGTAACCATGGGCCTCATAAGGCAGGTAAACAAATCTTACCGTGCCGCCATTTCCTTTGATAGCTGCGAATAAGCGCTCACTGTTAATAGGGAAAGTGCCCGTGTTATCGTCCGCTTCACCATGAATTAAAAGGATCGGGGTTTTGATTTTATCGGCATAACTGAACGGACTCATTTCATAATACAACTGCGGCGCCTGCCAGTAAGTGCGGTCTTCGTTCTGGAATCCGAAAGGAGTGAGCGTTCTGTTGTAGGCACCACTACGTGCCAGTCCTGCCTTGAACAGGTTGGTATGCGCCAGCAGGTTCGCTGTCATGAAGGCGCCGTAACTATGTCCGCCAACTGCCACCCTGTTTTTATCGGCCACGCCCATACCAGACAACTGGTCGATTGCAGCTTCCGCATTTAATTTCAGCTGCGCTATAAAATTGTCGTTCGGCTTTTTGTCTGTGCCGGGAGCTACTATGGGCATTTCGGCATTATCCAATACCGCATATCCCTGTGTTACATAATAAATCGGGGAGCCCCAGCTCAACGCAGTGAAACGATCCTTGCTGCCACGCACCTGTGCCGCATCTGCAGCAGAGTTGAACTCGCGGGGGTAAGCCCAGATCAGCAGGGGCAGCGGGCCATCCTTGTCTTTATCGTATCCTCTTGGTAAATACAGATCGCCGGTTAAATCAACCCCGTCTGCTCTCTTGTATTTGATTTTTTCTTTGCTTACGCCCACCAATGCCGGGTAAGGGTTGGTGAAACTGGTAATGCTTTTGTCTGCAATACGCAGCACCAGGTTCCGGATGTAATAGTTGGGAACTTCTGTTTGAGATTCTTTCCTGGTAACCAGGGTAAGCTTATCTGCATCCAGCACTTCTGCAACAGATTCAAAGCTGCCTTCGCTGCAACGCCAGATGATTTCATTTTGTTTGGTAACCAGGTCGAACCTGGCTAAGAAAGGAAGGTCTCCTTTGGGAGAAGAACCCGTTGTATTGTTCATCAGCAGTTTAGTGCCGTTGTCTACTGTAATGACCACTTCTCTGCCGTATTTATTTTTTCCGGTAACAGGGCTGCCCGGATTGTTATAGGCATCGGTCATATTGCGCTCATACAGCAATTCAATGCTTTCGGTAGCAGGGTTGTAGCGGCTCACACGAGTGCTTTGTTTACTTCTGGAAATTTCGTTTACCAGGGCCAGGGTTTCATTGCCCCAACTGGTACCGGCATAACGTAGTTTGGTTTTGAACAGTTCTTTGGCAGGACCATTAAACGGCGCAGCCAGCGCAAATACTGCATCGTGGAATGCTACATTTTTTTTGATCAGGCCACTGTCGAGCGGCATTGCCCAGGTAATGACAGCCGCTTCATCATCTTTCCAGTCGAAGGCTCTCGGTACATTCTGTGTATTATCATAGCCGGAAGGTGTTCCTTCGGTAGAAGGCAATTCCGCCAGCAGTTTGATGGTTTTGCCGCTTAAATCTGTAATAACATAATGAGCGGGGAACCCGTTGGCCGTTACGAGGTAGGAGAAAGGTTTCTGGATCTGGCGCTGCAATAAATATTTTTTATCGGGAGACAGGCTGAAATTGCCGAGAATGCAGGGTTTGCCAATATTGGTTTCCACACCGTTCCTGTGCAGTACCAGTTGAGCGGTAGCATAAAATTCAAAAATCTGCTCATCATAGGGGCTCTTGATCAAATCCTGGAAAGTAGGACTGGGAGCTGTTTTCCCGAGATTCTGCTGAATGGTTGGGCCCTTTGGTGTGATGGGGCGCTTAGGTGCATTGGCAGCAGGCTGTGTGGCGGCCTTGTACAGCAGGGTGTTGTCGTCTACCCAGGTGAAGGCGGCGCCTAATACCGTATTTACAGGTTTCTTATTGATTTTAACTGCCTTTTGAGTGGCTACGTCAATCATATAAAGGTCTACCTGTGTGCCGGTTGTATTGGTGAATGCAATCTTTGTTTGGGATGGGCTCCATACTGCATTGCCGGCAAGCAGGTTGGTCGGAAGACCGGTTATTTTATATTCCTTGTTGGCCGGAATATTTTTCAGGATGAAATTGTTGATGAAGTTCTGCCTGCTGGGGGAGAAGTTGTTTGGGTTTAAACGCATCCCGGCAACACGCAGTTCGGGTTGCCCCAACTCTTCCACCGTTGGATAAGAATTTCTTTCGCTGAGCAACATCCAGTTGGCTTTGCCATCCAGGCTTACGGCAGGCGTTGGTTTTGCCAGCAACAGATCGGCTATATCTTTTGGCGGCGTCTGGTAAGAGGTTGCGTCCTGTGCCTGTGCTGTTGCAAAGCCCAACAACAGGCAAAAGCAAATAAGTGATTTGAGTTTAAACATAATGATTGGTTTAGAAGAAATAATTGATGCACCCCGCACTAGCAGGGGGAGCCTAAATTAATGATAAAATGGGGCCATCCGGCTCCGAATCGGTGGATGACCAAAAATAATTTGCGGGTATAAGCCGGCTGCTGTACTTTTGCTGTCTAAATGAAACAAAAACTGCATATCCACCATCATCATTTCTTACCCAGGGGGTAGGCAATTGGCGTGTATGTAAACCAAATACAAATCAGTGAAGCTTACCAGTTTGGTAAGCTTTTTTATTTTTAAGACTATGAGCAATCCAATGAACACCAACAGTAAACTGAAATTAGCGATTCAAAAAAGTGGCAGGCTGCACGATGATTCTGTACGCCTTTTAAAAGAATGCGGTATTGATATCAGTAATGGCATCAATAAGCTGAAGGCCGATGCAACCAATTTCCCCATAGAAGTGTTTTTTCTGAGAGACGATGATATTCCGCAATATGTGGAAGACGGCGTGGCGGATATTGGATTTGTTGGAGAGAACGTGGTTTTTGAGAAAAAGAAAAAAGTAGTTGTTACGGAAAAACTGGGTTTCGGTAAATGCCGCCTGAGTATGGCCATTCAACGCAATGAACAGTACACGGGTACAGGTTTTTTACAGGGGAAGAAAATCGCCACCAGTTACCCGGTGATTGTATCGGACTACCTGAAGTCGAATGGTGTTGATGCCGAAATTCATGAAATCAGCGGAAGCGTGGAAATAGCGCCGGGTATAGGGCTGGCCGATGCCATCTGCGACCTGGTGAGCAGCGGATCAACCCTGTTCATGAACGGATTGAAAGAGGCAGAAATTATTCTGCAATCTCAGGCGGTGCTGATTAAGAATGATGGACTGGGTGCCGGTAAGCAGCAATTGCTGGATCGTTTACTGTTCCGCATACAGGCGGTGAAAAAAGCCAGGAACAATAAATACATTCTGCTGAATGCCCCCAATCATAAGCTGAAAGAAATCATTGGTCTGCTGCCGGGTATGAAAAGCCCTACGGTATTGCCATTGGCCGAGGAAGGCTGGAGCAGTGTACACAGTGTGTTGAATGAAAATGAATTCTGGGAGATCATTGAGCAACTGAAAGCAGCTGGCGCTCAGGGTATTTTGGTCGTACCGATCGAAAAAATGATTATTTAACCTTTTAAACTGGTGATCATGATGAAGATCTTTGTAAGTCCGGATCGCAAGGACTGGCCCGTATTGCTGAAAAGACCCGTATTTGATCATACCGATCTGATCGGCAAAGTCGGCAATGTGTTACAACAGGTAAAACAGAAGGGAGATGCTGCCGTTCAGCAGTTTACCGCCGAATTTGACGGGGCCCGGCTGAAAAACAGCAAAGTAACTCCGGAAGAAATTGCTGCCGCTGTCTTGCCCAGGGAACTGAAAGATGCCATTCGTCTGGCGGCTGCCAATATCCGCCGTTTTCACGAAAAACAGGTGCCTAAAGTGGAGAAGGCAGAAACCATCCCCGGGGTAAAATGCTGGAGAAAAGCAGTGCCCATTCAAAAAGTAGGGCTCTATATTCCCGGAGGTACAGCCCCCTTGTTCTCTACGATATTAATGCTGGGTATTCCTGCAGCTATTGCAGGTTGTGAGGAAGTGGTTCTTTGCTCTCCCCCGGATAAAACCGGGAAACTGCACCCTGCCATACTCTTTGCTGCCGATCTGGTGGGAATCCATAGTATGTATAAAATTGGCGGTGTGCAGGCTATCGGCGCCATGGCGTATGGTACGGAAACCGTTCCTGCAGTGTATAAAATCTTTGGCCCCGGTAACCAGTATGTTACCTGCGCCAAACAAATGGTGCAACAGGATGGTATTGCCATCGATATGCCCGCTGGGCCCAGTGAAGTATGTGTACTGGCAGATGATACAGCCCGTCCGGAATTTGTTGCGGCTGATTTACTGAGCCAGGCAGAACATGGTGTGGACAGCCAGGTATTACTGGTTAGTACCAGTAAGGAACTGATCAATGCAGTCAACGAAGCGCTGCGGGTGCAGTTGCCCCGGTTACCAAGAAAAGAGATTGCGGCAAAAGCATTGGAAAACAGCAAGGCCATCTATGTAAAAACAAAGAAGGAAGCCATTGAACTGGTGAATGAATATGCCGCCGAACATCTCATCATTGCCTGTGCCAATGATGAACTGGTGGCCGGATCCATTGTAAATGCAGGCTCGGTATTCCTGGGCAATTTCTCCCCGGAAAGTGTGGGAGATTATGCAAGCGGAACCAACCATACCCTGCCAACCAATGGCTATGCAAGGGCCTACAGCGGCGTGAGTCTCGATAGTTTCCTGAAGAAGATTACTTACCAGCGGCTTACCAAAATCGGATTACAGCATATCGGCAGGTCTGTGGAGATTATGGCGGAAGCGGAAGGGCTGCATGCACATAAAGAGGCGGTATCGATCCGCCTGAAAAATGAATTTTAAAAATCAGGTTCCCTGTAACGGGTTTGTACATCAATACTCAATTTATAATTACTAATAATGTTATTCGATCTTAATCAACTCATTCGCCCTAATATCGCCAAATTGACGGCCTATTCTTCCGCGAGAGACGAATTCAGCGGTGAAGCAAAAGTGTTTCTGGATGCCAATGAAAACAGCCTGGGTTCTCCCTTGTCCAAATGGTACAACCGTTATCCGGATCCGCACCAGCAGGCAGTGAAAGAAAAAATTGCTTTTGTGAAGCAACTTCCTGCAGAACATATTTTTCTGGGAAACGGAAGCGATGAGTGCATTGATTTATTGTACCGTTGTTTTTGTGAACCGGGGAAGGATAATGCAATCATTTGCCCGCCTACCTACGGCATGTACGAAGTGAGCGCCAATATCAATGATGTTGCTGTAAAAAAAGTGCCACTGTTGAACAACTTTCAGCTGGACCTGGTTCACCTGGAAAATGCAGTGGATGCCCATACCAAACTGATCTGGATCTGCTCTCCCAATAACCCGACCGGTAATTCACTGGACCGGATGGATATTGAAACGGTGCTGAATAATTTCAATGGTATTGTGGTAATAGATGAGGCCTACATCAATTTTGCACAGCAGAAATCTTTTGTGCAGGAACTGGCCGATTACCCCAACCTGGTGATTCTGCAAACCTTCAGCAAGGCCTGGGGGCTGGCAGGACTGCGCCTGGGGATGGCATTTGCGTCTACGGCGATTATTGATGTAATGAATAAAGTGAAACCACCTTATAATATCAACCAGGCCACGCAGGAACTGGCATTAAAGGCGCTGGACGAAATAGGGCAGGTAAATGATATGATCAAATTGCTGGTGGATATGCGTGAAGCGCTGGCGGAAGTATTCCGCTCAATGCCTACTGTAGAACAAGTGTATCCTTCCGATGCCAATTTTATACTGGTTAAAATCAGGGACGCCCGTAAGGTTTACGCGTTCCTGCTTACCAGGGGCATTGTATTGCGGGACAGGAGTAATGTAAAACTTTGTGAAGATTGTTTGAGGATCACCGTAGGAACTGAGCAGGATAACACATTACTGGTAGATGCCATGCATGAATGGTATCAGTTGAATCCCTAATTTTACGACACCTAAAACTGAAATATGCGATTTAAGCTGTTCCTCCTTTCAACCATTGTATTTGCAGGCAGTGCTGCTGCGCAACTACCGGGTGTATCCATCCGGGTTCCGTCTGGGTTTGCTGTTGCCAATGTGGCAAAAGATTTTGGCCGTGTTCGTCATATTGCCATAAACACCAATGGTGATGTGTATATGAAGCTGGAAAAGCTGAACCAGGGAAAAGGAATTTATCGGTTAAGAGACACCAACAAAGACGGGGTAATGGACGATACCCTGGCTTTTGGTAATTATATCGGCACGGGTATAGCGCTTAAGCATGGCTATCTCTATGCCTCCTCCAACTCAGAAGTGTTCCGGTACAAGCTGGATGCACAGCAGGATATCCTGCACCCCGATCAGCCCGAAACCATCGTTACAGGGCTGGTAGATAAAAGACAACATGCTTCTAAATCCATTGCACTGGATAATGCAGGAAATATTTATGTGAATATTGGCGCTCCCAGCAATGCCTGTCAGGAACAGGATCGCAAACAGGGCTCCATGGGCATGAATCCCTGCCCGATCCTGGAAACTGCCGGTGGAATCTGGCAGTTCAGGGCTGATCGGCTAAACCAAACCTATAAAGAGGGGGTTCGTTATGCAACAGGCCTCCGGAATTGCGTGGGACTGGATTGGAACAACGAAGTAAATGAACTCTTTATTACCGTTCACGGAAGGGATATGCTGCACCAGTTTTACCCGGAAATATATAATCAGAAAAGAGGCGCGGAGCTTCCTTCAGAAACCATGTATATGGTGAAAAAAGGTGATGATTGCGGCTGGCCCTATGTGCATTGGGATCATTTTCAAAATAAGAAAATCCTGAACCCTGAATATGGGGGCGATGGAAAAAAGACCGGTGCAGAAAAAGCCCTGAGCCCGCTGGTGGGATTCCCCGGGCATATGGCGCCGAATGCTTTACTGTTTTATACAGGCAACCAATTTCCGGAAAAATACAGAAATGGTGCATTCATCGCTTTTCATGGCAGCTGGAACAGGGCTCCTGAAAACCAGGAAGGGTTTTATGTGGTATTCATTCCTATGAAAGATGGTAAGCCAACCGGTAAATGGGAAGTATTTGCAGACGGGTTCTCCGGCGTGGAAAAAGTAACCAACCTGAGCGCTGTAAAACACCGTCCATGCGGATTGGCGCAGGGGCCGGACGGATCCATTTATGTGTCCGACGATAACAAAGGATATGTCTGGAAAATCAATTACAATCAATAAACGGCAGGGATGAAAAAATGGATGGTGTTGTGCCTGATACTGGTATCGGCCATGGGTATGATGGTTTCATCTCAGGCAGGTAATACGCAGATGAAAACTACGATGGCAAGGGGTAAACTGGTGTACGACCGTTATTGCCTTACCTGCCATCAGGCAGATGGGGGAGGCGTTCCCAGGATGAATCCGCCAATTACCAATACAGAATATGTGCTGGGTAATAAACAGCGATTGATTGGTATTGTGTTAAACGGGTTGAATATTCCGCTCGAAATCAACGGAGAGGAATATGAAAATCCAATGGCGTCACATGCTTTTCTCAAAGACGGGCAAATAGCAGATGTGTTAACTTATATTCGTAATTCCTTTGGAAACAAAGCGTCTGCAGTAACGGTTGCAGAAGTAAAATCCGCGAGGGCAAAAAATAAATGATGAGAAGCGTTTTATTCATCGATAGAGACGGAGTGGTACTACAGGAACCGCCCACCGATTTTCAGGTAGACAGTATCGAAAAAACCAGTTTTGTACCGGGTGCTATTACCCAGTTGTCGCGGATTGCTGCAGATTTTGATTATTATAAAGTGATGGTGACCAACCAGGATGGCCTGGGCACAGAAAGCTATCCGGAACACCAGTTTCATCCGTTTCAAAATTTAATGCTGCGAACCCTGGAAGGGGAGGGCTTTCTGTTTGATGAAATGATTATCGACAGAACCTTCGCTGCCGACAACCGGCCTACCCGTAAACCGGGCACGGCACTGCTTGGTCATTTTATCAACGACCCGCAATTTGATCTTGCCCATTCCTATGTAATCGGCGACCGGTGGAGTGATATTCAGCTGGCAAAAAACCTGGGGTGCAAAGCCATTTATCTGAAATCGGGGCTGCACGAACTGAGCGATGAACAGGTGTTTGAATATGCTGATACCATTGCGCTCGAAACCTCCGACTGGGCAGAAATCTATGCGTTCCTGAAACTGGGATTGCGTAAAGTGACGCACGAAAGAAATACCAACGAAACAAAAATCCATATAGAACTGAATATAGAGGGTACCGGTAAATCCAATATCAATACAGGATTGGGTTTCTTTGATCATATGCTCGACCAGATCGCCCGTCATGGTAAAATGGATCTGACCGTGCATACAAAGGGGGATCTTCATGTAGACGAACACCATACCATTGAAGATACCGGTATTGCATTGGGCGAAGCATTTGCCATGGCTCTGACCGATAAACGGGGGATGGAGCGTTATGGATTTGCTTTACCCATGGACGAGGCCGAAGCTAAAGTGCTGATTGATTTTGGCGGAAGAAACTGGATAGTATGGAATGCGGAATTTAAAAGAGAGCGGGTAGGAGAAATGCCAACAGAAATGTTTTTCCACTTCTTCAAATCGTTCAGCGATGGTGCAAAATGCAATCTCAATATTGAATGCAAGGGAGAAAATGAGCATCATAAAATTGAAGCCATCTTTAAAGCATTCGCCAAAGCCATTCGCATGGCGGTAAAAAGAGATCCCTTGTCGAATCAGTTGCCTTCCACCAAAGGAGTGCTTTAACCTGTGAACAGGATTAAAATAGCCATGTATCGGGGAAAATAATTTTTTCCAAAGATTATTTTTTGCAATTTCCATCAAAATGGTCATCTTTGTACCACTTATGGCAATAATAAACAAACATTGGTGGTGGCATACAAACTCTGAACGGGGATTGTAGTGGCATTGCCAATACTGATTGAATATATTCAAGGCCCCGGATAAAACCGGGGTTTTTTTATTGATTTAATTGAAGCAGAAAGCATGAAAAAAATTAAGATTGAAACAGGCGGTAAAAAGATGCTGGCGGATATCCATACGCCGGTCGGCATCTACCTGCGTTTGAGAGACCGTTTCAGGGATACCATCCTGTTGGAGAGTACAGATCACCATGTTTCGGAAAACAGCTATTCATTCATTTGTATCAATGCCATTGGCGGTATTGAAATTACATCAGCCGACAGGGTGGAATTTAAACTTCCCGGACAGGATCCGGAGAGAATTAATATCAGTAAAGGCAGTAAAGTGCCCGACCTTGTATGGGAGTATATGCAGCGTTTTGAAGCAGCGGCAGTAGAAAACAGGGAGTTGAAATTTGCACAGGGCCTTTATGGATATACCAGCTTTGATGCAGTACAGTTTTTTGATAAAGTGCCGTTGAAAGATAAGGGCGCGCCGGTGATTCCGTTGATGCGTTACCGGCTTTACCAATATGTGATTGCCATCAATCATTATAAAGACGTACTCTATCTCTGTGAAAACAAAATCGCCGGAATAGAATCTGACCTGGATGCAGTGGAATCGCTGATCAGAAGCAAAGATGTGCCGGTGTTCCCGTTCAGGTTAAAAGGAACCGAACGTTCCAATATGAGCAATGAGGATTATGTGAACATGGTGAAGCAGGGAATTAAAAGTTGTATGCGGGGCGATGTGTTCCAGATTGTGCTGAGCCGTCGTTTTGAACACAGTTTCACAGGCGACGAATTCAACGTATACCGTGCATTGCGTAGCATCAATCCTTCTCCTTATTTATTTTTCTTCGATTACGGCGATTATAAATTATTCGGCTCGTCTCCCGAAGCGCAGATCATTCTGCAGCATGGAAAAGCCGTGGTGCATCCGATTGCAGGAACCTTTAAAAGAACCGGGGACGAAAAAACGGACGAAGCGGCGGCGGCACGGTTACTGGAAGATGCCAAGGAAAATGCAGAGCATGTAATGCTGGTGGATCTTGCCAGGAACGACCTGAGCCGTGTTTGTTCCGATGTGGAAGTGAGCCAGTACCGCCAGGTACAGTACTACAGTCATGTGATTCACCTGGTAAGCGAAGTAACCGGCAAAGTAAAAGAAGGGCAGAATCCTTTTGAACTGCTGGCCAAAACCTTCCCTGCCGGTACCCTCAGCGGCGCTCCAAAGATCAGGGCCATTGAACTGATTGACGCACTGGAGCCAACCAGCAGAGGATACTATGGCGGCGCCATCGGATTTGTTGATTTCGAAGGCAACTGTAATCATGCTATCATGATCCGCACGTTCCTGTCCCGTCAGAATACCCTGATCTGCCAGGCGGGTGCAGGTATAGTTGCCGCCAGCGTTCCGGAAAATGAATTGCAGGAAGTAAATAATAAATTGAACGCATTAAAGACCGCAGCAAAAATGGCGGAAACCATCAACTCATAAGCGCAGCAACCAATGAAAATACTTGTATTTGATAACTACGATTCTTTCACATATAACCTGGTACACCTGGTGACCAAAATCACCAATGATAAAGTGGATGTTTACCGCAATGATGAACTGCCATTGGAACAAGTTGCGGGATACGATAAAATCCTTTTGTCTCCCGGCCCGGGGATTCCTTCGGAAGCGGGCCTTTTGCCGGACCTGATTAAAGCCTACGCACCCCTTAAAAGCATATTAGGCGTTTGCCTCGGCCATCAGGCCATCGGAGAATCCTTTGGCGCAAAACTGGTCAACCTGTCTACTGTATATCATGGAGTAGCAACGCCGGTCTTTACAAACGAATCTGCTAAAAGTCCTTTGTTCAAAGGATTGCCCGAAGAATTTGTGGTGGGCAGATACCATAGCTGGGTAGTTAGCGATGAAGATTTTCCGGCAGAACTGGAGGTTACCGCCCGTGATGCCAATGGGTATATTATGGGACTGCAGCATAAAAAATACGATGTGCAGGGTGTACAGTTTCATCCGGAAAGTGTGCTGACACCGGATGGCGAAACCATTCTCCGGAACTGGCTGGGTCGCTGATCAAAACAGCTGTCCGTTCTGCAGAGTTCCTGCGGGGAGCAATTTAAAACGCATTAATACCGATACAATGAAAAAAATACTACAATACTTATTCAGTCATAAAACGCTTTCCAGGGAAAAAGCCAGGGAAGTCATGCTCAATATATCAGCAGGCCAGTATAATGATGCGGAGATTGCCGCATTCATTACCGTATACCTGATGCGAAGTATCACCATAGAGGAACTGCAGGGGTTCTGCGACGGACTGCTGGAGCTCTCCGTTAAAGTGAAACTGGAAGGCGGTAAACTAATGGATATCGTAGGAACGGGTGGAGATGGCAAGAACTCCTTCAATATATCTACCCTGGCCTGCTTTATTGTGGCAGGTGCCGGACAAAAAGTAGCCAAACATGGTAACTACGGCGCCTCTACCATCAGCGGCGCATCCAATGTGATGGAGCAATTAGGCTACAGGTTCAAGAACAACAATACAGCATTGCAACAGGAATTGGATGCTGCCAATATCTGTTTTCTTCATGCGCCATTGTTTCACCCTGCATTAAAAACGGCAGGCCCGGTACGGAAAAGCCTGGGGATCAGAACCTTCTTCAATATGATGGGGCCAATGATCAATCCATCCAACCCCGATTTTCAACTGGTAGGAGTGTATAACCTGGAAATGGCAAGGATCTATAACTACCTGCTGCAGCAAACCGGCAGGGAATTTACCATCATCCACAGCCTCGACGGATACGATGAAATATCACTCACCAGCGATACCAAGGTCATCACCAATGACGGAGAAAAAGTGATGACGCCCGAACAACTGGGCAAACGCCCGGTACGCCCGGAAGATATTCACGGAGGCAATACAGTGGAAGAAGCTGCAAAGATTTTCCAGAAGATCATTAAAGGAGAGGGTACCTGGTCTCAGAATGCGGTAGTACTGGCCAACGCGGCGATGGCGCTGCATTGCACCGGAGCTTATTCCAGTTACGACGATGCCTATAAGGCCGCTGTGGAAAGCCTGGAAAGCGGGAAAGCGTATGAGGGGCTTAAAAAACTGATTGCCTTGCAATAACTGAACCAACCATGAACATTTTAGATACCATCATTACCCAAAAAAGAATTGAAGTGAAGGAACGCAAGGCGATCCGATCTGTAGAAGATTTGCAGAAGGAACCGCTGTTTACCAAAGTAACCTGTTCGCTGAAGCAGTCGTTGCTGGATCCTTCCAAAACAGGCATCATTGCAGAGTATAAACGTAAATCTCCCAGCAAGGGGTTGATCAACGGAACCGCAACGGTGGAAGAAGTTACTGCGGCGTATACATCTAACGGAGCTTCCGGCATATCAGTGTTAACAGATGAACAATTTTTTGGGGGTTCCATCAATGATCTGGTTGCAGCCAATATCAATGCTATACCGATTCTCAGAAAGGATTTTATGATAGACGAATACCAATTGGTGGAAGCCAGGGCCTTTGGTGCAGACGTCATCCTGCTGATTGCGGCCTGCCTGAACCCTGAAGAAGTTCAACGGCTGGCTGTTAAGGCCAAATTGCTGGGGCTGGAAGTGTTGCTGGAGATACACAAGGAGGAGGAACTGGGTCATATCTGTGAGGAAGTAGACCTGGTTGGGATCAATAACCGGAACCTGAAGGATTTTGAAGTGGATATCAATAAGTCTATGCAGTTACTGAATATGCTCCCGGCCAATAAGCCGGCAGTAGCAGAAAGTGGCATTAATAATGTGGATACCATTGTAACTTTACAACAGGCCGGATTTAAAGGATTCCTGATTGGGGAACATTTTATGAAAGCTTCAAACCCTTCGATTGCTTTTGCTGATTTTGTAACGCAATTAAAAGCAAAACAACATGCGGGCTAAAGTATGTGGCTTAAACAGTGTAGATCAATTCATGCAGCTGGATGAATTGGGTGTAGAATTCGGTGGATTTATTTTCTATCCCCAGAGTCCCCGTTATGCATTGAAACATATGCAGGCAGCCGAGCTGAAGAAGGCGAAGGGGCAGCATATAAACAAAGTGGGGGTATTTGTAAATGAACCGGCAGAAAATGTGCTGCGGATGGTAGACGATTTTGGCCTTTACCTGGTTCAGTTACACGGAGATGAAACACCCCGTTATTGTGAAAAGATAGCCGACTATGTTACCGTGATCAAAGCCTTCCGCTTAAGGAACGATGATAATGTGTTGTGGAAGGTTAAAGATTATTACGATGTGGCAGACATGTTTTTATTTGATACGGAGGGGGCTGCTTTTGGCGGAACAGGGAAGCAGTTCAACTGGAGCATATTAAAAGAACTGACCATCAATAAGCCGTTTTACCTGAGCGGGGGCATTGGCCCGGACGATTTGGGTATGCTGGAAGCATTTGCCAAAGATCCGGTAGCAAAAGACCTTTTTGCCATAGACGTGAACAGTAAATTTGAAACGGCGCCCGGTATCAAAAATATGGCGTTACTGAAAAAATTTATACAGGAGGTTAAAAGAATCTGATGAAACAACTAAAGAAATGGATGGCGTTGGCAGGATGGATGCTTCTGATGAGTTCTCACTCCCATGCGCAACAGCTCTCGAATATATACCTGACCGAAAAAGGGAAAGCCAGCTACCTGATTTCCGTGAACACGCTGGCGGTGGTAATCAGCGATTCCGGTAAACTATCCGAAATCAGAACCGCTGCATCCGGAACCATTATCTACAATACTACCCTGCAGGTAGAGCAGATCGGAGATGTGAAAATCGGGTTTAATTACCAGGGCCAAATCAACAGGATAGGCAATACTCCCATTCTATATGATTTTGGCGGAAGGGTAGACCGCATCGGCAACCTGGGCTTTCGGTACAATTATAACAATCTGCTGGTGTCTGTGGGGGACCAGGGTATCCGGTACAATCCGGATCATACCATTGACCAGTTCGACCAGTACAGGATCGTGTATAATTATAACAAACAGGTGCAGAAGATCGATGACAGCAAGGGGCTGATCATATTGCAACTAAATTTTCATAAGTAGAAAAAGAATACGATGAATTATCAACAACCCACCGAGCAAGGTTATTACGGAAAATTTGGCGGTGCTTATATCCCCGAAATGTTGCATGCCAATGTAGAAGAACTGAAGGCGCAGTATTTGCAGATCATGAACGAGCCTTCTTTTGTAGAAGCATTCAGGTTGCTGCTGAAGGATTATGTGGGCCGCCCTACGCCATTGTTTTATGCAGAGCGTTTGAGCCGGGAGTTCAATACCCATATTTACCTGAAGCGCGAAGACCTCTGTCATACAGGTGCACACAAGATCAATAATACGATCGGGCAGATCCTGCTGGCCCGTAAACTGGGCAAGACCCGTATCATTGCAGAAACGGGGGCAGGGCAACACGGCGTCGCTACCGCTACCGTTTGTGCGCTGAAGGGCATGGAATGCATTGTTTATATGGGGGAGAAAGACATTGAACGCCAGGCGCCCAATGTGGCCAGGATGAAAATGCTGGGAGCCACCGTAGTGCCTGCAACCAGCGGAAGTAAAACGCTGAAGGATGCTACCAACGAAGCCATCCGCGACTGGATCAATCATCCGCACAATACCCATTACATCATCGGCAGCGTGGTAGGCCCGCATCCTTATCCGGATATGGTAGCCCGTTTTCAGAGCGTGATCAGCGAGGAAGTAAAGCTTCAGTTGAAAGAAAAAACCGGTAATGAACTGCCCACACATGTAGTAGCCTGTGTGGGTGGAGGAAGCAATGCAGCAGGGGCATTCTACCATTACCTGAACGAAGCTTCTGTTAAACTGGTGGCAGTGGAAGCAGCGGGCCACGGCGTAAACAGCGGTATGAGCGCAGCCACAACACAACTGGGTAAGCCGGGCATTCTTCACGGAAGTAAAAGCCTGGTGATGCAGACTGCCGACGGCCAGGTGGTGGAACCACACAGTATTTCAGCAGGATTGGATTATCCGGGTGTAGGGCCATTGCACGCTAATTTATTTGATACCGGAAGGGGAACCTTCTTAAGTGCTACAGATGAAGAAGCGCTGGAAGCAGCTTTCCACCTCAGCAGAACGGAGGGTATTATTCCCGCCCTGGAATCGGCTCATGCATTGTCTGTTTTAGGCAGGCTGAATCTTACCCCTTCCGATCGGGTGGTGGTATGTTTAAGCGGAAGGGGAGACAAGGATCTTGATACCTATATGAAAGCGATGAATAAATAAATGACTATGAGTAGAATCACCAACCTATTTGAACAAAAAAAACAGCGTGTGCTGAATGTATATTTTACTGCGGGATACCCTGCATTGAATGATACATTAACAGTGATGCGTTCACTGGCTTCTGCGGGTGCTGATCTGATTGAAATCGGAATGCCCTACAGTGATCCGCTGGCAGACGGTCCCGTGATACAGGATAGCAGCAGCAAGGCATTGGCCAATGGAATGACCATTCAAACCCTTTTTGAACAGTTAAAAGGGTTTCGCAAGGATCCTTTACTCGCCAAAACCGGTGTGGTATTAATGGGTTATATGAATCCGGTGCTGCAGTATGGTTTTGAAAAATTTTGTGCAGCTGCCGCCGAAGCAGGTGTGGATGGATTAATTCTCCCGGATTTGCCGGAATATGAATTTGAAAACGAATTCGGCGTCATTATTAAAAAATACGGGCTCGATTTTGTGTTCCTGGTAACCCCGGAAACCACCAATGCCCGTATACATCAGCTGGACAGGCTCAGTTCAGGATTCCTCTATGCGGTCAGCTCTTCTGCAACCACAGGTGGAAATACGAATTTTGCTGCAGTGGAGGTTTATTTGCAAAAGCTGCAGCAGATGAAGCTGAATAACCCGGTACTGGTCGGTTTTGGTATCAGGGACCGCGCCAGTTTTGACTCGGCCTGTACATATGCCAATGGCGCTATTATCGGCAGCGCCTACATTAAAGCGCTTGCCAATGTAACGGATATTGATGCCGCTACAAAAGCATTTGTGAAACCGATTATACAAGCTAAATAACGTAAACGTGAAACTGGTCATTATAAAATACAATGCGGGCAATATTCAATCGGTATTGTATGCGCTGGAGCGGATTGGTGCTACTGCCATTGTTACAGACGATATCGCCGAAATAAAGGTTGCAGACAAAGTGATATTTCCGGGTGTGGGAGAAGCCAGCACGGCCATGCGCTATTTAAAAGAACGAAAACTGGATCAGGTAATCGCGGGGCTGCAGCAACCGGTGCTGGGAATCTGCCTGGGTATGCAGCTCATGTGCAGGTATAGCGAAGAGAACAACACCGATTGCCTGGGAATCTTCAACGAAGATGTGAAAGCCTTTACTGCATCTGCAACGGCAGCTATTAAAATTCCGCAGATAGGCTGGAACAATATCTATCATCTTAAAACGCCCTTGTTCAACGGAGTAAAGGAAAACAGTTATTGCTATTTTGTACATGGTTTTTATGCGGCATTGGGCGAACATACTATTGCTGCCACGGAGTATGGAATTGAATACAGCTCGGCCCTGCACAGGGATAATTTTTACGGAACACAGTTCCATCCTGAAAAAAGCGCCGGTGTTGGAGAACAGATATTGAAAAACTTTATTGAACTGTAAATACAAGTGCATGGAGATTATACCCGCAATAGATATCATTGATGGTAAATGTGTAAGACTTACCCAGGGCGATTACAACCAAAAGAAAATATACAATGAAAATCCGCTGGAAGTAGCCAGGGAATTTGAAGATGCAGGCATCAAAAGGCTGCACCTGGTAGACCTGGATGGAGCCAAAGCAGGCGCAGTGCAAAACTGGAAAGTATTGGAATCCATTGCAGGGTTCACCAAACTGACCATCGATTTTGGCGGGGGCATTAAAAAAGAGTCCGATCTTAAGATTGTATTCAATTCGGGTGCTGCACTGGCTACTATTGGCAGCCTGGCCGTAAAGGACCCGGCAACATTTGGCGACTGGATCCTGGACTATGGCGGAGACAAATTTTTTTTAGGGGCGGATGTAAAGGAAGAAAAAATTGCGGTAGGCGGCTGGCTGGAAACTACTGAGCTTTCCGTATTTGATTTTATCCAGGATTACATTGTCCGGGGAATCAGCCAGGTTTTTTGCACCGATATCAGCAAAGACGGAAAATTGGAAGGCCCCTCGCTGGATTTGTACAGGGCGCTGATTGATCGTTTCCCCGACCTTCATTTTGTGGCCAGTGGCGGGGTGAGTAATATGGATGATGTACTTTCTTTAAAAGCCATTGGTTGTAAGGGCGTGATTATCGGGAAAGCCCTCTACGAGGGAAGGATCACCATCGATGAATTAAGTAAACTGAATCAAGCACTTTAAAACAGATAATTTTGCTGACGAAAAGAATTATACCCTGTCTTGACATTAAAGACGGGCGTACGGTAAAGGGGGTGAATTTCGAAAACATCCGCGATGCGGGAGACCCGGTGGAACTGGGGGCGCTTTATGCAGCCCAGGGTGCGGATGAGTTGGTATTCCTCGACATTACTGCCACCAATGAACGAAGGAAAACCCTGAGTGCGCTGGTCAATAAGATTGCACACCATATCAATATTCCCTTCACGGTAGGCGGGGGCATTGTTTCGGTAGACGATGTAAGTGTGCTGCTGCAAAACGGCGCGGACAAGATTTCGGTGAATACCTCGGCCTTTAAAACCCCAGGGCTGGTAAAAGAGCTGGCGAAGGAGTTTGGCAGCCAGTGCGTGGTGCTGGCCATTGATACCAAAAAGGAATCCGATGGCAACTGGTATGTGTACCTGAATGGCGGGCGGGTAAAAACCGATAAGCTTTGTTTCGACTGGGCCAGGGAAGCCGTGGAGCTGGGTGCCGGAGAAATCCTGCTTACTTCCATGAACAACGATGGCACCAAGCAGGGCTTTGCACTCGATATTACCCGGCAGTTATCCATGAACCTGCCCGTACCGGTGATTGCTTCCGGCGGCGCCGGAACAATGGAACACTTTGCAGATGTGTTTGAACAATCCGGCGCCGATGCCGCCCTGGCTGCCAGTATCTTCCATTTTAAGGAGATCGGTATTCCTGCATTGAAAGAATATCTGGCCGAAAAAGGCATCGCTATGCGATTATAACCCAAATTTGTACTACGAATACAGCGACTATGAAAGTTGATTTTAAAAAATACAGTGATGGCCTGGTTCCGGCAGTGATTCAGGATTATCAAACCCACAAAGTGCTGATGCTCGGATTCATGAACGAAGCGGCGTTGGCCAAAACCACCGAAACAGGAAAAGTTACTTTTTACAGCAGAACCAAACAAAGGCTCTGGACCAAGGGAGAGGAAAGCGGAAATTTTCTGGAGCTGAAATCCATTGCATCCGACTGTGATGATGACACCCTGCTGATTAAAGTGCATCCACTGGGGCCAACCTGTCATACAGGGGCGGATACCTGCTGGAGTGAGCCCAACCACAGCGGGGATTTCTTATTGTATCTCCAGGATATCATCAATCTGCGTAAGAAGGCGCCTGTGGAAGAATCCTATGTGGCCCGCATGTTTTCAAAAGGGTTGAATAAAATTGCCCAAAAAGTGGGGGAGGAAGCGGTGGAAATGGTGATAGAAGCCAAGGACAATAATACCGATCTGTTCCTGAACGAATCGGCCGATCTGCTTTTTCATTATTTGCTTTTACTTAACGCTAAAGGGCATACTTTAGCAGATGTATTGGCGATTCTTCAAAAACGTCATTCCAAATAATTATGAATAAATTATTTATAGCTGTTTTTTTGTTCATCGGTTTTACTGCAACTGCACAGGATGGTTTCGAAATCAAAGCTGAGCTGAAAAATACCAAACCCAATACACTGGTTTTTCTCATGAACGGAAGCGATGGCAAAACCATTGCCACCGATACAATCCGTAATGGCGTTTTTACTTTCAAAGGAAAGCTTGCAGAACCCGATATATTCCAGATTGGTTTTATTGGCTACAAGGAAGGGATTGACCTGTTTCTCGATAACAATACCGTTACCATTAACGGAGACTTTAATGAACTCAGTAAGGCCGAGATCAAAGGCTGCCCTGTTGAAGACGATTACCAGTTGTTCAAATCGAGGTTCAATCCCATCCGGGAATCATTGAATAGCCTGGCCGCCCGGATCAGCCCGGAAAAGAATCCGCAAACAAGAGATTCCCTGATCCGTTTGTTTGAAACCTCCAAAGGGAAAGTGCTGGAAGAGGCCAATGCTTTTACCGCCGAAAAGAAAGCCTCTCCGGTAAGCCCGTTTGTGCTGTTTGTGATTAATCCCCTGTTAAGCGGCATCCCCGAACTGGAACAACGCTACAATGCCCTGGAGCCGGCGGCTAAAAAAGGAACCTTCTCTAAAATGCTGGAGAAGACCATCAGTGATGCCAAAGTGAACGGCATCGGAACAGCCGCGCTGGAATTCAGTCAAAAAGATACCTCCGGTAAAATGGTCTCCCTTTCTTCCTTCAGGGGAAAATATGTGCTGATCGATTTCTGGGCCAGCTGGTGCGGACCCTGCAGGGCCGAAAACCCGAATGTGGTAGCGGCTTACAATCTCTATAAGCACAAGAACTTTACCGTATTGGGTGTTTCACTGGACGAGAGCAAATCCAGCTGGATGAATGCAATCCGCAAAGACAAGCTCGCCTGGAACCATGTCAGTGATCTTAAATACTGGAATAACGCTGTAGCCCGTCTTTACAGGGTGGAAAGCGTTCCGGCTAATTTTCTGATCGATCCCAATGGGATTATCATTGCAAAAGACCTGCGGGGTGAGGCCTTGCACCAGACACTGAAAATGTTGTTGAAATAGCTGTTAAACCGGCCATCCATTTTTGTGTCTGATTACAGTGGATTTTCTATTTTGCCTCTTCATACAGCATGAAGCAACTATTTATTTTCGTTTTTATACTGATTACCGGAACTGCACAGGCCCAGCAAACTGCTTTGCGTGAAAAAACAAGGTTTGGTATCATCATGGGGAACCTGGTAGAATATACCTCCGGGAAAGCCGTTCCCTATGCAAGGGTAGACCTGTATCATCATACGTCAGATACGGTGCTGGTGTCTACCATTTCGGATAAGAACGGCGCTTTTGAGTTTAACCAGCTTGGCTTTGGGTATTATTCGCTGGTGGCAAGATCAATGGGGCTGGCAGATACCAGGATCGACAGTATTTACCTGCGTGCAGACCGCTACGATTTTAATATCGGGGATGTAAAAATGAAGGAAGCCGGTAATACACTGAATGAGGTCATTGTGTATTCGGAAAAACCCTTAATCGAAAATAAAGACGATAAACTCACCTATAATGTAGGTGAGAGCGCATTGAGCAGCGGTTCCAGCACTGCAGAGATCCTGAAGAATATCCCCCTCATCAACAACGATCCAAATGGGAAAATTCTTCTGAAGGGAAAGGAGCCCAAGATCCTGATCGATGATAAGCCCACAGAGCTGAACGCGCAGCAGTTGCAGGATTTGCTGGAAAGTTTGCCCGGAAGCAGTATCGACAAAGTGGAGATCATGAGCAACCCGCCTCCGCAATATGCTACCGAAACAGGAGGTGTTATCAATATTATTACCAGGAAAGGAAAGATCGGCTGGGTGGGAAGAATCAACCTGAGCGCCGGTACAAGGGGAGAAGGTAATTTCTCCACCAACCTCAGCTACCGGAATAAAAAACTGTCGCTGAATCAATCGATCGGAACCGGCGTCAGCCAGATCGGCGGGCATAGCTACAGCAACCGGCAGAATTTTTATACGGACTCCACCAATTATTTCAATACCACCGGAGCATTCTTTAACAAGAATATTCGTCCGAATCTGCGTACGCAACTGGATTATGAAATGAACAAGAACAACCAGGCAGGTTTGGTGTACCAGAGTAACCTGAACTTTTTCGATAATACCAGCAGGAACAGTTATACCAATCTCAACCGGTTCGGGGAAGTTTATAAGATCAGCACCAGGGAAAACCAGAGCAAGGGTGACGGCTATACCCATGCCCTCACACTTTCTTATACCCGCAAGGGAAAAAAGAACCTGGCAGAAGTGTTGCGGATGATCCTTTCCGGGAATATCAGCAGGAACGATAACGACCGCGACTTCTTTCAGCAATTTCTAGACCCCGGTTATATACCAACCGGTATTGATTCGGTGCAAACACAGTATTTTAATTCCAAAAACCGTTCTGCTTCCGCGAGACTGGAATATACCAAACCCCTGCAACTGAAAGGAAGTAATTTCTCCGGTGGCATCACTTACCTGTTGTCTGATTACCACAATTACCTGAATACCTCCTTCCTGAGAAAAGCAGACGGGGTATTGGTGCCCAATGATCTGCTCAGCAATGATTTTTTGTTTAAGCAGAACATCCTTACGGCAAGAGCGGGATTCAGTTTCCTCTTTCCGGGAAATGTTCGCCTCACTGCCGGAGCACAGGCAGAGCATACGCGGATGTCGTTTGATTTCATCAAAGGCAATGTGAGCAATGTAGACAACGATTACTGGAACATCCTTCCGAATGCCACCCTGCGGAAGGAATTTGATAAAACCCTGAATACCTCACTGGTGTACAGGGCCACCATTCGCAGGCCCGGTATCAGCGAACTGAATCCCAATGTGGATTACGGAGATCCGTATAATCTTCGCTTTGGTAATCCGTTCCTGCTGCCTTCGCTGTCGCATAATTTCGACTGGAACTTCAGCTGGATGAAAGGGAAATATTATATCAATACTTCCCTGGGCCTGAACAAGGTAAAGCATGTATTCAATAGCATCCGTACATTAACAGAAGGCGGTAAAACACAGATTACCTGGCTGAACATTGCCGACCGGAACGAATATGAGGCCAGCGCATTCGGAGGATATACTTTCACCAAGGAGTTCAGAATGAATGCCAGTGCAGGATACACTTTCAATGAATACAGTGAAAGGGAAAAGCAATTGTACAATTACAGGAACGGCGGTACTTTTTATACCAGTGTAAATTATACCTTCACACCAACCAATGTCTGGAACTTTGAAGGATCCGCCAGGTACAACAGTTTTGCCAATCCACAAGGCAGAAGCAGGAGTAATATCAGTTTAAATCTTGGCGTACAAAGAAAATTCTTCGACCGCAGGCTGATTGTAGCGTTCAATATGGTGGATCCCTTTACACCGCAGCAATACGTAACGGTTACCAACGGTCAGCGCTTTACCGTAGAGAGTTTTAACGCCACCAGTACGCGCAATTACAGGCTGTCTGTCAGTTACCAGCTCAACAGGCTTGTACAGAAAAGTAACCTCAAAGAAAAGGAGAAACAGCAGTTACTGAATAAACTGAAGCAGCCAAAAGTTTAATGTGCAGTGTTGGGTAGCTTTGTTTTCAACCAGCTGTTCTTTAACGGAACCAGCCAATCGTTCAGCAGCATGTTCTTATTCGTAACCAGGTTGTTGAAATACAGCGTGTCTGCATCGATGAATCCATTCTCCAGTGCATAATTCAACTGATTCAGCGGCAGGATTTCCACTTTGTCTTTTACAATGAATCCAAGGCTTTGCCTGTTGAGCAGATCTACATTGAATTTTTGTTCAATTTCCTTGATCAGCCGAATGGATTTGTCGGCGCTGGAGCCGCAAAGACGGGCGGAAGAATCATCTGCCATCAGTACGATGAACTGCCCAAAGAACAGACTGGCATAGCCTTTAATCAGCGAGCCGTGGCTTTCCCAGTTACTGATGAAGTCGTTGAGAATTTTTTCCAGCTCCAAAGCTTCGCTAATGCTGAACAGGCGGCTGCTTTGGTAAATCCAGACTTTGGAGTTGTCGTGGAAACCGGCCGGAATATGTTGTTGGTATTGTAAGTCCATATTGTTTATTTTTTATTGCATACTTGCGGCAATCATCTCGGCTATGTCTAATACAGCTACTTCGTTTTCCTTCTCCCGGTTTTTAACCCCATCGGTAATCATGGTGTTGCAGAAAGGACAGGCAGCGGCAATAAAGCCTGCACCGGTTTCAAGGGCTTCGTCGGCTCTTTCGATATTGATGCGTTTGTTTCCCGGCTCATCTTCCTTGAACATCTGGGCGCCGCCTGCACCGCAGCATAATCCATTGCTTTTGCAACGTTTCATTTCCACCAGCTCTGCATCCAGCGCTTCCAGTATTTTGCGGGGCGCCTCATAAATATCATTGGCACGGCCCAGGTAACAGCTATCGTGATAAGAGATTTTCTTCCCTTTAAATGCACCGCCTTCCTTCAGCTTAATTTTCCCTTCGTCAATCAGTTGCTGCAGCAAGGTGGTATGGTGCAGTACTTCATAAGCGCCCCCCAGTTCGGGGTATTCATTCTTAAGTGTGTTGAAGCAGTGCGGGCAGGTAGTTACGATCTTTTTAATGCCGTACCCATTTAATACCTGGATATTCTGGTAGGCCATCATCTGAAACAGGAACTCATTGCCGGCCCTTCGTGCAGGATCGCCTGTGCAGGCTTCCTCTTTACCAAGAATCGCGAATTTCATGCCTACTTTATCAAGAATGGCGGCAAATGCTTTGGTGATCTTCTGTGCACGCTGATCAAAACTACCTGCACACCCTACCCAGAACAGCACTTCCGGTGTTTCACCGGCTGCCATCATTTCCGCCATTGTATTAATCTTCATAACAATCGTTTAAATTAGTTCAGATAATTAAGAGGCCATTTCCTCCGCCCATTTGTCGCGCTCATCCGGGGCAAATTTCCAGGGGGCAAAATTGTTTTCAATATTGCTGAATGTGCCGTTCCATTCCTGTGGCGCATTGCTTTCTTCCATAATCAGCGATCTGCGCAATTCCATAATGATATCCAGCGGCGCAATGCTTACCGGGCAGGCTTCCACACAGGCATTGCAGGTAGTACAGGCACGGAGTTCTTCCACACTGATATAGTTGTGCAGCAACGATTTTCCGTCGTCTTTGAATGTTTTATGGAGGTTGATATTTCTGCCCACATCTTCCAGCCTGTCGCGGGTAGCCATCATGATTTTGCGCGGGCTCAGCAGTTTGCCGGTGAGATTGGCCGGGCAGGAAGCGGTACATCTTCCGCACTCGGTACAACTGTACGCATCCAGCAGGTTTTTCCAGCTCAGATCAAAGATATCTTTTGCGCCAAAACGGGCAGGGGGTGGGGCATCGGCAGGTGCAAGTTCGGGCTGCATGGCATAGCGCACTTCGTTCTGCACGGCAGGCATATTTTTGATTTTACCCTGCGGCTCCAGCCTGGCATAATAGGCATTCGGGAACGCCAGCATAATATGCAGGTGCTTGGAATAGGGCAGGTAGTTTAAAAAAGCAAAAATGCCGATGATGTGTAACCACCAGGCAGTACGTTCAATACCAACCAGTGCTCCGTCGGAGAAGCCGTTGAAGAGCGGGGCAAGCAGATCTGAGAAAAAGAAAGCTCCGGTTGTATGGTAGTGCTCAGCACCGCGGCCCTGCAAAACCTGATCAGCGGCATTCATGCAGAGAAACAGGCTCATCAGTACAATTTCGGTCAGCAGGATGTAGTTGGCATCGCTGCGGGGCCAGCCGTTCAGGTCTTTGCTGATGAATCTTTTGAGTTGAATGATGTTTCTGCGGATCAGGAAGATGATACATACCAATATCACCGTAGCTGCGAGGAATTCAAAAAAGTTGATCAGCCAGGTATAAACGCCGCCTAAAACAGGGAGAAAGAGGCGGTGGGTGCCTGAAATACCATCCAGTACAATCTCCAGCACTTCCACATTGATGATGATAAATCCTGCATATACCACCAGGTGCAGGATGGCCACCAGTGGATTTTTGAACATTTTTTTCTGTCCCAGCGCCAGCAAAATCAGGTTGTTCCACCGTTTACCGGGATCGTTGGACAGGTCTTCATCCTTTCCCAGTAAAATATTCCGTCTGATTTCTCCGGTTTTTTTGGCAAACAGAAAACTACCGGTTGCAGCCAGGATCAGGAACCCGATTTGTGGTATATAATGCATACAAAACAGTTATGCCGCTAAGATAGTAATTTAAGGGGTGCAGGAACCAATTGTTGATTGCATTTATTGTTGTTATTTTGAGGGATAAACCATCAAGATGTCCGAAAAAAGATATATCCTCTCTGCCGCAGAGGCAGCGCAGAAATTGCATCGCATGAGCCTTCAGCTTGCAGAAAACCTGAGCGGCAATACAGCGCCTGTTATACTGATCGGAATCCGTAACAACGGGGTGGTGCTGGCAGCGAAGATCGAAGCCCTTCTAAAGCAGTATATCCCCAATCCCCTTAAGACCATTTTTCTGCAAATGGACAAGCAGCACCCCACTACGGTTAACCTGAGTGAGGAAGTGGCGCTCAATAATGCCAATGTGATCCTGGTAGACGATGTGGCCAATAGCGGACGGACCATGCTTTACGCCCTGAAACCTTTGCTGGAAGCACATCCCCGTTCCATTCAAACGATGGTGCTGGTAGAAAGAATGCACAAGCTCTTTCCGGTTAATCCCAATTATGTGGGGCTGTCTCTGGCAACTACACAGGAAAGCCATATCCAGGTAGAAACGAAAGACGGCGAAGTGACCGGCGCTTTTGTGGTTTGATTGTTTTAACTTTAAGATTCATCAATACTTTATACGATGGAAAAGTTGGTACATGCATTAAACGACAGGATTCTGTCACTGACCATGCGTATCCGGGAAACCTATCCCGAGCTCTCCAAATACATCGAAGAAATGCCGGTAAGCATACCCAATGAGCCTGATCCGCATGTCCAGGCAAAACAATTGCAGGTCTATTACGATTCGCTGAAAAACATACTCAACAAATATGCGGAAGGACATGGCTGGGATTTGGAGTAAAGCCTATTGTTTTCTGAACTTTTATTACTAAAATTGCCTACTAAAAAATATAATATGGACGCTTCCATACAGGAAAGGATTAATGTTTGGGTGAACGGAAATTACGACGCAGACGCCAAAAATACGATTGCAGATTTGCAGAAGAACCATCCGGATGAGCTGGCAGATGCTTTTTACCGGAACCTCGAATTTGGTACGGGAGGATTACGCGGATTGATGGGAGTGGGTACCAACAGGGTCAATAAATATACCATTGGTATGGCTACACAGGGTTTTGCCAATTACCTGAAGAAAATATACGCCAACGAAGAAATAAAACTGGCCATTGCACATGACAGCCGCAACAACAGCCGATTCTTTGCAGAAACGACTGCCAATGTGTTTGCAGCCAATGGTATTAAAGTGTTCCTTTTTGAATCACTGCGTCCCACACCGGAGTTGAGCTTTGCCATCCGTCACCTGGGATGTAAGGCCGGGGTGGTTTGTACCGCATCCCATAATCCGAAGGAATACAATGGCTATAAAGCATACTGGAACGACGGCGGTCAATTGGTTCCACCGCACGATAAAAATGTGATTAAAGAGGTAGAGGCCATCAACAGCGTGGATGAGGTAAAATGGACAGGTGGCGAAGCCAATATCACCCTGCTTGGAAAAGACATGGACAATGCATATCTGGATATGGTAAATAACCTGAGTGTTTATCCCGACGTGATTGCCCAACAGCATGACCTTAAAATTGTTTACACGCCCATCCATGGAACCGGTATTACCCTTGTTCCGGATGTATTGAAGCGTTTTGGGTTTACCAATGTTACGGTTGTGGAAGAGCAGGCAACACCTGATGGTAATTTCCCTACCGTGGCATACCCCAATCCGGAGGAAAGCGAAACCATGAGTATTGGTTTGCAAAAAGCCAGGGCACTGGATGCAGATATTTTACTGGGAACAGACCCGGATGCCGACCGTGTTGGTATTGGTGTAAAAAATCACAAGGGCGAGTGGGTGCTGATGAATGGTAACCAAACAGCCGTACTGGCATTTGCTTACATGATCGAGGCCCGCAAGGCCAAAGGCATCGCACAGCCCAATGATATGGTGATTACGACCATTGTGACCACTGAAATGATCAATGAAGTGGCGCGGCAAAACAAGGTAGGTTGCTACAATGTACTGACCGGGTTTAAATGGATCGCCGAAAAAATCAAGGAACTGGAAGGTCACGAAAACTATGTAATAGGCGGGGAGGAAAGTTTTGGTTTAATGATCGGCGACCAGATCCGCGATAAGGATGCCATCAGCGCCGTTGCCCTGATGTGCGAAATGGCCGCTTATGAAAAGGCAAAAGGAAAGAGTCTCTTCGATAAAATGATTGAGCTCTATATTCAATATGGTTTCTACTACGAGAACCTGATCAGCATAACCAAAAAAGGCATGAACGGCCAGAAGGAAATTGCTGCTATGATGGAAGGCTATCGCAGCAATCCTCCGGCAGTGATCAATGGTTCTGCGGTGGTAACCCTGCTCGACTATGAATTGCAGACCGGTAAGGACCTGCAAACAGGAGAAACCTGGGCAATAAATCTGCCAAAGAGCAATGTGCTGCAATTTATTACGGCAGACGGCAGCAAGATTTCTGCCCGTCCTTCCGGAACCGAGCCTAAGATCAAGTTCTATTTCAGCGTCAATACGCAACTGGCTTCCAAAACGGAGTTTGATGCCAAACAGCTGGAACTGGAAAACCGGATCAAAGGGATCATCCGTGATATGCAGCTTGGATAAATAAGTTCTTCTTCTGTATATTCGCGGCATGCAACCAGACAGAGATTACAAGGATAGTTTTCAGCACAAAGGGATGAGGAAAAAGCTGATAGAAGTGCTGCGTGAGAAAGGGATTACGGATGAGGCGGTACTGGAAGCCATGAACAATATCCCCCGTCATTATTTCCTGGATTCTGCATTTGATAAGATTGCTTATGAAGACAGGGCGTTTCCGATCGCTGCCGATCAGACAATTTCGCAACCGTATACCGTAGCATATCAAACACAGTTGTTGCAGGTGAAAAAGGGCGACAGGATTCTTGAAATCGGTACGGGAAGCATTTATCAGACTACGGTACTGGCAGAGATGGGTGCACAGGCCGTATTTACGATTGAACGGCAGAAAAAACTGTTCGACGAGCAGAAACGCTACTATCATTTCCGCAGCAAATATCCCAATATTAAATTCTTTTATGGAGATGGATTTGCCGGGCTGCCCACTTACGCTCCCTTCGATAAGATCCTGATCACCGCCGCTGCTCCCTTTATTCCACCTAAACTGGTGGAACAACTGAAGCCGGGCGGTTGTATGGTGTTGCCGGTGGATGAGGGCGAAGCGCAGCGTATGTTGCGTATCACGAAACGGGAGGATGGCAGTATTCAGGAAGAAGCTTTTGAGCGCTTCTCTTTTGTGCCGATGCTGACCGGGAAGAATGAATAATACAGGTTTTCAGGAAAATTTAACGCTGCAAAAACGACATGAGTTTATTTTTGTACTAGTTTTAGTGTAAAATAATACTATGTCAAAAGTTGTCAAAGGAAAGGCGCTGGTACCCGGGGAGAACAAACCCCTGAAAATCAGGCATGGTGTATACCAGCGGCAGGGCAGTGTATTATCGATTGTCAGGGAGCCTGTTACCGAAGCGTCCATCAAAACAACTGCAAAGATTCCGGGCGAAATGACCGGTTTTGAAAAAATGGTTGTGTTGGAAGGTGGCCTGTCCAAGAATGACCTGGTTCAACTGAAAGATAAATCCGGCCTGGGGTACGATCAGCTGGCCAATGTGCTGTCCGCGGCAAGGACTACGTTAATCAATAAAAAAGGGAAAGAGCGTTTCAGCAGAGACCTGAGCGAGCGGATACTGAGCCTGGCGGATATTTATTCGTACGGGTATAAAGTGTTTGAAGAAGTGGACGCTTTCAATGAATGGGTGGATACGCCCAATGCTGCGCTGGGCGGTAAAAAGCCTTTTGCCTTGCTCGATAACCAGTTTGGAAGAGAAGAGGTTAAAAACCTGATTGGCCGTATTGAATATGGCGTTTATTCCTGATTCCCTTTTATGACCGTATATCGCTTATCCAAAAAGCAATTTGCATCAGATCTTACAGGGGAAGGGGCCCGGTTGTTTGGCGGACGCTGGAACCACATACACACAGGCTGTCTGTATACATCTGCGTCCCGGGCGCTTGCCTTACTGGAGTTTTCTGTAAATGTAAACAGGATACTGGCGCCTAAAAGCCTCTGTATCGTAACGCTGGAAATTTCTGAAAAAAACATGTTGAAGCTGGATATCCGGGATTTACCAGGAAACTGGCAGGAGGTTCCTGCACCCGGATCGACCCGGGATTTTGGAACAGGCTTATTGCAGGAAGCCCGTTACAGTGTCATTGCCATACCTTCGGTGATTGTTCCGGATGAATACAATTATCTGCTGAATCCCCTGCATAAAGACCATGCAAAACTACGTATTACTGCAGTCCGGGAACTGGACTACGATGGCCGGATCAAAGCGGGACCAACAGGGCAAAAATAAAGAGTGGCCGCTTTCGCGAACCACTCTTCTCTTGAACTTACTCTAAAACTCAACACAAAATTTTTATTGCTGAATCATATCCATACCGCCATTCTGGTCGGCCTTGGTGTTCTTACGTTTGAACAGTGTGGCATCAAACTTACCAAAGCGATAGCTGAAGTTCAGTCGCAGAATCTGCGGGTCTCTTCTACGCTGGCTGGTCTGATTAAAGAAAGTACTCTCTGAATAGGATTCAAATAACTGTGTTCTGAAAATATCGTTCATGCTTAAGGTAAGCACACCTGTTTTCCCGTTTTTCCAGGTAAAGTCTTTGCGGATCGCCAGATCCACGCCATAACGTGGCAGGTTGTAACCCTGTGCGCCGGATTGAGGGCCGCCGCCAAACATCATACCGCCGCCGCGACCGCCGCCACCGCCAGAGCTTGGCGGCAATACGGTTTTAGCCATATAATCTCCGCTTAGCTGAATGGAAACACCTTTAGCAACTTTAAATGTATTGTTCAGTTTGGCAAACCAGCTCAACTGTTCCTGGCTCAGGTTGTCCTGGCCGGGTACATTGGCATTGATTTTTGAATTGAAAATGTTCAAACTGGCTGTCATTTCCCACCATTTGGTGATGGGGGTTTTATTGGTCAGTTCCAACCCGTAGGTAAAGGCTTCGTTGGCGTTGATGTAAGTACTGAAATAAGCGCTGTCGCCTGGAATCAGGGCATTGGCATCCCGATATACGTAGCGGGTAATCAGGTTGGTGGAATATTTGAAGAAGGCGGTAGCCAGGAAATTAGATCCCTTCTTGTAAGCATTATTCCAGGACATTTCGAATGAGTTAGTGAACTCCGGCTTCAGCCCGGCATTACCAATATTGATGTTCTGCGGATCGGAATAATCTGGGAACGGCATCAACTGAAAGAAGTTCGGCCTGTTAACCCTGCGGGAATAGTTGATCTGGTAATCCTGCTTATCGTTGATCTTATAGGTAATGAAAGCACTTGGGAACAGGCTCAACGGATAGTTTACTTTAAAGCTGGCAGAGTCCTGACCCTTCGCATTCAGTAAGGTGCCGTTGTAGTTGGAACTTTCGGCACGTAACCCCAGCTGGTAGCTCCATTTCTTCACTTTAAAACTGTATGTGGAATAGGCCGCATACACCTGGTCGTTGTATTTGTAGCGATTGCTGATCAACGGAACCAGCTCGTACACATTGGTTGAAGCATTCATCCGGTACTGATCCAGGATATTGCTGAAATCACGGATTGCGCCTCTACCACCGGCTTCAAATTTGGAGTCTTCGGTCAGCGGATTTTCATAATCTACCTGAAAAGTGTGGTTGATGGTATTACCATTTCCCAATCCTTTCTGCAGCAACGGCGTTCCTTTGGCAGTACCATCCAGGTTGTAAGTGCGGTTGGCAATATTGGACTCGTTATTGTTTTTGCTGTTGTTGTAGTTGTAGTCTGCAGAAATATTATGCCCGTTTTTCTCAAAATTGTGTTTGTAACTCAGCTGCGTACCAATGTTTTCGAAGTTGGATGTTGATTGTGTGTTAATATTATTATAAGAAGTTAAAATACCCTTAATGGTTGAGTCTACTTTCTGGGTCTGATCATTGTTGAACTGGCCTTTGTTGTAGTTGGCCGTAATGGAAATGGTATTTCTGTTGTCCACAAAATAATCAATACCACCTCTGAAGAAGGCAAAATAACCTTTGTTGGTGGAGTTCTGCACATTGTAGATGCTGCTTGGTGTTGTCAGCAGGTTGTTTCTGTTGGTAATACCGTCAGACAAAGATTTACGCTGGTTGTAGCTGCCGCTACCGGTGAAGTTGATCTTGTTCTGGCGGAGGTTGATATCTCCACCCAGGTTTACTCTTCCGCGTGTATCAATGCCGGTTCTCAAACCGCCATTATACCCTGTTTTTTTGTTCTTCTTTAAAACGATGTTTAAGATTCCCGCGTTACCGCCGGAAGCATCAAATTTTGCAGAAGGGTTGGTGATCAGTTCTACTCTGTCAATGATATCTGAAGGAATCTGATCTAATGTAATAGTAGTAGGTCTTCCGTCGATGAATAAAGTAGGGGCCGCATTTCTGAGGGTTACGTTGCCATCAATATCCACGTTCAACGCGGGGATATTTCTCATTAACTCGGTAGCGGATTGGCCGGATCCCATCAGGTTCTTGTCTACGTTGAAAATTTTACGGTCGATGCCCATTTCAAACTGAGGCTTGCTGGAAGCAGTAACGGTTACATTACCCAGGTTGGTGGCGTCTTCCTCCAGCTTAATATTACCCAGGTCTTTGTCGGCCATACCCAGTAATTGCTGCATATTGGCGCCGGAGCGATCCGTAGGCATTTTAATACCAAAGCTGATGGTTTTTTCGAGGTTTTTATAACCCAGGGAGCTCATGATCAGTTTAAAGTTTCCGAATACGGGAAGATTATCAAAACTAAAATCTCCGTTGGCCGGGGTAATGGTCGTACCCAGAATGGCTTCTTTCATTTTCTTTGCAACCGAATCAAACTTATTTCCTTTCAATTGAACGGTAACGCCTTCAATGCCTTTGCCTGTTTTGGGATCCACGGCCTTCCCATAGAAATGGCCGATATTCATGTTTTGGCCGCCGCCGTTTCGGGCGCCCATCATTCCCGGCATCTGGGCCGAGACAAATGAACTGCTGGAAAATACGAAGGTGAGTATAACTAAAAAATTGCGCATCATGATCTTGAATTAATTAAATGCAAAGTTGCATCAGGTTTATATGGTTAAGATTCGCTTTATACAAGCGGTAATAAGACAAATTTGAATGGGTAAAGTTTAGTCAAATAGGGTGCCACCCGGTCGTACAATCGGTGATCGGCTTGTCTGATCGGTGATCAGGCGATCAATGTCAATAATACCTGAATCAATCCAATCACAAAACCAAGAACTCCGCCAATAATTTCCACAAAACGGAACTCTTTAGACATAATGTCATTGAGCAGTTGTTCAAGTTTATCGGAGGAAAATCCCCTTACTTTTTCAGCAACAATTTTTTCGAGGTCCAGCTCTTCCTGCAGGTTATTCATGTAATTCTTCATGATCTCCGGAAAGAGTTCGGTTAATTCAGCAATAAAGACTGCTTTCAACTGGGTAATGGTCTTATCGCCGATAAACATACTGATTACCGGCATTTGATCGGCCAGTTTAACCCGTAAGAAATGATCGATATGCTGTTCCACAAAGGGCATCAGCTTCTGTACATTGGCCGGATTGCTGATTTTAGCCTCAATATCCTGAAAGGAGAGTAATTCGTTGCTGACCATTTTTCCCAGTTTTTCAGCAAATTGTTGCTGCCTTTTCGGGAAAATACCATGAAACGGGATGCCGAGGATGTATTTAGGCTCCTTCGGGTGAAACAGCATCTTGATAGCTATCCAGTTGGTAAACCAGCCTATAAAGGCTGAAATCAGCGGGATCAGGTAAATCAGCTTCATATTGGGTTTAAATTTAAAAACCTATAAAACAGAAGTCTTATAGGTTTTATAAGGGGAGAACGATGGGTCTCGAACCCACGGCCTTCAGTGCCACAAACTGACGCTCTAACCTACTGAGCTACGCTCTCCGTTTAATTAATGGGCTGCGAAAATAGTATATTTTTTGAAAAAACAATCAATCCAAAGCTTTGTTAATTGGATATATTCATGTTTTAATAAAATCATTTTAGGCTATTTTTGGGCAGATCATGCAAAAACTCAAGCAATTTATGAAGAGTAGAAAAGGTTTGGTGCTCACAGCCATCGTATTATTCGGTGCGCTTTTTTTTGCGTTTCGGAACATTGGAGGCAGTAATGCCAATGAAATGGTTACGCTTCAACAACGTTTACTGAATGCAGTGGGAGCGCTTCTTGAGCAGGAACATTTTAGTCCCCAAGCCATTAACGACGATTTCTCTAAAAAAATTTTCCACAAATACCTGGATCAGCTGGATGGAGATAAAACCCTGTTTTTACAGAGCGATATAGAATCTCTGAAAAAATACGAGACTACCATCGACGACGAAATTCACGGAGCGGTGCTGACGTTTCAGCCGGCGGTAAGCGCCATCTACGCTAAGCGGGTAGCGGAAGCCAGCCAGCTGTATAAGGACATCCTGTCTAAACCATTCAATTTCTCAGTGGATGAGTCCGTTCAACTGGATGGGGAAAAACTGCCTTTTGCAACCAGTGAAGCTGATCGGATGGATCGTTGGAGAAAGAAACTGAAATACTATACCCTGGAACGCTATGTGGATCTGCTGGATCAGCGAGAAAAAAACAAGGATCAGAAAGGATTCATCAGCAAGCCTGATGATAGCCTGGAACTGGAGGCAAGGACCAAAGTGATGAAATTCATGGATCGTACCTTCAACCGGATCAAAACCACTTTTAATGAAGAACAACGGTTTAACTCATTTGTAAATGTGGTGACCAACCTGATGGACCCTCACACCGATTATTACCCGCCGCTGGAGAAAAGGGGATTTGATGAGCGCATGAGTAACCAGTTTTATGGAATTGGCGCACAGCTGCAGCAGAACGATAATGGAATCAAAATTGCCAGCCTGGTAACAGGCGGGCCGGCCTGGAAATCCGGCCAGATCGCCACCGGAGATATGATAGTAAAAGTAGGACAGGGTAAGGATGAACCGGTGGATGTAAGCGGATATGAAACAGAAGATGCAGTGAAACTGATCCGTGGAAATAAAGGCACAGAAGTAAGCCTGACCATTAAGAAACAGGACGGTACCAGTAAAGTGGTTGCCCTGATTCGTGAAAAGATAGAGCAGGATGAAGGGCTGGCCAGAAGCGCAGTTATTAAGAGTGGCAATGATAAAATCGGCTATATCTCCCTGCCGGATTTTTATGCCAATTTTGAGGACCAAAACGGATTCCGCTGTGCAGATGATGTGGCGAAAGAAGTAACCAAGCTCAAGGCCGAGAATGTAAAAGGTATCATCATCGATCTTCGTTTTAACGGAGGCGGATCGCTGGTGGAAGCTGTAAAAATGGTAGGCTTGTTTATTAAGAGCGGAACCGTAGTGCAGGTGAAAGAGCGCGGAGGCAAGGTAGACAGCAGAACCTGGAGAGACAATGATGAATCTGTGTTATACGATGGCCCGTTAACCGTACTGGTGAATGAATTAAGCGCCTCTGCCAGCGAAATCTTTGCTGCTGCCATACAGGATTATAAGAGAGGAATCGTAATAGGCAGTACCTCCACCTATGGTAAAGGAACAGTACAGCGCCCGATCCCATTCGGTAAGCCCATCGACTTTTACAGTGGCAGAACAGAATATGGTGCAGTAACGCTTACTTTCCAGAAATTCTACAGAGTAAACGGCGGTTCTACCCAGTTGAACGGGGTGGTACCCGATGTGGTGATGCCGGATTCTTATGAATATTTAAAGATCAGGGAAAAAGATAATCCCAACTCATTGCCATGGGATGCCATTGCTAAGACAGATATTCAACCATGGCAGTTTACCGGTTCAACCGATCTGGCTACCATCAGTAAGCAGGAGCAGGCTAAAATTGCTGCCGATGCCAATCTGAACCTGCTGCAGGAAAACCTGCGCTGGTTATCGAAGAACAGCGAGAACCCGGTAGATCTGAAGCTGGAGAAATATAGAACACAGCAAAAACAGGTTGTCAATACCGTGAACCAGAACAATAATCTTCTGAAACTGAAGCAGGAGATGGAGGTTGTTGCCATGGATGCAGATAAGGACAAGTTTTACAACAACCCGGATAAGAACAAGGGAATCCGCTACCAGGAATGGTTGAAGTTCCTGAAAACGGATTTGCATATTGAAGCGGGTGTAAAAGTGGTAAATGAAATTGCCATGTCTCAAATGGCGGCTACTGCACGTAAATAAGCCCTTTTACAACTGGTTGTCGCTGATCGAACTAATGCTGTTACATGGAAAAGAAACTGGAAAAGAAGTGGTTTGCGCTGTATACAAAACCGCGATGGGAAAAAAAGATTGATGCCTCATTACTCAGGAAGGGCATTGAAAGCTGGTGTCCTTTGCAAAAAGTGGAAAAACAGTGGTCCGATCGTAAAAAAGTAGTTGAAGATCCTCTGTTCAAGTCCTATGTATTTGTTAGGATAGCCGAAACAGAAAAAACCAATGTACTCCTGACCGACGGGGTGCTGAATTTTGTATACTATCTGGGAAAACCCGCAGTGATCAAGGAAGAGGAAGTGAACAATATCAAAATGTACCTCGCCGAAAAAGACGCCCGTATTACCATTATTTCAGAAGAAGGATTCCGGGAGGGCGAAAAGATTCGCGTCAACTTCGGAGTGTTCATGGATAAGGAAGGAACCGTATTGCGCGGAAGCAGGAAAAAAGTATACGTACAGTTGCAGAGCCTTGGACAGGTAATGGTTGTTGAGTTCCCCGCAGAATATTTATCTCCGCTTTAATTCAATCCATGTTTAAATCATTATTCCGGCCGGCACGTATGGAAAGAGACCTCTCTTTTATTGGCGTGGATATGCATTCGCATATGTTGCCCGGTTTGGATGATGGGGCTGTAACAATCGAAGCGTCGCTGGGCTATTTCCGGTTAATGCAGGAGTGGGTTAACGGAATGCATTGTAAAGTCCCATATATTCAAAGGGGGGCACAATAATTCCGGAGAAACCATCCTGCCCTGTTATAATTTCCAGTCTACCATCTGATTGGCCCATTCGGGGCGGAAAGGCGTGCTCACACGGATATAGTTATCGGTGTATCCCTCCATCATTCCATCCTTGTTGAATGCTTCGAACAAAACCTTGCGTGTTTGGCCGGCATGCTGGTTGGAGAAGTATTGCAGCTTCATGTAGGAAAGGTTCCGCAATGCTTTGTTGCGCTCGTTTCTTACATGAACCGGTACAACAGGTTTGAATTCCAGCGCCTTGGTATGGTCTCTTTCAGAATAGGTAAATACGTGCAGGTAAGAAACATCCAGTGAATGCAGAAAATCAAATGTTTCCCTGAAATGCCCGTCTGTTTCTCCGGGGAATCCAACAATCACATCTACGCCAATAGCCGCATGCGGCATCAGTTGCTTAATCAGCTGCACTCTTTCTGTATATAGTTCGCGCTTGTAACGCCTGCGCATCATGCCCAGTATTTCATTGGAACCGCTTTGCAGGGGGATATGAAAATGCGGCATGAACTGATCGCTGTTGGCTACCCATTCAATGAGTTCGTTGGTTAAGAGATTGGGCTCTATCGAAGAAATCCTGTAACGGGCAATACCGGTAACCGCATCGAGGGCTTTCACCAGGCCGGTAAAATTTTCATCGTACTTCCTGTCTCCATTCGGACCTTTCCCGAAATCGCCCAGGTTTACGCCTGTAAGTACAATCTCTTTTACTCCATCAGCAGCCAGGCCCTGCGCATGCTTCACCACATTGGCTACCACATCGCTCCGGCTCTTACCCCTTGCCATGGGAATGGTACAGAAAGAACAGTTGTAATCGCAGCCGTCCTGTACTTTCAGGAAACTGCGGGTACGGTCATTTTGGGAGAAAGAAGCATTGAAGCCGCTGACCTCCCCGATATCGCAACTGCAGATTCTGGCTGCATCGTTGGTTTTGGTGAGCGTGCCGATGTGGCGAACGATATTAAATTTTTCCGCAGCCCCCAAAACCAGGTCAACTCCCGGAATATTGGCAATTTCCGCAGGTTTGAGCTGGGCATAACAGCCGGTGATGACCACAAAGCTGTCGGGCGCTTTTCGCTGGATCCTTCTGACCAGTTGCCGGCACTCTTTATCGGCATTATCGGTAACAGAGCAGGTGTTGATTACATACACGTCGGCCAGATCGGTGAAATCCCGCTTTTCAAAACCCTCCTGTTCCAGCAGTCTGGAAAGGCTGGAGGTTTCGGAAAAGTTGAGTTTGCAACCCAGCGTATGAAAGGCAACGGTCTGTTTTTTGTTCATTGGGCGGCAAAGTTAAGGAAATACGGGAAAGACTATGCAGGATAGGGTATTCGGGCGGGGAAAGGCTCATTTTCTAAGATTTTCTTAATTCTTCCCAAACAAGCCCTTCTATTTCAAATTTTAGCTATAATAAACTATGTTTGCCCGTCTTAAAAATCAAAACCAGTATGAAGTTTAGCAAGATCAATAACATCACAGGTTGGGCCGTGTTTTTAATCGCAAGCCTTGTGTACATCATGACTGCCGAAGCAAGGGGTAGTTTCTGGGATTGCGGTGAATTTGTGAGCAGTTGTTTCAAGTTGCAGATTCCCCATCCGCCCGGAGCGCCATTGTTTGTTATACTGGGCAGGTTGTTTGTTGTAGTATTCGGCGATAATCCGATGAATGCTGCAAAGGCGGTGAACATCATGAGCGCGCTGGCCAGTTCTTTTACCATCCTGTTCCTGTTCTGGACCATTACGCATTTCGCCCGCAGGATTGTGAACCTCAAAATAACAGAACCCCCAAGCGCTTACCAGATATGGTCCGTTATGGGTGCGGGTGTTGTAGGCGCCCTGGCATATACCTTCAGTGATTCATTCTGGTATAGCGCCGTGGAAGGAGAAGTGTATGCTTTGTCCAGTTTCTTTACCGCCATTGTATTCTGGGCTATCCTGAAATGGGAGCACCAGGCCGATGAGCCGGGCGCAGACCGCTGGATTGTGTTTATTTTCTTTATAATGGGTCTGTCTATCGGTGTTCACTTGTTGAACCTTCTGACGATTCCAGCTATTGTAATGGTGTACTATTTCCGTAGGCGTGAAAGCTTCCATGTGTCTTATTCAGCTATCCGCGGATGGTTTATCAGGATTGTATTGGTGGGCGGTGTGCTGGCATTTATCGGTGCATTGATCAGCGCAGCAGGCGAAGCAACAGACAATGTGCCGATGGATGGAACTGTCGCCGGCTTAATGATCCTGGCTACCGTAATAGGAGTTGGCGTTTTGTTCCTGATCGAACGCTGGAAGCCTAACGAAAAAGCTTACTACGGCGGAATCTATATTTTCTTTGTTATCGGTTGTGTTATTACCGGTGTGGTGCAGGTAGGGGTAATACAATATTCCGTTAAACTGGCGGGTACATTCGACAGATGGTTTGTAAACGGAGCAGGCTTGCCGTTTTTCTCCGGATTCTCTTTTTTCTTCCTGCTGGTAGCAGCATTGATCTGGTACGGGCTGAAACTGGCCGCTAAAAAATCATGGCAGTATTTAACCCTGGCTCTCTGGTGCATCACTTTTATGTTCATCGGTTACAGTACCTATCTCACCACCATGATCCGCAGTAGCGCCAATCCATCGGTGGATATGTATAATGTAGATAATCCAATGAGCTTGGTCGGTTACCTGGGGCGTGAACAGTACGGCGATTTTCCCCTGCTGTACGGGCAGAAATTTACAGCACAGCCGGTAGATATGAAGAGTACCGGTATGCGCTACCAAAAGTCTCATAATAAATACATTGAGCTGGGTGAGGATAAGAAATATTTGTATACAGCAGATGATAAAATGGTGTTCCCGAGGGTTTGGGATGCCAGCGATGACCAGTACCATGCCTATTACTATTCTTCGTACCTGAATATCCCTAAATTAAAAGATGGCACATACGACCGTTCACCTAACCAGGCAGACAATGTGAAGTTTTTTGTGGGTTACCAGGTGTACTGGATGTACTTCCGCTATTTCATGTGGAATTTCTCCGGTAAGCAAAATGACCTGCAGGGTGTTTACACCGGTAATGTAAGAGACGGAAACTGGATCACCGGTATTCCTTTTGTAGATAACCTGATGTACGGCGATCAGCATGCAATGCCCGATACACTGAAAAATAATAAAGCCAACAATAAATTATTTGCACTTCCATTCATTCTCGGATTACTCGGTATGTTCTACCAGTTCAAACGGAAGGGGGACGACGGATTTGTGAACTTCCTGATGTTCTTCTTTACCGGCCTGGCCATTGTGCTGTACCTGAACCAGGCGGGTAACCAGCCCCGTGAGCGGGATTACGCTTATGTGGGAAGTTTCTACGCATTTGCTGTATGGATAGGCCTGGGTGTATTGAGTGTGCGCGATTGGTTTAGCCGTAAGCTGAGCCAGCCCATAGCCGCATCACTGGCTACCATTATCTGTTTACTGGCAGTTCCGGTATTGATGGCACAGCAGGAGTGGAACGACCACGACAGGAGCAAGAAATTACTGTCTGTTGATCTTGCAAGGGATTACCTGGAGAGCTGTGCACCCAATGCAATTCTTTTCACCTTTGGAGACAATGATACCTATCCGCTCTGGTATGCACAGGAAGTGGAAGGCGTGCGCCCGGATATACGTGTGATCAATTACAGCTTGTTGGGTATCGACTGGTACATCAACGTGTTGCGTTATAAAGTGAACCAAAGTGCACCGATTGATGTTATATGGTCAGCGGAACAAATTGAAGGCGGTAAGCGAGACTATGCATTGTATCGTCCAAAACCAGGTATTCCTGAAGATCGTTATTACGACCTCTATGACCTGATGAAGAACTATGTAGGCAGCGATGATCCGACTAAAATGGAAGACCGTGGTAACGGAGATGCGTTGAGCACATTCCCTGTACGGAGATTCTCTGTGCCGGTAGATAAAGCCCAGGTATTGCAAAACAAAACGGTAAACCCTGCCGACAGTGTTGTGAGTGAACTGCGTTTTGAACTGCCTAAGCAATCGATGATGAAGAATGATATGGCTGTGCTGAATATCATTGCAGCAGCTAAATGGAGCCGTCCGATTTATTTTACCAGCCCAAGTGTGGATCTTGGGTTTGACCAGTTCCTGCGCAGAGATGGACTGAGCTACCGACTGGTTCCTGTTCAGGACTCAAGGGTGAATACAGACTGGATGAAAGAAAGAGCCATGAATGTGTTCAAAGCAGGCAATGCAGATCTGAAAGGAGTGTACTTTGATGAAGAGAATCGCAGACACCTGAACACCATTCGTTCCGCTTATGCAGAACTGGCGATTGATCTGGCCGGTAAGGGAAGAAAAGCCGAAGCTGTACAGGTATTGGAAAAAGTAGACAAGATGATGGATGAGGAGAATTTCCCTTATGGAATGACCAGCAGGGGCAATATGCATAACCGCAACTCACTGATGTTCCTGGAGGCCTGCTACCTGGCAGATGCGAAGGAACTGATTAAAAAAGTTACCGCATCGGTGAAAAAGGATCTGCAGCAACAGGTGAAATATTATAATACCCTTACCGGTAGGAAGGCGGAGATGATGGACGATGAGAAGAGAATGACAGAGAGCTATATCGAAGGTATGGAGCGGATGCGTACAATCTATAATCCTGCCATTACGATCCCCGGAAAGCTGATGGCGCCGAAGGATAGCGGAAAGTAGTGGCAATAACAGTTGAACTATGAAAGGACATCGCTTTGAACAATTCAAAGCCAAAGATGCAGCGGGCACGGTTTATGAAAACCTGTTACAGGCGTTCATAGAATTACTCACGAGGATGAATGGAAATGCAGCAAGGGCATTGGAATGGATGACCGAGTTTGACCGGAAATATCATATACTGGGAGAAGACTATGGTATGGCGGATTTCATCGGGGACCTCAAAAAAAATGGGTACCTCGATGAAAGTCCGTTGACCGGAAAATATAAAATTACCCGCAAAACTGAACAGACCGTAAGAAGATCCAGCCTCGAAGAGATCTTCGGCAACCTCAAAAGAGGGGAGCGGGGCAATCACCAAACATTTAAGCCGGGCACAGGCGGGGACGAAGTAAATCCGGATACCCGGCCGTTTCAGTTTGGGGATATGCTGGAACAGATCGATTTTACCGAGAGTATCCGTAATGCACAGGTAGCAAGGGGTGTGGAGCAGTTCTCCATGCACGAAGATGATTTGCAGATCCGGGAGACCGATTTCAAAACGCAGACCTCTACGGTATTGCTGATTGATATTTCGCATTCCATGATTCTTTACGGCGAAGACCGGATTACGCCTGCCAAAAAAGTGGCAATGGCATTGTCCGAGCTGATCACTACCCGTTATCCCAAAGACACTATTGATATTGTGGTATTTGGCAATGATGCATGGACCATTGAAATCAAAGACCTTCCTTATTTGCAGGTAGGGCCGTATCATACCAACACTGTTGCGGGGTTAGAGCTGGCAATGGATATTCTCCGCAAAAGGAAGAATCCCAATAAGCAGATCTTTATGATCACCGATGGAAAGCCTACCTGCTTAAAACTGGGGAACAAGTACTATAAGAACAGCTTTGGATTAGATAGAAAAGTGGTGAACCGTTGCATTAACCTGGCAACACAATGTAAGAAACTGAAGATTACCATTACTACATTCATGATTGCAACAGATCCTTATCTGCAGCAGTTTGTAACAGAGTTTACCGAAGCCAATAACGGGAAAGCATTTTTCTCCACCCTCGATAAACTGGGGGCCTTCCTGTTCAGGGATTTTCAAAGCGGAAAGAACAAGAAGGTTTATTAGAACAAGATTAAATTAGCGGAATGAACATTGAGCAGATTATTACACTGGGTCAACTGAAACAGTCGGGATATCAATCCAAAACGGTGCACGAAGAAATCAGGCAGAACCTGATCAATACCATCCGCAACAAGGAGAATCCTTTTGAGGGAATACTGGGGTATGAAGACACCGTAATACCGGATACAGAGCGCGCTTTGCTAAGCCGGCATAATATACTGTTCCTCGGATTGCGGGGCCAGGCTAAAACCCGTATGGCACGCCAGATGGTGGACCTGCTCGATGAATATATTCCCGTGGTGGCCGGCAGTGAAGTGAACGATGATCCGCTGAACCCCATGAGTAAATTTGCCAGGGATCTGATTGCAGAGAATGCCGATGAAACGCCCATACACTGGGTACACCGCAGCGAACGATATGGAGAAAAACTGGCAACACCCGATGTAAGCGTGGCCGATCTGATTGGGGATATTGATCCGATCAAGGCAGCCAATTTAAAGCTCAGTTTCGCAGATGAGAAAGTGATCCATTATGGCATCATCCCGCGCAGCAACCGTGGCATTTTTGTAATCAATGAGCTGCCCGATCTGCAGGCAAGGATCCAGGTGGCTTTGTTCAATATTTTACAGGAGGGCGATATACAGATCCGCGGGTTTAAATTGAGGATGCCGCTGGATATCCTGTTTGTGTTTACGGCTAACCCAGAAGACTATACCAATCGCGGAAGTATTGTAACGCCATTGAAAGATCGTATACAAAGCCAGATCCTGACACACTATCCCAAAGACATTGAAACCTCGCTGGCTATTACAGAACAGGAGGCTGGAATTTTGGAAGCCCAGCGGGAAAAAGTGGTGGTGAGTGACCTGGTCAAACGCCTGATAGAACAGGTGGCATTTGAAGCCAGGTCCAATGAATATGTAGACAAGAAAAGCGGGGTGAGTGCAAGGCTTACCATTGCTGCATTGGAAAATGCGGTGAGTAGTGCAGAACGAAGGGCCATCATTCACAACGAAGAAAAAACACAGGTCTGGATCAGCGACCTTAATGGAATTATTCCGGCCATTACCGGTAAAATTGAACTGGTATATGAGGGTGAGCAGGAAGGCCCTTACCAGGTAGCCGTAAACCTGATCGACCGATCTATCCGAACAGCGTTTGCTACTTATTTTCCCGATCCGGAGCAGAGCAAAGGGAAGAAAATCCCTACAGGGAAAAGATCCACGGAAGGAAAGCAGCAGGAAAATCCATATAAAGTCGTTATCTCCTGGTTCGATAAAGGCAATGAGCTCGACATTTTACTCGATATGAAAGATGCCGCCAAAATAGCGGCCCTGTACCAGGTAGACGGCTTGTTCGGACTCGTGAAAAAATACTACCCTCATGCGAATGAAAAGGAACAGTCCCTGCTCATGGAGTTCGTATTACACGGACTGGCGGCTTATTCGCTGATCAGCAAGCGGGTGATCAACGGACAGGTACAGTTTCAGGATCTGATGCGGGGCATGATGAACCTCAGTCAACTGGGGCAGGAAGAGGAAGACGATTACAACGAAATGGATGATTATAATCCTTAAAGTGAATGGCCGCTCAACGGCGCCGAAAAAAGAGCTGATCTTAAATCAGCTCTTTTAATTTTTCTACAACGGTATCCACTTCAGCCCTGGTATTGTGCTTGCTAAACGAAAAGCGCACGGTAACCTGGTTGGGATTATTGTTGATGGCCCTGATAACATGTGAACCCTGATCGGCGCCACTGGTACAGGCGCTGCCGCCACTTGCACAGATATTGTTGATGTCCATATTGAACAGGATCATTTCGCTTTTTTCCGTCTTAGGGAAGCTTACGCTTAATACGGCATAAAGACTCCTGCCCAGCGTGTCTCCGTTGAAGCCAATACCCTTGATGTTTTTTTTCAGTTGCTCCATCATGTACACTTTCAGCCCCTTGATATAGGCGCTGTCCTGTTCGTAGTTGGCAGTAGCCAGTTCCAGCGCTTTGCCAAACCCCACAATGCCGTACAGGTTTTCTGTACCTGCGCGCATATTCCTTTCCTGGCTTCCTCCGTGAACAAAAGGTTTGATCTTTACGTTCTCATTGATGTACAACATACCCACCCCTTTGGGGCCGTGGAATTTATGGCCGGCGCCCGTAATGAAATGTACCGGGGTGTTTCTTAGATCGAAAGGGAAGTGGCCTACGGTTTGAACGGTGTCACTATGGAAAATGGCATTGTACAGTTTACAAAGATTACCAACTGCATGCAGATCCAGCATATTGCCGATCTCATTATTGGCATGCATTAAAGTAACCAGGCATTTTTCCTCACTCTCCGCAAGGATACGTTCCAGGTCTTCCAGGTCTACATGACCATTGGGGAGCAGTTTAACATAGCTCAGGGCAGCTTCGCCATTATGGTATAAATATTCAACAGTGTGTGTGGTGGCGTGGTGCTCAATCACAGAACTGATGATGTGCCTGCAACCCAGGTCCCGCACGGCAGCAGTAATAGCGGTATTGCTGCTTTCGGTACCCCCGGAAGTAAAGAAAATCTCTGCAGGATGTGCATTCAGCAGCTTCGCCACCGACTTACGCGCATTTTCAATAGCCATTCTCGATTCTCTTCCGTAAGAATAAATAGAAGAAGGATTACCAAAGTGAGTAGTCAGGTAGGGCATCATGGCCTCCAGTACCACCGGATCCAATGCCGTAGTAGCTGCGTTGTCGAAGTATATTCTTTCCATAGCCGCAATTTACGAATTACTAGTCTATAGCTTTGCTAATCTATTGCGCTGCTTCCCGGATGTCTTCCATTAAACGTTTGGCAATATTGGCTGCAACGGTATCACTGTTGCTTTCCGCATAAATCCGGATGATGGGCTCGGTATTGCTGCTTCTGAGGTGAACCCAGTCGTTGTCGAATTCGATCTTCAGGCCATCTTCGGTATTGATCGGGTTCTTCTTATATTTATTTTTAATATGGTCGAAGATCTTATTGAGGTCGGTATCTCCGGTTAGCTCAATCTTATTCTTGCTGATAACGTAGTCGGGGTAGCTGTTTCTCAGTTGCTTTGCTGATTTGTTTTGTTTGGCCAAATGGGTCAGGAACAGGGCAATGCCAATCAGGGCATCACGGCCGTAATGCAAATCCGGTACAATGATGCCGCCATTACCCTCACCTCCAATTACGGCATTGACGGCTTTCATTTTAGTTACCACGTTCACTTCACCCACGGCGCTGGCAGTGTATTCGCCACCATATTTAAGGGTAATATCTTTCAGGGCGCGGGTACTGCTCATATTGCTCACCGTGTTGCCCTTTCTGTTTTGTAAAATATAGTCGGCTACTGCTACCAGGGTGTATTCTTCTCCAAAGAGAGAACCATCTTCGCACACAAAGCAAAGCCTGTCCACATCCGGATCAACGGCAATGCCTAGGTGGGCCTTTAGGGCATTCACTTCGTTGCAAAGGCCTCTCAGGTGCTCGGGCAGTGGTTCCGGATTGTGCGCAAACTGCCCATTTACGGTTTCATTCAGCACGGTATAATCCTTCACACCCAATGCTTTTAACAGGGCCGGAACGGCAATCGCACCGGTACTGTTGATGGCATCCACCACCACTTTGAATTTAGCTTTTTTAATAGCAGCCACATCCACAAGGGGATAGTTTACCACCGCTTCAATATGTTTGTCCAGTGCGGTATTGTTCTGGGTATAAGTACCCAACTGATCCACGGAAGCAAAATCAAAATCTTCGCTGGCAGCCATTTCCAGCAGTTGCGCACCGTCTGCACCGCTGATGAACTCACCTTTATGGTTCAGGAGTTTCAGGGCATTCCATTCTTTAGGGTTGTGGCTGGCGGTAAGGATGATCCCGCCTGCAGCTTCTTCAAATACCACCGCCATTTCAACGGTAGGGGTGGTACTCAAACCAAGGTCTACCACATCCAGGCCCAGGGCAATCAGGGTATTCACGACCAATCCCTGCACCATTGCACCACTGATCCTTCCATCTCTGCCAATTACTACTTTTTTGCCGGAACCGGGTTGTTGTTTCAGCCAACTGCCGTAAGCAGCTGTAAACCTAACCACGTCGATCGGGCTTAAAGTATCGCCCGGTTTACCACCAATTGTACCACGAATGCCTGAAATGCTCTTAATTAATGCCATATTGTTCAAATAATCTGTCTGCAAACATAATTCAAATTTTTTGTTCGCTCCTTCGTTGTAATATTGCGGTTGAAACATTAAATATGCCCGACAAAGCCTGGTATAAAGATTGGTTCAATTCTCCTTACTATCACCTGCTGTATCAGCACAGGGATGAGGAAGAGGCCAGCCGGTTTATAGAAACCCTGATCAGATATCTGAAACCCCAAAAGGGTAGTCTGATGCTGGATGTTGCCTGCGGAAAGGGGCGCCACAGCATTGCCCTGGCAGAAATGGGATTTGATGTAACGGGGATAGACCTCTCAGGGGCTTCTATTTCAGAAGCCAGGTTGCAGGAAACAGCATACCTGCATTTTTACCAGCACGATATGCGTAATCTTTTTTGGATCAACTATTTCCAGTACGCATTTAATTTTTTTACCAGCTTTGGTTATTTCCGAACCAGGAGAGAGCACGATAATACCATCAGGACCATTGCCCAGAGTCTGCGCAAGGGTGGATTGTTTGTGATAGATTACCTCAACGTACATTACGCCGGGCAGCACGAGGAACGATCTTTTACAACTACGATCGATGAAGTGACATTTCATATTACCAAGTGGCAGGATGAGGATCATTTCTATAAACAGATCCAGGTTACGGATAAGGATCATCAGGCGCCCCGGCATCTTTATACAGAACGTGTTGCCAAATTCTCCCTCGGCGATTTCAACGATATGCTTACCTACCAGGGTATGCAGGTAGAAGAAGTATTTGGCGATTACCACCTGGGGCGCTACGATATCAAAACATCTCCCCGGCTGATTATCCTTGCGAGGAAGCGGTAGGTTGGTTGTCCGTGCTACAAGGGTCATCCCATTTTAAATCCCAGGTAATGCGTTAATGTTTCCGGCAGCTTAGGAAGTTTTCTTCTTTCGATCAGGTAAGTGGAAAGCCCCGATAAATCCCTGTATACATAGTGCTTATTCAATGCGCCTTCCAGGTAACCTGCCCCGGAAGTATTGCCGGTTCCCACCCGCATGCCAATCATTCGTCTTACCATAATCAGGTGTTTGTGACGCCAGTTGCTCATCAGGTGGTCTATTTCAATCAGGGAGTCCAGTAGTTGATAGGAGGTCTGGAACACCGGAAAATCCCTGTACAACATAATAAATAAGGCAGAACGCATGGCAGCGGTACTGAAGCTGCCTTTTAATGCAGCCAGTTGTGTTTCATCCGCATCAGCAGGGATTTTTTCGAAAAATACATAATCAAAGTCGGCCAGTTTGCTTCTTTCCCTTTCGGTCAATCCGTTTTCATAAATGCTTCTGTACGCTTTCCAGAACGGGTGCTCCGGCCAGTCGCCGCTAACTGTATTGGTCCAATACGTTGCATGAAAGAAGGGCATGCGTTCCAGCCAGTCGTTTACCAGTTGTAAGAGGTTTTTGCTGCCCTCGGTGGTATTGATGGAGTTGAAGTCGGGTTGTGTAAAACCACCTTCATTGGTTCTTTTGTAATAATCTTTCTGGTGCCGGTTGTTCAGTTGCAATCCCAGTTTGGCTTCAATCAAACGGAACTGTAAACTCTGGAATCCGGAAGAAGGCGTGAGCAGGTTGCGGAATGCCAGGAAGTCCATTGGCGTCATGGTGTCCAATATGTTTACCTGCTGGTTCAGCAGTTCCAATATCCGGATGATTCTGTTGAACCGGTGACGCACGAGGTTCAGGTCTTCTGAATTATCATTGATCTGTTCTTTCTGAAACACGCCCATGGCATAGTCCAGTTCAAATAAAATCTGCCTGAACCACAACTCATAGGCCTGGTGAATTACAATGAACAGCATTTCATCATGTGCAGGTTCGTTACCGGGTTCAAAACTTACCGGATGCTGGCTGTTGAGGATTTTATCTAAATGCAGGTAACTGCCATAATACATAGACTCCTTATTCATACACAATCGTTGTGGGGCAAATATAAGGGGAAGGGGAGATACGGCAGATTGACTGATTTTGATTAAATTGTAGCTGATCCATTTTTAACAAATTCATCATGAAGACCATTTCCTTAAAACCATTGCTGGTCCTGCTGTTTTCGGCAACCCTTTTTCGGTCTGCGGCGCAGCCTGGCAAGCAGGATATCATCAACCTGCACCCGTCCTGGTCAATGCAGTCCAATATTTATGAAGTCAATATTCGCCAGTATACTCCGGAGGGTACATTCAATGCTTTCGCCAAACATATTGACCGCCTCAAAACCATGGGCGTACACACGCTTTGGTTTATGCCAATCAACCCCATCAGCCAAACAGATCGCAAAGGCACATTGGGCAGCTATTATGCGGTAGCTGATTATACAACAGTGAATCCGGAGTTTGGAAGCATGAAAGATTTTCAGCAGATGGTGAAACTTATTCACCAAAAAGGAATGAAAGTGCTGATAGACTGGGTGCCCAATCATACCGGGGCAGATCATCGCTGGTTAGCCGGGCATCCGGATTTTTTTGTGAAAGACAGTTCCGGTAAAGCCGCGATGGCCAAGGACTGGTCAGATACACGCCAGTTGGATTATACCAATCAGGTAATGCGCGACAGTATGATCGCTGCCATGAAATTCTGGATCAGTAATGCCGATATCGACGGCTTTCGTTGTGATGTTGCCTGGAATGTTCCGGGAGATTTCTGGAAGGAATGCATTGCGCAGTTAAGAAAGATGAAGAACATCTTTATGCTGGCCGAAGGGGAAGATGCCTATCTCCCCGAAAATGGTTTTGATGCCGTTTATCCATGGAGAGCCTTTCATGTACTGGTAGATATTGCTGCCGGTAAAAAAAATGCATTGGCGCTGGATACTGTACAGCGCCTGATGGGCTCCATCTATCCAAAGAATACGATGCTCCTGCAATTTACCAGCAATCACGATGAGAATAGCTGGAACAAGGCAGATTTCGCTACCATGCCCGGCGCTTCTCACGAGCCTTTTGCGGTATTAACGCAAACCCTGCCCGGAAGTATCCCGTTGGTATACAGCGGCCAGGAAGAGCCCGTGCTAAGGCCCATCGCTTTCTTCGAAAAAGATCCTATGGTGTTCGGACAGTATAAGCGGGCGCCGCTGTACAACAAGCTCCTGCATCTGCGCACTGCCAACAAAGCTTTGGCTGCCAATGTGCCGATGCAGAAACTGAATACCGGTAATGATGAAGCTGTTTATGCTTTCTATCGTAAATCGGGCAATCAGTTTGTATATGTAGTGGTTAATCTCACCGGTGAGCAGCAATATTATTCCATTGATGCCGGCCGCGTCAGGGAAATTTCCGGAAAACCGGTGAAGGAGCTGCTTTCAGGAAAAACATATCATGCTGCACCCTCCGGTAAAAGCAGATTGAATCCCTGGGAAAGCAGGATCTATTATTAATTCGCTAATTTTGCAATATGACCCGCCAACAACTTGCAGACCATATTCAACAGAAGCAGTCCTATCTCTGTGTAGGGTTGGATACAGATATCACCAAACTGCCCAAACACCTGCAGGGCCGGTCCGATGGGGTGGTGACTTTCAACAAAGCCATCATTGACGCCACCAGCGCTTATTGCGTAAGTTATAAGATTAATACGGCGTTCTACGAATCGCAGGGATTAAAAGGATGGGAAGCCATGCAGGAAACACTGGCCTATATACCCGATACGCATTTCACCATTGCGGATGCCAAAAGGGGGGATATCGGCAATACTTCTGCGCAGTATGCCAAAACTTTCTTTGAAGTGCTGCCCTTCGATGCAATTACGGTGGCCCCTTATATGGGAGAAGACAGTGTGCGTCCTTTCCTGGAATATGAAAATAAATGGACCATTGTACTCGGATTAACTTCCAACACAGGCAGCAATGACTTCCAGCAACTGCTCTTATCAAGATACGATGAAGCCATGTCGATGGTGCCGCATATTACCCAGGGAACCCTGGAGAAATGTTTGTACGAACATGTGCTGGAAACAGTGAGCGGGTGGGGAACACCAGATAATTTAATGTTTGTGGTAGGCGCCACCCGGGAGGAAGAAATGGAGAATATCCGCAGAATTATTCCGGATCATTTCCTGCTGGTTCCCGGTGTTGGGGCGCAGGGGGGAAGCCTGGAAGAGATCTCCCGGCTTGGGTTGAATAATGACGCAGGTTTATTGGTAAACGCAAGCCGTGCCATCATTTTTTGCGGTGATGGAGAAGATTTTGCGGAGAAAGCAGCATTGGTTGCATCTGCCTATCGCGATGAAATGAAAGGATATTTAAAATAAATGAGTATGAAAAAAATAAAGATTTCCATCTTGTCCCTTGCCGTGGTTGCAGTGATGATGGCCAGCAGTTGTGAAACAGTGAAAAATACCAGCAACAAAAACAAAGGAATTGCCATTGGCGCAGCAGGTGGTGCAGTGATTGGCGGTATTATCGGTAACAATGTAGGTAATAAAAATAATTCAGCGCTGGGCGCTATCCTTGGCGCTGCCGTTGGTGGCGCTGCAGGAGGCATTATCGGAAACAAAATGGATAAGCAGGCCGAGGCCATCAAGAAGGAAGTGCCGGATGCAACAGTTACGAGAGAGGGTGAAGGAATCAATGTGACTTTTGATGAAAACAACCCGGATGGTTCCAAAGCAGGCCTGTACTTTGAAACCGGTAAATACAATGTTAACCCTAATGCTAAAATTACCCTGGATAAATTTCAGAAGATTTTTGCAGAATACCCCGATACCGATATCCTGATTGAAGGCCATACCGACGATGTGGGTTCCGAAGCATCCAATATGACCTTGTCCGAGCGAAGGGCAAATGCAGTGGGTAATGCTTTAAAAGCCGCCGGTGTTGCTTCGGCTCGTATTACCACTAAATGGTACGGTGAGTCTCAGCCTAAAGTAGATAATACCAGCGCAGAGAACAGGGCCCTGAACAGAAGGGTTCAGATTGTGATCACCGCCAATGAAAAAATGAAGGCCGAAGCTAAAAAAGAAGCACAGAAAGGGTAATTATTTTATAATTGCTCCATCACCGCTTCTGCAACTCTTTCTGCCCAGATAGCATGAATCATACCGGAGTAGTGCAACAGATCCGGACTCAGGGCCTGCAGGTTATTCTTGTAGGCCCTGGTTTCATCGGTGATATTGATGTAGTGTACTTTATTTTTCTTAGCCTCGTTGGCACAGAATTTATTAAAAGTGTCGATCTCCTCACCAATGGCTTGTACGTCCCTGTCTTTGGCAAACGGGGTGGCCCCCCAATCGGGTATAGATAACAATATTACCCGCTCAGGTCGTTGACCGGTGTAATGGATGGCTTTGTGGAGCAGAAATTCCAGGTCTGTTTTAAAATCTTTATGTGTCAGGTTCCTGTACTGGTTGTTCACGCCAATCAACAGCGATACAAAATCATACTGTTCACTCAGTTCTGTATGCAGTAAATGCTCAGCCAGCTCAAAAGTTGTCCACCCGGTTTGGGCAACAATCTCCGGCGCATGAAAGTGGAGCTTCTGCTTACGCAGCAATTGCACAGCCTGGTAAGGGAAACTTTCATGCAACGGAACAGATTCTCCGATGGTGTAAGAATCTCCCAATGCCAGATAACTGTTGTGATGCATCATTGCTAAAAATTGGTTTTCAGTATTTCATAAAAGCGATACACATCTTCAAAACTACAGTAAAGAGGTGCAGGAGCTACCCTGATCACTCCGGGCTCTCTGTAATCTACAATAATTCCGCTTTCCATCATCTTATTGTGTATGGCTTTTCCCTGGCTGGAGAAAAACAGGGATAACTGAGCGCCTCTTTGTTCCGGGTCTTCCGGGGTGATGATCTCAAAAGAGATATTGCTCAGTTGCTTCAACAAAAACTCCAGATAAGACGTCAGTGCAATACTCTTTTGCCGAATGGCGGCCATACCGGCCTGCTCAAAAAGCTCCAGGGAGGCTTTGAGTGCAACCGTATTGAAAACCTGTGCCGTGCTCAGGTTCCAGCCGCTTGCATTGGGCTTGGGAACAAATCCTTTTTCCATTCTAAACCTTTCCTTCTCTTCGTTTCCCCACCAGCCGCCCAGGCGAGGCGTTTGAATATTGCCTGCATGTTGCTCATGAATAAATACGCCGCCCACAGCCCCAGGGCCTGCGTTAAGGTATTTGTAACTGCACCAAACGGCAAAATCCACCTCCCAGCTATGCAGGTGCAGGGGGATATTTCCTGTTACATGTGCAAGGTCAAATCCGGCAAATGCACCGGCTTCATGTGCTTTTTGGGTAATGGACGGGATATCAAAAAACTGCCCGGTATAATAATTGATGCCCCCGAACAATACCAGTGCCAGTTCGTGTTGATGTGTTTCAATTACATCCAGTATATCCTGTGTATGCAGTGTTTTTTCTCCGGGTCTGGGTTCCACTTCAATGATCACCTCTTCGGGCTTCAGTCCGTAATGGAGGGCCATGGTTTCCACCGCATACTGATCGGAAGGGAAGGCCCCGGCCTCCATGATAATCCTGAACCGGGTAGCAGTAGGCCGGTAAAAACTCAGCAGCATCAGGTGCAGGTTCACGGTTAAAGCGTTCATGACAGTTATTTCTCCCGGTTCTGCCCCTACCATAGCGGCCAGAGACTGCCCCACATAATCCTGGTAAAACAGCCAGGGATTCGTTCCCCCAAAATAACCGCCAACTGCTTTTTCGCGCCAGGTATCCAGTTCTGTTTGTATGGCTTTTTCTACATGAACAGGCTGTAACCCCAGTGAGTTGCCGCAAAAATAAATGGCATTGTTACCCTTGTGCTGCGGAAAATAAAACCACTCCTTAAAATGGTTCAGCGGGTCTGTCGCATCGGCTTTTTTTGCATAATCAATTCCGGTTTCAAAGTTCAATGGCATATAATCTGATAATAGGTTTAAAAATCAGGAATGGACTGCGGAAGCTCCTCTCATACTTCACGCATATCAAATTTTCGTACAATGTAAGGATATCCCTAATTATATACAAGGGCTTAAGCAGCGCTTACAATTATTTGATAAATGGGTGGGGTGCTATTGAGTTATCGAGTATTTTCAACCTTCCAAAACCACTTCATATGAGATTGATATATCTGTTGTTGATTGTTTTGCTCAGCAGTTCACTCAATGCGCAGCAAACACCGGTTACCAGGGCCAACTATGCGTTGGCTGCACGATTTTCTCCCAAGAAACTGGAGAAAATGATTTTTAGCCTGAATGTGGATCCGCACTGGCTTAAAAAGACGGATCGTTTCTGGTATATGTACGAAACCACGGAAGGGAAAAAATGGTACATCACAGATGCGCAAAAGGGAGAGAAAAAATTACTCTTTAATAATGCAGAGTTGGCGGCAAAGCTTACCCGCATTACCGATGATCCCATGGATGCACAGCACCTGAATATCGACAGTATGCGTTTTGTGAAAGATGAGAACTGGATTCAGTTTGAAGTAAAGAGCACCAAAGAAGCAGAGAAAAAAGATACTACGGCCAAAAAAGGCACCGCGCCGGCCAAAGAGAAAAAAATATTCTATTTCGAATACAATATCCTTAGCGGAGAACTGGTGGAACTGGCCGACTTTAAAAAGCCTAAACGTAAACCATCCTGGGCCAATATTTCTCCGGATGGAAATACCATCCTGTTTGGCAGAAACGAAAATCTCTATTGGATGGATAAAACCAATTATGAGAAAGCCCTGAAAAATGAGGACGACAGCACCATCGTAGAAACAGCCATCACTACCGATGGGGTAGCGTATTTCAGCTACCACGGCGAAGGTTTTGGCGAAACCAATATTGATAAGGAAAAGAATAAAAAGAAGCGCAAGTCTGTATTCCTGCTCTGGTCACCCGATTCAAAATATTTTGTGATGAATCGCAGCGATAACCGAAAAGTAAAGGACCTCTGGGTGATCAACAGTATTGCTGATCCGCGCCCAACGCTGGAAACCTACAAATACCAGATGCCCGGCGATAAAGAAGCTCCCATTGAACATATTCTGTTGTTTGATGCAACCTCCAAAACCAGCCGGGAAATTGCGGCAGGCCTGTTTAAAGACCAGGATGTAAATATTTTCAGCGAGCCGTTGAAAGCCAGTAGCCGCGACGATGATTTTCGTCCGCAGATCTGGTTGGGAACTGCAGATAAATTCTATTTCAGCAGAACCAGCCGCGATCTTAAGCGCATCGACATCGGCTATGTGGATGTAAAAACAGTTACGGCCAAAACAGTGATCGAAGAAAGACTGAATACCTATGTGGAGATACGCAGACCGGGATTGGTGAATGGCGGTAAGGAACTGATTCAGTGGAGTGAAGACGATGGATGGGGCCATTTCTATCTGTACGATGAAAACGGTAAACTCAAAAATCAGATTACCTCCGGCCCCTGGCATTGTGAAGATATCCTGGGTATAGACGAAAAGAACAGGATACTCTATTTTTCAGCGAATGGCAGAGAAAGCAATGAAGATCCATACTACCTGCATGCGTACCGCATCAACTTTGATGGAACAGGTCTCAAACTCCTGAATTCAGGCGAGTTTGATCATGCTTCCACCATGGACGATAACAAGCGCTATATCGTGAACAATTTTTCCCGTGTCAATACGGTGCCCAAATCGGTGTTACTGGCAGCAGATGGCAGAAAAATCATGGAGCTTGAAACTGCCGACCTGAGCAGTTTGCTGGCTGCGGGATATAAGTTCCCTCAACCCTTTAAGGCTAAGGCCGATGACGGCATCACGGATCTATATGGGGTGATGTATAAACCCTTCGATTTTGACAGCGCCAAAAAATATCCGATTGTAGAATATGTATATCCCGGCCCGCAAACTGAAGCGGTGAATAAATCCTTCAGCAAGGGAATGGACCGTACCGATCGTTTGGCGCAGTTGGGCATGGTGGTGATTACCCTGGGGAACAGGGGAGGGCATCCGGCTCGCAGTAAGTGGTACCACAACTACGGGTATGGCAATCTCCGCGATTATGGGCTGGCCGATAAGAAAGCGGTTGCAGAGCAACTGGCAGACAGGCATCCCTTCCTCGACATCAATAGGGTGGGCATCCACGGGCATTCCGGCGGCGGCTTCATGAGTACTGCGGCCATGCTGGTCTATCCCGACTTTTTTAAAGTAGCCGTATCATCAGCGGGTAACCACGACAATTCCGTGTACAACCGCTGGTGGAGCGAGAAACACCATGGTGTAAAAGAGATCATCAACGAAAAGAAAGACACCAGTTTCCAGTACAGTATCGACAAAAACCCTGAGCTGGCAAAGAATCTGAAAGGCCGCTTATTATTGTCTCATGGCGAGATCGATAACAATGTGCATCCTGCCAATACCATGCGGGTGGTGAATGCCCTGATCAAGGCCAATAAGCGTTTCGATATGATTATTCTTCCAACACAGCGCCACGGTTTCGGCGATATGACCGAATATTTCTTCTGGAAAATGAGCGATTATTTTTCCCGTTACCTGATGGGCGATACCACGGAACGCCCGGTGGATGAGGAAGAAATGAACCGCGAAATAGAAAAGAAAAAGTAGATAAATTACTAATATATAAATCCCCGTTCTGCAATCGAACGGGGATTTATTGTATTTGGTCGGTTTGGGTACAAAAATCTTCCTCAAAACAAGGCCCGTAAGCTGCATACCCGTAATTTTGCAGCCAAGATTTTAAACCTAAAATAACGATTCAATGGCTGCCAGAACAGATCTATTCCAATCTCCTGATTATTTGCTGATCGACGAACTGCTTACGGAAGAACATAAACTTATCAGGGAGTCCGTTAGAAACTACGTAAAGAAAGAGATCTCTCCGATTATTGAAGATTATGCGCAGCGTGCGGAATTTCCGCAGCACATTGTGAAGCAATTGGGTGAGCTTGGTTGTTTTGGTCCTACCGTGCCCGAACAGTATGGCGGTGGCGGACTGGATTATATCAGCTATGGTTTGATGATGCAGGAGCTGGAGCGTGGCGACAGTGGTGTAAGGAGTACCGCCAGTGTACAGGGTAGTCTGGTGATGTACCCGATCTATGCATATGGTAGCGAAGAACAAAAAATGAAATACCTGCCAAAACTCGCCTCCGGCGAATGGCTGGGTTGTTTTGGTTTAACAGAACCTGACCACGGATCCAATCCGGCAGGTATGATCACTAATATCAAGGATGCAGGTGATGGTAAGCACGTAATCCTGAACGGTGCAAAAATGTGGATCAGTAATGCTCCGTTTGCACAGGTAGCCGTGGTTTGGGCTAAGAACGAAGCAGGCCGTATTCAGGGTATGATCCTGGAAAGAGGGATGGAAGGTTTTACCACTCCAACCACACATGGTAAATGGAGCCTCCGCGCAAGCGCTACCGGAGAGCTGGTATTCGACAATGTAAAAGTTCCTAAAGAAAATATCTTACCGAATGTAATCGGATTAAAAGGGCCGTTGGGCTGCTTGTCCAAAGCCCGCTATGGCATCGCCTGGGGCGCACTGGGCGCTGCAATGGATTGCTATGATACTGCATTGCGTTACAGCAAAGAACGTATCCAGTTTGATCGTCCTATCGGGGGGTTCCAGTTGCAACAGAAGAAGCTGGCTGAAATGATCACCGAGATCACCAAAGGACAGTTATTGGTTTGGAGAGTGGGCGTGTTGATGAACGAAGGAAGGGCGACTCCTGCACAGGTCAGTATGGCAAAACGGAATAGTTGTGAAATTGCCACCAATATTGCCCGCGATGCACGCCAGATGCTGGGTGGTATGGGTATTACCGGAGAGTACAGCATTATGCGTCATATGATGAACCTCGAGAGTGTGATTACTTACGAAGGAACACACGACGTACACCTGCTGATCACCGGTATGGATGTTACCGGATTGAACGCATTTAAATAGTATTCTGTGAAAATCTTCCTGATTGGCATGATGGGTACCGGCAAATCTTACTGGAAACAGTTGCTGGCCAAACAATGCAAAACCGGGGGGTATGATCTGGACTTTATCATTGAAGCCCAGGAGGAACGAACCATCCCGGAAATTTTTCAGGAAGACGGCGAAATTTATTTCAGGAAGGCAGAGGCAAAGTTGCTCCGCTGGTTTGGAGAGAAAAAAGCATTCGTGCTGGCAACCGGCGGAGGAACTCCCTGTTTTCACCAGAATATGGAGTGGATGAACCAGCAGGGTATCACCATCTGGATCGATGAACCGTTGAATGTATTGGTGGAAAGACTGTCTGAAGAAAAAGCACACCGGCCATTGCTGGCCGGTGTGGACGACGAAGGCCTGCGTACATTCCTTTCGCAAAAACTGGAAGAACGCAAACCTTTTTATTCCAAAGCCACCCATCATTTGCAGGGCGATCAAATCAACCTGAAGTATTTAAAAAAAATCATTAGTCAACATGCATAAGGAATTCCTGACAACCGCAGCCATATTAGGTGGATTCGCCGTATTACTGGGCGCTTTTGGTGCGCATGGCCTGAAGGCATATGCTACCGAACAGCAGCTCAATACCTATGAAACCGCTGTGCGCTATATGTTCTACCATGTATTTGCGCTGGCCCTTTGCGGTGTATTGTACTATGCATTCCCGGTAAGCGGCGTGATTACTGCCGGTAAACTTTTTATGGCCGGAATGGCTGTTTTCTCCGGCTCACTGTACCTCATGACCGCCCTGTCGCTCGGCGGTTCAGACAAGTTTAAATGGCTGGGTGCCATTACCCCGGTGGGCGGGTTGCTGCTGGTGGCCGGATGGTTTACCCTGGCGTATACACTGTTTAGTTACAGGAAATAATTTCATTTACAAACGGTAAGTGGAAAACTGTTGGGGTATCCAGCAGTTTTGCACATTGCAGATAATGCGTTCCTTCTCCTTCCCCCTTAGCTTATATTTGTTTTCATGGCAAATAGCTTAAGAAAGAAAACGCCACCGCCACCCGATCCGGAAACCCTCACTGCCGATAAAGAAGCAGAAGTAACCGTAACGGAAGTGGTGAAAGACGAACGTACCGAAAAGATTGCCGGTGCGGTGAGTATTCTTTTTACCCTTTTTCTCTTTATTGCATTTACCTCTTATTTATTTACCTGGCAGGAAGACCAGGATAAAGTGCAGCAATTCGGGATCCGCATATTTGCCACAGATGATGTTCGGGTAAACAACCTGCTGGGCGTACTGGGCGCTTATACCGCGCACACGCTTTGGAACAACGGATTTGGACTGGCCTCTTATTTATTCTGCACTTTCTTTTTTGTACTGGGTGTGAATCTTCTTTTTGGAAAGAAGATCTTCAAACTGCTGCGCAACCTGAAATATGTATTGGTTGGCCTGGTGGTATTCAGTATGAGTTTTGCCTTTGCCTCCAGGGGCGCAGATTTTTCATGGGGAGGTGCCGTAGGAGAATACCTCAGCGACTGGAGTACCAAATGGATAGGGAAGATAGGAACAGGAGCTGTGATCGGGCTGGCGTTCTTCAGCTATATTATCTGGAGGTTCAACCCCACTTTTACCGTGCCCGACTGGAAGTTTGATCTGTTCGATAAAAAAGAATCATTTTCCAAAAACCTGGCAGCGGATACCGATCCGGAAACAAAGGAAGCGCTGGAACTGCCTGATGCAGAAGACATTGATGCAGAAACAGCAGCGGAGGGAAAGCCCCTCAGCAATAATAAATTAAAAGGAGAAGGCTCATTGGTTTCTGTGGTAATGCCCGCCGGTGCAGATGTCTCCAATCCATTGAATCAGTTCAATGTAATTGAAAAGGAAGATCCGGAAGAAGAGACTGAGATGGATGCATTGGAAGAAGAGCTCGAAGAAGAACTGGAAGCGGAACAGGAAGAAGAGGCACAGATTCAGCCAACTGTCAAAACCATCACAGCTCATGTGCCCTCTCCCGCCAACCTTGAACTGGAAATTAAGGAAGTACCCGAAGATCATATTGAAGAAGAAATTGCAGCAACCATCGGTAGCCTTGCAACCAAATACGATGTGACGCTCGACCTGAAAGATTACAAATATCCGGGTCTTGAATTACTTGAAACACACGGCAGCGAGAAGATCGTACACGACCCGCAGGAACTGGAGACCAATAAGAACCAGATTATTGCCACACTCAAAAACTATGATATCGCCATTCAGCGTATTGCGGCTACCGTGGGGCCTACCGTAACCCTGTATGAAATTGTTCCTGCACCCGGTGTCAGGATCAGCCGCATTAAGAACCTGGAAGATGATATTGCCCTGAGCCTTGCAGCGCTTGGGATCCGGATCATTGCGCCGATTCCGGGTAAAGGTACCATTGGTATTGAAGTACCCAACGTACGCAAAACCATTGTAAGTATGAAGACCCTGCTGGCCAGTGAAAAATTTCTGACCAGTAAATTCTCTTTGCCGATTGCCATTGGAAAGCGCATCGATAATGAGAACTTTATTGTAGACCTTGCGTCCATGCCACACCTGCTGATGGCCGGTGCTACCGGACAAGGTAAATCCGTGGGTGTAAATGCCATCCTGGTTTCGCTGTTGTATAAGAAACACCCGTCTCAGTTGAAGTTTGTACTGGTGGATCCGAAGAAAGTGGAACTGAGCCTCTACCGCGTTATTGAGAAACATTTCCTGGCCAAGCTACCGGGAGAGGAAGAAGCCATCATCACCGATACCAAGAAAGTAATCTATACGCTGAATGCGCTCTGTATAGAAATGGATCATCGCTATGATCTGTTGAAAGAAGCAGGTTGCCGGAATATTAAAGAGTACAATGAGAAGTTTACAGCGCGTAAACTCAATCCGGAAAAGGGGCATCAATACCTGCCATTCATTGTGTTGGTGGTGGATGAGTTTGCCGATCTGATCATGACGGCGGGTAAGGAAGTGGAAATGCCGATTGCCCGTTTGGCGCAGCTGGCACGTGCCATTGGCATACACCTGATCATTGCCACACAAAGACCTTCCGTGAATATCATTACCGGTACCATCAAGGCCAACTTCCCTGCAAGGATAGCTTTTAAAGTCTCCAGTAAAATAGACAGCCGTACCATTCTCGATGCAGGCGGAGCGGAGCAACTGATTGGAAAGGGGGATATGCTCGTAAGCTACAATGGTGAAATCACCCGATTGCAGTGCGCATTTGTCGATACCCCCGAAGTGGAGAGTATTTGCGAGTTCATAGGTGATCAGCGCGGTTACCCGCATGCATTTCTCTTGCCGGAATATGTGGATGAAAAAGAGATGGAAGGCAGGGATTTTGATGCCAACGATCGGGATCCGCTCTTCGAAGACGCAGCACGCCTGATTGTGAGCAGCCAGATGGGCTCCACATCACTGATCCAGCGAAGAATGAAACTCGGCTACAACAGGGCCGGTCGTTTGATGGATCAGTTGGAAGCTGCAGGAATTGTAGGGCCCAACCAGGGAAGCAAAGCAAGGGAGGTTGTCTTTAAAACAGAAACCGAACTGCAGGAGTTCCTGGATACCATGGCATAGCTTTTCACCGATACAAATCAACTCCTAAGCCGATTTTAACGTATCTGTTTTGCCTGGCAACAGGCATTTCTGTTGTAAAACTTATATTTGCATCCCTAAAAGAACAACATGCGTAAATTTTACCTGGTTACACTGTTAGTATTGGGTTGTGCCCTTTTCACCCACGCACAAAATGACCCGGCTGCCAAAAAAGTAATTGAGGCATTCGGAAATAAAGTAAAAGCGTCGAAAGGGATCACTGCCGTATTTACCCTGAATTCATTCACCAGCAAGGGCAGGGCAACGGGTTCCAAACAACTGGCGCTCTCTATGCGTGGCGAAAAGTACCAGTTAAAGCAGGGCAAAACAGAAATTATTTGTGATGGTAAAAATGTGTACAATTTTGATGGCGCTAAAACCATTACTAAATCTTCCGTAGATGAAAGCAGTCAAACCCTGAGTCCGCAGAAATTACTGGCAGGATCTTATGAAAAGGATTTTTCCTACAAGCTGATTGCTACCAGGGGAAAACAGAATGAAATAGAAATGAAGCCGCTCGACAACCGCAAAAATTTCCAGAAGGTGAATCTTTATTTCGACAAGGCAAAAAATATACTGGTAAAAGCCCGCATACTGGATAAGAGTAATAACGTAACAGAACTGAAAGTGAACAATCTTAACCTTTCTGCGGTGCTGGCCGACCATCTCTTTGTATTCAATAAGGCCCGGTATCCAAAGGATGTGGAAATACTGGATTAATCTCAACCGAATTTAACAAAAGCCGTTTCGCATTATCCGGAACGGCTTTTGTATTATTTGTACATTCGATCATCCAAAAAATGTATATGCGAATTGCGCTTTCATTCCTTTTTTTCCTGTTGACAGCCGGTGGTTCAGCACAGTACGCTGCCCGCTTTGTGGTAACGGCAGTTGCCACCAGGGTCAATGAAGACATCTACATTAGCGGAAATTTCAATAATTGGAACCCCAAAGATGAACAGTACAAACTCAAACCATTTGGGGGGACCAGAAAAAGTATTGTGATCAGGGATCTGCCCGCAGGAAACTATGCATTCAAGTTTACCAGGGGTAGCATTGATAAGCTGGAGTGTGCCGCAGACGGCCGGGATATACCCGATCGTATGATTGAAGTGAATGCGGATGCATCCAATGAATTTGTCATTGCAGGCTGGAAGGATGATTATCCGGAACGCCCCAAAAATTACACGGCCAGTCCGCGGGTAAAAGTGATGGATACGGCATTCCGGATTCCGCAATTGGGTTGTTCCAGGAGAATCTGGATCTATCTGCCCAACAACTATGCATCCGTGGGAAAGGCCTACCCGGTATTGTATATGCAGGACGGCCAGAACCTGTTCAACGATAAAACAGCCGTTGCCGGTGAATGGGGCGTGGATGAATGCCTGGATACGCTGCAGGCAAAACTGGGTAGGGAGTGTATCGTGGTGGGTATCGACAACGGAGGTAACCGGAAAATGAACGAATACAGTCCTTACGATCATTTCAGTTTTGGCAAGGGCGAAGGAAAACAATACGTGGATTTTATTGCCAGCACCTTAAAGCCGTATATCGATGCCCATTACAGAACCCGCAAAGGGCCGGATTATACTTATATTGCCGGAAGTGGAATGGGCGGACTGATCAGTTGGTATGCAGTGATGCAATACCCTGCTGTATTTGGCGGAGCCGGTGTTTTATCTCCTTCTTTCCGGGTATCTCCGCAGTCGTTTGTGGATGCAGAACAATTCACCACTACATCAATCCCTAAGTTTTATTTCTACGCGGGGGAGCAGGAAGAAGCGGGTATGGTTGCCAATATGAAAAAGATGGCAGGAATCTTGCAGAAAAAGCCACAGTTTGTAATCAGAACCGTCGTAAATCCCCTTGGACAGCACAATGAAACGTACTGGAGAAGGGAGTTTGCCGACTTTTACAAATGGATGTCGAATAACTGGTAACATCAACTCAATCAAAGCCGTCTCATGCAAAAAATAATCCGCTTTTCCATTGCAGCAGTCATTGGGCTGCTGGCAGGAATACAAAACCTGCAGGCCCAACCAGGGCAGCAAAAAAATCCATTGCCAACGCCCTATCAGCTCAAATGGCATGAAAATAATTTTTACCTGTTCATGCATTTCGGCCCCAATACATTTACCGATCAGGAATGGGGGACCGGTCAGGAAAAAACAGCCATCTTTCATCCTGACCGGCTCGATTGCAGTCAATGGGTCCGCGTGGCCAGGGAAGCCGGAGCAAAAGGAATCATCATCACGGCCAAGCACCACGATGGATTTTGTTTGTGGCCCAGTCAATACTCCACGCATACCGTGCGGGAGAGTGGTTTTAAAAGAGATATACTGGCAGAACTTTCAGCAGCCTGTAAAAAAGCAGGCTTGCTCTTTGGCGTATATCTTTCTCCCTGGGACAGAAACCACCCCGACTATGGTACGGATCGATACAATGATGTGTATGTAAACATGCTGAAAGAGATTTTCAATAATTACGGACCGATATGGGAACTCTGGTGGGATGGCGCCAATGGAGAAGGCCCCAACGGAAAGAAACAGGTATACGATTGGAAACGCTACGAAGCAACGGTGAGAAGTCTTTCGCCACAAACCATTGTATTCAGCGATATTGGCCCGGATTGCAGATGGGTGGGCAATGAAAAGGGATTCGCCGGAGAAACCAACTGGAATTTGCTGGATACGGCCGGTTATACCAGGGGAGCGGGTTCGCCCGCTATGGATACCCTGAACCGGGGTAACTACAGGGGAGTCCATTATATTCCTGCAGAATCCGATGTGAGCATTCGTCCGGGATGGTTCTATCATAAAACAGATGACGACCAGGTGAAAACGCCGGATCAGTTGATGGACATCTATTTGAAAACCGTGGGAAGAGGCGCCAATTTATTGTTGAATGTGCCGCCCGATCGCAGCGGACTGATTCATGAAAAAGATATTGCCGCATTAACGGAATTTAAAAACAGGAGATCCATACTGGAGAAAAATGATCTGCTGAAAGGCGCTTCTCTGAGGGTATCCGAACCGGATAAAACCAACCCTGATCGTTTATACAGTTGGTACCATATTTTAAAATCACCGGTATGGATCAACGGGCTGATTCTTCAGGAAGACCTTAAATACGGGCAGAAGATCGGTGAACTGAATATCAATGTGAGTAACAGGGGCGAAACCGTATTCCGTAAAACCATTACTACCATAGGCAGTCAGCGGATCATTCTGTTCCCGCAGCCAGTGGAAGCCAGTGAGGTGGCAGTAGTGGTTACCGGAGCCAAGGGGCGCCCGGTGATGAAACGGATCAGGGCATTTTAAGCGGGGGTTTACGCAATGATTTTATGCGCGTAGGCCCATTTCACCAGGCTTAGTACATTGTTCGTGCCTGTTTTCCGGAAGATATTCTTTCGATGGGTTTCCACCGTTCTGACCGAAATATCCAACTGATCGGCAATCTGTTTGTTGGAGAGATCTTTTTCCATCAGCGCAATGATCTCTTTTTCGCGTTGCGTGAGGTGTGCGGTATCAACCTGCTGCCTTAACCTGGATTGCGCTTCCAACGCATTCAGTATGGTATCCGGAAAATAAATACCTCCGTTGTAAACTTTTTGAATGGCGGCCATCAGTTCATGCACATCGGTTTGCTTTAAAAGATAACCGGCGATAGATGCCTGGTTAATCAGTTGGTCTACAATGACGCCCTCGCCATTCATGCTCAGGGCAATGATTTTTATATCAGGATGCTGGTGTTTTACTTCTGATGCCAGTTCCAGGCCACTCATACCGGGCATCATTACATCGGTCAGTAAAATATCTATCTCGTTTTCATCCAGTAAACGCAGCATGTCTTTCCCGTTGTTGGCAGTGCAAACGATCTGCACCGCAGATTTGTCTTTTAATAAAGCGCTTAAGCCGTCTATCACAATCTGGTGGTCGTCTGTTATCCCTAATCTGATCATACCTGTTTGTTTGATTGGTTGCCCGCTGTATTATTCAACGGAATATAAATGGCCACGACTGTTCCTTTTCCGGGAGCGGTATTCCACTCAACGGTACCCCGCAGGTAATCAATCCTCGACTGAATATTCTGTAATCCGATACCTGCATCGGCAGCGCGTTTGTTTTTGTCGAAGCCCCTGCCATTGTCTTCGATCATTACATCAATGGCATCTTCCTCCTGGTGAATGGAAATATCCAGTTCGGAGGCCTGTGCATGCTTAATCACGTTGTTGACACTTTCCTGGATAACCCGGTATAAGACCGATTCAATATGCGAAGGGATCGCAATATTGAGCCCGTCTGTTTGCAGGTTAATCTGAATGGAACGCTGGTCTATCTGGCCAATGAATTCCCTTACAGCATTAATCAGCCCCTTCATTAACAAGGCATTGGGCATCATATTATGGCTAACCTGCCTCACTTCCTTACAACTCTCGTTTACCAGCGCCAGTGTTTTCCCGATCAACTGAACATCTTCCGGCCTGGCGTTGCTCATCATCTGGTCGCTTACGGCTTTTAAATTGAGCCAGGCAGCCGACATCAGTTGCCCCACCCCATCGTGCAGATCGCTGGCAATCCTTTTGCGTTCTTCTTCCTCCGCAGTGATGATATCAATGGCCGCCTGCTGCTGCTGTTGCAGGATTTTCCGGTGATGGATTTTTTCCTGTTGTTGTTTGTTCCTTCTGTAAAGAAGGTAGCCTAAAGCCAACAGGGCAATGGTGCTGATGCTCACCAGGGCAATCAGGTTGTTTTTCTGCGCCACTTCCAGTTCCCGGATCCTGTTCAGTTTATTCAGGCTATTGATCTGTTCTTCCTTGATGTTATTCTCCAGCTGATTGCGCAACAGTTTTTCCTTTTGTTCCGAAAGTAACAAACTGTCGGAAATAATCTTCAACTCCGCATCAGCCAGTTCCAGTTCCTGTTGGGCGATCCGGTATTTATTCTGATTGATGGCCAGTTGCTGGTTGGCAATGGCAAGGCTCTTGATTGAATCCGATTTGCTGAGCAGGTTGATCCGGAATTCCTTTCTTTCCGTTTCGTACCTGGTTTGCAGTTCATTGACCTGGCGGATCACTTTGTCGTTCAGTGATTTTTCGTTCATGCTCATTACCCTGGTTCTGTATGCAAGAGCACTGGAATAATTTCCCATCATCGAATCCAGCGTAGCGCGGTGGTTGTAAATTTCACCATAGGTAAACTGGTCTGCACCATATTTAGCCGCAGTGAGTTCGGCCTGGTTAAACCATTTTAAGGCTTCGTGGTAATTCTTCAGATTAGTATACGCAAAACCGATGTTCTGCTCAATCAATGCAACACCCGACTGATTCTGGTTTTCGCGGGCAATCTGCAAGCCTTGTTTAAAATAATAAATAGATGTATCATAATTGCCCTGCCTTAAGTTGATGGCCCCGAGATTATTGGAGCAGAGTTGGATACCTCTTTTAAAATCCACCTGTTTAAAGCGTTGCAATCCTTTGTCCAGTTCCTGCAATGCCCTGGGATAGTTTAATTGTTCCGCATATACATTGGCCAGATTGATGTGTGCAATGCCAAGGTTTCGCCAATCCCGTGCCCTGGTGTTAGACTGTATGCTCAGTAAAAAATATTCAATGGCTTTGGGATAATTCTTGGTTTGGTACAACAGCCGGCCGATATTGCTTTGTGTTGCGCCGATCATTTTGGTGTCACCGGTTGTTTCCTGAATGGCCAGTGATTTGATCAGGTATTCAATAGCCAGATCGTTGTCACCCTTTTCGGTATACAGGCTGCCTGCGTTGTGATAGAGTGTGCCCAATGCCCGGGTGTTTCGCAGCTTAATCAGCAGTTCCTCGCTTTTTTTAAAATATCCGGCAGATTCTTCAAAACGGTTGGCTAATAAAAAGCATTGCCCTAAAGCAGTATACACGGCAGCCATCTCCTCAGGTCTTTTCAACTGCAACCAGTAAGCCATTTCCTGTTGCAGCAGGGGAAGCGCTTTTTGCGGAGCCCGTTTTACAATATAATAATTACTTATTGCCCTCGATGCATTGGCGATGCCGGGTTTGTACCGGAGGCTGTTCGATAAACCTGTTGCCTGCTGTGAAAGCCGAAAGGTCTGAACGGAATCGGTAAAAGAATAATAGAAAGCCAGTTGGGTAAGCAGGTTGATCTGTGAGGTATCAATGATAGTGGGCTGGAGTTTTTTCTTAAGGCTGTCGATCTCCTGTTGATACTGGCCATTGGCAATATTTATTCCTGTAAAAAGGTAAAGCAGTAAGAGTCCCTGAATTTTTCTCATGCGATTTTTCCGATAAACTAATTTATGCTTTTTACTTATCCCTTAGCGGAATAATTTACACTTGTGCCGGATTTCTGATGTGTACTAAATGATCAAACCGTTTTTGTAATTGAAGTTCTTCCATGGATCGAAAAGTAGAAAAAAGGGGGTTCAGTCAATAAGCTACCTAATCCAGTCTAGCTCCGCACAATGAATGTTACCCCCTCAATGGCCAGCTGTGTTTTGGGGAAGATAGCGCTGGCCTCTGTAAGATAATCCTGCAGTTCCTCGTATTTGCTGCTGAAATGTCCCAGCAGGAGCCGGTGAGCATTGGCTTTCAACGCAATGGTGGCTGCCTGTACCGTAGTGGAGTGGAACCTCGCTGCAGCACGTTCCTCCAGGTCTTTCAGGTAGGTTGCTTCGTGGTAGAGAAGGGTTACATTTTGGGTAATTTCTGCCAGTCGTTCATCATACACTGTATCGGCACAGAAAGCATAGCTGCGGGGCGGGGTATTGGGAATGGTAACCTGGTCATTGAAAACAACCTGCCCGTCTTTGCGGGTATAATCGTATCCGTGTTTCAGCGACTGGTAATACGCCGCCGGTATTTCAAAGACAATGGCTTTTTCCTTGTCAATTTTTCTGGGAAGTTTTTTCTCGCGTATAATAAATCCCCAACAGGGGATGCGGTGCCGGGTACTGAAACATTCCACGGAAAACTTCGGATGATCCAGTATTACCTCCTCCCTGGTCAGGGGATGAAAAATCAGTTCGTAGGGAAGGGTAGTGAAAGCTACTTCCAGTTGCAGTTTAATAATGGCATCCAGGCCTGCCGGTGCGTAGAGATGCAGGGGGTGCTCCCTCCCCAGTAATCCCATGCTGGTGATCAGCCCGATCAGTCCAAAATAATGATCCCCATGTAAATGAGAAATGAAAATATTATTGAGCTTTCCCCTTTTGATTTTATACCGTGATAACTGCATTTGGGTACCTTCCCCGCAATCGATCAGGAGTAACTGATCGTCGATGGTGACCACCTGCGACGTAGGATGCCTGTCGTAAGCAGGTAAAGCAGAATTGTTTCCCAAAATGGTTACAGCGAACATGAAAAAACTCCCGGATTTAATCACAAAACCGGCCCTCTGTAAAGTTAAGACAAATTAAATATTTTTATGCTGCATAACTATCTAGATTTATATCTATTTAGCGGGTTATGGCCGGCTTTTTGTAGAAGAGTGGGGCCGGAGGCAAAAAAATGTTGAAAAAGGGTTATCTTTTCAGTTTAAATTGTACCTTTGCGCGAATAAAAAAAGAAAGAGTCCAATTCTGGAGTCAAAAAAACAATTTTTGAGATGCCTTATTTAACAACAGAAAAGAAAGCCAGCATTTTTGCTGAGTTCGGTGGAAAAGCAACCAACACAGGTTCAATTGAAGCACAAGTAGCTATTTTAACTGAGCGCATTGCGCACATTTCCAAGCACTTGCAAGCTAACAAGCATGATCATTCCACCCAGCGTGGTTTGATGCAGATGGTGGGTCAGCGTAAGCGGTTGCTGACTTATATGCAAAAGCATAACCTTACTGGTTACCGCGCATTGATTGAAAAGTTAGGTCTGAGAAAATAATTCCTCAGCTATGTTATAAAACCATTCCCAACTCACAGGTCATGTAGTTGGGAATAGTTGTTTTATCATAGGTCTTTTCAATTTATCCATCCTCACCGTCATAACCCGACAAATTTATGTTAACACAACCAATAAGCGTAAGCTTTGACCTCGGCGGCAACCGTCAGGTTACATTGGGTACCGGTAAATTGGCCCGACAGGCCGATGGCGCCGTTACCGTACAGCAGGGAGACTGCATTATTATGGCTACAGTTGTGGCCAATAAAGATCCTAAAGAAGGGCAGGACTTCTTCCCTTTAAGTGTAGATTACCAGGAGAAATTTGCTTCTGCAGGCCGCGTACCAGGATCATTCTTCAAAAGAGAAGCCCGTCTGAACGACTATGAAATATTGACCAGCCGCCTGATTGACAGGGCGCTCCGTCCATTGTTTCCGGAAGACTACCTCTGCGATGTGCAGGTATTGGTAAGCCTGGTTTCCAGCGATGCGGAAATTATGCCCGATTCACTGGCATGTTTGGCGGCTTCTGCGGCATTGGCCGTATCTGATATTCCCATTAAGGAAATCATTTCTGAGGTTCGTATTGCCCGCATCAATGGCGAATTTGTGGTAAACCCTACCCGCTCACAGTTGGCGGTTTCTGATCTGGAATTCCTGATTGCCGCTACTGAAAAGAACCTGATGATGGTGGAAGGAGAGGCTAAAGAATGTGCTGAAGCAGACCTGGTAAAAGCCCTCGAAATGGCGCATGACGCCATCCGTATTCAGATCAAGGCACAGGCAGACCTGGGAGCGAAGGTTGGCATTACCACCAAGCGCGACTACAAGAAGCCTGAGCAGAATGAAGCGATTCGTGAAAAAGTATATGCTTTTGCGAAAGACCGCGTATACGAGATTTCCAGAAAGGGTTCCGCCAAACACGAAAGAACGGATGCTTACAGCGCACTGAAAGATGAGTTAATCGCCGGCTTGGGAGAAGAGGTTACAGATCTCGATAAGAAATTAGCCAAAAAATACTACGAAGACCTGAAGTGGGAAGTTGTAAGAAATATGATCCTGGAGGACAGGGTTCGATTGGATGGCCGTAAACTGGACGAGGTTCGTCCACTGGCGATGGAAATATCCCCACTGCCAACTCCGCATGGTTCGGCTTTGTTTACAAGAGGTGAAACTCAATCACTTACAACAGTTACTTTCGGTACAAAATTAGATGAACTGCTGGCTGAAACAGCTGCAAAGTCTGAGTACAGCAAGTTCTTCCTGCACTATAATTTTCCTCCATTCTCAACCGGTGAAGTGAAAATGATGCGTGGAGTAGGCAGAAGGGAAGTTGGTCATGGTAACCTTGCCATGCGTTCCCTGAAGCAAATGATGCCGGGCAGCGAATATGCTTACACCGTTCGGGTGGTAAGTGATATCCTGGAAAGTAACGGTTCTTCTTCCATGGCAACTGTCTGTGCCGGTTCACTGGCGCTGATGGATGCGGGTGTGCCTATTCACAAACACGTAAGTGGTGTGGCAATGGGACTGATCACCAGGGAAGATGGCAAATATGCAATTCTTACGGATATCCTGGGCGATGAAGATCACCTGGGTGATATGGATTTTAAAGTAACCGGTACCAGAGATGGAATCTGCGGTGTTCAGATGGACATCAAGGTAGATGGCCTTAGCATGGCGGTTATGATGGAGGCCCTGGAGCAGGCGCGTAAAGGCCGCTTGCATATTCTGGATGCTATGTATGAATGTATGCCGGCTGCAAGACCTGATGTTAAACCTCACGCTCCACGTATGATCAAACTGATCATCGATAAGGAATTCATTGGTGCGGTAATCGGACCAGGCGGTAAGGTGATTCAGGAAATTCAGCGCGAAACCGGTGCTACTGTCAACATTGAAGAAGTGGGCAATACCGGTGAAGTGAGCATTTTCTCTGCTAATAAAGAAAGCCTCGATAAAGCAGTTACATGGGTACGCGGTATTACAGCAGTTCCTCAGGTAGGTGATGTGTACGAAGGCCCTGTAAAAGGCATCAAAGAATTTGGCGCATTCGTTGAATTCATGCCCGGAAAACAAGGGTTGCTGCACATCAGCGAAATCAGCTGGAGCAGGCTGGAAACCATGGAAGGCCTTTTTAAAGAAGGCGATATGGTGAAAGTGAAATTGGTAGGAGTAGACCCTAAAACGGGTAAATTCAAACTGAGTCGCAAAGTGCTGATGCCAAGACCAGACAATAAGCAACCGCGCGAAGGACAATCCGAGAACGCATAATAATTGTATTAGAAATACGTTTTTAAAAGGTCCCGATCTTTATCGGGGCCTTTTTTTTACTATTCCCTCCCCCCAAGCATGGATAAGAAGTATATTCAAATTGAGATTACCGGTATTAGTGAGTCAGCCAGTGCAATAGCCATTGCAGCGCTTAGCCAGATCGGATTTGACGGTTTCCTGGAAGAAACCAATTCCCTGAAAGCCTATAGCAAAGAAGGCGCTTTTGATCAGCCTGAATTAAATATTATAATGAATAAACTTAGTTTAAAGTATTCATTGTCAGTACTGGAAAATCAGAATTGGAATAAGATATGGGAATCCAACTTTAGTCCTGTTCAGGTAGATGATTTTGTGGGAATCCGGGCTTCGTTCCATCCTCCCATTACCGGAGTGAAGCATGAGCTGGTTATTACGCCTAAAATGAGCTTTGGAACCGGGCACCATGCCACAACCTATACCGTGATGCAACTGATGCGGGAGCTTGATTTTAAAGGAAAGCGGGTTTTGGATTTTGGAACCGGAACCGGGATCCTGGCTATTTTGGCCGAAAAACTTGGATCCTCCTATGTACTGGCGGTAGACAACGATGTATGGTGTATGGAGAATTCTAAGGAAAATATTTTAATTAACCGTTGTCAAAATATTGAAATTCAGCAAGTTGATGTTATAAATGATGGTTGGAAATTTGACATTGTTATTGCCAATATCAACCGCCATATTATTGAAGCGAATTTATCTTCCTTTCCCGCGATACTCCTGGAAGGAGGCAGCCTGATCCTCAGCGGCCTGCTACAAAGCGATGAAAAAGACATATTGGCCGCCTGCGGCCGCCTGGGTTTCACCCACCAAAAAACCCTGCAAAAGGATGGCTGGGTTGCCATTCTTTTAACTAAATGATAAATCAGCAACGTTAATTTAGTATTAAGTTTAGGCGCTAAGAGCTATATTTGTGAACCATATTACACGTAATGAACGAACTTTTGTTAATCATTCTGGCCTATCTCATCGGCTCAATACCGACCGCTGTATGGGTAAGTAAACATTTCTTCAAAATTGATATCCGCGACTATGGAAGCGGAAATGCAGGTGCCACCAACACTTTCCGGGTGCTGGGTTCCAAATGGGGTACACTTGTTATGTCAATTGACGTACTCAAGGGGGTGGTCGCTACCTCACTTTATATATTGTTACCTCATTACATGGCCGACGAATGGAGCAGGACCAACTTTATGGTAGGACTGGGCCTTTCAGCGGTATTGGGCCATATTTTCCCGCTTTGGGCGGGTTTTCGCGGAGGTAAGGGCGTGGCTACTTTGCTGGGAATGGCCGTTGCCATTCAACCGCTCGTAGCGCTTTGCTGTGTAGGGGTGTTTTTATTGGTGCTTTATCTTACCCGATTTGTATCCCTGAGTTCAATACTGGCCGGTGTTTCTTTCATGGTTTTCATACTTTTCATCTTCAATGAAAAAGAAACCCTGTACCGCATATTTGCTGTATTGGTTGCCCTGATGGTCATCCTGACCCATCAAAAAAATATTACCCGGATTTTGAAGGGTACCGAGAGTAAAATTCCGTTCTTTAAGAACCGGGACAGGCGAAAGAATAGGAAATAAGCATTCCGGCCTGAACCGGGATAAGCGTTCATCTTCAAACAGTCTTTGTATGTATATGAAAAAAAACCTGTTTGCTTACAGTTTTATCTGTGCAATATTATTGTTAAGCGCCTGCCAGCGCAATGCCATTACCGGCAGATCCCAGTTATCGATCGTTTCAGAGTCCGAAGTACAATCACTGGCGGTGGGGCAGTACAAGTCGTTCCTGGACTCCAATAAAGTAGCAGCGGTTTCCAGCAAGGATGCCATTATGGTGAAGCGGGTGGGGAACAGGATCATTGAAGCGATCAAGACCTATTATTCCCAGCAGGGACTTTCCAAAGAACTGGAAGGCTATAACTGGGAGGTAAACCTGGTACAAAACAAAGAAATGAATGCCTGGTGTATGCCCGGAGGTAAGATTGTAGTATATACCGGCTTATTGCCGGTAACTAAAAACGAAGCTTCGCTGGCAGTGGTAATGGGCCATGAAATTGCACATGCGCTTGCCCGTCATGGCAGTGAACGTATGAGTCAGGCCATGCTTCAGCAGGGGCTGGGGCTGGGAATTTCCCTGGCACTGTCTAATAAACCTGCCCAAACACAAAATATTTTCAACACCGCTTACGGTATTGGTTCCGGTGCGGGATTGTCTGCCTTCAGCAGGAGCAATGAACTGGAAGCCGATAAATTTGGGCTTCGTTTCTCCTCTTTGGCCGGGTATGATCCCCGGGAAGCCATTGATTTCTGGCAGAGAATGTCCAAGGCCTCCGGCGGGGGAAGTATCCCCAGTTTGTTTAGTACGCACCCCAGTGATGCCACCAGGATTGCTGAATTAGAGAAGATTATGGACGAGACCATTAAAAATTATTATAAAAAGCCGTAACAATTTTTTAACTTTGTGCTCTTTTAAGCCTATTAAACTTCCTTTAAGGCATGTATAGTCAAACGCTACTCGAGAAACTTCAATTAAAGGATGAAAAGAATCTGCTGATTCAAGGATTACCTTCTTCCATTGAAAAACAATTTGCCAAGCTCACTTACGCCAAAAATGTAACACCCTTGCTCAAAAGCAGAAAAGTGGACTTTGTGCTCGTATTTGCGCTTAGCCAAACACAGTTGAACAATGTATTGTGTGAGGTATTCCCTGCTCTGCACGAAGAAACCAAACTCTGGATCGCCTATCCGAAGGCTACCAGCAAAATTGCAAGCGACCTCAATCGCGATTGCAGTTGGGAATGTTTAACCAAAAAAGAGTACGAGTGTGTACGGCAGGTAGCGCTGGACCATGTATGGAGCGCCATGCGTTTCAAGAAACTGGACCAGATTCCCAACAGAACCAGAAGCTTTTCCGAAACCAGGAGCTTACAGCTCAATGGGGTTGATTTTGAAAAACGGCTTGTAAAAGCGCCGGTAGAACTGGAACGCCTGTTTACCACACATGAGGAAGCCCAGGAATTTTTCACCTCCCTTTCTTTCACCAACCAGAAGGAATATGTAACCTGGATTGAAGGCGCCAAGAAAGAAGAAACCCGCAAGCGTCGCCTCGAAACTGCCCTGGAGAAACTGCTGGCAGGCAAAAGAAACCCTACGGAAAAATAAGTAATAAGCTTTATAGGCCTTTGCTTTCCAGTTCCATGACCAGCTCAAACTGTGATTCATATTCCTGGTTGAGTTCAGCCAGTTTTTGTTGAACCTGCTTATAGGCTGATTCCAGTGCAGTGAACTGATCTTTGTTGGTATAGATACCGGGATTACCCAGGCTTTCTTCCAGTTTAAGTTTTTCTGCTACAGCCTTGTTCACGGATTCTTCCAGGGAGGCCAGTTTCCTTTGCTGTTTTTGCAATTCTTTCTGCGCCTCTTTATTGATTGGCTGGGATTTAACGGCTTCAACGGGCTTTGCAGCAGGAGGCGCAGATGCTTTTGCCGTTGTTTGATTGGCCTGCTTGGTTTCTGTTCCGTTGGATTTGTTCTGCTGTTCTTCCTGGCGCCGCTGTTTTTCCATGCGCTCATTCCATTCCACCCATTCCTGGTAACTGCCTTTGAATTCTTTGATCTGCTGATCCACAATCTCCCAGATCTTATTGGCGGTTTTTGAAATGAAGAAACGGTCGTGGCTAACAAAGATGATGGTACCCTCGTATTTGTTAAGGGCCTCGGCCAGCAGTTCCACCGAATGCATATCCAGGTGGTTGGTCGGTTCATCCAATAAGAGGAAGTTGGCCTTGCTCACAATGGTTTTGGCCAGTGCTACCCTTGCTTTTTCCCCACCGCTCAATACCCTGATCTTTTTGTCTACATCATCCCCGCCAAACAGGAAGGCCCCTAATAAACTTCTTAGTTCGGGGTCGGTCTTCCTGCTGCCGCAATGCTGCAATTCTTCCAGGATAGTATGATTCAGCGTCAGCGCTTCCAACTGGTGTTGGGCATAAAAGCTGGATTCCACATTATGGCCCCAGGTACGTTCACCGGTGAATTGCTCCGTACCGGCCACAATACGCAGCAGGGTAGACTTACCCTTTCCATTGGCTCCGATCAGTGCAATTTTATCGCCCCTTTCTATTTCCGCAGCGCCATTGGTGATAATATGGTTGTTGCCAAATTGCTTACAAATATCTTTCAGGGTCACCAGTACCTTACCGGGTACTTTGTCTAACTGAAAGTTGATCCGCAGGTCTGGCCTTTCCAATTGTACATCTTCAATCTTATCGAGTTTGTCCAGCCGCTTCTGTACACTCTGTGCCTGCGCAGCCTTACTGGCTTTGGCCTTGAATCGTTCAATGAAACGTTCCTGCTGGCGGATATAGTCCTGCTGATTCTCAAATGCCTTCTGCTGCATATCAATCCGTACCATCTTTTCCGTTTCATAAAAATCATAGTCGCCGGTATAGATATGTAGCTGACGTTGATACAGTTCTACAATCTTGTTCACCATCCGGTTCAGGAAGTACTTATCGTGGCTTACGATCACTACACTTCCTTTATAGGTAAGCAGGTATTTCTCCAGCCATTCGATGGAGGGAAGGTCTAAGTGGTTGGTAGGCTCATCGAGCAGGAGTACATCGGGTTGCTGCAGGATCATCTTGGCCAGCAATACGCGCATCCTCCAGCCTCCGGAGAATTCCTTATAGGGGCGTGCCAGGTCATCGTTGCAGAACCCAAGTCCATGCAATACTTCTTCTGCCTTGTGGTGAATATTGTATCCGTCCAGTACATCCAGTTCGTGTAAACAATCGGTGTATTTGATGAGCAATTCCTCGTTTTCGGGATGCAGTTCCAGTTCATGGCCAAGCGTTTCCATTTCTTTCTCCAGCTGTCGAACCCGTTCAAAAGCGCCCAGGGCTACCTCTGTAATAGTATCATTGGTGTCGAAACTCAGCAAATCCTGGTGCAGGTAGCCGATGGTGGTATCGCGTCCCTTCTCCACAGAGCCCCTGGATGGCTGGTATTCGCCCACCAACACCTTCAGCAGGGTGGATTTACCGGTTCCATTGTATCCAACAAGGCCAATCCGGTCGCCCGGCTGGATATGCCAGGTGGCATCTTCCACGATCACGCGGGCACCAAATTCAAAAGTTACATTCTGTAAACCAATCAGCATCTCTTCAACTATTTAAGGGCGCAAAGGTAATTCTAAACCGCTTCAAAATAAATTGCTTTAATTTTATCCAATAAAATCTTTTTTATGCAAAAAGGTCTGGTTTTACTCGCAGCGCTTTTTTTCTTCTCCTGCAATAACCAGGATCAAAAAAAGCCGGATGCAGCTGCCCCCGTCATTTTGAGTGGAACAAGCGGTAATTCGGCCGCTTTCAATCAGTCTTTTAAAGCTGCTTTGCATGCTTATTATGAACTGAAAGAACGCTTTATTGAAGAAAATACTGCCGGTATTGATACCACGGCATCCCTGCTGATGACCGCTGTAAACAGGATCCTGGTAGACTCTGTAAGCGGAGACAGCACAATTGTTTCGATCGCGAGGACCTATACAGAGGGGATTCATGCAGAACTGATCGGATTAAAGGGAGAACAGAATCTGGAGGAAAAGCGTAAATCTTTCCAGATGGTGGGAGAACAATTCTACGACCTGATCCGCACGGTGCAATACGACCAGGAAGTCATTTACCATCTGTACTGCCCCATGGCTTTCAACAGCGATGGTGCAACCTGGTTAAGCGCTTCTGCTGAAATCCGCAATCCGTATCTCCCGGTGAAAATGCCGACCTGCGGGGAGGTGAGGGATTCCATCGATCTCAGAATTAAAAAGCAATAATTGACCAGGGCATTATTTGATTGTTGAAAGGGAAGTATGAAGAAGATATGGTTCGTATTATTTTGTATAGGGTTAATAGTGCAGGGTTATGCGCAGGAAAAATTTACCATTAGTGGATATGTAAAGGATTCTCTGAGCGGAGAAACCCTGATTGGTGCTAATATCGGCCTTAGATCAGCGGGTAAATCCATTCTCAGCAATGGGTACGGTTTTTATTCCATCACCCTGCCCAAGGGTATCTACCAGTTTACCGTATCCTATATCGGATACCAGCCTAAGGACGGTACTGTTGATTTGAATAGCAATAAAGATATGAACCTGCTGTTGCTGCCCAATGCCGCCATTATTAATAATGTAACCGTTACTTCCCGCAGAAGAGATAATAACATCAAAACAGCGCAGATGGGCAAATTTGAGCTGAACGTCAATACTGCCAAAGCCTTACCTGCATTTTTAGGTGAGGTAGATGTGCTCAAGACATTGCAGTTACTGCCGGGCGTCCGCAATGCCGGAGAAGGTAATGCGGGCTTTTATGTGCGGGGTGGCGGACCAGATCAAAATCTGATTCTGCTGGATGATGCCGTAGTATATAATACCGGGCATTTGTTCGGATTCTTCTCTGTGTTTAATTCCGATGCAATCAAAAATGTAAGCCTGATTAAGGGGGGGATGCCGGCCCAGTATGGCGGACGCCTTTCTTCGGTAGTGGACGTGGCGATGAAGGAAGGTAATATCAACAAGACACAGGTAGATGCGGGTATTGGACTGATTGCTTCGCGCTTTTCAGTGCAGGGGCCGATCATTAAAAATAAAATGTCTTATATCGTTTCGGCAAGAAGAACCTATGTAGATGTGCTCACCAAACCCCTGATCAAAAAGACCAGTGATTTTTACGGATCCGGCTATTATTTCTACGACCTCAATGCAAAGATCAACTACCAGTTTTCGGGGAAAGACCGCTTGTTTCTGAGTGGCTATTTCGGGCGCGATAAATTTACGTTCAACAATGCAGCCCGTTCCTTTAATACGATCATCGACTGGGGCAATGCTACTGCTACGCTTCGTTGGAACCATGTGTTCAATAAAAAACTGTTTGCCAATACCACTGCGGTATACAACGATTATCATTTTTCACTGGATGGCAGGCAAAATGATTTTGTTCTCAATCTTTCTTCGGGTATCAAAGACCTGACCCTGAAAACAGATGTAGACTTTTATCCCGCACCGGAACATAAACTGAAGTTCGGAGGGCAGTTCACCTACCATACATTTCTCCCGAATATGCTCAATGGCCGGCAGGACAGCGTGGTGTTTACACCCGCCAACGCCAGTAAGAAATTTGCCAACGAGTTTGCACTGTACCTGCAGGACGACTGGGACCTGAGTTCCCGCCTGAAAGTAAACCTGGGATTGCGGTACAGCCTGTTTCAACAGGTGGGTCGTTATACCAATTATGTTCGCGATGACAATGGCAATAAAACGGATAGTACAGTTTATGGCAAGGGGCAGTTGGTAAAAAGCTATGGAGGGTTTGAACCCAGGGCTACGTTTCGGTATACGCTCAATGAAACGGCATCCCTGAAGTTTGGCGTAACCCGCAACCTGCAATACATTCACCTCGTAACCAATGCGGGTTCTACGTTGCCAACCGATTTGTGGGTGCCCAGTACCCTGCGGGTAAAGCCGCAGATCAGCTGGCAGTATGCAGCCGGGTATTTCAAAAATTTTAAAGACGGGATGGTTGAAACATCCATTGAAGCCTATTATAAAACCATGGACAACCAGATTGAATACAAGGAAGGGTATACGCCCTCCTTAAAAGATCCTGAAGAAGAATTTGTTTTTGGAAAGGGGTGGAGCTATGGAGCGGAATTTTTTATTAATAAAGTGAAAGGCAGGTTTACCGGATGGATCGGATATACCCTTAGCTGGACATGGAGAAAATTTGATAACCTGAACGAAGGAAAGAAATTCCCCAGCCGTTACGACCGCAGACACGATATTTCTGTTGTAGGAAATTACGAGCTGAACGACCGCTGGAGATTGTCCGCCATATTTGTATATGGAACAGGAAGCGCCATTTCTGTACCGGAACGATTTTACTTTATCAATGGTGTGTTGTCGCAACAGTTCAGCAGCATCAACTCCTATAGGATGAAGCCTTATCACCGGATGGACCTGGCGGCCACGTATACACCCAAACCAAAGAAGCTACGCAAATACACCACCAACTGGGTATTCAGTTTGTACAACACTTACAGTCGCCTGAATCCTTACTTCCTGTATTTTGATTCGGAAGGCTCTGCTGCAAACGGAGATTTAAAAGTATCTGCCAAACAGGTTTCCCTGTTTCCGGTCATCCCTTCCGTAACCTGGAATATTAAGTTTTAAAATGGCTGTTTGGCGTGGATCACGCTATTGATGTTTGGGGGAATATTGAATTACCACTTTGGCATTGCGTTCTTCGTTGGATGCAAGGAATACTTCATAGCGTTTCCTGCCGGCAGTGATGACCATTAAGGCAGTGTTGGGGGGGATTTCTCCCAGGTTTTCCGCTACAACCACCAACTCGTGTGTGTGGTCGGTTTCCGTATTTTTAATGCGGAAACTGATTGGGTTGAATGCCAGCCGGGCGCTCTTTACAACCTGGATGTTGTTGTGGTAAACGGAGATGGTATCATTGTCGATGGTGCCGTTGTCGAATAAATCGATCTGCACCCATTGTTCATCGGTATAAATGGTTCTTACCAGTTTATTTTCCCTTTCCAGCAGAACCCCGGGTATCGGGCCATTGCTTTTCTCCAGGCGTTCTTCCTTTGGTTTAGGGGTGCTGGAGATGGTTTGTTCCTGCACATAAGGCGCTGGTTTTACCAACTGCTTAGCCGTTTCCTTTGTTGGGGATACTGGTTTCTGCAATGATTTCTGCGGAGCTTTGACGGTGGCTTTTGTAGTTGGCCGGGCAGCTAAATGCTTTGAAGGGATTGGAAGTTTTTTAGCCAGGGGATTGCCCGGTTTAATCAGCTTTTTAGCAGCGGGATCTTTTTGGGGAAGCCCCTTTTTAGCCGGATTTTTAATTACCCGGCCTGGGGTGTCGGCAGTTGGTTTTTTGAGGAAGCCCTCTTTCCCAAAATCGGAAACAGGCACTTTTTCAAGGTATACTTTGCCACTGCCACAATCGCCTTTGTCTTTAATATTGGTAGAAATAAAGGTTCCCTGGAGTACTTCCAGTTTACCCGCTTTGCTGTAATCGAGGTAGCAGGTCATCAGGCAAGGTTCGCTTTTGTCGCCCACTTTCAGGTCTACGAGCCTGGTTTCCTTGAGCAGCAATGTTTTGGAAGTTACATTGTAAATGCCCTGCAGGGTTGCCTTTCCGTAGAAAATAGTAGTTTTATAGGAGTAGGTAACGCCCCTGATACCATTGTTGGAGAGTTGTTCAATCTGAATCTCGTACTTGTACATCTCCTCCCGGAGCCCTTCACGGAATACGCCGGTGGATGAGCTGAAATAGCCGCGCCAGATACCGGTAATTTTTTGTGCAGGTCCCTGAATAATGAAAATCAATAAAGAAGTCAGTGTAAAAATCAACTTCATCTGGCGAAATTAACACCTAACAGCCTATTTCACCGATAAAAAAGCGTTAAAGGTTTTGCCGTATTCGCTACCTTTGCAGACTTAAATTAAACAGATATACCATTAGTATGATTAACATCAGTTTTCCGGATGGGGCAGTAAGACAGTATGAGCCCGGTATTTCTGCACTGGACATCGCTAAATCCATCAGCGAAGGTCTTGCAAGAAAGATACTGGTTGCAAGTGTGAACAATAAAGTAGTGGATGCTGCTACGGCCATCACGGAAGATGCAACGGTGAAATTTTATACATGGGATGATGCGGAAGGGAAAAACACTTTCTGGCATTCTACCGCCCACCTGATGGCAGAAGCCATTGAATCCATTTTCCCCGGCGTTAAATTCTGGGTAGGCCCTGCATTGGACAAAGGGTTCTATTATGATATGGATCTGGGTGATCGTAAGATTTCAGAGGATGATCTGATGGCTATTGAGAAAAAAATGAACGAACTGGCTAAAAAGAATAATCTCTATGTCCGCATTGAGAAGCCCAAAGATGAAGCCATTGCCTATTTTACTGAAAAGGGCGATGAGTATAAGCTGGATCTGCTGAACAACCTGAAAGATGGAGAGATCACATTTTACCAGCAGGGTGAATTCACCGACCTCTGCCGGGGGCCGCATATACCGCATACCGGTTTGATCAAAGCCATCAAACTGACCAGCATTGCAGGTGCATACTGGAAGGGAGATGAAAAAAATAAAATGCTGACCCGCTTATACGGGGTAAGTTTTCCGAATCAGAAAGAACTGGATGAATACATCCTGATGCTGGAAGAAGCGCGGAAGAGAGACCACCGCAAACTGGGTAAGGAACTCAGCATATTTACCATGGATGATGATGTAGGTCAGGGGCTGCCTTTGTGGTTACCCAACGGTACCATCATAATAGAAGAACTGGAAAAACTGGCGAAGGAAACCGAAGAGGCTGCAGGCTACAAGCGGGTGGTAACGCCGCATATTGCGAAGGAGAGCATGTACCTTACCAGCGGGCACCTTCCTTATTATGCAGACAGTATGTTCCCGCCGATGGAACTGGATGGCACAAAGTATTACCTGAAAGCCATGAACTGCCCGCACCACCACAAGATTTTTGCCGCTGAACCAAAGAGTTATAAAGACCTTCCTTATCGTATTGCGGAATACGGTACCTGTTATCGTTATGAGCAGAGCGGTGAATTGTTTGGCCTGATGCGGGTACGTTGCCTGCACATGAACGATGCGCATATCTATTGCAACAAAGAACAGTTTGCACAGGAGTTCAGGGCGGTAAATGAAATGTACATCAAGTATTTCAAGATCTTCGGAATTGATAAATACGTGATGCGCCTCAGCCTGCACGAGCCCTCCAAGCTGGGTCAGAAATATGTAGATGAGCCGGAACTCTGGAAAGACACGGAAGATATGGTTCGCCAGGTGCTGATTGAAAGCAATATTCCATTTGTGGAAGTGCAGGACGAAGCGGCCTTCTACGGACCCAAGATCGACGTACAGATCTGGAGTACCATTGGCCGTGAGTTTACACTGGCTACCAACCAGGTAGATTTCAACTCCGGGCGTAAGTTTAAGCTGGAATATACTACCCATACCAATGATACGGATATCCCATTGATTATACACCGTGCGCCATTAGGTACACATGAACGTTTTATCGGGTTCCTGTTGGAGCATTATGCGGGTAAATTCCCTGTATGGTTGGCGCCGCTGCAGGTGAAAATTCTGCCGATCAGCGACAAGTTTATAGACTACGCCAAAGACGTATATACACAGCTCAGGAAGGCAGGGGTGCGGGTAGAAATAGACGACCGAAGCGAAAAAATAGGCAAGAAAATCCGGGATACAGAGTTGTTGAAAGTGCCTTATATGCTGGTATTGGGAGAGAAAGAGGTGAACGAAGGCAAGCTGGCCGTAAGACGCCAGGGAAAGGGAGACTCCGGAACCGTTTCTGTGGCTGAATTTATCACCCGGATCAGGGAGGAGATCCTTGAACGTAAATCGGCTGAATAGTTCATTTAATCCTATCTTTACCAAAATTTAAAAACCAAACAAGTTTTAATGGCATTACCACCAAGAGGCGGAGGAAGATTTAATCCAAGGTTTAACAGGCAGCCTGAGCCTGAACACAGAATTAACGAAAGAATCCGGGTACCACAGATTCGTCTTGTAGGAGACAACGTTACCGTTGGTATTTATTCTACACAGGAAGCGCTCAAAATTGCACAGGAGCAGGAATTGGATCTGGTGGAAATTTCACCTACCGCAGATCCTCCTGTATGTAAAGTAATAGATTACAAGAAGTTCTTATACGAAAAGAAGAAGAAAGAGAAGGAAATGAAGGCCAACTCCAAGCAGAGTGAGATCAAAGAAATCCGCTTTACGCCGAGTACCGATGATCATGACTTCAATTTCAAAGCGAAACATGCGGAAAACTTCCTGAAAGACGGAAACAAGGTGAAAGCCTATGTTCAGTTTAAGGGACGCGCCATTATGTTTCAGGACAGGGGGCAACTGCTGTTGTTGAAATTCGCTGAACGCCTGGCCGAAGCAGGTACGCTGGAAAGTATGCCCAAGCTGGAAGGGAAGCGGATGTTTGCCATCTTTACGCCCAAAACAGGTAAAAAGAAGGCTTAATCATTGAGCCCGAATAGATGGATAGTCCATAGTCCCGGATCACCGGTTCTATGGACTATTTACTTTAATTTGGTGTTTTTGTGCCAAAAACCTACCTTTGCACTCCAAAATTTTCCCGTAAGGCCAAACAAGTTCTCACCCGGTGGTGAGGCGCCAGCAGGGTATAATCTTTACAAGATTATTTAGATGCCAAAAGTTAAAACAAACTCCAGCGCAAAGAAGCGTTTTAAAGTGACCGGTACCGGAGAAATCAGTTTCCAGAAAGCATTCAAACGTCACATCCTCACCAAAAAATCCAAGAAGCGCAAACGTGCTTTGAGAATGAAAGGTATTGTTGGATCTACCAATAAGGATTTCGTTTTACGCTTATTACGCCTGAAAGGATAATCAGCCGCTTTATCAAACAGATTTATTAAACACCGTTAGCGCCGCTAACTTCAAAACATTTTAGTATGCCACGTTCAAAAAATGCAGTTGCATCAAGAGCCAGGAGAAAGAACATCCTTAACCAGGCCAAAGGTTTCTACGGCAAGCGTAAAAACGTTTATACCGTTGCCAAAAATATTGTTGAAAAAGGTCTTACTTACAGCTATGTAGGCCGCAAACTGAAGAAGCGGGAATACCGCCAGTTGTGGATTGCGCGTATCAATGCCGCAGTAAGAGAAGAAGGAATGACTTACAGCCAGTTTATCAATAAACTGAGTGTAAAAGGTATTGACCTGAACCGTAAGGTTTTGGCTGACCTGGCTATGAATGAGCCAGCCAGTTTCAAAGCCCTGGTAGACTCCGTTAAATAGTTTCAGTGATCAACATATTTCAAAAGCCGGTACCTTAAGCGTCCGGCTTTTTTTATTTTCAAATCAATTACAAGGGTTATTTTTGCAATCTAAAAGGAAATTTCCGGAATGAATAATACCTATACCTCACTGGTTAACCAGACTTTTCACTTTCCCCAGGAAGGCTTTGAAGTAAGCGATGAAGGTTATCTTGAATTTAATGGTGTTGACATCAAAAAGCTGATAGACAAACATGGTACGCCTTTGAAACTGACCTATCTCCCCAAGATCGGGATGCAGATCAATAAGGCCAAGAATATGTTTGCCGCAGCTTTTAAGAAGCACAAGTATGAGGGGCAGTATTTTTATTGTTATTGTACCAAGAGTTCTCACTTCTCTTTTATAGTGGAAGAAGCGCTTAAGAATAATATTCATTTGGAAACCTCCTATGCGTACGATATAGAGATCATCAACCGGCTCTATCAACGCAGAAAGATTAATAAGGAAACCTTTATTATCTGCAATGGGTATAAGCAGAAGAATTATACTTCCCGTATTGCAAAACTGATCAACTCCGGTTTTAAAAATGTGGTGCCGATCCTGGACAATAAAGAGGAACTGCAGGCCTATAAGAGAAGTGTAAGAGCCCCATTCTCGCTGGGGATAAGGGTTGCGGCGGAAGAAGAGCCCAATTTTCCTTTCTATACATCCCGTTTGGGAATCCGGGCAAAAGATATCCTGGAGTTTTATGTAGATGAGATTGAAGGCAACGAAGAAAAGTTCCAGCTGAAAATGCTCCACATTTTTTTGAACAAGGGTATCAAAGATGATATCTACTACTGGAGTGAGCTGAACAAGATCATTAACCTGTATTGCCAGCTAAAGAAAATTTGTCCTGAGCTGGATTCTATTAATATTGGCGGAGGATTCCCCATCAAGCATTCCCTTGGATTTGAATATGATTACCAGTTCATGATCAATGAGATTGTCGGGAACATCAAGAAATCCTGTAAGAAGGCCAAAGTGCCGATGCCCAATATCTATACAGAGTTTGGCAGTTTTACCGTTGGCGAGAGCATGGCGCATATCTACAGCGTACTCGGACAAAAGATTCAGAACGACCGCGAGTGCTGGTATATGATTGATTCTTCTTTCATTACCACTTTGCCCGATACCTGGGGAATCGGGGAGAAATTCCTGATGTTGCCGATTAATAAGTGGGATAATGAATACCACCGGGTGGTACTGGGGGGTATAACCTGCGACAGTCATGATTATTATGATTCGGAAGAACATATTAATGAGGTATTCCTGCCTAAACTAACTACTACTGATAAAAAGGAAGTGGAATCCAATAAGGAACCCCTGTACGTGGGTTTCTTCCACACCGGCGCATACCAGGACCAGATCAGTGGTTACGGAGGGATCAAGCACTGCCTGATCCCATCACCCAAACATGTGATTGTGGAATACGATAAGAATGGCAAATTGATCGACTGGGTTTATGCAAAAGAGCAGAGCGCTCAGAGTATGTTAAAGATCCTGGGATATTTACGTTAACCGTTCTATATTATCGACATGAAAAAAATTGTACTCCTGGCTGCTGTGCTATTCTACAGTGCGGCCCTGTCTGCACAAACAGCAACCGATTCTGTTAAAGCTACCATCAACAGGATGTTCGAAGCCATGAAGGAAGCGGACAGTGCCAAGCTCCGCAGTTGCTTTGCCGACAGTGCCATCATGCAAACCATTTCCCGTAACAGGGAGGGAAAGGAGTTGGTGAGAACCGATGGGGTAGACGGGTTTGTGAAGATGGTAGGTAGTATTGCCAGGGGCGTGGCAGATGAACGGATTGTATTTGGGGTGGTTAAAACAGACGGAGCGCTGGGGATTGCCTGGACACCGTACAAATTTTACAGGAATGGCGTGTTCAGCCATTGCGGTGTGAATTCTTTTCAGTTGGTTCGGATCAATCATCAATGGGTGATTCAATATATCATTGATACACGCCGCAAGGATAATTGCCCTGAATAATACAACCTATTCCTTTTCGTTTTCTTCCAGCTCGCGGATATAATCTTTTAACTGGGCCACAAAATTTCCATAGAGCTTTTTAAGGTACCATTTGGTAAGGTAATAAAGGCCTGCAAAGGATCCAACCAGGTACACGATGGTGAAAAACAGTTTTTGGGATTGCGCCGGCCTGATTTTACGGATGAGCAGATCAATCTCCACGATTGCTTCTTTTTCGTAAATCTGTAAGACAGCGGCAAATAGTGTGCAGACAGGCAGCAAGGCAATGCAAAACTGAAAGTACCGGCGGATGAATTCGTCCATCAGCTTTACAATGATTTGCAGATTTTCCCTGATGGGCAGATTGTTGCTATTCGCAATATTGGTTTGTTTCAATAAATACACAAATACACCGGTAACCAGCAACATGATCACCGAAAAGCTGCCAGCATATATGCGGAGAGACTGGTATTGGCTGGCAATGCTTACATAGATCAGCAAAACCGTAAAAACAAGGCAAAAAATAACTTCAAACCAGAGGCTTCTGCGAATCTTGTTCAGCACCGAATGGGCCTTTTTATTCAGCAATGCAGCAATATCCTCTTCAGTCCGTTGCAAATGATCGGTTTCCAGTTTTTGGTTGAGTTTGTTTTTTAGTTCGTCCAGTTCCATATCAGCTTATTAAACGGTTGCTAAATGTTTTTGTGTTTGTTCCCTCAGCCTGCCCTTGATTCTGTTCATTTTCACTGCAATATTGTTGGGTGTAATGCCAACCACTTCACTGATTTCGTTGTAACTGTAATCTTCTAAATAGAGCATTACAATGGCTTTGTCGATCCTGGATAAATCCGCAATGGCTGCATACATGGCTTTTGTTTGCATTTCTATCGGATCCTGCGGGCCTGTTGCCTGTTCCGGTACTTCATCTGTGGTGAATACGATCTTCTTCTTTTCCTTTCTGTAATAAGTAATGGCAGTATTCAGGGCTACCCGGTAAAGCCAGGTGGAGAATTTTGCCTCGCCGCGAAAATTTCCGTAGGCCTTCCATGCCTGCAGGGTAATCTCCTGAAAAAGATCTTCCCTGTCTGCGTGTGACTGCATGTACAGATTGCATACCTTATAGATGATTTTCTGGTGCTGGTTCAGTAATGCAATAAATTCTTTTTCTGCGGGCATCCTCTGCAATTAATAATTGATGGGTTTTAGGGTATAGCCTTGTTTCCTGAGCAATGTAATCAAACCTGCTTTGCCGCCAAGATGCCCTGCGCCAACAGCAAAGAATGCAGATTTATTCCGGATGGCATGATCAATGACAGTGATCCACCGGTTATTTCTTTTTTCGATCAGTTCTTTTTCAAAATAATCATCGCTGCTGTTTTGCTCCATGAAACTGTCCAGGCTGTCGGTGTTATTTAGTTTGTATACATTCAGCAGCTGCTTCATCACCAGCTTTACACTGTCGTAGTTCTGTAAGGAAGCGGCCAGTGTTTTGAGCTGGTCCTCCATAGGTTGCGCATCAATAGCTGCTATTTGATCAGCTAGTGTTTCTAGGCCGGCAACGGGAATTTTATGCGCTTTGGCCATTTGAATAAACAGGGTTTCCGGTTGAATCTTATCTGCGCAGGGTATCGCATAGAGCGCCAGCAGGTTCAGGCTCATGAAAGGCTTGAACTGGTTAAAGAGCTGCAGATCCATTCCGGTGATTTGCTTAAAAGACGCACGTGCTTTTTCAAAACCGGCAGCGCCCATCAGTGCGTTGAGTGTGGTTCCTTTCAATGTTAGCTGTGTTATTAACTCCTGCTGAATGCCAGGTTGGGTGATGTCGAGCTCTGCGTAAAACTGTTCTACAGTCCGGAGCTTGCCGGCCAGTTCCTGGCTGATGCTGAAATCGGATTGGCAGATCAGGTGAAAAGTACCGAACAGATAGGAGGGTTTCTTCAACTGATTTCCGCTGATTTCCCAAAGCAGCGAAGATTGTGCTTCTGCCTTTATAAAAAGCAGGATAAGTAATGCCGTGAAAAGTCGTTTTGCCATGATGATGTACCGGTCGGGTTGTATCAATCAGTAGTCAAAGATGCCGATATATTACAAAACGAGCATAAAAAAGCCCCCGGTGGAAACGGGGGGCATAACCAAAACCATCTATTTATAAAACCATCTTTGTTATTGGATCGAAATTTCTTTAGGAGATAATTTCACCTGCGCTTTTTTGGGAAGCAATACTTTCAGCACGCCATTTTCATAACGGGCTTCGATTGCTTCGGCATTGATGGTATCATCGATGCTAAAGCTTCTTTTGAAACTGCGGTAAGTGAATTCTCTCCGAATTGTTTTGTAATCTTTTTCCTCAGCTTCCTCTTTCTTTTCATAGCTGATGACAAGCAGGCCTTTGTCTGCATTGATCTTGAAATCAGCTTTATCCCTTCCCGGAGCATTCAGCTCCAGGTGAAAAGCATCGGCTGTTTCATGTATGTTAACGCTGGCGGTTGGGTAACCGTTTTGTACATCACGACCCCAGGTTGCAGGGAAGTTGTTGAACAATTCGTCGAATACGCTGGTGCTGTTGTTCTTAAGGAGTGTCATAATTTATCGTTTTTATGTTTTTTTGTTGAATACAGATACCTGTTCAAACCCTGTACCAGGGCAATGTAGGCAGGGTTGTTGCCCATTTTCCCGAATTTTTGGCTGATTAGCAGTGTTTTAAATGACAATATGGCTCAATAATTGTCTTGTATATGACAGTATGGCACATTTAAAACTCCTTCTTTTCCATTTCGTTCAAATTTGTATCTTCGTTGAGAAAATAAGTGAAGTATGTATCCAGCGGAAATTGTACTGCCGATGAAGGCAGAGTTAACAGATGAAGGGTTTAGTGAATTATTATCAGCAGCGGACGTAGACAATACTTTAAAACAGGAAGGAACTACATTGGTAGTGATCAATTCTGTTTGCGGTTGTGCAGCAGGCACCTGCAGACCAGGTGTGGTAATGGCGGTTCAGAACGCAGTAAAGCGTCCTGATCGTTTAACAACCAGTTTTGCAGGGTTTGATCTGGAAGCCGTGAATAAAGTAAGAGAGCATATGCTGCCTTACCCGCCATCATCTCCTGCCATAGCTTTGTTCAAAGACGGAGCACTGGTGAGCATGGTTGAGCGTCATCAGATTGAAGGACGGCCTGCCCAGGTAATTGCACAACACCTGATCAGCGTTTTTAACGAATATTGTAATTAATATTCTTTAAGTTTGTTTTTAGATGGGTTAGTAAGTACGGGCCTCACTTTTGTGAGGCCTTGCTTTTTTTGGTATTTTCAGCTAACATTGCAAATCACTATTAAACATCTGTAGTTTCATGTATCCTAATTTATACTATGCTTTCAAAGATATTTTTGGTGTTGAGCTTGAAGGATTAAAGCTGGTAAACACTTTTGGATTTTTTGTAGCCATTGCATTTATTGCAGCTGCATGGATACTAACGCTGGAGCTGAAAAGAAAGCAACAGCAGGGATTGTTTACCTATACCGAAGAAAAGATCATGATTGGTCAGCCCGCCGGCATAGGTGAGCTAATGGTCAATGGCTTGTTGGGTTTTATTTTCGGTTATAAACTGATTGGCGCATTCACTATTCCGGATGCACTGGCGGATCCACAGTCTTTCATTCTTTCCTCCAGGGGAAACCTCCTTACAGGTATGATTGTGGCATTGATCTTTGGCGGTATTAAATGGTGGGAAAAAAGGAAACAACAACTGGATAAACCCGAAGAAAGAATCGTGCGGATCTGGCCACAGGACCGCGTGGGGGATATTGTGATTTACGCTGCCCTATTTGGATTTTTGGGTGCCAAGATTTTTCACAACCTCGAAAACTGGAATGAGTTTACCAAGGATCCGATCGGCTCACTGATCTCTTTCAGCGGCCTTACCTTTTACGGAGGATTGATCTGCGCAGGAGCAGCCATTATCTGGTACGCCCAAAAACACAAGATTGTTCCCATTCATTTGGTGGATGCAATGGCTCCGACCATGATGTTGGGATATGCGCTGGGCAGGGTAGGATGCCAGGTTAGCGGAGATGGAGACTGGGGTATTGTAAATACCAACCCTAAGCCATTCAACTGGATACCCGATTTTCTTTGGGCCTATAAGTACCCGCATAATGTAATTAACGAAGGGGTACCTATTCCCGGTTGCACCGGGCCTTATTGCAGCGAACTTCCTTTCCCGGTTTATCCTACAGCACTTTACGAAGTGATCATGTGTCTTATTTTATTTGGCATAATATGGATCTTGCGCAAAAAAATCAAAGTACCCGGGCAATTATTCGGGATATACCTAATCATGAACGGGGCTGAAAGATTTCTTATCGAAAAGATCCGCGTTAACACCAAGTATGATATCCTCTTTAATCCCACACAGGCAGAACTGATTTCCCTGGTTTTGATTATGAGCGGTATGGCCATGGTATATTTTACCGCAAAGGCATTTAAGCCGAAAACTTCTGAATAATTCATTTTAACCATTTAACCCTAATTTTTGCCGCCCATGCTATAACATTGTACTATGTAAAGCACAGTAGTTAGTTTTGTTTTGTAATAGTCAAAAACAAGAACTAACTAATAAATAAGTGCGAAATGAGCAAACTAGCCAAAACCCTGTTCCTGTTGAGCTTTACAGCCTTAACTGCTGTTGCTAACGCTCAACAAAGTACCGACCAGTTGGTGGGTAAGGTGATTTCAACAGATCAAAAACCGGTAGAATCGGTTTTAGTGAGCCTGTTGAATGCCAAAGATTCTTCTGTAGCTAAAACGGCCGTAACAGATAAAAACGGCCAGTATTCCTTTTCCAAAGTGAGCAACGGCAACTACTTACTGTCTGCTAACCTGATTGGGTACAAGAAATTGTACAGCCAGCTTATTTCCTTCAACGCGGCAACAGATAAAATGTTACCGGAACTGAAGCTGGAACCGGGAAATAAATCTTTATCAGATGTAACCGTAACTTCTAAAAAACCCCTGGTACAGCAGTTGACCGACCGTTTGGTGGTAAATGTGGAAGCATCTCCAACCAATTCAGGTTCAACTGCGCTGGAAGTGCTGGAAAAATCCCCCGGGGTAACGGTAGACAAAGATGGGAATATCAGCCTGAAAGGAAAGGAAGGCGTAGTGGTATTTATAGATGGAAGACCCAGTTATTTATCCGGTCAGGACCTCGCCAACCTGCTGAAAAATATGCAGAGCAGCCAGTTGGATCAGATCGAGATCATGACCAACCCTCCTGCTAAATACGATGCTGCCGGTAAGGCGGGCGTCATCAATATCAAAACAAAAAAGAGCAAAATTTTTGGATTCAACGGATCTGTAACACTGGGTTATGGGCAAGGTAAATATTCCAGAACCAATCAGAATGTAAACCTGAACTACCGGAAAGATAAAATCAACCTGTTTGGTAATTTCAGCCACAGCGAGCGGGAGCGCTACCAGGATCTCGAGATCACCCGCCGTTTTGTAGACAATGCCAAACAACTGGTCTCCTATTTTAACCAGCACAATTTGTTGAAGAACAGCTTCAACAACTGGAATGGTAAAATAGGGCTGGATTATTTTGCCACTAAAAAGACTACCCTGGGTGTAGTATTCAGTGGATTTAATAGTCCGGGTTCGTTTTCCAGTGAGGGTGATATTTATATCTATTCTCCAACACATGTACTGAACAGCCAAACCAAAGCAAGTGCAATGAATACCGGTAAATGGACCAACTTCAGTACCAATTTCAATGTTCGGCATCTCCTGGATACTGCAGGACGGGAAATTAGTTTTGATGCAGATTACCTGAACTACAACAACGCCCAGGACCAGGCTTTATACAATGCATTCTTCAATGGTTCCGGCGTTCCAACCACCAAGCCGGATACACTGATCGCCAGAATGCCACAGGGGATCCATATTTACAGCGCCAAACTGGATTATAGCCATCCACTGAAAAAAGGCGCAAGATTTGAAGCCGGTATCAAAAGCAGTTATGTAACCAACGATGCCAATGCTATCTACGACAGCGTGATCTACGGAAGTTATGTGAGAGACTATAACAGAACCAATCATTTTATTTATAAGGAAAATATCAACGCTGCTTATGTAAACTTCAATAAACCTTTCGGCGAGAAATTCAGTATACAACTGGGTTTGAGAGCGGAACATACCAATGCAAAAGGCGACCAGGTTACTACCAATATACAGTTCAGCAGGAATTATGTACAACTGTTCCCCACAGCTTATTTCCAGTACAAGGCCGGCAAAAATAACAGCTTCGTACTGAATTACGGGAAGCGAATCAGAAGACCCGATTACAGCAACCTGAATCCCTTTGTGGAATACCTCGATAAATACACGTATGAACAGGGTAACCCTTATCTGAAGCCTGAGTTCAGCCACAACATTGAGCTGAGCCATACGTTCAAAGGGTTCCTGACCACTACTTTGAATTATACTAAAAGCACCGACCTGATTCAGCAGGTGATTCTGCAGAATGAGGTAACCAATGAAGTGGGTTTAAAAAATGACAATATTGCTTCCCAGCGTCAGTATGGACTTTCCGTTAATGCCGGCAATGAATATACCAAGTGGTGGAGCGGTAATATCTATATGAATGTATATGCCAACAAGTTCAGCGGCGTAGTGAATAATGAGCCGGTTACATTTAATACGACTACGGCCATGTTTAATGTAAGTCAGCAGTTCAAATTCGGGAAAGGCTGGAGCGGGGAACTGAGCGGATTTTACAGAACAGAAGGACTGGAAAGCATGTTCATCATCAAGCCTTTTGGTATGGTCAATGCTGGTGTGAGTAAGCAGATCCTGAAAAACAAGGGTTCCATCCGCCTGAATGTGAGAGATGTGTTCTGGACCCAGAAGATCAAGGGTTCGGTGCAGTATGGTAAAGTGGACGCCAACTTCAGACAATACGGAGATGACAGGATCATTAACCTGACTTTCTCTTACCGTTTCAGCAAGGGTAAAGCCGTAACCAGTCAACGCAAACGCGGTGGCGCGGAAGATGAGCAAAGCAGGGTAGGCGCCGGCAATGGCAAATAACAAGTCTCTTTTTCTCATGTGTTAATATGGTAACAGCCCCGATTTCTATCGGGGCTTTTTTATGGCCCGGGCGGCTCATTCTGCGCTGCATTAAGTAACTTTGCCAAAAGTTTTGATATGCCTTCATTTGATATTGCCAGCTCTGTAGATCTACAGGTATTAGACAATGCCATTAACACGGTTAAGAAAGAGATCGCAACCCGTTATGATTTCAGGGGTACTGCCGTTAAAGTGGAACTGAATAAGAAAGACTTTGTGGTATCCCTTGAAGTGGATAGTGAAATGCAGATGAAACAGTTGATTGATGTACTCATCAGCCGTTCCATGAAACAGGGGATCGACGGGAATGCCTTCGATTTTACCAAAGACGCCTATCCCAGCGGTAAGGTGATCAAAAAAGAAGTTTCGGTAAGAAACGGCCTGAAGCAGGAAGATGCCAAGAAGATCGTAAAAATGATCAAAGACGGCGGGTATAAGGTACAGGCTGCCATTATGGACGATATCATCCGGGTGTCCGGTAAGAAAATTGATGATTTACAGGAGGTTATCGCCAAATGCAAAGCCGGTGACTTTGGCTTTCCGCTGCAGTTTGTGAATATGAAGAGCTAAAAACGCCTAAAAAGGCCTTTCATTTGGTGAAAACAGGGAATTTTCCTAATTTTGCATTCCAAATTTAATAATCGTACGGCCAAATCCGTACCACCTAAACAAAATAATATGAAGCAAGGTATCCATCCTGAAAATTACCGTTTCGTTGTTTTCAAAGACATGAGTAACGGTACATCTTTCCTGAGCAAGTCTACCGCACAAACCAGGGAAACCATTCTTTGGGAAGATGGTAAAGAATATCCGGTTGTAAAATTGGAGATTTCCAACACCTCTCACCCTTTCTACACCGGTAAAAACGTATTGGTTGATACTGCGGGTAGAATTGACAAGTTCAAAAAGCGTTACGCGAAAAAAGACTAATTCACTTTTTTTAAATACGGAAATCCTGCTTTAACCAGCGGGATTTTTTTGTTTTCGCATTGATTACCTTTGCAACCAATCCTTTAAATATGTTATTAGATATACTTGCTTTTGGTGTTCACCCCGACGATGTGGAACTGGGCTGTTCGGGCACTTTAATGGCCGCCATCGCCGAGGGAAAGAAAGTGGGGGTAGCAGACCTTACCCGCGGAGAACTTGGAACAAGGGGTACTGCTGAAACCAGGTTGGTGGAAGCTACTAATGCCGCTGCCATTATGGGCCTGCACCACCGCGAAAACCTGGGTATGGCCGATGGATTTCTGCAGAACAACGAAGCGCACCAGCGTAAGATTATTGAAGTGATCAGAAGGTTCAGACCTGCCATTGTATTGGCCAATGCACCCGAAGACCGGCATCCGGATCATGGACGCAGCGCCAAACTGGTATCTGATGCAGCATTTTTATCGGGGTTACGAAAAATTGAAACCATTGGACCGGATGGACAATTGCAGGAAGCCTGGAGGCCGGCCTATGTATTCCATTATATCCAGGACCGCTTCCTGAAACCCGATTTTGTAATGGATATTTCTCCTTTCATCGACCGTAAAATGGAAGCCATTCTTGCTTACAATACACAGTTCTACAACCCGGACCTGAATGAACCGGCTACCTATATTTCTTCCCCGCAATTCCTGGAAGTACTGAAAGGGAGAGACGGTATGCTGGGTAAAAATATCGGAGTGACTTATGCGGAAGGATTTATTACGGAAAAAACCCTCGGGATCACCAGTTTTGATGGTCTTGTAAAAAAGACAACTTAAATCATTGAATATGTCTACAGTGAAAATAGGACTGGTACAGATGAGCTGTACGGCCGGCAAGGAAGAGAATATGGCTAAAGCGATCAAAGGGATTCGCGAAGCCGCTGCCAAAGGTGCGCAGATTGTTTGTTTGCAGGAACTGTTTACTTCCCTTTATTTCTGCGATGTGGAAGATTATGAAAATTTCAAACTGGCCGAAGCCATTCCGGGAACATCCACTGAAATGCTGGGCCGGGTTGCGGCTGAACTGAATGTGGTCATCATTGCGTCGCTGTTCGAGAAAAGGGCGCAGGGACTTTACCACAATACCACTGCAGTACTGGATGCCGATGGCGCTTACCTGGGTAAGTACCGTAAAATGCATATTCCCGATGATCCTGCTTACTACGAGAAATTCTATTTCACGCCGGGAGATCTCGGATATAAAATATTCAAAACCAAATTTGCCACCCTGGGTGTGCTCATTTGCTGGGACCAGTGGTATCCGGAAGCCGCACGCATCACGGCGCTGATGGGGGCCGAAATTTTATTCTTCCCCACTGCAATCGGCTGGGCCACTTCGCAGGATGAAGCAACCAATACAGAGCAGTACAATGCATGGCAAACGATTCAACGCAGTCATGCAGTAGCCAACGGCGTGCATGTGGTGAGTGTAAACCGGGTGGGGTTGGAGCAGCACGGCCTGATGAAATTCTGGGGTGGCTCCTTTGTAGCCAATCCGTTCGGGTCTATTTTGTACAAAGGATCCCATGAAGCTGAGGAAGTAGCAGTGGTAGAAGTGGACCTGGCTAAAACAGACCAGTACCGCACACACTGGCCTTTCCTGCGAGACAGAAGAATTGATTCTTATCAACCGATTACCAAAAGATTTATTGACGAAGATTAGTTTGTTCCATGACCAATAAAATGATTACGCCCGCATCGCTGGGATACCAATTTCCTGCTGAGTTTGCTCCACATATTGCTACATGGTTAAGCTGGCCCTACAAGGAAGCCAGCTGGCCCGGAAAGATTGATTCCATCTATCCAAACTACAGTCAGTTTGTGAAGTATCTTTCTATGAGCGAAAAAGTGCGCATTAATGTGGCCAATACTGCCATGCAGGCCTTTGCCACATCGCATCTGGAACAAGCTGGTGTAAACATGCAACAGGTGGAATTCTTTCTGCATCCAACCAACGACGCCTGGTGCCGGGATCATGGCCCCGCTTTTCTGGTGAATCAGCATGCAGCAATACCCAAAGTAATTGTAGACTGGAATTACAATGCATGGGGCAATAAATATCCTCCTTACGATTTGGATGATGTAATTCCTACATTGATCGGCAAACATCTTGATATACCCGTTTATCACCCGGGCATTGTAATGGAAGGCGGTTCTGTGGAATTCAACGGGGCTGGCACTTTGCTGACTTCTACCTGCTGCCTGCTGAACAAAAACAGGAACCCGCACTTAAACCAGGAGCAGATTGAGCAGTACCTGCGCAATTTTTATGGTGTTGAACAGATTCTTTGGGTTTCGGATGGTATTATCGGCGATGATACCGATGGTCATATCGACGATACCGTTCGCTTTGTAAATGCAGATACGGTGATCACTGTTGTTGAAACGGATCATAATGATGAGAATTATGAATTATTGCAAACCAATCTGAAACAGCTAAAGGCCATGCGTTTGATCAATAACAAACAATTGAACATCGTTGAACTGCCCATGCCCGATGCAGTGATCTACGAAGGCCAGCGCCTGCCTGCTTCTTACGCTAATTTCTATATCTCTAATCAGTACGTAATTGTACCGACTTTCCGTTGCAATAAAGACGATCAGGCCCTGCAGCTCATTGCGTCCTGTTTTCCGGAGCGGGAAGTGGTGGGCATTGATTCAACAGATATCATCTGGGGATTGGGAAGCTTCCATTGCCTGAGCCAGCAGGAGCCTGCACTGTAGTTCTATCCAAGGTGATTTTTCAGTTCCCTGGCGACATCCCTGTTTTTGATTGTTTCGCGTTTATCGTGGAGTTTCTTCCCCCTGGCTAATCCAATCTCTACCTTAACCAGTCGCTTTTCGTTGAAGAATATTTTCAAAGGAACAATGGTAATTCCCTTGTCCCTAAGTTTGAGGGTAAGCTTTTTAATTTCCCGTTTATTGAGCAGTAGCTTCCGGTCATGTACAGCTATATGGTTGTTTACGGTTCCATGTGAATATTCGGCAATATACAAGCCGCGGATCCAAAGTTCCCCCTTATCCAGGAAGCAAAATGCATCATTGAAACTAACTTTTCCTTCGCGGATGGATTTTACTTCGGTACCCAGCAAAACAATCCCTGCTACATACTTGTCGTCGATGTAGTAATTAAAAAAAGCCGATCGATTGTTTATACTCAATTTTTAAATAATTGAACCAGCAGAGACAGTTTATCCTTTAATACTTTACGGTCAACAATGAAATCCAGGAAACCGTGCTCCAGCAGGAATTCACTGCGCTGAAAACCGGGAGGGAGATCTTTTTTAATGGTTTCTTTGATCACGCGCGGACCGGCAAAACCAATCAGGGCGCCCGGTTCAGCGATATTCAAATCGCCCAGCATTCCAAAACTGGCGGAAATTCCACCAAAGGTAGGATCGGTTAACAAAGAAATATAGGGGAGCTGTGCATCGCTTAACTGAGACAGTTTACCGCTTGTTTTGGCCAATTGCATCAGGCTGAATGCGCTCTCCATCATACGGGCGCCACCGCTTTTACTGATGACCAGGTAGGGAAGCCGGTACCTGATGCAGTAATCCACCGCACGGCTGAACTTTTCGCCCATCACACTTCCGAGCGATCCCCCGATGAATTCAAAATCCATACAGGCAATGACCATTTCCTCGCCGTTCACTTTCCCTACGGCTACGCGCATGGAATCTTTCAGATTGGTTTTTGCGTGGATATCATCCAACCGTTGCTGATAAGGTTTCAGGTCGGTAAAGCCCAGCGCATCCTTGCTTCTGATATTGTCGAATAATTCTTTATACTCTTTGTTGTCAAAAAGAATATCATAATATTCTTCGCTTCCGATCCGGTGATGGTGATTGCATTTGGGGCAGATAAACAGGTTTTCTTTCAGCTCCGTGGTAGTGCAGATGAAACTGCATACGGGGCATTTATTCCATAAGCCTTCCGGTGTTTCCTTTTTGTCGGCAGTAGACGTTAAAATCCCTTTTCGCTTACGGGTAAACCAACGGGATTTGCTGACCTCTGTATGCTGAGGTTCCTCACCGCCGGCTAAGTTAGATTCAATGTCCTCTTCAATTTCTTTTTTCATATCGACAACTAATTGGGGCGGAAAGATAATTAATATTCCAAAACACCCTCTGTTTATGAAGGAAATGATTTGCAAATAATTGTTAATCAGTTGATTATATGAAACCTGGGTCAAAAGAAACATAGTCGGCAGCCCAGGTGTATACACTTGTACTGCCGACTATGCCGGAAAACAACTTATGCGTTTCTGTTGATACAGTTCAGGTCTTCAAAAGCAACTTCCAGCCTTTTGGCAAAGCTTTCTTCTCCTTTACGTAACCAAACGCGCGGGTCGTAGTATTTCTTGTTGGGCTTATCAGCTCCCTCGGGGTTACCCAGTTGAGCCTGCAGATAGCCTTCATTCTTTTTATAGTATTGCTGAATACCTTCCCAGAATGCCCACTGTAAATCGGTATCGATGTTCATTTTGATGGCGCCGTAACTGATGGCTTCCCTGATCTGGTGTTGCGGGGAACCGCTTCCCCCGTGGAATACGAAGTAAACAGGTTTGCTGCCGGTTTTCAGTTCCTTCTCAATATAGTCCTGGCTGTTTTTCAGGATTTCCGGACGGAGTTCCACATTGCCCGGGCTGTATACGCCGTGTACATTACCAAATGCTGCGGCAATAGTAAACATATTGCTTACTTTGCCCAGTTCTGTATAGGAATAGGCAACATGTTGCGGCTGGGTATACAGTTTTTCATTTTCAACACCGCTGTTGTCTACACCGTCTTCTTCACCGCCGGTAACACCCAGTTCAATTTCAATGCTCATGCCCAATGGCGCCATCCGCTTGAAAAATTCAACAGAAGTCCGGATATTTTCTTCCAGTGGCTCTTCAGACAGATCCAGCATATGAGAGCTGAATAAAGGTTGCCCTTTTTCTTTGTAGAACTGTTCGCCCGCATCAATCAGGCCGCTTATCCATGGTAACCATTTTTTGGCAGCATGGTCGGTATGCAGTACAACCGGCACTCCGTAATATTTGGCAACGTTGTGAATATGCAACGCTCCGGAAACACCACCGGAAATATTTCCCTGTAATACATCGTTGGGCATTCCTTTACCGGCGATGAACTGAGCGCCCCCATTTGAAAATTGTATGATTACGGGAGAATTTACTTTAGCGGCTGTTTCTAATGTAGCATTGATGGTATTGGTGCCAATCGTATTAACGGCGGGCAGGGCGAATTGATTTTCCTTTGCATCGTTATACAATGCTTCCAGTTCTTTACCAAACAAAACGCCTGAGCTGTACTTCTTCATTTGTATTATTTTCTCGTTAAAAGATGATTGCTTTTACCGGCTCAAGTTAGGAAAAATCGCGCTAATATCTGTTAGCTTTTACGGGGGAGGATGTGGAAACCAGCTAAAGTATTAAATTCGTAACCATATGTTGTCCCTCCATTCAAATATACCGATCAATACCCTTCCATTATTTCCTTTACTGGATCTACGCCTGCTGGAAATGCTGCGGGAACTCACTCCCGAAGAATGGGACCGGCCAACCATTGCAAAACAATGGACGGTCAAAGACATTGCAGCGCATTTGCTGGATGGGAATCTGCGCGGACTTTCCGTTTCAAGAGACGGGTACTTTGGTATTTCTTCGGAGGCCATTTATTCCTATCAGGAGTTGGTCGGTTTTTTGAACCGGCTGAATCACCAGTGGACGGATGCCGCCAAAAGACTGAGCCCTCCGTTACTGATCAGTTTACTGGAACTGACCGGTAAAGAATATCATGAACATTTGCTCAGTTTGAATCCTTTTGATGAAGCGGTGTTTGGTGTGGCATGGGCAGGGCAGGAACGTTCTGAAAACTGGTTTCATATTGCCCGGGAATACACCGAAAAATTTATTCACCAGCAACAGATCAGGGATGCATTGGGTAAGGAACCGCTTTTTTCAGAAATATTATTCCGTCCTTTTATCAGCACCCTCCTATATGCCCTTCCGGTCGCCTACCGGAATACGGAAGCGCCGGAGGGAACAATCATAGCCCTGCAAATTGGTTCAGCCGCCGGAGAGGAATACCGGATCATCCGCAATTACAATGGTTGGTCGTTGACTGAAGTAAGTGAAGCAATTGCTACATCCACTATTCAAATGAATCCCGATACTGCCTGGAAAGTGTTTTCCAAAGGCATTTCCCCTGAAATGGCTTTGGAGCAGGTAACCATCACCGGAAATGCCGCATTGGGTAAAATAACCCTGGAGATGGTAGCAGTAATGGCATGAAATTGAGCAAAATGAAGCATCAGGAATTACCTGTTGTAATTGAAGCAACAGAAACGTCGTTACCGGTTTTTATCGGATTCACCGAAAAGGCTTTGCGGGGGCAGGAAAGCCTGCTGCATCGCCCGTTATTGATTCATTCCATGGAAGAATATACAATGTTCTTTGGTGGCGCGTTTCAGTTCTCCTATATGTACAGCGCCATCCACCTTTTTTTTATGCATGGAGGAGAAGCCTGTTATATCTATGCTGTGTGTCAAAACAGGCTGCCTTCAGTGGATGATTACCTGGGCAACAGCAACAGCCCCGGTGTATTTGAGCAACTGGATCTGCGCTGCAACGATGCTACATTAATGGTACTCCCGGATCTTACTGCACTCGGGAATGAGGCTGATATTTATGCCATACAACGCGCTGCGCTTGCCCATTGCGAATCTTGTGGTTGCCGGTTTGCCATACTGGATATTATTCCGGCCGATCCGCTTGTGGATGCGGTAACGGCGATTGCGGCGTTCAGAAAGCAGATCGGGGGAAAGGGATTGAGTTATGGAGCAGCTTATTATCCCTGGTTGCGAACCAGTTTACCGCTTACGGATGCACATGGTCGGGCAGGCAGCCATACGATTGTACTTCCGCCATCTGCCGCAATCGCCGGCATATTCTCTGCATCGGACCGTTACCGTGGCGTCTGGAAAACACCTGCCAATATCAGTTTACAGGCAGAGCTGACTCCTGCTATAGAAATATCATCGGATATGCAGGAGCAACTGCTTAAAAATGCTTCCGGTATCTCCATTAATTTTATCCGGTCATTTCCCGGCATCGGCGTATTGGTATGGGGTGCGAGAACACTGGACAGTAATAGCATGGAATGGCGTTATGTACATGTTCGCAGGACCGTCATGATGATTGAGCAGTCCGTAAAGAAAGTGGTAAAGCACATTGTATTCATGCCCAATACGGCCGACACCTGGGTGGTGCTGGGAAGAAGGCTGAATAAATTTCTTGAGAAGCTTTGGAAGCAGGGCGCATTGGCGGGTAGTACACCGGAAGAGGCTTACCAGGTACAGATCGGGTTGGGCAGTACCATGACCCCGGAAGATCTATTACAGGGCATTCTACGGATCAGCATTCTTGTAGCCGTTTCTCATCCGGAAACGTTTATTCAGATCAATCTTGAGCAGTTGCAACAATCAGCTCCCTGAAGTATGCCGCCGCATGTTGTAAACGGCTTCCATACCAGCTAAACATTTCTCCATCTACCAACATAATGTTGGTAGATGGCAATTCCTGTTGCAGTTCGTAGATGTGTTTCTGTTGAAAAGGGTAGGGCTCCGAGGAAAGCAGCAACAGCTCACAGCCTGCGGCTTTAATTTGATCGGTTGAAATTTCGGGATATCTTTTTTGATGGCCGAATATATTGACCCATCCGCACCGGTGCATGAGGTCGTGAATCATGGTGTCTGATCCGATGGTCATATAGGGTTCTCTCCAGATCAGATAGCCTGTTTTGATTTTTGGGTAATTTCCGTTGGTTAGGGTCAACGCCAGTTCATTAAAGGAATGCCGGATGGATTGAACCATGGAAGTGGCTTGTTCCTGTTTATGGGTAAGCTGCCCAATGGTTGCTATCATAGTTAATGCTTCCTCCAGGTTGGAAACATCCGTTACCTGCACCGGTGCTATCTGTTGAAGGGCTTCCACCTGGTCTTTTACATTCTCTTCTTTATTGGCAATGATTAAAGTAGGGTGCAGGGCTTTCACTTTTTCGAGGTCTACTGTTTTGGTTCCGCCTACTCTTGGTTTGGTTTTAAACCATTCATTGGGGTGGATACAGAATTTGGTAATGCCCGCTACTTCAGCAGAAAGTCCCAAATCGTACAGCAATTCTGTTAGACTTGGGACCAGTGAAACAATTCTTTCTGTTGCCATTTATTTTGCGAGGCTTTGAATAACGTCGTATTTGGTTACGATGTGGTAATCGCCTTTTTCGTCTTTGGCCAGTACGGCTCCGTTTTCCTTGGTAATCAGCGCGCCTATTTTTTCTACCGGGGCGCAAAAATCAACTACCGGAAACGGTGGCTCCATCACGCTTTGAACGCTTGCATTTTTGATATCTGCATTGTGGAACACTTTCAGGAACAGACCAACCTCGCTGATGCTGCCAACCTGTGTGCCGTTGGTCATTACCGGAATATGTTCAATATCATATTTCTTCATCAGTTCAACGGCTTCGGATACGGTTTGCTCCGGCTCTACATGAATCAGTTTCTTTCCGGCTCTTCCGCTAACGATATCCCTGAAGCTTTTCACGTCCAGGAATCCGCGTTCCATCATCCACTGATCGTTGTAAATCTTTCCTACATAACGGCTGCCATGATCGTGGAATACACAAACCACCACGCTGTTTTCATCCAGTTGGTCTTTCAGTTGCATCAATCCCTGTAAACAGCTTCCGGCACTGTATCCGCAGAATAAACCCTCTTCCTTGGCTATTCTGCGCGCCATCACCGCTCCGTCTTTATCGGTTACCTGTTCAAAATGATCAATCACACGCATATCATAGTTTTCCGGCACAAAATCCTCGCCGAATCCTTCACTGATATAAGGATGCACAAAACTCATGTCTATCTTGCCTGTTTTATAATAGTTTGTCAGCAATGAACCGTATACATCTATGGCCCATACTTTGATACCGGGGTTCTTCTCTTTGAGATACATGGCTGTTCCGGTAATGGTTCCACCGGTTCCTGCCGTGCACACAAAATGGGTGATCTTTCCGTCGGTTTGTTCCCAGATTTCCGGGCCGGTGCTTTCATAATGCGCCTGCCTGTTGGCCAGGTTATCGTACTGGTTCATGTATACGGAGTTGGGAATCTCTTTTCCCAGTCTTTTGGCTACACTATAGTAACTGCGGGGATCCTCGGGTAATACATTGGTAGGACAAACGATTACTTCCGCACCTACTGCCTTTAATATATCGGCTTTTTCCTTCGACTGTTTATCGGTGGTCACAAAAATGCATTTATAACCCTTTACGCAGGCAGCCAGCGCCAGTCCCATTCCGGTATTACCGCTGGTTCCTTCTATAATGGTGCCGCCCGGCTTTAACCGGCCATCCTGTTCTGCTACTTCTACCATTTTCAATGCCATCCGGTCTTTGATGGAATTGCCCGGATTAAAGTAGTCTACCTTGGCCAATACAATACCCGGTAAATCTTTGGTGATTTTATTCAATTGGATCATCGGCGTATGACCAATGGTTTCTAACACATTTTTCTTCCACATATAAAACTAACGCTTGTTTGTACAAAGGTATTGTTTTGGGCTGAGGTCTTATGCTTTATAGCTAAGGTCGGGTGAAAATTTTTCAGGATACCTGGGGGTGATGGTGGTATAAAAGGCATTCATCTCTTCCATGGTTTGTTCCAGTGTTACCGGATAGATCATTTTTCCGATGCCCGCCTGCTTTCTTTTATAATCAATATAGCCAAGTACGATCGGCACATTGGCAGCCCTGGCGATATGAAAGAAGCCGGTTTTCCATTGATCATTCCTGCTGCGTGTACCCTCCGGTGTAATGGCAATGATCAGCGCTTCATGGTTGTTGAACAATTCGGTCATGGCTTCCACAAAACTGGGGCGGTTGCCGTCTTTCCTGGGAGACCGGTCGATGGCAATTCCGCCGAGCGGTCTCAGCAACAGGCTGAATGGAAAGCGCATCCATTCCTGCTTGATGGTGAACCGGATTTTCAGCCGGTATACACTGAATGCGGCCATCATATAATACAAGTCCCAATTACTGGTATGTGGCGCTGCTATGACAATGCATTTTCTGATGGCAGGTGGTAAATGCTCATCAATCGTCCATCCTGTATTCTTTAACAGAAAACATACTAATCTTCGAATCATGTAAAGGGGAGTTTGGCGTTATGGCCTGAATGAGGTTGCAATTTTGCCGCAGAGATTAGAAGACAGCATTTTCTCAGCTACTTTAATCATATTGCTGAATGCCATGGCTGAGCTGATGCCATGGCCTATAATGACCGGCTTGGCAACTCCCAGTACCGGTGTGCCGCCGTAATTTTCGTAATGGAAACGCTGAAAGTAGGCATCTCCGGCCAAACCTCTCTGCCGGGCGATGTCGTAATACGATTCTGCCATTTTCAGCACAATATTTCCGGTGAAACCATCACATACCATTACATCGGCTTTGTCGTTGAAGAAATCCCTTCCTTCAATATTACCGATGAAGCGGATTTGCTGGTTGTCATTGAGCAGGGGATAGGTAGATTGTGCCAGCAGGTTACCCTTGCCTTCTTCTTCACCCACATTGATCAGGCCTACAGTGGGTTGACTGATACCGATAATATGTTCTGCATACAGGGAACCCAGAATGGCAAACTGGTTGAGTAGCTCCGGTTTACAATCTGCATTCAGGCCTACATCGAGTAATACGCCCGTACCTCCTGAAATCTTTGGTATAATGGTGGCAATGGTAGGACGGCTGACCCCTTCGATGGGTTTGATGCTGAACATGGCTCCTACGAGCATGGCGCCGGTATTCCCTGCACTGATGAATGCATCAATCCTGCCTGTGGCAAGCAGGTGAAAACCAATGGAAATAGAAGATTGTTGCTTCTCTTTGAGTGCCTTGGTGGGGTGCTCGTGATAACCGATCACTTCGGATGCATGTATAAAATGCAAATTAGGTGAAGAAACCCGGTGCTCCTCCATCAGGGGTTTCACCACAGCTTCATCACCTATGCAGTATATGTTTACTGAATCTGGCGCATCGGACATGAATAGCTGAACACCTTTCACCGCCTCAAGCGGTGCAAAATCTCCACCCATCATGTCTAATCCTATATTCATTTCAGCAAGCTACTAATATAAATTGAACTAAAGGTTACGCTTTCAACGGTGCTTTTTCGGCAACCAGTTTACCCTTATAGAACAATTTACCTTCGCTCACGTGCGCACGGTGGCGTACATGGGTTTCTCCGGTAGTGCTGTCTTTGCTCAGGGTAACTTCCTGTGCAACGTAATGTGTTCTTCTTTTAGCGCTTCTCTGCTGTGAATGTCTGCGTTTTGGATTCGGCATTGATCAAAATTTATAGTATCAAAAAAAATTATTCCAGGTCTTTAAATTTTTCCAGTCCCTTCCATACGGTAGGGGTGTCTTTTTGTGCATCTTCTCCCATCTTCCTTAACTTCTCCAACACTTCTTTATTGCATTTTGGGCCACCCATTTCTTCGGGTTTGCACATTTTCTGCAAAGGTATGCTGAGATTTACAAACTCGTAAATCCAGTCTGCCAGGTGCAAATGACTTTCTCCCCTGCTGATGTAATACACATCAGGGTCTTCTTCCTGTTCGTTCATGGTATCGGGCTCATCCACCATTTTAACAACGATGTTGAACTCGTCCCATAATTGAAAAGGGAGGTTGTTGCCACAACGGTCACAGGCGGCTTCTACTTTTCCGTCAATATCAAATTTAAGCTGCATGAACCCGTTTTTCTTGTCGAGGTTCAGCCTGATATTGGCTTCACAGTTTTTGAAATCCTGTTCACCGTACTTCGCAAAGAACTTGTCGTCCACCCTGTATTCATATACATGAACTCCCGGCTTTAAACCCACAAAAGCGATCTCAAATTCGCGCCGTTGACTCATATCCACATTTTAAGGGTTTGCAAAGGTAGAATAAACACCCCAATTTGCCAAAGTAAACCGAAAAATACCCCAACCAGGTCATCTCCGCCATAAGTTTACTAGATTTATGGTCATGCAACTGGCCCTGATTATTGATGAAAAACGGTTTAAAAAGACGATAATACTCTTTTTTGCAGCTTTTTTGGTGTATTTAGCCGGTTTTTTCCCGGGTTTTGTGGAAAAATGGTACGCACTTGGTTTTTATCCACTTTTTGCCGGTTTCCTCCGGTTTTGCTTTGGCTGGTTGCCATTTAGCATGGGAGACCTGCTTTATTTTTTACTGGGATGCTGGTTATTGGCCGCTCTTGCCGGTTGGGTCCGTTCCATCCGCCGAAATGGGGTCTCTGTGGCCGGTACCATGGCAGTACTGGGGAAATTATTCCGTTTTGCCTGCGTGGTATACCTGATTTTCTACCTGTTTTGGGGATTGAATTACAACAGGCTGGGGATTGCCTACCAGCTGTCTGCCTCCAAAGAGGTTTATTCCAAAACGGAAATTACGACGCTTACCCGTGAACTGATTACGCAGGCCAATGCCAGCAGGAGCGCATTGAAAGACACCCTGCTTCCTCAACCGGGCATTAACCAGATTTTCAGCAAAGCGGTGCAGGGGTACCGGTTGCTTGAACCATTTTTCCCTTTTTTACAGTACCGCCAGCCTTCCGTGAAACCCAGCCTGTACAATGCTATTGCAGATTATGTGGGTTTTACGGGATACTATGCCCCTTTAACCGGGGAAGCGCAGGTCAGAACAGATCTGCCACGGGTGATGCTGCCCTTTATCACCTGTCATGAAATGGCTCATCAGTTGGGATATGCCAGTGAAAGCGAAGCGAGTTTTGTGGGATACCTGGCCGCTGCGGCTTCGGAGGATCCTTATTTCCGGTACTCCGTATACCTGGACCTCCTCGGCTATGCCCTGGGCCAGGAATTCCTGTTGTATGCCAAAGAAAACAATTATAAGGAATATGAATCGGTGCTGGCCGGCCACAGGAGTCTCATGGACTCACTTGTTGTAAAAGACCGCAAAGCCATCCGGGAGTTTTTTCTGCAAAGACAGAATCAGATTGCTCCGGTCAGTTCCGACCTTTATGATCAATTCCTTAAATGGAACAAACAATTAGCAGGCATTAACAGTTATGATGAAGTGATCAGCTGGCTGATCACTTATAAAAAAAGGTATGGCAAAATTTAAGTCGGGCCATACGGATTTTTATTCCGAAAACCGGCCGAATTAAAACCGGTTCTTCCACATCATGCTCTCCACAGGTTTGTTGGGCTGTCCGCTGTATTTGGCATTCGCTTTTTGGTTATACCTGGTGCCGATTTCTCCATCAACAGGGAAGTAGATTAGCTGGCCGATCGGCATGCCGGTGTATATCCTTACGGGTTGTTTACAGGAAATTTCCAGCGTCCAGTTGCCACAGAACCCAACATCTCCTTTTCCGGCTGTTGCATGAATATCAATTCCCAGGCGGCCCGTAGAGGATTTACCCTCCAGGAACGGAACATGCGCATGTGTTTCGGTATACTCCAGGGTAACCCCAAGGTAAAACCCGGTTGGCTGCAATACATACCCGTCTTCCGGTATTTCGAAATGTTCGATTGTATTGTGTTTTTTGGCATCCAATACGGCATCTTTATACACAGCCAGCCATTTGCCCAGGTGTACATCATAGCTGTTGCTGCCCAGGTCGCCACGGTCATAGGGTTCAATTTTAATGGTGCCCTTTTCCATTTCTTCCAGTATGCGCAGATCACTTAAAATCATTCCGTTACTTTTACAATTATATTATCATTCATTCTGATGCTGCAATATATAAACCCTTAAATCTTTTTGTGCCGCTCTATTATCAACAAAATATCAACGACACTAGCCGTTTGGCGGTTTGGAAGATCGAAGAAGAAGCTGCTTTTTTTTTGCAAAAGGTTCCCCGCCACCTGCCTGCGGCCCATCCGCATAAACAGTTGCAGCACCTGGCCGGCCGTTACCTGCTTTCTTTTCTATACCCCGATTTCCCGGTTTCGCTGATCGAAATTGCCGATACCCGAAAGCCGTTCCTGCCACAGGAGGAATACCATTTTTCCATTTCGCACAGCGGAGACTATGCGGCAGCCATCGTCAGTAGTACGCATCGGGTGGGTGTTGATGCCGAAATGGTTACACCGCGGGTGGACCGGATCAAACATAAATTTTTACACCCGGAAGAGCTTGCTGCTATTGCCCATTTGAAAGGAGAGGAACTGATTACCCAACTGACCGTTTTGTGGAGCGCCAAAGAAGCGATGTTTAAATGGTGGGGAAGGGGGGAAGTGGATTTCAGGGAAGTAATGCGTACAAACCCGTTTATTTTGGAGAACACCGGCATCATTCATGCATTGTTCCGGAAAAATGAATTCAGCCAGGCGCTTCAATTACCTTACCGGTTAGCAGAAGGGCTGAGCCTGGTTTGGGTAGCAAGTCATCACTGATTTAGTCGGCGATTTTGTTCCTGGTTTTGGTAACCTGTTTCAGCAACTTACGCAGTCCCTGTTTCAAATGTGTTTTAAGCAGTTGTCCCATGGTATGCGCTTTCAGGTAATTGTTGTTCTGGAAATGTTTGGCCAGTTCTTCTTTTAGCTGGTTGATTTTTCCCGGTTTTGAGATAGCATCATCGTCCATGATATCGAGCAGTTCCTTAATCCGGTAGCGGGAAGATACCAGCCTGAAGGTCATCATTGTTTTTTCTTCGGCCTGGTATTGCTCGATGGATTTGGGGTTGAGGTGCTTCATCACAATTTTCACAAAGGGCTGGTTCTCTTTGAAAAATTGCGGCAGGTATAAATTTTTTCTGCCTTCATATGCCTGCTGATCAAAATCGATGGCACGGATCCGGTATTGGTAATCTTCGATATCCGGTATGATATTGACCACAAAATTATAGGCGCGCATATCGCCCAGTAATTGCACAAAACAACGCTCGTTGAATTTCACAAACTCTTTGGCCAGCCTGATCTGGTTGGTATGTTTGTCGTTGAGGTAATCGCTGATAAAAATATCTCCGGGAATGCCCGGAATATGCTCCTCGATTAATGTGTCCTTGCAGGTAAAATAAGTCATCCTGTTGGGAGACAGCATATGTTCCAGCTCCAGCCCGTAAACACGGCTGGCATCGGCCTGCTTAATGTAATAATGATCATAGTTGTCGTTGAACTTGTTGACAATGCGGATCCGGAATGGCTTGCTGTTGCCAAAATAACAGTAGTCAATTCTGGCAACATCCAGGTGATCCGCATAACTCATATCACCCTCTGTTTTCAGAATGGCATATACCCGTACCAGGTTATCGCGCAGGAACTCCCACTCATGCATGTCGTACGACACTTTTTCCCAGGCAGTATCATTGCCATGTTTGTCTTTCAGCGGTATGGTATAGGTGAAGCGTTGCAGGTCTTTGTACCCAAAGGGCAGAATAACTTCCCTTCCGTATTTTACCAGGTAGCCGCGCAGGTCTTCCTTGATCGGATACATGGGTTTTTTCTTTGAAGGCAGATTCGATTGCCCCAGGTAGTTCATATTTGCCGTAAAGTTAATCAAGCAGCATGGGGTCGTTATCGTCTTCCAATAAATTCAGGTTCACGGCATCCGCTCCTGCAATGCCTTCCACGGAACCTTTAATATGTGCGGCATTCAGCAGAATCTTGTCCAGTTGTTTTTCCCGGGCTTTCCATAGTTTTTCCATGGCATCCCGTTCTTTCTGTATGCTGCTGCGCATACTCCTGTATCCTTCGCTGATGGCTTTCCATTGTTCACTAAACTCCGTTCCGGTTAAGTAATCGTAGAGCATCACCATTTTATCGCCTTTGTTCTCCTGGCTTTTCCTGGCATCGGCCACTTTTAATATGGAGTTGCGCAATAGCAGGGCTACACTTCTAACCTCGGAAAACGTACAGATGTAAACACCTTCTTTTTCGCCAAAGCGTTCCATGTCTTTGGGAAGGGTTTGGGTAACAATTACTGCTACATCGGCTCCGAAATGGCGCATGTCTTTTTTCAGTTTCTCAATCCAGTCATTGGCAAAATCCTTGGTCCGCTTGCTTTCGTAAATGATTTTTCCCGCTTCATTGCCAAACTGGTTTCTTACCAGTTGAATACAGTCTGCCCCTCGTACGCCTTTCCCTACTTCATCTATTTTATCGAAGGGGAATGTGCCCTGCAACAGCTCTTCCAGCATCAGTTCCTGTACCTCGCCCTGTAACTGCATGCTTCCCTGTTCCGATTTCCTGCGCATTTCTTCTGCCAGTTTTTTCTGGTCATCCAGTTGCTTTTCCAGTTCCCTTATCCGCAAAGCATGTTCCTGGTCTTTCAGGCTGATTTTTTCCGCTTCTTCTTTGGCCAGTTGCTCTTTCAGTTTGGCCCTTTCTTCTATTAATTGTCTTTGGACGGTGAGTTGTAATTCCTGTTCCTTATTGATCAGCGCCTGTTCTTTCTGTAAAAAATCCAGTTCTTTTTTCCTGGCTTCTTTCAGCTTTTCTTCTGCATCGGCTGCATTTTGCTGAAACATTTTTAACTGGTTCTCGTAATCGGCAGCCAGGTTTTTACGAATGGTATCCTGCAATTCGGATTGAATCCGCTTTCTCTCCGTTTCCATCTGCAACGCAGTTTCCGCTTCCTTCTTCTTCTGCCATTCCACCATTTTGGTGCGCAATTCCTTTTCAATTTCGGCCCGGGTGGAATCACCCGGGGTAAATTCATGATTGCAATGGGGGCAGGTGATGATTAATTCGGACATCTGTTTCTGGTTAGAGGGTGAAGGTATTAAAAAAGGGTGGATATGCTGCTTTGTGCCTATGATGGGGTTACCTGCGGTGATCCAAATGTCCTACGAGGGGGCTACAATAAAAATGTCCTGGATTGTGTTCGCTTTTGAAAGCAAGCTTTCAACGCTCACAATGAAAAACGCCCTTCCAACTTCGTTGGAAAGGCGTTTGTGCCCGGGACTGGATTCGAACCAGCACGCCGTTTCCAGCACCACCACCTCAAGGTGGCTTGTCTACCAATTTCAACACCCGGGCCTCCTTTGGGACTGCAATATTAGAATATTTTGTTTAAATCCACGCTCTGTTTTTACATTCTTTCCGGAACATGTATTCCCAGCACATTCATACCTGTCTTTATTACAGATGCGGTAAACAGGGCCAGCATTAAACGAAGCTTTTTCTTTTCCGCTGTTGCTGCATTGGCAATGGAATGTTCATTGTAGAATGAACTGAATGTTTTTGCAAGATTAAAAATATGGATAGCCACTTTGGAAGGATCATGCTCTGTAGCTGCCTCCTGAAGGGTGGCGGGAAATTGTTCCAGTGAAATAATCAACGCTTTCTCCAATGGGAGGAGGGCCTCTGTAAAAGCAGTGTCCGCCGTTGGTTCAATGGTATTCCCTTCAATGCCTAATTTGCGCAGGATACTCTTGATTCTTGCATGGGTATATTGAATAAACGGCCCGGTAAAACCATGGAAATCGATACTCTCTTCCGGGTTGAAAACCATTTTTTTCTTTGGATCCACCCGCAGTAAAAAGAATTTCAATGCCCCCAGTCCCAGTGTTTCGTAGAGCGCTGTTCTTTCTGTTTCTGTAAAATCATTGACCTTTCCCAGTTCCTCGGTTTTCTGCCTGGCAATTTCAACCATTTCCTGTATCAGGTCGTCGGCATCCACCACTGTTCCTTCGCGGCTTTTCATTTTCCCGGTAGGAAGTTCCACCATACCATAACTCAGGTGATAGATTCCATCTGCAGAAGGCAGTTTGAGCTTCTGACAGATCAGCTTGAGTACTTTAAAGTGATAGTTCTGTTCATCACCCACCACATAGATGCTCTGGCCGGCGTTGAATTCTTTCTGCTTCTGTTCCGCCAGTCCGATATCCTGTGTTATGTAAACTGAAGTGCCATCCTTCCTTCTCACCAGTTTTTCATCCAGGCCGTCGCCGGTCAGATCGATCCATACACTGCCATCTTCTTTCTGATAAAATACGTTCTCCTTCAAACCCTTTTCCACCAGGTCTTTCCCCAGCAAATAGGTATTGCTCTCGTAATAGATTTTATCGAAATCGGTTCCGATTTTCTGATAGGTTTCTTTAAAGCCTGCATATACCCATTCATTCATCCTTTTCCAAAGTTCAATGACTTCGGGTTTGCCTTCCTCCCAGTCTAAAAGCATCTGCTGCGCCGCTTTCATGATCGGCGCACTCTGTGCCGCTTCTTCCTCCAGCATCCCGCCGGCTTTCAGTTCGGCTATCTGACGTTTGTATTCGTCGTTGTATTGAACGTAGTAATCTCCCACAAAATGATCCCCCTTGGTATGGGTAGACTCCGGCGTGGCGCCATGGGCAAACAGTTGCCAGGCGATCATGCTTTTGCAAATATGGATTCCCCGGTCGTTTACAATGCAGGTTTTCACCACATCGTTGCCCGTTACCTTTAAAATTTCTGCGATACTTCTTCCCAGGAAATTGTTCCTCAGGTGTCCGAGGTGCAGCGGCTTATTGGTATTGGGAGAGGAGTATTCCACCATCACTTTTGACCCGGTGGGCGCTACAGTTCCAAAGGATTCATTGAAATAACTTTTGGTCAGAAAACGCATCCAGTAACCTTCGCTCACAGATAAGTTCAGAAACCCTTTCACCACGTTGAACTCCGAAAAAAGGTTGGGGAAGTTGGCCACCAGGTGGGTTCCCAATTCCTGGCCCAGCGCTTCGGGCGATAATTTTAATTGCTTTACAAAAGCAAAGAGCACTACCGTATAATCTCCTTCAAATTCAGGCTTGGTACTGTTCACCAGGATCGTTTCGGAAGGAATCTGCTGTTTGTATAATTCACCAATACTATAGGCTGTTGCTGCTTTAATCCGTGAAACCAGGCTCATATTCTTAACAATTTCGGGTGGCAAAACTAACCAATTAAGGGCTACCTTCGCTGCCCGTTATGCAAAAGCTGCATTTTTTCGTCAGTAACCTGATCCTGGAGACGGTAGATCTGTTCTATCCGGTCTTCCGCCGCTTCATGCCTTTACAAACATACCGGTATGCCGCCTGCGGTGGATTTAACACTGCACTGGACATTTGCCTCTTCTTTGTGTCTTATAATTTTATCCTGCTGAAACAGCCACTGGAGCTGGGTTTTATTACGGTTGGGGCACATATTGCCTCCTTCCTGATGAGCTTCCTGGTTACGTTCCCGATTGGATTCTACCTGAGCCGTTATGTGGTTTTCCAGGAAACCTCCGTTGCCAAAAGGGAGCAACTGGGCAAATACTTCATGGTGGTCCTGGGCTGCCTGATCCTGAATTACCTTTTCCTGAAGATTTTTGTAGATGTGCTGGGCTGGTATCCAACACCATCCAAGATTGCTACCACCTTCTTTGTGGTGGCTTTTAGCTATTTCTCTCAGAAAAACTTCACATTTAAGGCAGTGAAATAGGCTTTTTGGCCTGATTTTATAGCAAAATGACCCTTTGAGGCATTTGCCCGGTCATTTTTATGACAATATTTCATTCTATCATCCGGTGGCATAATCATTGACCTTGTAAATCAAGAAAAAAAATAAATATGGGAAAGATAATTGGGATTGACCTTGGAACCACAAATAGTTGTGTTTCCGTAATGGAAGGAAATGAGCCAGTTGTTATAGCTAACGACGAAGGCCGTAGAACCACACCTTCTGTGGTGGCATTTTTGAAGAACGGGGAAAGAAAAGTAGGTGACCCTGCAAAGCGTCAGGCGATTACCAACCCGCAGAATACCATCTCCAGTGTGAAGCGTTTTATGGGTCGTAAGTACGACGAAGTGACGGAAGAAATCAGCCATTGGAGCTACAAAGTTGCCAAAGGTGACAATAATACGGTACGTGTTGCCATTGAAGATCGTTTGTACACACCTCAGGAAATTTCTGCAATGGTGCTTCAGAAAATGAAGAAAACTGCAGAAGACTACCTGGGCCAGGAAGTAACAGAGGCGGTTATTACCGTTCCTGCCTACTTTAATGATGCCCAGCGTCAGGCCACCAAGGAAGCTGGTGAAATTGCCGGCCTGGTGGTAAAAAGAATTGTAAACGAGCCGACTGCCGCTGCACTGGCTTATGGCCTGGATAAAAAACATGCTGATCAGAAGATCGCTGTATTTGACCTCGGTGGGGGTACTTTCGATATTTCCATCCTCGAACTGGGTGATGGCGTATTTGAGGTAAAATCTACCAATGGTGATACCCACCTCGGTGGTGACGACTTTGATAAAGTGATCATGGACTGGCTGGCCGAAGAGTTTAAAAACCAGGAAGCGATCGACCTGCGCAAAGACCCGATGGCTTTACAGCGTTTGAAGGAAGCTGCTGAAAAAGCAAAAGTTGAACTGAGTTCTTCTTCAGAAACAGAAATCAACCTGCCTTATGTAACTGCTGTTGATGGTGTACCCAAACACCTGGTGGTTAAATTAAGCCGCGCCAAATTTGAACAGCTTTCAGATAACCTGTTTGCCCGTTGTTTAAAACCTTGTGAAGCGGCATTGAAAGATGCAGGATACTCCACTTCCGATATTGATGAAGTGATCCTGGTGGGTGGTTCTACCCGTATTCCTAAAGTACAGGAAATCGTTGAGAAATTCTTTGGTAAAAAACCCAATAAAGGCGTTAACCCGGATGAAGTGGTTGCCATCGGCGCTGCCATTCAGGGTGGTGTTTTAACAGGTGAAGTAAAAGATGTGTTGTTGCTAGATGTAACCCCGTTGAGCCTTGGTATCGAAACAATGGGTGGTGTAATGACTACCATGATTGCTTCCAATACAACCATTCCTACCAAGAAAACAGAAGTATATTCCACTGCAAGTGATAACCAGCCTGGCGTTCAGATCCATGTATTACAGGGTGAACGTCCTATGGCCAGTCAGAATAAGAGTTTAGGTATGTTTAACCTGGACGGTATTCCACCGGCCCCAAGAGGCGTACCTCAGATTGAAGTGACTTTTGATATTGATGCCAACGGCATGCTGCATGTAAGTGCAAAAGACAAAGGCACTGGTAAGGAACAGAAAATCCGCATCGAAGCAGGTAGCGGCTTAAGCAAGGAAGAAGTGGAGAAAATGAAAGCAGAAGCCAAAGCCAATGAAGCCAGCGATAAGGAAGCCAGGGAGCGCGTGGAAAAACTGAACCAGGCAGACAGCCTGATCTTCCAGACCGAGAAACAATTCAAAGAGTTTGGTGATAAGATCCCGGCTGATAAAAAAGGCGCTATCGAAACTGCGCTGACCAAATTGAAAGACGCGCACAAGAACCAGGATATCCCTGCAATTGATGCAGCGATGGCTGAAATGAATACCGCATGGACTGCCGCCAGCGAAGATATCTACAAGGCGCAGCAGGCTTCCGGTGCTCAGCCAGGCGCTGAGCAAGGCCCTCAGGATGACAGCGGGTCTAAGGGAGATACTGTTGAAGATGCACAGTTTGAAGAAGTGAAATAAAAATTACATTAAGTTGCAAAAGGCTCCGGAATTTCCGGGGCCTTTTTTATTGTATATATTATTGCCTGAAATTCCGGGATCGAATGGCACCGGTGCGTAGTTGATCAGCGTATGATCACGGTTCCCAGCCGGTTGGTGATGTCTCTTTCAAATTCTTTCAGTTGCTTGTGCAGTTCAATCAGTTTGAGCTGTTCCTCAAACGGAGCTTTCTCCATATCCTGCTGATTCTGTTCGAACATTTTTTTGATCTTTCTCAGCTTGAAATAATTCATGCTGGTAATGGCGTCTTCCACAGAAGTGTCCCTTTCCAGGATTTTCATTCCTTCCATTACATCATCCCAGCGCTGGCTCAGTTCAAATGGGGTCATGGAAATATTGACAATCAGGTTGCGGATGCTTTCATCTTCGTGATACAACATGGTTTTGACAGTTGGCTCCATTCCCTTGTTATACCAGTCTTTATAATACTCCAGTACACTAACGTATAAAGGGTTGTCGAACTGGAAATGTTCCATTTCCTGGAAAATATAGGCTGCAATGGTCAACGCTTCGTTGAAAGTTTTGAGTCCGTGTTCCAGTAATACGCGCAGTATGTTTTTTTCGAAGAGATCATCCTGTTGCAGCAGCGCGGTGGAATCTTCATATTCCTGTGAGGGGCGCTGTTCCGAATCCTGTTGAATAAATGCAGCTTCATCAAATGGGAGCTTCTTCTCTTCCTTTGCAATTTTGTCGCGCTTGTATTTATTGACCAGGTTCGTAAACCCGGTCTCATCTATCTTCAGCAGGGCTGCGCATTGCTTAATGTAATCCTGCTGCTTGGTGAAATCTTCGGCCTTGCTGATCCTGCTGAGCGATTCGGCAATCTGGTTGACGATACTGCTTTTTTTGCTTACATCGGCGCCGGCTTCTTTCAGCAAAACTTCCAGCTGAAAAAGAATGAAATCCTTTTTATTGGCAGCGATGAAATCGTTAAAAGCTTTTGCGCCCACTTTATTTACATAACTGTCCGGGTCCTCATTATCGGGAATCAATACCAATTTTACGTTCAGGCTTTCTTCCAGGGCAAGATCCAGCCCGCGAAGGGCTGCCTTGATGCCGGCACTGTCCCCGTCATAAATAATGGTGAGGTTGGCTGTGTATTTTTTGATCAGCCTTAACTGATCAATGGTTAATGAAGTACCGCCGCTGGCTACCACGTTTTCTATTCCTGCCTGGTGCAGGCTTACCACATCGGTATAACCTTCTACCAGCAAACATTCTTTTGCTTTGTCGATGGCCGTTCTGGCAAAATAGGAGCCGTAAAGAATCCTGCTCTTTACATAGATCTCATTTTCGGGGGTATTAATGTATTTGGGTCCCCGGTCGTTCTTGCCAATTACCCTGGCGCCAAAGCCGATGACCTTGCCGCTGTTGTTATGGATCGGGAAAATAATCCTGTTGCGGTAATTATCGGACAGCTCATTATTCCGGTTAGATACCAGTCCTGTTTTCGGAAGTAGTTCCGCATTAAACTGGTTGGCCAGCAGGGCCTTGGTAAGTGTATCTCTTGCCTCAGGATTGTAGCCGATCTGAAATTTTTGAATCACTTCATCGCGGAATCCTCTTTCCTTTAAATAGGAGCGTGCTATCTGGACGCCTTCCTCTGTATTGAATAATTGGTCTGTAAAAAACTTCTGTGCAAAATGATTGATGGCGTGCAGGCTGTCGGCTATCTGTATCTGCTGAACCTGCTCAGGTGTTTTCTGGGTTTCCTCTACCGTTATATTATAGCGTTCGGCCAGCCATTTCAGGGCTTCCACATAGCTGTACTTCTCGTGTTCCATCAGGAAGGTGATGGTATTACCGCTTTTGCCGCAGCCGAAGCACTTATAGATTTCCTTGGCCGGGGAAACAGTAAATGAAGGAGATTTTTCTCCATGGAAAGGGCAGAGCCCCAGGTAATTCGTACCTCTTTTCCTGAGTTTCACGAATTCACCCACCACATCTATGATGTCGATCCGATTGGTGATCTGTTGTATGGTATTGGGAGAAATCATGGAGTTGCCGGGCTGCTAATTTACGTTACTCAGCGGTCTGCCGGCATTTAAATTATAAATAATTTGTGCGGTTTTCTGCAAACTCTTTACTTTTAAGGATGCTTAAGAAAGAAAGACAGGCCTACATAATCCAACAGATTAATATACATAACAAGGTATTATCAGCAGATTTATGTGTACAGTTGGATGTTTCTGAAGATACAATCCGCAGGGATTTGCAGGAATTAGCGGAAGAAGGAAAACTCATGAAAGTGCACGGCGGGGCGCTGGCCAAGTCCTTTCATTTTACCATTGAAACCAACCAGGTCTACAATCTTTCCGCCAAGCAGATTATTGCCCAAAAAGCCATCCAACTGATTAAGGATGGTATGCTGGTGGCCATCTCAGGTGGTACCACTATGCGTGAATTAATTAAGCTTCTCCCAGCCGAACTGAATGCCACATTTGTTACCTCCAACGTACCCATTGCACTGGAGTTGCTGAATCACCCGCATATTGAAGTGATTTTTTTCGGCAACAAACTGCTGAAAAGCGCGCAGATGGCGGTAGGAGCGGAAGTTGTGAACCGTTTTGGACAGATCAGGGCCGATCTTTGTCTACTTGGCACAAACAGCATTGATACCGTTGATGGAATTACCGACCTCGAATTGGAAATTATTGAGGTAAAGCGCGCCATGATCAACTGTTCTCAAAAAGTGGTTTCTCTGGCCATTTCTGAAAAACTGAATACCACCCAACGACTATTGGTTTGTGGTTTGGAACAGGTTGATGTGCTTATTACCGAATTGGACCCCGGGGATGAATTATTGGTTCCTTACGCCCAAAAAGGGATTTCCATTCGCTGATTCCAGCCACACTTATTGTTGAAAATACACATTAAAATTTGCAAGTTTCTGCAATTTATTGCTGTAATTTTTTCGTTGTTTAACAATTCTTCGTTTATATTTAACACCGAATTAGATTTATTTTAACGATTGAGCAGCTTTTTGCAGCTTTTTGCATGAAGTTGCTGTCATCAGAAACAAACACTGAACAATGAGAAAACTCCCAAGCTTGATTAAAGCAGTTTGTTTTTTACTGCTCGTTTTCACGCTGCCATCCTACGGGCAAAGTCAAACGGTTTCGGGTACCATTCTGGATGCCGACAAAAAAACGCCTCTTTCCGGTGTAACCATTAAAGTGGTTGGTTCAACTGCTACCGAACAATCCAAAGACGATGGTTCTTTTACCATTAAGGCCAACAAGGGTCAAGCCTTGCAGGTTACTTATGTTGGTTATGAGGCCCAGCGCTATGTTATTGGTAGTGGTAAAATCGAAATCTTACTGAAGAGTTCTGTTACAGAACTGGATGAGGTAGTGGTTGCGATGGATATTAAAAGAAAATCCCGCGACCTGGGTTATTCTACACAGGTTGTAAAAGGGGACGACCTTAAAGAAACCCAGCGTGAAAACTTTATTGGTGGTTTGCAGGGTAGAATTGCAGGTGCAACCATCACGGCCACTTCCGGTGTGCCGGGTGCATCTTCCACCATCGTGTTGCGTGGTTTCAACTCCCTGTCTTTAGACAACCAGCCGCTCTTTGTGGTGGATGGAGTGGTGAGAGATAACTCCACAATCGACGCTACCGCTTCTGTGCCATCTGCTGCCGGTCAAAGCAATACCTCCAATGATTTCACCAACAGGATTGCAGATATCAACCCGAATGATATTGAGTCGGTAACTGTACTGAAAGGACCTGAAGCGACGGTACTATACGGTAGCGCCGCCAGTAACGGCGCCATTGTTATTACTACCAAGAGAGCCAAAGTAACTGACAGTAAGCGTTTCAATGTGAACTACGACAACAGTATCCGTTTCCAGTCTATCCAAAACTTACCAAAAGCGTTCAATGGTTTCCAGACCGGCACCAACGGGGTAGCTTCCACTGCAACTTTTTCTGCATTTGGACCTGCAATGGATCCAAGTACAAAACTCTATGACAATGTTGGCAACTTCTTCAGAACAGGATTTGGTATGACCCATAACCTGAGCGTGGAATTTGGCAAAGGAAATTCCAGCACCAGGATCAGTGGTTCTTACTACGACCAGAGTGGGGTAGTGCCCAACACCCGCTTACAGCGGGTGAACTTCAGAATTACCAATACTTCTAAAATTGGTAAGTACATCGATATCACGCCTTCACTTGCCTACAGCAACAGTAATAACGATAAAGCCTTAAAAGGCGCCAACAGTTATTTACTGAACCTGTATTTATGGCCGGCTACTGATAATGCAGTAGACTATTTATTGTCAAACGGGCACAAGCGATACCTGGCCAATCCGTTTGCCAACAACCCCGCAGACGATGCAGGTCTGGGCACCGTGTCTGAAACAGACAACCCTTTCTTCGCGGTTAACAGAAACGAGTCCAGGGATAAGACCAATAACTATGAAGCCAACCTGGCCATCAACTACAATCCTTACAAATGGTTAACCGTTGCAGGCAGATTTGGTTACAACTATTATGCAACCTCCGGCTTCCAGTTCCGGGATCCGGAGTCCTCTGCGCAATCTTCCATGGCCAATAAAGGTCAGTTGGATAACTATTGGGCCAAGGCTGCTACCTATAACCACACCATTACAGCTACCGTTAAAAAAGCATTTGGCGATTTCAATACCAGGTTTACTGTAGGTACCCGCTGGAGCCAGACAGATATGGAGTTGTATGGTATCTCCGGTACAAAAGACAGTACCAGGGGTTTTGACAGCAGTGCCACCGATCCTGCAACTCGCACACGTTTAAGCCGTGCTGCTTTGGCAGGCAATGATAAATGGAATCTGAGAAAGAACTACCAGATTGCCGGATTTGCGGAAGCGACTGTAAGCTATAAGAACTTAGTGTTCCTGACCGGCTCACTTGCGTTTGAATCTTCTTCCGTATTGCCATCTGCCAACAGGAACTACAGCTACCCCGGTGGAAGCTTGAGTGTGATCATGAGCGATATCTTCCCTACCTTGAAAGGCGGCGCTTTAAGTTACTGGAAACTGAGAGGCTCCCTGGCTTCCACTGCAAGGCTCCCATCGCCATATGCCAACCAGTCTAACTTTGTACCTACCGCTACCAGCGTAGCGCCGGGAATTGTTCCGTTGCAATATGCATTTACCAACGCCAATCCTAACCTGAAACCTGAAAGACAGAATACCTATGAAATTGGTACTGAATTAAGGTTGTGGAATGACAAAATCTCTATTGATGCGGCTTATTATAACACCAAGGCGCTGGATCAGATTGCGCAGGGTTTCCGCGCCAGCTATGGTACAGGTTTCGTGCTGAACACTGCCAATAACTCCAGTGTGCAGAATGAAGGCCTGGAGATTTCCCTGGGCTTCAAAGCCATCCGTAAAAAGGATTTTGACTGGAATATCCAGTTCAACTTTAACCATATGTGGAACAATGTATTGGCCATCCCCGCATCCATTGATATTTCCGGCGGTGATTACTACGATGCTTCTACCTGGTTATATAATAATGCAAGAGGCGGTATCAGACCCGGATTTTCTACCGGTACCATTACCAGCTATGGTTACAAGCGCCAGGACCTGACTCCTGCAGGATTAAATGGTGTTGCTTCCAATAATGGCGCCATCCTGGTATCGGCCTTAACCGGCCTGCCAGTACAGGATGCGGTTTGGAGGGTTCGCGCCGACAGAACGGTATGGCTTACCTTAGGTACAGTGAACCGTTTCCGTTACAAAAACTGGAATTTCAGCTTCTTATGGGATTTGAGAATTGGCGGAGATATCTTCAACGGTACCAATATGTATCTGACTAATTTGGGTAAATCAATTAAAACTGCAGACCGGTTAACACCAAGGGTTGTGCAGGCTGTTGTGCAGAATGGTTTGGAAAATACCGCCACCCCAACGGTGAACAATATTTATGTAACGCCTTACTATAATAATACTTATTATGGCGCTGCTTCCATGCCGGAGGAAGACTATATGGAAAGAAATATCAATGCATTCCGGTTGAGAGATATTTCCCTGAGTTATACCATGCCGTCAGAACTACTGAACAAAAAGTTCAGATCCGTTAAATCCATGAGCTTCTTCCTGACCTGTAACGACCTGATCCTGTTCACCAACTATTCCGGTGCAGATCCTGCTTCCAACGGTGGTAACGCGTCTTTAAGAGGAGTAGGTGCAGTTGGTTTTGACTTTGGTAATATCGCCGCTCCTTTAAGTTTCAACGGTGGTCTCAGAGTTGGTTTTTAATTGAATTAAATAATACATTATTATGAAAAATAAATCCTTTATAACTTTTTCGCTTAAAACGATGATGCTGGCGATTGGTATCCTAACGATCCAAGCCTGCTCGAAAAAGTTGGACAGCGTTTACTTAAACCCGAACAACCCGGTTGAGGTGAATATTGAAGCTGTTTTACCGAATGCCATCAACCAGATGACCTCAACTGCCCTGCCTCCAACCGGTGGTGGTGGTGGTTCTTATGGTTGTGCAGCAGAAGCTGTTTTGATGGCTCGTTATATTCAGTACTGGGGCGATGTGGCCGTGAACAATAGTTATGATCAAATGGGTGGTGTTTATGGTACAGGCAGTGATAATACCGGCCTGGTTTGGGCCATGCACTATTATGGTATCGGCGCCAATGCCAAGTATATTATTTCCAGGGGAAGATGGCAGGAGAAATGGGACTATGTGGGTGTTGCAAATGCCTTGTTCGCGTTCAGTTGGCTGACTTTAACGGAACAATACGGCGAAGTGATCCTGAAGCAATCCTTTGATGCAGGTCGTTCCCAGTTTGATTACGATTCGCAGGAAGCAGTGTATGACACGGTTCGTAAAATCTGCGACAGCGCCATTTACTACCTCAACAGAACGGATGGCGCCGCCAGTCCTGCCAACCTCGCCAAGGGAGATACCTATTTTTACGGCGGAGACGTAAATAAATGGAAAAAGTTTGTATATGCCATCAAGGCCAGGTCATATGCACACCTGAGTAACAAAACCATTTATACCACCAACAACTACGCCGATTCTGTAATCAAGTATTGCAACCTGTCTATTACCACCAATGCAGACAATGCCACCCAGAAATGGCAGGGTGGTAACTTCAGCGGTACCAATAACTACTACGGACCTTACAGGGGTAATATCGGCACTCTGAGGCAGACCGCATTCATTGCAGATTTGCTGACCGGCGCTTCCGCCGCCTCTCCATTCTCCGGTATTATTGATCCAAGAACACCTTACCTGCTGAATGAGAACAACAATGGCACTTACAAAGGTATACTGCCAGGACAGGGTTCTTCCGGTTTAGGTACCAATGATCAGCCTAAGAATTTCTGGAGACAACTCTTTAGCAGCACTTCTACTGCTGTACCTGATTCAGGTAGATATATCTTCAACAACCTGGCCCCATTCCCGGTAATTACTGCCAGCGATATGCAGTTCATGAAAGCGGAAGCTGCTTACAGAAAAGGGGATAAGGCCCTGGCCCTTGCTGCATATACCAATGCTATTAACTTGTCATTTGATTTGTTGACTACAGACTATGACAACAGAATTCCTTTGTCTAAGAAGATCACCCCGGCTTCCAGAGCGAATTACCTGGCCGATCCGAAAGTGATCCCCGTAAGTGCTGCTAATTTAACGCTGAGTATGATTATGCTGCAGAAGTATATTGCACTGTATGGCTATGGTTTCCACGAAACCTGGACCGATCTGCGCCGTTTCCATTACACAGATATTGATCCCGCTACCGGAACCCAGGTCTATGCCGGGTTCACTTTGCCTTCCGTGTTAAACGTGTATAACGCAGGTAAGCGGGTTTACCGCGCGCGTCCACGATACAATTCTGAGTATCTGTACAATATTCCTGCGTTACAAACGATCGGCGCTTTGGCATCAGATTACCATACCAAGGAACATTGGTTTATGCAACCTTAATCTCAACTGAAAAACAAGAACAATGAAAAAAATCAGTTTAAAATACATCATTCCGGCTGCAGCATTCCTTTTCCTGTATGCCTGTACCAAAAATGACGGTGTTACAAACCAGGCATATGCTGTTTATGGTACTTCGGCTACAACTGGCCAACTGAAGGTGAACCTGGCATTTGCCTATACCGTGGATTATAATACCATGGTAATCAAAATCAACGATAAAGTGGTCAGTAATGCGCTGCAAACCAGAACTCCCTTTCCGGGTGGCGGTTACAATACCCGGGGGAGCAACTTTCCCAATTATTTATCTGTTCCACAAGGAAGTAATAAGATTGCTGTCGTGATTCCGAAAAAAGGAACTGCGGAAGATTCCATTGTACTGTATACTACCAATATCACCATTCCGGATAATACGCCGTATACATTGCATATAGCGGATACAGCGGTAAAAACACAATCCAAACTGGTAAAGAATGAAATTGCAAAAGTGGATACAGGTCATTGCCGTTTCCGTTTTGTAAACCTGATTCCGAACCTTCCCGCAGTGGATATTTACCTGAATGGTCAGTTGATCAAGAATAACGTGGCTTTCATGGCTGCTACGGATACATTTACCCTGAAAACCGGGGTAAATGCTCCTGGTTACGTATCTGGCAATGCCACCACATGGGATGTGAGGCCTGCGGGAGCTGCCATCACTACCAAGGCCATCGCTACTTATTCAAGTGGCAATACCTTACAGAGTGAGCGGGTGATAACCATTTTCACGATGGGATATTCCGGATCTACCGGCACTCGTCTGCCTTATGTATCCTTTACATTAGATAAGAATCAATAATTTTTTTACTGTTCTGTTGCAAAAAAGGAAGGGCCGGAGAAGACCCTTCCTTTTTTTAATTTTAACAGTAGGATGCCTTCCAACCTGTTTTTTTTCAATAAATTCGTAACCTCCAGTTGATTACACAACTTCACTTTATGCCTAACAGGAAACTGTCCGCCTTTCTCTTTTCGCTGTTCGTAATGATCGTTGTTCGGTCAACAGCACAACAGCCTGATTCAATGCTTCATGTTTACAGAACCGAATACCAGCAGGAAAAACTGCATTTGCATTTTGATAAGCAAGTTTACAGTAAGGGAGAAACCATCTGGTTCAAAGCCTACCTGAGAGCAGGTGAAACACCTTCCGATTACAGCAGGAATTTTTATGTAGACTGGTATGATCACAAAGGCAAACTGATTAAACATACCATTCACCCGGTGTTTGAGTCTTCTGCAAGGGGGCAGTTTGAGGTGCCTGCTAAATATGAGGGGAGAGCCATTTATCTGAAAGCTTATACAAGATGGATGATGAATTTTGATTCATCATTTATATACAATACCCGGCTCCAGGTAGCGCAGGACGACGCTGCGCCAAAACCTGCTGTTAAACAGCCGGAAGTTTCCTTGCGATTTTTCCCCGAAGGCGGTGACCTGATAAAGGGAATTAGCGCTACAGTAGCATTTAAAGCGGTGGATCAAAGCGGGATGCCTGTAGCTGTAAAAGGGGCTATTCTGAATAATAAGAATGAATTGATTGATTCCATTGTTTCGGTACACAATGGAATGGGAAGTTTTTTGCTTGAACCTCAGGCCAACGAAACTTATTCCTGTGCGTGGGTAGATGAATTTGGTATTACCCATAACACCCCGCTGCCGGTAGCCAAGAGCAATGGCGTTGTACTTGAATCAAGACTCACGGGAAATAAAACCATCTTCATCGTTAAAAGAAGCGCCGCTGTTTCAGATAATTTTAAACTGCTGCACATTGTCGCAACGATTAACCAGCAAATGGTCTACAATGCCTCTATCAATCTGAGCGCTAAACTCAGGGCAGGAGGTGAGATTCCTACTGCCAACCTGCAAACCGGCATTTTGCAGCTAACTGTTTTTGATGATCATTGGATTCCTGTTGCAGAAAGGATTGTGTACGTTAACAACAATAATTACCAGTTTTTCCCGGATGTGTATGCCGACACCAAACGATTTACCAACCGCTCTAAGAATACTTTTTCCATCCATGTTCCCGACAGTGTATCAAGCAATATGTCTGTGTCGGTCACGGATGCTTCGTTTCCTTCGGACAGTAGTTCCGGCATCATTGCTCAACTTTTGCTGAGTAGTGATCTGAAAGGATATATCCATCAGCCTTCTTACTATTTTTCTTCAGATAATGAAACCGTTCGCCAGCGCCTGGACCTCCTGATGCTGACCCATGGCTGGCGCAGAATCCGGTGGGAAGATATAGTGGCCGAGAAACCGCTCCAGCTGAAATATCCCATAGACAGCGATTACCTGCAGATTAAAGGGAAACTGATAATGGAAAAAAACAATCCCATTAAACCCAATCAGCAACTTACGCTGATTATGCAATCAAAAGATAGTACCAAACAATACTTTATGACGCCGATTGCTGCCGACGGCTCCTTTAACCAGCGCGGGCTGATCTTTTTTGATACCGTAAAAGTGTACTACCAGATTAATGCAGATAAGAAACTCAGCGATCGATTAAGCGCCAATATTCAGTCAGGCATTCCCTTGATGGATATCCCCGCTTCACTGAAACCTATTGACTATACCCGCCCGGATACCTCCGGATTAAGGGCCGGTAACCTGTTTTATACCAGTGCTGCAACGGTGAGAAGCCGCTTTGATACCACTGTTACACTGAAAGACGTGGTTGTGCATTCAAAAGCCAAATCGAATGTTGAAGTGCTGGATGAAAAATATACAACCGGAATTTTCAGCAATAGAAACGATTATGCCTTTGATATCATGAATGATGAACGGGCAAAAGCGTCCATCAATATTTTCTACTACCTGCAGAACCTGATTCCAGGGTTAACCATGTCTATTCCAATGATGGGCGCCAACGGCGCAGAAGATGCCAACAGCGACAATGTACCTGGCTTAAACTGGCGCGAAGGCACCCCTGATATCTTCATCAATGAAATGCCTGCGGATGCTTTATCTGCCATGAATCTGTCTATGACTGATGTAGCTTATGTGAAAGTGTTCAAGCCGCCTTTTATGGCTTCTACCGGCAATGGGGCCTCTGGGGCCATTGCCATCTATACCAGGAAACCCGCAGACCGAAGTACCGACAGGATCAAAGGAATGAACAGCGCTACACTCAATGGCTATACTGCTTATAAGGAATTCTACCATCCGGATTATACGTATCCCGTGGCCAAAAAACCGGATACCCGTTCCACCCTGTACTGGAATCCTTATGTTCTTACTGATAAGAAAAACAATACTATTAAAATTAATTTCTTCAATAATGATCTTACCAGAAAATTCAGAATCATTGTTGAGGGGGTGAATGCGGCAGGTAAACTGGCCAGGGTGGAGAAAATCATTGAACCTTAATCAGGAAAGTACAATCAGTAAGGTGATAGTGATACCAATTCCTATGGCAACCCATATTTTAGATTTATCCCATAAGTGCGCTCTTTTTGTACGTTGCAGATGGTTGCTGACCAGTTGTTCCAGTTCCGGCATACCTCCGCTGAGTTGCTTCCACTGATTCGACAGGATGATATTTTGCCGGTAGGTCAGAAAAATAGCCGATTCAAACTGAAATTTCAGAAACTGCGCTATTACTGAACGATCCCGGTTCTTTAGCAGCAGCTGCCTGTTTTCGGGCGATAGCAATTCCATACATTGGGTAAACAGCCAGTCGCGGTTAATGAAAAATTGGTTTTGCCTAAGCAGATCCTGGTGTAACCGGGCGGCGGCATCTGTCAGTTCTGCAGCCGAAGGATAGTATTTTGGGGTATTTTGAACGCTGTTCCCCAAATAAACCTGCCGGTCGTAGGCCGACCTGCGTTTAGGATTACTTAACACTTCATAAGCCTCCTTAATCAACTGAAAATGAAGGGAGGTCTGGTCATTCCCCGGATTTTTATCGGGATGGAAACGGTGCGCCAGTCTCCGGTATGCCTGCCGGATTTCCTGTTCGCTTGCGTTGGGTGTTACAGACAATACTGCATACCAGTTTTGTAAATGCATGCAGCCGGGTTGGTTTAATCGTTGGTTTCAAAATTCACATCGTCTCCGTCCAGCAGTTCCCGTTCAATCTCTTCCATTTGTACAATATCCCAGGCTTCGGATTCGGTAGGGGTAATATTCAATAATTCTGTCAGTTCCAGCTGATCCAGGGTTTGGATAGCTGCATCGGAAAGGTTACAGATGACAAATGAGGCGCTTTTTTCGTAAAACTGCTGCTGCAGATCGGTAATGGTTCCGGCAATGGAAGGATCCAGGGTAGCCGCTTCTGACATATTGAGTATTACATTTTTTACCGGTTGATGCAGCAGATCATTGCAAATGCTGATCAATTCTGCTGCTATATTGGCAGAAAGATTGGCGGTTACCGGTGTTACGACGGTAAATTTCTCCTTGGTATCAATTTTGACTTCCATAACTAGGGCATTCAATTAACAAACTGTGAATAAGTGCTCTACAACTTCGGTCAAAATTATTCGTTATAATTGTATAAATCCAAATTTAGCTCATGGATAATAATTTTTCAGCACAGGTAAAAGAGATCATTTCTTTCAGCAGGGAAGAGGCGCTAAGGTTAGGCAATGATTTTATTGGCACAGAACATTTATTGCTCGGACTGATCCGCGACGGTGACAATACGGCTATCAAGGTCTTGAAACAGTTGAATGTAGACCTGTATGAACTCAGGAAAGAGGTCGAATTGGCCGTAAAAGATAAAACAGGTAAAAATATTGCTAATATCAACAGTCTGCCCCTGACCAAACAGGCAGAAAAAGTAATCCGTGTAACCGTTCTGGAAGCGAAGGCCCTGAAAAGCCCGCTGGTAGAAACGGAGCACCTGATGTTAAGCATTCTTAAAAACAAGGAAAATATCGCCACCCAGATCCTGAACCAGTTTGATATTGATTACGATCTGTTCCGCAATGAACTGGGTATGGTGGGGACCACCAACCCTCCTCCGAGAAGTGAATTCCCGGATGAAGGGGATGATGAGTTCGACGAAGAGAAAAAAAGTGCGGGTTACCAGCAGTCCAGAGCCGGAAAACAGGCTCCGGGGGCTGCAAAAAGTAAAACACCTGTACTGGATAATTTTGGAAGAGATATCACCAAACTGGCAGAAGCAGGTACACTGGACCCGATTGTAGGCAGGGAACAGGAAATTGAGCGTGTAAGCCAGATCCTGAGCCGGCGGAAAAAGAACAATCCGATCCTGATTGGTGAGCCGGGTGTGGGTAAAACCGCCATTGTGGAAGGCCTGGCGCTCCGTATTGTGCAGCGCAAAGTAAGCCGTGTATTGTTCGATAAAAGAGTCATTTCTCTGGACCTGGCCGCCCTTGTAGCAGGTACAAAATACCGTGGCCAGTTTGAGGAAAGAATGAAAGCCATCATGAATGAACTGGAAAAAAACAGGGATGTGATTCTGTTCATTGATGAAATACATACCATTGTAGGAGCCGGAGGAGCCAGTGGTTCCCTGGATGCGTCCAATATTTTCAAACCTGCGTTGGCAAGGGGAGAACTCCAGTGCATCGGCGCTTCTACTCTGGACGAATACAGAATGTACATTGAAAAGGATGGCGCATTAGACAGGCGTTTTCAGAAAGTATTGATTGAACCGCCAAGTGTGGAGGAGACGATCCTGATCCTCAATAATATCAAGAGCAAATATGAGGACTTCCACAATGTGACCTATGGCGATGATGCCATTGATGCCTGTGTGAAGCTCAGCGACCGCTATATGACCGATCGTTTGCTGCCCGATAAAGCCATTGATGTAATGGACGAAGTGGGTGCAAGGGTACACCTGAAAAACATCAATGTTCCGCAGGAAATTGTAGAGCTGGAGAAGAAGATTGAAGAGGTGAAGAACGAAAAGAACAAGGTGGTGAAGAGCCAGCGTTTTGAAGAAGCCGCTTCTTTGAGGGATACAGAAAAACGCCTGGGCGAAGAACTGGAGAAAGCAAAAAACCAGTGGGAAGAAGAAAGCAAGAACAGGCGTTATCCGATTTCGGAAGAGAATATTGCAGAAGTGATCTGTATGATGACCGGCATCCCTGTTAAACGCATGGTACAGGCCGAAACAGAGAAACTTCGCCGTATGAGCGAAGACATGAGGAGCATGGTGATTGGCCAGGATGACGCCATTCAAAAAGTGGTGAAAGCGATTCAGCGAAACAGGGTAGGGTTGAAAGACCCTAAAAAACCCATTGGTACCTTTATTTTCCTTGGCCCTACCGGTGTAGGTAAAACCGAGCTGGCACGCGCCCTGGCAAGATATATGTTCGACTCCGAAGATGCCCTGATCCGCATCGACATGAGTGAATACATGGAAAAATTCACCGTCAGCAGGCTGATCGGTGCGCCTCCCGGATATGTAGGTTATGAGGAAGGCGGTCAGTTAACCGAGAAAGTAAGAAGAAAGCCATACAGTGTGATCCTGCTGGATGAAATTGAAAAAGCGCATCCGGATATTTATAATATCCTCTTGCAGGTACTCGACGACGGACAGCTTACCGATGGTTTGGGCAGAAAGGTGGACTTCAAGAATACCATGATCATTATGACTTCCAATATTGGTGTTCGCCAGTTGAAGGAGTTTGGGGACGGGGTAGGTTTTGCAACAGCTACCAGGATGCAAAATGCGGAAGAGAACAGCAAGGCAGTGATTGAAAAAGCCCTGAAACGTACGTTCTCTCCTGAATTCCTGAACCGGATTGATGATGTAGTGGTGTTCAATTCTCTTACCAAAGATAATATCTTCAATATCATTGATATCCTGATGACCGGTGTATCCAAACGTTTACTGAACCTTGGGTTCTCTTTACAGCTGACTGCAGAAGCAAAGGAATTTCTGGCAGATAAAGGATACGATGTTCAGTTTGGTGCAAGGCCGCTGCACAGAGCCATCCAGAAATACCTGGAAGATCCTTTGGCCGAGGAAATCATGAAAATGACCATTAAACAAGGTGATGTGCTGGTGGCCGATCTGGATAAGGAACAGGGTGAGTTGCGTTTTACCTTCCAGGAAAGAAAAGAAGAGTCACCCGAAGAATCCGCATCAAAAGTATAACAGCATCGTGCAGATGTAAGCAGGTGCATTAAAATACAATCCCGGTAGCTCTGATGGTTACCGGGATTTTTTGTGAATGTTTTTCGCTGAATTATTTACCGGAGGATCCCCATCGGTAACTCTGCAGATCCAGGCCTGCCAGATCCAGCACACGGTCTACCACGGTAGACGCTACCTCTTCGATGGTTTTAGGCAAACTGTAATAGGATGGGGTAGCCGGGCAGATTATACCTCCGGCCAGCGTTACGGTTTCCATATTACGGATATGAATGAGATTGTAAGGCGCTTCCCTGACCATCAGGATCAGCTTTCGCCTTTCCTTTAAAATCACATCTGCCGAACGGGTAACCAGGTCATCGCTCACGCCGGAGGCGATTCTTCCCAATGTGCCCATGCTGCAGGGGGCCACAATCATCGTATTGTACCGGGCCGATCCGGAGGCGAACGGCGCAGTAAAATCTGTTTTGGCATAGAAACGGAAGGGATAGTTCCTGTAGGAATCATCTCCCAGTTCGGTCTGCCATACTTCTTCGGCGTTCTTACTCATTACAACACCCACCGCTTCATATTGGTCTTTCAGCGCTACGAGTTTGCTGAGCAGGAGTTTGGCATAGATAGCGCCGCTGGCTCCTGTGATGGCTATGGCAATTTTGTTTGACATCGGGCAGTCACTTATTTATACATGATTTCGTAGTATTCATGTGCCATCCTGTTACTGTCGAACTGGAAACGCACATCACGCATACCATTCTTCATGATCTGTCTCCATGTATCCTTGTTCTCGTAATACATCGGCAGAATCTGCTGTTCCAGGATTTCATATACCTTATTCAGGTCGTACTCATCCTGATCATGCTGGGTCATATTCAGGTAATCGGCCTTTGGTACAACAAAACCGTTGTTGCCATGGTTAATGAATTCCGGAATCCAGCCATCATCGGTGGAGAAGTTCACCGCTCCGTTCATGGCCGCTGTCATGCCACTGGTACCGGAAGCTTCCCTGGGCACCCTTGGATTGTTCAGCCAGATATCAGAAGCCTGTTTCAGGCGCTTACTCAGGGCCAGTTCATAACCAATTAAAACAGCTACGTTTTTGTAGTTCTTACTGAGATGAACCAGGTTGTTGAATTGCGAAATAGCCGGGTAATCTACGGGATAAGCCTTACCCGCCCAGATAATCTGTACCGGATATTTGGCGTTGTTCAGCAATCTTTCAAAACGCTCCATGTCGTAAGTGAGCATATCTGCACGCTTATAACCTGCAAATCTTCTGGCCCATACAATGGTGAGTACATTCGGATCAAAGAGTTTACCGGTTTGATCGGCAACTATTTCGAAGGCTCGTTTTTTCAGGTATTTTTTCCGGTCATCATAAATTTCATCGTTCTTCTCTTCCATGGCACGATACATTTGCTTATCGGCCCAGTATGTCCAGTTTTGGGCATTGGTGATAGACGTAATCGGGCAGATCCCTTCGTAGTGCTTCCACATTTCGCGGCTCACCACACCATGCAGGGCAGATACGCCATTGGCCTTTCTTGCAAAACGCAATGCAGCCAGAGAATGGTTGAACTGGTCGTCTGTTATACCGGTGAGTTTGCGTACTTCATCTATGCTGAGTCCGCAGAAATAGCTCATTTTATGGCAGAGGTAGATGTCGTGCTTTTCATTACCGGCCTCCTCAGGAGTATGTGTAGTGAATACCAAATGCTCTTTTACCTTCTCTGTACTCTTGAATTTATTCAGGAGATAGAACGCAGCAGAAATTCCATGTGCTTCGTTCAGGTGATACACATCCGGATTGAAGCCCAGCTCATCGATCAGTTTTGCACCGCCAACCCCCAGCAAAATAAACTGGGCCACTTTGGTAGCTACATTGGCATCATACAAACGATGGGTAATGGTCTGCGATACATAATCATTCTCCGGAAGGTCTGTGCTCAATAAAAATAATGGAGCGCTTTTAAACGTTTCCGGGTTCAGGTAAAAGGCTTTTACCCAAACAGGATGCTCGTGAATAAGAATCTGGAACTTGATGCCGGTATCTTCCAGGAAGCTGTAGATCTTTTCCATGAAGGTAACCTGCAGGGTCTGATCCTGGTTACGGGCCTGATCGTAATATCCGTATTTCCAAAGGATACCGATGCCGATCATATTTTGACGTAATTCATATGCGCTGCGTAAATGCGAGCCGGCCAGAAAGCCTAAGCCCCCGCTGTATATTTTTAATGGCTGATGAATGGCAAACTCCATAGAAAAGTATGCAGCTTTCTTAGCATACTGATCGTTGAGGGGATAAGGAACCTGGTAATTTCTGAAATTCATGTGCTATTTGGTTTACTGTTCTAGGCGCAATATAAGTTTATTTTCCCTGGTTAATGTACTTTATACACATTAGGCGGTGGATAACCCGTTCTTCAAAGATTGCTTATTTCTTTTTTCCTGTTTTTTGCCGGGGTTCCTTCTTTTTGATGAATGTATCGTTGAAAAAACATTTGATCCCGCGGTGATTTCCGCAGCTTCCCTGTTCTTTTAAGGAGATCTTATTTCCTTCAAATTTAAAATCGATGATACAGGGATCCCCGCTCTCATTAAAAATACCACTGCCCGGGCCGGTCATTTTCAGGTCGCCTTTTAACTCACCTGTACAGGCGCCTGCATTTCTTTCGAAATGAACAAAGAACCGGTAATTATTGACATCCTTTCCATCCCGGATCGACACATAATTCTTCTTGTCTTTAATATAATCTCCGCTGTACTTGTTTTTTCTGGGGAGTGTATCCAGTGGATTGATGACCTGCGATTTGATGGGGTCTTCATTGGAATCGTTGATTACAACCATGAATATGCCGGCGTCATTGTACACCCAGCCTGCCCTCGAAAAAAGCAGGTTATTGTCTTTTCCGAATTTTTCCTTGCTCAGCAGAAAGGTAGGCTCTTTATTAATGGAGAGTGAATGAAAATACTCATCCTGTTTGGCATTGCTCAGCAGTTCTTTTGCTGCCAGGAACCTGTTCTTTTTATCCGTAACAAATACCAGTAATTTCTTTTTCTTCTGCTGTTTCAGCAGTACCAGTAGATACTGCTCTTTCTCTTTTTCAATTTTACCAATGGGGTGCAATACAAACTTCCTGTTGTTTCCGGTAATGGCTTGGAAAGCACTGTCGGGGAAGAACTGAAGGAAGGCCTTCACACCAATCGTAATGGTATCGGCAGACTTATCAATATTGGTATCACTCACCGAATAGGGGAGCCGTAATGGTTTAAAAACACCGAAGAAATCCTTTTCCTTCAGGGGGATATCTCCCGTCAGGTCAATTTTCTTTTCCTTACAGGCAAAAACCAGTACAATCAGGAATACAGCAAGCCAGTTTTTCATGCAAGCATATTTTGGCTAAAATAAGGCATAAACCGAAAGAGATCATTTTTTGTTTGTCCGGACGGCCGAATAAATTTAGATTTAGCCTGTTTTACTTTTATACTGAAACCCTTCTATTAAGTTATGGTGCAGCGAATACATCCTGAAAACTCTTTAAGCGAAGTGCACGAAACCGTAGACACCACTTTACCGCGCAAAGGTTTCAAAAGGATTCTTGCTTATATAGGACCAGCTTACCTGGTTAGTGTGGGTTATATGGATCCCGGTAACTGGGCCACCGATCTGCAGGGCGGGGCGAAATTTGGTTATCAGTTGATCTGGGTATTGCTGATGAGTAATCTGATGGCGCTCCTGCTGCAAAGCCTGAGTGCCAGACTGGGCATTGTCAGAAGAAGGGATCTTGCACAGGCCAACAGGGAAACCTATCCGCCTCTGGTCAATTTTTGCCTGTACATATTGGCCGAACTGGCCATTGCCGCCTGTGACCTTGCCGAAGTATTGGGTATGGCAATCGGTATACACTTATTGACAGGTATACCGATTGTATGGGGCACCATTATTACGGTGCTGGACACTTTTCTCTTCCTGATCCTGCAGCGGTATGGGATCCGTAAAATGGAAGCTTTTATTATTTGTCTTGTAGCGGTCATCGGGGGGTCTTTCCTGATCCAGATCCTGCTGGCGCAACCTCCCCTGGGAGAAATGGCTACCGGTCTTATTCCCACTGCACTTAACCCGGGTGCTTTGTACATTGCCGTCGGCATCATCGGTGCAACTGTAATGCCGCATAACTTATACCTCCATTCTGCATTGGTTCAAACCCGGAAAATCAGCCCCGATAAAAAAGGGATCAAAACGGCCCTTAAATACAATTTTATTGATAGTACCATTGCATTGAATGCAGCCTTCCTGGTGAACGCCGCCATCCTGGTACTGGCCGCCACTGTTTTTTTTAAAACCGGGAATACCGATGTTGCTAAAATAGAAGACGCACATCGGCTGTTGCAGCCCCTGCTGGGTTCATCCCTGGCCCCAATACTTTTTGCCGTTGCACTGATTGCCGCCGGCCAGAGCTCTACACTTACCGGAACGCTTGCAGGTCAGATTGTTATGGAAGGCTATCTGCAATTAAGAATCAATCCATGGCTCAGAAGATTGCTCACCCGTTTGATTGCGATTGTACCTGCTGTTTTTGTGATCCTGATGTATGGGGAAGAAAAAGTAGACGACCTGCTGGTGTTTAGCCAGGTGGTGCTGAGTTTACAACTGGGCTTTGCAGTGATCCCGCTCATTCATTTTGTGAGTGATAAAAAATCAATGGGAGCGTTTGTGATCAGTACCCCTGTCAAAATCTTTGCCTGGCTGGTTGCTGCTATCCTGGTGGTACTGAATGTGAACCTGGTGTCGAATGAAGCCATCACTTTATTACAGTCGGATATCAGCCTCCCCGCTAAAATGGGCATATTACTTGCCATTGGTGCGTTTATCTGGTTATTTCTTGCCATGACGTTCTACCCGGTTATTCAAAAACGGAAAACGGAAAGAGAAGCCCTGATGCATGGAGCAACCATTCAGTTGGAAAACCTGCAGGTAAAACCCATTTCGTCTATTGCCGTTGCGCTGGATTTTTCTCCGGCAGATGAAAAATTAATTGCGCATGCCCTGGCGCAGGGAAATGCAGACGTATCCTTTACGCTGCTGCATATTGTGGAGAGCGTTTCTGCCAAATACCTGGAAGCTTCCAGTGATGATGCCGAAACCCGAAAAGATAAGGAACGGCTGGCGTCTTACGTGGAACAATTGCAGAAAATGGGATACCGCGCTAAAGGCGTGCTGGGCTACCACAACAGGGTGAATGAAATTGTCAGGATCGTTGAAGATACAAGGGCCGATATGCTGATCATGGGCGCCCACGGTCACTCTGGCCTAAAAGATTATATTTTTGGAGAAACCATTGAAGATGTACGCCACCGGCTCTCTATTCCGGTACTGATTGTGAATGTTTAAGACCCTCTTCCTGGCAATAAAGTGATATATTTGTTCTCCTTGAAACAATAAAATTAACTAAGAATGGCGCAGAAAATTAAAGTAGCCAATCCGGTGGTTGAACTGGATGGAGATGAGATGACAAGAATCATCTGGAAATTCATTAAAGAAAAACTCATTTTACCTTACCTGGAAGTAGATATCAAATATTATGACCTGGGAATGGAATACCGTGATCAGACTGATGACCAGGTAACAGTGGATGCAGCCAATGCCATTAAAAAATATGGCGTGGGCATCAAATGCGCTACCATTACACCGGACGAAGCCCGCGTGGAAGAATTTAAGCTGAAGCAAATGTGGAAGAGCCCCAATGGTACCATCCGTAACATCCTTGACGGTACTGTATTCAGAGAACCGATCGTATGTTCCAATGTACCGAGGCTGGTTCCTAACTGGACTGCACCCATCTGTATCGGACGTCATGCTTTTGGCGATCAGTACCGTGCTACCGATTTCGTAACCAAAGGGAAGGGTAAGCTGACCATCAAATTTGAAGGTGAAGATGGTACCATACAGGAATTTGAAGTATATAACTTTAAGGGAGATGGTGTGGCAATGGCTATGTACAATACCGATGAAAGCATCAGGGGCTTTGCCAGAGCCTGCTTTAACCAGGCATTGATGAAAAAATGGCCTTTGTATCTTTCTACCAAGAACACCATCCTGAAAAAATACGATGGCCGTTTCAAAGATATTTTCGAAGAAACCTATCAGCAGGAATTCAAACAATTGTTTGCCGGTGCCGGTATTACTTATGAGCACCGCCTGATAGACGACATGGTTGCCAGCGCCCTGAAATGGAATGGTAATTTTGTTTGGGCTTGTAAGAATTACGATGGCGACGTTCAAAGCGATACCGTTGCACAGGGATTTGGTTCACTGGGTCTGATGACTTCCACCCTGGTTACACCTGATGGGAATGTAATGGAAGCTGAAGCTGCACATGGAACCGTAACCCGTCACTACAGGGAATACCAGAAAGGGAATCCTACCTCTACCAATCCGATCGCTTCCATTTTTGCATGGACAAGAGGGTTGGCATTCCGCGGTAAACTGGACAATAACCAGGAACTGATCAACTTCTGTGACGCACTTGAAAAAGTTTGTGTTGAAGTAGTTGAGAGCGGTAAAATGACCAAGGACCTGGCCGTTTGTATCCACGGTAATAAGGTTAAACACGGAGAACACTACCTGTATACCGAAGAATTTCTGGATGCGATCGATGCTGGACTTCAGAAGAAACTGTCCATATAATTCCCTTAAGCCGGCAGGCTGTTCTTTGGGAGCAGCTTATATTGTTCAATGGTTCTGTCTTAACTGATAGAACCATTTTTTATACCCTGTCGCGAAGGGCAGCGCCGGAACTGCATTAAGCGCTGAACTGGCGCAAATGATGATCAAAGTGTTTCCACTGGCTATAGCCCCATTCTTCGGCAGCCATTTTTCCAAACATCGGGTGTACAATCTGTGCTGCATGCGCTCCGCCATTTTGTACAAACAGATCCAAAGCTTCCAGTAGTTTGCCTTTCTCTACATCAAAGTTGCGCTGGTCGCTCACTATGACCTGTTTCCCGGTTGGCAACCCTTGCTTATAGGGTTGGTCGCTCAGTACCATTCTCTTGATAAATGGCCCTAAGAGAAGCCCTGCCAGGCCCTGTTTTGCCCCGGTATTGGTCAACCCGGTTTCCAATGCTTTGCGAAGATGGGTTAGCATCTGCGAGACGTCCATTTTACCCCATTTCCTGGAATTGCCTGCTTCCAGGGACATTATTCGGGAACGGATGGCCTGATAAGTTACCGCATCATAAATTGAAGGCTTTGCCATGTCAGTTTTTTTTAAAATAAACGATAAATTCCGAACCATTTCCCGGTTCGCTTTTGATTTCCATATAACCATCATTGTCCTTGATCAGTTGTTTGATAATCATTAACCCGATCCCGGTTCCTTTTTCTTTATTGGTGCCTGCCTGGGAAATCTTGTTCCCGATTACTTTAAACAGGTTATCCATTTTTTTCTGGTCCATACCAATTCCATGATCTTTTACATGCAATGCAGTATATTGATCGTGGTCGGAATAAAATATTTCAATCTCCCCGTTATTGGGAGTGAACTTAATGGCATTGCCAATCAGGTTCTGGAAGATGATCCTTACCTGGTTGGGATCTGCCGTAACAAAGGTATTGGCAACTGTTCTGTTGTGTTTCAATTGCTGCATCTTGGCATTGGCGCCAATCACGGAAAGCTTTAGGGTTTCATCCACCAGTTCTGGCAGATTGACTTTTTCAGGAATGCCTCGTATACCCTTTTGCTGGCTATTGGCCCATGCCAGCAGGTTGTTGAGCATACCGGAGATCAATGCCACTTTCACTTCAAACTTCTCGAGCATTTCATCGTATTCCTCTTTTGAGAGGATACCCTGCTTTAGTAGTGCCAGGCTGGATTGTATTACTGCAAAAGGACTCCGGAGATCGTGACTGATGATCGAAAACAGCATATCCTTGGTACTATTGGAAGCCGAGAGTTCCTCTTTTTGTTTCAGGATCTCGTCTTTCTGTGCGGCAATGTCTGCGTTTTTCTTTAATAGTTCTATATTCAGCTGATCTACTTTCCGGCTGTGTATTTTAGTAATGATAACCAGTGCAACCAGGAACAGGATCACCACACTGATAACAATGATGATCATCCTGCTGAGTTTGTTCTGCTGGAGTTGCAACTGGTTTTCATTGTATAGTTTCTGATTTTCTATCTTTTTCTCCTTTAGGATCAGGTAATTGATTTCCTTTTCTCTTTCCTGGTTATAGATGGTATCAGCAAGCAAGTTCAACTTCACCTCATATTGGTATGCACTTTTATAATCGCCTGTTGCAGCGTAGGCATCTGCCAGTAATGCAGTAGCCCGGTGCATGTCCCAACCCGCTTTCATGCCGGAAGACAGTTCAAGGCTGGCAAGCCCGTTCTGAATGGCAAGCGGATATCGTTTCAGGGAAAGGTAGGTTTGTCCCAGTCCCGAGTAGGCATAACTTTTCTCCCAGTTATCATTATAAAGGGTAAACCGAAGTACTTCATTAAACCCGTTAATCGCTTTTTCGTATTCGCCTGCATTGTAGTAGGTTTCTGCCAATCGATTCTGTGCCATCAGGTACATATGCCAGTCCTTAATCCGGATACTGAGGTCTCTGGATTTACTGAAATATTCATTTGCCTGATCCATGGTTTTATCTGACTCATAGCAAAGACCGATATTAAAATATACGGCGGCTAAACTGGCGCTATCTTTTATTTTAATGCTGAGATCCTGTGATTTTTTTAATTCAACCAGCGCATCAGACACTTTTTTCTGCACCAGGTAAATCAACCCCCGGTTTCTCAATGCATAAATAATACCAGGTTCGTATTTGTATTGTTCGCTCAAACGCATGACTTCTTCCGAATATTCGAGAGAAGCATCATAATTACTCAATACATAGTTGGATCTTCCTATAATTATTTTCGCCCTGATGATCGTAATAATAACCGATGGGTGATTATTGGTTCTTTCCAAAAGCCGGTTGGCAAAAAGTATGGCTGAATCGGGATAATCAAATATCCGGGCATCTGCCTGTTGATACAATTGGGCGAATCCGTTTGTATCAGGAGCCGGGCGAATACTTCCCGGCTTTTGAGCAAATGAATTTCCGGCGACTGCAAGGAACACTGCAAGCCACACCAGCAGGTAGGGTTTAATTAGGGTATTGCGGAACATTAATTGCAATTTAAAGTAGCATACAACATAGGTGCCCCTATAAAGGTACAAGCTATCGGCATCAATTTAAAATTGATCTGTTTGATGGATCCATGTCGGGAATTTCCCGGTAAAACAAGATAGCCACCCGCTCTCTAAAGAAAGGGTGGCTATGGCATCCAACTATATCAAAGGGTTATTTTACGGTAAAGGATACCTGCAATGTTCCCCAATTCAGGGAAACAACTCCATTTGGATGAACGGTATAGGTTAATCTTTCGGTGGCACTGGCTGCCTGGGAAGGCTTTACATTTACCCGAAGCTGATCATCCGCTTCCTTATAATTGAATGCGCCCCATTGTTTCCAGGTTTTATTAAAGATCAATGTCCATTCATTGCCGTTATCAATTGTAAAAAAGCCATATTTACCGGCTGGCAATGTTTTACCGCTAATGGTTACGTCTTTGCTTACTTCAAATACAGTGGCATCATTGGCGCCAGCCCTCCATACTTTACCTGCCATAGGTTCCACATCTTTTCCGATTACCCTTCCTTTCAGGGCAGGGGAACTGTAATTGATGGTAATAACTGTTCCGTTTGCCAGGGTTCCTGTTGCTGTTGCGGCAGGACTTGGTTTTTGTGCGTTTGCATTGCCGGTGAATAAAGCCACGGCCATCAGCACAATTGAAAATGCTCTTTTCATGTTTATTTTTTTTTAGTTATAACGAATATATGTGAAAAAAGATGGATGTTTTAGGCAGTAAATGGATGACCGGTAATTCAATTTACCTGTACTACATCCGGTCGCCTGATTAGTTCGGTGATGTACCGGAACTTAAGATTGGTGGAGAATGTAACGTTCCATGGATTCATTCCAACTACTGTTTTTGGGAAGTAATAAGCTTTCAGTTCCATGGTGCCGAACACCAGGTTTTCGTTCCTGGTTCTTACTCCGGCCCCGAATGCACTGAACAGGTCACCGGAAATTTTTGTTCTGCCGATATCCTTCAGATAGGAGATATTACAGAAACTGAATGGGGCAAAACTAAACCCGAAAAACTTCCAGGTATTATAAAATACTGTTTCTGCATTAATGGTTGCCCGCCCCGACGAACGGGTGATTGGATTATTCAGCATCGGCAATCCGTAAATACTGGACAACAATACCGGATCGTTCAAAAAGGTATTGATCTGCTGGGTAAGACTGCCACTGAAAAAGTGCCTGGAATACCATGTACTGGCCCCCAGTCGTCTGAGTTTGGTGAATAACTCAATACTGGTCAGAAGACTGATGTCTTCTATCCGTTGCTGATTGTAATAAGCTCCTGCCTTAAATGTATAGTTGAGGTAGGTGTTTTTCCTGTCGAAATAATTACGCTGATAGTCGAACCCCGCATAGAGCCGGGAGAACCCGTTTTTGTTGGTCCATCCCCCGGTAAAGGACAGATTAAAGCCTTCAGGTACGTCTTCATTTCTACCAAAGCCATAAATAAAATTCGTATGAAAAAAATCCTGCTCAAATAAAGTAAAGGAAGCCAATATACCATTCAGATCGGTATAACGGCTGTCGTAAGCAGTAGCCTGTATTTCCGGAACCGTTAAAAAATCGCGCCGCATGATGCGAAGCGCCAATAGCCTTTTATAACGGGAGGCCAGGTTCAGTTTCAGGTTTTGTTTTGCACCCAGGCTGAAGCCGGTCCATACATCCACATTGCGGTAATTGTACTTGTACATCCTTTTATACAACGAATCGTTCCCATACCGGTTCGCTGTTTTATTCATGGATATCTCAAACCCTCCGGTGAATGCATGATAAGGGCTGACCAGCGGCAGGGAACCTTTAACATAGACCGACTGCTCCTCTCTGCGGCCGCTGTTGAATGCAGGATTTTGATTTTGGTATCCAACGGTGATATTCACAAAACTTCCGGCAATATTTCGCTTGAGGTATTCAATTCCGATGCCATAGGCAGGTGTTCTCTTCGCATCGAACAAGTGCTGAATTTGAATCCGGTCCCCAGATCCAAACAGGTTGTCGTCGTTGATCTCAAACCGGGCCCTGCTGGTGCCGCCCTCATCCATACTTCCTCCGATCGGAAATACGTCCTTGGTAAAAACAAGTACATCCACGCTATCCGTTTCCGTGCCCGCAGGGGCAATGGTTATCCTTGCATCCTGCAGATAACTCAGGTCGCGCAGCAACTTTTCATTATCGGCCATCAGGTTAGGGTACAGCAAATCGCCACTGGTAAAGAACAGGTTATTTGCAATGACTTTTGCTTTTGTTCTGGTATGCAGCGCATCCCCGAGATTACTGAAAAAATTCTGGACATTGGTGCCGGTGTCATTGATTAATTTGCTGAATCCCAGTTTATGAATATGTATTTTCCGGATAACCTTACCGCGATAGGGTTCAAACTCGTCTGCGTTTTTGTGGATTCCTTCCGCAGTCAGATTGGGTATGGGATTGTTTACAGAAATACTCTTGCCGATTTTACCCAGTAATCCCTGCTTTTTTGCGAGGAAAAAAACAGTATCCTGTTGTTGTACTTGTGCAACCGCGCAAAAAGGAAGGGTTGCAAACAAAATAAATAGTATGCCTGTGATCCAGTACAATATGGTAGATCCTGTTTCAGGCATATGTTTTATTCTTCCAGTCCCTGGCTGTTTTTTTGACCCGTTAAAAACCAAATATATCCTGTGATCATTGCCAGGAAAGATGCCAGTAATACCGCCATTTTTGCAATGTCCTGTTCACTGGTATTCAGGAATGCCAGTGTTGAAATGAAAATACTCATCGTAAAACCGATCCCGGCCAATATGCCCGCGCCGATGATTTGATGCCAGTTGGTTGCTGCGGGAAGGTCTGCCCATTTTTTCCGGGTCATGAGGTAACAGGCGCCGCAGATTCCGAGTGGTTTACCAATCAACAGCCCCGCGACAATTCCCCAGCTATAACTGGAATTCAGTGCATCCAAACTATTTGCCGGAAATGAGATGGCCGTGTTTGCCAGTGCAAATAACGGCATGATCCCAAAATAAACAGGATGATGCAGTTTCATTTCCAGCCTGCTGAGTTGATTCACCGGGATCAGAAACGCGAAAGCCACACCGGCAACTGTGGCATGTATACCAGAGTTGAACATGCAGTACCAGAGCAATATGGCCAGTACCCAATGATACCAGCCAAGCGGGATCTTATAACGGAGCATTTGCCATAGAATGAACAGAATGCTTAGGCTTAGCACAATGTACAAGAGTTGGATCTGCCCGCCATAAAACAGGGCAATCACAATGATCGCACCCAGGTCGTCTATGATGGCCAATGCGGTAAGAAACACTTTTAATGCAACCGGTATCCGGTTACCTAAGAGGGAAGCCACTCCCAGCGTAAATGCAATATCTGTTGCCATCGGAACAGCCCATCCGTTTGTAAAACCTGTTCCTTTATTCAGCAGGCCGTAAATAATTGCAGGTGCAAGCATCCCCCCAACTGCGGCTACAACGGGCAGGAGCGACTGGCGAATAGAAGACAGTTCGCCTTCTGCCATTTCGCGCTTAATTTCCATTCCTGCCAGGAAAAAGAAAACAGTCATCAGCAGGTCGTTTATAACCGGCAAAACAGCGTTCGGAAGAATCAGCTTCCCAACATGAACTACATGATGTTCGGTTCCGTCAAAACTGAATACCCACAGATTTTTATACCATTCGGCGGTAACCCCAAGGTTGGATAGCAGGAGGGATATAACCGTACAGGACAAAAGAGTAATTCCTATCGCTTTGCTGTCGTTGAAGAATTCTTTGAGCGGGTCAAGAAAGCCATGCCTCAAAAATGAAAAGAATGCCATGTGTTCCGCTTTAATTGGAAAGAATATCAAATTTGGTTTTAGGCCGCTTATCTGCAAGCCATTTAAAGTTACGAAGCTTTAATTCATCGTGGTTCACCTGCCGCATGGGATACGACATACCCTCCAGGTTTCTCAGAAATACCACCCGTTGGGGTTTACTGTCTTCAAAAAACACATCAATTACATCAGCGCTCGATTTATTGACCCCTATGAATCGTTTTTCTTCATCTGTGGCGTAATACACATTGCCTGCATTGCCCTTTGCCCGCATGGAACTGATTTTTCCGTCTGTGAACAAGGCATTGATGGTGGTGCCCTTTAACTGGTTGAAATAGCCGGAACTGTCTACCCGGTTAATGGCCATGGCATTTTCGAACACAAATAAACGTTCCGGTTTCTTTTCTTTCAGGAAAAGATAGATGGTATCTCCGGTGATTTGATTTTCCTGCGCCCATACAATCGGGCTTTTGAATAAACGAAACACGGAGTCTTTCAGGGAATAAAATAAACTGTCGCCCACTGCCTGAAGCGAATCAGAGAAAATGCGTACGTTAAAATAGGCCTCAAAAAATTTATCACTGCTGTCTTCGCTGTTCTTATCTGTAACCAACGGTTTCTCGGGTACGGGTAAGCTGTCTCTGATCTGCGGCACATTCCTTTTCTTCATCAGATCCGAGAGTTTGGCTGTGTATAAAGTATCGGCTGTAATAAAGATGGAGTCAGCACCCTGTTTAATCAGCAACAAAGGATTTTGGGTGGCGATCAGTGAATTGTTTTTTTTATTGGTCCTGATATTGTTGGCAATCATATCAAAACCCTGTGCAGTATCTTTTCCTCTGTAAACGGCATTGCCCCTAAACTCACTTAAACCGGTTGAATCATCAAAAGCCATATCATCGGCAGTGAAGGTATAAGAACTGTCTTCGATCACCGAACGCTTATAGAGTTCCGCTTTCTTGTTCCTCATGTCGTAATATCCTTCCCTGGTTTTGATGGTGCGTTTCTCCCTGGTGTTTACAATAACCGTAGGAGAGGTGAAAGTGGCAATTTCCGTACCCGTATTGTATTGCAGGGTATCCCCGGTGATTTTATTTTCCGGATCTGTCATCACTACTTTTCTTTTAAAGATCACATCGCGGGTATCTCCGTAGTAGTAACCCTCCACACTGGTGAGGGTAGATTTTTTATTCACTACTTTGCCCCCCTTCAGGTAAGTGCCGATCTTAACAGTAACATCGTATTCAAGTTCATCCGTTGTTAAAACGCCCTTACCATCGGTCAGTTTCACTTTTGTTCTCAGATAAGCTTTCTTTTCCTTGCCCTGGTAACGCATATACTGCGCATAAGTATGGATGCTGTCTGCGTCATTAATATGAACATTCCCAAAGGCTTCCAGCATATTCAGCTGCCTGTTAAGCACAGCGCTGTCTGCAAAGAACAAGGTATTCTCCTGTTTTACCTGTACCCGTCCTGCCAATGAAATAAATTCATTGGCAGAATCCAGTTTCTGGTAATTATAACGATCGGCGAATACGATATCCAGCCGCTTTCCTTCCTTCGCCGCCGAATCCGTATCGGTACGCTGTGCCAACAGGAGAGCAGGGATCCATAAAAAAAACAGGTATGAACAAATTTTAACCACCATTAATTTGAAGTCTTTGCAGAATCAGCCAAAGGAGCCATCAGCGGCCCGGATTTGTCTTTTTTTCCAAATACGGAGATACTGACATACCGCTTCGGATGCATACGAAGATCATCTACCAGTATGTTAGCGCTTCTTATAGTATTGTTAAGATTGTTGTAAAGCGACTGGTCGTTGATCAGTTTTCCCAAAGAACCATCGGTTGAATTCATTTTGGCAACAACATCGTTCAGGTTACGGATCGCCTGCTTTAACTGCTCCACAGAGCCGCTGATATCTGCCTGGGCAAAATTACCCGTAGCTTTTTCAACACTCTCCAGCGAACGGGTGATCTTGTCGTTATTATTACTGAGGTTTTTGGTAAAACTATTGACGTTTTTCATGGATTGCGCAATGGTGCCGGTCTGCTGGTTCATCATTTCCTGTAAGGAAGCTGAGGAAGCCACCAGGCTGGCGGTGGTTTTGTTTACATTAGCGATCACCGATTGCAGGTTGTTTTTAGTGGTAGGGTCAAAGATGGTATTGATATTTTTCATTACACTGTCCAGGGTATGAATGGTGGTTTTCAACTGATCGGCCACGGGGGTGATTTTTTCCATTACACCACTCAGGATTCCGGCAGATTCTACCGTGCGGAGCGTATCCCCGGGCTGCAAGAACTTTTTATCGTCTCCCAGCGTAATTTCGATACTGGGTGTTCCCAGCGGGTTGCTGTTAATGGCTGCAATCGAATTCGCAGGGATCTGGTAGTCTCCCTTCAGTTTAATGGTAACCACGATATTGGAAAGTGTTTCATCCTCATTTTCAATATCAGAAACGGCACCCACCTGGAACCCGTTGATAAATACAGGATTGGATACCATTACTTTCTTTGTATCCTTGTACTTAGCGTGGAGATAATTACCCGTTTGCAGGATGGTTTTCCCCTTCAGGAAGTTGAATCCCAGTATTAATAAGGTAATGGCAACGGCGGTTAAGGCCCCAACTTTTGTTTCATTCGAAATTTTCATCTGTATCGGCTGTTGTTTTTCTGGATAACAGGCACACTGAATTGGTACCGGTTAAGGCAACAAATTTATGGTTTCTAAACGGGTAAACTGTTAAAATAAGCAGAAGGAGTTATTTGCGGGGTGCTGCGGAGCTTCCGGTATTGGTAAACTGCTTCTCCAAAGAAAATTTATACCGCTTTATTGCTTTGACGAGTACATCACAGATTTCTGTCTGTCCTTCTTCGCTGTTCAGGTAGTCTTCTTCTTCCGGATTGGAGATAAACCCAGTCTCCACCAATACAGCGGGCATGGCAACCGCGTACAGTACAAAAATACCTTCCTTACGCTGTTTGGCCTCCCTGCTTACCCGGCCCACTTTTTTAAATTCTTCCTCAATGGTGAGAGCCAGATCAGCGCTGCGCTGAAAAAAGGTTTGGGTTTTCATGCTCAGCAACATCATTTTGGTAGGGTCATTTTTCTCCAGTTCCTGCATGGCTATCAGGGAAGCACTGTCCATTCCAATGTCTTCATTTTTACTCAGCGCGTTCATACGGCCACTGGTTTTATCTACCGGGTAGATAAATGTTTCCGTTCCCCTGGCAGGGTTAGGTGTAGTCCAGGTACGGTATTGCTTTACTTTTCGGGTTATTTTTTTTCTTTTTTTCCCTTTTCCTTTATAGGAGACCTCTGTTTTATAACCAATGAATTCGCTGTGTTTCTGTGGCAGGGCATCATTTACGTGGATACAAAGGAATAAATCGCCCTTTGCCTGATTTGCGATCTCGGCCTTTTTGGTTACATGATCAAATACATCCGTTCTTCGGGTCATAACGATATCAACATCCGGAATGGCCTCACCCATCATTTTCTCAAGCTTCAGCGCAATAGCCAGCGCTATATCCTTTTCATTGGAATATTTTCCACGGGCCCCGCCATCCGAACCGCCATGACCGGGGTCAATTACAATCCGTTTCAAAGGCTGTTTCTGGGCAGGTCCTTTATCCCTGTCTGTAAAAGACGATAATGAAATTAACCCAAAGCTTAACAAAATAAAAGCAGCAAATTGTCTTCTCATCATATCATTTCATTAAACGAATCTATGCGATTTACCCAATTACACCGTTTAGACCCTAATTTTGCGGCGTGACCATGAGCAGAACCCGCAAAATTAACGTAAAAACGCAGCTGGCTATTGTACTAACCCTATTTGTGGGGATATTAACATTTCATATAGGTGAAGTGTTTGGCACTCCGATGATGCCATCCGTTACGCTAAAAGATACGATTCCGAATAAGAAAGATACCATTCCGGGTAAAAAACCGCTATCCGGCAAGGATAGCCTGAATCCGAAGAAAGACAGTATGGTTTCCACGGTGGATACCATCCGTATTTCAAGGGACTCTATTGATGCACCCATCATGTATGTGGCGGAGGATTCAGGGGTATTGATTATTCCTTCCAGGGAATTTTTCCTGTATGGCAAAGCCAAAGTGGATTATACCGATCTGAAGCTGGAAGCTGCCACCATCCGGTACGATCAACAGGCACAACTGGTGAAAGCTTACGGCTCCCTCGATTCCACCGGCAACCCGCTGAGCAAGCCCCAGTTCACCCAGGGGCAAATGAAATCGGTCAGCGATTCTATTTTTTACAATATGAAAACCGGTAAAGGGTTGATTAAGAATACTTTTTTTCAGGAAGGGGAGATTTTCATGAACGCGGTGAATCTGAAAAAAGTCAGCGCCAATGAAATCTTTGCAAGCAGGGCCCGTTTTACGACCTGTAACCTGGATACGCCGCACTTCAATTTCCGCACCAGTAAAATGAAGATCATCAATAATAAGCTGGGGATTGCGGGTCCAACCTTTCCTGAATTTGAAGGTGTTCCCCTGCCAATCGGGATTCCCTTCGGGATCTTTCCGCTCAACAAAGGGCGGCATTCCGGTATACTGACCCCTATGTTTAACGCAAGCCCCGATTTTGGATTGGGCCTGGAAGGATTGGGCTACTACAAAGTTTTGAGCGACAATGTGGATGTTACCGCAAGAACCAATATTTATTCTTTCGGTGGATGGAGCCTGAACCTGAACTCCAAATACATCAGGCGGTATGCGTTTAGCGGCAACCTGAATATTTCCCTGCAGAACACCAAAACCCTGAACCGGAGTTTAACCAGCAGCGATGAGTTTACCAAGTTCAGTTCCTTTATGATCAACTGGTCTCACAGCAGGGACAGTAAGGCCAGGCCGGGTACCTCTTTCTCTGCCAACGTAAACTTTGGTAGCAGCCGGTACAATCAAACCGTATTGAATAACCCGTATATCAACTTCCAGAACCAGTTAAGCTCTTCTGTAAGTTATAGTAAAGACTGGAGGGGTAAATACAATATGTCGGTGAACCTGAACCATAACCAGAACAGCAATACACGCCTGGTAAATATGAACCTGCCCACCGTCAATTTTAATGTGGTCACTTTCTATCCCTTCCAGGAAAAAGAGAAAGTAGGTTCGGGCAAATGGTATGAAAAAATCGGTATTGGATACAGTGGTAATTTTCAGAACCAGTTGTCTTTTTATGATACGGCATTCAGCATGAACCGCCTGCTCGATACCATGCAGTACGGTGCATCCCATAACTTACCAATCACTTTATCGCTTCCGGCGCTTGGTCCCGTTACCATATCTCCCAGCGTATCGTACCAGGAAAGATGGTATGGCCAGCGGATGATCAGAAGCTGGAATGATACCGCTGGCAAAGTAGATACCCTGCGCCAGAGAGGTCTTTACACGGCAAGACAAATGAGTTTTGGGCTGGGATTGAACACCCGGATCTTTGGCACCTATAAATTCAAGCCAACCAGCAAGGTGATGGCCATCCGTCATGAAATCAGACCTACTATTTCTATCAACTATCAGCCGGATTTTGGCGCCGCATATCACAAGACCATTCAGGTGGACACCAGCGGCAGACAACTCCGGTATTCTTATTATGATGGCAGCATCAACGGTTCCTTTGGAGAAGGTTCATTTGGGGGCATGGGATTCGGTATTGATAACCTGCTGGAGATGAAAGTGCGTGATCTGAAAGATACTGCCAACAAAAAAGGCAAGAAGATCAAACTGATTGATGGATTCGGATTCAACTCCTCGTATAACTTTTTGGCAGATAGTTTCCAGGTTGGTAATATCAGCCTCTATGCCAGGAGTACCTTGTTTGAGAAAATCAATATCAATGCGGGCGCCTCCCTTGATCCGTACGATGTAGACAATATGGGATACCGTGTAAACAAGCTGATACTTGATCCTGCCCGTTTTAAATTCGGTAGAATCACCAGTGGTAATATTGCTATTTCCACTTCATTCAGGAGTAAGTCGAAAGATGGAAAAGAGGATGATAAAAAAGACATTCCGGTAGATCCATTCATGACGCCCGACGAGCAACAGCGGCAGCTTCAGTTTGCAAGGGCCAACCCTGCGGAGTTTACCGATTTCAATATTCCCTGGAACCTGACCCTTTCTTATTCACTCAACTTTACGCGGATGATAAAACCCGATTACAGCGGGTTTACCACACAAACCTACTCTACACTGAATGTAAACGGGGACTTCAGCCTCACGGACAAGTGGAAGATCGGAGCGACCGGGTATTATGATATTACCAGGAGAAGCCTGCAACAATTAAGCACTTTTATTACCCGCGAGATGCACTGCTGGCAGTTATCCATTAATATCAACCCGGTGGGACTGTACAGATCATTCAGTATAACGGTGAATCCTAAGTCGGGCATATTGAGAGACCTGCGGATCAACCGAAGCCGTACTTTCTCCAATTCAACTTACTGATAAAAGTCATCAGGACTGGTGTGTAACATAATAGTTGCTCATTATCCTGTAAACTTTGTCTTTCAGCTCATCGGAACTCAGGTTATCCGGCTCTACCGGAGGCAGGAAATGAATGGCCAAACGATGCGGTAGAAAGTAAAAGAATTTATTGGCCGGCAGCGCTTTTTTGGTATTGAAGATGACGGCAGGAATAATGGCATGCCCGGTTCCCACAGCCAATTTAAATGCGCCATCATAAAATTTTTTCAAAGGTTGATCGGAACGGTTACGGGTACCTTCAGGATATATACACATATGATAGCCCATTTCCAATGCGTTTTTCATGAGTTCGTAACTCTTTCTTCTGCTGGAATCGCTATTTCTGTCTACAATCACCGACCCCCTGGCGTAATACCAGCCAAAAACCGGAACCCTGGTAAAGGTCTTTTTGGCAATGGTTTGATTTCCTCCCGGAATAAACGGAGAGGAGAGCGGAACATCGAGTAATGAATTATGGTTGCAGGTAACAATATAGGTTTTGCCTTTCCGGAAATGTTCCTGCCCTTTGCAGGTTACCGGGCATCCTACCAACGTAAGCCAGGTGGTCATCCAGGCCTTGGCCACTTTTATAAAATAATGAATGCCCTGGGGCTCCGGAAAAAGCGCCGTTAAAAAAGAAGGGATAATAGCGATCAGGAAAGTACCGATAAAACTGAAGATCCCCCATAAGGCCCAGATCCTTGCGAATATGTTCAGAAAAAGAGCCATTAGAAATGGTTGTTTTGTTGCTTGTTTATTTGTCATGATCTTCACAATTGCCAGTTAATGGGTTCCACCCCTTGTAGCATCAGGAATTCATTGGTTTTGCTGAAATGCCTGCAACCAAAGAAACCTTTGTCTGCACTGAAGGGTGAAGGATGGGCTGCTTTGAGAATATGATGCCTGGTAGCATCGATGAAAATTTGTTTTTCGTGTGCAAACTTACCCCACAATAGAAATACAATGCCCTTCTTTTCGCTGGAAATTTTCTGGATGACGGCATTGGTGAAGTCCATCCAGCCGATCTTAGCATGGCTGGCAGGTTCATTGGCCCTTACGGTAAGCACGGCATTTAACAGCAAAACGCCTTGTTCCGCCCATGGGGTCAGGTTTCCTGTTTGAGGAATGGGCATGCCGATATCCGAATTCAGTTCTTTAAAAATATTGACCAGGGATGGGGGCGGTTTTACACCCGTTGGTACGGAGAAACTCAGCCCATGCGCCTGACCCGGCCCATGATAGGGATCCTGCCCCAGGATCACCACTTTTACCTGATCCCAGGGTGTTTTTTCAAATGCATTAAAAATCAGGCCCCCTGGCGGGTAAATAATGGCATTCATGGCCTTTTCCGACTTCAGATGCGCAGCAATCTGCAGAAAATAAGGCCGGTTGAATTCTTTGCAAAGTATTTCCTTCCAGCCCGGTTCAATTTTTACATCCATTCTGCAAAATACAAAAAAACCACCCGGATAGGGATGGTTTATAGTCATTGTTTAATGTACACCGTTATTGTACGCATGGTTACAGGTTAGGGAGCGGCCTGTAATGGCGAATTTGTCCGTTCGTTTGTAAAACTGATTTATTTTCCCTTATTTTGCACCTCCTAAACCGGTTCGGTGATGGAAATAAACGGTTCGGTAGCTCAGTTGGATAGAGCAACTGCCTTCTAAGCAGTAGGTCATTGGTTCGAATCCAATCCGGATCACGAAGCCCCCAATATGGGGGCTTTTATTTTGTATACAGGCACCTATCTTAAGTTAAGTTTTCAGTAATCTTTAAATCTATTACTTTGCACCAAACGATTGCCTGAATGAGTTACAATTACCTGCCTTTAGACCATCAATGGCTGCATTTTCAACAGGTTAAAGACCTGCTCAACTACCGGCAGCAGGTATCTGTTACCTATGCTGCACACGAAAAAATTGTTGCCTGCAGAAATTTTCTCAATCAAAAAACACATGACGGGGAGCAACTATATTATGGCGTCAATACCGGTTTTGGTTTTTTACAGAATGTTAAAATTGATGCATCGCAAATAGAACAGTTGCAGTACAACCTGCTGGTTTCCCATGCCTGTGGTATGGGGGAAGAAGTGCCGGCTGATATTGTAAAGCTGATGCTGATGCTTAAGATTAAATCGCTCAGTTATGGCCACAGCGGAGTTCAGATCAACACCGTCATCCGCCTGATGGATATGTACAATAACAATGTGTTGCCGGTGATCTATACGCAGGGATCGCTGGGTGCATCGGGCGATCTGGCGCCACTTAGTCATCTCAGCATTCCTTTACTGGGATTGGGCGAAGTGCACTACAATGACATTAAAATGCCGGCGGCGAAAGCTATGGAACAACTGAATTGGGAGCCTATTCATCTGCAAAGCAAGGAGGGGCTGGCCCTGATCAATGGCACACAGTTTATGAGCGCTTATGGCATGTACTGCCTGAAGAAAGCGGAACACCTGCTGGCAATGGCCGATCTGATTGCGGCGCTTTCCTTTGATGCTTTTGATTGTGTACTGGAGCCTTTCAATGAACATATTCACCGCATCAGGGCTCATGCAGGGCAGGTAGCTACTGCCAGGCAAATGCAGGAATACCTGGCGGGAAGCGAAATCTCCATTCAAAAGAAAGAACAGGTTCAGGATCCCTATTCCTTCCGTTGTATACCACAGGTGCATGGAGCCAGCAAAGATGCGTTTGACCATGTGCTGGGTGTATTCATACGCGAAATCAATTCCGTAACAGATAACCCGAATATTTTTCCGGAACAGGATCTGATTGTCAGCGGAGGTAACTTTCACGGTCAGCCGCTGGCATTGGTACTGGATTATCTGGCTATTGCCATGAGTGAGATCGGGAATATTGCAGAGCGAAGAACCTATCAGCTGATTTCCGGCCAACGCGGCTTGCCTTTATTCCTGGTGAAAGATGCCGGGTTGAATTCCGGCTTCATGATACCACAATATACGGCGGCCGGAATCGTAAGCGAAAACAAACAACTTTGTACGCCGGCTTCCGTAGATAGTATCTCTTCGAGCAATAACCAGGAAGATCATGTAAGTATGGGCGCCAATGCCGCTACGAAATGCTGGCGTGTAGTGCAAAACGTAGAAAAAATACTGGCCATTGAGTTGCTGAGTGCAGCACAGGCGCTTGAATTCAGAAGGCCTCAACAATCTTCTCCTGTACTGGAAGCGCTGATGCAGGCATTCAGAAAAGAAATCAGTTTTAATACTGCAGACAGATTATTGCACGATGATATGATCAAATCAGTGAAATTTGTAGCTGAGTACCCCGTTCAACTTCCTCATCAATAAATAATTTCTATGAGCTTACCTGCATTTGAATTTCAAATAAGGAAATCGATGGTTTTACTGATCATTGCCTTATTGTTACATGGCGTATTAAGCGCGCAGCTTACCCCGCAGACACTTTCCGAAAAAGTAAAAGTGATCTTTCCCGGTATTCCGGAAGAAAAGAAACTGCCTGCAGGCGGTTCTATGTTCATGTATGCAAAAGATACCGGTACTGGTTATATGGCCATGGGGTTAGACCTGAGCGCCATGGGGATTACTCCGGAGATCGTGACCGCACTGGGCGACGTAATCTGGGAACAGCTCAAAGCGGGCATACCTTCCCAAATGGGAGGGGTCACCATTGCCAAAGACCAGCTTATTCAGTTCAAAGGCCAAAGCAGCCTGTACCTGGAACTGGATGGCAGCAAATCGGAAAATGAACAGTTTAAGGGAAAAAAAGCTTTCGGGTATTTGTTCTTTCTTGGATCCGTACTGCACCAGGTAATGTATTTATCTGCTTCTCCGGATGCGAAGGCTGATGATGCCGCGCCTTTTTTCAATAGTGTTGAAATAACCAGATAAGCCTCTTTTCAACAGCATTCAGCGGGAGTCCATTAAATATGATTCCCTCTTTTTGTTTTCGTACATTTGCCGTCCAAACATATCCGGAATGAGCGAAGAAAAAAGCCTGAATTTTATAGAAGAAATTATTGAAGCGGACTTGGCAAGCGGTAAACATGCCAGTATCCTTACCAGGTTTCCGCCGGAACCGAATGGATACCTGCACATCGGTCATGCAAAAAGCATCTGCCTGAATTTTGGCGTAGCCAAAAAATACGGGGGCAAAACCAACCTGCGTTTTGATGATACCAACCCTGTTACGGAGGATACCGAGTATGTGGAAAGCATTAAGAAAGATATTCAATGGCTGGGGTTTCAGTGGGCCAATGAATTTTATGCTTCCGATTATTTTGACCAGCTCTTCGAAATGGCACTGCAACTGATTGGCAAAGAACTTGCCTATGTAGACGACAGCACCAGCGAAGAAATTGCCGAACAGAAAGGCACACCTACGCAGCCCGGTAACCGCAACCAATATGCCAGCAGGACTGCAGCCGAAAACAGGCAACTGTTCCTGGATATGAAGGCCGGTAAATATGCTGATGGCGCCAAGGTTTTGCGAGTCAAGATTGATATGGCCTCGCCCAACATGTTGCTGAGAGACCCGATCATTTACAGGATCAAGCACGCACATCATCACCGCACAGGAGATAAATGGTGCGTATACCCTATGTACGATTTTGCACACGGACAAAGTGATTCCATCGAAAAGATCACCCACTCCCTGTGTTCACTGGAGTTCGTTCCTCACCGTCCTTTATATGACTGGTGCATTGAGCAGTTGGGTACTTTTCCTTCCAAACAATATGAGTTTGCCCGTTTAAATATGACGTATACCGTTATGAGTAAGCGGAAGCTTTTGCAACTGGTGAACGAAAAACTGGTCAATGGATGGGACGATCCAAGGATGAGCACCATCAGCGGTATGCGCAGAAGGGGATATCCTGCTTCCAGTATCCGCGAATTCTGCGACAGAATTGGCGTGGCGAAGAGAGAGAACCTGATTGATGTTGGTTTGCTGGAATTTTGTGTTCGGGAAGAACTGAATAAAACCGCACAGCGCAGAATGGTGGTGTTTGATCCTTTGAAAATTGTTATCACCAACTATGACAAGGGGGTGGAAATGCTGACCAGTGAAAACAATCCTGAAGATGAACAGGGTGGTACCAGGGAAGTTCCGTTCAGCAGGGAAATTTATATTGAGCGCGACGACTTTATGGAAACAGCCCCCAAGAAATATTTCCGGTTGACCCCGGGCCAGATGGTTCGCCTGAAAAGCGCCTATATCATCCAATGCGAAGAAGTGATAAAAGATGCATCCGGTCGGATTACCGAAGTGCATTGCACTTATATTCCCGAAAGCAGAAGCGGATCAGATACTTCCGGCATCAATGTAAAAGGCACCCTGCATTGGGTGAGTGCACAGCATGCCATACATGCAGAAGTAAGGTTATATGATCGCCTGTTTAAAATAGAGGATGTGGGCAATGCAGAAGGAGACTTTAAGGAACACATCAATCCTGATTCTTTGCAGGTGATTCATCATGCCTATGCAGAACCGGCATTGGGCAGGGATGCACAGGATCTGGCGTTCCAGTTTTTAAGAAAGGGCTATTTTGTACTGGACCAGGATACCACGGCCGATAAGCTGGTATTCAACAGAACAGTTACCCTGAAGGATGCCTGGGCAAGAGAGGTGAGAAAAAGTTAGGTATCCCGGTATTCTATTAGATAAAAAGAATATATAAATCCACTTAAAGCTGCTTACAGATTTTTGAGCGGATTTCTTTTTCCGGCCAACCAGTAGTTTTTGATGTTCATCAGAAATGCAAGAATCATATAGATGACGATGGGGGAACCCATTGTCAGGAAAGAGATGTAAATAAACCACATTCTGATTCTGGTAGTGGCAATACCAAAGCGCTCACCGATAGCGCTGCAAACACCAAAAGCATGTAATTCCAGAAAATCTCTGACTTTGTTCATAATATTTGTATTTATTTCCGGGGGTTAAATGCTACTGCATGCAAAATTAAACATAATCTCTCCATAAAAGTTCAAATCCCGTGCCAACTACAGGCTGTTTTTTTGTAAATTCGCGTCTAAAATTGCACCGCTATGGCTTTTGATATTGAAATGATTAAAAAAGTGTATGCAGAAATGCCTGCAAAAGTAGATGCAGCCCGCAAAGTGCTGGGCCGTCCGCTTACCTTATCTGAGAAAATTTTATTTGCCCATTTGCACCCCGATCAGCAACTGGCAGGCTTCGAAAGAGGCAACAGTTATGTTGATTTTGCACCTGACCGTGTGGCCATGCAGGATGCTACGGCTCAAATGGCACTTTTGCAGTTTATGCAGGCCGGCAAACCCAAAGTGGCAGTTCCGTCTACCGTACACTGCGATCACCTGATCACAGCCAAGCTGGAAGCAAAGAAAGATCTTGAAGTAGCGAATGCAGAAAGCAAGGAAGTGTACGACTTTCTGGCATCTGTATCCAACAAATATGGTATTGGATTCTGGAAACCAGGCGCCGGTATTATTCACCAGGTAGTATTAGAAAACTATGCTTTTCCCGGTGGTATGATGATCGGTACCGATTCTCACACAGTAAACGCAGGTGGTTTGGGTATGATTGCGATTGGTGTGGGTGGTGCGGATGCCTGCGATGTTATGGCGGGTCTTCCATGGGAACTGAAATGGCCTAAACTGATCGGTGTGAAGCTGACCGGTAAACTCAGTGGCTGGACAGCTCCTAAAGATGTGATTTTAAAAGTGGCTGGTATTCTTACCGTAAAAGGCGGAACCGGCGCTATTGTGGAATATTTTGGAGAAGGCGCTACCAGCATGAGCTGTACCGGAAAAGGCACCATTTGTAACATGGGTGCTGAAATTGGCGCTACCACTTCCACCTTTGGATACGACGAAAGCATGGGCCGCTACCTGAAAGCAACCGGAAGAGAAGAAGTTGCCACCCTGGCAGACGGCGTTAAAACATACCTGAATGCAGATCCGGAAGTATATGCTTCCCCTGAGCAATACTTTGACCAGGTGATTGAAATCAATTTATCTGAACTGGAACCGCACCTGAACGGGCCTTTCACGCCGGATCTGGCAACCCCAATTTCCAAAATGAAAGAAGTAGCTGCCGCCAACGGATGGCCTACCAAAGTGGAAGTAGGTTTGATCGGAAGCTGTACCAACTCTTCTTATGAAGATATCAGCCGTGCGGTTAGCCTGGCAAAACAGGTGGATGAGAAAGGTTTGAAAACCAAAGCTCAGTTCACCATCACACCGGGTAGTGAGCAGGTTCGTTATACTATTGAAAGAGACGGATTTCTGGAAGTGTTCGATAAGATCGGCGCTACCGTATTTGCCAACGCCTGCGGACCTTGTATTGGTATGTGGGAGAGAGTTGGGGCCGAAAAGCAGGAGCGCAATACCATTGTACACAGCTTCAACAGGAACTTTGCAAAACGTGCAGATGGCAACCCAAATACAATGGCATTTGTTGCAAGTCCAGAACTGGTAACTGCGCTGGCCATTGCAGGAGACCTTACTTTTAACCCAATCACCGATACATTGACCAACGAAAAAGGCGAGCAGGTAAAACTGGATGAGCCTACAGGTATGGAATTACCTGCACGTGGTTTTGCAGTGGAAGATGCCGGCTACCAGGCGCCTGCCGCAGATGGTTCAGGTGTTACGGTAAAAGTAGAACCTACCAGCAAACGCTTACAATTACTGGATCCATTTGCTGCATGGGAAGGTATGGATCTGAAAGGGCTGAAGCTGCTGATTAAAGCAAAAGGCAAGTGTACCACCGACCATATTTCCATGGCAGGCCCATGGTTGAAATTCCGTGGCCACCTCGACAATATTTCCAACAATATGCTGATTGGCGCTGTTAACTTCTTCAATGAAAAAACAGATAACGTAAAGAATCAGTTGACCGGCGAATATGGCGCAGTGCCTGCCACACAGCGTGCATACAAGGCTGCAGGCATCGGTTCCATTGTTGTAGGTGATGAAAACTATGGCGAGGGTAGTTCCCGCGAACACGCTGCCATGGAGCCAAGACATTTGGGTGTTCGTGCAATCCTGGTAAAATCCTTTGCGAGAATTCACGAAACCAACCTGAAGAAGCAGGGTATGCTGGCTTTGACATTTGCCGATAAAAGCGATTATGATAAAATTCAGGAAGATGATACCATCCATATTGAAGGACTCACTTCTTTTGCACCAGGCAAACCTTTAACGATTGTTCTGCAACACAAGGATGGTTCTTCCGATACTATTTCTGTAAATCATACTTACAATGAACAACAGATTGAATGGTTTAAAGCCGGTGGTGCATTGAATATCATCCGCAAGCAGGCTTCTGCACAATAATTATTAAGTCACTGATTGTATACAAGTCATTCCGGAGCATATCACTTCGGAATGACTTTTTTTATAACGGAAGGAATTGAACAAAGGACTGCTCATATTATACCTGATCATCTTTGGCTGTTACCAGGTCTGGTCTCGCCAGCCGGATTATTTTGACGGCGAAAAATATCCTGCAACCATACAGATGGTCATGGATTCCGCTACCGGTAAGATGATGCCAATTGCCTTTTACAGTATTGGCACAAAACCCTATTCCACTAAAGCTGCCTATGTTTTGCAGCAATACAAGCCGGGGGAGAATGTAACCATCATTGTGGAACACGAACACCCGGAAAGGGCTGCTGTATATCGCTTCTGGGGCTATTGGATTACCTGGGAAGAACTGCTTGCTTCCGTGGTGATAGCTGTGCTGCTGTTTCAGGTGGCTGTATCCATTACCAGCAATCCAACACCGGAAGCTGTACGGGAACAGATGGATTACAAGCCCGAAAAGAAAACAAAATATATTCCATAATTTCATGGAATGAAACAACTGCTCCGACTGACTTTCCTGGTTACCTTTTTTTCAATTGGCTGTAGCCGCAATCCTTATAAAGCCACCAACAAATCCCATAAAGAGCAGGTGAAACAATTGGCAACCACCATCCGGCAACTGCCCGAATTGCCGATTGTTTCTGATTCTGTAAAACCTGCTCCTTACTGGGTGGGTACCACCAATTTTAATCTGCGGAAACCCAGCTATGTGATCATTCACCATACGGCCCAGCATTCCGCAACACAAACCCTGAAAACATTTACACTGCCCAGAACACAGGTCAGCTCGCATTATGTAATTGGTAAGGATGGGGTGGTATACCAGATGCTGAATGATTATCTGCGCTCCTGGCATGCAGGTAACAGCAGATGGGGCAATCAGCTCGATATGAATTCTGCCTCTATTGGTATAGAACTGGACAATACCGGGTTTCAGTATTTCGACAGCCTGCAGATCAACAGCCTGCTGGTGGTGCTGTCCAAACTCAAAAAAGAATTCAGTATACCTACTGCCAACTTTATTGGTCATGGAGATATTGCACCCACCAGGAAGAATGATCCGAACTGGAGATTTCCCTGGAAACTCCTTGCAGAAAATGGTTTTGGCCTGTGGTATGATGAAGTAAGAGATACGGTTCCGGTAGGGTTTGATGCAATAGCCGGGCTGAGAATTATTGGCTTTGATATCAGGGATACGAGCGCTGCAATCCTTGCATTTAAGCGGCATTTTTTGCAGGACACCACTAAGGGTATGACGCCATTTGCCAAAGAGGTGCTCTTTAACCTTCACAAGAAATACTACTAGCCAAAGAACATCATTACAGATTTGCAAATCATTAACGGAGCCAGGAAGGTTCTTATTTGGCAGTACAGATATACACTACTAATTTAGTAGACAGTGATATTATTTGCAGAGAAACTATTTCTTATGGTTAGAAAGCATGTACCCTTCATTGCACTGTTTACGTTGTTCCAGAGTACCCTGATGGTGGGCCATGGCCAATCGGTTGAGCTTACAAACGGCCTCGCCGACTACAGAACTGATTCTGTTGTAGCAATTCCTTTTTTACTTTCCGCGCACGACTATCCGAACGGAGCACAGCGATTTCTCTCTGTTTCATCTGCGGAAAAAGAACTGAGTATTGCCAAAGCACAAAAAAGCCTGGAAGCGGAAGTACGGGCATTGAATAAAATCAGTGATGCATATATTGCCGTTGGGCAATCAAAGAATGCGCTAAGGCAGTTGCGCAGGCTGTTGAAATTAAAAAACCTGACAGCAGATGAAGATGCGGTTTCGCATCTGTATTACAATCTGGCAGTAGTGCTGGCAAGGATGAAAAACTATCCGGCTGCCCTTTCCTGTTTTTATAAAGCAGGGAATACTGAGGCCCGGCATCTATTTAAGATGCGGAGAAAGCGCTTTCTATACCTGGACAGCTCCTATTATCTATTCCAGGGGAATACAGCGGAGGCAGAAACCACGGATCAGTTGGTATTCAATGATTCTTTGATTGATGCTTCCCTATCCAGCCTGGAGCAGGCTCCGGACACTTTACAGTACAGCAATGCAGCAGCAGAACCGGTATTGGCCGGTTCCCTGGTTGATGCTTTCATGGACGGGAAAAGAGCTTCTTCCTATGCGGCAGCCATCCATGTGAAGCAACCTGCTGCCGGAAAGAAAAAAGTATTTGCCGGGCTTGGTAATGTGGGACATATGTTCATTACCCTGATCAAGTTCAACAAAGACCGCAGTTCGGTAACCAGAACTTTTGGCTTTTATCCCGAAAAAGGATTGCTGATTCCGGTCAATCCCATTTTCCCGAATTCACCCGCTATTCTCAAAAATGACCAACAACGCAGTTGGGACGAAATGGTAGGTCGGTTTGTTTCGCAAAGAGACTTTACCAGCATCCTGGAATTTATTGATAAAAATTCAAATACGTCCTACCATCTAAACAGGTTTAACTGTTCTGATTTTGCCCTGGCCATTGGTGATCTCGCCAATATCAATATCCTGGAAACAACCGGCAAATGGCCGCTGGGTAAGGGAAACAATCCGGGCAGCGCAGGTCAGAGCATCCTGGCCGGCAAATTTTACAACAAAGAGACCAGCTCTAAAGCAGGTTTATTTGCCTGCACCAACAACCTGTTTGCCACCGGTAAATAAGGGCTGCTGATCCGGCGATTCACCGATTAAGAGCAGAAAATTCAATAATTTTCTGCTCTTACAGAACAACCTAACGATCGTTAGCTTAAATTTGGCTCACAAAATTAAACACATGAATTTCCAGTTTACAGAAGAGCATTTAATGATTCAAAAGGCAGCAAGAGATTTTGCTAAAAATGAATGTTTACCCGGCGTGATTGACCGTGATGAAAACCAGCGTTTCCCGCGTGAACAAGTTACCAAACTTGCTGAATTAGGCTTCATGGGTATGATGGTTGCTCCGGAATTTGGCGGTGCAGGAATGGATGCGATCAGTTATGTACTGGCCATGGAGGAAGTGAGTAAAGTGGACGCAAGTACCAGTGTGAGCATGAGTGTGAACAATAGCCTGGTATGCTGGGGACTGGAAACATTTGGCAATGAAGCACAAAAAAGAAAATACCTCACACCGCTGGCCCAGGGCCGGAAAGACGGGGAATTATATATTGGTGCATTCTTACTGAGCGAACCGGAAGCAGGAAGTGATGCTACCAGTCAGCAAACCACGGCCGAAGACAAAGGCGAGCATTACCTGATCAACGGAACCAAAAACTGGATTACCAATGGTTCTACTGCATCGGTTTACCTGGTGATTGCCCAAACCGACCCTTCTAAAGGAAGCAAGGGGATCAACGCATTTATTGTAGAAAAAAACAGTCCGGGTGTTACCGTGGGCGCCAAGGAAAATAAATTAGGGATTCGTGGAAGTGACACCCATTCCATCTTATTCAACGATGTAAAGGTTCCGAAAGAAAACAGAATCGGCGAAGACGGTTTTGGATTTAAATTTGCCATGAAAACACTGGCCGGAGGCCGCATCGGTATTGCATCCCAGGCCCTGGGTATTGCCAGTGGCGCATATGAGCTGGCCCTGGCTTATAGTAAACAGCGTAAGGCTTTTGGTAAAGAGATCATGCACCATCAGGCGATTCAGTTTAAACTGGCGGATATGGCTACCAGGATTGAAGCCGCCCGTTTATTATGTTTGAAGGCAGCATGGGAAAAAGACAATGGCCACGATTATACACTCAGCTCTTCCATGGCCAAGGTATTTGCCAGTGAAACCGCTATGTGGGTTGCTACAGAAGCAGTTCAGATTCACGGTGGATATGGCTTTGTAAAAGAATACCATGTGGAACGCCTGATGCGTGATGCCAAGATCACACAGATCTACGAAGGTACCAGCGAGGTTCAGCGCATTGTAATCAGCAGAAGCATCTTAAAATAATGATGCGGCAATCTGGTATTGCGGGATGGCTGTTGGTGGTTTACCTCTTTGCCGGTATCCCACGCAGCAAGGCCAATGATACCCTGATGGCCACTCAATTATTGCATCGGATCGCTGCTTTGCAGCCAAAGGAAGACGGCGTTTTCCCCAAAGGATTATTCCCCTCCTTCAGAACCTATGCCCTGAACAAACACCGGCAGAAAGCCGATATCAATGTATTCTTTACAGGATTGATTACTCTCACATTGAAAAACCTCCGGAAGGATCTCACGCCTTACCAGCAAAGGGTCGCCGATGGTATTATGGCAGCGGCCAATGCCTCCGCCGCGAAGTTTAAAAACAGGAAGGGGAGAGAGACCTATAATTTCTGGCCTACAGATACGCCCAGGATTTTTCCGAATTCGGGCTGGATGAACTGGTTCGATAAACAACAGGCATTGCCGGATGACCTGGATGATACGGTGATCATGTTGCTTGCATTGAATGTGGATGACTCCATTGCAACAGAAGTGCATACACTGATGCAGCAGTTTGCCAATAACGGTCAAAAACAGGTCAATAACACTTTTAAAACGTACAGAAATATCGGCGCTTATTCCACCTGGTTCGGGAAAAAAATGCCGGTTGATTTTGATGTTTCGGTACTCTCTAATGTGCTGTACTTTGTACAGTCGTATGGCATGCAATGGACTGCAGCTGATACTGCTTCACTTCAGTTGATCGAAAAAGTGATCGGAGAGAAGAAGCACCTTACTGATGCTCCCTATGTTTCCCCGCATTATAGTTCTCCTGCAATTATCCTGTATCATTTCAGCAGACTGATGCAATTAAAGCCCATTGTTGGGCTGGAAGTGAACAAAGAAAAGCTGATTGCTGATGCAAAGGGCTTGCTGCAAAAACCGCTTCCTTTTATGGAACAGGTTCTGTTACAGACAGCCCTCCTGCGTTGGGGCGTTCAGCCGGATACCATTCAGGTGAATAATAACCGCAGCCTGGAAGAGCTGGTGGAGGATGAGTCCTTTTCCTTCTTCATTGCCAATATGGCTTCCATGCTGCCGGACGGACTTAAAAAAACTGCCGGTGCTGCGGGGGTGGGGAAATTTTATTATTTCTGCCCGGCCTTCAACAACCTGCTGCTGCTGGAGAACCTTGTGTGGCATAGGAGACAGTCTGTATCTTTGCAACCATAATTCATCCAGATGCCTGTAAATATAGCCGCCTGCCAATCCATCCTTTCAGAACTCAATTCCAAAAATGTAACACTGGTTGCAGTCAGCAAAACCAAACCTGCAGAAGATATTACGGCCATGTACGCGTTGGGGCAAAGAGATTTTGGAGAGAATTATGTTCAGGAACTGGCAGAGAAGCAGGCGATACTTCCACACGATATTCGCTGGCATTTTATTGGCCACCTTCAAAGCAATAAGGTTAAATATATTGCTCCCTTTGTTCACCTGATACATGGGGTTGACAGCGCTAAACTCTTACAGGAAATCAATAAGCAGGCTTTGAAAAACAACCGTGTGATTGATTGCCTGCTGCAGGTGCATATTGCACAGGAGGAAACCAAATTCGGGCTCAATGAAATGGAATTAAATGCCATCAAAGCGCAATTACCCGGGTTACCCAATGTTCGTGTTTGCGGATTAATGGGAATGGCTTCTCTTACAGACAACCGGGAGAAAATAAAAGCCGAATTCCTAGCACTGAAAAAAATATTCGATGCGTTTAACCAATGGCCGGTTACCATTCGTTCGGCAAACACCATTTTGTCGATGGGTATGAGCGGAGATTACCAGCTCGCTATTGCATGCGGAAGCAATATGGTAAGAATCGGCAGCTTATTATTTGGCACAAGAAATTACGGCGCTGTTTAATATTTTGTGCGCATAATCATATTTATGTCCTTAATTTCGCACTAATTTTGATTTAAGATCAGCTTGAAGATTCATTTGAAACTATTTACTTCTATACTTGCACTGTTCCTGATTACCTCGCAAACTTTTGCGCCTTATATCATGGCTGGTTTATTCTACAGCAACCAGAACAATATCAGTTCCCGGTTCTGTATCAATAAAGCCAAACCGGCACTAAAGTGTAATGGTAAATGTTACCTGAGTAAAAAACTGAAACAGGTGAACCCGGCGGAAAACACCAACAACGATAACCAGGAATCCGCTAACCTCCGCATTAAAACCGATCCGTTTATTATAATGAGCATACAGGTAAGCAGATGGCCTGTGGCAACGCTATCTGTTCCGTTTGTTCTATTTGCACAGCAGCACTATGCAAACAACTATGCTGCTGATATATTCCATCCTCCCTGCAGCACTACTGCATAATTTCCCCTGTTCGGGGGTCATCTTCTCCTTATTTCTTATTAAGCAGTCTGACAGTTATTTGTCGGCTACATTTCTGTGTCTTGCAGCAATCAGGTATATCTGTTGCCTGACACAGCAAATACTCAATCTATTATATACAATGAAACGTTTTATGAAACATCCCTTAGGCATTATAGCCCTTTTATCTGTTGTTTTGATTACATCCTGTTCCAAGGACAGTGCTGAACCTGATCCTTCTATGGGGTACATTCAACTGGCTTCCGGTTTTGCTGCAGGCACTTCCACCCATGTGGAAGTATATGCTACGGACAGTGCATTTACCGGCTACAACAAACTCTATATTTTACTGAAAGACTCGGTCACCGGTAAACCGGTAGACAATGCGGCTGTATTGCTGAACCCCATGATGGCTATGATGAGTATGAGTCATTCATCACCCAAAGAAAACCCGGTATCCAATATTGCCGTAAACCATTTCTTTCCCTGCAGCGTAAGTTTCATTATGCCTTCCACCGCAGGAACATGGACATTAGGGGTACAGATACAGAACCTGGAAAATGGTAAATCCGGTACAGCCAGTTTTACGATCAATGTGAAAGATCCTTTTTACGCAAAAATGTTTTCTTTTAAATCGCTGGCCGACAACAGCACTACTTATTTTGTAGGTTATGCGGAACCTTCCAAACCAATTGTAGGGATCAATGATCTGGAACTGGTGATTTATAAGAAAGAATCCATGATGCTTTTTCCCGCAGACAGCAGTTTATCTGTTATGGTAACACCCGAGATGCCTACCATGAATCACGGTTCTCCCAACAATGTGGATCCCGTTCATGTCATCAACGGACATTACAAAGGGAAAGTCAATTTTACCATGACCGGTTTATGGAGACTGAATCTGAAACTGAAATCCGGTACAACGGTTGTGGATTCCACCCATTATATAGACCTGACATTCTGATTGTATGAAACAACTCATCTTCATGGCGGCACTGGTACACCTGTTGGTACCGGGGCATGCACAGGCAAAACACATAACAGGTAAGACAACTGATTCCATTCCGGTAGTACAACTGGAGGAAGTAAAAGTATACGGACTTGCCAAAAATACCAACCAGCAATTGCTGCATTACTATACGGCCAACCAGGCCGCCACTACGGAGGATATCCTGGCGAGATTACCCGAATTGAATATGATCCGCAGAAGCAGCTATGGAATGGAACCCGTTATCAGGACCTACAGCAGCGGACAATCGGGTCTATTAATCGATGGGATGCGGATACACGGCGCCTGTACCGATAAAATGGATCCTGCCTCCATTTATGTAGAACCGCAAAACCTGCAATCGGTACAGATACAGACTGGTCACGGATTTCAATCGGGTTCCGTCATTGGCGGATCAGTTGACCTGAAACTGGCGGAAGCTGTATTCAATGATTCCGGAAAATGGTCCGGCTCTGTCAGCAGCGGTTATCAATCCGCAGCCAATGCCTGGTACGAAACAGGCAAGCTGAACTATTCGGGTAACCGCCTGGCCGTAATGACCAATATTTCCTGGCGCAAAGCGGGTAACTACAGAAGCGGAGGAGGTGCTGTGATTCCCTATTCTCAATACGGGAAGCTGAACTATGGCGTAACGGCATTGTATAAGCTCAATCCTAACTGGACGGCTAAAGCTGATTTATTGCTGGATGATGGATGGAATATCGGCTATCCTGCATTACCGATGGATGTAGGCTATGCAGGAGCGAGAATTGCCGCTTTGAGTTTACGGAATGAATCCGGAAGGGGCAGGTGGCAGCAAACCGAATTGAAAATCTACGCCAACGCAATCCGCCATTTTATGGATGATGCGCATAGACTCAATGTACCGATGCATATGGATATGCCGGGAGAGAGTCGTACATATGGCGGATATGCTTCTTCCAGGCTGGTGATCAATTCCAACACTCAACTGGACCTGAAAGCGGATTTGTCTTCCACTTTTTTAAAAGCTTCCATGACCATGTACCAGCAGGGACAGTCTCCTATGTATATGCTTACCTGGCCAGACAATAATACCCTGCAAACCGGTCTGGGAGCTGTTTTCAGCAAAAGGATCAACAGTGCATCCGTGTTAATGCTCAGTGCAAGAGCGGATCTGTTCAGCAAGGTACTGACTACGCAAACGGCAAAGGATCAGTTGTCTGTACTGAACAAACCTGTGAATAATGTCAACCGGTTTCTCAAAAATATATCTCTTGAATACAGTTACCGGTTCAATGACCGGGTTAAGCTGAAAACCGTGCTGAGCTATTCGGAAAGAATGCCTACTTCCAGCGAACTGTATGGTTTCTACTTATTCAATGCATTTGACGGATATGATTATATCGGCAATACATTGCTGATTCCGGAAAATGCCTGGAAGGCCGAAGCCAATATCAGCGGGAAGTCGGGTATTTTCCAGTATGGCCTTACCGGTTATGTATCCAGGATCAACAATTACATTATGGGAATCTATCAGCCCGGGCTCAGCACCATGACCATTGGCGCCAACGGCGTAAAGCAACACAGCAATCTTCCTTATGCTATGATTGCCGGTGCTGAAGCCAGCCTGATTGTTCAACCGGATCATGCACTCTGGCTGATCAATACCACAAGGTACAGTTATGGAGAAGATCATGCGCACAACGCATTGCCGATGATTCCACCGGTAAAAAATACGAGTTCACTCCGGAAAATGATTGGCCCCTGTGCTGTTCAGGCCGAGCTGGAGCTGGCCACTGCACAAAACAGGGTCAACAGTAAGGCCATGGAACGGACAACTGCCGCCTATGCCATTGCACACCTGAGACTGATGTACAGCGGAGCCCTTGCAGGCAATTCCTTCAGGATAGATGGAGGCGTGGAAAACCTGTTTGATCAGGCTTACAGGGAACACCTCGACTGGGGCGGAATTCACAGGCCGGGAAGAAATATTTATTTACAGTTTACGTTTCAGTTTTAAGAACGGATTACTCATAACATATCTTGCTGATAAATAACAGAGGCTGCCCCTTTTGAGACAGCCTCTGTTTATTTGAATCCTGTATTGCTCCTTCAGCAGGATCAGTTGAGCATTCTTTATCGGAGCGTTTCACTTAGCCAGTTGAAAAATTCGCGCTGCCATACCAGGGCATTCTGCGCCGTGGCAACCCAGTGATTTTCATCGGGGAGGTATAACAATTTGCTTTTGATGCCCCTTAACTGCGCTGCCTGAAATGCCTGCAATCCCTGTTCAATCGGTACCCGGTAATCCTTGCCTCCCTGTACAATCATGATGGGTGTATTCCATTTTTCTACAAAATTGCTTGGGTTAAACTGGTTATAGGTTTTCCGGGTAAGTGCGTTTTTCTTGTCCCAATAAGGGCCGCCGTAATCAAAATTTACGAACCACATTTCTTCTGTGGTTCCATACATACTCCTGGTATCAAAAATGCCATCGTGCGCAATAAAGGTTTTGAACCGGTTGTTGTGGATACCTGCAAGGTAAAATGCAGAGTAGCCGCCATAACTGGCGCCGACACAACCCAGCCTGTTTTTGTCTACAAATGATTCCTTGCTCACTGCATCAATGGCAGATAAGTAATCGTTCATTACCTGTCCGCCGTGATCCTTACTAATCTGTTCATTCCATTTGGTACCATGGCCCGGCATTCCTCTTCTGTTGGGCGCAACAATAATATATCCCTGGGATGCCATCAGTTGAAAGTTCCAGCGGAAGGAATAAAACTGTGTTAACGGGCTTTGAGGGCCGCCCTGGCAGTAAAGCAGGGTAGGATATTTTTTAGCTGGGTCAAAACCTGGAGGATAAATGATCCATACCAGCATTTTTTTGTTATCGGTTGTGGTTATAAATCTCCTTTCTGTTTTACACAAGGCCAGTGCACTGTAGAATGCGTCATTTACATGTGTCAGCTGCTTCATGGATCCGGAGCTAAGATCAACCGTATAAAGTTCTGAAGCATGGTTCATATCGGTCCTGGACACAATAAGTGTATTATCCGTTTGTCCTGCAACACCGGTTACATCAAAATCACCATTGGTGATCTGCCTGATCTGCGGCGTCATTTTAGTTAATCCGGTATTGTTCACGCTAAACAGCTGCAGTGTACCATTAATAGGCGCCCAGAAGAAAAGCTGTTTTCCGTCATTGCTCCATTTAAAGCCTTCCACATGAATATCATCGCGCAAAGCGGTAAGGTTTACTTTGGAAACACCATTGACTAATATGATCAGATCCTGCTTATCTGCTTCGTACCCATCGCGCTTCATCTGCAGATAAGCCAGTTGTCCGGTACTGCTGAACTGTGGTGCAATATCATATCCCTTGTTGGATTCAGTAAGGTTGGCGGTGGTTCCCTTTTCCAGGTCGTAAGAATAAATATCGGTATTGGTGCTGATGGCATATGCCGTTCCGTAGCTTTTCTTGGCTACATACAGTATTTTTTTACTGTCCGGGCTCCAGATAAAATCCTCGTCGCCGCCATAAGGTTTTTGCGGGCAATCATAGGCTTCTCCGGCCATGATATCCTTTGCTTCGCCGGGTTTTCCATTGATAATCGGCGCCACAAATACATGCCCGAATTTTCCGTCTTCCCAGGTATCCCAGTGACGGTAATTCAATGAAGTGTACACATAGGCGTCCGACTTAGGAAGATCGGGATAGAGATCTGCCCCGGTTACGGGTTTGATTTTTACTTCTTTGCTGCTGATGATGTATCTACCGTCCGGTGAAATGCGGTCGTCGGAAAGGAGAGAAGCGGTCCCGGTTATTTCGACCGCTTCGCCGCCACCCAACGAAAGCTTGTATTTTTTACGAATGTTCTTGTTAGTGGAAATATCCGGTGTAGCAACGCTGTATACAACAGCAGACTGATCGTTGCTCAATCCCAGCGCTGATACCCGGCCAATCTGCCAGAGTTTTTCCGGAGTCAGTAACTGCTGGGCATTCCCGGCATATACAAAAGCACTGATTGCGGTAAAAAGTAAAAGCTTTTTCATATGAACGGTTTCTATTGGTTGTTTTTCGCATAATCCAATACCAACTGCACAAAAGCACGCATGCCTACATCCAGTTTGCTGTCGTCGAGCATAAACTCCGGAGCATGATGACTGGTTGCTTCCGCCATGCTGATTTTAGGGCTTCTTGCGCCTACATTAAAAAAGAAAGAAGGCGCTTTGGTGCCATAGTAGGAAAAATCTTCTGCTCCCGTTTGCCAGTTGATCGGTAATACATTGTCTGCACCACCAGCTGCTTTCTGCAGGGAAGTCAGCGATTTGGCAACCAGTTTGGGGTCATTGTAGGTCACCAGTGTTTTGGTATCAATGACTACTTCAGCAGTTGCGCCATTGGCTTCAGCAATCTTGGTAGCCATCTGTTTGATTCTCCTGTGAATGTCTTTTTGCATTTCACTGTCCAGTGTCCGGATGGTTCCTTCCATCACCGTTTCTTCCGGAATAATATTGGCTCTTACCCCGGAGTGAATTTTTCCCACGGTAATAATAGCGGGTGCGCTGGTAATATCGATCTGCCTGCTCACAATGGTTTGCAGCGCCTGTATAATTTCTGTACTGGTCACAATCGGATCCACCGATCTCCAGGGATTGGCGCCATGCGCCTGCTTTCCCTTTACCTTAATCGTAAACCAATCGGATGATGCCATAAAAGACTCCGGCTTATAATAGATCTTTCCAAGATCTCCTGCCGAAGAAATATGAATACCATATACTGCATCTACTTTCGGATTGTCCAGCGCTCCTTCTTTGATCATCAACGGCGCTCCCCCTTCCTCATCTCCGGGAGGGCCTTCTTCCGCAGGCTGAAACAGGAACACGACGGTTCCCTGAATATCATTCTTTACTTTGCTCAGTACCTCAGCAGCGCCCAGCAACATGGAAATATGTGTATCATGACCACAGGCATGCATCACTGGTACGGTTTGCCCCAGGTATTCTGCTTTTGCTTTGGAACGGAAAGAAAGATCATTTCGTTCTTCAACAGGCAAACCGTCGATATCTGCACGCAGCGCAACAACCGGTCCGGGCTTACCACCCTTCAATACACCCACTATGCCTGTTTTAGCAACAATGCGCGTAGTGATGCCCCATTCTTTTAAGGAAGCTTCTATCTTTTTAGAAGTATTGAATTCTCTGTTACCCAGTTCGGGATTTTCGTGAAAATACCTTCTCCAGTTGATCACTTTTGGCGTTTCTTCTTTCAGTAACTGCTCCAGGTTGGTCTGTGCAGAGCCCGGTAATGCCGATAAGAGCAGGAGGGTGGCAAAAAATGTTTTTCTCATGTGTTGGTTTGGTTGTATTTAATAACGGTATTGAAGGTACTGATTTCAGGTTGCTAATTAAAAGCGGTATAAATGATTTTATACAAATATTTAATATCCTCATATCAGATGATTACTTTTGGGGGACAATGCAATCAATTGTTTAATACTTAAACCATTACACTATGAAAAAAATCTCCACCGGTTTATCCGCCGTAGTGCTCTGCTGCGCACTTACAATTCAGTCTGTAGCAGCTGTTGTAGTAACCGAACCTGTAACAGGCTCCGCCAAACCTGCTGAAAAAACAGCACCTGTTCTGAACGACGCAGCCGTTCAGGATGCAATGGTCCAGTTTAAAAGTTTATCGAGGGTGGAACGTAAGGCAAGGTTTGCTGAAGTAAAGAAAATGGCCAAAGCGTATAAGGCACAGAAAGCTACCGCTTCCGGAGGCGAAAAGGATACCGTTTTACTGGCTATCCTGGCCATTTTATTGCCACCACTGGCGGTATACCTGCACGAGGGTCAGACCAACAATAAATTCTGGATCAGTTTATTACTGACCCTTTTATTCTGGCTGCCGGGTGTAATCTATGCGCTGATTGTTGTATTGTAGCGTAAACTACTTATGCTCTCCAAAAACTTTGCGAAGGGCATCGGCAATTTCGCCCAATGTGCAATAATGCTCCACCGCCGAAATCACTAAAGGCATCAGGTTTTGGGTGCCTTTAGCGGCTTCGGTAATAGCTTCGAGACTGGCTGTTGCTTTAGCCTGATCTCTTCCTGCCCTTAATACCGCCAATTTTTGTGATTGAATAGCGCGGATACTGTCGTCTATTTTAAAACCTGGTACAGGTTCTTCCTTATCAATAGTGAATTTGTTAACGCCAACAATGATTTTGTGGCCGCTTTCTATATTACGCTGGTATTCATAAGCGCTCCTGGCAATTTCTTCCTGCATAAAGCCTTCTTCGATAGCGCTTACGCTTCCACCCATTGCATCGATCTTTTCAACAAGCGCCCAGGCTTTATTTTCCACTTCTTTTGTAAGTGACTCTACAAAATAGCTTCCGGCCAACGGATCTACGGTATCAGGAGCCCCGCTTTCGAAAGCAACAATTTGCTGTGTTCTGAGGGCAATGCGGGCAGCTTCTTCGGTAGGCAGGCTCAGGGCTTCATCATACCCATTGGTGTGCAGGCTCTGTGTTCCTCCCAGCACTGCCGCCAGGGTCTGTACGGTAACCCGGCAAATATTGTTGAACGGCTGCTGAGCCGTTAGGGTAGCGCCGCCTGTTTGTGTATGAAAACGAAGCATCATAGCCTTTTCATCGGTTGCACCCAGTTCCTTCATCATCTGAGCCCACATTTTACGGGCAGCCCTGAATTTGGCGACCTCTTCAAATAAATTATTATGTGCATTAAAGAAGAAGGAAAGCCGTTTCCCGAAAACATTGATATCCAGTCCCTTATCAAGGGCTGCTTTAACATAAGCTTTACCATTGCTAAGCGTGAAAGCAATTTCCTGCACAGCAGTACTTCCAGCTTCGCGGATATGATAACCCGAAATAGAAATCGTATTCCATTTCGGTAAATCCGTACTGCACCATTCAAAAATATCGGTAATGATTCGCATGGATGGCTTGGGCGGGTAGATATATGTTCCTCGTGCCGCATATTCTTTTAGGATATCATTCTGAATGGTTCCCGTGATTTTCTTCAGATCAGCGCCCTGTTTCTTTGCCAGTGCAACATAAAATGCCAGCAATATGAAACCGGTGGCATTGATGGTCATGGAAGTGCTGACGTTCTCCAGTTGAATGCCTTTGAACAGGATTTCCATGTCTTCCAGGCTGTCGATGGCTACCCCCACTTTACCCACTTCTCCTTCGGCCAGGACGTGATCGCTGTCGTAACCGATTTGTGTTGGCAGGTCAAAAGCCACACTCAGTCCCATCACTCCCTGAGAAAGCAGGTAATGATATCGTTTATTGCTTTCCTCCGCAGTAGAGAACCCGGCATACTGGCGCATGGTCCACAGTTTTCCACGGTACATATCGGGCTGAACGCCTCTTGTATAGGGGAATTCGCCGGGCAGGGGAGCTACCTGGGGCAATGCCGCTTTGCCATCTTCCGCTGTATATACTTTCTTGATTTCGATTCCGCTATCTGTTAAAATTTTCAGAGTTGACATAGCCATCTTCTTTGGGGGGGTGAATATTATAATAATTTCCTTGCTTCAAAACCCAATGCCTCGCTTACCAGTTCATGCAAATTGGCTTTCGGTTCATTGACCAGGTACTGAAGCAGTTGCTTTTGCAGGTCCATTCCGGCGGCTTCCGGCGGCAGTAGCTGGCCAATCTGGTTGATGGTCAGCAGGTTCTTTTCCTTCAGATTACGCACAGCATTCCAGGCTTCCGGGCTTACATAAATTTGCTGGGTAACGTTATAATCAAACTCTTCCCTGATCAATTTGGTAAGCAGTAATTGCATATCCCTGGCCGATAATCCTTCACTAGGGGTTCTGCTGATCAGGTTGGGAAGGGCAATCCGGTCTGCCAGCAGGGTCAGGCGTTCATAAGCCTGTAACTGCAGGGCGTTGGAATTGCCGGCCGGGGGCTGCGCTACGGCCCTTGCTTCATTTTTGGGGTGCAGAAACAACATATATACGATGATTCCCACAAAAACCAGTCCTATGATCATGCTCAGCATAGTGCTATTATCCATCAAACAGCTATTTGTGCGAAGGTAAGACTTTAGTAACTTTGTACTATAAATTCAATGATCATGGAAGCAACTATCTCAATCAATACGCCTGTTTCACTCACAGCTGGTGCCGTAGCTGAAATTAAAAAACTCATGGCCGAACCCGGATTTGATTCCACACAACGTTTACGTGTGGGTGTAAAAGGCGGTGGCTGCAGTGGCATGACCTATGTACTCGGATTCGACAAGGTAGAGGCAGAAGATGAATTGTTTGAGATTGAAGGAATTCCCTGTGTGATGAACAAAAGTCATGGATTGTACCTCTATGGAATGGAAGTTGACTGGCAGGGCGGACTGAACAGCCGCGGATTCACCTTCAGCAATCCCAATGCCAGCAAAACCTGCGGTTGCGGAACCTCTTTCTCTGTATAACAGTGGTATTCCAATAAAGCATACTATCAGGTATTGGTCAGTTATCTGACGTAAAACGACAGCAGAACCAACATGCAGTCGTTTTTTTTACCCGTGTAGTTGATATTAATTAAAAACCCCGCTCTGTCTTCAGAACGGGGTCGGAAATATATGCACCGGGATGGTTTTATTTTTTCTTAGGTTCGGCCTTTCCCAAAGGACGGCTCTTTGCAAAGTCTACCAGGATTGGGGCAGCTACAAAGATAGAAGAGTAAGAACCTGTGATTACACCAATCAGCATCGCGAACGCAAAACCACGGGTTACCTCGCCACCAAAGATGAAGAGGATCAGTATGGTCAGGAATACGGTAACAGATGTCATGATGGTACGGCTCAGTGTCTGGTTGATTGCGCGGTTAATGATGGTCGCATTATCTGCACCGGTCATCAATGTACTGTCTTCCCTGATACGGTCGTATACAATTACTGTATCGTTCATGGAGAAACCGATTACCGTCAAAATAGCTGCAATAAAATGCTGGTCAATTTCGAGCGGGAATGGAACGATGTTTCTGAAGAAGCTGAATACAATCAGGGTAACAAATACATCGTGCATCAGTGAGAAGATCGTACCCAGTGAATATCTCCAGTCGCGGAAACGAACGAAGATATAGAAACAGATTACCAGTACGGCAATGATGGTAGCCTTGGTAGCGCCTGCTTTCAGGTCATCTGAGATCGTAGGTAATACGGTTTGAGAGCTTTGCTTGTAGTTGGCTTCAAATGCATTGAAAGAGGTTCCTGCCGGTAAGTGCTTCTGCAAACCTGTGTACAGCAGCTTTTCAACCTCAGCATCAATATTTTCGCCGGTTTCTTCAATCTTATAGGAAGTGGTGATATTCACCTGGTTTTTGGTATCCACCGTTTTAATGATCGGCGCTTCTCCGAATACGGCCTTCAGTTCGTCCCGGATTTCTTCGGTATTTACGGCTTTATCAAACTTAATGGTATAGCTGCGTCCACCGGAGAATTCAACACCCTGGTCAAAGCCATTAAAGAAAGAAGCTATACCCAGGATCAGGATTACACCTGAAATCACATAAGCAATCTTTCTGTATTCAATGAACTTGTAAGCTGCATGCTTGAAGATATTCTTAGACAGTGTAGTGAAATATTCAAAGTGTCTGTTCTTATTGGTGTACCAGTCGGTAATCAGCCTGGAAATCAGGATACCGCAGAATAAAGACAGCAGCAAACCGATGATCTGAGTGGTTGCAAAGCCTAATACAGGGCCCAGTCCGAAGTAAGCCAGGATGATGGCGGTCAGCAATGAAGTGATATGACCATCCAGCACAGGCGCAAGGGAACGCTTATAACCATCGTTCACCGCAGTTGCATAATTCTTTCCTTTCGACAGTTCTTCCTTAATACGCTCAAAAATGATTACGTTGGTATCCACCGCCATACCGATGGTTAATACCAGGCCCGCAATACCAGGAGCAGTCAGTGTAAATCCTAACGCACTCAGGATACCGATGGTGAACAGCAGGTTCAGGATCAAAGCAGCGTTGGCTACCCATCCGCCTGTGTTGAAATAAAGGAGCATCAGCGCAAAAATCACCAGGAAGGAGATACCGAAGGAGAGCATACCGCCCTTAACAGATTCCTTACCCAGGGTAGGTCCTACCTGCTGTTCCTGTACAATCTTGGCAGGTGCAGGCAGTTTACCGCTTTCCAGGATTTCAGAAAGATCCTGCGCTTCTTTAATAGTATAATTACCGCTGATTTGTGAGTTACCTGTAGTAATCGGATCGTTCACATTAGGAGCGGAGTAAACAAAATTATCCAGTACAATCGCCAATGGCTTACCCACATTACGGGTAGTCATTTTAGCCCAGATATTGGAACCAATTTTGTCCATGTTCATTTTGATGGCAATGCGGCCTCTCTCATCATAATCCTGAGAGGCGCTGGAGATATGATCTCCTTCCAGTTCTGCCTGACCATTGTCCAGTGTTTTGATGGCATAGAGCGTCAGGATATCTTTTGCTTTAGGATCATCCAGTTCCGCTTTACCATACATGAATACCAGGTTGGATGGGAATTTGGTTTTCACCACATCCATTTTCAGGTAATCATTGAGGGTGCCGGTATCTTTTGATTGGATATAACCAATGGCGGCAGGGTAGGAAACCTTACCGTTCTCAGACTGATATGGCTGGGAAATCTGCATTAAACGCAGGATCGGGTTCAGGTTTTCTTTCAGCTTGCCGGTGTCTGATTTTGCAGTAGCAGCTTTATTGGTATCGGTAGCCAGTGAAGATAGTGTGGCTGTTTTGGTAGTGTCAACAGCGGCAGTTGTTACTGCAGGAGCAGCTTTGGTGGTATCTGCTGTAACAGGCTTGGTTGCAGTGGTACCGTTCAGGAATTCCTGTACAGATTTATCGGCAGCAACCAGTCCGTTCTGGAGGTCGGTGCTTTCAAGCGTATATACTTCAAAAAACTGGAGGTTAGCGGTAGACTGCAGGTAAGATCTTACTCTCTGCTTATCGTTTACACCAGCCAGTTCAATATTGATAATGCCTTTGGCAGGGTCAGGGTTGATGTTGGGGGAGGCCACACCAAAACGGTCGATCCTTGTTCTTAAAATACGATAGGTATTGTTAAAGGCGGCAATAGCCTGCTCACGCAGATAACTGGTAACCGCATCATTGCTTGCATCAATCTTCACCTTACCTGCGCTGCGGGTTGCAAAGAAAGGCGCCAGTTTAATGTCCGGATTCAGCTTTTTGAATTCTTCGTTAAAAAGGGTAATGAGATCAGCACCGCTGTTTGCTTTTCTGGCAACTGCATTGTCGATAGCCTTGTTAAAGGAAGGATCTTTTGTATAGTTAGCCAGCGACTTAATTAAACCATCCAGCCCAACTTCCATGGTAACACTCATACCGCCCTGCAAATCCAGGCCAAGCATCAGTTCCTTTTCTTTAGCGCTTCGATAAGTAGTTAACCCAAAGGCCAGTTTCTCGTCTTTGGTACTGTCCAGTAAACGCTGTAAGCGGTCTTTCTTTAAATCGGCCAGCGTATCGGCATAGGCAGCCTGCCATTCTTTATTGCCGGGATATTTCTGCGCAGCAGCAGGATAAGCTTTATTCAGCCAGGCTTCGGCTTTTTTATCCATTGCTGATTCATGGTTGCGAACGAACCAGGTAAAGGATAACTGGTACAAACAAATTAATGTAAGTGCTATTGCAAAAAAACGCACTAAACCTTTCAGTTGCATATTAGTAACGGTTTACGAATTTGAATCCCGATTTTTCAGGTTGGCAAAGATAGGGGAATGCACTATAAAGTACGTCAGCTCTTTACGCACCATTCTGGATATACAATATTTATCCTATATATTATTGTACCGCTACCAGGGTAACTTCAAAAAACAGGGGTGAATTTGGCGGAATATTGCTGCTTCCAACACAACTGTATGCCAGTGCAGAGGGGATCACCATTTTAATCTTACCACCGGCACGGAGGAGCGGAATGGCAATTTTCCAGCCCTCAATCAGGGAAGACAACTGGTTGGTATACGGATTGGCCACTGCCTGAATGGTTACATTATCCATGTTTTTCAGTGTATAGATTACTGAAACAATGGATGAAACACCGGGTGTGGCGCCTGTACCCGGACTAACAATCTCATATAATATACCACTGGCGTGTTCTGTATAATTAATACTGTTGGCAGTGCAATAAGCGGTCATCGCCGCTTTTTCAGAAGCTACTGTTGCCGGCTGGCAACCGGAATCTGTTGTTTTTCCACAAGACAAAGAGAAAAGTGCCCATCCAATAAACGCAAAAACTGTTTTTTTCATTCCTATTATTTGTTTTAAGACGCAAAGCATTGGTTTATGGCTGCATCTGCTGTTCTTTTTTTTTATTTTTCCGGGCCATAATTTCCATAAAACGCTGTTCCTGCATTTCCCATTTAAACCGCCTGTACATCAGCGCTATAAACACGGAGATGATGAGAATGGCCAGGAGCAGCACAACGGCGCTTAGTTTGCTGTTGGCCTCCATCGTTGCACGGGTATACCATCCCGAATATAAAACAATCAGTACCGCAACGCCAATGGCGAAGCCGGATGAGAGTCCGAACATAAACGCCCTGGAGCTGCTCTTTTCCCTGGAACTGTTCTTTTGCCAGTAGGCAGCAAACTGATCGTCATCCATTATCATTTTGCGAAATTAGCCGAAGTTTTATGAATAAAAACCCATTATTTTACGTTCTTTCCGGTAATCAATAAACAAAGGGTATGCAACTGATTAAGAAAGATGGAATATTCATCTTCTGGGTATTATTGTTTGCACATTGTGCGTTCATCTATTTCGGTAAAACCGAATACCGGCATATTACCAAACTGCTGCTGATTCCATTGCTGATCACTTACCTGGTGTTGAATGCAAGGAAAAACGCTTACCAGCACAGCAAAGCCATCCTCTATGCCGGACTGGTTTTCTCTTTCCTGGGAGACCTGTTCCTGATCTATTCCGGCAAGGGCTTCTTTATTGCAGGCATGGTTGCCTTCATGCTTACACATATTTGTTATACCACTTTCTTTTTAAAAGCGGGTAAAATTGATCTCCGCAAAGCCACTGAGTTTTTTATTGCGGCCATTATAGTGACCTTGATAGGAATGAAGCTTCTGCAGTTTCTAAAGCCTTACCTGGGAGAGATGGAACTGCCGGTAAAGATTTATACCATCGTGATCTGCCTGATGACTGCTTCCGCAGCAAATCTGCTGAGCAGTAAATCCATGAAAGTGATTGCCGCTGGTTTTTTTGTGCCCGGCGCCGCTTTATTCATGTTATCCGATTCAGTACTGGCGCTGAATCACTTCATTTACAAGGATGCATTCCTGAACATTGTAGTGATGCTGACTTACGGATATGCGCAATGCTTACTGGTGCAGGGTTTTACGAGGTATCTGAAAGTATAACCTGAAGAATACCGCTAAAGTATCAACCAATAAAAAGGTCCCCGAAATTGTTCGGAGACCTTTTTTATTCGATTGAAGATAATCTTAGTAACCCATTCCGCCCATATCAGGAGCGCCACCATGCTGGTGTGGAGCTTCAGGCTTTGGCTTATCGGCAATTACACACTCAGTGGTGAGTAACATTGCAGCAATAGAAGCCGCATTCTCTAAAGCAACACGGGTAACCTTGGTAGGATCAATTACACCTGCTTTAAACAGGTTTTCATACACTTCGGTACGGGCATTGAAACCAAAATCACCTTTTCCTTCTTTAATTTTCTGAACAACGATAGAACCTTCAATACCACTGTTGATCACGATCTGACGCAACGGCTCTTCAATGGCTCTTTTAACAATCTGGATACCGGTCAGTTCATCTTCGTTGGAACCTTTCAGTTTCTCCAGTGATTCAACCGCGCGAATATAAGCGACACCGCCACCAGGTACGATACCTTCTTCAACAGCAGCTCTTGTAGCGTGTAATGCATCGTCTACGCGGTCTTTCTTTTCTTTCATTTCAACCTCTGTAGCAGCGCCTACATACAGTACGGCAACACCACCACTCAGTTTAGCCAGACGCTCCTGCAGTTTCTCACGATCGTAGTCAGAAGTAGTGTTTTCTACCTGCGCCTTGATCTGGTTTACTCTTGCAACGATATCTGCTTTTTTACCTTTACCACCTACAACAATGGTATTGTCTTTATCGATGGTGATAGAAGCCGCCTGACCCAAATAGGTTAAATCGGCGTTCTCCAGTTTAAATCCTTGTTCTTCGCTCACTACAGTACCTGCAGTCAGGATAGCAATATCTGTCAGCATTTCCTTTCTGCGGTCGCCAAAGCCAGGAGCCTTAACAGCAGCCACTTTCAGGGTACCACGTAACTTATTTACTACCAGTGTAGCCAGTGCTTCACCTTCCAGGTCTTCTGCAATGATCACGAGCGGACGGCCAGTTTGAGCCACTTGCTCCAGGATATGCAGTATATCCTTCATAGCGCTGATCTTCTTGTCGTAGATCAGGATATATGGATTCTGTAATTCAGCTTCCATTTTTTCGCTGTTGGTAACAAAGTAAGGAGAGATATAACCACGGTCGAACTGCATACCTTCCACTACATCAACTGTAGTATCGGTACCTTTTGCTTCTTCTACCGTAATTACGCCTTCTTTACCAACTTTAGCCATTGCAGTAGCAATCAGCTTTCCAATTTCATTATCGCTGTTAGCAGAAATAGTAGCTACCTGCTCAATTTTCTTGGAGTCGTTGCCTACCGCCTGAGACTGCGCTTTCAGGCTTTCAACTACTTTGGCAACCGCCTTGTCAATACCACGCTTCAGGTCCATTGGATTGGCGCCTGCAGCAACGTTTTTCAAACCTTCACTGATAATTGCCTGAGCCAGAACGGTAGCAGTGGTAGTACCATCACCTGCAATATCAGCGGTTTTGGAAGCTACTTCTTTCACCATCTGAGCGCCCATATTTTCAATAGCGTCTTCCAGTTCAATTTCTTTAGCAACGGAAACACCATCTTTGGTTACAGAAGGTGCACCGAATTTCTTTTCAATAACCACGTTACGACCTTTAGGCCCCAGGGTTACTTTAACGGCGTTGGCAAGCGTGTCAACACCTTTTTTCATCTTATTTCTAGCTTCAATATCAAAGAATATCTGCTTAGCCATATGTTTAGTTTTGTGATTTGGTTAAAATAAATAGGGAATTATTAGATGATCGCTAAAAGATCGCTTTCTCTCATGATCAACAAATCCTGACCTTCAATCGAAACCTCAGTTCCGGCATATTTGCCATAAAGTACGGTGTCGCCTACTTTTACAGTCATTGGTTCGTCTGTTTTGCCTTTACCCGCAGCTACAATTACACCACGCTGTGGCTTTTCTTTAGCTGTATCTGGGATAATGATTCCTCCGGCTGTTTTTTCTTCAGCAGCAGCAGGCTTTACAAGAACTCTGTCGTGCAGAGGAGTAACGTTGATTTTCTTAGCCATACGTTATTGATTTTGATTAAATTAGGTTAATTTTTCCTCGATAGATCGATAATTATGCCAGAAGCCGGTTTAAGCCAAATTTTCAGGTTATCCCGGAATTTGCGTTCCGGGCACGCACAGCCTGACAGATAGGGGAGACTCACTGGAACATATCGTGTCAAATTTGCATTTAAGAAGGGAAAGTATGGATAAAACCTTACCTTCGCGCAGCTCAAAAAGTTCTTGTTCATGATCAGTAGAAGAAATATCCGTGTTAAAGTAATGCAGTTGCTCTATATGATTGAGTCCGCGGATTCAGGTAATACATTTAAACAACCCGTTCAAACCCTCGAAAAACAGCTGGATAAAAGCCGGGAGCTTTTTATTTACCTGATTTATTTCCTGGCGGAAGTGGCCAGGTATGCCGAAACCAATTCCCTGAAGCGGGCTTCCAGGAACCTGCCGTCTGCAAGTGACCTGAATGTAAACATCAAGATTGCCGGAAACGATTTTATCTGGGCCTTGCTGGAGAATAAATCTTATCAAAAAGCCATTGAAACCGATCAACCGGAGCGCATCATCGATATGGACCTGGTTAAAAAGATCTACAATAACCTTACTGAAACTCCTGAATACAGGCAATACATTCAGGAAGACAGCCGCGATAAAGCCAGGGAACGGGAGATCATCAAACTGATTTTCACCCAGCTGATGCTACCCAATGAAGACTTCATTACCCATGTTGAAGAACATTTCAATAACTGGGACGACGATGCCGATATGATGGATCAGCTCGTACTCAGCTATATACAGAAACCCGCCAGCGTACAGCCGGATCGGTTGATGAGCGCTGATAAATGGGATTTTGCCAGAACCCTGCTGTTGACTGCCATTGAGAAAAAAGAATTCTGCGCAACACTCATCAAACCCAAACTCAAAAACTGGGATGCCGAGCGAATTGCCCAGCTGGATATGATCCTGATGAGAATGGGTATCTGTGAGCTCCTGTACTTTGAAACCATTCCTACCAAAGTAACCATCAACGAATACATTGACCTGGCCAAGGATTACAGCACACCGCAAAGCGGGCAGTTTGTAAATGGTATCCTCGACAGCATCCACAAAGAGCTGGACACCGAAGGAAAAATCAATAAAATCAGCTTTAAGAAATAAAACAATTGTTATGAAACGGCTGGCGTTTTACCTGCTACTGATTACAGGATTTGCTTCCTGCAATAATTCCGGAAACGATGCTGCGGTTCCTGCGCAGGCAACTGCTGGCACGGCGGCTTTAACCACCATCAGTTATACCGATACCGTTGTGAACTTCGGTACCATCAACATGGGAGAACAGGCTCAAATCAGATTTGAATTTACCAATACCGGCAACCAGCCGCTGTACCTGACCGATGTACGGCCCGGCTGTGGTTGCACGGTTGCAGAATATACCAGGGGCGCCATATCTCCCGGAGGAAAAGGATCCATCATTGCTGCATTCGACAGTAATAAGGCACATCCTGGCTCCGTCAGCAAAAGTATTTTTGTAACTTCCAACACCAGCAATGGTGCAATGCATACCCTCAGTTTTAACGGAGAAATTAAAGAACAGCCATCGGTTCCAGCAAATTAATTCCTATTTTCGTCCATCAATTCTAAAATAAACAACATGTTCAGTTTAGTATCCATTCTTTTATCTGCCGATCCAAAACAGGGCGGAACCGTTCAGTTAGTGATGATGGGAGCCATCATCCTTGTTTTCTGGTTATTCATGATCCGTCCACAGGCTAAAAAAGCAAAAGAACAAAAGAAGTTTGTCGATAATATGCAGAAGGGCGATAAAATCGTTACCATCGCTGGTATTCACGGCACCATCAACAAAATCAACGAAGACAATACCATTCAACTGGAAGTAAATCCGGGCAGCTACCTGAAAATCGAAAAATCTTCTATCAGCATGGAGTGGACTGCCGCCATCAACAAGGTCGCCACTTCCGAGAAAAAATAGCCGATATCATTTAATCGAGTAAATTTATTGCCGGTAATCTTGTATTACCGGCTTTTTTATGTCTATGCTTAAAATAGGACTTACCGGAGGAATAGGCAGCGGTAAATCTACCGTAGCAGCCATCTTTGCGCAACTGGGTATCCCCGTACTTCAGGCAGATAAGCTGGCCAAAACCATCATGCACGAAAACAAGCAGGTAAAGGAACAACTGATCCATACATTTGGGGAGGAGGCCTATCTCAACAACCACCTGAACAGCGCCTATATTGCCAATATCGTTTTCAGGGACCCCTACCAGTTATTTGTACTCAATTCCATTGTTCATCCCGTAACCATTGCAGAAAGTGAAGCATGGGCCCAACGGCAGCAGGCACCGTATGTAATCAAGGAGGCCGCGCTGTTTTTTGAATCGGGCTCAGCCCGGGGGCTGGACGGGATCATTGGTGTAAGCGCCCCCGCATATCTCCGCATTAAAAGGGTGATGGACCGGGATCATATTTCACACGAACAGGTCCTTGACCGAATGAAACAACAGATTGACGCCGGTTTAAAAATGAAGCTCTGCGACTGGGTCATAGTGAACGACGAACAGCAATTGCTGATCCCGCAGGTATTGGCCCTGCATGAACATTTCCTCTCCTTAGCCTGATTTCTTTAGCTTTTTACTATTTCAAAACACCAGCGTTTCAATTTTCCTTCAAAATCGAAGGGGGTGGTGGCCTTCGTAATATCTTTGACGGCTGTTGAGTGGATCTGTTCGCGGTCTATTTCGAACCGGGTAAAATTGGTGCTGAAGATCAGTGTGCCTCCTGCGCTGGTTGCTGCCAGCACATCATTGATCAGTTCCACATGATCCCGTTGAATATCCAGGATATCTTTCATTCTTTTGCTGTTGCTGAAAGTTGGCGGATCCATGATGACCAGGTCAAAGCTGTTGGGCGGCAGGGTTTTCAGGTATTGCTTTACATCTGCATGCACAAACCGGTATTTGTCTTTGTCTTTGAAATGATTGATGGCCATATTGTTTTCGGCCCAGCCCAGATAAGTTTTTGACAAATCCACCGATGTAACGGAAGCTGCTCCACCCGCGGCCGCATACACCGAAAATGAACCGGTATAACAGAACAGGTTCAATACACTGTTTCCTTTGCAGCTGTTCCTTACTTTGTTGCGGGTAATTCTGTGATCTAAAAACAATCCGGTATCGAGGTAATCGGTGAGGTTCACCAGGAACTTAAGGCCGTCTTCCATTACGGTAAAGTACTGTTGCCCGGTGGAAAGCTTTTCGTACTGGCCCTCCCTGTGTGACTGTCTCTTGCGTTGCCTGCAATACATGTTGTCTACAGGTACATTCGTGATCGACTGTATGATTTCCATACAGCCGATCAGCCATGCTTCGTGCTGGTCATCGTCCATGCCATGCCTGCGCAGGTATTCTGCAATATAAATATTGGTTTCATACAGCTCAATGCTGAATGGAAACTCAGGTAAATCGTGGTCGTATATTCTGTAACAGGTAATACCCTGCCGTTTGGCCAGTTTATGCTTATGCCTGAATACTTTGGTCAGGCGATTTCTGAACATTTCTGCTTTTACCGGATCAATCATTCAATAGTATTACTTCAATAAAACCAGTGCTGCAGCTATGCGCTTCCAGGCACGTTCAATGTTTTCCATGCTGTTGGCAAAAGAAAAACGCACACAGTTGGGTTCTCCAAATGCATCGCCCATTACAGAAGATACATGTGCAGTATTCAATAAATACATGCTCAGGTCTGCTGCATTTTTAATGGTGTCTACACCGTTTGTTTTGCCATAATAAACGCTTACATCGGGGAATACATAGAAAGCGCCTTCGGGTTCAAAGCATTTGAATCCGGGAATTTCCTTCACCAGTTCAAGGGTTCTTTTTCTCCTGCGGGTGAATTCTCCGGTCATTTCATGAGAAGGTCTCAGATCGCCGGTGAGGGCGGCAACAGCCGCTTTTTGTGTAATAGAACAGGTACCGCTGGTAAATTGTCCCTGAATTTTTTCGCAGGCTTTGGCAATCTCCACACTGGATGCAGTATATCCCAAACGCCAGCCGGTCATGGCAAAGCCTTTGCTCAATCCATTGATCACCACTACGCGGTCTTTGATATCGGCAAACTGCGCAATACTCTCATGCTTGTTAATAAAGTTGATGTACTCATAAATTTCATCGGAAAGAATAATCACCTGGGGATGCTTTCTGAATACTTCCACCAGCCCTTCCAGTTCGGCCTTGCTGTACACAGCGCCTGATGGATTGCAGGGTGAAGAGAACATGAATACCCTGGTGCGGGGCGTGATGGCCGCTGCAACCTGTTCGGGCGTTGCTTTGAATTTATTATCGACCGTGGTTCTGATTTCCACCACTTTTCCGCGGGCAATTTTTACCAGCTCGGAATAAGTAACCCAGTAAGGGGTCGGGATGATGACTTCATCCTCTTCATCTACCAGTGCAAGTATGGTATTGGCCAGGCTTTGCTTGGCACCTGTAGAAGTAACAATCTGCTCTGGTTTATAATCGAGGTCGTTGTCTCTGAATAATTTGGTACAAACAGCTTCTCTTAAATCGAGGAATCCCGGTACAGGTGTATAGTGGCTCCAGTTATCATTAATGGCTTTGATAGCGGCATCCTTAATATGCTGCGGTGTATCAAAGTCGGGCTCACCGAGGCTCAGGTCTATTACATCAATTCCGCTGGCGCGCAATTCGCGACCCAGCTTAGCCATTTTAAGGGTTTCAGGCTCATTAAACCGGTTCAATAGAGAAGAAAGTTCCATGCTTTTGGAGGATTATTTAGGTTCAAAAGAGGGCCTAAGTTCGGAAAAACATTCCTAACACACGTAAGTATTCCCTCAGTATTGCAATACAAATGGTTGAAGATCCGGGCGATGTGTACGTTTCCGTTGTATTTCGTATCGATGAACGGCCCGACCCAGTTCTTTCAGAAACGGGTAACCAACGGTTTCATAGTCGTAGTGATCGTCGTTGTAGATGCCATCGCTGTTGCAGGAAATGGTGGCGCTCAGCAGGTATTCCACCTTGTTTTCCAGATCCATTACATAGGACACATCTACGAGAAACCCGTATGCACCGCCAATTTTATTGAAGATCCGGATTCCCGGATCCGCCTGTTTTCCCGATCCGTAATACAATGCTTTGTTGCCCGCTGTTAATGTATTGCCGGTATCGTATTTCGGAAAATCCACTTCCTCCGGATAAGCGCCCATCCACTTACGCAGGAAGGCATAATCCGCATCCTTCAGATTAAATCTTTTCTTTCTTTTTGTTCTTTCCGGGAACATCACCGATTGTATCATATGGTGAAAATCCTGCAGATAGACCCTGTTCTTTTGATTAAATGAAAAGGGCATTTTCACCAGTTTCCCGTTGCTGATATATCCTTTCCCCAATGAGGCATCAACAGCAGGATAAACCGCTTTACTGATTTGAGCGGGCTGACTGTACAACAGGTTACCCGATGTGTCGTAAAAATGAATGGTATTGGTGGAGGCATTCTGTTCAGGCGTTCTGCTGATCTGCAGGCGGTGACGAATAATGGCATCCGGATATCCTTTCTCCCGCAATTTCCGCTGAATATATTCCTGCCCCAGGAATTCATACAAACGGTTAAATGCATCATTGCTGCTGACCAGAAATATTTGTTTGATATAATTGGCAATGGTAGGCCTGCCATCGATCGCATGCGGTTGTGTATAAACATAGTCCTGCGATTCGGCAGAACTGTCGGTGATCATGGTGGAATGCATATCCAGCCCCGGGATATTCAACTCATTCAGTTTTTCCAGCGCTAAAAATGCAATAGGCATCTTTACGGTGCTGGCAGGGTAGTAGTAAGTGTTGTTCTGTACGTTGAAGGGGAACTCCCGGAAACTGGCTTTGTTTCGCCTGTTGCGGTTAATTTGTGTATACACAATCTGAACACGAAGGCTGTCTTTGTTGTTGATGATGTGCTGAAAGGCAGCCGGATTGGATTTCAATATGGTTTCCAATGGATTTTCTTCTTTTGCGGCCTGGCTTTGCGCCAGGAGCAGGTGAAATTGCAGGAGCAATACCGGTAACAAAGCAATCTTTCTCATAAACCAAACTTACAGAAAAATGATCAGGTGGAGCGGTCGTTGCGGAACCTATAAACTATTAACTTTACGATATGCCACATGAAGCTATTTCGGTTTTTGATATGTTCAAAACGGGAGTGGGGCCCTCCAGTTCTCATACCCTGGGTCCATGGAAAGCAGCGCTGCGTTGCATCGACACCATTTCCTCCAGGAGCAGTACCGACCAGATTGCATCGGTGACCGTTTTATTATATGGATCGCTGGCCAAAACCGGCAAGGGGCATGGTACGGATATTGCCGTGCTGATGGGTTTATGCGGTGAGGATCCGGTAACCATAGATGTAAACAGCATTACTCCCAAAGTCAACAACATAGCAACCAGCAAGCAGTTGCTGCTGGGAGGAAAAACCTTCATTCCTTTTTCCATTCAGCAACAGTTGCAGTTCCTGTACCACGATTCACTGGCTTTTCATCCAAACGGGTTAACCTTCCTGGTAGAAACCAAATCCGGAGAGCAATGGAGCGAAACCTTTTTCTCCATTGGCGGAGGTTTTGTTGTTAAAGAAGGCGAAAAAGGGGGAGGCAAAGGAATTGTTGACCTGCCATTCCCCGTTAATACCGCCGATGACCTGTTGCACTGGTGCAGAAAAACAGGGATGTTGATCAGCGAAGTGGTATTGGAAAATGAAACGGTTTGGCAATCGGAAGCCGATACCAAAAAAGGCGTGCTGGACATATGGCATACCATGCGGGATTGCATTTACAGGGGCTGCCATACAAGGGGGGAACTGCCCGGCGGCCTGCAGGTCAAAAGAAGAGCTTTTGACCTGAATAAAAAACTGCTGAAAAATCAACCCTACAATAGCCAGGAAGAATGGTTGAATGCCATCCGCAAAGGCGGTGGCAGTTTTCAATATATTTTAGACTGGGTCAGTTGTTTTGCACTTGCCGTGAACGAAGAGAATGCCTCTTTCGGCAGGGTTGTAACAGCGCCAACCAACGGAGCAGCCGGCGTTATACCTGCCGTACTGCAATATTATATTGCCTTTTGTGAGGGAGCTACAGAAGAAAAAGTCATCAGCTTCCTGTTAACCGCGTCTGAAATCGGCAGCATTTTTAAGAAAGGCGCTACCATCTCCGCAGCAATGGGAGGATGCCAGGCTGAGATCGGCGTATCATCCGCCATGGCCGCGGCAGGACTTACTGAATGCATGGGCGGAACCCAGCGACAGGTATTGATGGCTGCTGAAATTGCGATGGAACACCACCTGGGGCTTACCTGTGACCCGGTTGGCGGATTGGTGCAGATACCCTGTATTGAACGAAATACCATGGGCGCTATCAAAGCCATCACGGCTTCTCAGCTCGCCCTGCAAAGCACACCCGATTTCGCCCTTGTAAGCCTCGACAAAGTCATAGCCACCATGTGGACTACTGCGCTTGATATGAACAGTAAATACAAAGAAACAGCAGACGGCGGATTAGCCGTGCAAATCCCATTGGGATTGAGTGAATGTTAAATTTATTAATTCAACTGCGGATCCAGCTCCAGCGATAAAGGGTCTACATCCGTGTAGTCTCTGATTTCATTATAAAGGGTTCCTCTTTCTACCGGCTGGCGTTTCACCTGTTTAATTAATCTTACCAGGTCCGCAGTACTCATGGCAGGATTTTGTTCTTCACTACCCGCCATTGCATAAATTTTGGTGGAATCGTCGATGGTACCGTCAATATCATTCACTCCGAAAGACAGGGTTAGTTGCGCATTCTGACGACCCAGCATTGGCCAGTAGGCTTTGATATGCGGGAAATTGTCCATGTAGATCCTGGACACGGCATACATTTTCATATCCTCTACAATGGTACTCTCCGGAACATCGCTCATATCATTATCCATATTGCGGAATTTCAATGGTATGAAGGTGTTGAAGCCTCCTGTCTGATCCTGCAGGCTACGGAGTCTTTCCATATGGTCTATGCGGTGTGCATAGGATTCTATATGGCCGTATAACAAAGTTGCATTGCTGTGCATACCCAGTTCATGTGCGGTCTGGTGAATTTTCAACCAGCCTTCCGCATCTACCTTGTCTTCACAGATTTTCTTGCGGATATCGGGGTGGAATATTTCAGCGCCGCCTCCCGGTAAGGAATCCAGGCCGGCTTCGTGTGCCAGCCGCATGCCTTCTTCTATACTTACATTGGCTTTGCGGAACATATAGTCCAGTTCAACCGGTGTAAATGCCTTGATGTGTAATTCGGGGCGATGGGCCTTGATTGTTTGGAGTAATTCCAGGAAAAAAGACAGGGTCATTTTAGGATGTACTCCACCCACAATATGCACTTCGGTAACGGGTTTCCCGTCGTAGCTTTTCACGATATGCAGCATCTGTTCTATACTGAGTTCCCATCCTTCCTCGCGGTTGGAATACAACCGGGAATAGGAACAGAATGCACAGGAGAACACACATACATTCGTTGGCTCGATATGAAAATTTCTGTTGAAATAAGTTTTATCACCGTGCATTTCTTCGCGCACCCAGTTGGCCAATGCACCTACATAAGAGAGGGAACCTCTCTCAAATAACTGAACACCTTCTTCAAAACTGATCCTTTGTTTTGCGATTACTTTTTTTCCGATGGCTTGTAAAACGGGGTCTTTTTCCGCACTCACTAAAACTGAAATTGCTGCATTACTCATCGTGTAGGATTTGTCTGCAAAACTACGAAAGAGTTGGTTAATCCACCCCAAATAATATTGGCTTTCAGGACATCAGGATTCCTGCAATGGTTGCAGAAAGATAGGAAGCAAGGGTACCACAGAGCAGGGCTTTCAGGCCCAATTTTGCGAGGTCGCCCCTGCGGGTGGGAGCCAGTTCTCCAATACCACCAATCTGCATTCCCACGCTGCTGAAATTGGCGAATCCGCAAATGGCAACACTTACAATCAGCAGGCCTTTTTCGGTTACAATCGGAACCGTTTTAGTGGTAAGATTGTTGAAAGCTACAAACTCGTTAACCGTTAGTTTTTGCCCAAGCAAAGAAGCTGCATTGGCGATATCCTGAGAGGGTACACCCATTGCCCAGGTCATTGGATAGAATATTTTACTGAAGATTACATCCAGTGTAACACCGGGTATGAACTGCCCGATGAGCCAGTTCAGCAATGCTATCAGTGCTATGAAACCAATCAGCATGGCAATTACATTTACGGCAATTTTCATACCGTCGCTGGCGCCATGGGAGATAGCATCAATGATGTTGCTGTAAGGACTTTTTACTTCCAGTTTAACCTTACCCATGGTCTGGGATTCTTCGGTTTCGGGGAATACGATTTTTGAAATCACCAATGCACCAGGCGCCGCCATCAAACTGGCGGTCAGCAGGTATTCTGCCTTTGCACCCATGTTGGCATATACGATCAGGATACCTCCGGCAATACAGGCAAGGCTTCCGCTCATACTGGCCAGCAATTCGCTCCTGGTCATGCTGCTTAAGTACGGACGAATCATCACCTGGGCTTCCACCTGTCCTACAAAAGCGCTGGCAACGTTACTGAGGGCTTCCGCGCCACTCACACGCATCACAAAATTCATGGCTTTGGCAATGATGGATACAATGAACTGCATCACACCGAAATGGTATAGTATGGCTACGAGTACGCAAACTAAAATAATGGTTGAAGTAACACTGAAGGCAAACACAAAGCCACCCTGGTTAAAGTTCATTACACCGCCTGGCGCATCTACCATCACGCCTCCATATACAAATGCCACACCCTCCCTGGCGAAACGCTCAATTTTTTCCATGCCGTGACCCAGCATCTGAAAGAAGCGGGTTACCGGCGGCACTTTCAACACCATTACTGCAATAAAAATCTGGAGTAGTATTCCGCTGATGACGAGCCTGTAATTGATTCTTTTTTTATTGTTGGAAAACAAAAATGCAATGCCTAAAATCAGTATAACACCCAATAATCCCTGAAACCTTTCCATAAGCAATTAGTTCGCAGACTTTTAAAGCGTGTAAGATAGTTAAATAAGGATTAGAAAATGATGTTTTCGTTAAGTTTTGAGGGCAAAAAAATGCCGGATATCCGGTTATCTGCATAAAAAAGGCCCCGTAGAGGGGCCTTTATCTGTTTTATTCAAAATCTTATAAGTGAGATTTGATTTTTTTGTCCAGAACAGACTTCGGAACTGCACCGATCTGTTTGTCAACAATCTGGCCGCCCTTGATGAAAAGAATAGCCGGGATTGAAGTAATTCCATAGTTCACACTCAGGCTCGGATTGTTGTCTACATTCACTTTTCCTACATTGATCTGACCATCATATTCCTTAGCCAGCTCCTCAATAACAGGTCCGATAGCACGACAAGGTCCGCACCATTCCGCCCAAAAATCCACTACAGTTAATTTATCACTATTCAGAACAGTTGTCTGAAAATTTGAGTCTGTTAATTCTAAAGCCATTTTTATTGATTTAAGTTTTAAGGTTTCAAATGTTGAACCGGATACTCATCCGATTTCAACTAAGAAGATCAAATTTAAGTCCATTCCCGCCTTTCTGCTTAATTGACTTTTCCACTTATGTGATTAGCCTGCTTTTGACTGATTTTCTGACAGGGGGACAGTCATTTTAACCTTTATCGGATAGAATCTAAAATATGTGGCAGACCGCCAGGCCCATTCTACCGGTCCGTATTGGTATTTTTTGAGCCACCATCTGCAGAAAATGACCTGTGCCACAAAAAAAAGAATGCCCAGCAACCAGTTCAATGCGGGGTGGGTTTTCCCCACCAGCCCTAATCCAACACCGTAAAACAACAATAATCCCAGCAGTGTTTGAGACAGGTAGCAGGTAAGGGCCATTTTGCCAATGGAAGCAAACCGGCTGCCGATGGCCGACCAGCTGTTTTTTTGTAGCAGGAGACTGAAGCCGGTAATATAAATCATCACCAGCGCTCCATTGAACAGGTTGTATACAATACCAAAAAACAGGCCTACTGTCCGGTTCTGCTGCCAGTTGAGTTTAAACAGTTCATTGGCTGCAAACATGCCCAGGGCCATCAGCAAACAGGCCAGGGCCAGCCAGAACATTTTCTTTCTGATTTTCCGGAATACAGGCGCCGCATCGGTCATGCGATTGAACCAGTTCATTCTTCCGAAATACATGCCCAGTAAAAAGAACCCGAATGTTATATAAATCCTTCCGCTGTTGAACTGAAAGTTGAATTTGTCGGCCAGGTTCCGCAGGTTGTCTTTCCAGAGATTGATCCAGTTGTGTCCGGTATATACTGCATAGAATGCCCTGGATTCCGCTTCATAATTGGCAGGGGTTCCCTGTCCGGGCATACCGGTGGTTCCGGGAGTCAGCAGCTTTACCGTTTCTATCAGCACGAGGGGAAAATTAGCGGCAAAAAATATACCCGTGAACAGGATCCAACGATTGCTCCATTTTCGGGTGAGCAGCAATATAAAGCCAAGCGGTGCATAGATGGAAAGAATATCACCGCGCCAGAATGCATGATGAATCAATCCGATAATCCCCATCAGGGCAATCCTCCAGCCATAACGAAGTACGAAATTGTCCTGTTGTCCCTTACGGCTCATCTGCAGGTAAAAACTCAGCCCAAACAGGAAAGAAAAAAATGCAAAGAATTTTCCGGAAATCAGTACCTCGTTCAGGATGCTTACAACCGTACTGCCCGGATCTGAATACCGCTTAAATATTTCCTCCGGCAGCGGGCCTCCGTTATACCAGAAGCACATATGCGCCAGCAGGATTCCCAGCAGGGCAATCCCTCTTAAAGCGTCCACCGTAATGATCCGATCCTTTGTCAATGCATTTCCCATGAAAACAGATTTATTGCAATAAATACAATATCTGCAAGGCTGCGGAAGCAATTGGGATGAGCGTCCGATTTCAGGGTTAACTGCGTATATAGCAAGATCAGCTTAACCTGCCAGGCCAACTTTCACGTCTACATCGGGGTTATTCATCAGGAAATCGGCCATTTCTTCATTCATCTGAAAGCCCCTTTCGATGGTGTACATGCTGATCCGCAGATTTTCCTTTGGCTCTACTACATTCAACCTCAATGTGGATTTACCCGGAAAGGAGCGCAGGTTCTTTTCGAGAAACTGTAGCATTTGTTCGTTGATCGCTCCGGGATGCATACTGATCTCCACGCTTCGGGTCAGGGTTTGTTTAACCGTTTCCAGCAACGACATATTGTTGATCTTGAACTCAAATACATTCGGCTGATTGTAGCGGTTCCGGAAGAACCCGTTCAGCAGAATATTCTGCCCTTTTTCGAGGTAGTTCTGAAACTTCACATAGTCTTCGCTCCAGAGTACGTATTCTGTTTTTCCACTGAAGTCTTCAATGGTAAAGGAGCCGAAGTTCTTACCCGTTTTGGTAACGCGATGCTGCACATCGGTGACCAGTCCGGCCACACGAAGCATTTTACCCGGATTGGAATGAATGGCAATGCTGTCTTTTATTTCATTAAAATCGGCAATACTGGTGATTTCATAATGCTTCAATTCAAATTTAAAATGATCCAGCGGGTGTCCGCTCATGAACATACCGGTCACTTCTTTTTCGTAGTTAAGAAGTTCTGTTAATGTCCATGGCTCACAGTTCGGAATTTTGGGAACCGGCACGGTCATTGCTCCGGGCAGGTCGCCAAACAGGGTGTTGGTATTGCCGGTAGCCATGCTTTGTTGTTGCTGCCCGTAGGTAATGATTTTTTCAAGGCCCGATACACGTTCTCCATCTGCCATATTGAAATACTGCGCCCGGTGAAAGGCAGGGAAACAGTCGAATGCACCCGAGTACGCAAGGCTTTCCAGTGACTTTTTGTTCACGCTCTTCTGCAATACCCGCTTCACAAAATCGAAAATGTCTGTATAAGGCCCGTTTTTCTGGCGCTCGGAAATAATACTCTCAATGGCCATTTCACCCACACCCTTCAAACCACCCAAGCCAAAACGGATTTCTCCCTTACTGTTTACGGCAAAGCCTTTCAGCGATTCATTGATATCCGGCCCAAGTACCTTAATACCCATCCGTTTACACTCTTCCATGAAGAAGGTGATCTTTTCGATATTGCCCTGGTGGTTCAATACCCCGGACATGTATTCTCCCGGGTAATGCGCTTTTAAATAGGCCGTTTGATAAGCCACAAATGCATAACAGGTAGAGTGGGATTTGTTGAAAGCATATTGGGCAAAAGCTTCCCAGTCGGTCCAGATCTTTTCGAGTTTATCTGCAGGATGCCCCTTCTGTATGGCGCCTTCCACAAATTTCCCCTTCATCTTATCCAGGGTTTTGCGGTCTTTCTTTCCCATGGCCTTTCTCAACACATCCGCATCCCCTTTACTGAACCCGCCAATTTTCTGGGAAAGCAACATCACCTGTTCCTGGTATACAGTGATACCGTAAGTATCTGCCAGGTATTCTTCCATATCGGGCAAATCGTAGGCAATAGGTTCCTTACCATGTTTACGGTCGATAAAGTTGGGAATATAGGCAATTGGCCCCGGACGATACAGGGCGTTCATGGCAATCAGGTCGCTGAACTGATCAGGCTTCAGTTCCCGCAGGTATTTTTGCATACCCACACTTTCAAACTGGAACGTACCATTGGTTTCACCACGCTGGTACAGCCTGAATGTTTTTTCATCGTCCAGCGGAATATTGTCGAGGTCTATTTCTACCCCATGGTTTTGTTTAATCAGCTCCAGGGCTGTTTTTAAAATGGAAAGGGTCTTTAACCCCAAAAAGTCCATCTTGATTACACCGGCATCTTCAATAATGCTTCCTTCGATCTGCGTAACCCAGAGATCAGAATCCCTGGCAGTTGCTACCGGAATCAAATCGGTAAGGTCGCGTGGGGCAATAATGATGCCCGCCGCATGAATACCGGTATTCCGTACAGAGCCTTCCAGTCGCTCGGCTTCCTTCAGCACCTGCGCCCTGATATCCGTTCCTTTATAAATTTCCCGCAGCTTCTTAACGTTCTCAATATCTTCCTGCTGATAGCCTTCTTTTTCCTCCAGCGATTTGGGGCCTTCTTTTGCAGTGATCGGCGCTTTCAGTACCCTGCCCAATTCCGTACCCGGTTTATCCGGAACCAGCTTGGCCAGCATATTGCTTTCCGCCAGCGGAAGGTCCATTACACGGGCAACATCCTTGATACTCATCTTTGCAGCCATGGTACCATAGGTCACAATCTGCGCTACCTGGCTCTTGCCATATTTAGCTACTACATAGTCGATCACTTTCTGACGGCCTTCATCATCAAAGTCCGTATCAATATCGGGCATGCTCTTACGATCCGGATTGAGGAAACGCTCAAACAGCAGGTTGTATTTAACAGGATCTATATTCGTAATGCCAATACAATAAGCCACCACACTTCCCGCAGCAGAACCACGGCCCGGGCCAATGAATACGCCCATCTGCCGGCCTGCTTTAATAAAGTCACTCACAATTAAGAAGTAACCTGCAAACCCCATGGTACGAATGGTGAACAATTCAAAGTCTATCCGTTCCTGTATTTCAGAGGTAAGATCGTTGTAACGTTTGTGGGCGCCTTCGTAGGTAAGGTGTTTCAGAAATTCCCACTGGTCCAGGTTGGAATCCCCGTGTACCTGAAACGCTGAGGGAATAGGGAAGGCGGGGAGTAAAATATCTTTTTTCAGATTGAGGATCTCCACCTTATCTACAATCTGATTGGTATTATCCAGCGATTCCGGAATATCGTGGAAGAGTTTTTGCATCTCTTCCGGTGTTTTAAAATAAAACTGATCGTTCGGAAATTTAAATCGCCTGTTTTTGATCTGCACTTCATCGTTCACAAAGTCATCAAAGCCGGGCGTACTTTGTTTTTCTCCGGTATTGATGCAGAGCAGGATATCATGTGCATTGGCATCTTCTCTGTCTACATAGTGGCTGTCGTTGGTGGCAATTACCGGAACATTGTACTTTTTGGAAAACTTCAGCAGGGTTTGGTTGATGATTTCCTGTTCTTTGATATTGTGCCGCTGAATCTCTATGTAATAATCTTCGCCAAACAGGTCCAGCCACCATTTAAATTCCTGTTCTGCCTTTTCTTCGCCCTGGTGCAGAATGGTTTGCGGCACATAGGCGCCGATGCAACAGGTGGTCGCAATCAATCCTTCGTGGTATTTCTCAATCAGTTCCTTATCTATACGGGGATACTTGCTGTACAGCCCTTCAATATAGCCGAGAGACGTAAGTTTCACCAGGTTTTGGTAACCGGTTTTATTCTTGGCCAGCAATACCTGGTGAAAACGATTGTCTTTTACATCCTTGGTGAACGATTTGGCATGACGGTCTTTTACCACATAAAACTCACAACCCACAATCGGTTTCACGACCGGTTCCACAATATCTTTTCCTGAATCATCCTTGCCAACCACCCTGGTTTTCTTCCAGGCCTGGCTTACAAATTCGAATGCGCCAAACATATTACCATGATCCGTAATAGCCACAGCGGGCATATGATGATCGGCTGCTTTTTGGTATAAATCACTGATAGAAGCGGCACCATCCAATAAGGAATACTGGGTATGAACATGTAAATGAGAAAACTGACACATCGGGGCGAAGTTCGTAGTTCTTCATCAATTTTAAAAATTGGGACGCTCTTGATTGACTATTAACATGGTACGCTTAAATTGCAGATCATATGAGATTGAATTCATATATCGCATTACTGGCTTCCCTGGTTTTTTTAGCCAGTTGCAGTACTGTCCGTAAGATTACCAATAAAGATAAAAGTGACAATACCCTTGTAACCAAAAAATATGGCACGGAAAAAAGGGAATTCCTGAACGGGATCCAGGTAACATTGGGTACGGTGACCACCACCAAACAAAAAACCAGGAGTGTGGCCACCGGTTCCGGCAAAACCAATAACGGTGAGGCTACTGCCGGCAAAGCAGATATTGAAAAGGCCAACTGGTTACAATTGAAGTATGCAGTGGTCATTGATGCGCCTGTAGAAAACCTGACTAATATTCCATTACTGGAACAGATTGATCGCTGGTGGGGGGTACGTTACTGCATTGGCGGCAGTACCGAAAACTGCATTGACTGTTCTGCCTATACACAAATTGTTATGCGGGAGGTTTTCAAAGTCAGTCTTCCCAGAACAGCCCAGGAGCAATACAACCAGGCACAAAGGGTAGAACTGGAAGACCTGCAGGAAGGGGACCTTGTTTTTTTTAGCACCGGCGGCCGTTCCATTTCCCATGTAGGTATCTATCTGCAGAACAATAAGTTTACCCACGCATCCACATCCGGCGGTGTAACCATCACCGATCTGAACGATAAATACTGGAGCCCCAAATTCAGGGGTGGCGGCCGGTTCCAGCAATAAACAAACAATTGATTAGTTCACTTATTTGTTCAGGTACTTCCGTTTAAAGTTGTCGTAGAGCTGAATGGCATCCGGTGTGAGTTTCAGTGCAAAAATGGCGGCAATCATCATTCCGGAAAAAATGACTGTGCGCAGGATAATACCTGTCCAACCCGATATTTCGCCCAATACAAAATAACAGAAAGCATAGGCGCCTCCCGCCACCAGCAGGGACAGTACGGTTTTCTGATCGAAGGGTTGCATATTAAATTTCCGGCGCAGGAATTCGAAGCGGATAAAATTGTAAACACTGTATGCCGCCAGTTCTGCAAAAGCAGAGCCGATAATACCATAGTGCTTAATCAGAAAATAGGTAAGAGGCAGCCGGAAAGCCAGCAGCACCACACCACTCACAAAATCGAAACGCCAGAAAGTGGAGGTATTGATCACCACCGCATTCAACCCGGTTCCGGCATCAATAATTCTGACCATTCCCAAAATAAAAATTACGCCAAGACCGTCCTGGTATGCTTTCTGGATATTCAGCACCTCCATACCCTGTTGTACATTCAGCCAGAGGTTACCGAAAATAAACAAAGCCATCAGCAGGAGGTTGATGCAGGAACGCTGGTAAATACGCCTGATCTCGGTATAATTTTTATCCTTCCATGCCCGGGACAAAACGCCTGTAGAAACGGCCTGTATACTGCGCTGCGGCACTTGCACCAGGTTGGCCGCATACTGCGCGAAGCCAAAAACACCCACCACGGCCAGCCCCTGAAATTTCGCAATGATAAAACTATCGATGGTGGCCGCTACGGAAGCAATAATGGTTCCGCTGTAAATCAGCAGTTGCATACCCACCATTTTTTTCCAGAACTTCCTGGTAACACGGCTCAGTTTGAATGGAAAGTGAAGATGACCAGACCGGAGCAGCACCACAGCCAGCACAGCAAAAATGATCAGGAATAAAAAGGTAAAAAGCTGTATGAAGGTATCGAAGGTGATCAGCTTAAAATAATAGAGCAAAATGAATAAAAGTGTCACGATCCGCAACCCGGTTTCTTTCAGGAAATTGGAAATAATGGTCTTCTGCAGGGCCCAGGCAAATCCTTCCAGTACATTAAACAGTAATGACCCCAGGGCAAAGGGAAACATCCAGTAATAGTAATCTACAATCAGTTTAGATTTCTCCGAGAACTGCTGTACAAACACCGGACGGAAAAACCATCCGAGTGTTACAACCAGTAAAAACCCGATCAGCGCCGCCACCATGCCCCAGGTCATCAGGTCAATCTTATGCCTTTCCAGGTTGTCTTTGTAATAAGGATAGAATTTGTGGATCACCGGAATGACTCCAAGTGCGCCAAATGCGCTGATGTTCTGGGCAAAATCAAAAAAGATCCTGGTAAGCGCATATTCTTCCGGAGCAAAGGAACCGTTCATCGAATAGAAATACGTATTGATAGCCCCCAGGAAAAATCCGAAGTATACCAGTATGCTCGAAATGATTGTTTGTTTCCTGATCGTCCCCATCTGCTAATTCAATTTGATCACCATTTCCTTTTTTTCAAGGGTTTGAATATAAAAGTATTTACTCAGATCCTTTAGCTGAAGCGCTTCGGCCTGCCCTCGTTTCAGCGGGTATTCCTGCCACTGGCTTAGTTTGGGCCGGATCCGGATGGTATCGCCGGTAGAAGGAATCTGCAGGGGGAGGTTAAACCCTTCCACTGCATCACTCCAACGGTATACCAGCTTATCCTTTTCATAGGAAATATAATACTCCAGTACCGGAATCTGTATACCGCGAAGGTATTGATCAAAAATTCCCGTAACAGAAAAACCTGTGTAACCGCTCATGAATTGTTCCAGCTCTTTTGTAGTTACCATGGAATGCCGGTATTTCCGGTTCATGCTGCGAAGCATTTCCCGGAATTTAGCATCGTTATTCATGGCCAGCCGAATGCTGTGAATCATGGCCGATGCCTTATAATACATGTCTCCGCTGCCGGTAGCCTGTACATTGTATGGCGCAATGATCGGCTTGTCGTTCCGGATATTTTTCCTGCTGCCAAAATTGTATGCATTACCCGCCTGCTTTCCATCTGTCCATTCGGTAAACAGGGTTTCGCTGTAATTGGTGAACCCTTCATGAATCCACATATCGGCAATGTCTTTGGAGGTGATATTATTACCGAACCACTCATGACCGCTTTCATGAATGATGATAAAATCCCATTTTAATCCCCAGCCGGTGCCGGACAGGTCTTTCCCGAGATAACCATTTTGATACTTGTTGCCATAGGCCACATTGCTCTGGTGTTCCATGCCCAGGTAAGGCACTTCCACCAGTTTGTACCCGTCCTGGTAAAATGGATAAGGTCCAAACCAGTATTCAAAACACCGGAGCATGGGTTTTACCTGCCTCAGTTGCTGTGTGGCGCTGTCTTTATTGGATTGCAGCACATAATAATCGAGGCTCAGCAAACCGGATTCCCCCCTGAACTGGTCTTTGAGAAGGGTGTACTTCCCAATATTCATGCTCACGCCATAATTGTTGATCGGGCTCTTTACTCCCCATACCCAGGTTTTGGTGCGATCCCTGTGTTGGATCACCTGCTTCAACCGGCCATTGGAAACCTCGGTGAGCGTATCCGGAACCCGGACAGCAATCAACATTCCCGAATCCGGTTCATCTGCCTGATGATCCTTACAGGGCCACCAGGCGCTGGCGCCCAACCCCTGGCAGGACGTAGCCACAAAGGGAGCTCCGGTTGCATCTGTTTTCCAGCTTACACCGCCATCCCATGGTGGACGAATGGCTTCCCGGGGTGTTCCGTGATAATAAATGCGGATAGTAGATTGCCTGCCGGTGATCAGCGTTTTGCCATAATCAATGATGGCCACATTGCTGTCTCTTTTAAAGGACAGTAACTTGTTTTTTTTAGCGGAAAGGGGGGTGGTTACACTGTCGATGATCAGTGGCTGCTGCAGGTCAATCTGCATATAGCGACCGGCCTTTACAGCCCTGAATTGCACATCTACAGAACCTTGCAGGGTTTTCTGCGCTATATCCGGTATTATATGTAAGGAATAATGCAGCAGGTTCCACCAGGCTCTTTCAGGAGTAATACTGCCACGCAGGGTATCTGCTTTTGTAAATTTTTTTCCGGTACCGGTTTGCGCGTGCAAATAAAAGGACAGGAGAAAAAAAAGGATGCTGATTGCAACTGTTCTTATATTCATGGTTTAAAAGTAGGATATTCAGAACCATGTTTGCACAAGCCTTCGTTAAACACTTTCATTTTTCGGGGTATACCCTCTTGCTGGTGTTCCTTTCCTGTATAACATCCTGCCGTGAACCTGCAGCTGAGAAGAAAAAAGTATTCTATTATAATGAAGCTACCGGCATTGCCACGCTGGATCCGGCCTTTGCCAAGAACCAGAGCATTATGTGGGCAGTGCATCAGTTATACAGCACACTGGTGGAGATCGACAGCAACCTCAATATTGTTCCGTCTTTGGCCAAAAGCTGGGAGGTCAGTCCCGAAAGAACGGTGTATACTTTTCACCTGCGCGATTCCGTATTCTTTCACGATGACCCTTTGTTTACCAATGGCAAGGGCAGGAAACTCACTGCAGCGGATGTAGTGTACAGCCTGCAGCGTATACAGGATAAATCGGTAGCCAGCAGCGGCGCCTGGATTTTCAACAACCGGATTTCCGAAAAAGGGTTCCTTGCTTTAAACGACAGTACTTTTCAATTGAAACTGGTCAGTCCGTTTCAACCGATCCTGGGAATCCTGAGTATGCAGTATTGCAGCATTGTTCCCAAAGAAGTGGTGGAACACTACGGTAAGGATTTCAGGAGCCACCCCTGTGGCACGGGGCCGTTTAAATTTGTATCCTGGGACGAAGGCGAAGCCATGATCCTGCACAAGAATGAAAACTATTGGGAACGGGATGCAGCCGGCAACAGGTTGCCGTACATCGATGCGGTTAAACTGAGCTTTTACGATAATAAAGCTACAGAGTTCCTGCAGTTCAGGCAGGGCAGGCTCAGTTTCATCAACGATATTGATGCTTCTTTTAAAGATGAAATCCTTTCCAAAAAAGGGATCCTCCGCACGGAATGGAGAAACAAGATTCAACTGAAGAAACATCCTTACCTCAATACTGAATACCTCGGCATTTTGGTGGATGAAAACAATGATCTCGTAAAAGCTTCGCCCACCCGGTCCAGGGCCATCCGCCAGGCCATGAACTATGCTATTAACCGCCGGCAGTTGATGATGTACATGCGCAATTCCATTGGGATTCCTGCCGAAGCCGGTTTTGTTCCCGGCGGGCTGCCTTCGCGCAATACCGAAACCGTAAAGGGGTATCATTATGATCCGGACAAGGCAAGGGCATTGGTTAAGCAGGCCGGCTATAACGCGGCCGGTCAGCCTCCTGTAAAATTACTTACAATTGCCATTTATGCAGATGTGGCCAGTTTTATTGCACGCCAGATTGAAGAAGTGGGCATCAAAGTGCAGGTGGAAGTTGTACAAAAGAGCCTGCTGCTGGAACAGACTGCCAAATCGCAGGCCTTGTTTTTCAGAGGAAGCTGGATTGCCGATTACCCGGATGCGGAAAACTATATGGCCATGTTTTACAGCAGAAATCCGGCGCCCCCCAATTATACCCGTTATAAAAATGCTGAATTTGACCTCCTCTACGAACGCGCCTTGCAGGAAACCAACGATTCTGTGCGGTACGACCTGTACCGGAAAATGGATCAGATCGTGATTAACGATGCACCGGTTATACCGGTATGGTACGATATGGCCATACATCTTGTACAGCCCGGTATCAGTGGCTTTGGGCCCAATGCGCTGAATCTGCTGGAGCTGAGAAGGGCAAAAATCAATGCTTCTTCAACTTATCCTTAAATACCTTTTGAAATTTCTCCAGCTTGGGTTGAATCACAAAACGGCAATAGCCCTGGTTCTGGTTATTATTGTAATAATCCTGGTGATAATTTTCTGCCGGATAGAAGTTCCTGAACGGCTCTATGACCGTTACAATTGGCTTGGCCCAGGCACCACTCTTATCCAATGCTGCTTTATACTTCTCTGCCTTTTCTTTCTGCCCGGCATTGTGGTAAAATATGGCGCTGCGGTACTGTGGCCCCACATCATTGCCTTGCTGGTCAATGGTGGTGGGATCATGGGTTTTCCAGAACACTTCCAGCAACTCATCATAGGTAATTTTGGAAGGATCATACACAACCCGGCAAAGTTCAATATGCCCGGTATTCTTATCGCAAACCTGCTCATAGGTAGGATTCTCCACATGCCCGCCGCCATAACCGCTGAGTACATGAATCACCCCGTCTAATTGTTGAAAAAAAGCTTCTGTACACCAGAAACACCCCTCACCAAAAGTGGCGGTATCTGTTTTTATTCCTTCTGAATTGATTGTATTGTTCATATCACTGGAGGTTGCTTTGTATTGCCGGTCCGGAGCCGCACAGGATGCCATATACAGGCTCACAGACAACAAGCATAAGGTCAGTTTTTTCATGGTATAATTTCTTAAATATACACTGCCTCCTTACAACAGCCGATCCACCCAAATAGTTTAACCCTTCTTTAAGTAGTTTGGAGGGAAATTGAACCTATCGTTCCTTTTTGTATCTTCAAGGAACCGTAGCCGCTATGAACCTATTACCTCCATTGAAAAAGGAGTGGTATTTCCGTGTGGAAATACTGCTGCTTGCCGCCCCGATCCTGTTTTTCGGGCTGCATTTTTTATTTTATCAGGTACTCTTTATCAATCCCTACCTGAGCTCCTCCGTCCCGTTGTTTCTGAGCAATAACCTGCTCATTACCCAAATTGCTGTTCTGTTAATCCCTTATGTAATCCACTGTTTTTTAAGAGAACAGGACAAATACAATGAACTAATCTGCAAAATACATGTGCTGGGGTCCGTTTTCCTGGTTGCTGCCGGCCTTTTCACCTACCAGATTGTACAACCCGCATTTGCTTATCACGGAACACCCTTGCTCGATACACCTCAGAACGAGCTGGGTATGGAAGCTACTTTTGCCACCTGCCTGGTATTGGGCGCCCAGATGACCCTGCAACTGGCCTTCCTGTTTTACTGTATGATCCGGCTGTTTCCTTCCGTGAAAAAAGAAGCTGTTTCCCGATATGCATAAAGAGTTGCCTCCAGGGCTTAACTTTGCACCCGAAATTGAAAAGGCTCTCACATGCGTTTATACCCGGAATCGGCATTATCACAGTTGGAATTTGACAAGGTAAAGGATCTGTTGGCAGCGCTGTGCAAAACCGACATCTCCAGGCAAAAAGCCGCCAATCTGCGCATCCATACCCGGAAAGACTATATATACAGGGAACTGCGGCAAACGCATGAGTACAAAATGATCCTGCTGCAACAGCAGTATTTCCCCAATGAGTTTACCCTCAATATCAGCAAGGACATCAAACTCCTGTCTATACCCGGCGCCCTGATTACCGGCGAACAATGGATGCAGATCAAAAAACTCACTGAAAGTATCGGCAGCATTTTCCGTTGGTTTGACAATGAAAGAAGAATTGCTTTCCCGGCCCTTACAGAAGTAATTAAAGACAGTTATTACGAAAAGGTCATTGTGGAACTGATCAACGAAGTGCTGGATGATGCCGGTGTGGTAAAGGACAATGCTTCCGACGAACTGCAGAAGATCAGGCTCAACCTCTTTAAACGCCGTAATGAACTGCGTCGCATGTTTGAGAAAGTGGTACAGAAAATGGCCAGGGCCGGTTATACGGCGGATATAGATGAAAGTTTCAGTAACGGCCGCAGGGTGATAGCCGTATTCTCGGAACACAAACGGCAGGTAAAGGGTATCCTGCATGGAGAAAGTGACAGCCGCAAAACGGCTTTCATTGAACCGGAGGAAACCATTGAGCTGAACAATGCCGTGTTCTCGCTGGAGAATGATGAGATCAAAGAAGTGCAAAGAATCCTTCGCGCACTGACTGCCCGTTTATCGGTGTATGCACCTTTGCTGACACAATACCTGCAGATCATTGGTGAATATGATTTCATCAAAGCCAAGGCCCGGTTAGCGGTAGATATGAATGCGAACCTCCCGGAAGTATCCGATAAAGCACAGATTCAACTGGTAGAAGCTTACCATCCATTGCTTTTCCTGTACAATAAGGTTTCGGGCAAGCAAACCATTCCGGTTACGCTAACACTCAACGACCAGAACAGGATACTGGTGATCAGCGGCCCCAATGCAGGTGGCAAAACCGTTACCATGAAAACCATTGGCCTGAACCAGTTGATGCTGCAAAGCGGTTTGCTGGTTCCGGTCAGTGCCTTATCTCAGATGGGAATATTCAAGCAACTGTTCATTCATATTGGCGATACACAAAATCTTCAGTTTGAGCTGAGTACTTATTCCAGCCACCTGTTGCACATGAAACATTTCATGGAAAATGCCAATGGCAGAACCATGTTTTTTATAGATGAACTGGGCAGTGGTTCCGATCCCAACCTGGGTGGCGCATTTGCCGAAGTGATCATGGAAGAATTATCCCGCAGGCATTCTTATGGCGTTGTAACCACGCACTACCTGAACCTGAAAGTGATGGCCAATCATACCCAGGGCATCCTGAACGGCGCCATGCAGTTTGATGAGGTGAACTTATTGCCCATGTACAAACTGATCACCGGCAAGCCGGGAAGTTCCTACACATTTGCGATTGCAGAACGGATCGGATTACCCAAACATCTGATCAACCGTGCCCGCAAACTGGTAGACGAGGATCATTTTAAACTGGATCGGTTACTCAACAGAACGGAACAGGATTTGCAGCACCTGGAGAAGGAGAAGAAGGAACTGAACCGCCTGATGAAAGAAAATGAACGGCTTAAGAAAGAAATGGAAGTAGTGATGAACAGGGAGCGGCACCGGCAGGAAGTGGAGTTGCTGAAGAACCAGAATAAGATTACCGAAGACCGGTTAGTTTATCTGAAAGATATGGAACGAAAGCTGCGGCAGATTGTGCTGGACTGGAAGAAAGCTGAAAACAAGCATGAAGTGGTGAAGAACCTGCAGAATCTGTTGTTCAAACAAAAAGAAACCATTGTTGTAAATAAGCTGGCTAAAAAAGTAGACCTTAAATACAAAGAGTTGAACCAACAGATTACGCTTGGCTCACTGGTAAAACTCAAAAAAAATTACCAGGTAGGGGAGGTAAAAGAGATCCGGGGCAAGAGGGCCATTGTTCAGATCGGCGCCCTGCCCATGAATGTGGATCTGGCCGACCTGGTTCCTGTACAGAAAATAGAGGAGCCCATAAAACCGGCAACCTAAGTTTGTTGCAATTTTTCCCGATTGTGTAAATGGGATTTCCCGATAGGGCAGTTTTCTGAATTTTTACGGCGCTAATCTTGCACTTCAAACCAAGAGCAGTATGAGGAGTATCGGATTAGTACTAGTAATCATCGTTTTCAGTCAATCAATTCAGGCACAATCCAACCATAAAGACACCACCGCCATCATGTCCGGCAATCTGCCCGACATTACAGTAGTAGGAAGAAACAGTAAAAGCGATATCCAGCAGATGCCGGAAATTGTGGGCACCTCCATTTACGCAGGAAGAAAAAGTTCACTGGTGGTGGTAGACAATGTGCAGGGCAATGTGGTGACCAATACCATGCGCCAGGTTTTGTCTAAAGTTCCGGGTATTCATATTTGGGAAAGTGACCCCAGTGGCATCCAGATCGGGATTGCAACAAGAGGCCTCAGTCCCAACAGAAGCTGGGAGTTCAATGTTCGCCAGAACGGTTATGATATTGCAGCGGATCCATTCGGATATCCCGAAGCCTACTACAATCCGCAGTTACAGGGCGTTCAAAGAATTGAAATTGTAAGGGGACAGGGTTCCCTCCAATACGGTCCGCAGTTTGGCGGTATGGTGAACTATATTTTAAAAAATGGCAGTGAAATCAATAAGCCCTTTGAGTTCGAAACACAACAGACACTTGGCAGCAACGGGTTGTTTAACGCTTACAATGCCATCGGCGGAAAAAAAGGGAAAGTTCATTATTATGCCTTCTTTGATCACCGCAATGGAAATGGCTGGAGGCAAAACAGCCGGTACTATTCTAATGCTGCATTTGCAACGGTCACCTATTCTATTACCGGCAAATTTTCTGCCTCTGCAGAAGTGATGCAGTCTCATACCCGGAGCCAGCAGGCCGGCGGATTAACCGACCAGCAACTGGTTCAGGATGGACAACAGAGTTTCAGAACCAGGAACTGGTTTGATCTTACCTGGACTACACCCGCCCTGATCCTGAATTACAACCTGAACGAAACCACCCGCTGGAACACCAAATTTTTTGCAACTATCGGAGACAGGAACAGTGTGGGATTCCTGTCGGCCATTACAGTAAAAGACAGTATCAATCCGGCCACAGGCGCCTATAACAACAGGGTGCTAACTGCAGACCGTTACAGAAATTACGGACTGGAGAGCAGAATCATTTCTTCTTACCGGCTGGCCGGAATGAACAATACCATTTCGGGGGGCATCCGCTATTATACAGGAACCACCTACCGCAATGCAAACGGTAAGGGTACCAACGGAACAGGTTATGATATGAGTGTAATCGGGCAGTATCCGTCAGATATCAATTTCGGTTCTAAAAACGCAGCTGCATTTGTGGAAAGTATTCTCCGGATCAGCAACAAACTCCTGATCATCCCTGGCATCCGTTATGAATGGTTGGAGGGTGATGCGGAGGGACGCAATGGAGTGGATGGCAGTGGCAATCCGGTCATGCTGCAAAATATCCGGCGCAGCCGTTCCTTTTTATTGAAAGGAATTGGAGCAGAGTACCATATTGGAAAAGCTACAGAAATTTATGCCAACTATGCAGAAGCTTACAGGCCCATACAGTTTGCCAACCTGCAGGCAGCGCCCACTACCGATGTGGTGGATGAAAACCTGAAAGACGCCAAAGGATATACCATCGATATCGGTTACCGCGGAAAAATCAAATCCTTCCTGCAATTCGACATCAGCAGTTTTTACCTGCTGTATAAGAACAGGATGGGAACCATCGTGCCATCCGGTACTTCTTACCGGTTCATTACCAATGTTGGCAACAGTACCAGCAAAGGCCTGGAGGCATTCGTAGCATTCAGTCCGCTGAAAGCCGTTAAAACCGGGTCCAATGCAGAACTCTCCGTATTTGTTTCATACAGTTATACAGATGCCCAATACAGCAACGATCATAAAGAGGCCGCCACTAAAGGTAAACGCGTGGAAAATTCACCCATGCATATATTCAGAACAGGCATAACCGCAGGCTGCCCGAAATTGCAGTTCACCGCCCAGTTAAGCTATGTAGACGAAGTGTTCAGCGATGCCAATAATACCATTATGCCAACAGCCAATGGTCAAAACGGACTGATTCCTTCCTATGTGGTTACCGATTTATCGGCCACAGCAATATTCACCAAAAAAATGAACCTGAAGGCAGGAGTCAATAACCTGTCCGATGCCCGCTATTTTACCAGGAGGGCCGGAGGATACCCGGGCCCCGGCGCACTGCCGGCCGACGGAAGAACCTTTTTTGTTTCACTGGGATTAAAATTATAGAACAGCATCACAGGACGCGGAGAATGCATAACTTAGCAAAGCACTAAAGCATGCATTCCATGGTAATCGACAGTCTACACAATATTGACCGTTATATATCCCTGCATCCCCGTTTTTCCAAAGCTTTCGATTTTATAGATACCACCAATTTACATAGTCTCGAAGCAGGGGAGATCAGGATAGACGGAGAAGATATCCGTGCCATTATCATGGAAGAGGAACTGGTATCTGTGGTGGAATCTACCGATGGATTCGAATGCCACAATACATTTATAGACATACAGGTATGCATCAGCGGGCATGAAACTGTTGGCTGGAAATCCAGGGGCTCCTGTATTGCCCCAAAAGCGCCATACAGTTCGGAAGAGGATGTTTTGTTTTTTGAAGACAAACCCGATATGTACTTTGATTTAAAAGAGGGGCAGTTTGCCATTTATTTCCCCGATGATGTACATGCACCCACCATTGGTACCGGAAGCATCAAAAAAATGGTCATTAAAGTAAGGGCTCAATAGTGAGAAGGGTTCTCTGTTTCATTTTCTTTTCGGGGCTGCTCTGCAGCTCTATACAGGCACAACTCTGCACCGGAAGTTTTGGAGACCCGGTAGTGAATATTACATTCGGCAACCAGGGAACCCCTGCGGGGCCTTTAAAAGCGGGTGTCACCAATCTGCAATATTTGGCCAATGGATGCCCGATAGATGGCAATTATACCATTACCAATGCAACAGCCGGTTGCTGGGGATCCAGCTGGCACAATATTCCCAACGACCATACAGGAGACGTTGCCGGCAGGTTCATGCTGATCAATGCTTCGTTTACGCCGGATGATTTTTATGCAGACACGGTAAAGGGGCTTTGCAAAAATACCATTTACCAGTTCAGCGCCTGGATCACCAATGTGCTTAAAAACAGAAGTTGCGGAGGCGCTAATACCAGTGTGCCTAACCTGACTTTCAGCATAGAAACCGTAACCGGTACCGTTCTGACTACCTATGAAACCGGTGATATTACCGAAGAACCAACAGTAGTATGGAAGGAATATGGATTCGTATTTCAGCCAGACATCAACACTTCATCGGTGGTATTAAGGATCCGCAACAATGCACCGGGTAACTGTGGCAATGACCTTGCATTAGACGATATTCAATTCAGACCATGTGGCCCCAAACTAACACCCACTGTTGCCAATGATGCAACCATCAAAGGGCAGGTCTGTGAGCTGGAACAGAAAACCTATCTGCTGAAAACCGATATCGGCAATGCCTTTGCTGATCCGCTGATTCAGTGGCAGATCAGCAATAACCTCGGTCTGTCCTGGTCGGATATTCCGGGAGCCGTTCAGGATGAATACCAGCGCAATCCAACCCCCAAAGGCAATTACAGGTACCGTATGCAGATTACGGAGAAAGCAAATGCCAGCCTGACTGGTTGCACCATTAACGCTCCCTATATAAACATTGATGTATTGGAGCAGGCGGCCCTGCCGGCGGGCGTGGATACTTTGTCTGTTTGTTCCAACAGCAATGCAATACTGGCTGCACCAATAATACCGGGAGCCCTTTATACCTGGCAGGGACCCGATCAGTTCAGTTCCGGCAAACAGCAGCCGGAGATCAAAAAAATTCAACAGCAACAAACCGGAAAATACACCCTGAAGCTGCTGAATGCCGTTGGTTGTCCTTCTTACGACACACTATGGGTGAAAGTAATCAACAGCCCTGTTGCAGTGATCTATTCAACAGTGAACAGCATATGCGAAGGTGATACGGTATTACTCAAGGCCTCGGGTGGAAAAACCTATCAATGGATACCGGCAATCGGATTAGCAGATGCATCTGCTGCAATAACAAATGCATTTCCCACAATAACCACTACTTACAAGGTTACAACAACCAATGAAGCAGGCTGTGTGGACTCCGCCGGTACACAACTGACAGTCATTCAAAAGCCGTTGGTTCAGGCAGGAGCAGATAAAAGAATTTTTGCCGGAGGCATGACCACACTGGATGGACGGATAGCGGGCCAGTATGCCGGATTTGCCTGGTTGCCTTCCACCAACCTGAGTAATGCATATTCATTAACCCCCCTGGCTTATCCAACCGAAAGTACCCGGTATGTATTGCGTGTAGAGGCTATGCAGCAATGTGGCGTTGTAACAGATACGGTTGAAGTTAAAGTGTATGATAAGATAGAGATTCCCAATGCATTTTCTCCCAATGGAGACGGAATCAATGATCATTGGACGGTTCCGGGGCTGGAATCTTATCCACAATCATCCGTAAAAATCTTTAGCAGGAGCGGTCAGGTTGTTTTTCAATCCAAACCCTATACTTCTTCCGGATGGGATGGAAAGTACAAAGATTCCATCCTCCCATCCGGCGCTTACTACTATATCATCGAAAGGGGAGCAGGGCTCTCTGCAATGAGCGGCACCCTGCTGATCATACGTTGATTACATTATAATATTGCGTGGTAACATTTAGATAACAATTCCTTCTTCTTAAGCTTATTTTAAGTTAACATAGTCCTGATACCTTGCGGGCAATTGTGAAAGAACTCACAAAATAACTCAACTATTAATTAATCTGGATTATGAAGAAACCTCTATCCCCAATGAGGACGGTCAGATTCGCATTTATGGCGATGATGACATTGTCCTGTACACTTCAGGTAAACCGCCTGATGGCAGCGCCGGGCTACGATGCTGCAAAAGCTGTAAATGACGGAAAAATTTCCGGTGTGGTAACAGACGAAACCGGGGCCCCGCTGGCTGGCGCCAATATCGTCATTGAAGGCGCCTCCAAATTATCATTCACAACCGGCAATGATGGAAAATTCAATATTGCGGTCGTTCCCGGTAAATACAATGTATCGATCAGTTATATCAATTTCAAAGCTGCCAGACAAACCGTACAGGTCAAATCAGGTGAAAACGCTCCATTAAGCATTGTATTGAACCCTGAAAAGAATGACCTGAACGAAGTGGTGGTGGTAGGTTACGGTACGCAAAAAAAATTAAACCTTACAGGAGCGGTGGCGCAGGTAAGTTCAGAAGTATTGGAGAGCAGACCGGCCCCGACACTAACCAGAATGTTGCAGGGCGCATTGCCCAACCTCAACCTGAAAATGGTGGATGGTAATCCTGCCAGGGGAGCCACTTTCAATATCCGGGGTACCACTTCCATTGGCGCGGGTGGCAGTGCGCTGGTGCTGATTGATGGTATAGAAGGTGACCCCAACCTGGTAAACCCGAATGATGTAGAGAGTGTTTCCGTATTGAAAGATGCCTCTTCTGCTGCTATTTACGGATCAAGAGCCGCATTTGGTGTGGTACTGATTACTACCAAAAGCGCCAAAAAAGGAAAGATTAAAGTTGATTACAGTGGAAGTTATTCCTTCAATAAACGCACGGTTGTACCCAAGAACGTTACCAATGGCTATGAGTGGGCGAAAAATTTTGATGAAGCATTCAATGCATGGTACGATTACAATTCACACCCAATTTCTGTAAATAGTATTTATCCATTTTCACTGGAATACCTGGATGCCCTGAAAAAACACAACGAAGATCCAAGTTTACCGCAGGTAGAATTCAATGCTGCAAAGGGTCGTTATGAATACTTCGGAAATACCGATTGGGATGCCATGGCCAATGCCAAAAACATTCCTTCTTTTGAACAGTCTTTAAGCCTTTCGGGTGGTACAGACAAAGTAAATTATTATGTATCCGGGCGGTATTATTTTCAGGATGGTATTTTCAACTTCAACCCCGACAAGTACAATAAATACAATCTCCGCGCCAAGGGCGATATCAAACTCACTCCATGGCTTACTTTCCAGAACAACTTTGACCTGACAACATTCACCTACAAGTTCCCGATGTTTGCAGACGGAGATGGTAACTTCTGGCGGGCCATTGAAGGACAGGGTTACCCGATGGCAGTGGTACACAACCCCGACGGAACCTATACCAATACCTCCATGTACATGGTTGCGTCTTATATTGAAGGCAACAATGCCTCCAAGCGTAACAATACATATATCAGAAACACATCTACCTTAATTGCCCGGCCAATCAAAGACCTGCTTACACTGAAAGCAGACTTTACTTTCTCCAGGGAGTTCCAGGACGAGACCAGGCTAAACGATTACCTGAATTTCAGCATTGCTCCCGGAACCAGTTCCAAATTCGGAAGAAGCCTGCTGCGCGAATTCACTACCAACGAAAAGTACATTACTGCCAACTTCACGGCTGATGCTACTAAGCGATTTGGTAAGCACGACCTGAAATTACTGGTAGGTTCCAACGTTGAGTCTTTTAAAGGAAAAAACCTGAACCTGAGCAGGGATGGATTGCTTGTTACTACCATGCCCGATTTTAACCTGATGGATGGACTGAATTATACCATCACAGGAGGCGGTACAGAATGGGCATACCTTGGATTATTCTACCGGATGAACTATGCATACAACGATCGTTACCTGGTTGAGCTGAATGGCCGATACGACGGTTCCTCCAAGTTCCCTACCAATCAGCGTTACGGGTTCTTTCCTTCGGTATCTGCCGGATGGAGGGTATCTAAAGAAAGTTTCATGGAGGAAACCAGTTCATGGCTGGATGATTTAAAAATCCGCGCTTCTTATGGTTCACTGGGTAATGGTAATATTTCTCCTTACCGCTTCCTGGAGCAAATGGGCATCAGCAAAACCAGTGTTGTACTGGGAGGTGTTCAAAGAAACTATACTTCATTACCAGGTGTTATCCCGAACGGGCTTACCTGGGAAAAATCCACCACTTTAGACGTTGGTATAGATATCAGTCTGCTGAAAAGAAGGCTGGGCGTTACTTTTGATTGGTACGACAGAAAAACCGTAGATATGTTCACTGCAGGTCAGCCTTTACCGGCCGTATTTGGCGCAGCAGTTCCTTCCGGTAACTATGCCGACCTGTCTACCAAAGGATGGGAACTCACCCTGAGTTGGAAAGACCAGGTTAAACTGGCTGGCAAACCATTGGAGTACAGCATTTCCGGTTCTGTATGGGACAGCAAATCGGTGATCACCAAGTTCAACAACCCCAACAATATCCTGAGTTCCTATTATGTAGGCCAAACAGTAGGAGAGATTTGGGGATATACCACTTTAGGCCTCTTCCAAACAGCAGATGAAATTGCCAAGCATGCCAACCAGCAGTTCATCATTAACTCCAACAACAACAAATGGCTGCCGGGCGACCTGAAATTTGCAGACCTCAACGGCGATGGTTTTGTAAATGCAGGAGACAATACGGTAAAAAATCCAGGAGACAGAAAAGTAATCGGCAACAACGCTGCCAGGTATCAGTTTGGATTCACAACATCTCTTAACTGGAACGGATTCGGCATTTCTGCATTCTTCCAGGGTATTGGTAAAAGAGACTGGTATTTTGCGCCAGAAGCAGGTTTGTTCTATGGCCCTTACAACCGGCCTTACGGATACCAGCCACAAACCATGATGGATGATCTTTGGAACGAAACTACCAACCCCGATTCCTATTTCCCAAGATTCAGAGGATATACAGCGTTGGGCACCAACAGGTCATTGGGTGCGCCACAAACCCGGTACCTCCAGAATGTCAGCTATTTAAGATTAAAATCCCTGACCATTGATTATTCACTTCCTGCAAAACTGCTGAAGAAACTCGCTATGACCAGGGCTACCTTCTATGTAACCGGTCAAAACCTCTTCACGCTGTCGGGCTTATTCAAGCATACTAAAAACTTTGACCCTGAAGTGATGGAAGACCCGATCGGAGATTTTACCAACGGAACCGGACAGGGATATGCTTATCCAATGTTGAAGACTGTAACCTTTGGTATGAACATCGGCTTTTAATTATAAACTCATTATATCTGATTATTATGAAATTGAAACAATCTATAAAACTGCTTTTTGCCGGAACCCTGCTGGCTGCTGCTATCAGCTCCTGTAATAAAGACTTCCTGGACAAGAAGCCGCTGGATAAACTGGTACCTTCCGATTTTTTCACCTCCGAAAAAGACCTGGATCTGTATGTAACTTCTTTTTACCAGCGTCAGCTTCCCACAGGTCTGGCAATTGTACAGCAGGATGAAATGGGAGATTATACTTCAAAGAACAATTCTCCCTCTTTTATTGCAGGTGCATACAGTTCGGTGAATGAAGGTTCCTGGAGCTGGACAGAACTCAGGAATATCAACTACTTCCTGGAACGCTACAACAATCCTGCAATTCCACAGGCAGCCCGCAATCACTACGCAGGCATCGCCCGTTTTTTCCGCGCTTATTTCTATTTTGATAAAGTACAAACCTTTGGCGATGTGCCCTGGTACAGTAGGGCATTATCTACCGATGATTCTGCTTTGTATAAAGCGAGAGACCCTCGTGCCAAAGTCATGGATTCCGTATTGGCCGACCTGAACTTTGCCAGTGAAAACATCAACGATACGAAAGATGCAACCTCTTCTACGGTTACCAGGCAGGTTGCCCTGGCGTTCAAATCGAGGGTGTGTTTGTTTGAAGGAACTTTCAGAAAATACCATACACAACTCAACCTGTCAAGTACTGCCGATAAATGGCTAACAGAAGCTGCCGATGCAGCCAAAAAAGTGATCGATGCCAAAAAATACAAGCTCTATTCTACCGGCGCTCCTGCAAAAGATTACCGCGCCCTGTTTATCAGTGAGAACCCTGTTACCGATGAAGTAATGTGGTCGCTGATATTCAACAATGCTTTAAGAAGATGGCATGAAATCACCTGGAAGTTCAACAGCGCTACCTATGGCGCAAGATGGGGATTGAACAAGCAGTTCATCAATACCTATATGATGACCGATGGTACCCGTTTTACCGATATCCCGGGATATGACACCATGGTATTTGTAAATGAAATGAAAAACCGAGACAGCCGTCTGGGTCAAACCATCCGTGGATTGGGATACAAGAGAAGCGATGGTTCGGCGGCACCTGCCAACTTCGGATATACCTTCACCGGATACCATATCCTCAAATTCAGCCTCGACGACAAGCGACTGGATGGACTGGCGGAAGCCAATAATTCCATCAGCATGATCCGCTATGCAGAGGTATTGCTGAACTACGCAGAAGCCAAAGCAGAACTGAACCAGATGGATGCTACGATCTGGAATCAGACCATTGGAGCGTTGAGAACAAGAGCCGGTGTAAATGCGGCAATTCCTGCTGCTGCCGACACTTACCTGCAAAATGTTTATTTCCCCGAAATTTCCGATAAGTTCTTACTGGAGGTAAGAAGAGAAAGAGGAATTGAACTTTGTTATGAAGGGCTGAGATATGCCGATCTGCTTCGCTGGAAAAAAGGTAATCTACTTGAAATGCAGTGGAGAGGAATATATGTTCCTGCGAAGGATTTACCCATGGACCTGGATGGAAACGGTACGCCGGATGTAGCTTTCGTAGACAAAGCTCCGGCAGTGAAAATTCCGGGCGTTATCTATTATGCGCTGACCGGTTCAGCCAAACTCACTGATGGGAACAAAGGATTTGTTACCTGGAGAGATGATGAAAACAGGCGCTTTGACGATAAAAAATATTTCCACCCGATTTCAAATGCCGACATCGTATTAAACCCTAAATTGGTTCAGAATCAGGGATGGCAATAAACAACCAACAATTTACCACATGAGAATTAACTTTAAGTATTTAGCAATTTCCTTTGCTGCATTATCATTGGCAAACAATTCGTCTGCACAAACAGCAGCAGAGCTCGATAAAAAAAGAATCCTGCTTCCAAACGGCTGGTCGCTGACCCCGGTTGGAAAAAACATTCCCCTGGGCGACCTGCCGTTGAACCTGGTAGTCAGCAACAATAAAAAATACCTGGCAGTAACCAACAATGGTCAGGCTGCTCACACCATTGACCTGATTGATGTGGAAAAAGGCGTACGGGTAGACAGTATCATTATTGCGAAAGCCTGGTATGGATTAACATTCAGCAAAGACGATCAGTTCATTTATGCATCCGGCGGTCATGATAACAGGGTGAATAAATATGTAATCCGGCAAAACAAATTGCAGCAAGTGGATTCATTCATTCTCGGGAAAGCATGGCCGGAAAAAATCGGCACAGCCGGGCTGGATGTAGATGAAACAGTATACAACAAACTGTTTGTGGTAACCAAGGAAGCTACCAGTTTATATGTGTTTGATCTGGCTACCAGAAAGCTGATTAATCAACTGAACCTGGGTTCCGAAGCGTATGCCTGTAAGTTATCAAATGATAAGGCCAAATTATACATCAGTCTTTGGGGCAATAAGAAAGTGCTTGTATATGATGTAGCCACGGAAAAGATCAGTGCAGAAATTGAGGTGGGCGATCACCCCAATGAAATGCTGTTGTCTAAAAAAGGAGACCTGCTTTATGTTGCCAATTCACAGGACAATTCCGTATCTGTTATCAGTACAAGCAACAACAAAGTGGTTGAAACACTGAATGCAGCATTGTATCCAAATGCGCCAAGCGGCTCTACCAGTAACGGGATTGCTTTAAGCGAAGACGAAAAAACCCTTTACATTGCCAATGCAGACAACAATAGTCTCGCGGTGTTTGATGTATCGGTTATTTCAAAAAGCAAATCGAAGGGATTCATTCCTGTTGGCTGGTATCCAACCAATGTGAAAGTGGTAGGCAAAAAAATCTATGTTGCCAATGGTAAGGGATTAACATCCTATGCCAACCCGTATGGGCCGAACCCGGTCAATAAAAAACAAGTGGTATTGAGCCATTTGGGTGACAGTACCAAACCTGCTGAAGTACAATACATTGCGGCGATGTTCCGGGGTACATTAAGCATTATCAATGAACCATCTGCAGCACAGTTGGCGATTTATTCCAAAGCAGTATATAAAAACACGCCTTATTCCAAGGCAAAAGAACTGGCCGCCGAAGGAGAACCCGGTAATCCGGTGCCAATGCAGGTGGGGGATAAGTCTCCTGTTAAGCATGTGTTCTATATAATTAAAGAGAACAGGACCTATGACCAGGTATTAGCGGATGTGAAAGGTGGCAACGGGGATACCAGCCTCTTACTATTCGGCGATTCCGTTACACCCAATCAGCATAAAATTGCCAGGGACTATGTACTGCTCGATAACTTTTATGTAGATGCGGAGGTAAGCGCCGACGGACATAACTGGAGCATGGGCGCATATGCCAATGATTATGTAGAAAAGAACTGGCCCGCATCCTATGGCGGCAAAGGCGGTACCCACGGTACTTCTGCAACCCTGAAGATCGGGAATAATAAGGATGGTTTCATCTGGGATCTATGTGCCAGATACAATGTAAGCTATCGTTCTTACGGAGAATTTGTTGCAGACGATTTTGGTACTAAACCACGACTGGATGTATTGAAAGGGCATTCGGCTGTATTTGCGCCTTATGGCCTGGGGGTAAAAGACACGGTTCGTTTCCGTCAGTGGAAAAAGGATTTTGATTCACTGGTGGCTGCTAATGCGGTTCCGCAATTTTCTACCATCCGCCTGGGAAATGATCATACAGAAGGGATGCGTGCAGGAAGGCCAACGCCATATGCACACGTGGCAGACAACGACCTCGCCGTAGGCATGCTGATTGACCACCTGAGCAAGAGCCCGGTTTGGAAGGAATCGGTTGTATTCATCCTGGAAGACGACGCGCAAAACGGCCCCGATCACGTAGATGCACACAGAAGCCCTGCATATGTAATCAGCCCATACGTGAAGCGTAAATATACAGACCATACCATGTATACCACTTCCGGTATGTTGCGTACCATGGAGCTGATCCTGGGATTACCACCCATGACCCAGTATGATGCGGCAGCAACACCTATGTGGAGAATGTTTACCAACACGCCCGATTTTACACCATTCGATTACCTGCCTTCCAATATCAACCTCAACGAGAAGAACCCCAAAAACACAGCGGGTTCTGCGGTTGCGCAACTCTCCGAAAAGTTCGACTGGAGCAAGGAAGATAAGGTTCCGGACCTGATCATGAATGAAATTTTATGGCAGGGTATCAAGGGTAAACCAGCGCCTTCACCCGTTCGTGCCGCTTTTGTAAAAAGAAGCCACAAGGAAGACCGTAACGGGAAATAAAAGCATCTAATCATATCATGCTGTAAACAAACAGCGGGAACCCGGTTTTATACCGGGTTCTTTTTTTGATAGATCCCCGGTTGATTGATCGGAAGAAAACAGGTATTCTCCAAAGGAATGATTGATTTGTTGCATGATTTGACTATTCACAATCTACCTGCTGGCTATAAATCTTTTGAAGTGTTTGAAGGGCATCCTGAGTAAGCCCGGGATGCACCTGGGAACATTGTACAATGGTACTTCTGGTAGCGGTTAGCCAGCGGAACCGCTCTGCAATAGGCAGGGCTGCAATAGGGCTGTTGCAATTTTTTTCGCCTTTACAGATCTGCTCAAATGCATGCAGTAATGCGGCGACCTCACTAGTATCTGCATCTGCATGTAATGCCCTGATGCGATCCGTATTGATGCAATACCGTACCTGCAGGAATTGCTGCGCAGCGCAATACACCACCACACCAGCGTTCAGGAATTCTTCCCGCTCCACTCTGGGCACAATACGGATCACCGCATATTCAAACAAGTCATTTTTGCACATGCTGCTTCGCTTCGTTTATAAAAACAGCAGAATGGGCTATTCTGCCGGTCAGAAAATGGATATACGCTTCGCGGTGTTCAGCGGGCGACTTAAATGGGGAATCTGTTACCAGCCATTCATCGGGTACCAATGCAACAATGGAACGGATGATTTCTTCGGTCAGCAGGCTCCGGAATTGAATATCCACCTGTTCCAGTTCGGTGGCCTGTGCAATCAATACATGGTTTTTAATCATAGAAAAAGGCTTCAAAGCCTGTTCTTTCCAGTTATCCCAGGAATGATGAAAATACAAGGCAGCACCATGGTCTATCAGCCAGATTTCTTTGTTCCACCACAACAGATTGGTGTTGCGGGCGGTTCTGTCTACGTTCATCAGCAGGCAGTCTAACCACACAATCTGTGATGCAAGGGTATTGTTCATTGGAATGGCCGCCGGATCATAGGTTACGGATCCGGACAAATAGTGCAGCGCCAGGTTCAGCCCCGTACTGGCTTTCAGCAGATCCTGGATTTCTTCATCGGGTTCGGTGCGGCCAAAAGCTTCATCGAGTTGGGCAAATACAATTTCGGGCACTTTCAGTTTCAGCACACGGGCAATTTCGCCACCAATCAATTCGGCAATCAGCGCTTTAATCCCCTGACCGGCTCCCCGGAACTTCAGCACATATAAAAACCCGTCATCCGCCTCCGCAATGGCAGGCATGGAACCACCCTCCCGAAGGGGGGAGAGGTACCTGGTAACCGTCACATTCCTGATTTCGATATTGGGCATGCTACTGAATTAAATGTGAAGATAAGTGTATTGACCATACATCATTTTTTACCTTTTATTTTCTTTACCTCCCTATCAAAATCACTTTCAAAATTCTGGTACTGTATTACCCGGAATTTCTCCTATTCCTTTTCTGTCAATTTTACAGCCACTTCATGGCTTACTTAGCCTGCATTTTCATGGATATTTGCCTTGCCAGGGTAGCTAAAATAAAAAGTCCTGATTTAATGGAATGTTAAGTTCATTTTGAAGCTTAGCCGGATCTAATAAAATGTACTAGGATTTCTGATAATGAATCTGTTGTGGTTAGAAAAAGAACCCTGTTTGTCAGCATTTTTTTTGCGTTAGTCGTTTTATATTGGTAAGCCCACATAAAAAAGGCAACTTTAGTTATGTTATTGTCCCAATCCCAATTTTTCCTTCACCCAGGTAGGGGGGGTGCGCTGGTTTCAGCATAGTCTGTTCTGGCTGTTGCTGCTCGGATTGCGTTTTTACCTTACAAGTATTTCCTTTAATGTCTACGAAGGTTTCCCGGCAGGCAGCGTACTATTGCTGAATATCAGCAGCACCAGCATTATTGTTCTATTTTATTATACCTTGGTTTACTACCTGTGGCCAAAGTACCTGACCAGCCATCACTACGGTAAAGGTGTATTGTTGATCTTGTTACTTTTAGTGGTTTATACGATCTCCGATGCCATTGCCGAGAAATTCCTGATCAGCAGTTGTGTACCTTGCACGGCCCGGTTGGCGCAGACGCAACCCGGCTACTTTCAGCTTATCCAATCCAATTTAAGCAACATCGTTCTCGTTCGCCTGGTAACTTTTGGCACCCCATTTTTTCTGCTGCTTACCTTAACTATCCCGATCAGTATCAAGACCGCCCTGAATGCCTACCGAAGCAATATGAGGAGTGTAACCCTGGCGAAAGAAAAGCTGGAGCTGGAACTTAATTTTTTACGAGCGCAGCTGAACCCTCATTTTTTATTTAATTCCATGAATAATATCTACGGGCTGATCATCAGAGGGGATACGGAACGGTCAGCCGGCCTGGTATCCCGCCTGTCTGAATTGTTGCGCTATATGCTTTATGAATCCGAAGCGAACACTATGCCATTTAGCAAAGAAGTAAAGCTGATGACCGATTATATTGAACTGGAAAAAGTAAGATTGAATTTTACAAGGGTGACGTTTAACCCGCCAACAATTTCGGCCGACATCGCAATTGCCCCTTTACTGCTTATCCCGCTGATCGAAAACGCGTTTAAATTCACACCGGACGAACCGGGCGCTTTTATAGATATCTCATTAATCCTCACGTCAAATACCATCAACTTTAAAATAGAGAATAGCGTTGACCCCGTCAGGCCGGATGACCTGTCTGGCGGTATCGGCCTGGGCAATATGCGGAAGCGGCTCGAATTGTATTATTCCGGTCGCTATCGTTACGAGGTCAGCAACAACGGAAATAAATATTTGGTAAATTTATCACTGAGCCTATGAAAAAGATCAATTGCATGATCGTTGATGATGAGCCGATCGCGCGGGATATCCTGCAAACTTATATCCAGCGCGTTCCCGAATTGGAGCTCGTTAAAAGCTGCCGCAACGCCACCGAAGCCTATGAAGGGCTTTATGGCCAACATGTCGACCTTATTTTCCTGGACATCCAGATGCCGGTGATTACCGGTATGGAATTCATGCGCTCGTTGCGTAAGCCGCCGCTGGTGGTTTTTACTACGGCTTATTCCAGCTATGCGGTGGAAGGATTTGAGCTCAATTCTGTTGATTACCTCTTAAAGCCGATCACTTTTGAACGTTTTTACCAGGCCGTGCAAAAAGTAAGCGAAAGAATGGCTATCAAACAGATCCCGGTACCAGAAACAGAACATCAGCCGGATTACCTGTTCATCCGCCAGGATAACAGGCTGGTTCGTGTGGAGCACGACCAAATTTTATATATACAGGCGAAAAGAGATTTCAGTTCGGTTTATTTAAAAGAAACAAGGTTGCTCGCAAGCATGCACCTGAAGCTATTCGAAGATCTGCTTCCGCTCAAGCAGTTTCTCCGGGTGCACCGGTCATATATCGTCAATCTTAAAGCGATCCGCGCGATCAAAGGCAATGTCATCGAATTGGAAAATGCCGAGGTCCCCATTGGGGCAAGCAACCGGGAGGAATTGTTTCAAAGATTGCAGCTCTGAATCATCAGGTAAACAGAACGGTAAAGTTCGGGGGGATGGCTCATCTTGTCATTTAACGAAGTTATTTAAATTGGAAGCAGTGATGACCAGCCTGGCATTTCCTTTTAGTTTGGTTAAGATGTTTCGGGCTTTGAGCGGTCCCAGATCCACGGAACTGCCCTGATCCAGCGTGAGGCGCAAAGTATCCGCCCGATTGCGGTACCTGAAAATTGCGGTCGATGAATGTTTTCCGTTGATGACCAGGCTGCCGAGTTGGAGATCCTTCATTCTCAGGATAGCCTCATGCTCCTGCGTGATCAAAAGTGAATCCTGTTCCAGTCCGCTCAGTTCACAGTTAATGCCTGAGGTATTGATCACCGCCAGCGTAGGAACCGTCAGGATCAGTCCGGTGGTGCATTGTTCTGGTACCTGGTATTGCTGGTTGGAAACTGTAAAATTGATGGCCAGCGTATCTGGCGCCGATTCAAGGCGATCATTTTTGTGATATAGTTCATGTCAATTTTATTGGGTTTGAAAAACAGCCCGGATACCCGATTGATTATAGATGGCCGCGTTAAAAGCAGCTCCAGATCGAGCGTGGATGTCTCTGCTCCGGTGTTCCTGCTGACTGTCATGCGGCCCCCCGGTGCATCAATGCCATATATGATGGTATCGTCCCCGGCCCGCTTCGCGCCGAAACAAAGCTTTTGCCAAATCTCTTCTTTATCGCCGGCAAGTAATACCCGCCCCTGGTCAATGATGATGACGCTGTCTATCAGGCCATCCAGGTCAAAGACCTGGTAGGTAAACATAATCGTAATCTTATCATCCCGTCTTGTCCTGGCAATGATTTCCCTGAATTCGATCTTTGAGGGGATATCCAGGCCGTTGGTAGGTTCGTCCATGATCAGGACATTGGTATTGGCAGCCAAAGCGAAAGCGATATGGATCTTTTTCTTTTGACCAAAGGATAGTTTATGCAGCTGGCATTTTTCCGGCACATTAAAAATTCGCAGGTATTCATAAAAGCCGTTCTCGTCAAAGGACCGGTAAAATACGCTGTAGATTCGCAGAAAAATGGGAATAGTGACCGGCGGAAGCTCACACTCTTCAGGAATAAAGAACAGTTGCGCTAAAAACTCAGGCCCGGGTGCCGTGCCTCCAGTCCATTAATCGTGCAGCTTCCCTTTTGGGGAAAAATCAGCCCCGCCATATTTTTGATGAGGCTGGATTTACCGGCGCCGTTCTTGACCAGTAAACCATAAACCTTCCCCGGTGACAGCGACAGGTTCAATTCCTGGAAGAGGGTGTTCCGGGAATGATAGCCATAAGTCAAATCTTTGATAACGATCATGCTACAAATGGAAGAACAATCTGACACCTGTTCAATTTTATTCGACGAAGCTGCCTATATTTCCAACGGGCGGCGCCCAGCAGACAACCGGACACCGCCGGAACGATCGGCAGTAACGCTATCAGTAGTTCGGGCCATTTGGTTGCCAATTCCCATGGGTTCGTCGATTTTATTTTCCAGCCTCGCCTGAATAATGTCTTTTTGTGAACAAACAGGATGAAAAATGGAAAGGAAACAATTAATTAACAGGCTGCCCGTTTGGCTAAGGGTAAGCGTTTATTTTATGGTTATTATCGTAGCCGCTTATATCACTGGAGCAGTCCCTGTGCTCGACAGTATCTTCTTTTATTTCGGAATCGCGTTGCTTTTGAGTTTTTTGTTCCTCAAAGCTGAAGGTAAACCGTTAACCAGCCTGGGCTTTGTGCCTGCAGGTGCTACCGATTGGAAAAACTTTTTGCGCGGGCTGCTTATCGGCCTGTCGGCCTTATTGACAAGCGCAGGGCTTACGATCTGGCTGAACGGCGGCCGGCTGATATTTACCGGTCATATCGATCCCATATTTTTGCTGATACTCGTTTTTATCCATCTCTGGTCATCCTTTGCGCAGGAATTTACCTACCGGGGCTATCCATTTCAACGTTTATTGACCTCGTACGGGCCATGGGTAGCTCAACTGGCAGTCACCATGCCGTTCGCTGTCATGCATCTGAAACTGAATACCAGCATAACCTGGCAGCAGTTCCTGATGACCTGGCTAACCACCGGTATAGGATCGATACTTTATGGACTTTGTTATCTCAGGACCGGCAAATTGATATTGTCCATTGGTTTGCATTTCGGCTGGAACCTGGCCCAGGCGCTTGTTCCCCGCTCGCCGGAGGAAGGCAAAACCATGCTTTTTACTCTTGTCCAGGATGCCCGGTATTATCACCCTCTACATGTATTGCTGCCTTATCTTGGTGTTACCGTCATCATGATGTTCTTTATCTGGCGGTCGAATACGCTACAAAAGACTAAAAAATAAACCGAGAACCTTACTTTATGAAACGAACAGGCTATAAAAACATCGCCGCTGGCCGAATAAATACTTTATTACGGGTTCTGCTTTTTTGTATGTTGTGTGCACTCATATTAGTTATGGGTTCTGCGTTACTGAAAAACTGGAAAAACCCTTGGGCAGACCTTTCACTCGGCGCTTTTGCCGCTGTGGCATCATTTCTTCTCTCCATTCCGTTTGCCAAATGGGAGAAGTTATCACTGGGACAAATTGGCATCGTTCCGGGTAAGGCAACCTTAAGCAAAATGGCCATCGGTTTTTTGATCGGGCTGTTTATTGCCAGTCTCCATTTATCTTTAGTGCTGATTTTTGGACATATCAGTTTGATCAATACACCCCTGTCATTTAAGTCTGTCGCTTTATCTTTCCTCCTCTATTTGATTTTGGCTACAAGGGAAGAAATCGCATTTCGCGGGTATGCACTTCGCAGCCTGTCCTATAGGATCGGCCCCTGGAAAGCGCAGCTCATTATTGCCGTCATTTTTGCGCTGGAACACATGGCCGGAGGTTTTACCTGGCAGCAGGCTTTTTTTGGTTCCGGTGTGGGCGCCGCACTGTTTGGCCTGGCAGCATTACGCAACAAAGGCATAGCGCTGCCCATTGGACTGCATGCGGCATGGAATTTCGGGCAATGGTGTTTCGGCCTTAAAAACATAGCGGGGATCTGGCAGGTTTCAGCCGGTGAAGGATTTGAAGAAAAGAACGAACAAATAATTATGATTTGCTATCTGATCGTCATGGGTCTGGCAATAGCGGCTTTTTTTCTGTATCCTATAAGACAAACGATCAAAGACTTAAGGAGATCAGGATGCAACTCCTTGCCATTGATACGAAAATAGAGAGCGTGGAGGATAAGCTTTTTAGAGATGTGATTACCGACCATACTTACAAAAGGAACATGCTCAAGTTCAAAGGTGAACAGGCTGAATTACAGCAGGAAATTGAAAACCTAAGCAATATGGAAGATCATCCCCAGCAGGATTTATTAACGCTCCTTATATGATTAGTTTTTGCATCAGGTGTACAATGATGCGCCGCTTGGGCAGAAACATGCTATCGTAAGAGAGGTGTTCAAAGATGGTTTGACGTATAAAATGCACAAACCGGTCAATCTTTAGGAAGTGCATCTATCTAGAAATCATTCTCGTCTTATAGTGTTTTCTTCAATTTTACTTTTATTTTTTCACCTTCTTTATTAATGGTTACTATCTTTTTTAATGCAGCAGTAGCACTTGTTTTGTATCTGTTTCTTTGGGTATTAGCTGTAGTTCCCTGGAACAAACCATTAATATAAGTATCAGTGTAGCCTACAACCTCAGTTCGTGAGGCTGTATGAGTATATCCAAATTCTGTAAATAAATAATAGTCGCCTGGCATAAGATTCGTGAATTCAAAGTTGCCATCATTATCATATACTGAAGTTACTTTTATGCAACCGGCAGCTTCCTTTGAAAGGGGTATCGCCCGTCCTTTTTTCCGGAGTTTTTCGTTTAATGTCATCCATTCTTTAAAATAATCCGTGTAAGGAATAAGAACTACAGTTGTTCCCTGCTGTGCGTATTGTTTTTTATTAACATTCAGTATTGCTATTCCTCCTTTGGTAGTGTTCTCATTATCCCTTGCATAAATCTGGCCGCTGATAGTGGCTGAGCCAGCACTAACCATTTTATAAGTTTGCTCTTTATCAAATGTTGCAGTGAAAGGATTATAATCAAGTTCTTTATTAACCAGTAAATACTGTCTACCATTAGTCGCCAGTATTTCCGCTTTCCAGAGCTTCCTGCTTTCTTTATCAATATAATATTCGTACTTAACATTTGTCCCCTCCTCCAATACGCTTACCTGCCATACATCATGCTCACCCGTTACATCACTGCTGTACATACTGCTTTTTACTTCAGTAATATGTGTGTTTGAAATCATACTTTTAGCTTCGGGCTTGTATTCATATACAGGTAAAACAGCTTTGTAGCCGGAAGAAAGCGGGAGGGCACCCAGCAGGTATGGATAAATAAAGCTATCGAAAAAATCGCCTTTATTATTTTCCTTAACCTGGCAGCCCTTACCAGACCGCTTATCGTAATAATACCCTTCAATTGCGGCTCCATACTTAATATGATATTGCTTATCAGAATTATCTGAAGCCCGGTAAACAGGTTTTAGTGTTGTTACGTCTGCAATACTTGTATCTGTCCACATGACCTTTCCCGCAGGCAAACTTAAACTGGTATATACCGATATGGTTTTCCCATTCACACTAACCTCTACATCAAAAGAGCTGATCTCGGCAGTATGTCGTCCTGACACAGAATAATACGCCATTTCAAAATGCATACTTTTTATGAGATTTTTATTGATCGAATTATCTCCCGGTTTAAGCAGGAATTGAGCGTTTGCATTCAAAGATGCAAATGCAAAAAATATAATACAAATCATTCGCATACAGGTTGATATTTATGATTTTTTTAAACTTTTAATACAAAATTTATTTGGCTGATTTTTTAAATATAGTGTATCCAAGGGAAGCACTTACATAATGAAGATTTTTATCATGCCAGGTACCTGCTGATGAATTTGATATACCATGGGCTGCTAAAAAATTAAATCCTACACTAAATCGTTTAAGGTTAGCCCCGGCTCCTAAACCACCAACGATTGCCATAACAGAAGGCTTTGAATAATCTCCGTCAGTTAATAGTATTCTACCTCCCAATTCACCAATTCCGGCTTTTGGTTCTAAAAAGAAATGATGAATGTTTTGTTTATAGCCAACCAAAAATGGGACAAGACGAACTATAACTTCTTTGGCTCCATCCGTATTTTTCAATTTATATTTAGTGAAACCACCACTGAGCGTTAATTCCCCGTTTTGAGTAATTCCATATAATCCTTTTAACGACAACCCAAAACCAGCAGCTTTTTGAAAAGCAGGAATGATTGCATCTCCACTTATTTGCAATGTCTTGCTCCCTTTTTGAGCAAAGATGTGCGAAGAAAAAAACAGCGAATTCACTAACAAAAATATTTTGAAAAATTTATTCATCTTTTTTTGCAACAATGCTTTTGCCATCATTAAGTTTAATTTCAAAAGCTTTTATTTTACTATCGTTAAAAATAAATTGATGTTCTATGCCAGGTGCCTGATACATAAAAAAATCAGTCTTTGATGTAAAATAAATTTGCCACTTTTGTCCCAATAGCTCTAGAAATAAATTATCCTTGTCTTGTGAAATTTTATATTCTCTGTTATTGGAAATATATTTACCAACATATTGTGATAATGCCATGCTATCAATTTTTATAATTTTTTTTGGTATGGGCTTATAATAGTTTTTCCATTTATATATAGTCGCTATACTATTGATAATTTCATAAAGTATTGTTTTGTCTGTGGAATTACACATGACTACTGCTCCATTTCCATTTTCCACGCTCCCAAAATATAAACTTGTAAAGCCTTCATTTACTCCACCATGCCTAAAATATTTTATTCCCTCTTTGTCTTCAATAAAAACACCTAATGCAGAAGAATTATCTACATAAGGAGTAAGCATGAGCTGTGTCATTTTTTGACTAAGTATTTTATTTGATTTGTTAACTAAAGATTTTTGAACTTCTATTACAAACCTGGATAATTCCATTGGATTTGTCCACAACCCCGCTGCAGCTTTTTCCGGATAAATGTGATATTTCATGGTTACCTCTTTATCTCCATTATAACCTGTAGCTAATAGCCTTAATTTGTTTTTTGATGAAGTATTCGTGTAAAAACTATTTTGCATACCAATTGGTTTTAAAATGTTCCTTTCCATAAACTCAGCATAATTTTTGCCTGATACATCCTCTATAATTAATTGTGAAATAGTTATTCCACCACCCGAATACTTATACTTTAAATTAGGTTCAAAAATGGATTTGACAGGATCACTGTTTGAAGGCTTTTCCCCGTTAAGAATTTGGATAATTGTAGGTAATGAATCAACTTTTGTATAGCCATCAAAGCCACTAACATTTATTCCACCTGTGTGGCTTAATAAATTAGCAATTGTTATTATTTTGCCATTAGATAATGAGTCGTAAGGGAATTGCCAGGAGCTTAAATAGGTATTTATATCGGTATAAATGTCGATTTTTTTATCCTGTGCTAATTTTAATATTCCAAACCCATTCAGCGACTTGCTTATTGAAGCTGCTTGAAAAAGTGTTGAAGTTATAACAGGTCTATTTTCAGCCAAATCTGCCCATCCATAACCTCTTGCCCAGTCAATTTTATAATCCTTAATCACCGCAATGCTTATTCCTTTTATTTTGTAATAATTCATTCTTTCCTGCAAATTCCATTTTGGTGTATTTTCTATTTCTACCCAACTTGCCAAATTTTGTTCGACTTGTTGTATTTTAGTTTCAACTTCCTTTGAATATTTTTCATTTGGCTGTGCAGTTAATAAGCCAAACGAACTGCAAAAAAGTGTAGCACATAAAATTGATTTATTGAATATGATTTTCATAATTTTTTCACTATGTTATTTTGTTTCAAATTTTTATTCTTTAAAATAATCTTATTTCATGAGATATGGCATCACATTAATACGTCATCTGTTGATGATGGTCTTTTTAGCAATCATACATCAATAAATTCCACTGCATATTTTGTTTATAGCCGACCAGATATGGTCTTCCCGTTAACTTTAACCTCTACATCAAAAGAACTTACTTCTAAGGTTTGTCGCCCTGAAACAGCGTAATATGCCATTTCAAAATGTGTATTTCTTATGAAATTTTTATTAATAGAATTATCTCCTGGTTTAAGTAGGGATTGAGCATTTGTATTCAGAGATACAAATACTAAAAACATGATACTAATTATTCGCATACATGTAATATTTATGGTTTTTCTACAATTTCTATTACAAATTTATTTGGCTGATTTTTTAAATAGAGTGTAACCAAGGGAAGCGCTTACATAATGAAGATTCTTATTATGCCAGATACCTGCTGATGAATTTGATATTCCGTGGGTTGCTAAAATGTCAAATCCCACGTTAAATCGTTTAAGGCTGAACCCTGTTTCCAATCCTCCAAATACTACCGTAACAGAAGGTCTTGAATAATCACTGCCGCTTAATAATAATATCCTGCCGCCTAATTCACCTATTCCTACTTTTGGCTCTATGTAGAATTTTTGAATTTTTTGCCTGTAACCGATCAGAAAGGGAACAAATCTGACTTTAATTTCTCCGGCCCCATCCAAATCTTTCATTTTGAATTTAGAAATACCGGCCGAAAGAGTGATTTCGCCATATTCACTAATACCATACAATCCTTTTAGGGACAATCCAAATCCAACTGATTTTTGTGCTGATGGAATTATTCCGTCGGCGGTTATTTGCAACGATTTACTTCCTTTCTGGGCAAAAGAGAGGGATGAAATGAGCAATAAATTCATTACTAAAATACCTGTCTTCGAAATACCTTTTTTTATTTTTGAACTGTTTTTCTGTTTACTGTTATTCATTGTCTTTAGATTATATTTTTCAGAACCTGAAATTCACCCCAAATTGCCCATAAAAAGGAAGTAATGGCTGTGATTTAAAATCCTGCTGTAAAAGTTTTCCGGCTTTAAGAGTAATATCTACCTTCTTCATAGAATAGCCTCCCTGTAATCCATAATAAAAGTTACCTCCGGTTGCAGGCTCATACCAGCCGTCCTGAACATTGAAGTAAATATTTTCTTTGTACCAATCACTGTGTTTAAAATGTGTAACAATGGCTTTGTCAAAACCAGCTTCAGCACCCAAAAACCAATGTTTACGATAATAACCCAATGTGCCTGCGAAATCACTTCCAAAATTGAAAAGTGTAACCGACTGATTTTGGAAACGCCTGGATATTCCTTGTACTCTTGCCGAAAATTGAAAATGATTGAATGCAGCAATCCTTATTTGTGCACCTATCCTAAGCTTAAAATCATCTGCTGGCTTGTTTCCTCCTGGTGTTGAAAACTCGCCTCCAATCCATAAAGGGAAGCTTCTAACAGGTATTAAGTGATGATAACCTAAACCTGCTGTTACACCATATTCTGCTCCAACATTAACGTGTAACAGATGCTTATTTTGTTTTGAACTATTTTTCCAGTTTATAACCTGTGCAGCTATTTTATTTTGAAAAAATGAAATAGCTGCAATTAGAATAATTGATTTAATAGTGAACGTTTTCATTGATGTCATAATGATTGTATATAAGAAATAATTTTAGGCTCCATAGTTGTTGTCCAGAAATCTACCTGGTCTAACATTCCCGAATGACCAACTCCCTGTGCTTTAAAAATTTCTTTGTTAGGATAAACTGATGAAATCTTTGCAGCCCAACTGTCCGGGTATGCTTTGTTGTTAGAGCTATAGATGAAAAGTGTTTTGGTGGGAAAATTATTGATACCTGCCGAGAAATCAGGTTTAGTATCTTGCCCCAATTCATACGATGCTGCATTAACAATTGCACCACTTCGGGAAGCAACATAAGATGGTGCATTATTACCTAAATCAGAACCAATATCACCAACTATTGCATTTGTTGAACCCATCAAGCCAGCTTTGTAATCTAAGATTTCGTGCTGGTCTTCTTTACCAGTCATAAACTGGTCGATATATGTAGCATCATTTAAGGTTTCGCTCCATAACTTGAAAGACCTGGATTCGGAAATATAGTCAACTACATCATCCCATTTTAATCCACCCGGTTCGGCTACAATTAAGCCATTTATTTCGTTTGGATATTTGCCAGTGTAGCCGGTAGCTAACATAGCTCCCCAAGACTGTCCTACTAGAATTACTTTTTGCGAAGCAGCTATTTTATAATGTGCTATCACGCCTTTTAATTCATCATAAAAAATTTTATTAATAGCATCGCTGCCTTGAGATTTATACCAACTTTTTGAGAATCGTTGAGAAAGACCTGCTCCCCGCTGATCGTAAAAAACAACCCGATAGCCCTTTGTTGCAAGGGTTTTGCAATTGAGCATATAACGGTAATCTCCCCCCGGGCCGCCATGAATGCATATAATTAATGTGCTGTCTTCAGGGCCAAAGGCTTCTGAATGCAACTTAGCACCATTCACAGTTATTGACGGAAGATTTTCATCTTCCATTACAGTTTTTGGCACCAAATTCCCAGGCTCATCAATATACCTTTCTTTAGTGCAGGAACTTGAGAATACTGAAAAGATTATAAAGGCTAAATAAATTCCGAACGATTTTTTCATGCTATATACTTTTTTGTTTTTAGTATTAAGTCCACGTTTCTTTGTTATTGAAAAGTATATGACATTGCCGAGTTAGGGTTAGTATATACCTGAGATTTTACAACCTCATTGTTAACTAATATTTCAAGCTTCACGGTTTGAGCAGGATTGACAAAATATCCAAGGGTTACAATGTTGTTTTTGTTTACAGTTCTTGTGATGCTTTTCGTAAATGGTAACGGAGGGTTATCAGCAGTAGTCTGTCCGCCGGTTTCGTTATCATAGGTGATTGATACCAGGCTATTCGTTGTTGCACTGCTAACCCTGTAAGTGATACTGACTTGTTTCGGATAAGTGTTATCAGTATTCGAATCAGATTTTTTGCAAGATGCTGCAAGTAAAATGATGAATCCAATAAAAAGAGAAGTTTTGATTAGTTTCATTTTTAAATGTTTTAAGTTTGTCATATAAGTAGATAATAGATTTGATGTATTAATTCTTCGGCCATTGCCAGGCTTTCCATACTATAATGGACGTAATACTACTTTCCAATAAAGCCAACATCACATAAAATATTCTCCACTCAGTAAAAGATGAAGCTCCTATAAGCAAAGTGAAAAGCGTTAGAAATACACCAATGGAAATATTTAAAACCCTATTCCATTTTGGTTTCACTATGAGTGAAAGAAAAATCATCAGCGATGGAAGTGTCAAAACAATTGTTGCCAAAAGCAAATTGTAAGGCGTACACAGCATGTTTTGTCCATTCAGCAGCCCTTGTACTTTTCCCGGAACATATAATTCAAAATAATCACCATATATGTACAAAAACATTACGGAAGCCCAAAGTGACGAGAGCACTAGTTTTAGATTGATTTTAAAATCTTCGTATTGCAATTTTTTATGCGCCATTTCTTTTTATATTAAAACCATAAAATAACAGCCAAGAGCATGTACCGATTTCGGCAATGGCAGGAAGCATACCCATAATTTTTCCTATTCCGATTTTGGAGTAATTGTCAAGTAAGGTATTTCCGGTAAAATTTATCAGATAGCCCACGCAGCCCAGCATCAATAAAACGCCTAAAATCTTCGGCATAAATCCCGACCTGTAAACCAGCAGCCCAAATGGGAAAAGCCAAAGGCCCCAAAACACCGTTGCAAGCAAAATCCCATCGTTATACTGATCAAGAGAGAACATTATTTGGGTTTGTACATCTTCTATTGAAATATTTTGTAAAAAGGATGTTTTTCCAGTGAGCGTTAGTGCTGCATATTTATGTTGCAAATTGTTAAACGACAAAGGCACACTTAATAATGCTAATATCACCATTGCCCTTGCATGTGATTCTTTAACCGTTTTTAAAAGCTTGTATAAAACAAGGGGCAGAAAAGTAAATGCCACATAGCAAACTACACTGCTGTAAATACCTAACCTAAATAAGGAAGGAGAAGCGGTAATGTTATTGAATGTTACCCTGCTATTGTTCCAATCTATAAGTTTTTGAGGGACATATGCCAGGCTGAACATTCCTGTAATTATTACAACCAGGTAAATTAGACCTGCAGCCCTTGCCGTATTTTTATTTGCTTTCATGTTTATTTTCTTGAAAGAGGTTGTGAGGTTTTATTTTGAAATTGTTGTTGAAAGCAAGCGAAAGCAAAACCAGAAAGGCTATCAAACCTACAAGCACAAATCGTTGCCTGCCTGAAATTTTTTGAATTTCATGTTTTTGTTTTACATCACATATTTCTCCCGGGCAATATTGTGCTTTATCCTTTTTGATAATACCATATAGTTTGCAACCTATGCAGATACCGAATGCTGATTCAAAAAACATCAGGATTAAACAAATAAGGCAGGCAAAGCCTGTAATAGGGCTATAGGCATTTGCAACTACCAATAGGAAAAACATTATGGTGGATATTACAAACCCGATGTACCAGGCAAACTTTTTCTGTGTGGCGCCAACATATTCGGGGTTTTGGTTGCCCACAATAAAGCGGCCGATGATTAAAAGCGGTGCAAACTTTGGAGCAATAAATAGGCGTGTAGAAAACTCAATTAAAAAAACAGAAAGGACATATTTAACAGGAATGAAATTACCTACGCTCAAAATAAGTATTAAAGAAATAAAAGCAGCCAGAAACATAATTCCGGCAGTAGCCCGTATTTCCCTATTGTTTAAAACAGGAATTGAGTAGCCATTAACTATTTCGCCAAAATATTTGTGTTGCTTCATTTCTCTTAATTATGGGTTTCTTCCAATAAAATTTTCCAAATACTATCCTTAAATTTTTCCGTAAACAATGAAAAATGCCCAATTTTTAAAGTCTTAAAATTTTCAGGAATAAAGTGCAAGCTTTTTATACTTGCCTTCTCAAATTTTGCAGTCAGCCATTCAACTGATTTTTTGGGAGCCAAAAAATCATCGTCAATACTTATGGAAGTGAGCTTGCATTTTATTCTGTCAAAGTATAGCTTGTTGTATGAAAAGCTGCCAAATAAATAATTGCTGCTCCTGCACCATTTTGCCCATTCTTCAGCAACATTTTTGGGTAAGCTCTCCATTCTGCTGATTTTTTTAGAAGGTAAATACCCGAATCCTTTTGTTAGTATTGGAACCAGCAAATGCCAATTTGCCCACATCCTTATTTTACTAACTCCTTTCCAGAATTTCCAATAGCCAGATTGTGCCGCAACGAGAATTATTTTATCTGCTATGTAAGACGATGGGGCTAAACCGATTAATTGTCCGCCAATACTATGGCCCAAAAGAATAATTTTATGGCAAGGGTATGTTTCACTGGTATATTTAATTACAGCTTCTAAATCTCTGTTTCCCCAATCTGTCAGGCTACTATTTTCTTTTTTGATATTTCCATGTAAGGATTTGCCTATTCCAGAATAGTCAAATGTAATTACCGAAATTCCGTTAGACAGGAAAAACTGGGCCAGCTTTTGATAAAATGATTGAACTACTCCGGCGGCTGAAGCAATAATTACTATTTTACTTGAGCTTATGCCACTAAATAAGCTGCACTTAACAGATTGTTGTTCGTTTATATTGATTTGAAATAATTGCATGGACGAATAGTACTTCCAATGCAAGATTGGATAAATAATTATCCCTGAAAGAGCCGTGTCAATGAAAAGCAGTTCTTTGTAAACAGAACGCTAAATTGCCGCAATGAGATAAATTTTGAGCCCTGATGGTTTTCTTGCATGCTTGATTCATTTCAAATTTTATGTTGTTTGTTGACAGCAATGACCTTTTCATAGCTTTTGTAAGCCAATAAGCAAGTTTTAGGTATTTTTATTGAACAAAAGGAGGAATGAAAAAGGCAATTGATAGCAAACTAATCAAGTTTTACTTGTACACTGGCTTGGGATTTTTGTTACTGTACTCCTTTGGTGAATTTTTTGAATACCGGGATACTTTTGTACGCAGAGTTATTAATAGCATTTTCCTGGTTAGCTATCTTACATTGCTTAACTATATTTTCTTTGAGAAAATATTACGCTTATTCAGGTGGCCATGTAAAAAAAATCAGCGTGCATTTATCTTTCTGTTTGTTGCAATCCTATTTTATACATTTGGATTGTTTGGTTGGCGCAAGTTATGGATACAATTAGGTATTTATATTGATTACACACCTAACCTGTCATTTTTAAGAGGTGTGGCGGTTCATTCACAATTCAGTATTGCGTGTATCATTTTTTTTGCAATAGTGCGGAATATATACAACAATATCAGGCTTAGAGAAAAGAACAATCAATTAAGAATAGAGAAAAAAGAAGCTGAACTGAACTATTTAAAATCTCAAACCAATCCGCATTTTTTATTTAACACACTAAACAATATTTATTCATTAGCAAGGGATAAAAACGACCTTGCACCTGAGTCAATTTTACGATTATCAAAAATATTACGTTTTATGTTGTATGAAACCGGTGGTGAATCTATTGTAATAGATGATGAACTGAAAATAATTACAGATTACATAGCCCTTGAAAAACTCCGTTACGATGATTCCTTGTTTGTTACACTGAATACTGATATTGATAATTCAAAACAACCTTTGCCGCCTTTGTTGCTTATTCCGTTAGTGGAAAATGCCTTTAAACATGGAGTTTCAGAAACAAGAAACGAACCATTTGTAGATATTAATCTTATAGTAAAGCAACAGCAATTGTTGTTTATTGTAAAAAATTCAATAGAAGAAACTGCCACCGAACAAGAAGTGAAAGAAAATATCGGGCTTTCTAACCTCCGTAGGCAGTTAGCGCTTCTCTATAATGATTATGACTTGTCTGTAGGACAAGAAAACGCTGTTTTTACATCAACTTTAAGAATCAATTTAACAAGCAATGCCTAAAATAAAATGCATAATTATAGAGGATGAGCCACTTGCCGTTAAAGTATTAGCGGACTATGTTGCCCAAGTGCCTTTTTTGCAATTAGAGGGTAGCTTTAAGGATGCCTTACTTGCAACAGAATGGCTACGAACAAATGAAGTACAATTAATGTTTTTAGACATTCATTTACCCAAACTTAAAGGGATGGCTTTTTTAAAAACACTTGTAAAGCAACCTGCAGTTATTATTACTACTGCTTATCATCAATATGCTGTGGAGGGATTTGGCCTTAATGTAACAGATTACCTGCTTAAGCCTATTGAATTTGAGCGTTTCTTAATTGCTGTAAATAAAGTAAGAGTTACTAATGACAATAATCAGCCAATGACTGAAGCAGATGAAGTGAAAGACTATTTGTTTCTTACTGTACAAAAGAAAAAGGTGAAAATATTATTTTCTGAAATTTACTATGTAGAAAGTCAACGAGAATACATAAAAGTAGTTACTGAAAAAAAGGAATTTATATCACGAATGAGTACACATGAAATAGAAGACCTTTTGCCTGGCCATATTTTTAAACGCATCCACCGCTCATTTATCATTTCAATTAATAAGCTGGAATCCTACACTGCAGAATCAGTTGAAGTGAATGGCATATCTATTCCTATTGGGAGGGGATATAGGGACGTTATTGAAAATCTCTAAGGTTATTGATATTTTGATTTACTTGGTTGCAAGCATTTTTTGTGTATTCTCGCTTTCTTTAAACAGTATTTTTGTTCTCAAAACCTACAGGCAGCAATTTTCCTTCATTCAAACATTGCGGATGCTGTTTGTATTTATCCAGGATTTCTTCTGCCATTGGCAGCAGTGGGATATTTGAACGGGTATCTGTTTTTTGCCGGTTGGTAAAAATCCATTTGCCGCCATCAATGCCCAAACCAATATTGCTACGGGTAAGCTGTTTTACATCTATGTATGCCAGCCCTGTAAAGCAACTGAACAAGAAAATATCTTTAACCTGGTTAAGCCTTTCAGTTGCAAATTCTTTATCCACTATTGCCTGTATTTCTTCCTGCACCAGGTAAGCCCTTTCTACTTCCTTTACGTTGGCTTTATAGTTTACAAACGGGTTTTTATCTAACCAGCCATTTGCTATACAGATGCGGATTATTATTTTGCCAAAATTTTTGATGTACTTAACTGCCGTATTGTTATTGCACTTACGAACACTGCGGAGGTAAAACTCATATTCTGTTATAAAAGCATGGTCAATTTTTCTTATATCAATGTCTGAAACATTGTATTTCCATTTCAGAAAATCAATAGTGTGCTTTAATGATGTTTTGTAACGCTCTAAAGTACCTCAGCAGTTATCGGCTCACCTGCAGCCAGCAACAAAGCATGATTTTGGTGGACTTTCGCTTGCAAAATATTCAGGTAAGCATTGAGGGCTTTAATATCTTCTTTACTACCTGATGCAAACCCTGCCTGGGAGTTCCACTTATCGGGCAGGCATTCTCTACCAACAGACATTTCGGCTCGTTGTCCATCTACCGTAATGCGTAGGTATATTGGTACCGGACCTGACACATAGCCTTTGGGTTTCTTCAAATAGAAGAGAAAATTGAAATTTGATTGCATGGTGTGGTGACCTTTTTGCAGTGATAAAATTAGATTCATTACCGACTGCAAACAAGATGTTCAAATGCAGAACTGCTTGTAGGACAAGCATTTCAGGAAAATCTGGTGAGTAAATTTTGAAAGAAAAGCAACTCACCGAATTACTCACCTAAATCTTGGTTTTAGATGAACGGTTTGGCATAGTGCCAAATAAAAATCCCTGCATAATCAACGATTTGCAGGGATTTAGTGAGTTTTGAAACCTACTGGCGGAGAGCGAGGGATTCGAACCCCCGGACCTGTAACAGTCAACAGTTTTCAAGACTGCCGCAATCGACCACTCTGCCAGCTCTCCGCGGCAAAAGTAAGGGTTGGGATTTTTTATACCAAAACTTATTTTAAGCGGTGCAACAATCGTATAAACAGTGCAAACAGCGGATTATATTTGCACCTCAATCTTATTATTTGAAACATCTCTCTGCACTCAATCATTATTTCTGGAAATACCGGAAGCGCTTCTTTATCGGGATGTTTTTTGTGGTGGCTTCCAACTATTTTGCCGTGCTGGCGCCCCAGATTACGGGGTACGTTATCAACCAGGTGCAGCAACAGTTACCCGGCAAACACCCGGTAGCTTCTCCGGGGGTGCATGATGTGGTGGTCAATACCTATATTGGCTGGATCTCCGGGTTCGAACTCAGCTTTGGCTGGCTGGTAGCCATCTGCAGCCTTACGATTCTGCTGATAGCCATTGCGCGCGGCGTACTCATGTTCTTTATGCGCCAGACCATTATTGTCATGAGCCGCCATATTGAATTTGACCAAAAGAACCAGATCTTTCAGCAATACCAGCAGCTCGATACGGCGTTCTATAAAACACATAGTACCGGCGACCTGATGAACCGGATGTCCGAAGACGTTAGCCGCGTAAGAATGTATACCGGCCCGGCCATTATGTACCTGATCAACCTGGTTACCCTGATCGGCTTTTGTATCATCAATATGTTTCGGAACGATGTACAACTCACCCTGCTTGTACTGGCGCCATTACCCGTACTGGCGATAACCATTTATTGGGTGAACAGCATCATCAACCGTAAGAGCGAAATCATTCAGGCCAACCTGTCGGACCTTACCACCAATGCCCAGGAATCCTATTCCGGAATAAGGGTCATCAAATCCTTTGTACAGGAAAAAGCCATGCTTGGCTTCTTCGAAAAAAACAGTGAGGCCTACCGGAACAATGCCATCGGGCTGGCCCGGGTAGAGGCGCTGTATTTTCCAAGTATGACCCTGATGATGGGCATCAGCACCATTCTCACCATCCTGATCGGTGGCATGCAGGCCATAGAGGATCCGGGCAAAGTAGGAATGATTGTGGAATTTGTGATTTATATCAATATGCTCACATTCCCCGTTAGCGCCATCGGCTGGACGGCCAGTATGATTCAGCGTGCGGCGGCTTCACAGAAAAGGCTCAACGAATTTTTGAATATTAAACCCGCTATCGTTGATGCTTCCGATGCCGTTAAAGACCCGGTATTGGGAGGAATGATCATATTCAATAAAGTGAACTTTACTTACCCGCATACGGGCATCAAAGCCTTGCAGGATTTCAGCCTCACTGTTAACAGCGGAGATAAGATACTGATCCTGGGTAAGACCGGAAGCGGTAAAACCACCCTGGCGCAGTTGCTGCTGCGTTTTTACGAACCCGATTCCGGTTCCATTACCATTGGCGACAAGCCCCTGAACCGGATTGCCCTGCAGGAACTGCGCAGGCAGATCAGTTATGTACAGCAGGATGTATTCCTGTTCAGCGATACGGTGGCCAACAATATCCGCTTTGGCGTTTCCGGTGCCCCTATGGAGAAAGTGAAAGAAGCCGCCCGTTTTGCCAATGTAGACAAAGACATCATGGGTTTTGAACAGCAGTACGAGACCATGATTGGTGAAAGGGGTGTAACCCTTAGCGGCGGCCAGAAACAAAGAATCTCCATTGCCAGGGCGCTGATCAAAAATCCGGAGATCATCCTGTTCGACGATTGCCTCAGTGCGGTGGACGCCAAAACCGAAAAAGAGATCATCGGTCATCTCTATGGCTACCTCCAGGATAAAACAGCCCTGATCATTACCCACCGCATCTTTGCCGGGTTTAACTTCGACAAAATCATTGTTCTTAAAGACGGGAAACTGGCCGAAACAGGCACCCATGAAACCCTGATGGCCCAAAACGGATACTATGCCGAACTCTACCAGTTGCAGCTTTCCGAAAAAGGGGAAGAAACAGCCTGAACAGGGCTTGAAAATCGGTCAATTTGATAATTTCATATTTATTTTGGTAATTCCGAAACATCCCTATATTTGTTACACTTAACAAAGCTTTAACCAAAACATCTAATTGTGGAGTACGAGAACAACGAAAAGAAAATGGAGAGTGTTTACAGCACAAGAATTCGTGCCGGAAAGAGAAGAACTTACTTTTTTGATGTAAGGGCAACTCGTGGAAACGACTACTACCTGACCATTACAGAGAGCCGTAAGCGCTTCGACAACAATGGTTATGACAGACACAAGATCTTCCTTTACAAAGAAGATTTTAACAAGTTCATCAAGGCATTGGGAGAAGCAGTTGATTATGTGAAAACAGAATTGATGCCCGATTTCGACTTCGATGCATTCAACCATGAATACAGCGATGGGGAAGGTGAAGGAAACGGAGAGGGTTATGTTGCGGCGCCTGCAGAAGAGGTTCCGGCAGCAGCACCAACCGAAGCTCCGGCGCCTGTTGTAGCCGAACCCGTTGCGGAAGAGACCCCGGTAATTAACCCTACCGCTACTGAAGAAGTAGATAAGTGGTAAAACTTCGATTGCTTGCTTAAATGAAAAATCCCCACGATTACCCGCGGGGATTTTTTTATGTTGAACAACGTTAAAGCTTAGTGCTTTTTCTCCGTTGTTTGAATATCAATCTTCAATCCTTCTTTACCGCTCAGGTAAACAGCATATTTGCTGGCAACCTCCCCAGATAATTCCTGGCCGTTGATAACGATTTTACCATCTTTGATATTGATGGAAACATCATCACCGGAAGCCAGTCCGTCTTTCTTCAGGGCTTCTACCAGCGATTCCATTTTAACGCCGTCGGCAGATACGGTTACACTATCCTGGCCCTGGTTCATGGTCACTTCAATTTTCTTCTCCACTTTTACTTCTGCTGCTTCAGTAGGGTGCAGTTGAGCCAGTGTAGGAGCAATAACCAGTGAAACAATCGACATCAGTTTAATCAGGATGTTCATAGAAGGGCCGGAGGTATCTTTGAAAGGATCACCCACTGTATCGCCGGTAACAGAAGCTTTATGTGGCTCTGATTTCTTGTAATACATTTCACCGTTGATTTCAACGCCTTTCTCAAAAGACTTCTTGGCATTATCCCAGGCACCACCGGCATTGTTCTGGAAAATACCCATTAATACACCACTTACGGTAGCGCCTGCCAGGAATCCACCCAGCGCTTCAGGGCCAAATACAAATCCGATGATCAAAGGAGAGACGATGGTGATTGCACCAGGCAACATCATTTTCTTCAGGGAAGCTTCGGTAGAAATAGCCACGCACTTATCGTACTCCGGCTTACCGGTTCCTTCCATGATACCGGGAATGGTTCTGAACTGGCGGCGAACTTCTTCCACCATTGCCATTGCAGCTTCACCCACCGCCCTGATAGCCAGGGAGGAGAAGATAAAAGGAATCATACCACCAATGAATAAAGCAGCCAGTACATTGGCTTTATAAATATCAATATGCTGATTATCCGGCATAGCCACACCAACAAACGCAGCAAATAAAGCAAGGGCAGTTAATGCAGCAGAAGCAATGGCAAAACCTTTACCGCTGGCAGCAGTGGTATTACCAACTGCATCCAGGATATCTGTTTTCTCCCGCACTTCAGCAGGTAATTCGCTCATTTCAGCAATACCACCTGCGTTATCTGCGATAGGTCCGAACGCATCAATGGCCAGTTGCATGGCAGTGGTGGCCATCATACCCGCAGCGGCAATAGCCACACCGTATAAACCTGCGCAAAGGAAAGAACCATAGATACCACCAGCCAGTACAATAATTGGAAGGAAAGTACTTTCCATACCAATTGCCAGGCCACCAATGATATTGGTAGCATGACCGGTGGCAGACTGACGGATAATACTTAATACCGGGCGCTTGCCCATTGCAGTGTAGTACTCAGTAATTACGCTCATCAGCGCACCTACCACCAAACCAACTGCAATAGCACCGATTACACCGGTACGGGTAAATTCATGACCACGGAGTTCCATGGTTTCGGGTAAAACATAGCTTACAATGAAATAGGCTGCAACAGCAGTCAGTATCATTGAACCCCAGTTACCCATATTCAAAGCGCGCTGTACAGCATGTGTGCTGATACCAACAGTGTCACTCACTTTTACAAATAAAGTACCTACAATCGACAAGAGGATACCCACACCTGCAATGATCATTGGCAGGAGAATAGGAGCCAGTCCGCCAAATTCATCTACAGATTTTGTTTCCTGACCAAGAACCATTGTGGCCAAAACGGTAGCAACATAGCTTCCGAATAAGTCTGCACCCATACCAGCTACGTCACCTACGTTATCCCCTACATTATCTGCAATGGTTGCAGGATTACGGGGATCATCTTCAGGAATACCTGCTTCCACTTTACCCACCAGGTCGGCGCCTACGTCGGCAGCCTTGGTATAGATACCACCACCAACACGGGCAAACAAGGCAATACTTTCCGCACCCAGTGAAAATCCGGTAAGTACTTCGATGGTACGAAGCATTCCTTCCGTATCACCATCAGGAGCAAAGAAATGTTTTAACACAAGAAATAAACCACCCAGTCCTAAAACAGCCAGGCCAGATACGCCCAGGCCCATTACAGCGCCACCGGTGAAGGAAACATTCAGGGCCTTGCTTAAACTTGTTTTAGCAGCTTCGGCGGTACGAACGTTTGCTTTGGTAGCTACTTTCATACCAATGAATCCGGCAGTTGCGCTGAATACGGCGCCAATAATAAAAGCGATGGCAATACTCCAGTGACTGCCTGCATTGTTACGTGCCATAAAACCTAACAATAAAGCAACGATTGCAACAAAATAAGCGAGTATCTTCCACTCAGCTTTTAAAAAAGCCATGGCACCTTCTGCAATGTAAGTGCTGATTTCTTTCATCCTCGCGTTACCTGCATCCTGCCTGGAAACCCAGTTAAATTTAATTAAGGTGTAAAGAAGGCCGATAACTCCCATCGCCGGAACGGCATAAAACAGTAGATTGTTCATAAGCAAGTATCAAAGTTTATTTGGTTCAAGTCCGCAAAAATAGGGTTTATACCAATTTAGACCTTAAAAACGTGCTATTGAGGCATTTATTATTCTTCCAGCAGGGTAGTATCGGCGCGGCCTGTGAAAACCGAACTCAGGTTTCCGGCGGTCCAGATATTGCGGTTGAACTTGTTTCCGAGGATAATTACCGTGGCCGTATCGCTGACCAGGCGCCTGAAAACCGCGTTATTGCCGTGCCACCATCCATTGTGGTACACAATGGGAGGGTCCGGTTGTTTGATGTATAAATGCCAGCCCAGCCCGTAGTTCTTGTATCCACGGGTTTCGTTGCTCAGCGGCTCATAAGACATGGCAAGGGTCTCCGGGCGGATAAAACTTCCGTTATACAGGGCTTTATCCCATTGGAGCAGGTCCCTTACGGTGCTGTAAACGTTCTTATCACCATAGATGCAATCCAGTTTTTCCAATGGAAACGGGGCTTTATTGTAATTATAGGAAGGAATATAATTGCCGGTATCCTTAATACTGAACACGTAACTGTCCTTCATGCCCAATGGCGTAAAGACACTGTCTTTCATGTATTGGGGATAGGTAATACCGGTGATTTTTTCAATCACCAGGGCCAGCAGGGCATAGTTGGTATTGTTGTAGCTGTACCGCCTGTTGGGATTGGATTCCACCGGCGGACGCCTTTCTACCAGGAAGCGCAATACATCGTAATTGGAACTGAATCCGGTAACCCGTACGGGATCTTTAATAATGACGGTATGCCTGATCCAGCGTCCCCTTTTATTCTTCTTCCGCGTAACGTAGGAACGGGTCCCGGCCAGGAAAAGGTCGTATTTAGGTAACCCGCTGCGATGAGACAACAGGTGCTTAATGGTAACGCCCGAATATGGAAATCCATGCAGGTATTTACTCACAGGGTCGTCCAGTTCAATCTTGCCCTGTTCCATCAGGCGCAGGATGGTCATGGCCGTAAAGGTTTTGGATACAGACGCTACATGAAAGGTGGAGGAAGCCGTAATAGGCTCCTGTGTTTTCAGGTTAATCGCTCCCCGGTAATCTTCAAAAACAATTTCCCCGTTCTTAGCCAGTAAGATGGCTCCGTTAAAGCCTGTTCTAAGCAATTGCTTTTCGTAAAGAGGTTGAATGAGGTTGGCGTAATATTCTTTTGCCTTATTAGACAAGGGGGTAAAATGCACTGCTTCTTTGTGCGCCACTGCGTCTTCCTTTTTTTCGGGGGAAGAGCTGCAGGCCATTACTAAAAAAGAAAGTACAGGAATTATCATTAATCGGTGCATTAAGTTTTTCTTACATGGGTCAATATGCAAATATAAAACGGATGAGGCAGAAGCCAAGATAAGTGGAAAACTATCAGCAAGGCATGTATATAATAAACAGTTAAATTTGCAGGCATGAGCATCAAGGAAATTACCAGCTATCCGAAAGAACGGATCAACATCCTTTTTCTGGAAAATATCAGTGACCGAGCAGTACAACAGTTTAAACAAAACGGCTATGTGAATGTGAGAAAACTCGGCGGAGCGCTGAGTGAGGAAGAACTCATCGAAGCAGTGAAGAATGTACACCTGATCGGGATCCGGTCAAAGACCATAATTACGCAGAAAGTGCTGGATGCGGCCCATAAGCTGCAGGCCATTGGTTGTTTTTGCATTGGTGTAAACCAGGTGGATCTCAAAGCGGCCACCAACGCGGGTGTGGTGGTATTCAATGCCCCGTATAGCAATACCAGGAGTGTGGCGGAACTGGTGATCGGCGCCAGCATCATGCTCATCAGAAAAATCATTGATAAAAACAAGGCCGCTCACGAAGGCATCTGGATGAAAGACGCCAAAGGCAGCTATGAATTGAGAGGAAAAACACTGGGCATCATCGGGTATGGAAATATCGGTTCCCAGGTAAGTGTACTGGCCGAAGCATTGGGCATGAAAGTATTGTTCTACGATACCGAAACCAAACTGCCACTGGGTAATGCCCGTTCCGCCAAAAACATGAAGGAAGTACTGTCGCAGGCAGATATCATTTCCCTGCATGTACCCGAGACCGCCCAGACCAAAAACATGATCAATAAAGCGGTAATCAAAAACATCAAAGGCGGCGCTATATTAATCAACTATGCAAGGGGAGAAGTGGTAGACCTGAAAGCATTGGCAGCAGCGCTTACAGAAGGCCGGCTGAGCGGTGCAGCCATTGATGTATATCCATGGGAGCCGGAGAAAAACGGAGATCATTTTGAAACGCCTTTGCAGGGATTGAAGAATGTATTGCTGACCCCGCATATCGGCGGTTCCACAGAAGAAGCGCAGCAGAACATCGGGGAAGATGTAAGCATTAAACTGTTCCAATACCTCGAGAGAGGCATTACCAACGGATCACATACGGTTCCCGCCATCGGGTTACCACCCATTGAAGGGGCGCACCGGATCCTGCATATTCACCAGAACGTACCGGGCGTATTGAGCGCTATCAATACCGCTTTGTCCAAGAACAATATCAACATACTCGGACAGTATTTGTCTACCAATAGCCAGATCGGTTATGTAGTGCTGGATGTAGACAAGAAGCTGTCTAAGCAGGCGGTGGAACTGCTCAAGGATATTAAACAGACCATTAAAGTGCGCCTGTTGTATTAATCTTGTGAAAGCGGTGCTTCAGGATTGTTATATCAGGTATTTTGCTTCAATCAATGTATTCTGATCGTCTCCGGTACAAACTGCATAGTTGAAACCCTTTTGCAAACAGTAAGCGCCATGCTCGCCATTTTTGTTCAGCGCAATGAATGCCACCTGGATCTCTTTGGCCTTGCTGCCCTTGATCTTCAGCAGACGCTCCATTGCTTTTTTGCAAGCCTGCCCGGGAGCATATCCCTGGCGCATCAGTTCAATAACGGTGTGTGTGCCACCCATACGGATCACATCTTCGCCCTGGCCGGTAGCAACAGCGGCCCCAACTTCATTATCTACAAACAAACCCGCGCCAATAATAGGGGAGTCGCCCACTCTTCCGCGCATTTTAAAACCCTGTCCGCTGGTGGTACAACTGCCGCTGAGATTTCCAGCCGCGTCCAGTGCCACCATGCCAATGGTATCATGGTTCCAGGAACCATCAGATAAGCGGGCCGGAGCAAATGCAGTTTGATGTTTTTTATTTTCGATATTGATCACAGGCTTGTATTCAGATTTCTCCAGCCATTTTTTGTATTCCGTTTCCGCATCTTTAGAGAGGCCTTCTTTCTCCAGCACAAATCCCTGCGAAAGGGCAAACTGCTGAGCGCCTTCGCCCACCAGCATTACGTGCGGTGTGTTCTCCATCACTTTGCGGGCCACCTGAATGGGATGTTTGATGCGTTCCAGGAAAGCCACAGCGCCGCAGTTGGCGAACTCATCCATGATACTTGCATCCAGGGTAACATACCCATCTCTGTCGGGATTGGCGCCAAGCCCCACGCAACAGCCCTGCGAAGATTCCGTAACCATTACACCCTGTTCCACTGCATCCAGGGCCCTTCCTTTGTTCCGAAGTACTTTCCAGGCGGCTTTGTTAGCGTCAATACCTGCATCCCAGGTAGAAATAACAATGGGTTGATTGCCCGCAGTTTTGGGCCGGAATCCGGAAAACCCGGCTGCTGTTAAACCCAGTGAACTTAACTGTAAAAATTTCCGTCTGTTAAACATCAGGGGATGGTGTTTTATGGGATGATTGAATACAGCTAATATATTCCAAAATAACCACTTTGAACCGATCAATCTTAAAACTGCATTGTATATTTAAACATGGAAAATGCTGCATGCAAGGACGTAATTGCATCCTACGGGTGGACAAATACCACGGTAAATACCATCACCAGCGGATTGATCAATCACACCTGGAAAGTGCATACCGATTCGGGAGATTTTATACTGCAGCGGATCAATACGGATGTATTCACACACCCGGAACAGATAGATGAAAACATGACCCGCATTGCATCCTGGCTTGCAGTGCATGCACCCGGCTACCGGTTTACCGCACCGGTAAAAAACAAAGCGGGTATCAGTTTAATTCAACTGGAAGGAGCTGCTTACCGGGCATTTGAATTTCAACAAAACACCCACACCATTGCAGTAGTAACCCATGCGGAAGAAGCTTTTGAAGCAGCAAAACAGTTTGCGTTATTCACCCAACAACTGGCAGGGTTTCCGGCAGCGCAATTGCATATAACCTTACCGGATTTTCACAACCTCGCGTTGCGATTTCAGCAGTTTGAAACAGCGCTGCGCAACAACAATGAGGAACGTTTTGTAAAGGCCGCAGCAACGGCGTATACACTGCATCAACTGAAAGAGATTGTAGCCCGTTACAACCGGTACATCGGACACCCGGAAGCCAGGCAAAGAGTAATGCACCACGATACCAAGATCAGCAATGTATTGTTCAACGAAGCAGGCAGGAGCGTATGTGTAATAGACCTGGATACGGTCATGCCGGGCCACCTGTTCAGTGATGCGGGAGATATGTTCCGAACCTACCTGCCGCCGGTGTCGGAGGAGGAAGCAGATCTGGATAAACTCTATATCCGCAATAATGTGTTCGAAGCCATCGAAACCGGCTACCTGGGTACGCTTAAATACAATATTAGCTCATTCGAAACAGCACATTTCTATTTATCCGGTGAAATAATGATCTATATGCAGGCATTACGCTTCCTCACAGACTACCTCGAAGATGACCGTTATTACGGAAAAAAATACCCCGACCAGAACCTGGTCAGGGCAAAGAATCAATTGAGGTTACTGGAGTTATACCAGGAAGCCATTGGCTGATCCCGGCGCTGTTTCCTAAAAATCGCCCATTACAAAATCAGGCTGGCGCGTTTGCCATTTGCCGCGGGTAAAATCGGGGATGGTCTGAACCTGGCCGTTTTCAGCAATTGATTTCTCCGACAATGGCGTGATGGCATACCAGGTAGCCAGGTCATATACATCCATCGGAAAATCCACCCCGCGTTTGATGCATTCGATAAAGGCATTGTCTACAAAGAAATCCATGCCTCCATGACCGGCGCCTTCGGCCTCAGACTCATATTTTTTCCAGAGGGGGTGATCGTATTCCTTCAGCCATTTTTCCGGGTTGTCCCATTGATGGGATTTTTCGGATTTCCCTTCAATGTATAAAAGCCCGGCATTGAACTGGCCAGACTTCGTGTCCTGCCACAAACCTTCGGTACCCTGCACCCGGAACCCGATATTGTACGGACGGGGAGAATTGGTATCGTGCGTCAGCAAAATGGTTTCGCCGTTCTGCGTTTGAATGGTAGTGGTGATGATGTCCCCAAGCTTAAAATCAACTTTCGCATTGGGGTGATTTTCACCACCTTTAGGATGGTTAACGATATATTTATGTAAACCCTTTGCCTTGGTGGCAACAGAAGATAACCTGGTTAAGCGATTGCCCCGGTTCACATCGACCATCATCGCAACAGGGCCCAGGCCATGCGTAGGATAAAGGTCTCCATTGCGGGTCCTGGAATGTTCGGTTCTCCAGGCGGCTTCACTGAAACCTTTGGCGCCAAACTCGGCGCCGGAGTTATACGGCGTAATGCCATCGTTGAATTTAACGCCGCGCAGATCGTGCTGGTAGCCGCCCTGGAGATGAAGCAATTCACCAAATAAACCCTTGCGCACCATATGGTACACGGCCAGGATATCGCGGCGATAGCACACGTTTTCCAGCACCATCACCGGAACGCGGTATTGTTCGCTGGCATTGACCATATCCCAGCAATCCTGCAACTGAATGGCGCCGCAAACTTCCACACCGGGAATCTTGCTCGCTTTGATGGCATCAATCACCTGGGGGGCATGCCATTCCCAGGGCGTGGAAATGATCACCGCATCAATGTCCGGGCGTTGCAAAAGGTTCCGGTAATCGTAGTTGCCATTGCCAAATTCAACAGCGGCTTTTTTGCCGGACGCAAGGATGGCCTTACGGGCAGCAGCCATCATGGTTGGGTTGGGATCAGCCAGGGCAACGACTTCAACATCGGCCCGGTTCAGCATCAAACCAAGGTGTCCCTGACCGCGTAATCCAACGCCAATCAGACCAACACGAACTTTGTTTTTAATTGCGTTTTTAGCAGCACCGGCAGCAAAAGATTGCAAGCCGCTCAGCGATGCACCAAGCGCCAGACCGGCAGCGGTTGTTTGTTGAATAAAATGTCGGCGGGGCATACTTTTCATACAGTTAAAGCGTTTTGGTAAAGAGCAATGAATATACTGATAATCATGATTATCAGATGAATAAGTCCCGTTTTTAGATCCTGATCCTTCCGCTTATTTGACATGTATTTATTTCCTATAATGCCACATTATGTAACTAAGCTTTGGGAAAAGTTTTTGTTGCCTTGCACTATTTATCTATCGAAGGGACAAACTTCTGGCATACAAAAACTTTTGGAGCGTTGGGAAGGAGAGGGCGGTTTGTTGTTTATTTTTCAGCAATTTTTTTCAACCACTCAAAGTAGATTTTATTAGTTTCTTCATCAGGATATTCGTGGGCTTTGTTGTCAATTAGTCTTTCTGTTACTGAAACACCATTTAATTTTAATTTTGTTATTAATTCTTCAGCTTTAGAAATGGGTAATGCTCCGTCTTGTTTTCCGTGATAAATAAATACAGGGGTATTTGAAAAAGACGCAAGAAATTTATCATCTAAAAAATTGGGATGTCCTTCTCCTAACCAATCGTTTGCTAAATCAGGATGGCCTGCAAACACAGCAATTCCTTTGTATAATTTAGGGTGTTCATAGTATGTTCTTAGTGCTCCATAACCACCCATAGAAAAGCCACCAATAATAATTTTATCTTTATCAACCGAGAAATTCACCATTACATCTTCTATGGCTTCTATAATGTCTTTTTGTGAGCTATCAGAAGCGTAACAATTATACATATCTCTAGCAAACGGAGCAACTTCAATAAAATCACCACCGCTTCTTGCACTGTTCAATAAACCTTGCTCATCTTGTCCGCTACCATGAAGAAACACCAAGAGTGGATATTTCTTAGCTGGGTTATAATCCTTTGGTAATTTAATCGTATAAGGTTGAATAGTATTGTCATATTTTGACTTAAATGCTCTTCGGTAAGGTTTTGTAATTCCTATATATGGTTCTTCCCCGTTCAAAAACTGATTATACTCTACTTCAATTTTTCGACACTCATCAAAAATTTTCTTTCCTGTTTCATATACTTTCAGATTGCTTAAATTCTGTTCAATCAGATTTATCTTGAATAACAAAGTGTTAATTGTTCCTGTTTTTAGATTATGTTGGTTCCTTAAAATTTGAGAACGTATTCCAGTGAAATCAAATCTTGGAAAAATAACAAAATCATATTTTGCAATTGTATCCTTATCAGAATAAATAATCAAATTATAATGATTGGCTAATAGATTATCTAAATCAAATTTTAATAACTGGTTTTGTAGCTTTTTTTTGAGTTTAAAATTCATTTTACGATCCAGAAACACTTTTGAGGAGTCGTTCTGAATTTTAACTTCGATTACTTTAGAAGTAACCTTGTTGGATATTGAAATTAAGTTTAATAGCAATGGATCAGAAACTTTAATGTTTCTTTTGGAGGGTTTTACAGAGATAAATTCCTTGTTTACTATTTTGGGGCTCTCAAAATTGATGGGGGTAAAATTTCTTTTAGGGATTTCTTCATCCCAAATACCTTCATCTTTAACAACTGAATATCCAATAGCATTATTATTGCTGATTGCTTTTGCAAAATATAAGTTATAACCCAATTGTTCTGAAAACCAAGGATGATAAGGTTCGATATCTGTCCAAGCCAACAACACCTCGAAGCCACATTTTCCTTCATAGCATTGTTCTTCAAATTGAGTTTCAGGGCTTAGCTTTTTCCCATGATTTTGCTTTCGATTATAATCCCAAATTCTTTTTCTTGCCCGGTTATTTTTATCTTTTGAAGGAGAAAACACAATATCGTAATATTCATCTGTTAAAGAGTCTTTTTGCGGTTTAGCCAATAATAATTTAAGCCCATCACCATTTATAAATCCTCTATCCCTATAGGTAATACTGTCAGCTTCAGTTTCTATGTATAAATATAAATGCGATGGTGTGTATGCCATGCGATAAGTTACACTGATAGAATCAGCATATGGAGTATCGAAACGAAAAAAATGATTGAATTTTCTTTTTTGAAGTCCAGCCAAATTGCTGTCTAATTTTCCGTCAATAACAGGTGTAAAGTTTAGAAAACTAATTTTGTTTGATTGTTTACTTTGTCCATAACTAAATGAAGCTATTGATAGTAGTAAAAAAAGTATTCTCATTTTCATTTTGCCCGGTTTATTTATAGCCTAAATAGGATTGGCAGGTAGTCTACAATGACCGCTAACTTGTAGATAGGTCTTATAAAATCAGTCCTATACAATCCGATTTAGGTAGATATGTATGATAAACACAAAATAATATTTATTTTATCAAAAAAACATAAAACCCATTTTAAGTAGTCATTCAAAATTAAATTGTATTTATTTTCTTTTTAAAATTGACACACAATTCGTTGCCGATTGCGTTTAAAATGAGCTTTGTAGCATAAAATAATTGGTCATCATTTTCATAGTCTTTTACCTGTATCCATCGTGCCTTCATTTCTTTCCAAAGCCTTTCAATAATGTTTAGATGTGGCGAGTAGGGAGGTAAATAAAAAATGAACAGTTCCCTTTTTGCCCACACCTTCTGCATTAGTTTCATTGCCTTTATTGATGTACTTTGGCATTATCTAAAATAATTACGGTATGCTTTTTCAGTTGGCATGAATGAAAACCTGTCAATTTGTTCTATGATAAACTTAGAATTTATCGTTTCATAAGTAAGTAGTGAGCGGCTTTTTTACATAATGTTATTATAGGGCAATGCATCCTCTTGTTTTGGAGCACCATTTCCTTAATTGCCCTATAATTAATGTTATGTTAAATAGACAATTTATTAAATAAGGGGAATCACTTCCCCTTATCCTTCGAACCATTAACTATTAATCAACAAAACAAAACCAAACAATTTAAACCACCCTGTTAATAAGCATACACCTCCTGTTTCAGCAAAGCGGCTTCCTTGTTACAAGGCTCCCACAATTTATAGCCACCGGAAATATTGTACACCCGGGTAAATCCATTCTGTAATAAAATCCTTTGAGCCAGGTAACCCCTTAAACCAATCTGGCAATAAATATAGATACCCCGATCCTTTGGCAGCTCATTCAAACGGCCCCGCAGGTCGTCTACCGGAATATTGACTGCCCCGGGAATACTTCCGGCAGCAAATTCATCCGGCATCCGCACATCCACCAGCAAATCATTTGCTTCAATCTGCTCTACCACCGTCCAGGGAACTACCTGGATCCTTTTTTGAATGATATTCTCTGCAACAAAACCGGCCATGTTTACCGGATCCTTGGCTGATGAATATGGTGGCGCGTATGCATGCTCAAATTCAGTCAGTTCATTGATAGTGCTTCCGCGTTGTATTACGGAGGATAAAGTATCAATGCGCTTATCTACTCCATCAACTCCAATAATCTGGGCGCCTAACAATTTGCCATCTTTTGGTGAAAAATTGATCTGCATGGTCATTTGCTCCGATCCGGGATAATATCCGGCGTGTGAGCCACTATGCGTTGTTGATACATGGTGTTCTATATCGGCGGCTTTCAGGTGTTTGCTGGCCACGCCTGCAACCGCTACGGTCAGGTCAAATATTTTTACGATTGCCGTATTGATGGATCCATGATATTGCTGATGATTGCCGAATACGATATTGTTGGCGCAGATTCTTCCCTGTTTGTTGGCAGGTCCGGCCAGGTAGGTTGGCATGGAATTGCCCGTTATTGGATTGATGAATTCAATAGCATCACCCACGGCATAAATATCCGGATTGGATGTTTGCAGGTATTCGTTCACCAGTATCCCGCGCCCCTTGCCAATGTCTATTCCGGCTTCCACAGCCAGCCTGGTATCCGGTTTCACGCCAATGGACAGGATCACCACATCCGCTTCTATTGGCTCCTTCTCTTTGATCTGTACCTGCAGCCCGTCACCTGCCCGGGTAAATCCGGTAACGGCTGTATTCAACTTCAGGTCTACTCCTTTGGAACGGATATGTTGCTGTGCCAGCGCTGCTATTGGAAAGTCTACCGGCGCCAACACCTGGTTACCCATTTCGATAATGGTTACGCTCATACCCAGGTGATGCAGGTTTTCTGCCATCTCCAGACCGATGAAACCAGCCCCGATTACAACAGCCTTCCCTTTGGGGAAACGGCTTACATATTCCTTGATTTTATCGGTATCCATTACATTCCTCAACGTGAAAATGCCTTCGCTGTTGATTCCATCCAGTGGAGGACGAACCGGCTCCGCTCCCGGTGATAATACAAGTTTATCGTAGGACTCCGTATAAGTTTCCCCGGTTTGAAGGTTCTTTACCTGTACATTTTTAGTAGCAGTATCAATCTTCAACACTTCCGCCTGTACCCTTGCATCTATATTGAACCGCTGTTTAAAGGAAGTTGCGGTTTGCACAAATAATTTATTTCTTTCGGTGATCACTTCTCCTATATAATAAGGCAGGCCGCAATTGGCATAAGAAATATAACTCCCTTTTTCGAACAAGATAATTTCTGCCTGTTCATCCATTCTCCTTAAACGTGCAGCTGTGCTGGCTCCGCCTGCAACACCTCCAATAATGATATATTTCATTGAACTGTAATTGATTACTGCAAAGTACGCCTATAACCAATAAAAATATTGTAACATATGTTACGCATGTACCCTGTTAAGCCAAAAACCCGTTCTAAAAAAATCAGAACGGGTTTTAAAAATTTATTCAGCAGGCTGGTTTATTTGAAAGTACTATGCAGCGCATCGAACTCTTTGTACTTGGCTTCGAGCGCGTCAAATGCTTTTGGATCCTTACCTCTCACCTTATTCATTTTATAAGAATAGAGATTTGCAAGGAAATCTACCGTTTTGTTGATCACGTTCCGCTCTGTATTGGTTCTGGTAGCTTTCTCTTTCAAAATTACATAAGACTTGGTTAACCAGTCGATGGCAACATCTACATTGTCTGTTGCTTCTTTTTCTACCACCTGGTTGGCTTTTTTCAGTTCATCTACCTGGGCCTTGAATTTAGCCTCTTCTGCTACTTTCTTCTTAGGATCCTTGATAACCGGCTTATTGGCGTTCAGTTGCTGTAACGCCCTGATATTGGCAGCGTATTTGTCGTCTGCTTCATTGAAAAAATTATAGTAGATAACAGCTACGTTATAGGCTGCAAGCGCATTTTGCTGGTTTTTAGCATATGCTTTTTTAAACGCTTCCACGCCCTTACGGGTATACTGATCGTGGATGGAAGTATCGGCTTCTTTTAAGCGGACATTCACAAACACATCGCCAAACTGCAGGTATTGATTTTCGGTCAAAGTACCTGCGGCATCGCCTTTATCATAGAATTCCGCTTTTTGAGCCAGGTCAAAATTCTGATCGATGTATTCGATCTCATAATCTTCCCAGTTCTCTTTCGGATACACCTCCCGGCCCAATGCTACAAAATGGTCAAAAGCGGGTTTGTCCTTTTTCTTGATGTTGAAATCGGCCATGAACTTATAAATATCCTGGAAGTTTTCTCCGGTTACTTTAGCTTCAGCTAAACGGGAATAGTATTTAGCCGCGTGGTCCATTTTCTGCGCATTCTGGTTGGCATAGGCCGCATAAAGAATGGAAGTGGTATCAAATGCAGCCGCAGAGTTAGCCCATTTGTTCCTGAAGATGAAATCGCTGTAATAAGTAGCTGTTTCAAAATCGAGTGCAGCGGCAGGCCATGTTTTGGTTTTGAAATCACTCAGACCTGTATTAAAAGAGGTAGAATACATATCAAAAAAACCTTCCGCTCCTTTTTCTTTTACCTGGGCAAAAGCAGGATCCAATTCTATATACTTTTTGAATGCTTCGTCTGCTTCTTTGGAAATATCAGGATATTTGGCTTTCAAAGCTTCATTCTTATAAATAGAAGCATATACTTTTGATTTCCAGTACCAGGTTTCCGGTTTATTCTGGGCTTTGGCATCTACAGAGAGTTTATCGATTTCTGTTTTTGCTTCTTCCGGTTTACCGAGCAGCACCATTGTTTGCACCTTCTTATAATCCTGCGCAATCGCAACATTTAATAATCCAATGCTGAAAAGAACGGAGAAAAAATACTTCATATGGGGTCTTTTAAAGTTGGTTAATTAATTGGTTCACCGGCATCCATGGAAGCCGGTGTATTATCGGTTGATTCCTGGTTGTTGGAGATATCTTCACCGGAGGCCTCCGTGCTTTCTGCAACCGGAGTTTCCGCTCCTTCTGTAACTGCGGTTTCCTGCTCTTCGTCTGCATGTTCCTCAATTTGAGAAATAGCAGCTATTTCATCTGTATCATCCAAACGGATCAGTTTAACACCCTGCGTTGCCCGCCCTGCTTCGCGGATATCAACGATACCGGTGCGGATGGTAATACCGGACTTACAGGTAATGATCAGGTCTTCCACTTCCTTCACATACAGGATACCAACCAGCTTACCGGTTTTCTCTGTTACGCTGATGGTTTTAACGCCTTTTCCACCCCTGTTGGTAATCCGGTAATCTTCAATAGCGGTTCTCTTACCAAACCCTTTTTCACTCACTACCAGCACCGTATGATCTGCATCGTCTTTATTTACACAAATCATGCCAACCACTTCATCTGTATGATCGTCTACTTCAATACCGGTAACACCGATTGCACCTCTTCCGGTAGAACGTACTTTTTCTTCAGGGAAACGGATGGCTCTGCCGCTTTTAACGGCCATCATGATCTCGCTGTTTCCATCGGTCATCCGGGCTTCGAGTAATTCATCCCCTTCCACAATGGTAATGGCATTCACCCCATTGGCCCTTGGCCTGCTGAAATCTTCCAGGGAAGTTTTCTTGATGATCCCTTTCTTGGTACACAGCACTATGTAATGGTTCTGAACAAATTCCTTATCGTCAATCTTCTTCACATTGAGAATGGCTTTCACCTTATCATCTCCTGGCAACTGAATCAGGTTCTGAATAGCCCTTCCCTTGCCCTGCTTCTCTCCTTCCGGAATTTCGTATACACGCATCCAGTAACAACGCCCTTTCTCAGTAAAGAAAAGAATGGTATCGTGGGTGGATGCAACAAAAAGGTGTTCTACAAAATCTTCTTCCCTGGTCTTGGAGCCAACCGCTCCCCGGCCACCTCTTTTCTGCTGGCGGTATTCTGTAGCAGAGGTACGCTTAATATAACCTAAATGAGAAATGGTAATCACCACATCTTCATCTTCAATCAGGTCTTCAATGCGCATTTCATCCGCGAGGTATTGAATTTCGCTCTTGCGTTCGTCGCCGAACCTGGCTTTGATTTCCAGCAATTCGGTTTTGATCAGGTCGTAACGCAGTTGTTCGCTCGCCAATAGGGCTCTCAACCCCCTGATGGTTTTCATCAGGTCATTAAATTCATCCACAATCTTGTCGCGCTCCATTCCTGTTAAACGCTGCAAACGCAGTTCCAGGATGGCTTTAGCCTGTGCATCGGATAACCCCTCTTCCTGTTTGTACAGATCGTCAGTAATATCGGCGAACATGGCCTGGTTGAGGTACCATTTTTCTTCCTTGCTTTTCTGAATCAGGCTTTCTTTGGCTTCATCCGGCGTTCTGCTGGCGCGGATCAGGCGAATCACTTCATCCAGGTGATCCAGCGCTTTGAGGTAACCTTCCAGAATATGGGCACGCTCTTCGGCCTTGCGTAATTCAAATTTGGCCCTGCGGATCACCACTTCCATCCTGAACTCAATAAACTCGCTGATCAGGTCGCGGAGGTTCATGATTCTGGGGCGACCCTTGCTCAATGCAACATTATTGACACCATAACTGGTCTGCAATTCCGTGTATTTGTACAACTGGTTGATCACCACTTGTGCAACGGCATCCTTCTTCAGTTCAACCACAATACGGGTACCATCCTTGTTACTCTGGTTACCCACATCCGAAATACCATCCACCGTTTTATCAATGGCCAGTTGACCAATTCTGTCGGTTAGTGTATCCCTGCTCACCTGGTAAGGAACCTCCGTGATTACAATCATTTCCCTGCCGTTGGGCTTGGCCTCCACCGTACATTTACCACGAACCACCACACGGCCTCTACCGGTCAGTAATGCCTGGCGTACTCCTTCCATTCCATAAATCACACCGCCGGTTGGGAAGTCGGGCGCCTTCACATAGTTCATCAGCTCTTCGATCAGAATATCCCTGTTTTCTACATAAGCCACGCAACCATCAATCACTTCGTTCAGGTTATGCGGCATCATATTGGTAGCCATACCCACGGCAATACCGGAGGAACCATTGATCAGTAATTGTGGAATACGGGTAGGCAAAACGGTAGGCTCTTCCAGCGAATCATCAAAGTTCAACTGAAAGTCTACGGTTTCTTTTTCAATATCATCGAGCATGGACTCTGCCAGGCGCTGTAATCTTGCTTCGGTATAACGCATGGCTGCCGGTGGATCCCCGTCCTGGTTACCAAAGTTACCCTGGCGGTCTACCAGTGTGTAACGCAGGGTCCATTCCTGGGCCATACGCACCAGGGTGTCGTAAATGGCGCTGTCACCATGCGGGTGATACTTACCCATTACCTCACCCACAATACGGGCGGATTTTTTAAAAGGCTTATTGCTGTTGTTGCCCAGTTCGTTCATGGCATACAACACGCGGCGGTGTACGGGTTTGAAACCATCCCGCACATCGGGCAGGGCACGACCCACAATTACCGACATCGAATAGTCGATATAGGCCGTTTTCATCTGCTCCTCAATATTCACCTGTATGATACGATCGTTGTCGCTCGTTTGTTCCGGCAATAGATTCTCTTCCATGTATCTTTATCGTTCTGAATTAAGTTCTTTAAGCGGCAAAATTTCCGCTCAATGTAGGTTGGCGAAGATAGCTTTTTTAAATGGTTGAAACCCCTTTAAAATCAAGGTTTTTTACGGGTTTTATCCACAGTTGTGAACATACATAATAGGTTGATTTTCACCTATTAGCACCAATTGTTCTATATTTATTTTTTTATACCAGCCGAACCATCCTTTTTATATGAGTACTACAAAGCATATTTTACTTTTTGGAGCAGGCAAATCTGCTACTGTTTTGATTGAATTTTTAGGTAAAGTAACCCGCCGGAATCAATGGATTTGTACGGTGGCCGACATGAATCTCGAAGCCATCCGGGCTAAAACCAACGGCTTTGAAACATTGAGGGCAAAAGCCATACAACTGACCGATGATGCAGAGAGAAAGGCATTAATTGCCGCAGCAGATGTGGTCATTTCCATGATGCCCCCTGCCCTGCACCACCTGGTGGCCAAAGACTGTTTACTACTGAAAAAACACCTGCTGACCGCCTCTTATATTGACCCGTCGATCCGTGAACTGGAAAAGGAAATCGCCGATGCAGGATTATTGTTTTTAGGTGAGATGGGATTGGACCCGGGTATAGATCATATGAGTGCCATGAAGATGATTGATGATATTCACCGGCAGGGTGGAAAAATCACCACGTTTAAATCTCATTGCGGCGGACTGGTTGCGCCCCAAAGCGATAACAATCCCTGGCATTACAAGATCAGTTGGAACCCGCGCAATGTGGTTACAGCAGGAAAGGCAGGCGCCATTTACAAAGAGAACAATGCTATCCGGGAAATGGAATACCTCCATATGTTCCGGGATTGCGGCACAGTCGATATCAAAGGACTGGGTCCGCTGGCCTTCTACCCTAACCGCGATTCGCTGAGTTATATTCCCGTGTATGGATTGAATGAGTCCTCCACCTTTGTGCGCACCACACTGCGTTACCCCGATTACTGCACCGGCTGGCAGAAAGTGATTGAAGCGGGACTTACTTCCGATGAAGCCATCATTGATACAGATGGTCTCAGCTATGCTGATTTTTTAAAGAACCACCTGACCAGGAACAATATTATACTGGATACCCCATTGCTGAAACAGCAGTTTGAATTCCTCGGACTCAGTGACCCGCAACTCATCAATAAAGGACAACAACCCGTTTCCACCGTTCTGCAGCAACTGATTGAGGAAAAATGGAAACTGGCAAAAGGAGACAAAGACCTGATTGTAATGCTGCACGAAATTGAATACACCTTAAACGGAAAAGCGCATAGCATTCAGAGCGCCCTGATCGTAAAGGGTGATGATGAATTGCGTACGGCAATGGCCAAAACAGTGGGCCTGCCATTGGGCATAGCCGCTACGCTCCTGCTGGAAAACAAGATCGCCCTGCGTGGTTTGCATATTCCGATCCTGGCGGATATTTACGAACCTGTTCTGAAAGCATTGGCCGAAGAAGGTGTTGAATTTGAAGAAAGGGAATTATAAATTTTCACCGGTTAATTCAAAAAAGTATGAACTATTGGCTCATTAAATCTGAACCATTCAAGTACAGTTGGGACCAGTTTGAGAAAGATAAACAGACTTTTTGGGACGGTGTGAGGAACTACCAGGCCCGCAACAATTTAAAAGCCATGAAGAAGGGCGATCTGGCTTTCTGGTACCATAGCAATGAGGGAATGGAAATTGTGGGAATTGCAAAAGTAGCGAAGGAATTTTACCAGGATCCTTCCACAGATGATCCGGCCTGGGTGGTAGTGGATTTCAAGCCGCATAAAAAATTACAAAAACCGGTTTCACTCGCAACGGTTAAAGCAGATAAACGCCTGGCCAATATGGCGCTGGTACGTTTAGGCAGGCTCTCTGTACAGCCTGTTACCCCCGAAGAATGGGCGATTGTGATGGAGCTGGCCGAAGTATAATAAGCTTTCGTACATAGCGCATGCGTAGCACAGCTGATTGATTTGCTGAAACAGGATTTTATTTAAAGAAGATATATGCAATCCCGATCGCGGCAATGACTCCGATCAGATCCGCCAGCATACCAGCCCAGATGGCATAACGCACCCGCTTGATACCCACACTGCCAAAGTACAGGGCAATGATATAAAAAGTGGTATCCGCACTACCCTGAAACGTACTGGCCAACTGCCCGATGAAGCTGTCGGGGCCATGTGTTTTAAAAATATCCAGCATCAGGCCCCTGGCGCCGCCGCCACTGAAAGGGCGCATAATGGCAACCGGCAACGCGGGAACAAATTCACCGGAAGCGCCAACTACCGTAAAGCACCAGGTGATGCCGTTAATGATGGCATCCAGTGCACCACTTTCCCTGAATACACGAATGGAAACCAGCATCCCCACCAGGTAGGGAATTACTTTGAGAATCACCTCCCATCCCTGCTTGGCGCCATCAATGAAAGCATCAAATACATTTACTTTCTTTAAATAACCGCCAATGATGAATGTACAGATGATCAGGAAGAGGATGATATTACCCAGCACATTGCTGAAGGTTTCTTTGGTCAGTAAAGTCGGAACCGGAATATCTTTCTGGGAAGGCAATCCCTGTATGAACCAGGCAAATAAAAAGATCCCGGTTGCAATCGTTCCGATCCAGGCAATTAATACCCGGTCAAATCTTAACCGCTGGTACAAACCGGTGATGACGATACTGGCAATGGTAGCTACCGAAGTAGCCAGCATCAGCGGTACAAATACACTGGTAGGATTGGTACTGCCCGCTCCTGCCCTGTACGCGATGATGGACAAGGGAATTAAGGTAAGCCCGCTGGTATGCAACACCAGGAACATGATCTGCGCGTTGGAGGCGGTTTCTTTTTGGGGATTTAGTGTTTGCAGACTTTCCATGGCCTTCAATCCGAAAGGTGTTGCCGCATTATCCAACCCAAGCATATTGGCGCTGAAATTCATCACCATCTGCCCCATGGCAGGGTGCTGATCGGGTACTTCCGGAAACAAACGCTTCATGAACGGATTCAGGATCCTTGCCAGGAAATTGATGGCGCCGGCCTTCTCTCCGATATTCATCAATCCCATAAAGAAAACCATCACACCCGTAAGCGGGAGGGCAATGTCCATTACAGAAGATTTGGAAGCATCGAAAATGCCTTCTACCAGTTTACGGAAAATTTCGTAGTCCTGAAACACAATGAGTTTGATCAAAGCGATTACGAGGCCAATGATGAAAAACAGGATCCATACGTAGTTCAGTGCCATACGTCTAAGGTAAGCGATTGCCTTAATTTACCAAGCGGATTTCGTACCTTTGCCCCCTCAAAATTTAAAAGAGCAGAAAATGGCTTTACAAGCAGGTATAGTAGGGTTACCCAATGTTGGAAAATCAACCTTGTTCAACGCAGTTAGTAATAGTGCGAAAGCGCAGGCGAGCAACTATCGTTTTTGCACCATCGAACCCAATGTGGGCCTGGTAGACGTACCCGATACCCGTATGGACAAACTGGCTGAGCTGGTATTGCCGGTAAGAACGGTTCCTACCCAGATTGAGATTGTGGATATTGCAGGCCTTGTAAAAGGCGCCAGTAAGGGAGAAGGCCTGGGAAATAAATTCCTCGGAAATATCAAGGAGGTAGATGCCATTATTCATGTGATCCGTTGCTTTGAAGATGAGAACGTGCTGCGTGAAGAAGGCGCTATCAACCCGATCGGCGACAAGGAAATCATTGAAACCGAGTTGCAGCTGAAAGACCTGGACAGTGTGGAAAGGAAGATGCAGCGGGTAGAAAAAATGGCCCGTGTGGGCAGCGATACCAAGGCCAAAGCAGAGTTTGAAATCCTCAGCAAATGCAAGGCGCACCTGGATGCCGGAAAAAGTATTCACTCCATGGGATTGAGCAAGGAAGACAACGCTGCCATTGCAGACCTGTTCCTCCTTACAGACAAACCTGTATTGTACGTAGCCAATGTGGATGAGGCGTCGATGCATACCGGCAATGCGTTTTCAGATAAGCTGAAAGCGGTGGCGGAAGCAGAAGGTGCGGAAGTGATTGTGATGTGCAACAATATTGAAGCGCAGATTGCAGAAATGGACAATCCGGAAGACAAGCAGATGTTCATGGAAGAATACAAAATGACGGAACCAGCCCTGAACCGGTTAATCCGGACTGCCTATAAATTACTGAATCTCGACACTTATTTTACAGCGGGCGTTCAGGAAGTAAGAGCCTGGACCATTCATAAGGGATGGAAAGCCCCGCAGGCCGCCAGTGTAATTCATACTGATTTTGAAAAAGGATTCATCAAAGCAGAAGTCATTGCTTACGAAGATTTCATCAAATATGGCAGCGAAGCAGCCTGCAGGGAAAATGGCCGTTTGCGCATTGAGGGTAAGGAATATGTAGTAAAAGACGGGGATATCATGCACTTCCGCTTCAACGTATAACAACAATATATGAGTCTGCCCTCTCTCTGGGAACAGGAAACTTATTATGCCCACAGCGATGTAATCATCATTGGAGGCGGACTTATGGGCTTGTGGACAGCCATTGAATTGCTGCAGAAAGCCCCTTCCCTTTCAGTAACGATCGTAGAACGACACAGCTCACCACTCGGTGCATCCACCCGGAATGCGGGCTTTGCCTGTTTCGGCAGTTTAACCGAACTGCTTGCAGACGAGGCCAAAATGGGTACCGATGCCATGTTGCGTATTGTTGAAATGCGTTACAAAGGCATCCAAAAAATCAAGACCTATCTTTCCGGAAATACCATAGCACTGGATCCCTGTGGCGGATACGAGCCATTGAAAAATTATGCAGGGGCTGATCTGCTCGATAGCCAGATTCATTACCTCAATGGTTTACTGAAACCCATCACGGGAACAGATCACAGCTTTCTTAATGCTACAGACCAATTAGCTGCTATTGGATTAAAGGATTTTGACCAGTTGATATTTAATCCGCTGGAAGCCGGCATCCACAGCGGCAAACTGGTCAATGGCCTTACCCGCATTGCGCTTCAAAAAGGAGTAAGAATCCTGAATGGGATCAACGTTTCAGGATGGGTAGAAACGGGCAACGGAATTGAACTCAACACCAATCATCCCGTATCGCTCAGGTCAAACCAACTGGTGGTTTGCACCAATGGATTTACCGGTGCACTCCTGCCCCAATTAAATATTGAACCGGCCAGGGGACAGATCATACTCACTGCACCTATTGCCGGCTTAAAAACAAAGGGTACATTCCATTTCGATGAAGGCTTCTATTATTGGAGAAATATCGGCAACCAAATCCTCCTGGGCGGCGCGAGGAACAGCGACTTCAACAATGAACGCACCACCGGCCTGGAAGGTTCCGATTTTATCCGGGATATCCTGCTCCGGTTCCTGCAGCAGCACCTGGATACCGACCAGCCCATCGAAATTGTTCAGCACTGGAGCGGCATTATGGGGTTCACACCCAACAAGCTTCCGCTTTGCCAGCCTGTTTCGGCCAATGTAATTGCGGCGATTGCCTGCAACGGAATGGGGGTAGCGCTTACCCCGGTGATTGCCGAAACCGTTACAAAAATGTTAGTCTCGGGATGATTGAAAAAATATGAACAATTCTTTCCTACTTTTATTGCAACAATTAGTTATGAAAAAAATTGCCGGATTATTGCTGCTGGGTACGCTCCTCTTCAGCAGTTGTAAAGAGCATTCCAATGAAGCGAATGAACCTGTGATCAACCAGGCCATCCAGACGCCTGCTGTAATCAACTATTCCATTGTAAAAGTATTTCCGCACGACACGTCTTCTTATACACAAGGCCTGTTCTGGCATAACAATACACTCTACGAAGGAACCGGCTGGTATGGGGAAGGAAAGATTCTCACCTTCAATGTAGCTACCGGAAAATCCGAGAAGAAAGTCACCATCGGCAATAACTATTTTGGGGAAGGCATAACCCTGCTGAACAATAAAATATACCAACTCACCTGGCAGGAGCACAAGGTATTTGTATACGATGCCGCCAGCTTCAAAAAAGAAAAAGAATTTGACTGGACCTATGAAGGCTGGGGTATTACCACCGATGGCAAACAACTCATCATCAGTACAGGCGGAAGCAATCTGTACTATGTAAACCCCGAGACCTTTAAGGTGGAAAGGACCCTTGGTGTATCGGACAATAACGGCTATGTGAGCAATCTCAACGAACTGGAGTTTGTGGATGGATCCATCTATGCCAATATCTACAATACGGATTTAATTGTAAAGATCAATCCGGCAACGGGTTCCGTAACCGGAAGGATGGACTTTACCGATCTGCTGCAAAAAACCAATCAGCCCATTTATCCCAACAAAGATGTGTTGAACGGAATTGCCTACGATGCAGCTCGGAAAAGCTTTTATATCACGGGGAAAAGATGGCCGGCACTGTACGAGATCAAATTGAATTAACCATACTTCCCTTGCGGAACACATAAATAACAGAGCTGCATTTGTTCTGGTTGAACAGGGTTTTCAGATTGGATAAAAGCCCCTGCCAGCAAGCGGCTGCCAGGTTGGATTTCCCGTTTTTATATTGCTCGCTCAGCATGGATACATAAAAAGAATCAAACCACATGGGCAATGTGGTCTTTAGTTCAAACCCGTATTTCCGGCCGAGTTCTTCCATCGCAGCCGGCGAAAAATGGTAGAGATGCCTGGGCACATCATATGCAGCCCAATAAGCGCCATAATGCCTTGCATCGGAAGAGGTATAATTCGGAACGGCAATGATCAGTTGTCCGTTTTCGTTGAGTAATTTTTTAAAATGATTCCAGTATCCGTCCAGGTCGTGCACATGCTCCAGCACATGCCATAAAGTGATCACATCAAAACTGCCTGCTTCAAGTTGATGAATGGCATGAGGGGTCTGCAGTTCAAGTCCATAATTTTTCTCCGCCTGCGCCCTTGCAGTGCCGTCGGGCTCCAGTCCTTTCACCAGCCATCCTTTCGATTGCATGGTATTGCTGAATGCGCCGGTGCCGGCGCCGATATCCAACAGTTGACCGGTAAATAAACCGGTCATTTTTTTGACCAGTTTGTATTTCTGTCCCAGTGTATAATTTCTTACCAGGTGATAGAGTTTATTGATCAATCCCTCCCTGGTATCGCTGTGCGAAACATAGCTGTCTGATTGATAATAAGCCCCAATGCCTTCCATGTCCGGGACATCCTGTGTAAAGCGCAATGAGCAGGTATCACAATGCCAGATGGAAAAGCTTTCCCTGCTGACCGTATAATCAACCGCAGTCAGCGAAGGATGAATGGCCTCCGAAGAACAGGCAGGGCAATGAGTACGATGTATTAATGAAGACATTCCAATATTGGTTGACGATAAAACCTAAACGTAATAAAATAACAATGCGCCGATACCAATCAACAACAGGATAATGGCATACACCCACCAGTAGTCGGCCTTGCCCTCCTGCGACTCCTGTCCCAGCAGTTCGCGGATATCTTCTTCCTCCTGCTCAGTCAACTCACGTTCTTCCTCTTCTTCAGGAAGCGCCGCCGCCTCTTTTTTGGGCAACTGGTAGGATGGATTCAGTTTTACCTGCGGCATCAATTCATTCAGCGTTTTTTCGGGAGAAAACAAAATATATCCGTTGTTTTCTTTACGCAGATGTCCTATTCCGGGTATATGGGTACCCTGCGGAGTATTTAAAGTAGACTTGAGTGTATAGAGATAATCGTGAAAACTTCTGATCGCCACTACCTCATCCACGCCCATTTCCTGTGCCAGAAAGTCGTAAAAAAATTTATCGGCTGCAGTAGTAGGTTCCTGCTTAAAACGAAGTGCGGGTGCAGGAGCAAATAACAAACCGTTGTTTACATCCAGCTGTGCGCCATTGGGTTCTATTGTGAGATTACCTACATCAGGAATACTCAATTTTTGATTGAGCACCAGGTATTTATGGAGGTATTGATTCATGAACTGCTCTGTTTACTGGAACGAATATACAACTCCTGCCATAACATTAAAACCAAATACCGGATACTGGTACCAGCGCTGATAGGCATTATTGAATAAATTATTCATCTGCAGCCAAACATTCAGTTGCTTGCTAACTCCAAATTCAGCTCCCAGATTGAGGTCTGTGCCGGCGCCCAGTTTGCCTGTTAACGGAAAACCACCGGCAGTTTTGTACCTGCTGCCATCCCGGTAAAAAAGGTCTGCCTTTACCTGCAGGTCTTTCAATGGCTTCCATAAAGCAGAACCGGTTATTTCAAATGGAATCAGCCCCCATGCATCCGCATTCACCGCAAGGCCGCTGTACCGTGAAAAAACGGTGGAAGCCATGAGTGAAAAAGATTCCTGCACCGTATAGTTCAGCTCCCCGTGAATCCTGAACAGGTCCATTTCAGGTTCAAAAACGGGCAGAAAGGTTTTGCCATCCAGTGCATCGTTGATGAACACCGGCTGGTTGTCTAATCGCATCAATGATACGCGTCCGTTGAAAGACAAATGATTACCCACTGTGCCTTTAATGCCGGCATATTGTTCTCTTACACGGGTATTGAGCATACTGTTCAGACCACCGATCCATGGATTGAATCCGGCCAGTGAGCGGTAACTGTTCTTGTTAAAATACCCCTTCCACCCTGCTTCCAGGGAAAGATGGGTTTCCGGAAGTCTTGCTTCTGCAGCAATATCAGGCAGCATGGAATACCGGCTGTTGTCCCAGGAAGGCTGAAGGCCAATATGCAACCTGAAATTGGGTGTGGTAAAAGCCACAGCCGGGTTGATATGAAACAGGTTGTTCGAAATACTTGTACCCGGTAAATTGGTTTTGGCAATATCTGCGGTAAATCCAAGTTGAACCGACAACATTTTACCCAACGATTTTTCAATGGGCGCTTTAAAGATCAGGTTATTCTCTGCTCCGCTGTTGTTATCGGAGAACCGGTAATAGCTGAGTTGAGGATGATACTCTATTCCGGCATCATTCTTCACTTTGTTCTTCAAACCGGCTTCCAGCGCTACCGTATTATAAATCAATTTCAGCGCATCCTTGGTATACGTTAACGTGGGAGGCTGATAACCATATTTATATTGGGTAGTGGAATTGAAAAAAGCATGGGTGGTCCATTCCAGGTTTTCACTGGTATTGATGATGGATTGAACATCGAGCCCGAATTTGCTGTATTGCTGTGCAAAGAGCTTGCCCTTGGACGTAATAAAATCGGCCTGGAGCTGGGTAATAGACTTCTTGCCATCTCCAAATGAAAATCTGCCTTCTGCAAACACCGTACTCAGATTACCCGCGCCAATTTTAATGCGGTGCTTATTTTGCCATGCCCATCCGGAATCGGTAGGAAGCGCCAGTGGCTGAATAGCGATTGGCTGGTAGGTGAAAAACAGGTTATAAGCAGGAACTTTATAGATCAACGGAAGCTTTGCGGTATCCGCCACAGCGGTTGCCGCCGTAAAATTAATTTTGGCAGCAGACTGGAGGGATGGCTTAAAAGCAGAAGTAATCACCACCATCCTGCTTCCTGAGGTATCCCGGAGTCCTTCCCCGCTGATGGAACTGCCGGGTTCGGATTTTACAGGCTTCTTCTTTTTAGCAACCGCTTTCTTCTTTTTATTTACAGTACCCTGAGTGGTAGATTTCTTCCTGTTTTTAGAACGCTGGGCTGTTATTTCTGCATTCATGCCAATCAGCAGCAACAGTATCAACAATATTTTTATCCTTCTCATCATGGTATATCGGCTTTAACTAGTCTACTTTATTGGTTTTATTTTTCAGTGCAATCACCCGGGCCAGCTTATCGGCAGCTTCTTTTTGCAGCTCAGTTATAGTAGCGTTGTCAGCAACACTCTTGTAAGTGGCTTCTGCATTGAACAGGTCGTCCTGTTTGAAATAGACATCCCCGATCAGGATATAACTGCGGGTTACCCAGAAATCATAAGAACCAAATTTTTTGATCACTTCAAAACCGGCCTTCTCCGCCTCGTTCAGCTTGTTCAGTTGCAGCAATAATTCCGCTACCCTGTACTGCGCTTCGGCAGTAATCTCCGATTTGCCTTGCGTTAATAAGGTCTGGTATTGTTTTATGGCCTGCTCCGGGCGATTGTTCAATTGTTCATTCCGGGCAATAGTGAATCCAGCCATCAAACGGTCGTCAGCAGCAATGCCTTTCTGTTCCAGTAATTCAGCCGCATTGGGGGCAGCCTCCTTCCATTCCTGCTGCCTGAACTGGCAACGCAGCAACCCTCTCATGGCTTCGAGCCTGTTCTCCTGCTGAAGGGCAATCTTTTTCAGCAAGGTATAATAGCGGGATGCTTCTGCGTAATGCTTCTGATCAAAATAAAGAATACGGGCCGCCTGCAAAGCGCTTCTCTCCGCATATTTATTGGGAGACAGTGCAGCTACTTTTGTATAAAATGACAGTGCGCCTGCAGGGTTGTTTTGCACCACATTGATCTCTGCCAGAAAATAATTGGCTTCCAGCGCATAACGACCCTCAGGAAATTTCAATACATATTCGGTAAAGCCGGATTGAGCGCCTGCATTGTCTTTTGCTTCGTAACGAATCATGGCGGCCCGGTAAGTAAGCGAGTCTGCCTCGGTTGCAGTGACCTGCTTTCCGTTGGCCTGCATGAAGCCGATGTATTCGGAGGGTTGTTGTTTTTCAATAAAGATATTACGGATATAATCCACGGCCGCTTCTGTTTCCGGACTGTTCGGGAATTTGGAAACCAGGAATTTGAACTGGTCCAGTGCCGCATCGTTCTTGTTGAGATTGAACTGGGCAATTCCCAGCTTCAGATAAGCCTGCGGATGAATGGCTACAGCTGCATCATTATCAATAATCTGGTGCAATGGTAAAACGGCCTTATCAAAAGCTTCTTCGGCCAGGTAGGTATTGGCAATCTCCATCCGTGTACCGGGCAATAGCTGCGATTGGGGATATAGCCGTTCAATGGAGGCCAGTAATTGCAACTTTTCATTCTGCCTGTTCTGTGCGCCTGCAATGATGGCTTTCTGGTAAATGGCATAATCTGCCGCAGGCCATCCGGAAAGAATTACCTGCTCATACATATTCAATGCCTGTTTGTACTCCTTGTCCATGAAATGGCAATCGGCTCTTCGCAGGTAGGCATCTCTCACCACATCATCGGAAGCATTGCCAAAGGACTTGCTCACCAGTTCAAACTGTTCACGGGCCTGCCGGTAGTTTTCCTTTTTCAGGTAACAGTAAGCCAGGTTGTAGCGGGCATTGGTGGAATTCACTTCTCCGTTGCGGGAAGGGTTCTTCAGATAGGTTTGCAAATAGGTTATAGCCAGGTCGGTTTTGCCGGCTCTGTAAGCCAGTTCTCCCTTCCAGAAGTTTGCCATGGGAAGAACGGAGGTATTATACGGCACAGTTAAGAGCTGATCCAGTAATTGTTCAGCAGCCCCGGTTTGATGGTCATTGATCAGCTCCACAGATCTTCCGTACAAAAGGGCCGGATAAATACGGGTTGCATTTTCAGAACGGTTGGGTAACTGTTCGTACAATGCCAATCCATCCTTATAATTACTGGTATGCGCCAGCGTGCTGATGAGTAATTCACTTGCTTCGGGCTGATACACCGATGCAGGATAAGATGCAATAAAGGAACGAAGACTATCTGCCGCAATACCATAATAACCCAAATCGTAAGAAAGCTTGGCATAATGGAAAGAAGAAACCTGTTTCTGAGAAGGGTTGCTGTTATTGGCTGCACAGAACTGAAAAGCATTTCTGGCATTCTGCAGATCGTTCACTTTCAGGTAGGCATCCGCCAGCAGGTACATACTGTTCTGCGCCAGAGAATCGGCTGCTCCTCCAATCTGTTTGAATCCTTCAATGGATCTCTTCCAGTTCTTTGCCTCATAATAGCAATAGGATAATTCATAAAGGTCTTCCCTTCTTATTTTATCCTTTCCTGCTGCAAACTGTTCCAGGTATGGAAGCGCTTTATCAAATTTTCTTTTCTCAAACCAGATATGCCCCACCAGCTGTTTCAGTTGCAGATCATAATATTGTCCTCCTTTTTGAAGTGCGGTTTCTCCGTAAGACAGTGCTTTATCTCTGTCTCCGCTGAAGTAATAGAGTTCGGCCAGGTAAAAAGGAACAACCTCGTGGTAAGCCGGCTCCTTCTCTGCAATCAGGAAGCAGGAAATGGCTTCTGCATATCTTTTTTCCCCGAACAGGAGAAATCCATAGTAATAGTTGGCATCGAAGTAATTGGGATCCTTTGGAAGCTGACGAATGCTGTTGAACAGCGGCATGGCCTTATCGAACTGCTGCAATACAAAATAAGCATAACCCTGGTGGAATTTCATTTCGGCGATCTGCCTGTTGTTCAGGTTGGCAATATTGGATTTTCCGTAAAACTCCAGCGCATTTCCATAATCCTTTTTCCGGTAATAATATTCTCCCAGGTAAAAGCCAATGATTTGCTCATGCGCCATATCGGGCTCCATTTCAATAAACTCCTTAGCCATCGCCTCCGCATTGGGTTCATTTAATTGCAGGCCGCAGATAATATAGTAGAACCGGGCTTCTGTTTTAACCTGTGCCGGCATATTGCTATTCTGCACGCCATTACTGTACATTGTTTTAAATAATGGATATGCAAGGCTGTATTGTTCCTGCTGGTATAAAAGCTTCGCTTGTTTAAATGCTGCATCCGGTTCAATATTCGTTTGCGTAAGCTGTGCAGCTACCGGCTGATAAACCAATAACAAAGAAGCGGCGATAAGGGTAAATGCAATTCTGTACATAGAGCAAGGATAAGATGGGCAAAGTTTTTTTTATTTGTCCGAACTAAAACTCAAAGGCTTGTTAAAGATAGCCCGACCGATTTGTAAGGGATTGTTAAGCCTGCATATGTGGAAAAACAGGAGAAGGTTGTAAGTTTGTCAACAAATTAGAGTCATGTACGAACACAATACTACAGTAAGGGTCAGGTATGCAGAAACGGATCAGATGAATATCGTTTATTATGGAAACTATGCGCAATACTTTGAAGTAGGCCGTGCAGAAAGCATCAGGGCACTTGGTTTTACCTATAAGGAAATGGAAGAAATGGGCGTGCGAATGCCGGTGGTACACATGGAAACAAGGTATTTAAGGCCGGCACATTACGACGACCTGATTACCATCAAAACAGTATTAAAGGAGCTCCCCCTGGAGCATGAAATTGTCTTTTACCATGAAGTTTTCAATGAAAATGATAAATTGCTCACTACGGGAAAGGTAACTTTGTATTTTATAAGCACCCAGACAGGCAAAAGAACAGTCATGCCGCAGGACCTGAAAAACACATTAGCTCCCTTTTTTACAGCGGGAAACAACGAAGCCATATGAGTAAAATATATGCAACGATCATCACGATCGGAGATGAATTATTGATTGGACAGGTAGTGGATACCAATAGCAGCTGGATTGCGCAGGAACTGAATAAAATCGGCGTAGCGGTAAAACACCGGGTTGCGGTAGGCGATGTATGGCAGGACATTTGGGAAGCCCTGGATGAGGAAAGCAAAAAAGCCGATATCATCTTAATCACCGGAGGCCTCGGCCCTACCGCCGACGATATTACCAAGCCGCTGCTCTGCGAATACTTCAATGGCAAAATGGTGGTGGATCAGCCAACCCTGGAGCATTTAACCCACCTGTTTGAACAGATATTAAAGCGCCCGATGATTGAGCGCAATGCCAAACAGGCGGAGGTACCCGATACCTGCACGGTATTAAAAAATGAGCAGGGAACCGCACCGGGCATGCTGTTCAAAAGAGACGGGAGGATTTTTGTAGCCATGCCGGGAGTACCGCATGAAATGAAGTGGATGATGACCCACCACGTGCTGCCCATGATCCCGGAATTGTACAATACCGGTTTTATTGAACACAGAACCCTGCTAACAGCCGGCATTGGGGAATCATTCCTGGCTGATCTTATCAATGAATTTGAAACATCCCTGCCGGATCATGTAAAACTGGCTTACCTGCCCAATTTTGGAATGGTCAGGCTGCGTTTAAGCAGTTGGGCATTGGAAAAAAAGACCTTAAATAAAGAATTAGACAACCTTTTTAACCTATTGAAAATTAATGTAAAAGAGCATTTAGTAATTGATGAAGACCTACCCATGGAAGTAGCGGTAGGAAAATTATTGAAGGAACGGAAGCAAACCGTATCCACTGCAGAAAGTTGCACAGGCGGGTATATTGCGCACCTGCTGAGTATTCATCCGGGCTCCTCTGTATTTTTTACCGGCAGCATTGTTTCCTATGCCAATATCATCAAGGAAAGAATGCTGGGGGTATCGCATGAAATCCTCACTACAGTTGGCGCTGTTAGCGAGGAAACTGTGGTGCAAATGGCAAAGGCAGTGCGGGAAACCTTGCAGACCGACTATTCCATTGCAGTCAGTGGAATCATGGGGCCGGATGGCGCTACAGCGGAGAAGCCGGTAGGCCTGGTTTGGGTGGCAATTGCGTCCAAAGACCATGTTGTTTCGAAGTCATTCCAGTTCCGTTTCGACAGAAGACGCAACATTGAATTAACGGCAATCAATGCCCTGAATATGCTCAGGACCATGATTGTGGATAATAGTTGAATAAGTGTATAACCTTAAAGGGTATATTTGTTGATTAGTAGTGCTTTGTGTATGAAAAATGCTACTATTTGAGGGTGATGGAATTTTAATTTACCCACTAAACAGTAAGACAGTATGGCTATAGCTGAATTGATCATGCCCAAACTGGGCGAGAGTATAATGGAAGCAACGATTCTTAAGTGGCATAAGAACGTAGGCGATCATGTAAAGTTAGATGAAACCGTATTAGACATTGCAACAGATAAGGTAGATAGTGAAGTACCTTCTACTGCAGAAGGTGTGATCACCGAAATTTTGTTTAATGTAAATGATGTAGTTCCGATCGGAACCGTCATTGCCAGGCTCAATACGGTTGAATCTGCTGCTACAGTTGCACCAGCTGTTCCGGCAACGCCTGCACAGCCCGAACCTGCTCCGGCACCGGTTACTGAAACACTTGTACAGGCCGCCGCTCCGGCAGCCCCTCCTCCACCTGCACCTGTAGAGCCGGAAGCTATTCCTTATGTACCTGCATCTCCTGCTGTTGAACTGATGGCAAAGCCGGCAGCCAACAGATTTTATTCTCCGTTGGTGTTGAACATTGCCAACAGTGAAGGAGTCGGCTTAAGTGAACTGGAAAGAATTCCGGGAACAGGCGGCGATGGCAGGGTTTCCAAAAAAGATATTCTGCAATACGTTGCAGATAAAAAAGCAGGCCGTATTCCTGCAATACAACAACCGGCACAACAACCTGTTTATGCACCTGCACCACAGCCGGTTCAGCAGGCAGCTGCATCCATTGCAGCTCCGGCACCTGCAGTTACCCCGGCACCGGTTCAACCAGTGGCAGAAACCAGGCCCGAACCAGTTGCGCCTGTTGAAAGATTTGCAGCGCCAACACCTCCTGCACCTGTTGCAGAAGCGCCCGTGCAGGCAGTAGCACCAATTGCAGCACCAACACCTGCTCCGGTTTCCGCAAGTCCGGTATTTGCCGCACCGGTTGCAACAGCTGTTACCCCTTCGCAGCAGGCAGCCTTTATACCGGCTCAGTCTTCCGGTAAATTCTCCGACCCTGCATCTGTTGTGTTGAAAGGAGAAACCGAAATTATTGAAATGGACAGAATGCGTAAGCTGATTGCCAAACACATGGTAGACAGCAAGCATACCAGTCCGCACGTAACCAGCTTCACCGAAGCGGATGTAACCAACATGGTACTCTGGAGAGAGAAAGTGAAACGTGAATTTGAACAAAGAGAAGGTACTAAACTCACATTTACTCCAATGTTCCTGGAGTGTATTGCCAAAGTGATCAGGCGCTTCCCGCTGATCAACTGCTCCCTTAACGGAGACCAGATCATTATTAAGAAAGATATCAATATTGGCATGGCCACTGCATTATCAACCGGCAACCTGATTGTTCCTGTGATCAAAGGTGCTGACCAACTGAATATCGTTGGATTAAGCAAGGCAGTGAACGGCCTGGCCGATGCAGCCCGTAACAGCAGGCTGAAACCGGAAGATACCACCGGAGGTACATTCACGTTGACCAATGTAGGTACATTCGGCAGTTTGATGGGTACGCCGATCATCAGCCAGCCGCAGGTTGCGATCATGGCCGTGGGCGCTATCAAGAAACGTGCTGTAGTTATTGAGTCTCCGGAGGGTGACACCATCGGCATACGCCACATGATGTACCTCTCGCTCAGCTACGATCATCGTATCGTAGACGGCAGCATCGGCGCAAGTTTCCTGACTGCTGTTGGTAAGGAACTGGAGCAATGGGATGTAAACAAGCAATGGTTCCATTATTTGTAAAACCCACCTTAATAACGCAATTTTGAATAAATGCTTTTTCAAAGCCATCTTCGGGATGGCTTTTTTCTTTACCGGAAGCAGGGCCGCATCCTAGCTCTGCGGACTAAAAAAGGAAAATAAAGTAGTACCGTAGTTTCTTACAAAGGAAAATCCGGGGAATTTTTCATAAGCATTGCGGGGAGTATGTTCCAGTACAAAAAATCCACCGGGTCTAATCAACCCCTTGGAAACAATGATCTTAGGCAGTTCATCGATGGTGCCCAGTGCATAGGGTGGCCCTGCAAAAATGAAATCATAACTGTGCGTACAGCTCTGCAAAAACAAAAATACATCCATCTTCAATAACTGAACATGCTCCATTCCCAGCATGTCAATATTTTTTTTAATAAAAGCAAACATGGCTGGATCCTTTTCTACAATGGTCTGCCCGGCAGCTCCTCTCGAAGCCAGTTCATAGCTGATGCAGCCGGTACCACCGAATAAATCCAATGTGCTGATGCCTTCAAAATTCATCCTGTTTTGCAGAATATTGAACAATCCCTCCTTGGCAATATCTGTGGTGGGGCGGGTATGAGGCATATTGGCCGGCGGATGGATTTTTCGGCCACCCCATTTTCCGGATATGATTCTCATAAAATAAGTTTATAAAAAGGAGCTAAATAATAAGCAGGATATTCGGCCAGTGACTCTTTAAATATGCCGGTTGGCTGTTCAATGGTATCTGGTTTTATATGTTTGAATATCCTGGAAAGCTGGGAATAAATATTGCCGTCCGGGTCTACCAGGCCGCTAATTTCCAGGATAGTGAAGTCCGGATCAAAATCAAACTGTTGCGTAACACGGAGTATATAATATAGCACGTCTTCCGCCTGGTGGTATTTGAATGACTGAATCAACTGGAATCGCTCCTCTTTCCAAACGGCAATAATAAAATGATGTGTATAGAACTGAACCTTGATAAAGTGTTCATCAATCCTTGGCCTTCTCATTACATCGTTCAGTATATTGGAATAGGTATGGCCGGACTGATAGATGATAAATTGCCTGTTCAGTAATTCGGTGATCGATTTTCTGATCCGGTACGCATTGATGAAAACCTTGGTAGCCAGGAGCTTTTCATACTTCACTTCGTGACGGTTACTTTCTCCGTACACCAGGTTTAGATAATCCTCTGCAGAGGTGGCGGTAAGTAATTTTTCCGGGATCAGCAGGGAATCCTCTATATTGAAATAACAGAAAACCTGTTTGAAAGTATGATTGAAAATTTGCGAAGCCGATTTTACTTCATAGAAAATATCATTCCAATCGTCTTTGACACCCTTATCCAGGCTAAAGAGTTCAAATGCATCCACCTCTCCGGTATCCTCATTCTTTGCCAAACACATCAATTCTTCATTTCCCAATTCCACATACAACTGGTGGTTGTAGTTCAGGTTGGATCCCTCACTGTATAGTCCTATTTTTTTCCTGGCCATTCCTGTAAATTACGTGCAATAATATATAAAAAATCGCCAATTTACTACCTTTACTTTGCAATATGAGCGTTTCACATCCCCCACTAAATCTTCAGGTTGAAACCGGCAGCAGGCAAATTCTTAAAATTGCGCTCCCGATTTCTGCAGCAATCATTGTTCCGCAGATTAATTTCATCACCAATAATATTTTCCTGGGAGGCCTGGGGCAACTGGAACTGGGTATTGCGGGGATCACCGGTGTATATTATTTACTGTTTGCTGTGATCGGCAACGGGTTGAACAATGGCCTGCAGGCATTAATTTCCCGAAGAGCCGGAGAAAATAAAGTGGATGAGATCGGCGTACTCTTCTGGCATGGTGTAAGAATAGCCCTGGTAATAGCGCTGATGGGCATCTTGCTCACCTGGTTCATTGCGCCAACCGTACTGAGCTGGTCGCTGCATGACCCTGTTGGTATTAAAATTGCCATCGACTTTCTGACCATCCGCATCCTGGGATTGCCGGTATTGTATATCTACCAGATGCGGAATGCACTGCTGGTGGGAACCAACCAAAGCAGGTTCCTGATTGTGGGAACCGCCACAGAAGCCATTGTAAACATTGTACTGGATTATGGGCTCATTTATGGAAAACTGGGGATGCCGAAAATGGGCTTCAACGGAGCCGCCTATGCTTCTATTATTGCAGAGCTGGCCGGATTAGTTGCCGTATTTGGGGTAATCAAAATGATTGGCATCAGCAAACAGCTGCACCTGTTCAAAAAAGTAGACTATCAGCGGAAGTACATCAAACTGATCCTGACTCAATCCTACCCGCTGATCCTGCAACATGCCATCAGTATCATGAGCTGGGAATATTTCTACATCCTGATAGAACACCATGGCGCAAGGGACCTGGCGATATCCAATACCATGCGGAACCTGTTTGGTTTCTTTGGCTGCTTCACCTGGGCTTTTGCGGCCACTACCAATACCATGGTCAGTAATGTAATTGGCCAGGGAAGAAAAGAAGAAGTGATTCCCCTGATTCACCGGATCCTGAAATGGAGTGTGGGATTTGCAGTCTGTGTATTTGTGATACTGAATATTTCACCCAGGCTGTTCCTGGGCGTTTACGGGCAGGGAGAAGATTTTATAACGGCGGCCATTCCTGTGATGCGGATTGTATCCGTAGCAATGGTGATGATGTCTGTAGCAGTGGTATGGGTGAATGCAGTTACCGGTACAGGCAATTCGAAAATGAACCTGTACACGGAAGCTGCTACCATCGTGTTTTACCTGGTCTATGTATACATTGTACTGGAAAGGCTGAACATGTCCATTACATGGGGCTGGGCCAGTGAATGGATTTACTGGTCGGTTATGTTTATCCCGTCCTTCTGGTACATCAGGAGTAACCGATGGAAAAAACTGGTGATTTAACCCCGTTGGTTTAACCTTTTAGTTTGGTCACCAGGTCAATGTACTGCTGCATGGCTTCTTCTTTGGAAAGCCCTTTTAATTTTATCCATGCTTCGTGTTTAAACTTAGCGACAAAATCAAATGCATTGGAAGGGCCGGATTCATTGTTATCCCCTTCTGTTGCCTGCTTGAACAGCGAATAGAGCTTCAACAGGATTTCGTTATCCGGCTTCTCGGAAAGTGTTTTGCTGTTGGCAACCGCCTGCTGAAATAATTCAGTTAATTCCATATGATTTATTTTATTGTAATGACTCCAGCAATTTTGCCCCCTCTGCTTTCTGTTCGCTGTCGGCGGAGGTTCTGGTGGGCAGTTTAACCAATTTAGCCAATACCTCAATGGCTTTGGCGGGTTGATGATTTTCCTTATAGGCCTTCCCCAGATCCAGGTAGTTCGGAACAAAATAAGGTTCCAGCGACCGGCATTTTTCCATATACTGTATGGCTTTTTCAAGATCTCCATCCGGCAATCCTCCATAGAATAATTTTACCGCCATTTTCTTAATACCGGAAAGGGTAACCATTTCATAGTGCCATTTGCCCAATGTATAGTTGGCTTTGGCATGATTGGGATTGAGCGCAAGCGCCTTATCGGAATACACTTTCACGTCCTTGACAAAGGCCACGATCTTTTTATTTTCCGGCTCCGCGTCGGTCATTTTACCGGAAGCCATAGCCATTGCATAGTTGGCATCGGCGCTATTCATATCTGCATCCAGCGCTCTTTTGGCAAAACCCAGCGCCGTTTCGAAATACAGTTTGCGGGTCTTCTTATCTTTCTCCTTCTCTCCCAGTAAAACGTTCAATTCGGAAACTTTCACCAGCGATTTCATATTTACCGGGGCAGTAACGAGGATCTGCTTGTATTTCTCCAATGCATCTCTTTCCTTCAGTTGTTTTTCCAGGTTATCGGCTTCCTTTAACTGAACCTGGAGATCCTGCGCACCAGCAACGGTCAGCAGCAGGAAAAAAAATACAGCCAGCAAAGGCTTTAACATCCGTCGCATATTAATCTCTGTTTAAAGTAAAAGATACTCCCAGCCTCCCTTCAAAATTTTCAATGGGCGCCCCCAGTTTATAAATAGACACAACCACATTTTCGGCCATTGAAAAACGATCCAGTACAGACATCGCTATTTCTGTGGCCAGGGTTTCCAGCAAAGGAGTGGCAACAGCCATCCGGTCTGCAACCAGTTCGTATACCAATACATAATTAATGGTATCATACAATTGATTAACCGGTAAGGAAACAGGGGTATAACTGATATCGATATTCACCTCAAAATGGTTACCCAGGATGGTTTCCTCTTCATATAACCCATGAAAGGCAAAGAACCGGAGATCGTGCAAATGAATCTGCATCATCACTATGCCAGTCCTTTAGCGGTTAGATAGCGTTCGGCATCCAGTGCAGCCATACAACCGCTTCCGGCAGCCGTAACGGCCTGACGATAGTTCTTATCCTGAACATCGCCCGCTGCAAAAACCCCTTCAATATTGGTTTTGGTGGTACCGGGCTGTGTAAGGATATAGCCTGTTCCATCCATATCGATCCATCCTTTAAAGATTTCGCTGTTGGGCTGGTGACCAATGGCAACGAAGAAACCACTGATCGGAATCACGGCCGTTTCACTGGTCTGTACATTTCTAATTCTTACCGCTTCCACTTTGTTTTCGCCAAGAATTTCGTCGGTTTCAGAATTCCAGTACACTTTAATATTCGGTGCATTCAACACACGCTCCTGCATTACTTTGCTGGCACGCATCTGGTCTCTGCGCACAATCATGTGTACGGTTGAACAAAGTTTGGAGAGATACAACGCTTCTTCAGCAGCGGTATCCCCTGCCCCTACAATGGCTACTTCCTTGCCTTTGAAGAAGAATCCGTCACAAACGGCACAGGCGCTCACCCCAAATCCGTTCAGGTGCTGCTCGCTTTTAAGGCCCAGCCATTTGGCAGAAGCTCCGGTACAAATGATCACTGCATCGGCATGGATTTCCTTTTCTTCGTCGATCCATACTTTATAAGGTTGTGTACTGAAGTCTACCTTGGTAGCAAGGCCATAGCGGATATCCGCTCCCATACGGGCAGCCTGCTTTTCAAAATGAATCATCATTTCAGGACCCTGAATTCCATCGGGATATCCGGGATAGTTTTCTACTTCTGTAGTAATGGTTAACTGACCGCCCGGCTGAATACCCTGGTACAAAACAGGTTTCATATTAGCCCTTGCAGCATAAATGGCAGCAGTATATCCTGCCGGTCCTGATCCTATAATCAATACATGTACTTTCTCTGTTGCTTCTTGTTCCATAGCTGTTTTTTAGTAGAACAAATGTATCATACACTTGCCTAATATGCGCTTTGTTTTTTCACAAACTGCTGTTATTTGGGGATAATAATCCTCCTGGTAAGCGGAGCGTATCCGCAAAACGCACCTAATGCACCGTTGCTGATGTTCCCCAATACCACACCCGGGTTGGAAAAAGGATTCCCGATAGACTGATAGGTGAATTCCCAGGTTCTCCAGAAATTGTAGGTGGCTTTATCTACATTGGCAAATTTCACGGAAACCGTATCTCCTTTTTGAAAGAATCCGTAGTTCTCCCGTTCAACCGGCAGGTTCTTATCCGTCCCTTTCAGAATATCAATGGAATAGGTTTTACCATCAATAATATTGTCGTCGTATACACTGTTATAACCCGGTAAATAAGCTGCAGCATTCACTTTGGTGAAATAACGGATATAATCCCCCAGTCCGGGGGCATCGGTAATTTTGGCTGTCACCACCACAAAGCTGTCATTGGCCGGCCGGTTGGGAACAGGCTTATACCACAAAGAATCGATGACCCTTCTGATCATTGGAATTTTAGTGGAAGCCGTATAGGTTTTACCATCTGCCACGATCGTAAGTATATACGTTTTCCCAATGGCGCCGATAACGCCACCCGAAGGATCGGCCGGATCATTGCTATAGTAGAAATACCGGTAGCCACCGGGTAACCGGGTTTCAAAAAATTTTAACTGGCTGGATTGAACACCATCACTGATGGTAACGCTGGCATTCTTCACAAAACTGTTGTACAGTTCAGCCGTATCGATGGTCGAAAAATAGTTCAGCGAATTGGACAGCACCACTACCGGTGGATTACCCGCTTCAATCTGCGCATCCACTACCAGCTTGGGGCTTTGTTCCACCGGAACAATGGTAATATCCCGTTCGCACCCTGCAATGAGAACAGGCAATAATAAAAAAAATATGAGGCGGCTCTGTTTCATGAATCTTACAACAATTGAAACGGTACAAAGATCAACAAAAAACGCCCCTTTTTACAGAGGCGCTTCAAAAATGTCTTCAGCGATTTGAATGAGCCCTGTTATCCCAGATACGCTTTCAATGCATTGCTGTAACGCGCTTTCTGCAAACGCTTGATGGCACGTTCCTTAATCTGGCGAATACGCTCTTTGGTAAGATCGTATTTCATGCCAATCTGTTCAATGGTAACGCCGTTTTCACCATCCAGGCCAAAATAAGCATTTACGATTTCAGCTTCTCTCGGGCTCAATGATTTCAGTACGCGACGGATTTCTTCTCTCAGTGAATCCTTCATCACATCTTCGTCGGTATCGTCAGAACCTTCCAGCAAATCGCCCATGGCAACATCTTCTGCTTCGTGCACCGGTGCATCCAGTGAAGTATGACGGGTATTGCTCTGGAATATATTGTTGATCTCAGTTTCGCTCATTTCAAGGATCTCGGCCAGTTCTTCGGTAGAAGGCTCACGCTCGTGCTCCTGTTCAAAAGCCATATAGGCCTTATTGGCTTTATTGTAAGTTCCGATTTTATTTTGTGGTAAACGAACCAGCCTTCCCTGTTCGGCCAATGCCTGCAGAATGGACTGACGAATCCACCATACCGCATAAGAAATGAATTTGAACCCTTTTGTTTCATCAAAACGTTGAGCAGCCTTGATCAAACCGAGGTTGCCCTCATTAATCAGATCACTTAAAGAAAGACCCTGGTGTTGATATTGTTTGGCAACGGATACAACAAAACGGAGGTTTGCCTGAACCAGTTTATCCAATGCCCGCTGATCACCCATTTTAATTTTCTGCGCCAAAGTAGTTTCCTCTTCGGGGTTGATCATTGGGATTTTGGAAATTTCCTGTAAATACTTCTCTACTGCCTGCGAATCTCTGTTGGTAATCTGGGTAGCGATCTTGAGTTGCCTCATGTGTTGAATATTGCTTTTAAATATAACGAGAAAAGGCGCCAATTGTTATCAAAATCCGCAAATGGTATCCTTAAATCCTTCCAAACTTCTGGAAGCTAGCAAAATTACGATTTTTTGATGGCATTTTTGCCTTAAATGTTGAAAAAAATAAGCAGATTTGCAGCTATGATGATTGATTTTCGCTCAGATACGCTAACCAAACCCACCCCAGGTATGCTTGCAGCCATGCATGCCGCTAAAGTTGGAGATGATGTTTTTGGGGAAGACCCCACGGTAAATGAACTGGAAAGCCATAGTGCCGGAATTTTTGGCATGGAAGCGGCTATTTTCTGCCCCAGTGGAACCATGACTAATCAAATAGCAATTAAATGCCATACACAACCGGGGCAGGAAGTGATCTGTGACAGCCTTTCGCATGTATACCTGTATGAGGGTGGTGGAATTGCCAGCAATTCCGGGGCTTCTGTTCAACTTATCCAGGGCAATTATGGGCGGATCAGGGCGGAACAGGTACGGGCAGCCATTAACAACCCCAATGATATACACCGCCCCGTCAGCGCGCTGGTAAGCCTGGAAAATACCGCCAATCGTGGCGGCGGGTCATGCTATGACTTTGTTGATATTCAGTCAATTAAAGAGGTTTGCTCAAATAATAATTTAAAATTTCACCTGGATGGCGCCCGCATTTTTAATGCGTTGATCGCTAAAAAAGAAGATCCGTTGGATTATGGCAGAACCTTCGATTCCATCTCCGTTTGCCTGAGTAAGGGACTGGGAGCCCCTGTCGGCAGCGTACTGCTCGGAAACAGGGAGTTTATCCGCAAAGCCAGGAGGATCCGTAAAGCCCTGGGCGGTGGCATGCGCCAGGCAGGTTATATTGCCGCCGGAGCATTATATGCTTTAAAGCACCAGGTAAAAAGACTGGAAGAAGACCATTACCATGCACAGCTGATTGCTGCTGCACTGCGTGAAAAAGACTTTACAGGACAGCTCTACCCCGTAGAAACCAATATCATCCTGTTTGAAGTAACCGGCCGGTATACTGCCGGGCAGCTGGTAGAAGCGCTCGCCGAAAAAAATGTGCTGGCGATTGCCATGACCCCGGCCGTAGTGCGGATTGTGGTACACCTGGACATCAGTTCCGATATGGTTGCGCAAACCATTAGGGCAATTCAGTCCTTATAGGTATCTTTGCAGCCCAAAATTTGATGTTTTTAAGAGAAATTATGTTACCTAGAATCAATCCAACGAATACACAAGCCTGGTTTTTATTAAAAAAACATTACGAAGATGAGATGAGCCGCAGGCATATGAAAGACCTGTTTGCAGCAGACCCGGAGCGATTCCAGAAATTCTCACTTTGCCTGGACCAACTGGTTTTTGATTATTCAAAAAATATCATCAATCCCAAAACCCTGCAACTGTTGTTACAGCTGGCGGAAGAGTGCAAACTCCCGGAAGCCATCCACGAACTTTTTGCAGGCATCAAAATTAATGAAACAGAACAACGGCCTGTTCTGCATACGGCGCTGAGGAATTTTTCCGACACCCCTATCCTGGTAGATGGCAAGGACATTATGCCCAGGATCCGTAAAGTACAGGACCAGATGAAGGCTTTCTGCGAAGAAATCCACAACGGTAACCGGAAAGGATATACGGGTAAAAAGATCAGGTACATTGTTAACATTGGTATAGGCGGTAGTGACTTGGGGCCCGTAATGGTTACAGAAGCCCTGAAGCCTTACCAGGTCAATGGAATCACCGCCTATTTTGTAAGTAATATTGATGGAACGCATATTGCCGAAACACTCCGGAAAATCAAGCCGGAAGAAACCCTGTTCCTGGTGGCATCCAAAACCTTCACTACCCAGGAAACCATGACCAATGCCCATACGGCAAGAGCCTGGTTCCTGGAACATGCAAAGGATGAAAAGCATATTGCCAAACATTTTGCAGCCCTCAGCACCAACGAACCTGCGGTTACGGCATTTGGTATTGATAAGGCCAATATGTTCGAATTCTGGGACTGGGTGGGCGGCAGGTATTCCCTGTGGAGCGCCATCGGCTTATCCATTGCGCTGACCATTGGTTACAACAATTTTGAACTGCTGCTCAAAGGCGCTTCTATAGCCGATGAACATTTCCGCAAAGAAAAATTCGATAAAAATATTCCGGTTTTAATGGGACTGATCGGCATCTGGTATACCAATTTCTTTGGCGCACAGAGCGAAGCCATCCTCCCCTATGATCAATACATGCACCGTTTTGCCGCTTATTTCCAGCAGGGCAATATGGAGAGTAATGGTAAAAGCGTAGACAGAAATGGCAACCCGGTGAACTATGCAACCGGCCCGGTGATCTGGGGAGAACCCGGTACGAATGGCCAGCATGCTTTCTATCAACTGATTCACCAGGGCACCCTGATGATCCCCTGCGATTTTATTGCACCGGTCATCAGCCATAACCCCCTGGGAGACCACCATGCAAAATTGTTGTCGAACTTCTTTGCACAAACCGAGGCCCTGATGAACGGGAAGTCGGAGAATGAAGTGAAAGTGGAAGGAATGAAGGCGAATAAGAGCGATGACGACATTAAGAAGCTCACCCCTTTCAAAGTATTTGAAGGCAATAAGCCTACCAACTCTTTCCTGTTAAAAATGATCACCCCCGAATCGCTGGGTATGCTGATTGCACTATATGAGCACAAAATTTTTGTACAGGGTGTGATCTGGAATATTTTCAGTTTTGACCAGTGGGGTGTGGAACTGGGTAAACAAATGGCCAATAAGATTTTACCGGAACTACTGAACGATGAACCAGTGAAAGACCACGACAGCTCCACCAATGGACTGATCAACGCTTTCAGGAATTTCAGAAAGGATGCCTAATAATATGCAGGATATCAATATCAGACCCATACAGCCCGGAGACAATGCAGCCATCGCACTGATCATTCGGACAGCCCTTACCGAATTTGGTGCCAACAAACCGGGAACGGTATTTTACGATGACAGTACAGACCACTTGTTTGAGTTGTTTGCCGCCGAACCAAGGAGCGCTTATTATATTGCATTAAAAGGCAATGTGGTGGTGGGCGGAGCCGGGATCTACCCTACCGAAGGCTTACCGGAACATACCTGCGAGCTGGTTAAAATGTACCTGAACAAGGATGCCCGGGGAATGGGGCTGGGAAGGAAAATGATTGATCATTGCCTGGAACTTGCCAGGCAAAAAGGCTTTCATCAGGTATACCTGGAAACCATGCCCGAATTAAACAAGGCCGTAGCCGTTTATGAACAGTTTGGGTTCAGCTACCTGAGCGGACCAATGGGTAATACCGGGCACAATGGCTGCAATATCTGGATGTTGAAACAGCTTTAATTACCACAATTTTGTAGGACACCAATCACCCCATTTGTTTCCCAGGAGGAAGCCGATCAGGATCTCGTGTGTACCTTTGCTTACCGTGTTGAGCTTGGAAGTTTGAATATCATAGGAATAGCCGATATTAATGGAGTGGTTCAGGTTTACCCCGGCCATTGCGGCAAATCCGTCTTTGTACCTGTAGGATGCACCCAGCCAGAGAATATCCTGGTACTGAAACTTGGTATTCACATCCACACCAATCGGCAGCGGGCTTACATAACGGATCAATGCAGAAGGCAGAAACGTAACATCTTCGGATAACTGCATCCGGTAACCACCGCTTAAAAAGAGGTGGGGCACCAGTTTCCCCCCGGTTAAAGAAACCGTATTGTCGGAGAAGGAGATATTTTTCGGAATAATCTGTTGTGCGGAAAATCCAAGGAAAAAATCTTTTGAATAGAGCCAGAGTCCTGCGCTGATATCAGGCTTCAACCGGTTCAGCATACCGCTCCCTGCCACAGCAGGGTCCACGGTGATATTACCAAAATCCAGCTTGGCAGCATCCAGGCTGATATTCGTAAAGCCTGCAGAGATACCGGCAGACAAATTGGTCCTGGGAGAAAGGCCGATATGATACGCATAAGTACCATAAGCCGCAAAACGATTCAACGGGCCCGTCTTATCATTGATGACCGTAAAGCCAACTCCATGGTGCGGTTCAGCCGCCTGGTAGTCGCGCCAGTAAGCGGTCCCCCTGGGGTTCTCACCCCTTGCGCGAAAACTGGTGGCGGATTCCCTTTCGTAATCGCTTTTCTTCAACGGGCCATGAATGGTGAGATAAGTAGTTACCGGCGCATCCTGCAGACCCACCCACTGCATCCGGTGGCTGGCTTTCACATCCCAGTAATTTTCTATACCGGCAACAGCGGGGTTGATGATATAGCTGTTCATAATATACTGCGTGTAGTAAGGTCGCTGCTGTGCAGCAAGTCCGGTGAACATCCAACAAAATATCAACAATAACCTTCCTTTCATCATTACTTAATTATGGTAACTGATCCGCTGATGGTCTGCCGTCCATTTTTGGGGTTAATGATATAATAATATGTACCAATGGGCAGGGCCTTACCCTTATAGGTTCCATCCCATGGAACCGGGTAGTTGACGGATTGATACAGCAATTGACCATACCTGTCGTACACTTCCACCGTTGCATCCGGGTACCGGTCGAGGTAGCGGATCTGCCAGGTATCATGTACCCCGTCTCCATTGGGAGAAAATGCATTGGGCGGCATAGGCGGCTTCAATACTAAAATACTGATATTATCCGAAGCAACACAACCTCCGATACCGGTAACCTGCAAAGTATAGGTGATATCATCGGTAGCAGAGGTGACCGGAGACAATACATTATTGGCATCCAGATAGGTATCCGGCGTCCACAGATAGCTTACCGGGCTGTTGGCATACATAGAATCAGGCAATAGTGCAACAGAAGTCCCAAAGAACAACGTTTGCCTGTCTTTCAGATACACTTTAGGGTTAGGATGAACCGTAACGGGCGAAGTGGCCGTATCACTGGTACACCCATTTGCATTCACGAAGAAGAGCTTGATATTGTATACACCCGAATCGGGAAACAGTTTCACCGGGTTCATGAGCGTGGAACTACCCGCAGTTCCAAAATTCCAGTTCCATGTTAAGGGAGCACTTGAAATACCATTACTAAGATTCTGAAAGTTAATGGATTCGCCTTCGCAGATCTGTGCGGAAGAAGTAGTAAAACTTGCTTTGGGTTGCGGGTAAACGCTGATGTTTTTCTCCATTGAACTCACACAGGTTCCGCCGGAATAAGCCAGTACCCGAATGGTATAGGTCTGGGCAGCAGGCAATTGAAGATCCTGGTAGGTATGGTGATACAATTTATCGGGCAGCGGATCCTCATCCACTTCCATTACAGCGGGTTGATTGGCATAGTCCCAAAATATTTCCAAACGGGTAATATTCCCAAAGTCTACGGACGATTTATTTTTGATCGTTATTGCTACCGGCTGGCAAACGGGCAATGTATTGGTTATTTCAAAATCTGCTTTGGGTGTGGAACCGTTTACATAGAAGGGCTGTGCAAGTGTATCTGCGCAGCCGGAAACGGCTGTTACTTCCAGCACGGCAGTATATTGTCCTGCTGCCGCATACACAATACTCGGATTCTTTACAGCAGTGGTGGAAGGAAGGCCGGAAGCAAAAGTCCATTTATAGATCAATTGAGCCGCAGTACCATCCGAAATAGTGCTCTCATTGGTAAATACCGCGGCGGCATCTGCCAGGCATACTTCCGGCGTCCTGAACGCAGCAACCGGTGTGGGTTTGATTGTTAACGGGGGAACCGGTTTATACGGATCACTGGCGCAGCCTGTATTGGTTTTTACCAGCAGGCTTACATCCTTTGCACCTTCCGAGTTGTACTGCCTGGTTTGCATGGCATTCGAGACAATGGTATCCGGGCCGGCGCCGTTATCGAAATTCCAGATCCAGGAAACCAGTTGATTGTTATTAGGACTGGCCGCCAGTGTAGACTGATCGGTAAACCGGATATCTGTGTTGAGGCAATTGGGGGCGCTGTAACTGAATTGGGCAACAGGCTTGTTAGATAATTCCAGTGTTTTGGTGGTGGTTGCCACACAGCCATAATCTGTAATGGAAGTCAGCTTTACCGAAGTGGTATAATTGCTGACGGGCAATACCGGGTTCTCCAGCGTAGAGGTAGTTCCGTTTCCAAATTCCCAGAGCCATCTGTATAGGGGCCGGCCAAAGCCATTGGTTTCGTCGTTGAAACTTACATTGGTATTGATACACCCGGAAGACACTACGGAGAAATCTGCAACCGGCGGATCATTGACTATAATATTGTCGTTGATTTCCTGGTCGTTGTTGTTGCTGCAACCATCCGACTGCGGCACAGTGGTCGTAGCCGTAATGGTAACCGGGAAAGTACCGGTTTGGGTAAACTTGTAAGAATTGGGAATGAAGTATACATGATAGGTTCTTCCATTAGATACATAAGTAGAATCTGCCTGGCCGTTCACAGGTGTGTAAGTGTATGGCGAAGTACCCACCACATTCGGGTTATTTCCGAAATCCAGCACCAGCCTGGTTGCTTCGTAGGGAATTGATACAAATACTTTGAACGGTGTATTGGTACAGGTGGCCGAATACGTGATTCCACTACCGGCATAGTCGTTGCGGATATTGATGGGTGGGTTCAGGTCTACAATATTGGTACCGGCATTGTATCCGTAGCTCTCTGCATTGCCAAACCCATAGGCAATGGCGTTGAAACCGCTATCAGAATAAAGGGAGTGAGACATCCCGGACCCAACAGGAATCATGGCATAGGAATAATTGGGATCACCAGGATGGGAGGTGAAGCTGTTGGCAGGAGGCAATGCATCATCCAGCCTGAAACTGCTTACCCCCTCCTTCTTGATGATGATATTAATATAACTCTGTGTAATGCCATACCGGGAAGCAGAATATAAAGTGATCTTATTAATGGTTTGTTCAACCGGGCTCAGGTAAATCATTTCAGGGTCACCTCCGCCGGAATTTCCCTCCTGTCCCTGCGTAGTACAATATTGCGCCACCAGGATAGGTTTATCTGATTCAATCAGGTTGGGCCTTGGCGAGCTAATACCGGTCATATCCCCGTTTTTAAACTGGTAATAAAATCCGTTGATCAGGGAACTTAAGGGTATCTGGTTTCCATTCAGTTTCACAATGGTGGTCGGGTCCTTCACACAAATCCGGTAGTAGTTGTTGGGCTGTGATCCGGTGGGTGCCGTTAGGTATCGCAAACCCCATGCATTGGAAGGGAATGCCTGGGCAAATAAATTGTCGGCGCTTCCATTGGCTATCTGGCCAAGATTGATTTTACCACTTCCCGAAAAAACCGCGATGGGCTTACAGCCCCCGGTTCCTCCTGTACTGATGGAACGGATCCTGGATCCTGTGAGATCGGCACCGGAATTACCCTGGGTACTCCCCATCACATTATATATCTGCCCTTTGTTCAATTTCACATTGGTAGCCTGATTTACCGGCAACCCATTCAGGTTATTATTGCTGGGCGTAATTTCTACCGTGGTATTATCTTCTGTAGCAACAATAAAGAAAAAAGAGTTTGACGCTGCCTCGTTGGAACGCTGGGTATAGTTCACTGAATAATAATCGCGACCAAGGGTATTGGTAGGAAAAAGAACGGACGCTCCGGAAACGCTTTGGTTATATATATGCGCATACGCTACGATGGCCCGGTCGCTGGTAATATGGATGCCGGTATTGAAAGTGCCCGGATCGGTAATTCTTGCATCCTGTGTGCCGGATTTGGGAATCGGATCTGAGATCGTAACCTGGTTGGCTGTAACGGAATAGGTCCGGGCATATCCCACTCCAGGAATTTCCACGGTAACATTGGCATTCTGATCGGAGGTGAAATACAGGATCATCTCCTGCTGGTTGATCACGTTGGCGCTTTGGGTGGGCGACATTCTTACATGGTACCCGTAGCCCAGCCAAAAGTCTTTTCCTTTGTTAGAAAACTCCTGTGCAATTAAACCCGACGCAAATGTAAACGCGAATAAACACAGGACAAATCTTTGGATTTTCATCAAAAAGCAGGGGCTAGGTAAAAGAGTCAAATTACGTATTGAAATTACCACAAGAAGTTGAATTACCTTCAAAAGATGCGTTAAAATTGGGGATCGTTGCTTCTTAATAAATTTAATCCGTTGGGGCCTGTACAGAACAACAAATCCAAAATGCTCATGTTGGGTATGAATCCGATTCGGTCTTCAAAAACCTGTGTATAACGAACCGGCTGTTCGCCCTCCTGGTAATTCCTCGGAAGGATCCGGTTCCGGGCATCTGTTACGCCCGGTTCAGGAATTTCCCGGTAAGCTCCGGTTAGCTCAATTTGAAGATCGGTCCTGAACTTTTTGAGCACCCAGTGCAGCAGTTCCAGATCAAGGTCCATTAAAAACGCAGGCCGTTTTTCCAGCAACCCAAAAAGCTCCTCCCGGTAATATTCAAAAAATGGCGCACGGTTATAACAGGCTTCCAGCGACCTGCAATGTTGCAGCACCCAGTTGTCGTGATAGGCAATTCTGACATCCTTCATCACCTGCCGCTGGTTCCTTCCTTTTTCGAGGGGAACCGATAAATGAATTAATCCATTGGCACCCGGTACAATGCAACGATTGCGGAAACTCATTTTGTGATAGTATTCGAATTGCTCAATTTTAACATATGTATGTTTAAACAAAATTTTATAGTAATTAACACTTCCAAAATATTGATTTTCAACTAATAATGAACTCATAAAATAATTTGTTTAACCTGCCGGATTCTATTGCTGTTTAATCGCCTGTAGTGTTCATATTTATTGCTAATAATATCTAGTTAATATCAACTAATCATTTAAATATCAATCTGTTATTTAAATTATTTTATGCTAAAAATATGAGCGGTATTTTTTTTAACGAAAAATGCGCAAATCGCTAATAATTTTAGCATACAAGTTACGACAATTTCCCTTTATTTTGCAGGAAATAAAGCCTCTTGCGTACCACCCTGCTCTCCGCGACCTTCTTACTGACAATCGTACTGATTGCAGCTTCCTGCACAAAACCCAAAGATTTTGAGTACCGGGATATACGTGATTTTAAAATAAACACACTGGGATTTAAACAGAGCTCCGTGAGCTTTGAACTGGTGTATTACAACCCGAACGGTTTTGGAGTGGACCTGAAAAAAATAGAAAGCGATGTGTATATAGACAGTTTATACCTGGGTAAGTTCCAGTTGGATACCCTGATGCACATCAACCGGATGAGCGAGTTCGTATTGCCCGCCACCATACAGGTAGACATGGCCAATATGCTGAAGAATTCGGCCAGGATGCTGTTGAAGAAAGAGGTACTGATCCAGGCTAAGGGTACCGTTAAAGCCGGTAAAGCAGGGGTGTTTAAATCCTTCCCTTTCAATTATGAAGGCAGGAAAAACCTGGGAATGTTCTAATCATGTTACCTGATCGGTGGTATATGGCAGGGTTGCTTGGGTTTCGGGCCTCCGCCATCCTCTGCCCGTTTACACACGGGTGGTAGTTTGCCATAGGATTCCGGGTTGGCTTTCTCTGTTTCCGTATCAAATCCTGCATTGTTGATGGCCGCACGAATGGCGGATTCATCTGTTCTATCGGGCCAGAACTGTACTTTAATTTCTCCTTGTAACAGATTGATTTTCCATTGAATCATACCGCTTTCCATATTCGCTTTGTTCTCCACCACCAGGTATTTCTCCAGCCGGTCCTTGCATTCCCAGCATTTCAGGTTAGCCGATTTGATGGTGACCCACTGCTGTTTAGGCATCTGGGCGGAAAGCTGCAGGCTGCAAAAGCAGAGCGCTGCAATGACCATGTATTTCATAAGTTGCGGTTATAATTGTTTCCGTTTAGCTTCCTGTCCAGCTCGCGGGGTCCTTACTCCATTCCAACAACAGGGCTTTTTCGGATTCACCCACGATCCCTCTTTCAACGGCCAGTTCAATCATGGTTGGATAGTTGGTCAGCGATTGGGTAACTACCCCCGCAGCATCAAATGCCTTTGCCGCCTTGTCAAAACCATAGTTGAAGATGGATACCATTCCCACAATTTCAACGCCGGCTGCCTTCAGCACGTCCACAACCTGCAAACTGCTTTTACCGGTAGAAATCAGATCTTCAATAACCAGCACACGCTGTCCTTTCGTAAAAGAGCCTTCAATCTGGTTACCCAGCCCGTGTTCCTTTGGTTTTGGGCGGACATACATCAATGGAAGTTTCAGCTGATCGGCCGCCATAGCACCCCAGGGAATTCCTGCAGTGGCCACTCCGGCCAACGCTTCAGCCTGTGGAAACTGTTCAAAAATTACATTGCAGAGTTCGCTCTTGATAAAATCGCGCACATACGGAAAGGACAATACCTTTCTGTTATCGCAATATATAGGGCTTTTCCAGCCACTGGCCCAGGTAAAAGGCTGTGAAGGGCTGAGTTTCACCGCTTCTACCTGCAAGAGTTTCTCTGCAACTGCTTTTTCGTTTGTCATGCTGCGAAAGTAAACCGATTTTTGAATTGGAAAATGAGAAAATTATTATAACTTTTGAGTCATGGATAAAAAACGAATTATTGCTGCAGGCGGGCTTGTTTTCAACGAACACAACGAGCTATTAATGATTCTCAGAAGAGGGTACTGGGACCTGCCCAAGGGCAAACTGGACAAGGGTGAAACTGTGGAAGCCTGCGCCATCCGTGAAGTGGAAGAAGAAACCGGGTTGCGGAATATTACGATGGGGAAATTTATTACCATCACTTTACATGAATACTTCGACACCTACCTCGATGAAGATGTGGTCAAGGAAAGTCACTGGTACCAGATGAAAGTGCAGGGGCCGCAGGAGTTGGTACCACAAACAGAAGAAGACATTATGATGATCAAATGGGTAAAAAGAGAATCCCTGCCCGAATACCTGAACAACACTTACCCCAATATCATTGAAGTGATCAGGATTTTCTATTCAACACAGCAACCGTAATCCGGCTGATGCACACCAGTTTTTCGTGCTCGTCGTAGATTTTGATTTCCCAAACCTGAGAACTGGCTCCCCTGTGAATGGGTTTGGTCATACCTGTTACATAGCCCGAACGGGCGCTTCTGATATGATTGGCATTGATCTCCTGCCCTACACAGATAAAGTGGTCCGGATCAACTGTCAACACTGCTGCCACGCTGCCCAGTGTTTCGGCCAGGGCAACGGATGCACCTCCATGTAATAAACCATAGGGTTGTTTGGTACGGTGGTCTACCGGCATGGTGGCTTTTAAATAATCCGGGCCAACCTCGGTAAAACAAATGCCCAGGTGTTCCCCCATTGTGTTTTTACCCATACCTTCAAAATCTTTCAGGGACAGGTCTTTCTTAAACCAGATATTCATGTGTGCAGTTTGAGCGTTAGAGGGAATTGATAACAGCCTGCGGAAGAAACGGTGATGCATCTCCCCCGTTCAGCAAAATATCCCTTACAATGGTAGATGCCACAGAAGTATATTTGGGCTCTCCTGTTAAGAAGATGGTTTCAATTTTATTATCGAGGGTTCTGTTGGCATCAGCGATGGTTTTTTCATATTCAAAATCACTTACATACCTGATGCCTCTTAAAATAAAGCGGGCGCCAATCTTTTCGCAATAATGAATGGTGAGTCCTTCGTACACCACACTCTCCACCTTGGGTTCGTCTTTGTAAATTTCTCGGAACCATTCCATTCGCTGCTCAGAACTGAACATGGGATTCTTGGAGGAATTGATACCGATACCCACTACTATTTTATCGAACAAAGGCAATGCCCTGTTAATGATATCGGTATGACCGAGCGTAACGGGATCAAATGTTCCGGGGAATAAACAGATGCGTTGCATAAATATGGCGGCTTTAATCGTTATTTGTTGGCGCAGGTTAGCTTTCTCTTCCTGCCAGTAAATACAATGCTGCCATTCTTACGGCAACACCATTCTCTACCTGGTTTAATATGATGGAATATGGACCGTCTGCCACATCACTGTCGAGCTCCACCCCTCTGTTGATGGGGCCCGGGTGCATGATGACAATGTCCTTTCCCAGGCGCTCCAGCATTTTTCTTTTGATTCCGTAGGCGAGGTTGTACTCTCTCAGCGAGGAGAACAATGGCTGGTTCTGGCGCTCCAGCTGAATACGCAGCACATTGGCTACATCACACCATTTCAGCGCTTCCTGCAGGTTGTAGGTTACCCTTACGCCCAATGCTTCCGAAATATATTTTGGAATTAAAGTGGGCGGGCCTGCTACCAGGATTTCCGCACCCATTTTCCTGAGCAGGTACATGTTGCTCAAAGCCACCCTGCTGTGCATGATGTCTCCAATAATGGCTACTTTCAATCCTTCCAGCCTGCCTAATCTCTCCCGCATCGAAAATGCGTCGAGCAGGGCCTGGGTAGGATGCTCGTTGATCCCGTCCCCTGCATTTACAATGGCGGCAGGTATATGTTTGGCCAAAAAGTGCGGCGCTCCGGATGCACTGTGCCGCATCACCACCATATCCACTTTCATGCTCAAAATATTATTCACGGTATCCAGCAGCGTTTCGCCCTTGGCGGCAGAAGAGCTGCTGGCGGTAAAGTTGAGTACATCTGCGGAGAGCCTTCTTTCCGCCAGTTCAAAAGACATTCTTGTTCTGGTAGAATTCTCGTAAAACAGGTTCACAATGGTAATGTCGCGCAGCGAGGGTACTTTCTTAACAGGCCTTTGTAATACTTCCTTGAATTGTTCAGCAGTAGAGAGAATCAGCTGAATATCCTCTTTAGTGAGGTCTTTGATACCAAGTAAGTGTTTGGTAGATAGTTTCATTAAAAATCAAAGATAATATATTACACTAAAACCACTTCGTCTTTTTCATCATTTTCACGCCAGTTCACTTTCACCTTATCCGAAACAATGGTATCGATGGCTTTGCCGGAAAAATCCGGCTGTATCGGCAGCTCCCTGCTGAACCTGCGGTCTATTAATACACAGAGGGATACTTTGGAAGGTCTGCCGAAATCGAGCAGTGCATCCAGTGCGGCCCGGATGGTCCTTCCTGTATACAGCACATCGTCTATCAGGATCACGGTTTTGCCCTCAATACTGAAATTGATATCGGTCTGGTTGGCTATATGTAAAGTTTTCCTAACATCATCCCGGTAAAAAGTAATATCGAGTTTTCCGTAGTGGATGGGCGCACCGGCAACCAGGATCTTCAGTTCTGCTACAATCCGGTCACTCAGAAAAATACCTCTTGGCTGCAGCCCAATGATGACGGCATTGGTGAGCCCCTGACTGTTTTCCAGAATCTGATGAGCCAGGCGCTTTACGGTAAGCGCAATTTGCTGTTCAGATAATATTGTCTTCAAAGTGGAAAATTTTACTAAAAATAAATGCTTTATTCCATACCAAAGCAGAATAATTAAATGGGTTCTGCTTTACTTTGCCGGTATGTTACTGCTGAAAGAACTGGAACTGGTGCAATTCAGGAACTACCTTTCTAAAAAATGGGTGTTCAGTGAAAGGATTGTTGGCATCTGCGGATTGAATGGCGCCGGAAAAACCAACCTGCTCGATGCCATTTATTACCTCGGATTTTCCAGAAGTTATTTTTCCGGAACCGATGCACAAAATGTGCGCCACGGCGATGCCGGCATGCGCCTCTCCGGCAACTACCTGCTAAATGACGAATCCACCAATATCACCTGTATACTCCGTGAAAACAACCGAAAGGAATTGTTGGTTAACAACGAGCAGTATAAAAAGATGAGCGACCATGTAGGGAAGTTCCCCTGTGTAATGATTGCTCCGGATGATGTAGACCTGATTACCGGCAGTGGTGAATCAAGACGCAAAATGATGGATACCATTTTATCGCAGACCAACCGCGGATACCTGATCCAGCTGATGGCGTATACCAAACTGATTCAGCAGCGAAACAGTTTGCTCAGGCAGGCGGAAAATGGCTCCCCCATCGATCACACCCTGCTGCATATTTTAAACGATCAACTGGTACAGTCGGGTGAATTCCTTCACCGGTGCAGGGTTGAATTTCTGCAACAGTATATTCCACTGGCCGGCTCCCTGTATACCGCAATCGCCGGCCAGTCCGACGGATTGGCCATGTATTACGACAGCCAGTTGAACGACAGTTCTTTTGCGGCATTACTGACAAGCAGTTTGCAAAAAGACCTGATACTGCAGAGAACAACTAAGGGAATACACCGTGACGATCTGCGCATAGAGCTGAATGCCCACCCGTTTAAACCGGAAGCCTCCCAGGGACAACGCAAGAGTCTTTTATTTGCACTGAAGCTGGCCGAATGGGAATACCTCAGGGAGAAGATTGGTGTTCCGCCCATTTTACTGCTGGATGATGTGTTTGAAAAACTGGATGAAAAAAGAATGTTCCAGTTGCTCTGCAGGGTCTGTAGCACTGCATATGGCCAGGTGTTTATTACGGACACACATGCCGACCGCCTGAAACTGCAGCTGCAGGAAACAGGCGCTGCTTTTCAACTGATTGAGTTATAAATTAGCCCTAACTTTGCCCCATGTCAGAAATGCATATTGGCGACGCACTGAAGGGCTTTATCCGCAAAAGCCATTTAAAGAACGGCATCCGCGCGGTTCAGATTGAAGAGGTCTGGGAAACGCTGATGGGCAAAACCATTGCCAAATACACAGAAAAGATTCAGATCATTCAGAAAAAATTGTTTATCCATACCAATGTGGGGCCGCTGAAAAACGAACTGCAATACCAGAAGCCCCAGATCATTGCAAGGGTGAATGAAGCATTTGGAGAAGAAATCATCAACGAAGTTATTATCCAGTAATTATCCGTTCAGGCGCACCCGCGGATCGATCCATCCATACAGCAGGTCTGCCAGCAAATTCACCAGCACAAAGAAGGTAGCAGTGAGTAACACACTTCCCATAACAACCGGGAAATCCAGTTTTTCCAATGCATCAACCGTTACTTTTCCAATCCCCTTCCAGCCAAAAATATACTCTACAAAAAATGCGCCCGCCAGTAATTCGGCAAACCATCCGGTAATGGCTGTTACAACCGGGTTCAGGGCGTTGCGCAGTGCATGCCGGAGCAACACAACACGTTTACTCAGTCCCTTGGCGTAGGCCGTGCGGATATAATCCTGGTCCAGCACATCCAGCATGGCGCTCCTGGTAAGCTGGGTAATAATGGCCAGCGGTCTGATACCCAGGGTTAGCGCGGGAAGTACCAGGCTCTTTAACGAAAGTTGCCTGCCCAAAAAGGGATCCATATAAAACAGGCTGCCGGTCATTTGCAGCCCTGTAACATTGCTCCAGACAAATCCAAAAAAATACGCCAGCAGAATTCCCATGAAAAAAGAGGGCGCCGATATACCCAGCACACTGGCAAATACGGCACTGGTATCCATCCAGGTATTTTGTTTAACAGCAGCCAGCACGCCCAGTGCAATGCCCACCACCGTAGCAAACAACATGGCAGCAAGCGCCAGTATCAATGTACCGGGCAGCGCTTCGTACAGCACGGTACCCACTTCCTTTTTGGTTTGATAAGACCTGCGCAGGTAGGGTGCTTTAATAGCCAGTTTCTTTTCACCGCCTATGAAAAAGCCTTTGAGCTTTTTTTCTTCAATTTCTGCTTTGCTGTGAATAGCTATGGGCGATACATCGTTTACATAATAGAGAAATTGTTTCCAGGTAGGTTGGTCGAGTGCAAGCTCTTTGCGGATATGCTGAATAGTAGCGCTGTCTCCTGTCTGGCCCAGTACCAGCCGCGCAGGATCACCAAAGCCCTGGAATAAAAAGAACACCACTACCACTACTCCTATAAGTACCAGTACGCCGTAGCCGATTTTTTTGGAGAGATAGCTGAGCAATGGAATTTATTTAACCAGATTACCTGCATCCAGGTAACTGTGTTTATTGATAATGGTGGCTCCCTGCATGAGGAAAAAAGTTGGTTTTACCCTGGCGGCTGTTTTAAGCACGGTAGCATCACAACTGAAGACCTGCATCTGCGGAAACTGTTCCTGCACTTTTGCAGCTTCGGAAGATACCAGGTAAACAGGCCATTGCTTTGCGTTGAATTGCGGCAGCAACCGGTCAAAGGCCGGCTTCCATCCCTGAATGTCTTTCCCATCCTGGATCAATACCAGTATGTATTTTCCGGGTTGCTGAAAAATGGCTTCGGTGGAATCGGCCTGCTGTAAGGTTTGCAAAGAAAAATCGGTGATGGCGGGTTTTAAACCGTTGCCGGGTTTTACCAAACGGTCTATCCGGTTGATGTATTCATAGGTAGAATCAAAATCGTCGGGGAAATTTGCCTGATCAAACCGCAGTTCCCTTCCATCTTTCTTATACAAAAATTCAATGGCGAAGCTGTCTGCAGTGGCTCCTGCAGGCATTTGCATCTGCTGCCGGATATCATTCCCCTTTTTATAAGGCAGGCAATCTACAAATGGAAGATGTTGCAACACATACCATTGTATAAAGAATCCAAAGAACACGGTTAGCCCCAGCAACACAGCCGCGGTTCTGCTGCCGGTCAGCGGTTTAATCTGTGATTGATAAAACAGGAGTACCAGGATCAGCACCAGCAGTACCAGATCTTTCCCAAATGATTGTGCCGGTGTAATGGGCAGGCAGTCTCCAAAACAGCCACAGGCTTTGATTTTACCGGAGAACAATGCATACCCGGTCAGAAAAGTAAAAAATACAATCAGCAGCAGCAACAACCAACTGAAGATTTTAACCTGCCATCCAATGATGATGGCAATACCGGCCAGCACCTCAAATACATTCATCAGCACGGCAAACAGCAGCGCATAATCGTTCATTCCATGAAGATTACCGGCTTCAAAAAATTCCTGCATCTTATAGCTGAGCCCTGCGGGGTCATTGATCTTGATCAATCCCGAAAAGATAAACAGTAATCCAACCACCCATCTTACCACCAGGAGCAGATTCTTCATGCGTTATAATTTAGTGTTTTCCTTCTTCAATCAGGATCAATGCAAATGCCGCATAATTGATAATATCGACATAGTTGGCATCAATGCCTTCACTGATCAGTGTTTTTCCGTCGTTCTGTAAAATCTGCCGGATGCGCAACAGTTTTACCAGTATCAGGTCGGCAAAGCTTTCCTGGCTCATTGCTCTCCAGGCTTCGCCATAGTCGTGATTCTTAGACAACATAGTGTCCCTGGCAACCTTTACCTGTTGAGTATACAATACCGCAACCCGTTCCACATCCAGTTCCTCCACCGTTGAGTGGCCAATGCTGAGCTGGATCAGGCCAATGACAGCATAATTCAGGATTCCCTTGAACTCAGAAGGAATATCATCCCCTACTTTCTGGGTTTTCAGTTCCTGTATGGTTCTGATACGCAGGGCTTTGATGAATATCTGGTCTGCCACAGAAATAGTTCTGAGTACACGCCATGCCGTGCCATAGTCTTTGGTTTTCTTGATGAAAATATCATAACAGGATGCAATGGCTTTGTCGTACTGCTCGTTCGTATTCAACATTATTCTTCCTTCGTTTACTTCTTTGATAATATCTTTGAATCCGGTGCAATTTAACTGAATCAGGAGAATGTTTACACTTAACTGCAAAGGAAGTTTATGGACCATCCGTTTACCGGTGGTGATGGGCATTATTAATGCCACACCTGATTCCTTTTTCAGTAAGAGCAGGGCCACCGGACTGGAAGCAGCCGTGGCTACCGCCGCCCGGATGATCCGGGAAGGCGCCGCCATACTGGACATAGGCGGACAAAGTACCCGGCCGGACGCCGTTCTGGTGGGTGAAGCGGAAGAAATTGACCGGGTAGTTCCGGTGATCAGCGCTATTCACCAGGCTTTTCCCGGGATTGTTTTGTCGGTTGACACCTATTATCCTGCTGTTGCCAAAGCAGCCGTAGCAGCCGGCGCATCTCTTGTGAACGATATCAGCGGTGGGCGGTATGATGCGGATATGCTTCCGGCGGTAGCTGCGCTCAACGTGCCCTATATCCTCATGCACAGTACCGGTACGGCCGCAACCATGCACGAAAAATCGATTTCCGGCAATATTACCCTGGAAGTGGTCAATTACTTTAAAGAGAGACTGCAAGCCTGCACTGCAGCAGGTATTAAAGATGTGATCCTGGATCCGGGACTGGGCTTTGGTAAAACCATGGAGCAGAATTTTCAATTGCTCAAAGAATTAAACGGCCTGCAATTATTTCATCTGCCCGTTTTGCTGGGCATTTCCCGCAAAACCATGATTCACAAAACCCTGCAGATCACCCCGGAAGAATCGCTGAACGGCACCACCGTACTCAACACCATCGGGCTGTTGAATAAAGTGAATATCCTGCGGGTGCATGACGTGAAAGAAGCTGCTCAGGCAGTACAGCTGGTGAATGCATTACATCCCTAAAAGCCAACTGCCGGCCTGATCAGGGATCAAACCGGCAGTTTAGAAATCGGCAATCTATTCCATTAATGCTGTGGTGTTCCCTGGGGGCCCTGTGGCATCATTGGTAAAGTAGAACCTGGCGCTGCATTGGTTACATCCAGTACTTCAATATCAAAGATTAACGCAGCGTATGGAGGAATAACCGGAGCGCTGCCGTTGGGTCCGTAACCCAACAGGGCAGGAACAAATATCCGGCCTCTTCCGCCCTTGCCAAAGAAACGCAGCCCTTCGTCCAGTCCGCGGATCACACCGCCGCTTCCTATTACGATACTCAATGGCTGATTGTTGGGAGAATCCTTATCCATGTTGCCGTCAAATTTCTTACCGTTCAGGAAAGTGCCTCTGTATAATACAGATACCTGCTTGCCTGAATCTGCTTTCAGGGTTGCATCACCCGCATGGGTTACTTCTACAAACAGGCCTGAAGGGATTTCCTGTACCTTCGCGCCTTTCTTAGCGGCAAAATCTTTCAGTTCCTTTGTTTCTCTTACTTTTTCATTGTCCAGTTCTTTCTGGTAATCGGCCATCATCTGCTCTTCGCTGGCAAAAGTTTTAATCACTTCCACTTTACCGTTAATCAGATCTTTTTGTTTGAATATCTCATTGTATTCGAGCATGCCCATTTTTTTCAGGCTATCCACGTTCATAACAAAATCGATTTTATCGCCGGGAGCACACTTATCGATCAGCTCAATAAAACTGTGCTTCGCCATACGGCTGGTGTCTACCCTGAAGTATACAGGTACTCTTCCGAAAGAGCTGCTCAGTACAGAATCCTTTGCAGGAAGATTGTACGCTACGTTCATTTTCACAAACTGGCCCTGTTTCAACAATTCCTTGCTTCCGCCTTTCTCAATTTTATAAGCAAGCCCCGAAGGTGTTTTTTCATATTGATTACAACTTGCAAGCAATACAACCGCTGATAACAGCGGGATGGTGATTCTCCTCATTTTTAGATTTATTGTAGTTGATGTTTATATTGTTTTAATACTTCTTTAAAATCCCTCACGGTCTGATCCACAGAGTGGCTGCTTCTTCCACCAGCCGCATTGGCATGCCCCCCTCCTTCAAAATGGTTGCGGGCAAACTGGTTCACGTCAAAACTTCCCCTGCTTCTGAAACTCCATTTCCGCTCCTCATCCCGGTCTATCACAATAGCGCCGAATTTAATTCCCTGAATGGTCAGCAGGTAGTTCACCAACCCTTCCGTATCTCCGGTTTTAATATCGTACTTCTGCAGATCCTGCTTCGTAATATACATCAAAGCCGTATTATACTCATACAAAACTTCCATCCGGTTGGTCAGTGCAAACCCAATGAAACGAAGCCTGTTCTCTAAGAAATTATCATATATATGGTTGTGCACCTGGTCGTGCTCAAAACCGGTTTCTTTTAACCGGGCAATCATACGGTGAACGGAAGCCGTAGTGGAAGGAAAGCGGAACGAGCCCGTATCGGTCATTACGCCTGTATACAAACAGGTGGCAATGTCTGCATTGATGCTGTTATCGTGCCCGGACGCAATAATAAAATCGTAAACCATTTCGCAGGTGGAACTTTTTCCGGTATCACTGATTCCAAAGGTGAAGGAATCAGCATCCGGCTGCTGGTGGTGGTCTATCAGTATTTTCACAGCGTCCGCATTGGCCAGGTGAATGGCCAGGTGTTTGGTCCGGTGAAAAATGTTGAAATCCAGGCAAAAAATCACTTCGGTTTCCGCCAGGATTTTCAGCGACTTCTCCTTATTCATTTCGAAATTGATGACCTGCTTCGTGCCTGGCATCCAGGCCAGGAAATCGGCCCAGTTGGTGGGAGAAATAACAGTTACATCATGGTTCAGTCCTTTCAGAAAATGATACAATCCCAATGCGGAACCCATTGCGTCGCCGTCGGGTTTCTGGTGCATGGTAATCACCACTTTGCGCGGTGTTGACAGGCTTGGGTAAAAAAGTGAGATATCTTGCATACGATGGCGGCAAAATTGGGGTATCTGTGCTAGTTAATCAAATCATTTTAGGCGTAAATGTTAAAAATACACTATTTGACTTGCTCCAAACCCCTGCTATTCCTTACTTTTGCCGCGAAATATAAATATATGAGCAACAGAACATTTACCATGATTAAGCCGGATGCAACCGCCAAAGGGCATACAGGAGCTATTTTGGATCAGATTTTGAAAGCGGGCTTCACCATTAAGGCCATGAAATGGATTCAATTGACCGAAAAACAGGCCGGCCTGTTTTATGATATTCACAGAGAAAGACCCTTCTTCCAGGAACTGGTAGATTTCATGAGCAGTGGTCCGATCGTGGCTGCCGTTCTGGAAAAAGACAACGCCGTTGCCGATTTCAGAACACTGATTGGCGCTACCAATCCGGCTCAGGCTGCTGAAGGTACCATCCGTAAGCGTTTTGCGGCTTCTATCGGCGAAAATGCCGTTCATGGAAGCGACAGCGATGAAAATGCAGTGATCGAAGCTGATTTCTTCTTCTCCAAACTGGAAAGATATTAATAGCGCACTCCGCTCCAATAAACGGAATCATTGAATTGTCCCGGTTATCCGCAGGAAACCGGGATTTTTTATGTCCGGATGCCTTAGTTATTAGTTAACTCCAGGCGCTCACTACAGCCGGAAACGACAAAAAATATAAGAAAATAAGATTTTGCTAAAAAAATGACATATCTGTATATATGGCAAATATAGAATATTTACTTTCCTAATCCAGTATCGTCTTATGGGTTATTTCTTTGATAACATTATCCAGTTCGTTGGCAGATTGCTCCAGGTATTCCAGGAAGGTATGCTCCTCCTCCTTTTCCACCATCCCGTTTTTTAACATGTTTACCAACCCCATCAGGCGGGCCAGCGGCGCCCGTACCAGGTGAGATTGGGCCCAGGCGATATCTCTTAATTGCTTGTTCTGTCTTTCCAGGTTCAGCAGGATCTGTTTCTGCAGGGTGATATCTTCAAGATAGCCATACCATACCACGTTACCAGCCTCATTTTCTTCGGGATGGTAAAACAGTTTCACCCAAATGGTTCCTCCCTTCGGCAGGTTCACCCTGAATTCCACATTCAGATCGGTCAGCGTCTCCAGGCTTTTAATATACATTTCATGAACGGCTTTCCGGTCTTCTTCCACCACCCAATCAGTGATCAGGTTGGGATTTTTCATAACATCGATGGTACTAAGCCCTTTATAAATATCCCGGATCCCTTTGCTGATAAAAGGTATTTCCACACTACCGCTTTTATCCGTCTCCATTTGGAGAATGGCAATCGGAATCATTTCGGTCAGTTTCTTCAATTGTTCATGGCTTCGAACCAGATCTGCTTCCAGCAGCCTCCGTACGGTGATATCCATCACCACGCCTATATGTTTAACCAGTATGCCATTTTCATCGGCATAGGTCTTACCGGATATAAACAGGTGTCTAAGTGCCCCATCTCTGCGGTACATCTTCACTTCAATGGGTTCAGTTAATCCGGGCGTACTGGCCGTTTTTTCATACCATTTCCGGTAGGCCTCCCGATAATCAGGATGAATCAGTTCAATGAACCGCTCCTTCTCCGGCTTAATACTGCCAGGCTTGTATCCCATGATCCGGTAAAACTCATCACTCCATATCCTGGAGCTGGACTGAAGATCTATTTCAATACTGCCAATATGGGCAATCCCTTCTGCCCTGTTTAACAGATCACCAATGCGCTGGATTCGTTTCTCCGCTTCCCTGACATGCGTCAAATCCTTGAAATAAGCGGCGCAATAAGTTTTTTGATCGATGGTGAATACACTGCCGGAAGTAATCAGTATTGGAATCTGCCGGCCGGATTTGTGTAATGCATGGCATTCAGCCGTATTGCCATGGGTCAAATCCGGTTCAATAAATTCTTTAAAGATTTTTGCTACCAGTTCTTTCTCTTCGGAAGGATGCAATAACAGGATATCCATTCCGATCAATTCAGTTCTGGTGTATCCCAATAATTCACACGCTTTGCTGTTAACATCCACCAGGCAACGGGTAGCTATATCCGCAATAAAGATCGGATCGCCTGCACCGGTGAACAATGCACTGTAACGTTGCTCATTCAGCCTGTTACTGAGTTCAATCTTTTTTACCTCGGTCACATCATGCACAAAAACCGTTAATCCATATACTTGCCCGTGCTGATCTACAATGGGCCCATACCGGTTTTCATAGATCCGGTTTACCCCCGTTGCCAGTTCCAAATGTTGCGACAACATGAAATGCTCTCCCGCCAATGCTCTTTCAAAAATTTGTTTAAACATTTCTTTCAGGTGCCCGGGCACCAGTTCAAAAACGTTCTGACCAATGTAAATATCCTTACCCAATAAAGCTTGTATATGTTCATTGTATCCGTCGGTATAGGTACTTAAACAAAACTGTTTATCCAATGCAACAATATAAACATCTTTAGGGCTGTTAATAATCGATTTCAGCAATGCACTTCCCCTAATGGCCTCCTGGCGGCTTTGCTCCATTTCCTGTTCATATTGCTTCCTTTCCGTAATGTCCTGTATTACGCCAATCAGTTTTTCCGCCGCCTCTGTTTCATCAAAATAAGTAAGGCCAAGCGCGGAGAAAACTCTTTTAGAGCCATCCTTCCGCATCAGGTTGATTTCGATAGTACTCCGTTCAATCCGGTTCTGTATCAGTCCCTGGTACCATTGAACATATCTTTCCCGGTCTTCCGGGATCAATTGATCGAGGAAAACATTTATATCAGGCTTGATGCTGTCGGGCTCGTATCCCAGTAGCTTATAAAATCCCCAGCTCCAGATCCGTTCACCAGTTTTAGCATCGATCTCCACACTCCCGGTTTTTGCAGCCCTTTCCGCCTCATTCAGCAATGCATTGTTCCGCTCCTCTTTACGTTTGGCTGCAACCCGCTCTGAAATATCAGATATTATATTGGAAGTAAACAATGTGCCATGAATATCTGCAAAAATCACAGAGGCAATTTCACACCTAAAATGCGTTCCATCCTTTTTAATTCCGGTAAGCTCCCCCCTGATCCTCCCGAATTTGACCCTTTCCGCCAATTTCTGCTGCATACGTGGGCTGGACAAATCAAATAACCGGTCTCTGTGGATATGCCTGAACTCTTCTTCGGTATATCCAAAAAGATCAGTAGCTGCTTTATTCGACTCCAGGATCGTACCATCCGGCCTGGCAAGGAATATGGCAAATAAAGAATGACCGATGACAGCCCTGTATCTTCTTTCGCGATCTGCAATTTCATCGTTCAACAATTGTATACGTTCTTCCGAACGCCTTCTTTCTGTAACGTCCAGGCTCATGATCAGCCTGGCCTCTTCCCCTTCATAGTTGATATTATGCGCACTGATCTCAACATCAATCCGTGTACCGTCTTTTTTCAGATGCGACCATGCATCTTTGCTCATATAATAGCCTGGTGTATCCCTGTTTACATGCCTCAGTCTTTCCATGTCTTTCTCCTCACGGATATCATACGCCGTCATAGCGAGAAACTCCTCACGGCTATACCCATAATGATCAATGGCAGTCTGATTTACTGCAAGAAACTTCAGGCTGGGCAACGCTATTACCCACATAGGCAACGGACTGTTTTCGAAGAGGTTTTTGTATTTTTTTTCCGAATCGGCCAGTTGTTTTTCGGCCTGTTTCTCCCCACTTACAATGGCATCATCAGTTGAATTAACCATCCATGCAGAGCGTCCGTCAGGGGGCATTTTGCCTGTATTTGCACCCGCCCTGTTCCGGAATAGCTCCTGGCGTAACCGGCGAAACATCAGTACCACAAAAATGGCCAAAGCAATAAACAATAATATTCCGGCAATGGTGTATAGTGAGTTATAGAGGCCCCCGGACTGCCCCACCCAAAAGCGGTGTAACAAACCTGCCTCCACGTTTATCATTGACCAAACCGGTACAATTATTCTCATGGACATTATTTGGATGAGCGGCTGGGGGGGTATACACAAGTTAGTAAAAGAATATTGTTCCAAAAAATCCCCGACGCTTAATTTTTGCCCCTCTGCCCCCCTAATGCGGTTCGTTTCGCACCGGCACTACCAATACAGGAATCGGAGAATGCCGGATGATGTATTCAGCCGTACTACCCATTACAACATGGGATAAACCCGTTCTGCCGACTGTACCCATTACAATAACAGCAGCTTTGCTCTCAATGGCATAATTGATAATATCTTCTTTGGGGTCACCAATCATTACAACCACATTAATGGGCAAATCAGGATGTTTCGCTTTCACTTCCTGCAAAGTCTGCTCCGCAATGTATTTGCGCGACTCCCACTGATCAGTGAAATTAATACCGATATCCGCGGGAATATAATCCAGTCCCTTATTGATTATGGCAAGAAGGTCAACTTCCGCCTGTAATTTGCGGGCAAAGGTTAATCCGGTTTCAATGATAAGATCCCTGTCTTTGCTGAGATCAGTAGTAATGATTAACTTATTCATAAACTGCAGTTTAATATTTTTCAGCCATCGCACAGGTATAGTTACTCCAAATGCACGTCAATTTTTTCACCGGAATGTTTCTTATTATTTCTGATCAGCAGAATAATAGGAATACAAACCAGAATGGATAATCCTACTGTCCAAAACACATTGTTGTAGCTGACGATCGCCTGTTGCTTAAACAGGGATAAATCCATCACCTTATAGGCCAGTTGCCGGGCATCCTCTTTAAAATAGCCCAATGCGGCAAAGTTCTGTGTCAATCCATCCACCGTGTTCTGAAATTGATCATTGTAAACATTATAATGTTGCAAGAGGTAGTTGTCATTTTCTGCGTTCCGGTGAGTCAGGAATACGTTCATCACAGCAATGCCTACCGCTCCGCCCAATTGCCTGATCATATTACTGATGCCGGCACCCTGGGATAGATCAGCCCCCTTCAGCCCCTGCATGGCCAATACCATTACCGGGGACATCATGAATCCAATACCCAGTCCCCGCAGGATAAACGGCCAGAAGAAGTTTGTTTCTGAGGAATCGGGTGCAGAAAAACTCATCATGGTGGTAAAAGCAAAAATCATCACACCACCTGCAATCATAATCAGCTTGGGACTTATTCCCCTGTTCAGCATTTTTCCTACTACCGCCATGGAGAAAGCCGAAGCCAGCGCTCCCGAAATCAGGAAGTTACCGGTCATGGTTGCAGTCCATCCCAGCCCTACCTGTGCAAAAAGCGGGAATACAAATACCGTAGCCAGCAAAATAAGGCCTACAATAAAATTCAATATGGATCCCATGGCCAGGTTCCAGCTTTTGAGTAAACGGATATTGACTGCGGGGTGTTCAAACGTCCATTCTCTCCAGATGAATCCTACAAATCCCACTATGCTTAGGAGGGTGAACAGCAGAATCTCCTTACTCTCAAACCAGTCTTTGGCAGTGCCTTCTTCCAGCACATACTGCAAACAGCCGATCGCAAGGATCAGCAGGCCAATACCCGCCCAGTCTATTTTCTCTGGCTTCCTTGCCCCCAGCCGGTCTTTTACATAGGTCCAGGAAAGATAGGCAGCCATGATACCAATCGGGATATTGATGAAAAAGATCCAGTGCCAGGAATAGTTATCGGTTAAATAACCACCCAATGTGGGCCCGAATGTGGGCCCGAGGATCACGCCCATCCCAAATATGGCATTGGCTGTATTGATCTGTTCGGGCGGGTATGCTTCTACAATAATGGTTTGCGAAGTGGTCAGCAATGCACCGCCTCCGATTCCCTGAATAAATCTCCAGATAATCAGGGAGGTGAGTGAATCGGCTGTTCCGCAGAAAAAAGAAGCCACTGTAAAAATCAGGATGGATATGGTGAAGTAATTCCTTCTGCCAAACAAGTCGCTAAACATGCCCGCCAGCGGGATCATGATTACATTCGATATGGCATAAGAGGTTACCGCCCAGGCTATTTCGGTGGTGGTGGCGCCAATGCTTCCGCTGATCTCCCTGAGCGAAACGTTTACGATGGAGGTATCAATCAATTGCAGCAATGCCGCACTGATGGCCGTCAAAACCAGGATCGCCCGCTCTGTGCCAACCGGATATGGTGATAATTCTCTGGCTTGCATAATCAATTAATTTCTACATCTACAAAAGCACTCAGTCCCGGTGTGAGGTAATATTCTTTCTGCGCGGTGTTGTTTAACTTGATCCGAACAGGCACCCGCTGGGTTACTTTCACGAAATTTCCGGTGGCATTATCGGGTGGCAACAGGGCAAATTTTGCACCGGTAGCCCCACCCACCGACAAGATGGTTCCTGTCAGTTCCAGATCTTTATAGGCGTCCAGTTTCACCTTTACCTGCTGTCCGATCCTGATTTTGTTCATTTGGGTTTCCTTGAAATTGGCCACTATCCACAGATCATTGCTTTCAACGGCAGCGCAAAGCGGCTGTCCGTACTGCACCAATTGCCCCGCTTCCACATTTTTTTTAGATACTACTCCATCAAATGGCGCAACAATGACTGTATACTTCAGTTGTGTCTCTGCCAGTTCCAACTCAGCCATTCTTTGCTGCACCAGCGCAGTGGCAACGCTGACCTGACCTTCCTGTGCGCGGGCGCTGGACTGTGTACTGGAAGCCTGTGTGGTTGCTGCCTGAAACTGACGCTGGGCCATTTCGTACATGGCAGCGGCGCTTTGATTTTCGGCGCGGGCGGCATCCAATTGTTGCGGCGTGGCAGCCCCTTCTCCAGCCATTTTCTCTATACGAACCAATTCCTTCTGCGACTTTATTAAACGCGCATATGACGCATTTATATTGGATTGCAGGGCTTTGGAATTGATGGAAGAAGCCGAGGCATTCTGCATTGCGGCCTGTGCAACCGATCTGGATACACCGGTTTGGGATTCGGCGCTTCTGAGCATTGCCCTGGCCTGCATTACTTTGGCCTTATAGTCCTTATCGTCTATGATGACCAGCGTATCTCCTTTTTTAACCGGTTGGTTGTCTTCAAAACGAACCTCCAGTACATAACCCGATACAGCGGTTTTTACAGAAGTAATGGTGGCATCCAGTTGTGCATTGTCGGTGGTTACATGATGCTGGCTCTTTGTATAGGCGCTGATCCCATAAACAACCAATGCAATCACCAGGACCGCAGCGATGATTAACTTTGTTCTATTTTTTTTATTGGGTACTGTTTCTTTTTCCATTTTACCTGATTAGAATTTAACTATGTTTATTAATTACCTGTCATGATATTGTATTGAGCCATAGAAATGGCCTGCTGAACCTTGTGCAGAATCATATTCAATTCAGCGGCATTGGTGGCATTCAGCTCCGTTAAGTATTCCGTTGAAGTGATCACGCCGTTTTCCAGCTGGCTGGCGGCGGCCCTGAGGATTTCCTTTCTTTTATGCACTATTTCCTGATCCTTACTGATCACGCGCGGATACTTTCCGATCTCTGTTTCTTTTTGCACCAGGGCCGTCTGCAGATTCAGGTTAAAAGTTTCCTGCTGGTTTTTCACCATCTCCTTATTGATATTGATCGTTTTTTCTTTATTCTTTTGCGTAACGGCATTATTGATATTCCAGCTGATTCCCGCACCTGCAATACCATAAGCCCGGAAGTCTACATTCAGGAAATTGTAACCGGGGCGTCCATAATATCCCTGCCCGTAAAGAAAAATTTTGGGTTTATTTTCTTTATCAAGTACCTGTTGCTGCAGGCCAAGCATATTCAATTCAGATTTGTACACTTCCAGTTCAGGCCTGTTCACCGTCTTTTGTAAACTGTCTGCTGCCGGCAATACAAACCGGTCATTGGAATGTATTTCGATACCGGACAAGAGGGATAACTCCCTGGTAAGTCCGGAAATAGCCGCATCAATATCCGTCATCTTCTGCTCCGTGGTCAGGATTTCCGATTCAAATACCAACTGGTTGCTTTTCAATACGGCTCCGTTGGCAACGCCAATTGCAATTTTCTTTTGCTGCGCTTCCAGTTCAGCCTTGCGGATCCCCAGCATTTTCCGGTTTTCCTGTTGCAGCAGGATATTTCCGAACACGTTAATGATCCTTTCTCTTACACGCTGGAACTCAGTGTTTACCTGGTGGACACTCAATGTGGTTTGGGATTGCTCCAATTCTTTTTTTGACTTTACCACGCCAAATTCTGTTAAGGGGAACCGGAGGTCAACACCCATGTTGTAATTATCCTTATGCTGCGTGGGTATTCCTGAAAAGCCAGGTACGCTGAAGGAAGTTACTTCACTCTGATAGGTAGCTTGCCCGGTAACATTTACCTGGGGATACAGGCCAATATTGAGAATCCGCTCATTTTCCTTTCCCAGGCGGATGGCCAGTTCTTTTTGCCTGTTTGCCGGATAATGCTGTTCCGCTTTCTGTATCAGTTCCTCCAATGAAACGGTTTGCTGCGCCCGAATACTGCTAAACAGCATCGCTAATCCAACACTTAATACGAATCGTCTGCTCATGTATACACTACTTTTTAATTGCATTGATAATAAAGGTTGCTGCTGCCCTGGCATACCCTTCCATCATTTCATGGTACTGTTTATCGGTTAACCGGAGCACTTTTTTGAACATCTGGTTATTGATGGCGGGAAAACAACAGATCGACTGGAGGAAGATGTACAATAACCTTGGATCTGTCTGCCTGATTTGATTGTCTGTGTTTAATTGCTCGAAATAAAGAATAAAACTGTTGGGCGATTTGGACTTTTTAAGCCTTTCCGAGAGCAGTTCCGGGTTTCGGTTGATTTCCCGGATAATGAAGAGCATGGTGCCTTTCTGAACAAACTCCAGCAAGTCGGTGGTGAACCGGTTTACTTTTTCCTCCCAGTTTAAACTATCGTCTTTCCAGGTATTCACCAGTGGAATGTACGCATTGAGCGCATCATCGAAAATGCGTTGAAACAGGTTGTCTTTGCTGCGAAAATGATAATGCAGCGAAGCCTTGCTGATTCCTGCAACATCTGCAATGACCTGCATCCGGGTGCCATTATAGCCCTTCCGTTCAAATTCGAGCCTGGCGGCCTGCAAAATTTTTTCCTCGGTAATGGTCGATTCATTCATGTCTGATCAATTGGTTTGACCAAATGGTCAGGAACAAAAATAACAAGAGAATCTGCCTTTAGCGCACTTTAAGGAAAATATAATCGGCGAAAACTGTTTTTGGCCGGACAGACACCAGCGCCAACAAAAAAAGGCTGCTCATTCGAGACAGCCTCTTGTACTTGTCGGGACGACAAGATTTGAACTTGCGACCCCACGCCCCCCAGACGTGTGCGCTACCGGGCTGCGCTACGTCCCGAAATAAGGCAGGATTTCAGTGCCCTGCGATCACTCCCGTGTCATTACGGGGTGCAAATATAGGGCTAAAAGAAATTTTCAGGTTATATTGCAGGAAATTTTCAATTTCTGCATGAACATTCTATTGAAGCAGGTACTGATTACCGATCCGAATTCCCCATTCAACGGTAAACTATTCGATATACTTATTGAAGAAAACAAGATCAGCAAAATTGCCGCACAACTCAACGATAAAGCCACTGTTGTAGTGGATGAACCCGGCCTGTCGGTATCTCCGGGATGGGTGGATATTTTTTCCCATTTCTGCGACCCCGGCTATGAATTCAAAGAAACATTACAAACCGGCGCTGACGCCGCTGCAGCCGGTGGCTATACCAGGGTTTTTACCCTGCCCAATACCAAACCGGTAACAGACAACAAATCGCTGGTGGAATACGCTGCCAGGCAATCTGCCGATTTTCCGGTATACATTCATCCAATCGGGGCTATCACCCGGAATGCGGAGGGCAAAGACCTGGCTGAGATGTATGATATGCTCCACAGCGGTGCAGTCGCTTTCTCCGACGGACTTCATCCCGTTCAATCCCCTGGCCTTTTCCTGAAAGCATTGCAATATGTGAAAGCATTCAACGGTGTACTGATCCAGGTACCGGTAGATAAGAGCATCGGAGCATCCGGCTTAATCAATGAAGGCATTATTTCTACCAGGCTGGGATTACCCGGTATGCCTTCCATTGCCGAAGAAAGTATTTTAAAAAGAGATATAGACCTGGCCCGTTACGCGGGTTCCAAAATTCACTTTACAGGTGTATCCACTTTACAGTCGCTGAACCTGATCCGCGAAGCGAAAAAAGAAGGACTGGATGTAACCTGCAGCGTCACTCCCTATCATTTGTTCTTTTGTGACGAAGACCTCCAGTCTTACGACACTTACTTAAAAGTAAACCCTCCTGTCCGTACCAAGGCAGATATGCTGGCACTGAGAGATGCCATAATTGACGGTACCGTAGATTGCATTGCTTCCCATCACCTGCCACAGGACTGGGATCACAAGATCTGCGAATTTGAATATGCTTCCTTTGGAATGACCGGCCTGGAAACTGCTTTCGCCGTGGTGAACCATCTGCTGGAACAACTGAGCAATGACAGAATGGTGGAATTATTCTCCCTGAACGCCCGTAATATTTTTAACCTTCCTGCGACCAATATCTCCGAAGGCGCTGCAGCAGAATTAACCCTGTACCGCCGGAATGAGCAAACGATCATGCAGAAAACAGATTTCAGGAGCAAATCTGCCAATAGCGCCTTTACGGACCGGGAGTTGAAAGGCAAAGTAAAAGGCATTGTCAACAAAGGGAAAATATACACCAATTAAACCATTTATATGAAAGTGAACATCATCAACGAGGGAGCTAAATTCGGTCTCATTTGCGGACTTATAGCAGTATTGCTCATGTTCGGAAGCTGGGCTGCCGGCATCCAGATCTTTACCTCCGTTCAGTTCTACGGAACCTTTGTTCCTTATATGATCGCCATACTTTTAATCGGGGGATTCAACCTGAGAAAGCAGAACGGCGGATTCCTTTCCTTTGGGGAAGCCCTGAAATTCAACTTTCTGGCTTATGCTGTTGCGGCCGTACTGGTGGCACTGTCTACCTATGTTTTATACAATATCATTGACAAGGAACTGACCCAGAAATCTGCGCAGATTGCATTGGAAAAGACCCGGCAGATCATGGAAAAAATGGGATCCAGCGAAGAAGATATTGAGAAAGCCCTGAAGAACTCTGCTGAAAGCATGAAAGAAACCGGGTTGGGTAAAATTTTCCTGGGTACCGGTTTGGGGCTGATCTGGGATTTTGTAAAAGCCATGTTGCTTTCTGTAATCATCCGTAAGGAACAAAAATTTGAAGACCAATAACCTGCATGAACCTATCTATTGTTATACCGCTTTTAAATGAAGAGGAATCGCTGCCGGAGCTTTGCACCTGGATTGAACGCGTGGTAACCAATCATCACCTTACGTATGAAGTGCTGCTGATAGACGATGGCAGTACCGATAACAGTTGGGAAGTGATCCGGAAAATTACTGCTGAAAACACAGCGTTCAAGGGCATTAAATTTCAGCGCAACTACGGAAAGTCCGCGGCCCTGAACGAAGGGTTCAAGGCGGCGCAGGGCAGTGTAGTGATTACAATGGATGCAGATATGCAGGATTCTCCGGATGAAATTCCGGCGCTCTACAAAATGATTAGCGAAGACGGGTACGATATGGTAAGCGGCTGGAAAAAAATCCGGTACGATAATACACTGACCAAGAATATCCCTTCCAAGCTCTTCAATGCGGTAGCCCGCGCCAGTTCCGGCATTCAGTTGAACGACTTCAACTGCGGACTGAAAGCCTACCGCAATAAAGTGGTGAAGTGCATTGAAGTATTTGGTGAAATGCACCGCTACATCCCTGTACTGGCCAAATGGAGCGGGTTCAGGAAGATCGGAGAAAAAGTAGTAGAGCATCGCCCCAGAAAATACGGCACCACCAAGTTTGGCTGGTCCAGGTTCATCAACGGTTTCCTTGACCTGGGTACCATTATGTTCCTGGGAAAATTCGGTAAGAAGCCCATGCAATTCTTTGGATTGTACGGAACCCTGTTCTTCCTGGTCGGCTTATTATCGAGCCTGTACCTGGTGATTGCCAAAATCATTGACCCCGAAATGGGCCTGACCAATAAGCCCTTTTTCTTCATTGCGCTGGCAACAATGGTGATTGGTATGCAACTGTTCCTGACAGGATTTGTTGCCGAGCTGGTTGTACGGAACGCCGCTGAAAGAAATGTGTACCTGGTTGAAGAGAAACTGGGGATTTAATTCGTTTATTAACCAACCCCATGAAGCAAGAACTGATACTTATCGGAACCACCTGGCCGTTCAGAGGCGGTGGTATTGCCTCATTCAATGAAAGGCTGGCGAGGGCTTTTCAGGAACAGGGATTCAAAGTGACCATTTATACATTCTCTTTGCAGTATCCTTCTTTTCTGTTTCCGGGCAAGTCCCAGTACAGCAATCTGTTGCCGCCGGAAGACCTGGATATCCATGTAACCATCAATACTGTCAACCCGCTCAACTGGATAAAGATGGGCAGGATCATCCGCAATCAACATGCGCCGATTGTGTTGGTCCGGTACTGGCTCCCCTTTATGGGCGCCTGCCTGGGAACCATTCTGCGGATAGTGAAGCAAAACAAGGTTTCCCGCATCATTTGCATTGCCGATAATATCATCCCGCATGAGAAAAGACCGGGCGACCGTACACTCACCAGGTACTTTGTTCAGCCAATCGATGGATTTATTACGCTAAGCAAAAAGGTTGCCGTTGACCTGAAGCAGTTCAGTTCTAAAAAAGTCATTACTGTTCCGCATCCTTTGTACGACCACTTTGGTGCGCAGATGAGTAAGCAGGATGCCCGCAAAAAATTAAAGCTCCCTGCCGAAGGGCGGTTCATCCTCTTCTTTGGGTTTATCAGGAAGTATAAAGGGCTGGATCTTTTGCTGCAGGCCCTGGCGATCCTGCAATACGAGCAAAAAAATGATCCTTCCTTCGAAGTCCCCAGGCTGATCATTGCCGGGGAATTTTATGAAGAGGAGAAAATCTATACCGACCTGATCAGCGAACTGGGTATCGGCCATTTGATTGATGCCTTCACCCATTTTATTCCGGATGATGAAGTTAAATATTACCTGAATGCCTGTGACTTTGTTATTCAGCCTTACAGGAATGCTACCCAGAGCGGGGTTACCCCCCTTGCCTATCATTTTGAAAAGCCCATGCTGGTAACCAATGTGGGGGCTTTACCGGATATGATCCTGGAAGATAAAAGCGGCATCGTAACCGAACCCACCGCTGAACAGATTGCCACAGGCATCAAAAAACTGTACGAATTAGGTGAGGAACATTTTTTGTTTCAACTTCGCAGTCAGAAGAAAAAATACAGTTGGGAACAACTGACATCCGCCATTGTATCCCTGGCTCAAAATATATAATCATGCGCAACCGTATTACATCCATCATTGGGGCTTCCATAGAAGTGAAGCAGGCTGTTTTAGCCGACCCCGCCATTCAGCAAACCCTGGAACAGGTTATTGATATTGTTACCACTTCTTTTAAAAACGGGCATAAGGTCATGTTCTGCGGCAATGGCGGAAGTGCCGCCGATGCACAGCATCTCGCTGCAGAATTCTCCGGTCGTTTTTACAAAAACAGGAGAGCACTGCCTTCCGACGCCCTGCATTGCAACACGTCTTATCTCACCGCAGTCGCCAACGATTATAGTTACGACGATATCTATGCAAGACTGGTGGAAGGCACTATGGAAAAAGGCGATGTGCTGATTGGTTTAACCACTTCCGGCAACTCTCCCAATATCCTTAAAGCTTTTGAAGCAGCCAGGGCAAAGGGTATTCAAACGGTTGGATTCACCGGTAGTACAGGAGGCAAATTAAAAGCCCTCTCCGACTTTTTGCTGAATGTTCCTTCCAATACCACCCCGCGGATCCAGGAGAGTCATATTTTACTGGGACATATTATTTGTGAACTGGTGGAAGACGCTTTATTTAGCTAGTATGCTGAGACTAAACCTGGTTACCCCCGACTGGACGCTGTTCCTGGACCGGGATGGCGTGATTAATCATGAAAAGGAAAATGACTACGTACTGAACTGGGGGGAATTCCGGTTCTATGAAGACAGCCTTACCGCCATTCCATTATTAAACCGCTGCTTTCAGAAAACGGTGATCACCACCAACCAGAAAGGTGTGGGAAAAGGATTGATGACCCTGAACGATCTGAATACCATTCATGGCAACATGCTTCAATCCATTGAAGCGGCTGGCGGGCACATTGATAAGATTTATTTCTGTACCGACCTCGATGACGGGTCTCCCAACAGAAAACCCCAGCCGGGTATGGCTTACCAGGCGCAGATGGACTTTCCGGAGATCAGTTTTTCCAAAAGTATCATGGTAGGAAACCGGATGAGCGACATGAAATTTGGCAGAAATGCCGGCATGCACACCGTATACCTCGCTACGACCCACCCGGAAGCGCCCTTCCCCGATCCGCAGGTAGACCTGCGTTTTACAGACCTGCTTAGTTTTGCAGAAGCCTGTACCAGCATGTTCCACCGCTAATATCCGGTTTCGGCTTTAATGAAATGATAAAGTTCTGCAGGGGGTTAAAATTTGTGTTGTTTGAGTGTAAATTGCCTGAAGTAGTACCTGATAACTGATCACATGAAAAAACAAATCATCCTCTTCCTGCTCCTTGCACTCATAACAGGCGCCCATGCCCAAACAAAGGCAGACCGGGTGAAGCTGAATAAAATGGAGCAAAGCCTCAGTGTATATGCCCACAACATTCTGAATGCGGATGATGTGGAAGACCGGTTGAGGGCAGATAGTTTTTTTACGAGAAACCTGGTTCAGGCGCTGAAACTGCCTTACTCCTTTCACCATCCGTTTGATTCGCTGAAAACCATCTCCAGGATTTACGCTCCCGACAGCAGTTTCAGAATCATTACCTGGCAACTGATGAAAGATTTTTCCTACTACCGGTACAAGGGCGCCATACAACTCAATACCAAAGACGGTTCCCTGAAACTGATTCCCCTGTATGATGGCACCGACTTTACAGACAATCCCGTGGATTCCGTCCGGAGCAACCAAAACTGGATTGGTGCAGTGTATTACAATATCATTCTGAAGAAATACAACAACAAGAATTATTATACCCTTTTAGGCTACGACGAAAACGATGCGCGAAGTACCAAAAAGTGGATTGAGGTATTGACCTTCGACCAGCAGCGCCGGCCTGTATTTGGCGGACGTTATTTCAGCTATCCCAACGACCCCATCAAACCGGCGCAACCTGCCTACCGCTTTTGCCTGGAGTTCAAGAAAGATGCGAATGCAAAAATGAACTATGACCCCGAACTGGACCTGATCATTTTTGCCAAACTGGTGAGTGAAACCGGTGAGATCAGCAAAAAGCATACCCTGGTTCCTTACGGCACCATCGAGAGCTTTCAGTGGCAAATGGGTAAATGGGTATACATTCCGCCACAAAATTAAATACAGTGCATTAATCCAGCTTCAGTACAGCCAGGAAGGCTTCCTGTGGAATTTCCACATTACCGATCTGGCGCATGCGTTTCTTACCCTCTTTCTGTTTTTCCAGCAACTTACGTTTACGGCTGATATCACCGCCATAACATTTGGCCGTTACATCTTTACGAATAGCGCTGATGTTTTCACGGGCAATCACTTTTGCACCAATAGCAGCCTGGATGGCAATCTGGAACTGCTGACGGGGCAGTAATTCTTTTAATTTCTCGCAGAGTTTTCTTCCGAAATCGGTGGCACGGCTTCTGTGAATCAATGCACTGAGCGCATCCACTTTTTCATTGTTCAGCAGGATATCCATCTTCACAATATCGGCTTCGCGGTTATCGATCGGTGAATAGTCGAAGGAAGCATATCCACGGGTGGTGCTTTTCAGTTTATCATAAAAATCGAATACAATTTCGGTCAGCGGCATTTCAAAAATGAGCTCCACCCTGGTTGGGGTAAGGTAACTCTGGTTGATCAGGATACCGCGTTTACCCAAACAAAGGGTCATGATATTGCCGATATAATCGGGCAGGGTAATGATCTGCGCTTTGATGAACGGCTCTTCGATGCGGTCTATTTTAACAGGATCTGGCATTTCAACAGGGTTGTTCACCTGGATTTTTTCCCCCCTGGTGGTATACGCATTGAAGCTAACGTTCGGAACAGTAGTGATCACGGTCTGGTTAAACTCTCGTTCCAGCCTTTCCTGGATGATTTCCATGTGCAGGAGGCCGAGAAATCCGCAACGGAATCCAAAGCCCAGGGCCTGTGAGGTTTCCAGTTCAAAAGTAAGCGAAGCATCGTTCAGTTGCAGTTTGTCCATGCAATCCCGCAGTTCCTCAAACTCATCGGTGTTTACCGGGAAAATCCCTGCAAATACCATGGGTTTCACTTCCTCAAATCCATGAATCATTTCACCCGGGTTATTGGCCAGTGTAAGGGTATCTCCCACTTTTACTTCCCTGGCATTTTTGATGCCGGTAATAATATAACCCACATCCCCTGCCCTCACTTCATCCTTAGGAGTCATATTGAGTTTTAATACCCCCACTTCATCTGCTATATAGTCATTGCCCGTAGCTACAAAACGAATCTTGTCGCCTCTTTTTAAAGTACCGTTCATAATGCGGTAATAAATAATAATACCGCGAAAACTATTGTACACACTGTCGAAGATCAGTGCCTGCAAAGGCGCATCCACACTGCCTTCCGGAGGCGGTATTCTTTCAACAATGGCTTGTAAAATTTCTTCAATACCAATACCGGATTTACCGCTGGCCAGCAGAATATCTTCCTGCTTGCAGCCAATCAGGTCTATGATCTGATCGGTTACTTCCGGAATCTTGGCGCCATCCATATCAATTTTGTTGATCACCGGAATGATTTCCAGGTCGTTATCGATGGCCAGGTAAAGGTTGCTGATGGTTTGCGCCTGGATACCCTGTGAAGCATCCACCAGCAGCAGGGCGCCCTCGCAGGCGGCCAGTGCACGGCTCACTTCGTAGCTGAAGTCCACGTGTCCGGGTGTATCGATCAGGTTCAGTACATATTCAACGCCCTTGTGCTTATAATTAATCTGAATAGCGTGGCTCTTGATGGTAATGCCTTTCTCCCGCTCCAGGTCCATATCATCCAATACCTGGTTCATCATATCGCGCTCCCCGATGGTTTTGGTATGCTCCAGCAGCCTGTCTGCCAGGGTACTTTTACCATGATCAATATGGGCGATAATACAAAAATTCCGAATCTGCTTCATAAGGCGGCAAAGATAGGCCGTATGGGTATATGGCGCTAAATTTGCACCCATGATGTTTACCGAAACCGGAATTGATGTAAAAAAAGCGGCTGAATTGCTCCGAAAAGAGGAATTGGTGGCCATCCCAACCGAAACCGTTTACGGGCTGGCGGGCAATGCACTCAGCGAAACCGCAGTGGCAAAGATTTATGCCGCCAAGAACCGGCCTGCTTTTAACCCACTGATCCTGCATGTTTCGGGAATCGACCAGATTGAACGATATGCAATAGCCGATGCCCATAGCCTCCGGATAGCCGGCGCCCTGATGCCAGGCCCCATCACCCTGCTCCTGCCCAAAAAAGATACGGTTCCGGATCTTACCACTGCCGGAAGCGATAAGGTGGCCATCCGTATTCCAAACCACCCCCTTACCCTGGCGCTGTTGAAACAACTGGATTTTCCTTTGGCGGCGCCCAGCGCCAATCCTTCGGGCTATATCAGCCCCACCACGGCAGCGCATGTGCAGGAAGGCCTGCATGGGAAGATTGCTTATATACTGGACGGAGGACCTGCCAGCATCGGGCTGGAGTCTACCATTTGCGAGGTATCCGGCCATAGAATCCTGTTACACAGGGCAGGAGGCATTACCGCTGCTGCATTAACAGAAATCACCGGGCTGGAAGTGGCGTTGCCCGAAGCAACGCATGGGCCGCATACTCCCGGACAGCTGAAAAGCCACTATGCCCCCAACACCCCTTTGTTCAGGGGAAATATTGAAGGCCTGATCGGGCATTATCCGGACAAGAAAATTGCGGTGATCAGTTTCAGTAAAAGTTATGCAGACCGGCCGCAAGTGAGCAGTTATGTGTTATCCCCTTCGGGCAATCTGGCCGAAGCCGCCAATAAACTGTTTGCCACTTTGAGGGAGGTGGATGCGCAACAGTTCGATGTGATTTTAACAGAGGTATTTCCGGAAGAAGGAATCGGGCCTGCCATCAACGACCGTTTAGACAGGGCCCAATTTCTCCATAAATAAAATAATCTCGGCCCGCCTTATTGAAGGGCGTTGATGATGGCGACAAATTCATCGGCCACCAGTGAAGCGCCGCCCACCAGTCCGCCATCCACATCGGGCTGGGTAAACAATTCTACCGCATTGGCTGCTTTTACACTGCCCCCGTACAAAATGGAAATGGCATCGGCTGTTTCCTTATTGTATGCCCCGGCAATGTCTCCGCGGATGAACGCGTGCATTTCCTGCGCCTGGGCGCTGCTGGCGGTTTTACCTGTACCAATGGCCCAAATGGGTTCATAGGCAATCACCACTTTGCGCAGTTGATCGGCTGTTAAATGATACAGGGATTCCTTCAGTTGTTTGGCAACATATTCGTTTTGTATACCTGCTTCGCGAACAGCCAAAGGTTCGCCGCAGCAGAAGATCGGTGTAATATTATTTTCCAGGCAGATATTGATTTTTTCGGCCAGGAATGCATTGCTTTCATTGAAATATTCGCGGCGCTCGGAATGCCCCAGTACCACATAATGTACACCCAGGGAACTCAGCATGTCTACGGAAATTTCTCCGGTATAAGCGCCGCTTTTTTTGCTGTGACAGTTTTGTGCCGCTACATACACATTTTCCTTGTTCCGCAGTTTTTGCTGAGCCATTGCCAGGTAAGGCGCAGGGATGGCAAAGATTACCTGCTGGTTTTCTTTCAGGGAATGAGGCTGGTTGATAATATCATCGAGCAGTTGCTCTCCCTGTTGTAAGGTCAGGTTCATTTTCCAGTTCGCTGCTGCAATTTGCTTTCTCATACTCATTTGATTCTTGATTGCTTTTGTTTTATAAAGAGGAATGAAAGATATGTTTTAGTACCTGAATTTCCGCATCGGAGATTTTTTTACCTTTCATATACTTCCAGTTATTGATATCATTTACGGCCGCTTCAATATTGTATTTTTTTCCCCCGGTTCCCCAACTGAAACTGGTAATGATCCTGGGCAACAGACCAGCGCCAAACACATTGCAACAAAGACCAATCACCGAACCCGTGTTCACGGAGCTGTTGATGGCAAGCCGGGAATAATCGCCCATGATCACGCCGCATTTCTGGCCCACTACCACAGATTCACCCACTCCCATCACCCATACTTTAATATCTCCCGCAGAATTTTTCAGGTTGCTGTTAGAGCTGCCCGCGCCAAAATTGCACCATTCACCTACCACAGAATCGCCCAGGTAACCGTCGTGCGCTTTATTGGAGTAACCCATCAGGATGGAGTTCTTGATTTCTCCCCCGCCCATACAGTATGGTCCCAGCGTAGTGGCGCCATACACCCTGCTGTTCATCTTCAGTACAGAATGATTACCCAGCACAAAAGGTCCGCGAACGGTAGTTCCCTCCATAATCTCCGCATGTTTTCCGATATAGATGGGGCCGGTGCCGGAGTTGAGGGTACAGAATTCCAGTTTGGCTCCTTCCTCAATAAAAATATCCGCCTGTTGTACCAGTTGTACCGTAGGGGAAACGGGCTGCGACTTCCGGCCCCTGGTGACCAGTTTAAAATCTTCGCGGATCATAGCTTCGTTCAACTGCATCAGTTCCCAGGGGTATTCGATCCTGGATACAGAACCCGCAGGAAGGATTTCCTCAAAAAAGGATTCGGCTGTTGCTGCACTGAAAGCAGTGAAAGATATTCCGGATTTACCCGCCACCAGGCCGCCGTTCCCGGCAAGCGCCTGCCCGGGTTTCAATTGCTGAATGGCGGCTACCAACTGTTCGGTTGGAATGACCGAAGCATCAATCCAGGTATAAATTCCTGGTTCAGGAACCGGGTACAATCCCTGCAGGTACTCCGCAGTATGTACAAATGCTTCTTCCCGGAGCAACAATGTCCATCGCTCTTTGATTGTCAGGATTCCAAACCTGAAATCGGCAATGGCTTTGGTCAGGGATAACGGAGACAAACTGTCCCTGGAAATATTGTCGAATAATATGAATGCCATACACAAATGTATTGCATATTCGCAATAATGAATTCTCCTTACCTTGCATGCTCAAACCTCGAAAATTAAGTAACTATGAGCATTGGTACTTTCTCCTATCCGCAACCGTCAAATGAACCTGTTTTAGCTTATGCACCGGGCAGTCCGGAAAAAGCAGGGCTGAAGAAAGCATTGGCCGATCTGAAGAAAAAGCAAATCGATATTCCGATGTATATCGGCGGCAAACAGGTTCGTACCGAAAAGAAAGTAGCCATTCATCCTCCGCACGAGTTGAACCATGTGCTGGGATATTTTAATGCCGGGAGCGAAAACCATGCACAACTGGCGGTTGCCGCGGCCTTACAGGCCAAAGAAAAATGGGCGGCCATGAGTTGGGAAAGCCGTGCACATATTTTTCTGAAAGCGGCTGATCTGCTGGCTACCAAATACCGTTACCAGATGGTAGCAGCCACCATGCTCGGACAAAGTAAGAACCCGTTTCAATCCGAGATCGACAGCGCCTGCGAACTGATCGATTTCCTGCGGTACAATGTTCATTTTTTAAGCGAGATCTATAAACAGCAGCCCGCTTCCTCAACCGGCGTTCATAACCGAATGGAATGGCGTCCGCTGGAAGGATTTGTACTGGCAGTAACGCCGTTCAACTTCACGGCCATCGGCGGTAACCTCCCTACTTCAGCCGCCATGTGCGGCAACGTAGTAGTTTGGAAGCCGGCCAATACACAAATCTATTCTGCCCAGTTGTTCATGCGGATCCTGCGGGAAGCGGGTCTGCCCGACGGCGTCATTAACCTGGTATATGTAGACGGCCCTACCATCGGTAAAGTATGTTTTGGGCACAGAGATTTTGCAGGGGTGCATTTTACCGGATCAACCGGCGTATTCAACAATATGTGGAAAGTGATTGGCGAAAACATGGGCCTTTATAAATCCTACCCCAGAATTGTGGGCGAAACCGGGGGTAAAGACTTTGTGATCGCGCACCAGTCTGCCGATGTAGATGCCGTGGTTACTGCACTGGCCAGGGGCGCTTTTGAATTCCAGGGACAAAAATGTTCCGCCGCTTCCAGGGCCTATATCCCCGGTAATATGGCTGAAGAGGTTAAACGCAAACTGGTAGCTGCCGTTCAGTCCATGAAAATGGGTACGGTAGAAGATTTTACCAATTTTGTGAATGCTGTGATCGACGAAAAGGCCTACAACAGCATTACCCGTTATATTATTAACGCTAAGAAAAACAAAAAGGCGAAAATCCTGACCGGAGGTAATTTCAGCAAAACCAAGGGCTATTTCATTGAGCCGACCATCATTGAAACAAAGGATCCGAAGTCTGTTACCATGTGCGAGGAGATTTTTGGACCGGTGCTGACCATTTACGTGTACAAGGCCGACCAATACGAGAAAACCCTTGCCCTGCTCGACGGAACCTCCAACTATGCCCTTACAGGAGCCGTTCTGGCCCGGGACAGGGCAGCCATTGAACTGGCTACCAATAAGCTCAGGAATGCCGCAGGCAACTTCTATATCAACGATAAACCAACCGGCGCCGTGGTGGGCCAGCAGCCTTTCGGAGGAGCCCGGGCATCCGGAACCAACGACAAGGCCGGAAGCATGCTGAACCTCTACAGGTGGCTGAGCGCAAGAACTATTAAAGAAACTTATAATCCACCAACCCATTACGGGTATCCGTTTTTGCTGGAGGCCTAGCGATCGCCTGTTTACTATCGACATTAACCCCTATATTTGCCCCTCAAATTTTTGAACAGTGCCGACAAAATTTTCTAAAGAAACTTACCTTTATTGGTATGAGCTGATGCAGCTCATTCGTCAGTTCGAATTAAAGTCTGAAGAGATGTATAAAATGGCCGGAAAGATCCGCGGATTTTTTCATGCCTATATTGGCCAGGAAGCGATCGCTGCCGGCTGTATGACCGCCACTTCTCCCGACGATCCGTTTATCACTGCCTACCGTGATCATGGTCTGGCATTGGCAAAAGGTGTTTCAGCCAACGCATGTATGGCGGAACTCTACGGTAAAGCAACCGGTTGTTCAAAAGGTAAGGGAGGAAGTATGCACTTCTTCAGCCTGGAGCATAAATTCTTTGGCGGACACGGTATTGTAGGCGCCCAGATCGGTACCGGAGCAGGGCTGGCTTTTGCAGAGAAATACAGGGGCACACAGAATGTGGTGCTTTGCTATTTTGGGGATGGTGCCGCCCGCCAGGGCATGCTGCACGAAACCTTTAACCTGGCGATGCTCTGGAAGCTGCCTGTCATCTTCATTTGCGAGAACAACAACTACGCAATGGGCACCTCCATTTCCAGAACAAGTAATGTAATTGATATTTATAAACTGGCCGATGCCTATGATATGCCTGCTGATAAAGTGGATGGTATGAATCCTGAGTCTGTGCATGATTCAGTGGCAAGAGCGGTAAAAAGAGCCAAAGAGGGTGATGGTCCTACCCTCCTCGAAATGAAGACCTATCGATACAAGGGCCACTCCGTATCCGATCCGCAGAAATACCGCTCCAAGGAAGAAGTGGATGAGTACAAAGACCAGGATCCGATCATTAAAGTAGCCAATACCATTCTGGAGAATGCCTTCGCTACCAAAGAAGACCTTCAGGCGATTGATCAGAAAATACTGGCCATTGTGGATGAATCCGTACGTTTTGCGGAAGAAAGTCCATGGCCTGCCGATGACGAATTGCTGAAAGATGTTTACATTGATCAGCATTATCCATTTATTACAGACTAACCAACAAACGAATAAACAATTACAATGAGCCAAAAACACGAAAGTGCAGTTGAAGCAACAGCAGTGCAGGTAAAACCAGCATCTACCTGGAAGAAAATCCAAAAACCGGTACTGGGCGTTCTTGCCGCAGTAGTTTTAGTTGGCGGTGGATGGGTTGCCTACCAGGAATATGTGATGAAGCCCAAAGAAGAAAAAGCAGCCGAAGCCTTATACAAGGCTGAACAATATTTTGCCATGGACTCTTCCAGACTGGTACTGAACGGCGACGGTCAGGCCAAGGGGGTTCTGAGCGTAATCAGCAATTTCAGCGGAACAAAATCTGCTAACCTGGCTCATTACTACGCCGGTATCAGCTACCTGAAACTGGGTGAGTATGAAAATGCAGTGAAACACCTGAAGGATTTCTCCACCGATGCGCACCAGATTCAGTTGCTGGCATTGGGTTGCCTGGGTGATGCTTACTCCGAGCTGAAAAAGAACGATGAAGCAATCGCCGCTTACAAAAAAGCTGCTTCTGTTTTTGAAAAAGACGAGAACAACTCTTCCGAATATCTTTTCCGTGCTGCCCTCCTGCTGGAAGTTACCGGCAAAACCGGGGAAGCGCTGGAACTGTACAAAGAACTGAAAACGAAATTCCCTAAAACCGATAAAGGATTCCAGGCGGATAAATATATCTACCGGCTCAGCATCGAAAAAAATGACCTGACTGCTCAATAATGGCAACTAAAGGAAATATTACTTTAAACAAAGGCATCCCTGTTATAGAGGATGCCTTTGTTGTTATCGTTAAAACGGAGTGGAACAGCCATATCATCAATGCACTGGAAAAAGGAGTTAAAAAAATCCTGAAAGCAAACGGCGCCAGCTCAAAAACCATTACGGTTCCGGGGGCCTTTGAACTGCCCTTTGCCGTAAAGAGTCATTATGCCTATTCTAAAAAAATGCCGGATGCCTATATTACCCTGGGCACCATTATCCAGGGCGACACCCCGCATTTTGATTATGTATGCAAAGCCGTAACGGATGGCGTACTGCAACTGAACCTGGCCATCGACGTGCCGGTTATCTTTGGCGTGCTGACCGTTCTGAACGAGGAGCAGGCCATGGAAAGAATTGGCGGCAAACATGGTCATAAAGGCGAAGAAGCTGCCATTACCGCGCTTAAAATGATTGCCCTGAACCGTTCTTTTAAATAACTTTCCTGATCATGACTGTACAGATTTTTGTTCCCTGCTTTATAGACCAGCTTTATCCGGATGTTGCTTTCAATATGGTGAAAGTGCTGGAGAAAGCGGGCTGCACCGTGAAGTACAACAAGAACCAGACCTGTTGCGGGCAGCCGGCCTTTAATGCCGGTTTTCATGGTGAAGCCAAAGAGGTTTGTACCAAGTTTCTCAGAGACTTTGAGGGCACGGAATATATTGTAGCCCCCAGTGCCAGCTGTGTGGGGTTTGTAAAGAACTACTACCACCAGTTATTCGAGAACTCTGCCTATAAAAGCCAGGCCGAAAAAACGGCCGGCCGCATATATGAATTCTCCGATTTCCTGGTGAATGTTTTACAGCAGGATCATTTTGGCGCCAGCCTGAAAGGCAAAGCCACTTATCATGATAGCTGTGCGGCGCTCAGGGAATGTCACCTGAAAGCGGAGCCCCGGCAATTGCTCAGCAAGGTTGCGGGATTGGAACTGATCGAAATGAATGATGTGGAAACCTGTTGCGGATTCGGCGGAACATTTGCTGTAAAGTTTGAACCCATCAGTACCGCTATGGGCGACCAGAAAATCACCCATGCAGCGGCTACCGGCGCCGAATACCTGATCAGCACCGATATGAGTTGCCTCATGCACATAGACGGATGCGCCAAACACAAAGGCACAGAACTGAAAGTGATGCACCTGGCCGATGTACTGGCCAGCGGCTGGTAATCCTGCACATGTAACCGGCTATTCCCCTACCACCCATTCATAATCCAGCTGGCGTTTTTCCAGGTTGGCGGCAATGACACGGATCGATATTTTATCGCCCATTTTAAAGGTTCTTCCGCTCCTGCGGCCTACCAGGCTGTATTCGCTCTCCACCAGCCTGAAATCGTCAAATTCGCTCAGTCCTACAATACTGACAAGGCCCTCACATTTATGTTCTACCGTTTCTACAAAGAGGCCGAAACTGGTAACGCCGCTCACCACTCCTTCAAACACATTGCCCACATGCGATTTCATGAACTCTACCTGTTTGTATTTATTACCGGCGCGTTCACACTCCATGGCAGCTCTTTCGCGCTCACTGGTATGCCGGCATTTCTCCTCCATTTTCTTATCAATCACCGGCTTTCCAACAAGCACGGATTCCAGTACACGGTGCGCCAGTATATCCGGATACCGGCGTATGGGAGAAGTAAAATGACAATAATTTTCGAAGCCTAAACCATAGTGGCCGATATTCTCTGTTTTGTAAACAGCCTTAGCCATGGTACGGATGCCCAATTGTTCCAGCACATGCTGTTCCGGTTTTCCGTGCGCATCCGCCAGCATGGTGTTGAAACTTTTTGCGATTGCTTCCGGGCTGGATACATCAAATTGATGGCCGTATTTCTTGGCATATTGAATAAACGGCGTCAGTTTTTCTTCGTCCGGTTCATCGTGTATCCGGTATGGGAATGGTATGGGTTTCTTATTGATACTTTGTTTGGACACATTCTCTGCCACCGTTCTATTGGCCAGCAGCATGAATTCTTCGATCAGTTGATGCGATTCCTTACTTTCTTTTACAATAATGCCGATGGGTGTTCCTTTTTCATCCAGTTGAAACCGCACTTCCTGGGAAGAAAAGTTGATGGCCCCATTGGCAAAACGCTTCTTGCGGAATTTCTGCGCAATATCATTCAGCAAAAGAATCACTTCATCGTGTTTGCCTTTTTTGGTTTCAATGATCTCCTGCACATCTTCATAGGTATACCGGTGATCGGAATGGATCACGGTACGGCCTAACCAATACTGTTTAATATCTCCTTTCCCGTTTATCTGAAAAATAGCAGAGAAGGTAAGTTTATCCTCATTCGGGCGAAGTGAACAGAGTTCATTGGAAATCTTTTCCGGGAGCATCGGGTTAACCCTGTCTGGCAGGTAAACCGAGGTAGCACGTTTATAGGCCTCTGCATCCAGCTCCGTATCGGGCTGTACATAATGGCTCACGTCTGCAATGTGTACGCCAATCTCATATTTATCATCCCCCAGTTTCCTGAATGAAATGGCATCATCGAAGTCTTTGGCATCCACCGGATCGATGGTAAAAGTGAGTATTTCCCGGCAATCCCTTCTTTTGCCGATTTCTTCTGCATCAATGATTTCGGGAATCCTGGCAGCCTCTTCCATTACATCATCCGGGAAACTCAGCGGGAAACCGGCTTCTGCAAGAATCTCTTTCATGGCGCCGTCATGCTCATTGTCTGCCAGTAATACACTAACCACCGCACCCACCGGTTTTTTATCTTCCTTATCCCATTTCACCAGCCGCACAATCACTCTTTCTTTGTGTTTTGCACCGTTCAGCTCATTCATCGGAATATAAAGATCGGGCATGGGTTTATCGGTATCGGGCACAAAAAAAGCATGGTGCGCAGAAAGCTGTATATGGCCTACAAATTCCGTTTGTTTTCTGCTGACCACTTCGGCAATCTTGCCTTCTTTCTTTCCGGTACGTGCATTTTCCTTGATGATCTTAACCCTTACGGTATCACCATGCAATGCAGTGGAAAAGTCGTTGGGGCGAACCAGTACATCGCCCGACTGGTCTTCTACCACCACATAGCCCATTCCGGAACGGGTAACATCCAGTTTTCCTTTTATCGTTTGAACGGCAATGGATTTTGCCTTTTGTTTTTGTTTTGATTTTGTTTTTGTTTTTTTGGTACTCATGATTCGGGATTAAAAGAGAAATGACGGATAAAATTTACCAGTATTTCGTCGAATTGTGGTCCCTCGTCAAAAAGAAAACGATGACGGATAGGGATTACATATAAAGGCACCTGTGTTAATTGTTCCCTGAACTTTATCAACCTGACCGCGTCTTTCTCTGTTGTTAATATTAATTTGTCTTTTGCCGGTATGGCATTGAATTTTTCCCTGATCTCTTTGAGATCATCGATGGAAAAAATATGGTGATCGGAATAATCCTGCTGATAATATGCATGCGTGTTGTGCAGCAGGTAATCCTTTAATGGTTTTGGGTTGGCGATGCCGCAAACCAGCAGCACTTCATCTTCCTGTGTAATAATGCATTTCTCCGCCACATCGCAGATATGATAGGGAATCCCATATTGAATGGTTGTAAAGAATACCCGCTGGGCGGGCAATGGTTTCAGTTCACGCAGGATACCCGCCTTCTTTTCCTCGGAAAGATCGGCGGGGCATTTCGTCACCACAATGATATTGGCTCTTTTTGCCGAAACCCGTTCATCCCGCAGATCACCGGTAGGCAGAAAAAAATCGTTGGTGTATAAATTGCTAAATTCAGTCAGCAGTATATTAAACCCTGCCCGAACGGATCTGTGCTGGAAGGCATCATCCAGTATAATAGCCTGCAATTCGGGATGATCCTGCAATAAATGCGGAATAGCCACAATTCTCTCTTCCCCGACAGCTACGGCAATATTGGGATGTTTCAGGTAAAACTGCATGGGCTCATCGCCAATTTCGAGCGCAGTTGTATTTGAATCTGCCAGTGCATATCCCCTGGTTTTTCTTTTGTATCCCCTGCTCAGTGTAGCAATCCTGAACTCGGGGCTCAACAGATTGGCCAGGTATTCTACCATCGGGGATTTGCCTGTTCCCCCTACAGCGAGGTTTCCAACGCAAATGACCGGGAAATTAAACTGTGCGGAAGCAAGCCATTTTTTATCGAACATCCTGTTCCTGATGATTACGATAATCCCGTAGAGGATAGCGATCGGCAGGAGCAATACACGAAAGGATTTTAAAAAAAGGGTATTAAAATTCATAAATATGCTGCGGGGTGAGTCCTATGGTTAAAGGTATATCAAATTCATGGGTATCGGCAATTGCCCCGATAGGATCGAAATAGGAAAGCCCTACCACAACAGCGTCCTCCCTGCATTGGGCCAGGAAACGATCGTAATATCCCTTCCCATATCCCAGGCGGTATCCCTGCCGGTCAAATACCAGTAAGGGAACCAGGATCATATCGATATGGAGCGGCGCAAAAACCGAACCGGATTCAGGCTCGGTAATACCCCAGTTACTTGTTTCGTAAACAGTGTTTTCATCAATCAGTATGGCATCCATGGTATCCTTCCCGTTTACCTTGGGATAAAGAATGTTCAACCCGGGAATCATGTGACGCAGATAGCCGGAAAAAAGGTGCGTATTGGGCTCTACCTGGTGTTGCATGGGCCAGTAAGTCATAAAACTTTGTACCCCGGAAAAATTGAGCTGCTGAAACTGAAGGAGCAATAAATCATCCAGCCGGAGCTTATGCGCAGGCGAAAGTTCATTGCGCTTTTTTTTGTATTCAATTCTGAGTGCGGTTTTGTTCATATGACTAAGCAATTATTGCTTTCAGGGCCGCCCTGATTCCCGATGCAGCCCCGGCCACAGTTGCTTTATTGATTGATGAAAGTGCAGGAACGGCAGCGATGGCTTTATAACCGCTCCATTGTACCACCTGTTGCTGGTACTCAGCGGAAGCTCCGGTAAAAAACCAGCCCAGTACATCCATTTGATTGGATCTGCAAAAAGCGGCTGTAAGCAATGAGTGATTGATGCTACCGGGATACTCCCTGTTCACCAGGATCACTTTTGCATCGAGTAATTTAATGAAATCTGCCACAAACAGTTTTTCCTGCAGAGGAGTCAGTAACCCTTCATTGCCTTCAATAACCAGTATTTTGCCGGGGTGATTGGATTGAATATCCTGTGATGCCTGAAAGAGTTTCAACAGCTCTATTTCAACGCCTTCTCTGCTGGCCGCGGTGTGCGGTGATGCCGTTGCCTTAAACTTGTATAGTTCAGGATGAATCCGGGTGATGTTGTTGCTGATCAGATCAGCTACTTTTTCTTTGTCGGTTCCGCTTTCAACACCTGCCTGAACCGGTTTCCAGTAATCTGCTTCCAATGCTTCGGCAATGAATGCCGAAACAAAGGTCTTTCCTACCTCAGTACCTATGCCAGTTATAAAAATCGGTTGATTCATACTGCAAAATACCGAAAGGATAAGCAAATCGGTACATTTCCGGGAACAATCGGTTGATTTTCCGAAATGTAACTGCACTGTAAAAGCCCTGCCGGGTTTCTACTACATTAGAAGTTGGATTTAAAACGGAGGTTGGCTGATTTTTTCATGTTCTGAATTTTCCAGAGATCCACAGCGCAGAAGCTTTTAGTAGCCTCTTGGGCGTTGTCCCCGGTAAGTTCAGTTGCCAAAGTTTCTTTTACTTCATGTGTTAATTCGTTCAAATGTTGCCTGTCTATTTGTACAATAGAGGGCATGATTTCGCCTTTCATTGCTAAGCTTTTTTAAATTAAAAAATATTCCTGAGCCGGTAGTAAGTAATGATTTTCAACCGTTGGGGGGTGTTTGGTGTCCCTGTCTACCGTAAGATGATATCAACTATATTGCTCAAATGCGCCGCAAAGATACAGCTCTTATATTTCACAAAAAAATAATACTGCTAAGGAAATGTTAATTCACTGCTTGTCCTTTTACAAAATCTGCTATGAGGTAACTGATGAGTTTTCCGGTGCCAGGATCTTTTCTTCCGTCGGATAATTGCACCGCACCCTCACAAATGTGCAGGTAGGCTACTTTGGAATCTGCCGCAACAAAATTGAGGTACTGGCGTGCATGAAGGGGTGAAATACCAACAGGGCTTTGCGCACTGCTCAGTGCATTGGCAATGCCATCCAGATCCAGCTCAATGCCACAAAGTGTGTCTTCTGTAAAAGCGGTGGCCAGCCCAACTGACTGTAAAAAGGTTCGCTTCTCATGTACAAAAATATCTTCGAATGTAATGCAGTCTATAAAGGGGTTATTGACCATATCCATCCATACATTCTGCGGAATATAATTCTCATGAATCCCGATCACAAAATATTTTTCGAGGTAGCCATCTGCTTCTGCGTAGCTGAATCCGTTACCACTGTGCCTGCCTTCCATCGGGCGAAAATCGGCATGCGCATCGAGGTTGATGGCATTGATCTGCGCAATCGGAATTACGCCGGCTTTGTAAAACCCTTTGGCCGCACCTTTGATGCAGGGATAGGAATTATTGTGTCCGCCTCCAACTACCAGCGGGATTTTCCGGTTCTGGGTAATCAGGTGGATGATCTGCTCTACTGCTGCATCCACCGTATTCACAGCATGCCTTAATGCGGCCGTTTTTTCATCGGCGTCCAATGCATTGGATTCGATCACCTGTTCTATTGCAGAAAAATCAAAGTGGCCCAGCAATAAGATATTGCTTCCCTCCAGAAAATCATTACTCTGAATGTTCAGGAAAGCATGCAAAAAAGACAGCCATGCAGAATCTGTTCCTCCAATGCCGCCATTGGCCTTCACACCCAAATCTTCAGGTATACCCAGCAGCACATAGTCTGCAGAAGACTGTTGCAGGGAGGCTTCCAGCTGATACGGGTTCCTGATCACCTGAATCCGCTCTCCCAACTTGGTTTCGAAGCGGCGGATTTTGGTAAGCCCCAATACATCTTCCTTGTTGTACACCTTTAAATAATTCATAGAAAGTATTTAATGAACGAGAACTACAACTAAATATAATTAAATAAACGCACCATTGATCATCACTTTATGAATCAGGTTCGTTCCAAAGGCATACGGCAGGTAGTTTACAGAAGGAATGGGCTGCGTAAAAATCAGGTTGGCTTTCTTACCCACCGTGATACTGCCCACAGTATCACCCAGTTCCATGGCATAAGCGCCATTGATGGTGGCGGCATTGATGGCTTCCGCAGGCAGCAACTTCATTTGAATACAACTGAGCGATACCACAAAATTCATATTACCGCTGGGGCTTGATCCGGGATTAAAATCGGAAGCCAATGCTATGGCAGCATTGGCATTGATCAGTTCCCTGGCCGGCTGAAAAGGCATTCTTAAAAAGAATGCAGCGGTGGGAAGCAATGTACCAATGGTATCTGCACCCGAAAGCGCATCGATGGCCGAAGCGTTCATCGATTCAAGGTGATCTACGGAAACCGCTCCCAGCTCCACTCCCAGCTCTGCCCCGCCCGATGCATGCAACTGGTTGGCATGGATCTTTGGTTTCAGTCCGTATTGCATACCCGCCCTGCAGATCGTTTCTGTTTCTTCCACACTAAAGAAGCCCTCCTCGCAAAACACATCAATATAATCGGCCAGCCCTTCCCGGGCAATGGCAGGAAGCATTTCATTGAGGATGAGCCGGATATATCCTTCGTGATCATCCTTATAAGCAAGCGGATAAGTATGCGCACCCAGGAAACTGGCTTTTACCGGAATTGGTGCAGTTGCTTTCAGGCGGCGGATCACCCGCAGCATTTTAAGTTCATTATTGGTATCCAACCCATAACCGCTTTTGATTTCAATGGCGCCCGTTCCCAAACGCATCAGGGATTGCAAACGATTCCATGCGGCATCGTATAAAGCATCTTCACTCATGGTGGCCAGTTTGCGGGCAGAATTGAGTATGCCTCCCCCTTTTGCAGCAATGGCTGCATAGCTCAGCCCGTTGATTTTATCTACAAACTCTTCCTCCCGGCTTGCGGCAAAAACAAGATGAGTATGGCTGTCGCACCAGGCAGGCAATACCGTAGCGCCACCTGCATCAATAATGGTCCAGTCCCTGCCTCCCGGAACCGGTTCCGACATACTGCCATACCCGGTAATACAGCCGTTTTCGATGGTCAGCCAGGCATTATTGATCATCGGAAGCTCAGCCAGTTCATTTCCCCGCAAAACCTTTGACCGGGTTCTTGTGTTAACCAGTTGTGCAATATGATTGACCAGTATTTTCATATTGGGAAATTACGCTGTTAATTGCTTATAAACACGCTATTTTCGGATATGCTTACCACCCTCACTGTTGTTCGTTATCCCCCATGGATGGGCTGGGCCGGTTTTTTATCCATGGCCCTGTTCCGGATTCCGCTTTGGTTCAGGCGTTCCATCCCCTTCTGGAAACTGATGGGATCCGGCAGAAACGGCACGTTCAGCAAAATGCCGGATTGGCGGCAATGGGCCGTATTGATGGTACACCAGAACGCTGTGCAAATGGAGAAAGACATGCCGGCATTCTTCAACAAATGGTGGTTGGTTTTTCATTGTGAAAAATGGACGCTGACCATGGAGGCGATTGAGGGGCATGGTTTATGGGACGGACTGCCTGCTTTTGGAGAGTTGCCCCGCCAAAGCAACTATGAGGGCCCTGTAGGGATACTGACCAGGGCTACCATCCGTTTAGCAAAACTGAAAAGTTTCTGGAGCCATGTAGACGGAGTTGCTGCAAATATGGCCGATGCCAGGGGCCTGGTAACTTCCCTGGGAATAGGTGAAGCACCCTGGATCAAACAGGCCACATTCAGCATTTGGGAAAGCAGGGATGCCATGAAAGATTTTGCTTACCGGATGAAGGAACATGCCGAAGTGATCCGGAAAACAAAAGCGGACAACTGGTATAGCGAAGAAATGTTCATAAGGTTCAGAATACTGCATTCCGAAGGCAGTTTACAAGGAAAATTGCCTTTTCAAATAAAACCTTACTTTGCAGAAGCATTATGAACCATTGTTCAACCATATCTTTCTTAACCGCTCACTTTGCATGGATGTACAGGGGACTGAATTCCATGCCCGATCATTGAGTACCGTATTAGCCCTTTAAAAATTAATTGCCGGCAGCAATTAGAGAACAGTAAACAGCAATAGTGATGCAACCCTGCTTTGCACTTTCGATCCAATGATCTTTTGGTGATGCGGTTTGGTTCAGGCGCTTTGGTGTTGCCATCCATTTTTCAACTCAACAACGCAAAGAATTCTATGAAAGTTTCAGTAACTTCAGAAATAGGCACGCTCAAAAGATTATTGGTACACAGCCCCGACAGTGGTTTGGGTAAAGTGGTTCCCTCCAAGGCCCAGGACTGGTTGTTCGAAGACATTGTACACCTCGATACCATCCGTAAAAACGAATACGATTACTACACTAAAATCCTGTTGTATTTTCTGGACCCGGCAAAAATCAGGGGTCGCTTAGCCGAGATTGATCACCCGGAATCCAAAAGAAATTTCTACAAGCCTGAACATGAAGATTTTTTTAAATCGGATAAAGTCATCGAGCTGCAATGGCTGCTGGCAGAAATACTGGCCGACAGCAACATCCGCCTGAAGCTGGTGGCATCTGTGTGCGCCATTGAAGGCTGTACCTACCAATTGCAAAAAGCACTGATGGAATACGACGCTGCAGAACTGGCAAAGACCTTTATTTCAGGAACATCCAGGGATAAACAACTGATCTTTGCGCCCATCCCAAATTTTATTTTCACCAGGGATATCGGCATTACCATCAAAGACCATGTGTTGCTGAACAAACCTGCCAAGAAAGCCAGGACCCGGGAAGCGCTGCTGGCGCGGTATATTTTCTTTAACCACGCTTTCTTCAGTGATTACCGGGATAAAGTCATAGAACTATCCGATACCAGCCATCATTTCCTATTACCGAAAGAAGACGATGAACGCAAGATCACCCTGGAAGGAGGCGATATCATGGTTGTGAGCGACAAGCACCTGGTAGTCGGCGTGAGTGAACGGACTTCGTCTGAGGCGGCGGTGAAAATCACCAACAAAATGTTTGAAATGGGATTGATGGACAAAGTGACCATCGTTAAAATTCCGAAGAAGAGAGACTACATGCATATTGACACTGTTTTTACGCAGGTGAAAAGAGATGTATGGGTAATGCTGGGTAATTTTTCGCGCAAGGCTGTGAAGCACGAAGATGAAACTGCCGTGGAAAGAATACTCGAAATTAAAAAAGAAGAAAAAATTAAAATATTGCAGTTTCATCGCAGTAACCCGGAGAACCCGGTTTCATTCGAGAGCCTCGAAGACCTGCTGATTGATATCAGCAGAAATGACCTGAACTGCCGCAACGAAGTGCGGTTCATTTATTCGGGGAATAATGAATTTCCTTACAGCGCCCGGGAACAGTGGACCGATTCCTGCAACCTGCTGGCATTAAAAGAGGGCGTGGTATTGGGTTACGACAGAAATGACAAAACAACCGAAGCCTTCCGGCAGGCAGGATTCAATATTGTAGAGGTAAAAGATCTCCTGCAACAACTGGAAGATGGAACCACCACCACCGCATCTATTGAAAATACCTTTATCCTGATGCCATCGGCAGAATTATCGAGAGCAAGGGGCGGATTCCATTGCATGAGTATGCCTCTTTGGCGCGAACCCATTGAACTATAAAAAACAGTACCATGCAACACAGCGCTCATTTATTAATGATACAGCCGGTTCGGTTTGAGTACAACACGCAAACGGCGGTAAACAACAGTTTTCAAACAGCCACTGATGCAAGGGGCAATGAAGTGCAGCAAAAAGCGCAGCAGGAATTTGATGCCTTTATTGAATTATTAAGGGCCCATGACATTGATATAACCGTAGTGAAAGACACGGCAATACCCCATACCCCCGATTCCGTATTTCCCAATAACTGGATCTCCTTTCATGATCCGGGGATCATCTGCCTCTACCCCATGTTTGCCCCCAACAGAAGACAGGAGCGCAAACAAACCGTACTGGATGCCATTGCAGCAAAGTTCCGGGTACAGGAACAGATTGATTTTACGTGGCACGAAGCCGGCAACCGGTTTTTAGAAGGAACCGGAAGTATGGTACTGGACAGGGATCATAAGATCGCATATGCCTGCCTCTCTCCCCGCACCGACCTTACCGTACTACAGGACTTCTGCAGCAGGATGGGGTATACACCGGTGGCTTTTCATTCGGCAGACGCCGGCGGGCAGCCCATCTATCATACCAATGTAATGATGTGTGTGGCGGACGCCTATGCCATTATTTGTATGGAAGCCATCCCCGATCCTGCTGAACAAAACAGGGTAAAGGAATCGCTCCGGCAAACCGGCAAAACCCTGATTGAAATCAGCATGGATCAGCTGAATCATTTTGCGGGAAACATGCTGCAGGTGCATAACCGGAAGGGAGAAAAAATGCTGGTAATGTCTTCGCAGGCATACCGCTCGCTAACAACCGGACAGCTCAACGCCATTGAACAGTTCAACCCGCTGCTCCATTCGGATATTACTACCATCGAAACCAATGGCGGCGGAAGCGCCCGGTGTATGATGGCCGAAATATTTCTGCCGCTGAAATAATGCAGGCGATACCGCTATACAACAAAACTTTTCCGGACGCCCTCTTCAAAAGAAAGGGGTCGGTAATTTAATTCACGAATGGCTTTGTCGATTTTTAACCCGGATTTCCTGGAACGGCGAACAGGCTCCGGAAAACTATCGCTGTTTACTTCCACAATCAATGATTCATTGAGACCAAGTACACGTGCTACCGTGAGCGCCATGCTGTAAGGAGAGAGAATATCTTTTCCGGCAAGATGGTATACCCCCTGTTTTTTTTGAACCATGATCTGTTCAATTCCTTTACAGATATCGTTGGCATAAGTGGGCGTTCTCAACTGGTCGCTCACTACTTTGATGGTATTGCCAGCCTGCAGGTTTTGCTGTACCCATTGAATAAAACCCGGCCGCATCCCCTCCCATTGTGTACCATAAATAAAAACCGGGCGCACAATGGTATAAGTGCCTGCATGTTGCCGGACCAGTTTTTCTCCCATCAATTTGGATTCCCCGTAAAAATTGAGCGCGTCGGGTTGATCTTCTTCCGCATGCGGGCCGTTTTCTCCAAAAATAAAATCGGTGGAGAGGTAAATAAAATGACTGGAACCTTTTTTAGCAGCTTCCGCCAGGTTCCCGGTTGCAGTAGCATTGTGCAGTATGCAGGCATCCCGGTGATGGTGGCATTCATCGGGTTTACTCATAGCCGCCACATGCACAATCACATCCGGCTGAACATCAGTTAAATAAGTATTCACCGAACTAAAATCCGTCAGTTCAAGGTTGGTATAATGAATTCCTTCCACAGGAGGAATGCGTCTCGCTCCCCTTGAAACCGCATAGCAGTCAAATCCCTTACCTGCCAGGTAAATACAAAGATGTTGCGCAAGAAAACCATTGGCTCCGGTCACTACTACTTTCATGATACAATGCTACGAAAAAACTTAACCTTGGTTACAAATGGTCATTAGTTTTCAAATCCTTACATTTGAAACTCCGTGTACTCCTTACACATTTATTTTTTGTAATATGTACACTTGTAGTTTAACTGAGAATCGAAATTGACAATGGCAGAAAAAAAAGTTACTAGAATCGGTGTACTGACCTCCGGTGGCGACGCACCGGGTATGAATGCCGCGATCAGGGCGGTGGTAAGAACCGGTCTGTATCATGGTTTGGAAATGTTTGGGATAATGCGCGGATACAGCGGAATGATTGATGATGACATTATTCCTATGGACTCCCGTTCAGTTGCCAATATTATTCAGCGTGGCGGTACTATCTTAAAAACGGCAAGAAGTGCGGAATTTCTTGAACATGCCGGTCGTAAAATTGCATACGAAAACCTGAAGAAAAGGGGCATTAATGGCCTGGTGATCATTGGAGGGGACGGAAGTTTTAAAGGCGCCCAGAAATTCAGCAATGAATTTGACATACCCTGTATCGGTTTACCCGGTACTATTGATAAAGATATTGCCGGAAGTGATTTCACCATCGGTTTTGACACCGCTGTAAACACCGCGGTAGAAGCCATCGACAAAATCCGGGACACTGCGGATGCGCACGATCGTTTATTCATTGTGGAAGTGATGGGCAGAGACGCCGGTTATATTGCTTTGCACAGTGGAATAGCCACCGGGGCGGAAAATATTCTGATTCCGGAAACAGCAACAGATATAGAAGCGCTGATTCATTCTTTATCCGAAAAGGAAAAAAGAAAGAAACTGGTAAACCTGGTGGTAGTGGCCGAGGGGGAAAAATTTGGCGGAGCCAATGAGATTGCTGCCATTGTAAAACAGCGTTTACCCAAGGCAGATATCCGTGTTTGTATTCTCGGGCATATTCAACGTGGTGGTTCCCCCTCCTGTTTAGACAGGCTCATTGCCAGCAGAATGGGCTATGCAGCGGTTGATTGCCTGATTAACGGTACACATAATGTGATGGTGGGCATTTTAAACAATACCCTGCACTATACCCCGCTGGATCATGCGGTAAAAGCAAAAGACAAAATTTCAGAAGACTGGTTGAGAATTGTGAAAATTCTGGCCAGCTAAATAATCAACCCTACTTAACAGTAAACCCTAACACAGATACATATCATGTCAAAAAACCTAGACAAATACCTGCACAAGCACATGGACAAGGAAGCAGGTGTACAACACGTTTCTCATAAAACTAAAATTGTTGCTACTGTAGGACCGGCATGCGACACCTACGAAAAACTGCTGGAACTGGTTAAAGCCGGCGTTAACGTATTCCGTTTGAACTTTTCCCATGGCAATCATGAAGATAAACTGGCTATTATTCAGCATATCAGAAATATCAACAGCACACAGCCCTATAACATCGCCATCCTGGCCGATCTGCAGGGACCTAAACTGCGTGTTGGTGAAATAGCCAACAATGCGCTGGAAGTAAAGGCAGGTGATATACTCACTTTTACCAACGAAAAATGCGTGGGTACCCTGGAAAAAATTTACGTTTCCTATCCTAACCTCGCAGGCGATGTTACCATTGGCAATATCATCCTGATAGACGATGGCAAACTGGAAGTAAAAGTTTGCGGTATCGAAAAGAACGGTGATGTAAAAGTGCAGGTTACGTTAGGCGGCATACTGTCTTCCAAGAAAGGAATCAATCTGCCCGACACAAAAATATCCTTACCGGCGCTTACAGAGAAAGATCTGGCCGACCTGGAATTCATCATTGAGCAACAATGCGACTGGGTGGCTTTAAGCTTTGTAAGAAGCGTGAAAGACATCGTTATATTAAGAAGCAAGCTGGATGAAAAACACAGCAAGACCAAAATCATTGCTAAAATTGAAAAGCCCGAAGCCCTTGTGAATATTAGGGAAATCATCCTGGAAAGCGATGGTATCATGGTAGCCCGCGGAGACCTCGGTGTTGAACTTCCGGTAGAAAAAATCCCTTTAATCCAGAAAGAACTGATCCGTAAATGTATTCACCGTGCCAAGCCTGTCATTGTTGCTACCCAGATGATGGAAAGCATGATGGAACGGGTGAAGCCCAACCGTAGTGAAATCACCGATGTGGCCAATGCAGTGCTGGAAGGCGCTGATGCAGTAATGCTCAGCGGAGAAACCGCAGCGGGGAACTATCCTACCCTGGTGGTGGAAACCATGCGTAAAATCATTGCTGAAGTAGAGAAAAAAGAATATCGCTACAACCGTTCCGAAGATCTCAAGCCACAGCCACACTCCCCTTCTTTCCACAGTGATGCTATTTGCTACAATGCCTGCAAAATGTCCGAAGACGTTGAAGCCAGTGCATTGATCGGTATGACCCAAAGCGGCTATACCGCCTTCATGCTGAGCAGTTACAGACCTTCTTCTCCTTTGTATATTTTCACCAAGGAAAGATCACTGGTAAACCAACTGAGCCTGAGCTGGGGCGTAAGAGCATTCTATTATTCGGAGGAAGAAAGCCTGGATAATATTATTTCCGATCAGATCGATATTTTAAAAGAAAGAGGGTTTGTAAAACCAGGAGATGTGGTGATCAACACAGGAAGTACGCCTGTATCATTGCACCTGCCTACCAACCTCATCAAATTAACCAAGGTGAGCTAAATGTTCATCCATATACTTTTAAAAAAGATTCTCCATTCGGGGAATCTTTTTTAATTTCAGGCATCGCGAAAAGCCTCACCAGCATCACAAACCCGCAAAACAAATGCGTTTATTTGCAGGTTTGACCGGATTTTCGCCCATTTTTTCTTAAAACAAGCTTAATTTAGCCGAACAAAATGAAAGTACAGATGGTAGATTCATTCGAAAAAATTGACGTAAAAATTTGTAACAATGCAAAAGAAGGGTCGTTGTGGGTTGCCGCACAGGTAGCCGGTCTGATCCGTGAAAAACTGGCAAAGGGTGAAAAATGTGTGCTGGGCCTGGCAACAGGCTCCACTCCTATTGCCATGTATGCCGAACTCGTGAGAATGCACAAAGCAGGCGAACTCAGTTTTAAGCATGTAATCAGTTTTAACCTGGATGAGTATTACCCGATCGACAAGGATGCATATCAGAGTTACTGGAGCTTTATGCACCGCCATCTGTTTAACCATGTAGATATTGATCCTGCCAATATTCATCTGCCTAATGGAAATGCACCAAAGGAAGAGATGCGGAAATTCTGTACGGCCTACGAACAAGCCATTGCTGATGCAGGCGGCCTGGACTTACAAATCCTTGGAATCGGCCAAAACGGCCATATCGGGTTCAATGAACCCGGCTCCAGTATTCTGTCCAAAACAAGACTGGTAAACCTCGACAACGGCACCCGGATTGCCAATTCCTATGAATTCCCCAGTATATCCAAAGTACCAAGGCTAGCCGTAACAATGGGTATCAGCACCATCCTGCAGTCTAAGAAAATCCTGCTGATGGCCTGGGGCAATAAAGCCGGCATTGTAGCAAAATCTGTGGAAGGAAATGTTACAGAAAGCATCCCGGCCAGCATATTGCAACAGCACGGTAACTGTACCTTTGTAATAGACAAAGCTGCATCCACCGAACTGACCCGCATTAAATCTCCCTGGTTAACCGGAGAATGCACCTGGAGTAAGGCAATGGTGAAACGTGCCGTAGTGAACCTGGCGCTCAAACTGAATAAATCTGTACTCAGCCTTACCGAACTGGATTATACCGAAAACGGTTTATCCGATTTGCTGGTAGAAAAAGGCGATGCCTATGAAATTAACCTGCAGGTTTTCTATATGCTGCGCGACAGCATCACCGGCTGGCCGGCAGGAAAACCCAATGCGGTAATCCCTGCTCACCCCGAACGCAGTGAACCCTACCCCAAAAAGTGCCTGATTTTTTCTCCACACCCCGATGATGATATCATCAGTATGGGTGGAACATTCATGCGCCTGCACGATCAGGGTAACGAAGTGCATGTGGCGTATCAAACCAGCGGCAACATTGCAGTATCCGATGAATTTGTAACCCGTTTTATTGATTTTGCCGTAGGGTTCGAAGAAATGTTCGGGATAGACAACAGCAAGAGCCGCGAACAACTTCAGGCCGCGCGTGACTTTATAGCCACCAAGCAAAAAGATCAGTCCGATACAAAAGAGATCCGCGATATCAAAGGCCTGATCCGCAGAGGTGAAGCAAAAGCCACCTGCAGATATGTAGGACTTACCGAAGACCGTTGCCATTTTATGAACCTGCCTTTTTATGAAACAGGTGTCGTAGAAAAGAAACCATTGGGCGAAGAAGATATTCAGCTCACCATGGACCTGCTCCGCAAAATACAACCACACCAGGTATATTGCGCCGGGGACCTTGCCGATCCGCACGGCACTCATAAAGTTTGCCTGGAAGCTGTATTTGAAGCAATGAAGCGGCTCAAAGCTGCCGGAGAACCATGGGTAAAAGACTGCTGGGTTTGGTTGTACAAAGGCGCATGGCAGGAATGGGATATTGCCGAAATTGAAATGGCCATTCCAATGAGCCCCGACCAGGTAAAAAAGAAACGCTTTGGCATTTTTATTCACCAGTCTCAGAAAGATGCTGTTCCTTTCCAGGGAGCAGACAGCCGTGAGTTCTGGCAGCGTGCCGAAGAGAGAAATGCCAATACCGCCGATTTGTATGCAGCCCTTGGTTTAACCAAGTATGCAGCAATGGAGGCTTTTGTACGCTGGCATTACTAAGGCTTGCCTGAAATAAAACAATGTTGCTGGCATTGGCATGTATGAACGGATATATACCCGTTACATCATTCCGCATTAAATGCTATAGTCCATAATACAGCGTAATATTGCCCACCTGCTGCGCATAAGTACCTTTGAATTCTGCAGTGCGCAGTTTTTCTGAGAAGCTGAATCCAAAGCGTTTGTGGGAAAGCATAAATCCATATTCGTACTGCATTACAAACCGGCTGATACTGTCTTTACTGATCACATAAGGAGATGAACGATGGCTAAAGAACCCTCCCTGTAATGTGGCATCATCCATCACTGCGGTACCATTCAACTTCATAAAAAGGTAAAACTGAAATGCCTTCCGGTTTTCATTACCTGCTTTCTTCGGGTTGTAGACAGGACGTTCATACTTACTGAAATACCCATTGAATATCCCTGCGCGGAACTGAACACCCAAACCGATATTGTTAACCAATGTACCGGCGTTGGCAGCCAGGTTTCCTATAACTTCCAGATTGGGTGTAGGGTTAAACAGCAGATGCTCATACAGGATACCATAGTTGATGATGACATCCGTCTTGATCTGGTTATCCCATCCCAAAGGTTTCTGGTAATTGATGAGCCCGTGAAAAATGCTCTGTGCATCCCCTGCAAATGAATACTTTCCGATAATGCCCAGGCTGAGCCCGGTAGTAAGCTTCTGTTTCTTTTCCATGCTGGCGGAAACCAGTGTATGCGTAGCGTATGTAATTCCACAGTAAGGCCGCTCGCCGTACTGGATCGTTGTTCTGTCAATTTCATTGGGTGTATAAATATTCTGGGAAATCCCTATTCCGTAAAGATTGTCCGCATCATTCCCAGGTACTTTCATGAGCAGGTTCGAAGGAAAGCGGGGCGTCTTTTTTTTGGAATAATACATTTCAAATTTCAACCCGCTGGTATAGGCCCGGTCCGTGCCTTCTCCCCTGAAGTTGAGGAAATCATCATCCTCCGATAACTTCATAAACTGAAGTTCATTGTTTTTCTGAGCTGTTCCGGCAATACGGAACAAGAGGCAGAAGCCTGTGAAAGCAGCAATTCTGCAACAAAGAAAAAATCGGTTCATGATATCAGATGCTTACAGGTCTTTTCCCATTCGCATGTTAAATTTACGGTTTTACTGTAACATTGCAGAATGGGAATGACGATCGGAGAAACCTGGAGCGGATATTGGAAAAACAAATCCTTCAGGGTGAAATTTATTACTGGAATTGTATTGCTGGCGCTCTTAATACCACTGTTTCCGGTATTTTTTGAATACATTGAAAAACGGGAAGGTTATCAGTTGGACGACTACCTGCTGGGCCGTCTGGAGCCCGTTAATGTATCGGTACTCACCTTTTTAATCATCTGGGGTATGATCGCTTTTACCATCTATCGGTGTATGAAGGATCCTGATATGTTTTTATTGCTGATCTGGTCCTATACCCTGCTTTGTTTTGGGCGGATCCTGAGCATTTACCTGGTTCCGCTGGATCCGCCAAAAGGATTGATTGAATTGAAAGACCCGTTGAGTGGTATCTTTTACGGAAGCCAGATGGTTACCAAAGACCTGTTCTTTTCCGGTCACACGGCCACCCTGTTCACCATGTTCCTTTGTTTAAAAAACAGAACGGATAAAGCCATATTACTGGTTGCTTCGTTTGTGATCGGGATACTGGTATTGATTCAGCATGTACACTATACACTGGATGTATTGTCGGCATTTCTGTTCTCCTATTTATTTTACAGGATCGCCAAAAGATTATTGCAGCTCGATTTTAGCTAACAGCCGCTATAATCTTATTCAGGAAGTTCTGCATCAACCTGCTTTTTTTCACCAGCCCGTTGAACAGCAGAATGCCCGTAATGGCACAAACAATACCTGCAATTACATCCAGCACGTAATGATGGCTGGTGTAAACTGCCGAAAACCAGATTCCGAACATGACTGCTGCAAAAAACAGGTTAAGCCAGCCGGCCTTACTCCTGATACCGTAATATAGAACCACCAGCGGATAGGATGAATGCAAAGAAGGCATGGCGGCAAATACATTGGAACTCTTTTCGTACAGGCCCTTGAAGATGGTTACATTGAAGTACGCATCAAATCGTATCAGGCCTGCGGTATTTCCTTTGGTTCCCGGAATAAAATCAAATCCGTACCGCTGCACATACCATGGTGGGGCGGCAGGATAAACATAATACAGGCAGAAACCCAGCAGGTTCACCAACAGGAAAGTGAGGGAAAAATAGAAGAATAATCTGCGATTCTTAAAGAACAGAAAAGCGCCGAAGATCAATGGAACCGGAATCCAGCTCAGGTAAAAAAAGCCGGTTAACACATCCAGAAAAGAATTGTGGTTTTTTAACCAGTATTCGTTGGGAGTAATCAGTGTTCCGTGATCATCCAATCCAAAGAAAGCTTTTTCCTTCAGGTAAAGGCTTCCAATATGCACATCATTGTAGAGGTAGTTGGGGAACGCCTTCATGTAATCGAAGATGATCCAGAATACAATGAATACAGAAAACCCAAGTATGAATTTCCGGGTAACAGCAGATAAGAAATAGCACCCGGAAAACAAAGCTACCAGCAACAGTTGTTCCTGTTTGTATCCGATCAGGAAATAAGACAATACCAGGTAGCCAATGCTAAGCAGCAGCACCAGTAATATATTTTTCCGGTCGAGGGTTTCTTTTTGATCAATAGAATCAGGCAGCATCTTCGTGAACGGTTTTCAGGTCAGGGCTTGAATCTTTCTATAATGTATTTTCCGGTAGCCACATCAGTACCGCGAAGTTCAATATACGCTACGTTGGGTTTAAACAGCGTGCCTCCCGGATCAATTCGTATAAATACCCTGTTCAACTCTGCATTCCGGCGATTGATCAGTGTATACATTCTATAACTATTGCCCGTTGGTGATTTTCGCAGGTACAACTCTTTTTTCTTGTAGGCTACCAGTTGAATGGTATAGCTTTCATCCTTGTTTTTTTCGGACATGGTGCCATACGCAAATGCCTTTTGAATAAAATTCAGTTCCTTCCGCATCCCTCCTTCCGGGTAACGGATCCAGAATACTTTTACCGGGGTAGACTCATCCAGTTTTCCCGCAGCATTTACATTCAGTGCATAAATCACTGTATTGGTATTGGTGGTCCGCTGCAGATAGAACAACTGGTTTTTGATGTTTGCCGGAACGGGGAAAGTATCCTGCGGTTCCACTACCTCTTTTTCAGAAGCGAAATGGGGTGTTGTACCCGTACCCGCATGGGTTAGACCCATGGGAAACATCCCGGCGACTATGGTTGCTACGATCATCACCAATCGAATACTACCCGCTCTCCTCTCAAATAATTGGTTCATTGTAAATAAAACACTTAATGGCTTTGCTGCCGGTCTTTCAAATCTAGTGCTGCTTTGGCATCCAATAATCTTCTGAATGCCGTATAATTGGTCAGTAAAGCAAGAATCATAATTGGAATCGTGAATACTGATATGGTTTCAAAAACCTGGATATTGGTTCCTGACAGGTATACCTTATAATCTCCGCCGATAAAATAGGCGGTGATGCCGCAGGCAATGGCGGAGAGCCCGATCGTGATCACCCGCTCGGGTCTTTGCATCAACCCTTCTTTGCATTCCACGCCCAGCCCTTCCGCCCTGGCCCTGGTATAGCTCACCATCATCGATCCGATCAGGGCGATGAAAGCAAACAGGGAGCTGTAGAAATAATGATGGGCAATCAGGTAATAACAAATTCCCAAAAAAAGGACCAGCTCACTGTAGCGATCCAGTACAGAATCGAACAACGCTCCGAACGAAGAACTCATTTTACCCAGCCTGGCCACCTGGCCGTCGAGCATATCAAATACACCTGCAAACAAAACCATGGCGCCAGCCCAGCCGATATAGCTGAGTTCTCCCCGATTGCCTTTTTCTGCTCCTTCTATAAAAATGGCTGTTACGGCAATATTGAGCAGCAGCCCAATCACCGTTACGGCATTGGGAGTAAGCCCTATCTTAATCAGAAATTTCACAAAAGGGTTGATCACAGCGTAAATTATTTGCTGCGCCCTGTCCCTGAATTTCATTTTCTTTGTGTCTATCATATTCCTTCGTTAAAAATCAAACCTGAATCTTGTTCTGATACCCCAGGGGGAAATCTCCGGATGATCCAGGTAAGAAAACCGTTTTACAAAATCAACACGGATAACTTTTAATATATTCTCAATACCAACACTTCCTTCCATATAAGGTTTACCTGCATCCAGTGCAAAAGTAGAAGTAACCCCGTTGATTTTGGGGTATTGGAACAGGGATGGATTCAGTTCCGGATTATTTTCCGGCCTTACACCTCCATACAATATTTTGAATGAAGCCACTTCCCTGAATTTCAGTTTTTTGAACAAAGGTATCCGGTTAAATCCGATGCCCATAAAGTGGTGTACCCAGGTAAATGAAGCATAGCGGTCACTCACAAACTCAAGGAAGTTCATCAGGTTATAGGAATTCAGTTGGTAAGCATAGGTTTGGTTGGCCCTGTGGATGGTTAACAATGGGAAAGGCACCTGGCCAAAGGTATACCCAGCTTCAGCAGTAGCATCTGCATAACCCAGGCGCGACAAATAAAATCGTTTTTCAATTTTAAAATCCAGTTGATGGTAGCTGTATTGACCGCCCAATAACCCATTGATGCCAGCCGCATAGTTCAATGTCAGAATCGGGTATTTATTGAAGATGGGAATACGGTATACTTTGCCCTGGTAGTATTGCTCTTTTGGCGCCCAGCGTACCTGCCCGTTAATTTCTGTTGTAGTGATGTTCTGTACATTTTCGGGATACCCGTTGTCTGTTTTGGTATAAAGCAATGCACCAGCCGGTTGCTGACGCCAGTTCTTTATACCCAGCGTATAGGAAAATTTGCTCTTGAACTCCTTCACAAATTCCAGTTTATAAATATCATTGTACAACCATCGCTCATTATTTCCCCGCTTGAAGGAAAGCAGGAAATTGTCCTCCTGCACAAACTCAAGGTCCTGCCCGGGAATCTTGGTATCAGACTGTGCGCTGATCCGGATAAAATTCATCGGGAAAGTGTAGATCGATTTATTGTTGAGCGAATAGGTGGAGCTGATAAAATATTTCCACTTCTCATCCTTGAATCCATAAGCGCCATAGGTTTCAAAATAAAGCCTTTTGCTCAGGGCCGGCGTGGTCCTGCCTCCAACGCGCAAACGGAATCCTTCCACCGGATTAAAACTGTAAAATGTATTCACCGGGCCCACTTCAAATTTGCCCAGGTTTCCATAACCTGCAAAAAGCAATGTGGCGATCGCCATTGTTCTGCGGAAGGAAGGCATTTTTTCCAGGCTGTCGATATTCGTATATACTTTGGCCTCTGTAAGACTAAGCTGATCGTGCCGTTTTGCCGTCCAGAATGTATCAGGGAGTTTATTTGTATAGTCCCTTCGCACAACGGACTCGCCTGCATAAGCGCTGTCGGGTCTGGGACGATTAATGGTAAAGTTTTTATAGGAAACCGTTCTTTCACCGAAAAAGCCGCCGCTGTTCTTGCTTTTAGTCAATCCCATATCTGCCATGAGACTGCTCTTTTTCAAGTGGTATCGTTTATCTTCCCCTCTTTCAAAATCCAGGTCTACGTGTAATTCTTTCACCCAGTTGATATTGGCGTTCTTGCTCAGGAACATATTGATCTTCTGTACGCCATAATTACCATCGAGGGTAATATACATATTACCGCGAAACAGGAGGTCGTTGGTATTACGTGGGGTAAAATACATTTTTACCAGCTTGGTTCCATATTCGTCCGTGATGGTATCGCGGATATAGAACATATAGAAAGCAGGGGCCGAATTGGCAATGGGGCTAAGGAACTGAAAGGTAAATACCGGAATATCGTTCTGGTAGATATCAATGTTTTCATACAACCTGTTCATCAGGGTACTTAAACCGTCATTGTCTACATAGCTTCCGAAATTCACCTTCTTTTCGCCCAGTATGATAGACTTGCTTGCCTCCGGAGACTTGCGCATGTATTGCTGAGACAGCCTTTCTTCCAGGTAAATTGGCAACAGGCTCTTCCCTTCCATTTTGGTAGTATCCCGGTTATCGAAAATGAAACTGTACTTTTTCATCAGTTTTGAATTGGCCAGCTTCTCTGTTGAATTGCTGAGCGCCGCCTGAATTTTTTCGTATTGTTCATACTCCACATAGTCATAACTGGTGGTACGGTTTTCTTCGCGGTGTTCTATTACTTTCCGGATCAGTTCAACAGCCGGGTTATTCCGGTTGCTGTATTTAGCCCGTTTATTGGTAGTTACCGTTACATTGGTAATTAAAGCAGGATCCGGTCCCATCTTAATGGTCAGGTCTTCCACACTTCCTTTCCTGATTGTAAACTGCAGTTGCCTGTATCCCACAGAAGACACGATCAGCCTGGTGCTGTTGCCGGAATAAATGAGCATAAAATTACCCAGGCTGTCGGTAGACCTTCCTCTTCCTCCTTTAAAATATACACTTGCCTGTGCAATCGGTAATCCTGTAATGGAATCTATTACCCTTCCCTTCACAACGGTCTCCTGTCCATAGGTGGTTAAAACACCCGTAAGCAGTAAGACCATCCCCAGTAAAAATTGCTTCCACAGCTTACTTTTCATGTACTTATTTTTTAAAAACATATTTTCCTTGTAAAACATAATTATAAAATACACCAACCAATACGGATACCAATATTTTCGAAAACACATAATTCACCTTAAAAACATGAACCATCAGGGCCAGGCCTCCTACATTCAGTACCAGGTTACCCACCCATACCTGCAGGTATTTAAAAGCCTGCACCGGAACCGAATGTTCCTTCGACTTAAAAACCCAGTTCCTGCCCAGCGTAAAGTTCAGCACCCCCCCGCTGGTTGTTCCGATTGCACCGGCAGCTACCGGCGGCAGTTTAAATACCTCCACCATCAATACCGTTACCAGAAAATCAGTAGCCGATGATATCAAAGAAGATGCCTGAGCCCGTATAAACACCCACCATTTTACCATAACTGCAGATATAGCATTAATTGTAAAACAATATTGGCATAAATACCAGCCAGTACGTCATCCCCCATCACTCCCCAGCCTTTTGGCAGTTGTTCCGTTCTTCTGATCAGCAATGGTTTTGCGATGTCAAAAAACCGGAAAAGTACCAGGCCCGCCAGGATATTCGGAATGGTCACCGGAACAAACAACAGAGTGATGAACATCCCTGCCACTTCATCAATCACCACTTTGCTGCTATCCTTACCCCAAAGCGGCTCCATTTTACCTGCTCCCCAAACCCCATAAGCAGTAATCAGTAAGGCTACCCCTGCAGAAATGGCAACCGGGGCCAGATCAAATGCATAATACCAAATGATACAGGCCACCGCCGCAGCCACGGTTCCGCCTCCCCTGGGTATATAACCAATACCCAAAAAACTGGTTAACGCCTGGTGCAGTCTGATCATAAGGCTTCTACCAGTTCCTGGTAATAATCAAGCCCCAGATGCGTAATCAGATCTTCGCCCATCATATGACGCAACGTGTTCTGCAGTTTGATTAACTGTTTAAAAATATCGTGTTCAGGACGCAGCCCCGGTGCGGTTTGCGGCGATTTAAAATAAAAAGACAACCATTCCTGTATACCGCTCATTTCTGCACGCTTGGCCAGATCCATGAACAGGGCCAGGTCCAGCACAATCGGAGCCGCCAGGATAGAATCCCGGCAAAGGAAATTGATTTTAATCTGCATGGAATATCCCAGCCATCCAAAAATGTCTATATTATCCCAGCTCTCTTTGTTATCTCCATGCGGAGGATAATAGTTGATTCTTACTTTATGGTATAAGTCTCCATACAAAGCAGGATTGATTTCCGGCTGGAGAATATCTTCCAGTACACTCAGTTTGGATACCTCCTTGGTTTTAAAATTATCCGGATCATCCAGCACCAATCCATCCCTGTTACCCAGGATATTGGTGGAGAACCAGCCGCGAACACCCAGGGCTCTTGCCGCTAATCCCGGGGCTACGATGGTTTTCATCAGTGTCTGACCCGTTTTAAAATCCTTACCTGCAATCGGCGTTCCGGTTGCTTTGGCCAGTTCCATCAATGCAGGAATATCAACGGTAAGATTCGGTGCCCCATTGGCAAATGGTATACCCAGTTTCAGTGCAGCATAAGCATAGATCATGCTGGGTGCAATGGCCGGATCGCTGTTGTGCAGGCCGGCTTCGAATGCCTCAATACTTTGGTGCACCGCAGAAGCTTCAATGTATTTTTCCGTGGATCCGCACCATACAATTACGATACGGCTGCAGCCGTTTTTTTGTTGGAAGGTTTCAATATCGTTGATCACCTGGAGGGCCAGATCGTACTTGGAAGTACCTGTTTTGATATGGGTGCCATCAAGATTTTTGATATAGGCTTTGTCAAACACCGCTTTCATGGGCTGAATGGCTTCCAGTTCGGGTTTCACTGCATGCAGTAACATAGGTTCCAGCACTTTGGCATTGGAGGCAGATTCAAAAACATTGTCGCTGTAAACATCCCAACCGCCAAAAACGATATCACTCAGATTGGCAAGCGGTACAAAATCTTTGATAAGCGGATAACGGTTTTCTGTTCTTTTGCCCAGGCGGATATTGCCCATCTGGGTCAGCGAGCCTACAGGTTGAGACAACCCTTTATTAACGGCAATTACGCCTGCAATCATGGTAGTTCCAACTGCACCCAGCCCGGGTATCAGGATTCCCAGCTTACCTTCGGCCGGTTGAATATAATTGTTCATGAGACTTTATTTAAATGATGATTGATGATTGTTTTTTAATCCGTCGGTCATGATACCGGAGATCACATTGATCCTGTTTTCCAGACCGGATAATTTATTGTTGAAATAATCCCGTTCAATTCCCCGGATACTGCTCACAATTAAAGAGGGAAGGATATCCATTTCATTGGAAAGCTGCGGTTTGAATTCACCTGATTGTATGCCAAATTCCAATATGGACGCAATCAGTTGGATTTCCTGCTGCGTATATTCCGAAAAAAGTTCTTTTGAGCAGGATGGCTGCCACATCATTTCACCGCAAACCAGTTTATACAGGTTCACCATTTTGGTTAAAACGGTGATTTTGGTTACTGCAAACGACTTCAGTTTTTCTTCGGCCGTGGGGGCCTTTTCAACAGCAGACTTGGTAACATTGAATACTTCCTGGAGCTCGGACTGCAAAACGTCCTCAAAAATCTGCTCTTTCGACTGATAGTAGTAATAAAGGGTACTTTTGCCCTTCCCCATCGCTTTGGCGATGTCTTCCATGGTTGTTTTCTTCAGACCAAAGGTTTGAAAGAGCTTTTGCGCCTCACGAATCACATCTTCTTTGAATATAACTTCTTTCATTTAAAACTTTTAGACTAAATTCGTTTTATGGTCCAAAATTAGTACATCAAGGCTTAATAATTAATTAATTTTATATGAATGGCAACTGAAAGCAACTTATGTTACCAATCCAGGGACTCTTGGCGGGATGGCCTTTATATGACAAAGACAACCCTGCTGGAAAAATGTTGTTATTTCGCAATCGGCATTTAATGATAACTTAACGTTAAATTCATACAAAAGAGCTACACGCGGATGAAAAAATGGGACTCCGATTTTACACTGGGCAAAGTCATCACCAATGAACAGCTCAATTTCTTTAACCAGCATGGGGTCATCCTGTTCAGGAACTTCTTAACGGGGGACCTTGTTGATACATACATTAACGAACTAAAAAGAATTGAAGCAGCCTGGCTGACAGCGGGAAGGGAAAAAGTGAATGGCATCCCATTGAAATTTGGTTTGGACGAACACGGTCATAAAACGATCCAACGCTTTTGCTTCAGTTCGCAGTTCAGCACCCCGCTACACCAGTTATTGCAGGATGAACGGTTGGCAGCCCTTACCGCATTACTGTATCCTTATGAAGGCAGGATCGGGGAAAACGAAAAGGACGGGTTGGTTATTAATAACTATATCAATACGCCCAACAGCAATTTCACGCAGATGGGCTGGCATACGGACAGCCCCAGAGACCTGTTCCTGGGACAGAAGATCATGCCGATGCTGAACGTGGGGATTCACCTGGATACCTGCCTGTTTAACAATGGTGGATTAAGGGTTTTGCCCGGAACCCATAAACAGAATATGCTCAAACTCCTGTTTGGCAAACGTTATTTCATCGACAATTCAGACGATCCCAACGAAATTGGGTTCGATATACAATCGGGTGATCTTACCGTACACGATGGCAGAACCTGGCACAGGGTAAAGCAATCTTCATTAACAGGTGAAGCAAGCCGCAGAAGGGTCATGTATGTACCTATCATAACCGGCAAGTACAAACCAAAAGACGAACAGAGCAAAACACCTTTTTATCACAAACTGTCAGCCAGGGTACCAAAGTAAGTTTATATGGCATACGCACTTATCACAGGAGCAAGCAGGGGAATCGGGAAAGCAATGGCAGAACAACTGGCCCGGAAAGGGCATGCCCTTTTACTGATTGCACGAAGCGAAGATTTACTGAAGGATTATGCCAATGAGCTGAGTCTTCGATACAAGATCCCTGTTGATTATTTTGCCATTGACCTGGCCCGGCCCGCTGCAGCGCAGGAGATTTTTGACTGGTGCCGGTCCAAAGACATAGAAATAGACATTCTCATCAATAATGCGGGTTACGGATTAAATGGGTTACTGGAAGATTATTCCCTGGAGGAATACCTGAAAATGATGCAGGTAAACATGAGCAGCCTGGTTAGCCTCACCTACCTTTTTTTACCCGGGCTCAAAAAAATGCCCGGGGCCCATATTGGTAATATAGCCAGCGGTGCGGCCTATCAGGCAGTTCCCGGTTTAAATGTTTATGCAGCCACCAAGGCCTTTGTACTGAGTTTCAGCCGGGGTCTCTCCTATGAGTTGAAAAAGACGAGTGTTAGTGTTACCTGTATTTGTCCTGGCGCTACCGATACCAATTTTGCAGCGCGGGCCAATGTAACCAGTGAAAAAGCTGTTCAAATGGCAAAGAAATTCAATATGGATCCTGCGGTGGTAGCCCAAATAAGCGTGGAGGGGATTCTTGCCGGGAAAACCGAGGTGGTGCCGGGCCTTGTAAACAAACTCACCAGATTTTTTTCGCATGTTTTACCCGACTCCCTGCTGGAAAAATCGGCTGCGGGAATTTATGGTTTATAAAGTTCCGCTCATATTTTGCTGATAAAAAGGTTTGTTTTATATTTGCAGCCCCTTAGGGGGGAAATGGCTGCGTAGCTCAACTGAATAGAGCATCTGACTACGGATCAGAAGGTTTCAGGTTTGAATCCTGACGCGGTCACGAATTTTTAAAGCTGAAATCCTTAAAAATCAGGGATTTCAGCTTTTTTCAAGCATACACCTTGCACGGTAGCGATTTTCAAACATCAGTAAAATCGTTAGTATGCTCAAACTTCCCAACGGCTGCCTTTGCAGCGAACCTACCGTTTTTCCCAAGAATTGGAAGCTGGCCGGAGCCAGTGTAAAACTCAAATGGCGCGTACAGTTCTATTTCTACGACCCGCAAAACCCCGATCCCAAAAAACGAAAAAAATTCTGCCTGATTAAGGGCGGGATCAACACTTTTAAAACACTCGAAGAAAAGCGCGAGGCTACAGGTTTTTTGCTCAAAGAAGTAAAGAAAATGCTTCTTACCGGCTACAATTTTATAACTGGGCAGAGAGTTGATACGACTAACAAAGAAGTACAGCCTCAAACACCTTTCCTGGAAGCGCTTTGGTGGTCGCAAAAACAGATGCCCGAAGGCACTACAAAACAAAATACTGCCTCTGCATTGCGACGTATCGAAAAAGCGGCAAACGCGCTTCGCTTTAACTATTTCACCATCCAGGAGGTAAGGCGTAAACACTTCAAAAAAATACTGGATGAATGCGGCAGACAGAAAGACGAGAAAGGTAAGCCCCTACCCTGGACCGCCTGCACCTATAACCACTACCGCTCTTACTTAATGATGCTCATACCGGCCCTGCTGGACGAGGAAGTGATAGACAGCGACCCGGTAAGTTCCATCAAGAAGAAAATTGAGGAAGAAAAATACAGAGAGGTTTTAACCCCTAAGCAGCGCGAAATCGTAAACGATCATTTCAAAAATGCTATGCCGACCTACTGGCGTTTCCTGCATATCTTTTTTCATTCCGGGGCGCGGGTGCTGGAATTACTTAAACTCAAACCCGAGGATGTAGATATAGAGGCTGGAATTTTCAAAGTATGGGTAAGGAAGGGAAAGAAAGTACGGCAAGATGCACGGCCCATTAAGGACGTAGTAAACGCCCTTTGGGTGGAAGTCCTGCAAGAAGCCAACACAACTAACCAGCCTTATCTATTCGGCCCGCATTTGAAACCAGGCGCGAGAACATGCACCCGCGACTGGGTTACTCGTATGTGGAACCAGGAAGTAAAAGCCAAGTTGGGTATTGATATAGACCTGTACAGCTTAAAACACCTGAACCTGGATGAAACGGCAAAACTATTGGACCTGCAAAAAGCCGCCGCTATGGCCGGGCATACCTCAACGGTAGTTACCATGAAATACTACGCATACAATGAAAAACAGCGGGAACTGGACAGACTTAAAAAAGTAGATAACGCATTTGCTTAAAATTTAACACACAACTAAAATCACCATTATGAAACTGAAACAAGCTACTCAAAACAATTTAGGCTACCCAGTGGCTAAGGTAATAAAGGGAACGCTGTACCACCTAAACGGGGCAACGTCTGAAATCAAAATGCAAGTACCTGTTTACACTCGTTGGAGTGAACCCAGCGAGATGGCAGCAAATTTTTTGCGCGATTATATCGCGAGTTTAACCCAACATTTTATACAGATCAGCGCCTACCAAATATCAATGGGTGGGATTTATAGCGATGGAACAGAAAACTATTCGTTGAAATACCCTATCGAAGAAATCCCGTTAGACAAAGTGTATCATAACGGCGAATGGGTAAACCCCGAAACGATCAGGCAAAACACAATTGCCGAACACAGGCGGAACGTATTGTATAACGCATAAGTTTAAACAACCATGAAAACGACAAAAGAACAAATAGCATTGAACCTATCAACCTTTTTTAATGCAAACCTGACGGTCAGCCATGTAATGGAATGGATGAGCCTCGCTATTCAGTTTGTGCAAAAGGATAGCGAACTAACAGCCAAAGAAAAGGATAACTTAATAGGCTGGCTTACTATGCCTGTTTCTGATTTTATCAGACACGTATTTTCTGATAAAGCACCGTATAACGCCGATCCGCAATTAACGAACTTGCAAAACGCCCTATTCGAGTGCCTGTTTACTGAAGTTTATAATCAAACAGCGTTAAACCTGTACAATATCAACCGCGCTTTTTTAAATAAGTATTTGACCGGTGAGTTGGATAGGTCTGAAATCGAACAGTTTATATTCACCCAGGGGGAGCTAATGGGACTGCTGGAGATTTACCGGGAATATGACGAGCTGTATGTAGGTGAGGCAGTGAAAGCAAAAGGCAATTTTTTACAACCTGCGTGATATTTTGACACTTTGATACTACGAAAAAGCAGCTTTTAGGGCTGCTTTTTTTCATTTAGTATAATGGGGGCTAATACTATTTGGTTTGTTTTGACAAATGTAACTGGGTATATTTTTCACTCCTATCGTCTTACTGTTATTTCGTCGGTGAAAACACTATCATATGGGAACCACAAATACGCCTCTCACAAAATCGGACCTGAAAGATTTGATAAAAGAAGCTGCTAAATCAGGAATCCCGTTAATAACACTACAGTCAGATCAAGATGAGGTAATGACTGTTGAACAGGTTGCCCAAATGCTAAATATGAACAAGTTTAGCATTTACAATATGATAAGTCAACGCAGAATATCCTGCGTTAAAATGGGTCGCCGTGTTTACTTCTTTAAACAGGAAATCATAAACCTGTTGAAGAGCAATAGGAAGAAATCAAATATGGAGGTCGAAGCGGAGGCAGAAGCGTATTTGGATAAATCCAGGTAAAGAGCAACAAGATGAATATACAAACAGCGCCCCCAGCCACAGGGGTAAAAAGTGGCAAAATAAAAATCCCGTCATTATACGAGTTTGAAAACGGACTATTTGATGGAGGCGATACTGATTTTCCTTTGGACGCGTTCAATCTCGTTTTACAGGGGTTGGTTAACGCTATTCACAAAAGCCTAAACTTTCCTATACCCTTTATCTGCGCTGCAATATTGGCCGTTGCGTCTTCGTGTATCGGAAATGCTGCTAGGTTAAAAGTTAAAGAAGGCTGGAACGAAAGCGCTATGGAGCTATTTCTTCTTGTAGCAGACCCAGGAACAGGAAAAACGCACCCTGTCGCCTTAATGCTTCGCCGATTGTATGAACTGCAAAGAAAGAGCAAGAGCGAATATGATACGGCCCTGGCTGCCCGCAGTGCTTGGGAACGGTTATCAAAAAAGGAAAAAGAAGAAGGGGGTTACGAAGAACCACCTATACCAAAATTTAAGCAATATGTAATAGGCGACATTTCAGAGGAAGGAACAATAGAAGTGCTTTCACACAACCCTCGAGGTGTGCTACAGCATAACGATGAAGGGATGGGGTTAGTGAATAACCAGGGGCGTTATAGTAAAAAAAGTAACGGGTCTGAAACTATAAACAGCGTATTTAGCAATACTGATATAAATAATTACCGAAAATCCTCCGGGATAACATACGTAAGCAACCCGTTTCTTTCTTTTATCGGTGGAATACATCCCAATACAGTTCGTGAGTTTGCAGGGGAAAGAAGATCAGACAATGGTAACACGGACCGGATGCTTATATTTTGGCTTGATAATTACGTCAAAGCACCTTTTAATGATAATGAACTGGACCCGCAAATACTTGCGACTTGGGATAGTATTGTAGATAAATTGCTTTTACTACCTATGGGGGTTGATGAAGCACGTAACCCGTTACCTGAAATAATAAAGTTTACCCCAAAAGCAAGAGAGTTATACAAAGAATGGTATCAGTCCAATGCTGACGAAATAAACGCTACCAACGATCACACAATTAAATCGGTTTACAGCAAGTTTGATATACACGTAGTCAGGTTATCGCTCATAATCCACTTACTTAATCAAGCATGTGCGACTGAAACAGATTGCATAGAACTAAAGGACGTAGATACCGAAGCTGTTGAGAGCGCTATAAAACTTTCAGCCTATTTAAAATCGAATGCTTTAAAATTCAGAGCAGCCATTAGTAGCAATAATTCACAAGCCAAATACAGTGATGCGGCAAAGCAAAAACTATATAGCGCTTTGCCTGATAAATTTAAAACGGGGGAAGCCTTACGGATACGCGAGGAATTGAATATTCTGTCTGACATAACCGTTAAACGGTGGTTGGAGGGCGAACAAAAACTATTTAAGAAAGTGAAGCACGGGGAATATGAAAAGTGTATTTAAAAATATTGGCGCGAGTTGTCGGCACTATACTGGTTGCGCTGGCCGGTGTATTAGGCAACGAGCGCCATACCTTATTTAAAAAATAGCGCTTGTGGTGGGAGTGGTTAAAATACTGCCGATACCATAAACACCGCTTGCGCTTAACTTATTTTGTAATGGATTGGCAAAACGAAATAGTAAGCATTTACGCTAACAACAGTGATAAGCGAGGAAAGGCTTTGCCTATTGGTGAAATATTGCGTAGAGATTACCGGGCTACTATTTTGGCTTTGCGAAAGCTAAACCCGAAAGCAGCAAATTACCACGACCGTAAAGATGCTATTAAAAACGGTCTGCCGGCATTTGCTCTAAACGAATTGGCGCCGGACCGTAAGACGGTATTGCTGGGCCTGACGGGCTTAATACAGCTCGATTTTGATTATGTCCAGGGTGATATAGAGGAACTGAAAAAGGCTGTGTTTTTGCTCCCTTTCGTTGCCTATTGTAGTCTATCCTGTAGTGGCTATGGTTTCTATGCTATCGCGGCCATATCGGAGCCAGAAAAGCAGAGAGAATACGCGGAGCAGGTCCATACTGTTTTTTCAGGGTACGGTATAATGCTGGATAAAGGAAAAGGTAAAAGCCCTAATGAACTGCGCTATGTAAGCTATGACGAAAATCCGCTTATAAAGGACAATGTAGAACCATTACGGATAAAGCGATTTTGTACTTCTGTGAGTAGTCCTAAAAAAGTCATTACAGCAGATACCGAAGCTGATTTTGAAAAGGTCAAATACTACGCTGACATAATAGGTGATTTGGAATTTGATTTTGCCCCTACATATACAGAGTATTGGAATACAGCCCTTGCACTGGCGAATGGATTAGGTGAGATTGGCAGGGAACTGTTCCACAGAATTTGCCAGCATAGCCCTAAATACAATTACGCCCCGGCAGATCGCAAATACACCGAGGCACTGAAAAATGGAAATGGCGGTATAACACTGGGTACATTCTTTAATTACTGTAATGCTTACGGGTTGAGGGCAAAAGCAGATTTTATAAACGTTAATATTTGACTATATGAATAACCAAACAAACGAAGAGGAAGACTACAAGCCAGCGGAACGAAGCCTATACGCTAAAATGCTGGATAAGTTCGGGTATAGGGCGAGAACCACTATTTCAGTTAGATATAATTATGACTGTTCAGGCCACTATGATATGCCCCCGTGCAAAAAAAGATTTGGCTCTAAGAAGCAGGCAGCAAATTATTTCAGAGAAATAGCCCGGAAGTTAGAAAAGGAAATGCTTACTGATGCTGCGTTGGAAAAATGGCTAAAAGAAAATCCACATTTTGAGCAAGCGGAGCCGGATGTTTTGCGTGACACGGTAAACGCTATGAAAATCGAAATTGAAAAACAAGTCGCAAAAGTGATAAAATGATAAAGCCAAATTTCACCCAGGCAGATATACAGAAGTATTTCGACGATGCAGAAGAACGTATCGAGGCTGCAATACTCCACCAACTGCGATACGTTGCCGTAGGGTTTGTAGCGAATGCAAGGAAAAACGGTATGTATCAGGATCAGACCGGAAACCTGCGCAATTCAGTGGGGTACATTATTCTGAAAAACGGACAAATCGTAGATGGAAACTTCACGGGTGATAACAACATAGTAACGCCTAAAAAGAAACGGACGGTAAACGGGAAATCTGTTGTTAACAGGCAGTACGGATTAGGCGATGCTAAAAGCTCTGCTGAAACCGGTAAAGAAGTTGCCGCCTCGATTGCGGCGCAATACCCAACTGGATACGCGCTTATATGCGTTGCTGGTATGCACTACGCGGCAGCAGTTGAGAGCAAAGGATACGATGTGATAACAGGTAGTGCGAAACAAGCTAAAAAAGATTTAAGCCAGGCGCTACGCCGGATATTAAAAAGACTATAAAACTCACAACAATGGCAGTAAACGTAAACGGGCAACCTCTTTCATTCGTTGCCACTTTGGACGATAAAGATTTCAATAAGGTATCGGAAAGAATAAAAGCAGAGATAGGGTCTGTAACCAAAGCGGTGGCCCAGCAGCAAACGGAAATAACAGGGCTGGTAAAAATCGCAGCAGGTTTTTTCACTGTAAACGCGGCAAAAGATTTCATTACCCAGATCGTAAAGATCCGGGGTGAGTTCCAGCAGCTTGAAGCTGCTTTTGGTGTAATGCTGAAAAGCAAAGCGAAGGCTGACGATCTTATGAAAAACCTGGTACAGTTTGCAGCTACTACCCCATTTGGTTTACAGGAAACTGCTAACGCTGCCAAACAACTATTAGCCTATGGCTCGAATGCAAGTAGTGTAACGGGTGAACTGCGCATGCTGGGGGATGTTGCTGCCGGTGTGGGCGCTCCGATGGGGGATATAGTGTACCTCTATGGAACACTGCGGACACAGGGTAGAGCTTTCACCCAGGACATACGTCAGTTTGCAGGTCGTGGTATTCCCATTTATGAGGAACTGGCAAAAGTGCTTGGGGTTGCGCAGGATAAGATTGACGACATGGTACAGGCCGGTAAGGTTGGGTTTCCGCAAATCCAAAAGGCTTTTCAAAACATGACCGGCGAGGGGGGTAAGTTTTCCGGCACAATGGACGCAATGAGTAAAACCATTGCGGGGCAGATCAGTAACATACAGGACAGTTTAGCGCAGATGTTTAATAAGATCGGCGAGGACAGCGAGGGAGCTATTAGCGCGGGCCTTAGCGGTGTTTCCTACCTTATTAGTCACTACGAGGAGATCGGTAAGGTTTTAGCGGTCCTTATTGCCACTTACGGGGCGTACAGAGCGGCTTTAATTATAACAGCAGTAGCAACCCGGGGAACGGCTATAGCGCAAACATTCCTTACCAACGCGACATTGATCGCTGACAAAGCAATGAAGTTGCTAAACACTACTTTACTGGCCAACCCGTTTGCGGCAGTGGCCGCCGCCGCGGCGCTACTTATTACGTCATTAGCGTTGTTCAACAAACACGCTGAAATAGGAAAGACCAAAGCGCAATTACTTGCTGATGCTAACGAAAAGATGGGCGATAAAATGGCTGAAACCAGGGCGAAAATAGAGCCTTATCTGCAAGCACTTAACAAAGCCAACGTTACCGAAGCAGAGCGGGCCAAAATTTACGGCGAACTGCAAAAAATTGACCCGAAGATAGTAGCCGGGCTGGATGCAAAGACTTTGAGTTATCAGAAATTATCAGTGTCAATAAACACGTATTTGGCTAATCTTCGTCAACAGTTAAAACTCGAAGCTAATCGCGATGCCGTAGTAGAAAGTTACAAGCAAGAGGACGCTATAGAAAAGCAGTTAAAAGCTGCTAAACAGCAACAGGACAAGGATAATAAAGCATTGGAAGAACTCCGCAAAAGCAACAACGGGTTTGCGATGCAGGGGTATGCGGGGATGGCAATGGCTGCCGATAGGTCCAAAATAAAAGTTGGAGAACTTGTTATAGCGTTAAACAAACAGAGAGATCAAACTAAGCAGCTCGAGGATGAAACCCGAGAACTGAACAAAGTAACTACTGATCCGGCCCCAATAAAAAATTACGCCTACTGGACAAAACAGGCCGAGGAAGCAGAAAAGGTTATTGAAGAGCTTGATGCAACACAACAAAGCGGGTCCGATAAGTGGAAAGAACAAAAAGCGCTGTATCAGGACGCGAAAAAACATCTGGAAGCCTACAATCTTTCTACCACAGCCACACAGAAAGCAGAAGATAAATACAACGCTATAATAGATAAAAAGAAAAAGGTACTTGAAGACATAGCGCAGAGCCAGGCCGATTATAATAAGCGTTTCCTAAGCGATACAGACGCGCAAAAAGCAGCCATAGATGAGCGCTACGATGCAGAGATAAAGAAGATACTGGAAACTAATAAGGAGATCGCGAATTACAATAAGACGGTTGGACCGGGCAGACAAGTAGCGTTAACCTCACAGGAAGTAATAGACGAGCGCAACCGTTCCCGGAATAGCGAGAAAGCAGATGTAGATACTACTGCTGCCGCTAAACTGGAAATAGAAGCAATCAAAGACAAAAAGGCGGCATACGACGAATATAACCGCGCTGTTGCTGACGGTAATACACTGCTGGCCCAACACCTCAAAGAACAGACCAACGGTAAATTTGAAAGCTACCTGAAATACATAGAGAGCGAATACGCCAAACTGGCTACCAAATTCGGGGAGGTAGGCGCGCGGGGAATGACAGAGGGAGAACGGCAGAAGATGAAAGCGCTTGGCGAAATGCTCAAAGAGGAAACTAAGGACGCGCAGGGCAAGGCGGTCGAAAGATATAGCCAAAACATTACTAAGATGATCGAGGCTACAAATGATTTCGATAGACAGCGGAGAGAGAGCGAGAAAAATTATAACGCGGTCTTAATGACATTAGAAGCCGAAAGAACCAAATTAGGCGAGGTTGAATATAAAAGGCGCTTAGATGCGCTTAACGCATACAGAGCGGAGGAACTGACACAGGAACGGCTTACTCTTTGGCAAAATTCGGACGTGTATAAAACGATCAATACCGATCTAACCCTGTTCACTAAGGAGCAATTGGCAAACCGCCTGGACTTGTTAAAGAAATTCCTGAAAGAGGGAACGTATTTAACCAGCGACGGTAAAACAAAGCAGCTTACCCCCGAAATGCTGGCTTTGCTTAAAAAAGCAATAGAGGCCGCAGAGAATGGCGTTAAGTGGTTTACCGGCATGAGTGATAAAACCCGTGAAACGCTGAAAGAAGCGGCAAAATGGATGGGGATAGCCGCTGCTGGTTTTAATGACCTTGCCAGTGCTATAGGCGACAGTAACGAAGGTTTAGCCGACACGCTTAGTACCGCAGGACAATTACTGGGGATGGCCGCAGATGTAGCTACGGCAGTCGTTAGCGGCAACCCTGTGGCAATTGTACAGGCAGGCGTTAAAGCTGTTGCCAGCGTTGTAAAAATGTTCGGCGATGCAAAAAAATCATTGATCGAAGCGCAGCGCAAGGTCCAGGAGTTCCAAGATCAGCAGTTCATAAACGAGTTTAAAGTAAACGAGCTGTACCGGCAAAGACTGCTTATGAAAGCTGATGAAATAGAGTTAACCCTTGCGCACATAAACGCACAGAAACAGGCGCTACTGCTCACCCAGCAGCAGGCAAAGCAAGACGAAAGCAATTTACTTGCAGCGTTACAACAGCAACAATACATTACAGGCGTTACTACGGAAAAATACGGTGGTTTCCTGGGGCTTGCCCGTAAGACAAGAGCTGTTAATCAATACGGATCATTATTAGGCATGACTTACGAGCAGATAGAGAAGCTGTACACAAGTAACCAGTTAGACGGCAAGGCAAAAGACCTTTTCGAGCAGCTTAAAAAAGTACACGAGGAAGGTGCAGACGTAGATAAGCAGTTACGGGAATTGCAGAAACAAGCTGCCGAAGTATGGACAGGAACTACCGCCGACAACATACTGGACAGCCTTACGCAAGGTTTTTCAGATGGCCTTAAAACTGCTGCGGACTTCGCAGATAACTTCCAGTATCTTATGCGTAATGCGATGGAAAACGCATTAAAGTACAAGTACCTGGAGCCAGCTATAGCCGATTTTTACAAACAGTTCAGTGAGTTTGCCCAAAGCGATGCAGTGTTAACAGCTTCTGAAATAGACGAACTAAAAAGGCAGTACAATGCAATGATTGCAGATGTGGGTAAACAGTTTGACCAGTTACAGCAAGTAACCGGCATGACTGTAGGTAGCACTCAATCAAATTCTAATTCATTAAGCGGAGCCATCAAAGGAATGACTGAACAACAGGCGGAACTACTGGCCGGACAGTTCGGCGGAATGCGAATGACTGCTATAGATCAGCTCAATATTGCTACCAGGTCATTACAAGTACACCAACAGATAGAAGCGAATACCCGACGACTGCACGAGATAGGCGATTTACTTCGTCGTGTTGAACTTAACGGACTTAAAGTAAAATAAACTATAACAATAAAAATTAAACAGCTATGTCAAACACGAAAGATTTCGCTACGCTCATTTGGGAAGCGCTGCCTAAAGAGGCACAGGAAGCGATCAAAGAAAAAATATTAGCAGATGAAGCAGAGAGGGTTAAAGAGGAACAAGAAGTACAGGCTTCCGTAACTGATATACTTAACCACATTCAATTTAACGCATAAAACAGTAAGCAATGGAACCAATCGTTTTAAATTTTAACGAGGTAGAATACGACTACCAACTAAAGCAAGTCGAGGACGTAAGAAAAAAAATTACGCCTATACTCAAACAGGTATCAGCCATTAACGGCCTTGAATGGACACCTGAATTATTTAACAACTTTATTGCAGGTAACGGTACTAAGGTAGAGGCCGTAATAGTAAAAACAGCTATCCAGCCTTTAATCAAACAGAACATAAACAGCCAAACCCTGTTAGATGAAGCGGCAAACGGGGATAAAGCAAAATACTGGGTACTGTACCAAGCAGTAAAAAAAGTATCAAACGCTACCCAATACGTAGGAAACGAACTGCTTACTGTAGATCAGATCGGAGAAACAGTTATACCCGAAACCGCCAAAGAACAGCTAAGAGAAAAGAACACTGCTACGATCTACACAGAAAAAGGGAAAGCCCTGTATGACGCTCACACGGAACTTATCAAAATCTGTAATACCATTTTGGAATTATGCGGGCCATACGGAGCAGACGTTATAGACGAAATGACAGATACCGGTTATAATCTCCGCCCCGAAAAATACAAGTTTGAATTATTAGACAACTACGACCAACCAACACAACAGCAATGAAACCAATTATTTTAGAGTTCAATCAGTTTGCGTATGATTTCACGATGCGCAATATTGAGAAGGTAAAGGCACAGATCAGGCCGTACATTGACCGAATAGCGGAAATTAACGGCCTGGCGTGGACACCCGCGTTGTTTAGGGATTTTGTTATAGGTAACGGGAATATGGTAGAGGGGGCAATAGCAACCTCTACCGTTGCTCCGCTGATCTGCTCGACCCTCGCCAGCCAAACCCTGATAGATGCGAAGGCTGGCGGCGATAAGGCCCGGTACTGGCAACTGTATAAACTACTGCAAAAAGACAAAGCCAAGCTGAACAATTCGGCATGGTCTTATTTAACAAAGGGCTACATTACAATAGATGCCCAGGGCAGGCTTATTACAGCCGCCACCGCTGCCGATCAGGTCCGGGAACTGTTTACTAAACAGATCAGGACAGAACGCGGGAAGGAGTTATACGAGGCTCAAAAAGCTATTGCCGACGCACTTAATAAAATCACTGCCCTTGCCGGGATTTCAAACGGATTTTATATACTGGAATCCATCAATTGCCAAAGCAGGAGGTTTGAGCTGGATATACTGGACTACGATAAAATAGCTGCTGGGACATAGCCGAAAATTTCGTATATTAGGGGTGATGGCAAAGACCCAAAAGCCAAACAAACTCCCCGATTTATACCGACTTCGGATTTACGACAACTTCCCCTACATGGATGAAGACGAGGCCTACAATCACGGCCAGTTTGATACTTATCAGGAAGCCCGAAAAGCAGCAGAGCAAATAGTAGATGATTATTTCAAGAACGAATATAAACCGGGAATGACGCTACAGCAACTTCAAGGCAGCGGATATACGATGTATGGGGATAAGCCGGTAATTGTTTTACCGGATGGCACATACGACAGTACATTTTCAGCCTGGGCGTATGCGGAAAAAGAAAGTCCAAAGAAGGTTTGGCGCAAAATGAGAAGTCAGGAAACAGTAAATTAAAAAGTTTCGGCAGCAACGGACAAGGCTCCGGCCCGTAAAACCGGGATGGGAAGCGAGTGGTTGACCAATGCCGAAACTCTTTTGAAGGGTCTAAAACAAAATGAATTATGGCACTTTCTCCAAATAAAGAAAAGATTGTTAACGAAATGCTCGTCCAGATCGAGGCAGGGAAATTGTATAATGAAGTTTTGAAACTAAATGCGACTAAATGGTGCTTATCAGTAAGAACATTTGCGAGATACTGGAAAGCTGCACAGCAGCAATATGCAGATCGTTTAGCGGCTATTAAAAAAGAACAAGCTATACAAAGTACACAGGCCGCATTAAATCGTAATAGCGAAGCAATAGCCAGTAAACAGGAACGTATGGAAGCCGTTACCCGCGTTCTTCGAGGTCAAAGCCGCATTGCGGGGAAAAGAACGATATACCCTACCGAGGATCAAATTATTAAGGCCGCTGAATATCTTTCTAAGATCGAGGGGGATTACGCACCTGAAAAAAGAGAGGTTACAGAAAAATCTACCCCAATATTTAGCTTTAGTGAGGTTATAGATGTTAAGGCCCTTTCTACTGAAACGATCAAAGATGTATTGGCACATAGAAAACCTCGCCCCGAAATAAAGGAGGCGTAACCTTAATTTCCTAACGTTGCGTCGTACAAATCCCCCGATAGTATAATTTCTTTGGGGGCAGCGATTACTTTAGTCGTGCCGTCCATGTACTGGACCTTTACCGAAGTAATCCGCGCCGTTTCTACCAGGTCGGTGAACCAAACATACTCCCAGTTATAAGAGCCGGTTTCCCCCGGCGCAATGGGTCCTATTGCCCGGGTTTGGATAGTAGATGTTCCTTTCCGGCGATCTACGATTTTGTCGTTTACTGCGTTAAAGCCGACAAAAGTAAAGTGCAGGTATTTGATTGTCTTTTTAGTTGGGTTGTAAACCTCAACTTTTACACTCGTGCCGCTCGTGTATTCGCTTTCGTCATAGAAGCTCCATTTTAAGATCGCCAACCCCTTCGGTGCGGTAGCATCCAGGAATTTAAGCAGCTTTGTTTTTTGGGTGGAAGCGATGGCCTCACTGTATTTTTTAGCGCTGGCCCTAAATGCTTCTTGCTGTTCGGCACTCATTGCCAATATTTGCGTATAATACGCCTCTTTTGTATAGAGCTTATCGTTTTCGATGTAATAGGTCTTGTTCTTATACAATACCTCGTAAATTGTTTTTATCGAGCCATAGCTACTACAGCTCTGAACACCGCTAATGATTACCGCAGTTCCTTTTGAAACGTACTGATCTATACCCGGTGAGCAGTACAACGCAACACTGTTGCCCAAAAACGTATCATCATTCAATACCCCTACGACCATTGTAGTGTCGGTGATCTTTTCCTGGGCAAATCCGCGAGCGCAGGTAAGTAAAGCAAGAAATAAAATGAAAACGGGTTTCATAATCAGTCTTTCGGTTTGGTTATTCAAAACGGTGAGGGGAAACAGAAAGATAGGAATATTTCAGATTTGGCCCTAACTGGCAGTAAATGGCGGTAGATTGGGATAGTCCGTGATATGCACTTTATCGCCACGCCAAATATCAAAGTATCAGAATATCAAAGTATCACAGCGGTATTTTAGACTGCTCAATCCCAGTACTGCAAATCCCTCGGCGTAAAATAAGACTCTCGGCAAACCAAGGGAAGCCCCCCCATTTTTAACCCTATTTAATCTAATTTCATTGTATTTCCTGAATTGTACTATTTTAGCTGGGCAATCAAATCAGCAAAAAGGTTAGTATTTGATTGCAAAACGTTCAAAACCTAAAACAACAAATTTTAACGAAAGTCAATACCGGTAATGGTTTCAGCGAATAAGATTTGCGCGCAGTCCTTCTACGGATCAGAAGGTTTTAGGTTTGAATCCTAACGCGGTCACAAAGCCTCGCACGAAGTGCGGGGTTTTTTATTGCGCAGCCGCCAAATACGAAACATTTGTAAGGGTAAGCAATGAAAAAGCAGTAAACGCAATGCGTTTACTGGAGGCTTTGGGTAAGCCCACTCTGGAACAGATCATGGAATCATCCTAACGCGGTTACAAAAAATAACTAAAGAAAGCACTTTTAATTAAGTGCTTTTTGCTAAAATATTGTCATCGGATTCATCTGTAAAAAATCCTGCCATGGAAGCCCGGCATTTCCAATAAGTAAAACCTTGTGAGGGGTGAACTTGTTCTTAAAAGCTGTTATTCCGGAAGCGCTGCCAGCGGCACCGCTCTTTACTTCAAGGCCAATTACTTTTCCCTTTCTTTCAATCACAAAATCAACCTCATCATTCCGCTCTCTCCAGTAATGGAGATTAAATTTTTCAGTAAATGAGTGATTAACCAAATAAGCACCAATTGCTGATTCTACCATACGGCCCCATTTTCATGTTGTCCCAACTTTGTACGAGCAGCTTCCCATTGTTGTTCTAACCAGGTTGTGTTCGAAGCAGCAACAGAATCAGCAGAAACAAACAGGTAGTCCATTTTTACCTGGGCTGCCAATTGTGTCACTAAAGTGGTTTTACCTACTTGACGTGGGCCCATTATTACCTGCAGGAACCTTCGTGGTTCTTGCATTCTCCTTATAAGTCCTTGTAAATGAGGCCGTTCAAACATTTTATACAATTTACTCAAAATTATAAGTAAACCGAATAGAAGCAGGAAAAATATCAGCAAACAGGCCAATACTTTCAGGGTATAAGCTTTGCCACAATATTATTACCCGCAAGGTCTTTACCATACACCAAAACATACAGCAATTTGGTACGGAGATCCGAAAGTCCTTCCTGGGTTTTCAGGAAAAGTCTTTTCAAAATAATGGTCTGTTTGTTTACCACAGTTTCTACAAAAGTTTTACCCGCATGATTCTGCCGTAAATACAACTTGATACCTGGATACGACACCAGGTACATTTCATAATAATTATCCGCAATTTTTTGGGTGTGTAGCCCATAGGCCAGTTTGCGCTGAACATTGGTCAAATCCTTCTTAATACCGCCTTCCGTATAAATAATCCTGTAAATATTGACCGGTTCTTTTTCATGCAGTTTCTGGCTGCCGTCTAAGTTGGCATCATATACGTATGTATTGTGGTTTTTGCTGTGCTGGATATAAAAAAGCTGGTTACTGGTTTGGGGAGGGACAGGATAATCGCCCTGAGAAAAACCATCCAGTACAAGGAAGAAAAACAGAAGCGGCAGGTAGAATTTCATTACAATATTTTCATACTGTTAAGTTACAAGAAAAAGGCGGAAAAACGAATCGGGCCAGGAATTTCCCGGCCCGATTCGTTAACAGATCAATGATATTTTTTTATCTGTGTTAATATTTGTACGCAATCCCTTTCTTCTGTTCCTGGGTATTTCCCCAGCCTTTCGTTCCACCGCCGGTATAATTGGTTTCCTTTTCTGCAGTCATCAAAATAAAAGCACACCCCAACACAGCCGATTCCTCCTTTAAACGCTTCAGCGCTTTTCGGTCCCCTGTGGCAGCTGTATGGTAGTTAATCAACGCTGTTTTACCTTTTACTTCGGCCACTTTATTCAATCCCGCTATCTGGCTTTTATCTTCCAGGATCACTACTTTTTCCCAGTCGTCTTTGCTGTTCACGTCAATCTTTTCAGTGATCAACTCTTCCCTGCCGGATTTATATACGATTTTGTTGACCGCATACTTGCCAGCCACCTGCTCCGCATCTTCTCCTTCATATTTGTAGATGACAGTGTATTCAGCCACTTTTACTACAGATCCGGCTACCACTTTTCCATTGTGGAGGTACACTTTATCTGTTTGTGCTACAGATTTAAAACTGATGGCCATGCCTGCCAGGAGCAAATAAATGAATAGTTTCATTCTCATTAGTTGAATTATTAGCGATGAAATAAAGTGCAAAACTACACCCTTACCGGTCATCTCCGTCTTCTCCGGTCAGTCATTTCAACCATTTATCACAAGGTTTTGCATCAATCACGCAGCGCTGCCAACTATGCTGAAACGAGCAATGTGCCGATTTTCCAGGCTATATTAGCCACGGGCGTACACATTAAAAAGGGCCGCAGAAAAACTGCGACCGCTTGCTTAATAACCAATACCGCTGCTTCAACAAAGAGCAGCTTAAGGATTGGTAGAGTAAACAGATGATTCTTTTACAAACACCCGCCTGTTTAATTTCAATTGTGCAATAATCAATTCCGCCAAATCCTCGGGATGCATCACACGCTCTTCATTATTATTGATCAGGTTGGCCGACATGGCAAGATCGGTCACCACCGTGCTCGGCGCCATGGCTGTTACCCTGATGTTGTGCTTACGCACTTCCTGCATCAGCGAATCGGTTAATCCCATTACGGCAAATTTAGACGCGCTGTATGCGCTGGTGATGGCAGCGCCTTTTAGCCCGGCGGTAGAAGAGATATTCACGATATCCCCGGTCTTTCTTTCAATCATCTGCGGCAACACAGCGCGGGTGGTATAGTATACACCAAAGAGGTTTACTTTTACCTGGCGCTCCCATGCTTCCGGTTCCAGCTCCAGGAATTTACCAAATGCGGCGGTACCTGCGTTATTGATCAGAATATCTACAGGACCCAATTCCCGCTGTATGGAATCAACCGCTTTATTTACTGCATCAATGTTGCTGACATCCGCAGTTGCAACTGCTGTTTTTACGCCTGCTGCTTTCAGTGCTGCTGCAACAGACTGAAGGTCTTTTTCAGAACGGGCTACCAACCCTACGTTCACACCTTCGGCTGCCAGTGCAATGGCGATGGATCTTCCAATACCCTTGCCCGCTCCCGTAACCAATGCTGTTTTCCCTTTTAATGATTCCATGTTTTCGTTTTTTTCCGGCGCCGCCGGTGAATGATGAAATAAAATGATATTGGTGCTGCCTGCGCTATTCCGATAAAGCAGGATAATCGGTATATCCTTTTGCTCCGGGCACATAGAATGTTGCAGGATCTGCTGTATTCAGCGGCGCGTCTGTTTCATACCGTTTTACCAGATCGGGGTTGGCAATAAACGGCACACCGAATGCAACAAGATCCGCATCGCCGTCTTCCAGTACTTTGATGGCTTTTGCTTTATCAAATCCTTTGTTAATGATCAGTGTTCCCTTGTAAAGCGGTCTGAAATGTTTGGCTACCTGTGTTACGGCATGCGGAACATCATCAACCGGCACAAAAGGCTCTGTGAGGTGCAGGTATGCCAGGCCATAATTGTTCATCCGCTGTACAATATATTCATGCGTTGGAATGGTCAGCTCATCTACCAGCATTCCCTGGCCATTGTGCAGGGACGGATTCAAACGAATACCTACGCGGTTCATCGGAATCACGGCTTTTAAAGCATCCAGTATTTCGAACAGGATGCGTGCGCGGTTTTCTATACTTCCGCCATATGCATCGGTGCGCTGGTTAGAACAGCCATTGAAAAACTGGTGTAGCAGATATCCGTTGGCTGCATGCAATTCAACTCCGTCAAATCCTGCCTTTACTGCATTGGCAGCGGCATTGGTGAAATCGCGGATGGTTTGCTGAATATCGGAAACGGTCATTTCCCCGGGCACAACTGTATCCACAAGACCTTTTTCGGTATAGGCCTTCGCATTGGGATTAATGGCAGACGGTGCCAGCGGCAGTTCGCCATTGTGCAGATCGGGATGAGATAATCTGCCCACATGCCAGATCTGGGCAAAGATTTTGCCGCCCTTTGCATGCACGGCATCCGTTACCAGCTTCCATCCGGCCACCTGATCATCGCTGTATATGCCGGGCACATTGATAAAGCCCACTCCTTTTTTACTGATGAATGTTCCTTCCGTAACAATCAGCCCTGCAGTTGCTCGCTGCGCATAATATTCTGCAGTTAATGCTGTGGCTACATTTCCTTCATTGCTGGAACGGCTGCGGGTCATTGGCGCCATCACCATTCTGTTCTGAAGCGTTAACCCCGAAAGGTCATAAGGGGTAAATAAAATTGCTTTTCCCATAGATTTCTTTTAGATGATTGAGTTGAAATGAATATCGTGTAATAAGGCCCTTGCGGTGTTGATCGCTTCGGCATCATTTCCACTGATGCGTTCGTTGTTGCCGGTACCTGCCGGTAAATACAGTGCAACGGTGACGATACCGGAATGAGGCAGTTGTTGCTTTAATACAGCCAGTGCATTTTCTTCCGGTTTCTCCAGCAGAAAGAGTACGGTTTTGCGGGTCACAACCTCCTGCATTTTAGCAACCAGGTGATCCCGCTCCGAAAACGGCAATGTAAACAGGATGATGTCCGCCTCCCAGGAAGCTTCCTTACAACAGGATACCGCTTCCACATCCGGATGCGAACAGGACTGGCTGATTTCGGCCTGTATTGCGGGCAGGGCTCCCTGCTTTGGATCCATTAACAATAACCTGTAAGGACCTGTTGAGAGGGCTTTTGCAAATGCGGCGCCGTACCTGCCGGCGGCCCCGATAATTGCGATGGTTTGCTTGAAGGCCATGGTGATAATTGAAGCGCAAAGCTATTCGAACCGCTGGCTTTCGGGCTTGATCAATGACAAGAAAATCACTTGATCTGGATCAATGTTTTTACTTTTTCTGAGACAGGTGTTTCCGGATCCTGCTCAGTGTTTCCGGAGTGATGCCCAGGTAAGACGCAATCAGATGTAAGGGGATACGCTGCATGAGCTGCGGATTGGATTCGGCCAGCCGGATGTATTTTTCTTCGGCGGAATAACTGATGGAACTGATCAGCCTTCGCTCCTTGGATATGATGTTGTTCTGAAAGAGGATTCTGAAATACCGTTCCATCCGGGGAACCTGCACCATCATCTGTTCAAACCCTTCCAGCGTAATCATGAGCAGTTCCGCATCTTCGATGGCGTCAATATTATAATTGGAGGGTTCTCCCGACAGGAAACTATAGGTATCGGCCATCCACCAGCCTTCCAGGGCAAAATGGATCATGTGTTCACCCCCCTTGGCGTCTACATTGTAAGACCGTAGCACCCCCTTTTCTACAAATGCAAGGTACCTGCACACTTCGCCTTCCTGCAACAGGTATTGCTTTCTGCGCAATTTTTTGGGAGTGAAATAGGTCTTTACCTCATTCTGCTCAGCCGCCGTAAGGCTTACCTTTTGATTGATATGGGTAAAAAACAGTTTGAACATTCCTGCAAAAGTACGTCCTTAGTTCCTTAACTTGTTTTCGAAGAATCCTTTCTATATGAAGTATTGCTGCCTGATACTGCTGTTCTGTTTTACCCGCTCAATCACCCTGCCTGCACAAACGCCTTTTGAAGCCCCTCCTGCATGGGCGGAAAATGCCATCTGGTACCAGATTTTTGTGGAGCGGTTTTACAATGGCGATCATCAGAATGATCCGGTACCCACCAACATGAACAGCGTTCCCATGAACCAGTTTACCCCGCCCGGATGGAAACTGAGCAACTGGACCGGCAACTGGTACAGTAAAGACAACTGGTGGAAAGAACAGGACGGCGCTTTCAACAATATGCTGCAGTACCGCCGGTATGGCGGCGACCTGAGAGGGGTTTTGCAAAAACTGGACTACCTGCAGCAACTGGGCATCACCGCCCTGTACCTGAACCCCATCAACGATGCACCCTCCCTGCATAAATACGATGCCAGAAATTATCATCACGCAGATGTTCATTTTGGACCCGATCCGGAAGGTGACCTGGCCATCATGGCCAAAGAAAATCCGGCAGATCCATCCACCTGGCAATGGACTGCTGCCGATAAACAGTTCCTGGAACTGATTCGTCAGGCGCATCAACGGGGCATCCGCATCATTTTGGATTATTCATGGAACCATGTGGGTACCATGTTCTGGGCATGGCAGGATGTGTTGAAAAACCAATCGCTTTCTCCCTATAAAGACTGGTTTGATATTCAGCGCTTCGATGACCCTTCTACTGCCATCAATGAATTCAGCTACAGGGGATGGCTGAATATTCCGCATTTGCCGGAACTGAAAAAAACAACTATCACCACTATCCGAAAGGGCGGCCTGCCTTACGAAGGCAATATCGCCGACGGCGCTAAACAACATATTTTTGCTGTTTCAAAAAGATGGCTTGCACCGGATGGCGATACCAGCAAGGGTATTGACGGATTCCGGCTGGATGTGGCCGACCATGTAGGGCTTGGATTCTGGAGAGACTACAGAAAATTTGTCCGGTCCGTTCAACCCAATGCTTACCTGGTGGGGGAAATCTGGTGGGAAGAATGGCCCGACCGGCTCATGAACCCCGCCCCCTTTACTGGTGGAACTGTTTTTGATGCGGTGATGTTTTACCAGGTTTACCGTCCGGCAAGATCTTTTTTTGCAAAGGTTGATGCTCCGATTACTGCAGAACAGTTCAGAGACAGTTTATTGTTTCAGTGGAACAGGCTTCGGCCGCAAACCAACCGGGCCATGATGAATGTTTCCTCCACACATGATGCCCCCCGGCTACTTTCCTGCTTTTACAATCCGGGGAAATACAAGTACAGGGCCGGCCCTGGCGAAAACCCCGCTTACCGGACCGGTAAGCCGGATGCCGAAACCTATCAGCGTGTACGGCAATACCTGGTTCATCTGTTCACCAGCATCGGTGCACCTCAAATCTGGAACGGTGAGGAAATGGGCATGTGGGGCGGTGATGACCCCGACTGTCGCAAACCGCTCTGGTGGACAGAATTTCAATTTGAACCGGAGAGCCGGAACAATGGCCCGGTAGCCGCCTCAGTCGAAAGAACGGCAAAGGATTCCGTAAGCTTTAACCAGGAACAATTTAACTGGTACCGGCGCCTGATCCGGATTAGAAAAGAAAACCCTGTTCTGGTAAATGGCGAGATGGAATTTATTCATGCAAAGGGCAAACAATTGGCGTACCAACGAAAGAACTTTCAACAGGTCATCCTGGTGTATTTCAATACAGACAAGGTCCCTGCAGATTTTTCTTTGCCTAAGCAACAGAAATACAAAGACCTCCTGACAGGAAAATTGTATACAATGGGACGTTTACATTTGAACGGATTGCAATCTGCCGTACTTCTTAGGTTACCATAAAACAGGTTGTAACGCGCCAGAATTTTAGGGTTATTTTAAATTGGTTCATCAAATAATTATATATCTTCCGAAACACAAACCAACCAGCTATAAAACAGCCAAGTTACATAGTATCGTATCTGAGAGTAGGCCGCCTGCTCTATTATTCATTGATCCTGTTTATACTGGAAGCCTGGTTTTACTGGATTAAGCTGGCAGCAGCCTACCAGGAGTCTTCTACTCAATGGGTATTGTTCTGGACCTACAGTTTCCTGTTCTCCTTTGTACACATTTTCCTGGTACTGGCAGACGGATGGTCCAGGTTCCAGAATTACAAGCGGGCTAAAGACCAGTTTTTCATGCATGGGTTCAATAAAAAAATTGCCCAAACCTATATTGGTTCCAAATGCCAGCGTATGGCTGCGGAAGTAGCGGCAGAAGAGCTCGGGCTCCACAACCAGGTAAAAACTTATTATGCAGAAATGGGTGTTAAATGGTACCATTATGTTCCTTATTTCATGATCAGGGAACCCTTGTTTCTTTTCAAAAAGAAATTCTGGTCGCGCACTTTCCTCGAAAAAAATTATACACCCAAATTTGATTACAGCAACCTTCAACCCCTTTTTCAGGCATGATCATCTCTGGAAATGATTTAAGCAAATCATACAACCAGCGAAAAGTACTGGATCATGTAAGCATTGGTTGTGACGCCGGTGAAATCTGTGGCTTGCTGGGCGCCAACGGTGCGGGAAAAACCACGCTGTTCAAGATACTGTTAGGACTGGTTACACCAGATACCGGAACCGTTGCCGTTCGTTCCGCCAGCAATAAAAAAATCGGAGGAATCATTGAAGGGCCCGCGTTATACGAATACCTGAATGCGTATGAAAACCTGAAGATCTTCGGCAGTATCCAGGGCGTGGACGTTTCAAAAAAAGCGCTGCAGCAGTGTTTGGAAAGCGTTGGATTGCCGCAGGACAGGCTGGACCCGGTCCGGAACTTTTCACTGGGCATGAAACAACGGCTGGGGATTGCCATTGCCCTGCTCAACAACCCAGCCTGCCTGGTACTGGACGAACCGTTTTCCGGGCTCGATCCATTGGGCGTAGCCGCATTGCGCAACCTGGTTGTGGATCTGGCAGCGCAGCACCAACTGGCCATCATTCTTTCTTCCCACATTATTGAGGAACTCAGCAAAATCTGTCATACGCTCTATGTAATTAAAGAGGGCCGTATGGTAAACCAGGGTCCGGCGCAGGAGTTGATCACCAACAATACAACCACGTATACGATCTGTGCAGACAATATTGAAAATTCCCTTGCACTCAAGGCCTATGAGACACGTTTTAAAGGGTCTTGTGCGCATATTCATATTACGGCAGACCGGGTACCGGAACTGATATTCCAGTTGCATGAGGAAGGTATTTATATTTCTTCCTGCGTACCCGAACTGAATATGGAAAAATTATTTGAAACCACTGCCCCATGAAAGCGCTGATCAAAGCAGAAATATTTAAGCTGCTCCGGCAAAGCAAAACATGGTACGCCCTGGCTGCCCTGTTGATGATTGAAGGGGTGATTCTATTCAGCGCCTATTTCCAGGGCAAAAACATCCTGGATATCTTGCTCGATAATCTGAAAAAATCCTTCTACTTCGAAGGCACGCTTTTAAACGGGAACCTGCTGGTATACCTGATTTTAAACACCCTCTGGTTTCATCTGCCCCTGATCCTGATGATCATTGTATCGGGCAGCCTTACTGCTGAATACAAGGACCGGACACTGCAAACGATCATGCTGCAACCCGTGAGCAAATGGAAATTCATATTGAGTAAATACATAGTTGCCATTGGATTTACCCTGGCCGTTGTAGGAATGCTGGCGCTCACTTCCTTTACCCTGTCTTATGGCCTGTTTGGCAAGGGCGACCTGATTGTATACCTCAACACCCTTAATTTTTTCCCTTCTGGAGATGCTTTTGTACGATTGCAATATGCATTTGTTTCAGGCGCCCTGTCGATGGTCTTCTTTTCGGTTGCCAGCCTTACACTGGCTGTAATATTCAGGGAAGCAACCAAAACCTGGATTGTTTCCTCGCTGTTCCTGATCCTGAGCAACCTGTTGCTGAAAGTAGATTTCGGGGATACCATTTTCAACCGGGTATTCTTTGCCAAACTCAATGATACCTGGCAAAACTTCTTTTACTTCAACATTAACTGGACGTTGGTTTATACCAATTCACTGTTGTTATGCGGCTACAGCCTGCTATTCATGGCTATTGGGATCTTATTGTTTCACAAAAAAGATATAGGATAATGAGATGGAGATTACTGTTGTGGGGTTTATTATACCTGCCTGCGAGCCGGGCACAGGGTATTGACCCGGATTTACTGAAGATTAAAAACCGCATGGATTCCATTGTGCAGTTCTCGGCCAGCCTGAAACTGAATGTGGATGTGAGTTTTATTAATATGCCTGCCAAATATGCCCGGATGAGTTATACAAAAGGTAAGCCCTTAAAATTTTCATCAGAAGATTTTGTGATGATCCCCAAACGGGGGCTGGATTTTTCACTCAACAGCCTGATGGAATTTCCCTTTATCACCGTACCAAGGGGCGAAGAGATCCGGAACGGGAAAACATACAAAGCCATCAATATCATTCCCACCGATAAGCGGGCTGATTTTTCCATAGCAATGCTCCTGCTAGACATAAAGAACAACCGGGTGGCAGAAACGGAAATCAACACAAAAAAAGACGGCACTTATAACCTGTTGCTGCAATACGAAAACAGTTCCAAAGTACTGCCCTCACTGGTAGAAGTGAATTTTGAAATTGAAAAGATCCGCATACCGCTCAACTTTATGGGAAAAGATACCGATATTGACAGGAAGAAGATGCGGACCGGAGGGTCTAAATCCGGAAAGATTTTTTTACAGATCAGCAATTACCTGATCAAATATTTATAACACCCTACTTAATTACTTTTATGGATAAGCGTAGTTTTCTTAAAACCTTTGCACTGGCAGGACTTGCCGCTCCCCTTACCGGAAGCGCCATGAGCAAATGGATAGATGCCGCCGCAGGATCGCCCCTAATGTGTTTGCCACCACCGCCGAGCTGGATCAGTTGGTAGCGGCATTGAAGGAAATGAGTTAACCCAAACAGCAGAATAAGCGTACCTACTCCAGCAGTTTTACAATCCGGATCATTTTCCCATCCTGGTTCATGCCTTCGAGTACAATCTGTAGTTTTTTAGAGATATCATTGTTATAAAAATCGACCCGGAACCTGGGTGTCTTTTTATTGGTAATGATATAGGGGTTCCAATAGAGCGTGTTGCGCACGTCCGCTTCAAAACTGGCAGGAGGTCTTTCGTAAGAAGGGCTGTAGAATTCCCTGAACCGGGAATACCCGCCCAAAACGGTTTTGTCCATTCCCTTGCTATCCGGGGAAGCTCTTCTGGCGTCGGTTCCTTTCTTGGTATAAATAGCAATGGCTCCACCTGCCCCGCCTCCAAAGGATCCGAAGAACGGAGGACGGAATACTTTGATATAGGCCACATCAAATACATTAATATTCTGAATAGTTCCAATCTCACTCCTCATTTCGTTCAGGAACAAATCCGGAGTTGCGCCTCTCCAGCTCATGGATGGCTGAGATCCTGAATTGTTAATCTGTAACCCGGGCACTTTCCCCTGCAGATAAGTAAACAAATCCACCGCACCCGCAAATTTATCATCCGTCAGGTCAAAGCTATAACCATCCCCTCCCGCAAATAACCCGGAAGTATATTTCTCATCCATGAGTTGTATTGGATTCTTGGATTTTGTTTTAACGATCACTTCCTGCAATGTGGCAGAAGCCATACTTCTTCTGAGTTTCTCCTGCTCAGACAGAAAATAATTCATACGAAGCCGGGAAATACTATCCGACCAGATATACATGGGCTGCCCCTTACCCAGCATGGTAGTGGTACCCGGTTCTTTGCGCATCAATCCATTTTCGAGCTTCACCTGGGTTTGAGCAGAGAGTTTATTATTGGCGTTGAAATTGTATAATACTTTAACCGTGTCATAGAAAAACACACCCGGGTCCTCAAAATTTCCATCTTTGTCTACCGGGGCAAACAACAGTGTTTTACTGCTGTCCTTTCCAACCAAAATGAAATTCAACTGAAGCGGTTCCCTGGTGGAAATATTTTTTGCTCCAAATACCGTTCCTTTCAAAGACATATAAGCGGTTTCGGGCATGTATTTCAACAGGGGCGGTACGGCTGCCTTTATTTTATCCCAATCAAATCTTCTCCAGCCATTGGTCATCATCACCAGGTCCAGGTGGGCGGTAATACTGTCGGTATCGCTGGTGAAATAATAGGCGGGGTTGTGGATATAGCCTTTCAGTTCGCTGGAAATCAGGAAATCTGAAAAAATGGTATGCTGATCGGGGCTGATGACACCCGCATCTGTAACGGCTACCGATAAATTGGAAACCGTGGTATCGTTCACCACTATTTCAAATACATTCTTCTTTCGCTTATCCAGGTCTACCGTAATCGGATTCAATTTGGCATTGAACTCGTGGTAGTGGTTATTTACAAAAACGACTCTTTCTGCTACCGGCGTCCAATCGTTGCTGAACAATGTAAACTGTACAATACCAGTAGGAAGTTCATCAATGGGAATCTCTGCACGCTGAATCAGCCGTTCCTGCATTTTGATGGTTACCTTGTACAACAAATCCTGGTTCATATGAATCAGCAGATGCATCTGTTTAAGCGGTTCCGCCGCATTTGCAGTCCGTTGGATCACCACCACGGCTTTTTCGTTGGTTGTGCGCACATTCATCACGGTCCCCTGTTCCTTTGCAGCAGGCAGATTGGTAATACCCTTTACACCAAACTCATCTGTCCAGTTTAACTGGTATTTTTCTCCCGGCAGGGGTTGAAGATTAAACATCCCCATACCATCGTGCTTTACTTGAAGGCTATCGATTACTTCCTTTTTATCATTCACCAGTACCCCTTTGATCAATACTGGAAGCCCGTAAGGATTAACCGCCTTAAATGCCACGCGGCTATTCAGCCCCGTGATGAGTGTGCCTCCTTCCGGGAATATCCCAACGCCGGTGGTTTGCGGAGCTGCCTTCTTCGGCATAGCCTGGGCAGAAGCCGTGTTGATCAGCAGATCGCGTTCATACAAAAAAGCAGTATCATCGTTCAGCATCCAGCGGGTAAAAGCTTTCAGGTGAATAAAACTTCCTTTGTAATCGGCCGGTATATCAAAAGACCCTTTGGCGCTGGAGAGGTAAAGGGGGGCAACGGTTTGCTTGATCATTCTTCCGGTGGTGTCATACCATTCCACGTACATGTTTTTACTCAACGGGCTGGGCTGAATACCTGCCATCAGGTATACTTTGTACCAAATGGTTTCATCGGGATTATACAGTTGCTTGTCAAAGTGAATATGGATCTTCTCTTTGGGAAAGCCCTGTGCATAAACCGCCATCATGGAATCAATGGCCTGTGCACCCGCATGGAAGCCTGCAACTGTCAACAGTAAAAACAGTACAATCCTGTTCACTATACTTTTCATGCTCATCAGATTATGCCGTAAGATACCTTCAATCTTCGAAAAAATAAAAGTTGGCGGCTTTGGTGTTAATATTGTGTCATGAAAATTGTTCTGGCATCGGTGGGCAAGCCCCATGAACCTTATGTAAAAGACGGCATCGCCGATTTTACCCGGCGGATCAACAAATATTTCAAGGCGGAATGGTTGTTGATCCCGCCTCCTAAAATTGCAGCCAGCCTGGGCGAGGCGGATCTTAAAAAGGCCGAAGCCACTGCCATTCAGGCTATTTTACAAAAAGACGACTACCTGATTTTACTGGATGAACGCGGCAAACAATTTACCTCGCCCGCATTGGCGCAGTTTCTCCAGCTTCGGGCCAACGAAAGTGTTAAAAGAATGGTATTTCTGATTGGCGGCGCCTTTGGGGTAGATGACAGCATCAGCCGGCGGGCCGATTTTACCTGGAGCCTTTCTCCGCTCGTATTTCCGCACATGCTGGTAAGGCTGATCCTTTCCGAGCAGGTTTACAGGGCCTGCACTATATTAAGAAATGAGAAGTATCACCATAGTTAAATAAATCACCCGATATTTACTGCATAATCTCCATTCAAATGGTTACCATCACCATCAGTATTGTATTACTCACTTCTGTGATTTCATTCACTGCTTTTTCCAACGGGAAAGTGATGGACGACCTGATTTTTTACCCTCCTGCCATCAGCAACCGGAATCAATGGTACCGGTTTATTACCTGCGGCCTGATCCATGCCGACTTCCTGCACCTGGCTTTCAACATGTATTCCTTCTACCTGTTTGGAGACATCGTGGAAAAAGCATTCACTACACTTTTTGGGGACCGGGGCAAAGCGCTTTACCTGATACTGTATGTAACCGCGCTCATTGTCAGTTTACTGCCAACCTACCTAAGCCATCAGAACGATTACCATTACAGGAGCCTGGGCGCTTCGGGTGCGGTGTCTGCCATCATTTTTGCGGGCATCTTCTTATATCCCACGCTGGGGATGGGGATTTTCCCGATCCCCTTCCATATTCCCGGTTTTATCTTTGGTCCGCTTTACCTGGCCATTTCTTATTACCTGGCCAATAAGGGACGGGGCAATATCAACCACTCGGCGCATATCTGGGGTGCAGTTTACGGGATTGTATTCTTATTCATCACTTCCCGGTTCATGTCTGAGTATGACCTGCTGAATAATTTCATCAACCAGGTGGAAAATTATTTGAGATAACCTGCGGCGAACTATTTCTTTTGATAAGTAAGCTTCAACAGCTTTTTAGTAGCATCGGTGTATTTAAACCGGTTATCGATCCTAAGCCCCGGCACACAAATGATTTTTTGGTTGGTTTCCAGTACCCAGGCGGCTTCCTTCTGAATTTTACTGAGTTTGGCATCGATAAAAAACTTCGAGAGTTTTTTCTTTTTGGTCATGCCAAGCGGATAAAAATAATCCCCGGCCTTCCATTTGCGAAGCAATAAGGGGAAGGAAATCTTACCTGCATCCAGCCACTCAACCCCTGGTTCTGCATGCATTACATCAGGACGGTCCACCAGCTTTACGGTGAGCAAGCCTTCTTCGAATGGAACAACGCCTTCCTGCTCTACCAGAATGTAACGGGCTTTTTCGGCAGCAAGCGGCGCAATAATCAGCCATGCCCTGTTGCGGATTATCCGGTGGGTTGCAGATGCAACCGTACTGCCGTTGGCAGCCTCCGCCAGCTTCATCACTTCCCTGGTTTGAGCTGCAGAAAAGCCGTAGGGCCTGATCATTTCCCATGTAATGGTTTGCAAGGGTTCCGTTTTATGCCATTTCAAAACAGGAATATGTATTTCATTGCCCCGTTTTTCCATCAGCTTGTCTAACTGTAATTGTACAGCCTGTTTATACAATACCGCCGCTTCAGACAGCCGTTCGGTATTGTGCAGGAGATTTTCTTTTACATTCGGAAACACTTCCTGTAGTTGGGGAATCAGTTGATTGCGAAAATAATTTCGGGTATAATCGCTGCTGAGATTAGAGGAATCCGTTACAAATTGGAGCTGGTTGTCTGCTGCAAATTTTTCCAGTTGTTCCCTGGTAAAGGGCAGTAAAGGGCGAATGATTTTCTTTTCCCTGTGTATGGCCGGAATACCTTTGAGCCCTTCTATACCCGTTCCCCTGAAAAAATGCATCAGCATGGTTTCAACAGAATCATCTGCATGATGCGCAGTTGCTGTAAAAACGATCGCTCCACTCCCCTTTATTGGCATCTCCTGTACAGGGAGAGGTCCCTGCTGCATCAATACTGCAAACCAGTTGTAACGAAGGTCGCGGGCGGCCTCCTGTGTAGACAATTGATGCGAGGCTGCATAGGCTTTTGTATCTTCCTGTTTCACCAATACTTCAACCTCCAGCTTTTTGGCAAGTTCCCTGACAAACTGTTCATCACGCACACTTTCCGCCCCCCTTAGCTGGAAGTTCATATGTGCCAGCACAAATGGAATCTGGTGTGCTTTGAACAAATGCGCCAGCACGGTACTGTCTAATCCGCCACTGGCAGCCAGCAATACAGTATCTCCTTTCCGCAGAAAGGACGCAAAATTACGACGCCAATGCAAACCAAATAATTCATTCAGATCCATCGGCCAAAGATAACAAATCAATAGAGGGAACCGCTAAGCTTTTCGCAGGAAGCTGGCAGTGAGCGCAGCAAACCCGCTCACCAGTCCGCCAACGAATCCTGTTACCAGGATCAGCATGATATAAGATCCGCCCAATGGCAGGATCTCAGCCACTTTAGTGGCCAGGATATGCCCGTTCACAATATCTTTCAGGTAAGCCAGCGAAATCCATAGGATGAACACACCCAGGAACCCGCTCAAAAAAGCAAGGACCGGTTTCTGACGGATAGCGGTTGCTACCACAAATGAAGATACCAGGAAGCTCCACCAGGGCAGGGTCGTGAACAAACCAAATACATATGCGAGTAATCCTGTTAATATGATCGATACTACAAATTTCATGTTTCAGTTTTTAAGCTTTAGTAAAAGTCATTAACCATTTCACCTGTTTGTTGGTGGGCGCGTCCTGCCGGTTCATGAACAGGATCCGGTAATACTTACCGGTTGCCCAGCTTTCAACAAATGCATCGTAATACCTGCTTCCGGGGTTACCATTCTGACCTCCCGGGTATACCCCGTAGGCTTCTATTTCGTCGGTCATGTGAACAATCATTCTCCAGCTTGGTCCATGATTTTCTGTAGTGGCATTGATGATATGCCTTCCTCCTCCAATTGGCAGATGCAGGCTACTCAGCCCATTGATCTTCAGCAGGTGCATCACCCTGGTATCTTTAAACTTAGCCCATTCCAGTTTTCCATCCCTGTCTACAGATGCAAGGTATTGAGTGGCTTTCTTTACACCGGCCATGATGGTTTCCGCAACTGTCTCCTTTTTGTTGCCCGTGGTAATATTGTCCGCAAATTTGTAAGCGCTGTCTTTTATCAGGCTTTGCAACAGCACATATTCGTCGGGCCAGCCCAATGCATATTTGGAGCCGGAGAATTCATCCGACCACATGGCCGTTTCCACACTGTCCCAGATTACATTAAATACCGTAGATCCTTTTTCGTTCACGTCATTCTTCAAATTCCAGTTCTTCAGCAGGTCAATATATTTCTTCTCATCTCCGTTCAGCGCGGCTTCATTGATGAATTTCAGCAAAACCGGCCTGGCCATCTCCGCAAATACATTGTAATTGTCCATCTGCAAACGCTGCATATCTTCCGGAATGATATTGTTCATTTCATTCAGCTTCCGGTTAATGATGATTCCGCGATACAAGGGAAAATTACCCGCTGCACCCAGGTAATAAGGATAGGTTGCATCGGTGGATTGTTGATTAGCGCTGCTCACAAACCCTCTTGCAGGATTCTTAATCATCGGATTCTCCTCTGTGGGGATCATTCCCTGCCAGGTATAATTGCTGTCTGTACCGGGCAATATAAAATCGCCCTGCCTGTTCCACCTGGCTACAAATGAAGCCTGCTGCTTGATGGCGATATCGCCTGCTTTAGCCGCAAAAACAAAATTCTGCCCGGTGGCATTCCAGTTGGAAATTGCTTTGAGGTAATCGTCGTAGTTATGGGCCCTGTTCAACAGGTAAAATGCCAGCAGTCCGCTGCCACCATCGTGCGCCGTCCATCTCAGCGCCAGGTTCTTGCCTTCGGTGCCGTTGTTCTTGTAGGTATGATCATACATGACCGGTCCATAGTTGGTCATGGCGATATTTTCCACCTGGTCGGGGCCTCCTTTCACTTTGATCACTTCCCTGCGAACACCCGCTTTTACCCAGGCGCCGTTGTACCAGTATTCCTGGAGCGTGGTATCCCTGAACTTCATGTCGTAATAATCTATCACATCTCTTCCTGCATTGGTTACGCCCCAGGCAATACTGTCGTTAAACCCGATAATAACAGCCGGTGAGCCGGGGAAACTGGCCCCGTAAGTGCTATGCGTTGGCGTAGTAATTTGTACTTCGTACCACAGCGATGGCAGGTTCAGGCCCAGGTGCGGGTCATTGCAGAGGATGGGCCTGCCGCTTTTGGTTTTGCTTCCTGCTACTGCCCAGTTATTACTGCCATTGCCTTTGTTGGGCACCATGGGAGCCGATGCGGTACTGCTTCCGGTGGTTTTATTCAAATAAGCCAGTTCCACATCTGCGGGGGCTTTCGGCACAATCGCCGGTTTATTGTATACGGTTCCTTTGGGAATGATCGGATCAAGTGAATCCTGCAAATTGGTAAACAACCGGTCAAAATCTTCATACCCAAAATAATTTCTTGCATTGCTCATCTGCAGGTCGGTGGTGGCGCCACGTGCAGTAAGGTCATAAGACATGAACATCTGGAAGAGATAGGTTTTTTTAGAGGTCCATTCTTCGGGCTGATAGTCCAAGAGTTTGTATTCAAACGGAATCTGCTCAGGCTTTAATGATTTGATATAGGCATTTACTCCTTTGGCATAGGAATCAATTGCCGCCTTCATTTCAGGGTTATTCTTTTCCACATCCGCCTGGGTTTTCTCAGCACCATACACCATGCCCAGCCTGCGGAAAAACTGGTCGGTTTTAATCCGCTCCGGTCCTACAATTTCACTCAGCCTTCCACCCGCAACATGCGTCTGGAATTCCATTTGCCATAATCGGAATTTGGCATGCAGGTAACCCTGCACATAATATGCATCATTGTCATCATCTGCATATATATGCGGAACCAGGCGGTCGTCTATATAAACATCTACTTTACCTTTTAGTCCGTCCAGCTTAATATCATTGTTGTAACTGGCATTGAGGGGTTCTGCATTCTGCCAGAAACCATGCTGGGGAGAAAGAAAATAGCCCAGACGGGGAGTTTTGCTGCCGCCAACCGGAAGTTGGGTATTAAAAAGTACCACTGATCCAGCAGTACAGACCGCAGCAATCAGGAAAGGAATTATTCGCATAGCAAGAAATGTTGGTCTAAAAATATCAGGTCCTGAAAATACGGATTTTAGGAATGCAACGAACGCCTCTGTTATTTTGCCTCAGCAATCAGGAATTTCTTTCCTTTGATCTTCTCCGATTGAACGGCATTCAACAGTAGACGGAGTTTGTTTTTCCGGACGGCAACAAATGCATTCTGGTCTTTCACTACAATCAGCCCCAGGTCAGCTTTGGACAGCCCGCCTTTTTGCATGAACAGGCCAACGATATCCACTTTGTTGAGTTTGTCTTTTTTCCCGCCATTAATATACACCGTAGTCCAGGGAGAAGCGGCCGGCAACGGCGCAGGTTTCAACTGCAGGTCGTCGGGCTCCATATCAATGTATTTGGGCAATTCTTCTTCGGAATGCATGATCAGGTATACTTCACCGCTGGCATTCATCCTGGCGGTTCTGCCGTTGCGATGCGTGAACTCTGCCATGGTGGAAGGCAGGTGGTAATGGATGATATGATTGATGTCGGGAATGTCCAGCCCCCTGGCAGCCAGGTCGGTTGCAACCAGGTACAAAGCAGTACCGTTCCTGAATTTGATCAGGGCCTGCTCCCGTTGCATCTGTTCCATCCCTCCGTGAAAAATAGTATTGGGTATACCTTTCTCTTTCAGCAACTGGCCGGTTCTTTCAACGGCTTCCCGGTGATTACAAAAAATCAGGGCCTGAACCGGGCCTAAATGGCAAAGCAATTGCACCAATGTATCAATCTTATCTTTTTCCGGAGAATTTACCCGGTACATACGGATATCTGCTGCTGCATGGTGTTCATGTAAAAAGTTCAGCACCTCCAGTTCCGGGGGATTCGTAAACGCAGGGATTTCGATGGCAGCGGTGGCCGAAACAAATACTTTCTGGATGTTGGATTTCAGCGCTTTTGTAATGTACGCCATATCTTCTTCAAAGCCCAGCGCCAGCGACTTGTCAAATTCATCAAATACCAGGATCCTGATGGCAGACGGATTAAAACTTCTTCTCTTTAAGTGATCGGCAATTCTGCCGGGAGTACCCACCAGCAAAGCCGGCGGTTCCACCAGTGATTGAATTTCAGCCGGCATATCATGTCCGCCATAAGCGCAAATGATCTTATAACCGGTAGCCATTTTTTTCCAAACCTGTTCTGTCTGAATAGCCAATTCCCGCGATGGGGTCAGTACCATTACCTGTACCTGTTTGCCCTTCGGGTTGAGGTGTTCAAATATGGGTAATAAGAAGGCCAGTGTTTTGCCCGATCCGGTTGGAGATAACAATAAAGTATCCCGGTGATCCAGAATGGCGCCACAGGCCGCCTGCTGCATTTCGTTCAGCGAGGCAATGCCCAGTTTATCCAGTAAAATCTGCTGCTCTTCTATTTTCATCATGTTAATACTTAAATACGGTGTACCCCTTAGACACAAACGTTGATACGGTAGTAATGGCCGATAAGGAAGGCTTCACTTCGGGGGTAACTGTATTGATATCTATATTTCTTTTAAACAGGGTTTGTCCGCAAACATACAGTTGTACGCCTGCTTTCTTTAATGCAGCCAGCAACGGAAGATTGGGATTCTGTACGCCAAATTTCTGCTGATAGGTTTCATTGTTGAGAATATTCATAATAGCAGGGCCATGAATCACCGCCACCACACGGATTTTTTCTGCGGGGATACCGGCCAGTGCGTGCAGGTTGATGATGCGCGCCACATTCTCGAGGTTTTCATTGATCTGTTCCGGTTTTGCACCCGCAGTAACCACATCCACCAGTATTTTATATTCCATACCAGGATCCGTAACCGTAACTGCAAAAGGCACTTCAAAGGCAGGCCCAAAATCTTTGACTAAGGGAAAAACAGGTTTCTGAGCTGCCGCCCATTGAGTAACCAGTAAAAAAATCAACAAATAACATCTTTTCATAAATGATTGTTTAGAGGTGATCCGGTTAAGGTACACCTATTTCCCAAATTTCTTCTTCAACGCCTGTAAAGCATCCGTTACATTCATGGAGCCCAGGTCTTCTTTTGGAGCAACGGCGCCGCGGTTGTTCTCCCATTGGCCCTTGCGGTTTCCGTCATGTGCGGAACGGCCTCCGGAAGAACGGGTACCGTTATCCGTTTCTGTTTGTTTAATAGACAGGGCAATTCGTTTACGGGCAGCATCCACTTCCAGCACTTTCACTTTTACTTTCTGCCCCAGCTTTAATGCTTCTCCCGGATCAGCAATATACCGGTTGGCAATTTCACTGACATGCACCAGCCCATCCTGCTTTACGCCAATATCAATGAATGCACCAAAGCGGGTCAGGTTGGTGACCTGTCCGGGCAAGATATCTCCCACTTTCACTTCTTCGATCGAATAGATATTGGCAAATTCAAACTGTTCCAGTTCGCTGCGCGGATCAAGGCCAGGCTTTTGCAACTCTTTAATAATATCATTTAACGCCAGCGCACCAATCTGCTCGGTTACATATTTTTTGGCATCAATGGTTTTCAGCAAAGTTTCATTGCCAATCAGGGCGCGTACACTGGTATTGAGATCGGCCGCCATTTTTTCAACAATCGGATAGGCTTCGGGGTGAACGGCGCTGCCATCCAGGGGATGCATCGCATCCGGAATCCGCAGGAAGCCTGCACATTGCTCGTAAGCCTTGGCTCCCAAACGGGGCACTTTCAGCAATTCTGCCCGGCCCGAAAATTTTTGAATGGCTTTTCTGTGGTTGATGATATTTTCGGCAACCGTATCATTGATTCCACTCACATAACTCAGCAACTGTTTGCTGGCCGTGTTCAGGTTAACGCCCACGGTGTTCACGCAACTCACTACAGTCTGATCCAGTTTTTCTTTTAAACGGAACTGGTTTACATCGTGCTGGTACTGCCCCACACCAATGCTTTTGGGATCAATTTTCACCAGCTCGGCCAGCGGGTCCATCAGGCGGCGGCCGATACTCACGGAACCACGCACGGTAATATCATAATCCGGAAATTCTTCCCGGGCAATTTCAGAAGCGGAATATACAGAAGCCCCGTCTTCGTTCACCAGGAATACGGGAAGGGAAAGGTTCAGTTTCTTTATAAATTGTTCCGTTTCCCGGCCCGCCGTACCATCACCAATGGCAAACACCTGGATATGGTATTGCTTTACCAGTTCCCTGATTTTATGTTCGCTGTCGTAGATCCGGTTGGCTTCGTGCACATAAATCAGATCTGTTTTCAGCAGTTCTCCTTTTTCATCGAGGCAAACCACCTTACAACCCGTACGATAGCCCGGATCAATGGCCAGGATCCTCTTGCTGCCCAATGGAGCGCTCAACAGGAGCTGACGCAGGTTTTCTGCAAAAACATTGATGGCTTCCTCATCGGCTTTTTGTTTCAGTGCAGTTCTGCATTCCGTTTCCAGGCTGGGTTGCAGCAATCTGCGGTAAGCATCTTTAATGGCTCTGCGGAGCTGATCCGAAGAAGGATTCATGCCTTTGATATACTCCTTCTCTATTTCATAAAGCGCCTCTTCTTCCACAGGTGCAATGCTCATCCGCAGGAAGCCCTCCAGGAATCCGCGGAGAATGGCCAGGATACGGTGTGAAGGAATTTTGTGAATGGGTTCTGAAAAGTCGAAATAGTCTTTGTACTTGATAGCTTCAGTTTCTTTATCGGCCAGCACCTTACTCTGTAAAGCGGCCGTATCTTCAAAGCGTTTACGAAGCCTTGTACGGATCACCGCGTTTTCATTTACACCCTCTGCAATAATATCCCGCGCACCCTGCAATGCTTCTTCAACGGTGGTGATTTTTTCGTTAAAGAATTTAGCCGCTTCCTCTTCCGGATTACCGGCGCCCTGTTCCAGCAGGAAATTAGCCAGGGGCTCCAGGCCGTTTTCGCGGGCAACCACCGCCTTGGTTTTACGTTTAACCTTATAAGGCAGGTAAATATCTTCCAGCTCCGGCAAAGTGGCAGCCGCATCAATCCTGGCCTGCAGGGCTTCCGTCATCTTACCCTGGTCGGCAATGGTTTTTTCGATAAAGGTTTTACGCTCGGTAAAAGCCAGTATCAGTTTCTGCTCATCCTGAATCTGCTGAACCTGTACCTCATCCAGGTTTCCGGTACTGTCTTTTCTATAACGTGCAATGAAGGGAATAGTAGAACCTTCTTTTAATAAATCCAACACGGTTTCCACCTGCGCAGCACGTAAACCCAGCTTCGCAGCAATCAATGGAGCGAACGACATAATCTCTCTAGTTTAAATAAGTTCTCTGTTAATTTTAAGGGCAGCGAAAGTAAGGGAATTTGAATTCAGTTACATATGCACCACTTTCCCGGGATACATTTCGGTGTATTTACGGATCATACTGCGGACCACTTCATTTTCGGCATAAGGCGTAACCGCAGCCTTGATATCTTCCACGCTGGACCATTCCGCAACCGGACCCATGCCGTAGAATTTTCCTTTTTCTACCAGGATCACGGTTTCGGCCTCCTGAATAATGAAACTGTCCTGGCCGGCATGAATGGCATCCAGGGCCTTCCTCACCGCAGCATTATAGGTTTCCGGATCGGGAAGCGTTGCGGGCGGGTTACTATCCAGGAAGCAAAGTGCGGGATGCAGTTCGTGGCTACGAACCATTTTCCATAACTCGCGGTGTGCATCCACCAGCATGGCATAGGAAACCACCGGCTGGGTATGTTTGTGCTTTTTATCTACCGCCAAACGCAGGTATCCCCTGTTGTCTTCAAATACATAAATACCCCACTGCTGTTCAAAGCGTTTCTGGCTTTTATTAAACGCAGGCCAGAGCCGTTTGATTTCGATGCTTTCCAGCAGCGAAGCAATGAATTCAGTCGGACAGTCCACATGGGAAATTTCATGGATCTCCCGCAGGAAATCCTGTCTTTTCTTACTGATATCCAGGCCGGTGAAATGGCTCACTACCCGCTTCTTCAGGTTCCTGGCCTTCCCCACATAAATCACTTTACCCACCTTATTGTGGAAATAATAAATGCCGGGAGTAGGTGGAAGCTGGTTAAGGTAATGCCCCGGCAAATTAGGAGGAAGCAGGTATTCTTTGTTCTCTTTTTGCAGCATTTCCCGGATCAGCCGCTGGCCATTGTTTTGCAGCACCAGGTCCAGCACCTGTGCAGTTGCCAATGCATCTCCCCCGGCGCGATGCCGGTTTTCAATCACAATATTCAGTTCCCTGCACAAATGCCCCAGGCCGTATTTTCGGAACCCCGGGAATACTTTCCGGCTGAGCCGGATGGTGCAAAGTTTCGGCGTTTGTAATTCATATCCAGCCTGTTGTAAATGGTATTTTACAAAAGAGAAATCAAAATTTACATTATGCGCTACAAATATCCTGTTATTCAGGAGGTTATAAACCCGAGCAGCCACTTCATTGAAAGAAGGGGCCGCGGCGACCATTTCGTCGGAGATCCCGGTCATGCCGGCGATAAACGGGGGAATCGGCTGATGAGGGTTCACCAGTGTTTCATATTTTCCTTCCACCTCCTTGCCGTTGTGCAGTACGATGGCTATTTCTGTAATACCATGTTGCTGGGGAAATCCGCCGGTGGTCTCTATATCTACGATCGCATACTGCATAACTCAACACCTTGATATTTGAAAAATTCAAATATTATAATTACCTTAATAGTGATAAAAATCGAAATTAACGATTTGAGCCAATAAAGTCATTTTTTACCGTAAAACATCAGGGATGGAAGATCTAAAAACACGTTTCGGGCTGGGTGAAAAAACACGCAATGCTTCCATCGTGGCAATACTATTGCTACTGGTAGCATTAATTTCATATATGGAATGGAGCGGCCGGCAATAACCGGTATACTTTTGTAATATTCCGGCTGTTACTGCTACTAATTATTTAGCGGACATGTAACTTTTTCCTCATAAATCCGTTTATCATAAAATGAAACCAATGAACCATCATAAAAAAGGGGGCATTTCTGCAAGCGCAGTCATGTTTTTCATGCTGGGCATTATATATATTTCCTGCAATGTTCCGGAAGATGCGGCCAAAATGATTTCAAAAAAAGCACGTGAACAGGCCCGGAAATACAGCCTGCACAAAGCACCCGAAATCGGAGCAACCGTACCCAACCTGGATTGCCTGCTCTACACCCCTTCCATCTCGGAAATCATGTTTGAAAAGACCGAATTGATCTCCACCTGGTAAGGTCAAGCTTTTCTGCACAACCCTCCCTGCGATTCCTTAAATTTGCTTTTTTATCAATAAAAGGAATTAACCGGTTTAAGGCATATCATGGAATTGAGCAAAAACTACTTACCAACCCCCATTGAATCTAAATGGTACGAACATTGGATCTCTAAAAATTATTTCGCCAGCAAGCCCGATGAACGGGAAGCTTATACGATTGTAATACCACCACCCAATGTAACCGGCGTGTTGCATATGGGACACTGTCTGAATAATACCATACAGGATATCCTCATTCGCCGCGCACGCATGCAGGGTAAGAACGCCTGCTGGGTACCCGGTACCGACCATGCCTCGATTGCTACAGAGGCCAAGGTAGTGGCCATGCTCCGCGAAAAAGGAATTGCCAAGTCCTCCCTGAGCCGGGAAGAATTTCTGCAATATGCCTGGGAATGGAAGGAGAAATACGGGGGAATCATTTTACAGCAGTTGCGTAAAATGGGTTGCAGTTTAGACTGGGACAGAACATCCTTTACCATGGATCCGGATTACTACGATTCTGTGATCAATGTATTTATAGACTTATATAAGAAAGGACATATCTATCGCGGAAAGCGAATGATCAACTGGGATGTAAGGGCAAAAACAGCCTTGAGCGACGAAGAGGTTATTTATAAAGAAGTACAGAGCAGGCTCTATTATGTAAAGTATGTACTGGAACAATCCACGTTGACCAATCCGCTTACCGAAGGAAAGAACGGCGTGGACTATATTACCATTGCCACGGTTCGCCCCGAAACCATCCTGGGAGATTCGGCGATCTGCGTAAATCCTGATGACGAGCGATACAAACACCTGCATGGAAAATATGCCTATGTGCCCCTGATCAGGAGAAAGGTTAAGATCATCCCGGACGAATATGTAACGCTCGATTTTGGTACAGGCGCCCTGAAAGTGACCCCTGCACACGACATGAACGATTATCAGTTGGGGCAGAAATACAACCTGGAGATCATCGATACCATGAACGACGATGGTACGATGAGCGAAGCGGCGCAGTTGTATGTGGGGGAAGAACGATTTGCTGTTCGTACAAAAATCGTTGCCGATCTTGAAGCGGCAAAACATATTGATAAAATTGAAGAATACACCAACCAGGTTGGATTCAGCGAACGCACCGATGTGGTGGTAGAACCCCGGTTGAGTTTGCAGTGGTGGGTAAGCATGAAGAACCTGGCTACTCCTGCGCTGGATGCAGTGATGGGCGATGAGATACATTTTCATCCGGCCAAATTCAAGAACCTCTACAGGCACTGGATGGAGAACATCAAGGACTGGTGCATCAGCCGCCAGCTCTGGTGGGGACACCGGATTCCGGCATGGTACACACCTGATGGCGCATTTGCAGTTGCCAAAACTGCCGAAGAGGGATTGGCGCAGATCAACAGCAGTAACGAAAAACAATGGACGCTTGCAGACATACGGCAGGACGATGACTGCCTGGATACCTGGTTCTCCAGTTGGCTCTGGCCATTTGAAGTATTCAAAGGATTATCCGATCCCGGCAATAAAGAAGTAAGCTACTACTATCCTACCAGCACACTGGTGACCGCGCCGGAAATCATCTTCTTCTGGGTAGCCAGGATGATTATGGCAGGATATGAATACAAACGGGAGAAACCATTCCGGGATGTATATTTCACTGGTATTGTAAGAGACAAGCAGGGTAGAAAAATGAGCAAGAGCCTGGGGAATTCACCAGACCTGCTCGGATTGATAGATCAATATGGCGCAGACGCAGTACGATTTGGCATCATGATAGCCTCCCCTGCCGGAAATGATATTTTATTTGACGAATCAGCGCTGGAGCAGGGCAGAAATTTCAACAATAAACTATGGAATGCCCTGAAGCTGGTGAAGATGTGGGAGCGCCGCATCGCAAATGACGCCAATGCTTCCGGAGCTGTTGCCCCCGCTGCATTACAGCCAAAAACACCGGCAGAAAGCCAGTTTGCCCTCAACTGGTTTGAACAAAGACTGAACCAGGTAAGCGCAGAGGTAGACACCATGCTTACCCAGTTTAAACTGAGTGAAGCATTGAAAACCATCTATTCGCTGATCTGGGACGATTTCTGCAGTTGGTACCTGGAATGGGTGAAGCCCGGATTTGAACAACCGATTGATCCGGTGGTATATCAAAAGACCGTTCAGTATTTTGAGCACCTGATGCAGTTGCTCCATCCGTTCATGCCGTTTATTACAGAAGAAATTTATCACTTGCTGAATGAACACACCGATGATCTCTGTGTAAAACAATATCCTGCAACAGGCAGTGCAGATGCAGCCGTATTGGCTTCCGGGGAATTATTGAAACAGGTGATCACCGCATTGCGTGATGCCAGGAACAAAAACCAGCTCAAGCCGAAAGACCCTATCCAACTGCATATACAGCCAACCGGCAAAGCCGCTTACCAGGCCATTGAAACCATCCTGATGAAGCAGGTGAACGCGGCATCCATTCACTATGCAGAAGCTGCAGTAGCCAACACGATCATGGTAAATGTGGAGAAGGACAAGTTTTACATTGAAGCAGGGAAACAACTGGATACTGCTGCCATGAAAGCCGGTTTACAGAAAGACCTGGCTTACGAGCAGAATTTCCTGGCATCGGTGATGAAGAAACTGGACAATGAAAAGTTTGTACAAAACGCCAAACCGGAAGTCATAGCCCTTGAACGCAGGAAACAGGCAGATGCGGAAGCAAGGATACAAACCATTGAAGAGAGCCTGAAAACATTATAATTGCACCAATGCATAACCAGGCAAAAATCCGCAAGGCTACAGAGCAAGACATATTTACCATCCGGCAGATAGCAGAACAGACCTGGCCTGAAGCATATGGAGGTATTATAGCTGATGAGCAAATCCGTTATATGCTGGAGCTGATGTACAGCGATGCCTCTTTGCAGGAGCAAATAGACAAAGGCCATCAATTCTACCTGGCAGAAGCCGATGGAAAAGCAGTTGGTTTTGCTTCGGTATCCGATGAAGGCAATGGTATCTTTAAGCTGAATAAATTGTATGTGTTGCCGGCCATACAGAAAACCGGGGCAGGAAAAGCATTGTTACAACAAGCGATGGCGCATGCAAGAGAGGGTGGTGCGGTTCAGTTGATATTACAGGTCAATAAACAGAACGGCGCCAAACAGTTTTATGAAAAGCACGGGCTGAAGGTATTGGAAGAAAAAGTACTGGAACTGGAACACGGTTTTGTAATGGACGATTATATCATGGGAATTCATTTATAGTAAAACACCATGTCGCAGGATCATAAACAGGAACAAATCATTGAAGCAGCCATCAAAAGGTTCGCTCATTTTGGTGTAGGCAAAACCACTATGAATGAGATAGCGGGCGATTTGTCTATATCCAAAGCCCTGCTGTACTATTATTTCCCCGATAAGAACAGTTTATACGCAGCCGTTCTGATGCATATTTTTAAAATAACATCGGAGCACACCAATCAACTGCTGGAAAAGGAACAGGATCCTTTGAAAATGATGCATATTTTTTTGGAAAGAAGAACCGAGTATATTATAAAATACTACAATGTAATTGCTTTCTTAAAGAGCTTTACACATGCCAACCTACCGAAAAACCTGGAGGAATTGTTCACGCATCTGCGCAGAAAAGAATTGAACAGGATCACTTCCATTATAGAGAAAGGCCGCCAACAGAAGGTGTTTTTGATTAAAGATGTAGAAAAAACCGCCGAACTATACCACGATTTCCTGGAGGGGTACAGAACCAGCTTTTTTGCTCATAATCCCAGTATTTTCCCCGAAAAAGAGCAATTTCAGGCTATTTTAGAGAAAGAAAAGGCCTTTTCTGATATTTTTTTTAAGGGATTGAGTGCCGAATAATTTTTTTGTCTTACTTTTGACTTTTAAATATAAAAAGTCAATTAGTCAAAAGTAAAAAATGAAAGTCATCGTTAAACAGGAACAAATCCTGGATGCTGCTATTAAGCGGTTATCGCATTTCGGGGTGAATAAAACCACCCTTACCGAAATAGCTGAGGACCTGCATATGACCAAGCAGGCGCTGATGTACTATTATCACGACAAGCAGCAATTGATTGCCAGTGTTACCGCTAAGATTTCCGGTGAATATATTGAAACACTCTCCGGATTATTGGATAAAGCACTGCCAGCCAAAGAGGTATTCCTCTCACTAATAGATATGCGCCGCCTTTTTTTTTCCAAATACCACCTGTTGTTTATTCAGTTGAGTACAACAGACCTGATTAAGGCTGCTGAGATTGAACAGATCCGGAATGAAACCAAGATGGCCGAAGCCGGATTATTGGCAAAAGTGATCGATCAGGCCATGAGGAAAGGGACGATCAGGAGTGCCAACGCCTTAGATACAGTGACGCTGATCCTGGAAACCATTACCTCACTGGCCATTTGCCTGGGAAAACAATGCCCTCCTCCGGATCAGGCCGAAATAGACAACCTGGTTAACAAACAAAAAGCCCTGGTGGAGCTGTTGTTTAATGGATTGAAAGCAGGCTAAAAGACAATATCATATAGACATGAAGCAAATCAATACAATGAAAAATAAAAAGCGAACAACAAAAGCCAGGAAGGAGCTATTCCGGTGGACCCAAAAACTGCGCAACAGTTTCATGGCGGGGACGGCATTGTTATGGGGAATAACATCTTCGCTGCAGGCGCAGACACCTGAAGCGCTACACCTGAATGATGCACTGAAATATGCGTTGGAAGCCAACCAGAATGCCAGAAAAGCCAGGCTGGATATGGAGAACGGCCAGTACCAGATTGATGAAGTAAAAGCAAGAGCGTTGCCGCAGATCACCGGAAACAGTGGTCTCACCTATAATGCCGTTCTTCCGCTCAGTGCATTACCCGGAGAACTTGCAGGACAACCGGGCACTACCCTGTTTGTTGCATTTGGCCAGAAATGGAATAGTAATTTCGGCGTATCGGTTACACAGACATTATTCGACAACTCGGTGTTTGTAGGATTAAAGGCCGCTAAAACCACTGCAGAATTTTACCGGATCAATGCACAACTGACCGAAGAACAAATCATAGAACAGGTGGCTACCACCTATTACCAGGTATTGGTGCAAAGGCAACAGATGAGCGTGCTGGATTCTACCATCCGGAATACGCAACGGATGCAGGATGTTTTACAGCAACTGTACGAAAGCGGATTAGCCAAGAAGATTGATGTAGACAGGAACGCGGTGAATATCATCAACCTGAAAAGCCGCAAGCAGCAATTAACCAATGGAGAAGCTTTGCTGGTCAACCAGTTGAAGTTTTACATGGGCATGCCTATTCAAACCGCCGTGTTCATTCCGGATGAATCCCTGGACCGGATTAAGCCGCAGGCCGTCCCGAAAGATGAGTTTGCAGATGTATCCGGCCGTACAGAAATGCTGGCGCTGGCTACGCAGCAAAAATTACTGGGCTATCAGAAAGAATCCACCAAAAGTACTGGGTTGCCCACCCTTTCCTTTAACGGAAATTATTCCTACAATGGTTTAGGCAACAAGTTCCCCTATTTTAAAGGATTGGGTAGCGGTGTAAACTGGTCGGACGTTGCATCCCTTGGCCTGAATCTTAAAGTGCCTATTTTCACAGGAGGATCTACCAAGGCAAAAGTTAAACAGGCCGACATAGCACTCAGGAAATTAAACGAAGACATTTCATCTACTAAACTGGCGTTGAACCTTGCATTTGAAAATGCAAAAACACAGATCAACAACAGTATTATTACCCTGAACACCCAAAAGGAAAACGTAGAACTGGCCCAGCAGGTGTATTACAATACAACGAATAATTATAAAAACGGCCTGGCTACATTAACCGATCTGCTGAATGCAGAAAACTCTTTAACCGACGCTCAGAATAATTACTCCTCTGCCCTGCTGAGCTATAAAGTATCGGAGATCCAGCTCATTAAGGCACAGGGAAATTTAAGGTTATTATTAAACAGGGAAATCTAAAATCTTTCACAACCAACAAACCATATCAATGAAAAAGAGGTCTGTAATAAACGTTATTATAACACTGGTGGTGGTCGCCGGCGCAATAGCCATTATCGGTAAAGTATTAACCGATAATAAAAAGAAAAACCAGGAAAAAACAAATGTGGTAGCAAAATCTACGGGAGATGTGGCGGTTAAAACCAGTCCGGCACTGAAAATTTCACCGGATCTCAACTTCGCCACCAATGGTAACTTCTACCCTTTCCAGCAAATGGATTTTGCATCCGAAAGTTCCGGCCGTGTAGTGCAGGTGCTGGTAAAAGAAGGCAGTAAGGTAAGCGTTGGGCAAACACTGGCCATCATTGACGCAGGTACACTGGATGTGGACCTCGAAAGTGCAAAAGCCAATCTGCAGAACGCACAGCGGGACAAACAACGTTTTGAAAATGCGTTTAAAACAGGGGGCGTAACACAACAGCAGCTCGACCAGGCAAGGCTGGCCGTAGAGAACGCACAGGCAAGGGTTTCGCAAGCAAAGATCCGCGTAAATGATGCGAATGTACATGCCAGCATCAATGGAGTGGTGAACAAACGCTACATTGAACCAGGTGCCTATGTATCTCCCGGCACTAAAATGTTTGAGATTGTGAATGTGGCCAAACTAAAACTTGCTGTTACGGTGAATGAAAACCAGGTAGCACAACTGAGAACCGGTGATAAAGTGCAGGTGAAAGCAAGTGTATTTCCCGATAAAAATTTTGAAGGCCGGATCAGTTTTATTGCAGCCAAAGCAGATGCAGCGCTCAACTTTCCGGTTGAGATTGAGATTGCATCCAACCCCAATAATATGCTGCGTGCAGGCATGTACGGTACCGCCGTATTCCAGTTCCCAAAACAGGTTCCAACTATTCTTGTACCACGCGCTGCCTTTGCAGGAAGCGTAAGCAGTAACCAGGTATTTATTGTGGAGAAAGGCAATATCGCCAGGGTACGGAAAGTGATTTCCGGGAGAATCATGGGCGATCAGGTACAGATCCTGGAAGGACTGAACGAAGGAGAAACTGTGATTACCAGCGGACAGATCAACCTCTCCGATGGAAGTAAAATTGTGCCCATTAAATAAACCATTGCTATGAAAATTGCAGAGATATCCATTAAAAGACCTACCCTGGTCATCGTATTGTTTATTATACTGATACTGGGTGGGATCCTAAGCTATACATCGCTTAACTATGAGATGCTGCCGAAGTTTTCCCCTTCGGTGGTATCGGTGGTAACCGTTTATCCCGGGGCCTCTCCGGGTGAGGTAGAGAATACCGTAACGAAAAAAATTGAGGATGCTGTTTCCTCGATGGAGAACATCAAAAAGATTGATTCCAAATCTTATGAAGGTGTTTCCCTGGTAACCATCACCTTAAACAGCGGAACCAATGTAGACTATGCCTTGAATGATGCACAGCGAAAGATCAACGCCATCCTGGCCAAGTTGCCCGAAGATGTGGATCCCCCTTCGCTGAATAAATTTTCGCTCGACGATTTACCCATCCTAACCATTTCCGCTTCTTCCAATATGGATGAATCGGCCTTCTACGACCTGGTAGACCAGCGGATTGCGCCGGCTATTTCGAGGGTGGATGGTGTGGCTCAGGTAAAACTGATCGGCGGACAGGAAAGAGAGATCCAGGTAAACGTAGATGCCAACAAACTGGAAGGGTATGGCCTTTCGCTGCTGCAGGTGCAGCAGGCTATTTTGAGTTCCAACCTCGACTTCCCTACCGGAAGTGTTCAAACAAGAGAAAGGGATATCCTGATCCGTTTATCCGGAAAGTACAAGAATGTGGAAGAACTGAGAAACCTGGTAGTGGCTACCGGCAAAGGTGGTGCGCAGGTAAGAGTGGTGGATATTGCAGATGTGCAGGATGCACAGAAAGATATTGAAAAAGTAGCCCGCGTAAACCAGGAGTCCGCCATTGCTTTACAGGTCATCAAACAATCAGATGCCAATGCAGTGGCGGTGAGTAAAAAAACCAGGGCCAGCCTGGAAAAGCTGCAACAGGATTATGCCTCCGTCGGTTTAAAACTGAATGTGGCGAATGACAGTTCTGTTTATACGCTGGAATCGGCCAATGCCGTGATCTTCGACCTGTTCCTGGCCATTATTCTGGTGGCGCTGGTCATGTTGTTCTTCCTGCACAGCGTGCGAAACTCGTTGATTGTAATGGTGGCCATCCCGGCTTCCCTGATCTCCACATTCATTGGTATGGCCCTGCTGGGCTATTCGCTCAACCTGATGTCTTTGCTGGCCTTGTCGCTGGTAGTAGGTATCCTGGTGGATGACGCCATTGTGGTACTGGAGAATATTTACCGGCACATGGAAATGGGTAAGAACCGGGTACGTGCAGCATTTGAAGCAACCAAAGAAATTGGATTTACCGTTACCTCCATTACCCTCGTAATTGTAGTGGTGTTCCTGCCTATTGCCATGAGTACCGGACTGGCTGCAGATATCCTGAAGGAATTCTGTGTAACCGTTGTTATTGCAACGCTTTTGTCGCTGCTCTCTTCCTTCACCATTGTGCCCTGGCTGTCTTCCCGCTTTGGAAAGCTGGAACGCATCACCGGGAAAAGCCTGTTTGGCAAACTGATCATTGCCTTCGAAAGAGGCCTGCATAAGTTTACCATGTGGGTAACTAATCTGCTAAAATGGAGCCTGGGTCATAAGAAGACTACATTGGCGCTGGTATTCAGTTTACTGATTGCCTCCTTCTGGCTGGTGGGCGCAGGATTTATTGGTGCGGAGTTCTTTGCCAAAAGCGACCGCGGCGAATTCCTGGTGCAGATTGAACTGCCCAAAGACGCTTCCATTGAGCGTACCAACGCCATGACCCAAACAGCAGAGAACTATTTAAAATCCAAACCCGGTGTAACCAGGATCATTACTACGGTAGGACAATCCAGTGATGGTACAGGTGGTACACAGGCTACTCCGTATAAATCGGAGATTGCCGTTCAACTGGTACCTAAAAAAGAACGTGCGGATGATGCCGCCATTTTTGCAGCCAAGACCAAACTGGAGTTGGCGCCATTACTGGTAGGTGCTAAAGTAAAAACAGTTCCGATCAGTATTTTAGGATCTGCGGAAAGAGCGCCGCTTGCGCTGGTAGTAACCGGACCTGTACTGGACAGCGCCATACAGTTTGCGCAAGCCGCGATGGACGAGTTGAAAAAAGTTCCCGGCGCAACAGAAATGAAATTGACGGTAGAAACCGGTAACCCGGAAATCAGCGTGCAGGTAGACCGTGATAAGATGGCCGCCCTCGGGCTGAACCTTTCTACCGTTGGTTCTACCATGCAAACAGCGTTCAGCGGAAATACCAACGGCAAGTTCCGCCAGGGAGAATATGAATACGATATTAATATCCGCTACGGCAATTTCAACAGGAGCAGCATTGAAGATGTAAGCAAATTGTTGTTCACCAATAACCAGGGACAGCCCGTAAGATTATCTCAGTTTGCAACCATCAGGGAAAGCTCCGGCCCCAGCCAGTTAGAGCGCAGGGATAAGAGCGCTTCCGTAACCATTGAAGCGCAAACCGTAGGACGTCCTACCGGTACCGTGGCTGCAGAATGGCAGAAGCTATTTGAAAAACTTCCTGTACCAACCGGTGTACGTTATATCTGGAGTGGTGATATGGAAAACCAGGCGGAAGGATTTGGTTCCATGGGAATTGCCCTGCTGGCAGCCATTGTACTGGTATACCTGATCCTGGTAGCTTTGTACAACAACTTTATTTATCCTTTTGTGGTACTGTTCTCCATTCCGTTGGCCATCATTGGTGCATTCCTTGCACTGGCGCTGACCAACAACTCGCTCAATATTTTTACCATTCTCGGATTGATCATGCTGATTGGTCTGGTGGCCAAGAATGCGATCATCCTGGTAGACTTTACCAACCAGCGGAAGGCAGAAGGCGCAGATACCATGAAAGCGCTGATCGATGCCAACCACGCCCGTTTACGCCCGATCCTGATGACCACCATTGCCATGGTGATCGGTATGCTACCCATTGCACTGGCCAGTGGTGCAGGTGCAGAATGGAAGAACGGCCTGGCCTGGGTCATCATTGGCGGCCTGATCAGTTCCCTGTTCTTAACGCTGATTATTGTACCGGTGATCTATGCCATCTTCGACAAGCTGGTGAACAGGTTCACCAAACAAAAACCAAAGACCGTAGATGAACTAATGGTAGAAGACTATGAACCGGTTAAAGATTTCCATGAATCATACGAAGCGGATTTTGACCCTTCGCATGTATAAATCGTTTAGTTGTGGATGATTTGAAAAGGCCGCGGGAAACCGTGGCCTTTTTCTTTCATTGCCACATGCTCGTTTTGAGGTGGCGAATAAACTATTGATAGAACCATTTCTCTTTTACTTCAAGTCAGGTATAGTGATGTATTTTCTTATATCAATATTCTTGAGTCTTGTTGAATCGTTAACTGGATAGTTATTTATTTTTTTCC